>ERZ1108167.1-NODE-1-length-1050731-cov-25.894575_pt1 | contig 1050731 bp, 949 predicted proteins | sample MGYA00403703_ERZ1108167 | MGnify/ENA primary metagenome ERZ1108167 (study PRJEB35170, sample SAMEA104062411) | human gut metagenome | biome: human gut; feature: human-associated habitat; material: faeces | place: Denmark | collected 2012-05-11 ...
AAACTCTGGCTGAAGGCCAGAACGTTGAGTTCGAAATTCAGGACGGCCAGAAAGGTCCAGCTGCAGTTAACGTAACTGCTATCTGATTTAAGACCACTGAATCTTGTAAGAAAGCCTCGCAACTGCGGGGCTTTTTAGCATTTATTGCAAAACATGTCCATTTACCACCCTCCGTTGCGCTTTGTTGCAAATCAACATCGTTATTAGCACTGTTTAGCAACCTGTTTTGTCTATTTCTGTTAAATCAGATGCTTGCAAAATAATGATGGAGCTAAGGTGCAAAAGAACAAACTTAAGTCAGCCGCCAACTTTACCCCGCTAAGGTTTGGGTTGTTGTGCGTGGCGATTCTTTGCTGTATGGGACTGCTGTTGGTCCGGGTCGGCTGGCTACAAATTGTCTCCCCTGACAATCTGGTTAAACAAGAGGACATGCGATCCCTGCGCGAGGAGCCTATTGATGTGCAGCGCGGCATGATTAGCGACCGCGAGGGCCGACCGCTGGCGGTCAGCGTGCCGGTGAGCGCCGTCTGGGTCGATCCGCAAACCACGCTCGAAAAGGGGGGCGTCGGCTACGGTCCGCGCTGGCAGGCAATGGCGCAAGCTTTACATCTCAACCTTAGCGAGCTGGCCCATCGCGTCGAAGCGCATCCTCACGCGCGGTTTCTCTACCTGGCGCGCCAGATCAATCCGGAGCAGGCGGAGTGGATTGATAAGCTTCACCTGCCGGGGATCAATCTGCGCGATGAGTCGCGCCGCTTTTATCCGGCGGGGCACGTTGCCGCTAATCTGCTGGGTTTTACCAATATTGATAACCAGGGTATCGAAGGCGTAGAGAAAAGCTTTAACGCCCAGTTGACCGGTCAGCCCGGTCGTCGTCTGGTGCGTAAAGACCGGCACGGCAACGTCATCGAAAATATCACCGAAGTCCCGGCGGTTCCGGCCCACAATTTGCAGCTCAGTATCGATGAACGTCTGCAAACGGTGACCGAGGACGCGCTGGATAACGCCGTGCGCTGGAACAAAGCGGATTCAGGGGCGGCGGTGTTAATTAAAATCGATACCGGGGAGATTCTGTCGATGGCCAGCTACCCGGACTTCAACCCGAACAATCGCGATGATGCGAAGCTGGATGATTTTCGCAATCGCGCCATCAGCGATACTTTCGAGCCGGGGTCGACGGTCAAACCGCTGGTGCTGATGACCGCGCTCCAGCAGGGCATTGTTCAGCCGGATAGCGTGGTGGATACTCATCCGTTTGTCCTCGATGGTCATCGTATTCGCGACGTGGGTTACTATCCTGAACTCTCCCTCACCGGTATTCTGCAAAAATCCAGCGATACCGGGGTTTCGCATTTGTCGCTGGCGATGCCGATTCAGCATCTTATCGATACCTATAAAGCGTTCGGTTTTGGCGACTCTACCGGCCTGGGATTGACCGGCGAGAGCGCCGGGCTGATGCCGCAGCGCCGCTATTGGGGTCAGCTGGACCGGGCGACATTCGCCTTCGGCTACGGTCTGATGGTCACGCCGCTCCAGCTGGCGCACGTGTATGCCACTATCGGCAGTTACGGTATCGAGCGTCCGCTATCGATAACCCGTATTGATCCGCCGGTGATGGGTACCCGGGTGATGCCGGAGCGAATCGTGCATGAAGTCGAACATATGATGGAGAGCGTCGCTTTACCGGGCGGCGGCGGGACCAAAGCGGCGGTACGCGACTATCGGGTGGCGGTAAAAACCGGTACCGCCAAAAAAATCGGGCCGGATGGTAAATATATCGATAAGTACGTTGCCTATACCGCCGGCGTTGCGCCCGCCAGTAATCCGAAATTCGCGCTGGTGGTCGTGATGAACGATCCCAGCAACGGTTCGTATTACGGCGGGGCGGTTTCGGCGCCGGTATTCAGCCAGATTATGGGGGATGTGCTGCGCCTGGAGAACGTTATGCCCGATGGGATGCCGCAGGGGGCGGAAAATCTTATCGTGATGCATCGCGACGGAGCCCCGTCGCCTGCGCTGTAACGGTGGCCTGGAGGGGCGAATAGCGCTACACTTTCGCCCTTTCAGCACACCGGAGTTGTCATGTCTTACAGTTGCCCACTTTGCCACGCGCCGCTTGAGCGCCGCGATAATAGCTATATCTGCCTGCAGCGGCATCAGTTCGATCTGGCGAAGGAAGGGTACGTCAATTTGCTGCCGGTGCAGTTTAAGCGCTCCCGCGATCCGGGCGACAGCGCTGAAATGATGCAGGCCCGGCGCGCGTTCCTCGACGCGGGGCACTATCAGCCGCTTCGCGACGCTATCTGCGCTTATCTGCAAACCTTCGCACCGACGGATTTACTGGATATTGGCTGCGGGGAAGGCTACTACACGCACGCTTTTGCCGCCATTGCGGCCCATAGCTGGGGCCTGGATGTGTCGAAATCGGCTATCCGCGCGGCGGCGAAACGTTATCCGCAGGTCAGCTTTTGCGTCGCTTCCAGCCAGCGTTTGCCGTTTGAGAATGCGAGCCTGGACGCGATAGTACGTATTTATGCTCCCTGCAATGCCCTTGAGCTGGCGCGCGTTGTCAGGCCCGGCGGCTGGGTTATCACCGCGACGCCGGGACCTCGCCACCTGATGGAGCTGAAAGGGTTGATCTACGACGACGTGCGTTTGCACGCGCAGAGCAGGGAAGAGATGGCAGGATTTACCTTACGTCACCAGCAGCAGCTGGCCTATCCGATGCAGCTTAACGGCAGCGAGGCGGAAGCTTTACTGCAAATGACGCCGTTTGCGTGGCGGGCGAAGCCGCCGGTGAGGGAGGCGCTGCGCCAGCAGGCGCTGTTTGACTGCCAGACCGATTTTGCTATTCACTGCTGGCAGCGCGATGCCTGAGGATTAGCCTGCGAAATGGCTCCAGAGGATCTGGGCGCCAATGCCGATCAGCACGATACCGCCAAGGATTTCCGCCCGTTTGCCGAGCAGCGGGCCGATAAAACGTCCTACCATTATGCCCAGCGTCGACATCATCAACGTGGCGCAGCCGATAGCCAGCGCGGTGGCGATAATATTGACCTGCAAAAACGCCAGGCCAACGCCGACGGCCATCGCATCCAGGCTGGTGGCGAAAGCGGTGGTGACCAGTAGCCAGAAACCGTGACGGCGCGGAGCTTCGCACTCATCGCTATCGCCGCCGCGTAACCCTTCGATAACCATTCGACCGCCGAGAAAAACCAGCAGCACAAAGGCAATCCAGTGGTTCCATTCGAGGACGAACTGGCTGGCGAGCATCCCCAAACCCCAGCCGACAAGCGGGGTGAGCGTTTCGATAGCGCCAAAGATCAGACCCGTCCGCAGGGCTTCAGAAAATTTAGGTTTATGGAGGGTCGCGCCTTTTCCAATAGAGGCCGCGAAGGCGTCCATGGACATGCCGAAGGCAAGAAGAATTGTAGCAGATACATTCATGAGAGCGTCCTGACCGGGGATAATCCATATGACACATCGCTGCCCCCAGTAAAAATACGCAGCTCGCCTGATGATAAAGCGCCGCGTACAGCAGTGATGCGTCTATGGTCTCGCCTGATTGAATACGTTCTGCTTCAACCCGCACGTGCCACGTTTTGCAACGAGTATGTTGACACGGACATTTTCTGCCAGGCAGAAAATTGGCTACTCCCCAACGACGGGCGCAACCTTAACATAATTTTAGAATATAAAACAATAACAGAAATCGGTTATTTTTCTAACCAAATGATAACGATTTTCATTTCAATCTATAGGTAAATGATTAGTTAATAAATATCGCTGAAGTTAACGCCGGGAATATAGCCGCGGCTATATTCCCGGCGCGGGGGGAATGGATGAATATAGCGCAGGCTATATTCTTAAGCTATTGAGTGGAAACGAGAAGTTTGTATATCTTTTCCAGATCGTCGATATTTCGTACGCGAATAAGCAGGCGCCGTTGTTCTAATTGCATAACCAGTACGCCATCTTCCGATAAATTCATCTCTTTAATGCGCTGATATTCGATCCAGATATTGGCGAAAAAAAAGCCTTGCTGCTTGAAGATGATTTTGGGAGAGCGGATCCAGAACAGATATAACCCCATTAAGGCCAGGGCAGATAATAACCAGGTGGTGATAAGTTCGCCGTGGTTAGCAATATTGTTATAAATCAGGATAGCAATGAGGCCGACGAAGATAATGCCATCGACGCGGTTGCGGCGGAGCAGGGGGATAGCCAGCAAAACGGGGCCATTACGGCGCGGCATGATGAACTGGTCGTAAACCGCAAACGCGAGCAAAACGAGAATAAACAGGATTAACACCAGGTCCGTGATTGTCATCCATCCTCCAAATAAAAAAGCCGGGGGCAAGCCCCCGGCGCACAACGTGTTGATTACTGGCCCAGCAGTCCGACAGCGTAACCGGCGATACCGATGACGAAGAAGCCCACGATGATCCACAGGGCGTTAACTTTCTTACGCAGCAGCCACATACAGGCGAAGGTCAGCAGCAGCGGCACCAGGCCCGGCATCAGCTGGTCAAGGATGGTCTGCACGGTGGTGACGCGAGTCTGGCCATCCTGACCGGTGATGGTGGAAACCACCAGCGGGATGTTCACGTGCGTCCACTTGTTAACCAGCGCCCCCATGACAAACAGGCCGAGAATTGACGCCCCCTCGGTCAGTTTCTGCAGGAAGCCGCCGCCCATATCTTTAACGATGTCGATACCTTTACGGTAACCGTAAGCGACGCCGTAATAACGGGTCAGCAGACGCACCGCGTTAAACAGGATAAAGAACAGCAGAGGGCCGAGCAGGCTGCCGCTCATGGCGATACCTGCGCCCAGCGCGGCGAATACCGGACGAACGGTACCCCAGAAGATCGGGTCGCCCACGCCGGCCAGCGGGCCCATCAGGCCAACTTTGATACCGTTGATGGCGCCATCGTCGATTTCTGCGCCGTTAGCACGCTGTTCTTCCATCGCCAGCGTTACGCCAAGTACCGGCGCCGCAACGTAGGGATGGGTGTTAAAGAACTCAAGGTGACGCTTAATCGCCTGTTTGCGCGCATCGTTGTTCTCCGGATACAGGCGACGAATAGCCGGTACCATGGAGAAGCAGAAGCCCAGCGCCTGCATACGTTCGAAGTTCCATGAACCCTGGAACAGGTTAGAACGAATGAACACGCCACGAATATCACTCTGAGTGAGTTTTTTCTCGGTGGTATTTTTAGTCATATCAACCATTTCGCTCACCTGTTAGTCCAGTTCGTTGTCGAGATCGTTATTACCAGCAGCCTGCGCAGGCGCACCCGCGACGCGGTTATATTTCGGGCTCAGCTGAATGTAGAGGACAGCCATTACCGTACCAATCACACCCAGAGCAACCAGGTTGAAATCGGTGAACGCGGCGGTAACAAAGCCCAGGTAGAAGAACGGCATCAGGTAGCCGGCGCGCATCATATTGATGACCATCGCGTAACCCACTACCACGATCATGCCGCCCGCGATGTTCAGACCGCCGGTAACCACTTCAGGAATGGCGTTCAGCAGACCCTGTACTTCGCTGGTACCGACGGAAATCGCCACGATAACCGCAGGAATAGCGATACGCATCGCCTGCAGGAACAGCGACGAAACGTGCAGCCAGGAGATGGCCGTCAGGTTGCCATTTTCCGCCGCTTTATCCGCAGCGTGCTGGAAGGCAACGGTAATGGTACGGACGATAATGGTCAGCACCTGGCCCGCTGCCGCCAGCGGAATTGCCAGCGCGATACCGGCACCGATGCTTTGGTGGCCCGCGATAACCAGAACGGTTGAGATGATGGATGCAAGCGCAGCATCAGGCGCAACGGCGGCGCCGATGTTCATCCACCCGAGGGCGATCATTTCCAGGGTACCACCGATGATAATACCGGTTTTCATATCCCCGAGAACGGCGCCAATCAGCGTACAGGCCACCAGAGGACGGTGGAACTGAAATTCATCAAGTACCGACTCCATACCCGCAATACACGCGACGATGAACACCAGCACAATCTGAAGAAGGGTAATCTCCATTGTACTTCTCCTGTTGATTAAGTCTTAAGTTGAAAATTGAGTTGCGATCCGTAGAGAGGCTTATTTCACCTTGCCGATCAGATCCATCATTTTCAGTTTCTGGTCGGTGGAAACTTTGCGGGCTTCCAGTTCGATACCGCGGGCGTTCAGCTTCTTGAACGCTTCAATATCTTTTTCATCGACCGAAATGGCGTTATTCACCTGCGTTTTGCCCTGACGGAAAGCCATGCCGCCGATGTTGACGCTGGTGATTTTCACACCGCCTTCAACAACACGTTCAACGTCCGTTGGGTTAGTGAACAGCAGCATAATGCGCTCGCCTGCGTATTTGGGGTTGTTATAGACGCGAATCATCTTCGCCACGTCTACTACGTGGGCGGTAACGCCCGGAGGAGCAACCTGGGTCAGCAGCGTTTTACGTACGGTATCCGCCGCCACTTCGTCGCTGACGACGATAATGCGCGAAACGTTAGTTTCTTTGGTCCAGCGAGTGGCGACCTGGCCGTGGATTAAACGGTCATCGATACGCGCCAGCCCAATAACCATGTAGTCGTTTGGACCCATTGGCTTCAATGGCGCTGCCGCTTTCGGCGCTGCAGCCTGAACCGGAGCAGGGGCGGCCTTTTCCACCGGCTTCGCTTTCAGTGCTTTCACGCCTTCACGACCGGTTTCCACCGCCAGGGCGACCAGTTCATCAAACGAGGGGTTGTCGTCGCGCGCCATCAGCGTTTCGACCAGCATCGGGATATTGACGCCCGCGATGACTTCATAATGTTCTTTATCGACGACAATGCGGCTGGCCGCGTTAAACGGGCTGCCTCCCCATGTATCGACGAGAAATAACACGCCTTTAGCCGTATCCAGCTTTGCCAACTGGGCGTTGTACTTCTCAATCAACGTTTCTGCGTTTTCGCCAGGAACGAAATCGATCCAGCCAACGTTTTCCTGTTCGCCCAGCAGCATTTCTGCCGTTTTTAACAGCTGTTCTGCAGCCCAACCATGTGTGCCTATTACAATAGCAATCGTCACTTGCTACCTCCTTTATAATCGTGAATGCATCATCTGTTGTGATACATCCTGAATCACTCTTGCGAACAAAATCGATTCAGTAAGGGTGTAAGATATAAAGTAATTACTACAGCGAATTATTTTAGACAGTGAAAAAATAATTAATGTGATGAAGCTCCGCTAATTTTGCATCGGTTGGTAATTATTTTGCAGCGCAAAAAATAGTCTTAGCTATTGCAAAGACAGGTAAATTTTTTCCAATATTGCTCTATATTTTGCTATGTTTACGTTCCGTTTAATTACTCAGGAGTATAGGGCATAGCCCGCTATATGGACCGTCACCGACGTCATTTCACCTTCCGGCATGCGCGTGCCGCCGTCACCTGCTACGTCTTTTCACCAGCAACAAGTGTCTCGTCTGTGCATGACACAGCGATGACTATGCCTGTCGTTAACTGGAGCTGCTCATGGAATTCTTAATGGATCCCTCTATTTGGGCCGGTTTGCTGACGCTTGTCGTCCTTGAAATCGTACTGGGTATCGACAACCTGGTGTTTATCGCCATCCTTGCCGACAAGCTGCCGCCTAAGCAGCGCGATAAGGCGCGCCTGATCGGCCTTTCGCTGGCGCTGTTTATGCGTCTGGGGCTGCTGTCGGTCATTTCGTGGATGGTGACCCTGACGAAACCGCTTTTCAGCGTTGCCGATTTTTCGTTCTCCGGACGCGATCTTATTATGCTGCTCGGCGGGATATTCTTGTTGTTTAAGGCGACCACCGAACTGCATGAACGGCTGGAGAACCGCCAGCATGACTCCGGTCATGGTAAAGGATATGCCAGTTTCTGGGTGGTGGTACTGCAAATCGTCGTACTTGACGCCGTGTTCTCGCTGGATGCCGTGATTACTGCGGTCGGGATGGTTAACCACCTGCCGGTGATGATGGCGGCGGTGGTGATTGCGATGGCGGTGATGCTGCTGGCTTCGAAGCCGTTGACTAATTTCGTCAACCAGCATCCGACGGTGGTGGTGCTCTGCCTGAGCTTCCTGCTGATGATCGGCCTGAGCCTGGTGGCGGAAGGGTTTGGTTTCCATATACCGAAAGGTTACCTGTACGCCGCGATTGGCTTCTCGATAACCATCGAGTTCTTTAACCAGATTGCGCGCCGTAACTTTATTCGCCATCAATCGACCCTGCCTCTGCGCGCGCGTACTGCCGATGCGATCCTGCGCCTGATGGGCGGGCGTAAGCAGAGCGCCCCGGCGCACGATAGCGACAGCTCGTCCGTGGTGCCGATACCGGAAGGCGCGTTTGCGGAAGAAGAGCGCTATATGATTAATGGCGTACTGACCCTGGCCCAGCGTTCGTTGCGCAGTATTATGACCCCGCGCGGGGAAATTAGCTGGGTGAACGCCGAGCAAAGCGAAGATGAAATTCGCCGCCAACTGCTCTCTTCCCCGCACAGCCTGTTCCCGGTCTGTCGCGGCGAGCTGGATGAAATCATCGGTATCGTGCGGGCGAAAGAGATGCTGGTGGCGCTGGAAGCGGGTGACAACGTGGCCGCGCTGGCTTCCGCCTCTCCGGCGATTGTGGTCCCGGAAACGCTGGACCCGATCAACCTGCTCGGCGTGCTGCGCCGCGCCCGCGGTAGCTTTGTCATCGTGACTAACGAGTTTGGCGTCGTACAGGGGCTGGTTACGCCGCTGGACGTACTGGAGGCGATTGCCGGTGAGTTCCCGGATGCTGACGAAACGCCGGAAATTGTCATCGATGGCGACGGCTGGCTGGTGAAAGGTTCAACCGACGTGCATGCGTTGCAGCAGGCGTTGGGCGTAGACGATCTGGTCGATGAGGATGAAGATATCGCCACCGTTGCCGGCCTGGTGATTGCCGTCAACGGCCATATTCCGCGCCCTGGCGACGTGCTTGAGCTGTCGCCTCTGCAGTTCACCATCATTGAAGCCAACGACTATCGCGTCGACCTGGTGCGCGTCGTCAAGCTGCGTCAGTACAACGACGAAGAAGAGTAACGTTGATGCCCGTCGGCCTCAGGCCGGCGGGCATTTTTAGGCGTTCATTTCCCGACGCTTTTCCGCCGCCAGCCACTGCGGAAAGTCCTCTACCGGCATTGGCCGGGCGTAATAAAACCCCTGCAATAAATCGACGCCGTTGCCGCGCAGATACGCTTCCTGATCCTGGGTCTCGACGCCTTCCGCGACCGTCACAATTTTCAGCCGATGGGCGAGAGCAATGATCATATCGGTCACCGTCGCGTTAACGCTATCAATCCCAATGGCGCTGGTAAACGATTTATCAATTTTCAGGACATCAGGGCGCAGCTTTTCCAGCCACGAAAGGGAGCTGTTGCCGGTGCCGAAATCATCGATAGCCAGCTGGACCCCTTTGAAATGAAGATGCTCGGCCATATGGTGGTCGCCATCCTGCAGGACGTCACGCTCGGTGAGCTCAACGACCAGCTGCTGAATGGGATGGGCGCTAAACCAGTAGTGATGCAGATCGCGCAGCAGCTCGCCGTTGGCGAAATGGCGGGCGGCGACGTTAATGCTGATGTGAAAATGTTTGTCCTGCGGAAAGCAGGCTAATTTGTGGGCCGTCTGGGAGATCACATAGCGGGTGAGGGGGACGATCAGGTTATATCCTTCGGCTATTGGAATAAACACGTCCGGCGAGATTTCGCCTCTGCGCGGGTTATTCCAGCGCAGTAGTATCTCAACGCCGCAGCACTGCCGAGTGCGCAAGTTCTGCAGGGGCTGGCACCAGAGGGCGAACTCGTGCGCGGCAATACCGAGATTAATTTCGCGGGAAAAGCTCATTCTTCCGGCGGTCGCCAGCCAGGCGATGCCGGTCATTAACAGGCTGATTACCAGCGCCAGCGGAAGCTCGGCCGGCAGTTCGTTAAGGGCGACCGCCGAGGCTCCTGGCCCGCTGACGCTAATGGTAAAGGGGAACTCGGTCGACGGCTGGCGGTAGATGATTTGCTCGCCCGGCAGGGCTTCCTGTTTACTCAGCCCCGAACCGCTAATAAAGCTTCTTTCGCCGACGTTAAGGCCAATTCCGCTGATTAGCGCTGATTTTGCGTTGAAAATTAACTCGCCCAGCAGCTCGATATTGATCACCAGCAGCACGCCGTCGGCGCCGCTAAGCGAAGCGGGATACCACTGGATAAGCACCGGCGTTCCTTTGAGCAGCGAGGCGTCGTAGCTGAAGGTGAGCAGGGGGTGATGGGTGGGTAATGCCGGCTGTAGCTGGTGTATCGGAATGTTGCGTTGGCCAAATATACTCGAGCAGTACAGCAGGTTCGACTGGACCAGCGCGATGGAGCGCACCGTTTGCAGCGACGCCGCCAGCTTACGTAACGTGAGGTGCACGTCCTGACAGGGCTTATTGACAAGATGCAGTAGCGCGACGTGCTGGGCCGCCAGAGGCCGCAGAATATTATCCATCGCGGCCACCATCTTGTTGGTGCTCATCTGGACGCGTTGCTGATTTAAGCTACGCTGTGAAATAAATCGTATTACTAAGGTTGTTGTCAGCGTCAGTAGCGCGACCAGCAGGCAAACCAGAATGCGTTTCCGGCGATACGTTGTGATGACTTTTTGTGCAGTCTGCATGCGCGACGCCCTGTCGGCTAAAAGTGTTAATGAGAGTAACAGCCGTTATAGAGCAAGTGTAGTGGGCGCAGATAATAATATAGAGCGGAAAAAGAAGAATGCGCCCTTGGGCGCATTCTGTTGAGCAATGATTAGTCGCACTGAACTTTGATAGCCAGGCCGCCGCGCGACGTTTCCCGGTATTTGGCGTTCATGTCTTTACCGGTTTCATACATGGTCTCAATGACCTTATCCAGCGAGACGCGCGGCTCGCTGGTGCGGCGCATTGCCATCCGGCTGGCGTTAATCGCTTTGACGGAGGCAATCGCGTTGCGTTCAATGCACGGAACCTGTACCTGTCCGGCCACCGGGTCGCAGGTCAGTCCCAGGTTATGTTCCATGCCGATTTCCGCCGCCACGCAGACCTGCTCCGGGCTGGCGCCAAGGATTTCAGCCAGGCCCGCGGCCGCCATCGAGCAGGCCACGCCCACTTCGCCCTGACAGCCCACTTCCGCGCCGGAAATGGAGGCGTTCATTTTGTACAGCGTGCCGATAGCCCCTGACGCCAGGAAATAACGAATATAGATATCCGGACTGACGGGCTCGATAAAGTGGTCATAGTAGGCCAGCACCGCCGGAACGATGCCGCAGGCGCCGTTGGTCGGGGCCGTTACCACCCGGCCACCGGCGGCGTTTTCTTCGTTGACCGCCAGCGCAAACATATTGACCCAGTCCACCACGTTCATCGGGTCGTTAGAGAGCTTATCGCTGGCAACCAGCATCCGTCGCAGCGCCGAGGCGCGACGAGGAACGCGCAGCGGACCGGGCAGGACGCCTTCGGTATTCATCCCGCGATCGATACAGGCGCGCATGGTCTGCCAGATATTGGCGAAATAGTCTTCAATCTCTTTTTTGCTGTGCAGCGCCAGCTCATTCTGCATCACCATGCCGGAGAGCGACATGCCGGTCTGTTTGCAGTAGCCCAGCATCTCCTGAGCGGATTTAAACGGATACGGAACGGCGAGTTCGCTGGCGCTCTCTTTGCCGAAATGTTCTTCATCGACGATAAAACCGCCGCCGATGGAATAATACGTTTTACTGTAGATCTCTTTCTCGCCAGACCAGGCGTGAATGGTCATGCCGTTTTCATGCAGCGGCAGGTTGTCGCTACGAAAACGCATGCCGTCATTTTTCGGGAAGTCGACTTCATGCTGCCCCTGGGCCAGCAGCAGGCGTCCGCGCTCTTCAACGTCGCGGATAAACGCCGGAATCGCGTCGATATCGACCGTATCGGGCTGATTGCCCGCCAGACCCATAATAATGGCGATATCCGTGTGGTGGCCTTTGCCGGTTAATGACAGTGAGCCGTAGACGTCGACCGCCAGGCGAGTCACTTCATTAAGCAATCCCTTTTCGACCAGGTCATCGACGAACTGTTTACCGGCCTTCATCGGGCCTACAGTATGGGAAGATGAGGGACCGATCCCCACCTTAAACATGTCGAATATACTAATCACGCTAACACTCCTGACAGGGTTGCCGCGGGTGCGGCAACGATGTAATAACTGCGCATAGTGTAAGAGGGAACCGGGCCATCAGCTTAAGTATTCACATGAATTAAACTAATGAGTAACCATGGATTTACTAATGCTGAGAACGCCGTCTCAGTTTTAGTATAGCTAAGGGCGGGAGCCTATCTGTAGCGCCAGTTCACGGATAATGCCGGCGGTCATTCCCCAGACAAAATAATGCTGATACCAGGATAGCCAGACGCGATGCGAATTGCCGCGGCGATGGATATCCAGCGGGTGATAGCGCCCCAGGCGCAGCGCTTCGGCCAGCGGCATTTCGAAGACCGCGGCGACTTCATCCTGGCTGGCGTGATAGTGCAGGTCAGGCGGAATAATGCCCACCACCGGGGTGACCTGAAAACCGGTTACGCTATCGACCGGCGGCAGAACGCCGATCACCTCGACCGACTCCGGCGGGATCGCCACCTCTTCGTGGGCCTCGCGCAGCGCGGCGGCGATCAGGGTCGCATCGCTGTTATCCACCGCGCCGCCGGGGAAGGCGACCTGGCCCGCGTGCTTGCGCATCAGCGGCGAACGCTGGGTCAGCAGCAGCCCCGGCTGCGGGCGGCGCACAATCGGTACCAGCACCGCAGCCTGACGCTGGTTGAGCGCGTGGCGCGTCGGCTGCGGGCGCAGAAGCTGAAAACGCGAAAGGAAATCGTCAAGTTCGAGGGCGCTGTCCGCCATGTGCTAGCTCTCCAGTTGATGCAGGATACGATTAACTTTATCAAAAGTTTCCTGATATTCCGCCGCCTCTTCGCTATCGGCCACAATTCCGCCGCCGGCGGAGCAGTAGATCCGCCCCCGGCAGGCCGTCAGCGTACGGATGGTAATGCTGGTATCCATATTGCCGCAGAAGCTGAGATATCCGATGCTGCCGCACCACGCGTTGCGCCGCTGCGGCTCCAGTTCATCGATGATCTCCATCGCTCTGACCTTCGGCGCGCCGGTGATTGAGCCGCCGGGAAAGGCCGCGCGCAGCAGGTCGGCGGCGTGCAGATGCGCGGGCAGTCTGGCGGTCACGGTGCTCACCAGATGATGCACGGCGGGGAAGGGCTCCACCACAAACAGCTCAGGAACGCGAACGCTACCGGGGACAGCAACCCGGCCAATATCGTTACGCATTAAATCGACGATCATCAGGTTTTCGGCGCGGTCTTTTGCTGAGTTCGCCAGCTTTTGCGCCTGCAGCGCGTCCTGCTCAGGATCGGCCAGCCTGGGCAACGTCCCCTTGATGGGCCGGGTCTGAATTTCGCCTTGCCGGAGCTGAATAAAACGCTCGGGCGACAGGCTTAATATGGCGCCCTCCTGGAGGCGAATAAAGGCGCTGAACGGCGCGCGATTAACACGGTTTAGCTGACGGAAGGCCAGCCACTCATCCCCGCGATAGCTCGCTGTAAACCGCTGCGCCAGGTTAACCTGATAGCAGTCGCCGCTGTGCAGATAAGCCTGAACCTGGCGAAACTTTTCGCCATACTCCGCGCGGCTCATATTTGAGCGCCACCCTGAGGTGAGGGCAAAGGGGGCCGCGGCAGGCTCGGCCTGCGCTTCCAGCCACGCCAGCCGCGCCTGCGGATCGCCATAGCTGAATAACGACACTTCCCGGCGCTGATGATCGACGATTAACGCCCAATCATAAATGCCTACCGCCATATCCGGCAGATCGATATCCGCCTCGGCCTGCGCCGGCAGATTTTCAAAGCGACGACCCAGATCGTAGCCGAACAGCCCCAGCGCCCCGCCGAGAAACGGCAGCTGCGGATGAGCCTGCGGCTGCAGGTTAAAGCGCGCCAGCTGTTGATGCACGAGAGTGAGCGGATCGGCGGCAGAGGTTGAGACGGTTTCCCCATCGTTTATGACGGTCATATTGCCGCGAGTCACCAGCGTTGCGCGCGGCTGGGCGACAACAATGTCAAAACGATTATGCGGATGTTCGGCAAAACCCGAGTGCAGCAGCATCGCCCAGGGCTGTGAACTTAATGGGCTAAAATAGTCTTCAGCGGCATCCGGACGCCAGGGCAGGGAAAGCATAGCGGGGGACAACATGGTCTTCTTTAATCCTGATCGTGACCGCCCGCTGGTATACGAGAGGACGGCGTGAAATAATTACGCCCCACAATGTAGCAGGAGTAAGTGATGTTTGCAGGTTTACCTTCGCTGAGCCACGAGCAACAGCAAAAAGCAGTGGAACGAATTCAGGAGCTGATGTCGCAGGGCATGAGCAGCGGCCAGGCCATCGCTTTGGTGGCGGATGAACTGCGCGCCTCGCATACCGGAGATCGGATTGTGGCGCGCTTTGAGGATGAAGACGAGTAAATTACTCTGCGTACTGAGGTGAGACGCCGCTTTCCGCGAGCGGAAGGATCGCATCAGGTCGTTTCCCTGGCTCGTCGTACAACGTCACGTGCGTCACGCGATCGCCGCGCCAGAAGGTAATTTGCGTACCGACTGGCGTATGGTGCACGCTCACTTCCGTCAGCGGCGCGCTGTTTGCCAGATCCCACAGACACACAAAACGCGCCTGCGGCAGGTGATTGCGTATGACCAGATAGCTAAGATTGCGAATCGCTGGGTTATCGGGCGCCAGCCCTTGCCAGAGTTCACCATCACCGGACAGCCAGAGCGCAACGGTATCGCCGCCGCGCGCAAAGTGGCGCGGCTGACAGCCGTTCAGCGGCGTCACAGTTGCTTCGGTCATTCGCCGCAGCGGGCCGCTGAGCGAAAAGGGCCGGGCCGTGCCGCTCTGGTCCAGCGCCTGTGCCGCCAGATGCAGCGTCCAGTCGAGCTGCTGGCGATGCGGGTTCTCCACGGAGGACAGATCGATCAGCACATCTTCAAGCCACAGCAGGCGACGGCGGAAGCGCACGTCCCGCCAGGCCGTAGCGTCCCATTCGACGCGGCTATGGCTGTTGAGCTCCGGCGGCGGTTTGCCCCAATCAACCTCGCTATCCAGCCACAGAAAGTCGTCATCCATATGCCGGCCCAGCACCTGCGGATTGGCCGGAGGCTGGTTGCTCTGATTAACGCAAAGCGTATTGTGGGTGGCGCTGTTTTTGTAGTAGTCGTAGTGCATTTTCGCGCCGTAGCCGGTGGTGCCCATATCCGTGAGCAGCCAGCCGTCGCGATGCCAGAGCATCAGCCCCAGCCGGTCGTAATGGTCGTGTTCGCCGCCCCAGGGACTGTGCTTAATCAGCAGCGCCTGCTGCGGCCGTCGCCATAGCGTCAGACCCGCGCCCGGCGCAAACAGCGACTGCTGCGGGATGAGCGCCAGGGGGGATTCCGGCAGAGACCGTTCGCGCCATAGCAGGGTTTCACGCTCATCGGGCGCCGTTTCGGTAAACTGCAGGACCGCGGCGTACTGCGGGTCACGCCAGATAAACCAGGCGAACTCGTACAGATCCCGGTGATGGAGCTTTTCCTGCCCGGCGAGGCAGTCATTAAGGCGGGGGAAAGTGCCGTCCGGCAGCAGCAGCGCCAGCGGGAACTTCAGCATCGCCTGATACCAGGGGCCGTCCAGCAGGCTCCAGCGGGTGCCGCGCGCCAGCTTCTCGAAGGCGAAAAAGCCCTGCAGCGCATAATAGTGGTAGTGAATCGAACCTTCGAACCAAAGCCCTTCCGCCAGCAGGCCGTTTTCCAGCTGCCAGCGCAGGCCGTACGGCTGGTTAACGGCAAACTCCAGCAGCGCTTCATCTTCGAGGACGAAACCCAGTACGCCAAGCGCCGCGCTGATTTTGACTTCATGGTTGTGAATCTGCGGACTACGATGGTCGCGCAAAAACGTGGCCGCACAGCGCAGCAGGTTTTCACTGATGTGCCGCTGCTCGCCGGGGGGCAGGCTGTCGCGAATAAAGTCATAACCCAGCGCCATTTCCAGAATGCAGTTGGCTTCGCACAGCGTCTGGGCGTTCATCTTTCCCGGCCCGTTGTTGGGAATATCGCCGTGAATCGCATAGCCGGGATAGACATCCGCGTAACCCATCAGCAGCGTGCGAACTTTATCGCGATACGCCGTTTCGCCGGTCAGCCGCCATAGCAGGCCAAGCTGCTGACAGGCGCTGGCGTTTCGGCCATTCATCTCGCGCCACCAGGCGCCGTCCCACGGTTCGCCGCTAAATATTTCCCCATCGACCGGGCAGGCATGCTGGTAGGGCGTATCCGCCCGCCACGTCAGGCGTACGCCGTGGCGCGGACAAAAGTAATAGAGATTCCAGCTGGCGATGCCTGACTGCGGAATGCGAACCGCTGCCTGAAGTACCGGCTGCGCATCCTTCACTAGCCGTTCAAGCAGTCCGCTATTCGCGGCTGCGCGTCCGACAATGTCGGGCCAGAGCCCAGAAAATTGTTTCATTAGCGGTTATCCCTGACCTCTGACGATGCGGAAAGCGGGGCGATAAGCGTCGTGATATCGTCGGGATATTTCGCCCGCAGCCACTGCGCTTTGTCACTGAACAGCGGATCTTCCGGCCAGGCGTGTGCGGCGGTGGCGATATTGCGCAGCGCTTTCTTGTCATCCATTTTATCGATATCTTTCCAGGGCCATGGCGTATCGCTGTTAATAAACCCGGCGATGTACTGATAGCCTTTGCGCAGGCTATGGTCGTCGAGGGTGAAGTTCCAGATATCGACGCCCGCCTTCTCGCCCAGTCGCCCGAGGCGGTTGTAGGCTTCGAGGTTGAAATTGCTGTAGTGCCACGGACGCGTGCGCTCCAGCTCGGCCATCTGGCGGCCTTCAATATCAAATTGTCCCGCAATACGCCGCAGCTGGGTGATGTACAGGCGCTTTTTCGCCTCGTCGATTTTACCGCTGAACAGCGCGAAGGCGGCGGCCTGCATATCAAAATAGCTGCCGTGATTGTTATGCCAGTTCTCTTCTTCAAAGCCGTTCTGGCTGGTGGTCATCCAGTGGTAATAGTCGCCAAACCACTGCCTTAATGCGCTAACGTCGTTATCGCTCAGCGCAGCTGAGGATTGCAGCAGGGCGATCGCGTCAACGACATCAACCAGCGCGCGGCTATCAATAATGCCGATACCGCGTCCGGTATTAATGCCGGGAATGGCCTGGGCATGCTGCAGGTTGGGGGTCATTCGCGTTTTGGGATCGAGGAACCAGGTCTTTAACTGCGCAGCCGCTTTTTGCGCGTAGCGATCGTCGTGAGAGAAGTACCACGCCAGCGCCAGCGTTGACACGTCGTTACTCATTTTCACCAGCCGGTTTTTATCGGTGGCGTCACTATTGGCGTCAGGGTTGGTTTGCCCATCTTTGCGGATATAGGGAAGCCCGTCCTGGGTATCAGGGTTTGGCCACCAGTAAGGCGGAAAGCTGTAGTAGTCGTGCTTATTGCCGCTGGCGGCGACCAGCGTTTTATCCATCACCGAGAACAGCGGATGATTGAGCGCCAGATCGGCTTTCTTTAGCAGCGCCGCTTGCGCCTGAACAAATAGCGGATCTTTCGCGGCGATCTGCTGGCGGCTAAAGGCTAAATCCTTTCCGTCTAGCGTGTACGGCTCAGCGGCATACGAGGCGGCGCTCAGGCCGGAACAAAACAGCGCAATGCATAACAAACCTCGGCGAGGTATTGAGTTCATCGTGATAACCCTTCTGCAAATATGAGAAAAGATAACAACAGAATTATACCTGACGCGTATTTAAAGGACGCGAAAAACAGGCGGTGTAATTAAAAAAAATATATTTAAATATTCGATGGCGAGCAGTGTAAAAGACAAAGTGATTTTTTTTGTGACGTCCTTCAAGTTTAACGGCCTGGATAAATAATGACGCTATTAATGCAGTGTACATCACGTATTTTGCCGTTTTTCTCTATTTTTTGAATCTTTTAACAAAATTAGTAAATTTATAATATATTGATTTTAAATGTTATTTGTTTTTCGTCACTTTTCTTGTCACTTTTTGGTGTGATCTATCTCAATTTTCTGGTTTTTGAAACGCAATTTCTTTTTTGCATGGTTGTATTGGGAAATACATTTCTATCTAATGAATGGAAATATTTCTTGCGTCAGCTGTATTAACGCCTGAGCGATATTCACATTTCTTTTTATGTATTAATTGAGAATTTAATTACCTTGGTGCCCTACAATAAAGGATATGCCATCATGTCTGCCAATAAATTACGTTCATTGTTACTTCTTACCGCGCTCGGGCTCGGCGTTAGCCAAAGCTACGCCGCGACTACCCTCAACGTCTGGATCCGCGCCAGCAATGACTCGAAGAATATCTACAAACAAGAGGCGGAAAAGTTTGAAGAAAAAACCGGTATCAAAATTGAGTATTTCAACGCCACCACCGACTTTGAACAGCGGCTGGCGCGCGCCACGGCGGGCAACGCCTTACCCGATCTGATTTTTAACGATGCGGCGTCGCTGGGGCAGTTTATCCAGTTGGGTATTGCCGAAGAAATTGACCCGCAGGCGATCGTGGGCGGCGACCAGCTATTCCAGACGGCATGGAAGAGCACCCGCTATATCGACGGTAAATACTATGGCGTACCGACCTCCGCGCAAACTTTCGCCCTGTTTGTGCGCAAAGACTGGCGGGAAAAACTGGGGCTGCCGCAGCCGAAGAGCTGGGATGATATTCAGGCCCTGGCAAAAGCCTTCACCACCCAGGATCCCGATGGCAACGGCAAAAATGATACCTACGGATTTATCGTTCCCGCCTCCACGACGCGCGGCTACGCCAGCTGGTTTATGAGTAGCTTTATCTGGCAGGCGGGCGGCGATTTCGTTAAAGAAGAGAGCGGAAAATTCAGCGCTTCTCTCAATACGCCGGAAGTGGCTCAGGCGATGACCTTTATGCGCGCCATGATGTGCGACAAAGTCACGCAGCCGGGGGCGATTAACGCCACCACCGCCGACGTTATTCCCTCCTTCCGTTCCGGGCAAAGCGGCATGTTCTTCAGCGGCCCGTACCATATCGCGCTGTTCGATAAAGACCCGGGTAAAGACAACTTTGAAGTGATTCCGGTGGTGGGGCCTAAAGGTGAGGCCACCCTCGCCGAGGGCACCACGGTCTTTATGATGAAGAGCAGTGTGCAGAAAGAGGCGGCGCGTCAATTTATCGAATTTATGATTTCCCCGGAAGGTCAGGAAATCGGCATGGGTAAAGGCAGCCAGCATATACCGGTGGTGCGCCTGCCGGTGAATAAGAACGTCGACGTCAAAGCCGTTTATCAGGACGCGCGCTGGGAGACTTTCGCCCGACTTTACAATGAACAGGGGCGCTACGTGCCGCAAATTCCCAACTGGACGCCGGTGCGTCAGGTGGCAGCCGAAGGCTTTAACCGCATTTTTGCCGACTGCAGCAGCGATATTCCCGGCGAGCTGAAGACGCTCGACGGCAAGGTGAACGCTGAGCTGAAAAAACAAAATGTGCTGGCTAACTGAGGACATAGGTTATGACGCTGCATGAGACGAAGTCCTCGCCGATAAAGCAGGCCGCTTCGCCTGACTCGGCCGGATGGCTGAGCGCAAAGCGTAAGCGGGCGCTGATCCCGTGGCTGTTTTTAGCGCCTGCGCTAATTATTTTCAGCTGGTTTAAGTTTATCCCCATGATTCAGGGTCTGGTGATGAGCTTTTACAAGGTCAACTTTAATCAGCCCAACGAGTGGGTAGGGCTGGATAACTTCACCCGCGCTTTTGCCGACGCCGAGCTGCACGCGGCGGTGGTGAACACGCTGCTGTACGTGGTGGTAACGATGTTCGCCGCGGCTATCCTGGCCTTCTTTCTCGCCATGCTGCTGGAAGGTCCGGCGCGCCATCTGCGTTTTATTCGCACCGCCATCTTTTTACCCGCGGTCACCAGCGCGGCGATCGTCGCCGAAATGTGGCGAATTTTATTCAACCCAACGCCCAACGGCGTGGTTAACCACATCCTGAGCTGGTTTGGCGTCGCCGACCAGGGCTTTCTTGCCAGCTCCGATCAGGCGCTGGGGGTCATCATGCTGCTGCATATCTGGAAGGCGGTGCCTTACAACATGGTGATTTTTATTGCCGGCCTGGCGGGGATCAGCCGCGATTTATACGATGCGGCGAACGTTGACGGCGCCAGCTGGTGGAACCGCCTGCGCTACGTCACGCTGCCTGGCATGATCCCGGCGCTCTCGGTGGTGCTGATGCTCTCCTTCATTCGTGGTTTTCGCGTGTTTGCCGAGGTGTATGCCACCACCGGCGGGGGGCCGTCTAACGCCACGGAAATGGTCATGACCCACATCTATAAATTGGGTTTTGAGCAGTTTGACTATGGCTACGCTTCGGCGGTGTCGTTTCTGCTGTTCACCTTCACGGTTTTGTTAACCATTTGTCATCTGACGCTGAAAAAACGTATCGCCCGTTACTAAGGAGCCGCGATGTTAAGTAAACGTTGGGATACAGCAGGACGCTGGTGCATCTACGCGCTGCTGCTGATTGTCTTTGTCGGTCCGTTCTGGGGCATCGTCGCCACGGCATTCAGCGGTGCGCCGGTGAAACCGGGCGAACTGCTGGCCTGGCCGAATCAGTTCTCATTTGAAAACTTCATCTTTGCGTGGATGGATATTGGCGTCTGGCAGTATCTGCTGAACTCCATTCTGGTGGTGTTCTTCGGCACCGTTCTGCAGGTGTCGGTCAGCGCGCTGGCGGCCTATGCGCTGGCGCGGAAGAAGTTTCGCGGCGTGGCGCTGGTGAGCCTGGTGATTTTGTCCACCATGATGCTGCCGGAAGAGGTCATCGCCATTCCGCTGTACATGATTATTAACTGGCGACTGCCGTTTATCGATGCCTCGCTCTACAACAGCTACCTCGGGATGATTTTACCGGTTGTCGGCTGGGCGTTCTCTATCTTTGTCCTGACTGAATTTATGTCGGCGATTCCGAAAGAGCTGGAGGAGGCGGCGCGGATTGATGGCGCTAACGAGTGGCAGATTTTCTTCCACGTCATCCTGCCGCTGGTGAAACCGGCGCTCGGCACGGTGGTGACCTTCGGCTTTATTATGATTTGGGACCAGTACCTGCTGCCGCTGATCGTGGTCAACCAGGACAGCCTGAATACCATTCCGGTGATCCTCGGCACGCTGCGTACCGATGAGAGCATCACGCCGAACATTTTTATCGCCATAACGCTGCTGGCGATGCTGCCCAGCATCATCGTCTACCTGGGTCTGCAAAAACATTTCAATCGCGGGATTATGTCCGGCGCGGTCAAAGGATAAGGAGTTATCAATGGGATCTGTTGTACTGAATAGCGTGCGTAAATCGTATGGTGACGCGCACGTGATTAAAGACGTGTCGTTGACTATCCCGGACGGTGAATTCTGCGTCCTTGTGGGCCCCAGCGGCTGCGGCAAGTCCACGCTGCTGCGCATGATTGCCGGGCTGGAGGAGATTTCCGGTGGCGAGGTGCATATCAACGAACGCAACGTCACCGAGGTAGAACCGAAGCTGCGCGATATCGCGATGGTGTTCCAGAGCTACGCGCTCTACCCGCAGATGACGGTGCGTGAAAATATGGGCTTTGCCCTAAAGATGGCTAAACTGCCGAAAGCGGAGATCAATCAGAAGGTCAATGAAGCGGCGGCGCTACTGGGGTTGGAGCCGCTGCTGGAACGCCTGCCCAAAGATCTCTCCGGCGGCCAGCGCCAGCGCGTGGCGATGGGGCGGGCGATCGTGCGTAAGCCGCAGGTGTTTTTATTTGATGAACCGCTGTCAAACCTTGACGCTAAGCTGCGTACCCAGGTCCGCGGCGAGATCCGCGAACTGCATCGTCGGCTGAAAACCACCTCGGTGTACGTCACCCACGATCAGATTGAAGCCATGACCATGGGACAGATGATCGTCGTCCTGCGCGATGGGCGAATTGAACAGGCGGGTACCCCGCTGGAGCTGTACGACCGGCCGGCGAATCTGTTCGTGGCTGGATTTATCGGTTCGCCGGAAATTAACCAGCTTCCCGGCGAGGTTGTGCTGAGCGGCAACGCGACCAGCCTGCGGCTGAAAGATGGCTCCCTGCTGGCTTTACCCGCGGGATTACGGGTGACCGACGGCCAGCAGGTGGTGTACGCCATTCGCCCCGAGCAGGTCAACGTGGTCCATGAAGCGCGCGACGATGCGCTGGCGGCGAAGGTGACGGCGGTGGAGAACACCGGCTCGGATATGCAGCTCTTCTGCGATACCGGCGGCGGGGCGTTTACATCGGTGTTCAAACAGCGTCTGGCAGTAAAAGAGGGGGATAAGATCTGGCTACAGCCGAAACTCTCGGGCGTGCACCTCTTTGATGCGCAAAGCGGTCAACGCATAGCGTGCCGGGAGGAAGTTTAAGGTGGCGATGAAGCTGTACACCCTTGATGAAACCTGCCTGGAAAACGCCCGGGCGGGCTTAAAACAGCCGTTCTCGCCGCTGCAGCTGGCGCTGAGCAAGCTGGTGTCGGAGGCCGACATTCTGCGCCGCGAAGCGCCGGAAAGCGTGGTGCACAAAAAACTGCGCCCGGCGAGCGGCGATGCGCACGATTACTACAGTCTGGGGACCTACTGGTGGCCAAACCCGCGGCGTCCCAACGGGCTGCCCTACATTCGCCGCGATGGGCATATCAACCCGCAGTGTGAAAATAACGATACCGACACCTCGCGCATTATCCGCATGTGCGAACGCTGTCTGACCCTGGGACTGGCGTGGTACTTCACCGGCCAGCGCCAGTACGCGCAGGCGGCGGCCGTGCAGATCCGCTGCTGGTTCCTCGATGCCGACACGCGAATGAATCCGCATCTGAACTATGGCCAGGCGATCCCGGGGATTGTTTCCGGCCGCGGCACAGGGCTGATTGACACCCGCTTAATGTGGATGGTGGTGGATACCATCGGCTTGGTGAGTGCGGCGAACGTGCTGGATACCGACGATATTATCGGCCTGCACCAGTGGTTCCGCGATTTTAACCACTGGATGTACTACAGCGAAATTGGCCACTCAGAGTACGTCTGGCACAACAACCACGGCACCTGGTACGACGCCCAGCGGACGGTTAACGCGCTGTTCTATGGCGATAAAGGGCTGGCGGCGCGGATCATCGAGCAGGGGATCACCCAGCGGATGGCGGCGCAGATTGACCAGGATGGCAAGCAGACCATGGAGCTCGAACGTACCATCCCTTTCCACTACTCGCTGTTTAACCTGGAAGCGCATCTGCTGCTCAACCGCTATGCCGAGCACGTCGAGTTTGACCGCTGGAACGCCATCCGCGATGGGCGAGGCGTGAAGCAGGGGATTGATTACCTGGTGCCGTTTATTCGGGAACCGGATCTCTGGCCCTATAGCGACCTGCAGGGGATTGTGTGGGATAGCGCGCTGCGCGTGCTGCTGCAGTCTGTGCGGGGGTATGCAAAACAAGCCGGCAGCTATCGTGAAGCGCTGAAATGCGTGCCGCAGGAGACGCTGCAGCTGAAGGAACAGCTCATGTGGTGCCCGGGCTGATACAACAATGCTTCTTGCCTCCCGACGGCGCTGCGCCTGGCCGGCCTGGCTGATATGTAGTCCAGATAAGGCGTTTACGCCGCTATCCGGGGAATGCGCAGGGATTGAGGCTTTGTCTTCCCGGGCGGCGCTACGCTTGCCCGGGCTACGGGGCCACGGCTGTCTTACACTGCGGCGATGATTTTAATCTCGACTTTGTATTTCGGATTCATCAGCTTCGCCTGTACCGTACAGCGTACCGGGGCATGACCGGCGACGACCCATGCATCCCAGGCATGGTTCATCGCTGCAAAATCTGCGCCGTCGGCAAGGAAAATCGTCGCATCAAGAATACGCGACTTGCTGCTGCCCTGTTTCTCCAGCACCGCGTCAATCTGCGCCAGGGTATCGGCGGTTTGCGCGCAGGCGTCGGCATCCAGGTTGGACGGCACGCCGGTGTAGTACAGCGTCTGGTTGTGAATCACCACATCAGACCAGCGGGCTTCGGCATCAATACGCGTAATGGTCATGTTTATTTCCTCTTTGTTCCGGTTCATTAAGCTGCGGCAAGACTGCCACAATGTTGCACCTGCGTCACTACCCGCACTGGCGAAAACCCCTCCACCCTGACATAATCGCTGTCCAAATAACCAGGGGGTAATGTGATCGACGATTTTGCAGCAGACGGCCAGCTGGCCAGCGCGATTGCGGGATTTAAACCACGCGAGCCGCAGCGCCAGATGGCTTTCGCCGTCGCCAGCGCGATTGAAGAAACCCGTCCGCTGGTGGTTGAAGCGGGTACCGGGACCGGGAAAACCTACGCTTATCTGGCGCCTGCGCTGCGCGCCAACAAAAAAGTCATTATCTCCACCGGCTCGAAAGCGCTACAGGATCAGCTCTACAGTCGCGATTTGCCTACCGTCGCCAAAGCGCTGAAGTACACCGGTAAGCTGGCCCTGCTGAAAGGGCGGTCGAACTACCTGTGCCTTGAGCGTCTGGAGCAGCAGGCCCTTGCCGGGGGAGACCTGCCGGTACAAACCCTCAGCGACGTTATTCTGCTGCGTTCATGGTCTAATCAAACCGTCGATGGCGATATCAGCACCTGCGTTAGCGTCGCCGAAGATTCCCAGGCCTGGCCGCTGGTCACCAGCACCAACGACAACTGCCTCGGCAGCGACTGCCCGTTATATAAAGACTGTTTTGTGGTGAAGGCGCGGAAAAAGGCGATGGATGCCGACGTGGTCGTCGTCAACCATCATCTGTTCCTCGCCGATATGGTGGTCAAAGAGAGCGGCTTTGCCGAGCTGATCCCCGAAGCGGAAGTGATGATCTTCGACGAAGCGCATCAGCTACCGGACATCGCCAGCCAGTACTTTGGACAATCGCTCTCCAGCCGCCAGCTGCTGGACCTGGCAAAAGACATTACTATTGCTTATCGTACCGAGCTCAAAGACACTCAGCAGCTGCAGAAGTGCGCCGACCGGCTGGCCCAGAGCGCGCAGGATTTTCGCCTGCAGCTGGGGGAACCGGGCTATCGCGGCAACCTGCGAGAGCTGCTGGCTGACCACAACATTCAGCGCGCGCTGCTGCTGCTTGATGATGCGCTCGAACTCTGTTACGACGTGGCAAAGCTGTCGCTGGGCCGCTCGGCGCTGCTTGATGCCGCCTTTGAGCGGGCAACCCTTTATCGTGGCCGCCTGAAGCGGCTGAAAGAGACCAGCCAGCCGGGATTTAGCTACTGGTATGAGTGTACTTCCCGCACCTTCACCCTGGCGCTGACCCCGCTGACGGTGGCGGATAAATTTAAAGAGGTGATGGCGCAAAAATCGGGGAGCTGGATCTTTACCTCGGCCACGCTCTCGGTCAATGACGATTTACATCATTTCACCGATCGCCTGGGCATCGGCGAAGCGCAAACGCTGCTGCTGCCCAGCCCCTTTGATTACGCCCATCAGGCGCTGCTGTGCGTGCCGCGTAATTTGCCGTTACCCAACCAGCCCGGCGCGGCGCGGCATCTGGCGGCGATGCTCAAACCGCTGATTGAGGCTAACGACGGGCGCTGCTTTATGCTGTGCACTTCCCACGCCATGATGCGCGATCTGGCGGAGCAGTTCCGCGCCACCATGACCCTGCCGGTGTTGCTGCAGGGGGAAACCAGTAAAGGCCAGCTTTTACAGCAGTTCGTCAGCGCCGGGAATGCGCTGCTGGTGGCGACCAGCAGCTTCTGGGAAGGCGTGGACGTGCGCGGCGATGCCCTCTCGCTGGTGATTATCGACAAACTGCCGTTCACCTCGCCGGACGATCCGCTACTCAAAGCGCGGATGGAAGATTGCCGTCTGCGCGGCGGCGATCCCTTTGATGAGGTGCAGCTGCCGGACGCGGTGATTACTCTTAAACAGGGCGTGGGGCGTCTGATCCGCGATGTTACCGATCGTGGGGTACTGGTTATCTGCGACAACCGTTTGGTGATGCGTCCCTACGGCGCGACCTTCCTCGCCAGCCTGCCGCCCGCGCCGCGCACGCGCGACATCCGCCGGGCGGTACGCTTTCTTGCGGTGCCGCCGGCGAGGTAATCCGGCGCAAAATGTGGTAAGCTGCGCGCCATTTTGTCAATCTGCTAGAGCGAGAGCGCGACAACCCATGCGAATTTTAGCTATCGATACCGCCACGGAGGCCTGCTCCGCGGCGCTGTGGAATGATGGCACCCTCAGTGCTCATTTTGAAATCTGCCCCCGTGAACATACCCAACGTATCCTGCCCCTGGTGCAGGAGGTCCTCAATGAGAGTGGCACGCAATTAACCGACCTTGACGCGCTGGCCTTTGGCCGCGGGCCGGGGAGCTTCACCGGCGTGCGTATCGGTATCGGTATCGCCCAGGGGCTGGCGCTGGGGGCCGAGCTGCCGATGATCGGTGTGTCCACGTTGGCAACCATGGCGCAGGGCGCGTGGCGCAAAACCGGCGCAACCCGCGTGCTGGCGGCCATCGACGCCAGAATGGGCGAGGTCTACTGGGCGGAATATCAGCGCGATGAGCAGGGCGTCTGGCACGGCGAAGAGAGCGAGGCGGTGCTGAAGCCGGAAGCGGTTCGCGAGCGGCTTCAGCGGCTGGAAGGCGAGTGGGCCACCGTTGGCACCGGCTGGCAGGCGTGGCCCGATCTGGCTAACGGCTGTGGTTTAACGCTCGTCGATGGCGACATTCAGCTGCCAGAAGCGCAGGATATGCTGCCGCTGGCCTGCTATCTGCTGACGGCGGGAAAAACCGTGGCCGTCGAACACGCTGAACCGGTTTATTTACGTAATGAAGTGGCGTGGAAGAAACTTCCTGGCCGCGAGTGAATCTCAGTAACTATATGTCTGAGAAGAAGGAAGGAGTCGCGTCATGGCGGGTCAAAAAAGGGTAGTGCGTTGGTTAGTCGCGGCGGCAGTCGTTGCTGCGCTGAGCGGGTGCGCTTCGGTGCCGGATGCCATAAAGGGTACCACCCCGACGCCGCAGCAGGATCTAGTCCGGGTAATGAACGCGCCGCAGCTGTATGTCGGTCAGGAAGCGCGTTTTGGCGGCAAGGTGGTTAGCGTACAGAACCAGCAGGGTAAAACCCGCCTGGAAATTGCCACCGTTCCGCTCGACGGCGCCGCGCGTCCGGCGCTGGGCGAACCGTCGCGCGGGCGTATTTTTGCCGACGTAAACGGCTTTATCGACCCGGTGGATTTTCGCGGGCAGCTGGTCACCGTGGTTGGCCCGATCGTCGGCGTCGTCGACGGCAAAGTGGGGAATACGCCGTATAAATTCATGTTGATGAATGCCATCGGCTACAAGCGCTGGAACGTTGTGCAGCAGGTGGTGATGCCCCCGCAGCCAATGATGGACCCGTGGATGTTCGGCCCGCGCCCGTGGGGCTACGGTTACGGCGGCTGGGGCTGGTATAACCCGGGCCCTGCCGAAGTTAGAAACGTCGTAACTGAATGATTTTGTAGCTATTGTAAGCAAAAAGAAACAGCGGCTGGTCCGCTGTTTCTTCGTTTTCAGTCAAATAAGAAAAATAAATAGTGACGCGCTTCGCAACCTGTACAACGCCTAATTAATAAACTGGTACGCTGAGTTAATATAATGTTAACAGAATGTTTGTTGATCAGGGGCTGTGATGACGACGAATAACTATTTCAGAGGTGATGCAGTGAAAAAGGTTTGGCTAAACCGTTATCCCGCGGACGTTCCTGCGGAGATAAACCCTGACCGCTATCAATCCCTGGTTGAACTGTTTGAACATGCCGTCCGCCGCTATGCCGACCAACCGGCATTTATCAATATGGGCGAGGTGATGACCTACCGTAAGCTGGAGGAGCGCAGCCGGGCGTTTGCCGCTTACCTTCAGGAAGGTTTGGGTCTGCAAAAAGGCGACCGCGTCGCCCTGATGATGCCGAATCTGCTGCAATATCCGGTAGCGCTGTTTGGTATCCTGCGCGCGGGGATGATCGTGGTGAACGTCAATCCGCTCTACACCCCGCGCGAGCTGGAGCACCAGCTCAACGACAGCGGCGCCGCCGCCATCGTGATTGTCTCCAACTTCGCGCATACCCTGGAAAAGGTGGTTGATAAAACCCAGGTTAAGCACGTGATTTTAACCCGTATGGGCGATCAGCTTTCCCCGGCGAAAGGCACCGTGGTTAACTTTGTGGTGAAGTACATCAAACGGCTGGTGCCAAAATACCATCTGCCGGACGCCATCTCGTTTCGCAGCGCGCTGCAGCACGGCTACCGTATGCAGTACATCAAGCCGGAAATCGTCCCTCAGGATCTCGCTTTTCTCCAGTACACCGGCGGAACAACCGGCGTGGCGAAGGGAGCGATGCTGACGCATCGCAATATGCTGGCGAACCTTGAGCAGGTCAACGGCACCTACGGGCCGCTGCTGCATCGCGGCAAAGAGTTGGTCGTTACCGCGCTCCCGCTGTACCACATTTTTGCGCTGACCATGAACTGCCTGCTGTTTATCGAGCTGGGCGGGCAGAATCTGCTGATCACCAACCCGCGCGATATTCCAGGCCTGGTCAAAGAGCTGGCGAAATATCCCTTCACCGCGATGACCGGGGTCAACACCCTGTTTAACGCGCTGCTCAATAACAAAGAGTTTCAGCAGCTCGACTTCTCCTCCCTGCATCTCTCCGCCGGCGGCGGCATGCCGGTGCAGCAGGTGGTGGCCGAACGCTGGGTTAAGCTGACCGGGCAGTATCTGCTGGAAGGCTATGGCCTGACCGAGTGCGCGCCGCTGGTGAGCGTCAACCCGCACGATATTGATTATCATAGCGGCAGCATCGGCCTGCCGGTGCCCTCCACCGAAGCGAAGCTGGTGGATGACGACGATAATGAAGTACCGCCGGGGGAGCCGGGGGAGCTGTGCGTGAAAGGGCCGCAGGTGATGCTGGGATACTGGCAGCGTCCTGATGCCACCGCGGAAATTATTAAGGACGGCTGGCTGCATACTGGCGACATCGCGGTGATGGATGAAGAGGGCTTCCTGCGCATCGTCGACCGCAAAAAAGATATGATTCTTGTCTCGGGCTTCAACGTCTATCCGAATGAAATCGAAGATGTGGTGATGCAGCACGCCGGGGTTCAGGAAGTGGCCGCGGTCGGCGTGCCGTCCGGCAGCAGCGGTGAAGCGGTGAAAATTTTCGTGGTCAAGAAAGACCCGACGCTGACGGAAGAGATGCTGATTACCTTTTGCCGTCGCCAGCTAACCGGCTACAAGGTTCCGAAGCACGTTGAGTTTCGCGATGAGCTGCCGAAATCCAACGTTGGGAAAATTTTACGTCGAGAACTGCGTGACGAAGCCCGCGCTAAAGTAGACAATAAAGCCTGAGCTAAGAGTGAATCGCCAGACGCCGGCTAAGCCGGCGTTTTTTATGGGCGCAAGTTAAGAGAGTATGATTTGAACTATCAGATGATCACCACCAACGATGGCCTGCGCGCCGTCTGTGACGCGGCAAGCGCGGTTTCCGCCATTGCGCTGGATACGGAGTTTGTCCGTACTCGCACCTACTACCCGCAGCTCGGTTTGCTCCAGCTGTTCGACGGCAACCAGGTTTCGCTGATCGACCCGCTGGTCATCACCGACTGGCAACCGATGCGCGAACTGCTGCTGAATAAAGACGTGACCAAATTTCTGCACGCCGGTAGCGAGGATCTGGAAGTATTCCTTAATGCCTTTCATCTGATGCCGCAGCCGCTGATCGATACGCAAATTCTGGCCGCCTTTTGCGGTCGCCCGATGTCCTGGGGCTTTGCGTCGATGGTGGAAGAGTTTACCGGCGTGGCGCTGGATAAAAGTGAATCCCGTACCGACTGGCTGGCGCGTCCGCTAACCGAACGCCAGTGCATTTATGCCGCCGCCGATGTCTGGTACCTGCTGCCGATTGCCGGAAAGCTGATGGCTGAAACCGACAGCGCAGGCTGGCTCTCCGCTGCGCTGGATGAGTGTCAGCTGATGCAGCAGCGCCGCCAGGAGGTGCAGGATCCTGCCGAGGCGTGGCGCGATATCGGTAACGCCTGGCAGCTGCGCACTCGCCAGCTGGGCTGCCTGCAGCTGCTGGCGGACTGGCGTTTGCGTAAAGCGCGCGAGCGCGACCTGGCCGTCAACTTTGTCATTCGCGAAGAACATTTGTGGAACGTGGCGCGCTATATGCCCACCAGCCTGGGTGAACTTGATAGCCTGGGACTGTCGGGCAGCGAAATTCGTTTCCACGGCAAGACGCTGATCGGCCTCGTCGAGAAAGCGCAGGCGCTGCCGGAAGAGGCGCTGCCTGAGCCGCTGCAGAATCTGATCGATATGCCGGGCTACCGCAAGCTGTTTAAAGATATTAAAGCGCTTGTGCAGACCGTGAGCGCCGAGAAAGGCGTCAGCGCCGAGCTGCTGGCCTCAAGAAGGCAGATTAACCAGCTGCTGAACTGGCACTGGGGATTAAAAAGCGGCAACGGACAGCCTGAGCTGGTATCCGGCTGGCGAGGCGCATTGATGGCCGATCGCCTGAATGCGCTATTAAGCGAATACCCGCGCTAACGTTTGGTCTGCAAAGTAACAAAAACCGGCTTCGCATCGCGTCGCCGGTTTTTTTTATACCTTCAGGCTCAGGATTTCGACTCTTCAGTTTCCGGCAGGGTCACGTTCAGCTCCAGAATCGAAATATCACCGTCTCTCTGCTCAAGCTGCACGCTGACCATTTCCGGGTCGATTTGCACATATTTGCAAATCACTTCAAGAATGTCTTTACGCAGCTGCGGAAGATAGTGCGGCTCCGCGTCGCCGCGACGGCGCTCCGCGACGATGATTTGCAGGCGCTCTTTCGCAATATTGGCCGTGTTCTTTTTCCGCGAGAGAAAAAAGTCGAGTAATGCCATAATTTATCCTCCGAACAGGCGTTTGAGGAAACCTTTCTTCTCTTCTTCTACGAAGCGGAAAGGACGTTCTTCTCCGAGCAGACGTTCAACGGTATCGGCATAGGCTTTGCCCGCGTCCGAGGTATCATCCAGAATAACCGGTTCGCCCTGGTTAGACGCGCGCAGCACGGACTGATCTTCCGGAATCACGCCCACCAGATTGATGCGCAGAATTTCCAGCACGTCTTCCATGCTCAGCATGTCGCCTTTGTTGACGCGGCCTGGGTTATAGCGGGTCAGCAGCAGATGCTCTTTAATCGGATCTTCACCTTTTTCCGCACGGCGGGATTTAGAGGCCAGGATGCCGAGGATACGGTCGGAGTCGCGAACGGAGGAGACTTCCGGGTTAGTGGTGATGATGGCTTCATCAGCGAAGTATAACGCCATCAGCGCACCGGTTTCGATGCCTGCAGGGGAGTCACAGACGATAAAATCAAAATCCATCTTTTTCAGTTCTTCGAGAACTTTGTCTACGCCTTCGCGGGTCAGGGCGTCTTTGTCACGCGTCTGGGAGGCCGGGAGGATATAGAGGTTCTCCGTGCGCTTGTCTTTGATAAGCGCCTGGTTCAGCGTGGCATCGCCCTGGATGACGTTGACGAAGTCATAAACGACCCGGCGTTCACAGCCCATGATCAGGTCAAGGTTACGCAGGCCGATGTCGAAGTCGATAACGACCGTTTTCTTTCCCTTCTGGGCCAAACCAGTAGCGATGGCCGCGCTGGAGGTGGTCTTGCCAACGCCTCCTTTACCCGAAGTCACAACAATAATGCGTGCCATAGAAATTCCTTGTTAAAAAGGGATTAATTCAACGATTGAATCGTCAAAGCGCTGTCGTCTAAACGTAGACGCGCCGCTTTGCCATAAAATTCGGCCGGAATGTTATCACTCAGCCAGTATTCCCCGGCGATGGAAACCAGTTCCGCCGAGAGGTTGGTACAAAATATTTGGGCGTCTCTGTCGCCGCCAGCGCCGGCAAGCGCACGTCCCCGCATCATGCCATATACATGGATGTTACCATCGGCAATAAGTTCAGCCCCGGCACTCACATGGTTTGTAACAATTAGATCACAGTGTGGCGCATAAATACGCTGACCGGAACGTACCGGCTGATCAATCAAACGCGTTTTTGTGATCTGATTAACAACTGGCGGCGGCGCGACGGGTGCTGGCGGGGCCTGACGGGTGGTTTTTTCTTTCCCTTCGGTTAATAACGGGATCCCGGCGCGGTCAATTTCGGTTTTCAGCCGAGGAAGTTTACATCCGCTTACGCCCATAATACGCAGTCCGGTGGCCGCAATAGCTTCATGGAGAGGGCGCCAGTCGACGTCATCTTCAATGCTGCTGATATTCACCACCACGGGGGCATGACGTAAAAAGGCGGGAGCCTGGGCGATTTTGTCTTCTAACGCCTGACGAATAACCTCGGGATTTGCATCGTGCAAATGAACCACAGATAAGGTGAAGCTACTGCCCTTAAGTTCGATTGGCGTATTTGACATCCTGGCCTTACTCAATTTGCTGTTTATCACTCGCTGAAGTGCGGTGATATTCCGAAGACTAAAAGGCATGTTATAGTCACTCATATATAGAGGCAAGTGACCGCAGGTCTAATTCCGAGTAAAACTATGTTTTGTGTGATCTATCGAAGTACTAAACGTGAGCAAACCTATTTATATGTCGAAAAAAAGGACGATTTCTCCCGCGTTCCTGATGAATTAATGTATAGCTTCGGTACGCCTAAACTGGCAATGATTCTGCCGCTTGATGGACGAAAAAAACTCATTCACGCCGATTTGGATAAAGTGAAGCAGGCGCTGGCCGATCAGGGCTATTACCTTCAACTCCCTCCGCCATCTGAAAATTTACTCAAGAAACACCTGGCGGAACAGGGGAATAAATCTGATTAACCCACAGAGGTAAAAAATGTACCAACATCATAACTGGCAGGGTGCGCTACTGGATTATCCGGTAAGCAAAGTGGTTTGCGTGGGCAGCAACTATGCAAAACACATTAAGGAGATGGGCAGTGCGACGCCGGAAGAGCCGGTGCTGTTTATTAAACCTGAGACGGCGCTATGCGACATCCGCCAGCCGTTGGTGCTGCCTGAGGGCCTGGGTTCGGTGCACCATGAAGTTGAGCTGGCGGTGCTGATTGGCGGCACGCTGCGTCAGGCGACCGAAGATCACGTGCTTAAAGCCATTGCCGGCTATGGCGTGGCGCTGGACCTCACTCTGCGCGATCTGCAGGGTAAACTGAAAAAGGCCGGTCAGCCGTGGGAAAAGGCGAAAGGATTTGATAACGCCTGTCCGATTTCCGGGTTTATTCCCGCCGCCGAATTTCACGGCGACGCGCAGAATACGCCGCTGAGCCTGAAGGTGAACGGCGAAGTGCGCCAGCAGGGCACCACGGCCGACATGATCCATAAAATTGTGCCGCTGATCGCCTATATGTCGCGCTTCTTCACCCTGAAAGCCGGTGACGTGGTGCTGACCGGTACCCCGGAAGGCGTGGGGCCGCTCGCCAGCGGCGACGAGCTGGAAGTGGGGTTTAACGGCTTATCGCTGACCACCCGCGTGCTGTAACGACCTCTTGCCGCCGTCTCCGGGCGGCAAAACTTGCAACGGCGTGCCAGACTGGTTATAAGGTGCACCCTGAATTGCAATGACGGACATCCCAATGAGCGAACAACCTTTCTGGCAACAAAAAACACTGGATGAAATGAGCGATGCGGAGTGGGAATCACTTTGCGACGGCTGCGGACAGTGCTGCCTGCATAAGCTGATGGATGAGGATACCGACGAAATCTATTTTACCAACGTCGCCTGCCGTCAGCTCAATATCAAAACCTGCCAGTGCCGTAACTATGAGCGCCGCTTCGAATATGAGCCGGACTGCATTAAGCTAACCCGCGACAATCTGCCTACGTTTGAATGGCTGCCGCCGACCTGCGCCTATCGTCTGCTGGCGGAAGGCCAGCCGCTGCCGCACTGGCATCCGCTGTTAACCGGTTCGAAGGCGGCGATGCATGGCGAACGCATCTCGGTTCGCCATATTGCGGTGAAAGAAGCCACCGTGGTTGACTGGCAGGATCATATCCTGAATAAACCAGACTGGGCGCAGTAGGCGCTCAGTTAGCTTTTCTTCGCGTGGAACAGCCCGCTTTCACCGTCGGCGTCGTCCGCAACCCAAAAGTTAATATTGAACTGCGCGTCGTCGCTGAGCTCAATGCGGTGCCAGTACTGCGGCGGGCTGGTCGCGAACTGCCCGGCGTTGATAACAACCTTTGCCTCAGGTTCTGTCGCCTGTTCATCGGCGAAACCATAGTAGGTTACCGTGCCTTCCATCACGCAAAGCTGGCCGAAAACACCCGCAGCGGTGTTGTGGTGCGTCAGTAGAGCGGCAGGGACGTTCTGTTTGGTAAAGAATGGGGTGGAGCGTTTTACCTTCCAGCTAGCGGGAATACGCAAATGAGACATCATGTGCTCCTCAGTTAACATTTATAAGATGTATTTAATATGCATCTTTATGGCGACAACGTCAACGCGCAGGCAAAAAAAAACGCTCCCGGAGGAGCGCATTATCAGCAATGGTTCTTAGCGACCAAACAGATCGCGCTTTTTAGGTTTAAACGGCTGAGCGATAAGCACCAGTACACCGACCACCAGATAGGCGGCGAAGATGCCAACCAGCCACTGCGGCATTTCCAGCGTCAGGAATTCCCACTGGCGTACGGAGCAGTCACCGGTAGCGACAAACACCTGAGGCAGCCATTTATCCAGCGGCAGCCACGTTGGGAAACGAGCGGCGAAATCGCAGGTCTGGAAAGGGGAAGGGTGAAGCTGAATCATGGTGTGTTCCCATGACAGCTGCAGCCCGCGTAGGGCGCTGTAGAGCCAAATCACAATCGCGACATAGCGCAGAGGGGTTTTTGGCGCAATGGCGCCGACGATACCGGCGCCCATCACGCCAAATAGCGCGCAGCGCTCGTAAATACACAGTACGCACGGCTGCAGCAGCATCACGTGCTGGAACCATAACGCCACCAATTCAAGAATAAACGCGGTTAGCGCCATCAGGAGCCAGGCACCGCGTCCCCTTGAGCACTGGTTTAAATATCGCAACATAATCATTTCCCTGGAACATGCTAAATCATGGCAGTGTAAACGAAAACCGTAGCGACGCCAGCAGCTAGTCTGAAAATATTACGTAAACGAATATGGAATGCCCGGCGTTTTGAGCCGGGCATGGATGATTTTATTTCAGCAGCTGCGGCGTCACCAGCCAACCGTGCTCCAGCATCCACTGGGTAGCCGGCATCAGGGTAAACTCGACGCAGGCCAGGCCGACGAGGGTCAGGACGAGGGTATACGGCAGCGCCATCCACACCATCCGGCCATAGGAGAGGCGAATCAGCGGAGCCAGCGCGGAAGTCAGCAGGAACAGAAACGCGGCCTGGCCGTTCGGCGTGGCGACCGATGGCAAGTTGGTGCCGGTATTGATCGCCACCGCCAGCAGCTCGAACTGCGGCAAACTGATGGTTCCCTGCTCCAGAGCGGACTTAACCTCGTTGATATAGACGGTGCCGACGAAGACGTTATCCGAAATCGACGACAGCAGGCCGTTAAACAGGTAAAACAGCGACAGCTGGGCGTGCGGCGAGGCCTGGAGAACGAATTCGATCACCGGCGCAAACAGGTGCTGATCGATAATCACCGCCACAACGGCGAAAAAGACCGTCAGCAGCGCGGTAAACGGCAGCGCTTCGGTAAACGCTTTGCCGATGGCGTGTTCATCGGTGACCCCGGAAAACGTGGTCGCCAGAATGATGACCGACAGGCCAATCAGACCGACTTCCGCAAGGTGCAGCGCCAGGGCGATGATTAGCCAAACGCCGATAATCCCCTGGGCGATAAGACGCAGGCGATCCTGTCGGCTGCGGCTCTGACGGCTACGATCGTCAAAATCCTGCAGCACTTTACGCACGGTTGGCGGCAGCGGTTCGCCGTAGCCAAACAGGCGGAATTTCTCCAGCAGCAGGCAGGTGAGCAGGCCGCAGACCAGCACCGGCAAGCTTACCGGCAGCATGCGCATGAAGAATTCGCCGAAGTGCCAGCCCGCGGCTTTGGCGATAATCAGGTTCTGCGGTTCGCCAACCATCGTCATCACGCCGCCGAGCGCGGTGCCGACCCCGGCGTGCATCATCAGGCTGCGCAGGAAGCCGCGAAACTGCTCCAGGACATCGCGATAGTGCTGCTCGATATGGCTGTCGTCGAGCATATCGTCATCGTCCGGCCGCGCCGAAGCGACTTTGTGATAAATACCGTAGAAACCCACGGCGACGCTAATCACGACCGCGACAACGGTCAGCGCGTCAAGAAATGCGGAAAGAAAGGCGGAAGCGACGCAAAACGCCAGCGACAGCAGCATCTTGCTGCGGATGCCGAGCAGCAAACGGGTGAAGATGAACAGCAGCAGCTGCTTCATGAAATAGATCCCCGCCACCATAAACATCAGCAGCAGCAGGACTTCAAGGTTAGCGGCAACTTCCGCCCGGATATGCCCGGGCGTGGTCATCCCGATAAACACCGCTTCGATCGCCAGCAGACCGCCCGGCAGCAGCGGATAACATTTGAGCGCCATCGCCAGGGTGAAAATAAATTCGATAACCAGCAGCCACCCGGCAATAAACGGATGAAGATAAAAGACCAGCGGATTAACGATTAAGAAAATGATGAGAGTGAGTTTGTACCAGTCCGGGGACTGACCAAGAAAGTTGCGCCACAGGGCGCGGCCATACGACATTTCCACGACAGACATCCTTTCTCCGCCAAATTCTGAAACATGATTTTATGCGTAACTATACGCAAGATTACCAGTTGCGCAAAATGGGGCGCAACTTTCTTCGCATCACATTCTTTAGCAACAGAAAGTGTGAAATGAAAAGTTGAAAATGAAACGGCGATCCCTTTTTAATTACTTTCTGGCGCTATCTGCCTTTTGGCCGCTCTGGTATGATGAGTCGAATAGCAACGCTGTGTAATGGAAATCTTATTATGGTCATTAAGGCGCAAAGCCCTGCGGGTTTCGCTGAAGAGTACATCATTGAAAGTATCTGGAATAACCGCTTTCCTCCTGGTTCAATTCTTCCCGCTGAACGTGAACTTTCTGAACTGATTGGTGTTACCCGTACAACCTTACGTGAAGTGTTGCAGCGTCTGGCGCGCGATGGCTGGTTAACCATTCAGCACGGTAAGCCTACCAAGGTGAACAACTTCTGGGAAACTTCAGGCCTGAATATTCTCGAAACCCTGGCGCGTCTCGATCATGACAGCGTACCGCAGCTGATTGATAATCTGCTGTCCGTACGTACCAATATTTCGACGATTTTTATCCGTACCGCTTTCCGCCAGCATCCTGACAAGGCGCTGGAAGTTCTGGCGAGCGCGCGTGAAATTGAAGACCACGCCGACGCTTTTGCCGAACTCGATTATAACATTTTCCGCGGTCTGGCCTTTGCTTCAGGTAATCCCATCTACGGCCTGATCCTCAATGGAATGAAAGGCTTATACACCCGGATTGGCCGTCACTATTTTGCCAACCCGGAAGCGCGTAGCCTGGCGCTCGGCTTCTATCACCAGCTGGCGAAGGTATGTGAAGAAAAGCTTCATGAACAGGTTTATGAAATCGTGCGCCGCTACGGGCATGACAGCGGTGAGATTTGGCACCGTATGCAGAAGAATTTGCCGGGTGACCTGGCGATTAATATGCGCTAGACCCCGCCAACGAATAAAAAACGCCCGGTGCTATCACCGGGCGTTTTGCTTTTCACGCGCTATAGCGGATTGGGCCGCGGCGGCGTACGTTCCAGCAGCTCAACGCTACCATCGGCGTTTTGCTGCTCAAGAAGAACGTCAAACCCCCACAGGCGGTGGACGTGCTTAAGCACCTCGCGACGGCCTTTATCCAGCGGCACACGGTTATGCGGAACGTAGCGCAGGGTGAGCGAGCGGTCGCCGCGCAGGTCAACGTTCCATACCTGAATATTCGGCTCGAGGTTGCTCAGGTTGTACTGCGCTGAAAGCTTCGAACGAATCTCACGATATCCTTCTTCATTATGAATAGCGGATATTTCCAGATAGTTATTGTGATCGTCATCGAGCACGGTAAAGAAGCGGAAATCGCGCATGATTTTCGGCGACAGGAACTGGCTGATAAAGCTCTCATCTTTGAAGTCGCGCATCGCGAAGTGCAGCGTTTCGAGCCAGTCTGAACCGGCAATATCCGGGAACCAGTATCTATCCTCTTCCGTCGGCGACTGACAAATACGTTTAATATCCTGGAACATGGCGAAACCCAGCGCGTAGGGGTTAATGCCGCTGTACCACTGGCTGTTATAGGGCGGCTGGAACACCACGTTGGTGTGGCTGTGCAGAAACTCCAGCATAAAGCGCTCGGTCACTTTTCCTTCGTCATAAAGATGATTAAGGATGGTGTAATGCCAGAAGGTCGCCCAGCCTTCGTTCATGACCTGAGTCTGCTTCTGCGGATAAAAATACTGGCTGACCTTGCGCACAATACGCAGGATTTCACGCTGCCAGGGTTCCAGCAGCGGCGCGTTTTTCTCCATAAAATAGAGCAGATTTTCCTGCGGCTCTGAAGGATAGCGGCGCGCCGCTTCAATCGTCTTTTCCTCTTCGCGCTTCGGCAGGGTGCGCCACAGCATATTCACCTGACTCTGGAGATACTCTTCCCGGCTTTTTTGCCGCGCCTTCTCCTCCTGCAGGGAGATTTTCTGCGGACGTTTATAGCGGTCAACGCCGTAGTTCATCAAGGCGTGGCAGGAGTCGAGCAGCTTCTCGACTTCATCTACGCCATAGCGCTCTTCACATTCGGTGATGTATTTCCGCGCGAAGATGAGATAGTCGATGATTGAACTGGCGTCGGTCCAGCTGCGAAAGAGGTAGTTATTTTTGAAAAACGAGTTATGCCCGTAGCAGGCGTGCGCCATGACCAGCGCCTGCATGGTGATGGTGTTCTCTTCCATCAAATAGGCGATACAGGGGTTGGAGTTAATGACGATTTCATAAGCCAGCCCCTGTTGACCGTGCTTATAGGCCTGTTCGGTCTCAATGAATTTTTTACCGAACGACCAGTGCGGATAGTTAATCGGCATCCCGACGCTGGAGTAGGCATCCATCATCTGTTCGGATGTAATGACTTCGATTTGGTGCGGATAGGTGTCAAGACGATACAGCTTCGCCACCCGGTCGACTTCTGCCAGATAGGTCTCCAGCAGCTCAAAAGTCCAATCGGGTCCATCGCTTAAACGGGTTGTGTCCTTGTTCATGGAATCAATCGTAGCCATTAGCGCGCCCTCGTTGTTGATGGTTCTCTCTGTACGGAAAACCTCTTAACAAGCATAGAACACGGCGTCGCAAACTGCGTCCATCCGCATTTTCTTTTCTTCGCGATTTCACCATCTGAAACGCGATATTCCACGATTTAAACAGAATTTTATTCTGTAGAAAAATGAGGCGCAGCAGGAGATGGTAAACCGACGGGGGCTGCGCTGGCGCAGAACCCTGTGAGATAAGTCACCATAAATAAAGCGTATGTTGAATAATATTTTCATCTGAGTTATCAATTTGTAATCAGATGATTGTTCTTTAACGATTACGGAGCCGCTATGCGCGTCGTCATACTGGGAAGTGGGGTAGTAGGAGTCGCTAGCGCCTGGTACTTAAGCCAGGCAGGACATGAAGTGACGGTTATCGATCGTCAGCCGGGGCCGGCCGAAGAGACCAGCGCCGCTAACGCCGGGCAGATCTCTCCCGGCTATGCCGCGCCGTGGGCGGCGCCGGGCGTACCCTTGAAGGCGATTAAGTGGATGTTCCAGCGCCATGCGCCGCTGGCCATCGGGCTGGATGGCACCCCGTTCCAGCTGAAATGGATGTGGCAGATGCTGCGCAACTGCGACACTCGCCACTATATGGAAAATAAAGGACGCATGGTGCGCCTGGCGGAGTACAGCCGCGACTGCCTGAAGGCGCTGCGCGAGAGTACCGGTATCCAATATGAAGGTCGGCAGGGCGGTACGCTGCAGCTTTTCCGCACCGACAAGCAGTTCGAAAACGCCACCCGCGATATCGCGGTGCTGCAGGAGGCGGGCGTGCCTTACCAACTGCTGGAGGCGAATCGCCTGCTGGAAGTTGAACCGGCGCTGGCTGAAGTGAGCCACAAGCTGACGGGCGGTTTACGTTTACCCAATGATGAAACCGGCGACTGTCAGCTCTTCACCACCCGTCTGGCCCGCATGGCGGAACAGGCGGGCGTGACCTTCCGTTTTAATACCCCCGTCGATGAACTGCTCTATGAAGGGGATCTCATCTCCGGCGTGAAGTGCGGCGCTGAAATCATTAAAGCGGACGCGTACGTGATGGCATTCGGTTCCTATTCGACGGCCATGCTGAAAGGGCTGGTGGACATTCCGGTCTACCCTCTGAAAGGCTATTCGCTGACCATTCCGATCGCGGAAGAGGACGGCGCGCCGGTATCGACTATCCTTGATGAAACGTACAAAATCGCCATCACCCGCTTTGATCGTCGGATTCGCGTTGGCGGAATGGCGGAAATTGTCGGTTTTAATAAAGAACTGCTGCAGCCGCGGCGTGAAACCCTGGAGATGGTGGTGCGCGATCTGTTCCCGCGCGGCGGCCACGTTGAACAGGCGACCTTCTGGACCGGACTGCGTCCAATGACCCCGGACGGTACGCCGGTGGTGGGGCGTACGACGTATAAAAATCTGTGGCTGAATACCGGCCACGGTACGCTGGGATGGACCATGGCCTGCGGTTCAGGGCAGCTGATTAGCGACCTGATCTCCGGACGCACGCCGGCGATCCCGTATGACGATCTTGCCGTCGCCCGCTACGGTCGCGGCTTTACGCCGGCCCGCGCTCAGCATCTGCATGGCGTTCACAATTAACAAGGAGCTTTCATGTCTCGTCCTGTAAAGGCCAGCATTGATATGTCAGCCTTACGCCAGAATCAACAAATTGTTCGCCGCGCGGCGCCCGCTTCGCGCCTGTGGGCGGTGGTCAAAGCCAATGCTTATGGCCACGGCCTGGCGAGAGTCTGGAACGCGCTTAGCGCCGCGGACGGTTTCGCGATGCTCAATCTTGAAGAGGCGATCCTGCTGCGCGAGCTGGGCTGGAAAGGGCCGATACTGATGCTGGAAGGCTTTTTCCACGCCGATGAGCTGGCCCTGTTTGATAAGTACCGTTTGACCACCAGCGTGCACAGTAACTGGCAAATCAAGGCGCTCCAGCAGGCGAAGCTGCACGCGCCGCTCGATATCTACGTCAAGGTGAATAGCGGGATGAATCGGCTGGGTTTTATGCCGGATCGTCTGCACATCGTCTGGCAGCAGCTGCGATCGCTGCATAACGTCAGTGAAATGACGTTAATGTCGCACTTTGCCGAAGCGGAAAACCCGGACGGCATCGTGGAGCCGATGCGGCGTATTGAGCAGGCGGCGGAAGGGCTGGATTGCCCGCGCTCGCTGGCGAATTCGGCGGCCACCCTGTGGCATCCGGAGTCGCATTTTAACTGGGTGAGGCCGGGGATCGTGCTGTACGGCGCTTCGCCTTCCGGCCTGTGGCAGGATGTGGCCAACACCGGACTGAAACCGGTGATGACGTTAAGCAGCGAAATTATTGCCGTGCAGAACCTGAAAGCCGGGGAAGCGGTCGGCTACGGCGCGACCTGGCGTACGGCGGAGGAGCGGCGCATCGGCATCGTTGCCTGCGGCTACGCCGATGGTTACCCGCGTCTGGCGCCGAGCGGTACGCCGGTGCTGGTTGACGGCGTTCGCACCGCGACGGTAGGGCGCATCTCGATGGATATGCTGGCGGTGGATTTGACTCCCTGCCCGCAGGCAGGGATCGGCGCGCCGGTCGAGCTGTGGGGCAAAGAGATTAAAATCGACGATGTCGCATCCGCCTGCGGCACCGTCGGGTATGAGTTAATGTGCGCGCTGGCGCCGCGCGTACCGGTTGTGACGGTGTAACTTGTCGTGAGGCGGGTTACTCCGCCTCATCTCCCGCCATACGTACGCCCACCCTCAGGACATGATCCTCTTCTTTTTCCGCCACCGTCCACACCATGCCGGCAAATTCCACCTGGTCGCCGACGACCGGCGCGGCGCCCAACAGCTGCTGCACGACATCACCCAGCGACTGCTGGCGATCGCGGAACTCCTCACCGCCATCGATGCCGTAAATCTGCGCGACGTCGGCGAACTTGGCATTGGCGTCGAGGATAAAATCACCAAAGAAGCGCTGATCGAGCGCGACCGGCGGCGACTGGCTGAACAGTTTACCCAGCGCGGGTAAATCGCGCTCGCGGCCGATAACGCAGAGAATATCGCCCTCCAGCAGTCGGGTGCTGCCGGTAGGGTGCAGCAGAACGTTGTCGCGAAACAGCGCGGCAATCCGCGTTTCCGGCGGCATATGCAGGTCGCGCAGCGCCGCGCCGACGCACCATTTTTCGGCGCTAAGCTGGTAAACGAACTGCTCCCACGGGTTTTCCGGGTGAATATCCAGCCCGACGCGGGAGATGGGCGATCCGATCGGCGGCACCACCACTTTGGCTTTCTTCGCCGCCCAGGAGAGCGACGTTCCCTGCAACAGCAGCGACACCAGCACCACGAAGAAGGCCACGTTAAAGAACAACCGCGCATTGTCCAGACCGGCCATCATCGGAAATACGGCGAGAATAATCGGTACCGCGCCGCGCAGGCCAACCCAGCTGATAAATATCCGTTCGCGCAGGTTAAAGCCGCGAAACGGCAGCAGACCGGCAAATACCGACAGCGGACGGGCGATAAAGATCATCCACATCGACAGAATGAGCGCCGGGATAGCGATAGGCCACAGGTCTGACGGCGTGACCAGCAGGCCGAGCACCAGGAACATGGCGATCTGCGCCAGCCACGCCAGGCCGTCGAAGTTTTGCAGAATACCGTGGCGGTTGCGAATCGGCCGGTTGCCGAGCAGGAAACCGCACAGGTAGACCGCGAGGATGCCGCTGCCGTCCAGCGAAGTGGTCGCGGCAAAAATCATGATCCCGCCGCTCAGCGCCAGCAGCGGGTAAAGCCCGGCCGGCAACACAATGCGATTAATCATCTGCAGCAGCAGATAGCCGCCGCCGAGACCGATAGCGATACCCAGGCCGAATTGCTGCACGATATGCACCGCAAACATCCAGCTCAGGCCGGTCTCATGTTGCTGAATCATCTCGATAAGGGTGATGGTCAGGAACACCGCCATCGGGTCGTTGCTGCCGGATTCAATTTCCAGCGTCGAGCCGACGCGTTCATTCAGTCCTTTACCGCCGAGCAGAGAGAACACGGCCGCGGCATCAGTCGAGCCGACGATAGCGCCGATCAGCAGCCCTTCAATCAGGTTGAGATGAAACAGCCAGGCCGCCATCAGTCCGGTCAGGGCCGAGGTGATCAGCACCCCGACCGTGGCGAGCGACAGCGCGGGCCACAGCGCCACGCGAAAGGAGCTGGCCTGAGTGCGCATCCCGCCGTCAAGCAGGATAACCGCCAGCGCCAGGTTGCTCACCATGTAGGCGAAAGGGTAATTGTCAAACGGAATGCCGCCGATACCGTCAATCCCCGCCAGCATCCCAATGGCGAGGAAGATAACCAGGATCGGGATGCCGAGGCGTGAGGAAAAGGAACTTAATAAAATACTACAGGTTACTAAAACAGAACCCAGGATAAACAGACTGATGACCGCAGCGGCGTCCAATGTTGACGTACTCCTTACCGGCGTGAAGATAAATTAAAAACTACACCATTTTAACAATCTGACGCCGATCGGGATATGCGTTAGAGGAATTTTTATTCTGCCAGAACCGGGTGGCCGCTGATGCTTAACGTGGTGATGGACGCGTTGTTGACCAGCAATGCTCTGGCGCCAAACGGCAGGGTGACCGTGCGCTGTTCGTGACCAAAATCCAGACCGCTGATGACCGGAATGTTAAGCTGCTGGCGAAGGTAGTCGTATACCATCGGCAGATCGTAACCGGCATCGTAGTCGTTGGCGTTTGCGCCGGTAAAACTGCCGAGGATAATTGCCCGCTGGCGCGCCAGAATACCGCTGTTAAGCAGCTGCAATAGCATTCGTTCAACGCGGAACGGGTGTTCGTTAATATCTTCCACCACCAGCATTCCGTCGCTAATCTGCGGCATCCACGGGGTGCCGATAAGCGAGGTCAGCATCGCCAGGTTGCCGCCCCACAGCGTACCGTCGGCGCGGCAGTCCGGGCCTTCGCCGTGCCATTCGAGGGTAAACGCCGGGTCGCGCAGCGCCTGCCAGAAATGGTGTTCAGTAAATTCGTTCAGCGTTTCCGCGCCGAAGTTTCCCGCCAGCATCGGTCCGCTAAAAGTGATTATGCTACCCTTTGCCAGCAGGCCCATCTGAACGGCGGTGAAATCGCTGTGGCCGCAAATAAGCAGCGGATCCTGCTGCTGGCGGGCGATCAGCGCCTGCCAGTCAATGTGCGGCAGCAGGCGAGTCGCGCCGTAGCCGCCGCGTACCGCCAGCACGATACGGTTTTTGCCGTCGAGGGCGGCGAGCTGGTTGATGTCGCCAAGGCGTTCATTCTCAGTTCCGGCAAACCGCAGCGCCCGACGGGGAATGACCTGCTGGTGCGCGACCTGATGCCCGGCCTCCTGCAGACGCTGTACGCCGCGGTACGCCGCCTCCTGGTTGATGCAGTAACCGGAAGGGGCGATGAGATAAAACTGAGACATGACAATTCCTTGCTAAGAATGAAAGGGTTATCATGCCGCCTGGAGCGTTTATTGTCATCTCCGTGCGGCAAACTTCAGCCAATAAGGATAGATGTGTGAAATTGAGATGGTGTGTTTTTTTATGTGTATTGTTGGCCGGTTGTAGTTCAAAACACGATTATCGTAACCCGCCGTGGAATCCGGAAGTCCCGGTTAAGCGGGCGATGCAGTGGATGCCAATCAGCGAAAAAGCCGGTGCGGCATGGGGCGTTGACCCGCAGCTGATTACCGCGATCATCGCCATTGAATCCGGCGGCAACCCGACGGTGGTCAGCAAATCCGGCGCGGTTGGCCTGATGCAGCTGAAACCCTCGACCTCCGGTCGCGATGTTTACCGGCGGATGGGCTGGAGCGGAGATCCTTCGGTGAGCGAGCTGAAAAATCCCGAGCGTAATATATCCATGGGGGCCGCTTATTTAAGCATTCTCGAAAACGGTCCGCTGGCGGGAATTAAAGACCCGCAGGTGATGCGCTACGCGGTGGTGGTCTCCTATGCTAACGGCGCAGGCGCGCTGCTGCGGACGTTCTCGTCCAATCGCCAGGATGCGATCGAGGAGATTAACGATATGGACGCCGATGATTTCTTTGAGCATGTAGTGAAGAAACACCCGGCTCCGCAGGCGCCGCGCTATATCTGGAAGCTGCAAAAAGCGCTGGACGCGATGTAGGGCATCATTTTACCCCGCGGACCAGGCGTTGTGCGGGGTAAACTCTTCAGGTATTCCTAATCCTCCGTGCGAAGCGAAGAGATATAGCTTATCGGAGCAATCAAATCTTTATATTCCCAATAGCTTTCCGGGAGAGAATCGACACCGTTTACCGCAAGACAGAGCATGGCCGTGGCGCCATCCATTTTATCGCTATTTAGCGCCAGTGCCCCTCGCAAGAAATCGATGCAGGCATGGGCGCCGTTATACGAGATATCGTTGTTATCCAGTCGAAGCATTTTGCTTATAGCGTCTCACCCGATGGTTAATCAAGCCGTTGCACAGAAAATGGATAATTTATCGATTTGATGATTTCCCGGTATTCGCGATAGCGCTCGGGGAGCAGGCTGGTTTTGCCGATAGCGACGCAATAATCAGCCGTTTCATCGGTTATCTGTTCCTTATCGGCGACAAGAGTATTCTTTAATTTATCAACATAACTACGAAGAATATTAATCGAGATACCTTCCCGGTCCAGCCGGGTAACATTTAAGGTGATGAGTAACATTAACAGCCACCACAGACCGGAAACGACAAACATCGCAAGCCAGCTAAATACGCTGAAATTAAGCAGAGCGTTATTAGCGAATAACGTTTTCCAGCCTAATATGGCGATTAAAAACAATGAAGGAACGGCAACTAATATCATGTTCCACGTTTGTTGCGTAGGGCTTAGCATCAGGCCCGCGCAGCGGGTATCCGTAGACCAGTGATTTTTCTGGGCGACGTAAAGTTCAAGGGGTAAATTCTGGTTGCCGGGTTTTGGTGAAGAAAAGTGGTTAAAGAGGATTTTTTCTACGCACGTCATTTTACACTCCGCGTACTGCTGATTCGCGCGCAGCTCGATACCCTGGGCTGAATGAATGATGGTGACGTAATTTTTCCTTAATAGTCTAAACGTAGCCAACTGAATAATACCGGTCGCTTTATCATGCAACCAGGCTAAAAATGAGGGGGGGATGGAATAGGGGGGCGGTATCGGCGTGCCTTTCTCAGTAGGGCGAGTCATCGATATAATGATATTGGCCACGATATATATAACCGTGGTGGATAAAACGTGATAGCCCATAAAGGATAATGGATGTAAATCGGAGATAAAACTGACGACTGCATTCACTTTTTATTCCTTGTGCCAGTCATAACAGGCGTTTCCCGGGAGAGGTCTTCCCGAGTGCCAGAGTAGTATTTTTAATTAGCCGACTCAAGATAAGCGTAAAAATATAACCATATGGAGAAAATAGATGCGCGGCGAAGACCCGCCGCGCGAAGGTTTACTGCGCGACTTTTTTATCCCCTGGCGCAATAGAATTATTGGCCGCGGGTTGAGCCGCGTTATCTGTCGCCTTACTGGTATCGTCATTCGCCGCCGGGCGGGTGGCCGGAACCGAATCACAGGGTTTCTCTTTCGGACACACCAGGTCCAGCATCTTCAGGGTGACCCCGTTAGTCCAGCCAAATCCGTCCTGTAACGGATACTCGCCGCCGCCGCCACCGGTTCCCGTCGAGCTGACGTCATATTTTTCCACCAGCTTCTGTTCGCTGTTGTAGGTATGCTGAACATTGCTGAGGAAACGCCAGCTCACCTCCATCGCTATTTTCTGTTGACCATATTTTTGCAGGCCTTCCGCGGCGACCCACTGCAGCGGCGCCCAGCCGTTTGGCGCATCCCACTGCTGGCCGCTATTGACGGTCGTGGTGGTCAGGCCCCCGGGTTTGAGCAGGCGCGCTTCGGTCGCGGCGGCGACTTTAGCGGCGCGCTCGCTGGAGGCGGCGTTGACGTACAGCGGGAACAGCGCCGCGGCGGTCAGCTGATTGCGCACCTTATGACTTTTCAGATCGTAATCGGCGTACCAGCCCTCTTTATCGTTCCACAGGTATTTCTCCAGCGCTTTCTGTCGGGCGTTGGCCAACGCGTCATACTGCGCGGCTTTCGCGCTATCGCCAGCGGCTTTACTGGCGCGGGCGATGGCTTTTTCCATGTGGAACATCAGCGAGTTGAGGTCGACCGGAACAATCGAGGTGGTGCGGATGGTGCCGAGCTGCTGCGGGTTATCCATCCAGCGGGAGCTGAAGTCCCAGCCGGATGCCGCGGCGGAGCGCAGATCGCGGTAGATTTCAGTGGCCGGGCGGTTGGGATTGTTTTTGGCGGTGGTGACATCGTCCAGCCAGGATTCCGGACGCGGCGTGTCGTTATCGTCCCAGTAGCGGTTCAGCAGCGAGCCATCGGCCATACGCACCACGCGCTTACTGGCGCCGCCGGGCTCAAGCGCTTCGGCGCCATCCATCCAGTACTGGTACTCTTTCTCCATCTGCGGCAGCCATTTTTTGAGCGCCTCATCGCCATCGTGCGTGGCCAGCAGTTCGACCATAAACGGGAAGAACGGCGGCTGCGAGCGGCTCAGATAGTAGGTGCGGTTGCCGTTGGGAATATGCCCCCAGGCGTCGATTTCTGCGGCAAAGTTGGTCACCATATCTTCAATTTTATCCCAGTGGCCGCTCTCCGCGAGTCCTAGCATTGTGAAGTAGCTATCCCAGTAATAGACTTCACGAAAGCGTCCGCCGGGCACCACGTAGGGTTTTGGCAGCGGCAGCAGTGAATCCCACTTTTCCACCTCGACGGTGCTGCGGGTCAGCACCGGCCATAAACCGTTGATATGCTGGCGCAGCGTTTGTCCTTTTGGCGGAACGTACTGGTCGTTTTCGCGAGGCAGGGTAAAGTTGAGCTCGACGAAGTGCCGCAAATCAAAACTGGTCTGACTTTTCTGCATACGATAATCGGCCAGGATCATCAGCGGGTCGCCGTTCGGGATGGCGTCGGCAAACGTTTTCTGGTCGGAAAAAAGCTTTGCGCTTTGCACATCGTTAAATAGCGGACCGAGCAGAATATCGGGTGATTGCGGGATTGGGCGGGTTTCTTCAGCCTGAGCCGTCAGCGTCGCCAGGGCGACAAACGCGCCCCCGAGCGCGAGACGAAGAGCATAGGGCAGGGTGGCGGGGCGACGGGAAACGGGACTCGTCATAGGTTGTTCTCCTTATCATTGCAGACTATGTGCCACTGCATTCGGCCATCAGAAAACCTTAGACGAATATCCGCCGCTGCGCGTGTCGAAGCTAACATTTTGCAGCAAAACAGAGAAATTACCTGCCTCAGAAGACCCCCGGCCGGCCATCTCCTGAACAGTACAATATTATAATCTTAATTATATAAAACCAGGCTATTTATATTTTTAGTGTGAATGTTTTCGTATAAATTAAAAACGCCGTACGAGCCTCAGGTAAGAAAATAGAAAACTAGCTGCTATTTATATATGCGGGTGCTGTTTTCGCTTATCGCGTATTAAAAAATACGCAAAGGATTAAAAGCTGTGATCTGTCATGCAAAAAGTCTCGGATTAATACGGCTGAAAGCTGACAGGATCACATAAATTAAAAAACATAAATAATTAATAAAAAAACATAATGGCGCCAGCATAGCGGATAAGTAAAAAATGCAGACATTACCGAAACCGGTTTCATTTTGCATAAAGGAGTGGTGTATGTCCGCTGGCGACAAAATTTCAGTCAGAGAAAAAGTAGGCTATAGCCTCGGGGACGCGGCAAGTCACATCGTGTTTGACTCGTCCGTGGCAATCCTCGCTTACTTTTATACCGATATTTATGGCCTGCCGCCCGCCGTGATGGGGACGATGTTTTTGCTGGTTCGTCTGCTGGATGCGATTACCGATCCGATCATGGGGGCGATTGCTGATGCCACCTCTACCCGCTGGGGCCGCTTCCGTCCGTGGCTGCTGGCGATCTGCGTGCCCTTTGCGGTGAGCTGCGTGCTGGTGTATTCCATTCCGTCCTTTTCCGACTCGGGGAAAATTGTCTACGCCGTTGCGGCTTATATATTCATGACGTTGATGTATACGGCGATTAATATTCCTTATTGCTCGCTGGGGGCGGCCCTGACCTCCGATCCGCGCGAGAGCCTCTCCCTGCAATCCTGGCGTTTTGCCATCACTCCGATTGGCGGCGCGCTCGGTACCGCGTTTATTTTGCCGCTGGCTGATTTTCTCTATCCTGGCGACCGCGCTACCGGTATTCAGGTCTCCATGGCGTTATTCGGCGTGATTGGCTGCCTGATGTTTGTTATCTGCTTTGCCACCACCAAAGAACGCGTGCAGCCGATCAAAGAAGAGAACCTGAATATTGCTCGCGATGTGAAAATTCTTTTTCGTAACGATCAGTGGCGTATTCTTTCCGTTTACAACTTTATGATGCTGGTTGCCGTGGTTATTCGCGGCGGTGCGGTGGTGTATTACGTGAATAACGTGCTGAATAAAGGCTCGGACGTTATTACGATATTCATGCTCGGCGGCATGTTTGCCTCAATGCTGGGGTCGGTGCTGGCCAAACCATTCGGCACCCGTTTCTGTAAGGTCAGATTTTCGTTCTGGATTAATCTGCTCACCGCTGCGCTGGGCGTCGTATGCTTTATGCTGCCGGTGCAATACTGGATTGCGGTACTCGGCGTGCATATTCTGATTTCCATCATTCAGGGCGGCAACGGCGCGCTGCAGTGGTCGATGATTACCGACGTCAATAACTATGGCGAATGGAAAACCCAGCGGCGTATAACCGGTATGAACGTCGCGGCAAATATCTTTGTCATTAAGCTGGGCGTGGCGGTCGGCGGGGCGATTCTTGGCTGGGTGCTGGCCTATTACCACTACGCCGCTAACACCGCGGTGCAGCCGGCTTCAGCCGTCCAGGGCGTGGTGCTGCTGTTCACGTTAGTTCCTTCCATTTTTTATGTTCTTACCGCTATCTCTATTAAATTTTATGGCTTAACGGAAAATAGAATGAACGGCATCGTCGATGACTTGAACCACGGAACCTTCGCCGAATCCTGATAATTCAACGCTGTATTAAAAGGGCTATGCAGGTTATTTCCCTGAATAGCCCCGGTGAAAATCTGGATGAAACAAATAATAATGTAATTAGGGACGTTAATAATGAAAGTGAAATATATAGCTCTGGTTATTAGTGGCGTATTCTCCTCTGGTCTTTTGGCCGCGACAAATAATCAATCTGCGGATATTGAAAAACGGTTAGCCCAGCTGGAACAGCGTTTAATGAACGCTGAGCAACGGGCGGCCGATGCGGAAGCGAAGATCCAGACGTTAACCCGGCAGCAGGCCGTCGCGGCGAAAAGCGCGCCAACGGTGAAGGTGCAGTCCGCGGAGCCTGTCGCACCGGGCGCTGAGCCGACGAAACTGACGCTCTCCGGCTACGGCGATATCAAGTTTTATGGCGATGTCGAATTCAACATGGACGGCGCCAGCAGCAGCGGTAGCCTGACCTCGGTAAAAACCACGGCGAATAAAGACTGGGCGCCGGGCAATAACGAACGCTGGGATATTAACGGCCGACTGCTGTTAGGTTTTGACGGCATGCGCAAAATGGATAACGGCAATTTCGCCGGTTTTTCCGTCCAGCCGCTGGCGGACCTGAACGGCAAAATGAACCTTGATGATGCGGTGTTCTTCTTTGGTCAGGAAAAAGACTGGAAGGTGAAGGTTGGGCGCTTTGAGGCTTACGATATGTTCCCGCTGAACCAGGATACGTTCGTGGAATACTCCGGCAACACCGCCAACGATCTTTACAGCGACGGCTACGGCTATATCTACATGATGAAGGAAGGGCGCGGCCGTAGCAGCAGCGGCGGCAACTTCCTGGTCAGCAAAACCTTTGATAACTGGTATTTCGAACTCAATACCCTGCTGGAAGACGGCAGCACGCTGTTCCAGGATAAGCAGTATCACGGGACTGACCTGGAAAATGAGAAAAATGTGGCCTATTTGCGCCCGGTCGTCGCGTGGAACAGCGGGCGCTTCTCCACCGCCATCGCGATGGAAAGCAACGTGGTCAATAACGCCTATGGCTATCACGATGCGAAAGGGCACTGGGTCGATCAGTCCAGCCGTACCGGCTATGGCTATACGATGACGTGGAACGGGAAAAAAACCGATCCGCTGGATGGCGTGGTGACCAATCTTAACCTCGCCTGGATGGACGCCGAGGATGAAACCGACTTCACCGCGGGGGTGAACTCCCTGTGGCGCGGCTTCGAGCTTGGCTACATTTACGCGCATAACAAGATCGACCGCTTTAACACCGCTAATTTTGTCGCTAACTGCGACGATAGCTGCTGGATTGCCGATCCGGGCAAATACGATATCCACACGATTCATGCGTCTTACCTGTTCCCGAACGTCATGAATATGAAGAACTTCAACATCTATCTTGGCGCCTACGCCTCGTGGATTGAATCCAACCCGACCAGCGGCGACGGCCAGCAAGACTCCCGCTATGGCGGTCGTCTACGCTTCAAATATTTCTTCTGATCAATGCAGAGCCCGCATCGTGCGGGCTCTGTTCATTACGTGATTAAGCCTCCCGCGGAGGCATGAGTTAACAGGACAACGCCATGTTTGACAGTAAAGCGGGGACCCCGCTGGAAGGGTTTGCCGAATTTGCCGCCGCCGCTGCCGCCGAAGGCGCGGTGCTGCTGAGAAACGATCGCCAAATGCTGCCGCTCGATCCCGGGCAGCCGGTTTCGTTGTTTGGCCGTACGCAGATTGACTACTATTGCAGCGGCACCGGGTCAGGCGGGGCGGTTAACGTGGTGAGCCGGACAACCTTGCTGCAGGCGATGCGCGCGCGAAACGGGGAGAGGCTGAATGAGCAACTGGCCGGGCTCTATGAACGCTGGATTGCGCAGCATCCCTTTGACAACGGCGGAGGAGCCTGGGCCGCCGAGCCCTGGCATCAGCAGGAGATGCCGCTTAGCGACCAGCAGATTCGCCAGGCGCGCGCCGTCTCCAGCCTGGCGGTGATTGTGCTTGGCCGTACCGCGGGGGAGGACCAGGACAACGGCGATGTAGAAGGCGGCTATCGGCTAACCGCCGACGAGATAACTCTGCTGCGCCAGGTCTGCCGCGAGTTTGATGACGTGACGGTGGTGCTGAATACCGCCGGGCTTATCGATCTCTCGTGGGCTGACGATCCTCTGCTGCGTAAACGCGTTCGTGCGCTGCTGTACGTCTGGCACGGGGGCGCCGACGGCGCCCGGGCGGCTGCGTCGCTGCTGTACGGCGATGTAACGCCCTCCGGTAAGCTGGTAGGCAGCATCGTCGCCTCTCTGGATGACCATCCGGCATCGCCCTGCTGGGGAGCACAAGCGCAAAACCTTTATCAGGAAGATATTTACGTCGGCTATCGCTACTTCGAAACCTTTTGTCCCCAGCGCCTGCAGTTTCCTTTCGGGTTTGGTCTCTCATACACCCGCTTCACCCTGTCATCGGCGCGGGCGCAGGCCTTCGGCGATCGGATCAAGGCGACCGTTACCGTGACTAACCGCGGCGACCGCTTTGCCGGCAAAGAAGTGGTGCAAATCTACCTCCAGGCACCGCAGGGATCCCTCGGCAAACCGGCCCGGGCGCTGATGGCCTTCGCTAAAACCCACCTGCTGCAGCCGGGTGAAAGCGAAACCTTAACGCTATCGATCCCGCTGGAGCGTTTTGCGTCTTTGGACGATAGCGGGGCGACAGGTCACCCGCATTGCTACGTGATGGAACCCGGTCTTTACCGCGTGCTGATCGGCAACAGCGTACGCGATCTGCAGCCGTTACCGGTTGACGGAGAGGCGGGGTATTCGCAGAAGACGCTGCGGGTCCTGTCCCGTCACCAGCAGGTACTGGCCCCGACGGTGCCTTTTGTCCGTATTAAACCGGTTGCCGACGGCGACGATGGCCGCTATCAGATCGAATGGGAAGACGTGCCGCGCCGGGAGATTAATCTGCGCTCGAGGATTGAGGCGCGCCTGCCGGAGACGATTACCCTCACCGGCAACCAGGGGCTTACTCTCAGCGACGTTGCTGAAGGGCGCGCCACGATGAACGCCTTTATTGCCCAGCTGTCGGTGGAGGAGCTGGCCTGCCTGGCGCGCGGAGAAGGCATGTGCAGCCATAAAGTCACCCCCGGCGTCGCGTCGGCCTTTGGCGGAGTGGCCGATAGCCTGCTGGAAAAAGGGATCCCGCTGGCATCCACCGCCGATGGGCCTTCCGGCATCCGTATGGATAACGGCGCGAAGGCCACACTGCTCCCCAGCGGGACGCTGCTGGCCTCCAGCTGGGATCCGATCCTCGTTGAGCGCTTATACGTGATGGAGGGAAAAGAGCTGCTGCGCAACGGTATTGACCTGCTGCTGGGGCCGGGGATGAACATCCAGCGCCATCCGCTCAACGGGCGTAATTTCGAATACTTTTCTGAAGACCCGCTGCTTACCGGAATGATGGCGGCGGCGGTGGTTCGCGGCATTCGCAGCGGCGGCGGGATAGCGACCCTCAAGCACTTCGCCTGTAATAATCAGGAATTCGCCAGAGCCAGGGCGGACTCGGTGGTGTCGGAGCGCGCGCTGCGCGAAATCTATCTGAAAGGTTTCGAATACGCGGTGAAAACCGGCGGCGCCAGCGCGGTGATGACCGCCTATAACCCGCTCAACGGCTACCATGCCGCATCCAACTACGATCTCACCACCACCGTACTGCGCGAGGAGTGGGGCTTTCGCGGGATCGTCATGACCGACTGGTGGGCTACGATGAACGACCCCATCGATGGCGGCGCTGCGAGCACCCACAACACCGCGGCGATGATCCGCGCGCAAAACGATCTCTATATGGTGGTCAACAATAACGGCGCGGAGATTAACGCGGCCGGGGATAATACCCTTGCGGCGCTGGCGAAAGGTGAACTGACGCTCGGCGAACTGCAGCGTAGCGCGGCAAACATCCTCCATTTTATGCTGCAGACCCAGGTGTTTAAGCGCGGGGAGAAGCCGCGGGCGGATATCGTTCGTCTGGCGGCGGAACCGGGCTGCGCCGCGGACTGCGAGGGAGCGATAAAAATCGCCGAGCAATCGCGTCTGCGCTGCGACGAGGAGCTGGTGCTGAGCGTTGAGCAGGCCGCGCGCTACGATGTTCTGGTCAATGTACACGCCAACGGCGCGCCGCTGGCGCAAACCGCCTGCAATCTGCTGCTCAATGACCAGTTCGTGGCGACCATCCAGACCAACGGCACTCTTGGCCGGGAGAGCGTGCAGAAGCTGTGCCGGATCGAGCTGCAGCCGGGGAAATATCGGGTGGGCTTTGATTTTATCAAACCGGGTCTGGTGGTGGACTGGCTGGAGCTAAGGCACGTTAACGACCGACCGCTGCTGATGTTTGGCCAGAGGAGCGCCTTTTACCGAATGGCCCGACGGGTTGGGTACCCTCGGCGATGTGGGACGGGCGCAGGCGGCAAAGCGGAAACGGACGCCCCATCTTGGTGCATTTCGGGCGTCCAACAAACCATAAATAAGCAAAGCGTCTGGTTGTTTTTTATTCAATTGGGCGCGGCGACGCGATAACGTTACCCCCAGCGCCGCGCTGCGCTACCTGGCATAATTAATGCTTATCTCTTACCGGGATTACCTCAAAGTGAGTATAACCGGAGGAGACGGCCATGATAAAAATAACGCTTCCTGACGGGCATTATTATGATGAGATGCTTACCGCACAGGGAGAGCAGCGTCAGCACTATAACGCCTGGTGGCAATGGTTTCGCAGTACCGATCAATTCTCTATCCGGCAGAAAAAAGAGCAGGCGGAGCTGCTCTTTCACCGTATCGGCATCACCTTTAACGTCTACGGTGAGGATGAGGGCACCGAACGACTGATCCCATTTGACAGCGTGCCGCGCATTATTCCCGCCGGCGAGTGGCAGCGGATTGACCGCGGCATCCGCCAGCGGGTGAAAGCGCTCAACGCTTTCCTTTACGATATTTACCACGATCAAAACATCCTCCGCGCCGGGCTGATCCCGGCCGAGCAGGTGCTGGCGAACGAACAGTATCAGCCCTGTATGCAGGGGATAAATTTACCCAATAACACCTATGCCCATATCACCGGGGTCGATATGGTGCGCAACAGCGACGGCCAGTATTACGTGCTGGAGGATAATCTGCGCACGCCTTCCGGCGTCTCTTATATGCTGGAAAACCGCAAAATGATGATGCGGCTGTATCCTGAAATGTTCGAACAGCACCACATTGCGCCGGTCGAACGCTACCCCAGCTATCTGCTGCAAACGCTGCGTGAAAGCTCGCTGGTGGACGATCCGTGCGTGGTGGTGATGACGCCCGGACGGTTTAACAGCGCCTATTTTGAACACAGCTTTTTGGCCCAGCAGATGGGCGTTGAGCTGGTGGAAAGCGCGGATCTGTTTATTAAAACCGGGGCGGTGTACATGCGTACCACCGAGGGGCCGCGGCGGGTGGACGTCATTTACCGGCGTATCGACGACGCGTATCTTGACCCGCTGGCCTTCCACGCCGACTCGATGCTGGGCGTTCCGGGGCTGCTGTCGGTGTATCGCGCCGGGGGCGTGGTGCTGGCGAACGCCATCGGCACCGGCGTCGCCGACGATAAATCGATCTACCCCTTCGTGCCGGAGATGATCCGCTTCTATCTGGGCGAGCAGCCGATCCTGAGCAATATCCCCACCTGGCAGTGCCGTAAAGCGGAGGATCTCAGCTACGTGCTGAGCAATCTTGAACTGATGGTGGTGAAGGAGGTTCACGGCGCGGGCGGCTACGGCATGCTGGTCGGTCCGCGCTCGACTAAAGAGGAGCGCGAAGCGTTCCGCCAGCGCCTGCTGGCGAATCCGGCCAACTATATCGCCCAGGACACCCTGGCGCTGTCGACCTGCCCAACCTTTATTGACGAGGGGCTAGCGCCGCGCCATATCGATTTACGTCCCTTCGTGCTCTCCGGCCAGGAGATCCGCCTGGTTCCCGGCGGCCTGACCCGGGTGGCGCTAACCGAAGGCTCGCTGGTGGTGAACTCGTCGCAGGGCGGCGGCACCAAGGATACCTGGGTGATGGAGGATGATGAATCATGTTAAGCCGCACAGCGAGTGAACTCTTCTGGATGGCGCGCTACCTTGAGCGCGCGGAAAGCTATGCCCGGGTGCTGGACGTAACCTGGAAGCTGTCGATGATCCCCCGCCATAGCCAGCAGTCGCGGGATCTAGCCTTGCCGCTCAATCTGTCGCTGACTCATGAGCTGTTTCAGGCGCGCCACGCGCGTTTCACCATGAGCAATCTGCTCAATTTTTTCGCCCTCGACGGCAACAACCCGTACAGCATTTTCAGCTGCGTCGAGATGGCGTGGAACAACGCCCACGCGGTGCGCGGCAGCCTGTCGGCGGAGGTGTGGGAAAGCATCAACGCCACGCGCATTGAGCTGCGAAAACTGCGCCAGCAGGGGATCGGCGAGCTGGGCAATGACGCTTTTTTTGAATGGGTCAAAGAGCGGGTGCATCTGTTTCGCGGGGCGATTCTCGGCACGCTGTTGCGCAATGACGCCCTGAGCTTTATCGGCATCGGGACGCTGATCGAACGGGCGTCCGCCACCGCGCAGCTGCTGTTGATTAAGGATCAGCAGTTGACCAGCGATCCTGACCCGGTACGCGAGTACTACCGGCTGGATACGCTGCTCAACGCGGTCAGCGCCCGCGAGGCCTATAACAGCATCTACCGCCAGCCGGTAAGCCGCGAGACGGTAATGGAACTGCTGATCCTGCGCGACGATGTACCGAGATCGCTAAGAGCGAGCATCTCCGACCTCGTCGGGCAGCTGGAGCAGATTGCCAACGATCGCTCGCACCTGCCGCTGCGCCTGGCGCACCAGCTGAACGTCGACCTGCGTTTCAGCACCCGCGACGATCTGGCGCAGGCCGATTTACAGATCACCCTTAATGCACTGCTGGCGCGGATTAACGCGCTTTCTGACAGCATCAGACAAACCTATCTGGAGGCGTTATGAAACTGGTTATCGATCACCTGACCCGCTACGGCTACGATGAAGAAGTGAAGTTTTCGACCCAGTATCTGCGCCTGACGCCGCGCAGCACCGGCCGCCAGAAGATCACCGCCTGGTCATTGACCTTACCGGACGGTTCCGCCGTCGCCACCACCGACGCGTGGGGCAACGTGCTGCACGTGCTGACGCTGGATAATCCGCATAAAGAGATAACCATTCGCGCCAGCGGGATCGTCGATATCGCGGAAGAGGGGGACGATATCGGCGCGGAGCCGCAGGAGCTGCTGTCGCCGCTGGTTTTCTTGCGCTGTACGCCGCTTACGCGCGCTGACGGCCCGATCCGCGAATTCGCCCAGCGCTGGTATCAGCCCGAGGCGCAGGAAGAGAGCCTGAACCAGTTAATGGGCGAACTACTGCTGAGAATGCCCTATTCGCCGGGCGCCACGCAGGTGCAGGATTCCGCCGCCGATGCCTTTGCGCGCGCGAAGGGCGTTTGCCAGGATCACACCCACGTGTTTCTCGCCTGCTGCCGGGCGCTGGAGATCCCGGCGCGCTACGTCAGCGGCTACGTCTACAGCGATAATGCCGAGCACGTCGCCATGCACGCGTGGGCCGAAGTGTGGCTCAACGAGCGCTGGCAGTCGTTTGATATCACCAATAACACGCGCAGCCTCAATCAACATTTGCGGCTGGCGACCGGGCTGGACTATCTTGATGCGTGCCCGGTTCGCGGCACCCGCCTCGGCGGCGGGGGAGAAATCATGTTAACTAACGCTGAAGTGCGCGAACATTCGCAGCAGGCGCAGCAGCAATAACGGCAGGAACGAAAAACGATGACCTACTGTGTGGCCATGTGTTTGTCAGATGGACTGGTATTTGCCTCAGACTCCCGCACCAACGCGGGAGTAGACCATATTGCAACGTTTAAAAAACTGCACGTTTTCCATCAGGATGGCGAACGGGTCATGGTGCTGCAGTCGGCGGGCAACCTGGCCACCACGCAAAGCGTGATTAGCCTGCTCAGCGGCCGCATTCGTACCCAGCAGGAGCCCAATCTGATGCAGGTGACCTCGTTATACGACGCGGCGATGCTGATCGGTAAAACCTTGCAGGAGGTGATTCAGCGCGACAGCAGCAATCAGCAGAACTGCGGCAATACCAACTTCAACTGCAACCTGCTGCTCGGCGGGCAGATCGCCGGGGAAACGCACCGGCTGTTTCATATCTACCCGGAAGGCAACTTTATCGAAGCCACGCGCGACACGCCCTATTTCCAGATTGGCGAGAGCAAATACGGCAAGCCGATCATCGACCGGGTGTTGACCATCGATACTCCGCTGGAGCAGGCGATGTGCTGCGCGCTGATCTCGATCGACTCCACCCTGCGCAGTAATCTTTCGGTGGGGCTGCCGCTGGACACGCTGCTGTACCGCAGCGGGAGCCTGAGCAGCGCCGAACAGCATCGGATCACCGAAAGCGATCCCTATTTCAATACCATTCGCAAAGCGTGGTCCGAGGGGCTGCAAAGCACCTTTCTCAAGCTGCCGCCGTTTACGCCGGGCGGCCAGAATCAGGCGGAAAAATAGCGCCCCGGGGTCATGCCGGTCATGGTGCGGAAAAAGTAGATAAAAGCGCTATCGCTGGCGAAGTCGAGCGCCTGTGCCGTATCGGTGATGCGCTCCCCGGTTGCCAGCATCTCGACCGCTTTCATTAATCGCCACTGTTGTCGCCACTGCTGGTAGGTCATCCCGGTATCGCGGCGGAACAGGCGGCTGATGGTTTTTTCGCTGGCGCCGCAGCGGGCAGCGAGCGCCCCAAGCGCCGGCGGCAGCGCGTCGCCGCAAACCATCGCCAGCCGTTTATCCTGCGGCAGCGCGAGCATCATCGGCTCCCGGGCCGCGAGGCGAATTTCCGCCTGGCACAGGGCGGCAAGATGCCGCGCCGGTTCGGCTTCCCAGTCGGTATCCCAGGGGCTGGCGCTGATGCGTTCTAATAGCTCGCGCAGCAGCGGCACCACGTTGAGTATCGCCGACTGCGTTGGCAACTGAGGGTAACGCTGCGGCTGAAACCAGACGGAACGATAGTCGACAATGTTTTTCATCTCCGCGCGATGGCGGACTTCGGCGGGGATCCAGGCCGCGCGCCCCGGCGGAAGCAGGCACAGCAGGGCGCCATCGTTAAGGGTCAAACGGACGCATCCCTGACGGGTAAACAGAATCTGCGCCATCTTATGCTGGTGGCTACCGGAATCGTGATCCCCTAACGCCGACTGCACGCCAATCAGGTGAGTTTTTAAGGTATCCGGATCGAATGCCGCATCAGCGTCAAGCCAGGCCATAATGTCTGATTTCCGATATTTAAAGTCATTATGTTTATAATGTTCGAAAAACGGCCTGCCTACAATAGCGCCTCTTGTTTATCAGGAGGTGGATATGTTGGGACGTGCCGCGCGGGTGCTGGTGACCGCGCTACTGATGTTTCCGCAAATAGCGGAAACGATTTATAGCCCGGCGCTGACCGATATCAGCGCCCAATTTTCCGTGAGCGCGCCGCAGGCGGCGCAAACCCTCTCCGTCTACTTTATCGGTTTTGCCGTCGGCGTACTGCTGTGGGGCGGATTCAGCGATCGCTACGGTCGGCGTCCGGCTCTGCTGGCCGGACTGGGCGTTTATGCGATGGGATGTCTGATGGCGCTGTGGGCCGCGGATTTTTCGCTGCTGTTGGCGGCGCGGATAGTGACGGCTATTGGCGCGGCAACCGGCTCCGTAGTGACGCAGACGGTCCTGCGGGACTGCTATAGCGGGCGGCAGCTGGCGGGGATTTTTTCGTTTATCGGCCTGGCGCTGGCGGTGAGTCCGGCCGTCGGGGTCTATATCGGCGGCGGACTGACCGCCATCTGGGGGATGCGCGGCGTCTTCAGCGCGCTGGCGCTTCTGGCCGCCGTGCTCCTGCTGGGCTGCCTGCGGCTGATGCCGGAAACGCGTCCGCAAAATCGCGCTGGGGAGCCGTTTCTTCGCGTGCTGCGGCGGATGGCGGGGGATAAATATATTGCGCTGGCGGCAATACTGGTGGCGGCATTTAACGTCAGCCTGTTCAGCTACTACAGCCTGGCCCCCTTTCTCTTCGCCCGATTCGATCTTGATACCCTGACCTTTGGCTACAGCGGCATGGCGCTTGCCGCCGGTTCGCTGCTCGGCGCGCTGCTTAACCGCGTGCTGCTGCGTCAGCATGTCCCGCTGGGGCGGATACTCGCCATCGCCTGCATTCTGCACTTCGTCGGCGGCGTCGCGGTGTACGTGCTGCGGGAATCGATCTGGTTTGTGGCGCCGGTGGCGCTGGTCACCCTTGCCTGGGCCATGGCGATCCCGCTGGTGCTGGGGTCGGCGCTGAGCGCCTACGGCGACTGTCGGGGCACCGCCGGCGCCTTTTTCGGCCTGTTTTATTATGTGCTGATTGGCGCCGGTCTGCTGGCGGCCGGGTGGGGGCAATCGCTGGGAGCGTCGCTGCTGGTTTGCGCAGGCGTGAGCATTTTTGCCGGGTGGCGCTATATCACCGTGTTCGACAGAGGGTAAGGTCATTTTCTGGCAAAGCTAAGTGATTTAACTTCTTTGTTATTTAACGCGTTATCTCACATCTTCGGGGGACAAAAGATAACGCGAAAAGGTAGCGGCAGGAATGGCAAAAAGCAGGTCGGTCTATCTGCATCCGCAGCAGCGTGAGCGGATTCATCAGTTTTCCCGTAGCTGGTTGTGGCGCAGCGAGCTGCCCACCTGGCTGCTGATCGTTGCCGTCTACGGCGGCTGGTTTGCCTCGCTGGCCTGGTGGCGCGAGCTGGGGATTTTCCCCGCCACGCTGCTGCTCATCTGGTTCACCGCCTGGTATATGTCATTGCAGCATGAGCTTATTCACGGTCACCCCACGTCGCGGCCATGGTTTAATCAGCTGCTGGGGACGCTGCCGCTGGCGGTCTGGTATCCCTACGGGCTGTATCGCGACTCGCACCTGGCGCATCATAATCATCAGCTGCTGACGCAGCCCGTTGACGATCCGGAATCCTACTATTTTACGCCGCAGAGCTGGCGACGTTTTGCCCCCTGGCAGCGCAGCCTTATTCATCTGCGCAATACGTTTCTCGGCAGGCTGCTGGTGGCGCCGCTGCTGGATATTGCCCAGACGCTCGCCAGCGCGCTGGCGGCATTTCGTCACCGGCGGGTGAACGTGATAGCGATGTGGCTGGTTCACGGCCTGCTGCTGGCGGCGCTGTTCGCGTGGATGAATCACCTCGGCTTTTCGCCGCTTTATTTCGTGCTGGCTATCAGCTACCCGGCGCTGGCGTTGACCAAAGTGCGCTCTTTCCTTGAACACCGCGCCGCGGACGATCCGCTGGCCCGTTCGGTGATTAACGAAGCGGGGCTGGTCTGGCGGGTGCTGTTTCTCAATCTCAACTACCATTCAGTGCATCACGATTTGCCGGGCGTGCCGTGGTACGGGCTGCGAAAAATCTATCTGTTTAATCAGGCGGACTACCAGCGGCGCAACGCCGGGTTTGTGGTGCGCGGTTACGGTGAATGGCTACGGCATTTTTTTGCCAGATCGGTGGCGGTGAATGCTCATCCCGGGTTCAACCAGCAGGGTAAGGCGGATAAAGACCATGAGTGAAAGGCTGGCGTTTCCGATGTACGCGGTGAATGACGAGGATACTCAGGCGCTCTGGCAGGCGGTGCGGCAGCTGCTGGCGGCCCGTGGCGTGGTGGATGAGGATACGCTGTCATATCAGGTACCTGAGGATCTGCTGATCCACTGGCGCCATCCGGCGCTGCTGCTGAGCCAGACCTGCGGTTATCCGCTGATGACGCGGCTGCCGGCAGCGCAAACGGTGGGCTGTTTTCACTATTCGGCGCCGGGGTGCGAAGGGCGGAACTACCGCAGCCTGCTGGTGGTGCGTGAGGCGGAGAGCCGGCAGACGCTGGCGGATTTTCGCGGGCGTCGGGTCGCGTGCAATTCGCCGGATTCCCAGTCCGGCTATAACGTGCTGTTAAAAATGGTCGCGCCGCTGTCGCGCGATGGGCGTTTCTTCTCGGCGGTAGCGTTTAGCGGCAGCCATCGTCAGTCGCTGCGTGAACTTCAGCAGGGGACAGCGGATATCGCCGCCATTGATTGCGTGAGCTGGGCGCTGCTGCAGCGCCATCAGCCGGAGGCGCTGGCGGGGCTGGCGGTGATTGCGCATAGCCCGCTCGCCCCGGGTCTGCCGCTGATTACGTCGGCGACGACGTCCGCGGCGACGCTGGGGCTGCTGAGAGAGGCATTGCAGCAGTTGGTGAGCGATGAACGCTACCGGCCGCTTTGCGAAGCGCTGTTTATCTGCGGCTACAGCGATATGCGGCGCGCGGACTATCAGCCGCTGCTGGCGTGGCGTGATGAGGCGGCGGCCAGAGGCGTCGTGCGGCTGTAGGCGGCAATTTTCCCGGGCTACCCGATCGCGGGCGGCAGTGAACCCGTAGCCCGGGCAAGGCGCGTTGAGCGCCGCCCCCGGGAGCAGAGCGCAGAGTGGCTGAATTTCCCGGAGGCGATGCTTGCGCATCTGTCCGGGCTACCGATCCGCGGGCGGTTGTGAACCCGTAGCCCGGGCAAGGCGCGTTGAGCGCCGCCCCCGGGAGCAGAGCGCAGAGTGGCTGAATTTCCCGGAGGCGATGCTTGCGCATCTGTCCGGGCTACCGATCCGCGGGCGGCTGGGAACCCGTAGCCCCGGTAAGGCGCCAGCCGCCACCGGGGAAATAAGCAGAAGCCCCGCTATGACGCCTGCGGTTTGCCATCCCGGCGGGCGAAGCGGTTTTCGACGACCGGCAGGCCCAGCTTCTCACGCAGGGTGCCGGTCGGATAGCGATCCCGCATCGCGCCGCTGCGCTGCAGAATCGGCACCACCTGCTCAACGAAGCGGTCGAAGTCCCCCGGCAGCAGCGGGAACATCAGGTTAAAACCGTCGGCGGCGCCGGCGCGCCAGGTTTCCGTCAGCGTGCTGGCGATCTCCTCGGCGCTGCCGATTAGCAGCCAGCTATCGGAGCTTTGCAACAGCAGCTTGCCCAACGCCAGGATCGTCAACCGCGGATCGTAATCACGAATTAGCCTGAGGGCGGTGCGGATCCCATCAAAGGTCTCTTCCTCCGGCAGCGGCGGTAGCGGTTGGTCGACGGGATAAGCGGATAAATCCATGCGCAGATAGGAAGAGAGCAGGTCGATGGCCATCTGGTCGCTCATTAGCTGCTCGTTAAGACGCTGGCGTTCCTCCTTTTCCGCGTTTGAGTGCACCACCACCGGTAACACGCCGGCGATGATTTTGAAATGCGCCGGATCGCGGCCGTGGCTGCGCAAACGCTGGTTCATCTCTTCGCGGTAGGTCAGCCCCTCAGCGATAGATTTGATAAACACAAAATGCATATCTGACCAGGCGGCGGCGAGATTTTTACCCGCCTCAGACGAGCCGGCCTGCACCAGGACCGGATGCCCCTGCGGCGGGCGAGGGACGTTCAGCGGCCCGCGCACGCGGAAGAACTCGCCCGCGAAATCAAGATGATGCACCTTACTGGAATCGGCAAACAGCCCGCTGGCTTTGTCATAGCGCACCGCGCCGTCTTCCCACGAGTCCCACAGCTGAGTGACCACATCAATAAACTCACCGGCGCGCTGGTAGCGGCTGCCGTGCTGCGGCAGGTGGTCAAGGCCGAAGTTCGCCGCTTCCTCCTCCAGCCATGAGGTCACGATATTCCAGCTGGCCCGCCCGTTGCTGAGAAAATCGAGGGAGGCGAAATAGCGGGCGAGATTATAGGGCTCGTTATAAGAGGTGGACGCCGTGCCCATCAGGCCGATATGTTCCGTTACCGCCGCCAGCGCCGAGAGAAGAGTGATGGGCTCAAGCCGGGCGTTGGCGTAATGGGTTAAGCCGCTGGGCACCGTGTCCCAGATAGCGATATGGTCGGCGACAAAAATGGCGTCGAGCGTCGCGGCCTCCGCTTTACGGGCCAGATCGACATAGTACTTGAGGTTGAAAATTTCCTTCTCCGGCGCCTGCGGGTGACGCCAGGAAAAGCGGTAGTCACCCTGGGGATTGAAGAAGAAAAGGTTCAGGATCATAGGATTATTTGGCATTTTCTCGGCTCATTTGGAGGTGATGCCTTCCCTGGCATGGCGGCGATCAGTTGCCGTTGAGGTGCGTTTTGACCCACTGTTCGGCCACCGCTGCCGGATCTTTATGCTGCAGATCTACCTGCTGGTTAAGTTCGATCAGAGCGGCGTTGTTCAGCTTGCCGGAGACCTCATTGAGCACTTCGCTGATTTTCGGCGTCAGGCTGGCTTTGCGCACCAGCGGCACCACGTTCTGGCTTGGCTGTTCATGCTTATCATCCTCCAGGACTACCCAATCCTCTTTTGCGAGGTTGCCCTGAGTGGAGACGACCGTGGCGACGTCGATTTTGCCGGAGTTAAGCGCCAGACGGGTCAGCGGACCGCCCATATCCAGAGATTTCACCGCCTTAAATTCAAGCCCGTAGACGCGCTTAAGGCCCGGCAGGCCCAGGGCGCGTACCGGGAATTCCGGCGGGCCGCCGATAGTCAGCTGATGGGCCACGGGCTGCAGGTCGGAAAGCTTGCTGAGGTGATATTTTTTTGCCGTTTCCGCGCGCACGGCCCAGGCGGTAATGGACGAGGCCGGGGAGGGGGTGAGCAGCGTAAAGTCCGCCGGCAGCGCTTTGGCTAACTCAGCGCTAACGTCGCTCTGGCTGGTGGCCAGCGTTTTGCCGTCATAATAGTTCAGCAGGGCACCGAGATATTCCGGAACAATATCAATTTCGCCGCTCTGCAGCGCCGGAATAATAATCTCGCGATTGCCGAGATTAAGGCGGGTTTTCACCGCAATATCGTTTTTCTTTAGTGCGCTGGCGTAAATATTGGCAAGGATTGAACTTTCGGTGAAATTCGCTCCGCCAATGGTGACGTCCTGCGCCAGGGCGTTAAAACTTAAGCTTAATAATCCCGCGGTGAATACCGAAAGACGCAAGCGGCGACGATGCGCGGAAATGCCAAATAGCTGCTTCATAATACCTCTTTACCTGCAGGTGGTTTTTTGTTGTTGGGGAATTAATTTATTTGCGCGACCGGCGCCGGGACGATGCGCCGGGAGAGTAATGAAAAAAGCAGTTCGCAGCCGATGGCCAGCAGCGATACCACTAGCGAACCGGCAATAACCTGGGGAATATCGCGCTGGCCAAGTCCGTCGATCAGAAAGCGCCCGAGGCCGCCAAGGCCGGCGTAGGCGGCGACGACGGCGGTCGCGATCAGCTGTACCAGCGCGGTCCGCAGGCCGGCGAGTATCAGCGGCGCGGCAAGCGGTATCCGCAGCTGCCACAGGCTCTGGAGCGGCGTCATGCCCAGCGCTTTTGCCGCATCGCACAGCTGACGGTCGGCATGATAAATGCCAACCCAGGCGTTGGTGAGGATCGGCGGAATCGACATCGCCACCAGCGCGGTAAATACCGGAATATCATTAAAGCCAAACACAATAATGCATAAAAGGATTAAACCTAAAGAGGGAATGGCGCGACCAATATTAAACAGATTAATAATCACAAACGCGCCCTTGCGCCAGTAGCCGAGAATAATCCCCAGCGGCAGCGCAATCGCCGAGGCAACGACTATGCTGATCAGCACATAATAAAGATGTTCACGTAGGCGAAGTAATATTCCCGCATCGCCTGTCCAGTGCTGCGGTTGTAATAACCAGTGAAACGTTGCTTGCAGGATATCCATTAGCGGGCCCACGGCGTTAGCCAATAGCCGACGCGGGCAATCAGCGAATCCAACAGCAGAGATAGCACAACGCTGAGCGCCAGGCTGACCGCGATAGGCGTGACAAAGTTCTGGTTAAACCCGGCTAACAGAAGCTGCCCGAGACCGCCCTGGCCAATTAAGGCGGTGACCGTCACCAGTCCGACGAGCGTCACCGAAGCGATGCGTAACCCGGCGAACAGCGAGGGCAGCAGCAGATGCAGCTCTATATCGACAAAACGAAACCAGCGGGTATAGCCCAGCGCGCGCGCCGACTCCAGCACCGTCGCCGGGAGTTTCTCTATTCCGGCGATAACGTTGCGCAGCAGGATCAGCAGCGAGTAGAGCGTCAGGCCAATAATTGAGGTCATCAGCGACAGTCCGGTAAACGGCAGTAAGAGAATAAACAGCGCCAGAGACGGGATAGTGAACAGGATCCCGCACAGGTAGATCAGCGGCTGGGCGGTCGCGGGCCAGCGCAGCGTCAGGCTAATCAATACGCCGGTGAAGAGGGTGCCGAAAAACAGCGAAACGATCACCAGCTGTACATGCTGCCAGAGCAGTTCACCGATCATGATTTTGTTGTCGAGGATCCACAGCCAGTCAATCATAGCGGCGAAGATCCACGTGGCCTTCCAGCACGTTCTGCAGCAGAGCGTGGGAGATGCTGCCCTGATATTCACCGTCGGCATCGACATGAACCACTACGCCGCCGGGGGCATCCAGCAGCGCGCTGTAGGCAAAGCGCAGCGTGTTGATGGCCGCCAGCGGCGCGTCGACCGGCAGCGTCCGGCGCTTAACCGGATCGAACCAGTTCAGCGGACGCCGTTTTTTGTCCAGCACCAGGCGCAGCGGACTGGCGACCGGCGGATGCGGGCTGGCGATGGGGGAGAGGCTCTCATCAATAAGCGGCACATCATGGCGCGGGAGCTGTCCGACCTGAATTCTCCCCAGCCGTTGCAGATTCGGTTCGGGGCCGATAAAGCGGCGCACAAAGTCGCTGGCCGGATGCGACAAAATATGGTCAGGCGTAGCGAACTGCGCCAGCTCGCCGCCCTCCTGGAAGATAGCGATTCTATCGCCAAGGCGAATAGCTTCATTGATATCATGGGTCACCAGGACGATCGTTTTGCGCAGGCGCTGTTGCAGCAACAGCAGCTCGTCCTGCAGGCGCTCGCGAACGACCGGGTCGATAGCGGCAAAAGGTTCGTCCATCAGGAGAACTGGCGGATCGGCGGCCAGCGCTCTGGCGATCGCCACGCGTCCCTGCTGGCCGCCGGAAAGCTGGTGCGGATAGCGGGGCAGGACGTTGCGGTCGAGAGACATCAAATCCACTAATTCGTCGATGCGCGCCTGGATATGCTTTTTGCTCCAGCCGAGAAGGCGCGGAACCGTGGCTATATTTTGCGCGACCGTACGATGTGGAAAGAGGGCGGCGCTTTGCATGACAAAGCCAATTTGGCGGCGCACCTGAATAATATCGGCAGCGGCAAGCTTAACGCCCTGAACGTATACGTCACCGGCATCAGGAACATCCAGCTGATTAATCATCCGCAGTATGGTTGTTTTTCCGCACCCGCTGGGGCCAACGAAAGTGCACAGTTCGCCGCTATTAATCACCAGACTAAGGCCGCGAATAGCCGCATGCGCGCTGCCGGGGTAGGTCTTGCGAATATTATCGAGTTTAATCATAAAGCCGTTGCGCCCTGAATGTTCTTTCATGAAAAGCATGAATAGAGCACAAGCTACAGAGGCGGTGATTAACGAGCAAATATGATATTTGCATTTGCAATGCCGCGATTCGAATTAAAGCGTCGACGTCAATAAGCGTGCGGGAGAGATTCGGTACAGGGGCTGGCGAGTGGGGCGAGTTAAAACCCGCAGGGACTTATCGCATCGATCCGCTCTCCGCTAACCGGATGCATGAAATGCAGTTCGCTGGCGTGCAGCATCAGGCGCGGCGCCTGTTCTGTTCCCGGAAGTAGCAGACCGCCGTAGAGGTCGCAGCCCAGAATAGGGTGACCAAGCTGCTGGCAGTGAATACGCAGCTGGTGGGTGCGGCCGGTTTCCGGCGTCAGCTGGACCCGCGTCACCGGCACGCTATCTTGATAACGCAGGCGCTCAACCACCCGATAGCCGGAACGGGCTGGCTTGCCGCGGCGCGGGCAAATCGTCATCAGCGGAAACAGCGCCGGATCTTTGGCTATCGGGGCGTCAATGGTACCTTCATCGTCCGCCAGATGCCCGCACAGCAGCGCGCTGTAGACTTTGCTCACCGCACGCTGGCTGAACTGCTGGCAGAGGGCGGCGTTGATGACCTTGTTGCGCGCAATCACCATCAGCCCGGAGGTGCCGAAATCAAGACGATGCGCCAGAGCGCAGCCGGGAAACTGCTGTACCAGCCGATAATGTACCGAGTCGAGATTGCGCGGATTTTTCCCTGACAGACTGAGCAAGCCTGCGGGTTTATCGATCAGCAGCAGATGCTCATCCTGATAGAGTATGTCGATTTCAGCGTGGCACGGCGGGGCGATAAAGGTATCGATAATCGTAGACATCAGGCTGCGCGAATAAGGAGTGGATGCGGATGATAGCGAATTTTCCGCCGCCAGGCGAATTATGCGCTCACGGCGCTCGTCGACTTAATATGCTGCCAGAAACGCTCGGCGGACTGATTGAGCCGCGCGCCGGAGCGATAGATGTAGGCGCCGATGGGCAGCGACAGGCTCGCATCCATAATCGCCAGGCGGCCTTCCTCAAGCTCGCGCTTGATCGAGTACTGCGGCAGCCAACCCACCCCGTCGCCGTTGAGGATCATGCGTTTTAATAGCTCGCTCATGGAAGATACGAAGGTTAACGAGAAGGTAATCTCCGGCTTGCGGTCGATAACCTGGTTCACCTGGCGACCCATATAGCTGTCGTTGGCGTATTTCATCAGCGGCAGCACCCCGCGGTGCAAATTAAAAAGCGGCCTGCCGTGTTTATCGCAGGGGGAGACGAGATGCAACGCCGAGTCGAATATTTTGTGATTGATAAACGGATAGTTCATCAGCTCTTCATTATAAAACGACAGGATAAAATCACTCTTGCCTTCTTTCAGATTGAACACGGCGTCGTTGACGTTAATCGATTCAACATGAAAAGTTTTATTCTTTCTGTCGGTATAACCGGCGATAATTTCGGGGAGCAATAAAACGGAAAGCGAAGGCGCCGCGTCGATTCTTATTTTCTGAGTCGTGTTGTTCAGCCCTTTAATTCGGCTGATCTGGAAGTCCATATCGTCGAGCATATTACGCGCATAGCCGATAAAAATCTTTCCGCGGTTGGTGAGCTGGAGCGGGTTCGCCGAGCGGTCGAAGATGCTGAAGCCCAGCGAAGCCTCAAGCGCCTGAATCCGGCGGCTGAACGAGGATTGTGAGATATTCCGGCTTTTTGCCGCCAGCGTAAAGCTTCTGGACTCCTCAAGGGCAATCACATCGTAAAGCCATTTTACTTCCAGATTCGCCAGCACAGACTCTTTCCCCACCCCTGCAATAATAGCTATGCAATTTTAGCATAACGCATAGAAACTATGCAATTAACATAATTATCTACAGGTGTTAACATTTTTTGCAGAGTTAGCTTATGACTTATTCGTGTAAGCGATATGTCTAAAGTACAGGCGAAACCCTACACGAGCACGATTTTAAATCGCCGGCTCTGGTCTGCTCATCCTGTTTATTTAATTACCCGATGGTTTTTTATTAAAATAAATCCATCCGTTTCACTGACAGGTTGAAATAGCCTAATAGCATCTTATCCAGCCAATAGTTTGTCAGGAGTGCCATGTCACGTATTGAATCAGTAAAAGACGCTCTTCTTTCGCTCGGTATTCAGGAGAGCAGCGAGCTGTTTTATAACCCCGATTACGACTTGTTGATTGCGCATGAAACCAGCCCGGAATTAACCGGCGCGGCGCGCGGCGTCATGACCGAGTCCGGGGCGGTTGCCGTGGATACCGGGATCTTTACCGGGCGCTCGCCGCGCGACAAATATATCGTCAGGGACGAGCTGACGCGTGACACCGTCTGGTGGGCCGATTCCGGCCTGGGCCGCAACGATAATAAGCCGCTGAGCAGCGAAATCTGGGCTGACCTGAAGGCGCTGGTCGCCGGGCAGCTGAGCGGCAAGAAACTGTATGTTGTTGATGCCTGGTGCGGCGCCAGCCCGGCGACGCGCCTCGGCGTCCGCTTTGTCACCGAGGTGGCCTGGCAGGCGCACTTTGTGAAAAACATGTTTATTGCGCCGAGCGCCGAGGAACTGGCGGAATTTACGCCGGACTTCGTTGTCCTCAACGGCGCGGGCTGCACCAACGATAAATGGCAAGAGCAGGGGCTTAACTCCGAGAACTTTGTCGCGTTTAACCTCAGCGAAAAAATTCAGCTGATCGGCGGCACCTGGTACGGCGGCGAGATGAAGAAAGGCCTCTTCTCGGTGATGAACTATCTGCTCCCGCAGCAGGGAATTGCCTCGATGCACTGCTCGGCGAACCGCGGCGAAGCGGGCGACGTGGCGCTGTTCTTCGGCCTTTCCGGCACCGGTAAGACCACGCTTTCCACCGATCCGCTGCGTCAGCTGATCGGCGATGACGAGCACGGCTGGGATGATGACGGCGTGTTCAACTTCGAAGGCGGCTGCTATGCCAAGACCATTAATCTTGACCCGCAGGCCGAGCCGGAAATCTATCGCGCGATTCGCCGTAACGCGCTGCTGGAAAACGTGGTGGTCAGAGCCGATGGCAGCGTGGATTACGCCGACGGCCGTAAGACTGAAAATACCCGCGTCTCTTATCCGTTATCGCATATTGAAAACATCGTGAAACCGGTGTCGCGCGCGGGCCATCCGTCGAAGGTGATTTTCCTCGCCGCCGATGCGTTTGGCGTGCTGCCGCCGGTATCCCGCCTGACGACCGAGCAGATGCAGTATCACTTCCTGTCCGGTTTCACCTCGAAGCTGGCCGGCACCGAGCGCGGCATTACTCAACCGACGCCGACGTTTTCCGCCTGCTACGGCGCGGCGTTCCTGCTGCTGCACCCGACGCAGTACGCCAGCGTTCTGGCGGCCAAAATGGCGGAGGCCGGCGCCGAGGCCTGGCTGGTTAATACCGGCTGGAACGGCGAAGGCAAGCGCCTTTCGCTGCGCGATACGCGCAATATCATCAGCGCGATTTTAAACGGTACCACCGGCGAGCTGCGTGAAGAAACCGTGCCGGTGTTCGGTCTCGCTATCCCGCAAAGCGTGCCCGGCGTCGACAGCGCGCAGCTTGACCCGCGTAGCGGCTGGCCTTCTGCCGACAAATGGCAGGAGAAGGCCGAGAGCCTGGCGCAGCTGTTTATGGATAACTTTAAGCAATACAGCGATACCGACGCCGGGGCCCGGCTGGCGCTAGCCGGCCCGACGCTGGCCAAATCCGCCGTCACGGCATAAGCTATTTTTTCAGCGACAAGCCCGGGCACCCGCCCGGGTTTTTTTATATCCGCAGCGTTCCTGGGCCAGGAACTTGACTCTGCCTGGTTAGCGATTATAAATAAAGGGATGCGGGGTTAAGTATTGGGGCTAAATAACTTCATGGCACAATTGTCATGAGAATTATCCTGGTAACCCTGCTGCAATGCTCTTCCCGCTACGGGGATATGGATAAATAAAGGAATGACTATGAAACTCTGGAGTAAAACGCTGATCGCTTCTGCCGTATGCTTATTTCTTGCCGGCTGTGATGATTCATCAAAAGTGGATGCCAATCTGGATAAAGCTAAAGACAATGCGCAACAAATTAAAGAGGCGGCGTCCGATAAAGCCGAGGCAATTAAGGATCAAGCCGATAAACACATCGACGCGATAAAAAAACAGGCGGCGGACGAGGCCAACAGCCTCAGCAGCCAGGCCTCCAGCATCAAGGCGGAAGCGGATAAAAAAGCGGAAGCTATTGCCCAGCAGGCGCAAGCTCAGGCCGATGCCGTTAAGCAGGATGCCCGACAGAAAAGCGATCAAATTGTCCAGGAAGCGGGAAAAATTAAAGACAACGCGATTGTTGACGCGAATAACCTTGCCAGCGATGCCGCGAATAAAACCAAAGAGATTAAAGAGAGTATCGCTCCCGCGAAAAGCGCTGACGATGCGGCTGCGGCTCCCCAGCAATAACTCTGTCATTATCACCCCCTTTTACGACATTATCTTCAGACCTCAGGTTGGCTGAAGATAATGTTGGTAAAAGAGGCCCGCGAACTATCCCCGGCGCTATCGATGATTCACCCAGACGAGCTTTTCGACCGGGAAACCGAGCTCCCGCGCAATGCCGAGATACTCCTGCCTCACGGATTCCGGGATGGTCGGCGTGCGCGACAGGATCCATAAATAGCCGCGATCGGGGCCGCTGACCAGCGCATATTGATACTGGCTATCCAGCGCAATCACGTTGTAGCCGCCGTAAAACGGGCCAAAAAAGGAGACTTTCAGCGCGGCGGTGGTCGGCGCGCCGGTGAAATACGCTTTACCTTCGCTCTCGCTCCATTTCTGTTTCCGCGGATCGTAACCGCGGTTGAGAACGCTGATACCGCCGTCTTTCCGTTGACCGTAGGTCGCGGTAACCCGCTCCAGACCGCGTTCAAAGCGGTTTTCGAGCCGGGCCACCTCATACCATTTCCCCAGATAACGGCTTGCGTCAAAGTTATTTATCGGCTGGACGCCCTTGGGCGGCGTAGGGGATTTACAGGCGACGAGCGTTAATGCGATAGCAACACCCGTCAGAACAGGCCAAATCTTCATGTGAAGTCCTTTTGTGAACGCGGAGAAAATAAGTATAGCGCAAGCGAGCGGGCCTTTATTCACGCCCCAGGGATGCACATTATATTCAGATAATTCTATAACTTCGAATGTGCTCGCTATTTTCCTCGTCCTGCTTTCGTTAAGGCGATTATCACAAAAAGTTGAATATATTTTAGCGGCCCAGGTGCTAACGTTTGAACGTTATTATTCACAACGGGAAAAGATCGTGAAAAAATTATCCAGTTTGATTCTGTTATCTGCAATCTCTGTCGCTCCAGCCGCGTTTAGCGCCCCCGTCGGGACGCTCAGCGTGCATATCCTCAATCAGCAGACGGGGCTGCCTTCGTCGGGTGTGACCGTTACCCTTGAAAAACAGCAGGCGGATAAATGGACGGCGCTCGCGAGCGGCGTCACGGATAACGATGGGCGTATTAAATCGCTGTATCCAGCAGAAGGGGATATGCAGCCGGGGGTTTATAAAGTGACCTTTAAAACCGGCGATGATTTCAGCAAACAGAAGCTGGCGACGTTTTTCCCGGAGATCCCGGTACTGTTTACCGTGACGCGTACCAATGAAAAGCTGCATATTCCGCTGCTGCTCAGCCAGTACGGCTACTCCACCTACAAAGGCAGCTAAGCGCGACGTCTATCCTGAATAAGCAAAAAGCCTGCGCGTAAGCAGGCTTTTATCAGGCGATGGCCGTGCTTAGTGATTCTGCTGGAGGATCCTTAAAAAATCCTCTTTATTGGCAATCAACGACAGCGCTCTGGCGATGACTTCGTCGCTAAAGATCGACGCCACCTCTCTCAGCACATCAATATGCTCACTCTCTTTGGCGATCACGCCAATGGCAATAAACATGACGTTATTTCTGTCCCAGATCACGCCGTCAGGGAACTGATAAATCTCCACCCCCGTTTTGACAATGATGCTGGTGGCTGATTTAGGCAGATGCGGCAGCGTAATGCCGTTACCCAAAAAGGTGGAGACCTGGCGCTCTCTTTCGGCAAGAAACGCCACGCAATCTTCGCTGACGTACCCTCTGGACCTGAAGTCCGCGCCAATCATGGCCAGCACTTCCGCTTTATTTTTCGCCCGGCACGACAGATGGAGATTATCCTGCGTAATAGTATCGATCATAATCCGCTTTCCTTGGTGGCCGTATTGAATCCTGCAGTAGATTTATTTGCCGACAGCTCCTCTTCCAGCTGCTCCAGCGATTTATTCGATGTTTCTGGCAGCGCCGTTATCACAAAGACAATCGCCAGGTAGTTGATCGCGGCAAAAATCAGGAATACCGGACCTAAACCGAGCTTGGCCTGCAATAATGGGAACAGATAGCTGACGATGGCATTCATCACCCACATGAAAAATACCGATATGCCCATCGACAGTCCGCGAAACTTCAGCGGGAAAAGCTCCGCCAGCACCACCCAGGTGATAAAGCCCATGGTTCCCTGCATAACGCCAACGAACATCGCGCCGAGCAGCCAGATTGCCGTTGCTTTGATGTCACCGACCAGCGTGTAGTCTACGCCGGCAATGATAAGGTGCAGGGTGGCCATCAGCGCGAAACCATAAATAATGATGGTTTTACGTTTAAAACGGTCAACGAGGAATAGCACGCCAAAGAGCATGCCGCCGACGGAGAACACGCCATTGAGTACGTTGCAGATGAGGGAGGTTCTTTCTGAGAAGCCGGCGCTGCTGAGGATCTCAGTACCATAGTACATGATGACGTTGACCCCGGTGGTTTGCTGCAGCGCCGCCCAAATCACGCCGACCAGCAGGAGTTTGAAAATCCACGGCGTCTGAAGAATGGTGATAAAGGCGTTCTGGGAATGCAGCTTTTTGTCCGCCTCGGCCTTAATCAAGGTGGTGATATCGTTGAACTCTTTGGTTGCACGTTCAAGCGGGCGGATTTGTTTTAATATTTCCAGCGCTTCTTCATGACGGTTTTTACTGATTAGCCAGCGCGGGCTTTCCGGCGACCGCAGCATACCGATAAACAGGCAGATGGCGGGGATCGTCTGCACCATCAGCATATAGCGCCAGACGTCCGGTAGATGGCCCCAGAGAATGCCAATAATGGCGTTGATAGCAAAGGCGGCGAGCTGCCCGATAACAATGGCGACTTCGTTTAAGCCGGTCAGCTTACCGCGCATTTCGGTGGGCGCCACTTCAGAAATAAAGGTGGGCGCGGTGACCGAGGCTCCGCCGACGGCATAGCCGAGGATGAAACGTGAAATAAGCAGTACGGTAATGTCCGGCGCCAGCGCGGACATTAAGGCGCCGATGAAAAAGATGAAGGATAAAAAGAGCAGGTACTTTCTTCTGCCAAAGAAATCCGCGAATTTTCCGCCGAAAACGCTACCTAGCGCGGCGCCGATCAGCAACACGCTCATGACCAGACCTTCTGTGGTCGGGGTCAAGGCCATATATTGTTTCAGTGAGGAAAATGCGCCATTAATAACGCCGGTGTCATAACCGAATAACAGGCCACCGAATGTCGCTACTAAGGTTATTTGGTGTAGTCGCTTTCTCTGCTGTAGGTTCAGATTCATAATAAGAGACATTTTTATACCTTTTGTTTTGATTAACGGCACGAGATAAAAATGTGTCATCCCATCCCAACCACGCTCTGTCTTTTCGCTTTATGAAGCCTGGCTGACATAAAATGGTTTTTTGCCCTGAGTGCTCCTATCCAGCGCGATTGCAGCGCGCTAAATAAAACCGGTCAAAGAGGTTTCTTTTTGATGAATGATGAATCATCGGTATACGCGGGGTTTTGTCCTCCGGGATGGGTGAGGTTCAACATGTCCCGGGCAGCGTTGTGGTATGAACGGATGGTATGGCAAGGGCCAACATAAACGGTTCTGATAACTCCTGATCTCACTTCCTTCATTGCATCCTCCGGGGTTTGGATTTCTGCTGCACCATCAAGGTGGTCAGGGTGCGTTTAGTGAGAGGGTATTATTACCGCTGTAACTGAAACAAAAGTGCAAACAGATCACATTTTGAAAGTTTTATTTCGCTTTGTCGTTGTGGCTTATCTGTAACATCTATGTGTCTATAAAGGCTGTTTTTATAATTAACTGATATATAAAGTAATTCTTATGATTGATTATCCCCTTTCACAGCGACCTCAGGGAAGTGAATTGTTAAAATTATGATATATATCACATTTGTTAACACACCTGGTTATGGAATTTAAATTTCATTATTGAATTTATTTTATTTTTTATTCGAAATTTTAAGGGAGCAGCGGTAAGGGAAAAGTTGAACGGAACGCGCCGTCAGCGCGCTTTTTGACGCCGGTTGATGGAGGGTAATGATACTTATGGTCAATACCTGGCGGCGGGCCCTCTCTGAGAAATACCATTGAGAAGCGCCAATTATCATTGTGATACGCACGCTCTCTTTTTGATAATCCTCCCGACGATATCATCCGCTTTTTCTGGTTTAACCTGCCGCTATTTTTAGAGGCGCCTCACATAACTCAGCCTGAAATAACCCTTTATTTATAGGTGGCATAGCCATTGCTTTATTCCGTTATCTTTCTTTGTGAGTGGAGACTGAAAAATATGGATACATTGCTGGTTGGCAGTGAGGTGCCCCGCGTCGATGGGCTCGCCAAGGTGACGGGTAAAGCGGTCTACGGCGATGACATTATTATGAACAATATGCTGTATGGCGTCTGTCGCTACGTGGATATACCTGCCGGGCGCATCGACGCGCTCGACCTGTCGGAGGCGGAAAAAGTGCCCGGCGTCGTGCGTATTGCCACCTGGAACGATATTCCCGGCCAGCGCAAGCTGGGGGCGATCGTTCCCGATCATCCGCCGATTATCGACAAGGAGATCGCCTATCGCGGCGACGTGGTTGCCGTGGTGGCGGCGGAAACCTACGAGGCAGCCTGCATCGCGGTCGATAAAATCAAAATCACCTACACCCCGTGGGAGCCAATTACCTCCCCGGAAGAGGCGATGAAGCCCGGGGCGCGCCTTATTCACAGCGAACTCGATAGCAACATCATTAACCGCCACCATACGGCGAAGGGCGATATCGACGCCGGATTCGCCGCCTCCAGCCATATTTTCGAACGCGAGTATGAGGTGGGTTTCCAGGAGCACGGCTATATTGAGCCGGAATCGATTACCGCCTATCTGGATAATAATGAACAGATCATGACCATCGAGGGGTCGATTCAAAACGCTCACCGCACCCGGGCGGTGATTGCCAAATATCTTGACCTGCCCCAGGCGAAGGTGAACATTAAGCGCTCCGTGCTGGGCGGCTCTTTCGGCGGCAAGGATGACATTATTGATAACGTCTCCTGCCGGGCGGCGCTGCTGGTGCACCTGACCGGGCGGCCGGTAAAGATCTCCTATAACCGCGAACAGTCGATGCGCGAAAGCTACAAGCGCCACCCCTATAAGATGAAATACCGCATTGGCGTGGACGACGATGCGCGTATTCAGGCGATTAAAATCGACATTATCGCCGATGGCGGCAGCTACTGCGGCCAGACGGTGTTTGTCACCTGGCGCAGTTCCGTGCAGGCGGCGGGCCCCTACAATATTCCTAACGTGCGCGTCGATCTGGTGGGCGTTTACACCAACAACAACTACACCTCGGCCTACCGCGGCTACGGCGCGCCGCAGGTCATTTTCGCCAACGAATCGCTGATGGATGACGTGGCGGGCGAACTGGGCCTGTCGCCCGTCGAATTCCGTCTGCGCAACATACTTAAGCAGGGCGACACCAGCATGGCCGGGCAGGTCTTCAGCGAGCATACCGTCTCCGCGCAGGAGGTGCTGGAGAAAACGCTGCTCAAGGCGGAATACGAGGCCAAACGCGAGCACTACAAAAAGCTTAACGCGGAAGGCGGACCGATCCGCTACGGGATTGGCTTCGCGCTGAGCCATCGCGGCTGCTCTCTGGGGGCCGAGGGTCTGGATGCGTCCTCGGCGCTGATTCAGGTGAATGCCGACGCCAGCGTCAACATCTCCACCTCGGTATCGGAGAACGGACAGGGGCTGCAGACCACCATGTCGCTGCTGGCGGCGGAAGCCTTTGGGATTGGGCTCGAGCGGGTGATGTTCAGCGAACCGGCCACGGCGATGATCGCCGACGGCGGCTCAACGGTCGCTTCGCGCGGTACTCTGATGGGCGGACAGGCGATTCTGAGCGCGGCGAACAAAATTAAACAACGCATGGCGGAGGCCGTCAGGGAAACGCTGAAAGCGCAGAGCATCGACGATATCGCCTGGCAAAACGGCAAGGTGTTTAACCGCCGCCGCCCGGAGCTGAGCCTCAGCTTCCAGCAGGTGTGCGATATGACCCGGGCTACCGGGGCCAACCTCTCCGCCTACGGCTGGCACGTGGCGCCGAATATTCACTGGGATGAAGAGAAAGGCTGCGGCAGCCCCTATTTCACCTGGGTGTACGGCTGCCAACTGGCCGACGTGGCGGTGGATATGCGCACCGGCAAAATCACCGTCAATAACGTCGTCGCCACCCACGATGTCGGTAAAGTCATTAACCCGGTTGGTTTTAGCGGCCAGGTTTACGGCGGCGTGCTGCAGGGGATGATCGGTTACGGCATGCTGGAGGATTTCAACACCGAGCACGGGGTGGTGAAATCGGAAAACTTTGATACCTATCTGCTGCCGACCATCAAGGATATGCCGCACATCGATATCATTGCGGTGGAAAACTACGATAAAGCGGGGCCGATGGGGGCGAAAGTTATCGGCGAACCGGTACTGGAGCTCGGCGCTGCGGCCCTCAACAATGCGGTGAGCTTCGCCATCGGGCGGCCTAACCGGACCCTGCCGCTGACCCTCGAGCAGGTTCGCCTGGGTTACAACCTCAAAAAGCCGGAGCGCCAGAGCGAGCAGATGCTGGAGTCCGGCGATAAGAAACAGGTTCATCGCCTCAATACCCTGTCGCTGAGCGTCCCGCAAACCCTGAAGCAGGCCCTGACGCTGATGGCCGGGAAGGGGGCGATGCCCATCGCCGGCGGTACCGATGTGCTGGTGCAGGCCCGGATGCTGTCCGGCGAGGTGCCGCTTGTCAATATCGCCGGGCTGGCGGAGCTGAAGGAGATCTTTGATGTGGAGGGCGGCGTCTCGATTGGCTCCGGCGTCTGCTTTACCGATCTGGTTAAGCATCCGTTGATTCAGCAGCGCTATCCGCTGCTGGTTACCGCCTGTAAAACCGTCGGCTCCCTGCAGCTGCGCAATCGGGCAACGATCGGCGGCAACATCGTCAACGCCGCTCCGTGCGCGGATTCTATGCCGCCGCTGATTATTTACGAGGCGGAGGTGGAGCTGCGCAGCGCGCGTGGGACGCGCCGGATGCCGGTCAGCGAATTTGTCATCGGCGGCTATCGCACCCTTCTTGAGCCCGATGAGCTGGTTATCCGCTTTATCCTGCCGGCGCCGACCCAGCAGCCGCTGATCAATCGCTATCTGCAGCTTGGCCGGCGCAATGCGTTGAACATTACGCGCCAGAGCTTGACCGGGCAGTTCATGGTCGATAAAGGCGTGGTTCGCCTGTGCCGTCTGGTGGATGGCGCGCTGCTGGCCAAACCGCAGCGGCTGCTTGAGGTTGAGCAGGCGCTCATCGGCCGGACGCTGGACGCCGCCACCATTGACTACGCGGCCGGCGTGCTTCACGCCAGGGTAGAGAAAGCCATCGGGGGACGCTGGTCAGCGCCTTATAAGGTCCCGGTATTTATCGATATGTTCCGGCAGATGCTGCAGGAAGTCATGACAGAGCAGAAAAAATAAGGAGCCATGAACATGAACCATATTGAGCTAAAAGTGAATGGCATCCGCATTGCCCGCGATGTGAAAGACAATGTCCGCCTGATCGATTTTCTCCGTGAGGAGCTGAAGCTAACCGGCACCAAAGAGGGCTGCTCGGTGGGCGAGTGCGGCGCCTGCACCGTGATTATGGACGGCAAATCTGTCTGCTCCTGCCTGCTGCTGGCCGCCCAGTGCAACGGGGCGGAGGTCACCACCGTCGAAGCGCTGCACCACGATCCGGTCGGTAAAAAACTGCAGAACGCCTTTATTCGTCACGGCGGCGTTCAGTGCGGCTTCTGCACGCCCGGCGTGTTGATGAGCGCCAAGGCGCTGCTGGATACCAACCCGAACCCCAGCGACGATGAGCTGAAAGAGGCGCTGGAGGGCAATATCTGCCGCTGTACGGGATATCAGCCGATCATCACCTCGATTAAAGCGGTGCTGAAATCCTGATCGCCGCAAGCGCCGCCGTCGCCAGTCGACGGCGGCGCTTTTTCGGCTGCAGGAGGAGGATGACAATGAGCAAAAAAGTCGATAAGCAGTGCATTATGCTGGCCGCCGGGCTCTCAAGCCGGATGGGCAAGTGGAAAATGATGCTGCCGTGGGGCAAAGGAACGATTCTGGATAGCGCCCTGGCCAGCGCCCTGGCGTTCTGCGATCGGGTAGTGCTGGTGACGGGGTTTCGCGGTGATGAATTGGCCGCGTGCTATCAGGATCATCCGGGCGTTGAGGTAGTCTTTAACCCGCAATATCAGGACGGCATGTTCTCTTCTGTGCAGTGCGGGGTCAGCCATATTCGCGACTCCCGGTTCTTTCTGGCGCTGGGTGATATGCCGGAGGTGACGCCGGGCGTCTACCGCCGGCTGTGGGACAACCCCGACGCCGAGAGCTGTCTTATTCCCGCCTACGAGCGCGGTAAAGGCCACCCGGTTCTTCTGCCGCAGCGGGCAATCTCGCTGATTCATCGCGCCCCGCAAGGGGCCACCCTACGAGACGTTATCGGTCAGATGGCGGTGCGCGTTATTCCCGTGGTGAGTCAGGGGATTCACTGGGACGTTGATACTCCGCAGCAGTATCTTGAGGTCGCGCGCCGCTGCCGTAAGGATCAGGCCGCTGTCGGTTAGCGTTGGCGAAGGGAATGAGAAGAGATACTATCGCCCCGGGGTGCGCACCGCGGGGCGATATTTTTTACCCTGCGGCGCTGTCGCGCAGACGGGTTTTCAGCTGGTTGTATTGATCAATAACGTACCGTTCGGCGGCTTGCCGATCGGCAATGCGCTCAACGTTAACCGCGCAGTACTTATACTCCGGGGTTTTAGTTATCGGGCTGAGATTCTCGGTGACCAGCTCGTTGCAGGCGCCGATCCACCACTGGTAGGTCATATAGACCGCCCCTTTATTCGGCCTGTCGCTGACCTTCGCCCGGGAAATCACCTTGCCTTTGCGCGAGTTAACCCACACCAGTTCTTCGTCCTCAATGCCGAGCCGTTTGGCGTCGGCGGTGTTGATCTGGATGTATCCCGGTTCGTCCGCCAGTTTGGCCAGCGCCGCACAGTTGCCGGTCATCGAGCGGCAGGAGTAGTGGCCCACTTCGCGCACCGTGGAGAGCACCAGCGGATACTCGTCGCTCAGCTTATCGATCGGCGCCTGCCATTCACAGGTGAAGAACTGCGCCAGCCCGTTCGGCGTTGAGAAGCGCTCCGCAAACAGATACGAAGTGCCCTGGTCCGCCTCCGACTCGTCGCGGCACGGCCACTGCACGTAGCCCAGCTCTCCCATCTTCTCGTAGGTCGCGCCGAAAAAGTTGGGGCACAGCTGGCGGAGCTCATCCCAGATCTGCTGCGTGTTGTCGTACTTCATCGGATAACCCATGCGGGTGGCGATCTCGCCGATGATCTGCCAGTCGGTCTTCAGATCCCACTTCGGCTCTACCGCCTTGAAAAAACGCTGGAAGCCGCGGTCCGCAGCGGTATAGACGCCCTCATGCTCGCCCCATGAGGTTGAGGGCAGAATCACATCGGCCGCCGCGGCGGTTTTGGTCATGAAAATATCCTGGACGATAACCAGTTCCATCTTTTCGAAGGCCTGACGCACGGCGGAAAGCTCGGCGTCGGTCTGCAGCGGATCTTCCCCCATGATATACGCCGCCCGCACTTCACCGCGCGCCACGCGGTGCGGCAGCTCGCTGATGCGGTAGCCGGGGTTCTCCGGCAGGCTCTCGACGCCCCAGGCGTTGGCGAACTTCTCCCGGTTTTCCGGGAATTTCACATACTGATAGCCCGGAAAGGTGTCGGGCAGCGCGCCCATGTCGCAGGCCCCCTGGACGTTGTTCTGGCCGCGTACCGGGTTAACGCCGACGTGCGGTTTCCCCAGGTTGCCGGTGAGGATCGCCAGGCTGGTCAGGGAGCGCACCGTTTCGACGCCCTGCCAGAACTGGGTCACCCCCATTCCCCATAGAATCATGGCGTTTCCGGCGGTGGCGTACAGCCGCGCGCATTCGCGAATCTGCCTGGCGCTGATGCCGGTGATGGCTTCCACCGACTCCGGCGTATAGCCTTCGACGATGTTGCGATACGCGTCGAAGCCTTCGGAACGCCCGGCGACGAAGGATTTATCGTACAGATCCTCTTCGATAATGACGTGCCCGATGGCGTTGAGCAGCGCAATATTGGAGCCGTTTTTCAGGGCAAGGTGCAGATCGGCAATGCGCGCGGTTTCGATTTTACGCGGATCGCAGACGATAATTTTCGCCCCGTTGCGTTTGGCGTTGAGGATATGATTCGCCACGATAGGGTGCGAATCCGCCGGGTTATAGCCGAAAATAAATACCAGATCGGTATCATCGATCTCGGTGATAGCATTACTCATCGCGCCGTTGCCGACCGACTGGTGCAGACCTGCAACCGAAGGGCCGTGTCAGACGCGAGCGCAGCAGTCGACGTTATTGGTACCAATAACGGCGCGCGCGAATTTTTGCATGATGTAGTTGGTTTCATTGCCGGTGGCGCGCGAAGATCCGGTGGTCTGAATCGCGTCCGGCCCATACTTCTCTTTAATGGCGCTCAGACGGGTGGCGACGTAATCGAGCGCCTCATGCCAGGAGACGGATTCTAGCCTGCCGCCGCGCTGGCGGCGGATCATCGGGGTTTTCAGGCGCGGCGTGAGGATCTGGGTATCGTTAATAAAATCCCAGCCGTAGTAGCCCTTCAGGCACAGGGTGCCCTGATTGTTTTTTCCCATCGCGGCGTCGGCGCGGATAATGTTTCCCTCCTCTACCGTGAGCTGCATTTTGCAGCCGGAGGCGCAGTAGGGGCAGACGGTCGTTATTCTCTTCATAGCAAGGGTCCTTAACCTTAGAACAGCAGGGCAAAACTAAAGCGGCCGTTCAGGCCCTGGGCGATCCCCTGCTGCACGACGGGGATCGCCAGCAGCAGCAGGGTTAGCAATGCGAACAGGAGTCTGGTGAGCATCATTACCCCTCCTGGGCTTCTTCCGGCTGTCTCTCCTTTTGAACTTTGCGCAGCAGGAGCCACATTCTGACGGTTCTGACGGCCATGTTGCGCGCCGCCGAGCTTGGCGGGGCCGGATCGGGGACCGGCGTTTCGTGGTTAACGCGCAAAGGTACGCTGCCGTTGAGGGTGAGGTTGGCGACGATAGCCGTCAGGGTACCGATCGTAATCCCGCTGTGCAGAAACAGCTGAACCATCGGCGGAAACTGGGTGAATAAGTTGGGCACCAGCACCGGCATCATGCCGAGGCCGAGCGTTAATGCCACCACCATACCGTTATTATTGTTGCGGTAGTTGACCTGCCCCAGGGTACGAATACCGGACACCGCCACCATACCGAACATGACGATGCCCGCGCCGCCGAGGATCGGTTTCGGTATCAGCACCACCAGCGCCGCCATCCTTGAGAACACGCCCATCAGAATCAGAATGATGCCGGAGACCGACACCACAAAACGGCTGCGCACCCCGGTTAAACCGATCAGGCCGACGTTCTGCGCGAACGCGGCGTAGGGAAACAGATTGAAGAAGCCGCAAATAGTGGTCGCGATACCGCAGGTGTTAAGGCCGTTGCGCAGCATCTTCGCGTCCACCTTTTTCCCGACGATATCCCCGGTCGCCATCATCGAGGACATGGTTTCCACCATTACCACCACCATCACCATCGACAGCAGGGCGACGGGAATAATGTGAAACTCAGGTTTGGCGAAGGGCATCAGGGTCGGTAGATGGAGCCAGGGGGTGGCGTGGACGAGGCTAAAGTCGAGAGGCTTAAAGCAGCTCCAGAGTACGGTGCCGATGATAAGACCGATCAGCACCGACGTGTTTTTCACGACGCCGGAGGCAAAGGTGTAAATATTGAGAATAATCACCAGCGTAATCGCCGCCATCAGCAGCGAGAAGGGGGCGCCAAAGCCGCTCATTTCGCTGCTGCCGCCGCCAATCCATCCGCCTGCGACCGGCATAATTGACATGCCGATAAGCGTGACGATGCTGCCCATCACCACCTTGGGAAAGAAGCGGATGAGCTTACTAATCCACGGCGCGCAGCAGAGGATGAATATACCGGACACGATCACCGCCCCGGAAATACCGGCGATCCCGTACTCCTTACCGATCAGCACCATCGGGATTAGCGCCGCGAAGGTGCAGCCCTGGATAAGCGGCAGCCGACAGCCGAGCCACTTACCGACCCCCAGCGACTGCACGATGGTGGCCGCGCCGCAGATAAACAGGTCGGCGCTGATGAGTAAAATAATGTGTTCCGGCGGGAGCCCTACCGCGTTGCCCACCACCAGCGGAACCGCGACGGCGCCGGCGTACATCACCAGTACGTGCTGTAGCCCATAAAGAATCATTTGCGTAACGGGTAAAACTTCATCGACCGGCGCGGTCGAGCTCCCGTTTCGTGAGGCGGAATTGGCGATATCTTTCATGAAGTTGTTATCTCCTGTACGACTTCACTCTGTATAAGCGAGGACAAAGTTGAAGTTACGATTCGAAGGCCGCTGCCTCCCTGAGCCGATACGTTCATCAGCGTGTTGCGCGCACAATGAGGGATATGCGTAAGCTGTGCCAAAAATAAGCGCTGAGGGAATTGATGGGGAATTGTGTGAAATAACTCACGCGAAAAGGGCGGAATATCTTCCAGTCTGAAATTTCCTGCAAGACGCCCCGCGATAAATAAACGCGCGCTATCACATTGAGATAGGCAGAATCTCATTTTGGTATCGCGATCGATACGGTGAATTATCAACATGATTAAACCCGGGTGAAGGAAAACATCATCGCTCCGCGGCAGGGGATATTTATCGAGTCGCTAAGCGGGAATAAAGCCGTTTTTTTGAGGCTGCTCGCAAAAATGAGCGCCATATTAATCGCTTTTAAAAAAGCGTCTGATTATTGCATTGCTCCCCGGTGAGTCCTGGAATAATAAAGGGAAGCAAATGAATAAATTTATCGTTGCCGATTCTGCAAACTGTATTGGCTGCCACGCCTGTGAAGTGGCCTGCGTCACCTCTCATCGCCAGGACAGCTGGCCCCAGCAGCGCAGCGACTTTCTTCCGCGCATCCGCGTGTTCTTCAACCGCAAGGCCAGCAGCGCGACGACCTGCCGCCACTGCAACGACGCCCCCTGCGTCGGCTCGTGCCCGACTCAGGCGCTGAGCGTGGCTAACGACAGCGTTCAGTTTACCGAGGCGCTGTGCATCGGCTGTAAAAACTGCGTCATCGCCTGTCCTTTTGGCGCCATTGAGATGGTGGCCAACGATGACGACGCGCCGCAGCTGGCGCAGAAGTGCGATCTTTGCCGTCAGCACCCGTCCGGCCAGCAGGCCTGCGTAGCCAGCTGTCCAACCCAGGCGCTGCGCCTGATGGATGAAGCCGCCGTTAACCAGCTGCGCACCGCGCGGCAGATCCGCTCCGCGCTGGAAAGACCGCTGGAGAGCGTTCGCGGTGCGAGACGTAACGCGATACTCAATAAACCTCCGCGCGTTGGGGCGAAAAAAGTGCCCGCCGATGACCGCCTGCGGCATTTCGGCGAAATCTATCAGCCGCTGAGCGAGCGCGATGCGGAATATGAGAGCGAACGCTGCCTCTACTGCGCACAGAAGGCGTGGTGCAACTGGACCTGTCCGCTGCATAACCACATTCCCGATTTCATCCGCCTGGTGAACGAAGGCAAGATTATCGAGGCGGCGGAACTGTGCCATCAAAGCAGTTCCCTGCCGGAGATTTGCGGCCGCGTCTGTCCGCAGGACAGGCTGTGCGAAGGGGCCTGCACCTTAAAGAACGAGGGCGGCTCGGTCGCCATTGGCAATCTTGAGCGCTATATCACCGATACCGCGCTGGCGATGGGCTGGCGACCGACCATCGACAACGTGGCCCCGCGCCCGGAGCGGGTGGCGGTGATTGGCGCCGGGCCCGCCGGACTGGGCTGCGCCGATATTCTGGTGCGCGCGGGCGTGCACGTTGACGTCTTCGATCGCCATCCGGAAATCGGCGGCCTGCTGACCTTCGGTATTCCGCCGTTCAAGCTGGATAAAAACGTGCTTGAGAGGCGGCGCGACGTTTTTAGCGCCATGGGCGTCAATTTTCATCTCAACCAGGAGGTGGGACGCGACGTGGCTTTTGCCGATCTGCTGAAAAACTATGACGCCGTTTTCCTCGGCGTGGGCACCTACGGTCTGATGGCCGCCGGTCTGGAGGGAGAGAACGCCCCCGGCGTGATTCAGGCGCTGCCGTTTCTGATTGCCAGCACCCGCGAGGTGATGGGGCTCGAAGAGAGCGCCGAGTATCCGCTGACCGACATCAAGGGGAAACGCGTGGTGGTGCTTGGCGGAGGCGATACGGCGATGGACTGCCTGCGCACCGCCGTTCGTCGCGGGGCCGAGAGCGTAACCTGCGCCTACCGTCGCGATGAGCTAAGCATGCCCGGGTCGAAAAAAGAGGTGGTGAACGCGCGGGAAGAGGGGGTGAAATTTGAGTTTAACGTGCAGCCGCAGCGCATTCAGCTCAACCGTAAGGGGCAGGTCTGCGCGGTGGAGATGATCCGCACGAAGATGGGCGATCCGGGCCCGGACGGCCGCCGCCGGCCGCAGCCGATCCCGGACTCCGGGTTTGAACTTAAAGCCGATGTGCTCATTATGGCGTTTGGCTTTCAGGCTCACGAGATGCCGTGGCTGCGCGGCCACGGCATTAAGCTGGACCGCTGGGGGCAGATAGTCACCGGCGGCAAAGGGCGCGGAACGACGCAAACCAGCCATGACAAAATCTTTGCCGGCGGCGACGCCGTGACCGGCGCGGACCTGGTGGTCACCGCCATGGTCGCCGGGCGGCAGGCGGCCAGCGAGATGTTGGCGCAATTCACGGCCCGGGAGGAGATATGACCCGTTTTATCGTTGCCAGTTCGCAGGCCTGCATCGGCTGCCGGACCTGTGAGGTAGCCTGTGCGCTGGAACACGTGGCGCCGGGGGCGGAGTTTCACCCCCGCCTGAAGGTGATGCGCCTCGACGATCTTAGCGTACCGGTGATGTGTCATCAGTGCGAGAATGCGCCCTGCGTGGGCGCCTGCCCGACCGGGGCGCTGAGCATGGGGGCGGAGAAGGTGGAAGCCGACGGCGGGCGCTGCATTGGCTGCCAGAGCTGCGCGATCGCCTGCCCGTTTGGGGCGATTGCCATCGAGGTGGCGGCCGGCCTGACGCCGGTTATCGTTAAGTGCGATCTTTGCGGCGCCCGGGAGCGCGGCCCCGCCTGCGTTGACGTCTGCCCGACGGCGGCGCTGAGTATCATGACCGAAGAGCAGCTCAGCGCGCTGCAAAAGCAGCGCAATATCGCCACCGCCGCGCTGCTGTCGCTGTAAACGTTGCGCCCGGCGGCGCGGAAGCCCCCGGGCAATTTCACACGCCCGCGTTCTGTCAGCAAAAAAAACCGGCTTGCCAGGCCGGTTTAGCGTTTTTACGCGGGCTACGCGGGCTACGCGGGCTACGCGGGCTACGCGGGCTACGCGGGGAGCGCGTCCATTCGCGCCCACATTTTTTTCGCCACTTTCTGCGCTTCGCGGAATATCGGCTCGCAGTCGAATCTGAACTGGCGATCCTCGTAGATCATCACGCCGTTCACCATGACGCTGCGCACGCTGTTTGACCCCAGGCCGAAAGCGATATGCCCGGCGATGTTTTCCGCGATAAGCGGCGTCGGCGCCATATAGTCGCAAAGGGTGAGGTCCGCTTTATAGCCCGCCTCAAGGCGGCCAAAGCGGGCGTTGAAGTTGCGATTCAACAGTTCATTGCCGTTGCTCAGCGCCTTCGCGAAGCTGTCCGGCCACAGCGGCCCGCCGGCGTCGCGGTGTTTAAAGAAGGCAAACTTCATCTCCTCGAACATATCGGAACCGATGCCGTCGGTACCGAGCGCCAGATTGCGGATCTGCGGCAGGCGGTGGTTGTAGCCGACGTGGTTGTTCATATTGGAGCGCGCGTTGTGCACCAGGAAACCGTCCTGCGCATTGAGCAGCTCCACGTCAGCATCGGAGATGTACAGACCGTGAGCAATCAGCGTTTTACTGTTGATAAGGCCGAACTCCGCCAGCCGCGCCAGCAGATCCTTGCCGTAAAGGTGATGGCTGTGAGAGACATCGTAGCGGTCTTCCGCCGCGTGGATATGCAGGCCGCGGCCGGTGGCTTTTAGCGCTTCGCCCAGCATCGCCAGACCTTCATCCGGCACGGTGAACGGCGCATGGGCGCCGATATGGGCCTCGACCAGATAAGGCTGGTCTCCCTTCTCGCGGGCGGCGTCGATCTCTCTGGCGAAACGAATGTTCTCCTCAACGCTGTCGCGCAGCTCGCGGCTGCCAAAGTTGCGGTCGGTGGTTTCGAAGCAGGTCATCCCGCGCAGCCCGATTTTGAGGAAGGCGTTGCGCAGCTGGCTCAGGGAGCCCGTGATATAGTGGGGCGACGCATGGTGATCGATAACCGCCGTGCAGCCGCTACGTACGGCCTCCATAGCGCAGATCAGCCCGCTGTAGTAGAGCGACTCTTCGTCCAGCGCCCGGTCAAGGCGCCACCACAGGTTTTTCAGCGTGGAGATAAAGTCCGGACTGGGGGCGATATTGGCCTGAATCCCCCGGGAAAGGCCGGAATAAAAGTGATTGTGCGAGCAGACCATGCCGGGCATCACCAGCTGCCCGCGCATCTCTTTCACCTGCGCCTGCGGATAGCGCTGGCACAGGCCGGGGCCGACAGCGAGAATTTTATCATTCTCAATGGCGATATCGACGTTCTCCCACACTTTCGCCGGATAGATCTGCGCGGCGGTGGCATTTTTCAGGATCAGGATACTCATACTTCAACGCCTCCCAGAAGATAGCTTTGGTGCTGATGAATATGGCTTATGATGCGGCACATGGCATCCAACTGAGCCGGTACCTCGTTAAACTGGCCGCGGTCGTTTATTTCCAGCTGCCACGTCTGGTCGTCCTGACGCACTTTGACGCTGGCGCCCGCGACGAAGAAGCCCGGATTGGTGCTGTTGACAAAATCCTGCTCCAGGCTGAACACGGTGATTTTGTCTTTATACGGTTTTCCCTGCCACGGGCAGAACTGAGCGCAGTTGCCGCATTCGTTGCAATAAGCGTCCAGATGCAGGGTCTGGAAGCGATTCTGGAAGCCCGGGACGGCCACGGAAATATTGGCGCGGTTCGGACAGACGTCGACGCACTTGCTGCACACGTAGTTACACTCCAGGCAGCGGCTGGCTTCCTGCTCGACAAAAGCCTCGCGCTGGTTTTTATCCACCAGGGTGACGGCGATGGCGCCTTTGCGCTGGTACACCTTCGCCGGATCGACATTGTTCCAGACTTTGTTTCCGTAGCGGCTGGCGATATTTTCCCGGGCCAGAATCACGTCCGTGGCCCGTCGCGCGTTGCCGATAGCGGAGACGATAGATGAGGGGCCGCGCTGAACGTCGCCGATCAGGAAGACGTTCGGCTTGCTGGTCTCGCCATCGGCGTTGACCACCGGCCAGCCCTGCGGGTCGAGCGGGATCCCCATTGCCGACAGCGCTTCGCCGTCCTGCTGCTCGCCGATGGCGGTAATCAGGGAGTCGACTTTCAGCGTGCGAAGTTCATCGGTTTCTACCGGACGGCGGCGGCCTTTCTCATCCGGCTCGCCCAGCTTCATGACGCGTACGACGAGCGTTCCGTCGGCGTTAAACTGTTCCGGGTTACATAGCCACTCGAAGCCGACGCCGTCGAGCAGCGCCTCATCGTACTCTTCGCGCCAGGCGGGCATCTCCTGCTGAGAACGGCGATAGACGATGGTCGCGCTCTGCACGCCCGGTACGCGTAGCGCCGCGCGGGCGCAGTCCATCGCGGTATTGCCGGCGCCGACCACGGCCACATGTTTGCCCAGATTCAGCTCGGCGCCGCGGTTAAACTGGCGCAGGAACTGCAGCGACTTATGCACGTTCTGGTTGTCGCCGCCCAGCTTCACGCCGCTGTTTTTATCGGTACCGGTGCCGACCAGCACGTAACGAAAACCTTTCGCCTGCAGCTTTTCCACGCTCAGATGCGGATCGCAACCGTATTCAATTTTGACGCCGTGGGCGACGACAAAATCAATATCGTGCTGGATAAGTTCCCCGGGAATGCGGAACTGCGGAATGATATTCTGCACCACGCCCCCGGCGTTGGCTTCACGTTCAAAAACCGTGACCGGATGCCCGGCGCGGGCGAGGAAGTAGCCGGCGGCGAGACCGGCAGGGCCTGCGCCGATCACCGCTACCGGGTGCCGGGAGCCGGATCCCGCGGGCTTATGCCAGCGGCTACGGTACGCGTCCCAGCCTTTCTCCAGCGCCACTTTTTTCAGTTCGCGGATGTTGAGCGCGCTGTCGTAATCCAGCCGCGTACAGTTGTACTGGCACTGGTGATCGCAGATATGGCCGGTGATGGCCGGTAAAGCGTTGCGCTGATAGATCAGCTCCAGCGCGTCGGCGTAGCGATGCTCGCCCAGCAGGCGGATATACTCCGGAATATCCTGCTTGATGGCGCAGGCCGTCACGCAGGGGGCGACGTAGCAGTCCAGCAGCGGCAGCGGCTCGCCGGTATCAATGCGCTCTTCCGGCTTCCACTGTTTCTGGGTGTAGTCCATGCTCACCGCTTTTTCCGCCAGCGCGTTGAGGCGCTCGACATCGATCTGCGTCATGTTCCAGCCGTCGGCTTTCTCCAGCTCGCGCATGCACTCGCTCAGGCGCAGATATCCTCCCGGCTTCAGCAGGTCGGTGGCCATGGTGATAGGGCGAATACCGGTGTCGAAAATCTCGCGAATGTTGAGCTGGCTGGCGCCGCCGGAGTAGGAGATCGGCAGCTTGCCGTCAAACGCCCGCGAGAGCAGGGCGGCCACGTTGATAGAGAGCGGGAACAGCGTGCGCCCGGACATATACATTTCATCCCCGGGCAGCGCCCCCTTGTTGTTGACGGTGCCGAGGGTGTTGGTCAGCTTGACGCCAAAGCCGAGGCTGCGCTCCTTCGCCAGCGCCATCAGGCGCGTCAGCATCTCCAGCGCCCGGTCGATCTTAAGGTCGTGGTCAAACGACGCTTCGCTAAGGCCGATATAGCCGAAGCCGCAGGCGTCGAGGATCTGGCGCACGCGCGGATAGCCGAGCAGGGTCGGATTGAGCTTCACAAAGGTATTGAGATTTTTCTCGGTCAGCATATAGCGGCAGATGGCTTCGATCTCATCCGGCGGGCAGCCGTGCATCGTCGAGAGGGTGACGCCCTGGACCAGCCTGGCCGGTACGCGCTGCGCCAGGTTGTCCAGCCCGTCTTTGCGCGCGCATGTTGGCAGGCTGTCAATAAAGGGTTTATTTTGCAGCCAGCGGTTCAGCGTGTCGCGGTACTGGGCGAATTTAGGATGCGCGGAGGCGTCCATCATGTTGTCGATAAATTCCTGCATCGGCGGCTGCTTAATACCGTCAAGGTTGTAGCCGACGCTCATATTGAAAATAAACGACTTGCTCTCTTTGTTCGTCGCCAGCGGAAAGACCTGCTCCAGCAGATGCAGGGCGAACCAGGCTTTCAGGTACTCATCCCAGGCTTTTTTCAGGGTAAATTCAGTGGACCATTCGGTATTGAAGCACTCATCTTCCGCATCGATACAGGGCTTTTCCAGCTCCAGGCGGTCAAGGATCTGAACGGTTTTCAGCTCTATAAACCGCCCGCCGGTTAGCCAGGCGGTAATAATGTTCTGCGCCAGCTGGGTGTGCGGCCCGGCAGCCGGGCCGAGAGGCGTGGCGCAGCTTTCGCCGAATACGCCGATCGAACGCTGCGCCTGCGGCGAATAAAACTGCTGTTCAGGAATGCCAAAAATAGATCGCTGACTCTGATACTCATCGAAAATGCGCGTTAATAGCTCCTCAAACGGCACGGGACGCATTATATCTCCCATAACCCACTCCTTAGATATCATTGTAAGATCGACATTGCCGGTGGTCATCATCCCGACGGATAACGGAAGAGGAGCAACAATCACACCAGTTATTCAAACCGCGGCGGCGGAATAATTAATTTGTGAACCAGGTCGAAACTCAACGCCGCGGCGTGAATAATTTCATCGTTGGGGAATGAGAACTCAAATCAATACGTTTTTTGAGCGGGTGAGATTTCTCAAAATCAGATCGCAAATATCAGAATGATAATTTACCCGGGCCGCCCGGCGGCGTTTTCAGCGGGCGGCGGAAATTTGGCTCGGCGGTTGACGGAATAATCGGCGCGATAGCCTAATTTCAACGTCGCCAGGGCTAAAAAAATGACCTGATTCACAATTCGCGATAAAAAACGGCGGGGCAGTATAAATATTGCATAGCCATAATCGGTCGCTGCGACGGTATTTTCAACGGAGGGTGAGCTCTCAAACTGAGAAGCCGGGCAATATCGCAGACAATCCCCAAAACCGTAAAAGAAATTGCCTTTGAGGTTGGTATGAATATTTTCGCAGAAGCAGCACGGCTTGAAGAACAGAACCGCCCCTTTGCCCTCGCGCAGATTGTTGAAAGCCGGGGCTCCACCCCCCGACACGCCGCTCAGATGCTGATCCGAGAGGACGGTTCGATTGTGGGGACCATTGGCGGCGGGATGGTAGAGCGTAAAGTTATCGATGCGGCGCAGGCGGCGCTGCGCGAGCGGGAATCGCGAATGTTTCACGGCCGTATGGCGCGCACCGGCAGCGACGCCGTGGGCTCCGACTGCGGCGGCGCGATGTCGGTATACATCAGCGTTCACGGCCTGCGCCCGCGCCTGCTGCTGGTCGGCGCCGGGCACGTTAACCGCGCGGTTGCCCACGCCGCGGCGCTGCTGGATTTTGATATCTGCGTCGGCGATACCTATGCCGCAAGCCTCTGTCCCGACGCTTTCCCCGCTTCGGCGCGGCTGGCGCACGCCGCCAGCTTCACGGACGTGGTGGAGGCGATGGCGGTACGGCCGCAGGATTTCGTGCTGATTGCCACCAACAACCAGGATTGGGAGGCGCTGGACAGGCTGATAACCCAGCCGGTCGCCTGGCTGGGGCTGCTGGCCAGTCGGCGGAAAGTGCAGGCCTTTGTACGCCAGCTGCGGGAGAACGGCGTGCCGGAGGCGGATATCAGCCGCCTGCGGGCGCCGATTGGCTACGACATCGGCGCCGAGACGCCAAACGAGATCGCCATCAGCGTGCTGGCGGAGATCCTGCAGGTGAAAAACGGCGCGCCGGGGGGGCTGATGAACCAGGTGAAACAGGCGGGCCAGCAAGAATATGCCGTGGAGGCGGTGGAAATCTGAGGTTCTGCCAGGGGAAATGTTGCCGGGAGACGCCCGGCAACGCGTGGCTTACTGGCTAATGATGGTGCCGGTTTTCCCTTCGATACCCTCTTTGGCTTTGCTTAACATGGTGATCAGCGCCTGGCGTCCCGGCCGGGAGCGGGCGAAGGCGGCGGCGGCTTCCACTTTCGGCAGCATCGAGCCTTTGGCAAAGTGTCCCTCTGCGATAAAACGTTCGGCATCGCGCAGGGAGAGGTTATCCAGCCACTGTTCGTCAGGTTTACCGAAGTTGATCGCCACCTTTTCCACGGCGGTGAGAATGATCAGCAGGTCGGCGTCGATCGTCTCCGCCAGCTTCGCGCTGGCCCAGTCCTTGTCGATGACCGCGCTGGCGCCGCGCAGATGGTTACCCTCGCGAATCACTGGAATGCCGCCGCCGCCGACGGTGATCACCACGTGGCAGTCATCCATCAGCGCTTTTACCGTTTGTTTCTCGATAATATCGACCGGCTTAGGCGATGCCACGACGCGACGGTAGCCGCGCCCGGCGTCCTCTTTCATGATGTAGCCGTTTTGGCTCAGCTTTTCGGCCTCTTCTTTGCTGAAGAACGAGCCGATGGGCTTGGTCGGATTAAGAAAAGCTTCATCGTTAGCGTCCACTTCCACCTGGGTTATCAGGGTCGCCACTGGAATATCCAGCTGGCGCGACAGCAGCTCTTCGCGAATCGCGTTCTGCAGGTCGTAGCCGATGTAGCCCTGGCTCAACGCCACGCAGACCGACATCGGCAGCATGGGCGTGTGGGCCTCGGTCTTGGCCGCGGCTTCAAAGGCCTGGTTGATCATGCCCACCTGCGGGCCGTTACCGTGAGTCACCACCACCTGATGACCAAGGGCGATAAGATCGACGATCGTCCGCGCGGTGTGCCGTACGGCCTGCATCTGTCCGGCGAGATCGTCGCCCAGCGCATTCCCGCCGAGAGCGAGAACAATTTTTTTACTCATAGCATCCTCTCATTACGTTTCTGTTCCGCTGACGGCCAGGTGAGCGGTGGAAAAGGGTTGTCGGCGTAAAAAACGGCCCTGCCCGGCGGTGCCGCTAAAGGTGCCGTTATCAAAAATCACCCTGCCGTGGGAGAGCGTCTGGCGAATCGCGCCCTGGCAGATAAAGCCCTCATAGGGTGAATAGTCAGCGTTGTCGTGCAGCATGTCGTGGCGAATGGTGGTGGTGCGTTTGGGATCGATGATCACCACGTCGCCATCGGCGCCGGGCGCCAGCAAGCCCTTCTGCGGCCACAGGCCAAACAGCTTCGCCGGATTGGCGCTGGTGAGCGCCACAAAGCGCTCGGGGGTGATGCGCCCGGTCATGACCCCATGCGAGAACAGCAGCAGCAGGCGGTTTTCCACTCCCGGCAGACCGTTCGGGCAGCGGCTAAAGTCGCCGCCGGAGATCTGCCTGCGCTGCTGTGCTGAGAACGCGCAGTGGTCGGTGGCGACCGTGTCAATGTCGCCATTGCTGATACCACTCCATAGCGCATCGTTGTTGCTGGCGTTGCGCAGAGGAGGGCTGAGCAGATAGTTAAGCGCGTCTTCGCGCTCGTAGCAGCGCTCGTCCAGCAGCAGATACTGCGGACAGGTCTCCACCCACACCGGCTGGCGGCGTCTTCTGGCCAGGCGTAGATATTCCAGACCCAGGGCGTTGGAAAGATGCACGATATACAGCGGCGCGTTACCCGCCAGCTGCGCAAGGTTGATGGTTCGGGCGATAGCTTCCGCCTCGCACTCCAGCGGGCGGCTCAGGGCGTGATAGCGCGGCGCGGTTTTACCGGCGTTGATAAATTCAGCCCGGCGCTGGGCGATGGCGGCATCGTTTTCGGGATGCACGGTAGTCAGCGCGCCGGCGCGCTGGAGGTGGCGCATCGCCTGCAATATCTCATCATCGTTGAGTTTGTACTGGTAGGTCAGATAGAGCTTAAAGCTGCTGATGCCGCTATCCACCATCATCGGAATCTCGTCGAGAATGCCGTGGTTAACGTGCTGGATAACGCCATGAAAACTGTAGTCGATAACGGCTTTATAGGCGGCGTAGCCGCGATAGACTTCGAACTGGTGGCGTAGATGGCAGCCGACGGGCCCGAAGCCCATATGATCAACAATGGTAGTGGTACCGCCGCAGGCCGCGGCCCGGGTGCCGGTAAAGAAATCATCGCAGCTGCGGGCGAGACCCACGTCAATATTGAAATGGGTATGAACGTCGACGCCGCCGGGCATCACGTAGCAGCCCTCGGCGTCAATCACTTCGCAGGGTTGTTCGGCCTCAATTGAATCGGCAAGGCGCTTGACGAGGCCATCTTCGATAAGCAGGTCCTGCTTTACCTGGCCGTCGGCGTTGACGACGAGGCCATTTTTAATCAGTACGCGCATAGAAACCTCAATATGCCGCCGCAGGACGCGGCGGCAGACAGGACGAACGATTACTCCGTGGCCAGCCAGCTCAGCGGGATGGCGGCATACATCGCGGCGCAGGTCACCAGATGCGATTTCCAGGTTTTCTCATTTGGCGCATGCGCTTCCGGCTCTTTCCCTGGCCCAAAGCCGATAACCGGAATGCCGTGGCGGCCCATAATGGAGACGCCGTTGGTGGAGAAGGTCCACTTATCCACCACCGGCGCTTTGCCGAACAGCCCTTCATAGGCGTTGCTCAGGGCGCGGACGGTGAAGTGGTTCTCTTCCACTTTCCAGGTCGGGAAGTAGCATTCGGTCGGGTAGACCAGGCCGGTCCAGGAGGGACGCTCGTAGTTGTACATCGAGACCACCGCGGCGGCTTTTTTCACCGCCGGCAGCGCGCGGATTTCATCCAGCGCGCCTTCCCAGGTTTCGCCCCAGGTCAGACGGCGGTCGATGGAGACGGCGCAGCTATCCGCCACCGCGCAGCGGCTCGGCGAGGTGAAGAAAATCTCGGAAACGGTCAGGGTGCCTTTGCCGAGGAATTCGTCATAGCCCAGCTTCTGCGAAAGCTGCTCCAGCTCGGTCAGGATCGGCGCCATTTTGAAGATGGCGTTATCGCCGCGCTCCGGGGCGGAGCCGTGGCAGCTGACGCCCTGAACCTCCACGCGGATCTCCATACGCCCGCGCTGCCCGCGGTAAATCTGGCAGTCGGTGGGCTCGGTGCTGACCACAAATTCAGGACGTATGCCGGATTGTTCGATGATGTACTGCCAGCACAGGCCGTCGCAATCCTCTTCCTGAACGGTACCGGTGACCAGCAGGGTATACTCATCTTCCAGGCCCAGATCTTTAATAATTTTACCGGCGTATACCATGGAGGCCATTCCGCCCTCCTGGTCAGACGCGCCGCGTCCGCCGATCAGCTCATCGGTTTCCATACCTTCGTACGGGTCGAAGTTCCAGTTTTTGATATTGCCAATACCGACGGTATCAATGTGCGCGTCCATCGCCAGCAGACGCGGGCCGTGGCCGATGTAGCCCAGCACGTTGCCCATCGGATCGATTTCAACTTTATCGAAGCCGACTTTTTCCATCTCTTCTTTAATGCGGTGCACCACGCGCTTCTCATCGCTGCTTTCGCTGGGGATAGCGATCATATCGCGCAGGAAACGGGTCATCTCTTTTTCGTACTGTTTTGATTTTTCCAGGATTGCGTTGAACGGAATTTGCTTAGCCATAACGATGTTCTCCAGTTCTGAATACGAGCTTCCCGCACGGCGGGAGGAATTTTGCCAAGTCGGCTACTGCGCCGCCGGATGCCTGCCTTCCCAGACGACTTCGCGATAGTGCTTAACGTCGGTGTCGCCTTCGGTGCTAATCACCAGCACCACGGAGCGGCTGTCCAGCTTGAGCTTGTGCATCAGCGCGTCGCGCTGCGGATGGAAATGAATCGCCGCCAGCAGGCCGAGACCGACAGCGCCGGATTCGCCGGAAATAATGCGCGGATCCTGGCCCGTCGGGTTTCCCAGCACTCGCATGCCGAGGGCGGCGACGGCGTCCTGGCAGGAGACAAACTGCGTGGCGCAGTTGCGCAGCACTTCCCAGCCCAGCGGGTTGGGCTCACCGCAGGCAAGGCCGGCCATAATGGTCGCCATATCGCCGCTGACGTTGACCATCTGGCCCTTCAGCGCAGAGCGGTAGAGACAGTCGGCCAGCTCCGGCTCGACGATAATGGAATGGAGATGCTTTGCGCCGTAGACGTCGGCCAGATAGCCCAGCACGCCGCCGGCCATCGCGCCCACGCCGCCCTGCAGGAGCACGTGCGTAGGGCGGGCGATACCCATTGAGGAGAGCTGTTCTACCGCTTCATCGGCGAGGGTGGCGTAGCCCTGCATAATCCAGGTCGGAATTTTTGTGTAGCCTTCCCAGGCAGTGTCCTGCACCACCTCCCAGCCGTTTTTCTGCGCGGTCTGCATGGTAAAGCGGACGGTGTCGTCGTAGTTCATGTCGGTGACGATGCATTCCGCGCCGAGGCGCAGAATGGCGTCAACCCGCTCCTGCGCGGAGCCTTTCGGCATATAGATGACCGCGTTCTGGCCTAACTGGCGGGCCGCCCACGCCACGCCGCGGCCGTGGTTGCCGTCGGTGGTGGTGGCGAAAGTCATCTTCTCTTTGATGCTGGATTTAAGCGTTTCGAAGGAGAGGTCGTTGATATCTAAATCGTATTTTTCACATAGCAGCCGGGCGATGGCGTAAGAGCCGCCGAGCATTTTGAAGGCGTTGAGGCCAAAGCGCCGGGATTCGTCTTTGACGAGGATTTTTTGCACGCCAAACAGGGCGGAAAGTTCGTTCAGCGCCACCAGCGGCGTGGGCTTATAGCCGGCAATCTTTTGATGAAAGCGGCGAGCCTGCTGCGCCTGCTGGCGTGAAAACAGCGGTGAAGTCTCCGCGTTAAAAAAACGGTTTTCGGCAATATCCATTTTCAATGAGAAAGCAGACATACTCGATCCTTATCCTTTGAAGTTCGACAGTCGTGGGGCTGGCCCGTGGGCCAGCCGGGGGATTATTTGATGCGTTTCTGCGCGTCCTTGAGCAGCTGCTCCAGCACCTTGCCCGGGTTCGCGTATTTGCGGCAGACGATCATCGCGGCGATGATGTACGGCTTCCAGCTTGCCTCTTTGTAGGTCGGGATCCGGTACTTCTCGAAGACCCCTTCGGTGACTTCGCCCGCCTCGCAGGAGACGCCGGTGATATCCGCCGGCAGGCAGTGCATGTACAGCGCTTCGCCGTCGCGGGTATGCTTCATCATCTCTTCCGTACAGTGCCAGTCTTTATGCCCGGCGTTCTGTTCCAGGCAGGCTTTCTCCAGCGCCTTCAGCCCTTCGTGGTCGTTAGCGCGCAGCAGTTCGGTGCGTTTTTCCATCACTTTGTACGGCGCCCAGGATTTCGGATAGACGATATCGGCGTCTTTAAAGGCTTCCTCCATGCTGTTGACCTGGCGGAAGCTGCCGCCGGAGGCCTGTGCGTTGTTTTTCGCCACTTCGATAACGTCCGGGATCAGGTCGTAGCCTTCCGGGTGGGCGAGGGTGACCTCCATACCGAAGCGGGTCATCAGGCCGATAATGCCCTGCGGTACCGAAAGCGGTTTCCCGTAACTCGGCGAATAGGCCCAGGTCATGGCGATCTTCTTGCCTTTCAGGTTCTCCAGCGAGCCGAAGTGCTCGCGCAGCCAGGCGAGGTCCGCCATGGACTGCGTTGGGTGGTCGATATCGCACTGTAAATTGATCAGCGCCGGACGCTGCGGCAGCACGCCCTGCTTGTGGCCGTCATCCAGCGCCTCGCCGACTTCGCGCATATAGGCGTTGCCCGCGCCAAGGAACATGTCATCACGGATGCCGATGGCGTCGGCGCAGAAGGAGATCATGTTGGCGGTTTCACGCACCGTTTCGCCGTGGGCAATCTGCGATTTTCCCTCATCCAGATCCTGCTGGGCCAGACCTAACAGGTTGAGCGCGGAAGCATAGGAGAAGCGGGTGCGGGTTGAGTTATCGCGAAACACGGAAATGCCCAGGCCGCTGTTAAACACTTTGGTGGCGATATTTTCAGCGCGCAGCGTTTTCAGCGCGGCGGCGACATCCAGCACCTGTTTCAGCTCATCCGGCGTTTGTTCCCAGGTCAGCAGAAAGTCTTTCTCACTGAGATGCGAGTTAAGTTGATTGATATCCTTAATCAGTTCGTTAACAGTTTTCATGTTTCAATCCTGGTCGTAAATGACGGCTTAATGATTGCTGTGCGGTCGGATATGCAGAGTTGCCGAATTAGCGACTGCCAGCGCTGTATTATCACTAACAATAAGCGTGCCAAATTCTCGAGGAGAGGCGGCGGACAGGATTGAACGGTTAGGATTATGCTAAGTCTGTCACGAATTCAGGATAGTATTTGGCGACGGGGAGAGGGGACGTTTTTACTCCCGCCATAAATTTCAGCGTAATGGGCAATTGCTGGCGTCAGGAATAATAGGATTATCATCTGCGCATCGCACCAATATGATAAAAGTCGCCATAAATTTATCATAATGATAAGAAACTGTGATTCCTATTGCATATTTAAGATAAGGTGCCGAGATTAGCCCTATCTATATCAATGCTCCCTGGCAAAGGGAGTGATATCATCTGCAGAACATAAATAAAGCCACCGCGCTCGACGCTCTTCAGGTGCGCAATAATGAGAAGGCCGATATACATGATACCGTCCAAAACACCCTCCATTTTAATGCAAATTCAGCCTACAATTCAGAAGTTTGCACGGATGCTTTCCAGCGTCCTCCAGCTGGAAGTCGAAATTGTCGATAACGAATTATACCGGGTAGCCGGAACCGGGGCTTATAATAAGCAGATTGGCTATAAATTAAATTCAAACTCGCGGCTTCTTCGCTACATTATTGAAACACAGACCGAAAAAGTCGTCACTCATTCCCGCTTCGACCCCCTTTGCAAAGGCTGTAACAATAAAGATAAATGTGAAGAGAAAGCCTTTCTTGGCACCCCGGTGATGTATCACGACCGCTGCGTCGGCGTTATTAGCCTTGTCGCGCTGACGCGCGAGCAGCAGGAGCGTATTAATGCGAATATCCAGGAGTTTTCTGATTATGTTCGCCATGTATCAACCATATTCGTTTCCCGATTTTTACAGGAACGAGCGGTCGGCGACAATATCCATAAAATATTTTTAACCATGATTGAAAATATGGATCAGGGCGTGCTGGTGGTGGGTAACGATCAAATAGTCAAATTTGCCAATCAGGCCGCGCTGAAAATAATGAGCGTGACGCAGGGACAGGTTATTGGTAAGGCAATCCAGTTTCAGCCGTTGACCTTCGAAGATAATTTCAAGCACGGACATATGCAGCACATTATCTCCTTTGACGATCGCAAGGAGCTCATTATCGGCCAGCTGCACGCGGTGCAGGATCAATGGCTATTTTTAATGGCGTTCCATCAGTCGCACTCGACCGCCGATTTTAGCAGCGGGCAGGAAGGGCCGCAGATTGAGGCGATGGTCGGAGAGTGTCGGCCCATGCGGCAGCTTAAAAAGCTGATCAGCCGCGTGGCGCCGAGCCCTTCCAGCGTGATGATTGCCGGCGAGAGCGGCACCGGCAAGGAGGTTGTGGCCCGCGCAATCCACAAGCTCAGCGACCGCCACGCAAAGCCCTTTATCGCGATTAACTGCGCCGCGATACCCGAGCAGCTGTTAGAAAGCGAACTGTTTGGCTACGTGAAGGGGGCGTTTACTGGCGCATCGGCAAACGGTAAGACTGGCCTGATTCAGGCGGCGAATAGCGGGACGCTGTTTCTTGACGAGATTGGTGATATGCCGCTTACGCTACAGGCCAAGCTGCTGCGGGCCATCGAATCGCGGGAGATTCAGCCGGTGGGTGCCAGCCACCCGGTTCAGGTCGATATTCGTATTATTTCCGCGACCAATCAAAATCTTGAACTGTACATCGCGGAAGGAAAGTTTCGCGAGGACCTCTATTACCGTCTGAACGTGATCCCGCTGCGCCTGCCGCCGCTGCGCGAACGGCAGGAGGATATCGAGCTGCTGATTCACTATTTCCTGCATCTGCATACCGGCCGGCTCAACCTGGTATACCCCGGCGTGGCGCAGGATGTGATCGATTTCCTTAAACGCTACCGCTGGCCGGGCAATATTCGCGAACTCAGCAACCTGATGGAGTACCTGGTCAACGTGGTGCCGTCGGGAGAAATCATCGATATGTCGCTGCTGCCGCCCAATCTGCTGAGCAGCAGCGAGCTGGCGAGTCAGCCGCCGTCTTCTGCTTCCGCGGCAGCGACCCTCGCTCAGGAGGAGAACGTGACGGCGCTGGAAGAGATGGAGCGGCAGATGATCCGCGATGCGCTCTCGCGCTACAGTAATAAAAAACAGGCGGCGGACGAGCTGGGGATTGGTATCGCCACGCTGTATCGCAAAATAAAGAAATATTCGCTGGCGGCGGGCCAGAACTGACGGCAATGGCGGGCAATAAAAAAATCCACGCGAGCGCGTGGATTTTATGGATGATGTTACTGCGAAGAAAAGCTTAGACGTTGAACAGGAAGTTCATCACATCGCCATCTTTCACGATGTAGTCTTTACCTTCGGCGCGCATTTTCCCGGCTTCTTTGGCGCCCTGTTCCCCTTTATAGGTAATAAAGTCTTCATAGGCGATGGTCTGCGCGCGGATAAAGCCTTTTTCAAAGTCGGTGTGGATTTTACCCGCGGCCTGCGGGGCAGTGGCGCCGACCGGGATGGTCCATGCGCGGACTTCCTTCACCCCTGCGGTGAAGTAGGTCTGCAGGTTCAGCAGCTCGTAACCGGCGCGAATAACGCGGTTCAGGCCCGGCTCTTCCAGACCCAGCTCGGCCATAAACTCATCGCGGTCGGCATCGTCCAGCTCGGCGATATCGGACTCAACGGCGGCGCAAACGGCGACGACCACCGAACCTTCGGCGGCGGCGATTTCGCGGACTTTATCGAGATAGGGGTTGTTCTCAAAGCCGTCTTCGTTGACGTTGGCGATATACATGGTCGGCTTCAGGGTCAGGAAGCTCAGGTATTTAATCGCCGCTTTGTCTTCTTCGGTCAGGTTTTTCAGCGCACGCAGCATACCGGCGTTTTCCAGCTGCGGCAGGCATTTTTCCAGCGCCGCCAGCTCGGCTTTCGCGTCTTTATCGCCGCCTTTGGCTTTCTTCTGCACGCGGTGGATAGCGCGCTCGCAGGTATCCAGGTCGGAGAGCGCCAGCTCGGTGTTGATAACCTCGATATCGTCAGCCGGATCCACTTTATTGTTAACGTGGATGATGTTGTCGTTTTCGAAACAGCGCACGACGTGGCCGATAGCTTCGGTTTCGCGGATGTTGGTCAAAAACTGGTTGCCCAGACCTTCACCTTTCGACGCGCCTTTTACCAGGCCCGCGATATCGACGAATTCCATCGTGGTCGGCAGAATACGCTGCGGTTTGACGATTTCAGCCAGTTTGTCCAGACGCGGATCGGGCATCGGCACGACACCGGTGTTCGGCTCAATGGTACAGAAGGGGAAGTTGGCCGCTTCAATACCCGCTTTGGTGAGCGCATTGAACAGGGTGGATTTGCCGACGTTGGGCAAACCGACGATACCGCATTTGAATCCCATGATTTAAATCACCTTAATCTTTGGATAATCAACCTGTTATAGTGAACAGATTGCAGAAAAGTAAATAGCTTCGCCTATTATACACGGTGCGTGACAAAAATTCCGCACGCCGACCGGTTATTGCGCTTTAAAAGCGTGTAAACGGTTGGTCGCTTTGGTCAGGCCATCCTTCAGCCACACCTCGGTGCAGCGTGCCGCTTCGTCAACGGCCTCATCAATCAACTTCTGTTCGCTGGCGGGCGGTTTGCCCAACACAAAACCGACAACTTTATTTTTATCGCCCGGATGGCCGATTCCCACGCGTAAGCGGTGAAAGTTCGGGTTATTGCCCAGCTTGCTGATGATGTCTTTCAGGCCATTATGGCCGCCATGACCGCCGCCCAGCTTGAACTTAGCCACGCCTGGCGGTAAGTCGAGCTCATCGTGGGCGACGAGGATTTCGTCCGTGTTAATGCGAAAGAAGGTCGCCATCGCGCCGACGGCTTTGCCGCTCAGGTTCATAAAGGTGGTCGGCACCAGCAGGCGGACATCTTCGCCGGCAAGGTTAATCCGCGAGGTGTAGCCGAAGAATTTACTCTCTTCGCGCAGCGGCGCGCGGTGGCGTTCCGCCAGTAAATCCACGTACCAGGCGCCGGCGTTATGTCGGGTCGCTGCGTATTCAGCGCCGGGGTTCGCCAGGCCGACAATCAATTTTATGCTCACTTTTTTATCCTGCTTGGGTCGTTCTCTGGCGCGTAGTGTACTGTCTGCGCGCGCGGTTGACAAAGTTCTGCCAGCGAAGCGCGGCTGGCAGAGGTAATAACGGGTTTGAATAATTAGAATTTGATGTTGTTCAGTGGGTTATTTGTAAACTTTTGTGGGCAAGATGTTCGCTTCTGTGATCCTTCACGCAATCGGTATATTGCTCATTGTCTATACTACACCTATAAGATTTGGGGATATTCCCATGCAACCCAAGGTTCCGGAGGTGACATATGAAACGCAGAAACGCTTCGTTACTCGGTAATGTGCTGATGGGGTTGGGGTTGGTCGTCATGGTTGTCGGCGTTGGTTACTCTATTTTAAACCAGCTTCCGCAGCTTGACCTGCCGCAGTTTTTCGCACACGGCGCGATCCTGAGTATCTTTGTCGGCGCGGTACTGTGGCTGGCTGGCGCTCGCGTCGGCGGTCATGAACAGGTTAGCGACAGATACTGGTGGGTTCGCCACTACGACAAACGCTGCCGCCGCGATCAGCATCGCCACAGCTGAGTGAATTCCATACCACCAGCCGTTGTAAACGGCTGGTGCGTTTTAACGCCGTCCGTTCAGGCTGCCCGCTTGTTGTTGTCTCAAATCCTCCTTATCTCTCTTCATCTTTCATCGGCACAGTCTGCCTAATACAATTCCGGTACTGAGCGCTTGACCCTGACGTAACGTCAGGCTGCAGAGTGGCGCCACTGGCCGATGAAAGGAGCAATCATGTTAATTCAGGTGGGAGAACTGGCGAAACGCGCCGGAATAACCGTCCGTACGCTACATCACTATGAACAAACGGGATTGCTGACGCCTTCGGCCAGAAGCGCGGCGGGTTACCGGTTATATAATCTGGCGGCCGTTAAGCGGCTGCATATGATCAAAGCGCTGGCGCAGGCCGGGCTGGAACTCGCCACTATAAAGGACTATCTCGACCGGGACACTTTCTCGCTGTCCGATCTGCTGGTTAAGCAGATAACTACCCTCGACCGGCAGCTACAAACCCTCTCAACGCTGCGCCAGCGCCTGGCGCTGCTGCGCGAAGAGCTGGACAGCGGAGGCGAACCCGACCTGGAGTCCTGGCTACAAACGCTGGAGTTAATGAAAATGTACGATCGCTGGTTTAGTCAACAGGAGTTACAGGTGCTGCCGTTCGCGGAGCAGGATGAGCAGCGCAATCAGATCTGGCTGGAGCTGGTTAGCGAAGCGCAGCAGCTCATGCGCCAATGCTGTCCGGCAGACGCGCCGCAGTCAATGGCGCTGGCAACCCGCTGGATGGAGCAGCTGGAGCAGGATACCGCCGGAAGGCCTGAGTTTCTGACCCGGCTGAATGACATGCACGCCGCCGAGCCGCAGATGCGCGAGCAAACCGGGGTGACCCCGGAGACGATTGATTTTATTACCCGCGCCTTTGCGGAAAGCAAGCTGGCCATCTGGGCGCGCTATCTGAATGCCGAAGAGCTGGCGTTTACGCGGCAGCACTATTTCGATCGCCTGATGGAGTGGCCGGCGCTGGTGGCCGACCTGCATCGGGCCTGTCGTGAAAAGCGGGACCCGGCATCGGCGGAGGGGCAGCAGCTGGCGCAGCGCTGGCTGGCGCTGTTCCAGTCTTATGCGGGAACGGATCCCCACACGCAGCAGAAGTTTCGTTATGCCATGGCGCGGGAGCCGCATTTGATGAAGGGAACCTGGATGACGGCGGAGGTGCTTGGCTGGCTTCAGCAGGCGATTGGCGTGATGATGCGGCAGACGTCAGGGCCTGCCGCCGGGTAATTAAATATCCGCCAGCGCGGCGTTGCGGTCCGGGTAGAAGCTCAGGCGGCCCGGAATCGGTTTAACGCCTGCCCGCGCCAGGGTGCGCAGCGGCTGAAATTCCAGGTTCGACACGCGCAGCTCACAGCCTTCCGGCAGCTTCTTCACGAAACGCTGGAAGGCATCCAGTCCGCCGGCGTCCAGCACCGGCACCGCATCCCATTTCAGTACCACGATACGCTTGCCTGCGACCCGAGTTTCCAGATCGGTAAATAATCCTTCCGCGGCGGCGAAAAACAGCGGACCTATGACGCGCAGCACCAGCACATCATCCGGAACCTCAACGTTGACCGGCGCCAGGCGGGTCATCCGCGCGATCCGGCGCATAAACAACAGGGAGGCCAGCACGATGCCGACGCTAATCGCGATGACCATATCAAACAGTACGGTCAGCGACATGCACATCAGCATAACGATAATGTCGTCTTTTGGCGCATAGCGCAGCAGGTTAACGACCTTGTGCGCTTCGCTCATATTCCATGCCACCATCAGCAGCAGCGCCGCCATGGCGGAAAGCGGCAACCAGGAGAGCAGAGGGGCAAGCACCAGCAGCGCCATGATCACCAGCAGCGCGTGGATCACGGCGGAAACCGGCGAGGTCGCCCCGGCGCGGACGTTGGCCGCCGAGCGGGCGATGGCGGCGGTGGCGGTAATGCCGCCGAAGAACGGCGCCACAATATTGCCGAGCCCCTGGCCAATCAACTCGCTGTTGGCCTTGTGTTTGGTGCCGGTCATGCCGTCCAGCACCACGGCGCACAGCAGGGACTCAATCGCCCCGAGCATGGCCATGGAAAACGCCGCCGGCAGCAGCGCCTGCAGCGAGGACCAGCTGAGGGTGAAGTCTGAACCCGGCATATCCCACGGCAGCACCAGCTGCGGCAGCAGCTGCGGAATACCGTTGCCCTGGCTGCCGTCGGCGAGAATATAGTGGAACTGAGAGCCAATGGTGGCAACGTGCCCGCCAAGCAGATTGACCACGCCCATCACCGCGCAGCCCGCCAGCAGGGCCGGCAGGTGGCCCGGCAGACGAATCCCCAGACGCGGCCAGATAATCAGCGTGCCCAGCGTGACAACGCCGATGGCGGCATCGCCGGGATTAATGGTCGGCAGCGCCATCGCCAGCGCGCCGACTTTCTGCAGATAATGTTCAGGCACGTGCGCCATCTGCAGACCGAGAAAATCTTTAATTTGCATGGTACCGATGGTGATACCGATCCCGGAGGTGAAGCCGAGGGTGACCGATAGCGGAATATACTCAATCAGGCGGCCAAAGCGCGCCAGGCCGAAAAGAATCAGGAAGATCCCCGACATCAAGGTTGCGACCAGCAGTCCGGCAAGCCCGAACTGCTGCGAGACCGGGTAGAGGATCACTACGAAAGCGGCGGTAGGCCCGGAAACGCTAAAGCGCGAGCCGCCGGTTAACGCAATGACGATCCCCGCCACCGCGGAGGTATAGAGACCGTACTGCGGCGCCACCCCGCTGCCAATAGCCAGCGCCATCGCCAGCGGGATAGCGATAATCCCGACGGTAATCCCGGCAATCACATCACGAGTAAACCGCGAAGCGGTATATTTTTCTTTCCAACAAGCGTCGATGAGGGCGCGGAAAGGCATCACATGTGAGGAAAATAATCTGTTCACAATAATGTTTCATCCATGAGCGCATCATCTGTCAACTAAATGGCAGGTGAAGGAGGCATCGGTCATTTCCACGTCATCCTTCGGGATGCCTCTGTGTTGGCTGCGTTCATTTACCCCGATCCCGTACTGCCTGTACGCTGCCGGAGATTCATTCACTTGCCGCCTTGACGCATGCCGAATGATTTTGTGGAAGAATAAAAGGTTCAGAGACAAAAAAACCCGCCGCAGCGGGTTTTTGTGCCGGGCTCGATTAATGTTCGAACATAGCAGAGATAGATTCTTCGTTGCTGATACGACGAATCGCTTCGGCCAGCATACCAGACAGCGTCAGGGTACGGACTTTTTCCAGCGCTTTGATTTCCGGCGTCAGCGGAATGGTATCGCAGACGACGAATTCGTCAATCACTGAGTTTTTGATGTTCTGGATAGCATTGCCGGAGAAGATCGGGTGCGTTGCGTAAGCGAAGACGCGTTTAGCGCCGCGCTCTTTCAGCGCTTCAGCCGCTTTACACAGGGTGCCGCCGGTATCGATCATATCGTCAACCATCACGCAGTCGCGGCCGGCGACGTCGCCGATGATGTGCATCACCTGGGAAACGTTAGCGCGCGGACGGCGTTTGTCGATGATAGCCATATCGGTATCGTTCAGCAGCTTGGCGATAGCGCGAGCGCGAACCACGCCGCCGATGTCCGGAGAAACCACGATAGGGTTGTCCAGGTTCAGCTGCAGCATGTCTTCCAGCAGGATCGGGCTGCCGAATACGTTATCAACCGGAACGTCAAAGAAGCCCTGAATTTGTTCTGCGTGCAGGTCAACGGTCAGAACGCGGTCGACGCCGACGCTGGACAGGAAGTCAGCAACCACTTTCGCGGTGATAGGCACACGAGCAGAACGAACACGACGGTCCTGGCGAGCATAACCGAAGTAAGGGATAACAGCGGTGATACGACCTGCCGAAGCACGACGCAGAGCATCAACCATAACAACCAGTTCCATCAGGTTGTCGTTGGTGGGAGCACAAGTGGACTGGATGATGAAAATATCACCACCGCGTACGTTTTCATTGATTTGTACGCTGACTTCACCGTCGCTAAAACGACCTACGGCGGCGTCGCCAAGAGAAGTGTACAGGCGGTTGGCAATACGTTGTGCTAGTTCCGGGGTGGCGTTACCAGCAAAAAGCTTCATATCAGGCACGAGAAGAACCTCAGGCATGCGTCCAGTGGTGGATGAAATGGGCCAAAAAACTGTGCGGGTGGGCACGATTTCATCCAGGCGGTGTATTAAAGAGCCCGATGCAACGTCTGGAACAGGGTGACGTTGTCACCGTAACTCAGTTTCCCCGGCGTTTTCGCCAAATTTGCAATAATTTAGCAGAACTTAGCGCAGCGCCTGCTTGAGCGGAGAGATGTTAACACCTCGCGCCACGAAGCCATGCAGCCATGCCGGGGCTTTTTCAAGCACCTGACGAGCGGCGGATTCAGTGTCAAATTCAGCAAATACACATGCACCGGTGCCAGTCAGGCGCGACGGCGCATATTCTAACAGCCAGGAAAGCGCCGCATCAACCTCACGAAAACGTTTTCTTGCGATAACCTCGCAATCATTGCCGAATTTACATTTTAATAACGTATTAATTGACCTGGCCGGGGTATCGCGCGGCAGTTGCGGATCGCGAAAAATGATCGGCGTTGGAATGCTGACCCCCGGATGCGCCACCAGATACCATTTTTCCTCCGGTTCGACCGGGGTCAGAATTTCCCCGATGCCTTCGGCAAAGGCCGCATGGCCGCGAACGAACACCGGCACGTCGGCGCCCAGCTGCAGACCCAAAGCCGCCAGCTCATCTTCCGAGAGATTACAGCCCCATAAATGGTTCAGCGCCACCAGAACGGTCGCGGCGTTGGACGAGCCGCCGCCGAGGCCGCCGCCCATCGGCAGCACTTTGTTGATGCTGATATCGGCGCCGCTGCCCGCAGGAAGCGTCCCGGCCTGCGCTGCGGCCTGCATTAATAGCCTGGCCGCGCGGATGATCAGGTTCTCTTCATCCGGCACGCCGTCAACCGGCGTCAGCAGACGCAGCTGGCCGTCGTCGCGCGGCTCAATCGTCAGCGTGTCGCCATAATCCAGAAACTGAAACAGCGTTTGCAGCGTGTGGTAACCGTCGGCGCGCCGCCCGGTAATGTACAAAAACAGGTTCAGCTTTGCGGGAGAGGGCCAGCGGGTCATCATTTCACAATCCAGTTATCCATTTTCAGCTTGATGCGCTGGCTGCCGTCGTTAAGCTCCATATTGGCCGGCAGCGACGGTTTGGTGTCGGAGGTGTAGCCGCCCCAGGTGACATGCCAGGTCTTGCCGTTTTGCGTGTAGTTCAGTTCGCGCAGGCGGTACTGGTCATCAAGCGAGTAGTCGGTGGCGTCGCCAGGCAGGCCAATAATCCACTGGCGCAGGCTATTGAGCGGAATCGGCATACCGGTCAGACGGCCAATCATCTCTTCGGCATCGGTCGCCGTGTAGGTCTGTCCTTTATTGTCAATCAGCTGCACGTTGCCCGGCTGGGCGGTTAACGACAGCTCGGTGCTGCCGAGCGGGTTAGTCAGCAGCAGGCGATAGCGGTCCTGGCCGGTTTGCTGCCAGAAGAAGCGGGCATACACCTTTTGCTCATCCGAGAGATAAGCGAAAGCGCCGCGCGTCTGGAACTGATTAAGATTGCGGACATCTTGCTGGTGCTGACGCCACTGCGGTGAATCCGGGCTTTTACCCGGCCCTTTCGGAGCATTAATCGCACAGGCGGTCAGAACGAGGCTTGCCAGCGGCAACAGGCGGAACAGTCGATTCATAATGATGACAAATCCTTGATGTCTACAGTGAAATGCGGCAAATGAGAGTAACAGCTGGCCGATTTGTGTAGCGGGTTACAATAATAACCATTAATGCTAGCGTTGCCGGGCGGTAGCGTCTACGTTCAAGTTGTCTGAAATCAAAAAATTACCGTGAATGGCTATTACAGATTAGCTATTACTCCAAAAGGGGAGCCTCTCTTTTATTGATTACGCGCATCCTGTATGATGCCTGCAGACTAACCTTAGCAACGCTGGTACTACTCCCTCACAATGACGCTTTTAGCTCTTGGCATTAACCACAAAACAGCTCCTGTAGCGCTGCGAGAACGCGTAACGTTTTCGCCGGATACGCTCGACCAGGCGCTGGAGAGCTTGCTGGCCCAGCCAATGGTGCAGGGCGGGGTGGTGCTGTCGACCTGTAACCGCACGGAACTCTACCTCAGCGTCGAAGAGCAGGATAACCTTCAGGAAGTTCTTATCCGTTGGCTGTGCGATTACCACGGCTTAAATGAAGACGACCTGCGCAAAAGCCTCTACTGGCATCAGGACAACGATGCGGTCAGCCATCTGATGCGCGTCGCCAGCGGTCTTGATTCGCTGGTGCTGGGCGAGCCGCAGATCCTCGGGCAGGTGAAAAAAGCCTTTGCTGATTCCAGCCGCGGACATCTGAACGTCAGCGAGCTGGAGCGCATGTTCCAGAAGTCGTTCTCGGTGGCCAAACGCGTGCGTACCGAAACCGATATCGGCGCCAGCGCGGTCTCCGTGGCGTTTGCCGCCTGTACTCTGGCGCGACAAATCTTTGAATCGCTCTCCAGCGTTACCGTGCTGCTGGTCGGCGCCGGTGAAACCATCGAGCTGGTGGCCCGCCATCTGCGCGAGCATAAGGTGCGCAAAATGGTGATTGCCAACCGCACCCGCGAGCGCGCTCAGGCGTTGGCCGATGAAGTCGGCGCGGAGGTGATCGCCCTGAGCGACATCGATGAGCGGCTTAAAGAAGCGGATATCATTATTAGTTCTACCGCCAGCCCGCTGCCGATTATTGGTAAAGGGATGGTGGAGCGCGCGCTGAAGGCGCGCCGCAACCAGCCGATGCTGCTGGTCGATATAGCCGTTCCGCGCGATGTCGAACCGGAGGTTGGCAAACTGGCGAACGCCTATCTCTACAGCGTGGACGATCTGCAAAACATCATTCAGCACAACCTGGCGCAGCGTAAAGCCGCGGCGGTGCAGGCGGAAACCATTGTTGAGCAGGAAGCCAGCGAATTTATGGCCTGGCTGCGCGCCCAGAGCGCCAGCGAGACTATCCGCGAATATCGCTCCCAGGCCGATCAGGTCCGCGAGGAGCTGACGGCTAAAGCGCTGGCGGCGCTCAATCAGGGCGGCGATGCGCAGGAAATCATGCAGGATCTGGCACGCAAGCTGACTAACCGCCTGATCCACTCGCCAACCAAATCTCTTCAGCAGGCCGCCCGTGACGGGGATGATGAACGCCTGCATATTCTGCGCAACAGCCTCGGGCTGGAATAGCGCACCTTTCTCTCTTTTTTTAGGACAGGGTGAATTCACGCCTATGAAGCCTTCTATTGTTGCCAAACTGGAAGCCCTTTACGAACGCCATGAGGAAGTTCAGGCGCTACTCGGCGATGCCGCGACCATCGCCGATCAGGATAAGTTTCGTGCGTTATCCCGCGAATACGCGCAGCTGAGCGACGTCGCCCGCTGCTACACCGACTGGCGCCAGCTGCAGGATGATATCGAAGCCGCGCAGTTGATGCTCGATGACCCGGAAATGCGCGAAATGGCGCAGGAAGAGCTGCGCGAAGCGAAAGAGAAGGGCGAACAGATGGAGCAGCAGCTGCAGGTTCTGCTGTTGCCCAAAGACCCGGACGACGAGCGTAACGCGTTTGTTGAAGTTCGCGCCGGCACCGGCGGCGATGAAGCGGCGCTGTTCGCGGGCGATCTGTTCCGTATGTACAGCCGTTACGCGGAATCACGCCGCTGGCGCGTGGAAATCATGAGCGCCAACGAAGGCGAACACGGCGGCTTTAAAGAAGTGATCGCCAAAATCAGCGGCGACGGCGTCTATGGGCGACTGAAGTTTGAATCTGGCGGTCATCGCGTGCAGCGCGTACCGGCCACCGAATCCCAGGGGCGTATCCATACCTCCGCCTGCACCGTGGCGGTGATGCCGGAGCTGCCGGAAGCCGAAATGCCGGATATCAGCCCGAGCGATCTGCGCATCGATACCTTCCGCTCCTCCGGCGCGGGCGGTCAGCACGTCAACACCACCGATTCGGCGATCCGTATTACCCACTTGCCGACCGGTATCGTCGTCGAGTGTCAGGACGAACGCTCCCAGCACAAAAACAAAGCGAAAGCGTTGTCGGTGCTTGGCGCGCGCATCCGCGCCGCGGAAGTGTCCCGGCGCCAGCAGGCGGAAGCCTCCGAGCGCCGTAATCTGCTGGGTAGCGGCGATCGCAGCGATCGCAACCGCACCTATAACTATCCGCAGGGCCGCGTGACCGATCATCGCATCAACCTGACGCTTTATCGTCTGGACGAAGCGATGGAAGGCAAACTGGATATGCTGATTGAGCCGATCGTTCAGGAATATCAAGCCGATCAGCTGGCCGCCCTTTCCGAGCAGGAATGATGACTTTTCAGCAGTGGCTGACCCAGGCTATCGCCCGCCTGAGCCAAAGTGAAAGCCCGCGCCGGGATGCCGAAATCCTGCTGGGCCACGTGACCGGCAGAGCGCGGACCTATATCCTCGCCTTTGGCGAAACGGCGCTGACCGCGGCGCAGGCCGCCGAGCTGGAAACGCTGCTGAGCCGTCGCGCCCGGGGCGAACCGGTGGCTCACCTGGTGGGCCAGCGCGAATTCTGGTCGCTGCCGCTGTTCGTCTCTCCCGCGACGCTGATCCCGCGTCCGGATACCGAGTGCCTGGTTGAACAGGCGCTGGCGCGCTTATCCGATGAGCCGTGTCGCATTCTCGATCTCGGCACCGGCACCGGCGCGATCGCCCTGGCGCTGGCCAGCGAACGCCCGGACTGCCGCGTCACCGCCGTCGATGTGATGCCCGATGCGGTCGCGCTGGCCGCGCGTAACGTTGAGCATCTCGCGATCCCTAACGTCAGCGTACTGCAAAGCGACTGGTTTAGCGCGCTCGCCGGACAGCAGTTCGACATCATCGTCAGCAATCCGCCCTATATCGACGAAACCGACCCGCATCTGACGCAGGGCGATGTCCGCTTTGAGCCGAAAACGGCGCTGGTCGCCGCCGATGGCGGTCTGGCCGATCTGGCGCATATCATCCGCGAAGGCCGCCGCTATCTGGCTGCCGGCGGCGTGATGTTGCTGGAACACGGCTGGACGCAGGGCCAGGCGGTGCGGGAACTCTTTCGCGAGGCGGGTTATGGCAATATTGCCACCTGCCGCGATTATGGAGACAACGAGCGCCTGACGCTCGGGCATTATCAGGGAGAGGTATGAATCTGTTTAACGCGGTACTGTATTTGCATATCGCCTGCGTGGTGGTCTCGGTCAGCCTGTTCGTGCTGCGCTACTGGTGGCGCTGGAGCGGGAACCGCCTGCTCGACCAGCGCTGGGTCCGCATTGCGCCGCACTGTAGCGATACGCTGCTGTTTCTCAGCGGCGCTGGATTAATGGCAATAACGCACTATCTGCCGTTTACCGAAGAGGGTACATGGCTGACTGAGAAGCTGTTTGGCGTTATCATTTATATCGCATTGGGATTTATCGCGCTGGGCCGTCGTCGCTCGCGCAGTCAGCAGAGCCGGTTTGTCGCCTTTCTGCTGGCCCTGGTGGTGTTGTTTATCATTATTCAACTCGCCATCACAAGAATACCGTTATTGGGGTAAGGCATGAGGTCGTTAGCTGATTTCGAATTTAATAAAGCGCCGTTATGTGACGGCATGGTCCTCATTTCTGAATTAATCCGCGACGATTTTCCGACGCACTATGTGCAGGATGAGCTGGAGCGGCTGCTGGCCCTGGCGCAGGAGGAGATTGCCTCTTCCTGGGACCAGGAGCGCCAGATAGAGCGTCTGCTGGAGCTGTTCTATCACGACTGGGGCTTCAGCGATTCGCGCGGCGTTTACCGTCTGTCCGATGTGCTCTGGCTTGATAAGGTTCTCAACAACCGCCAGGGCAGCGCGGTGTCGTTAGGCGCAATCCTGCTGTGGATCGCACAGCGTCTGGCGCTGCCGGTGGTACCGGTTATTTTCCCGACCCAGATGCTGCTGCGCGCCGATCCGCAAGAGAGCGAAGAGATGTGGCTCATTAATCCGTTTAACGGCGAAACGCTGAACGAGCATACGCTGGAAGTGTGGCTGAAGGGCAATATTAGCCCGGTCGCCGAGCTGTTTAACGAAGATCTCGACGAAGCCGATAACGCGGAAGTGATCCGCAAGCTGCTCGACACGCTCAAATCGGCGCTGATGGAAGAGCGGCAGATGGAGCTGGCGTTACGCACCAGCGAGGCGCTGCTGCAGTTCAACCCGGAAGATCCGTACGAAATTCGCGATCGCGGGCTGATATACGCCCAGCTCGATTGCGATCACGTGGCGCTGCAGGACCTCAGTTACTTCGTTGAACAGTGCCCGGAGGATCCCATTAGCGAGATGATCCGCGCGCAGATCAACACCATTTCGCATAAACAAATTACATTGCATTAGTCTGAAACCATTCCGGTTACACCCTGATAAGGCGAACTTATGAAACAAAAAGTGGTTAGCATTGGTGATATCAACGTAGCAAACGACCTGCCATTCGTGCTGTTTGGTGGCATGAACGTGCTGGAATCCCGCGATCTGGCGATGCGTATCTGCGAACACTACGTGACCGTCACGCAGAAGCTGGGCATTCCTTATGTGTTTAAAGCCTCTTTTGATAAAGCTAACCGTTCTTCCATCCACTCCTATCGCGGGCCGGGTCTGGAAGAAGGGATGAAGATTTTCCAGGAGCTGAAGCAGACTTTCGGCGTGAAAATCATCACCGACGTTCACGAAGCCAGCCAGGCTCAGCCGGTGGCTGATGTGGTTGACGTTATTCAGCTGCCAGCGTTCCTCGCCCGCCAGACCGACCTGGTTGAAGCGATGGCGAAAACCGGCGCGGTGATCAACGTGAAAAAACCGCAGTTTGTGAGCCCGGGCCAGATGGGCAATATCGTCGATAAGTTCATCGAAGGCGGCAATGACAAAGTCATTCTTTGCGATCGCGGCGCGAACTTCGGCTACGACAACCTGGTGGTCGACATGCTGGGCTTCGGGGTGATGAAAAAAGCCTCCAATAACTCACCGGTTATCTTCGACGTTACCCACGCTCTGCAGTGCCGCGACCCGTTTGGCGCCGCGTCCGGCGGACGCCGCGCGCAGGTTGCCGAACTGGCGCGTGCCGGGATGGCGGTAGGCATCGCGGGCCTGTTTATTGAAGCGCACCCGGATCCGGAACACGCGAAATGCGACGGTCCGTCCGCGCTGCCGCTGGATAAACTGGAGCCGTTCCTCAAGCAGATGAAAGCCATCGACGATCTGGTTAAAGGCTTCGATGAGCTGGATACCAGCAAGTAATCGCGCCTGAAATGACAAAAGCCTGCCCGTTGCAAAACCGGCAGGCTTTTTTTATCTCCCCGGCAGAGGTAGAGGCCGCCGGGGGAGGCTCAGGCAAAAATGGTCATCAGGTAGGCGGCGAACAGCGCCAGGTGCGCCGCGCCGTTCAGCACGTTGGTGCGTCCGGTAGAGAACGAAATCTGGCACAGCAGCAGGGAGGCAACCATCACCACCATTTCCGGTGCCCCAAGGCCAAAGCGCAGTTCGTTACCGGTGAGGAAGGCGATAAGCGTTACCACCGGCACCGTCAGAGAAATGGTGGCCAGCACGGAGCCGAAGAACAGGTTCATCGCCCGCTGGACCTGATTGTTCAGCACCGCTTTCAGCGCGCCAAGGCCTTCCGGAGAGAGGATCAGCAGCGCGACCAGGAAGCCGGTAAAGGCCACGGGGGCGTTCATGCTGGTCAGCAACGTCTCAAGCGGATTGGCGTTCATTTTGGTTACGGCGATCACCGCAACCAGGTGTACCAGCAGCCAGGCGGTGTGCCACTTGCTGCTATGCGCCGACGGTTTGCCGTGGTGCGGGTCATCGTCGTCGCCATCATCTTCATGCTCGTAAACAAATAGGCTCTGGTGCGTTTTCGTTTGAATCAGCAGGAATACGCCGTACATGGCGGCGGAAATCAGCGCAACCAGCAGCGCCTGGCCGGTGGTGAAGTTAGCCCCGGGCAGCGCCATCGGGAAGACCAGGACGATAATCGCCAGCGGAAAAAGGGCGATCAGGTACTGTTTAAGGCCGAACAGATTCATATACTGGGTGGCGAATTTGCGCCCGCCCAGCAGTAAAGAAAAACCCACCAGCCCGCCGGTGACAATCATGATGATTGAATAAAGCGTATCGCGCATTAGGGTCGGCGCGGCATCGCCGGTGGCCATTAATGCGGAAATCAGGCTGACTTCGAGAATAACCACTGAAAGGCTTAAAATTAATGAACCATAGGGTTCGCCAAGGCGGTGCGCCAGAACGTCGGCGTGGCGAACAACGCTGAACGCGCTGCTCAGAATCCCGACCAGCGCCAGGATATTAATGGCAACGACCACTGGCAGTGACTGGCTGCTTCCCCAGAAAAACAGCACCGCCAGCGCCAGAACCGGAAAGGCGAGGGAGGTCTCCTTATGGCGGGTCTTCACCGCCTCATGTGCATCGGTCATGAATTATCTCCAGGTATGCAGGTGTTATAATTATAGATATTGTAAGTTAATAAAATAACAGACATTGCGGGGACTATTTTGTTTTTTTACTTAAATTTACCACTCTGACTCTGTAAAAGTGGTAGATTGCCATAAACTGCGGTTACTATTTTTTTGTATTTATTATTCAGATAATTACTAAAACATCTTTCTCATTTATCTCTCGCCTTGCCAGCCGGTTGATCCTCTACCAGACTCACTATTCACCCTTAAACCGGAGGTTGCCATGCCCTATAGCAACAAAAGTGAATTGCCCGACAGCGTTCAGCACGTTCTGCCCGCGCATGCTCAGGAGATTTACAAAGAAGCCTTTAACAGCGCCTGGGAACAGTATAAGCATAAAGAAGACCGACGCGACGACGCCAGCCGTGAAGAGACCGCGCACAAAGTCGCCTGGGCGGCGGTGAAAAATGAGTACCAAAAAGGCGATGATGATAAGTGGCATAAGAAGAAGTAATCGCTTTTGCTACGACATGTGCTGCCTGAGCCCTTGCCCGCGGCTCGTTCATTGCTTATTGTCAAATAAAGCTGGATAATAATTCGGCAATACTTCACGGATGGCACCAGATCATCGCCGGGAAGCGGGCAGTGGCGGAGGTAGTAGAAAGTGTTAACGCGTGATTTCTTACTGAATGCGGATTGTAAAACAGCGTTTGGCGCTATTGAGGAATCGCTTCTTTGGTCGGCAGAGCAGCGGGCAGCCTCTTTAGCGGCGACCCTGGCCTGTCGTCCGGACGATGGCTCGGTGTGGATCTTTGGCTACGGTTCGCTGATGTGGAACCCGGCGCTGGAGTATCGTGAATCCTGTACCGGTACCCTACCGGGCTGGCACCGCGCGTTTTGCCTGCGGCTCACCGCCGGGCGCGGTAGCGCAACTCAGCCTGGCCGTATGCTGGCGCTAAAAGAGGGCGGGCGTACCACCGGCGTCGCCTATCGTCTGCCTGATGAAACCCTGGAAGAAGAGCTGACCCTGCTGTGGAAGCGGGAGATGATCACCGGCTGCTACCTGCCGACCTGGTGCAAGCTGGATCTGGATGATGGCCGCACCGTCAACGCATTAGTTTTTATTATGGACCCGCGTCATCCGCTGTTCGAGGCGGACACCAGCGCGCAGGTCATTGCGCCGCTGATAGCGCGCGCCAGCGGGCCGCTTGGCACCAACGCTCAGTATCTGTTCTCGCTCGATCAGGAGCTGCGGAAGCTCGGTATGCACGATGCCTGCCTCGACGATTTAGTCGGCAAGGTGCGTCATCTGCTGGGGGAAAGTAGCCAGCCCGGGCTGGCTTAAGAGTACATCGCCCGGGTTTCCCCGGGCGTTTGCTATCAGGCGGGAACGTAGCTTATTGAATGCTCCAGCGACTGGCTATGGCTGTCGATAAGAACGTTCCAGGTGCCGCTGTAAGGCACGGTCAGATACGCGCTATCTCTGTCCTGTACGCTCAGAATATCCGCATGACTATCGCCAGGCACTTTGGCGCTCATCAGGTGAATATGGCAGCGTTCGGAACAACGCACCACCAATGTATCACCGCCAAACAACGTTAAACTTGCTTTTACCATTGCCATTTAATCTTAACCCCGTTTCTGTCTACAGCATCCTGCCAGCCCATTAACCCGCGTGATATTGTTCACACTTTGCTCTGTGCATAACACCAAAGGGGAGGGAGGCAGATGCTGATTTTGATCAAAAAAAAGAATAAAGATTAAACAAAAATGACGTTGTTCCTGAAAGCTTTCAGCTGGCATTGTTTTCGGTCACCAAACGCCGCCAGCTTGATATTTAATCCCGTTGAACGGGAGATATTTAGAAGGTCAGAACTTTATCCGCCGCCAGCGTCCACTGCGCCAGCTCGACGAGGGTACCAATCTCCACGCCGTCAATCAGCGGCAGCGCGCCGATCCCCCGGCCATCGGCGCAGGTTTTACACAGCTTCACCGGCACGTTTTGCGCGGTGAGGATCTCCAGCATCTGCTGAATGTTGTAGCCTTCCGCAGGCTTCTGGCCGCGCAGGCCGGCGGTCACCGCATCGGACATTAAAAACAGCTTCAGTTCGAGGTCCGACTGCTGCTCGCGCAGGGCGATCGCCAGACGCAGGCTATTAAACAGGGATTCGCTGCCGTAGGCGGCACCGTTCGCGATAATCACAATACGTTGCATAAGGACTCCTTCTATAAGGCACGGTTATTGCTTGGCTGAAGTATAAAGCGTTAAGCCGGGAGAGGGGTATGAATAATATGGCGGGCAATACGCCTGAGGTGGTCGACTGGTTTGCGCGCGCGCGTCGCTTACAGAAGCAGCAGCTGCACCAGCTGGCGCAGCAGGGGACGCTGGCAGGCCAGATAAGCGCGTTGGTACATATGCTGCAGTGCGAGCGCGGCGCGTCAAATATCTGGCTGTGCTCGGGCGGCAGACTGTATGCGGCGGAGTGCCGGGCGGGCGCGGCGCTGGTCGATGAGCAGCTCACGCGGTTTTATGCGGCGCTGGAGCCCGCGCGCGACGCCGCCAGTAGCGCGCTATGCTGGCGCATTGCCTGCGCGGTGTGGTATCTGCCCCAGCTTGCGGCGCTGCGTAAACGCGTGCGCGACCGGGAGATTGCCGCCGAAGAGGCCACCGGGCAGTTTAGCCGCATTATCCGCCACTTGTTGAATATCGTACCGCAGCTCAACGACAGCATCGACGATCCGCAAATCGCCGGCCGCATGGTTGCGCTTTACAGCTTTATGCAGGGAAAAGAGCTGGCCGGACAGGAGCGCGCGCTGGGCGCGCTGGGCTTTGCCCGCGGGCAGTTCAGCGATGAGCTGCGTCAGCAGCTGGTGGACCGCATCGACGGCCAGCAGCCCTGTTTCGACAGTTTTCAGGCCTTGGCCCAACCGCCGCAAACCGCCCTGTTCGCTGAACAGTGCCAGGCCAGCCTGGAGATTGAACAGCTACGACGGGTTGCCTGCACCCGTCCGCCACCGGCGGACGAGGGAGAAACGGCGCTGCGCTGGTTTTGCGCTCAGACTCAGCGCCTCGAACAGCTGCGCGGCGTAGAAGAACTGCTGATCGTTGATCTGCTTAACGCTGCGGACGCGCTGCTCGAGGGCGAAGAGCCGGAGGCTCAGCTGCCGCCCGCTGACTGGCAGGAGGACAGTATAGCCCTGCGGCTGGATAAGCAGCTGTTGCCGCTGGTGCGCCAGCAGTCCCATGAGCTACAGCAGCTCTCCGGCCAGCTTGCGTCATTAAAAGATGCGCTTGAAGAGCGCAAGCTGATTGAAAAGGCCAAAAGCGTGCTGATGACCTACCAGGGAATGCAGGAGGAGCAGGCCTGGCAGGCGCTGCGTAAAATGGCGATGGACAAGAATCAGCGCATGGTTGAGATAGCCCGCGCGCTGCTGACGGTAAAGGCGCTATGGCGCGTAACCCCAAAGGAGTAGATGCACAATCAGCGGGCATTTATTGCCAGCCGACGGTGCATTTTTCGCTTTAAACGCGCCCGGGTAGTGAGCCAAAGCGCGTGAAATGGCCTTCGGCAAAACTGGCATTAGCTTTGCATTAGATAAAATGAGTGAATAAAAGGTTTTGGGCAGCGCGCCAATGGCGGCGCGTATGTCCAGGGATAAAGGCGTCCAGCGGTGCGTAAGCACCGCCGGGCGCTTTTTTTTGCGCGTTTCTGGAGCGGTTATGGGCGATAAGTTTTCGATTTCACGGCGACGTTTATTACAGACGGGGGCGGCGCTGGGCGGCGCGATGCTGCTCCCCGGCATAATGCAGGCGGCGTGGGCGGCTGGGTCGGATAAACCGGAACAGACCACCGTGCGGGTGGGGTTTATTCCGCTAACCGACTGCGCTCCCTTAGCCATTGCCTCCCTGAAGGGGTTCGATAAAAAGTATGGTATCACCCTCGTGCCGAGCAAAGAGGCCAGCTGGGCCGCGGTGCGCGACAAGCTGGTTGCCGGAGAGCTCGACGCCGCGCACATTTTGTACGGCATGCTCTACGGCCTGGAGCTGGGGATCGCCAGTAAACCACAGGCGATGGCCAACCTGATGACCCTTAACCGCAACGGCCAGGCGATTACGCTCTCCAGCGAGCTGCAGGAACAGGGCGTCACCGACCTGAGCGGGCTGAAAAAACGGATCGGCCAGCACGCGCCGGGCAGCTACACCTTCGCCCACACCTTTCCCACCGGTACCCACGCGATGTGGCTTTACTACTGGCTGGCGAGCGGCGGAATTAACCCATTCGCCGATATTCGCACCGTCGTCGTGCCGCCGCCGCAGATGGTGATGAACATGCGCATCGGCAACATGAGCGGCTTTTGCGTCGGCGAGCCGTGGAACGCGCGCGCCATTAACGATCGTATCGGCTTCACCGCCGCCACTTCTCAGGATATCTGGCCGGAACACCCGGAAAAAATTCTCGGCACCCGCAGCGAATGGGTTACGCGTCATCCCAACACCGCGCGCGCGCTGGTAGCGGCGCTGATGGAGGCCCAGCGCTGGATTGAAGCCTCCGCCGACAACACCCGCGAAACGGCGCGCCTCCTTGCCAGACGCGCGTGGCTGAACACCAAAGAGCAGTACCTCACCGGGCGCATGCTCGGCGAATACGACAACGGTATCGGCCGCCGCTGGCAGGACGCGCATCCGATGCGCTTCTACGAACAGGGGGAAGTGAGTTTTCCGTGGCTCTCGGACGGCATGTGGTTTTTGACCCAGTTCCGCCGTTGGGGATTGCTGAAGTCGGCGCCGGATTATCTGGCGGTGGCCCAGCGCATTAACCGGATTGACGTCTGGAAAGAGGCCGCCCAGGCGGTCGGCGGCATCAGCGCGCCGACGCAGGCGATGCGCAGCAGTACGCTGATCGATGGCAAGGTCTGGAATGGGGTCGATCCGGAAGGCTACGCCCGCAGTTTCGCGATTCAACGTAAGGGGGCATGAGATGAAACACGCATATAAACCGCAACCGCCGGCCAGCGCCGATAAAGCGCCCGGCGAAATTATTACCCTGCCGCCGCTGCTGGTGCGCAAAACCACGCCTCCGCTCAGCCGCTGGCTGCGCGATGTTACCCAACGTCTTCTGCCGCCGCTGCTCGGGCTGGGATTGCTGCTGCTGGGCTGGCAGCTGGCGGCGATGAACAGCAAAGGTTTCCCGACGCCGCTCTCCACGCTGGATTCGGCGCTGACCCTTTTCGCCGACCCGTTTTATCAGGACGGACCGAACGACATGGGCATCGGCTGGAACGTGCTGGCGTCATTGCAGCGGGTGGCGGTGGGGTTTGGCCTCGCCGCGCTGGCGGGAATTCCGCTCGGCTTCCTGATTGGCCGCTCGCTGTTTTTCGCGCGGATGTTTAACCCGCTGATTGCGCTGCTGCGCCCGGTGAGCCCGCTGGCCTGGCTGCCTATTGGCCTGCTGCTGTTCCAGAAAGCGGAACCGGCCTCCAGCTGGACCATTTTTATCTGCTCGATCTGGCCGATGGTGATTAACACCGCCGAGGGCGTGCGGCGCATTCCTGAGGATTACCTCAACGTCGCCCGGGTGCTGCAGCTTTCCGAATGGACGGTGATGCGCAAGATCCTCTTTCCGGCGGTATTGCCGGCGGTGCTGACCGGGGTTCGTCTCTCCATCGGTATCGCCTGGCTGGTGATTGTCGCCGCCGAAATGCTCACCGGCGGCTTAGGGATCGGCTTCTGGATCTGGAACGAGTGGAACAACCTCAACGTCGAAAACATCATCATCGCCATCGTCATTATCGGCGTGGTCGGTCTACTGCTGGAACAGGGGCTGATGCTGCTCGCCCGCCGTTTTAGCTGGCAGGAAAAATAAGGAGTCGCAGATGAAACCATTAATTCAGGTCCAGGGCGTCAGCCAGCGTTTTAGCACCGCCAGCGGCGAATTCCTCGCATTGCAGAACGTCTCCTTCGACATCTACGAAGGGGAAACCATCAGCCTGATCGGCCACTCCGGCTGCGGTAAATCAACCCTGCTGAATCTGATAGCCGGGATAGACCTGCCGACGGAGGGCGGCCTGCTGTGCGACAACCGCGAAATCGCCGGGCCGGGGCCGGAACGCGCGGTGGTGTTTCAGAACCACTCCCTGCTGCCGTGGCTGACCTGCTTTGACAACGTGGCGCTGGCGGTGGACCAGGTCTTTCGTCGCAGCATGAGCAAAGGCGAGCGCAAAGAGTGGATTGAGCACAACCTCGAGCGGGTACAGATGGGCCACGCCCTGCACAAGCGTCCGGGGGAGATCTCCGGTGGGATGAAGCAGCGCGTTGGCATTGCCAGGGCGCTGGCGATGAAACCGAAAGTGCTGCTGCTGGATGAACCCTTTGGCGCCCTTGATGCCCTGACGCGGGCGCATTTACAGGACGCGGTGATGCAGATCCAGCAGTCGCTGAATACCACCATCGTCATGATTACCCATGATGTGGATGAGGCGGTGCTGCTTTCCGACCGGGTGCTGATGATGACCAACGGACCGGCGGCGACGGTCGGGGAGATCCTCGACGTCAATCTGCCACGACCGCGCAATCGCGTGCAGCTGGCGGACGACAGCCGCTATCACCATCTGCGCCAGCAGATCCTGCACTTCCTCTATGAAAAACAGCCGAAAGCGGCATAGGGGGCGGCGATGACGCGGCAACTGGTGATTATCGGCAACGGTATGGCGGCCACGCGCCTGGCGCAGGCGCTGGTGGAGCGGGATGCGCGGCGGTTTAGCATCACCATTATCGGCGATGAACCGCGCCAGGCCTATAACCGCATTCAGCTGTCGCCGGTGCTTGGCGCGGAGAAAACCGCAGGCGCGACGCGACTGCTGCCCGCAGAGTGGTATTCGCAACATAACGTCACGGTACGCGCCGGTGAAACGGTTACCGCGGCGGATATGGCGGCCCGTACGCTGCAGACCACCGCAGGCGAACTTGGCTGGGATGAACTGGTGTTCGCCACGGGGTCGCTTCCGTTTCTACCGCCGCTGCCGGGCATCACGCTGCCGCACGTTTTTGCTTTCCGCACCCTGGCGGACGTCGAAGGCATTCTGGCCATCGACGGCCCGGCGGTGGTCATCGGCGGCGGCGTACTCGGCGTGGAGGCCGCCGCGGCGCTACGTCGTCATGGTGACAGTGTCACTTTACTGCACCGCGGAAGCTGGCTGATGGAGCAGCAGACCGATGCCTTTGCCGGCGAACAGCTGCAAATGCTGCTCGCCGAGCGCGGGATCGGCTGCGTGATGGAGAGCCGTATCGCCGCCATTGATGAACATCAGGTGCTGCTGGAGGACGGCCGCGCGTTTGCCGCCTCGCGGGTAGTACTGGCGACCGGCGTACAGCCGAACAAACGGCTGGCCGAGCGCAGCGGGCTGGCGTGCGGTCGCGGAATTTTCGTCGACCGCCGGCTGGCAACCGCGCAGCCGGGAGTCAGCGCCCTCGGCGAATGCTGTGAAATCGACGGTCAGACCTGGGGGCTGGTGGCGCCGTGCCTGCGCCAGGCGGAGGTGCTGGCGGACCGCCTGTGCGCTATCCCTGGCGAGGATTTCCGCTGGCAGGATAGCGGCACCCGCCTGAAGGTCACCGACATTGAACTGTTCAGCGCCGGCGAGCTGCGGGCCGATGAGCAGGATGACGTTTATACCAGTTGGGATCCGCTGGACCGCCACTACCGTCGCCTGCTGCTGCGCGACGGTAAGCTGCGCGGCGTACTGCTGCTCGGGGATTGCAGCAGCGCCGCGCCCCTCACCGCTCTGCTGGGGGCGTCAGCGCCCGCGCCGGCAGAGTGGCTTTTCGACCCATCTTCAACGATGCAGCCGCGCGCTGTGGGACAAACTACGATGACAAAACCTGTATTAGTGCTGGTCGGACACGGTATGGTCGGCCACCATTTTCTTGAGCAATGCGTCAGCCGTGACCTTCATCAACAGTATCGGATTGTGGTGTTCTGCGAGGAGCGCTATGCCGCCTATGACCGGGTGCATCTGACGGAATATTTCGCCGGACGCAGCGCGGAATCGCTGTCGCTGGTGGAAGGGGATTTTTTCACTCAGCACGGTATTGAGCTGCGCCTGAGCGAATCGGTCGCCAGCATCGACCGCGAAGCGCGGGTGGTGCGCGATGCCTTCGGTCACGAAACCCACTGGGATAAGCTGGTGCTGGCGACGGGCTCTTACCCGTTTGTTCCGCCGGTGCCGGGCCATAATCTTGAGGGCTGTTTTGTTTACCGTACGCTGGACGACCTCGACCAGATTGCCGCCCGCGCCGCAACCGCCCGACGGGGCGTGGTGATCGGCGGCGGCCTGCTCGGGCTGGAAGCGGCCAACGCGTTGAAGCAGCTTGGGCTGGAAACTCACGTTGTCGAGTTTGCGCCGAACCTGATGGCGGTGCAGCTGGACAACGGCGGCGCGGCGATGCTGCGGGAAAAAATCAGCGAGCTGGGCGTCGGAGTGCACACCAGCAAGGCGACGACGGAAATTGTTCGCAATGAGCAGGGGCTGCAGCTGAACTTCGCCGACGGCAGCTCGCTGGCGACCGATATGCTGGTGTTCTCCGCCGGTATTCGCCCGCAGGACGCGCTGGCGCGCAGCGGCGGACTGAGCGTAGGTGAACGCGGCGGGATCTGCATCGACAACCAGTGCCGTACCTCCGACCCGGACGTGCTGGCGATCGGCGAATGCGCCCTGTGGGAGAATAAAATTTATGGCCTGGTGGCGCCAGGCTATCAGATGGCGCGCGCCGCGGCGGCCACTCTGGCGGGCGAGGCGGGCAGCTTTAGCGGCGCGGATATGAGCACTAAGCTGAAGCTGCTGGGCGTTGATGTCGCCTCGTTCGGCGACGCCCAGGGGCGTACCCCGGGCTGTCAGAGCTATCAGTGGACGCACGGGCCGCAGCAGGTCTACAAAAAAATCGTGGTCAGCGCGGATGGCAAAAACCTGCTCGGCGGGGTGCTGGTCGGGGATGCCGGCGACTACGCCACGCTGCTACAGATGATGCTTAACGGGATGGCTTTACCCAAACACCCGGAAAGCCTGATCCTTCCGGCGCTGGAGGGCAGCGCGCCGAAGGCGCTCGGGGTCGCGGCGCTGCCGGACGGCGCGCAGATTTGCTCCTGTCACAACGTCAGCAAAGGCGATATCTGCCAGGCGGTGAGCGGCGGCGCGGGCGACATGGCGGCGATAAAAAGCCGCACCAAAGCGGCGACCGGCTGCGGCGGCTGTAGCGCGCTGGTGAAACAGGTGATGGAGTACCAGCTTGCCGAGCAGGGCGTCGAAGTTAAAAAGGATATCTGCGAGCACTTTCCGTGGTCGCGCCAGGAGATCTATCACCTGGTTCGCGTCAACCATATCCGCACCTTCGAACAGCTGATTGCCCGTTATGGACAGGGCCACGGCTGCGAGGTCTGTAAACCTCTGGTCGCCTCGGTACTGGCCTCCTGCTGGAATGAATATCTGCTGAAGCCGGCGCATCTGCCGCTTCAGGACACCAACGATCGCTACTTCGCCAATATTCAGAAAGACGGCACCTATTCGGTGGTGCCGCGCATGGCGGCGGGAGAGGTGACGCCGGACGGTCTGATTGCGATCGGCCAGATCGCCAAACGCTATCAACTGTACAGTAAAGTGACCGGCGGCCAGCGTATCGACCTGTTCGGCGCGCGCCTGGAGCAGCTCCCGGCAATCTGGCGCGAGCTGGCCGAGGCGGGATTCGAAACCGGCCACGCCTACGGCAAATCCCTGCGGACGGTGAAATCCTGCGTCGGTTCGACCTGGTGCCGCTACGGCGTCCAGGACTCCACCGGCCTGGCGGTCACCCTCGAACATCGCTACAAGGGGCTGCGCGCGCCGCACAAAATAAAAATGGCCGTCTCCGGCTGTACCCGCGAATGCGCGGAAGCCCAGGGGAAAGATATTGGGGTTATCGCCACGGAGAAGGGGTGGAACCTGTACGTTTGCGGCAACGGCGGCATGAAGCCGCGCCATGCCGACCTGTTCGCCAGCGATCTTGATGAAGCCACGCTTATCCGCAGTATTGACCGGCTGCTGATGTTCTATATTCGTACCGCCGATCGCCTGCAGCGCACCAGTACCTGGATGGATAACCTTGAGGGCGGGGTCGACTATCTGCGCGAGGTGATCCTCGAAGACAGCCTCGGCATCGGCGAAGAGCTGGAGCAGGAGATGGCGCGGGTGGTCGAGAGCTACCAGTGCGAATGGCAAACCACCCTTAACGATCCGCAGCGGCTGGCGCTGTTCCGCTCCTACGTGAACAGCGATGAGCCGGACGAAACCGTACAGCGGCAAACCCTGCGCGGCCAGCCGCAGCTGGCCCCCTTCGCGGCGCAGGGCGAACCGGCGCTGCCGTCGCGCCCGTGGCAGGCCATTTGCGATCTCGACGCCATTCCGCAGCAGGCGGGGATTGGCGCGCGGCTCGGCGAGCGGCAGATTGCACTGTTCCGCTTTGGCGACCAGGTGTATGCCCTCGATAACCTCGAACCGGGCAGCGAGGCCAACGTTCTGTCGCGCGGTCTGCTTGGCGATGCGGGCGGCGAACCGATCGTGATTTCGCCTCTGTATAAGCAGCGAATCCGCCTGCGCGATGGCCGCCAGTGCGACGGCGGCGAACAGGCGGTGCGCGCCTGGCCGGTCAAAGTGGAGAACGGCAAGGTGTGGGTTGGCAACCAGCAGCTGCTGGCGCGCGCGGAGGCCTCCTGATGACGGAAACCAGAACCACGTGCCCCTATTGCGGGGTTGGCTGCGGGGTTATCGCCAGTAGGGCGCCTCACGGTCAGGTGAGCGTGCGCGGCGATGAGCAGCACCCGGCAAACTTTGGCCGCCTGTGCGTTAAAGGAGCGGCGCTGGGCGAAACCGTCGGCCTGGAGGGACGAATGTTATTCCCGGAAGTCGACGGCGAACGCGCGACCTGGCCGCAGGCGCTGGCGGCGGCAGGTTCGCGCCTGCGGGAGATTATCGATCGGCACGGGCCGCAGGCGGTGGCGTTTTACGCCTCCGGCCAGCTACTCACCGAGGACTATTATGCGGCGAATAAGCTGATGAAGGGGTTTATCGGCGCGGCGAATATCGATACCAATTCGCGGCTGTGCATGTCTTCAGCGGTCACCGGCTACAAACGGGCGCTGGGCGCGGACGTGGTGCCGTGCAGCTATGAGGACGTGGAAAACAGCGATCTGGTGGTGCTGGTCGGGTCGAACGCCGCCTGGGCGCATCCGGTGCTTTATCAGCGGCTGGCGCAGGCGAAGCGCGACAATCCTCAGATGCGGGTAGTGGTCATTGATCCGCGTCGGACCGCCACCTGCGATATCGCCGACCGGCATCTGGCGCTGGCCCCCGGCAGCGACGGCGGGCTGTTTGTCGGCCTGCTGAACGCCATTGCCGCCAGCGGCGCCATCAGCGACGATTTTAACGATGCGCAGCGGGCGCTGACCATCGCCCAGGACTGGGACCTCGACAAAGTGGCGCAGTTCTGCGGCCTGCCGCGCCAGCAGATTGCCGATTTCTACCGCGAATTTATCGCCGCCCCGCGCGCCATCACGCTCTATACCATGGGAATCAACCAATCCGCCAGCGGCAGCGATAAATGCAACGCTATCATCAACGTACACCTGGCCTGCGGTAAATACGGGCGTCCGGGCTGCGGGCCGTTTTCGCTGACCGGTCAACCTAACGCCATGGGCGGGCGCGAGGTGGGCGGCCTGGCGACCATGCTGGCGGCGCATATGAACTTTGAACCCGACGATTTACGGCGCCTGGCGCGATTCTGGGGCAGCGAACGTCTGGCGCAAACGCCGGGGCTGACGGCGGTGGAGCTGTTCGCCGCCATTGGCCGCGGCGAGGTAAAAGCGGTGTGGATTATGGGCACCAATCCGGTGGTGTCGCTGCCGGACAGCCACGCGGTAAGCGAAGCGCTGGCGCGGTGTCCGCTGGTCATTGTCTCCGACGTCGTCGCTGATACCGATACCGGACGCTTCGCCCATATCCGTTTTCCCGCGCTGGCGTGGGGAGAGAAGAGCGGCACGGTGACCAACTCCGAACGGCGGATCTCCCGCCAGCGCGCTTTCATGCCGCCGCCGGGAGAGGCCAGGGCCGACTGGTGGATCGTCGCCCGCGTGGCCGAGGCGCTGGGCTTCGGCTCCGCCTTTGCCTGGCAGCATCCGCACGAGGTGTTCAGCGAACACGCCGCGCTTTCAGGATATGAAAACGATGGCCAGCGGGCGTTTGATATCGGCGGACTGGCGGATCTCAGCCGCGAAGCGTGGGATGCGCTGGAACCGGTGCGCTGGCCGGTGAGCCGCAGCGAAGCAGCCTGGAGTGTGCATAAGGGCTGGCATCGCGACGGTAAACTGCGGATGGTGCCGGTCGCGCCGCAACCTACCCGGGCGACCACCGATGCGTTCTATCCGCTGATCCTCAACAGCGGGCGGATCCGCGATCAATGGCACACCATGACCCGCACCGGCGCGGTGCCGCGTCTGATGCAGCATATTAACGAGCCGGTGGTGGAGGTCGCGCCGGCGGACGCGCAGCGTTATCACCTGCTGGAAGGTGAACTGGCGCGGGTCCGCTCACCGAAGGGGGTGATGGTCGCAAAAGTGACGATCGGCGACGGGCAACGGCCCGGGTCGCTGTTTGTGCCGATGCACTGGAATAATCAGTTTGCTCGTCAGGGACGGGTGAACAACCTGCTGGCTGCGGTCACCGACCCGCACTCCGGGCAGCCGGAAAGTAAACAGACGGCGGTGGCGATAGCCACCTGGCTTCCTGCGTGGAAAGGCGAGCTTTTTTCGCGCCAGCCGGTTCCGCTGCCCGCTTCGCTACACTGGCGGCGGCGGGCGGCGCAGGGCATTATCCATCTTTCGCTGGCGGGGGATACCCGCTCCCGCGACTGGCTGGTGGAGTGGTGCCAGCGGCAGGGATGGCAGATGCAGGTAGCCGAGGGCGGCAAGGTCTGGAACCTGCTGGCGTGGCGGGCGGGAGAGCTGATGCTCGGCTGGTGGAGCGACGCCAGCGAGCCGGCTATCGATGCCGACTGGATTCACGCCGCGTTTCGCGTTCCGCCGCAGAACGCCGACCGGCGCCACGCGTTATTGAGCGGCAGAAAAGGCGGCGTTGAGATGCCGCGCGGGCGTATTATCTGCAGCTGCTTTAGCGTGGGCGAACGGGCGATAGGCGAAGCCATTGCCGGCGGCTGCCGTACGCCCGGCGCGCTGGGGGGAAAACTGAAATGCGGCACCAACTGCGGCTCCTGCATTCCTGAGCTGAAAGCGCTGCTGGCGGCGAAGCTGGCGCAGGCCTGAGATTCAGCATATTCCTGGAATCGTCCGCAGGGCTGCGGGGGAGCGCAAAAAACGATAAACTCATGTTTTGCCGCCACCACTTCGTGAGTAGACGTAACCGATTTGAGCTCTCTGCCGTTCCGCGTAACCCCGCTTTTACCGCTTCTCCTGCTGCTGACAGGCATGCCCGCCCGCGCGCTGCAGGATAACCAGGCGTTCTCTAAGGGGCCTGAGACCTTACCCGACCTCGGCCTCGCGCCGCAGGTGGATGACGATGCAAAGCACTTTGCCGAGATGGCGAAAAAATTTGGCGAAGCCAGTATGAGCGATAACGGGCTGACAACCAGCGAACAGGCGCGAGTATTTGCTATCGGTAAGCTGGGGAACGAGGTCAGCCACCAGCTGGAGAACTGGCTTTCGCCGTGGGGCAACGCCAACGTCGATCTGCTGGTCGACAAAGAGGGCAATTTTACCGGCAGTAAGGGGAGCTGGTTTGTCCCGTTGCAGGATAACGGCGACTACCTTACCTGGAATCAGTACTCGGTCACCCAGCGTGATACGGGTCTGGTCGGCAATATTGGTCTCGGCCAGCGCTGGCGGATGGGCTCCTGGCTGCTGGGCTACAACTCTTTCTACGATAAAGCCCTGGACGATCGCATGGCGCGCGGCAGCGTCGGGGCCGAAGCCTGGGGCGAGTCGCTGCGCCTGTCGGCGAACTACTACCAGCCGCTCGGCGGCTGGCAGCAGGGGAGTAGCCTGACCCAGCAGCAGCGTATGGCGAGCGGCTACGATGTGACCGCCCAGGCGCGGCTGCCGTTTTATCAGCACATTAATACCAGCGTCAGCGTGGAGCAGTATTTTGGCGATAGCGTCGATCTGTTCCATTCGGGTACCGGCTACCACAACCCGGTCGCGGTGTCGGTGGGGCTGAATTACACTCCCGTTCCGCTGGTGACGGTGACGGCTAAGCATAAGCAGGGCGAGAGCGGCGTCAGCCAAAATGATGTCGGGCTGAAGCTGAACTATCGCTTCGGCGTCCCGCTGAAGCAGCAGCTGGCGGCCGATGAAGTCGCCGTTAGCCGATCGCTTCGCGGCAGCCGCTACGACAGCCCGGAACGCGATAACCTGCCGGTCGTTGAATATCGCCAGCGCAAAACGCTGTCGGTTTATCTGGCGACGCCGCCCTGGGATCTTCAGCCGGGGGAGACGGTGCAGCTGAAACTACAGATTCGTAGCCTGCACGGCATTAAGTCGCTGAGCTGGCAGGGGGATACCCAGGCGCTAAGCCTGACCTCGCCGATTGAGGCCAACAGTACGGACGGCTGGACCGTGATTATGCCGCGCTGGAGCAGCGAAGCCGGGACGAGCAACCGCTGGCATCTTTCGCTGGTGGTGGAGGATAAAACGGGTCAGCGCGTCTCATCCAATGAGATCGCACTGGCGCTGACGGAGCCGTTGGTACACGTACCGGCCGAGGGCGTTTCGTGGCCGCAACAGCCCTAGAATACGCGTTCCTGATGGACCCAAACCGCCGCTTCCACGCGCGATTTTAGCTTCATTTTCTTGAGCATATGCTTAACGTGCACTTTAACGGTGCTTTCGGTGATATCCAGACGGCGGGCAATCATTTTATTCGGCAGGCCCTGGGCAATCAGCTTGAGAATATCGCGCTCGCGCGGGGTCAGTTGGCTGATGTCGCGGTCCGAGGTGGCGCGATTGGCGCGCAGGCTGGCCGCCAGCACCGGGGTTAACGCTTCGCTGAGCACCATTTCGCCCGCCGCCGCCTGCTGCAGCGCTTTCAGGAGATCTTCCGGTTCCATATCCTTCAGCAGATAGCCGTCGGCGCCGCGTTTCAGGGCGGTCACCACATCTTCTTCATGATTAGAGACGCTAAACACCACCACGCGGCCGGAAAGCGACTTCTCGCGCAGCCTGTCGAGGGTTTCCAGACCGTTCATGCCCGGCATATTGAGATCCAGCAGAATTAAATCCGGATCTAAGGCTTCCGCCATCGCAATACCCTGCTCGCCGTTGCTGGCTTCGCCGATCACCTGGATGTCCGGAGCCATGCTGATCAGCTGTTTGACGCCGGTGCGCAGCATGGGATGGTCATCGATGAGAAGGATGGTTGCCCGTTCCTGTTGACTCATGGAGTTCTCCTTATTGAATTGAAAACGATTTTTCAGGGATAAAAGTAACCACCACTTCGGTTCCGCCGGTTTCCCGCCGCCGGACCTGGCAGTCCCCGCGCAGGCTTTGCGCGCGATCGCGCATGATAATCAAGCCGTAATGGTTGCTGCGTTCCGCGTGGTCCGGCACGCCGCGGCCGTTATCGGCGACCACCAGGCGGACCTGATTCTCCCGCAGCGTCACGCTGACGCTGACCTCCGTGGCGCTTGCGTGCTTCAGCGCGTTGCTGAGCGCCTCGCGGGCGATTTGCAGCAGATGAATGGCCTGGTGCGACGGCACAAAACGCGGCGGCAGTTGGTAATCCAGGCGCACCGCAAAACCGAAGTGGGCGCTGTATTCCTGGCAGCTGGCCTCCAGCGCCGGGCGCAGCCCCGGTTCGGTGAGCTGTAGCCGGAAGGTCGTCAGCAGTTCGCGCAGCTGGGCCCAGGAGGTATTGAGTTCATTACGAATTTGCCCCAGCAGCTGGCGGCTCGCTGCCGGCAGATCGTCGCCCTGCATCTGCAAGCAGCTGACCTGCATTTTCATACAGGAGAGCGACTGGGCGATGGAGTCGTGGAGTTCGCGGGCGATGGTGGCGCGCTCCTCCATGACGATAAGCTGCTGCTGGCGCTCCTGATGCCGATCGAGGGCGAGGGTGCCGGTGAGTTGTTCAACCAGCGTATCCACCAGCTGCTGCTGATCGTGGCTCAGATGGCGACCGGTGGGCAGGGTGGCCAGCAAAATACCGTACTGATTATGGGCGTCCGACAGCCGCCATTTTAAGGTGGTGCCGGTATCTGGCAGCGGCGGCAGGTCGCGCGGGCAGAGGTAGCAGCCTCTGTCGTCGCACTGAATATCGGAGTGGCAGGAAAACTCCTGATGATTGTCTTCATCTTCGAGGTCGTAAACGCGAACTTCAATATCGCGCAGCAGGGTTAACCCCTGCAACCCGTTCAGAACCGGAGAAATGCGTTCGCAGAGCGGCGCGTTCGAGTGCAGACGGCGGTTGGCCTGCCACAGGAAGGCGAGGATCTCGTTTTTCTGCTCCAGGCCCGCGGTTTTTTCCTGCACCCGGCGTTCCAGCACCGAATAGCTCTCCGCCAGCTCTTCAGACATATTGTTCAGCGCCATGCCGAGCGTCGCCATCTCGTTGCGTCCGCTAATCTGCGCGCGCTGGGTAAAATCGCGTCGGCTCACCGCGCGGGCCATACCCAGCAGCTGTTTCCACGGGCGCAACAGGCGCGCGCGCAGCCAGACGATGGTGAACACCAGCAGCAGCGCCATTCCCACAGCCATGATGCGCTGGATCCAGACAACGTGTTTAATCCGCTCTTCGGTGGTGTGATCGAAGGCGGTAACCAGCTGGTCTATACGGTCGACAAACCCGGCGACATCGGTCGCCACCGAGGCCTGATTTTGCGCTTTGCGCATGCCCGGCGCCAGCTCCAGCTGCCAGTAGTGCTGCAGCGCCTGGAGCTGCCGCTGCTGATCGTCATGGCGCGCGGCGTACTGCAGTTCCGGGCTAAAGACGGTTGCCGTCATTTCATCCAGCAGCTTTTCATCGTTTTCGCCCAGCGGTACTGCCGCCAGCAGGCGATAGCTCTGCATGCGCAGCGAACCGGCTTTATTAATGGCGTGCGCGCTGCCCTGGACGCCGTGCACCAGGCGAGAAGAGATCGCCATTCCGGCGACGCCGATGAGGGTAGCCAGCAGAACGATCAGCGCGAGTTGATTCACCAGCGTCAGCGGCGTAAAAAGACGTTTCAACATGGGGTACGGGGCTCCTGACCGGTAAATTATCCGGGAGTGGCGCTTATTCTCGGCCATCCCCCGGAGTATACCCATACCCCTAAAGGATTACCCCTTAATTGTCAGGGCGGGGTGGGCTGGTGGCAGGTGTTCGGGGAATTCCAGCACTGGCGTGAAAAACCACACTTTTTTCCGCAGAAATAGCTACTCACTTCGGGTGATGCGTTTTTTTTCGCCAAATCGGCGCCCACTTTTCCTTTGATTTATATCAACTTACCGCCGCCTGTAACCCATAAGGTAGCCAGGGTTAATACGAATTATCAGAGGTGTCTATGAGTCACTCTTCAATCCCGGAGAAGACTACCCGCTCAGTCATTAGCGACTGGCGTCCCGAAGATCCTGAATTCTGGCAGCAGCGCGGTCATCGCGTCGCCAGCCGCAATCTGTGGATCTCCGTTCCATGTCTTTTGCTGGCATTCTGCGTCTGGATGTTGTTCAGCGCCGTTGCCGTCAACCTGAATAAAGTCGGCTTTCAGTTTACCACCGATCAGTTGTTTATGCTGACCGCGCTTCCGGCGCTGTCCGGCGCGCTGCTGCGCGTGCCGTACGCGTTTATGGTGCCGCTGTTCGGCGGCCGTCGCTGGACCGCGTTCAGCACCGGGATCATGATCGTCCCCTGCGTCTGGTTAGGCTTCGCGGTGCAGGATACCGCTACGCCCTTCAGCGTTTTCGTGATTATTTCTCTGCTGTGCGGCTTTGCGGGGGCGAACTTTGCTTCCAGTATGGCTAACATCAGCTTCTTCTTTCCGAAACAGAAGCAGGGCGGCGCGCTGGGCATCAACGGCGGCCTCGGGAATATGGGCGTCAGCGTAATGCAGCTGGTTGCCCCTCTGGTGGTATCGCTGTCTATTTTCGCCGTCTTTGGCGGAACCGGCAGCGAGCAGCCGGATGGCTCCATGCTGTATCTGGAAAACGCGGCGTGGATCTGGGTGCCGTTCCTGATTATCTTCACCCTGGCGGCGTGGTTCTTTATGAACGACCTGTCGGCGTCGAAGGCCTCGCTGAGCGAGCAGCTACCGGTACTGAAGCGCGCGCATCTGTGGATTATGGCGCTGCTCTACCTTGCCACCTTCGGATCGTTTATAGGCTTCTCTGCGGGCTTCGCCATGCTGTCGAAGACCCAGTTTCCGGATGTGCAGATTCTGCACTATGCCTTCTTCGGGCCGTTTATCGGCGCCCTGGCGCGCTCAACCGGCGGGGCGATCTCCGACCGCCTCGGCGGGACGCGCGTGACGCTGGTGAACTTCGTGGTGATGGCTATCTTCTGCGGCCTGCTGTTCCTGACGCTGCCGACCCACGGCGAGGGCGGTAACTTTATCGCCTTCTTCGCGGTATTTATGGTGCTGTTCCTGACCGCCGGTCTGGGCAGCGCGTCGACCTTCCAGATGATCTCGGTTATTTTCCGCAAAATGACCATGGATCGCGTTAAGGCCCAGGGCGGCAGCGAAGCGCAGGCCATGCGTGAAGCGGCGACCGATACGGCGGCGGCGCTGGGCTTTATTTCGGCGATTGGCGCGATTGGCGGGTTCTTTATTCCCAAGGCGTTTGGTATTTCGCTGGATCTGACCGGTTCGCCGGCCGGCGCCATGAAGGTATTCCTGGTGTTCTATATCGCCTGCGTGGTGATTACCTGGGCGGTCTACGGACGTAAGCAGAAATAATATTTCTTTTTGAATTTCTGCAAAGGGCGCAACGATATTTGCGCCCTTTTTATTGGTTATTACTTAGTTACAACATACTAGTGGTTTTGGGGGATATTAAAAGCCGCCTGAAGTCACAAAAAAAATGACTTCAGGCGCGCCTACCCCTTAATACCGTGGGGAATAACAAACCCCGGGTTTCTGCAGGCTTTTTCATTAAATATCTTTATTTATCAATAAAATAATAAATAGAAATAAATACTACTTTGGTGGTAATTCGCGTTTTACCTCGCTTTTATAAGCCATATGCTCTTGATCGTTATCAATTCTCGCCCTCTTTCATAGCGTTACCTTCGCTGCAAATCCAGCAATGTCGATTTATCAGAGAGCCGTCAGGCTCCACACAGGAGAAACCCGATGAGTAAATTCCTGGACCGGTTTCGCTACTTCAAACAGAAGGGTGAAACCTTTGCCGATGGGCACGGCCAGCTTCTAAAAACCAACCGGGACTGGGAGGATGGATACCGTCAACGTTGGCAGCACGATAAAGTTGTGCGCTCCACCCACGGCGTCAACTGCACCGGCTCGTGCAGCTGGAAGATTTATGTCAAAAATGGTCTCGTCACCTGGGAAACCCAGCAGACTGACTATCCGCGCACCCGTCCGGATATGCCAAACCACGAGCCGCGCGGCTGCCCGCGCGGCGCCAGCTACTCCTGGTACCTCTACAGCGCCAACCGCCTGAAGTATCCGCTGATGCGCAAACGCCTGATGAAGATGTGGCGTGAAGCGAAGGCGCAGCACAGCGATCCGGTTGACGCATGGGCCTCGATTATTGAAGACGCCGACAAAGCGAAAAGCTTTAAACAGGCGCGCGGCCGCGGCGGTTTTGTCCGTTCCTCGTGGAAAGAGGTGAACGAGTTGATTGCCGCCTCGAACGTCTATACCGTCAAAAACTACGGCCCGGACCGCGTGGCGGGCTTCTCGCCCATTCCGGCGATGTCGATGGTCTCCTATGCCTCCGGCGCGCGCTATCTGTCGCTGATCGGCGGCACCTGCCTGAGCTTCTACGACTGGTACTGCGACCTGCCGCCTGCCTCTCCGCAGACCTGGGGCGAGCAAACCGACGTGCCGGAATCGGCCGACTGGTATAACTCCAGCTACATCATCGCCTGGGGTTCCAACGTTCCGCAGACCCGTACCCCGGATGCCCACTTCTTTACCGAAGTGCGCTATAAGGGCACCAAAACCGTTGCTATCACCCCTGACTACGCCGAAATCGCCAAGCTTTGCGATCTGTGGCTGGCGCCGAAGCAGGGTACGGATGCGGCGATGGCGCTGGCGATGGGCCACGTGATGCTGCGCGAGTTCCATCTCGATAAACCGAGCCAGTATTTCACCGATTACGTGCGTCGCTACACCGATATGCCGATGCTGGTGATGCTCGAAGAGCGCGATGGCTATTACGCGGCGGGCCGTATGCTGCGCGCGGCGGATCTGGTCGATGCGCTAGGTCAGGAAAAGAATCCGGAATGGAAAACCGTCGCTTTTGATGAGAAGGGCGAAATCACCGTACCGAACGGTTCTATCGGCTTCCGCTGGGGCGATAAAGGCAAATGGAACCTTGAACAGCGCGACGGTAAAACCGGCGAAGATGTCGAGCTGCGCCTGAGCCTGCTGGGTAGCCATGACGATATCGCCAACGTCGGCTTCCCCTATTTTGGCGGCGAAGGTACCGAGCACTTTAATAAAGTCGAGCTGGAAAACGTGCTGCTGCACAAACTGCCGGTCAAACGCCTGCAGAAAGCCGACGGCTCTAGCGTGCTGGTCGCCACCGTGTACGATCTGACCATGGCCAACTACGGTCTGGATCGCGGTCTGGGCGATGAAAACTGCGCCAGCAGCTATGATGACGTGAAAGCGTATACCCCGGCATGGGCGGAGAAAATCACCGGCGTTTCCCGGGCGCATATTATCCGTACCGCGCGCGAGTTCGCCGATAACGCCGATAAGACCCACGGCCGTTCGATGATCATCGTCGGCGCCGGTCTGAACCACTGGTTCCACCTCGATATGAACTATCGCGGCCTTATCAATATGCTGATCTTCTGCGGCTGCGTCGGGCAGAGCGGCGGCGGCTGGGCGCACTACGTGGGCCAGGAAAAACTGCGTCCGCAGACCGGCTGGCAGCCGCTGGCGTTTGCCCTCGACTGGCAGCGTCCGGCGCGTCATATGAACAGCACGTCGTACTTTTATAACCACTCCAGCCAGTGGCGCTATGAAACCGTCACCGCGCAGGAGCTGCTGTCGCCGTTAGCGGATAAATCCCGCTACAGCGGCCACCTGATTGACTTCAACGTGCGCGCTGAACGTATGGGCTGGCTGCCGTCGGCGCCGCAGCTGGGCACCAACCCGCTGCGCATTGCGCAAGAGGCGAAAAAAGCGGGCATGACGCCGGTCGACTACACCGTCAAATCCCTGAAAGAGGGCTCCATTCGCTTTGCCGCTGAGCAGCCGGAAAACGGTAAGAACCATCCGCGCAACCTGTTCATCTGGCGTTCCAACCTGCTGGGCTCTTCCGGTAAGGGCCACGAGTACATGCTGAAGTATCTGCTGGGTACGGAAAACGGTATTCAGGGCAAAGATCTTGGCAAGCAGGGCGGCGTGAAGCCGGAAGAGGTGGAGTGGAAAGACAACGGTCTCGACGGCAAGCTGGATCTGGTGGTGACGCTGGACTTCCGTTTGTCGAGCACCTGCCTCTACTCTGACATCGTGCTGCCGACCGCCACCTGGTATGAAAAAGACGACATGAATACCTCGGATATGCATCCGTTTATTCATCCGCTGTCTGCCGCCGTCGATCCGGCCTGGGAATCGAAGAGCGACTGGGATATCTACAAGGACATCGCGAAGAAATTCTCTGAAGTTTGCGTAGGACACCTGGGCAAAGAGACCGACGTAGTGACGCTGCCCATCCAGCACGACTCCGCCGCCGAACTGGCGCAGCCGCTGGACGTTAAGGACTGGAAAAAAGGTGAATGCGACCTGATTCCAGGCGTCACCGCGCCGCATATCATGACCGTCGAACGTGATTATCCGGCGACATACGAACGCTTCACCTCTATCGGCCCGCTAATGGAGAAAATCGGCAACGGCGGTAAAGGCATCGCCTGGAATACCCAGAGCGAGATGGATCTGCTGCGTAAGCTCAACTACACCAAAGCGGACGGTCCGGCCAAAGGTCAGCCGATGCTTAACACAGCAATTGACGCGGCGGAGATGGTGCTGACCCTGGCGCCGGAAACCAACGGTCACGTGGCGGTGAAAGCCTGGGCGGCGCTCAGCGAGTTTACCGGTCGCGACCATACGCATCTGGCGAAGAATAAAGAGGAAGAGAAAATTCGCTTCCGCGATATTCAGGCCCAGCCGCGCAAAATTATCTCCAGCCCGACCTGGTCAGGGCTTGAAGACGAGCACGTTTCCTATAACGCCGGCTACACCAACGTTCATGAGCTGATCCCGTGGCGCACGCTTTCCGGCCGCCAGCAGCTGTATCAGGATCACCAGTGGATGCGCGACTTCGGCGAAAGCCTGCTGGTCTATCGTCCGCCAATCGACACCCGTTCGGTGAAAGCGGTGATGGGTAAGAAATCCAACGGCAACCCGGAAAAAGCGCTGAACTTCCTGACGCCGCACCAGAAGTGGGGGATCCACTCCACCTACAGCGACAACCTGCTGATGCTGACGCTGTCCCGCGGCGGCCCGATTGTGTGGATGAGCGAGGCGGATGCCAAAGATCTGGGGATTGAGGATAACGACTGGATTGAAGTGTTCAACAGCAACGGCGCGCTGACCGCCCGCGCGGTGGTCAGCCAGCGCGTGCCGGCCGGGATGACCATGATGTATCACGCCCAGGAACGTATCGTAAACCTGCCGGGTTCAGAGGTAACCGAGCAGCGCGGCGGGATTCATAACTCCGTGACCCGTATTACGCCGAAGCCGACCCATATGATCGGCGGCTATGCCCAGTTGGCCTACGGCTTTAACTACTACGGCACGGTAGGGTCTAACCGCGATGAGTTCGTGGTGGTACGTAAGATGAAGAATATTAACTGGTTAGACGGCGAAGGTAATGACCAGGTACAGGAGAGCGTAAAATGAAAATTCGTTCACAAGTCGGCATGGTGCTGAATCTCGATAAGTGCATCGGCTGTCATACCTGCTCGGTCACCTGTAAAAACGTCTGGACCAGCCGCGAGGGGATGGAGTACGCGTGGTTTAACAACGTTGAAAGTAAACCGGGCGTCGGTTTCCCGAACGACTGGGAGAATCAGGAAAAGTGGAAGGGCGGCTGGATCCGTAAGATCAACGGCAAGCTGCAGCCGCGCATGGGCAACCGCGCGATGCTGCTAGGTAAAATCTTTGCTAACCCGCATCTGCCGGGCATCGACGATTACTACGAGCCGTTTGACTACGACTACCAGAACCTGCACAACGCGCCGGAGGGCAAACATCAGCCGATCGCCCGTCCGCGCTCGCTGATCACCGGCCAGCGGATGGATAAAATCACCAGCGGCCCGAACTGGGAAGAGATTCTGGGCGGCGAGTTCGAGAAACGCGCCAAAGACCAGAACTTCGAGAACATGCAGAAGGCGATGTACGGCCAGTTCGAAAACACCTTTATGATGTATCTGCCGCGCCTTTGCGAACACTGCCTGAACCCGGCGTGCGTCGCGACCTGCCCGAGCGGCGCCATCTATAAACGTGAAGAAGACGGCATCGTGCTGATCGACCAGGACAAGTGCCGCGGCTGGCGTATGTGCATCACCGGCTGTCCGTACAAGAAAATCTACTTCAACTGGAAGAGCGGCAAATCCGAGAAGTGCATCTTCTGCTACCCGCGTATCGAATCCGGGATGCCGACCGTCTGCTCGGAAACCTGCGTGGGGCGTATTCGCTACCTCGGCGTGCTGCTGTATGACGCGGACGCCATTGAAAATGCCGCCAGCGCGGAGAATGAGAAAGACCTGTATCAGCGTCAGCTGGACGTGTTCCTCAACCCGAACGACCCGAAAGTGATTGAGCAGGCGCTGAAAGACGGCGTGCCGCAGGGCGTTATCGAGGCCGCCCGGCAGTCGCCGGTCTACAAAATGGCGATGGACTGGAGGCTGGCGCTGCCGCTGCATCCGGAATATCGCACGCTGCCGATGGTCTGGTACGTGCCGCCTCTGTCGCCGATTCAGTCAGCCGCCGATGCGGGTGAACTGGGCAGCAACGGCATTCTGCCAGACGTAGAAAGTCTGCGTATTCCGGTGCAGTATCTGGCCAACCTGCTGACCGCTGGCGATACCCAGCCGGTGCTGCTGGCGCTGAAGCGCATGCTGGCGATGCGTCACTTCAAGCGCGCGGAAACGGTGGACGGCGTCGTGGATACCCGAGCGCTGGAAGAGGTTGGACTGACTGAAGCCCAGGCGCAGGAGATGTATCGCTATCTGGCGATCGCCAACTACGAAGACCGTTTCGTGGTGCCGAGCAGCCACCGCGAGCAGGCCCGCGACGCCTTCCCGGAGAAAAGCGGTTGCGGTTTTACCTTCGGCGACGGCTGCCACGGTTCTGACAGCCAGTTCAATCTGTTCAACAGCCGCCGTATCGATGCTATCGACGTCACCAGCAAAACGGAGCCGCACCCATGATTGAACTCGTCATTGTGTCGCGTCTTCTCGAGTACCCTGACGCTGCCTTATGGCAGCATCAGCAGGAGCTGTTTGACGCTATCGCCGCTTCGGAAAAACTGGCGCCGGAGGATGCCCATAAGCTGAGCGTTTTCCTGCGCGACCTGACCGCCCAGGACGTGCTGGACGCGCAGTCTCGCTACAGCGAACTGTTCGATCGCGGCCGTGCGACCTCGCTGCTGCTGTTTGAGCACGTGCACGGCGAATCCCGCGATCGTGGCCAGGCGATGGTAGACCTGATGGCGCAGTACGAGCGCCACGGTCTGCAGCTGGACAGCCGCGAACTGCCGGATCATCTCCCGCTGTATCTGGAGTATCTGGCGCAGCTGCCGGAAGCGGAAGCGCGCGGCGGATTGCAGGATATCGCGCCGATACTCGGCCTGCTTAGCGCTCGCTTACAACAACGCGAAAGCGGCTACGCGGCGCTGTTTGAGCTGCTGCTCAAGCTGGCGAACGCGCAGGTCGATAGCCGGAAAGTGGCGGAAAAAATCGCCGATGAAGCCCGCGACGATACGCCGCAGGCGCTGGACGCCGTCTGGGAAGAAGAACAGGTGAAATTCTTTGCCGATCGGGGCTGCGATGATTCGGAGATCTCCGCTCACCAGCGTCGTTTTGCCGGAGCCGTTGCCCCGCAATATTTGAATATCTCTAACGGAGGACAGCAATAATGCACTTCCTGAATATGTTCTTCTTTGACATTTATCCGTACATCGCCGGGACGGTGTTCCTCGTCGGCAGCTGGCTGCGCTACGACTATGGGCAGTACACCTGGCGCGCGGCCTCCAGCCAGATGCTGGACCGTAAAGGGATGAATCTGGCTTCGAACCTGTTTCATATCGGGATTCTCGGGATCTTTGCCGGCCACTTTCTCGGTATGCTGACGCCGCACTGGATGTACGAATCCTTCCTGCCGATCGACGTGAAGCAGAAGATGGCGATGATTGCGGGCGGCGCCTGCGGCGTGATGACGCTGGTGGGCGGCCTGCTGCTGCTCAAGCGTCGTCTGCTGAGCCCGCGCGTTCGCGCCACCACCACCGGCGCGGATATTCTGATCCTCTCCCTGCTGATGGTGCAGTGCGCGCTGGGCCTGCTGACTATTCCATTCTCCGCTCAGCATATGGACGGTAGCGAAATGATGAAGCTGGTGGGCTGGGCGCAGTCGGTGGTGACCTTCCACGGCGGCGCTTCACAGCATCTGGACGGCGTGGCGTTTATTTTCCGCGTGCACCTGGTCTTGGGGATGACGCTGTTTGTGCTGTTCCCGTTCTCCCGTCTGGTGCATATCTGGAGCGCGCCGGTCGAGTACCTGACGCGCAAATACCAGATTGTTCGCGCCCGTCGCTAATTCGCTGTTTTGATACCAACCCCGCCTTGGCGGGGTTTTTTTTCGCCCCAGCCAAGATTGTTGCCTGCCGCAGCCAACAGGATCAGCGCGCCGCCGAACAACTGGATCAGGTTTAGCGAATGGCCAAATACCCGGTTATCGACAACGATCGCCACGACGGGATAGATAAATGACAGCGAGCCGATAATAGGGGTGGGAAGCTTCTGTATCGCGCTGTACAGCAGTTGATACATTACGCCGGTATGCACGATCCCCAGCGTTAATAGCATCACCCATGGGAAAGGAGGCGTGAGCGACGGCATATGCGCCAGCGGTAAAAGCATTACCACGCCGGTGAGCACCTGAATAAAGGCGATATGCTGCGGCGCGAGGGATTTGAGCTTGCGGGTAATTATTGCCGTGAGCGCGTAGAAGAAGGCCGCGCCCAGCGCGAGGCCGATACCGGCGAGCCAGTCGGCGCCACGAGCGCCGGTTAACTCCGTGGAGAGCAAAATGACCACGCCGCCAAAGGCGAGGAACAGCCACCCCCATTTCACCAGGCTGACGCGCTCACCGAAAAGCATCCCCATCAATACCAGCATAAACGGCTGGGTGTTATACACCACGGTAGAAAGACCAATAGAGATCCGTTCATAGGCGGCGAAGAGCAGGAGCCAGTTCACCACTAAGGCCACGCCGCCGAGAATAGCCAGCAGCAGCGTAATGCGGGTGAGTGGGCTAAACGGTTTTCGACTCATCCGAATAAAAATAAACAGTGCAATAGCCCCGATAAGACAGCGCCAGAATACGACTTCGGTCACCGGCAGGCCGGAAAGTAAAACAAACGCGCCAATCGATCCGGAAATTAACATCGCCAGGCTCATTTGCCAGACGCCTTTATGTAAATCACGCATCATCCACCTCCTGATTAATGACGCTATTGTTGAAAATTGCTGTCGGCTTTTACAGGGGTGATATAAGGTTGAAAACGTAAATGGCTTTTTAAAATTAGGTGAAAATGATGGATAACCTTATTGATGATATCGACCGACAAATTTTAGCCTGTCTGGTGGAGGATGCGCGCGTCTCGCTGAAGGTGCTGAGCGGTCATATTGGCCTGACCTCGCCCAGCACGGCGGAGCGTCTGAAAAGGCTTGAGGAGCGCGGGGTGATTCAGGGTTACGGCGCGCGGGTGAATCTTGCGGCGTTAGGCTATACGCTGCAGGCGCTGGTGCGGGTTCGCCCATTGCCTGGGTTGTTACATAAAGTGGATAAGTACATTCAGGCGATGCCGGAGTGCATTGAAAGCGACAAAGTGACCGGCGAGGATTGCTTTGTCATCAGGCTGGTGGTGCGGTCGATAGAGCAGTTGGATACGCTGCTCGATGGCCTGGCGGAGCATGCCCAGTGCAATACCTCTATCGTGAAGAGTTCGCCGGTCAAGCGCCGGCTGCCGCCGATGTAGCCGTGCGTCGCCGGGTGGCGGCAGAGTCTTACCCGGCCTACGACAAGGCAACGACATAACGGGTGGCAATGTATTTTTCAGGGATAATTAAGCTACAGAAGAAATGATGGTGGTGGGGGAAGGATTACTCGTCGCGCTGCGCCTCGCCCTTCGGGTCGTTGCCTGCGGCAACGCTTTCTCGCTTCGCTCGAATCGAACCTTAGTCGAAGCTTCTCATCCTTCCCACATGGGATGAATACGGGGCGCTGAGCGAAGTGTGAATTTAAAACGATATGCAAGTGATGGTGGTGGGGGAAGGATTCGAACCTTCGAAGTCGATGACGGCAGATTTACAGTCTGCTCCCTTTGGCCGCTCGGGAACCCCACCAGGGGTAATTCAAATTTTGAGGTAATGCTGAGAGATGGTGGTGGGGGAAGGATTCGAACCTTCGAAGTCGATGACGGCAGATTTACAGTCTGCTCCCTTTGGCCGCTCGGGAACCCCACCACGGGGTAATGCTTAATACTGGCCTGCTTCCTTATCGGTAAGCGGGGCGCATCATATCAAATGACGCGCCACTGTAAAGTATTCCTTTGATAAAAATAAACTGGTTGCCTGATTTTTATGCGTAAAGACGCAAAGCTAACCAGCTAATTTCATTATCGATTAAAGAATAATCGTCCGGTTACCGTAAACAAATACCCGCTGAGCAAGAACCTGATACAGCGCGCGGCTCAGAACGTTTTTCTCGACGTCGCGTCCAGCGCGCATCATATCTTCCGCAGTGTAGGTATGATCGACGTGAATGACATCCTGCATAATGATTGGACCTTCATCCAGATTATCGTTCACGTAGTGTGCGGTGGCGCCGATGATCTTCACCCCGCGGTCATAAGCCTGGTGATACGGACGCGCGCCGATAAAAGCAGGCAAGAATGAGTGGTGGATATTAATAATTTTATTCGGGAAGCGAGAGACAAACTCGGGGGTCAATACCCGCATGTATTTCGCCAGCACGACGTAATCTGGTTCAAGCGCGGCGATAGCGTCGCCCATCTTTTTATCATGCTCTTCGCGGGTTAACCCCTCATGGCTCACCAGCTGGAAGGGAATATCAAAGCGTTCTACCAGCGAGCGCAGAGTTTCGTGATTGCCGATGACGGCGGCGATTTCTACGTCCAGCCCGCCATAGTTGGCTTTCATCAGCAGATCGCCGAGGCAGTGCGCTTCTTTGGTGACCAGAATGACGACCCGACGGCGTCCTGCCGGGTTGAGCTCACGAATTGAACCTTCCGGCAGCGCGCTGTCGAGGTCAGCCAGGAGAATGGAATCATTGAAAATACCCTCGAGCTCGGTACGCATAAAGAAGCGGCCGGTCCGGTGGTCAACGAACTCATTGTTCTGCACGATGTTAAGTTCGTGCTTGTAGCAGATATTCGTGATACGCGCGATGAGGCCTTTCTGATCAGGGCAAATGGTGCGTAGTACTTTACGTTGTAGTGAATGCATCGCGGGGAAAATCCTGTAGTGTTTGCTATTCCTGCTGCTGGCTTACTGGCCGCAGCATTTTTTAAATTTTTTACCTGAACCGCAAGGGCAGGGATCGTTACGACCGATTAGCGGTCGCGTGCCGTCAATATAATACCACTGTCCGTTTTCTTTTAAGAATCGGGATCGTTCAATAATGGCCCCGGAGCGGTTATCGTCAGCGTAACGAGCGATAAAGCTGACGAAGCCCTCATCGGGGCTCTTGCCTTTATCGGCGGCAAAGACGGTGAGACCATGCCACTGCGTGCGGGTAAAACCGTTTTCAAGGTCAGCGCGAAACTGCTGCGCCTGGCAGGAGGGATGCCAGGTTTTAATCAGATAGTCGGCGTCTTTCATTACAAACGCGCTATAGCGGGAGCGCATCAGCTGTGACGGATCGGGCGCCAGCTGCGCGCCAGCCAGATAACGCTGACAACATGAGCTATACTCCAGAGCGCTGCCACAGGGGCATAATGGCGACAAAACGGCCTCCATGGGTAAAAGAGAGACGGCGCTATGCCGCCAAAGCGCATTATGTTAACTGAGGTATGGCGATGATGCCATGCCCGGAGTGGAAGGATATGTTTCGGCACTAATGAGAAAGCTTAAAATTGGACTGGCGCTAGGGGCTGGCGCCGCTCGGGGATGGTCGCATATCGGCGTGATTAATGCGTTACGGCGGACGGGTATCGACATTGATGTTATCGCAGGGTGCTCAATTGGCTCACTGGTAGGGGCGGCGTACGCCTGCAACCGACTTCCGGCGCTGGAGAAATGGGTCTGCTCCTTTAGCAACTGGGATGTCCTGAAATTAATGGATCTTTCCTGGCAGCGGGGCGGCCTGCTGCGGGGCGAGCGCGTATTTAGCCAATACCGTAAACTCATGCCCGTCAGCGAGATTGAGCGCTGCGAGCGCCGGTTTGCGGCGGTCACCACGAATTTAAGCACCGGTCGCGAACTGTGGTTTACGGAAGGGGATCTGCATCTGGCGATCCGTGCGTCCTGTAGCATGCCTGGCCTGATGGCGCCGGTGATGCATAATGGCTACTGGCTGGTGGATGGCGCGGTGGTGAATCCGGTGCCGGTATCGCTGGCTCGGGCAATGGGCGCAGATATTGTCATTGCCGTTGATTTGCAGCACGATGCGCATCTGATGCAGCAGGATTTGTTATCCATGGAGGTGCCGCATCCGGAGAGCGAAGAAGATTTCTCGTGGCATTCACGGTTGCGTTCTCGCCTGGCGCGTATGACTTCGCGACGGGTGACGAGAGCGCCAACGGCGATGGAAATCATGTCGACGTCTATTCAGGTTCTGGAGAATCGCCTCAAGAGAAACCGCATGGCGGGCGACCCGCCTGATATTCTGATTCAGCCCTTTTGCCCGCAAATCTCCACGCTTGATTTCCATCGGGCTGGCGAAGCTATCGCCGCCGGGCATCTGGCAGTGGAAAAGAAAATGGATGAACTATTACCTTTAGTGCGTACCTCCGTGTAGCGCATTTGATGCATACTTAAGTAAATTCTGACAGGCGGTAGTGTGAATATCATGCCACTATTAAATTATCGTCAGTCAGGGGAGAGATCATGACGCAGCCATTGGCGGGAAAACAGATTCTGATAGTTGAAGACGAACCCGTTTTCCGCTCTCTTATGCACACTTGGTTGGCTTCACTTGGCGCGACCATCGTCCAGGCGGAAGATGGTGTGGATGCGCTGCAAAAAATGGCCGAGTCCAAACCCGATTTGATGATTTGCGATATTTCAATGCCGCGAATGAACGGTCTGCAGCTGGTAGAGCATGTGCGTAACCAGGGCGAGCAGTTGCCGATTCTGATGATTTCAGCGACGGAAAACATGGCGGACATCGCCAAAGCGTTGCGCCTGGGCGTTCAGGATATTCTGCTCAAACCGGTAAAAGATTTCGATCGCCTGAGAGAAACCGTTTATGCCTGCCTCTATCCCAATATGTTTAATTCACGTGTTGAAGAAGAAGAGCGCCTGTTTGAGGACTGGGATGCGCTGGTGAGCGATCCTACCGCGGCGTCAAGGCTGCTACAGGAGCTCCAGCCGCCGGTGCAACAGGAAATGTCACGTTGCCGGATTCACTATCGGCAGCTTGTCTCCGCCGATAAGCCTGGATTAGTGCTGGATATTGCGCCGCTATCAGAAAACGATCTGGCGTTTTATTGTCTGGATGTCACACGAGCAGGTGATAATGGGGTCCTGGCAGCCTTATTGCTGCGCGCGCTGTTCAATGGGTTGCTGCAGGAACAGCTTGCCCATCAGGGTCAGCGTTTACCAGAGATGGGCAGCCTGTTAAAACAGGTTAACCAATTGCTGCGGCAGGCTAATTTACCGGGGCAATTTCCATTATTGGTAGGGTATTACCACAGTGGCTTGAAAAATTTAATTTTAGTCTCTGCGGGTTTGAATGGCACGCTGAATACGGGGGAGCACCAAATTCAGATTAGTAATGGCGTTCCGTTGGGGACATTAGGTAATGCATATCTTAACCAAATTAGTCAACGCTGTGCATCATGGCAGTGCCAAATTTGGGGGGCTGGCGGACGTTTACGCCTGATGTTGACTACGGAGTGAACAATTGTACTTATTTTTAGGCTCGCGGGATTACCACGCGATCTTTTGTGGTGGTACTATCGCCGGGTTTAATGCGTAAAATTCCTAATTCGAAGATATCTAATCCTTTTCGGAACAGGTTTGTCTGATCAGGCTGATATACTCGATACCATATTATTAACGAGAAGTTTAAAAAACGAACAGTCCAGGAGATTTCAATGGCTGCGCTTAATTCAAAAGTAAGAAAAGCTGTCATCCCGGTTGCGGGATTAGGCACCAGGATGTTGCCCGCTACTAAGGCTATTCCGAAAGAAATGCTGCCGCTGGTAGATAAGCCATTAATTCAATATGTTGTTAACGAATGTATTGCCGCCGGGATTACTGAAATTGTTCTGGTTACGCACTCTTCGAAAAACTCTATCGAAAACCATTTCGATACCAGTTTTGAACTGGAAGCGATGCTGGAAAAACGCGTAAAACGCCAGCTGCTGGAGGAAGTACAATCTATTTGTCCGCCGCACGTAACTATTATGCAAGTGCGTCAGGGGCTGGCTAAAGGTTTGGGTCACGCTGTGCTTTGCGCGCACCCGGTTGTGGGTGATGAGCCGGTCGCAGTCATTTTACCGGACGTTATTCTTGATGAATATGAATCCGATCTGTCTCGCGACAACCTGGCCGAAATGATGGCTCGTTTTGATGAGACCGGCGCAAGCCAGATCATGGTTGAACCGGTTGCTGACGTCACCGCGTACGGCGTTGTCGATTGCAAAGGCCTGGCCCTGCAGCCAGGTGAGAGCGTGCCGATGGTTGGTGTCGTCGAGAAACCGAAAGCGGACGTGGCGCCATCTAATCTGGCGGTTGTCGGCCGCTACGTGCTGAGCGCGGATATTTGGCCGCTTCTGGCAAAAACGCCTCCGGGAGCCGGGGATGAGATTCAGCTGACCGATGCCATCGATATGCTGATCGAAAAAGAAACGGTAGAAGCCTATCATATGAAAGGCAAGAGCCACGACTGCGGTAATAAACTGGGCTATATGCAGGCTTTTGTTGAATATGGCGTACGCCACAAGTCGCTGGGCGAAGAATTTAAAGCCTGGCTGGAAAAAGCCGTAGCGAAGTAATCGTTCGTGACAGAATGCGAAACCGGGATCGAAATTCGTTTCCCGGTTTTTTTATGCCCGACCGGGACCGGTCCCGAATAACGGATAAAAAAAATCCCGCCGAAGCGGGATTTTTAAACGGATACGATAGCTTATTACAGCAGGAAATCGTCCAGGGATTTACCTTGCTCATCCATCGCTTTCTTGATCACTGCCGGAGTACGACCCTGACCAGTCCAGGTTTTAGTTTCGCCATTCTCGTCAACGTAGCTGTATTTAGCCGGACGTGCAGCGCGCTTGGTTTTCGTTCCTGCTTTAACTGCAGCCATGGTGCTCAGCAGTTCATTAGGATCAATACCGTCTGCAATCAGCATTTCACGGTATTGCTGCAGTTTACGAGTGCGTTCTTCAATTTCCGCAGCCGCAGCGCTTTCTTCTTCACGACGTTCGTTAACGACAACTTCTAATTTTTCCAGCATTTCTTCGAGCGTTTCAAGGGTGCATTCTCTTGCCTGCGCACGAAGAGTACGGATGTTGTTCAAAATTTTAAGTGCTTCGCTCATTGTAGTAATCTCAAACTTATATTGTGGGGTGGTTTGTTGGACTAATAATAGAGCGATAAATTCAGATGTGCAATAGGGGAGAATGTAAGGAAGTCAAAATAACTTGTTATTTGTCTCGGGAATTAATTCATTTAACTTAAATTTTATGTGCGGGTTCACATCTTTTTTGCTTATAGGATGGCGGAAGGCATTAGCTAAAACCCTGAGATAGTATGCTTTTTCCGACGCGCGGTGGGGAAAATTATACTGTGTATGGATAAATATCTTTGTGGGTATTAGCGCAGCAGCGGCGATGATGTTTAATATAAAACACTTGTCCACAGCGGTTATAGCTATCAGAAAATGCTCGATAAGCACAAAAGGGCAATAGTGACGTCAGCGTGGCCGCTTGGGTCGCACCAATAGCAGGCATTACCATTCAATTAAGAGGCTTAATCTTTCGGGTATCCACACCGTGAACATTACCGTCAATACCCACACGGAGAGGGCTGATAGTAGGTGAATATATGATACAATTTTACGGCGAAAAAACACATTGATTGGGGTTACGCGGCCGATGGCACAACTTTATTTCTACTATTCAGCAATGAATGCAGGCAAGTCTACCGCTCTGTTGCAGTCTTCATACAATTACCAGGAGCGAGGGATGCGCACGCTGGTTTATACCGCGGAGATTGATGACCGCTTTGGTTCGGGGAAAGTGAGTTCAAGGATTGGCCTCTCATCGCCCGCGCGGTTGTATAATACTCAGACGGCGTTATTTGCAGACATTGCGGCAGAACATAAGCGTCAGCCGATTCACTGCGTATTAGTTGATGAGAGCCAGTTCCTGACCCGTGAGCAGGTACGCGACCTGTCTGAGGTGGTGGACCAGCTTGATATTCCGGTGTTGTGTTATGGGTTGCGAACAGATTTTCGCGGCGAACTTTTTACGGGCAGCCAATATTTGCTGGCGTGGTCCGATAAGCTGGTTGAATTAAAAACTATCTGTTTCTGCGGTCGTAAGGCGAGTATGGTTTTGCGCCTCGATCAGGAAGGGCGCCCGTACAATGAAGGGGAACAGGTCGTGATTGGCGGTAATGAACGTTATGTCTCGGTATGCCGTAAGCATTATAAAGAGGCGCTGAGCGAAGGTTCTCTGACCGCTGTACAGAACAAACAGCACATTTGCTAACCCTCCCCGCCAAACCCTCTCAGGCGCTTTTACAGCGCCTTTTTTTCCATCGCTAAGCTTAGCGCCTGGATTATACGTTTCGTCTGTCTGAGGCGATTTGTCGGCTGCTGAACGGCGGATAAAAAAAGCCCCATCAAAAGATGGGGCTTCGCGTCACTGACTTTACAGCTGTTGGATTAAGCGGATTTTTTCGCTTTCTTCTCTGCTTTAGCCGGTGCGGCTTCTTTTTTCTCTTCCACACCGCCTTCAACGTAGTTACGTCCGTAGAAGGTATCCAGCAGAATCTGTTTCAGCTCGGCGATCAGCGGGTAGCGCGGGTTTGCGCCGGTGCACTGGTCGTCAAAAGCGTCTTCAGACAGCTTATCAACGTGGGCCAGGAAGTCAGCTTCCTGCACGCCAGCTTCGCGGATAGACTTAGGAATACCCAGTTCAGCTTTAATTTCGTCCAACCAGCCAAGCAGTTTTTCGATTTTCGCTGCGGTGCGGTCACCCGGAGCAGTCAGACCCAGATGGTCAGCGATTTCAGCGTAGCGACGACGAGCCTGCGGACGGTCGTACTGGCTGAAGGCCGTCTGTTTGGTCGGGTTGTCGTTAGCGTTATAACGAATCACGTTGCTGATCAACAGGGCGTTCGCCAGACCGTGAGGAATGTGGAACTGAGAGCCCAGTTTGTGCGCCATTGAGTGACATACGCCCAGGAAGGCGTTCGCAAACGCGATACCGGCGATGGTCGCAGCACTGTGTACACGCTCACGCGCTACCGGGTTTTTAGACCCTTCATGGTAGGACGCCGGCAGGTTTTCTTTCAGCAGCTTAAGCGCCTGCAGAGCCTGACCGTCAGAGAACTCGGAAGCCAGTACGGAAACGTAAGCTTCCAGGGCATGCGTCACGGCATCCAGACCACCGAAAGCACACAGTGACTTCGGCATTTCCATAACCAGGTTGGCGTCAACAATCGCCATGTCCGGAGTCAGCGCATAGTCTGCCAGCGGGTATTTCTGACCGGTTGCGTCATCGGTAACCACGGCGAACGGCGTAACTTCAGAACCGGTGCCGGAAGTCGTGGTGATCGCCACCATCTTCGCTTTGACGCCCATTTTCGGGAACTTGTAGATACGTTTACGGATATCCATAAAGCGCAGCGCCAGTTCTTCGAAGTGGGTTTCCGGATGTTCGTACATGACCCACATAATTTTCGCAGCATCCATCGGGGAGCCGCCGCCCAGCGCGATAATCACGTCTGGTTTGAAGGAGTTGGCCAGCTCAGCGCCTTTACGTACGATGGTCAGGGTCGGGTCAGCTTCAACTTCAAAGAAAACTTCCGTTTCTACGCCAGCGGCTTTCAGCACAGAAGTGATCTGGTCTGCATAGCCGTTGTTGAACAGGAAGCGGTCGGTCACGATCAGCGCGCGTTTGTGACCATCAGTAATCACTTCATCCAGCGCGATTGGCAGTGAGCCACGACGGAAGTAGATAGATTTCGGAAGTTTGTGCCACAACATGTTTTCAGCTCGCTTAGCAACGGTTTTCTTGTTGATCAGGTGCTTAGGACCAACGTTTTCCGAGATGGAGTTACCACCCCATGAACCACAACCCAGAGTCAGGGAAGGTGCGAGTTTGAAGTTATACAGGTCACCGATACCACCCTGAGAAGCCGGGGTGTTGATCAGGATACGCGCGGTTTTCATCAACTGGCCGAAGTAAGCAACGCGTTCTGGCTGGTTGTCCTGGTCGGTATACAGGCAGGAGGTGTGGCCGATGCCGCCCATTGCTACCAGTTTTTCAGCTTTATCAACTGCGTCTTCGAAATTCTTCGCACGATACATCGCCAGCGTCGGAGACAGTTTTTCGTGGGCAAACGGTTCGCTTTCATCAACGTCGGTAACTTCACCAATCAGAATTTTGGTGGAAACAGGGACGGTGAAGCCAGCCAGCTCAGCGATTTTATACGCTGGTTGACCAACGATCGCGGCGTTCAGCGCGCCGTTTTTCAGGATGATGTTCTGCACAGCCTTCAGTTCCTGGCCCTGCAGCAGATAGCCGCCGTGGCTGGAGAAACGTTCGCGAACGGCATCGTATACAGAATCAACAACCACAACGGACTGCTCAGAAGCACAAATAACGCCGTTATCGAAGGTTTTTGACATCAGTACGGAAGCGACAGCACGCTTGATATCAGCCGTTTCGTCGATGACAACCGGGGTGTTACCCGCGCCAACGCCGATGGCAGGTTTACCGGAGCTGTACGCCGCTTTAACCATGCCTGGACCGCCGGTCGCGAGGATCAGGTTGATATCCGGGTGGTGCATCAGCGCGTTCGACAGTTCTACGGAAGGCTGGTCAATCCAACCAATCAGATCTTTCGGCGCGCCGGCAGCGATCGCAGCCTGCAGGACGATGTCAGCAGCTTTATTGGTTGCATCTTTAGCACGCGGATGCGGAGAGAAGATGATGGCGTTACGCGTCTTCAGGCTGATCAGAGATTTAAAGATCGCAGTTGAAGTCGGGTTAGTGGTTGGGACGATACCGCAGATAATACCAATCGGTTCAGCGATGGTGATAGTACCGAAGGTGTCATCTTCAGACAGGACACCGCAGGTCTTTTCATCTTTATAGGCGTTATAGATGTATTCAGAAGCAAAGTGGTTTTTGATCACTTTATCTTCGACGATACCCATGCCGGATTCGGCAACGGCCATCTTCGCGAGAGGGATTCGAGCATCAGCAGCGGCCAGAGCGGCGGCGCGGAAGATTTTATCGACTTGTTCTTGAGTGAAACTGGCATATTCACGCTGGGCTTTTTTTACGCGCTCTACGAGTGCGTTAAGTTCAGCGACATTAGTAACAGCCATAATGCTCTCCTGATAATGTTAAACTTTTTTAGTCAATCAGTAGCTCGATTCGACAGTATAGACATTGTGTTAACGGCTTGCATGTAAATGTTAACGTAAAGAATTTTGTGCTTCTGACTTCACCGATTGACTAAAAAAGCTTTGCTTTATTCTTTCAGGTACCGCTGTTTTGCCTCCTCGCTGGATGTAAACAAGGTTACTCACTTCTGGGTACAATTTATGTGATCTAAATCAATAATCAGCCAAGCTGATACCTTTCAGCAGGTCGTTTTTTGACCTGTTTGATCAAGTGTAATGATTAGGTATGCTAATTAAAGGATTAAATAGCATTGCGGAAACAAATAAGTAACATCCGAGCGTAATTATGAGCTTATGCGTCAGCAGAGATGAATTATGCCATCAAACAGCGTATCTTCTCGCGGATATTTTATGCTGGTAACTATCAACAGCCATTTTTAATGATGCTGCGGAGCGCCCTGTGATTCAGTCGATGTTTGATTTTTCAGCTTACTTTAAATTTTTTATTGGATTATTTGCGCTGGTCAACCCGGTAGGCATTATCCCGGTCTTTATTAGCATGACCAGCTACCAGACGGCTGCGGTGCGTAACAAAACCAACCTGACAGCCAACCTGTCGGTGGCCATTATCCTGCTCACATCGCTATTTTTAGGCGACGCGATTCTGCAGGTCTTCGGGATTTCCATCGATTCATTCCGTATTGCTGGCGGAATTCTGGTCGTCACCATCGCCATGTCGATGATCAGCGGCAAGCTTGGGGAGGATAAACAGAACAAACAAGAAAAATCAGAAACGGCCATTCGCGAAAGTATCGGCGTTGTTCCGCTGGCGCTGCCTCTGATGGCGGGACCCGGCGCCATCAGCTCAACCATTGTCTGGGGAACCCGCTACCATAGCGTCGCCCATTTTGTCGGATTTTCAGTGGCGATTGCTCTTTTTGCGCTGTGCTGCTGGGGGATTTTCCGTATGGCCCCCTGGCTGGTTCGCCTGCTTGGCCAAACCGGCATTAACGTGATTACCCGTATCATGGGGCTGCTGCTGATGGCGCTTGGGATCGAGTTCATCGTTACCGGGATTAAGGCGCTCTTTCCTGGCCTCGTGAATTAACCAGCGTCCGACTCGCGGGACAATCTGTTCCGCGTTTGCTCATTATCGGCAAAACATATTAAAAAAAGTGATTTTCCGCCCTGCAATACGCTTTTCTAATGCTTTGGCATTACTGTTTATTATCAATAACTTACCCATCCCCCTCGTCACCATCGCGGCTTTTTACCCACATTAATTACTGTTATTTTATTCACATCATTCTCTGGTGCTTGCCGTCTGATAATCGAAATGATATTATTAATTTCCCCTATGAAGCAGATGAATGTGCTAAATAATAAGCGATTGTTAAATTTTCGTACAAAAAAGCAGCTGTTCGGCGCGGGATGACGCATAGCGTGAGGGATTTATCACAATCCTTTGATAGTAATAAGATTAATAAACTTGGCCGTGCGAATAAGGGAATAAAACTCCGCCGCCTGCGGGCCACAAAAGAGAATTCGGTAACATATTTGCAAATTGCATTGGCGGACAATAAAGCGTTTTGGTACTTTCCGGCGTGATCTTTGGCGGAATACCTACGCAAATGAGAATTTTTATTATATAGCCCCTCGGGACTAAAATTGCCTCCGGACAGGGGGGTAAGAATCGACGTCAAGGCTGCCGTTTGAGCGGCCGTAATAAATAAGTCGGTGATAGCAAGCAGTACTCTCTGACAGCAGCATAAACTCCTGCACTGTTCAGAATCCAGAAAAGAGAAAACAGGCTGGTTAAATAACCAGTAATTATAATGATTGGAGTAACAAACACATGACCATCATCACGAAAAAAAGCCTGGTAGCCGCAGGAGTACTCTCTGCGTTAATGACCATCAACGCCGCCGTTGCGGCAGATGTACCGGCAGGGGTACAGCTGGCGGACAAACAAACGCTGGTACGTAACAACGGCTCCGAAGTTCAGTCCCTCGATCCGCATAAAATTGAAGGCGTGCCGGAGTCCAATATTAACCGCGATTTGTTTGAAGGGCTGCTGGTAAGCGACCTCGACGGTCATCCGGTCGCGGGCGTTGCGGAAAAATGGGACAACAAAGATTTTAAAGTCTGGACCTTCCATCTACGTAAAGATGCAAAGTGGTCCGACGGCACGCCGGTTACGGCACAAGATTTCGTTTATAGCTGGCAGCGCCTGGCGGATCCGAAAACCGCTTCTCCTTATGCAAGCTATCTGCAGTATGGTCATTTAGCCAATATTGACGACATTATCGCCGGGAAAAAACCAGCGACCGATCTGGGCGTAAAAGCGCTTGACGATCATACCTTTGAAGTGACCCTTAGCGAACCGGTGCCGTACTTCTACAAACTGCTCGTTCACCCATCCGTTTCGCCGGTACCTAAATCCGCCATTGAGAAATTCGGTGACAAATGGACCCAGCCGGCCAATATCGTCAGCAATGGCGCGTATAAATTAAAAGATTGGGTTGTGAACGAACGCATTGTTCTGGAGCGTAATACCAACTACTGGGATAACGCCAAAACCGTGATTAATCAGGTCACCTTCCTGCCGATTTCTTCAGAAGTCACCGACGTTAACCGCTACCGCAGCGGTGAAATCGATATGACCTATAACAACATGCCGATCGAGCTGTTCCAGAAACTGAAAAAAGAGATCCCGAAGGAAGTTCACGTCGATCCGTATCTGTGTACTTATTATTACGAAATCAATAACCAGAAAGCCCCGTTTACCGACGTTCGCGTGCGTACGGCTCTGAAGATGGCGCTGGATCGCGACATTATTGTCAATAAAGTGAAGAACCAGGGCGACCTGCCAGCCTATAGCTACACGCCGCCTTATACCGATGGCATGAAGCTTATTGAGCCCGAGTGGTTCAAGTGGTCGCAGGAAAAACGTAACGAAGAAGCGAAAAAATTGCTGGCCGAAGCGGGCTATAGCACTGATAAGCCGCTGACCTTCAATCTGCTGTATAACACTTCCGATTTGCACAAAAAACTGGCTATCGCGGTGGCGTCCATCTGGAAGAAAAACCTCGGCGTAAACGTGAAGCTGGAAAACCAGGAATGGAAAACCTTCCTTGATAACCGCCATCAGGGCACCTTTGATATTGCGCGCGCCGGCTGGTGTGCGGACTATAACGAACCGACCTCCTTCCTCAATACGATGCTGAGCGACAGCTCAAACAACACATCACATTATAAGAGCCCGGCTTTCGACAAGATTATCGCTGAAACGCTGAAAACCAGCGACGAAGGGAAACGCGCGGACCTCTATGCGCAATCTGAGCAGCAGCTGGATAAAGACTCCGTCATCGTACCGGTCTTCTATTATGTCAACGCCCGTTTGGTTAAACCGTGGGTAGGTGGCTATACCGGCAAAGACCCGCTGGATAATACCTATACAAGAAATATGTACATTGTGAAGCACTAATGGCAATACGTGGGGCAGGCGTTAACGCTTGCCTCACGGTGTCTTATTTCATCGCACTATTAAAGGCACAGGCCAGAAGGTACGGGCAATGTTAAAATTCATCTTTCGTCGCTGTCTGGAAGCGATTCCGACGCTATTTATTCTTATTACTATCTCTTTCTTCATGATGCGTCTTGCACCGGGAAGCCCTTTTACCGGTGAACGTACGCTGCCGCCGGAAGTCATGGCGAATATTGAAGCAAAATACCATTTAAACGACCCCATCATGACCCAGTACTTCAATTACCTGAAGCAGCTGGCGCACGGTGATTTCGGTCCTTCCTTTAAATATAAAGATTACTCGGTTAACGATCTGGTCGCTTCCAGCTTCCCGGTGTCAGCCAAATTAGGCTTCGCCGCGTTTTTTCTGGCGGTTGTGCTTGGCGTGAGCGCCGGGGTGATTGCGGCTTTGAAGCAAAATACAAAATGGGATTTTGCCGTGATGGGGGTGGCAATGACCGGGGTGGTGATACCGAGTTTCGTGGTCGCGCCGTTACTGGTCATGATATTTGCTATCACCCTGCACTGGCTGCCGGGCGGCGGATGGAACGGCGGGGCGCTGCAATATATGATTTTGCCGATGGTCGCCCTGTCGTTGGCCTATATCGCCAGCATCGCGCGTATTACCCGTGGCTCTATGATCGAAGTTCTCCACTCTAACTTCATTCGCACCGCCCGGGCAAAAGGCTTACCGATGCGGCGCATTATTCTGCGCCATGCATTAAAGCCCGCGCTGCTGCCGGTGCTCTCCTATATGGGGCCCGCCTTTGTCGGCATTATTACCGGCTCAATGGTTATCGAAACCATCTATGGCCTGCCGGGAATCGGTCAACTGTTCGTCAACGGCGCGCTGAACCGCGACTACTCGCTGGTCCTTAGTCTGACCATTCTGGTGGGCGCATTGACCATTCTGTTTAACGCGATTGTTGACGTGCTGTACGCCGTTATCGATCCGAAGATCCGTTACTAACGCTGGGGTTCGCCATGATGTTAAGTAAGAAAAACAACGAGGCGCTGGAAAACTTCAGTGAAAAGCTGGAAGTCGAGGGACGCAGCCTCTGGCAGGACGCTCGCCGCCGCTTTATGCATAACCGCGCTGCCGTCGCCAGCCTGATTGTGCTGGTGATTATTGCGCTGTTTGTCACCATCGCGCCGATGGTATCGCAGTTTTCCTATTACGATACCGATTGGGGCATGATGTCCAGCGCGCCCGATATGGAGTCCGGGCACTACTTTGGTACCGACTCTTCCGGCCGCGACCTGCTGGTGCGGGTGGCGATTGGCGGGCGTATCTCATTAATGGTCGGCGTAGCCGCTGCGCTGGTGGCGGTGATTCTGGGAACGCTTTACGGGTCGCTTTCCGGCTATCTTGGCGGCAAAGTGGATTCGGTAATGATGCGTCTGCTGGAAATCCTCAACTCCTTCCCGTTTATGTTCTTCGTCATCCTGCTGGTGACCTTTTTTGGTCAGAATATCCTGCTGATTTTCGTTGCCATCGGGATGGTCTCCTGGCTGGATATGGCGCGTATCGTTCGCGGCCAGACCCTGAGCCTGAAGCGTAAAGAGTTTATTGAAGCTGCGCAGGTTGGCGGCGTTTCAACGGGCAATATCGTTATCCGCCATATCGTGCCTAACGTGCTTGGCGTGGTCGTGGTGTATGCCTCACTGCTGGTGCCGAGCATGATTTTGTTCGAATCCTTCCTGAGCTTCCTCGGCCTGGGTACCCAGGAGCCGTTAAGCAGCTGGGGCGCGCTGCTCAGCGATGGCGCCAACTCGATGGAAGTTTCGCCGTGGCTACTGCTGTTTCCTGCCGGTTTCCTGGTGGTAACGCTGTTTTGTTTTAACTTTATCGGCGATGGCCTGCGTGATGCCCTCGACCCGAAAGACCGCTAAGGAGCGCCGACATGAGTACGATGGAAACGGCGAAAGCGCCGCAGGCAGCACAACAATCCGGACTGCTTCTGGATGTGAAAGATCTCCGCGTCACCTTTGGTACTCCCGATGGTGATGTGACCGCGGTCAACGATCTCAATTTTAATCTGCGGGCAGGGGAAACCTTAGGCATCGTGGGCGAGTCCGGTTCCGGTAAGTCGCAGACCGCATTTGCGCTGATGGGCCTGCTGGCGGCGAACGGTCGCATCGGCGGTTCTGCGACCTTTAACGGTAAGCAGATCCTCAACCTTCCGGAGCGCGAACTGAATAAGCTACGCGCCGAGCAGATCTCAATGATTTTTCAGGACCCGATGACCTCGCTGAATCCGTATATGCGGGTAGGGGAGCAGCTGATGGAAGTCCTGATGCTGCATAAAGCGTTGAGCAAAGCCGAAGCCTTTGAAGAGTCGGTGAAAATGCTGGACGCGGTCAAAATGCCCGAAGCGCGTAAACGGATGAAAATGTATCCGCACGAATTTTCCGGCGGCATGCGCCAGCGCGTAATGATTGCGATGGCGCTGCTGTGCCGGCCTAAGCTGCTGATTGCCGATGAGCCGACAACGGCGCTGGACGTGACCGTACAGGCGCAAATCATGACGCTGCTTAATGAGCTCAAGCGCGAGTTCAATACGGCGATCATTATGATTACCCACGATCTCGGCGTCGTCGCCGGGATCTGCGATAAGGTGCTGGTAATGTACGCCGGGCGTACGATGGAATATGGTCAAGCGCGCGACGTCTTTTATCAACCATCGCACCCTTATTCTATCGGTCTGCTCAATGCGGTGCCGCGGCTGGATGCGGAAGGCGATGCTCTGTTAACGATTCCGGGCAATCCGCCGAACCTGCTGCGGCTGCCGAAGGGCTGTCCGTTCCAGCCGCGCTGTCCGCATGCGATGGAAATTTGCAATAGCGCTCCGCCTCTGGAGGAGTTTGCACCGGGCCGCCTGCGCGCCTGCTTTCAACCGGTGGGGGATTTGCTATGAACGCCGTAACGGAACAAAGAAAAGTCCTGCTCGAAATCGCCGATCTGAAAGTGCACTTTGATATTAAAGACGGTAAACAGTGGTTCTGGCAGCCGTCGAAAACGCTGAAAGCGGTGGATGGCGTAACGCTGCGTCTGTATGAAGGTGAAACCCTGGGCGTGGTCGGCGAGTCCGGATGCGGAAAATCGACCTTCGCGCGCGCGATCATTGGTCTGGTCAAAGCCACCGACGGTAAAGTCGCCTGGCTAGGTAAAGATTTGCTGGGAATGAAGGCCGACGAATGGCGCGACGTGCGCAGCGATATTCAGATGATCTTTCAGGATCCGCTGGCGTCGCTAAACCCGCGCATGACTATCGGGGAAATTATCGCCGAGCCGCTGCGTACCTATCATCCGAAAATGCCGCGTCAGGAAGTTCGCGATCGCGTTAAGGCGATGATGATGAAAGTGGGGCTGCTGCCGAACCTGATTAACCGCTACCCGCATGAGTTCTCCGGCGGCCAGTGTCAGCGCATCGGTATTGCCCGTGCGCTCATTCTTGAGCCGAAGCTCATTATTTGCGATGAGCCGGTTTCGGCGCTGGATGTGTCGATTCAGGCGCAGGTAGTGAATCTGCTGCAGCAGCTGCAGCGTGAAATGGGACTATCGCTGATTTTTATCGCCCACGATCTGGCGGTGGTGAAGCACATTTCTGACCGCGTACTGGTGATGTATCTCGGGCATGCCGTGGAACTGGGCACCTACGATGAGGTGTACCATAATCCGCTGCATCCTTATACCAAAGCGCTGATGTCGGCGGTGCCGGTGCCGGACCCCGATAAAGAGAAGAATAAAACTATCCAACTGCTGGAGGGGGAATTGCCATCGCCGATTAACCCGCCGTCGGGATGCGTATTTCGCACGCGGTGCCCGATTGCCGGGCCGGAGTGCGCTAAGACGCGACCGGTGCTGGAGGGCAGTTTCCGACACGCGGTTTCCTGCCTGAAGGTAGACCCGTTATAATCTCTGGGGCTGACGCAGGTCAGCCTTTTTTTAGCGAGGTTAACGTGGCTTTTCATATTCATGCCGCTCGTCTGCGGCTGTATCATTTACTCTTCGATCAAAACCGTCGCTCCGGCCGGCATTTTGAGGGATTCTGCGGCCTCTTTGCGCTGCTTAGCGTGCTGGTGATATTTATCGAGTCCGGATTGGGAACGCAATATCATCTGACGGTAGATGAATGGCATGTCTTTGTCTGGCTTGAGCTTATTGTCACCGCGGTTTTTACCTGCGAGTATATTCTGCGCATTATCAGTTGGCCGAATCCGCTAAAGTATATTTTCAGCTTTTGGGGAATTATTGATCTTGCCACTATCTTACCGCTCTACGTAATGTGGCTATGGCCTGAGATCAGTATTGAGTACGTGTTCGCCTGGCGGGCCATGCGCGCGATTCGCGCTCTGCGTATTCTTAAACTGCTGCGTTTTATGCCGTCGCTGAATATTTTCTGGACCGCCATCGTCAGCGCTCGCCACCAGTTGATCCTGTTCTACTCTTTTATTGCCATCGTGATGGTGATTTTTGGCGCCCTGATGTATCTGGTTGAGGGGCCGCGATATGGGTTTACTACGCTGAATGCGTCGGTTTACTGGGCGATTGTGACGATAACCACGGTGGGATATGGCGACATCACGCCGCATACGCCGCTCGGGCGAATTCTGGCCTCCATCCTTATCTTAATCGGCTACTCAATTATTGCGATTCCCACCGGCTTAATTACCACCCATATGACCACGACCTTTCAGAATCGCCGTACTCAGCGCATATGTTCGAATTGTCAGCATGCAAATCATGAAAAAGACGCCCGCTACTGCAACGCCTGCGGCAGTAAACTACCCGAATAAATAAAAAAGCCTGCTCTGGTTAAACCCGGCAGGCTTATTCTGTATCGTTATTTACTTAAGAAAGATTTTATTCGCGCCACAGGATATGACAGAGCTTGTGGTCTTTTTCACGGCACAGCAGCACGCGCGCAAAAATATCGTTAATCTCGCCGCCATCTTCATCGGCCAGGCCAATGACCACTTCCGCGAAGAAGTCAGGGTTGAGGTCAAAATCGACGTGCTCTTCCCAGTCAGGCGCCGGGTCAAAGAGCTCAGCGCCGCCGCGTTCTTCAAACTGCAGATTGAACAGAATGACATCCGCCGGGTCGAGGTTGTCGACGGCCAGCTCGAGGAAAATGTCGTAAGCCTGTTCAAGCGTTTCGTCTTCGGTCAGGCGATTGTTTAAATCCATATCCATGATTGCTACCCATTAAACATCTGATTGGCACGTTTTACAGCAACGGACTGAAGAAGTAAAACAGTCGCTCGGCGATCCGCTGCCACAGCGGACGTTTTAACCATAGCCTGGCGTCCAGCAGGCGCGAGCGGGAGATATAATCATCCTGCACCGCGGCCAGATCGCTGCCAAATCCGGCATCGTCAATCACCAGCGTAATCTCGAAGTTCAACCACAGGCTGCGCATGTCGAGGTTAACGGTGCCCACCAGGCTGAGCTCGCCGTCAACCAGCACGCTCTTGGTATGCAGCAGGCCGCCTTCAAACTGGTAGATCTTCACCCCGGCAGCCAGCAGTTCGGTAAAGAAGGCGCGGCTGGCCCAGCCCACCAGCAGCGAGTCGTTCTTGCGCGGCAGGATGATGCTGACATCGACGCCGCGCTGGGCGGCGGTGCAGATGGCATGCAGAAGATCGTCACTGGGCACAAAGTAGGGAGTCGTCATGATCAAATGCTCTTTGGCCGCGTAGGCGGCAGTGAGCAGAGCCTGATGGATCAAATCTTCCGGAAAGCCCGGGCCCGAGGCGATAGTGTGAATCGTGTGCCCGCTGGCCTCTTCGAACGGCATAATGTTCGCGTCCGGCGGCGGCGGTAAAATACGTTTACCGGTTTCAATCTCCCAGTCGCAGGAGTAGACAATGCCCATGGCTGTCGCTACAGGCCCTTCCATTCGCGCCATCAGATCGATCCACTGGCCAACGCCGGAGTCCTGCTTAAAGAAACGCGGATCAACCAGATTCATACTGCCAGTATAGGCAATATAGTTATCGATCATGACCATTTTACGGTGCTGACGCAGGTCCATACGGCGCAGGAAGACGCGCATCAGGTTGACCTTCAGCGCTTCGACGACTTCAATGCCGGCATTACGCATCATCGCAGCCCAGGGGCTGCGGAAAAAGGCCACGCTCCCGGCGGAGTCGAGCATCAGCCGGCAATGTACACCGCGTCTGGCCGCCGCCATTAATGATTCGGCGACCTGGTCGGCCATGCCGCCAGGCTGCCAGATATAGAACACCATCTCAATATTGTGCCGGGCGAGCTGGATATCGCGGATGAGCGCTTGCATGACGTCATCGGACTCGGTGAGCAACTGGAGCTGGTTTCCTTTGACGCCGCCAATTCCCTGACGGCGTTCGCAGAGTTTGAACAACGATTCGGCGACCGGGCTATTATCATCGGCAAAGATATGCTTGCAGGCTTTGAGATCTTTTAACCACTTGGCCGTCGAGGGCCACATGGCCCGCGCGCGCTCGGCGCGGCGTTTACCCAGATGCAGTTCGCCGAACGAGAGATAGGCGATAATTCCCACCAGCGGAAGAATATAAATGACAAGCAGCCAGGCCATCGCTGACGGGACCGCGCGTCTTTTCATTAATATCCGTAATGTTACACCGGCGATAAGTAGCCAGTAACCAAGTATAACCAGCCAGTTCACCACCGTGTAAAAGGTTGTCATAGATGAAAAATCCTTTTGAATGACTTGATGACATGAGTTTACGCATCAACATCCATCTGGCAAATAAAAACGCAGCGAAAGCGTTGGTTAGCCAGATTCATCGGTCTATAATGCAGGCTGTTTTCACTCGTAGAGTAGTTGTAATGAAGCGTAGTAGAACGGAAGTAGGGCGCTGGCGCATGCTTCGGCAGGTGAGCCGCCGTAAAGCACGCTGGCTGGAAGGCCAGTCGCGTCGTAATATGCGCATCCTCGCCATCAGAAAAGAGCTGGTTAAGCGGCAACGACACTCTCTGCTGTTCACCTTCTCTGAGTTTTGAGAGTCGAAACAAAAGGCACCGCTCGCGGTGCCTCTGTTTTTTGCCAACATTTGGTTCTTTAGAATACTTTTTTATACGGTTTTACAGATACTTTCTGATAAACCCCTGCGGCGATATACGGATCGTCATTGGCCCATGATTGCGCCGCTTCCAGTGATTCAAATTCCGCAATTACCGTTGAGCCGGTGAAGCCCGCCGCGCCGGGTTCATTACTGTCGACTGCGGGCATTGGGCCGGCGGTCAGTAAACGACCTTCATCATGTAATAATTGCAAACGCGCCAGGTGGGCGGGACGTACCGACGTCCGTTTTTCCAGAGAGTCGGCGATATCTTCAGCGTAGATAACGTAAAGCACGGCATGGCTCCTTATCAATAAATTGGCGAATCACGTTAAGTGAAACCGTCGTTGACTGCAATGCAAAGATGCTCACGATCCCCAGAATGCCACGTCCCGGCGGCTTTTTGTCATAAATCAGGGCAAATTTTGATACAAGCCAACAACCCTAGTTGAATATGATTGCTATTTGCATTTAAAATCGGGGCATCATTTTTCAACAGAAACGACTATGAGCGCAATGACCTTTGATTTACCTCGCCGCTTTCCGTGGCCCACGCTACTGTCTGTGGTTATCCACGGCGGTGTTGTCGCGGCGCTGCTCTATACTTCGGTACATCAGGTTATTGAACGGCCGTCACCCTCACAGCCCATTGAGATTACTATGGTGGCCCCGGCAGATCTGGAACCGCCTCAGGCGGCTCAGCCGGTCGTTGAACCCATCGTTGAACCGGAACCAGAGCCGGAACCGGAAGTGATTCCTGAACCGCCAAAAGAGGCGCCGGTCGTTATCCATAAACCGAAACCTAAACCGAAGCCAAAGCCTAAACCGAAGCCGGAAAAAAAGGTTGAGCAACCGAAGCGTGATGTCAAACCGGCGGAAACGCGCCCGGCCTCGCCGTTTGAAAATACAAATACGGCGCCAGCGCGCACCGCGCCGAGCACCTCAACCGCGAACGCTAAACCGACCGTCACGGCGCCGACCGGACCGCGGGCGTTAAGCCGTGGAGAACCGAGCTATCCTGCTCGTGCGCAGGCGCTGCGCATTGAAGGGAATGTTCGGGTTAAGTTCGACGTCACGGCGGAAGGGCGCGTGGATAACGTGCAGATCCTCTCTGCCCAGCCGGCCAACATGTTTGAGCGTGAAGTGAAAAACGCTTTACGTAAATGGCGCTATGAACCGGGTAAACCAGGAACCGGCATTACCATGACCATTCAGTTCCGCCTGAAAGGCGTACAAATCAGCTAATCCGCATAAGCAAGGCCCCTTACGGGGCCTTATCCATGAACACGTCATCAAGCGCTTTCTGCGCCGTCACCAGATGTTGTCCGCCAAACAGAATTGCGCGATTCAGCAGCGTATAGAGCTGGTAGATGGGTTGCCGCTCAAGAAACCCGGACGGTAGCGGCGAAACGGATTGATAGCCATCATAGATTTGCGGCGGCTGTTCCGGATGCAGCGGGAGCATCGCCAGATCGCATTCGCGATCGCCCCAGTAGCAAGCGGGGTCGAAAATATAGGGTCCGTTTGGCCCAAGCGCGCAGTTACCGGACCATAAATCACCGTGGAGCAGCGACGGCTGCGGCTGATGATTGCTCAACCGCTGCTGAATAATATCAACAAGGCTATCGATATCGCCAAAATGCAGGCCTTTCTCGGCGGCGAGCTCGAGCTGCCAGCCGATGCGCTGTTCGGCAAAGAACGTGGACCAGCGACGCTGCCAGGCGTTCGGCTGGGGAGTCGTGGAAAGGTCATTGTCAAAATCCAGACCAAACTGCGGCTGATCGCTCCATTGATGCAAATGGGCGATTTGCTGGCCTAACAGGAAAGCGTTGTGCGCATCCAGCGGGCGAGGGGGGAGATATTCCATGACCAGAAAACTATAATCACGATCGCTGCCTACGGCAAAAACCTGCGGTACGTTCACGGTTTTACTTCGCGACAGCAGCTCAAGCTGGTCTGCCTCGGCCGTGAAGATGGGTAAAAGCTCACGTTCGTCGCATTTTACGAAGTAATCGCGTCCGCCAAAGCGTAAATGCCAGGCGGCGTGGATCTCTCCACCGGGTAGTTCGTTTCGCAGTTCGATTTCAGCTGCTTCGGTATGCAAATCGCTTAACAAATTGCTGATAGCTTGCCACATGCCGTCTCTCCCCATGTCTTCCAACATTTCATAAGGTTAGCGCATAACCCCGGCGTAAAATTCGAACTGACGCACAACTGAACGTTTTCCGTTGCGTCAATCGCACTTATTGAGCTTTTATCCACTCGCTGAATGTTGACACGGTGACGTCAACGGCTCTTCCCAGCGCGGTTTCGGCCAAACTCGCGCTTAACGCTTTAACTTCATCGGCATTCTGCATGGAAAGCAGGCCGAAGGTATTGGTGCCGAGCTCGTGGACGTTCCCTTCATCATCGTTTAAGACAAGAGTAAACCCGGCGCGAGTGAGATGATTACTGAGTTCGTTAATTTCCGTTAACGTCTCTTCGTGGAAACGAACCGTGACGACCCAGGCGGTAATTTCGCTACTCATTTTTCACCCCGTTGTTATCCATGGCATTTTTAGCATAGACCATCATGCTGATTTGGCGACTCCCTCCGTTTTGCCAGAGGGAGAGAAGGAGATTATAAACCGCGCAGATAATCGTAGATTTTTTGCGTATTTTCCTGCGAGCAAAGGCGGGTGCCCTGATTGATGGTGGCCGCGCTACCCGCCGCGACGCCAAAGCGAACCATATCTTCAAGCGAGGCATTTTCCGCCAGCCTTAAGGTCATCGCGCCAACCATGCTGTCACCGGCGCCGACGGTACTCTGGCTTTTCATCGGCGGCGGTACGACCTGAACGCTACCATCGGCGTCAACACCAAGCGCTCCCTGTGCTCCCAGGGAGACGACGACGCGCTGGACTTTGCCGGAACGAATTAACTCTTGCGCGGCGAGCCGCACATCATCCGGCTGGCTCAGATCCCGCTGGACCAGCGCGCTCAGCTCTTTCTGGTTCGGTTTAACCAGTTCAATATTGCCGACATCAAGCGCTGCGGCGAGAGCATCGCCGGAACTATCAACAATACAGCGCAATCCATGCCGCTGCGCGTTTTTCACCAGCTGCGTCAGGTTTTCGACGCTGATGCCCGGCGGCAGACTGCCGCTAATTACCAGCAGCGAGCCGGGGGCGATAGTGAGAACTTTTTCCTCAATGAGGCGGAGCTCATCCGCAGTTAATGCGGCGCCAGGCATCACGAAACGATATTGCTCGCCGCTGGCGTTCACATGAACGTGAAGATTCTGCCGCGTCCAGTCGTGAGTCTCTACCGTATCGACGGGAACGTGTTCATCAGTCAGCAGCGCTGTCAGGTGTTCACCCGTTGCGCCGCCGACGGGAAAGATAGCCGTGGCGCTGCCGCCAAGAAAAGTGATGGCTCGCGCCACGTTAATACCGCCGCCTCCGGGTTCAAATACGGGGGCGCTACAGCGTAGCTTGCCTTCCGGGTAAATTTGCGGGGTTTGCGTGGCGCTGTCGAGCGAGGGGGCTAACGTGAGCGTATAGATTTTGGTCATCCGGTTTCCTCCATAATACGAATTTAGCTGCTCTGATTTTAAGCATGGCACTTAAAGGAGGTAAGGGGAAGCGACGACTAGCTTATGCCCCGGTACCCCTTTTTATCTTTATGAAATAAAAATTGTTTTGCGAAGCGTCTTATACAAAAAACGAAAGAGTAATTGATTGCTAAGTTAATCGTGCTTTTTTATAATTTACTCCCTTTCTTAGGACCGGCTATTAGCGATCCTCGCGAAAGCTCCCGGGACCCTCCTGGTCTCCTTATAGGTTGTACGGACTTAAAATTAAATGAAGCTTTTGAAGACAGTACCCGCAGCGGTGATGCTGGCGGGAGGGCTCTTTGCGTCTGCGTGCGCAATGGCCGATGATTCCGTTTTTACTGTCATGGATGACCCTTCTTCTGCAAAAAAACCTTTCGAAGGTACTGTTAACGCCGGTTATCTGGCGCAGTCCGGCAATACGAAAAGTTCCTCAATGACCGCCGACTCCACGTTGACCTGGTATGGCGATACCACCGCATGGTCGCTGTGGGGAAATGCCAGCAATACGTCGTCAAACGATCAGCGCTCTTCGGAAAAGTACGCGGTGGGCGGACGTAGCCGTTATAACCTGACCGACCAGAATTATCTTTTTGGTCAGGCGAGCTGGCTGACGGATCGTTACAATGGTTATCAGCAGCGTGATGTGTTCACCGCGGGTTATGGTCGTCAGATCATGAACGGCCCGGTACACAGCCTGCGTTTTGAATTTGGTCCTGGCGTACGCTATGACGAGTATACCGATGGTGATAATGATACTCAGCCGTTGGGCTATGCTTCCGGTACCTACGCCTGGCAGATGACCGATAACGCCAAATTTACCCAAGGCGTCTCGGTATTCGGCGCTGAAGATACGACGCTGAACTCTGAAAGTGCGTTAAACGTTGCGATTAACGCGCACTTTGCCCTCAAAGTAGCCTATAACCTGACGTGGAACTCTGAACCGCCGTCATCGGCGCCGGAACATACCGATCGCCGCACCACGCTATCGCTCGGTTATAAAATGTAATATTTTCAGGCCGGATATTCCGGCCTGATTGTTTTAAATTTAGCAATAAGTGGCATTATTATTTTTGGTCTCTTGTTTTGTTTTTTATAAAAAGAAATGGTCTCCATAATTTCCTCATAATTGCTATTTTGCTGACAAATATGCAGTCAATTTGACACGAAAAGATAAATATTGGGTCGGACAAAAATGTGATCTGGATCTATACTGTTCAACACAGGCGGAGATAACGAATCCGTTCTATTATCTGCAACAAATAAGAGAATGACTATCATGAGAAATAGCAAAATCGCACTCGCGGCCGTGATGCTGTGCACGCTGTCTTTTGGCGCATTTGCCGCCGCTTCCGCACCGCAGCCGGGTAATCACGATCGTACGCCAGTGGGCATTGCCAAAGCGACCGATGTCGAAGCGGGCTCCAACATTGCTCCGGGCTCACAATCAACCGGACAGTCAATGAACGACGCGTTTGATGTTCATAAACTTGTCGCCGGCGAATGGTCCTGATATTTAAACACCATTCATAACTTCTCTTTTATTATTTCGTCAAGCAGTAAACCGGGTAATGCTGTACCGGTTTCGCTTTCAGCGTTTGGTGTTAAATCGTCATAATTTATGTGAAATCATAAATATTCTATATGCGTCATATCGCGCTGTCGTCGTTTCTTCCGATCTATCGCTGAAGCAATTATGCAGCGTTTGTTACGCCGCCCCGTTTTTTTTCCATCAACAATAACCATTTAGTCTTATGTGACTTTTATCACGCACTAATGATGTGTAAACTAACCCTTGGTGTTATCAACAGGCGGCTGCAGGTGGGGACGTGTCGGTGAACGAGCGTGCACATATTTTCGCAGAGTGAAGCGGGAACTGGGTCTGAACTTGTTGATAATTATGATTATATTGTTTTGTATGTGCTCTTTCGTGCGGGGCACCACTGCAAATAAGGACATGAAATGCCTGTAATTACGCTTCCTGATGGCAGCCAACGCCATTTTGATCACGCTGTGAGCCCGATGGACGTCGCTCTGGATATTGGCCCCGGTCTGGCGAAAGCCACTATCGCTGGTCGTGTCAACGGCGAGCTGGTTGACGCCTGTGACTTAATTGAAAACGACGCAACGCTCTCTATCATCACCGCGAAAGATGAAGATGGTCTTGAGATTATTCGTCACTCCTGTGCGCACCTTTTGGGGCATGCGATTAAACAGCTGTGGCCAAATACCAAAATGGCGATCGGCCCGGTTGTCGACAATGGTTTCTACTACGATGTCGATCTGGACCATACCCTGACCCAGGAAGATATCGACGCGCTCGAAAAACGTATGCATGAGCTCGCCGAGAAAAACTACGACGTTATTAAGAAGAAAGTCAGCTGGCACGAAGCGCGTGAAACCTTTGTGAAGCGTGGCGAGAGCTATAAAGTCTCTATTCTTGATGAAAACATTGCTCATGATGACAAGCCTGGCTTGTATCATCACGAAGAATATGTCGACATGTGCCGTGGGCCGCATGTGCCGAATATGCGTTTCTGCCATCACTTCAAACTGATGAAGACCGCTGGCGCCTACTGGCGCGGCGATAGCAACAATAAAATGCTGCAGCGCATCTACGGTACCGCCTGGGCAGATAAAAAAGCGCTGAATGCCTATCTGCAGCGCCTGGAAGAAGCCGCTAAGCGCGATCACCGTAAAATCGGTAAGCAGCTCGACCTGTATCATATGCAGGAAGAGGCGCCGGGTATGGTGTTCTGGCATAATGACGGATGGACTATCTTCCGCGAACTGGAAACTTTTGTGCGTTCTAAGCTGAAAGAGTACCAGTATCAGGAAGTTAAAGGCCCGTTTATGATGGACCGTGTGCTGTGGGAAAAAACCGGCCACTGGGACAACTATAAAGATGCGATGTTTACCACTTCTTCCGAGAACCGTGAATACTGCATCAAGCCGATGAACTGCCCGGGTCACGTGCAGATCTTCAACCAGGGCCTGAAATCCTACCGCGATCTGCCATTACGTATGGCTGAATTCGGTAGCTGCCATCGCAATGAGCCGTCAGGCGCGCTGCATGGCCTGATGCGCGTACGCGGGTTTACTCAGGACGATGCCCATATTTTCTGTACTGAAGATCAGGTTCGTGATGAAGTTAACGCCTGTATTCGTATGGTCTACGATATGTACAGCACCTTCGGCTTCGAGAAAATCGTCGTCAAGCTGTCAACTCGCCCGGAAAAACGCATCGGTAGTGATGAGACATGGGATCGTGCTGAAGCGGATCTGGCGGTGGCGCTGGAAGAGAACAATATCCCGTTTGAATATCAACTGGGTGAAGGCGCCTTCTACGGTCCGAAAATTGAATTTACCCTGTATGACTGCCTCGATCGTGCATGGCAGTGCGGTACTGTACAGCTGGACTTCTCCCTGCCGCAGCGTTTAAGCGCCTCCTATGTTGGCGAAAATAACGAACGACAGGTACCGGTAATGATTCACCGTGCGATTCTTGGTTCGCTGGAGCGCTTTATTGGCATCCTGACCGAAGAGTTTGCCGGCTTCTTCCCAAGCTGGCTTGCGCCGGTGCAGGTTGTGATCATGAATATTACTGATTCTCAGGCTGAATACGTTAACGAATTGACGCGTAAACTACAAAATGCGGGCATTCGCGTAAAAGCAGACTTGAGAAATGAGAAGATAGGCTTTAAAATCCGCGAGCACACTTTACGTCGTGTCCCTTACATGTTGGTCTGTGGCGACAAAGAGGTAGAAGCTGGCAAAGTTGCCGTGCGTACCCGTCGTGGCAAAGACTTGGGCAGCCTGGACGTAAATGAAGTTATCGAGAAGCTGCAACAAGAGATTCGCAGCCGCAGTCTAAAACAACTGGAGGAATAAGGTATTAAAGGCGGAAAACGAGTTCAAACGGCACGTCCGAATCGTATCAATGGCGAGATTCGCGCCCTGGAAGTTCGCTTAACAGGTCTGGAAGGCGAAGCTTTGGGTATTGTGAGTCTGAGAGAAGCTATCGAAAAAGCTGAAGAAGCTGGAGTAGATTTAGTTGAAATCAGCCCTAACGCCGAACCGCCAGTTTGTCGTATCATGGACTACGGCAAGTTCCTTTATGAAAAGAGCAAGTCTTCTAAGGAACAGAAGAAAAAGCAAAAAGTTATTCAGGTCAAGGAAATCAAATTCCGACCTGGCACCGATGATGGCGACTACCAGGTAAAACTCCGCAGCCTGGTTCGCTTTCTGGAAGAGGGTGATAAAGCTAAGATCACGCTGCGTTTCCGCGGCCGTGAGATGGCTCACCAGCAGATCGGGATGGAAGTGCTTACCCGCGTCCGTGACGATCTGAGTGAACTGGCAGTAGTCGAATCCTTCCCAACGAAGATCGAAGGCCGTCAGATGATCATGGTGCTCGCTCCTAAGAAGAAACAGTAAGGCCTTCAAGTAGCAATGTCTGTGGAGCCTTTAGGCTCCGCAGCTGTTGTTCGCCTATGTTTCGTTTATTAACAATGCGAAGTGGAAGTTATTAAAATGCCAAAAATTAAGACCGTACGCGGTGCTGCTAAGCGCTTCAAAAAAACCGGTAAAGGTGGTTTTAAGCACAAGCACGCTAACCTGCGTCACATTCTGACCAAAAAAGCTACTAAGCGTAAACGTCACCTGCGTCCGAAAGCCATGGTTTCCAAAGGCGATCTGGGCCTGGTCATCGCGTGCCTGCCGTACGCATAAGTCGTTAACCCTTTTAACTTTTTAATTAGAATAGATACAGGAGAGCACATATGGCTCGCGTAAAACGTGGTGTAGTTGCCCGTGCACGTCACAAGAAAATTTTGAAACAAGCTAAAGGCTACTACGGTGCGCGTTCACGCGTATACCGCGTTGCCTTCCAGGCTGTTATCAAAGCAGGTCAGTACGCTTACCGTGACCGTCGTCAACGTAAGCGTCAGTTCCGTCAACTGTGGATTGCGCGTATCAACGCAGCAGCACGTCAGAACGGTATTTCTTACAGCAAATTCATCAACGGCCTGAAAAAAGCCTCTGTTGAAATCGACCGTAAGATCCTGGCTGACATCGCAGTATTCGACAAATTAGCGTTCACCGCGCTGGTCGAAAAAGCGAAAGCAGCTCTGGCATAAGCCAGTTGAAAGAGGGAGCTTGTCTCCCTCTTTTCGTTTCAAGGCTATCAATACATTGACTTTTATCCGCGTAAGCATTTCAATATCGGTCTTACGTTTTTTACCAGACAAGGTAATGCAAGCATGAATGCTGCTATTTTCCGCTTCTTTTTTTACTTTAGCACCTGAACTCAGGAGGCTAGCGCGTGAAAGAAGAAACGGAAAACAGCGCCAAAAAGCCTCCCCCTGTGGAGGCTTTTTTTGTATCTGAACTGGCTCGTTCTATTTCAAGCTCCAGACGCGTGGGTTGACCTGAATCATTCGGTCAACTGAAGGAGTACCTACGGTCTGCGGCTCGAAATAGTGAGAGCAAAATAATAACCATAACCGGTGTCTGCACCGACATAATGAGGAAAACCATGTCACATCTCGCAGAGCTGGTTGCCAGTGCGAAGGCAGCCATTAACGAGGCATCAGATGTTGCTGCGCTGGACAACGTCCGCGTGGAATACCTGGGTAAAAAAGGGCTTCTGACCCTTCAGATGACGACCCTGCGCGAGCTGCCTGCTGAAGAGCGCCCGGCAGCCGGCGCGGTTATCAACGAAGCCAAAGAGCAGGTCCAGCAGGCGCTTAACGCGCGTAAGACCGAGCTCGAAAGCGCAGCGCTTAACGCGCGCCTGGCCTCGGAAACCATTGATGTCTCTCTGCCGGGACGTCGTATTGAGAACGGCGGACTGCACCCGGTTACCCGCACCATCGACCGTATCGAAAGTTTCTTCGGTGAGCTCGGCTTTACCGTCGCGACCGGCCCGGAAATCGAAGATGACTACCACAACTTCGATGCGCTGAATATCCCTGGCCACCATCCGGCACGCGCTGACCACGACACTTTCTGGTTCGATGCGACGCGCCTCCTGCGTACGCAAACTTCAGGTGTGCAGATCCGTACCATGGCTAACCAGCAGCCGCCGATCCGCATTATTGCGCCAGGCCGCGTGTATCGTAACGACTACGATCAGACCCACACCCCAATGTTCCATCAGATGGAAGGCCTGATCGTTGATACCAACATCAGCTTTACCAATCTGAAGGGAACGCTGCACGATTTCCTGCGTAACTTCTTTGAAGAAGATCTGCAGATTCGTTTTCGTCCGTCCTATTTCCCGTTCACCGAGCCCTCTGCGGAAGTTGACGTCATGGGCAAAAACGGCAAATGGCTGGAAGTGCTCGGCTGCGGTATGGTGCATCCAAACGTACTGCGCAACGTGGGTATCGATCCGGAAATCTATTCCGGCTTTGCCTTCGGCATGGGCATGGAGCGTCTGACCATGCTGCGCTACGGCGTGACCGACTTACGCGCGTTCTTCGAAAACGATCTGCGTTTCCTCAAACAGTTTAAATAAGGGCAGGACAGAACAATGAAATTCAGTGAACTGTGGTTACGCGAGTGGGTTAACCCAGCTATCGATAGCGAAGCGCTGTCGGACCAGATAACGATGGCCGGGCTTGAGGTTGACGGCGTTGAGCCGGTCGCGGGCAGCTTCAACGGCGTTGTTGTTGGCGAAGTGGTCGAGTGCGCTCAGCACCCTAATGCCGACAAACTGCGCGTGACAAAAATCAACGTCGGCGGCGAACGTCTGCTGGATATCGTCTGCGGCGCGCCGAACTGCCGTCAGGGCCTGAAGGTTGCCGTGGCGACCATCGGCGCCGTCCTGCCGGGCGATTTTAAAATTAAAGCGGCAAAGCTGCGCGGTGAGCCGTCGGAAGGCATGCTGTGCTCCTTCTCCGAACTGGGTATTTCCGACGATCACAGCGGCATTATTGAACTGCCCGCCGATGCGCCGTTGGGTACCGATATCCGTGAATATCTGAAGCTCGACGATAACACTATCGAAATCAGCGTCACGCCGAACCGTGCCGACTGTCTCGGTATTATCGGCGTGGCCCGTGATGTCGCCGTGCTCAACAAGGCGCCGTTGAATGTCCCGGAAATGCCCCCGGTAGCCGCCACCGTCAATGACGTTCTGCCAATCCAGGTCGATGCGCCGGAAGCGTGTCCGCGCTATCTGGGGCGCGTGGTAAAAGGCATTAATGTCAAAGCGCCGACCCCATTATGGATGAAAGAGAAGCTGCGCCGCTGCGGTATTCGCTCCATCGATGCGGTGGTTGACGTGACCAACTACGTCCTGCTCGAGCTGGGCCAGCCGATGCACGCCTTCGATAAAGACCGCATTGAAGGCGGAATTGTCGTGCGTATGGCGCATGAAGGAGAAAGCCTGGTCCTGCTGGACGGCTCCGAGGCTAAGCTGGACACCGATACTCTGGTGATTGCTGACCATCAGAAAGCTCTGGCCATGGGGGGGATTTTCGGCGGCGAGCACTCCGGCGTAAACGATGAAACGCAAAACGTTCTGCTGGAATGCGCGTTCTTCAGCCCGCTGTCCATTACCGGGCGCGCCCGCCGTCATGGCCTGCATACCGATGCTTCCCACCGCTACGAGCGCGGCGTGGACTCCGCGTTGCAGTATCAGGCGATGGAGCGTGCGACCCGCCTGCTGATGGATATTTGCGGCGGCGAAGCTGGCCCGATCATTGACGTCACCAACGAAGCGACCCTGCCGAAGCCTGCGACCATCCAGCTTCGCCGCAGCAAGTTGGATCGTCTGATTGGTCACCACGTTGAGGATGCGCAGGTTAGCGATATTCTGCGTCGTCTGGGCTGTGACGTCACCGAAGGCCAGGACGAGTGGCAAGCCGTCGCGCCGAGCTGGCGTTTCGATATTGCCATCGAAGAGGACCTGGTCGAAGAAGTCGCCCGCGTCTATGGTTATAACAATATTCCTGACGAACCGGTGCAAGCGGGCCTGATCATGGGCACCCACCGCGAAGCGGATCTGTCGCTTAAGCGCGTGAAAACGCTGCTCAACGACAAAGGCTATCAGGAAGTGATTACCTACAGCTTCGTTGATCCGAAAGTACAGCAGTGGATCCACCCCGGCGAAGAAGCGCTGATTCTGCCGAGCCCGATCTCCAGCGAAATGTCGGCGATGCGCCTGTCATTGTGGACCGGCCTGTTAGGGACGGTGGTCTACAACCAGAACCGTCAGCAGAGCCGCGTACGCATCTTTGAGAGCGGTTTACGCTTTGTTCCTGATACTCAGGCTCCGCTGGGCATTCGTCAGGATGTGATGCTGGCCGGCGTGATTTGCGGTAACCGTTATGAAGAACACTGGAACCTGGCAAAAGAAACCGTCGATTTCTATGATTTAAAAGGCGATCTGGAGTCGGTCCTCGACCTCACCGGCAAGCTGTCCGACATCGAATTCCGTATCGAAGCCAATAATGCGCTTCATCCGGGTCAGTCGGCGGCGATTTATCTGAAAGGTGAACGTATTGGTTTTATTGGGGTTGTTCATCCTGAGCTGGAACGTAAGCTGGATCTGAACGGTCGCACGTTGGTCTTTGAACTGGAGTGGAGCAAGCTTGCAGACCGCGTGGTGCCTCAGGCGCGTGAAGTTTCTCGCTTCCCGGCGAACCGTCGCGACATCGCCGTCGTTGTGGCAGAAAACGTTCCCGCTGCCGATGTTTTAGCCGAGTGTAAGAAAGTTGGCGTAAATCAGGTAGTTGGCGTAAACTTATTTGACGTGTACCGCGGCAAGGGCGTAGCAGAGGGTTTCAAGAGCCTCGCTATCAGCCTTATCCTCCAGGATACCAGCCGTACACTCGAAGAAGAGGAGATTGCCGCTACCGTCGCCAAATGTGTAGAGGCATTAAAAGAGCGATTCCAGGCATCATTGAGGGATTGAACCTATGGCGCTTACAAAAGCTGAAATGTCAGAATATCTGTTTGATAAGCTTGGGCTTAGCAAGCGGGATGCCAAAGAGCTGGTAGAGTTATTTTTCGAAGAGGTCCGTCGCGCTCTGGAAAACGGAGAGCAGGTAAAACTCTCCGGGTTCGGCAATTTCGATTTGCGAGATAAGAACCAACGCCCGGGCCGTAACCCGAAAACGGGAGAGGATATCCCTATTACAGCCCGGCGAGTGGTGACTTTCAGACCTGGCCAGAAGCTAAAAAGCCGTGTCGAAAATGCGTCACCCAGAGATAAGTAATCTGAACTAACTAAAAAGGCCGCTATGCGGCCTTTTTTCTTTTCCTGGCCGAATACCGTAAAATCAATCACATCCTTTTTCTCGATTCAGAAATCTATGCTGACCTTTGCTCAAATTCAACGGCGCCGGAACCGGCGCTGGCTTGCGGTATTAACGTTGCTGCTGCTGGTCACGTCGACCATCAGCCTGTGCGCCGGCGACCAGTGGATTGGCCCCGGCGAATGGTTTAGCGCCAAAGGTGAGCTGTTTATCTGGCAGATTCGTCTGCCGCGCACCCTGGCCGTCCTGCTGGTGGGGGCCGCGCTGGCGCTGTCCGGGGCGATTATGCAGGCGCTGTTTGAAAATCCGCTGGCGGAGCCTGGGCTGCTAGGGGTATCAAACGGGGCTGGGGTTGGCCTGATAGCTGCCGTCTTGCTGGGAAAAGGCATGCTTCCAGGCTGGGCGCTCGGGCTATGCGCGATTGCTGGCGCGCTGGTTATTACCTTTATTTTACTGCGTTTTGCCCGGCGGCATCTCTCAACCAGTCGCCTGCTGCTGGCGGGGGTCGCGCTCGGCATCATTTGTAGCGCCCTGATGACCTGGGCGGTCTATTTCTCCACCTCTTTCGATCTCCGCCAACTGATGTACTGGATGATGGGCGGCTTTGGCGGCGTGGACTGGCAGCAGCTGTGGCTGATGCTGGCGCTGCTGCCGGTGCTGGCCTGGGTGTGTCTGCAATCGCAGCCGCTCAATCTGTTAGCGCTGGGGGAGGTTTCCGCACGTCAGCTGGGGTTGCCGCTATGGCTATGGCGTAAAGTGCTGGTGGTCGCTACCGGTTGGCTGGTGGGCGTCAGCGTGGCGCTGGCGGGAGCGATTGGCTTTATCGGTCTGGTTATTCCGCATATTTTGCGGCTATGTGGTTTGAGCGATCACCGCGCGCTGCTTCCGGCCTGTCTGTTAGCGGGAGCCAGCGCTCTGCTGGGGGCGGATATCGTCGCGCGTCTGGCGCTCTCGGCGGCGGAATTGCCGATTGGCGTGGTCACCGCCACCCTGGGTGCGCCGGTGTTCATCTGGTTATTATTAAAATCAGGCCGCCCGCAGTGACGGGCGGCCGTAAGCGGTGGCTAATTACCAGCCCTTAATCGCATCGCCTTTGTAGACTTCCGCTGCCTTGTCGGCAACCGCTTGAGTCTGGAAGGCCTCTTTCAGCTCCTGAACCTTTTTGCTGTCTTTATTCTCTTCGCGTGAAACGATGGCGTTGACGTACGGCGAGTCCGGACCTTCCATAAATAAACCATCGCGGGCGGCCGACAGGCCGGCCTGGGCAGAGAAGTTGGTGTTAATAATCGACAGGGCGACATTCGGGTCGTCAAGGGTACGGGTCAGCTGCGGCGTGTCGACTTCGACGATTTTTAGCTGTTTAGGATTGTCGATAATATCCAGCGTTGTAGGCAGATAGCCTGTCCCTTCTTTTAGCTTGATTAAACCTTGCGCCTGCAGCAGCAGCAGGCTGCGACCCAGGGTTGTGGTTTCGTTAGAAATGGAAATCGTCGCGCCGTCAGGCAGTTCGCTGATATTTTTGATTTTCTTCGAGTAGGCGGCGATCGGGAAAACGAAGGTTTTACCGACAATCGCAAACTTATAGCCGCGCTCTTTTGATTGCGCCTCAAGGTAAGGCAGCGTCTGGAAGGCGTTAGCATCGACGTCTTTATTGTTCAGCGCTTCGTTCGGCAGTACGTAATCATTAAATGAGATAACCTCCACGTCGAGGTTATATTTCTCTTTGGCCACCTGTTCTACGACTTTCCAGATAGCCTCATCCGGCCCGGTATTAATGGCGACTTTGATCTTATTATCTTCATCCGGTGAGCAGGCCGCCAGCAGCGCGACGGAGGCCGCAATTAACACCGTGCTAAACATCTTCTTCATCAATAAAACTCTCTTAAATTAACAATTAACGAAATGCTATTACATCCATTCATCACTGTACACTGAATTGCGCGCTCCCGGTGTTGAGATGAATTCATGTTGTGTGGCCTGTTACATCAAGAGACACTCCCGGGGGATTCAAAGTAGAATGACCCGGTCTGAATCCGCTACAGTAGATAGGGGTCACCTGAAGCAGAAACCGGTTTATTCACTGAGGGAAGGCTATGCAACACGATATTCTCAATACTGAAGTCACCACCATCGATGGTGAAACCACAACGCTTGCCCCATGGGCGGGCAAAGTGCTGCTGATCGTTAACGTTGCTTCAAAATGCGGCCTGACGCCGCAGTATGAGCAGCTGGAAGCGCTGCAAAAAGCGTTCGAAAGCGAAGGTTTTAGCGTGCTGGGCTTCCCGTGCAACCAGTTCCTGGGGCAGGAGCCGGGCAGCGAAGAAGAGATTAAAACCTTCTGTAGCACCACCTACGGCGTCACTTTCCCGATGTTCAGCAAAATTGACGTCAACGGCGAGCATCGCGCGCCTCTATATCAGAAGCTGGTTGATGCCGCCCCGCAGGCCGTCGCGCCGGAAGGCAGCGGTTTTTATGAGCGCATGGCCAGTAAAGGCAGGGCGCCGCTGTATGTCGATGATATTCTATGGAACTTTGAAAAATTCCTCATTGGCCGGGACGGACAGGTTATCGGTCGTTTCTCACCGGATATGACGCCGGATGACCCCCAACTGGTGGCCGCCATTAAAGGAGCTTTAGCGAAATAATGCCGTTTTTGATGCAGCTACAGGACGTAGAAGAGGCGGGGCGGCTGGCGCCGTTTTCAGCGGATATCCGGCCGGGAGAGATTATTCATCTGGTGGGGCCAAACGGCGCGGGGAAAAGCACGCTGCTGGCGCGTATGGCGGGACTTTCTACCGGACCGGGGCGGGTCAAACTGAATGAACGCCCTCTGAAGGATTGGCCTGCTCAGGAGCTGGCGCGTCATCGGGCCTATTTAAGCCAACACCAGATGCCGCCTTTCGCGATGCCGGTCTGGCATTATCTGTCGCTGCATCTGCATAACGACGCGCAAAACGCCCTGCTGACGGCTATCGCGGAGAAACTGGGCTTAGGCGATAAGCTTGGGCGCCAGGTGAATCACATCTCTGGTGGGGAGTGGCAGCGCGTGCGGCTGGCGGCGGTAATACTGCAGATTCATCGGCAGGCTAATCCGGTCGGGCAATTGCTCTTGCTGGATGAACCAATGAACAGCCTGGACGTGGCGCAGCAGTCCGCGCTCGATCGCGTATTAAATGAGCTCTGCGCATCCGGGGTTGCTATTGTGATGAGCAGCCACGACCTTAATCATACCCTCCGGCATGCCCATCGCGCCTGGCTTATCTGCCGGGGGAAAACCATCGCCTGCGGTAGTACCGCTGAAGTCCTTAACGAAGAAAACTTAACCGCCGCCTACGCCATGGACTTCCAGAGAGTCGAGGTGGCTGGTCATCTTATGCTCGTTCCGTCACAGTAGCACGCAGTCAGCTTGCCAGCGAATTGATAAACAAGCTAAATTATTCTGCTAACAGGATAAGGAACAGAGGATTCGTCTGAGATGCGTTTCTGGCTCGTTTTGTGTGTTGCGTTATTTCTGGCGGGTTGTAGCAGTCACCGGGCGCCGCCGCCAAATCCACGGCTGGCTGATTCGATTACCGTTGTGGCCAACCTGAATGAGCAGTTAAGGAACTGGCGGGGAGCGCCTTATCGCTACGGCGGCATGTCGCCGCGCGGCGTTGATTGCTCCGGGTTTGTGTTAATGACCTTTCGCGATAAGTTCGCGCTGCAGCTACCGCGTGAGACACGCGAGCAGGCGGAGATCGGCACCAAAATTGATAAGAGCGAACTGCTGCCCGGCGATCTGGTCTTTTTCAAGACCGGCTCCGGAGAGAGCGGTCTGCACGTCGGTATTTACGACACGGACAACCAGTTTATCCACGCCTCCACCAGCCAGGGCGTGACGCGCTCATCGCTGGATAATGTCTACTGGCATAAAAAATTCTGGCAGGCGCGAAGGATCTAACGTCAGCCGCCACCGGGCAATGGCAGAAGCGCGCACAATCCCCGTGCGGCTTATTATGGCAATAACCCCGTACTCGCCCCGTGTTAATAATTTGTTGAAAGCACTACACTGAAGGCAGGAGGAACCATGACCCTGTCTTTTACTACCCACTGGCGTGATGAACTGCCGGATTTTTACACTGCTTTAGCCCCCACGCCGCTGGAGAATGCGCGGCTTGTCTGGCACAACGCGCCGCTGGCGCGATCGCTGGGCGTCGCCGAGTCGTTATTTAGCCCGGAGAAGGGCGCTGGCGTATGGGGCGGCGAAACGCTGCTGCCGGGAATGTCGCCGCTGGCGCAGGTCTACAGCGGCCACCAGTTCGGCTCCTGGGCCGGGCAGCTCGGCGACGGGCGCGGCATTCTGCTCGGCGAACAGCAGCTCGCGGACGGTCGTCGCTTTGACTGGCACCTGAAAGGCGCCGGGCTCACTCCCTATTCACGGATGGGGGACGGACGGGCGGTGCTGCGCTCAACGATCCGCGAGGGGCTGGCCTCGGAAGCAATGCATGCGCTGGGCATTCCCACCACTCGCGCGCTGGCGATAGTGGCCAGCGACACCCCGGTATACCGTGAAACCGTTGAACGCGGGGCGATGCTGATGCGGCTGGCGGAAAGCCACGTACGGTTTGGCCATTTTGAGCACTTCTACTACCGCCGCGAGCCGCTCAAAGTGCAGCAGCTGGCGGATTACGTGATCCGTCACCACTGGCCGCATCTGCAAAATGAAGCGGATAAGTACATTGCCTGGTACAGCGACGTGGTCGCCCGAACGGCTGAAATGATTGCCAGCTGGCAAACGGTCGGCTTTGCGCACGGGGTAATGAATACCGATAACATGTCGATCCTCGGCCTGACGATGGACTACGGTCCATACGGTTTCCTTGACGATTTCCAGCCGGGATTTATCTGTAACCATTCCGATTATCAGGGGCGCTATAGCTTTGATAATCAGCCGGCGGTAGGGCTATGGAATCTGCAACGTCTGGCGCAGACGCTGTCGCCGTTTATCAGCGCGGAGTTATTGAACGGCGCGCTGGATAGTTACCAGCACGCGCTGCTCACGGCATATGGCCGCCGCATGCGCGACAAGCTTGGCCTGTTTACCCAGCAAAAAGGGGATAACGAGCTGCTGGACGGTCTGTTTGCCTTAATGGCGCGCGAAGGCAGCGACTATACGCGGACCTTCCGAATGCTCAGCGCCAGCGAGCAAGAGAGCGCCGCTTCGCCGCTACGCGATGAGTTTATCGACCGCGAGACCTTCGATAGCTGGTTTGCCGATTATCGCGCGCGCCTGCGTGATGAACAGGTTGACGATGCGCAAAGGCAGGCGCGGATGCGCAGCGTGAATCCGGCGCTGGTGCTGCGCAACTGGCTGGCGCAGCGGGCAATTGAACTGGCGGAGCAGGGAGATATGAGCGAGCTGGAACGTCTGCATAATGCGCTATCCCAGCCTTTTATCGACAGGACGGATGATTATGTCAATCGTCCTCCTGACTGGGGAAGGCGTCTTGAGGTGAGCTGTTCCAGCTAGTCGTTATTATCCCTGCCTTAATCGGCGGGGATAATTATTTGGTCAGGATCAGCTTACCTGAATGAGTCTGGCGCAGCAGGTAGCGCTGACCGCCGTGTTCAATCACTACCCGTCCCTCGCTGCCTAATAATGTGCGGCTGCTTATCTCTCTGTCCGTCGGAACAGGGTACGGGGCATTGTCTTTAGTTTTTTCTGCTGTGGCAGTGTTATCCATACGCGTCATAGCACTAAAAATAAAAATCAAGGTAACAATGATAATCATTATCAATAATGTTGTTTTTCACGGCAAGCATTATTTATCGAAATAGCCGATTTAGCCGGTGAACGAGCGGACGAGGGCGGTAAATAACCCCGCCGCGGAGACGGCGGGGAGGGGGAACTACAGGCGAGTGGCGGTTGCGGCGGCTAATTCATCCAGCAGCCGTTCGCTATCGTCCCAGCTCAGGCAGGGATCGGTAATCGACTGCCCCCAGGCCAGCGGCTGGCCTGCGACCACCTTCTGCGTGCCTTCCTGAAGGAAACTCTCGGCCATGATCCCGGCGATAGCGGTCGAGCCGGCACGGATCTGCTGGCAGATATCGGCGCACACCTCCAGCTGACGGCGGTGCTGTTTCTGGCAATTGCCGTGGCTAAAATCCACCACCAGCTGTTCCGGCAGGTCGAACTCAGCCAGCGCTTGACCGGCTGCGGCGATATCGGCAGCGTGGTAATTTGGTTTTTTGCCGCCGCGCATAATGATATGGCCGTACGGATTACCGCTGGTCTGATAGATCGTCATTTGCCCCTGCTTATCCGGCGACAGGAACATATGGCTGGCGCGGGAAGCGCGGATAGCGTCTACGGCGATACGGGTATTGCCATCGGTACCGTTCTTAAAGCCTACCGGGCAAGAGAGCGCCGAGGCCATTTCGCGGTGGATTTGGCTCTCGGTCGTACGCGCGCCAATAGCGCCCCAGCTTATCAAGTCGGCAATAAACTGCCCGGTCACCATATCGAGAAACTCGGTGGCGGTCGGTACGCCCAGTTCATTGACCTGCAGCAGCAGGCTACGCGCTAGCTCGAGGCCGTGATTCACCCGATAGCTGCCGTTGAGGTCGGGGTCGGAGATCAGCCCCTTCCAGCCGACCACCGTGCGCGGCTTCTCAAAATAGGTGCGCATCACGATTTCCAGCTGCGGCTGGTAACGTTCGCGCATGCCCTGCAGGCGGCGCGCATACTCCATCGCCGCATCAATGTCGTGGATGGAACACGGACCGATCACCACCAGCAGGCGACGGTCCTCACCGTTGAGGATTCTCTCAATGCGGCGGCGCGAAGCGGAGACGTGAGCTGCTACTTCGGCAGACACAGGATGCCGTTGCGCCAGTTCCGCGGGCGTTACCAGGCTTTCAATGCGCGCGGTACGCAATTCGTCTGTTTTATTCATTGGGGTCTCAAAAATCTGTTTCTTCCGCGGCGAAAATGCCGGGAAGTGATGCGCATCACGATAAACCAATCCCCGCTTATTGCAAGAGCAGGGCATGATCCTGTATAGGCCACGGGTGATAGCATAAACAAATTTTTAATAATGTACTAGTGTGTTAGTACATTTTGCGGCTTAACCCCATAATATCCATGATTTTGGTGGCGATCTCTTCCACGGAATAGTTGGTACTGTTCAGGCAAGGTATCTTGTTTTTGCGGTAAAGCGCTTCGACTTCGGTCACTTCCATCCGGCACTGACGCATAGAAGCATAGCGGCTGTTTTCGCGTCGCTCTTCGCGGATGGCCGCCAGGCGCTCTGGATTGATCGTTAAGCCGAAGAGCTTGTGCTGTAGCGGCTTGAGGGAGGCCGGAAGAATCAGATTGTCCATATCATCGGCGATAAACGGGTAGTTGGCGGCGCGGATACCGTACTGCATCGCCAGGTACAGGCTGGTAGGGGTTTTTCCGCAGCGCGAAACGCCGAGGAGGATCACCTGGGCCTGGTCGAGGTTACGCAGCGAAATGCCGTCATCGTGGGCAAGGGTATAATCGATAGCGGCGATGCGCGCGTCATATTTGTTGAGGTTGCCCGGCGTCAGGCCGTGGGTTCGGTGAGCGATGGGCGTCGGGTCAAGGCGCAATTCCTGCTGCAGGGGGGCCACCAGCGCCTGAACGATATCCTGACAAAAGCCTTCGCTTTGTATGATGATGTCGCGGATTTCCGGCAGCACGATGGAGTAGAACACCAGCGGTCGAATGCCGGTCTGCTGGAAAATGGCGTCAATTTGCTCCTTCACGGCGCGCGCGCGGCTGATATTTTCGACAAACGGCAGGGTTACGCTGCTGGTGGCGACCGGGAATTGCGACATGACCGCATGACCCAGAACTTCCGCCGTAATAGCGGTACCGTCGGAAATATAAAAGACGTGGCGATCTACAGCACTTTCCATTTTGACCATCCGGTATAATGAGTTTAATTGTCTGAAAGCTGATATTAAATTTAAGCATAACGCTCCAGGCTTTGTCTCATATTTAAAAAATGAAACGCTATTTTTATTTTTAATGAAAAGGTGAGTTCATTTTTCGCAACCGCGTATCTTTTGTATCAAATTTCATCAGATTTCTGAAGAATCATTAGCTTAGCTATATCTGGCAAAGAATCCTAAAAACGAAAAAATAATTTGCTTGAACGATTCACCGTTTCTTTCAGCTGGATAAATATGTCAGGATAAATCTCGTAGTCGATCGTGAATTATTTATCACTGGTATTAAATCACAAAAGGATTGTCTCGATGTCCAACAATGGCTCGTCACCGCTGGTGCTTTGGTATAACCAACTCGGCATGAATGATGTAGACAGGGTTGGGGGCAAAAATGCCTCCCTTGGTGAAATGATTACAAATCTGTCGGGTATGGGCGTTTCCGTACCGAACGGGTTTGCCACCACCGCTGATGCCTTTAATCAGTTTTTGGACCAAAGCGGTGTTAACCAGCGCATTTATGAACTGCTGGATGAAACCGACATTGACGACGTTTCCGCATTAGCGAAAGCGGGCGCACAGATCCGTCAGTGGATCATCGATACGCCGTTCCAGAGCGAACTGGAAAATGCGATTCGTGATGCCTATACCCAGCTCTCCGCCGATGACGCTGAGGCCTCTTTTGCCGTGCGCTCCTCGGCGACGGCGGAAGATATGCCGGATGCTTCCTTCGCCGGTCAGCAAGAGACATTCCTTAACGTGCAGGGCTTTGACGCCGTGCTCGTCGCGGTGAAGCACGTGTTTGCTTCGCTGTTTAACGATCGCGCCATTTCCTACCGCGTGCATCAGGGGTACGATCATCGCGGGGTGGCGCTTTCCGCCGGGGTGCAGAGGATGGTCCGTTCCGATCTGGCCTCGTCCGGCGTGATGTTCTCCATCGATACCGAATCCGGTTTTGACCAGGTGGTGTTTATCACCTCCGCCTGGGGACTCGGCGAAATGGTGGTGCAGGGGGCGGTCAACCCCGATGAGTTCTACGTCCATAAACCGACGCTGGAAGCGGGCCGTCCGGCCATCGTCCGCCGCACCATGGGGTCGAAAAAGATCCGCATGGTTTACGCCCCTACCCAGGAGCACGGCAAGCAGGTGCGTATCGAAGACGTGCCGCAGGCGCAGCGCGACGTTTTCTCGTTGACCGATGCGGAAGTGCAGGAGCTGGCGCAGCAGGCGCTACAAATCGAAAAACACTACAACCGCCCAATGGATATCGAGTGGGCGAAGGATGGTCATACCGGTAAGCTATTTATCGTGCAGGCCCGTCCAGAAACCGTCCGTTCGCGCGGCCAGGTCATGGAGCGTTATACCCTCCATGCGCAAGGACAGATTATTTCGGAAGGGCGCGCTATCGGCCATCGCATCGGTGCGGGTCCGGTAAAGGTCATTCACGATATCAGCGAAATGAACCGCATCGAGCCCGGCGACGTGCTGGTGACCGACATGACCGACCCGGACTGGGAACCGATCATGAAAAAAGCGGCGGCGATCGTCACCAACCGCGGCGGGCGTACCTGTCATGCGGCGATTATCGCGCGTGAGCTGGGGATCCCGGCGGTGGTTGGCTGCGGCAACGCCACCGATCGCATCCAGGAAAACCAGAACGTGACCGTCTCCTGCGCGGAAGGTGATACCGGCTACGTGTATGCCGAAATCCTCGACTTCAGCGTGAAGAGCTCCAGCGTTGGCACGATGCCGGATCTGCCGCTGAAGATCATGATGAACGTCGGCAACCCGGACCGCGCCTTTGACTTTGCCTGCCTGCCGAACGAAGGCGTAGGCCTGGCGCGACTGGAGTTCATCATCAACCGTATGATCGGCGTCCACCCGCGCGCGTTGCTGGAGTTCGACGATCAGGAGCCGGGTTTGCAGAACGAAATCCGCGAGCTGATGAAAGGCTACGACTCGCCGAGAGAGTTTTACGTCGGTCGCCTGACGGAAGGGATCTCGACGCTGGGCGCGGCATTCTTCCCGAAACGAGTGATTGTGCGTCTTTCCGACTTTAAATCTAACGAATACGCCAATCTGGTCGGCGGCGAACGTTATGAGCCGGAAGAGGAGAACCCGATGCTGGGCTTCCGCGGGGCCGGCCGCTATGTGTCCGAAAGCTTCCGCGACTGCTTCGCGTTGGAATGTGAAGCGGTTAAACGGGTGCGTAACGACATGGGGCTGACCAACGTCGAAATCATGGTGCCGTTTGTCCGCACCGTCGCGCAGGCAAAAGCGGTAGTTGAAGAGCTGGAACGCCAGGGCCTCAAGCGCGGCGAAAACGGCCTGAAGCTGATTATGATGTGTGAAATCCCATCGAATGCGCTGCTGGCTGAACAGTTCCTCGAATACTTCGACGGCTTCTCTATCGGATCTAACGATATGACGCAGCTGGCGCTGGGCCTGGACCGTGACTCCGGCGTGGTCTCCGAACTGTTCGATGAGCGTAACGACGCGGTGAAAGCGCTGCTGTCGATGGCCATTCGCGCGGCGAAGAAACAGGGCAAATATGTCGGTATCTGCGGGCAGGGTCCGTCCGACCACGAAGATTTTGCCGCCTGGCTGATGGAAGAGGGGATCGATAGCCTGTCTCTGAACCCGGATACGGTCGTGCAAACCTGGCTCGGCCTGGCGGAATTGAATAAGTAAGTTCGCGCCGGATTCTCGCTAAAAAGACCATCCCCGTCAGCAGTGGCGGGGATTTTTTTTGGGGGGGAGCAGAAAACGGACAAAAAAAAGCCCATCGTGGGAGATGGGCAAAGACTACACACAGCAATTCGTTGTTTCACTCAGGGGATTTCCATGCTTATAAATCAATATGTTGATTTATAACCGTGAGCTAATACTAGGCACTGAGGCTTTTTGCGTCGATCGGATTCCTCTCAATAGTTAAATTAAGGTAAAGAATCTGTGCAGCAAATAGGGTTAGCAGGCAGAGGAATGCGGGATGCGGTGAGAGATAGATTAGTATTTCTTAATATTTTAGATTGTCCCGCTCGATGGCTATCACGGGCGCAATGGGGAAAGGCGGGTTTCCCCGCCTTTTCGCTTACTTCTCCTGCGAGGCTCGCGTATTCAGCTCGCTCAGTTCTTCAAGCACCAGATCGGGGTCTTTCGGCGGCGGCGGCGCTTCGTTAACCCACGCATCGTACAGCCGCCAGGAGACCGCCAGCAGTACCGGACCGATAAACAGTCCTATCATGCCGAACGCCACCAGACCGCCGATAACGCCGGAAAGAATCAGAATCATCGGCAGGTCGGCGCCCATGCGAATCAGCAGCGGACGAATAAAGTTATCCATGGTGCCGACGACGCAGCTCCAGACCAGCAGCACGGTGCCCCAGGTGGTATCGCCGCTCCAGTACAGCCAGATAATTGACGGTACCAGGACCAGCAGGGGTCCCAGCTGTACGAGGCAGGTGAAGATCATCACCACGGTGAGCAGCGCGGCGTAGGGCACGCCGCTGACTGCAAGGCCAATACCGCCAAGCACCGCCTGGGCCAGCGCGGTAACGACCACCCCCAGCGCTACGGCGCGAATCGCCTGTCCAGCGAGGATCACCGCCGCGTCGCCGCGTTTGGACGCCAGGCGGGTGGCAAAATGACGGAAGCCATAGGCGACCTGTTCGCCGCGCCAGTACAGCAGGGCGCTGAACAGCAGCATCAGTCCGCAATAGACCAGCAGCTTGCCGATATGCGCCGCCTGGCCGACAAACCACGTGGTGGTGGTGCCAAGATAGGGGCGAATTTTGACCATAATCGCCGTTCCCCCCATCTCCAGTAAGTTATGCCAGCCGGTATACAGCTTATCGCCGATTAGCGGAACGCTATTTAGCCACGCCAGGTCCGGCGGCGTAAAGTTGCCGCTGGTAATCACTTTTATTAATGGCGTGCTGTTATCGACCAGGCTATTGACCAGCAGCGCAATGGGGATAACGAACAGTAAAAAGAGCAGTAGCGTCATCACCAGCACCGCCAGGGCGCGCTTGCCGAACAGCAGGCGCTGCAGGCGCAAAAGTACCGGCCAGGTGGCGATAACCACGGTACCGGCCCAGGCGAATGACAGGATAAAAGGCTGCACGACCCACAGACAGGAAATAATAATCAGGGACAAAAACAGCACCGACAGCAGAACTTGCGGTATGTCCCGGGGCTGATTGGGGTTAATCATAGTGAAGTTTTACCTTTGCAGTCGCGTCAAAAGGCTGACGCAGCGTAATTCCATGTACTGATAATAATATCAATATGTTCGCGCGCCTGATTTTGCCCTTAATTCTGGCGGGCGCATATGAAAAAAATGTGATAAAAAGTTGAGGGCACTACGCAAACGTTTAATCACTTACAACACAACATAGTCAGGCAGGGTCGAGCGTCATGATCCCACAGATTTCTCAAGCGCCAGGTGTCGTTCAACTGGTGCTGAATTTTTTGCAGGTACTGGAGCAACAAGGTTTTACCGGGGATACCGCCACCAGCTATGCCGACAGGCTAACGATGGCGACTGATAACAGTGTATATCAACTGTTGCCGGATGCGATTATATTCCCTCGTTCCACGGCGGACGTGGCTCTGCTGGCCAGGCTGGCGGCGGAAGAACGTTTTAAATCACTGATCTTTACCCCGCGCGGGGGCGGTACCGGCACCAACGGTCAGGCGCTGAACGCCGGGATCATCGTCGATATGTCCCGCTATATGAACCGCATTATAGAAATCAACCCGGAAGAAGGGTGGGTGCGGGTGGAAGCCGGGGTCATTAAAGACCAGCTTAATCAATTCCTTAAGCCATACGGTTACTTTTTCGCGCCGGAGCTGTCGACCAGCAACCGCGCCACGCTTGGCGGGATGATCAACACCGATGCTTCCGGGCAGGGCTCGCTGGTCTACGGCAAAACGTCCGACCACGTGCTGGGGGTGCGCTCGGTGCTGATCGGCGGCGACATTCTTGATACCCAGCCGATTCCGGTAGCGTTGGCGGAAACGCTAAGCGCTCAGCAGTCGGCTATCGGGCGTATTTACCGCACTGTCTATCAGCGCTGCAAAGCGCAGCGCCAGCTGGTTATCGATAAATTTCCCAAACTCAACCGCTTCCTCACGGGCTACGATCTGCGCCACGTCTTTAATGACGAGATGAGCGAATTCGATCTCACCCGCATTCTGACCGGTTCCGAAGGGACGCTGGCGTTTATCACCGAAGCGCGGCTGGATATCACCCGTTTGCCGAAAGTGCGTCGACTGGTCAACGTGAAGTACGACTCCTTTAACTCCGCGCTGCGTAACGCGCCGTTTATGGTTGAAGCCAGGGCGCTCTCGGTCGAAACCGTCGACTCGAAAGTGCTTAATCTGGCGCGCGAAGATATCGTCTGGCATTCGGTCAGCGAGCTCATTACCGACGTGGCGGATAAAGAGATGCTGGGGCTGAATATCGTCGAATTCGCCGGTGACGACGTCGAGCTGATTGATAGCCAGGTGACGGCGCTGTGCCAGCGTCTGGATGAGTTGATATCGCGCAACGAAGCGGGCGTCATCGGCTGGCAGGCTTGTCACGATCTCGACGGCGTGGAGCGCATCTACGCGATGCGTAAAAAAGCGGTCGGCCTGCTGGGTAATGCCAAAGGGGCCGCCAAGCCGATACCGTTCGCCGAAGATACCTGCGTGCCGCCGGAGCATCTGGCCGACTATATTGCGGAATTTCGCGCGCTGCTCGACGGCCACGGACTGAGCTACGGCATGTTTGGCCATGTGGATGCCGGCGTGCTGCACGTGCGTCCGGCGCTGGATATGTGCGATCCGCAGCAGGAGATGCTGATGAAGCGGATCTCCGATGACGTCGTAGCGTTAACCGCTAAGTATGGCGGCCTGCTGTGGGGGGAACACGGGAAAGGCTTCCGCGCCGAATATAGTCCGGCGTTCTTTGGCGAAGCGTTATTTGGCGAGTTGCGCAAGATTAAAGCCGCCTTTGACCCGGATAACCGCCTTAACCCGGGTAAAATCTGCCCGCCTGAAGGCGTTGACGCGCCGATGATGAAGGTGGATGCGGTTAAGCGCGGCACATTCGATCGGCAGATTCCCATCGCTGTGCGCAGCTCATGGCGCGGGGCGATGGAGTGTAACGGCAACGGCCTGTGCTTCAACTTTGATGCCAAAAGCCCGATGTGTCCGTCGATGAAGGTCAGCAATCACCGTATCCACTCGCCGAAAGGCCGGGCTACGTTGGTGCGCGAATGGCTGCGACTGCTGGCGGACCGCGGTATCGACCCCAATCAGCTGGAAAAAGATCTGCCGGAAAAGCGCGCCAGCCTGCGTACCCAGGTGGAACGTACCCGCAATAGCTGGCACGCGCGGAAGGGAGAGTACGATTTCTCTCATGAGGTTAAGGAGGCGATGTCCGGCTGTTTGGCCTGTAAAGCCTGCTCGACCCAATGCCCGATTAAAATTGACGTCCCGGAGTTTCGTTCGCGTTTCCTCCAGCTTTACCACAGCCGCTATTTGCGCCCGGTCCGCGACCATCTGGTGGCGACGGTTGAATCCTACGCGCCGCTGATGGCGCATGCGCCGAAGACCTTTAACTTCTTTATTAACCAGCCGTGGATGCGCAAGCTGTCGGAAAAGCATATCGGTATGGTCGATCTCCCGCTGCTCTCCGTGCCGTCGCTGAAGCAGCAGATGGTTGGCCACCGTTCGGCGAATACCACGCTGGAGCAGTTGGAAGAACTGAGCGCAGAGCAGAAAGCGAAAATGGTGCTGGTAGTTCAGGATCCGTTTACCAGCTACTACGATGCGCAGGTGGTCGCCGATTTTGTTCGCCTGGTTGAGAAGGTGGGCTACCAACCGGTATTGCTGCCGTTTTCGCCAAACGGTAAGGCGCAGCATATTAAGGGCTTCCTGACGCGATTCGCGCGCACCGCGCAGAAAACCGCCGATTTCCTTAACCGGGTGGCCGAGCTCGGCATGCCGATGGTGGGGGTCGATCCGGCGCTGGTGCTCTGCTACCGCGATGAATATAACCAGGTCCTCGGCGACAAGCGCGGCGATTTCCGCGTCATGCTGGTGCACGAGTGGCTGCCTCAGGCGCTGTCGGAAACCGCGGCCCAGGATAAAGGCGGCGAGTCGTGGTATCTGTTTGGCCACTGTACCGAGGTGACGGCGCTTCCCGCGTCCACCCGGCAGTGGGCGGATATCTTCGCCCGCTTTGGCGCGAAGCTGGAAAACGTTAGCGTGGGCTGCTGCGGCATGGCAGGTACCTACGGTCATGAAGTGAAGAACCACGCCAACTCGCTGGCGATCTACGCGCTCTCGTGGCAGCAGGCGATGGAGCGGTTGCCGCGCAATCGCTGCCTGGTCACCGGCTACTCCTGTCGTAGCCAGGTGAAGCGTATTGAAGGCAGCGGCGTACGCCACCCGCTGCAGGCGCTACTGGAGATTATGGGATGATTTGGAAACGTCACAGCACCCTGGAACAGCTGAACGCGATGGGCGAGGGGAACATGGTCGGTCTGCTGGATATCCGCTTCGAGGCGATAACCGACGACGCCATCATTGCCACCATGCCGGTAGATAGCCGCACCCATCAGCCGTTTGGCTTGCTGCACGGCGGCGCGTCGGTGGTTTTAGCGGAAACGTTAGGTTCGGTCGCGGGCTATCTGTGCAGCGAAGGCGAGCAGAAGGTGGTGGGGCTGGAGGTGAACGCCAACCACATTCGTTCGGTGCGCAGCGGCAGGGTTCGCGGCGTGTGCCGGGCGCTGCACGTTGGCGCCCGTCACCAGGTGTGGCAAATCGAAATCTCTGATCAACAGGGGCGCCTTTGCTGTTCGTCACGGCTAACCACCGCCGTGATCTAAGTTAACCAGGGGGGATTCCCCCCCTTACAGCTTTTGTATCCCTGGAACAACTATCATCGAAACGCCCGGGCGTTTTTACTAAGCCTCATTGCGTTGCCACTTCAACTATTCATACGAAAATTCCTGGTATATCTCCGTTCCGCGCAAGTTTAATAGCCCGCGGCGCGATGCCTACGCGTGCTGCTTATTTGACCGCCACGCTCGCAGGGCGTAGACCATTATCTCTCCGGTGGCAAGTATATAAATATCAAATATAAATTTCTCAAACATCACTAATAATTATGCTAATCTTTTATATACCAGAGATTTACAAGTAACGAGAGGATGGAGTTAGCTATGGGTATCATTTCATGGATCATTTTTGGCCTTATTGCCGGTATTTTAGCCAAGTGGATTATGCCGGGGAAAGACGGCGGCGGATTTATCGTTACCGTAATTCTCGGTGTCATCGGTGCAGTTGTCGGGGGTTGGATTAGTACTTTCTTCGGCTTTGGCCGTGTAGATGGTTTTAATTTCGGCAGCTTTGTCGTGGCGGTGATTGGCGCGCTGGTGGTCCTGTTTATCTACAGAAAGATCAGGAGCTAATTCGCGCTCCGTATCAGCTATGCCATAAAGTGAAGAGGCTGCCGCCATTGTCGGCAGCCTTTTTTAATATCCTGCCAATGCCTGTCCGGGCAATATCGCCTCTCTGAATCCTTGACCCAATATGCGCTCACCGGCCCGGTACGACGTCGGCCGGGGCCTGTTCCTTCATCAATATAAAGATCTGTCCGGCGACGGCGAGGCTCACGGATTTTTCGAGGGAAGAGGTTAATCGAGCAAAACGCTAATAATTAACAATACGACCATACACATCGACATGACATCTGTTTCTATTTCCATAATTCAGTACTACACAGGTTCCCGAACGGTCGCCGTTGCGACATTGCGTTAAAAGATGAAGGAAATTTAGCAGCGCATTCTACATGAGCCAGCCAGCAGTGAATAAATCTTTATTTTTGTGAAACGACAATACTTATAATGAAAACGAATAGAATTCGTTTCATGAATGCATTGGGCTGGCGACCGGATTGAGAGAAGAGCGCATGCTCAATCCTGTTAATCAGTACTTAGCAGGAAGCTTGTTGATTCTTATCAGTTTTCCCTCTTCCATTTCGATGAAGCCGCCGGTTTTTAGATCGGCCAGAATGCGCATAACGCCGCTACGGGAAAGCTGGGTTTTCTCCCGGATATAACGTTCAGCCGTCACGCTGTGCCGATAATCCGCTTCTTCCTCCATTAGCCTGAGCAACTGCTGGCGAATCATCTCGTAGGCCGTTGGCGCCCCCTGGGGCATGACGTTGTGATAGAGGCGGTTATAGACAAACATCAGCTGTTTAGAAAGTAATCCCCATAGCGCCTTCTCTTTAATAATTTCCTCGACGCGATCGGTGGTAAGAACGCCAATCAGGCACGGCGTGACGGTTTTAAAATAATCATTGAAGTAAATGTCTGTCAGGTTAGCGAGGCCGAAAATCGCAGGGCTGCGCGAAGTGGAAAGCATCATATCGTCACTTCTGCGGTATAACGCTATTGTCCCTTCAAGAATGAGATAACACATCCCTTGACCCTTCACCTGAAGGTCAAATCGCTCACCACGCCCTGTACTGTACGGAGTGCAGTATGGCTGTAAATGAGAAATAAACTCCTGTGCGTAAGGTGAGCCGCGAAATGCTTGCTTTGCCGATGACATAGTCAGAAATTCCTGAAGAGGATCGGACTTATTATAACCTTGCGCTTATCTCTTGCCACCCCCGCAGTTAATGGCACAATCAGTATTTCCGCGGTAGGTGGTGGATGTCGATCAGTACGCCGCGTTCCATCGTTATGTATTTACCCGTTCTTAGCTCCGCCAGAATGCGCATCACGCCGCTGCGGGAAAGATAGGTTCGGCTTTTGATATAGGCCGCCGCGGTGGTATTTTTCCTGATAGCTTCGGGCTCTTGCATTAATTCAACAAGTTGAAAGCGGATGATATCGTAGGCCGACATTTGCGATATCTGGGCGCAATGTTCATAGACCCGTGATGCGGTATAGATCAGCAGCTTTGAAAAATGCTCCCATAGATTTTGCTGCGCCACCACGCGATTAAAACAGTCCAGCGAAACGGCCGCGATTTCCGATGTTTCCAGAACTCTGACATACAGGCGTTCGGAGGAAAACTGGCTACATACGCCGAGAAGAAAGGGCGATGACTCGGAGTTTAAAACAATACCATCGCCACGACGATGCAAAGCAACGCTGCCGTGGATAAGTAAAAAACACTGCCGAACTTCATTATCGTAATAATGGACGATATCGCCTTTTGATACAATTCGCCTCTCGGCATGCGGCAGAATATTATCGATTAACCTTTCAATGTGCTTAAAGGGTTTTATACTCAGAACCTCAGCAGGCTCATTGCAGAGTTCAGGAATAATTCGCGTATTCATAAGATACCTCACTAACTTATGCGATCGTTTTTTGATCGATGTTGGGAATTATCTTAAAAAACATCATTTCAGGGAATGTTTACGTCAGGTCTATTAATAGACCGATCATGAATTTTCTCTTAACTAATTGATTTAATTGTTTTTGTGTTTTGGTCCAAAAATAGACTGGGAGACGTTTGATTAAGGAGTTCCTTAATTTAATTGTTTTATTTTTGTTAACTTTGAGTCTACGGGTAGACCGCGAAATAGATTGTGTGCTGAAAAATAGTTGTATAAATTTTGTCTCGTCGGCAGGGGTAATCCGGTTTGAATAAAGCGTTTCAGTGGTGAGTGATATACCACTGGTTCCCGGCAATATATTAAAGCAATGGCAAGATGCGGACATTAAGTATTTTGCCTGAATGTCAATAAAGTAAAACAGGATATGGCGTTATGAAAAAGACAATTGTTATTGCTATGCTTGCAGCAGGTTCTGCATTATCTATGAGTCATGCTTTCGCAGCAACGGGTACCGTTAATTTTAATGGCAATATTTTGGATGCCGCCTGCGACGTCGATGTCGCGTCTAAAAATCAGGTCGTGGTGTTGGGCGATTATTATAAAACTGAATTCCCGGCAGCCGGTTCCAGAACCGCCGCGACGAAATTCGATATTATTTTGAAAAACTGTCCGGCAACTGTTATCAATGCCAAAGTGCGCTTCGATGGAACCCCCGATTTAAGCAATTCCAGCCTGCTGGCAATTGATTCGTCGGTTCCTGGCGCTGCCACCGGCGTCGCAATTAACCTAATGACGGCGGATAAAGCCGACCTGCCTCTGCACGGCAGCAACGGTTATTCTTATACTCTCAGCAGCACCGCTGATAATACGCTGAATTTTTATGCTCAGTATCAATCGACTAATGCGGCGGTGGTCGCCGGTCCAGCTAACTCGGTCGCTAACTTCTCCGTAGTTTATAACTAAGTTTTTTGCAGTAATCAGTAGGGGGCCGGCCCGGCCCCTTTGTTTTAAGAGGTATACAATGCGTTTTATCAGAACATTTGGCCTGGCGATGACAATATTAACGCTGATGCAGGCGAGCGCTATCGCCGGAGTTATTATTGGCGGCACGCGGATCATTTTCGAAGGTGCGAAAAAAGAATCCTCCATCAGCGTTAATAATCCTGACACGACGCCTTATTTAATTCAATCATGGATAGATGAGCGAGACGGGGGGTCTGGTAAAACGCCTTTTATTATTACGCCTCCGCTGTACCGTCTGGATAGCGGACAAAAAAATATTGAACGAATTGTCGCGACAGGTTCACTGCCTCAAACGCAAGAAAGCTTGTTCTGGGTGAATATTAAAGCAATTCCCTCGGCATCAAAGCAGATGAACTCCCTGCAAATTGCCGTGAAAACGCGGATCAAACTGATTTACCGACCCGTCACTCTTCGTGGGTCAACGCCGGAAGAACAGGCGAATAAGCTCACCTGGCAAAGAAGCGGCGATGAACTTCAGGTGAATAACCCAACGCCTTACGTCATTAACTTCAATGAAATTAGCGTGGGCGGGAAAGCGCTGGCGCAGGTGTCGTATGTTTTGCCTGCTTCGACAGCCCGGTTCCCATTGCCGGAGGGGGCCGCCGGTAATGCCCTGACATTTAAAATCATTAATGACTATGGTAGCCCCGGAGCATCACATCAAGCCAATTTGTAACCCCTGAACACATGGCCCGTCCTGCGTTAAATAGGTTAATAGCGATGTCAATAAAAAATAATAAATTGCGACCTGCGCGTCTGGCGACGCTTATCGCCTTCGCGTTTACCGGTATTTCACAGGGGCTGTATGCCAGTGATTCGTTTAATACGGCGCTGGTAGAACTGGATAACCCCGGGGTGGGCAAAGCGGATTTATCGGCTTTCGAGTCTGGCTCCCAGGCGCCGGGAACATACCACGTGGATATTATTCTTGATGACCAGCTAATGGATACCCGGGATATTCCATTTGCGATGGCAAAGACCGCTGACGGTAGTGAAGCATTACAGCCCTGTTTGAGCATTGAACTCTTAAAACAGTGGGGCGTGAAAACCGATCTTTTTCCCCAGTTGGCGGTAGAAGAAAGTGATTGCGCCAATCTCCAGGCGATTCCGCAGGCCAGCGCCGATTTTCAGTTTGGCGCCCAGCGGCTGGTCATCAGCATTCCCCAGGCGGCGATCGACCTGCCGGCAAGGGGCTATGTGCCGCCGGAAATGTGGGATGAGGGGATTACTGCGGCCATGCTCAATTACAGCCTGAGCGGAGCAAACAATTGGGCGAAAACGGGTCAAGGCGCCAGCAGCGACAGCCAGTATGCGAACCTGCGTCCGGGTATCAATATCGGGCCGTGGCGTTTTCGCAACTACACCACCTGGTCACGGGAATCCTCCGGCCAGGATAAATGGGATACCGTTTATACCTACGCACAGCGCGCCATTATTCCGCTGAAAGGCCAGCTTACCGTCGGGGACAGCTCCGCGCCTGCCGATGTGTTTGACAGTATGCCGTTTCGCGGTGGCCAGCTGGCGTCAGATGACGATATGTTACCGGATTCTCTTAAGGGCTATGCGCCCGTGGTGCGCGGTATTGCTCGAACCAATGCGCAGGTCGTGGTGCGCCAGAACGGCTATCAGATCTACCAAAGCTACGTTGCGCCGGGGGCGTTTGAGATTAGGGATATGTATCCCACCGGCGGCGCGGGCGACCTCGACGTGACGATTAAAGAAGCCGATGGCAGCGAACAGCACTTCACGCTGCCCTACGCCTCGCTGCCGGTATTGCAACGGGAAGGGCGCTTAAAATACGCCATCACCGGCGGGCAATATCGCTCCTATAACAGCAGCGTGGATAAGACCCCTTTCGGGCAAGCCACCGCAATTTATGGTCTGCAGCACGGCATTACCCTCTATGGCGGCCTGCAAGAGTCAAGCAAATACCAGTCGCTTGCCTTTGGCGTGGGCAAAAATATGGGAGCGTTAGGCGCTATCTCCGCCGACGTTACTCAGGGCTGGTCAACGCCGGATAAAAAGGAAAAATCACAGGGCCAATCCTGGCGAGCGCGTTATAGCAAAAACTTCGCCGGGACCGGGACCCACTTTTCCATTGCGGGCTACCGCTATTCGACCAGCGGCTATTACGGGATGCAGGAAGTCCTCGATTCATATGGCGACAGCAGCGCGCTGCAGGAGCGCAGGCGCAACCGCGCGGAGCTGACGATGAGCCAGACGCTGAGTCGTGAGCTGGGGTCGCTTACCCTCAGCGCGGCGCGGGAAGACTACTGGAATTCCGCCAGGTCGATGGCTTCCTGGAGCGTCGGATACAACAACTACTGGCGCAATATTAGCTACGGCCTGACCTGGACATACAGCAGAAATGGCAGCGCTGCGTCATACGACGGCGGGCGCGGGCGAAACAGCGACCATGACCAGCAGCTGGCGTTTAACGTCAGCGTACCGCTGGAGAAATTCCTCCCGCAAACGTGGGCCAGCTATGGCATGAACGCCAGCAAGAATAACGGAACGACGCACAACATCGGCATCAACGGCGTCGCGCTGGAAAACAACTCGCTGAACTGGAATGTACAGCAGGGTTACGGTACGAATGGCGTGGGTTACATCGGCAATATGAACGGTGACTATAAAGCCACGTACGGCGAAGTGACGGCGGGCTATAGCTACGACAGAAATAGCGAGCGGCTTAATTATGGTCTGCAGGGCGGCGTTATCGCCCACGCCGACGGCATCACGCTTTCTCAACCGCTCGGTGAAACCAACGTCTTAATCAAAGCTCCCGGCGCGTACGGCGTGAATATTCGCAATCAACCCGGCGCGCGCACCGACTACCGGGGATATACGGTGGTCAGCAATATTTCCGTCTATCGGAAAAACGACCTGACGCTCGACCCGCAAAGTATGCCTGATGATGTCGAGCTGGAGATCAACACCGATACGGTCACGCCGACGCGAGGCGCGGTGGTGAGGGCCGATTACCTTGCAAAAGTGGGGCGCCGGGTACTCATGACCTTAACGGACAATAACCACTTTGTGCCGTTTGGCGCCGTGGTGACGCTTGCTGATGGTAATCAAAGCAGCTTTATCGTCGGCGATCGCGGCCAGGTTTTTTTAAGCGGAATGCCCGAACAGGGGGCGATAGTCGCAACATGGGGCCGCCAGTCCAGCCAACAGTGCCGTGCTGATTTCAGCCTGCCGCAACAATCAACCTACGCTGGAATAACCGAAGTTAGCGCCAGTTGTCATCAGGAACGTTAAAAATGAGATTGATTTATTCTGTTATTTTGCTCGGCTTAATGGCCGGATGGAATAGCGCGCGTGCCGGAACCTGCACGACAATTATCCCGCAGCTCTCCACGCTGTCTGTGGGAACCCTTACCGTACAGCGTGATGCGCCGGTCGGAACGGTTATTTTTTCTCGTAACGCGACGATAACCAGCTCTTATTTAACCGGATGCACCAACCCATTAATGCTTGGGTTTAGCATGCGCTACCTTAGCGCGACGCCGAGTAGCTACGGTAATCATGTTTACGCCACCAATGTCGCGGGGATTGGTATTCGCTTCTCTTCCGGGAATTACTTTGAAAACCCGAGTAATACCTTTTCTTATGAAGCGCAGTCCTCCTACGTGGAGTGGTGGGGCGGTAAAATTGAGCTGGTGGTCACCGGCCAGGTGTCGTCGGGCGCATTAACGCCGGGAACGATCGGCGTGGTGACGCTACAGGGCAGCGACGGCGTCTACCGTGACGGCCTGACCACCAAACTCACCGATGGGACCATTAACGCGCTGGCCTGCAATATCACGACGTCTCAACTGACCTTCCCGATTGGCGATATTTCAGCGGCAACGTTCGGCTCGGCCGTCGGCACCACGCCTGCGGGCGCGCAGAATACGCAGAATCTGGGATTAAGCTGCAGCGCCGGAACCAATATTAATGTATCGCTGAGCGGCGTACAGCATCCGGACGTTGCCGATACCAGCGTCATGGCATTAACGGGGCAGGGCAGCGCCGGGACGGCAAAAGGCGTGGGAGTCCAGCTTTTATATAACGGCGCTCCGTTGGCTATCAATAGCCCGCTGTTATTAAAACGCTCTGCGGGCGGCCAGGAAACGCTGCCGTTGACGGCCCGTTATTACCAGACCTTAACGTCCGTTGAGTCAGGCTCGGCAAACGCGACCGCCACGCTGAATTTGACGTACCAGTAACAGGTGAAAAAATGAAAATACCCCACAAAAAAATGCTTCTTCTGGCTTTTCTGTGCTGGAAAGCGTTTTCTGCCGACAGCGTGAGCGTAGGCGTAACGGGAAATATTGTTGCTTCGCCCTGTATATTTAATGGCGGAAATAGCAACTTCAATGTCAATCTTGGCGATATTCAGGCAACAAATATGGTTACGCCAGGGTCATCCTCCGACCCGGTGGCCTTTAATTTGCTGTTTACCAACTGCCCGGCGGGAACGCGCAGCGTAACGGCCTCCTTCACCGGAAACCCGGATCCGGTTGCCGGCCCTGACTATTATATGAATAGCGGTACCGCAACAAACGTGGCGATCGCGATGAGCGAAGCGGGCAGCGGCGCGCTAAAGGGGACGGGTTCCAGTATTATGCGCAACATCGCGGCAGACAGAACCGCCACCCTGGCCATGCAGGCCTCGGTTAAATCGATGTCAGGGGGCGCGACGCCCGGCAGCGTGAGTGCCGTTGTGGTCATGACGCTACAGTACAATTAAACCGGCAACCGTGTCAGCGCGACGCCGGTTACGTATTTTTTTATGCAATCGTCGTGACGCTGCGTCGTTCTATTCCCGCCGTTAGTCAGGCCTTTTCGGCCTCATAGCCGGTAAAGCTCCCACTTTTCTACCCGTAAGAGGTGACGGTCAGTCTGTTGCCTTCACGGCGGGTTGTATGCAAGGCAAATCATCTATCTCAAAAATAGGTATTTTCGATGCATATTTTAATTTTCCAGCAACTTCTGCCTTCCACCCCATAAAATACATTATTAATCAAAGTATTGAACAATTTATTCCATCTCCGATATCTCTCCTGTCAGGGTCTATGCTTATAAAAAGAGCCTGATGGGGGAATACCCCTTCTTCGGATGGGTTGAAGTGATAATCATTATCACTAACATAGCGGTATGTCCCGATGGCGTCAACCTATGAGGTAGAGCGATGAATTTACATGCAGGAACTTTCAATCCCGAAGATTTTAGCTGGCGTGGGCTGGTCATGACTCCAGCCGCCGCCGCCCATATTCGCGATCTGGTCCGCAAACAGCCTGATATGCAGGGGCTGCGCCTGGGGGTTAAAACCAGCGGCTGCGCCGGTTTTGGCTACGTTCTCGAATTAATCGCTGAACCGGCGAAAGACGACCTGCTCTTTGAGCGCGACGGCGCGAAGCTATGGGCGCCGCTGCAGGCCATGCCGTTTATTGATGGCACCGAACTCGATTACGTTCGCGAAGGCTTAAATCAAATCTTCAAATTCCATAATCCAAAAGCCCAGCACGAATGCGGCTGCGGCGAAAGTTTTGGCGTTCAGGCGGAGTAACTATGTCTCGTAATACTGAAGCAACCGACGATGTCAAAACCTGGAGCGGCGGGCCACTCAACTATAAAGAAGGCTTTTTCACGCAGCTGCAGACCGATGAGCTGGCGAAAGGCATAAACGAAGAGGTGGTTCGGGCGATTTCCGCGCGCCGCAATGAGCCGGAATGGATGCTGGAGTTTCGTCTAAACGCGTTTAAGGCCTGGCAGGCGATGGAAGAGCCGCACTGGCTGAAGGCGCACTACGACAAGCTGAACTATCAGGATTACAGCTATTACTCGGCGCCCTCCTGCGGCAACTGCGATGACGCCTGCGCCTCTGAGCCTGGCGCTTTGCAGCAGACGGGCTCCAGCGCGTTTTTGACCAATGAAGTTGAAGAGGCGTTCAATCTCCTCGGCGTGCCGGTGCGCGAGGGGCGGGAAGTGGCGGTCGACGCCATTTTTGACTCGGTTTCCGTCGCCACCACCTATCGCGAAAAGCTGGCGGAGCAGGGGATTATCTTCTGTTCGTTCGGCGAGGCGATCCACGAGCACCCGGAACTGGTGCAGAAATACCTCGGCACCGTGGTGCCGGGCAACGACAACTTCTTTGCCGCCCTCAACGCGGCGGTGGCCTCCGACGGGACCTTTATCTATGTTCCTAAAGGCGTACGCTGCCCGATGGAGCTGTCGACCTATTTCCGCATCAACGCGGAAAAAACCGGCCAGTTCGAGCGCACCATTCTGGTCGCCGACGAAGGCAGCTATGTAAGCTACATTGAAGGCTGCTCGGCGCCGGTACGCGATAGCTACCAGCTGCACGCGGCGGTGGTTGAAGTGATCATTCATAAGGATGCCGAGGTGAAGTACTCCACGGTGCAAAACTGGTTCCCCGGCGACAACAACACCGGCGGGATCCTTAACTTCGTCACCAAGCGCGCGCTGTGCGAGGGCGAGAACAGCAAAATGTCGTGGACCCAGTCGGAAACCGGCTCGGCGATCACCTGGAAATATCCAAGCTGTATTCTGCGCGGGGATAACTCCATCGGCGAGTTCTTCTCGGTGGCGCTGACCAGCGGCCATCAGCAGGCGGATACGGGGACCAAGATGATCCATATCGGTAAAAACACCCGCTCGACGATTATCTCGAAGGGGATTTCTGCCGGCCACAGCCAGAACAGCTATCGCGGGCTGGTCAAAATCATGCCCACCGCAACCAACGCGCGCAACTTCACCCAGTGTGATTCGATGCTGATTGGTCCGGACAGCGGGGCGCATACCTTCCCTTACGTGGAATGCCGGAACAACAGCGCGCAGCTGGAGCATGAAGCGACCACGTCGCGGATCGGCGAAGATCAGCTGTTTTACTGCCTGCAGCGCGGCATCAGCGAGGATGATGCGATTTCGATGATCGTCAACGGTTTCTGTAAGGACGTTTTCTCAGAGCTGCCGCTGGAGTTTGCCGTAGAAGCGCAGAAATTACTGGCGATTAGTCTTGAACACAGCGTCGGCTGATAACAAAGGAAATAAGATGTTAAGTATTAAAAATTTGCAGGTCGCCGTCGAAGACAAAGAGATCCTGCGCGGACTGAATCTGGACGTTCGCCCCGGCGAAGTGCACGCCATTATGGGGCCGAACGGCTCCGGGAAAAGTACGCTCTCCGCCACCCTGGCCGGACGCGAAGACTATGAAGTGACCGGCGGTAGCGTGGAGTTTAAAGGCAAAGATCTGCTGGAGCTCGCCCCGGAGGATCGCGCCGGCGAAGGCATCTTTATGGCCTTCCAGTATCCGGTGGAAATTCCCGGCGTCAGCAATCAGTTTTTCCTGCAAACCGCGCTGAACGCCGTGCGTCGCTACCGCGGCCAGGAGCAGCTTGACCGCTTTGACTTCCAGGACCTGATGGAAGAGAAAATTAAGCTGCTGAAAATGCCCGAGGATCTGCTGACCCGTTCGGTTAACGTCGGCTTCTCCGGCGGCGAGAAAAAGCGCAACGATATCCTGCAGATGGCGGTACTGGAACCGGAGCTGTGCATCCTCGACGAGTCCGACTCCGGGCTGGATATCGACGCGCTGAAGATTGTCTCTGACGGCGTTAACGCCCTGCGCGACGGCAAGCGCGCGTTTATTATCGTCACCCACTATCAGCGCATTCTCGACTATATCAAGCCGGATTACGTCCACGTGCTGTACCAGGGGCGGATCGTCAAATCCGGCGACTTTACTCTGGTCAAACAACTGGAGGAGCAGGGCTATGGCTGGCTTACCGAACAGCAGTAACGCGCTGCAGCAGTGGCACCATCTGTTTGAGTCGCAAAGCGGGCAGCGCAGCCCGCAGGCGCATCAGCATCTGCAACAGCTGCTGCGGCTGGGCCTGCCGACGCGTAAACATGAAAACTGGAAATATACGCCGCTGGACGCGTTACTGAATCAGACCTTTGTCGCCGCTCAGCCGCAGGCGCTGACGGCGGCCCAGCGAGACGCGCAGGCGCTAACGGTGGAGGCATGGCGCCTGGTGTTTGTCGACGGTCAGTTTAGCGACAACCTGAGCGACGATCTGGCCGCCAGCGGCTATGAAGTGCAGGTGGATAACGAGCGTCAGCATCTGCCTGACGCCGTTCAGCCCGAAGTCTTTCTGCATTTGACCGAAAGCCTGGCAACCACCGTCACCCACATCCGGGTCAGGCGCAACCAGCGCCCGCAAAAACCGCTGCTGATTATGCACCTGACGCGCGGGCTGGCGAGCGATGAAATGAATACCGCCCACTATCGCCATCATCTGGAGCTGGAGAGCGGCGCGCAGGCGACCATCATCGAACATTATCTGAGCCTCAACGACCAGCGCCACTTTACCGGCGCAAGGCTGACGATGACCGTGGCGGATAACGCCCACCTGCAGCATATCAAGCTGGCGTTTGAGAATGCGCAAAGCTACCACTTTGCCCACAACGACCTGGCGCTCGGGCGCGACAGCTCCGCCTTCAGCAGCAGTTTTCTCCTCGGGAGCGCGGTGCTCCGCCACCACACCAGCACGCGGCTGAACGGAGAAAACAGCAACCTGCGGATTAACTCGCTGGCGATGCCGGTCAACGGCGAAGTCTGCGACAGCCGCACCTGGCTCGATCATAAAGTCGGATACTGCAACAGCCGCCAGCTGCATAAAACCATCGTCAACGACAAAGGGCGGGCGGTATTTAACGGCCTGATAAACGTCGCGCCGCATGCGATCAAAACCGATGGCCAGATGACCAACAACAACCTGCTGCTTGGCCGCTTATCGGAAGTGGATACCAAACCGCAGCTGGAGATTTACGCTGATGACGTGAAGTGCAGCCACGGCGCGACCATTGGGCGCATCGATGATGAACAGCTGTTTTATCTGCGCTCGCGCGGCATTACGCAGCAGGCGGCGCAGCAGATGATTCTTTACGCCTTTGCCGCCGAGCTCACCGAAGCGATCGATGATGAGGCGCTCAGGCAGCAGATACTGGCGCGTATCGGCCAGCGTCTGCCGGGAGGTAACCTATGACATTTTCTGTGCAACGCGTGCGCGCGGATTTTCCGCTACTCCACCGCGAGGTGAACGGCCAGCCGCTAGCCTATCTCGATAGCGCCGCCAGCGCGCAGAAGCCGGAAGCGGTAATTAACGCCGAGGCGGGATTTTACCGCCACGGCTATGCGGCGGTGCATCGCGGCATTCATACGCTCAGCGCGGAAGCCACGGCGCGCATGGAGCAGGTGCGCCAGCAGGCGGCGACGTTCCTCAACGCCAGCTCGGCGGAAGAGGTAGTGTTTGTTCGCGGCACTACGGAAGGCATTAACCTCGTGGCCAACAGCTGGGGGAACGCCAACGTCGGCGCCGGCGACAATATCATCGTCAGCGCGATGGAACATCACGCTAATATTGTGCCATGGCAGATGCTGTGCGCCAGAGTAGGCGCGCAGCTGAGGGTGATCCCGCTGAATCAGGACGGTACCCTGCAGCTGGATGCGATCCCCGGCCTGTTTGACGATCGCACCCGCCTGCTGGCCATCACCCAGGTGTCTAACGTGCTGGGAACCGAAAACCCGATCGCCGCCCTGGCCGCTTTAGCCCATCAGCATGGCGCGAAGGTGCTGGTGGACGGCGCGCAGGCGGTCATGCACCATCCGGTTGATGTTCAGGCGCTGGACTGCGATTTTTACGCCTTCTCCGCGCACAAGCTGTATGGCCCCACCGGGATCGGCGTACTCTACGTCAAACAGGACATTTTGCAGGCGATGCCGCCGTGGGAAGGGGGCGGATCGATGATCGCCACCGTCAGCCTGACGGAAGGCACCACCTGGGCAAAAGCGCCGTGGCGCTTCGAGGCGGGAACGCCGAATACCGGCGGCATCATTGGACTGGGCGCGGCGCTGGATTACGTCAGCGCGCTGGGGCTGACGCAAATCGCGGAATATGAACAAACCCTGATGCGCTACGCGCTGCAGGCGCTGGAGAGCGTGGCGGATTTAACCCTGTACGGCCCGCCAAATCGCCTGGGAGTGATTGCCTTTAATCTCGGCAAACATCATGCCTACGATGTCGGCAGCTTCCTGGATAACTACGGCATCGCGGTGCGGACCGGGCACCACTGCGCCATGCCGCTCATGGCGTTCTACGGCGTCCCTGCCATGTGCCGGGCATCGCTGGCGATGTACAATACCACGGAAGAGGTGGACCGGCTGGTAGCGGGCCTGCAGCGGATCCACAAATTATTAAGCTAAAGGAAGTGACTATGGCGGCGTTACCGGACAGAGACAAACTGCTGCGCAACTTTAGCCGTTGCGCGAACTGGGAAGAGAAATATCTCTATATTATTGAACTGGGACAGCGCCTGGCGCCGCTGAGCCCGGAGGAACACAGCGCGCAGAACATCATTCAGGGCTGCCAGAGTCAGGTGTGGATCGTGATGGCGCAGGAGCCGGGTGGGGCTATTGCGCTTCGCGGCGACAGCGAAGCGGCCATCGTGAAAGGACTTATCGCGGTGGTATTTATCCTTTATGACCAGATGACGGCTAAGGATATCACCGCTTTTGACGTGCGCCCGTGGTTTGAAAAAATGGCCTTGACGCAGCATCTTACCCCCTCGCGCTCGCAAGGACTGGAAGCCATGATCCGCGCAATTCGCGCGAAAGCTGCAAATCTTAGCTAGAATAAAACAGTAGATTTCATTCTGTTATGCACGACGGGAGGCTAGCCTCCCGTCGTGCATAACAGGCCTGGCGTTTTATCAGCGAAAGAAGGAATCTCAGTATGAAACGCGCTTCTCTTATCACCCTGGCTCTTCTGAGCGCCCTCAGCGCGTCACACGCAGCCTGGGCCGTTGATTACCCCCTTCCTCCTGCCAATAGTCGTCTGATTGGTGAGAACCAGTTCTGGACGGTACAGGAGGGCGACCGCAACCTGCAGGCGATTGCCCGTCGTTTTGATACGGCGGCGATGCTGATCCTCGAAGCGAACGATACCATTGCGCCGGTGCAGCCTAAACCGGGTACACAGGTGCTGATACCCTCGCAGATGCTGCTACCGGACGTGCCGCGTGAGGGCATCGTCGTCAACCTGGCGGAACTGCGCCTCTACTACTTCCCGCCGGGAATGAATCAGGTGCAGGTTTATCCCCTGGGGATTGGTCAGCAGGGGCTGGAGACGCCGGAGATGACCACCCGTATCGGGCAGAAAATCCCGAACCCCACCTGGACGCCGACGGCGGGCATCCGCGCCCGCTCGCTGGAGAAGGGGATTAAACTGCCGCCGGTGGTGCCCGCAGGGCCGAATAACCCGCTAGGTCGCTATGCGCTGCGTCTGGCGTACGGCAACGGTGAATATCTTATTCATGGCACCAGCGCGCCGGACAGCGTCGGTCTGCGCGTAAGCTCCGGCTGCATGCGCATGAACGCGGCGGACATCCAGGCGTTATTCAATCAGGTGAAAAGCGGCACCCCGGTGCGGATAATCAACCAGCCGGTCAAATTCGCCGTGGAGCCGGACGGTAAGCGCTATGTTGAAGTCCATCGCCCGCTGACGCCGGATGAGAGCAGCAACGCGCAGACCATGGCCTATACGCTACCGGCGGAGTTTCATCAGTTTGCGGGGGATAAAGCGGTTGACGAGGCGCAGCTTAAACGCGCGCTGACCAGACGAGCAGGCTATCCGGTGGCGATCTCCGCGGGCAAAAGCGCCGCGTCGGGCCTGTCGGTACAGAATACGCCGCTGGATGAAGCGAAAAGCGTGCAGTAGGCGGGGATGCGGAAGGCAAAAAAAATGGCGCACAATGTGCGCCATTTTTATTACACAGATACTATTACTTACGGTATTTAGTAGCTGCGTTGTCCAGACGCTGGTTAGCGCGAGCTGCGTCATCTTTAGCAGCCTGAACGTCGGAACGCATTGCGTTCACGTCGTTGCTCAGCTGGTCAACTTTAGCGTTCAGAGTCTGAACGTCAGAAGACAGCTGATCGATTTTAGCATTGCTGGAGCAACCAGCCAGCAGAGTAGAACCCAGGATTACCGCGCCCAGTACCAGTTTAGTACGATTCATTATTAATACCCTCTAGATTGAGTTAATCTCCATGTAGCGTTACAAGTATTACACAAACTTTTTTGTGATGAGAATATTTTTTTACCTGAATACGCTTATTTTTGATCGTTCGCTCAAAGAAGCATCGAAATCATCACGTAACTTTAAAAAGGCGAGTGAAAACAGCGCGCTTCCATCGGATTCATCTTAGATAATCTCGCGTTAAATAGTAAATTCCGATTTGCATTTTTATTAATAGCGGCTAGTGCCGGAATAAAAAAAAGCGCCCCGAGAGGCGCTTTTAAAGGAAATACTAATTAACCTGTAAATTATTACAGCACGTGCACGGAAGCGGTATTGGTGGTTCCGCTCGGGACTAACGCGCCGGAAACCATAACAACCACGTCGCCTTTACGCGCCAGGCCGCTCTGCAGCGCCAGTTCTTTACCCTGGATGTAGAACGCATCGGTAGAGGAGATATCTTCAACCAGCTGCGCCACAACGCCTTTGCTCAGCACCAACTGACGCGCGGTGGTTTCGTTGGTGGTCAGCGCCAGGATAGTGGCATCCGGGAAGTATTTACGTACGGCGCGCGCGGATTTACCGCCCTGGGTTGCCACAACGATCAGCGGCGCTTCCAGTTTTTCAGCCGTTTCTACCGCACCGCGGCACACCGCTTCGGTGATGCGCAGCTTACGGTTGTCGTTGTTGTACTCAAGACGGCTGGTCATGACGCGGTCGGTACGTTCGCAGATGGTCGCCATGATGGTGACCGCTTCCAGCGGGTATTTACCTTTCGCGGATTCGCCGGACAGCATAACTGCGTCGGTGCCGTCGAGGATGGCGTTGGCCACGTCGCCTGCTTCCGCACGGGTCGGACGCGGGTTTTTGATCATGGAATCCAGCATCTGGGTCGCGGTGATAACGACTTTACGCGCGCGGATACATTTCTCGATCATCATCTTCTGCGCGAAGATAACTTCTTCAACCGGGATTTCAACGCCCAGGTCGCCACGGGCTACCATGATGCCGTCAGAGGCTTCGAGGATTTCGTCGAAGTTGTTCAGGCCTTCCTGGTTTTCGATTTTGGAGATGATCTGGATCTTCTCGCCGCCGTGGGCTTTCAGGTGCTCACGGATTTCAACAACGTCAGAACGCTTACGGATAAAGGATGCCGCAACAAAGTCAACGCCCTGTTCGCAACCGAAGATCAGATCCTGTTTGTCTTTTTCAGCCAGCGCCGGCAGCGCGATAGATACGCCCGGCAGGTTAACGCCTTTGTTCTCGCCGAGGTCGCCGTTGTTCAGCACTTTACAAACAACTTTGTTGCCTTCGATAGCGGTCACTTCCATACCGATCAGACCATCGTCAACCAGTACCGTGTTGCCAACGCTCAGGTCGCTGGTGAAGCCTTCATAGGTCACCGCAACGATTTCGTTATTACCGACAACGGATTTATCGGTGGTGAAGGTGAAGGTCTGGCCCGCTTTCAGGGAGACGTCGTTGCCGCCTTCCAGCTTAATGGTACGGATTTCCGGACCTTTGGTGTCCAGCAGGATTGCCGCTTTCTTACCGGTTTTACTCATCACATTGCGCAGATTCTGGATGCGCTGACCGTGTTCCGCATAGTCACCGTGAGAGAAGTTCAGACGCATAACGTTCATGCCCGCGTCCAGCATTTTGGTCAACATCTCTTCGGATTCGGTTTTCGGACCGATGGTGCAAACAATTTTGGTCTTTTTCATGACAGTTTAATCTTTAAGTTGTGAAGGATAGGGATGGGGAATCTGACTCCGTGGGCGCACTGCCGCAGAGTTAAACCTGTATTACGAAAGTTGCTATGCCACGCTCTAAGGATAGGTGACAACAAAAGAGCGTGCAGAAGAATGTGTGCTGGCGGTTCAGCCCATGAAAAGAGGCAACGTGTTATGCGTTTAGTCATGCAATCCAATGCGCTGAAACCATTCAATAAGAATTTGTTGGGCATTATACGTTGCCCAATCCAAAAAAGAAAATGAAAACCATGTTTCATTTCTATAGTTACATACTTAACAAAATGCAAACTAATCCTATGCTTATGCGCAACACATTTTTTCATCACCTGACAAGATAAAGAGGGTGGAAACGCGGGTTTATTCACAAGTTTGGCCGGGAAAAGCGGTCTCTGAGGCGAAAACGGCGCGCTGGTTTGCTTTAAGCGGGAAATATATCAATAATGATTTGATTGATAATGAAAATTTGAGAGCGGAATACGATGGGAAACACAGCCAAAGATGAGGCGTTGTATCAGGAAATGTGCCGGGTGGTCGGTAAAGTCGTGCTGGAGATGCGCGACCTGGGCCAGGAGCCGAAGCATATCGTTATCGCCGGCGTGGTGCGTACCGCCCTCGCGAACCCAAAGGTCAAACGTTCCGCCCTGACGCAGGAAGCGATGGAGAAGGTGGTCCACGCGCTTTCCGGAAGCTAGACGCCTCCGGGCACTACCCGCGCGCTTCAGGAAATCACGAAGCGGATCACCGCTTTTACCGCAATATCGCAGTGGTGGGCGACCATGGCCTCATCATCGATCGCCGGCATCGGATCGTCCAGGTACAGGCTGCTAAAGGTATAAAAGTTCGACACCTGATAGAAGCTAAAGCTGCTGATCAATCGATGCACATCGCGCGCTTCCAGCCCCGCCTGAAACACGCCTTGTCGCTGACCACGCTGAAGAATATCTTCCAGAATCGACAGGGCGGTGCGGTTTAGCGGTTTCAGCTGGCCCGAGCTTTTCAGCCACTTCCCGCGCTGCATGTTTTCCATACAGATGACCCGCATATAGTCGGCGTGGGTGGCGTGATAGCGCACGCTCCACTTCACCAGCTGCACCAGCGCCTCGACCGGCGGCACGTTTTCCAGCCCAAGCTGCTGCTCGGTTTCGCGGATCCTTGCGTAGACGTGCTGCAGCACGGCCTGATAAAGCTGCTCTTTGGTCTTGAAGTAATAGACCACCATGCGTTTGGTGGTCTGCGCTTCGGTGGCGATTTGCTCCATCCGCGCCCCCGACAGTCCATGCTCGGCGAAAACGGTAATGGCGGCGGCGAAGATCCGCTCTTTCAGAGACTGCGCTTCATCATGAGCAACGACGGACATAACGGCTCCTTTTCTTGAGATGCAAAAAATACACATATTGATCACAATTTAGCAACCAACCATAGCGCGATTGAACCAAATGATACATATTCAGGTCATTACCTCAGCCAATGACCCGAGGACACTATGTTGCGCTCCATCGCCACCGTCTCGATCTCCGGTACCTTACCCGAAAAGCTCCATGCCATCGCGGCGGCAGGCTATCAGGGCGTCGAAATCTTCGAAAACGATCTGCTCTATTATACCGGTACCCCGGCTGATATCCGCCACCTGGCGGCAGATTTAGGGCTAAAAATCACGCTTTTTCAACCGTTTCGTGATTTTGAAGGCGCCAGCCGCAGCCAGTTCGCCGCCAATATGGAACGCGCCAGGCGCAAATTTGCGCTTATGCATGAGCTGGGCTGCGACACTATGCTGCTGTGCAGCAACGTTCAGCCGGACTGTTCCGCCGACGTCGAGCTGCAGATCGCGGATTTGCGCGCCCTGGCTGAACTGGCGGAGCAGGAACAAATCCGCATCGGCTACGAGGCGCTGGCCTGGGGCACCCACGTCAACCGTTGGCATCAGGCCTGGTCACGGGTCAAAAGCGTCAACAGTCCGGCGCTGGGCATTGTGCTCGATAGCTTCCACGTGCTGGCGCGCGGCGACACGCTGCAGCGGCTAGGGGAAGTACCGCCGGAGAAAATCACCTTTGTGCAGATGGCCGATGCGCCGCTGATGAAAATGGATATTCTGGAGTGGAGCCGGCACTTCCGCTGCTTTCCCGCTCAGGGGCAGCTGCCGCTGGTGGATTTTGCCTGCGATCTTACCCGCTGCGGCTATCGCGGTCCCTGGTCGCTGGAAATTTTCAACGACAGCTTCCGGGCGTCGCCCAACGGCGCGACGGCGAAAGATGGCTATCGCTCGCTGCTGTGGCTGGAAGAGCAGGTCCGTCAGCGGCTACCGGAAAGCCGGGCGCCGCTTTTTGCTCCCGTTGAACTGCCCCTCTACGCCGGGCTGGAGTTTATCGAGTTTGCCGCCGCGCCGGCGCAGGCGGGCGAGCTCGGACAAACGCTGGCGCAGCTCGGCTTTGCCGAGGAGGGGAGCCATCGCTCAAAACGGGTCTCCCTCTGGCGCAACGGCGGGGCGCGGGTGGTAGTCAACGCCCAGCCGCACAGCTGGGCCGACCATTTTCACCAGCGTCACGGGGTTTCCCTCTGCGCCATGGCGCTGCGCGTCAGCCAGAGCGCGGCGATCGTGGAACGCGCCCGCGCATACGGCTACGCCACCTGGCAGGGCGATGCCGGGCCGAATGAAAGCCCGATCCCGGCGGTTTGCGCGCCGGACGGCAGCCTTATTTATCTGATTGAGGTGGGGGATGACATCTATACTCGCGATTTTCATCTGCGCGCGAACCTCACGCCGCGCGACGATTATCAGGGTATCGATCATCTGGCTCTCGGCATGGAAGCGGACAGCCGCGATAACTGGATCATTTTTTTCCGCAGCGTTTTCGGCTTTATCCTCGAGCATGAACAAACGCTACCCGATCCGTACGGGCTGGTGCGCAGCCTGGCGGTACGCAGTCCGCAGGGCGACATTCGCCTCGCGCTCAATATTTCGCAAAGCCGCGCCACGCAAATTGCCCGTTCGGTCGCCTGTTATCAGGGCGCCGGTTTACAGCACGCGGCGTTTGCCTGCCGCGATTTACCCGCCACGCTCGCCAGCCTGCCGCAGATTGCGGTCGAGGCGCTGCCCATCCCGGCGAACTATTATGACGATCTGCTGGCCCGTTTTGGCGAAGACGCTCAGGTTAACCTTTTGAAGAATCATCAGATTCTTTATGACCGCGATCGAGACGGCGGGGAGTTCCTGCATCTTTATACCCGCCCATTTTCTGCCGGACGCTTTTTCTTTGAATTGACCGAGCGGCGCAACGGTTACGCACTTTATGGTGCTGTAAATGCAGCTGTACGCTTGTCAGCAATGCAGTACACCTAGTAATGTAGCAGATGGTTCACAACCCAACGTCGCAAACACAATAACAACATCCGGCTGTACCCTATGACAGGAAACGACTATGAACTCTTATAGCCATAATCAGACGACGGCGGCCTCCGCGTCCGGCGCGCGGCCTTCCCGGCGGCGTATCGGTATCCTTGCGCTGCTGGCGGTCGGCACCATGATCAACTATCTCGACCGCACGGTGCTGGGTATCGCCGCGCCGCAGCTGACCGCAGAGCTGGGGATTGATGCCGCGATGATGGGCATCGTATTCTCCGCCTTCGCCTGGACCTACGCGCTGGCGCAGATCCCCGGCGGCATCTTCCTTGACCGCTTTGGTAATAAAGTCACCTATTTTCTGGCGCTGACCCTGTGGTCGTTATTCACCCTGTTCCACGGCATGGCGGTTGGCCTGAAAAGTCTGCTGCTGTGCCGCTTTGGCCTCGGCGTCAGCGAAGCGCCCTGTTTCCCGGTAAACAGCCGGGTAGTGAGCGCCTGGTTTCCGCAGCAGGAGCGCGCCAAGGCGACGGCGGTCTATACCGTCGGCGAATACCTCGGGCTGGCCTGCTTTGCGCCGCTGCTGTTCTGGATAATGGGCAGCTTCGGCTGGCGAGCGCTGTTTATTAGCGTCGGCGCCGCCGGGGTGTTGTTTGCGCTGGTGTGGTGGCGCTGCTACCGCGAGCCGCATGAGGATAAGCATCTCAATCAGCTGGAGCGCGAGCACATTATCAACGGTGGCGGAATGTCCACCGGCGCGGAGCAGCATACCGCCTTTAGCTGGCCGCTGGTTCGCCAGCTGCTGGCTAAACGGCAGATCCTCGGCGCCAGCATCGGGCAGTTCGCCGGTAATACGGTGCTGGTCTTCTTCCTCACCTGGTTCCCGACCTATCTGGCCACCGAGCGCCATATGCCGTGGATCAAAGTCGGCTTCTTCGCCATCATGCCGTTTCTCGCGGCGGCGGGCGGCGTCATGTTCGGCGGCTGGGTCTCGGATAAGCTGCTGAAGGCCACCGGCTCGGCAAACCTCGGGCGTAAGCTGCCGATTATCGCCGGTCTGCTGATGGCGAGCACCATTATCGCCGCCAACTGGCTGACCAGCGATCTGGCGGTGATCCTGGTGATGTCGTTCGCCTTCTTTGGTCAGGGGATGGTTGGACTGGGCTGGACGTTAATCTCCGATATCGCGCCGAAGGGCCTTGGCGGACTGACCGGCGGCCTGTTTAACTTCTGCGCTAACCTTGCCGGGATCCTGACGCCGCTGATTATCGGTTTTATCGTTGCGGCCTCCGGCAACTTCTTTTACGCGCTGATTTATATCGGCGGCGCCGCGCTGCTGGGCGTAGCGGCCTATCTGTTTATTCTCGGCGATGTTAAACGTATCGAACTTTCGCAGTAGCGCAGTAGCGCAGTAGCGCAGTAGCGCAGTAGCAAAAGGAGCAGCAAATGGTGATTAGTGGAAATACGCGGCTGATAGCGCATCTTGGCTACCCGACCGCGAAGTTTAAAGCGCCGATGATTTACAACCCGTGGCTGGTTCATCAGCAGGTTGACGCCAAAGTGGTGCCGATGGGCGTGAAGCCTGAGGATTATGCCGCCTTTGTGCCGATGCTGTTTAAGATGACCAATATTATTGGCGCGCTGGTCACCATGCCGCACAAAATCGCCACCTGCGGGCTGGTGCAGCGTCTGAGCCCGACGGCGGCGATAGCGGGGGCGTGCAACGCGATTCGTGCCGAAGCCGACGGTACGCTGAGCGGCGATATGTTTGACGGCGAAGGCTTTGTCCTCGGTATTAAACGTAAAGGTTTCCAGACGCGAGGGGCGCGGGCGCTGGTGGTGGGCAGCGGCGGCGTCGGCTCGGCTATTGCCGCTTCGCTGGCGGCGGCGGGCGTCAGCGCGCTGACGTTGTACGACGTCCGTTCGCAGACGGCTGAAGCGCTGGCCGGGCGTCTGCTTCAGCACTATCCTCGGCTGGATATTACGCTGATGCGGCGCGATCCGCAGGGGCACGATCTGGTGGTCAACGCCACGCCGCTGGGGATGAAAGAGGGCGATCCGCTGCCGTTAGATCCGCAGCGCCTGACGCCGGGCACCTTTGTCGGCGAAGTGGTCATGGCCCAGGAGTTCACCCCGTTATTGCAGGCGGCGCGGGCGGCGGGCTGCCCCATACAGCGCGGCACCGACATGCTGTTTGAGATGATCCCCGCTTACCTTCGTTTCTTCAATCTGCCGGTGGCGACGCCGGAACAGCTGCGCGAGCTGGCGGAAATTCGCTACTGAAGCCGGAACTGCGCCAGGCCTGCCGGAGATATCTGCCAGGCCTGGGTTCCTTTCAGAACCAGCCTATCCGTAAAAAACCTCTTCATCGGACATCCGTTCCTCAATCTGACCGGCGACCTTTTGCAACGAGGCGAGGTACTTTTGCGCCGCCTGGTCGATAGTCATGGCCTGGGCCATATACACCAGGTTCAGGCAGCCGATAACCCGCAGCTGGCGGCGAATGGGGACGGCAATGGAGGCGATTTTCTCCTCCTGCTGCCAGCCGCGAAAGTTTTCACCGTAGCCGTTTTTCCGGGTGCGTTCGAGGATGGCGGCCAGCTTCTCCGGCTCGCGCGCCAGCTGATACTCCGCTTCCGGCCGGGCGGCCAGCATCTCAACGATCGGGCTTCGTTCATGCTCCGGGGCGAAGGCCAGCCAGGTTAATCCGGAGGCGGTCAGCAGCAGCGGCAGGCGGCGGCCGACCATCGCCCGGTGGAAGGAGAGGCGGCTGAAGCGGTGGGTGGTTTCGCGCACGACCATCGCATCGACGTCGAGAGTCGTGATATCGGTAGGCCATAAAACCTCCCGCAACAGCTCGCCAAGCAGCGGCGTGGCGAGGGCAGAAATCCAATGTTCGTCACGAAATCCCTCACTTAACTGACGCACTTTAATCGTCAATCGGAAGCTGTCATCGGAGCGGCTGCGGCGCACATATCCCTCATCCTGTAGCGTTTCCAGTAGCCGCCTGACGGTGGTGCGGTGCAGGCCGCTAAACTCGGCCAGGGTGCCAACCGTCGCGCCTCCGTCGAATTTATTTAACAAATTTAATAACAATAAGCCGCGGCTTAAACCGCGTACCGTTTTGTAATCCGCCGACGCGTCTTGGTCCATACTTCCTCAATAAACATCAAATTAAACAATGATGTGCACCTGGTGCACGTTAGGTGATGTTTTGATTGTAGCGCAAATCACCGCCCCTATACTGACCTCACTATAAAAATAAATTCACATTTAGTTAACAAATTACCGCGTTGATTTTTCTGCAATGTTGGTAATGCGTCCGAAGCGTGAGGTTTTGAAAATGACAACATCTAATCCTGATATTCAACCGGCCGTACAGCACACCGCCCAGGTTGCGATTGTCGGCGCCGGTCCGGTGGGCCTGGCGATCGCCAACTACCTCGGGCAAATGGGCGTGAGCGTCCTGCTGATTGAGAAGCTCGAGTCGCTGATCGACTATCCCCGCGCCATCGGTATTGACGATGAGTCGCTGCGGGCAATGCAGGCGGTGGGGCTGGTAGACAAGGTGTTGCCGCACACCACGCCGTGGCACGCGATGCGCTTCATGACGCCGAAAGGGCGCTGCTTTGCCGATATCCAGCCGATGACCGACGAGTTTGGCTGGTCGCGGCGTAACGCGTTTATTCAGCCGCAGGTTGATGGGGTGCTGTACGAAGGCCTGAGCCGCTTCCCCAACGTGCGTTGCCTGTTTTCCCGTGAAGTGGAGGCTTTTAGCCAGAATGGTGACAACGTCACGTTAAATCTCAAAGGCAGCGCTGGCGAACATGAAACCGTACGCGCCGACTGGCTGGTGGCCTGCGACGGTGGAGCGAGCCTGATTCGCCGCACGCTCAATATCCCCTTCGAAGGGAAAACCGCGCCGAATCAGTGGATTGTTATCGATATCGCCAACGACCCGCTGGCGACGCCGCACGTCTATCTGTGCTGCGATCCGGTGCGCCCGTACGTGTCAGCCGCGCTGCCGCACGGGGTACGGCGCTTTGAATTTATGGTGATGCCCGGCGAAACCGAGGCCCAGCTCAGCGAGCCGCACAACATGCGCCAGCTGCTGAGCAAGGTGCTGCCGGACCCGGACAACGTCGAACCGATCCGCCAGCGCGTCTACACCCATAACGCGCGTATCGCCGAACGCTTTCGCGTCGATCGCGTGCTGCTGGCGGGCGACGCCGCGCACATCATGCCGGTCTGGCAGGGGCAGGGCTATAACAGCGGCATGCGCGACGCCTTTAACCTGGCGTGGAAGCTGGCGCTGGTGGTGAACGGCAAAGCTGGCGAAGCGCTGCTCGACAGCTACCAGCAGGAGCGGCGCGATCACGCCAAAGCGATGATCGACCTGTCGGTGACCGCCGGCAACGTTCTGGCGCCGCCGAAACGCTGGCACGGCGCGGTGCGCGACGGCATTTCGTGGCTGCTCAACTATCTGCCGCCGGTCAAACGCTACTTCCTTGAAATGCGCTTCAAGCCGATGCCGCAGTATCGCGAAGGCGCGCTGCTGGTGGAAGGCGAAGGCAAAACGTCCCCGGTAGGCAAAATGTTTATCCAGCCGAAGGTCACGCTGGAGGACGGTCAGGTGACGCTGCTGGATGAGGTGATTGGCGCGAACTTTGCCATCATCGCCTGGGGCTGCAACCCGCTATGGGGGCTTAACGACGAGCAGATAGCCCGCTGGCGCGCCGTCGGCGTGCGGTTTATCCAGGTGGTGCCGGAGGTGCAGATTCATTGCGATCAGGACAACGTACCCGGCGTCATCCGCCTTGGCGATACGCAAAACCGCCTGAAAAGCTGGTTCGCGCAGCACGATACCGCCATCGCCGTGGTGCGTCCGGACCGCTTTGTCGCCACCGTGGCCATCCCGCAAACCCTGAGCAAAAAGCTCGACGCGCTGGCAAGCAAGATGCGGCTGGCGGTCTCCGCGCAGGCGGCAACGACGATTGAACAGGTGGCCTGATATGAACGCGTATCTTCATTGCCTCTCGCATACCCCGCTGGTGGGCTACGTTGACCCGGAACAGGCGGTGCTGGACGAAGTGAACGGCACCATCGCCGACGCGCGGGCGCGCATTGCCGCCTTCGACCCGGAGCTGGTGGTGCTGTTTGCACCCGATCACTACAACGGCTTTTTCTACGATGTGATGCCGCCGTTTTGTTTAGGCATCGGGGCGACCTCTATCGGCGACTTCAGCAGCGCCAGCGGCGTTTTGCCGGTGCCGACGGCGCTGGCGGAGGCCTGCGCCCACGCGGTGATCAAGGACGGTATCGATCTGGCGGTTTCCTACTGCATGCAGGTGGACCACGGCTTTGCGCAGCCGCTGGAGTTCCTGCTCGGCGGGCTCGACAGGCTGCCGGTTCTGCCGGTGTTTATCAACGGCGTCGCCACGCCGCTGCCGGGCTTTCAGCGCACCCGCATGCTGGGCGAAGCCATCGGCCGCTTTCTGACCACCCTCAATAAGCGGGTATTAATTCTCGGCTCCGGCGGCCTGTCGCATCAGCCGCCGGTACCGGAGCTGGCGAAGGCCGATGCCCCTATGCGCGACCGGCTGCTGGGCAGCGGCAGGCAGCTGCCGCCGGACGAGCGTGAACTGCGCCAGCAGCGGGTGATTAGCGCGGCGAAACGGTTTATCGAGGACCAGCACTCGCTCTATCCGCTCAACCCGGTCTGGGATAACCGCTTTATGAGCCTGCTGGAGCAGGGGCGGCTGACGGAGCTGGACGCCATCAGTAACGAAGAGCTGTCGGCGATGGCCGGGAAATCAACGCACGAAATTAAAACCTGGGTGGCCGCATTTGCCGCGCTATCCGCATTTGGCCGCTGGCGCTGCGAAGGTCGCTATTACCGACCAATCCCCGAGTGGATTGCCGGGTTTGGCTCGCTGAGCGCCGCCGCGCAGAACTGAATTAACGGGAGAAGATGATGAGCTACCAACCGCAAACCGAAGCCGCCACCAGCCGTTTCCTCAACGTTGAGGAGAACGGAGAGACATTACGCATCCATTTTAACGACTGCGGGCAGGGGGATGAAACCGTGGTCCTGCTGCACGGTTCAGGTCCTGGCGCCACCGGGTGGGCCAACTTTAGCCGCAATATCGACCCGCTGGTGGAGGCGGGCTACCGGGTCATTTTGCTGGACTGCCCCGGCTGGGGAAAAAGCGATTCAATCGTCAATAGCGGCTCGCGTTCCGACCTGAATGCCCGGGTGCTGAAAAGCGTCGTCGACCAGCTGGATATCAGCAAAGTACATCTGCTGGGCAACTCGATGGGCGGCCACAGCGCGGTGGCTTTCACCCTGACCTGGCCGGAGCGCGTCGGCAAACTGGTGCTGATGGGCGGCGGAACCGGCGGCATGAGCCTGTTTACGCCGATGCCGACGGAAGGCATCAAGCTGCTGAACGGCCTGTACCGTGAGCCGACCATCGAAAACCTGAAAAAGATGATGAACATCTTTGTCTTCGATACCCGCGATTTGACCGACGCGCTGTTTGCAGCGCGCCTCAACAATATGCTGTCGCGCCGGGAGCATCTGGATAACTTCGTCAAAAGCCTGGAAGCCAACCCGAAGCAGTTCCCGGATTTTAGCCCGCGTCTCGGCGAAATCCGCGCGCAGACCCTGATCGTCTGGGGGCGTAACGATCGCTTTGTACCGATGGACGCCGGGCTGCGCCTGCTGGCGGGCATTAACGGTTCCGAGCTGCATATCTATCGCGACTGCGGCCACTGGGCCCAGTGGGAGCACGCGGAGAGCTTTAACCAGCTGGTGCTCGATTTTCTGGGGCGTCCCTGAGGAATCCTGATGACAACTTTATCTCTTGAACAACTGGCGCAGCGGCTGCGCGATGCCGAAACGCGCGGCCAGGCCATTGAACCGCTGCGCGATACGCTCGGCGTTGACAACGCGGAAGCGGCCTACGCCATCCAGCGGATGAACGTGCAGCACCACGTGGCGAACGGCCGCCGGGTGGTGGGGCGCAAGGTGGGACTGACCCACCCGAAAGTGCAGCAACAGCTGGGCGTTGACCAGCCGGACTTCGGCACCCTGTTTGCCGATATGTGCTACGGCGATAACGCCGAGGTCCCGTTCTCCCGGGTGCTGCAGCCGAAGGTGGAGGCCGAAATCGCCCTGCTGCTGAAGCGGGATCTGCCGCATGCCGATACCACCTTTGATGAGCTGTACGCCGCCATCGACTGGGTACTGCCGGCGCTGGAAGTGGTCGGCAGCCGTATTCGCGACTGGTCGATTGGCTTCGTCGATACGGTCGCCGATAACGCCTCCTGCGGCGTTTACGTGCTGGGCAGCCCGGCGCGGCGCCCGGACGGGCTGGACCTGAAAAACTGCGCGATGCGCATGACCCGTAACGAGGAAGAGGTCTCCAGCGGGCGGGGCAGCGAATGTCTCGGTCATCCGCTGAACGCGGCGGTGTGGCTGGCGCGCAAAATGGCCAGCCTCGGCGAGCCGCTGCGGGCGGGCGATATCGTGCTCACCGGGGCATTAGGCCCGATGGTGGCGATTAACGCCGGCGATCGCTTTGCCGCCCATATCGACGGTTTAGGTTCAGTGGCGGCGACCTTTGTCGCCAAAGAGGAAGAGAGTGATGAGTAAACGTAAAGTCGCCATTATCGGCTCCGGTAATATCGGCACCGATTTAATGATCAAAATTCTGCGCCACGGGCAGCATCTGGAAATGGCGGTAATGGTCGGCATCGACCCGGAATCCGACGGCCTGGCCCGCGCCCGGCGCATGGGCGTCGCCACCACGCACCAGGGGGTGGGCGGCCTGATGCAGATGGCCGAATTCGCCGATATCGATTTTGTTTTTGATGCCACCAGCGCCGGGGCGCATGTGAAAAACGACGCCGCGCTGCGCGAAGCTAAACCGGGGATCCGGGTGATCGACCTGACCCCGGCGGCCATCGGCCCGTACTGTGTGCCGGTGGTCAACCTCGAGGCTAACCTTGCGGAGGGTAACGTCAATATGGTCACCTGCGGCGGCCAGGCGACGATCCCGATGGTGGCGGCGGTCTCCCGGGTGGCAAAAGTGCACTATGCGGAGATCATCGCCTCGATTGCCAGCAAATCCGCCGGGCCGGGGACGCGCGCCAATATAGATGAGTTCACCGAGACCACCTCGCAGGCCATCGAGAAAGTCGGCGGGGCGGCGAAAGGCAAAGCGATTATCGTGCTGAACCCGGCGGAACCGCCGCTGATGATGCGCGATACCGTTTATGTTCTGAGCGAAGCGGCATCACAGCAGGACATTGCCGCTTCGATCGCCGAGATGGCGGCGGCGGTGCAGGCTTATGTGCCGGGGTATCGCCTGAAGCAGCAGGTGCAGTTTGAGGTGATCCCGGAAGATAAACCGGTAAACCTGCCGGGCGTCGGCCGCTTCTCCGGCCTGAAAACGGCGGTTTACCTTGAGGTCGAAGGGGCGGCGCACTATCTGCCAGCCTACGCGGGCAACCTCGATATTATGACGTCGGCGGCGCTGGCGACGGCGGAGAAAATGGCCCAGGCGATGAACGACGCGGCGGGAGAAGCAGCATGAACGGTAAAAAACTCTATATCTCGGACGTGACCCTACGCGACGGAATGCACGCGATTCGCCATCAGTACTCGCTCGACAATGTGCGCCAGATTGCCCGCGCGCTGGACAGCGCGGGCGTTGATTCGATAGAAGTGGCCCACGGCGACGGGCTGCAGGGCTCCAGCTTTAACTACGGCTTCGGCGCGCACAGCGACCTGGAGTGGATTGAAGCGGCGGCGGAGTCGGTCAGCCAGGCGAAAATCGCCACCTTATTGTTGCCCGGCATTGGCACGTTGCACGATCTGAAAAACGCCTATCAGGCCGGGGCGCGGGTGGTGCGGGTGGCGACCCACTGCACCGAGGCGGATGTCTCGGCGCAGCATATCGCCTTCGCCCGCGAGCTGGGCATGGACACCGTCGGCTTTCTGATGATGAGCCATATGACCGCCCCGGAGCAGCTGGCGCAGCAGGCGCTGAAGATGGAGTCCTACGGCGCGACCTGTATCTACGTGGTCGATTCCGGGGGGGCGATGAATATGCGCGATATCCGCGATCGCTTTCGCGCCCTCAAGGCGGTGCTGAAGCCGGAAACCGCCACCGGGATGCACGCGCACCATAATCTGAGCCTCGGCGTCGCCAACTCGATCGCCGCGGTGGAAGAGGGCTGCGACCGTATCGACGCCAGCCTGGCGGGAATGGGGGCCGGGGCGGGCAACGCGCCGCTGGAGGTGTTTATCGCCGCCGCCGACAAGCTCGGCTGGAATCACGGTACCGATCTGTATGCGCTGATGAACGCCGCCGATGAGCTGGTGCGCCCGCTGCAGGATCGCCCGGTGCGGGTTGACCGCGAAACCCTGGCGCTGGGCTACGCCGGGGTTTACTCCAGCTTTCTGCGCCACAGCGAAGCGGCCGCCGGGCGCTACGGCCTGAGCGCGGTGGATATTCTCGTCGAACTCGGCAAGCGGCGGATGGTGGGCGGTCAGGAAGATATGATCGTCGACGTCGCGCTGGATCTGCTTAAGCGTAAAAAATAAAAGCAACGCGCGGCTGGCAACGTATCAGCCGCCATGCACCTGCTCCGCTTGTCCGGATATCGCAAAGGTACCCTATGACCCAAACAACGACTGCAAGCAATTCGCGCCTGATGGTAACCGTCGGGCTCTGTTTTATGGTGGCCCTGATGGAAGGGCTGGATCTGCAGGCGGCGGGGATTGCCGCCGTGGGCATGGCGCAGGCGTTCGCGCTGGATAAAATGCAGATGGGCTGGATTTTCAGCGCCGGGATCCTCGGCCTGCTGCCCGGCGCGCTGGCGGGCGGCATGCTGGCGGATCGCTACGGCCGCAAGCGTATTCTGCTGGGCTCGGTGCTGCTCTTCGGCCTGTTCTCGATCGCCACCGCGCTGGCGTGGAACTATCCGACGCTGCTGCTGGCGCGACTGCTGACCGGCGTCGGGCTGGGCGCGGCGCTGCCGAATCTGATTGCGCTCACCTCCGAGGCCGCTGGTCCACGCTTTCGCGGCAGGGCGGTCAGCCTGATGTACTGCGGCGTGCCCATTGGCGCGGCGCTGGCGGCGGCGCTGGGCTTTTTCGGCCTCGCCGCCGCCTGGCAAACGGTTTTCTGGGTCGGCGGTATCGTTCCGCTGCTGCTGGTGCCGTTGCTGCTGCGCTGGCTGCCTGAATCGCCGGTTTTTCAGCGCAGCGCGCAGGGCGTGCCGCTACGCGCGCTTCTCGCGCCGGGAAACGCTACCGCCACGCTGCTGCTGTGGCTGTGCTACTTCTTCACGCTGCTGGTGGTCTATATGCTGATTAACTGGCTGCCGATGCTGTTAGTCGGCCAGGGATTCAGCGCCAGCGAGGCGGCGGGGGTGATGTTTGTCCTGCAGTTTGGTGCCGCCTGCGGCACGCTGCTGCTGGGGGCGCTGATGGATAAACTCAGCCCGCTATGGATGTCGCTGCTGATCTACAGCGGTATGCTGGCGTCGCTGCTGGCGCTGGGCACCGCGACCTCGCTCGCCGCGATGCTCTTTTCCGGCTTCGTCGCCGGGCTGTTTGCCACCGGCGGGCAGAGCGTGCTTTACGCGCTGGCTCCGCTGTTCTATCGCACCGAAATTCGCGCCACCGGCGTGGGGACGGCGGTGGCGATCGGTCGTCTCGGCGCGATGAGCGGCCCGCTGCTGGCGGGCAAAATGCTGGCGTTGGGCACCGGCACGGTTGGCGTGATGGCAGCTTCCGCGCCCGGCATTTTGCTGGCAGGCGTGGCGGTGTTCTGGCTGATGAACCGCCAAAAGCGCGCCGCGCTGGCCTGAGCATTTTCGTTTATTCCCGGGGGCGGCGCGGTAAACCCGCGCCTTGCCCGGGCTACCGGCCCGCAGAAGCTTGTTGCTTGTAGCCCGGCTACGCGTAGCGCGAGCCGGGGAGCCGTCTTGCGCATCTCTCCACTTTGGCATACGTTAAATCATCATCCACTGATTCTTCCGGGCATCATGTCTTTTACCTCCCGTTTATTAAGCGATATCCCCGGCATCCGCTACGCCTTCCTCGACGTGCATGAAACCGCCGCCTTTCCCTATAGCGAAATGGCGCCGGTTAAACTGGTTCACGGCAATATCGTGCATGAGTATCGCGCGCCGCAGGTGGAGCGACCCCACGCCGATGCGATGTTTACCGCCGTCAGCGGGCAGAAGATGGGCGTGGTGACCGCCGACTGCCTGCCGCTGCTGATGGCGTCGCGCGACGGGCGCTATGTCTGCAGCGTGCACGCAGGCTGGCGCGGCGCGGCCAGCGGGATTATCGAAAATAGCCTTGCGCTGTTTCAGCGTTATCACGTCGACCCGCAAGATCTGGTGGTGGTGAGCGGGCCGCATATTCATGCCTGCTGCTATGAAGTCACCGGCGACTTCTACCCGGCGCTGCTGGCGATGCCCGCCGGCGAACTGGCGAAACGCCATCGGCAACAGCTTTTCCTGCCCCAGCAGGCGGCGTCCGTGGGGCAACAGGCGAAAGCGAGCGGTGACGACAATTTTTGGTTCGATCTGCGGGCCTTTGCGCGTCTCCTGCTGAGCGGGGCGGGCGTGCCGGATGAAAATATGGAGTGGCTGGGAAGCTGTACCTACTGTACGTCCCAACTGCTGGGGTCGTTTCGCCGGCGTACGCATTTTCCGGCGCCGAAGTCATTTCAGTATTCATGGATCATGCGCGAGCCTGATGAGACGAAATGATGTTTGATGATGTGTAACATCGGCGGTCGTTGGCTATCAGACCTCCCGGAAACCACCTGCGATAACAAAGCCGATAGCTCCGCCTACTGGGCGCCGTCGCTGAAGCTGCCGGCTGGACTGGCGAAACCTACTATCAGACAAGCAAAGTGGAACAGCATCCGCTGCAAGCGTTCCCGGCGGGTCTCAAACTACGTGCGGGCGACCATCGCGGTTCGGTCTCCCGCTAACGGAATACGGTTTTTGCGCCAACGGCAAAGGTAATGGACGGCGATAAGCGTCAAGAGCGCTGGGGCATTATTGATACCGCCCCGGAAACCTGGCGGTCAGCGATAACGCCGCAACTTGCCCGGGCTAGCGGATCGTAGATGGCGGTGGGCTTGTAGCCCGGGTAGGCGCTTTGCGCCGCCCCCGGGAGTGAGGGTATTTCCCGGTGGCGACGCTGTGTACCTGCCCAGGCGACCGGATCGCAGATGTCGGTGGACCCGTAGCCCCGCTAAGCGCAGCGCGAGCGGGGGAATTTACAACACCGTAAACCCGTGCGTGCCATCGCGCTTGAGCTGTTCAACCAGGCCGAACTCCCAGTCGAGGTAGGCCTGCATTGCCGCGGGGGAGTTATCGGTGCCTTCATACGGGCGTTGATAGCGATCGCTGCGCGGCGTCGCCAGATGCGTCTCGCCGTGCTCCAGCGCCAGCCCGGCGTCAATCCACGTCAGGGTGCCGCCGCTCAGCAGCCGCACCGGTTTACCGGTTAACGCCGCCACCTCAGGCGCCGCGTAGCGGGCCAGCAGGCTGCTGCCGCAGGTGACAACGTAACGTTCGGCGGAAGGGATAACCTCCAGCGCCTGGCGCAGCTGCGAACGTATCAGCCAGTAAGCGCCGGGAATGTGCCGGGCGACATAGTTGGCGCTGGTGGTGAAATCTAGCACTACGGTCCCCGGTTCTCGCAGCTGTTGCGCCAGCTGCGGCGCAGAGATCTCCTCCACCTGCGAACCCGGCGGTACGTGGCCCGCTGGGGTTCCGCGCTCGCTAAAATCTTCCGCGCGCGCATCGCGCAAGACCGCCACCTCCCAGCCCATCTGCGCCAGCCAGGACGCCGTTATCGGCGCGCGAATCTCGTCATCGGCAACCAGCACAATACGCGCCCCGCGCACGCTGGCGAAATGGTCGGTCTCCTGCACCAGCTGCCCGCCGGGTGCGCTGACGCTCTGCGGCAGATGGCCCGCGGCGTACTCTTCCGGACTCCGGACGTCGAACAGATAGGTGGTGCGTGCGGGCTGCCGCAGCCAGCGCTGGAGGGTGGGGCTACCGATAAAGGCGACTCCGGCGCGCTCCGCTACCTGTCTCACCGTCGCCGCGCGTTCGGCTGAGGCGCGAAAATCGGCGTCGTAGCGCCGCTGCTGGCCGCGCTCAAGGTCAAACCCGGCTAAGGTCCAGCCGATGGTGCCATTGCGTAGCGCATAGACCGGATTGGGCAAACCGGCATTGCGCAGCGACTGCGTGCCGATAATGCTGCGCGTGCGCCCGGCGCAGTTGACGATCACCGTCGCCTGCGATGATGGAACCAGCCCCTCAATGCGCAGCGCCAACTCCCCGCCGGGCACGCTGATGCTGCCGGGAATATTCATGGTTTGATACTCATCGAAACGGCGCGCATCGACCACCACCACCTCCTGTGAGCTATCGAGCAGCGCTTTCACTTCCCCGGCGCTCAGCGAAGGGGTATGCCGCTCGCTCTCCACCAGCTCGCCGAACGCTTTGCTCGGCGAATTGACGTCCTGAAACAGTTCCCCGCCGCTGCGCTGCCAGCCCGACAGGCCGCCTTCCAGCAGGGCGACATCTTCGTAGCCCCAGCTCTGCAGGCGTTCAACGGCCCGCTCCGCCAGGCCTTCGCCGCCGTCATAGACGGTAATCGGCGTCGTCAGGCGCGGTACGCGCCGAAAAATGTCCAGCTCCAGCTTGCTGAGCGGCAGATTGGCGGCAAACAGCGGATGGCTGCGGGCAAAGTCGGCCTCTTCGCGAACATCGATCAGCGCCAGCTCCGCGCCGTCAAGCAGCGCCTGGCGCAGCTGCGCGGCCGGACGATAAGAACAGGTGGGCATATTAATTATCCTTTGAGAGATCCCAGATATTGGGTAAGTGGCGGTTGGAGTAACCGGAGACAAAAGGTTTGACGAGGCCTTCCGGGGTATAAACCGCGCGCCTGACGCCGCCGATATTGCCGCCGTAAACGTGGATACTGATCGAGACCCGGTCCGCCAGGGCGTTGCTCACCCGGTGAATATCGCCGTCGCGGGAAGAGACTTTTTCCACTTCGCCGGGGGAGAGGCGTTCGGCAACGCCGCTAACCACCGGCAGGCCGCGCTCGTCCAGGCGGTAGCGCTGATTCTCCTCCGCGCCGCGCAGCATGCCGATGGCGCCCCACACCCGATGGTCGTGAATCGGCGTCGATTGCCCCGGTCCCCAGACGAAGCTGACGATGGAGAAACGCTGTCCGGAGTCAACATGCAGCAGGTACTGCTGATAGTGATGGGGATGCGGCAGGGTGTACTCTTCCGGCAGCCAGTCATCTTTTTTCACCAGCGCGGCCAGGCGCAGAGCTACGGCGTCGAGCAGGGCCGTCTCGTCGGCAAACTCGCGATGCAGGGCATCAAGGTCTTGAATAAACTGGCGTAATTTTTCCATTCGCGGTGCGGTCATGGTCGCTTCCTGTTGTCGGGACTGGTCTTTACGCTAGCAAAGGCGTTAATATAATTAAAATGCAATTTCCGCATATATTAATATGCAAAAATCACATTAAGGACGCTATGCGCATTGACGACATCGACGCACTGCTGGCCACCGTGCAGTTTTCCTCGCTTAACCAAGCCGCGGAATATCTTGGTATTACCCAATCGGCGATTACCCGTCGTCTGCAGCGTCTGGAACACACCCTCGACGTGACGCTGCTGGAGCGTCAGACCCGGCCGCTCACCCTGACCGCCGCCGGGCACCGGGTTTACGAGCAATGTTTGAGCATCAAGCGGGAGACCAAAAAGCTGTACGGCCTGCTCGACCCCGAAGCGGAGCCGCACGGTATTCTGCGTCTCGGCGTGCCGCAGAGCGTGGCGGAAATAGCCCTGCAGCCGGCGCTGACCGCGCTGCGCCAGCAGTTTCCCGCCCTCCAGCCTCAGGTAACCTGCGGCTGGAGCGGTCTGCTGCAAAAGCGCCTCGAGAGCGTCGAGCTGGACGGGGTGCTGGCGATGGGGCCTGAGCAGCAACGCTTTGCCGAAGGCTACGGCGGACGGCTGCTGTGCCCGCTGGATATCGTGGTGATAGCGGCAAAAAGCTGGCGCCTGCACGCCGGGGCGCTGCGCGACTGCGCGGAAAAAGGCTGGGTGCTCAATCCCGACGGCTGCGGCCTGCGGGCGGGGCTGATCCGCGAGCTGCAGTCCCAGGGGCTGCGCTTAGCGCTGAATGTCGAGACCGCGGGCGCCCAGCTGCAAATCAGCCTCGTGGCGCAGGGGCTGGGGCTTGGCCTGGTGCCGCGCGCCGCGCTGGCCGCCAGCCCGTGGCGCGATGACGTCGCCGTGCTGACCCTCGCTGACTTCCAGCCCGCGGTGCATCTGTGGTTGGTTCACGCGCAGAATCTGGCTAATCTGAGCCAGCCGCTGACTTTTTTCGCCGGCAAAGTCGTTCAGCAGCTAAACGTATCTGACTGAAACCTAAATACAATTTTTATTAATGCTTATCTCGCATATTAAGATATGACAAAAATGCATTTTGTTCATTAAGAGCCCGTGTATAGGGTAATGAAAACGCGCCGCCGCGGCGGTCCACTCATTATCCTGCTACAAGGAGTTCTGCATGAGCATTCAGTTTCTCGGCATGATCGGCCACCGCCTGTCGTCGGAAACCATCGCCCCGGTCGGCCCGATTTTTGACCGTGATTACATCGTGCGTTTCGCGCAAACCCACGAGGCTGCCGGGTTTGACCGCCTGCTGGTGGGCCACTGGTCCGATCAACCCGACGGCTTTCTGGTGACCGCGCTGGCGGGGCTGTCGACGCAGCATATCGGCTTCCTGCTGGCTCATCGTCCCGGTTTTGTCTCGCCGACCCTCGCCGCGCGTAAGTTCGCCACCCTTGAACATCTGCTGGGCGGCCGCCTGGCGGTACATATCATCAGCGGCGGCAATGACGCCGAGCAGCGCCGCGACGGCGATTATCTCGATCACGACCAGCGCTACGCGCGAACCGATGCCTTCCTTGAGACCGTCCGCAAGGTGTGGACCGCCGAACAGCCGGTGGATATCGCCAACGATTTTTATCAGGCTGAACAGGCGTGGTCGGCGATTCGCCCGCTGCAAAAGCCGCATATTCCCCTCTACTTCGGCGGTTCCTCGGAAGCGGCCATCGCCGTGGCCGGTAAACATGCCAACGTTTTCGCCCTGTGGGGGGAGTCGCTGGCGCAAACCGCGGAAACCATCCAGCGCGTGCGGGCCGAGGCGGCGAAACATCAGCGTGAAATCGGCTTTAGCGTCTCGTTCCGGCCGATTATCGCCGCCAGCGAAGCCGAGGCCTGGGAGAAAGCCGAGCATATCCTGCACGTCGCCACCGAGCGGGCGGCGCAGAGCGGGGGCTGTTTCAAAGCCAAGCCCGACAGCGTCGGGGCGCAGCGTCTGCGGGCCACGGCGGCGCAGGGCAAGGTGGTGGATAAACGCCTGTGGACCGGGATCGCGCAGCTGGTGGGCGGCGGCCATAACTCCACCGCGCTGGTGGGCACCCCGGAACAGGTCGCCGACGCGCTGCTCGACTACTACGACCTCGGCGTGCGCAACTTCCTGATCCGTGGGTTCGATCCGCTCAACGATGCTCAGGAGTACGGTAAGGCCCTGCTGCCGATAACCCGCGAAAAAGCCGCCCTGCGCGCCGTCGCGGAGCGCGCATCGTGACCGGGCAAGCCACCGATGACTGGACGCGGCGGCTGACGGAGATCCGCCAGCTGATGGCGGAGCAGGCGGCCAGCCTTGACGCCAGCGGCGACTTTCCCCGCCACAATATCGCGCATCTGCGCCAGCGCGGCTTTTTGTGCCTCGCCGTGCCGCAGCAGTACGGCGGAGCGGGGGCCGGTTTAGCCGAACTTCAGCAGGCGGTCGCCGCCATCGCCTGGGGCGAACCGGCGACCGCACTCATTGTTTGCATGCAGTATCTGCATCATCTGCGACTGGCGGAAAACGCTGGCTGGGCCGAGCCGCTGCGTCAGCGGGTTTTTCACGATGCCGTCGAGCGGGGCGGGCTGATCAACAGCCTGCGGGTGGAGCCGGAGCTCGGCTCACCGGCGCGCGGCGGCCTGCCGCAAACCGTGGCGACCCGCTGCGCCGGGGGCTGGCAAATTAACGGTCACAAAATCTATACCACCGGCATTGAGGGGCTGAGCTGGCTGGCCGTCTGGGGACGCAGCGACGACGCTCGTCCACTGGTCGGCACCTGGCTGGTTCCAGCCGACAGCGAGGGCGTCAGCGTGGTGAAAAGCTGGGATCACGCCGGAATGCGGGCAACCGGCAGCCACGAAGTGGTGCTCAACAATGTGCGGGTGGCCGATGAGTACGCGGTGGACGTGTGGGCGGCCGATGCGCCTCCCGCGCCGGACGCCGAGCAGTTTCGTCTGTTTGCCAATCGCCATACGGCGCTGCTGGCGGCGATCTACGACAGCGTGGCGCGCGCGGCCCGCGACTGGCTGGTGACGTGGCTGGGTACGCGTATTCCGGGCAGCCTTGGGCAACCGCTTTCCAGCCTGCCGCGGGTGCAGGAAAAAGTTGGCCAGATGGACGGATGGCTGCTGGTCAACCGCAGCCTGCTGGAAAAGGCCGCGCAGCTGGGCTTTTCCGCCATTGAGGCCAATCTGGCGAAAGTGACGATTACCGACAACGCCATTCAGGCGGTAAACCTGGCGCTGGAGCTGACCGGCAACCATGGCCTGAGCCGGCAAAATCCTCTGGAACGCCACTATCGCAACGTCCTGTGCGGGCGGGTACATACCCCGCAGAACGACAGCGCGTGGCTGGCGGCAGGCAAATACGCTTTTCAAAAATAAGGATAATTCATATGCGCAAACTTCATTTTACCCGTGTAGCCGGGGCGCTGATGCTGCTGGCGCTGAGCGGCTATACGGCGGCCCAGGAGCGAATCACCCTGCGAATCGCCGATCAAAAGGGCGGCATGCGCTCGCAGCTGGAGGCCGCCAACGCCCTGCGGGATCTCCCCTACGAGATTAAATGGGCCGAGTTTCCGGCCGCCGCGCCGCTGGCGGAAGCGCTTAACGCCGGGGCGGTGGATGCGGGGATTATCGGCGATGCGCCGCTACTGTTCGCGCTGGCTAACGGCGCGCCGGTCAAAGCCATCGCCGTCGATAAAAGCAACCCGGCCGGCACCGCGGTGCTGGTCTCGCCCGACAGCGCATTGAAGAGCGCCGCGGATTTAAAAGGCAAACGCATCGCTACCGGTAAAGGATCGATTGGCCACTTTGTGGCGCTGAAAGCGCTGGAGCAGGCGGGAATTTCGCCGAAAGAGGTGCAGTGGGTGTTTCTCGGCCCGGTGGACGCCAAAGTGGCGCTGCTCAACGGTTCGGTGGACGCCTGGGCGACCTGGGAGCCCTATACCACGCAGCTGGTGAAGACCGCGGAAGGAAAGATTCTGGTCAGCGGTAAAGGGCTACTGCCGGGCAACACCTTCCTGGCGGCAACCGATGATGCCCTGAAAGACCCGCAAAAACGCGCGGCGCTGCAGGATTACCTTACCCGCCTGGCCGGCGCCGAGCGCTGGGCCTACGCCAACCTTGATAGCTACGGTAAAACGCTGGGGGAGATTATTCGTTTTCCGGCGGATATCGCCCGCGCGCAGTTTGCCAATCGCCAGTCGCAGTGGCAGCCTCTGGACGCGCAGACGGTCGCTCAGCAGCAGTCGACGGCGAATTTTTACCTCGCCAACGGACTCATCCGCGCAAAGCTGGACGTGACGCCGACCTTTGATAACGGCTTTAGCGTGCCCGCCGCCCAGGCCCATGCGGAGGTGGCGCCATGATGAAAGCCGCTTTTTCCCGACGTCGTTTCTTACGCTTGACCGGCGGTCTCGCGCTGGCGGGAGCATCCCTGCCGCTTTGGGCTCACGATATGGCGGCCATGGCGAGCGGGGAAGAACACCCGGCGCTGCGCCTGGCGCAGCCGTATAAAATCAAGCTGGCGATCAACAAAAGCGCGGTGTGCCTGGCGCCGGTTGCCGTCGCCGAGCAGCAGAAGATCTTCAGTAAATACAATCTCGACGTGGAGTTCGTTAACTTCGGCAACTCGACGGACGTGCTGCTGGAGGCGATTGCCACCGGTAAGGCCGACGCCGGCGTCGGGATGGCGCTGCGCTGGCTGAAGGCGCTGGAGCAGGGTTTCGACGTGAAGCTCACCGCCGGAACCCACGGCGGCTGCCTGAACCTGCTGACGGCGAAAAACTCGCCGTTCGGCGGACTGGAGAGCCTGAAAGGGCAAACCATCGGCGTCACCGATATGGCCGGGCCAGATAAAAACTTCTTCGCCATCTTGCTCAAGCGCCACGGCATCGACCCGATAAGCGATGTGCAGTGGAAAGTCTATCCGGCGGATCTGCTCAGCGTGGCGCTGGATAAACGCGAAATCGCCGCCATCAGCGGCAGCGAGCCCTTTAGCTATCGCCTGCTGGCAACCGGCAAGTATCAGCTTATCGCCAGCAATATGACCGGCGATTACGCCAACCTGAGCTGCTGCGTACTGGGCGTCAGCGGTAGCCTGGCCCGCGATCATAAACCGGCCGCCGCCGCGCTCACTCAGGCGATTCTTGAGGCGCACAGCTATGCCGCCGCGCATCCGGAAAGCGTGGCGCAATCCTTCCTCGCCCATGCGCTGAATACCAATGAGGCGGAGGTCAGCGGCATTCTCCACGGTCAGGGGCACGGCCATCACGCGGTGGGCGAGGCGTTTGTCAAAGAGCTGACCCAGTACGCCGTGGATCTTCAGCGGGTGCAGGTCATTAAGCCGGGCACCGATCCCCATCAGTTTGCGGAGAGCATTTATGTCAACGTTTTCGCCTGAACGGGCGCTGGCGCGTACGACAAGCGGCAGGCCGCTGTGGACGGAAGGCCTGCTTGCCGCCGCGCTATGGCTGCTGGGGGGCCTGTTTACGCTGGCCTGGCCCGATGCCGGGCGGCGCTGGCCGTTTAGCGAAGGGTGGGCGCTGGCGCAGTTCACCCTCGGCGGCGGGCTCTTGCTGCTGGCGCTGAGCTACCGCTACTGGCGGCAGCGCGGGGCTCGCCTGCAGCATGCCGGAAAGTGGCTGGCGCTGCTGCCGGTACTCTTTGCGCTGTGGGAGGGGCTGACGGCAAAGACGGCCTTTCTGCCGGTGCCGTTTTTCGCACCGCCGCAGGCGCTGATTGAGGTACTGCACGATGACTGGCCGCGCCTGCTCGATAGCCTTCTGCATTCGCTGGGGCTGCTCGGGCTCGGGGTGCTTCTGGGCACCAGCTGCGGCTTTATCAGCGGGCTGGCGATCGGCTGGTCCCAGCGGATCGGCTACTGGGTGCATCCGGTGTTGCGTCTGCTGGGGCCGGTGCCGTCCACCGCGCTGCTGCCGCTGTGCCTGTTTATTTTCCCTTCCAGCTTCGGCGCCAGCGTGTTCCTGATCGCGCTCAGCACCTGGTTCCCGGTGACCGTGCTGACCTGGTCCGGAGTGATCGGCATCGATAAGGCATGGTATGACGTCGCGCGGACCCTGGGCGCCAGCCAGCGCTTCCTGATCCTGCGCGTGGCGATCCCCGCCGCGCTGCCGAACGTCTTTGTCGGCCTGTTTATGGGGCTGGGCGCATCGTTTTCGGTGCTGATCGTCGCCGAAATGGTCGGGGTGAAATCGGGTATTGGCTTTTATCTGCAGTGGGCGCAGGGCTGGGCCGCCTACCCCAATATGTACGCGGCGCTGCTGGTGATGGCGCTGCTCTGCTCCGGCCTGATTAGCGGACTGTTTATGGTCCGCGACCGGCTGCTGAGCTGGCAGCGGGGAGGCATGCAATGGTAACCGCGAACGCAAGACCTCAGGCGGTTTCGGCCGGAGCGGCGGTGTCGATAAGCCACCTGCATCATGCTTTTAGCCTTGGCAAACAGATGGTGCCGGTGCTGGAGAATATTAGCCTGCAGCTGCGGCCCGGAGAGAGCGTCGCGCTGCTCGGCCCCTCGGGATGCGGTAAATCCACACTGCTGCGGCTGCTGGCGGGACTGGAGCCGCAGCAGGCCGGACAAATTCAGATTGATGAGGCGGCGATGGGCGGACCGGGGCCCGAACGGATACTGGTGTTTCAGGATCCGACCCTTTATCCGTGGCTGACGGTGCGGCAAAACGTGCTGCTGGGGCCGCAGGCGCAGGGGAAAAAGGGGCTTGAGCCCAAGGCCGACGCGCTGATTTCACGCATCGGGCTGCAGGGGTTTAGCGAGGCGTGGCCGCGCCAGCTCTCCGGCGGCATGGCGCAGCGTGCGGCGCTGGCGCGCGCGCTGCTGAACGAACCGCGCCTGCTGCTGCTCGATGAGCCGCTGGGCAAGCTGGATTCGCTTACCCGCATCAGCATGCAGCGGGAGCTGATCGCCCTGTGGCAGCAGCAGGGCTATACCAGCCTGCTGGTCACCCACGATATTGAAGAGGCGCTGCTGCTCTGCGAGCGGGTGCTGGTCATGTCGCCGCGTCCGGGGCGGATTATCGCCGAATTTGCGCTTCCGCTGGCGTTTCCCCGCCATCGCGACAATCCGCTGCTGGTGCAGCATCGGCAGGATATTTTGCGCATTCTGGGACAGGAAGAGGATTGGTAAAGCAACGCGCTAACCGGGGGCTGCTGGACGGCCTGCGTTTGACGGAGCGCCGGGATATTCCCGGGGGCGGCGCGGTAGGGCCGCGCCTTGCCCGGGCTACAGGGAGCGCGCTGATTCTTGCCCGGACGACAAGGAGTGAGGGGGCTGTAGCCCGGATAAGGCGCAGCGCGCCGCGATGCGGGACAGGGATAAGGCTTAAAAATCCATCTTCAGCGTAAACTGCACTTCCCGCGGGTCGCCGATCTGGTTACCGAGGTTGTTGGTGCCGATGGAGGAGGTGTAATAGGTCTTATCAAACAGATTCTTCACGTTAACCTGTAGCGTCACCGGATATTGCAGCTTCATCTTATAGGCCGCAAACACATCCGCCACCGCATAGCCCTGCAGATAATAATCCGCGCCGTTGGTACCGGAACGTTTGCTTATCGCGCGACCGCCGCCGCCCACCGTCAGGGTATTGCTGTCGTAGACGTTATGAATGTCGTAGCTCAGGAACAGAGAGCCGGTGTGTTTCGGCACGTTCGGCAGCGGTTTGCCCTTGTAATCCGGATCGTCGGTGACTTTCGCATCGGTATAGCCGTAGCTGGCGATGACGCTCAGGTTATCGGTCAACGATCCGGCCACGTCCACTTCGACGCCGCGGGAGCGCACCTTACCGGCGGTTTTCGCTACGGTTTCATCGCCCACCGATTCGGTATAGAGGACGTTGCGCTTATCAATATCAAACAGCGCGATATTGGCGGTAACGCCGTTGAAGAGCTCGAACTTCGCGCCCAGCTCGTAAGAGGTTGACTCTTCCGACGGCAGATTGCCGATATAGCTGGCGATGGAGGACTGCGGCATAAACGACTGCGCCACGTTACCAAACAGCGAGACGGACGGCGTCAGCTTATACACCAGGCCCGCTTTCGGCGTCCATTTCTGGTCGCTGCTGTCGGTATTGACGTTAAACGGGCGGCCTTTCCCGGCGTACTGGGTGTAATACTGATAGCGCACCCCGGCAATGGCGATCCACTTATCGCTAAGATAGAGCGCGTCCTGGACGTAGCCCGCATAGCTCTCCTGCTGAGTACGCTGATCGCTATCGGATGCCGAAACGCTGGAGCATTTGTCGAGCGTACCGTAGACCGGGTTATAGATATTAAATCCCTTGATGTTCTTACAGCGGATCATATCGGTACGCAGCAGATCGTAGTTCTCGTAAGCCAGGCCGGTGAGGATCTCGTTGTAGAAGCCGCCAATGACCACGTTACCCTGTAAATCCGCCCGCGTAGCGTGCATTTTCTGGGTTGAACCGTGGGTGGCGTCGACGCGGCGGGTCAGGTTGCCGGTCGCCGAATCGTAGGCCATTACCCGGGCCTGATCGTCGTTGTAATGATCCTGGCTGTAGCTGTAGTCGAAGCGGGCGGTCCAGGCGTCGCTGAGCCGGTATTCGGCATTCAGCTGCGCGAGGTCGGAATAACCGTCGGTAATATTAAACGGTTCATCAAAACGCGTTTTGCGATCGACATTCACCGCATGACCGGTGTTCAGATCGAAGATGGTGCCGCGATCGAATGGGGTACTGTAGTTACGGTGCGAATAGGAGACGTTCACCGTTGCCCGCTCGCCGAACCAGGTCAGGGAAGGGTTGATAAAGCTGTTCTTCTGTTTGCCGAAATTACGCCAGTAATCTTCATGCTGATATTCGCCAATCACCCGATACGCCAGCGGCGTCCCGTCGATGGGGCCGGTGACGTCGAACTGCCCGCTACCGCCGCCAAAGCTGGTGGAGGTGGCGGAGACGGAGCCGCCGAAGCTGCGCTCCGGGCGTTTGGTGACGACGTTGATTAATCCGCCGGGGTCGAGAATGCCGTACAGCGTTGAGGCCGGGCCTTTGAGCACTTCAACGCGTTCGGTGGCAGCGGTAAAGCTGCGCGGCAGCACGGTGCGCAGGCCGTTGGTCATGATCGAGCCGTCGCGGTTGGCGCCGAAGCCGCGGCGGCTAAAGGCGTCCTGGGTTCCGCCGAGGGTATTGGTTTGTACCACGTTGGCGACGTTATACAGCGCTTCGTCGAGGTTCGTCGCATGCTGATCCTCGAGCACCTGCTCGCTGACGGTGTTGACCACCTGCGGAATATCCAGCATCGGCATGGTGGTCAGCGTGGCGGTCGAGGTATTGACCGGCTGATAACCGTTGGTAGCGCTCTGTCGTGAACCGTCGGCGACGACCGTCATCGTTTCGTCAGTCGTTTTTTTTGTCTGAGTGGCGCTATTTTCCGCGGCCACTAATCCCGGTGAGGTGAAAAAAATCAGTGAAAAAAGCGCACGCCCTTTTAATGCCGAAAAAGGGACATTTAATGGAATCATTTTTGTGTCTCGTGAACGAACCTCGCCTTTGCGCAGAGGTAAAGCCAATAAAATCATTGCCCTGAAAAAGAAAGCTATCTGTTATTAACGCCAGAAGGCGTGCAGATATGTAATTGAGAATCATTCAATCACGAAGGAATGTAGTAGTAAACGTTATGTAAGATAAAAAAGTGCTGGCGTAAACAATCACGCAATCAGCGCTGAATAAGTAGAGTGGATATAAATTAATTTATTGTTTTTATTGGTTATTAATTCATTTTCTGGAGGTGCGGTTGTCGGTAGTAGACCGCCGTTATCGATGCGGTCGCGGGGTATTGACTACTACATTCATCCGCCGCATGATCAAAAGAGAATGAGATTTATTTTTGTTTGAGTGCGGAACGAGCGGGCCTGGCGCCACGCCGTTGCGGCGCGGGAGCGAGTTATGCCACAGCGGGTGTTGCCTGCAGAGCAGGGGATCGTCCTCGATTCCCTGTCGGCCGGATATGGCCAGACGCTAATTGTTGATAATATTCATCTGACCATCCCCCACGGGAAAATGACGGTACTGGCCGGCGCCAACGGCTCGGGGAAATCGACGCTGCTGTCGACCATCGCCCGGATGCTCAAGCCGCTGGGCGGCTGCGTACGTCTGGACGGCGAGGTGATTCATCAGATGCCGACCCGTGAGGTCTCCCGGCGGCTGGGGATTCTGCCGCAATCGCCGCTAACGCCGGAAGGGTTGACGGTGTTTGAACTGGTTTCCCGCGGGCGCTACCCCTGGCAGGGTCTGATGCGTCAATGGTCCGAGGCCGATGAACGGGCGGTCGAAGAGGCGCTAATGCTCACCGGCACCGCCGAATTTGCCCATCTAGCGGTTGATAGCCTCTCCGGCGGCCAGCGTCAGCGCTGCTGGATCGCGATGGCCCTCGCTCAGCAAACGGCGACAATTCTGCTGGATGAACCCACTACCTGGCTCGATCTGCGCTATCAGGTCGACATTCTCGAACTGCTGCAAACCTTAACCCGCGATCACGGCCGCACGGTGGTCACCGTCCTGCACGATCTGAACTTCGCGGTGAACTACGCCGACCTGCTGGTGTTTCTTAAAAAAGGGCAGATCGCCGGGGTGATTAATGAACAGGAGATCTGTACGCCGGAACTGATCAAAACTGTTTTTGACGTGGACGTGCAGATGTCGCTCAACCCGCAGACCGGCAAGCCCTTTTTTATGCCGTTCCGCGCCCGTGAGGAGAAGGCGTTATGAGCGCCTCCGCGCTACTGCTGCCGCGCCGACAATCCCGGCCCCGGCTGGCGCTGGTACTGCTGAGTTTACTGCTGCTGGGCGGCTCGCTGGTACATCTCGGGCTCGGCGCGCGCTGGATTGCGCCGCAAACGGTGCTTCAGGCGCTGTTTCACTACGATCCGCGCAACTTTGACCACCGCATTATCGTTGATTTACGCCTGGTACGTCTCGCGGCGGCGCTGCTCACCGGCGCGGCGCTCGGCGTGGCGGGGCTGCTGCTGCAAACCGTGATCCGCAATCCGCTGGGCGAGCCGCATATTCTCGGCCTTAACGCTGGCGCTTCGCTGGCGGTGGTGGCGACGTCGGCGCTCGGAATCAGCCTCGGCGGCGTGGCGTTAGCCAGACCGCTCACCGCCGCCTGCGGCGCGGCGCTGCTGTTTGGCGGCGTGATGCTGCTGTCGTCATCCGGGCGCGGTGGCGTGACGCCGCTACGCATTACCCTCTGTGGGGTAGCGCTGTCGGCGTTTGCCTCGGCGGTCACGGCGGCGATTCTGATCCTCGATGAACAAACGCTACTGGCGATGCGTACCTGGCTGGCGGGCGATCTTGCCGGACTGAACTGGCAAACGCTGCGCGCGGCGCTGCTCCCGGCGCTGGCGGGAGTGACGGTCGCGCTGGCCATCGCGCCGCGTCTGAACGTGCTGGCGCTGGGCGATAAGGTCGCGCTGGGGCTGGGGGTGAAGATTGTTCAGACCCGCCTGCTGGGGCTGGCCGCCATTGCGCTATTGTGCGGCTCCGCGGTGGCGGTGGCCGGGCCGATCGGCTTTGTCGGGCTGGTGGTCCCCCACGCGGTGCGTCGGCTGATTAGCGAAGATATTCGCCTGGCGCTGCCGCTGGCCGCCCCGGTTGGCGCCCTGGTGCTGCTGCTGGCGGATATCGCCGCGCGTATCCTGGTCGCGCCCCAGGAGCTGGCAACCGGCGCGATGACCGCGCTGGTGGGGGCGCCGGTATTTATTTTTATCGCCGCGAGGTTTTTTAAATGAAAAGCGCCGCCCGTCGCGCCGGTTTTCAGCCGCTTGCCTGCGGCGGCCGGCATTTTTTGCTGCGGCCCGCGGCGTTAAAAATCGCAGCCGGCATGCTGCTCGTTATTCTGCTGCTGGCGCTGTTTGGCCTGACCCGCGGCAGTTTCCCGATGCCTTCCGGTACCCTGTTTCGCGCGCTGCTGGGCGCGGAAAACGTCGCCGAACAGCCGCGTTTTATCCTGTTTGATATCCGCCTGCCGAGGCTGTTGATGGCGCTGCTGTGCGGGGCGATGCTCGGCCTGGCCGGCGCGGCGATGCAGAGCATTACCCGCAACGGTCTGGCGGACCCCGGGCTTATCGGGGTGAAGGAGGGGGCCAGCATTGTGGTTCTGGCGCTGGTGCTGTTCTTTCCGGCGGTGGGCGTCATCTGGCGGCCGCTGGCGGGGATGCTCGGCGGCGTGCTGGTGGCGCTGCTGGTTCTGGCGCTGGCCCGCGACTGTTCGCGCCCGCGCTTTATTCTCATCGGCATCGGCGTCTCCTGGACGCTGGCGGCGGCGGTCGGCATTTTTATGACCACCGCCGACGTGCGCGATGTACAGACGGCGATGATCTGGCTGGCGGGCAGCCTGCACGCGGCGACCTGGCCGCTGTTGGCCGTCGCTTTCTGCTGGGCGCTACCCGGGGCGATGATCCTTTTTTTGACCGCCAGGGCCGCCGATGCGGCGCTGCTCGGCGACCGCACGGCCATCGGCCTCGGGGTACGTCTGCAGCAGCTCACCCTGCTGCGCTTTTTCGCGCCGGTGCTGCTCACCTCCGCCAGCGTCTCCTGCGTTGGTAGCCTTGGCTTCGTTGGCCTGATGGCGCCGCATATGGCGCGTTTTCTGCTGCGCGGCGGCCAGGTGGCGCTGCTCTGCGGCAGCGCGTTGATCGGCGCGCTGCTGGTGTTAGCCACCGATACCATTGGCCGACTGGCGTTCGCGCCGCTGCAGATCCCTGCGGGGATCGTGATTGCTCTGGTCGGCTGTCCGTTTTTTATCGTTCTGCTCTGGCGTCGCCGTGACGCCCTGTAAATCAAAAAGGATCGCTATGCGTTGGTTCGTTTCTCTGCTGGTGCTGTTGGCGGGCGTCGCCTCGGCCGCCGATACGCAAACCTTCACCGACGACTTAGGTCGCGCGGTGACCGTTCCGCTGCACCCGCAGCGCATTGTGTCGATGCACGATCTGGATATCACCATTCCCCTGATTGAGCTTGGCGTCCCGCCGGTCGCCAGCCACGGGAGGACCCGTCCGGACGGCAGCCACTTTTTACGCTCCAGCGCACAGCTGACCGGGATTGATTTCGATAACAGCGCGATTCAGTTTATCGGCACGGCGGATATCGACCTCGAAGCGGTGGCCGCCGCGAAACCGGACCTGATTATTACCGAACCGAGCCGCCACGTCTCGGTGGAGCAGCTGGAGAAGATTGCGCCAACGGTCAGCATCGACCATTTGCAGGGCAGCGCGCCGCGCATCTACCGCAAGCTGGCGCAGCTCACCGGTACCCAGCCGCGGCTCTTAATCCTCGAACGCCGCTATCAGGCGCAGATAGCCCAGCTAAAGGCGATGGTGGATACGCAAAACATCGTTGTCTCGGTGATTCAGGCCAACAACGGCAAGGTGACCGTGCATCACTCCTATCATGCGCTGGGCCGCGTGCTGCGCGATGCCGGATTCCGCTTCCCGCCGCTGATTGACAACATCCCCGAGGGCCAGCGCATTGACGTCAGCGCCGAGCAGCTACCGGAGCTGGATGCCGATTTTGTGTTTGCCACCTGGCGCTCCGATACCGGCGGTAAGCCGCAGGATGAGCTGCGGGCGATGGAGGGCGTGATGCCGGGCTGGTGCGACTTTATGCGCGCCTGCCGTACCGGGCGCTATATTCTGCTGCCGCGCGAGGAGGTTATCTCTAACTCCTACGCCGCGCTGTCGCTGATGGTCGCCCAGGTGCAGTCGCACATCGCCGGGCGTCCTCTACCCGAGGGGCTGAAATGAAAATGGCGGTTAAGAGAGAGAAGGGGCGGGTTGACCTGTTCGGCGAACGTTTTCGCGCCCGCGCGCATCAGCTTTCGCCGCGTCTGCTGGCGGTGGCGAGCTATATCAACGATAACCGGGAAGCGGTGCTGGAGCGCACGGCCATGGAAATCGCGAGCGCGACCAACACCTCGGACGCCACGGTGGTACGCGCCATCCAGGCGCTCGGCTTCGCCGGACTGCGGGAACTGAAGCAGACCATGGAACGCTGGTTTGGCCCATCGGCGACCTCGTCGGAAAAGATGATTTCAACGGTGAGCGCGCTCTCCAGCGATGTCCATTCGAGCATTGATTTTGTCCTTGAGGGGCATCAGCGGGCCTGCGAAGTGCTGTCGCGACCTGACAACCGCGCGGCGGTGGCTCAGGCGGTGGCGCTGCTGACCGGCGCGCGCCAGGTGGGCATTTTCGGGATCGGCGCCTCGGGCATACTGGCGGAATATACCGCCAGGCTACTGAGCCGCATCGGCCTGCCTTCGTACGTGATGAACCGCACCGGCTTTAGCCTCGCCGAGCAGCTGATCGGCCTGCAGCGCGGCGATGTGCTGATTATGATGGGGCAAAAGTCGCCGCACCGGGAGGGGATGACTACCCTGCGCGAGGCCCGGCGCCTGGGGATCCCGACGATCTTGCTGACTCAGGCGCTGGACTCCCGCTTTAGCCAGCAGGCGCAGGTGGTGATTGAGGTGCCGCGCGGCGGCGATAACGGGCGGGTGCCGCTGCACGGGACGGTGCTGGTATGCCTGGAGATGATCGTGCTGTCGGTGGCCTCCACCGCGCCGCAGAAGACGGTGAAATCGATGAAGCGGATCAATGAATTGCATCGGGCCATCGGGAAATCCGGCGGTAAACGAAGCTAAACGGCAGATAATTTACTCTCGGCAAGGTTTCCGGTTGCATGCCATGCTGACTCTGTGTATTTTTATGCAAAATTAATGCATAAAACGGAGTTGTCATGGTTAAGAACTGGATGAAAGCATGCTGCCTGGTCGCGGCGATGATCGGCACCGCCCACGCGGCTCAGCAAACATACGTGGTGGGCTCCGGCGGAACCTATCGCCCGTTTGAGTTTGAGAACAGCCAGAAACAGCTGGAAGGTTTTGATATCGATATCATTAAAGCGATCGCCAAAGCGGAAGGCTTTGATATCAAACTGGTCAATACGCCGTGGGAAGGGATCTTCGCCACCCTGAGCACCGGCGATCGCGACATTATTATCTCCGGGATCACCATCACCGATAAGCGTAAGCAGATGGTGGATTTCTCCGCCCCTTATTTCCCGGCCGAGCAGTCCATCGTCGTGCCGGCGGATTCAAAAGTCACCTCCCTTGAGGCGCTGAAAAGTGAGAAAGTCGGGGTGGTGAACTCCAGCACCGGCGATATCGTGGTCTCCGACGTGCTGGGCAAGAACAGCACCTCGATCAAGCGTTTTGATAATACCCCGCTGATGCTGCAGGAGCTGTTTGAAGACGGCGTCAGCGCGGCGGTTGGCGACGTCGGCGTGGTGAAATACTACATCAAGCAGCACCCGGAGAAGCAGTTCAAGCTGGTGCCGGATGCCAAATTTGAGCGCCAGTATTTCGGTATCGCGGTGGCGAAAGGCAACAGCGAGCTGCAGGCGAAAATCAACGCCGGTTTACAGAAAATCATCGCTGACGGCACCTACGCCAAAATCTATAAAACCTGGTTCGACGACAACGTCCCGACGCTGCCAGCGCAATAATTCGCATATTTGTTTTCATCACGGCTATCGACTCTGGCGATAGCCGTATTTTTTAGGGAAGGGTTATGACGGGATTCCGTTGGGAGATCATTGAGGAGTACGGTCCGCTGTTTATGGACGGTGCCCTGATGACCATTAAATGTACCATTATCTGCGTGATCCTTGGCACCCTGTGGGGGCTGACTCTCGGGCTGGGGCGGATGGCGAAAGCCGAGCACGGGGTATGGAAATACGTTCTGCGTTATCTGGTGCAGTTTCCGGTGCGTTTTTACGTCAGCGCGTTTCGCGGCACGCCGCTGTTCGTGCAAATTATGGTGGTGCACTTCGCGCTGGTGCCGCTGTTTATCAACCCGCGCGACGGTCTGCTGGTGACCAGCGGCATGATGAGCGCCGATTTCGCCCGCGAGCTGCGCTCGAACTATGGCGCGTTTCTCTCCTGTATCGTGGCGATTACGCTGAACGCCGGGGCCTACGTCTCCGAAATATTCCGCGCCGGGATCCAGTCGATCGATAAGGGGCAGATGGAAGCCTCCCGGGCGCTGGGAATGCCGTGGTGGAAAACCATGCGTCAGGTGATTTTGCCGCAGGCGTTTCGCCGCATTCTGCCGCCGCTGGGCAACAACGCCATCGCCATCGTCAAGGACTCCTCGCTGGCGTCGGCCATCGGTCTGGCGGACCTGGCCTACGCCGCGCGCACCGTTTCCGGCGCCTACGCCACCTACTGGGAACCCTACCTGACCATCTCCCTGGTTTACTGGGTCATTACTTTCCTGCTGGCGCAGCTGGTTAACCGTCTGGAAAAGAGGTTTGGCAAAAGTGATTCACATTAACAATCTGCACAAGCGCTTCGGCGATAGCCACGTTCTGCGCGGCATCAGCTGCGATATCAAACCGCAGGAAGTGGTCTGTATTATCGGCCCGTCCGGCTCCGGGAAAAGCACCTTCCTGCGCTGCATGAACGCGCTGGAAACCGTCAGCGAAGGCGAGGTGGAGGTGAACGGCTTTGCCGCCCACGATCGCGCGACCGATCTGAATAAGATGCGGGAAAGCGTCGGCATGGTGTTTCAGCGTTTTAATCTGTTCCCGCACAAAACGGTGCTGGAAAACCTGATTATGGCCCCGATGAACCTGCGCGGCATGGCGCGCGCGGAGGCGGTGCGTCTGGCGGAAGAGCTGCTGGCGAAGGTCGGGCTGAGCGACAAGCGCGACGCCTGGCCCTCCAGCCTCTCCGGAGGGCAGCAGCAGCGGGTGGCCATCGCCCGCGCGCTGGCGATGAAGCCGTCGATTATGCTGTTCGATGAGCCCACCTCGGCGCTCGATCCTGAGCTGGTGGGCGACGTGCTGGAGGTGATGAAAAACCTCGCCAGCGAAGGGATGACCATGGTTATCGTGACCCACGAAATGGGCTTTGCCCGCGAAGTGGCCGACCGGGTTATCTTTATCGACCAGGGCATCATTCAGGAAGAGGGCAAACCGGCGCAGATCTTTAGCGCGCCGACTAACCCGCGCACCGCCGCGTTTTTAAGTAAAGTGCTGTAATCGATAACGACCCCGGCGCGCGGCTGCGCCGCCGGGGAGAAGATCTTGCGCGGGCGATGAGGGCGCTTTCGTTTTGTCGAACCGTGACTGCCCTTAAGCGCTACTGCGCCGCCTCGCTAATATCATCCATCTCTTCTTCGCGCTCGCGTTCGTCCGCCAGCAGCGCTTTTTCGCTTTTACCCAGGCACTGGATCAGCAGGAACAGCGCGCCGCTGACAAACAGCGTCATCAGCAGACCATCATAGCCCGCGACGCTGATCAGCAATCCGCTGACTACCGGCCCGGCCACGCTGCCCGCGGACCAAAAGAATCCCAGCAGGGCGTTGATCATAATCAGCTTCTGCCCGGAGAAGGTTTTCCCGGCGCGGACCAGCGACAGGGTATAGAGCGCCCCCGCCGCGGCGCCGAGAAGCAGGCAGCCGACAATCAGCTGGATATGCGACGCCAGCAGAAACGGCAGGGCCAGCAGGGCGAGGCAGAAGACCACCGCACAGGTCAGATGTACGCGGCGGATGCCGAAGCGGTCGGCAATCCAGCCCAGCGGCGCCTGGAATACGGCGTCGCCGGTCAATACCACCGTCACCAGCAGCACCGCCGTGACTTCACTTAGCCCTTTATCCATACCGTACAACGGCAGCAGCGCCAGAATGCTGGCATCAAAAAAGGCAAAACAGAATACGCCGGAAGCCAGTACCGGCAAAAAAGCGCCGAGGCTGCGCCAGCTGGCGCGTTCCGCCAGCCGTTCGCGGCTGCCGGAGGGCAGATGGCGGAGCATCAGCAGGCAGGCGAGGGTCACCAGTCCGACGAGCAGCAGCGTCCATGATTGATACGCTTCTCCGGCGGAGATCAGCAGCGGCCCCGCCAGCTGACAGCCGGTAAAGGCGGAGGCATAAATGCCGGTCAGGGTTGCCCGGTTTTTCCCCGCCGCGCCGCCGGTGATCCAGCTTTCGCCAATGACGATAATCACCCCCGACGCCAGGCCGGTAACCAGCCGCGGCAGCAGGAGATGAACCATATCAAACGACAGGCAGGAGGCGATGGTTGCCGCCGCCAGCGCCACCAGGCTGACGGAGAGCAGAAGCCCCATCTCAAAGCGCCGGCACAGCGCGGGTGAGAGGAAGGAGGAGATCATCATCCCCGCTGGCGGTAGCGCGGCCAGCAGGCCGACGTAAACGGTATCAATCTGCTGCTGCGCCAGCTCCAGACTGATTAAGGGCACCGTGTATCCGGTGATAAATCCCACTAATGAAGCCGCCATGATCATCGCCAGCGTGGGGGCAAGGCGATTCTGCTCTGGGTTGAACATTTTATTTCCGGTTAAGGAGGTATGAAGAGTGAATTATTCGGTAAAACGCCAGTATAGCTGCATAATAATTAATCGCACGCCTTATGTCACCGTTGATATCACTACAAAAAAGGACGGCGCTGGCGAGGGGGCCGCGTAAAGGCGCGCCGGCGCAGGGTTTGGCGGAAGTTGTCAGCGAGCAGGCGAAAGGATATAACCAATAGGCTGGCGGACTACCTGTAGCCCCAATTTATTGAATAACACACTCGTTCAGCGCTGATGCTGTGCAGGAAAGGAGTATGACATGGCAGTATCCTCTTCACTGATCGCCGAGGCCATTCGCTGGCGACGTGATTTTCATGCTTGCCCTGAGCTGGGGTATCAGGAACAGGAAACCTCGCGTCGGGTGGCTGAACTGCTCGCGTCGTTTGGCCTCCAGGTGCATCGCGGGCTGGCGGGTACCGGCGTGGTCGCGACCCTGGAGAACGGCCCCGGTCCGGTGATTGGCCTGCGGGCCGATATGGACGCGCTGCCGATCGCCGAGCAGAGCGATGTCGGCTATAAATCGCGCAATCCTGGCGTGATGCACGCCTGCGGCCATGATGGTCATAGCGCGATGCTGCTGGCGACAGCGGCGCATCTGGCGCAGACCCGCCGCTTTCGCGGTACCGTGCACTTTGTTTTCCAGCCCGCCGAGGAGAACCTGGGCGGCGCGCGGAAAATGGTAGAGGAGGGGCTGTTTGAGCGCTTCCCGATGGATGCCATTTACGCGCTGCACAACTGGCCGGGTATGCCGCTGGGCCAGGTGGCGATCGGCAGCGGGGCGATGATGGCCTCTCTCGACGCGTTTGAAATTACCCTGACCGGCAAAAGCTGCCATGCGGCGATGCCGGAGCGCGGAGCGGACCCGATTGTCGCCGCGGCGCAGCTGATTATGGCGCTGCAAACCATTCCTTCGCGCCGCCTGTCGCCGCAGGAGTCGACGGTGGTGAGCATTACCCAGATTGCCGGCGGAGAGGCGATCAACGTGCTGCCGGATAAAGTGGTGCTGCGCGGGACCTTCCGCTGCCTGGACAACCAGGTGCGCGCGCGAGTCAGGGGGCTGATTGAGAGCTATGTCGCCGCCCAGCCGCAGGTGTCAGAGGTGGAAGGCGCAATCGCCTGGTATCCCGGTTATCCGGTGACCACTAACCATCCGGCCGAAGCGCAAAAGGTGCGCGAGGTAGCGACCGCGCTGCTGGGGGAGTCGGCGGTGAGCTGGAACGGGAACCCCTCCATGGCCTCGGAAGATTTTGCCTGCATGCTGGAGGCTTGTCCTGGCGCCTATTTTTGGATTGGCGCCGATGGCGAGACGGCGTCAAAGCCGTTGCATAACGCCGGCTATGATTTTAACGATGAGCTGCTCCCTCACGGCGTGGCGCTGTGGACGGCGCTGGTGGAGAAACTGCTGGCGTAAGAGGGCGATCCCGGAGGCGGCGCTGCGCACCTGTCCGGGCTACCGCTCCGCAGACGGCACTGAACCTGTAGCCCGGGCAAGGCGCGTTGAGCGCCGCCCCCGGGAACAAAAGTGGCTATGCAGGGAGACGCGCGCATCTCCCTGCGTTGTTTTACACGTTCACCGCCGCTTTCAGGCGGGCTTTCATCTCGCTATAGCTTGTCCAGGCATACTGTTCGGCCCAGCGCTGATCCGCGATAGCCTCCACCTTCACCGCGCAGTATTTGGTTTCCGGCGTTTTCGAGATCGGATCGAGATTATCCTGCGTCAGCTCATTACAGGCGCCAACCCACCACTGATAGGTCATGTACACCGCGCCTTCATTAATGCGATCGCTGATGTCGGCGCGGGTAATCACCTTGCCGCGCCGCGAGCTGACCCACACCAGCTGCTGGTCGGCGATCCCGAGGCGCTGCGCGTCGGCGCGGTTGATTTGCACCCGTCCTGGCTCATCGGCAAGCGACTGCAGAGCCGCGCAGTTGCCGGTCATCGAACGACACGAGTAGTGGCCGACTTCGCGCACGGTACACAGCACCAGCGGATACGCTTCATCCGGCGTCTCGGCAGGCGCCCGCCACGGGGCGGCGAACAGCTGACCTTTACCGGTCGGCGTATCGAAGAGGTTATCTTTATACAGCCACGGAGTACCGGGATGATCCAGCGTCGGGCACGGCCACTGGACGTGGTTCATATCGCCCATTTTCTCGTAAGTGACGCCGTAGAACAGCGGGCAGAGTTCGCGCATTTCGTCCCAGATCTGCTGGTTATCATCGTAATGCATCGGATAGCCCATTTCGCTGGCCAGCAGGCTGATGATTTCCCAGTCGCGCTTAACGTTACCGGTGGCGATAATCGCCTGCTCAAAGCGCTGGAAGCCGCGGTCGGCGCAGGTAAAGACGCCGCCGTGTTCCCCCCAGGAGGTGGCGGGCAGCAGCACATCGGCGATTTCGGCGGTTTTGGTCATAAAGATATCCTGCACCACCACAAAATCGAGCGCCTCAATCCCTTTACGCACCAGACCCAAATCGGCTTCGGTTTGCAGCGGATCTTCACCCATGATGTAGTAGGCTTTGATCTCGCCGGTCAGCGCTTTGTGCGGCACTTCGGTGATCCGGGTACCGACCTGGTCGTCCATGCTCGCCGGATCAATCCCCCAGGCGTTGGCGAATTTGGCGCGAACGCCGGCGTCGGTGACGTCCTGGTAGCCGGGGAACATATTCGGCAGGACGCCCATATCACAGGCGCCCTGGACGTTGTTTTGCCCGCGTACCGGCCCCACGCCGACGTTGGCGCGCCCGAGGTTGCCGGTTAACAGCGCGAGGCTCGCCAGCCCTCTGACAACGTCCACCGCCTGGCCGAACTGGGTGACGCCCATGCCCCACATAATGGTGGCGGAAGGCGCGGCGGCAAACATGCGCATCGCCTGGCGAATTTCAGCGGCCGGGACGCCGACGATGCCTTCGACGGCTTCAGGGGAATAGTCTTTCACCATCTCACGATAGGCATCCAGCCCCTCGGTAAAGCGGTCGACGTAGTCGTGGTTATACAGATCTTCTTCCAGCAGGACGTGAGCGAAGGCGTTGACCAGCGCCATGTTGCTGCCGTTATTGAGCTGCAGATGGCGATCGGCGATGCGGGCGGTTTCGATACGACGCGGGTCGCAGACGATGATTTTTGCCCCGTTTTCGCGGGCCTTAATCACCCGGCGGGCGACGATTGGGTGGGAGTCGGCGCAGTTATAGCCAAAGACCAGCAGGCATTTTGAGTTCTCAATATCGCTAATCGAGTTGCTCATCGCGCCGTTGCCGAGCGCCAGCTGCAGGCCGGCGACCGACGGGCCGTGGCAGACGCGGGCGCAGCAGTCGACGTTATTGGTGTTGAGCACCCCGCGGGCGAACTTCTGCATCACGTAGTTGGTTTCATTGCCGGTACCGCGCGATGAACCGGTCGTCATAATGGCGCGCGGGCCATGCTTCTCCTTTATTTCACGCAGTTTTTTCGCCGTATAGCGGATGGCTTCATCCCAGCTTACCGGGGTGAACTTGCCGCCTTTCTGGTAGCGAATCATCGGCTGCTGCAGACGCGGCGTCAGCAACTGGGTGTCGTTGAGAAAATCCCAGCCGTAATAGCCTTTCAGGCACAGCTGATTTTGGTTGGTAACGCCATCAGCGGCTTCGGCTCGGATAATCTTATTGTTTTCGACGACCAGCTTAAGTTTGCAACCGGCCCCGCAATAAGGGCAAACGCTCGTGATTTTTTTCATCAGTAACAGACCTGTTAACAGAGAATAAACAACAATGGACAGGCCGGGCCCGGCCCGCCCTTGTCAGGGCGTCATGCGCCAGCGTACCGGCAGATGACGGGAGCGTTATGCATAGGATGTGCCAAATTTTAACTTATTGAATTCATTTAGAATAATCGGGAGGTGCAGGCGGGGCGGCGGCGATGTCGACACTAATGACGATGACATGACGCCCGCTCGGGCGTCATCAAGGGACAATCAGGCTAGCTTCTGGCGTAGCTGCGCGAGGGTATCGGCGGGTACTCCTACCTCCTCGGCGGCGGCGCAAATCGCCTGCCAGCTTCCGGCGTCCAGCGGAATGCCCTGCGCCAGACGCTGCCGACGGTTCGCCTCTTCCCACTCCCCCGGCGCCAGAATGGGCGCGTCCGGCTCGTGCGGCGACTGTTTACACCAGTCGATAAACGCTTCGGTCTCGCGCTGCATATCCGGCGCATCGAACGCTTCTGGGCTGAGAATAATGGTGGTCATGCAGTTGAAGATGGCGTCCACGCTGCCCTGCAGCGTCTCCTGATGCGAGGTTTTGCCGCCGGATACCGCGCCGCCGATCGCTTCGCACAGCGTCGCCAGCGCGTAGCCTTTATGTTCGGCAAAGGTCAGCAGCGCCCCCAGCGGCGAGGTCTGCATCACCGCCGGGTCGGTGGTGGGGACGCCGCGAGCGTCGATCAGCGACCCTGCCGGTACCGGAACCCCTTTATGCCAGGCAACGCGGGTTTTACCGAAGGCGATGGCGCTGGTGGCGTAATCCAGCAGCAGCGGCGGATGGCCGACGCGCGGGAACACCACGCACAGCGGGTTGGTGCCGAAGCGGCTGTCTTTCCCACGGAACGGGGCGACCATCACGTTGCCAACGACGTTAACGAAATGGATAGAGATCATTCCGGCGGCCGCGCACTGTTCCGCCCAGTAGCCGATGCGGCCAATATGGTGCGCGTTGCGCAGCGCCACGGCGGCCAAACCGTGCTGTTTTGCCTTCTCAATACCGATCTGCATGGCTTCATGGGCCACCACCTGGCCGAATCCGCCGTTGCCGTCCAGCGTGACCACCGCGCCCGCGTCCTTCATCACGCTGGCGTGGCGGTTGAGCTGGAGATAGCCCTGCGCGTGGGAGCGTACGTAGCTTGGGATCATACCGACGCCGTGGGAATCGTGCCCGGCCAGGTTGGCGGCAATAAGGTGGTCGGCGATAAGCGACGCTTCGGTGGGGGAGCTTCCCATATGGGTGAAAAGGGTTTTAACAAATTGATGCAGATCCGTGGCCTGGAAGCGATGTCCTGTTTGCACTGATTCTCTCCTGTGAATGGGTTGCGGATTATTGTTTTAGCGTGTTTGCATTTCCATGCTGCGCTGAGCAACGGCGAAGATCAAGGGGATCCCGACGCAGGTGTTAATAGATAGCCGCGGCACGGCGCTGGGTTGGCGTCGGGGGCGAAGTAAGATCGAGGAATGTGCAAGGGTACTCAGCGAGTCAGGGAAAAATCGCTTCCCCATCCTGGAACAGTTTGATGATTTTGTAGCCCGGGCAAGGCGCCTTAGTGCCGTCTCCGACCCGGGATGCTGTCATCTTACAGATACTGGCTCAGTAACGCCTCCAGGCTGTTCTGATCTAGCGCAAACAGGCGAATACCTTCGGCAAGTTTTTCCACCGCCATCGCATCCTGATGATGCGCCCAGTAGAACTCAGCTTCAGTCAGCGCCGCGGGTTTCGCCTGTATTTCGCCTTCATACGTCAGCGGGGCAGGCACCGGCCCCTGATTTTGCTGCAGCTGCGCCAGTAGCGCCGGAGACACGGTCAGACGATCGCAGCCGTTAAGCGCCAGGACCTGTTCCGGCGTACGGAAGCTCGCCCCCATCACCACGGTGCGATAGCCGTGCATTTTGTAAAAGCGATAGATCTTCTGTACCGACTCGACGCCCGGATCGTTATCGACGGTGAAGGTCGTATCGGGGTTGTTTTTCTTGTACCAGTCGTAGATGCGGCCCACAAAGGGGGAAATCAGGAAAACATTGGCGTCGGCGCACGCTCTGGCCTAGGCAAAGGAGAAAAGCAGCGTCAGGTTACACTGGATACCCTCTTTTTCCAGCATTTCTGCTGCGCGAATCCCTTGCCATGTGGCGGCAAGCTTAATCAAAACCCGTTCTTTACCGATACCCTTCTCTGCATACAGGGCGATGATTTCCTGTGCTTTGGCAATGCTGGCTCGGGTATCAAACGAAAGACGGGCATCCACTTCGGTTGAAATGCGTCCCGGAACGCTTTTCAGGATCAGCGCACCAATACTGACGGCCAGGTAATCGGCAATATCCGACGGCTGTACAGGTTTTCCGCTCTGACGGGACTTCACCGTTGTGACGGCATCTTTCACCACTTTCTGATATTGCGGAAGCTGTGCCGCTTTATAAATAAGCGAAGGGTTGGTGGTCGCATCTTCAGGCTGGTAAGCCATAATGCTGTCAATGTCCCCGCTGTCGGCAACAATCGTTGTCCGCTGCTTTAGTTGTTCAAGTTGATTCATCGCCATGACCTGTTTTTCCAAGAGTTGAGCTGGAAACAACAAGGAGGGGGCGGTGCCCGCTCCTTGTTGTTAAGCTGGATAAATGATTATTTAGCCTGTGCGACGCGGGTGGTCAGGCCTGGCATGTTGAAGCACTCGGCTTCGTTCTGGATCATATCTTTAATTTTATTGATGACGTAGCGCTCAGGCTCGATGCCAAACGACTTCAGATTGGCGAACATGGTCTGCATCTCTGCGACTACCGCCGGTTTTTCGTAGTTGTAGTGGCCGCTGAGCTCAAGAATTTCTTTCAACAATTCCGGTTCGTTAAAGATCTGCTCTTCCGACTTGTTCTTGTGCTCATCTGTCATCCATTTCTCCCATTTATGGCTTAGGACGCACTCGCGGGTGAGAACGGTTTTTAGATGAGACGCTGACTTGATAAAGCCTTTTGCCGCCAGATCTTTCTCAACTTCCGCCAGTTTTAAATAGGCGCGGGTTTCGATGGTGCCGTAGGCCGGTGCGACGTTCATCGCCGTGATGCCCAGACCTGGATGCTTCAGCAGGATCTCATCCGGCAGGTAGTCACCGTTATGCTCTTTCAGACCGACGCCGTGACGGGTACTGATAGCCGAAAGTTCGGCGGACTGTTTATCATTAAAATGGCCAACGTTTTTGGTCAGGCGGGTCAGAGTACCGGTCTGACCGACGATAAACAGCGGCTGCGGCAGCGATTCGGCGGCCAGGCGCTTATTCAGCTCAATGATAAAACCTTCATAGGCGCTGATGTCAGTCAGGCCGCCGTTGGTCTCTTCGGTGCCGACTTCATAGAAGAACTCTTTCAGGTTATTGGCTTTACGGTACTCTTCACAGAAGCGGATCAGTTCAACGGTGCGGCTCAGTACCAGTTCAATATCAATAACTTTACCGACGACATACGGGTCTTTTGTCGGGTCGATATGCAGCAGGTCAAAACCGGCATCCATATCAATCTGATAGGAGCGACGAGCCAGGGCCATCGCTTCGGCTTCCGGAATATGGTCTTTACGCTCTTTATCGCGCTGCCATGGACCGCCATGGTCACGGCAGAGGAAGTAATCGCCGTCAAAGCCGACTTTTTCCGCCATGGCTTTCAGATCGGCGGCAAAGCGGAATTGATCCCAGTTGTTAACGTATCCGGCGCCGAATTCATCGGCGTCGACCTGGTTACGGCTGGCAATAAACATCAGCGGCAGATCTTTTTCTTTACCCAGTTCAAAACAAGCCTGAATTAATGCCGGAGACATTGGTCCAATTCCTAACATCGTGGATTTACCGCCGTTAACAATATAATCGACGTACTGTTTCATTGTGTTTTTCATGTTAATTCCTCAGGCTTTATTCATATCAGAAGTGATGGTTTTTTTAGCCGGGGATTTTTTTACCGGCTCGCTAATATTGGGGCGCAAAATATGCAGGCAGATTGCCGTGACAATAACGCCAATGGCCATATCAATGACGTACCACATCGGTGCTTTATTGACGCCAGCAATAGCAATTAATCCACCATGGGGAACCATGGACTCGACGCCGTGAACCATGGCCAGACCCGCACCGACGGCGCTGCCGATAATAATTGAAGGCAGAACGGTCTTCAGGTTTTTGACTGCGAAAGGAATAGCCCCTTCGGTAATACCGATTAACCCCATAAATGCGGCAGAGGTTCCCATTCTTCTTTCATCTTCCGCCCATTTACGTTGGGAAATAAACGTGGAAAGGGCAATGCCCAGCGGTGGAATAGCACAGGCAATACGGTAAGCGCCGTTCGGGCCATAAATCCCTTCGGCCATTAGCGCGAGGGTAAATGCCGTTGCGGTTTTATTCACCGGGCCGCCCATATCAAAGGCCGCCATTGCGCCGAGGATCAGCCCCAAAATAACGCCGCTGCTTCCTTGCATATTTGAGAGCATGGATACCAGCCAGTTCATGGCAAATCCAATTGGCCCAATCAGTACGTACAGATAAAGCATGCCGACAATGACGCTTGAAACAATGGGAATAATCATGATCGGCATAACCGGCATCAGTGCCTTACCGACTTTCCATGTTTTTATCCATTTAGCGACGTAGCCGCTGAGAATACCGAGCAGCATCGCGCCGAGAAAACCGGTTACCACATGGTCTGCGCCCAACGGTGTGCTGGCCATAAATCCGGTGATTAAACCCGGCGTCAGCCCAGGTTTACCGGCGATAGAGTAGGAGATATAGGCGGCCAGCACCGGGATCATCATTCCCAGGCCTGCGCTTCCGATAGCACCGAGGTTTAATAAAAATGGATTGGTTACCACCATGCCTTTGCCGGCGACCGGTTCGCCGCCCACCAGCGAGAGCGCGAGACAGATACCGCCGACTACCACTACCGGCATCATATATGACACGCCGGTACTGAACGCTTTAACTAAATCGTCCTTAATCGCTTTTGCTTTTTCCGACATTGTTGATCCTCCAGAACGCTATATTTTTATCGGGATGGCGATGATATATATGTGCTGTTATGCCGTGGCACCATTAACGAAATATAGCGCTCGCAGAAATTGAGTTAACGTTATTATTCACCGGTCGCGAGTGTCGAAATAAACTCGCAGCAGATAATTTAATTTATTGTACCAGTTTCTCGGCTTTGTCGATAATTGCAGCCGGATCGCGTACTACCTCTGCCGGGTTAAGTGAAATAACTAGCCCAGCATCTTCTTTTTCTTCAAAACGCTCGACGCCTTCAATACCAATGGCAATCGCCAGAATAACCACGTCGGCTTCAGCAATCTCATCTTCACTTAATTCATTTTCGATTCCCATGCCGCCTTGTGTTTCGACTTTGACGGCATAACCTCTTTTTTTACACTCTTGCTCGATAGCTTCCTGAGCCATATAGGTATGGGCAACTCCGGTAATGCATGCTGCGACTCCGACAATTTTCATAAGTGACTCCTGATTTATTATTTGGCTAAATTTTATATGATTTTTTACATGGCCAAAGTATTGGCCATCAGGTTGTAGAGTACGGTAACGTTTTCGGCTTGCTTTATTTCATTGCGGAAATCCTCTTTCATTAGCTTTCGGGCAAGCGTGGAGAAATATTTCATATGCTCGTTCGGATCGGCCGATCTACTGACCGTTAACATAAATACGGTTTCGACTTGCTGATCGTCCCACATAATTGGCGCAGCAAGAGTGGCCATACTGATAGTGGAGTAGTGAATATGCTCCGATTTAGTGTGCGGAATGGCGAAACCATAGCCCACGGCGGTGGAGAAGGAGTCCTCACGGGCCCAGATATCGTCGGTTAATTGATCCCGGTTATCGGTGCGATGGTGCAGCCAAAGATTGTCGGTCATCTTTTTGATAACTTCGTTTTTATCGCGGGCCTCCAGGCCACAGAGAATAAATTCCGGTGCGAGAATTGGCATAGAGTCGATCGCTTTTACCTCCGGCGAACGCAGCGCGGCTTTGACTTCAGCTGAGCGTTTTAAGGTCACTGACTCCTGGGCCAGCGCCTGACATTTAGCGAAACTCAGCTCCCGCAGGGCATGTTTGACGCCTGGAATTGAAGTGCCGCTCATGCTGAGCTCGTCAAAGCCCATGCCGACGAACAGCGGCAGAAAATCTTTGCTGGCGCCCAACTCCCCGCAGATGCCAATCCACTTGCCCGCGCGATGGGCTTCATTGGCGGCATACTGCATAGCGCGGAGGAATGCCGGGGCATAGTTGTCGTAAACTGCCGCAACCTGGGTGTTTCCACGGTCAGCGGCAAAAAAGTATTGCGTCAGATCGTTGCTGCCCACGCTGAAGAAATCAGCGTATTCTGCTATTTCGCTCATCGCGAAGATAACGGATGGGATCTCCAGCATCACACCGAGCGAGATTCCATCATTGAACGCCAGGCCTTCATCGCGCATCGCGCTTTTGACTTCTTCGAGGACCTCGCGACACCAGATCACTTCATCAACGTTGGCGATCATCGGAATCATGATTTTGGCATCGCCTAAAGCTGAAGCGCTGAGGATGGCCTTAAGTTGCATGGCGAAAAGTTCACGATAGCGAGGGTAAGTTCGCACCGCCCGGAAACCAAGAAACGGGTTTTCTTCTTCGCCGATGCTCAGGTAGTCGACGGGTTTATCGCCGCCAATGTCGAAGGTACGGAAGATAACCGGCTTCCCTTGAGCGACCTGCATAATCTGCCCGTAAAGTTCTGCCAGTTCGCGGTAGTCTGGTGCGGTTTCACGGTCCATGAATGACATTTCGGTACGAAACAACCCGATGCCTTCGGCACCATTGCTGAAGGCTGCCTCGGCTTCCGCCAGGCTGGCGATATTCGCGGCAATCTCAATATTATGATTATCGTGTGTAATCGTCGGCTGGCGGACGTTAGCCAGCATCTGTTGCTGCATACTCTGCTGGATGGCAATTTCATTGTGGTAATAGCGCAGGACCTTTTCATCAGGGGTCGTAATCAAGATCCCCGGATTGCCATCGATAATAATGTTACTTTCGGTGTTCAGCGCCAGGGTCGAAAAATCAATATCCGTCAGGGTCGGGATACCAAGCGAACGTGCGAGGATCGCCGTGTGTGATGTTTTGCCTGTCGCGGATAATACCATTCCGGCGAGGTGCTCTTTATTAATCGCGAGAAACTGACTCGGCGTCAGACTGTCGGCGATAATAATTGATGGCTGCGTTAATTCAAGGCTGCGCTGCGGCAGTATGCCTGCGCCATAAATCGCAGTAAGTAATTGTCCGGTTATATCGAGAACATCGAGGGTGCGCTCTTTAATGTATTTGCTTGATGATTGGTTAAGGATTTCACAAAATTCCATTGCCGCTTTAATGACCGCCTCCCAGGCGTTATCTCCGCTGGCAATGGCGGCGGCGATACGAGTTTGAAAGGTTATGTCGGTGATAATGGACAGGTGCGCTTGTAAAATATCGTGCTCGACGCCTTTTTTTATTTCCAGGGCTGTCTTTTTTTCGTGCTTAAGCGTTTCTAAACCAGCCAGGAAAAGACACTGCTGGTGCTCAGAAGAATATTCACCACCGGGGTTACGCGCCTGCATTTCCTTTAATGACAGGCCCTGGATTCGAACGGGCTTGGCAATGGCAATACCGCCGCTGATGCATGAACCCTGAATAAAACTGAGCTGAGTTTCCCGCAGGGAACGCGGGAGGTAGCCCGTGGGCGCTGCGGTTTCTTGCACATGGCTCACCTCGAAAGAGGGCAGCTTTTTGAGCAGCTCGCTAAGCTGATGAGCCGCTTTTGCAGCATCTTTTCCGCTGAGCGTAATTTCACAGGCGTCTTTGAGCAAAGTATCGGTAGCGACAATCGAGAGCGCGCTTTTACCATTACCCTGAAGGCCGTTGCGAATATTTTTCCAGCACACTACTGATTGAAAAGTATTGCACAATCGTTCGATGTGTCCCGCCGGACGGGCGTGAATACCATCCTTAAGTTCACATTGATAGGTTATTATCTCTGACATCATTGCTGCTCCCGATAATATTTTAGCCAGGGCTAATTAATTTTCTTTGTAGGTATGAATGCCTGCATTTCATGTTTTATATCATTCATCAGCATCGGCAGGCTTTGAATAGAAAAAAAGTGACATTTGCTTGAATAAAAGGGCCGGATTATTATTTTGTGATCGCAGTCGTGAAATTGAATTGTTGGGTCCGGCGTGAGAGCGGTCACATTTTAAATAATATTCGGTCTATGGTCACGCAATTGCTACTAACGTCTCTTTCTTTCTATTTATTGGCTGCTGGTTAATGGAGTACAAAATAAAGCACATTCTTTTAATTTCGCCGTGGTAATTACGATGAATTTTCGAGGTATATTACTGGATTTAGACGGGACGCTGGTGAACTCGCTGGATTTTGTCGAGGCTTCCTGGAGCTTATGGGCTACTAAAAAGGGGCTGGATGTGCGGGGGGTATGCGATTACCTCCATGGCAAGACAGCCCTGAATACGCTGCGCCACTTTATGCCCGATGCCAGCGAACAAACCATTATTGAGGAGTTTACCTCGCTGGAAGCGTTTGAGGCGCGTAACACTGACGATATTACCGCGGTTGACGGAGCGGTGGATTTTCTCCGCCGACTGGAGCAGTTGCAGGTGCCCTGGGCAATAGTGACGTCGGGGTCGCTGAAGGTTGCTTCGGCGCGGATCCGCCGGGCCGGTTTTCCCTCTCCGCCGGTGCTGGTGACCAGCGAAGATATTGTTAAGGGCAAGCCGCACCCGGAACCGTTCCTTATTGGTGCAAGCCGGCTCAACCTTTCACCTGCTAACTGCCTGGCTTTTGAAGATTCAATAGCCGGTCTGCTTTCCGCGACCGAGGCGGGATGTGCTGTCGTTGAAGTCCTCACCCGTCAGTCCACCGTTCATGATATCGACACCTGGCAAACCATTGATCGCTACCTTGGCCTGAGCGTAACGCGCCAGGGCGAGGCGGATTTTTTCCTTAAGATTTCGAGGGAGTTTTAAATGTCATCACGAAAGATTCTGGCGAATGCTATTCGTATGCTGAGCGTTGATGCCGTGCAGCGAGCAAACTCTGGTCATCCCGGGGCACCAATGGGAATGGCGGATATTGCCGAAGTACTGTGGCGGGATTTTCTCAACCACAATCCACATAACCCGACGTGGGCCAACCGCGACCGTTTCGTTCTCTCCAACGGTCACGGCTCGATGCTGATTTACAGTCTGCTGCACCTTAGCGGCTACGATCTATCGATTGATGAACTGAAAAACTTCCGTCAGCTGCATTCAAAAACGCCTGGTCACCCGGAAGTGGGTTATACCCCGGGCGTGGAAACCACTACCGGTCCCTTGGGGCAGGGGATTGCCAATGCGGTCGGCATGGCTATTGCCGAGAAAACCCTCGCGGCGCAGTTTAACCGGCCAGGTCACCAAATTGTCGACCACTTTACCTACGTCTTCATGGGCGATGGCTGCATGATGGAAGGGATTTCGCACGAAGTTTGCTCTCTGGCTGGAACGCTGAAGCTCGGGAAGCTGGTGGCGTTTTACGACGATAACGGTATCTCTATTGATGGCCACGTCGAGGGATGGTTCACCGACGACACAGCCAAACGCTTTGAGTCCTACGGCTGGCACGTGGTGCGCGGAGTCGATGGGCACGATCCTGAATCCATACGAGCCGCAATTGATGTCGCTAAGTCGATCGCTTCCATGCCGACGTTAATTATCTGTAAAACGGTGATTGGCTTCGGCTCGCCGCAGAAAGCGGGTACCCATGATGTACACGGCGCGCCGCTGGGCGAGGCTGAAGTCGCGGCGACGCGCGACGCGTTGGGTTGGCCGTATCCGCCATTTGTTATTCCTTCGGAGATTGCTGCGCAGTGGGATGCTCGCAAAGCCGGGCAGGTGAAGGAAGCTGCATGGAATGAAGCGTTTGCGGCCTACGCGAAAGCGTTCCCCGAGCTGGCCGCTGAATATGCCCGCCGGATTAAGGGGCAGTTGCCCGCTGAGTTTGCCGGTAAGGCGCAGGCGTTTATTGAACAATTGCAGGCTAAACCAGCAAAAATCGCCAGCCGTAAAGCCTCGCAGAATACCCTTGAAGCCTTTGGCCCGCTGTTGCCGGAGTTTCTCGGCGGCTCTGCGGATCTGGCTCCATCCAACCTGACCCTATGGTCCGGCTCTCAGGCGATTAACGAACAATCCGGTGGAAACTATATTCACTACGGCGTGCGTGAATTCGGCATGACCGCCATCGCTAACGGCATCGCCCTGCACGGTGGCTTCCTGCCCTATACCTCGACGTTCCTGATGTTTGTCGAATACGCCCGTAACGCGGTACGCATGGCGGCGCTGATGAAGCAGCGACAGGTGATGGTTTATACCCACGACTCAATTGGTCTGGGCGAAGATGGCCCGACTCATCAGCCGGTCGAGCAGATTGCTTCATTACGCCTGACGCCGAATCTCAGCACATGGCGTCCCTGCGATCAAGTGGAGTCGGCGGTGGCGTGGAAATATGGCGTGGAACGCCTGGATGGACCTACCGCGCTGATTTTTTCCCGGCAAAACCTGACCCAGCAGGAACGAACCTGGCAGCAGGTGCAGGATATCGCGCGCGGCGGCTATATATTAAAGGATTGCGAAGGGCAACCGCAGCTCATTCTTATCGCGACCGGTTCGGAAACTGAGCTGGCGGTAGACGCGTGGCAAAAGCTGATGGCGGAGGGCGTAAAGGCGCGGGTGGTATCAATGCCGTCAACCGATGTCTTCGATAAGCAGGATGCGGCTTACCGCGACGCGGTATTGCCGCCGGCGGTTTCCGCTCGTCTCGCCGTGGAAGCGGGAATAACCGATTACTGGTTTAAATATGTCGGCCTGAACGGCGCGATTATAGGTATGCGAAGCTACGGCGAGTCCGCACCGGCGGAACAGCTTTATCAGGCGTTTGGTATTACCCTTGAAGCGGTATTGCAGCAGGCAAAAGCGCTTCTGGCTTAACCAGTACGGCCCCTTACGTCCTGAGGGGCCGCTTTTCATTCAGGGAAGGAATCACATGTATCCCGTCGATCTTCATATGCATACCCTGGCCAGCACCCATGCTTACAGCACGGTTCACGATTATATTGCCGCCGCGTTGCGTCACCACATTCGCCTGATTGCGATTACCGATCATGGCCCGGAAATGGTTGATGCGCCGCATCCGTTTCACTTTAATAATTTGCGCGTGCTGCCGCGCATTGTCGATGGCGTAGGGATTCTGCGCGGTATAGAGGCCAATATCAAACCCGGCGGCGAGACTGATTGCAGCGATAAAATGCGCGCATCGCTGGATTTAGCGATCGCTGGGTTCCACAAACAGGTGTTCACCCCTGCGGACATCATTACCAATACCGATGCGATGATTGCGGTGATGGCGAGCGGAAAGGTACATATTATTAGCCATCCCGGTAACCCAGAGTATCCGATTGATATACCGGCAGTTGTGGCGGCGGCGAAAGCGTGTCATGTGGCGTTGGAAGTCAATAACGCCTCGTTTGTCCACTCACGAAAGGGCAGCGAGGGGAACTGCCGTAAAATTGTCGCCGCCGTGCGTGATTGCGGCGGGCTGCTCTCGTTAGGAAGTGATTCGCACAGCGCCTTTTCGTTGGGAGATTTTAGCGCCTGCCAGCATGTGCTAACGGAGGCGGATTTTCCACCATCCAGAGTGCTGAACACCTCTGTGCGACAGGTGCTGACGTTTCTGGAACAGCGCGGAGCGAAGCACATACCTGAACTTGCTGCGCTGGGGGACTGAACCCCCTCACTCTTATAAAAGGATCGGGGGTATGCCTTGCCCGTGTTTTAATGCGGCTGACGCCTAACCGGGGCGACGGATTCACAGATCAATAACGTTGCCTCGCGGCAGATTTAGAGACTTACGCATAGCAGCGATAACCTCCGTCGGTTTAAGCAGCAGCGAGTTAATACAGACGTTCAAAACACGGCAACCGTCAAAGCGTGAGGGATTATCGATAGTAATATCAGAGGCGATGATGGCTAGCTCCGATTCGAAAATATCTTTATCGGTAATCTTATTCTTAAGCCCCAGCACGCCCTGAGTCTCGATTTTGATCGCAAAGCGATACTGCTTCGCGAGTTTCTCCAGTTGCTCCGCGGCCATATAAGTGTGCGCCACGCCGGTCGCGCACGCGGTCACCGCCACAATATGCAGATTCCGTTCGCTGGAGAAGGGCTGGATTTCATCTCTTCCTGCACGAGTGCTCATAAGCTTACTCCCTTATTTTTGCGCCGGTACTCAAGCGGCGTACAGTCGTTGATATCGCGAAATACCTTGCAGAAATAGTTGGTATCAGTGAAACCGCACTTCTCTGAAACCTCGTTAATTTTCAGATTGGTATTGATTAGTAGCGCTTTCGAACGGGTTATGCGGGCTAACTTAAGATACTCATTGAATTTCACGTCTGACTCCTTCGAAAACAGACGCGACAGATAGCCAGGCGAGATATTAAATGTTTCGGCGACGCTTTCCCGGCTAATGTCCGTGTGGTAGTGACTATCAATATGGCTCTTAATTTCGTCCAGCAAAGAGAACGGGCCTCGCTGATTAGTCAGGCCATCCGTAATTTGATACAACAGGTCGTTAATGAGCGCATAGATCACATGGGCGAAAGTCTCGTCGGTGTTATCCTGCGACCACGCCAGCGACTCGGCCAGGTCGAGTAGCCGGTCGCGAACCGTACTACTTGAATTTTGCAAATTGTACTTCTCCACCTCTTTAAACTGCGTGCCGTCCCAGTTACTGATGCTAAAACCGACGTCCTGCTTCCAAAAGACCACCGACATGCAAATAACCGGGCTTTCCCATTGCGGCGAATTCCAGCTGTTAGCGGGAATGTAGGTAATGGTACCGACCGGACGTTCATATTTCACAATGCGGTCCACCCCTTTTGGCAGCAGCATGCTGAGCGCGCCTTTTACCGTTAGTTCTATGCGTGGCACGTGAAGATGATAGGCCATTGCCGGGGCCTGTGCGTTACCGTTAGCCACCAGTACGCTTTCGTTTATTGCCCCCTCGGCGCTAAATTCGCTGAGAATAGATTGAATAAAAGTGCCCATATTATGTCCGCGGTTTGATAACGGTTTTAAGAACCTTCACCGCCACCGCGGTGGCGATGGTGCCGGCGATAATCGAAGCGATGTAGCCAAAATGGTTACCGATCACCGGTAATACGATAAGCCCGCCCCACGGGGCGGCGTTGGCCGCGCCAAACCATAATGAGAGGATTGCCGCGACCGTGCTGCCGAACATTATTGCCGGGATCACCCGTACTGGGTCGGCCGCCGCAAATGGGATCGCACCTTCTGTGATCCCCATAATCCCCATGATCACCGCAGGTTTCCCGGCTTCCCGTTCCACGTCAGTGAAAACGTCTTTAAACAGAAATGTCGCCAGACTCAGACCCAGAGGCGGCGTGCAGACGGCGCTAGCAACCGCCGCCATCAGCTGAGGATTGGTGGAGATCAGCGCCACAGCAAAGAAAAAGGCGGTTTTATTCATTGGTCCGCCCATATCAACGGCGATCATGCAGCCTAAAATGGTGCCGAGGATAATAAACGAGGCGCCCTGCATATTGCTCAGCCAGACGCTAAGCCACTTCATCAAACCGGCAATAGGATCGCCAATAATGTAATACACCGCCATGCCGGTGAGGAATGTGCCGACCAGTGGAATAATAAATATCGGCAGGACCATGCGCAGAAAATTTGGGATTTTGAGCCAGGCTATCAGGTTTAGCAGGAGATAAACCACCAGCCCGGCAATAATTCCCGAGAGCATGCCGCCCAAAAATCCGGCTCCCATCTGATAGGCCATCAGCCCGCCAATAGCGCCCGGCGCGATGCCTGGTTTGTCGACCATCGAATAAGCGATAAACCCCGACAATATTGGAATAAACAGGGTTAAGCCCGCCATGCCAATTTGCGATATGGCCTTTAGAAAACCGTGGTCCGGCACCGCTGCTTCGCCGTTGAACATCACCGCCAGCGCCAGCAGAACGCCGCCAGCGACCACAAACGGAATCATGTAGGAAACGCCGGTCATAAAATGTCGTTTCGTATTTTTTAATAGTTTTAACATGACAGCCTCGTAACGTTTGCTGCTCAGAAGTCCAGCGTTTTGGATATCAGCAGATAAAGGGCTTGCGGGTCTTTCGCCCTTTTAATTTGGCTGACAAATTCATCATTCATGAGCATGCGCGCCAGGGTGGAGAAGTACTTCATGTGCTCATTATCCTGCGCGGATTTGCCGATCGTCAGCATGAACAGGGTATCCACCATGACGCCGCCCCAGGCAATAGGTTGCCTGAGCGTGGCAATACTGACGGTAGAATCCTTGATGTGGTCCGTTTGGGCGTGAGGGATAGCAAAACCCGAACCGACGACGGTAGGAAAGGGCACTTCACGGGCCCAGATATCGTCGCAGAGCGGGTCTCGTGCGTCGGTACGCTGCTGTAGCCACAGATTATCCACCAGTATTTTGATCGCCTCATTTTTATCAGCGGCGTCAATTGCCCATAAAATCATCTCCGGCGACAGCAAGGGTTTTTTCATCGCGCTAGCGCCTGATTTTTGTAGCGCGGCGTTGACCTGTTGAGCGCTCTTCTGTTGCACCAGATTTTGCGCCAGCGGCCGACAATCTGCGAGGCTAAGCTCGCGCAGCGCGTGTTTAGCCCGCGGAATTGTCGCGCAGTTCATACTCAATTCATCAAATCCGATACCGACAAGCAGCGGAAGAATGGCTTCGTCTGCGGCGAGTTCTCCGCACAGGCCGATAGGTTTACCGAGGCGATGGGCCTCGCTGACTGCAAATTGCAGAGCGCGTAAAAATGGCGGCGCATAGCTGTCATAAAGCGCTTTTACCCGGGCATTACCCCGGTCGGCGGCGAAAAAGTACTGCGTCAGATCGTTACTGCCCAGACTGAAGAAGTCGACATGTTCGGCCATTTCAGCCATAGCAAACAGTACCGAAGGCACCTCCAGCATGATGCCTAGCGCAATCTGCTCATCAAACGCCAGACCCGCGTGGCGCATCTCCTGCATGACGGATTCCAGCACCTTCCGACACCAGATAAGCTCTTCCACCCGGGCGATCATCGGCAACATAATTTTGACTGTACCTGTCGCAGAAGCGATAAGAATAGCCTTTAGTTGAGTGGCAAAAAGGTCGCGATGGTGTGGATAGGTACGTACGGCCCGAAAGCCGAGAAATGGGTTGTCTTCCGGGCCGATACTCAGGTAACCGACCGGTTTATCGCCTCCGATATCGAAGGTGCGAAAGATAACGGTCTTGCCGCCCGCCAGACCGACCACCTGCTGATATAGCGCGGCCAGCTCGTCGCAGGTGGGAGGGCAATCGCGACTCATAAACGCCATTTCGGTGCGAAACAGGCCAATGCTCTCTGCGCCATTTTCAAAGGCGGCCTGCGCTTCGGCAAGGCTTGCGATGTTTGCCGCTATCTCTATGCGATGACCGTCGCGGGTTTGTGCCGGCACCAGGGCGTTGGCCCGCAGCCGTCGCTGCATTTCCCGCTGGACGGTAATTTCCTGACGGTAGTAGCGCAGCACCTTCTCATCCGGATGGATAATCAGTATCCCCGGTTCACCATCGATAATGATCTGCTGTTGATCCTCAAGCGCCAGCTTAGAAAAATCGATATCGGCCAGGGTCGGAATGCCCAGCGATCGCGCCAGGATTGCCGTGTGGGAGGTTTTACCCATCGATGACAGCACCAGGCCTGCAAGCTGGCTGCGGTCGAGCGCCAGAAATTGGCTGGGGGTCAGGTTGTTGGCGAACACAATTACCGGTTCATTTAACGCGATCGGACGAGACGCCAGAGCCTGTTCACCATAAACCGCGCTGATAAGCTGCGCTGCGATATCGAGTATATCCAGCGCGCGCTCCTGCAGATAACGGCTGGACGAATTCTCAAGCTGGTGGCAAATGTCGAGCGACGCCCGAGCGATAGCTGACCAGGCATTCATCCGCTCATTAAGATATCCGACTGCGTTATCCTGAAAGGTCATGTCGGTTATCAGCGATAGATGCACCGCCATCAGGTCGTGCTCAATGCCTTGGGTCTGCCCAAGAGCAGCCTCTTTCTCTGCGCGTAGCGATGCGAGCCCTGTATGAAAACGGTCCTTTTCGTATTCGATACTGCCGATAAAACCTGGATTGGCGTCGATGAGATCGTCGAACGTCAGACCCTGAATAACCTGCGGTTTTGCAATTGCGGCGCCTTTATTAATACGACATCCTTGAATAACCTGCGGATTGAGCTCGCGCAGACAACGGGGCAGATAGCCTTGGGTTGTCACCGATTCCTGCTCAAGGGTGAATGAGGGAAGATCGGAAAGCAGTGCGCGTAGCTGGGCCGCGGCCTGCTGTTCATCTTCGCCGCTCAGGGTGATTCGGCATTCATCATTGAGCAGCGTGTCGCTGGCAATCAACGAAAGGGCGCTTTTCGCATTAGCTTTCAGCGCCGTGCGGGTGTTTTCCCAGTCGATCGCAGCCTGGAAGAGGTTACATAGCCGCGCGATATAACCCGCTGGCCGGGCATGAATACCTTCGTTTAGCACGCATTTGTAGGTTATAACCACCGGCATGTCGACTCCTGAACGCTTCTGTACCCGTCAATTTATTCACCGCTCCTGATATCTTTCCCTGTTCGTTATAGCGATGACATAGTAAAAAAGTCACCTTTACTTAAAAAAAATGACCTGATTGTGATTTTGTGACTATTGTCATATTTACCACCGCGGCGATTTTGTTTTAGTTCTTTGATTTAAGTTGCTTTTTTTTTGCGGCATTTAAAGAGTAGTTTGCGAGCCAGGTCACAAAATTTAAGCGGTGTTCGACATTATTTAACCCGGCTGATATTCACTGGAGGGTTTTTGTGGGCATGTGCCCCGGGTTGTATTTTGGTATTTAATGAAACGCCATATTCGATAACCGATAAAATAGAGGGACTTAATGTTTTCTTAATATTCCCGCCGCAGAGCGTTAATCGCTTTCGCTTTATCCCGCGAATCTTCCTTTAAATTACGCCAGCGTCACAAAAGCCGTAAAAAAACAAAATCCGGCGTTGCAAGGCTCTGGCGCCCCGCTATATGTTAAAATTACGTTTAATAATTGATACCTAAAGGTTGATTTTATGTATATGAAAATTAGTGGGTTAATGATTTCACTGACGGCAATATTCTCCGGTCAGGTTCTTGCCGCAGTCCCTGAGGGCTACCCGGCGGATTATCAAAAAGTGGTGGATGCCGGGATTAAAGAAGGCAAAGTGGTTATCTATTCAACGACCGATACCAAGGCGGCAGGCCCGTTAATTAAAGGCTTTGAGGCGCAATATCCCGGCATTAAAGTTGAATATAACGATATGAACAGTACCGAATTGTACAACCGTTATATCAGCGAACAGGCGGCGGGCGGCGGCAGCGGCGATGTGATCTGGAGCTCTTCCATGGATACGGCGCTGAAGCTTGCCACCGAATACGCCGAAGAGTACGCCTCGCCGGAGCGGGATAAGCTGCCAAAATGGGCGGTCTGGCAACAAAAAGCTTACGGCACGACCTACGAGCCGGTGGTCTTTATCTATAATAAACGGCTGATCCCGCAGGGTGATGTTCCGGACTCGCATACCGCGTTGGCGAAGCTTATCTCCGCTCAGGCCGATAAATTCAAAGGCAAGGTCACCACGTACGATATTGAAAAATCAGGGCTGGGTTTTATGCTGGCGGTGCAGGACAGCAAAGCCGATGCTAACTACTTTAACGATCTGGCGGGCATTGCGAAAGGCGGCCTGACGGTGCAATCATCCACCGGTACGATGATGGAGCGCGTCTCCTCCGGTGAAAACCTGATTGGCTACAATATTCTCGGTTCCTACGCGGAAGCGCGGGCGAAAACCGACCCTTCGCTTGGCATCTCATATCCGAAAGATTACGTGCTGGTGCTCTCCCGGGTCTCCTTTATTACCGCAGAAGCCGAGCATCTTAATGCGGCGAAGCTGTGGTTTGACTACGTGCTGTCGGAAAAGGGGCAAAGCATCCTCGCGAACCAGGCCGATATTCCCTCCCTACGCAATGATATCGAAGGTAAAAATGATATTGACGGCATGACCAAAATGCTTGGCAGCACGCTGAAGCCGATTCCGGTCGATGAAACGCTGCTGGCGTATCTTGAGCCGAAGCAACGTCTGGAATTTATCAAACAGTGGCGTACCGCCGCGGCGAAATAACTCCCCGGCGCTGCGCCTCTTTTCCGGATGCGCAGCCCGCTTAATGCCCGCCAGATTTAAAGGGATCGCTTATGAATGTCTTACGTCGAAAATGGCAGGGTTTGCCGCGCGGTATCGTCGTCGTGATGACGGCGCTGGCGATTTATGTCCCGCTGTTGTTTATCGTGGTGCAGAGCTTTCTCTCGGCGCCTTTTTTTGCCCGCTCGAAGTCGTTCAGCCTCGAAGCCTTCGCGTTTATCTTTAGCGACCCGGATTTTTATCTGGCGCTAAAATCCGGTTTTATTCTCGCCTTCGGTCTGGTGGCGATCGCCATCCCCCTCGGCGGGATCCTCGCTTTTTTAATGGTGCGCACCGATTTACCCGGGCGGCGGTTTATTGAGCCGCTGATTCTGGTGCCGATTTTCGTTTCGCCGATGGTGCTGGGCTTTGGTTACGTGGTGGCGGCCGGACCGGTAGGTTTCTTTTCGCAATGGGCGGAACAGCTGATCGGTTTCGTACCGTGGAATATTTACTCAATGTTCAGCATCGTGGTGATTGCCGGACTGACGCACGTTCCGCATGCCTATCTCTATATCTCTTCCGCCCTGCGCAGCGTCGGGTCGGACGTGGAGGAGGCCGCGCGCACGGTGGGCGCATCGCCGCTGCAGGTGATGACGGCGGTGAGCTTGCCCATGGTGCGACCGTCGATACTCTACGCCTGCGTGCTGCTGTTTTTCCTTGGTCTGGAAGTGTTTGGCCTGATGTTGGTGCTGGGGGACCCGGAGGGCAACATGGTGCTGGCGACCTATCTTTATAAGCTGACCAACAAGCTCGGCACCCCTTCCTATCACCTGATGGCGGCGGTAGCGGTGGTGCTGATCTGCATCACCATTCCGCTGGTAATGCTCCAGCGCCGCCTGATGCGCACTGCCAACCGCTTTGTCACCATGAAGGGGAAAGCGTCCCAGGCCCGCGCGCTGCCGCTGGGGAAATGGCGCTGGGTCGCCGGGATTGTGGTGGTGGCCTGGCTGACGGTCACTATCGGCGTGCCGCTGCTCGGCGTGGCGCTGCGGGCCTTTATTTCAAACTGGGGCGTAGGCGTTTCGCTATGGGATGAGCTCTCGCTGGCGACGTTCCGTAGCATCTGGCAGCAGCCGAACCTGCTGCGCGCCATCGTTAACTCCATGGCGATTGGCGTGTTCGGCGGCGCGCTGGCGGTGGTCTGCTATCTGTTCGTGGGCATCGCCATGCACCGTAAACCGGATAACGTCACGCGCTTTCTTGACTACAGCGTGCTGGTACCGCGCGCCGTGCCGGGGCTGCTGGCCGGGCTGGCGTTTCTGTGGGTGTTTCTGTTTCTGCCGATGTGGCTCGATCAGTCGCTGAAAAACGGCTGGCTCTCGGCGCTGCCGGTGGCGGACTGGCTGCGCGAGCACCTGATCGTTCAGCTGCGCGCGCTGCGTAATACTATTTTTAGCGTCTGGCTGGCTTATACCGTGGTGTGGATGGCCTACGGCCTGCGGCTGATCTCCTCGACGCTGCTGCAGGTGGCGCCGGAGCTGGAAGAGGCCGCGCGCAGTACCGGCGCATCGCGCGGGCAGATTACCCGTCACGTCACGGTGCCGCTGTCGCGCTACGGCTTAATCGGCTCATGGCTGCTGATGTTTCTTATCTTCGAGCGCGAATACTCAACCGGGGTTTATCTGCTTTCGCCCGGAACCGAAACGATCGGTTCGATGCTGGTCTCGCTGTGGGCGGCGGGGGCTATCGATATTGTCGCCGCGCTCTCCTTCATCAATATCCTGCTGGTGGTCGTGGGGCTGGGTATCGCGCTGCGCTTTGGAGTGAAATTACATGATTGAATTATCGGTAGAAAACCTGCATCTGACCTACGGCGATAATCCGGTGCTTAAGGGCGTGTCCATGGAACTGAAGCGGGGAGAGGTGGTGTCGCTGCTCGGGCCATCGGGCAGCGGAAAAACCACGCTGCTGCGGGCGGTCGCCGGGCTGGAGAAGCCGACCGGCGGCATTATCACCATTGGAAAATCCCGCGTCTATGACGGCAACCCGCGTAGCGAAATTCCGGCCGAGGAGCGCAACCTGGGGCTGGTGTTTCAGTCCTACGCGCTGTGGCCGCATAAAACAGTGTTTGAAAACGTCGCTTACCCGCTGAAGCTGCGTAAGGTTGCCGCCGCGGAGATCAAGCAGCGGGTCCAGACCGTACTTGAACAGCTGGGGCTGGGGCATCTTGGCAATCGCCATCCGCATCAGCTCTCCGGAGGACAGCAGCAGCGCGTGGCCATCGGCAGGGCGCTGGTTTACAACCCGCCGGTGATCCTGCTGGATGAACCGCTGTCGAATCTGGACGCCAAGCTGCGGGAAGAAGCGCGGGTCTTTTTGCGCGAGCTGATCGTCAAGCTGGGACTGTCGGCGCTGATGGTCACGCACGATCAGAATGAGGCGATGGCGATTTCCGATCGCATTCTGCTGCTTAATAACGGCGTGATCGAGCAGCAGGGCACCCCGCAGGAGATGTACGGCAGCCCGAAAACGCTGTTTGCCGCCGAGTTTATGGGCAGTAATAATCGCCTGCATGGCACCGTTAGCGCGCTGGAGAACGGTCGGGCGCGCATTGAGGGGGCCAGCTGGGCGCTCTGGGGAATGGCGGGGGAAGGGGTCAGCGTGGGGGAAGAGGCGACGGCGGTGATCCGCGTTGAGCGCCTGCGCATCGCTTCAGCGCCTGAAGAGAACATGCTGGCGCTGCCGCTGTTGACCAGCATGTACCTCGGCGACCGCTGGGAGTATCTGTTTCGCACCGAAGGCGATGATTTCGCCATACGCGCCTACGGCAGCGCGCTGCGCGATGCCGAGCGTTGCCATCTGGCGTTGCCCGTCAGCGACCTGTGGATCTTCCCTAAAGGTTGAGATAAAAAAAGCCCCGGCGGTGAAGCCGGGGCAAACCATGTCAGAGCTTATTTATTATTAGTTAAATACCATGCCGCCATCGATCAGCAGCGATTGGCCGGTCATATAGTTGGAGTCTGGACCGGCGAGATAAGAGACGCAGGCCGCGACGTCTTCCGGCTCGGATAGCCGTCCAAGGGTAATGCGTTTGGCGAACTCCTGGGTTCCGTAACCTAGCGGTTTACCCGCCGCTTCGGAAACCTGGCGGTCAATCTCCGCCCACATTGGGGTTTTGACGATCCCCGGGCAGTAGCCGTTAACGGTAATCCCCAGATGCGCCAGATCGCGGGCGGCGGTTTGCGTCAGGCCGCGCACGGCAAACTTACTGGAGCTATAGACCGCCAGCTCCGGGTTACCTACATGGCCCGCCTGGGAGCAGGCGTTGATGATTTTGCCGCCGTGGCCCTCTTTTTTAAACGCCTCGACCGCGGCCTGGATGCCCCAGATAACGCCTTTGACGTTGATATTGTAGACTTTATCGATCACGTCCTCGCGAATCTCCTCGATTGGCGTGGAGGGCGCAACCCCGGCGTTGTTGACGATCACGTCAAAACCGCCGAGGCCCTTGCGCGCCTGTTCGACGGCGGCAAAAACCTGATCGCGTTGAGACACATCCACCTTCACCGCCAGCGCCCGGCCGCCGCTGCGGTTAATTTCATCGGCGACCGCCTGTGCGGTGGCGTCGTTATAATCGGCGATAGCCACGGCAAAACCATCTTTCACCAGGCGAAGGGCGATAGCTTTACCGATACCCTGGCCCGCGCCGGTGACGAGTGCGACTTTTTTCATTGATAGATTCCTTCTGTAGTGACTCAAAGTATTTGACTGAGATGGAGCTGGCCCATCAGCAGCGGGTTATCGCGGTAATCCACGGGGATGGCCACGACGGCGGGGCCGTCAACGTCCATCGCCGCGCGCAGCGTCGGCTCAAGGGCTTCGGCGCTCTCTACCGCAAACCCTTTGGCGCCGAAGGCTTCGGCATAGACTTTAAAATCCACCGGGCCGAACTCAACGCCGGAGAGCCGCTGGTATTTTTTCTCCTCCTGAATCGCCACCATGTTGTAGCCGTTATCGACCCAGATGATATGCAGGACGTTCGCTTTCAGCCGTACGGCGGTCTCCAGCTCCATGCTGGACTGCAGGAAACCGCCGTCGCCGGAAACGGAAACCACTTTGCGCTGCGGATTGACCAGCCAGGCGCCAATCGCCCACGGCAGCGCCACCCCCATGGTCTGTTGACCGTTGGAAATCATCACCTGACGGGCGCGGAAGCTGTAGAGATAGCGGGCGATCCAGATATGAAAGCTCCCCATATCGACGGTCAGGGTGACATCGCTATTGACGATGTCCTGCATGGCGCGAACGATGCGCAGCGGATGCAGGGCGAACTGGTTCAGCTGCGCGCCGCGGCGGTTGAGGAGCTCCCGCTGATGCTGGCGATCGACCAGGATCTCGGCGGCCTGCGGCGACAGCACCAGCTGGTGGTCGATGCGCTGAGACAGTTTGTTCAGGGTGGCGGCGATATTGCCGACCAGCTCGACGTCCGGGGTATAGTTACGCTCTTCGTAAGCGGGCAGCACGTCGATATGCACCAGCGTAGCGTTACCGTTATTCCACATGGCCGGCTCGTACTCCACCGGACTATAGCCGATGCAGATGACCAGGTCGGCGAGATGCAGGAGTCGATCCCCTGCCTGGTTGTTGAACAGCCCAACCCGCCCGGCGAAGCGGGTAAAGTGGTCCTGATTGACCGCGCCGGCGGCCTGATAGGTGCTGGTTACCGGGATATGGCTTTTTTTCAGTAATTCGCGCAGCGCCGCGCTGTTTTCCGTCTGGCTGGCCATCAGGCCGAGCAGAAATATCGGATTTTTCGCGCCGGCAATCATCTTCGCGACTCGCGCAATGGCTTCGTCCGGCGCCGCGCCGGTCTGCGGCGCATCGCCGGCGGGCAGAACCCTGGCGTGGACCGGCCCGTCGACCACGTCCTGCGGCAGGCTGACGAAGGCGCTGCCGGGGCGTCCCTGCTCGGCTGCGCGAAACGCGTTGGAGACAACCTCCGCCAGCGCTTCCGGCGCGGTGACTTCCACCGAGTATTTGGTCACCGGGCTAAACATCGCCACCGTATCCATACTCTGGTGCACCTGTTTGGCCTTATCGGCGCGTTTTACCGCGCCGCCTAGCGCCACCACCGGGTCGCCCTCGCTATTGGCCGTTGCCATCCCGGTAATCAGGTTAGAGCAGCCCGGTCCGGACGTGACCAGCGCGACGCCCGCTTTGCCGGTGATGCGGCCAACCGCGGCGGCCATAAAGGCGGCGTTGGCTTCGTGGCGCACCGGGATAATGCGAATGGAGGAGTCGAGCAGCGAATCGAAGACTTTATCGATTTTGGCCCCCGGAATGCCGAACACCTGGCGTACTCCCTGGGCCTCAAGCTGGCTGACGATGAGGTCGGCGCCGTGCGCCCACTGGCGCGGTTCATGTTGATTATCCACGAGAATCTCCTTAGTTTTCGACTGAGCGAATGGCGGCATCAAGATTGTCTGGATGCAGATCCGCCTGCAGGAAGGCGCTATCGGCAGGAAGGTCAATCATCAATTTGTGGATCTCGCCAAAGGTCAGCACGCCGTGGTCGAGCTGATAATCGAGCAGATGGCCGCCGCCCTGGCGGTCATCGGTGATGAAGTGTTCGTGGTAGCCGGCCACGTTAATGCCCTGCATATGCTGCGGCGTTCTGAACCCAACCAGGACCCCCTCGCGCTGGTTGAAGCGAAAAACCGGCTGGTCGTCGAGTACGTCGGTCATCGCCCGGTAGGGCGGCGTCTGGCGCGGTACCGTGCGGGTATGGGCGTGGCGAAAATGGCCGTTAATACGCAGGGCGCAGAACAGATTGTCCGACGGGATTTGCTGGTCGATGATGTCGTGCAGCTGTTCGCGGCTGACCGGTTTATCGAACGTTTTGCGATACTGCGGCTGAAACCAGGTCATCACCGCGAACGGCGTACGCTGTTCCATACGGGCTTTGCGGGCGCTGCCGTCGGCGCGCAGCTGGTAAACTTCGCTGCTAAACGCGATCAGCTCGCCGTCCAGTTCATTAAAGGTCCCGAGGCCGAAATCACCGTGGGTGAGCAAATCGGCGATGGTCGTATTACCTTCATAAACGCCGCTAAGCAGCGCGCTCATCAGAGAGGTCTGGTAGATGACGCTATCGGGATGTTGCGCGGAAAATCCTCGTAGAGTTTCACACAGGCTCTCTTCACAAGAGCATTCAGCAGAATGGTTCATTGCCCACTTCCTCGTTCAACGAATATCAGAAAGGTTAAATAAATGTTGACCCGATTCAGCTCACAGTTCCAATATAGAATCTATGATTGTTTGAGACGTTTTCGATATGGAACTTCGTTATCTGCGCTACTTCGTCGCCGTCGCCGAGGCGCGGCACTTCACTAAAGCGGCAAAAGAACTTGGCATCTCCCAGCCCCCGCTAAGCCAGCAAATTCAAAGGCTTGAAAGAGAAATTGGCACACCGCTTTTCCGCCGTTTAACGCGGGGCGTCGAGCTGACGGAAGCGGGGGAGTCGTTCTATGAGGATGCCTGCCAGATTCTGGCGTTAAGCGACGCGGCGCTGGAAAAAACCAAGGGAATTGCCCGCGGGCTGAACGGTCGCCTCTCGCTGGGCATTACCAGCTCCGACGCTTTTCATCCGCAAATCTTTAGCCTGTTACAGCAATTTCAGCAAAGTTACCCGGGGGTGACGTTACATCAGGTCGAGGGCAATATGGCAACGCTGATGGGGGCGCTTGGCGAAGCGGAGCTGGATATTGCTTTTGTGCGCCTGCCCTGTGAGAGCAGTAAAGCGTTCAATCTGCGGATTATCGATCAAGAACCGATGGTGATTGCCCTGGCGCGTTCGCACCCGCTATCGTCCCACCGCGAGCTGACGCTGGAGCAGTTGACGGACGTGGCGCCGATTCTTTTCCCGCGTGAAGTGGCTCCCGGACTCTACGAACTGGTGTATAACAGCTATCTGCGCGCCGGTATTGATATGCAAAGCGCCTATCAGTCATCGCAAATTTCATCGTCATTGAGCATGGTGGAGGCCGGATTCGGCTTTGCGCTGGTGCCGCAGTCGATGACCTGCATCACGCTGCCCAACGTGAGCTATCATCCGCTGATGGGGACGCCGCTGAAAACCGATATCGCTATCGCCTGGCGGCGCTACGAGCGCTCGCGCACGGTGAAGCGTTTTTTGGCCATGTTTTAACCGGCGGGGTGACGACGACAGGAAATATTTAACGCTTTTTAAAACTGTTTAAGAAAGGTAGACGTTGGCGGCGGTTGGGCCTCGCAGTCCGTTGACTCGACGAAATTCGACGCGGATTCCGGGGCTGATTGTGGTTGGTTCGCCGGGCGATAATGCGGAAATATGAACCTGAACGTCTTTACGACCATCGGAGGGGATTATCAGGCCTTTGCCTGTTTTATTATCAAACGCTTTGACAATACCTGTCATTTTTTGGAACAAATAAATACCTTTTAAATATGAAAACCGGCACGACTATACCGTAAGCGCGCGGGAAGTCTATTCAAATCAAAAAAAAACCCGCGCAGGCGGGCTTTTTTTGCCAAATGAGTTCGGCGCTGGCTGATTATTGCGCAATCACGCGCGGCAATCGGCATCTGGCAAGGGAATAATTATGCAGCGGATCGTGATGAGGACTGAAAGAGTTTATGGCAGTAGGGGCAAATGAGTTGCGCACCTTTTTGGACTCGGCTGAAGCTGTGTTCTGAGTCCTGAGAGCAGTTAGGGCAGGAGCATTTAACGAGATAATTACGGCGAGTTTTAGCGTCTTTGCGTTCTGACATATGATATTTCCTGATTTAAGAGTGTATGACCATACAGCATTTCGCGGCAAATAGCTCTAACTCATTCTGGGCAGCCAGCGGCGCGGGTGACGAGCGGAAGAGCGCGCAAACCCAGGCCTGGCCAGGTGCGCAAGAGAGGAATTTTCCCCTATTTTTTTGTGATTACCATCACCCTCTAAAATTAAATCGTTTTATATCAATGCATTAAAAGATACGAACTTTGGTTGCCAGAGAACGTTTTTCTCCATTTTTCCCTGATTAGAGGGAAAATAGGCAAAATTTTCTTTCCCGCCTGATATATATTTTAACGGTAGTCGGGCAACGCAAATCACGCTGTTAATGATGCGCTAGTCATATTTTTTAGGCTATTAAACGGAGTTTTGGCGGTTGTTTTATTCGCCAGCTGCGCTGACCATGACAATAAGAGCTCATGACATTTTATATCTGATAATAATTTGAGTGTACCCTATGAAAACCAGAACTAAAGATATTGCTACCCTGGCGGTTCATGCTGGAAATCAATCCGATCCGGTAACCCATGCTATATTTACCCCGATCGTCACGGCCAGCTCATTTATTCAACCTAATCTGTATGAAGGTGGCGATTTTTGTTATTCCCGGGTCTCTAATCCAACGCGTAAAGCTTATGAATCGGCTCTCGCCGAACTGGAAGGCGGCATTTACGCCACCGCCACCGCCTCGGGAATGGCGGCGACCAATATCGTTATGGAGCTCTTACCCAAAGACGCCCATATTATCGCGATGAAAGGCGTCTACGGCGGAACCTGGCGGCTGTTTGAAAAATTAAAAACGCATACCACCGGCGTCACGATTTCTTATATCGATCTGAATGATGAGCAAAGCCTGATAAACACTATTCAGGAAAATACGGCGTTAATCTGGATTGAAACGCCGACGAATCCCTTACTGGAACTGGTCGATATTGCGAAGGTTTGTCGTATTGCCAAAGAACGCGCTATTACTACCTGCGTCGATAATACCTTTGCCAGCGCCTGGAACCATAAGCCGCTTGAAATGGGTGCGGATATGGTCATGCTCTCTACCAGTAAATATGTCGGCGGGCATTCAGATTTAATTGGCGGCGCGGTGATCACTAATAATGAAGCGCTGGCGTCCCGTCTTGATTTCATTAAAACCACACTCGGCTCTATTGCTTCGCCATTCGATGCCTATCTTGCCCTGCGCGGCATGAAAACGCTGGATCTGCGCATGGCGCGTCAGTGCGGCAATGCGCTACGGGTAGCGCAATATCTGGAAAATCATCCGGCGATAGCCAGCGTCTACTACCCGGGCCTGCCGTCGCACCCGCAGCATCAGCTTTGCAGGCAGCAAATGCGTTCGGGCGGCGCGGTGGTGACCGCGACGCTGAAGGGAGATATCCAGAGCCTGAAACGCTTTATTGGCGGTCTGCACTATTTTGTGCTGGCGGAATCGCTGGGCGGAGTGGAGAGCATGATCAACCATTCGGCTTCCATGTCCCACGGGGCGATGTCAAAAGAGGAGCGGGAAGCCATCGGGGTTTACGACACGACGCTGCGTTTCTCCGTCGGCATCGAACATATCGATGATTTGCTGCAAGACCTGGAGAGCGCTTTCGCCGCTATGGACATCACACAGGATAATCATCATGCATGACTACGGTATCTGGACGATTATTACCCCGCTGGTCACGATTATTCTGGCGATCCTGACCCGCCAGGTGATCCTCTCGCTGCTGACCGGTATTTTTGTCGGCTACGCGGTGATTAACCACAGTATTATTCAGGGGATTGGCGGCACCCTGAACGGGATTATCGAAACCTTCGCCTCCGCCGGTAACGCGCGAACGATTGTGTTTATGGTGATGATCGGCGGCATTATGCGGCTGATCGTGGTGACCGGCGGGGTGCGTAAACTGGTGCAGTTTCTCTCGGAAAAAAACGATTTTGTCACCAATAAAAAATCGGTACAGCTGCTGGCGATGCTGGTGACCTCGTTGATTTTTATCGAGAGCTCGATAAACCAGCTGATCGCCGGCGCTTCGACAAAAAACCTGGCCCGGCGCTATAAAGTCTCGCCGGAAAAGATGTCCTATATTATCCAGACCTCCTGCGTATCGGTCTGCTCGTCGGTGATGATCAACGGGTGGGGGGCGGCGATGATGGGCGTTATCGGGGTGCAGATTGCGCAGGGTTACCTGACCGGCGAGCCTTTTGAAGTCCTGGCAAGCTCGATGATCTGGAACACGATGGCCTGGTTTTCATTAGCCTCGGTGCTGTTTTATATTCTCTCCGGCTGCAGCTGGGGGCCGATGAAAAAGGCGGAGCTAAAGTTTGAAACCGCGCTGATGGAAATCGAGCAAGAGCAGGGGGCAGACGAAGCGGACCCGGTTATCGATCACCCGGCCTGTCACTCGCTGCTCAACTTCTTTATTCCGATTCTTTCCACCGTCTTAATGGTTCCGGTGGTGCTATATATCACCGGCGATGGACAGTTCTCCAAAGGCAGCGGTTCGATGTCGGTCTACTCCGGCGTCATGTTTGGTACCGTCGTCTCTTTTATCTGGTTCCGCGCGCGCGGTATTCTGAACGTTGAGAACTTTTTCAAAGAGCTGTATATCGGCTACGCCAGCATGGTGAAAATTAGCTCAATCATGATCCTGGCTTTCCTGATGGGGCATATTTCAGCGGAACTGAATACCGGGCAGTATATCGCTTCCATTACCTCCGGCGTGATCCCCTCCGGATTCTCGATCGGCTTTATCTTTCTGATTGCTGCGGTCATGTCGCTGGCGACGGGCACCTCATGGGGAACCTTCGCCATTATGATCCCGATCGGCGTTCAGCTGGGGGTCTCATTAGGCATCGATCCGCACTTTATGATTGGCGCCGCGATTTCCGGCTCAATTTTTGGCGATATGACGTCCCCGATCTCCAGCGATGCTATCGTCGCCTCGATGGCGACCAACTGCGACCATATTGAGCATATTCGTACCCAAATGCCCTATGCCCTGGTGACGGGGAGCCTGGCGCTCATGGTTTATTTAATCGTCGGTTTTACTCTTTAATTCATAGGGTTAAGAACGGGTTACGCCTAAAGTTATTGCTCCAAAAAATGCGCCGCGGTAAATAACGCCAGTGTAGAATATTTCACCCCGCGTTATGCTTCGTTCCCGGCGCTTACCGCCTGATAACGCTTGTGCGCCATAATTTCGATGATTTGCCGGTCGGTGTGCTGCATGGCCCGCCCGGCAATGGCGCAAAGATTAGCAATCGAGTTTTCCACATCGCGATCGACGATGCCGTCGTTGCCGGAAACGACGGAGTTATCCAGCGCCAGCAGAATCGCTTTCCAGGCGGAAGAGATGCTGGTGGAGACCTTCATGGCGCAGCTGCCGGAAGCGCCATCGCAAATGATGCCGCTGACGTCGCCGATCATGTTGTTGATCGCCATGGCGATGGTGTCAAAGCTGCCGTTCATTAACCAGATAATCCCCGCCGCCGCGCCCATCCCGGCGGTGGTGGTGGCGCACAGGGCCGACAGGCGCGGGAGTTTACAATGGATATAGATGGCGACCAGGTGCGAGAGCGCCAGCGCGCGGGCCAGCTGCTGCCGGCTGGCGTTAAGACGTTCGGCGGCCACCACCACCGGCATGGTCGCCGTAATGCCCTGGTTGCCGGAACCGGAGTTAGTCATCGCCGGTAGCGATGCGCCGCCCATCCGGGCATCCGACGCGGCGCTGGTGCGGTAGAGGATCTCGGTAAACATATCGTCGGAAACCAGCCCGTTGTCGACCTGGCGCTTCAGAGTCGGGCCGATATGCAAACCCCACTCCTTAACCAGGCCCTTCTTTGACAGGGCGTCGTTCATCGCGCCCGCCTCGAGAATAAACGCGATCTCGTGCGGCGGAACCTCGCAAACGAAATCATAGATATCGCGCAGTGAGCTGCGGGCAACCAGCGTCAGCGGGTCGACGCCACGATCGCTGGCCGCGCTTTCGTGCTTGATAAACAGGGAGTGGCCCATTTTTTCAATGGCCACGACGTTGGTGTGGTCGCCGATGATGGTCACCGTCGCGTGCTCATCCCCCGCGTAGACCTTAGCGCGAACGTACAGAATCTCATCGCAGGGCTCCTGCAGTACCACGCGCACGGCGCCGGCCTCAAGCAGCGCCCTGGCGGCTTCCATTTCCCGCCGGGTGGCTCTCTTCAGCACCTCGAGCTTCGCCTGCGGATCGCCGGCGATGGCGCCGAGGGCCGCGGCGATAGGCAGGCCGGTCATTCCCGTCCCCGGGATAGTCACGCCCATGCCGTTTTTCATTAAATTCGGCGAAACCGCCGCTTCAATACGCACCACCGCGCCGGAGAGCTGCCGCGCGGCCACGGCGCAGGCGAGGGCGACGGAGACCGGTTCGGTACAGCCCAGCGCGGGTTTGACTTCCTGTTTCAGGGCGTGAATAAAGGCGTTCCATTGAGCATGATTTTCCCGGTATGACATGACTGAGCCTCTGGGTCGGTACAGAAAAATGTCCGTCGAGCGAAGGCGTCCTTTCCCGACGTGGATTTACGCCTGTGGGCCGAGGGAGGGCAGTATGGCCGACAGGGACGATAGTCAGAATATTACCGCACCCGGCAGAGAAAAAAGTTGCAGGTTAAATTTGTAAAATGGCGTATCCGGAGAAAAATTTTCTTTGAAAGACGCGCTGAAGACGCTTTTAAGGCCGACGGGGGGCGGCGAGGCGGGCAAAAAAACCGGCAGGATTGCCGGTTTAGCGGTTAGATCTTACAGGCGTCGCCGCAGTCATCATCGGCAACAATGGCCTGCGCTTTTTTATCGGCATCTTCAAGACGTTCAGCGTTGCGCTCTTGCGCTTCTTCCAGTCCGCTAAAGACCAGGTTATCGAGATCAATTTCCATGCGTTACCCACTTAAGTTCAGTTTTGACCGTGAGCAAGTATAGGCAAAACGGCTGGGGGATGCACCCGGCGCGCGCGCCGGCAGCACAGAGCGGTAAGTGCGGGTAGGTTCTGTTAAAGCAGGAAATAGCCGGCAACCTACCAATAATAATAGTTGAAAGACTATTTCAGAATCTGGCGGCGCTTATTTTAGCGCTGAGCAAATTATTTATTAAACGAATCGACAACGACCGGTAAGTTAAACATTGACTTGTATAAACTATGCTAATATTGGCGGGCTTATGGATGTATCTATGGATTATGGTCAATGGCTTCGACAACCGCAGTAGCCGCTATCAAAGAATGGCGGAAAAATAATAAATTTATTTGTCACGTTAAACTCAACTATAAAAAGGCATTGCGTAAATGCCGCGAGATATCGCTAATCGGAGGGAAATATAAGGAATATCAGACATTATGTGAAAACTACGCTTGCGCGAAATTAACCGGCGCAACCGAGGGGCTGGTTAACTTTGAAGATAAACCCTTCAAAGCCTATTTAAATAAAAAAATGTCAAAAAGAGCGAAACTCAATATTGCTCATGGCGCATTGAATTTTATAGAGAAAACCTTCCGTCCCGAGGCGTTGCCGCAGCTGTACGATATGGCGGCGTTCGGTCGTTCATTAATCGCTATTCCGCTGAAAAACGGTACCTGTATTGATGTGAAGCTTCTGGCATCGCCTTTTCAGGAGGAGGGGGAGCTGATGCTGTTAATGTTCCTCGGCGATAGGCGCGTCTACAGTATCTGTTTTTCCTGTACCGCAGATGGTCAGGCGTGGATTGGCGGGATCCAGGGGGGGAAAGACATTGATAATGAAGAAGTGAAGGCGCTGACCAAAGAGCTTTACGGCATCCGCCCTAAAAACTTAATTATCACGCTGCTGTACGGCTTTTTGTCGCATTTCAATATCAAGGAGATCTATGCGATTGACAGCCATTATCATGTTAAAAGTGAGAGAGTAAAAACCAGTTATTCTGAGCTTTGGCTGGAAATTGGCGGCGAGAAGCATCGTCGCGGCTGGTATAAATTACCGCCGAGCGAGATAAAGAAAAGCCTGGAAGAGGTTAAAAGCAAGCACCGCAGCCAGTTTATCAAGCGAGAAGGCTTGAAAGAGCTGGCACAGCTGGATCTTGCCGCCGCGCTACGCGATATTTGCGTCAAGCGTAACGGCTAATTACCCTCGCTGCGTATTTGCCGGCGGGCGGGGGCTGCCCACCGGCAATATCGGGGTAAACCTGCGCTGATGGACAATAATTTCATAACAGGAAAGCTGAGAAACCTTAAAGCAATGGGCATAGTTAAGAGAGATAAGGCCAATTGTAGAGATCTCCTGGGGGCGCAGATAATATGACGATAAAAACGCAGCTGGCTATTCATGCCAAAAATGAAAGGGTCCGTTTCAGCATTACTGACGCGTCCGTCGTTGTTGCGATTTAAAGACATGCTGCCTCTGAATATTGATGCATCCAGTCAGCGAATCGCCATTCGGCGTTTTAAATAACCGTTGCGCCGTACGGCACCGCGAGCCGTTGCTGTTGCGCTGATTCAACAGTCCCCATTTCCGGAGGCGGGTTTTCACCAGCGCCATCGTTCAGGGTTTCGGTATTCAGCGAGAGATCGTTTTGCGATGGAGGCTGGGTTAGCTGGGTTTTACTCGCTCGCCATCGCAGGCACGGCTGATATCTCCGGCGCCAGGGAGGCTGAACGTCGGGCGCCACGCGGCCCTGCGGCAGTCGTTATAGCCTGGTATCCGCGCAACTTACTTTTATAAATTAAAAAATTTTAAACATTTCATGCGTGATAGTTTTACATTATTTTTACAAATGAATATAATTCCTTACGTTCTTCGCTCTGTCCGGGAGCGTCCAACCAACATGATATGTGGTCTGTGCTCTTATCTGTTCGATAAGGCGCTATTTATATTAGATGTTTTGGTTTTTTCGACTGAAGTCGTATGGAATGAACTATGGACGAACGACAAGGTAGCGGGAGAGGGGTTTTCTTCACCGTTTACCGATTACTTTTTGTATTACTCAGCTTTGGCATTGGACTCTTTTTCACTCTCTGGGGGGGCAAACTCCTCTCTCTCGGCGGCAGCGCCTGGTACCTGTTAGCCGGTCTCGCTTATCTGCTCATCGCCGTCGGTTATCTCATCCGCAGCCGCTATGTCCTGCCTTTTGCCATTCTGACTTTCCTGTTGACCCTTTGCTGGGCGCTGTATGAAGTGCAGTTCAGCTACTGGGGCCTGATCCCGCGGCTGGTGGTTCCCGCGCTGATGCTGATGCTGGCCCTGTGGCTGGCGGCGACGCTGCCGATGCGGCCTGCGCGGCGGCGCTACGCCAACTGGAGCGCCTCGGCGATTTTCCTCGTGCTGCTGGCGACCCTCGTATCGGCGTTTTACCCGCACGGCGCCATTCATAACGGCGTAGTCAACGCGAGCGGCGACGCAACGCCGACCCTCGCGTCGAAAAGCGATAACTGGGCGTTTTTCGGTCGCGATGCCTCCGGCACCCGTTTTGCGCCGTACGATGAGATTACCCCGCAAAACGTCAAAAATCTGAAAGTCGCCTGGACGTACCACACCGGCCGCCGTCTTACCGGCGCCGGCATTGGCGTCGATGAAAATACCCCGCTACAAATTGGCGACACGCTCTACTCCTGTACGCCGCTGAACGTTGTCACCGCGCTGGATGCGGATACCGGTAAAGCGCGCTGGCGTTTTGACCCGCACGCAGGTACCGCCGAACACGTCACCTGCCGCGGCGTTGGCTATTACGATGTACAAAGCGATGATTCGCTGAGCGCGGAAGAGAAGGCCAGCCCGGCGCTGCTGCAGTGCCCGCAGCGTATCCTGGTGTCGACCGTCGACGCCCGGTTGATCGCCCTGAACGCCAAAACCGGTGAACCGTGCGACGACTTCGGCGATCACGGTAGCGTCGATCTGAAGCAGGGGATGGACAATACCGAAAACAGCAAACGCTACCACCCGACCTCGACGCCGGTGATTATGGGGCATATTGCGGTCCTCGGCGGCTGGGTGCGCGATATCGTGCACGGCGAACCTTCCGGCGTGGTACGGGCGTTTGACGTACGAAACGGAAACGTGGTGTGGGCGTGGGACGTCGGCCAGCCAGAAAACGTTACCGACCCGGTAAAAGGCCGCATCTACACCCTTGAAACGCCGAACGTCTGGACGGTGCCGGGCTTTGATAAAGAGCTGAACCTGATTTATCTGCCGACCGGTAACGGTCCGCCGGACTACTGGGGCGGCGATCGCAACGCGGCCAAAGAGAAATACGGTTCTTCCGTGGTGGCGGTGGACGCCAGCACCGGCGAGACGAAGTGGGTCTTCCAGACCGTGCATCATGATATCTGGGATTACGACCTGCCGTCGCAGCCGGTGCTGTTCCATATGAAAAATGAGCGGGGCGAAGAGGTTCCGGTCCTGATCCAGACCACCAAAACCGGGCAAATCTACGTGCTTGACCGGCGCACCGGTAAGCCGGTAACCCGGGTAGAAGAACGGCCCGTCGCCCACGACGGCGCGGAAGGCGAACACCTCTCCGCCACCCAGCCGTTCTCCACCGGTATGCCGCAGCTGGGCGTCGAGCCGCTCACCGAGAAATCCATGTGGGGCGTGACGCCGTTCGATCAGCTGATGTGCCGTATCGATTTCAAAGAATCGACGTATCTGGGGATGTACACGCCGCCGTCAGAGAAGCCGTATATCGAATGGCCGAGCCTGCTGGGCGGCATGAACTGGGGCGGCATCACTATCGATGAGCGTACAGGAACGCTGTTCGTCAACGATATGCGTATGCCGCTAAGAATGTCGCTGGTGCGTAAAGAGGACATGGCGAAATATAAAGTCTCCACCGACGAGGTGCCGGGCTTTATGGGGACCGTGCGTCCGCAAATCGCCGGGCCATACGGCGGCGTGCGGATCGATATTTTGCAGTCGGCGCTGGGCGTCCCCTGTAATACCCCGCCGTTTGGCACCATGAGCGCCATCGATCTCAATACCCGTCAACTGATGTGGCAGGTACCGATGGGATCGGTGGAGGATACCGGGCCGCTGGGGCTGAAAACGCATATGCATATCCCGCTGGGGATGCCGACGCTGGGCGGCCCGACGTCAACCGCATCCGGCCTGGTGTTCTTCGCCGGAACCCAGGATAACTACCTGCGCGCGCTGGATTCCGCCACCGGTAAAGAGCTGTGGCGCGCCCGTCTGCCGGTAGGCGCCGTGGCGGCGCCGCTGATCTATAAATCACCGAAAACCGGTAAAGAGTACGTGGTGATCTCCGCCGGGGGCGCCAGCCACTCGCCGGACGTGGGCGATGATATTATCGCCTTCGCGCTGGAGGAGTAATTAACCCCGATTTGCACTTACGAAGCAGCCGCCCCTTGTGGGCGGCTTTTTTATGGTCTGAAGCCTGGCCGACGCTAAACCGCATGGCAGGCGACGCGGTGGCCGTCGGCGACCTCCCTTAATAGCGGGATCTCGCGCCGGCAGCGGTCGCTGGCCTGCGGACAGCGGGAGGAAAAGCGGCAGCCGGCGGGCGGCCTCGACGGATCGGGTATTTCACCTTGCACCACCGCCAGCGGCTCGCTGTCCGGGTCGAGGGTCGGGACCGCCGCCAGCAGCGCCTGCGTATACGGATGCAAAGGTCGGCTGAATAGCGCATCGCGACCGGCGGTCTCCACCAGCTGGCCGAGGTACATCACCGCCACGTCATCGCACAGATGCTCTACCACGCCGAGGTCGTGGGAGATAAACAAAAACGTCACCCCGTGGTCGTCGCGCAGATCGGAAAACAGATTAATAATCTGCGCCTGAATCGATACATCGAGGGCCGAAATGGGCTCATCGGCAATAATAAAATCCGGGTTTAAGATCAGCGCCCGGGCAATGCCGATGCGCTGGCGCTGGCCGCCGGAAAACTCGTGCGGAAAGCGGTGGTAGTGCTGCGGCGCAAGACCGCAGATGCGCATGACGTCAATGGTTTTGTCATACAGCTCCTCCCGGCGACACAGCTTGTGCTCCAGCATCGCTTCACCGATGGCGTCACCGATGCGGATCCGCGGGTTTAACGAACTGTAGGGATCCTGAAACACCAGCTGGATTTTCGGGCGCAGCGCGCGCATCGCCCGCGGTGACAGTTCCGAAAGCTCCTGACCGCGAAACTTGACGCTACCGGCGGTCTTCTCATACAGCCCCAGCAGCGTACGGCCAACGGTGGTTTTCCCGCTGCCGGATTCGCCCACCAGGCCAAAAATCGTGCCCCGGCGAATCTTAAAGCTCACGCCATCCACCGCCCGCAGTTCGCCGGTCTGTTGACCGAATAGCCCATCGCGCAGCGGGAAGTGCTTTTTCAGCCCATCCACTTCAATTATGTATTCATGACTCATACCACGGACTCCGCGAGTTCACTGTAAAAGCAGGCCGCCTGTTGGGTTTGACCCACCAGTGGCGGAACGCCCTGGCGGCAGCGTACGGTCGCGTTGGCGCAGCGTTCGGCGAAGGCGCACCCGACGGGCAGGGCGGCGAGGTCCGGTACCTGACCGGGGATTGAGTAGAGGCGTCGCCGCCGCTCCCCCGGCACAGGGCGCGAGGCGATTAGCCCCTGGGTATAGGGATGCTGGGGGTTGCGCAGAATGTCGGCAGTCGCGCCCTGCTCGACAATACGCCCGGCGTACATCACCACCACGTGTTCGGCCATCTGCGCGATAACCCCGAGATCGTGAGTAATCAGCATCATCGCCATCCGGTTGGCCCGCGCCTGGTCGCGCAGCAGGCGCAGGATCTGCGCCTGCACGGTGACGTCCAGCGCGGTCGTCGGCTCATCGGCAATCAGCAGCTTCGGCTGGCAGCTCAGCGCCATGGCGATCATCACCCGCTGCAGCATGCCGCCGGAAAGCTGATGCGGATAGCTGGCCATCAGGCTATCCGCGCGCGCCAGTCCGACATCAGCCAGAAGCTGGATAGCGTGCTGCCATGCGAGCTTCGGCGACTCGCCGCGGTGGCGAATAAGCGGCTCGCACAGCTGCTCGCCGACGGTCAGTACCGGATTAAGTGCGCTCATCGGTTCCTGAAAAATCATCGCCAGCTGATTGCCGCGCAGGTCGGGCATGCGGGCCTTATTCAGCCGCAGCAGGTCCTGTCCCGCGAAAAGGATCTCCCCGCCGTCAATGCGCGCCGCCTGCGGCGGCAGCAGGCCCATTAACGACAGGGCGGTGACGCTTTTACCGCAGCCGGATTCGCCAACCACGCCAACGGTCTGCCCGGCGCGGATAGTGAACGACACCTCCTGCACCGCGCGTACCCGGCCTTTGTCGGCGGCAAACGAGACCGAAAGCTGATTAAAGGTAATTAATGCGCGACTCATTTCAGCCTCTGTTTCATTTTGGGATCCATCGCGTCGCGCAGGCCGTCGCCCAGCACGTTGATGGCAATAACGGTGATAAAAATGGCGATCCCTGGCGGCATCCACAGCCAGGGACGGCGCTGAAAGTCGATCAGGCTGTTGGCGGCGTCCATCATATTGCCCCACGACGGCGTTGGCGGCACCACGCCAAGCCCGAGGTAGCTAAGCGCCGACTCGCTGAGGATGGCGTTAGCCACCGCCATGGTCGCCATCACCACCAGAATCGGTACCGTATTCGGCAGCAGATGACCAAACAGGCGGCGTCGCGCCGACAGCCCCAGTACCTGGGTCGCCAGCATAAAGTCGCGCTCGCGCAGGGAGAGGCACTGTCCGCGCACCAGCCGCGCCAGCTTCGGCCACTCCAGCAGGCTCAGCATAATCACCACCATATAGATGCGTGAGTCCGGCGAGAAATCGAGTTCGGAGAGCATCGCGCCCGCGACAATCAGCAGCGGCAGGCCGGGGATGGTCATCACCAGGTCGGCAAAACGCATGATGAGTTTATCGGTCAGGCCGCCGGCGTAGCCCGACAGCGCGCCGAGCAGATAGCCAAGGGCCACCGACAGCAGCATGGTCAGCAGGCCAATAATCAGTGAAATGCGCCCGGCCAGCAGCAGGCGGGTATAGATATCGCGACCGAGAAAGTCGGTGCCCAGCCAGTGCGCCGCGCCGGGCGGCTTGTTGATCATCAGGGCGTCGGTGGCGTCGTCTCGCCACGGCGACCACAGTGGTCCCAGGACGCACCAGAGGGCCATAACCGTCAGCAGCAGCAGGCACAGCATCGCCAGCCGGTTGCGGCGCAGCGCCCGCCAGGCCTGACGCCAGGGGGATGGGGTCACCTGGGCCAGCGCCGGGATTTCCGCCTTGCGCAGGCGTCGGTTGGAAGAGAACAGAGAGCTAAGCATCAGGACCTCACGCGAATGCGCGGGTCGGCCCACGCGTAGAGCACATCGGCAATCAGGTTGCCAAGAATGGTGAGCACCGCCAGAAACAGGGTGAAGCCCATTAATACCGGGTAGTCGCGGGCGGCCAGCGAATCGATGTGAATATGCCCGGCTCCCGGCCAGTTAAACACTTTTTCGGTGATGATCGCCCCGGAGAACAGTCCCGGAAGCTCGAAGCCGAGCAGGGTGATGATCGGCAGCAGGGCGTTACGCAGGGCGTGCTTGAGGATAACCGTGCGTTCACGCAGCCCTTTGGCGCGGGCGGTGCGGATAAAATCCATTTTCACCACCTCGAGCATGCTGGCGCGAAAATAGCGGGTCAGGCTGCCCGCCTGAAGCATCACCAGCGCCAGTACCGGCAGCGCAAGATGGGCGGCGACCTGCAGCACATACTCCCAGCCGCTGTCGTCGCTGCCGGTATTGGTCATGCCGCCCACCGGCAGCCAGTGCAGATCGACGGCGAACCATTTGATCAGCAGCAGGCAGAGGAAAAAGGTCGGAAACGACATGGCGGCGAAAACCGCGACGCTCACCAGATGATCGAACGCAGAATTGGGCTTCAGCGCCGAGATCACGCCCACCGTCAGGCCAATTCCCCAGTAGAACACTAGCGCCACGCTGGCCAGCAGGAAGGAGTTCCAGATGTACTGGTTGAGCAACTGACTGACCGGGATCTGGTACTGCAGCGAGAACCCCAGATCGCCGCGCAGCAGTTGGCCGAGCCAATGGAGATAGCGGGTGAGCAGCGGCTGATCCAGGCCGTAAATGGCTTTCAGTTCGGCGGCGCGAGCGGCGGTGAGGGTGATATTGCCATCGATAAAATCGCCCGGCGTTTTGGCAAACAGCATAAAAATGATAAAGGAGGCCAGCAGCAGCATCGGCAGCGTTTGCAGCAGCCGTCTCAGGATGAAATTTCTCATGACATTCTCACGTCAGCCGCCGGGAGGCCCGGCGGCTCAGGATTACTTAACGATTTTGACATCCGGCAGGCTGCCGGTCAGGCCGTTGTAGATATCCGGTTTGAAGCCGCTAACCCGGGCGCTGCTCGCCGAGAGAATTTCGCGGTAGCCGAGAAGGATCACCGGCGGGTCCTGCGCCAGCACCTGATACAGCTGGTGGTAGATAGGCTTACGTTTTTCCACATCGAGCACCGAGTTGCCTTCGGTTATCAGCTTATCAACCTGCGGGTTGTTATAGCCGGACTCTTTCGCTTCCGCGCTGTAAAAATCCCAGACGCCATCGTGCGGGTCGTTAAGGGTGCTGGTGCTGAACGACGCCAGGTCGTAATTACCCGATTTACGCTGCGCCATCAGGGCGTTGAAATCGACCACCTGCGGTTTTAACAGCACGCCAATCTGCTGCCAGTTCTCTTTGGCGATGGGGATTAGCGCATCGTTGAGCACTTTTTTGCTGACCAGCAGGGTTAACTCGAGGCGTTTGCCCTCTTTAACGCGGATACCGTCAGCGCCCGGTTTCCAGCCGGCTTCTTCAAGCAGCTTTTTCGCCTGCGCCGGGTCGTAGTGATACGGGTTAACCCCGTCGGCGTTGTAAGCCCAGGAGATCGGCGCGATAGGCTCAATCGCCACTTTACCGTAGCCCTGGTAGACCACATCGATCAGCTTCTGGCGGTCAAGGCCGTAAATCAGCGCCTGGCGTACCTTGACGTCCTGTAAGGCCGGGCGGCGGACGTTAAATTCCACCTGGCTGTAGTCGCTGGAGCCGTAGAGGTTGATATTGGCAAAGCCGAGCATTTTTAGCTGTTCGATATCGTCAGGACGCGAGGTAAAGGCGTCGTAGTCGGTTTCGCCCGTCTGGAAGAGCTGGAAATTGGTCGACGGGTTGGTCACGCGATAGATAAAGCGCGGAGTCGGCGGGGTTCCGCGATAAAAATGGCTGTTAGCGTGGAAACGAATCTCCTGGCCGGGGATGTATTTGTCGTAAACGTAAGGACCGTTGCCCAGCGGTTTGCCGTGCAGGGTGCGCAGATAATCGAGATTGCCGCGCTGGTAGCCTTTGCCGTAATAGGCTTTGGAGAGGACCGGGCCGCCAATTTTTGCCAGCGTCGTCGCGCCCGGTTGGGTGGTGGTTACCTGGAGCGTTAAGGGGTCAACCACTTTCAGGCCGCTGACGCTATCGGCTTTGCCCGCCTTGTAGTCCGCGCCGCCGGCGATATTGGCGAGCGTAATATCGGTATCGCCATCGTATTTCGGGTCCAGCAGCACGGTGAGGGTAAAGGCGACATCCTCGGCGGTCAGCGGCGAACCGTCGCTAAAGGTCAGATTGGGACGCAGCTTGATGGTGTAGACCTTGTTATCCGGACTGACCGTCCAGCTTTCGGCGAGGCCCGGCACCAGCTTGCCGTGGCTGTCCCAGTCGATCAGGCGCGAGAAAATGACGTTGGTGACGTTCTCATCCCAGCCGTTGACGAAGAAGTAGGGGTTAAAAATACCCTGCGGCTCGGAGATGCCGGCCACGACGGTATCTTTGCGCAGCTTCGCGGCCGCGGGGATCTGGCTGGCATCGCTGGCCGGGGTGATCCCTTCTTTTAAAATGTCGTCGGCGATGGCGACAGAAGAAAATGCCACCGCGCCGCCGAGCAACGCTATCTTCAGAGCAAGCGCGAACCGCGTTTGTTTGGTTTGTAACCCGTGCAGTAGTCTGGACAAAAGTGCTCCCTCATCAATTGATTGCGTAGAGTATTTACAAATCATGACGAAAGATAAGAGGCGCACCGCGGCCTGTCTAACAACGAAAGGCTATGGCTTATAGCAATTTAGCATTAGCCATAATTTGGCATTAATCTGCCATTTTTGTGCTAAGCGCCAGCATTCTCTGCTGCCGTATCGCCGGAAAGGGTTAAGCGGTCCGCCACCCAGCCGGCATGCTGCTGTAAATGAGGATTTGCCAGCGGCTTCGCCAGGCGTATCCGCAGCTGCCCAATCACCCGTCCCTGAATCTGCTCGCAGCTGCCGTATAACAGGCGGGCATCGGCGCCCAGCAGCGCGGCGATGCGCTGTAAATCCGGTTCCTGCCCGCTGCTGCCGTCAAAATGCAGCGTGACCAGCTGCTGGTTTTCGCTCAGCGAGAGTCGTTCTTCCGCGCGGTCATGATGGAGCGTGCCGAGCAGGCTTCGCGTGACAGCATGTCCGGGATGACCAAATACTCGCCACACTTCGCCCTGTTCGATAATTTCTCCGTGCTCAAGCACCGCGACCCGGTCGCAGAGGGTGCGAATAACGTCCATCTCATGGGTGATCAGCACGATGGTCAAACCAAGGCGCTGGTTGATCTCTGTAAGCAGTTTCAGCACCGCGTGGGTATTTTCCGGGTCGAGGGCCGATGTGGCTTCGTCGCACAGCAGGATCTCCGGCTGCGTGACCAGCGCGCGGGCGATACCGGTACGTTGCTTCTGGCCGCCGGAAAGCTTGGCCGGCCAGCTGTCGCGCAGGGCGCTGAGGCCGACCAGCGCCAGGATCTCATCAACCCGTTTCTGCCTTTCCGCGCGCGGTACGCCGGCCATTTTCAGCGGCAGCTCAACGTTCTGCGCCACCGTTTTGGTCGCCATTAAATTAAAGTGCTGAAAGATCATCGCGACCCGCCGGCGCAGGTCGCGCAGCTGGCTGCGGGAGTAGTGCCGCGTATGTTCGCCGTGAATGGTAATCTCACCGCTGTCGGCGTTTTCCAGACGGTTGAACAGGCGCAGCAGGGTTGATTTTCCGGCGCCGCTGCGGCCAATAATGCCGAAGATTTCTCCCTGAGCTATCTGCAGATTAATATCCCGCAGCGCCTGCACACCGTTGGGGTAGGCTTTACTTATCTGGCTCAACTGAATATGCGTTGTGGGGTTGGGTTTTTGCGTCACGATGGCGGCTCTGTTAACGAAATTAAGCGGCAGCCCGCAGGCTGCCGATGAACATCCGGCGATTAAAAACCGGGCAGGATTTTGCCTTTATAGCGGGTGAGAATGAAGCTGCGCACGCGGTCTGAGTTCAGGGCTTTCGCCAGCTTCTGAATGCCGGGATCGTTGATGTTGTCGGGACGCGCCACCAGATACTCGACGTAAAGATCGCTACCTTTTTCCACCAGCAGCGCCTTATCGGTATCAATTCCAGCCTCCAGCGCATAGTTGGCGAAGATAAATGCCAGATCGACCTGATTCACCGCCCGCGCCAGCATCGCGCCTTCCAGCTCGCGAATTTTAAAACGGTGCGGATTGGCGGTGATATCTTTGGTCGCCGACTGCGGATCGCGCGGATTTTTCAGGGTAATCAACCCGGCATTGCTGAGCATCACCAGCGCGCGCCCGGTATTCACCGGATCGTTCGGGATGGCAACGGTGGCGCCATCCGGTACCTCTTTGATAGTTTTATATTTGCTCGAATAAGCGCCAAACGGTTCAATATGCACGCCGACCACCGGCAGCAGATGGGTGTGGCGGGTCTGGTTGTAGTTATCGAGGAAAGGGCGGTACTGGTAGTAGTTGGCGTCCAGATTTTTCTCCGCCAGCTGCTGGTTGGGCTGGATAAAGTCGTTGAAGACTTTAATTTTCAAATCGACCCCCTGTTTCGCCAGCTCGGGCTTAACGAACTCCAGAATTTCGGCATGGGGGACCGGCGTCGCGCCCACGGTCAGCGTCTCGTTGGCGCTGGCGGATAAAGCGAAGAGGGCCAGGAGCCCGGCTGCGAGTGTTGTTTTTTTCATTGTCTTATTCCTGAAACTATTGTTATTTGCGGCTCATCGCCTTCACCAGACGATCGCCGCTCATCTGTACTATCTGCACCAGAGCAATCAGCAGCAGAACGGTTATTACCATCACGTCCGTCTGGAAGCGCTGATAGCCAAAGCGGATGGCCAGGTCACCCAGCCCGCCGCCGCCGATGACCCCCGCCATGGAGGTATAATCGACCAGTAAAATCGCCGTCACGGTCACGGCGGCAATAAGCCCGGCGCGCGACTCCGGCAGCAGGGTGTGCCAGATTAGCTGCCAGGTGTTGCCGCCCATCGACCAGCTGGCCTCCACCAGACCGTGCTCCACCTCGCGCAGCGCGGTCTCAACCAGCCGGGCAAAGAAGGGCGCGCAGCCGACAACCAGCGGCGGAATGGTGCCTTCAACGCCCAGCGAGGTGCCGGTAATCAGCGTCGTCACCGGGATCATCACAATCAATAAAATGATGAAGGGCAGCGAGCGCAGAACGTTGACCCCCAGCGACAGCAGGCGATAGAGGCGCGGAGCATGGAGCAGGCGAGGCTGGCCGCTGAGATAGAGCACAATTCCCAGCGGTAGGCCAATCAGCACGGTAAAGCCCAGCGACCAGCCCAGCATGGTCAAGGTATCGAGGCTGGCCTGCGCCACGTCGCCCCAGTCGATAGCAGCGAAAAAAGCCAGCGCGCCGTTCATCTCAGTTCCAGTCATGGCGTTGTGGAGGAATGCCGTTCAGCACCCAGTTGCCCAGCAGCTGATATTTCCAGCGCACCGGATCGTGCAGGGTGTGGACGCGGCCGTTGCGCCAGTGGCGATCGAGATTGAGGGCGATGCTGGTTGAGCGGGTGCCGCTAAGCTCAAACAGGCGGCTGGCGGCTTCCAGCGCCGCTTCGGTGGTAAAGACCTTGGCGCGCGCCACGGCGATAGACGCCTGAGCAACGTTATCCTCGCTCAGTTCGTATTTATAGCGATCGAGCACTTTACCGGCCCGCTCCAGCAGCGCATCGGCGGCGGCCAGCCGGCTGTCAAGCTGGCCAATATGGTAGATAGTCAGCGGGTCTTCGCTGGCCCGCTCCACGCCGGCATCGATCCACGGGCGGGCGAACTGGCTGACAAAGTTCACCGTGTCGTTAAGCGCCGCGCGGGCAATTCCCAGGTCGATAGCGGCGGTGGTGAGCTGGGCAAACGGCCCGGCAAGGGTTGGCGTCGCGTAGGATTTCCACGTCGGGAACAGGTGGAAAGGCTCGACGACAAGATTCTCCGCCAGGACCGTTCCGCTGGCGGTGGTGCGCTGGCCGAGGCAGGCCCAGTCGTCGATGACCGTCAGCCCAGCCGATTCGCGCGGCACAAACGCCAGCTGCGCGTTATTCTCTGCATCGAGCGCCAGAATGCCGACCCAGTGGGCGTAGAGCGAACCGGTGCAGTAGCCTTTTCGACCGGTAATGCGCAGACCGCGTTCGCTGGCCTCCAGGCGAGTGCGGATATCGAGTACCGTCTTGCCGCCGGTTTCAGAAAGGGCATTGGCAAAGCGATAGCCTTGCAGCACCTGATCGAAGAAAAATGCCTGCTGCTCTTCGCTTCCCTGGAGGCGGATATCCTCGAGAAGACAGTAATGGTTCTGGGGAATTTGCCCCAGCGACGGGTCAGCGGCGGAAATAATCGCTATCACCTGGGCCAGCGTGGCGGCGGATACCTCGGCACCGCCCCATTGTCGCGGGACGGTGATACCCCACAGGCCGCTGTTGGAATAGGTGTCGATAATTTCCGCCGGTACGATGCCGCTGCGATCGCGTTGTGCAGCGTCGGGCTGCAGCACCGCGGCAATCTCATGGGCGATAGCGATAGCTTCGTCATCGCTGCGAATAACGTGCGCCTTTGGAAGCTGGCGGGTGTAGTGAATGATTGGTTTATCGTCGGGCATAGTCACTTCTCATGGTTAAACAAACGGCATATGCTAAAAATAGCTAAGTAAATACTTAATAATTCCTGTGGGTTATATGACAGCTAAAGCAAAGGCTATGCCAGAACGTTTTTGAGATTTAAAAGATTAATAATCAATGAGATGGATTTTTTTCTGGGCTTATGCACTGCTGCAATTGCAACCTGAATTCACCAGGGTGTTGGATTTGCAACAGTGTGGAAATCAGGGGGAGCGCATATCGCCCCGGAAGACCGGGGCAGGATGTGGATGAAAGAGGAAGTGATGCCGTGCTGGCGTAACCGGTTTGTCTAGCGCGAATGCCAGAGGATATCCGGTTCGGCAAACCCCTCTTCGACGCGGGCGAAAAAACGGCTGGCGTGCAGGCCGTCGACGAAGGCGTGATTGAATCTGCCCGCGACCGGGATAATGCCGTTTTTCAGCTTGCCCCAGGTGAGGGCGGGCACCGCCGCGCCAACGTAATACTCGGCGTGAGTCATGGCGCTGAAATGCAGCCACGGCAGGCAGCTGGCGCAGAAGAAGTTCTCGCCGTTGACGATAAGCGGCGCCGGCGCGGTCCGTTTCGCCGCGTCAATCTTCGGCGTAGCGGCAGCGCTAAAGGCGGCAAAATCGGCGGCGTTATCGCACCAGACCTGGCGAAAACCTTCCTGCGCGGTCATTACCGGCGTCATCACCGCCAATTGGTCATATTCGATAATCTCGTCGTCCAGCAGCCGCTGCTTAAGCTGCGGCACGTCGTTTGCCGCGCGCACCAGCCCGTAGAGCGCCAGCTGGAAAAAAGAGACGCCGCGATCTTTCGCGCATTCGTATAGCCGCTGCGCCTCGAGGGGAACGCAGAGATTAAAGCTGGGGTTGGCAAAACCGCGATAAAAATCAAAATGATCTTTTCGCGGCCAGCGTTGTTTGTCGATTATGCGATAGTTGGCCACGGGCCTCTCCTGTTGGCTGACTTTCCTTCACTATGCGACGATTTCAATCAGGTTGCCATCGGGGTCTTTGAGCACCGCTTCGTAGTAGCCGTCACCGGTGGTTCGCGGCGGGGAAACCAGTATTCCCTGGGCGTCGGCGCGTTTCGCCAGCCTGTCGACATTTTCCGCGCCGCCAACGCTTATCGCCAGATGCACCCAGCCGGTATGGTTATTATCCGCCGTCAGTGCGACCAGTCCCGGCTTGGTCATCAGCTCGATAGCAATGTTGTCGCCAATCTTGACAAAAAAGGACTCAAAACCGGGGTTGGTTTGGCTGCAATACTTCTCATTGATCTCGCCGTCGAAGAACGACACCCAAAAACGGGCCTGTTGCTCAAGCTGGCGGGTCCATAGGGCGATGTGGGCAATTTTCATAGCAAACCTCTTGATAGGGTGAGTTGACAGTCAGGGCCATAATGCACGATCATGCACTTTGTTGCTCGATGAAGATTTAATCAGGAGTTATTTGTGCTCGATTATGCTGCTTTCCCCAAACAACGACAAGCGCTTATTTGCCAGATCCTGCAGGAGAACGGCAGAGTGGTTTGCGCCGAGCTTGCCAACCGCCTTAACGTCTCCGAGCATACTATTCGCCGTGATTTACATGAGCTTAGCCGGGAAGGGTACTGTAAAAAGGTTTACGGCGGCGCGGTGATGACCCTGCCGGAGGCGGGTGATTATAGCGAGCGCAAAGAGAAAAATACGGCGACAAAAAGCAGAATCGCGCAGAAGTGCGCAAAGCTGGTGAAACCCGGCGGCTGCATTTTTATCGATACCGGCACCACCAACCTGGCGATGGCGGAAGCGCTGCCGGCGGAGCTGGCGCTAACGGTGGTCACCAATTCTCCCGAGATCGCTGCCGTCCTGCTCAAGAAACCGCTGTACGATGTGGTGATGCTTGGCGGTCAGATCCAGCGGGCCAGCGGCGGCTGCGTGGGCGCCTCTGCCGTGGCGCAGATTCAGGGCATGCTGTTCGATCAGGGCTTTATCGGCGGCTGCGCTATGGCGCCCGAGTCCGGCCTGACGGGCTTCGACTACGCCGATTGCGAATTTAAAAAAGCGGTGATAAAGCAGTGCAGCGAAATCATCGTCGGCCTCACCTCCGATAAGATCCCGGCGGTGGCGCGCTTTGTGGTGGTCGAAAGCAGCGCCATTGACGTGCTGGTGGTCGAGGAGAACATCAGTCGCGAATATCGCGACGCGTTCAGCGAACACGATATCCGTATTTATACCGTTTAGCGCGGAGGCTTACTTCGACAGCGACGTGGCAATCAGGCGCAGGCCGAGGGCGCCCAGCACCGTGGCGGTGACGATATCGATCTTACGCTTCATGCGCAGGTAGACGCCGCGCGGCCTGGCGGAAGAGAGCACCAGGGCCACCAGCGAATACCAGCTGACGTCGATCACAAAGCTCATCAGCGGCACGATATAGTAAAAGGCCAGCGGGATGCGTTCCGGCAGCAGGGCGGTAAAAATAGAGGCGAACACCAGCGCCGTTTTTGGGTTGCTGAGCTGGGTATACAGACCATCGCGGAAGGTCTTCAGCAGCGAATGTTCCGCCGCCATGCCGCCTGCCGCAAAATCCATCGGCTGCGCCGCGCCGCGGTAGATTTTATACCCCAGCCATAGCAGATAGAGGCCGCCCGCGACCTTCAGGCCAATAAACATTTCCGGCACCGCCGTCAGAACTTTTTGTAATCCCAGCATGGCCATAATCGAAAAGATGGCGGCGCCCGCGCCGGTGCCCAGCGCGGTGACCAGACCGTGCGTTCTTGAGCGCGCAACGGCGTTGCGGGCAACGTAAATAAAGCTCGGACCGGGGCTAATCACGCCCATAATGAGGACGGCGGCAAGGGCCATCAGGCTGGATAAGAACATAAACGCTCCTGGTTGACGTTGAGCGCTAAAGTCGTATTTGGCTCCGGCTCATAATGGATTTCGCTCTCAAAAAATAAACAATCTTTACCCCGCTGTCACCCAACTTTACGGGGGGACGTTTAATCGCCCGTTCGAATAACGATTCCCATTTCGCGCGTCGGTGATAAACTGACTAAATGTGATCTTTGTCATATCGTCATTAAAACAGAGAAAAGAGACACTGCTATGCAACATATCATTGAGGGCTTCCTCAACTTCCAGAAAGAGATCTTCCCGCAACGTAAAGAGCTCTTCCGCAGCCTGGCCTCCAGCCAGAATCCTAAAGCGCTGTTTATCTCTTGTTCAGATAGCCGCCTGGTGCCGGAGCTGGTGACCCAGCAGGAGCCGGGGCAACTGTTTGTGATCCGTAACGCCGGGAATATCGTGCCCTCTTTCGGTCCTGAGCCGGGCGGGGTTTCCGCAACCATTGAGTACGCCGTCGTTGCCCTGGGCGTGACCGATATCGTCATTTGCGGCCACTCCAACTGCGGCGCGATGAAAGCCATCGCCACCTGCCAGTGCCTGGACCCGATGCCTGCCGTCTCCCACTGGCTGCGCTACTCCGACGCGGCGAAAGCGGTCGTGGAGAAGAAAACCTGGGCCAACGAGACCGATAAAGTCAACGCAATGGTGCAGGAAAACGTCATCGCCCAGTTGAACAATATCAAAACCCACCCGTCGGTTGCCGTCGGCCTGCGCGATAGCACGCTGCGTCTGCACGGCTGGTTCTACGATATTGAAAGCGGCGATATTCGCGCGCTGGATAAAAACAGCAAAACCTTCGTGTCGCTGTCGGAAAACCCTGACGTCTATTTCGAATAAACCTCCCGCAGGGCACGGAAGCCCTCGTTCCCGCCTTATCTGCCATACTCATTACTTCTGCGTAGTCTGTTTTTTTTAAGGGGAAGTCATGATCAAGCTGTGCGCGACCTGCGGCACTTCTTACGACGACGGCGACAACACCCTGAGCCGGTGTATCTGTGAGGATGAACGTCAGTACGTCCCGGCCAGCGGCCAGGCATGGATTGAATTAGAGACTCTGGTTCGCACCCATGTGAATAAGTGGCAGCAGTATTGCGGCGAGCTGTTGAGCATCAAGACGGTACCGAAATTTGCCATCGACCAGCGCGCGTTTCTGCTGCTCACCCCGCAGGGGAATATTCTGTGGGACTGCATTGCCAATCTGGACGCGGCGACAAAAACGCTGATAGCCGCGCTGGGCGGGATAAAAGCGATCGCCATTTCTCATCCTCATTACTACACCACGATGCAGACGTGGGCGGAAGCCTTCGATGCGCGAATCTACCTTCATGCCAGCGATCGCGAATGGATTATGCGCGATAGCCCGGCAATCACGCTGTGGGAAGGGGATGCGCTGGAGATCCTCCCTGCGGTGCGGCTGCTGCGGTTGGGCGGGCATTTCGCCGGTGGGACCGTTCTGCACTGGGCAAAAGATGACGGCATCATGCTGGCGGGCGATATTATCCAGGTGACGCCGGGGGCGCACGCCGTTTCGTTTATGTGGAGCTATCCCAATTTGCTGCCGCTGGCGGCAGCCAGCGTTGAGAAGATCGTTGAGCGTCTGGGCGATACGCCCTTTGAGGCGCTGTACGGCGCCTTCGAGGGGCAGAACGTCACGAAAAATGCCCGGCAGATCGTTTTAGATTCAGCGCAGAAATATCTGGCCTGCCTGAATACGACGGCGCACCGCTGAGGGCGCGCCGCCTGCGGCTTATACCACGCCGTCACCGCCGTCGGAGCACCATACCTGGCCGGAGGTGAAGGAGCAGGCGTCGGAAGCCAGGGTTACGTACAGCGGCGCAATTTCTACCGGTTGGCCGGGGCGGCCCAGCGGTGTATCGGCGCCGAACTGACGAACTTTCTCATCCGGCTGGCCGCCGCTTGACTGCAGCACTGTCCAGTAGGGGCCTGGGGCGACGGCGTTGACCCGAATGCCCTTCGGCCCCAGCTGTTTGGCCAGCGACTTGGTGAACGCCACCAGGCACGCTTTGGTTTGCGCATAGTCCAGCAGGATGGGGCTTGGCTTAAAGGCCTGGACTGATGAAGTATTAATGATCGCGCTGTGTTCTTTAAGGTGACGCAGGGCGGCTTTAGTGATCCAGAAGGCCGCATAAACGTTGGTTTTGAAGGTGGCGTCAAAGTCGGCGGTGGTTAATTCTTCCAGCGATTCGCAATATTGCTGGCGTCCGGCGTTATTGACCAGAATATCCAGCCCGCCGAGTTCGCTGGCGGCCTGTTCGACCAGGGTTTCGCAGAAGGACTCGTCGCGCACATCTCCCGGAATCGCGACGGCCTGACGTCCTTCGGCCTCAATGAGGGCAATCACGGTTTGCGCATCGGATTCCTCTTCCGGCAGATAGTTGATCGCCACATCGGCGCCCTCTCGGGCGAAGGCGATCGCGACCGCACGGCCAATCCCTGAATCGCCGCCGGTAATCAGGGCGCGTTTACCGGCGAGCCGACCGGAACCGACATAGCTCAGTTCGCCGTGGTCCGGCTGCGGCTTCATCTCTTCGGCAAGACCCGGCGGCGATTGCGGCTGGTCAACAAACGGGGGACGGGGATACTTCGCGGTATTATTAGCGTAATCGCTCATACTGACCTCCTCGTGTTAAAAGAGTAAGCGTAGTTGCCTGGTCAGCCTGCCGTGGAATATCGGGGAATATTTGAACGGCTTCGCTTTTATAATTGTTGCGCTTTTATTCATCTCCGAACGGTAATTTACTGATTGCCGAGAAACTTTTTAAAATGTGAAGCGACGGCAGCGTTGGCCATTTTAGGATTATTCTATGATAAGCCTGACGGTATATTTAGCGCAGATATATTGCTCCGCCTCGCTTATATTTACGCGCTTTGAGAAGGCGTCAAAAATATTTCTCGGATGATTCATAACATGTCCGGCTTGTGAAAATGAACAGCAGCAACCAGACTTATTAAGACAAAAGAACAATACGCTGGAGGTAGTGCTGATGAAAAAATTACTGGCTGTTATTTTCTGTTCGCTGATGGCGCAAGGCGTGTATGCCGCAGATGAAGGCGGATTTAAAAAAGATGCCGCACCGCCACCGCCGCATAAAATTGATGACGGCTATCGCGGGACTGAAGATGGCCGGATCATGACCGTGCGCCAGGCGCTGGATATGCACGACGGGGCAACCATCTCATTACGCGGCAATCTTATCGAGCAGCACGGCGACGATCGCTACAGCTTTCGCGATAAAACCGACACCATTGCGCTGATTATTCCCGCCGCGGTTTTTGATGGCCGCGAAGTGAAACCCGATCAGATGATCAGCATCAACGGCAGCCTCGATAAAAAAATGACGCCGCCGGTGGTGCGGGTGGACCGGATCCAGAAATAATCGCGTAGCCAGGAGAAATGCATGTCCGTAAAAAATCCAGCCGACCCGGATAAGCGGGGCCGTCATCCGTCGAAAGAGGACCCGCGCGAACAGGGTGAAGTGCCAAGAAAAAGAGATGACAGCGAAGATCATAAAAAAGATCCCTGGCACCCGCAGCCCGGAAAGCGCTAGAACGGCCGCCCGCGAGGGCGGCCCGGGTTAAAGATCGATTGGCGACAAGCGGCGGCGGGAGCGGCTCGCCGGCGCGGATATGGCTTTCGCTATCGCCGCGCCGATTTCCGCGCAGGCGGTGATCCCCTGCACAAAAGGCTGGTCGTGCATCAGCCAGGGGATGGCGGCAAAGGCGATGCGTCCGCGCACCTCGGAGGGCTCCAGTAACGTATAATCGTCTCCGACTTCCGGGATATCTTCGCCGGTCGCCAGCAGTTGCTCCCTTAAGTGCGGAAAGGGCAGGTCTTTATTTTTCAGCGCTTTTTGCCCTCTGGCATCAATAAACACATCAAACGTATAGCGATTTTGTTCGCTGGTAATCACCGTTTTTTCCTCCTCAACCGCCATCTCATAGTCATGCCCTAAGGCGAGAATACTGATGACGCCCGCTTCGCGCAGCGCCAGCAGCCGGCGAATAGACTCCGAAGGAATGGCGGCATAGCAGTCGATAAAGACCCGCGCAAGGCCATTTTTGAAACGCTCCCGGTCATGGTCATTAAGATGAGGGACCATCGCCTGCACGGCTTCATGCAGCCGCAGGATCGCGTAGCGCCAGGGAACCGTGTATCGCGCGCGTTTGTTGCGTTCGACTTCCTCAAGGTTTGCCTGCGCCCAGTTGAACGGGTTGTGCTGCTGGCGCTTAGCGAACCACGCCTCGCTGAAGCTGTCGGCATTCAGGCTGTGAAGGGCGATATTTTCGCTCCATAGGGGGTCGGCAAGCGTGATTTCCTGCGCTACCAGCTCAAAGACGCGATCGAGCAGACCGTCTCTGCCCGCGGCGATGGCGTGTTCCATCGCGCTTTCGCTGACGATGTTCAGCGGCTCCCAGGGAATGGGGCAGTAAAAATCCGCTTCCGGCAGAATGCCGGAGCGCGACATCAGCACGATTTTTAGCGCTTCGCTTGCCTCGTCCAGCCTGAAGGCGAGGGCGTCATCGTCGGACCCCATAAACCGGCCGTGCTGGACGGCGACGGCCATCGCGGCGTCAATCCCGCTGAGCGAGGTGCCCATAATCCCCACCCGGCAGGGGGGAATGCTGGCTTCCATGAGGCCAGACCACGGGCTGGGAAACCAGGTGCGGGTCGACTCTTCTTCATCGGGCCAGACGTGGCCGGTGGCAATCACCGCGAGGTCGAAGGCTTCGGCGACCGGCCCATCCTCGACCCACAGTCTGACCCCTTCTGTGGACGCCTGCAGGTCGCTGACCCGGCAGGACTCATTGACCCGGATGTGAAAGCCCTGTTCCCTGGCCTCGGCGACCAGGCCAAGGAACTGGTCGCGAAAGTATTCGCCCAGCAGGATGCGCGGCAAAAACTGGCGATCGTGCAACGCCTCATAATCGACGCCATAGCGCGCAAGGTGCGTCCGGCTCTGGGCCTTCAGCCAGTCGAGATAGGTGCTCTGCAGAGGCGGGATTTCAATACTGGCGATATTGGCCAGCATCATGCGCGAGTTTTCTTCATCGCTATAGGGCATGCCCACGCCCGCTTCCTCAGCCTGTTCGTAAATGGACACGTCCAGCGGTTCACCGCGTTTAAGGAGTGAAAACAGGGTATAAATCCCGGTTGGACCGGCGCCGATAATGGCAATTTTCTTCATATCACTGACCCGCCGTTGTTGTTATCACATTTGTTGTCGGTGGCCTTCCGCCAGTTGAAAAGCTCCACGATAGATCATTTCCGGGTAACGGAAATCTGGCAGGATAATTGTGGTTCAAAATAAGGAAGAGGGCCAATCGCTGGCGCGCCTCTTCCTTGTCATTAGCCGACGAGGCGCGGTTTTCAGAACCAGGTTTCGAGCTGGGTGCCGAAGAATAGCGTACCCGCGCTATGGTATCCGGCGCTGCCGAAGGTGTCCGTTGCGCAGTAGTTATCCAGCGCGTGGTCCCAGCGCATTCAGGTGGCAAAAAAGCGGATTTTCGGGCGCTCAAAGAAATCCGTCACGTTCTGCAGCAATCTTATCGACTTAATGGGCTGGATAATGTTGATAACACATAGCGAATGGGGATTTTTCCCGCCAGGATTCAGAGGATTGCTCGTCCCAGTGAAACCGGATGGCACCACCGGGTTTTGTATTCACCTGATATATACCCCCTCCGGTTGCAACCATGGCGGCCAAGTGACGAACCATGAATAACAAGCGGGCTGTACCATTTGCTATTAATCCGGGTTTACCGTGACGAACTTGACATATTAAGCGGGCTTGCTATTCCTTAAACTGGCGCCCCGATAATAAGCGCAACGGCGAGGTGAAGAATGGCGAGTGAAAAAGAGAGGTTGCCCGGGATAAAAGAGAGTGAATTTTTTCTTAATTTTGAATGTGCTGCCCGCAAATATGGCCTCGGGATATTATTAGGGATAATTCTGGCGGCACTGTTGGGGATTTTTTCAGGTGGCTATTTCAGTACGGCTGAAAAAACAAACGCGCCGGGTAATTTAACGGTGACCTATGAGCGCTTTGGCCGTTTACAAACCGAGTTCAGGCTAAAAATTACCGCCCGGCCCCGCGTCGCCGATAAATATATTTTTAGCCTCGGCGGTGATTTTACCTCTTCCTTTGAACCAGGCAGCATCTGGCCCCGGCCGGATCGGATGTACAGCCAGAACGATCGGCTGTTTTTGGTGTATAATGATTTGAAAAGCATGAATAATTTTTCTATATGGCTTTACGTTACGCCGATCAGTCCGGGAAAATCGAACCACTCTTTACAGCTAAACGGCGAACCCGAAATCCGCTTCTGGCAATTTATTTACCCTTAGGAGGACGCTATGGAGATGGTCTTGCGAGCGTTAGCGATTTATTTAATTTTGCTGGTGGTATTTAAAATCGCCGGCCGCCGGGCGCTATTACAAATGACCAGCTTTGACCTGATTCTATTGCTTATTATCAGCGAGGCCACCCAGCAGGCGCTGCTGGGAAACGACTTTTCGGTGACCGGCGCGATGCTGACGATAATGACGCTGGTCGTGGTGGATATGCTTTTCGGATTAATGAAAAAATATACGGCGGGCGCGGAATCAGCGCTTGATGGTTGCCCGGTTATATTGGTCGAAAATGGCGTTCCGTTAATCGATAAGCTGAAAAAAGTGGACGTCTCCTGCGATGATATTTTGGTCGCCGCCCGGCAGAATCAGGGGATTACGGAATTAAGTAAAATCAAATATGCCATACTGGAACGGAATGGCCACATTTCTATTATTCCTGCTGAGAGTTAAAAAGGTCTTTTTATGTCAAATAACCCTTATAACCAGGCGAAAACCACCGGCGAGCTGACCAAACAGGTCGCCAGCGCGCTGATTGACCGTCGTTTACGCTTAACCACCGCGGAGTCTTGCACCGGCGGTAGCCTGGCGGCAGCGCTGTGCGCGGAAGCGGATACGGCCGCATTTTACGATATTGGCTTAATCACCTTTAGCGATCGGGCGAAGCAAAAACTTCTCGGCGTCAACGCATCGACGCTGGAAAAATATAGCGCCGTCAGCCGTCAGACCGTTGAAGAGATGTCGACGGGAGCGCTGGCGCGTTCCGGGGCGGATATCAGCATTGCTATTAGCGGATACGCGGGACCTGACGGCGGCGATGACGGGACGCCTGCGGGCACCGTGTGGTTCGCATGGAACTTTCGCGGCGAAATCGACGCGCATAAGACGCTGTTTTCCGGCGAGTGCCAGGACGTGGTGGAAAAAGCCGTGCGCTATTCGCTGGCGATGCTGATGGAAAAGCTGCCCGGCTGGCAGAGCGCATAACACACCCTTATTGCGGAGGTTTGTATGGCAGTCATGGCGATCACTGGCGGTACTGCGGGAGTCGGCAAAGCAACGGCCTTGCGCTTTGCGCAGGCAGGCTATGACGTCGGCATTATTGCCCGCGATGATCACGGCCTGGAAGCGACGAAACGGGAGCTCCTTCGCTATGGCGTTCGGGTTCATACCGTCGAGGCCGATGTGGCTCATGCCGATGCGCTGCTGGCGGCCGCCGGCGAAATTGAAAATCGGCTCGGGGCGATCGACGTGTGGGTCAATAACGCGATGTGCGCGGTGCTGGCGCCTTTCCGGGCGATGACGCACGACGAATTTTTGCGGGTCACGGAGGTCACCTATCTGGGCTACGTCAACGGGACTCGCGCCGCGCTGGAGCTTATGACGCCCCGCGATCGCGGGGTGATTATCCAGGTCGGCTCCGCGCTGGCCTATCGCTCAATTCCGCTACAATCCGCCTACTGCGGGGCGAAGGCTGCGATTCGCGGCTTTACCGATGCGGTTCGCACTGAACTAATGCATGAAAATAGCGGCGTGAGCATTGCTATGGTGCAGATGCCGGGGCTGAATACGCCGCAGTTTGAGTGGGCGCGCAATAAGTTCGCCTGGGCGATGCGCCCGGTGCCGCCGGTATTTCAGCCGGAAGTGGCCGCGCAGGCTATTTTCAACGTCGCGCGCAGGCCCGTACGTGAACTTTGGGTGGGGAGCAGCACGATCCAGTCCATTGTGGGGCAATTTCTTTTCCCCGGCTTGCTTGACCGGCTGATGGTCAAAAAAGCATGGGAAGGGCAAATGACACGCCATTTGAACGCTGATGACCGTCAGGACTACCTCGAACAACCGGTCAGGGGATTACATAAAACCCACGGGCGTTTCTCCTCCGAGGCGAAATATCGCGCCACCGCCATTACCTCCGGTGTGCCGGGAAAAACGCTGCTGGGCGGCGCGGCGGTGGCCGGATTGCTCCTGGCAAGATGGTTGACCTCGCGCAAACACCGCTAACGCAGCGCGCTGCTATTGGTCCAGAACCAGCGGTAACCATACGCGCTAATCTCCAGCTCAACGCGCTTACCGGGGATAAGCGCGTCAGCGTAGGTTTTGTCGGCCAGGCAGGGCGTCCAGACCGCCTCGTCGATCCTTTTCGCGGTAAAGCGCAGCGCTTTTTCACTGAAATTAAGAAAGGTGATGACGCTACGCTCATGGTTATCGTAGCAAATCGCCAGAATCGCCTGCCGATCGGTGCTAATGATACGAAAAGGGGCAACGGCGATTTCCGGGAACTCGGAACGCGTATTGGCGATATCCATTATGCGATGCAGGAGGGAATGGCGGTGCAGCAGTGAATCAGCCACGTTGACTTTCTGATAGCGGAACGGCCCCCGGTCAATCATGGGGGCAACAAAGGTATCGGGGTTGGCTGCGGAGAAGCCGCCGCCGGCTGAACCGGCCCACTGCATCGGCGTACGTACCGCGTACCGCTCTTCGAGCGCCAGATCGTCACCCATGCCGATTTCATCGCCATAACGCATAATCGGTACGCCGGGCAGCGAAAACAGCACGGCGTGACAGAACGCCAGCCGCTGCCGATTGCCGTTTAGCATTGGCGCGAGCCGACGGCGAATGCCGCGCTGATAAACGTTCATCTTTTCATCCGGCGCGAAGGCCTCCAGCACGGTCTGCTTGTTCTTGTTGCCGATACCCTCCAGATCCAGCTCATCATGATTACGCAACCAGTTAGCGAAGCAGCAGGCGTCGGGAGGGACGATGGTTTTCTTTATTGCGTTAATCAGCGGGCGCGCGTTCTGGCTGGCGAGACTGACGTAAAAGTATTTGTTCAACCAGAAGTTAAGCACCATGTTAAGCCGGTTATTATCACCGAAATAGTCGCGGTACTGCTCGACGTCAACGTCAACTTCGCCCAGCAGAATGGCCTGCGGGTTATGCCGCTTGACAAGCCGGCGCAGATGTTCCAGGATCCACAGCCCCCGTTTCTCCTCGCCGCGTCCGGCCTGCTTTGTGAGATGCGCAGCGGCATCCAGACGAAAGCCGGAAACCCCCAGCTTCAGCCAAAAGATAATGATATTTTCGACCTCTTTAATAACGGCAGGCGAGGCCAGGTTGAGATCGGGTTCGTGACGATAAAACATATGGCGAAAATATTGCCCGGCTTCTTCATCCCACGTCCAGATGCTCTCCTCGACGCCGGGAAACATCGGCGGCGTATCGTCATCATCGCTATCCGCCCATAGATAATAGTCGCGAAACGGCGAGCTGCGGCTGCGGCGCGCCCGTTGAAACCACGGATGAGCGTCGGAGGTGTGCTGAATCAGCAGTTCAATAATGACCTGCATCCCTAATTCGCGGGCCTGCTCGATAAAGGCGATGATATCCGCCAGTTGACCAAATCGCGGATCGACCTGCAGGTGGTCGCTGACATCGTAACCTTCGTCCAGAAATGGCGTCAGGTAGAAGGGGGTTATCCAGATTACCGTCGCGCCCATTCGGCGAATATAGCGCAGCTTGGCCGTAATCCCGGCGATGTCGCCGCAGCCATCGCCGTTGAAATCATAAAAGAGGGCGGAATCAATCTGGTAGATAATGGCCCGTGTATGCCAATCAGCCATAGCGTACCTCAGTGATAGCCTTCATTTCCGGAAACTTTGCCGCGGAATACGTAGTAGCTCCATGCGGTGTAAACCAAAATCACCGGAATGATGAGCAGGGTGCCTACCAGCATAAAGAGCTGGCTGGCTGGCGGCGCGGAAGCCTCCCACAGCGTGATATGCGGTGGAATGATATTGGGCCACAAACTGATGCCCAGACCGCTGAAGCCGAGAAAAATGAGCCCAAGCGTCAGGAGGAAAGGACGGGCATGGCTGTTGGGGTTAGCGCTCAGGCGCCAGATCCACAGGCTAAAGACGAGAACCAGAATGGGGACCGGCACAAACCAGTAAAAATTGGGCAGGGTAAACCAGCGTTCAGCAACGGAATGCCAGCCCAGCGGCGTCCAGACGCTGACCACGGCGATGACCGCCAGCAGCGCCAGCAGCGTACGGCGGGTCAGCTCGCGCATACGCTGCTGCAGCGCGCCTTCGCTTTTCATAATCAGCCAGGTCGTGCCAAGCAGCGTATAAGCCACCACCAGCCCTAAGCCGCAGAACAGGCTGAAGGGCGTCAACCAGTCCAGCGCGGAGCCGATGAACCTGCGGTCGGCAACGTCAAAGCCGCTGATGACCGCGCCCACGACGATCCCCTGGCTAAAGGTGGCCAACAACGATCCGCCGACAAACGAGTAATCCCAGAACTTTTGGTGGGAGGGGGTGGCCTTAAAACGAAACTCAAAGGCCACGCCGCGAAAGATCAGACCAATTAGCATGGCAGTAAGGGGAATCGTCAGCGCGTCGGCGATCACGGCGTAGGCCAGCGGAAAGGCGCCGAACAGCCCCGCGCCGCCCAGCACCAGCCAGGTCTCATTGCCGTCCCACACCGGGGCGACGCTGTTCATCATCACGTCACGCTCATTGGCGTTGGGGACAAAGCTGAAGACCATACCGATGCCCAGATCGAAGCCGTCCATCACGATATACATCAGGGTGGCAAACACAATGATGACAAACCAGATCACGGGAATATCGATGCCCATTAGCTTTTCTCCTCTTCAGGCACGGCTTCTGCGGCGGAAAGGGGGCGCGCCGGCGTGCCGGAGGTTGACGACGTTAATTCGCTGACGGGCTGCGGCCCTTTTTTAATCAGCCGGATAATATAGTAATAACCGACGCCGAAGACCGAACAGTACACCGCGATAAAGACCAGCAGGCTGACGACCATTTGCGCTGTGCTATGCAGGGAGACCGCATCCCGGGTGCGTAAAAAACCATAAATGACCCAAGGCTGGCGGCCCGCTTCGGTCGTGATCCAGCCGGCCAACAGCGCCAGCAGTCCCGCTGGACCCATCGCCAGCGCGAACCACTGAAAGGGGCGGGAGTGATAAAGACACTGCCGATAGCGCAGCCAGAGGCTCCAGACGCCGAGGGCAATCATCAGCACGCCCATACCCACCATGATGCGAAACGACCAGAAGACGATAAGGGAGTTTGGCCGATCCTCTTTCGGGAAATCTTTCAGGGCAGGGACCTGTTTATTCAGGCTATGGGTGAGGATCAGGCTGCCAAGCGCCGGGATTTCCAGACCGTATTTGGTGCGCTCTTCCGCCATGTCCGGCACGCCAAACAGCAGCAGCGGGGTGGCTTCGCCGGGTTTATTTTCCCAGTGGCCTTCAATGGCGGCGATTTTTGCCGGCTGATGCTGAAGCGTATTAAGGCCGTGCATATCGCCAACCAACGCCTGGATCGGCGCGACCAGCAGAGCCATCCACATCGCCATTGAGAACATTTTGCGTATCGCCGGCGTATCATTGCCGCGAAGAAGATGCCAGGCGGCGGAGGCGCCGACAAACATCGCGCTGCTGAGAAAAGCGGCGATCGCCATGTGCGACAGGCGATACGGGAAAGAGGGGTTGAAGATAATCGCCAGCCAGTCCTGGGGAATAATGTGACCGTTTTCAATGGTAAAACCCTGCGGCGTCTGCATCCAGCTATTGGACGCGAGGATCCAGAAAGTTGACATCAGCGTGCCCAGCGCCACCATGCAGGTGGTGAAAAAATGCAGTCCTGGGGGGACTTTGTTCCAGCCAAAAAGCATGACGCCCAGGAAGCCCGCTTCGAGGAAAAACGCGGTGAGGACTTCGTAAAGCAGCAGGGGACCGGTAATACTCCCGGCAAACTGAGAGAAACCGCTCCAGTTGGTGCCGAACTGATAGGCCATCACCAGGCCTGAAACCACGCCCATGCCGAAATTAACGGCAAAAATTTTCAGCCAGAAATTATACAGCGAGCGCCAGACGTCGTCTTTTGTCCGCAGCCACATCCCCTCCAGCACCACCAGATAGCTGGCAAGCCCAATGGTAATTGCCGGGAAAAGAATATGAAAAGAGACGGTAAATGCGAACTGCAGCCGTGCCAGATTAAACGCGTCGAGTTCAAACATGATCCGGACCCCATCACATAACAACCCCCCGAACCGAGCAGGGGGGAGTGATTAACAACAGGTGCTGATGATTAAGGCTTTTTCTTACCTTCGCCGAGCTCAGCGCCGGTAAGAGGATCGCCCTCGGGGTCGGATTCGGTCCGTTCCGCCATGGCTTTAACCAGAGCCTTCTGCTCGGCTGTTAACCTGACGCTGACGCTCCCGTCTCCGCCGTCTACTGCAGGCTGCGGATCCGCGACATAGTCGAAGTGCCGATCGCTATTCCAGCTACCGCGTATGTCATCGCCCTCCGACATATTGTAGTAGGTGCTGGCGTATTCGGGGAGTGGCGGTAATTTACCGGGCGGATAGTTGTTTCTGATGGACTGAAGCGCTTTTTCAAAAGAGAGCTGGTGGGCGGCTTCCCGGGTCATCAAAAAGGCCAGCGCATCCTTTACTCCGGGGTCATCAGTGACGTTGATCAGGCGCTCATAGATGATTTTGGCTCGCGCCTCCGCCGCCACGTTGGAGCGTAAATCCGCGGTGGGCTCACCAATGGTGTCAATGTAGGCGGCGGTCCAGGGTACTCCGGCGGAGTTGGTCAGCGGCGTACCTCCACCATATAACAAAGAGGTAATATGGCTGTCGTTACCGTTGGCGGTGAGCGAACGGTACAGGTCGGCTTCGTTTTCGGTTCCCTCCGCAAGGGCACCCTTCGCCCCTTTATTGAGCATGCCAACCAGCGAGCCGATAATTTCAAGGTGGCTCAACTCCTCGGTAGCAATGTCCATCAGCATATCTTTACGACCCGGATCGTCATCGCTCAGACCCTGAGTAAAATAGCGGCATGCGGCGGCCAGCTCACCCTGAGGGCCGCCGAATTGTTCCAGAAGGAGGTTCGCCAGTCCCGGATTTGGCTCCGCGACCCTTACGGTATACTGAAGTTGCTTAACGTGTCGGAACATAGGCTCTTATCCTTATTGCTTATTTTTTAGCTTCAACGCCTTCGGCTTCAGATCGCAGAAGGAACTCCTCCGTCGTTTGCGGAATATGCTTCAGCAGCCAGTCGGCCATTGCCCGCTCCTCTGCCAGAATTGATTCGATGGCCGGGATCGATGCGATGTCGCCAGCTTTATTCGCAGCGGCAAGCAGGGAGGTATAACAAGCGATTTCAAACTGCTCAAAGACATAACCGCTAATTGACCCTTTAACAATTTCATCGGAAGGGAACATGCCGCCAATGGATTGCCCGAAGGCGGCCATTTTGCTCATTGAATCCTTCAGTACCGAACGCGATATATTATTACGGTCGAGAATCTCCTCCAGCACGGTAATTTGGCGTTTGGTTTCAGTTACGTGCTGTTCAATTCTGCTGCGCAGGTCCGGGTAGTTATCGATGCGGCCCGCCATGGATTCCAGCATGGATTCTGCTTGCTTTTCCATTGCATGCGCATCGCGTAGCCAGTCGTGATAATGTTCAAGGTGATTCATAATCAACTCCTTAATATCGGATTATTATCTGGCTATTTATTTTGTGCGTCTTTATTAATATTTCCGACCGCCAGGTCAGTTAATTTAAGATCGGTTGATTTTTCTTCTTCTAACGTTTCCGCTAAAAGCTTAACCGCTTTTTTATAACCCAGCTGTTGTGCTAAGGTGGCGAGAGTGCCGTAGCTGGCAATTTCATAATGTTCAACCTTTTGCGCAGCGGCAATTAACGCAGCATCCCGCACTTCATTTTTCTCTGTGCTCTCAATCACTTCGTTAGCTTCTTCAATAAGTCCCTCCATCGCCACGCATTTCATACGTTTAATTTTGATGGCAGGTTCTTGCTCGACAATTTGATCGATACGCTCAATCTGCCCCTGGGTCTCTTCAAGGTGGGCCTTGAACGCGGCGCTGAGCTGTTCGCTTGACGCTGCTCTGGCCAATTTAGCCAGTCCGCGGGTTAATTGTTTTTCAGCGCTGTAAGTATCCGATAAAAGATGAATAAATACGTCTTCTATGCTCTTCATATTCATATGGAAATACCTTTTACACAGGAGAATAACTGCGAGTCCGCAGACCCGCAGGATACTCTTTTATTTACAAGAGAACGAGGCGATTAATAATCAGGAATTATCAGATTTACGTCCGCCACCATGACTATTTTGTCCGCCTTTTTTACCGACTTCAGATGCACGTTGCGGATCGTTTTTAAAGTTCCCACCGCTGTGCTGGCCGCCTTTACGTCCAGCTTCAGATGCTTTATCACGGTCTTCAGCGAAATTACCGGAACCACCACGATGTTCTGCCATATTTTCATACCTCTATTGAGTTTATGTCAGGAAGATACGATTTAGATACGTATCCGTTGTCGTTCAGGAATTAAATTTAGCTGTTATTTCCGAACAGTCAAACCGGTTACTGGTGATATTTTTTTGAAATATTCTGAATTATGCAGCGGTTACCGTTTCGCTTGTTTTTAATGAATATCAGCATAACGGGTTATGATCTAACGAAAGATTTTTATCCGCGAGGGAATATATCCGTGGCCGCTGCGTTAATAAATGCAGGGCAGGCCCGGCGCAGGGCTTTACGTCACTTTACATAACTGCGAAGAATAACTTAGCGGATACTGAACGTTATTAGCAGACGAGTTGAGAAAAATCAGAAAATAATGAATTTACAGAGAAAGGGTGATTTTCGGATATTTCAATGCGGGAGATAAAACAGGCACCAGATCACGAGGCTGTGAAATGGTGCGTCCGAGTGGACTCGAACCACCGACCCCCACCATGTCAAGGTGGTGCTCTAACCAACTGAGCTACGGACGCAGAATGGTGCGTTCAATTGGACTCGAACCAACGACCCCCACCATGTCAAGGTGGTGCTCTAACCAACTGAGCTATAAACGCATTATGGTGCGTTCAATTGGACTCGAACCAACGACCCCCACCATGTCAAGGTGGTGCTCTAACCAACTGAGCTATGAACGCAATGTTGCAGCGGCAACGGGGACGCATATTAGCCGGAGGGAGGGGTTGTGGCAAGAGGCAAACGTCACTTTTCTTCCAGTTTTCTCGCGATCGCAGAAGTTTTACCCATATTGCTGATATTTTACTGATGCAAAAGAATATTTCTTCATCAATAAGCGATAACGGCGCTGAATCAGCGCCGTTGGTTTCGCCGCGGGCTAGCGCGCCGCGCGCTGTAAAATGATGCTGGAAGGCTGACGCTGCAGGAAACGCATACGCAGCATCATCATCACGGCGGCGGAGGTGAGACCAATAATAAACCCGCACCAGAAACCGGCGGGGCCCATGCGCGGCACGACCAGATCGGTCAGGGCCAGCAGGTAGCCGCTCGGCAGACCCAATACCCAGTAGGCGGTAAAGGTAATAAAGAAGATGGAACGCGTGTCTTTATAGCCGCGCAGGATCCCGCTGCCGATCACCTGAACGGAGTCGGAAATCTGGTAGATGGCCGCGAGCAGCATTAGCTGGGACGCCAGGGCCACGACCTCGGGATTGTCGTTATACAGCAGGGCGATTTGCTTACGCATCAGAATGGTGAACACCGCTGTGAAAACGGCCATGCACACCCCAACGCCGACGCCGGTTCTGGCCGAGGTCTGCGCCTCCAGCGTTGACCCCTGCCCGAGACGGAAGCCGACGCGAATGGTCACCGCGGCCGCCAGCGAGAGCGGCAACACGAACATCAGCGAGCTGAAGTTAAGGGCAATCTGATGCCCGGCCACGTCAACGATCCCCAACGGCGAGACCAGCAGCGCGACGACGGCAAACAGCGTGACTTCGAAAAACAGCGCCAGCGCAATCGGCAGGCCCAGCTGTACCAGACGCTGGATGACGGCGAAATCCGGTTTGCTGAAGCGCTCCTGGAGATGAATATCGCGCATTGAACGCGCGCGGCGCACCCAGAACAGCATGCTGAAAAACATCACCCAGTAAACCGATGCCGTCGCCACGCCGCAGCCAATCCCGCCGAGTTCCGGCATACCGAAGTGACCGTAGATAAAAATGTAGTTCACCGGAATGTTGACCAGCAGGCCGATAAATCCCATGACCATTCCCGGCTTGGTTTTCGCCAGCCCTTCACACTGGTTACGGGCAACCTGAAAGAACAGATAGCCGGGCGCGCCCCACAGCAGCGCGCGCAGGTAGCCGACCGCTTTGTCAGCCATCGCCGGGTCGATGTTATGCATTGAGCTGATAATGTAACCGGCGTTCCACAGCACGACCATTACCAGGATGGAGACGAAGCCGGCCAGCCAGAATCCCTGGCGCACCTGATGGGCGATACGCTCGCGGCGACCAGAACCATTCAGCTGGGCAATAACGGGCGTCAGGGCCAGCAGCAGGCCGTGGCCAAAGAGGATCGCCGGTAGCCAGATGGAGGTGCCGATGGCAACGGCCGCCATGTCGGTGGCGCTATAGCCGCCCGCCATCACGGTATCGACAAAGCCCATGGCGGTTTGGGCGACCTGGGCAAGAATAACGGGTATAGCCAGTGCTAATAACTGACGCGCTTCAATAAAATACTTCTGCACGTGAACACCTATATATTGTTGTTATTGGGGGACTAAAAAAGCCGCCATCGAGGGCAGCAAGAAGAAAAAGCAGAGGGATTTGCCAGACTATTGTAGCGAGGATTAGCCATTTAGCCAGTGAAAAAATTCCTCTGCACGTTGTGCGCTGGCAACCTGTTTTGCCAGCTGTTATTGTTCGTCATAGCCTAAAACGGTATTGATACCGTCACGAATTTATACAGGAGCAAAATATGTTTACCGGTATTGTGCAGGGGACCGCCAAAGTGGTGGCTATTGATGAAAAACCCAACTTTCGCACCCACGTTGTGGAGCTGCCTGAGCATATGCTCGCGGGGCTCGAAACGGGCGCTTCGGTAGCGCACAACGGCTGCTGCTTGACGGTCACGGATATCAATGGCCCGCGAGTGAGTTTTGATCTGATGAAGGAGACCTTGCGGATAACCAATCTGGGCGCGATCCGCGAGGGCGACAGCGTCAACGTTGAGCGCGCGGCCAAATTCAGCGATGAAATTGGCGGCCACCTGATGTCAGGTCATATTATGACCACCGCGGAGGTGGTGAAAATTCTGACCTCGGAAAATAATCGCCAGATTTGGTTTAAGGTTCAGGACCCGACGTTGATGAAATATATCCTCTATAAAGGATATATCGGCGTAGATGGGATTAGCCTCACCGTCGGTGAAGTGACGCCAACTCGGTTCTGCGTGCATTTAATTCCGGAAACGCTGCAGCGCACCACGCTTGGGGTGAAAAAGCTGGGCGATCGGGTGAATATTGAAATCGATCCGCAGACGCAGGCGGTCATCGATACCGTTGAGCGCGTGCTGGCGGCGAAAGAAGCAGAAGCGGCGCTGAAAACGACGGCCGAATAATAAAATCCCCCCGCCGAAGCGGGGGATATTTTTAGCGGGCCACGCGCAGGCCGTGTTCGGCCCCGCGAGAAAAAACCACCTGCCACAGTTGGATATCGCGCGCGCGGAAAGCGCCGGCACAGGCATTCAGGTAATAGCTGAACATGCGTTTAAAGCGTTCTGAATAGTTGTCGGCAATATCCGGCCAGCTATTAAGGAAGCGTTCATACCAGGCCATAAGCGTCGTGTCGTAGTCGGCGCCGAAATTATGCCAGTCTTCCATAACAAAATGCGATTCGCTGGCTTCGGCAATATGGCGTACCGACGGCAGACAGCCGTTAGGGAAGATATATTTGTTGATCCAGGGATCAACGCTATGGCCGGTTTTTTTCGAGCCGATGGTATGGAGCAGGAAACGACCGTCGGGCTTCAGATTACGATCGACCACATCAAAATAGGTGGCGTAATTTTTAGGCCCGACGTGTTCGAACATGCCGACTGAAACAATACGATCAAAGCTTTCGTGCAGGTCGCGATAGTCCTGGAGGAGGATGGTGACGTCGAGGTCCGCGCAGCGCTCCTGCGCCATTTTCTGCTGCTCTGCAGAGATGGTAACGCCCACCACGCTGACCTGGTAGTTTTTGGCCATGTAGTAAGCCAGCCCGCCCCAGCCGCAGCCGATATCCAGCACCCGCATACCGGGCTCAAGCTCAAGTTTACGGCAGATCAGATCCAGTTTAGCCTGCTGCGCGTCATCGAGAGTTTCCGCGTCTTTCCAGTACGCGCAGGAATACTGCATATAAGGGTCGAGCATGCGGCTGAACAGATCGTTGCCTAAATCATAATGCTCTTTGCCGACAATCCAGGACCGTTTTTTACTTTGCAGATTGAATAAGCGTGCGCTGGCGATACGCAAGGTATCTTTGAAATGATGGGGAAGCTGATTTTCCAGTCCGGCGCGTAAAACTTTATGGAAAAAAATATCCAGCCGTTCACAATCCCACCAGCCGTCCATATAGCTTTCGCCGAGCCCCAGCGACCCCTCCTGCAAAACGCGCTTAAAAAAGAGCGGGTTTTTAATCCGTAGATCGGAGGGCGCAGGACCATTAATTTCGATGCCCGCACGGCCTAATAATTCAGCTGCAATTCGGTACCAATCATCATTTGGTACACTGACTACTTCTTCTATACACGATGAACTCATAGCTTCTCCATCACGCCCAAGTGATCAGAACCTTAAAACAGCGTAGACGCTTTTTTGGCTTTGTGAGAAATCTCACGGTTAATCCGTGAGGCTGCTATCCGACGTAGAACAGAGGAAGGGAGGTAACCCTTGCCGAAAGGCCTTCCATGGTGAAACGGGATGCATCCTGCTCCCGTTAAATCAATTAATCTTTCTATTTATGTGATGCCGGATCCAGTATAGGCCGCTAAAAACACGCTTTCAACAAAAATATCTTAGCAAGCTAATTACTGGATTCTATAACTATCAGTAGAATAGCTTACGCATGTGACGATTCTGTTGCCGGATGCGCGGCTTTATACTGCATGCGGTAGCCTATGCCGGCCAGCACGATGGAAACCAGCATCACGCTGGTAGTCGTTTGCAGCGGCGTGGCAATCAGCGTGGAGACCAGCAGGCTGGTCAGGAAGCAGAGGCCAAGCTGCAGAGTGTTTTGCAGCGCCGCGGCACGGCCGGTCGCCTGCGGGAATGGCTTCAGGGCCTGCGCGACGACGATAGGATAAATACCGCCGTTCACCACCGCCATGGCGCAGAACGGAATCATCAACCCAACAAGCGTCGCGTTCTCCTGCAGGCCAACCAGCCAGGTGGCGGCGACGCTGACGGCGAAAATCACCAGCAGCCAGGGAAGAATTTGCTGCCCCTGCCATTTTTGTAGCGCCGCGCGGCAACCATAACCGCCCACCAGAAACGCGATAGTCTGCGGAACATAGCTCAGGCCAATAACGGTCGGACCGTAGCCCATGTCATGGAGGATAAACGGCGAGCCCGTGAGCCAGGCGAAAAAGCTGGCGGAACAGGCGGCGTAGATCAGCACGTTACCGCTATATTCCCGCGAGCGCAGCAGGGCGAGGAAGGTGAGCTTCTGCTGGACGCTGACGATCGGTTTATTCGCTGGCTTCAGGCGCAGGGCCGGCAGCATCAGCAGCAGGGTAATGGCGAACAGAACGGCAAAAATGGCCTGCCATTCGAAGTGCACCAGCAGCCAGCTGCCAAGCAGCGGCGCCAGCGCCGGCGACAAACCAACCAACGGCATAATGGCGGCGAAAATACGGTTGGTTCTTTGCGCAGGGTAATAATCGGTTACCATTGCCTGCCAGGTCACCGCGGCGGCGCAAACCCCCAGAGCCTGGATAAAGCGCAGCGCCAGCATCAGGCCGGCATCGCGCACCCACAGCATCCCCAGGCAGCCGACAGCAAAGATAGCCAGACCGCTCAGCAGCACCGGCTTACGGCCATAGCGATCGGAAATGGGGCCCCAGAAGAGCTGCCCAAGCGCAAAGCCCGCCAGGAACAGGCTCAGGCTGGCGCTGACTGAGGCGGCGGAAGTATTCAGATCCTGTTGCATGGCGGCGAAAGCCGGAAGATACATATCGGTGGCCAGAAAGCCCAGTACGCTGAGGCCAGCCAGCCAGACTAAAAATCCTTTCCGAGGTTGTTGCATAACATTCTCTTTTTATTGTGCAGGTACGATGGCGCAGAGTGTAGGGAGTGCATTAAGGCTTGTGAAACGCTAATATTTGTCAGATGAGTTCAAAAATTTTGCAGGCAGAAAATGTGGTCTGAATACTCGCTTGAAGTTGTCGATGCTGTCGCCCGAAACGGCAGCTTTAGCGCCGCCGCCCAGGAACTGCACCGCGTACCCTCGGCCGTCAGCTATACCGTACGTCAGCTGGAGGAGTGGCTGGCAGTACCGCTGTTCGAACGCCGCCATCGGGATGTGGAATTAACGCCGGCCGGCGTCTGGTTTTTACAGGAAGGGCGATCTGTTATCAAAAAAATGCAGATCACCCGCCAGCAGTGCCAGCAGATCGCCAACGGCTGGCGCGGGCAGCTCTCCATCGCGGTTGATAACATCGTTAAACCCACGCGTATGCGGCAGATGATCGTTGATTTTTATCGCCATTTTGATGACGTCGAGCTGATCGTCTTTCAGGAGGTGTTCAACGGCGTCTGGGATGCGCTCGCCGACGGTCGCGTGGAATTAGCCATCGGCGCGACGCGCTCCATTCCGGTAGGGGGACGCTACGCCTTCCGCGATATGGGGATGCTGAGCTGGGACTGCGTCGTTGCGAGCCACCATCCGCTGGCAAAAATGGCGGGGCCTTTGAGCGATGACGTGTTGCGCAACTGGCCGTCGCTGGTCAGAGAGGATACGTCACGTTCGCTGCCGAAGCGGACCACGTGGCTGCTCGATAACCAGAAGAGGGTAGTCGTGCCGGACTGGGATGCTTCTGAAACCTGCCTCTCCGCCGGACTGTGCGTCGGTATGGTGCCCGGGCATTTAGCGCGTCCGTGGTTGGATAGCGGCGAATGGACCGCGCTGGAGTTGGAGAACCCCTTCCCGGATGCCGCATGCTGCCTGACGTGGCAGCAAAGCGACGCTTCGCCGGCGCTGCTCTGGTTACTGGATTATCTTGGCGATAGCGAAACGCTAAACCGGGAGTGGCTGCGGGCGCCGGAATAACCGACGCCGCAAGCAGGGCTAACGGCGATAATCGACAAACGGACCATCGGCCACGGAACGGCGCTCGACCAGGCGCGGATGGACTTCAATCGACTGCGAGACTTCACGCTTATTGACGATACGGTCCAGCAGCATATTAAAGGCCGCTTCGCCAAGAGAGTCCTTAGGCTGATGAATGGTGGTCAGTGCCGGGCTAAAGTAGCGGGCGTTGCGCACGTTATCATAACCGATCAGCGAAATATCCTGCGGCACGCGCAGGCCCATTTCATCCGCCGCGCAGATGGCGCCCATCGCCATAATATCCCCGCCGCAGAAGATGGCCGTTGGGCGAGGGTGCTGGGCGAGAATTTGCTGCATGGCGCGGTAGCCGGATTCCGGCTCGAAATCACCCTGCACAATCCAGTTCTCCGGGACGTTAATCTGCGCCTCTTCCATCGCTTTCATAAAACCCGCCAGCCGGCCTGCGCCGGTGTTACGCTCCAGCGGGCCGGGGATCACGCCGATGTCGCGATGGCCGCGTTCAACCAGGTAGCGTCCGGCGATATAGCCGCCCTCGAAGGCGTTATCGACGACCGAATCGGTAAAGTCGGCTTTTGCCTCGCCCCAGTCCATCACCACCATCGGGATATGGCGATACTCTTCCAGCATGCTTAACACCGATTCCGGATACTCGGAACACATCACCAGCAGGCCGTCGACGCGTTTCTGCGCCATCATTGACAAATAGGCGCGCTGTTTCTCCGGGTCGTTCCACGCGTTGCCGAGGATCAGGGTGTAGCCCTTCTGGAAACAGCTTTTCTCAACGGCTTCGATAATCTCAGCGAAATAGGCCGCTTCGCTGCTGGTCGCCAGCAGACCAATCGACTTGGTGTGATTGACCTTCAGGCTGCGGGCAACGGCGCTGGGGGAGTAATGCAGCTCTTTTATTGCTGCCCATACCGCATTGCGCGTCTCTTCCGCAACAAAACGGGTTTTGTTAATCACATGTGACACTGTTGTAGTGGAAACGTTTGCGCGCTTCGCTACATCTTTAATAGTTGCCATTACTTCTCACTCCAGACCTTGACCTGATCGTCTGTTTATCGGTACGTAAACGTTTGCCTGTACACACCCTGACGCCAAAATTGAGCATGGCATCACGTCGGGAAAACGACACAGAACGACAGGAAGGGGTCAATGGCCGATACGCTTTCAAATTAGCGTGGGATTTTGTCCGATCTTGGGGCAAAGGGGAAGAGCAAAAATGTGCATCACTCTAAATCTCGGAAGATTTTTACGCTATTCTGTGTAAAAATGAGCAAGCTCACTTTTCATGTGGGGATAATCAGGGGGAAAAATTGATGGATACAAATTTAAAGTTTTCGCTGACAACAACGATTATTGTTTTGGGTTTGATTGTTGCCGCAGGTTTGACCGCAGTACTGCACTAGTTCTGCGATAAGGGAGGGGCCGCTCTCCCTTTTACACCACCTATTATTATCATTTTCGCAAAAATCTTTTGCCATTTCGTTTACTTTTGTTTTTCTGTGATTGATGTCATGCTTTTGACTTCTGATGAGATGCCGTCGCGGAAGGCGGCCTGATGGAGTCCCTGCATGAAAATCAACTTTCCCCTGCTCGCGCTGGCGATCGGTGCCTTTGGCATCGGCACGACCGAGTTCTCCCCGATGGGGCTATTACCGGTTATCGCTAAAGGCGTTGACGTTTCGATTCCGGCGGCGGGAATGCTGATTAGCGCCTATGCCATCGGCGTAATGGTTGGCGCGCCGCTGATGACGCTGCTGCTCTCCCACCGCGCGCGCAGAAACGCGCTGATCTTTCTGATGGCGATTTTTACCCTCGGCAACGTGCTCTCTTCCATTGCGCCGGATTACACCACGCTGCTGCTGTCGCGGATCATTACCAGCCTTAACCATGGCGCTTTCTTTGGCCTGGGCTCGGTGGTGGCGGCAAGCGTGGTGCCAAAACATAAGCAGGCCAGCGCGGTGGCGACGATGTTTATGGGGCTGACGATCGCCAACATCGGCGGCGTACCCGCAGCAACCTGGCTGGGTGAAACCATCGGCTGGCGAATGTCGTTCCTTGCAACGGCGGGGCTGGGCGTGGTGGCGATAATCGGCCTGTGGTTTTCCTTACCGAAGGGCAGCGCCGGCGAGCGCCCAAATGTGAAGCAGGAGCTTTCGGTGCTGATGCGCCCGCAGGTGCTGTCGGCGCTGCTGACTACCGTGCTGGGGGCAGGGGCGATGTTTACGCTCTATACCTATATTTCCCCGGTTCTGCATACCATTACCAACGCCTCTCCGCTGTTTGTCACCGCGATGCTGGTGCTGATCGGCGTGGGCTTTTCGCTGGGCAACTATCTTGGCGGTAAATTTGCTGACCGCTCCGTTTCCGGGACGCTGAAGGGCTTTCTGCTGCTGCTGATGGTTATCATGCTGGCGATCCCGCTGCTGGCGCAATCGCAGGTGGGCGCGGCAATCAGCATGGTGGTCTGGGGCGCGGCGACCTTTGCGGTGGTGCCGCCTTTGCAGATGCGGGTGATGCGCGTGGCCCACGAAGCGCCGGGGCTGTCGTCGTCGGTCAATATCGGGGCTTTCAACCTTGGAAACGCGCTGGGAGCGGCGGCGGGAGGCGCAGTCATTAGCGGCGGCCTCGGCTATGCGTTTGTCCCGGTGATGGGGGCGATTATCGCGGGCGTTGCGCTGCTGTTGGTGCTGTTCAGCGGGCGGGCGCAGCCGGAAGAGGCGTTCGCCAACCGTTAAGATCGCGTGCTGTGAGAGAATAACCGCAGAAGCCGAAAGGCATCTGCGGTTTGCTTTTATGCTGCCAGGTTAGCGGCAACAAACTTCCAGTTTACCAGCGCCCAGAAGTGTTCCAGATAGTTTGGACGGGCGTTACGGTAGTCGATGTAATAAGCGTGTTCCCAGACATCCACGGTCAGCAGCGGAGTCGCGTCGCTGGTCAGCGGCGTACCCGCGTTGCTGGTGGAGACAATGGCCAGGCTACCGTCGGCGTTTTTCACCAGCCAGGTCCAGCCTGCGCCGAAGTTTTTTGCCGCCGCGTCGGTGAATTTGGCTTTAAAATCAGCGAAGCTGCCGAAGGATTTAGCGATAGCGGCCGCCAGTTCGCCTTGCGGCTCGCCGCCGGCGTTTGGCGCGAGGCAGTTCCAGTAGAAGGTGTGATTCCAGACCTGCGCGGCGTTGTTGAAGACGCCGCCATCGGAAGAACGCACGATCTCTTCCAGGGTTTTCCCTTCAAACGCGGTGCCTTTGATCAGGTTATTCAGGTTGGTGACGTAGGCCTGGTGGTGTTTACCGTAGTGGTATTCCAGGGTTTCTGCGGAAATGTGCGGCGCCAGGGCGTCTTTTGCATATGGTAATGCAGGTAATTCGAACGACATTGCTACTCTCCTTTTTATAGTTTGTACGCGCAATAACCATGTATTACGCAGGGTAATAGTAGCAAATTAAAAGATGTGGCAAAAGAGAGAGTTACCCTGCCGCCCAAGCGGCAAGGCATATTTAGCGAATGGTTTTCGGCGTCATAACGCGACGGGCGCCGACGTAGTGGCGTACCCAGTAATCGTCGCTTAATGAGGTGATCTGAATATCGCGGCCGGTGCGCGGAGACTGGATAAATTTGCCGTTGCCAACGTAAACGCCGACGTGATCGGCAGTCCCGCGCCCGCGGGTGCGGAAAAAGACGAGATCCCCGCTCTGCAGCTCACCGCGATCCACCGGACGGGCGTCGCGCAGGTGATACATCTCATTGGCGGTGCGTGGAATATGGATTTTAACCAGATCTTTATAGGCGTAATAGACCAGGCCGCTACAATCAAACCCGGTGCGCGGGGAAGTACCGCCCCAGCGATAGGGCTTACCAATCTGATCCATCAGCTTTGACATCGCGGTGCTTTGCGCTTTTTGTACCCGCGCCTTATGCGCATCGGCGATAGTCAACTGCGGCTCATCGGCGATGGGTTTGCAGCGGGTTTTATAGCCTTTACGCACCACGCACTTTTTCTGCACGCTCGCCGTTGCCATCTTGCTTTCCGCTATTGACCTTGTCGAGCTGGCGCACAGTTTTTTATAGCCTTTGCGCAGGACGCATTTTTTGGTGACGCTGGCGGTCTGGCGTGACGCGATTGATTTGCTGCGGCTGGCGGTCGACGTTTTCTTGCTGGGGGTTTTGGCGGCGGTTTTACTTTTGGAATTGACTGCTTTTTTCTTACGCTCCGCGGTCGTGCCCTTGGCCGGATGCGCTTTAGGCGCGGCCGAAGCGTGCGTATGCCCGGAAGCATGCGCCAGCGGCGTAAGTGAAATAGATGTGAAAAGTAATGCACAGAGCGAAATCGCGATTTTGTTAAGACGCGCCACTGAGCACTCCCCTGATTAAATTACAGACATATACAGATGCCTGACGATGAATGACAAACCGCATCGATTCTAAAGCATAAAATCGTGGAGAGTTACTACTCTTTTGTATCTAAAGTCTCGTTTGGTTAACATTTGCAAAAAAATGCTTCCGTCAGCACCCCTGACGCATGAAAAACGCGCAACGCGTTGCCGCGTATAGCAATAAAATGATATTTTTGAGGCAACTTTGGCCGACAGAAGATAAAATGTGGCAAGTGAAAAAAATGTTATTATCGGTCCTGCGTTCAGGGCGCTACAATGACAAATTACTGCCGTAGAGAAGTTTGAGGAAGCACGACAATGAGCACGACTTTAGAAAAAATCCAACATCAAATCGCTGAAAACCCGATCCTGCTGTACATGAAAGGATCACCGAAACTGCCAAGCTGCGGTTTCTCCGCGCAGGCCGTTCAGGCGCTCTCCGCCTGTGGCGAACGTTTTGCCTACGTCGATATCCTGCAAAACCCGGACATCCGCGCAGAGCTGCCGAAATACGCTAACTGGCCAACCTTCCCGCAGCTGTGGGTAGACGGCGAACTGGTCGGCGGCTGCGACATCGTGATTGAAATGTATCAGCGCGGCGAACTGCAGCAGCTGATCAAAGAAACGGCCGCTAAGTATAAAACTGACGAGCCGAAAGCGGAGTAATTCTGCTGCTATTAAAAAAGCGACTTCCGATGAAGTCGCTTTTTTTTATCGTTTATTCTTCGGCCATCGGTAATGGCCAGCCGCCGAGACGCTTCCAGCGGTTGACGATTTCGCAGAACAGCTGGGCGGTTTGTTCGGTATCGTATAGCGCGGAGTGCGCCTGGGTACCATCAAACGCCATCCCTGCGGCAATACAGGCTTTCGACAGCACCGTTTGCCCCAGCGCCAGGCCGCTCAGGGCCGCGGTATCAAAGGTGACGAACGGGTGGAACGGATTACGTTTCAGCCCTGCGCGCTCTGCCGCCGCCATGGTAAAGCTGTGATCGAACGTGGCGTTATGTGCAACCATGATCGCGCGGCTGCAGTCGCTCTCTTTCATCCCTTTACGGACCATTTTGAAAATCGCGTGCAGCGCATCGTATTCGCTCACCGCGCCGCGTTCGGGGTCGTGGGGGTTGATACCGTTAAAAGCCAGGGCTTCGGGCTGCAGGTTGGCGCCCTCAAAAGGTTCAACATGAAAATGCAGCGTTTCGTCCGGCATCAGCCAGCCTTCTTCATCCATTTTCAACGTAATAGCGGCGATCTCCAGCAGGGCGTCGGTTTTGGCATTAAATCCGGCGGTTTCAACATCGATTACCACAGGATAAAAACCGCGAAAACGGTCGCACAGACCATTAAGTTGAACGTTCTCGGACATCAGATTCTCTTAGCTGGAAAAAAGTAGCGCGCATTATGGCAAATTTTGCCGCGCCTTGCAGCAGGCAGGGGGATAAAACAGCGGGCACCGCGGGTGCCCGAGCAGATTAATTGCCGAGGCCTTTACCGGCGTCTTTCTCTTCGATCAGTTCGATTTTATAACCATCCGGATCTTCGACGAAGGCGATGACGGTGGTACCGCCTTTCACCGGACCGGCTTCACGCGTCACGTTGCCGCCGTTCTGGCGAATACGCTCGCAGGCTTCCGCCGCGTTTTCAACGCTCAGCGCGATATGGCCATAAGCGCTGCCGAGATCGTACTTATCAACGCCCCAGTTGTAGGTCAGCTCAATCACGGCGGTATCGCTCTCTTCGCCGTAACCCACGAATGCCAGCGAGTACTTATACTCCGTGTTTTCGCTGGTGCGCAGCAGTTTCATGCCCAGCACGTTGGTGTAAAACTCAATCGAACGTTGCAGGTCGCCAACGCGCAGCATGGTGTGAAGTAAGCGCATAATGTCCCCTATGCAGTTTATGTTGATACAGCAGAGCGTTGAGTATAGCGGCGATAACCCGCCGCTATCAATGGAGGGATTACAGGGTCGGGTAATCGGTATAGCCTTCCGCGCCGCCGCCGTAGAAGCTTTCCGGACGCTGTGGATTCAGAGCGGCCTTTTTCTGCAGGCGCGCGACCAGATCCGGGTTGGCAATGTAGTCGCGACCGAAGGCCACGGCATCGATCAGGCCTTTACCGATCAGATCGTTTGCCTTTTCGACCGTGTAGGCGCCAGCGCCGATAATGGCGCCGGGGAAACGGTCGCGCACTTTCTGACGGAACTCATCGCTGTACGGCTGGCCGCCGGCCCAGTCCGGCTCGGACATATGCAGGTAAGCGATGCCGCGTTTGGCCAGCTCTTCGATCAGATAGAGCGCGTCGGCCTCTTCATTCGCACCGTTGTCGACATTCTGGAAGCTGCCAATAGGCGAAACGCGAATACCGATACGGTCGGCGCTCCACTCTTTACTTGCCGCATCAACCACTTCCAGCACCAGGCGCGCGCGGTTTTCCACGCTGCCGCCGTACTGGTCAGTACGGTGGTTGGAAGAGGGGGAAAGGAACTGGTGCAGCAGGTAGCCGTGCGCGGAGTGCAGTTCGACAAGATCAAAACCGGCATCGCGGGCGTTGCCTACCGCCTGACGGAAATCATCAACGATCCCCGGGATCTCATCGGTGTTGAGCGCGCGCGGCATCGAGGTGTCGACGCGAATAGCATGGCCGTTTTCATCGCGCAGCGAGGTACGGGTACCCGCGCTAATGGCCGACGGCGCCACCGGGGCGGCGCCGCCAGGCTGGATGCTGCTGTGCGAAATGCGCCCGGTGTGCCACAGTTGAACGGCAATACGCCCGTTTTCGGCGTGTACGCCGGCGGTGATTTTTTTCCACGCGGCAATCTGTTCCGGGCTGTGCAGGCCAGGCGCGCCCGCGTAGCCTTTAGCCTGAGCGGAGATCTGGGTGGCTTCGGAAATAATCAGGCCGGAGCTGGCGCGCTGACGGTAGTATTCACCCATTAGCGGGGTAGGGATATCGCCCGGTTCAATGCTGCGCAGACGCGTCAGCGGAGCCATAAATACGCGGTTGGGCGCGGTTACCGCACCTACTTTCAACGGGGTAAACAACTTTGATTCTGACATAATGACTCCTGAGTAGACCGGTCGTCTTGAAACTGATGAAATAAAAACGCCTGTTAAACGCCAGGCGCAGCAATAATATTTTTAGCGTGGGCAAGGGCGCTTTCCAGCGGCGTCGCGCTACGCGTAATCTTGGCCTGCAGATTCGCCCCCAGCCACAGGGAGTAGAGCACCTGGGAAAGGGTGAACGCGTCGCCGTCAAACTCAAGGCTGCCTTCCTGACGGCCTTTCTCCAGCGCATCGCCCAGCAGGATAATGATTTGGCTGGCGCCTTTATCCATCGCGGCGCGCATATCTTCCGACAGATCGCAGACCTCCGCCGACAGCTTCACCGTCAGACAGCCGCTAATAATGCCCTGCTGGCAAAATTGCGTCAGCGTATGCTGATAATAGGCCAAAAGGCGATCGCGGTAGTTTCCCTGACCGTGGTCAAAATGCTCCACCAGGCGCTGAAGGTATCCGGCGTAATGATGCTCGAGCAGCGCAACGCCAAAGGCTTCTTTTGAGCGAAAGTAGTGATAGAAAGAGCCTTTCGGCACTTCCGCTGTTTTCAGCAGTTCACTCAGCCCCATGCCGGTAAATCCCCGATGCATGCAGAGCTGCTCGCCGGTGACCAGGATATGTTCGCGGGTGTTGCATTCACTGTGCTTGTTCATAGCGCTCACTGTAATAGACCGATTGGTCTAATGCAAGTCATAATTAAAAATGCCGCCTGGCACAGAGGGCGATGAACAAAATTTGCGTACGGCGAATGAAACGTCTTCAATAAAGAAAGAGATGAGCGGCAGGAGAGGCGAAGTGGCTGAACAACTGGAGTTCTTCCCGGTGCAAAGTCCGTGCCGGGGGATTTGTCAGTCTGATGAACGTGGCTACTGCCGGGGGTGCATGCGCAGCCGCGACGAGCGTTTCAACTGGCAGAAAATGAACGATGCGCAAAAGCAGGAGGTTCTGCGTCTGTGTCGCCAGCGGCTGCTGCGCAAATTACGCGCGGCTAAGCAGGATAGTGCGGAAGAACCGCAGCAACCCTCACTGTTTTAAGCATAAAATTGCGTATACTCAGGGCACATTTTTGTTGAGGAAGCTGTTATGGTTCAGCGTATTGCTATGGCTCCGCAGGGGCCGGAATTTTCTCGTTTTGTGATGGGCTACTGGCGTTTGATGGACTGGAATATGTCCGCGAAAGCGCTGGTGAGCTTTGTTGAGCAACACCTGGATCTGGGCGTCACCACTATCGATCACGCCGATATTTACGGCGACTATCGCTGTGAGGCGGCATTTGGCGAAGCGCTAAAGCTGGCTCCGCATCTGCGCAGCCGGATGGAAATCGTCACCAAATGCGGGATAGCCACTAAAGCGCGGGCGGAAAACACCATCGGCCACTATATTACCGACCGCGACCATATCGTTCTCAGCGCCGAACAGTCGCTGCGTAATCTGGCAACCGACCATCTTGATCTGCTGCTAATCCATCGTCCGGACCCGCTGATGGATGCGGATGAAGTCGCGGAGGCGTTCCTTGCCCTCCACCATAGCGGCAAAGTTCGCCACTTCGGCGTATCTAACTTTACTCCCGCCCAGTTTACCCTGCTGCAGTCGCGCCTGCCGTTTACGCTCGCGACCAACCAGGTGGAAATTTCCCCGGTCCATCAGCCGCTGCTGCTGGACGGTACGCTGGATCTGCTTCAGCAGCTGCGTATCCGGCCGATGGCCTGGTCCTGCCTCGGCGGCGGACGTTTATTTAACGATGACAGCTTCCAGCCGCTGCGCGATGAGCTGGCGCGCGTTGCTCAGGAGCTAAATGCGGAGAGCATTGAGCAGGTGGTGTACGCCTGGATCCTGCGTCTGCCATCGCAGCCGTTGCCGATCATCGGCTCAGGCAAAATCGAGCGCGTGCGCTCCGCGGTGGTTGCTGAAAAGCTAAACATGAGCCGCCAGCAGTGGTTCCGCATTCGTAAAGCGGCGTTAGGCTACGACGTTCCGTAAACACCGACACCTCAGCAATGGCCTACACTTAGTAGCGATAGAGCCATTAAGGAGGTGTTATGCAACGATGTATTCTCGCCATACTTACCCTGGCCGCGTGCGCAGGCGCGCAGGCGGCCAGTGAAAGCGTCGATATCAATCTTGTTACCAGCCAGAGCGTCGGTCAGGCTATCGGTAGCGTTAAAATCAGCGAAACCGAGAAAGGTCTGGAGTTTACGCCAGACCTGAAGGCGCTGCCTCCCGGCGAGCACGGCTTCCATATCCACGCCAACGGCAGCTGCCAGCCCGCGATTAAAGAGGGCAAAGCCGTCGCCGCTGGCGCAGCCGGCGGGCACTACGATCCGCAAAAAACCGGAAAGCATGAAGGTCCTGACGGCGCCGGGCATCTCGGCGATCTGCCATTCCTGGTGGTCAACAACGACGGTAAAGCCACCCAGCCGGTAGTGGCACCGCGTTTAAAAACGCTGGATGAGGTGAAAGGCAAGGCGCTGATGATTCACGTGGGGGGCGACAATATGTCCGATAGCCCGCAGCCCCTTGGCGGCGGCGGCGAGCGGTTTGCCTGCGGCGTGATTAAGTAGTTCTTTCCGTCAGGGTTCCGGCAATCGGCGCCTGCTCCAGCTGCGACAGCGCGCACCACAGCCGCCAGATAACCGCCGCCAGCTCTTTGGCCGCCGGCTGGTGGTGGTGATTAAGCGCGTCGCAGATGCGCTGCAGCTCCTGGAGCGTAGAGGCGAGCGGACGCTGCTGTACCCCGCGCTCGCTCATTACATCCCGCAGCAGGCTGATACATAAATCACGCACCTGCGATAGCGGGTCGGAACGGGTTTCCCACTCGCGCAGCTGCCACACCACGTGGGAACAGTTGAGCAACACCACGCCCCAGCGCAGCAGCCAGCGGCGCGCCAGCGCATCCTGGCTATTGCTGAGCTGGCTAATATGGTGGTAAACCAGCGATTCAAATTCGTGCTCGCTGTGCTGCGGGCGGCGGCTGAGCTGGTCAACAAAGTGACGCCGTAACGCACGGATATGGCGGCGGCTTTTACGCGCGTCCGAACCCGGGCTGATAATGGCGAACGCCAGCCAGGCGAGGCCTACGCCAATGATTTTCCCCAGATTATCGTTAAGAAACGACGCGTAGTCGTAGACCGGCGGGTTGGTGACCGAAATAAACGACCCCATAAAGACAATCAGCTGACCCCATAGTCCGGCGAGCTTAGGCATCTGTAGCTTCAGCAGCTGCATGGTCGTCAGCAGCGGAAACAGGAACAGCAGAAACTGCCATAAATCGGTGATCTGCACCATCAGGCCAAACTTCACAACAAAGCTAAAGAGCGAAAGCAGGATCAGGGTGCGCATCAACAGCGTTAAGGACTTAAACGGCGAAGGAGAGACCGAATAGAGGACGCAGCAGATAGCCGCCAGGGTCAGGGCAGCGGCGCAGGCCTGCCACTGGGTGCTAATTCCCCATGCGCCGACCATTACCAGCGCGCAGAAAGTGCGAACGCCGTTCCACAAGGCTTCGGCCTGGTCGGTATGGCGGGCCAGCGCTGGCGCGGAAGGCACGTTAAATTCAGTCACCGCGGTGGCGTTTTCGATGCGCGTGAGCCAGCGGCTGCTCACCAGGTAGAGACGACAAAAGTAGCGCAGACGCTTCCAGAAGGCGATATGCCGGTAATCAGCATCCGCGGGCGGCGCCAGCGGGGCGATGATGCGGGCGACGCTCAAGGCATCGGCGTTTGTATACGCTAATTCGTTAAGCAGTGACTCCAGAATCTCGCGGGTGCGGGCGGGCGCGGTGGGCCAGTTGAGCAGCATCCGCCGCAGGCTCGAAATCACGCTGGTCATTCGCAGCTGCTGATGCAGCAGATAGTTCAGCAGCGGGTTTTGCCGACGAAAGCGATAGTGGCTCCAGAAGGCCTGGATACGCAGCAAATTCATGGTCAGGATTTGCCCAATCACGCTCTCGTGCGCGGTGCGGATCGCATCGGTGGTTTCCGGCACCCACAGCAGGCTGGCGTGTTCCAGCAGGCGCGCGTGCATGTTTTTCAGCGCCGTCAGCAGCGTAGCGCCATCGGACGTGCTCGGTAAAATCATCATCATCAGCCCGCCGCACAAAATACCGACGATAACCTCGCAGACGCGCGACTGGGCGATAGTCCACAGTTCGTTGGCGTCAGTGATATTGATAACCGGAAAAGCGATGATCGCGCAGGTATAGCCCGCGAGCTGGAAAGCGTAGGCGACGTTATTGGTGAACATCGCGCAGGCCCAGGTACAGAGGGCTATCCACGCTGAAATGCTGAAGAGAAACAGCCACGGATCGTTGAGCGTGTGCCCGGCCAGCAGCAGCGCCGCGCAGGCGCCGAGCAGGCTGCCGGCAATACGCCCGAAGCTTTTGCTGATCACGCCGCCGACGGTGGGAAAGCTGACCACCGCGGCGGAGGTCATTGCCCAGTAGGGTTCGTCAAGATTCAGCCAGTAGGCGACGCTCAGCGCCAGGCACATGGCAATCCCGTTGCGCAGGGCATAGCGCCACTGCGGACGGCTGGCCTTAATCCACGGGAGCGCGCGCCACGACAGGGCCTGCAGCTTCATTACTGCGCGCCGATGGCAACGGTACAGGTGGTACCGGAGACCAGGGTGGTATCCGGCGGCAGATGGTCAAACTCAATGCGTACCGGGACGCGCTGAGCAAGGCGGACCCAGGGAATATTCGGTTTAATATTCGCCACTAGCCCGCCGCTGCTCTCCACGCTCTGGTCGACTATCGCGCGTCCGATGCTGCCAACGTGACCCTGTAACTTTTGCTTGCTGCTATAAAGAATAATCTGCGCGCTATCGCCGGGACGAATATGACGCAGTTTCGTTTCTTCAAAATAACCCACCACGTAGAAGGAGTGGCTGTCGACGAGGGCGAAAACCGGGTGGCCAACGGCGGCGTAGTCGCCAACGCGGGTCGAGAGATTGGTGACCCAGCCGTCAACCGGCGCTTTGATTTCCGTCTGCGTGAGCTGCCATTGGGCATGATCGAGCGTGGCCTGCGCCACGCCAACCACCGCCTTAGCGGCTTCGAGGTTGGTCGTCGCGGTATTCAGCGCGGTATTGGCGTTTTCTAAATCTTCTGCTGAGATGAAATTCTGGGAAAGATGACGCCGGCGGTTAGCATCGCTGGCGGCTTTTTTCTGTTCCGCCTGCGCGCGGGCGACTTCTGCTTTGGCTTTAGCGAGCTGCGCGCGGGCGTTGAGCAGGGCAATTTTATACGGCGTGTCGTCGATTCTGAACAGCACCTCTCCGGCCTTCACCAGCTGGTTATCGCGCACGTTTAGCTGCAGGATGCTGCCGGAAACCTGCGGCGTAACGCCAACCTGTTCGGCGCGCACCTTGCCGTCGCGGGTCCACGGGGATTGCGTGTAGTAATTCCAGACCAGCCAGGCGGCAATAATGGCCAGCGCGGCGACCAGCAGCGTGGATAAGTATTTTAGTTTCTTCATGGAATGAACATTACCAGATAGTCAGTAAAACCAGCGCCAGACAGACGGAGAGCGCAAAGAAGGAGAGGTCCATTAACAGGGGATGCCAGATCTCGCCTGCGTACATCCAGTCCCGCAGCTGGCGATGGACAATCAGCCAGATAAAAAAGCCCAGCAGAACCGCTTTAAAGACAGGAGGGAAATAGACAGAAGCGCCGAACACCAGGTCCTGGAGCGACAATCCGGCAGTGTTAAGACTCAGTTTCACAAGCAAAAATCCTTTGCCGTTGCAGGAAGAATGTTCAGGTGATGCGATTATTCACATTGTAAATCATTGTTCTGATTCTAGTGAATCAGGTAATTCATTTGTTTTGGTAATTTAAATGCTGCACACTATTCTAAAATCAGTATAATAACTTAGCAAGCTAATTATAAGGAGATGAAATTGGAATCGCCACTTGGTTCTGATCTGGCACGTTTGGTACGCGTCTGGCGCGCGCTAATCGACCATCGCCTGAAACCTCTGGAGTTAACGCAGACGCACTGGGTCACGCTGCATAACATTCACCAGCTGCCGCCTGAACAGTCGCAGATTCAGCTGGCGAAAGCCATTGGTATTGAGCAGCCGTCGCTGGTTCGCACGCTCGACCAGCTGGAGGAGAAAGGGCTTATTTCTCGCCAGACCTGTGCAAACGATCGGCGGGCAAAACGTATCAAGCTTACGGAAAAGGCCGAGCCTCTGATCAATGAAATGGAAGAGGTTATTGGCAAAACGCGTGATGAGATTCTGGCAGGCGTTTCCAGAGAAGAAGTGGAAACGTTGCTTAATTTAATTCGTAAACTTGAACACAACATCCTCGATCTCCAGGCAAAAGATTGACCTTAACGGGGCCTTGAAGAAACTCAAGGCCTCTTTTTTATCTATTCATGCCAGACCACAACGCGGTTACGACCGCTGTTTTTCGCCTCGTACATCGCGGTATCCGCGCGCTTAACGCACTCTTCTGCCGAAACACGCGTATCCTGCGTCGTGAAAACCCCCATGCTGATAGTCATTCTTTCGGGTAATCCTTCCTGCTTCTCGCTGACGGAGAGGCGGATGCGTTCGGCGACAGCCAGCGCTTCCTTTGCGCCGATATTGACCAGCAGCAGGGCAAACTCTTCCCCGCCGATACGCGCGGCGGCGTCGTCCTGGCGCACGTTGTTCTGCAACACGCTGGCAGCAAATTGGATCACCTTATCGCCCTGCACGTGACCGTAGGTGTCGTTGATGCGCTTGAAGCGATCGAGGTCGCAGACGATCACCGATAGCGGTTGTGAAGCGGAAACCTTCGGCAATCGTTGATTAAGGGTGTCATAAAAATAGCTGCGGTTATACAGCCGGGTCAGGGGATCGCGAATCGAGTTCTGGTAAGAGCGGACGTATCTTTCGTTCGATTCGCGATAGAGCATAAAAACATCGCACAGCAGGACTAAAATCAGAAACAGGGTGCTAAGCGTTTCAAAGAATCGCGCCTGGTTCCAGGCGTGACTACTATCACCTGCCGTTGAGAGTAGAACCATTAACGTAAATATATAGGCGGTACAAAAAAAGGCCCCGCTGTACCAGAATATATTACGCAATTGAGTCAGGCTAATCAGTAAAATCAGCGTTACTGACCATATGACAATTAATAACCAGCCAATACGATTATGCCACAGCGGCGTAAAAGTGTAGGTCAGATTGTCAAGGAATTCAATACTCAACAGCGGGGAGTTGCTGGAATGAATCCACGATAATATAAGCACTGCGGCAATAAAAACAAAGCAACCTGTCAGTACCGTTCGGTGAATTTTACCTGAGCTAAGGGTGATGTTGCGAAAACGGTATAAAACAATCGATGTTATAAATAAAATGGCCATCATCACGTTGCGGAAAAAATAAAAAATCAGCGCGTCATTTTGGTTAATGGCGCGACCCTGTCCGCAAATCAACCAGTCGGGATAGCTGCCTATCGTTCCCAGCATCAGCATGGCCGAGCAGGCAAAGGCGAAGGTAATCGGAACCAGGTACAGCCGTTTTTTATCGCACAGATATTTCATTCCCATAAAACAGGCAATCATAATATGAAAAGTCATCAGCGAAATCGTCAGTACAGGAAAAAGCATGGATGATGTTGTAGGTATACGATGAATTAACGAGTCGCTGAGGTAATTAAGCATGGTAATCGCAAGGATACACACGGCAGCGTAAAGAAATATCCGTTGGGGTAAGCTTTTTATATTAGCGCGCATAGTCAACATCCCTGAAAAATGCGAGGATAAACGACGAGGTTGTCGTAAATGATTTAAATAGTACTCATTGAAGATTACTTGATGGCAGCAGGGGGGATATTGCGCGGGCGCAAAGAGTTGAGGTGCGGCAGGAAAATATAAATATATTTATATCGTTTATTTATGTTGGTAAATGATACATCTTTTATATAAATAAGCGGCCCGTCAGGGCCGCAGGGATAAGGTTTAGCGTGGGGATACCGTAACCTGGCTGCCGCTGCCGGCAATGGCCACGCGCTGGCCAACCGAGAACGGCGTGCTGCCTTGCTTCTGCACCACCATGATGGTGTTACCGTCATCTTTACGGATTTCCAGCTCAACGCCCTGGGTTTTGTTCATCGCACCCTGTACGCCCTGACCGGCTACGCCGCCGGCGACAGCGCCTGCCGCCGTTGCCAGTGAGCGGCCCGTGCCGCCGCCAATGGTGTTACCCAGGAAGCCGCCGAGAACCGCGCCGCCGATGGCGCCGATAGCATTGCTGTCATCTCCGCCCTGAATCTGCACCGCGCGGGTATGGACAATAGTGCCGTAGGTCACGCTCTGGACCTGTTTGGCTTCGGATGCGGAGTAAACATCGCCGGACAGACCGCTGCTGCTGACGCAGCCTGCAAGCGTAAAACCAATCATCGAGACAGCCAAAACACGTAAAATCATTTATGAATCTCCTGTTCACCAAGAAGCGTTCTGTTGAACTTCCTTGTAGCCAATTATATGGCATTTAAGCGTCTGCTGGCATAGCAGATGCAGTGACTATACAAAAAATAATAATCAGAGTCGTCTCAACCTAAACTAAACACAAGTTCTTTACCCTACGAACGACAGCGCTGCTTGTATTGTTAAAAAGTATTATAGCAGCATAGCATTGCCCCCTCGTTTATGGTGGAGTGTGGGGATATACGAGAGTCATGGAATGAAGGAAAGCGTATGAAATCAGGCCGCTTTATCGGCGTAATGTCCGGCACCAGCCTTGATGGTGTTGATGTTGTCCTCGCAGCAATTAATGAAAATATGGTCGCCCAGCAGGCCAGCCTGACCTATCCCATCCCCATTGCTATTAAAGAAGACATTCTGGCCATCTGTCAGGGCCAGCAGCTTACGCTATCGCAGCTGGGGCGGCTTGATACGCGTCTGGGACGGCTGTTTGCCGATGCGGTTCAGGCGTTGATGACGCAGGAAAAGTTACAGGCGGCGGACATTATCGCCATCGGCTGCCATGGCCAAACGGTCTGGCATGAGCCTACGGGCGACGCGCCGCATACCCTACAGATTGGCGACAATAACCAGATTGCCGCGCGTACCGGCGTGACGGTCGTCGGCGACTTTCGTCGTCGCGATATGGCGCTCGGCGGGCAGGGCGCGCCGCTGGTTCCGGCGTTCCACCACGCGCTGCTGGCGCATCCGGTAGAGCGTCGAATGGTTCTTAATATTGGCGGTATCGCCAACCTCTCCCTGCTGGCGCCGGGGGTACCGGTGCGCGGCTACGACACCGGGCCTGGCAACATGCTGATGGACGCGTGGATCTGGCGACAGTGTGGTAAACCCTACGATAAAGACGCGCAGTGGGCCAGCGAGGGTAAAGTGGTGCTGCCGCTGCTGCAGGATATGCTAAGCGATCCGTGGTTTGCGCTACCGGCGCCGAAGAGTACCGGTCGCGAATACTTTAACTACGGCTGGCTATCGCAGCATCTGGCGCGTTATCCGGGGCTTCGCGCCCAGGACGTGCAGACCACCCTGGCGGAGCTGACCGCCGTCAGCATCAGTGAACAGGTGCTGCTCAGCGGGGGATGCGAACGTCTGCTGGTCTGCGGCGGCGGCGCGCGTAATCCGCTGCTGATGGCGCGTCTGGCGGCGCTGCTGCCGGGAACGGAAGTGTCGACCACCGATGAGGCGGGGATCAGCGGTGATGATATGGAGGCGCTGGCTTTCGCATGGCTGGCGTGGCGGACGCTTGCCGGATTACCCGGTAATCTCCCTTCGGTAACCGGCGCGTCGCAGGCTTCCGTGCTTGGCGCGATTTTCCCGGCAAATCCGCCGCAAAATCAGAGTTAACTGAAATCACCCGCGCCGGTTTCTTCGTAGACTGGACAGCGTTGAGGGAGGGCGTTATGCCTTCCCGGACCGGGAAAGTCGAAGGCAAATTAATGAAAAAAATACTTATTCTTGCGGTACCTTTTATGCTCGCGGGCTGTAGCTACTACAATCAGTTTGTCGAGCGGATGAATACGGACACACTGGAGTACCAGTGCGACCAGAAGCCGTTGACCGTCCATCTTAATCATACTCGCCAGCAGGTCAGCTTTATCTACGATAACCAGCAGCTCAACTTGCAGCAGGGGTTATCCGCATCCGGAGCGCGCTATACCGACGGCGTTTACGTCTTCTGGTCGAAGGGTGATAACGCGACGGTCTATAAACGCGACCGTATCGTGCTGGAAAACTGTCAGCTGCAAACCGCCAAACGTTGAGATTTCGGTCATGGGGGCGCACAATGACGCTACCCTTTGATTATTGTCTCAATTGCCATGTCTGATAACGACGAATTGCAGCAAATCGCGCACCTGCGCCGCGAGTACACCCGTGGCGGCCTGCGTCGCCACGACCTTCCCGCCGAACCTCTGGCGCTATTTGAACGCTGGCTGCGTCAGGCCTGCGATGCGAAGCTCGCCGATCCAACGGCGATGGTGGTCGCCACCGTTGATGAAAACGCCCAGCCTTACCAGCGCATCGTTTTGCTTAAGCACTATGATGAAAAAGGCCTGGTGTTTTACACCAACCTTGGCAGCCGCAAAGCCCACCAGATTGAAAAAAATCCCCGCATCAGCCTGCTGTTCCCATGGCATATGCTGGAGCGCCAGGTGATGGTTATCGGCAAAGCAGAACGCCTTTCAACGCTGGAAGTGGTTAAATATTTCCACAGCCGTCCGCGCGATAGCCAGATTGGCGCCTGGGTGTCGCAGCAGTCCAGCCGTATCTCGGCGCGCGGCATCCTTGAGAGTAAGTTCCTCGAGCTTAAGCAAAAGTTCCAGCAGGGCGAAGTTCCTCTGCCGAGCTTCTGGGGCGGATTCCGCGTCAGCATCGAGCAGATGGAGTTCTGGCAGGGCGGCGAGCATCGTCTGCACGATCGTTTTCTCTACCAGCGGCAAAACGGCGGCTGGCAAATCGACCGACTGGCGCCATAAAGCACGCAAAAATGTTGTGTTAAGCGCTGGTGCATCGTGGCCCGGCGCTTTATTCTATACGCTTCATTTTTCAAGCTGCATCTTTGTTAGCCGCGCCTGTCTGGCTCTGTCGCTTACCTGAGTAAGTTCCCTGGGCTTTTACATGCTTGCCGCCGCGATGCAGCTTGAATAATTTTGCGTAGATGTTTTTTTTCGCGTCTGGCGAAAAGTCGTGTACCGACAGAGGTGCAGTCGTTTATAGATGGAGAATTTGATGGCAAGCAGTAACTTGATTAAACAATTGCAGGAGCGGGGGCTGGTAGCCCAGGTGACGGACGAGGAAGCGTTAGCAGAGCGACTGGCGCAAGGCCCGATCGCGCTCTATTGCGGCTTCGACCCTACCGCCGACAGCTTGCACTTGGGGCATCTTGTTCCATTGTTATGCCTGAAACGCTTCCAGCAGGCTGGCCACAAGCCGGTTGCGCTGGTCGGCGGCGCGACGGGGCTGATTGGCGACCCGAGCTTTAAAGCCGCTGAGCGTAAACTGAATACTGAAGATACCGTGCAGGAGTGGGTGGATAAAATCCGCAAACAGGTCGCGCCTTTCCTCGACTTTGATTGCGGGGATAACTCGGCCATTGCCGCGAATAACTACGACTGGTTTGGCAGCATGAACGTGCTGACCTTCCTGCGTGATATCGGCAAGCACTTCTCTGTAAACCAGATGATCAACAAAGAAGCGGTGAAGCAGCGTCTCAACCGCGACGACCAGGGCATCTCTTTTACCGAGTTCTCCTACAACCTGCTGCAGGGTTACGACTTTGCCTGCCTGAACAAGCTGCACGGCGTGGCGCTGCAAATCGGCGGTTCTGACCAGTGGGGCAACATTACCTCCGGTATCGACCTGACCCGTCGTTTGCACCAGAACCAGGTCTTTGGCCTGACCGTACCGCTGATCACCAAAGCCGACGGCACCAAATTTGGTAAAACTGAAGGCGGCGCGGTGTGGCTGGATCCGAAGAAAACCAGCCCGTACAAGTTCTACCAGTTCTGGATCAACACCGCGGATGCTGACGTTTATCGCTTCCTGAAGTTCTTCACCTTTATGGACATGGCTGAAATCAACGCCCTGGAAGAAGAAGACAAAAACAGCGGTAAAGCGCCGCGCGCCCAGTATGTGCTGGCCGAGCAGGTGACCCGTCTGGTGCACGGCGAAGAAGGACTGGTGGCGGCAAAACGCATTACCGAGAGCCTGTTCAACGGTAACCTGAGCGATTTGAGCGAAGCCGATTTCGAGCAGTTAGCGCAGGATGGCGTGCCGATGATCGAAATGGAAAAGGGTGCCGATCTGATGCAGGCGCTGGTGGATTCTGAGCTGCAGCCGTCCCGCGGCCAGGCGCGTAAAACCATCGCCTCCAACGCGGTGACCATTAACGGCGAAAAACAGTCCGACCCGGAATATGTGTTTGTCGATGGCGACCGCCTCTTCGGGCGCTACACCTTACTGCGCCGCGGTAAGAAAAATTACTGTCTGGTCTGCTGGAAGTAATTGCGTAAAGGCAGGGGCGTGGGAAACCGCGCCCCTTATTTTTTGCTCTCAGGTAATCAAGATGAAGAATATCCTCGCCATCCAGTCCCACGTTGTGTTTGGCCATGCGGGCAACAGCGCCGCTGAATTTCCGATGCGCCGCCTTGGCGCCAACGTCTGGCCGCTTAACACCGTACAATTCTCCAACCATACCCAATACGGAAAGTGGACCGGCTGCGTCATGCCGCCGGCGCATTTAACGGAGATTGTGCAGGGGATAGCCGATATTAACCAGCTGCAGCGCTGCGACGCGGTATTAAGCGGATACCTGGGGTCGGCGGAGCAGGGCGAACATATTCTTGGCATCGTGCGTCAGGTGAAAAGCGCCAATCCGGCCGCGAAATATTTCTGTGACCCGGTGATGGGGCATCCTGAAAAGGGCTGCATCGTGGCGCCTGGCGTCGCGGAGTTTCACGTGCGCTATGCGCTGCCGGCGAGCGATATTATTGCGCCAAACCTGGTTGAGCTGGAGATCCTCTGCGGGCACCCGGTGGCAAACGTTAACGAAGCGGTTTTGGCCGCCCGCGAGCTGATTGCTCAGGGGCCGGAAGTGGTGCTGGTGAAGCATCTCTCACGCGCCGGGCTGAGCATGGATCGTTTTGAAATGCTGCTGGTCACCGGGCAAGAGGCCTGGCACATCAGCCGTCCGCTGGTGGATTTTGGCATGCGCCAGCCGGTGGGCGTCGGCGATGTCACCAGCGGGCTGCTGCTGGTTAAGCTGCTGCAGGGCGCGAGTTTGCGCGATGCGCTGGAGCACGTCACCGCCGCGGTGTATGAAATCATGCTGGCGACAAAAAATATGCAGGAGTATGAGCTACAGGTTGTGGCGGCTCAGGATCGTATTGCCCAGCCGGAGCACTACTTCAGCGCCACGCAGCTTTAAGAGGCGTGAGAACAACTTGCCCGACCTGCGTCGGGCAAGGATCGGCGTTACTTCAGCCCTTCAGCCTCGAGGGCGGCGGCTACGGCAGGCCGCGCGGCAACGCGCTTCATCCAGACCGCAATATTGCTATAGCCTGCCATATCCAGCTTCACGGCGTACGCCCAGCGCAGCACGGTGAACAGGTAGCCATCGGCGATAGTGAAACGGTGCCCGTTAATCCACTCTTTATCTTCCAGGCATTCGTTAACGTACTGCATTTTTTTGTCCAGCAGCGCGCGAGCGACAGGTTTGTAATCCTCCGGCGTATCAGGACGAAACAGCGGGGTAAAACCTTTATGCAGTTCCGTCGCCACGTAGTTTAGCCACTCCAGCGTCTGATAGCGCGCGATGCTTCCCACCGGTGCCAGCAGCTGGCGATCCGGCACGCGATCGGCGATATATTGCATAATGGCCACACCTTCCGTCAGCAGCACATCATCGTCCAGCAGCAGCGCCGGCACCTGACCTTTCGGGTTTACCAGCAGATAATCATCCCCGTTTTCGAGACGTTTTTTCATCACGTCAACGCCCTGCAGGGTGAAGTCCAGGCCGCTCTCGCGTAGCGCGATATGCGAAGCAAGAGAACAAGCGCCGGATTTGTAGAACAGTTTCATCGGTAACTCCTCGTGGCTGCGGTTTTCTGTATGTTAGTCCGCCCAGGGGCAAAAAAAAACCGCTAACAGCGCGTTAGCGGTTTAAATTTATGGGTTTTCCCGGGGAGCTTAGGCCGTAGCGGTATCGCGGGCTTTTGCCGTTTTATCATCGTCCTGGGTCATGCGGTTCAGCTTAGGCGCCGTCAGCAGCATCAGGATGGCGATAATGCCGGTGGCGACACCAATATGCAGGAATACGCGACCGTAAACTTCCAGCGACATCAGCGGGTCAGTCACGTTATCCGGCACCGCCATCATGTTCGCGACGTAGCCGCCGATCAGGTTGGCGCCAGCGGTAGTCAGGAACCAGCTGCCCATGATGAAGCCCATCAGACGCTGAGGAACCAGTTGCGCAACCATCGCCAGACCCAGGCCGGAGATCATCAGTTCACCGATACTTTGCAGGCCGTAGCTGATAACCAGCCAACTGACGTTCACGATACCCGCGTCGCTGGCAAACTTAGCGCCCAGCGGCAGTACGAGGAAGGCGCCGGAACAGAGGACCATACCAATAGCAAACTTCATCGGCATCGGCAGGGTATCGCCCATTTTGTTGTAGATAGCGGCCAGAATCGGGCTACCGATAATGATCCAGAATGGGTTCAGCGCCTGGTACTGCTCAGGCTCGAAAGCGATGCCAAGCAGAGAGTGTTCAACGTTGCGAATCGCAAAGAAGTTAAGGGAGGTCGGCATCTGGCTGTACAGAACAAAGAAGATAATCGCCTGCAGCATCAGGATGAACGCGACGATCATTTTGCGCCGCGCGGCGCCCTGCATCGCGAAGGCTTCTTTAGCGAAGATAACGATAATACCCAGCGCAACCACGCCCAGCGCCATACGTGCAACACCCTGGTTGTGCAGCAGCCAGGTTGCAATCGCGATGAGAACCACCACGCCAACGATTGTCGCCAGCAGCTTGCCTACCTGCAGCGGGGCGAAGTCAGGCTTCGAGCCGTACTGTTTAACCCAGCGCTGGCAGAAAGTGAAGTTGACAATGGTGATCACCAGGCCGACAAAGCTCAGGGCGAAAGCGACGCTCCAGCCGAACTTCGCCGCCAGCCACGGCGTGGCCAGCATAGAGAAGAAGGAACCGATGTTGATGGACATATAGTACATGGTAAATGCACCGTCCAGACGCGGGTCGTTCTTTTCATAGCAGGTTGAGAGCAGGGAAGAGGGGTTAGCCTTAAACAGGCCGTTACCGACGGCAATCGTCGCCATACCTATATAGACGATGCCCGCATCGTGCCCGGACCACGCTACCAGGCCATAGCCGATGGCCAGAACAATGGCACCGAGCATAATGACGCGCTTGGTGCCCAGCACCTTGTCGCCCAGCCAGCCGCCAATCGCCACCAGGCCGTAGACCAGGGCGCTAAAGGAGGAGAACAGGGTGATAGAATCCGCTTCTGACATACCCAGCTGTTTAACCAGGTAAACGGCCATGATCCCTTGCAGGCCGTAGAAACCAAAACGCTCCCATAGCTCAATCGAGAAGATGAGATAGAACGATCGTGGTTGTTTGAAAGCGTTCAAGCTGACGCTTTCTGTTGGTTTATTGTTTGCAGTCGACACAAATACCTCTTTTTTTACATCCCATATTAACGGGGGGTGCTCGGGGCGCAATCTTCTCAGACCGCCGCCTTTATAGTTATTCTGGAGGGAAAACGGCAGGTAATGTTCACTATCCTGTCCCTTCAGGCAATAGCTTTGCAATAATCTGTTACACATATTTTGTGCGGAATAATACACCGCATACACAAATGTTATTCAGAGTTAAATTTCAAGCTTTGGTGAATGGGAGCGTTTTTATCTGCCGCAATGGAAAATTTTTCGTATAATGGCGATATGTTCTGCTGAGTGCGCTTGCATCCAGTGATATAGCCCATAATCCTAAAAATTGATGGGTTATTGTGTTGGTATTTAAGTTGAGGGTATTTGAATCAGCAGGTTTGGGTACAATTACGTTAACAATTAACCAACAACAAAATGACCAGGTGATCCTGATCACAAATGTATAGAAATTTTGACTCTAAAAAAAATGAATACCCTGGATGATGATTATATAACCGCATAATCACCCGCAGCCGGGGCAAAACCATGGCGTGAATGTCGATAAAGCCGGGGGAGGCAGAGTCATCTCTTTGGGAGGACAATGACTCTGCGCGTCGTCAGGAATAGACCTTCTCTTTATACTCGCAAAGATCTTCTATCAGGCAGGAGCCGCAGCGCGGTTTACGGGCAATACACGTATAACGACCATGCAGGATTAACCAGTGATGGCAGTCGACTTTAAATTCCGCCGGAACCACCTTTAACAGCTTTTCTTCCACCTGTTCCACGTTTTTACCGGGCGCAAATTGTGTTCGATTACAAACGCGGAAGATATGCGTATCGACGGCGATTGTCGGCCAGCCGAAGGCGGTATTCAGCACCACGTTTGCCGTTTTGCGTCCCACGCCGGGAAGCGCCTCAAGGGCCGCCCGATCTTCCGGAACTTCGCCATTGTGCTGTTCAAGCAGGATCCGGCAGGTCTTGATAACGTTTTCGGCTTTACTGTTAAACAGACCGATGGTTTTGATATACGCCTTCACGCCCTCAACGCCCAGCGCCAGCATGGCTGCTGGCGTATTGGCGACCGGATAGAGTTTTGCCGTGGCTTTGTTGACGCTGACGTCGGTGGCCTGCGCCGAGAGCAGAACGGCGATCAGCAGTTCAAACGGCGAGTTAAAATGCAGCTCCGTGGTGGGGTGCGGGTCGTTATCCCTGAGCCTGGTGAGGATCTCCAGGCGTTTACTCTTATTCATCCTATGCTTTTCCCGTCACATCAGACGGCGCAATGAGATCGGCTTGCGCCGCTTTGGCTTTGCGCTGTTTGCTACGTTCATCGATGAGGTATTTTACCGCCAACATCATGCCGAGGCCAATAAATGCGCCCGGTGGCAGCATCGCCAGCAGGAACGGCGTATCGGTATGGAATACTTCAATGCGCAGAACTTTAGCCCAGCCGCCGAGCAGGCTATCGGCACCGTCAAACAGGGTGCCGTTGCCGAGGATTTCGCGCATCGAACCGAGCACAAACATTGCGCATGTCGCCCCCATCCCGATGGAGAATCCATCCAGCGCCGAGAGCGCCGGGCCTTTTTTCGCCGCAAAGGCTTCCGCGCGGCCAACCACGATACAGTTGGTGACGATCAGCGGGATAAAAATCCCCAGAGACTGATAAAGGCCGAACGCGTAGGCGTTAATCAGCATCTGCACGACGCTCACTACCGACGCGATGATCATCACGTAAATCGGGATACGGATTTCCGCCGGCGTCCAGCGACGCAGGCTGGAAATGGTCAGGTTCGTCAGGGTCAAAACCAGCGTCGTCGCCAGCCCAAGACCGAGAGCGTTGGTGGCGGTAGAAGTCACGGCGAGCAGGGGACACATCCCCAGCAGCTGAACCAGCGCGGAGTTGTTTTTCCACAACCCCTGAACAATAACGTCTTTAACTTCGCTCATGGTCTAGTCTCCACAGGGAGTGAATGCGGAAATCTGCGCGGGCAGCGTTTGGGCGTACAGGCCCGCGCGTTTGACGGCGTTGACCACCGCGCGAGGGGTAATGGTGGCCCCGGTAAACTGGTCGAAATCGCCGCCGTCTTTTTTCACGGCCCAGTGGCTGTCGTCTTGCCCATGGATCGTTTTACCGGCAAAGAGGGTGATCCAGTCGGAAATTCGGAGCTCGATTTTGTCGCCCAGGCCCGGCGTCTCATGATGTTCGGTAACGCGGGTACCCAGCACGGTGCCTTTAAAATCGGCGGCTACCAGCAGCTGAATGGCGCCGGAATAGCCGTCCGGCGCGGTGGCTTCCATCACCGCAGCAATCGGCTTCTCGCCGTCCTGCGCGATCCATATCTTGTGCTGGCCCTTGCCCAGCTCCGGCGCGCTAACCTGATAACAGCTTTTCAGCAAATCGTTATTGTAGAGAGCGGCTGGCATCACCTGGTCGAATAGGGCTTTTTGCTGCTGGGCGGCCTGGTCTTCAATGGTACTTTTGGTCAGCTCGTTAATCGCCGCCGTCAGCCCGGTAGAACCTGCGGCGAAGAGTGCCAGCGTGATACCGTGTTTGCGCATGCTTTGTAACATGTTCGGGTCCTCAGCGGTGGCCGTACGCGCGCGGGCGCGTGTAGTAATCGATCAACGGAACGGTGATATTGGCCAGCAGGACGGCAAAGGCCACGCCATCCGGGTAGCCGCCAAAGCTGCGAATCAACCATACCAGTAATCCCGCCAGCGCGCCGAAGATCAGGCGTCCGCGATTGGTGGTGGAGGCGGTCACCGGGTCCGTCAGGATAAAGAAGGCGCCGAGCATGGTGGCGCCGGAAAGCAGATGCATCTGCGGCGAGGCGAGGCTTTCCGGGGAGAACAGCCATCCCAGGGTGGCGCAAACGGCGAGGCTCAGCAGGAAGCTCAGCGGAATATGCCAGCGGATAGCCTTCTGCCACAGCAGGAACAGACCGCCCGCGAGCCAGGCCACGTTCACCCACTGCCAGCCGAGACCGGCGAGCTCGCCGCCGTAGATTGGATACTGCAGGATCTCGCCAACCGGATGGCCGGCGTGAAGCGACGTTTTAAAGGTATCCAGCGGCGTGGCCTGACTGATACCGTCAATGCCAATTCGCAGGCTATTCATGTCCCCACCGGTCGCCGTATGGCCGGTGAAAATCATCCGCAGCGCGTCGCTAAAACCTGGAACATGGGCGGCTATTTCATGGGGCGGAAGCCAGGAGGTCATCTGCACCGGGAAAGAGATCAGTAGCACCACGTAGCCAATCATTGCCGGGTTAAAAGGATTGTGACCCAGTCCACCGTACAGCTGTTTGGCGATAATCACCGCAAACGCAGTGCCCAACACGACCATCCACCACGGGGCGAAAGGCGGGATACTGACGGCCAGCAGCAGGCCGGTGAGCAGCGCTGAGTTATCGGCGAGGATCGCGGGAATATTTTGTTTGCGCAGTCTAAGGATGGCCGCTTCGGCCCCCCACGCCGTGAGGGCGGCAAGGATAATCTGCAACACGGTACCCCAGCCGAAAAACCAGGTCTGCACCACGATGCCGGGTACCGCGGCGAGCAGCACCAGCAGCATAATCCGCGAAGTCTGGCGCTGATTGTGGGTATAAGGGGAACTTGCGATTCTGAAAACCATTTAATCCTCGTTAACTGCCTGCCGGGATGCTTTCCGGGCCTGAACGCGGGCGATTGCTTCAGCGACTGCCGCTTTGCGGGCGTCGTCATTGGCTGCCGACGGGGGAACTGCTTGTTGCTGTTGTTCTGCTTTGCGCGCTTTCGCTCGGGCGATAGCGGCCTCAACGGCGGCCCTGCGCGGATCGGCGGCTATCGGTTGTTCGGCGGCGGCATCTACCGCGGGAGCCGTCTGCTGTTCGGCTTTGCGCGCTTTCGCTCGGGCGATAGCGGCCTCAACGGCGGCTTTGCGCGGATCGGCGGCTGCCGGTTGTTCGGCGGCGGCATCTACTGCCGGAGCCGTCTGCTGTTCGGCTTTGCGCGCTTTCGCTCGGGCGATAGCGGCTTCAACGGCGGCTTTGCGCGGATCGGCGGCTGCCGGTTGTCCGGCGGCGGCATCTACCGCGGGAGCCGTCTGCTGTTCAGCTTTACGCGCTTTCGCTCGGGCGATCGCGGCTTCAACGGCGGCTTTGCGCGGATCGGCGGCGGCATCTACTGCCGGAGCCGTCTGCTGTTCGGCTTTGCGCGCCCGCGCCTCGGCCTTGCGGGCTTCGCGGGCGGCAATGGCTTCGCTGTTATCCGGTTTGGCGCCGGAGAGCACGATAATCGGCTGCGCCGCGTCACGCTGTTTTTCACGCACCCGGGCAAGGGCGGCGTTAATGGCGTCCTGATCTTTCGCCGCAGGCTGGACCGCGGCCTGCTTATGACGTTCCAGACGCGCCGCTTTATCGCGCTCCAGGCGAGCCTGACGCGCCTCAAAGCGAATTTTGGCCTCCGCGGCGCGTTTCTCTTCTTGCGCGATCGCGGAGATCTCGGCTTTCTCCTGGCGGAAGTACTGCACCAGCGGAATATTGCTTGGGCAAACCCAGGCGCAGGCGCCGCACTCAATGCAATCTGCGAGATTATGGCTGGTGGCTTTGTCGTGCTGCTGGCCTTTGCTGAACCAATAAAGCTGCTGCGGCAGAAGATCGGCCGGGCAGGCGTCCGCACAGGCGCTGCAGCGGATGCAGCCTTTTTCCTCTTCCGGCTCGCCCATTTCGCTCGCCGACGGCGCCAGCAGGCAGTTGGTAATTTTCACGACCGGCACGTCGAGCCACGGCAGGGTGAAGCCCATCAACGGGCCGCCCATAATCACCATCGGGTCAGCGCTCGGGCAGAAACCGGCATCCTTTAGCAAATGGCTGACCGGGGTGCCGAGGCGCGCCCAGACGTTACCCGGACGCGAGACCGCTTCGCCGGTCAGGGTGACGACGCGCTCCGTCAGCGGCTCGCCGTCGATTACCGCGCGTTTCACCGCATAGGCGGTGCCGACGTTCTGCATCAGCACGCCGATGTCAGAGGAGCGTCCGCCGTGAGGCACCTGCTTGCCGGTGAGGATCTGCGTGAGCTGTTTCGCGCCGCCGGAGGGATATTTGGTGGGGATCACTCGCAGGGAAATACCGTGCGTGTCGGCTAATACCGCGCGCAGCATAGAAATCGCCTGCGGTTTATTATCCTCGATGCCGATCAGGACCTGACCCGGCTGCAGAATATGGGCAAGGATACGAATACCCTCAACGATCTGCGCCGCGCAATCCTGCATCAGACGGTCATCGGCGGTGATGTAGGGCTCGCACTCGGCGGCGTTGATAATGAGTGTGTCGATTTTGTCGCCGCCGCCGCGCAGCTTGGCGCCGGTCGGGAAACCCGCGCCGCCCAGTCCGGCCACGCCAAACTGGTGAATACGCTCAATCAGCGCTTCGCGGGATTTATTCTGATAATCGTACCACCCATCGCGCTCAATCCAGCGGTCTTCGCCATCGGCATCAATAATGACGCTCATTTCCGCCAGCGCGGAAGGGTGGGCGGTAGAGTGGGGGGCGATGGCCGCCACGATCCCGGACGTTGGGGCGTGCACCGGCAACATTCGGCCCCAGCCGCGCGTCAACGGCTGGCCGCGCAGGACGCGATCGCCCGGCTGCACGCACAGCTCACCTTCCGCGCCGATATGCTGCTTTAGCGGGATGACGAAACGCTGCGGCAGCGACACCTGACGCAGCGGGGTACCGTTGGACTGGGTTTTCATCTCTGGCGGATGGATGCCGCCGTTGAAGTCCCAGACTTTATCTTTGCGAAAAGCGGAAAATAACTTAAACATGTTGTTCCACGGGAATAATGCGTACCGGGATGGTCTGAAGATCCCATTTCCAGGTTTCTGTCGTCGCCGCCACCGGGCGCAGTTCAATACATTGCGTTGGACAAGGCGCGACGCAGAGATTACAGCCGGTACAGAGATCGCTCATCACCGTATGCATGGCGCGGGTGGCGCCGATGATGGCGTCGACCGGGCAGGCCTGGATGCATTTTGTGCAGCCGATGCAGTTCGCTTCGTCGATCGTCGCCAGCATTCGTGCAGGTTCGGCTTCTTGCGCGTCGCCGTCTGTCGGCTGCGGATCGACGTTCAACAGCTCGGCGATTTTAAGCATTACCGCTTCGCCGCCGGGGGCGCAGCAGTTGATTTTCTCACCCTGGGTCCCGACCGCTTCCGCGTAGGGGCGACAGCCGGGGTAGCCGCACTGGCCGCACTGGCTCTGCGGAAGCAGGGCATCTATTTTTTCCACCACCGGGTCATCTTCTACCGCAAAGCGGCGGGAGGCGTACCCCAGAATTAAGCCGAAAATCAGCCCCAGCAGGCTAATGGCGACCACGGCTATCCAGACAGCGTTCATTACAACTTCACCAAACCACTAAAGCCCATAAAGGCAAGAGACATTAAACCTGCGGTGACCAGCGCAATGGCGTTACCGCGAAACGGCGCCGGCACATCCGCGACCACCAGGCGCTCGCGAATAGAAGCGAAAAGCACCATCACCAGCGAAAAACCGACCGCGGCGGCAAAACCGTACAGCGCCGATTGCAGGAAATTATGCCCAAGGTTAATGTTTAGCAGCGCCACGCCGAGCACCGCGCAGTTGGTGGTGATCAGCGGCAGGAAAATCCCCAGCAGGCGATACAGCGCCGGGCTGGTTTTACGCACGACCATCTCGGTAAACTGCACCACCACGGCGATGACCAGGATAAAGGCCAGCGTGCGCAAATAGACCAGATCCAGTGGGATAAGGATCCAGGTATCAATTAGCCAGGCGCAAATAGAGGCCAGCGTCATCACGAAGGTGGTGGCGAGCCCCATCCCCATAGCGGCTTCCAACTTTTTGGAAACCCCCATAAACGGGCACAGTCCTAGAAACTTCACCAGCACGAAGTTGTTAACAAGGACAGTGCCAACAAAGAGCAGTAAATAATCAGCCATCATTCGACCTGAAATAGAAAAAGCCGTCTATTATCGAATAAATCGATACCGGCGACAACAGGTTAACTGTGTGGTTATTACGGATTCACAAAGGTCCGTTTAACCCGAGCAGAACGCCTGAAATAGGGTGCAAGCAGCGCAGCGGCGAGAAGAGGGAAAAGCAGCTGGCGCAGCGCGAGCGCGTCAGAAATCGGGGAAAAGGCAAAGGCTTTCACCGCCAACAGCAGCGTGATCAGCAGCCAGATGATGTAGTGTTTCGGTACCCCTTTCCGCCGCTTAAAAAAGGCGATGGTCAACCACAGCGTGTAGTACCACATGGCGATAGCAAAAGCTAAGGAAGCAATCCACAGGGCGAGATGTTCGGCACTCATATTGCCCAACAATGTATAAGTCTGGGAAGACATCAAAGCCTTAGCAAAAAATAGCAGCGACAATGAGGCGCTAAGCAGGGCCACCAGGAGCCATGCCAGCGGCGCCAAAAGCCATCCGCCAATACGTTCCACAGAGTCAGAGGACATTATTACTCCCAAATTCAACGCCAGTTATCAATAAAAGCAGGGCGGAAGTATAAGCAACTGGCGTGAATGATGACAGTCTTTATTGCACGTAGCGCCACACGGACTTGGGCACTTCGCCGATGTTGAACAATTTGCCGCCGGAAACCAGCTCCGCCCGGCGATGGTCGGCCGCGCGATACATGTTGACGATCTCTTCGTTATCGGTCAGAGAATAGTTAAGGTGATCAAAAAGTTTTTCCAGACTTTCCAGCGAACTGATTTTACGAAATTTTAATAAGTAGTCCTGAACGGTCATTTTGCGTATCCATTTTATAATCGGAATAAATTAAGTTGAATATACCCATATTGAGTAAACCTGTTCTCAACCGGCAGTTCCTTTTTAAGATAAACTGTATGGAGTTATTTCGGTTGTAAATACCTGTGACAAGAACAGACGATGTTTCCGGCCTGGTAAAAAGAAATTTAGGAGTATTCCAGAACTAAATCAGGCGCCGGAAGGCGCCTGGGAGAGAAGATTAACGCTGTTCGCCTCGGCTGGCAATAACGTTTTGATACCAGAAAAAGCTCTTTTTCCGTTTACGCGCCAGATTTTGCTGGTGATCGACATAAACGAACCCGTACTGTTTTTTATAACCGTTCAGCCAGCTCAGCAGATCAATAAAGGACCAGGGGTAGTAACCGCGCACGTCGGCACCCAGCTCCAGCGCTTTTTCCAGCGCCGTGATATGGCTGCTGAGGTAGTCAATTCGCGGGTCGTCGACGATTTCGCCATTGATAATCGGGTCTACCGCCCCCAGCCCGTTTTCGGTGATATAGATCGGAATATCACCGTAGCGCGCTTTAATCATCATGATCCCGTCGGTTAAGCCCTGAGGCCAAATTTCCCAGCCCCATTCGGTATAGGTGCTTTGCGGGTTGCGCACGAAGTAAAAGAGTCCGTCAACTCCCGGCTCGCCGCCGGTCGCGACTTCAGGAGGCTGCGCCGACACGGTTTCACGACGGTAGTAGTTCAGGCCGATAAAATCACAGCGGTTGTCACGCAGCAGCGCATCGTCACCCGGTTCAAAGGCCGGAACGCCCCACAGCGCCTGAGTTTTCTGCAGCAGCTCCGCAGGATAGCCGCCTTTTAATACCGGATCGTAGAGCCAGTGGGTATGGATAGCGTCCGCCATCTCCGTCGCTTGCTTATCTGCTTCGCTGTCGGTTAATGCAGTGTGCGGCTGCAGCACGTTGACAAACCCTATCTCTCCCACGACGCCCATTTCACGAAACGCTTTAACCGCCAGCGCATGGGCGATAAAGACGTGGTGGCAGGCCTGAATGGCCCGCGCCGGGTCCCGCACCGCAGGGGGATGAATGCCGTTAATATAACCGTGGCCAATAAAAACGATCGTCTCGTTAAAGGTGGCCCACAGTTTGACGCGAGAGCCAAAGCGTTGATAGCAAAGACGCGCGTACTCAGCGAAGGCTTGCGCCGTACTGCGCGCCTCCCAGCCGCCTTCATCCTGTAGCGCCTGGGGGAGATCCCAGTGGTACAGGGTGATCATCGGTTCAATGTTATGCGCCAGCAGCTCGTCAATCAGGTCGCTGTAGAATTGCACCCCTGCTTCATTCACCTCGCCGCGGCCGGTGGGCAACAGGCGGGGCCAGGAAATAGAGAAGCGATAGCTTTGCAAACCCATTTCCGCCATCAGCGCCACGTCTTCGCGAAAACGATGGTAGTGGTCAACGGCGACGTCACCGGTCGTCCCCTGATAGGTAGTGCCAGGAAGATGGGAATAAGTATCCCAGATAGAAGGGCCTTTGCCGTCGGCATCGTGTCCGCCTTCAACCTGCCAGGCTGCGGTAGCGGCGCCCCATAAAAAGTGTTGCGGAAATCCGGACATGAAAAAACTCCTTATCGATTGATAAAGAGAGTGTAATCAATGCGTGTGCAACTATGCAACCGGTTTCAGAAACCGGTTGCATAGTTGCGAAGCGGGTCACTGTTTATTTCGACAGCGGCTTCGTCTGAACAACATCAACGGAAGGCGGGGACTGGTAGTTATCAATATGATGAGCGATAACTAAAAGCAGGGCCGAAACGCCCAAAACAATCCAGCCAATAAGTTCTACAATACGGTTAAAAACGTTTTCCATAACACTACTGCAAATTGTGAAACCAGACTGAAATGGTACTCAACGACTGAAGTAACGCAAGTGTTACATGATCTTAGCGACGCAAATGGCGTAAAGCTGAGCAACATTGCGGGTTAAAAGAGTGAGCAAGCCGCGGCATCAACGCGGCCACCATCTTCTCGTTAAGAGGGCAGAAAAATGAGTGACGCTATCCGGGTAGGATTAATCGGTTACGGCTATGCGAGCAAAACCTTTCATGCGCCGCTCATCAGCGGTACGCCGGGGATGACGCTGGCGGCGGTGTCGAGCAGCGATGAAAAGAAAGTGCTGGCCGACTGGCCTGCGGTGCAGGTGGTGGCCGCGCCGCAAGCGCTCTTTAGCGATCCCAATATCGACCTGGTGGCGATCCCCACCCCAAACGACACCCATTTTCCGCTGGCCAAAGCCGCGCTGGAAGCGGGCAAGCATGTGGTGGTGGATAAACCTTTTACCGTGACGCTGGCGCAGGCGCGCGAGCTTGAAGCGATTGCCAAAAGCGAGGGGCGCTTGCTTTCGGTGTTTCACAACCGCCGCTGGGACAGCGATTTTCTGACGGTGAAATCGTTGATTAATGAAGGGCTGCTGGGAGAAGTGGTCTATTTTGAGTCACATTTCGACCGCTATCGACCGCAGGTGCGGCAACGCTGGCGCGAGCAGGGCGGGCCGGGCAGCGGCATCTGGTACGATCTTGCCCCGCATCTGCTGGACCAGGTGGTAAATCTCTTCGGACTTCCAGTTAGCATGCAGGTCGATCTGGCGCAATTACGTCCGGGCTCGCAGTCCACTGACTATTTTCACGCGGTATTAACCTGGCCGCAGCGCCGGGTGGTACTGCACGGAACCCTGGTGGCCGCCGCGGAAACGGCGCGCTTTATCATCCACGGCTCGCGCGGAAGCTACGTGAAATACGGCCTTGATCCGCAGGAAGAACGGCTGAAAAGCGGCGAGCGCCTGCCGCAGGAGGACTGGGGATACGATATGCGCGACGGGCTGCTGACGCGGGCCGAAGGCGAGGAAATAACCGAAGCGTCGTGGCTGACGCTACCGGGCAACTATCCGGCCTATTATGCCGCCATTCGCGATGCGCTTAACGGGGTCGGCGTTAATCCGGTCCCGGCAAGCCAGGCGATTCAGATAATGGAACTGATTGAGCTGGGGCTGGAGTCGGCCAGGCATCGGGCGACGCTGTCTCTGAATTAGATCGCCCTGACGAAACGAGGCGGTAGCAGAACCCCGCGTTGCCGCGGGGGTAAACATCAAGCCTGCTGTACGCGCTGAATCAGCGCCGCTTTCTCCTGGGCGCTTAAAAAGGCGAGCTCCAGACCATTTTTCTGCGCCTGGCGAATTTGCTCCCGGCTTAAGCCGGCAGCCGGGGCGGCGAAGGTGTATTCGTGGATAATATCGACGCCCTGAACGGCGGGGTCGTCGGTGTTGATACAGGCCAGCACGCCGTGTTCGAGGAACGTTTTCAACGGATGCTCGGCCAGGGATGACACGGTACTGGTCTGAATATTGGATGTCAGACAGGACTCAATACCGATTCGCTGCGCGGCGAGATAATCCATTAGCGCCGGATCCTGCACCGCCTTCACGCCGTGGCCGATACGCTCGGCACCCAGTTCGCGAATCGCCTGCCAGATGCTTTCCGGGCCAGCGGCTTCGCCCGCATGAACGGTGATGCGCCAGCCGGCATCGCGCGCGCGGCGGAAGTGATCCATAAACAGGTTTCCCGGGAAGCCCAGCTCATCCCCGGCGAGGTCGAGGGCGGTGATGCCGTCGCGGTGGGCGAGCAGAGCCTCAAGCTCTTCCTCACAGGCCGCCTCACCGAAGGTGCGGCTCAGGATGCCGATCAGGCGGGCTTCGACGTTAAAGTCGCGGCTGCCTTCTTTCACTCCGGCGATCACCGCCTCGACAACGCCGGCAACGGGCAGCTGGTGAGTCATCGCCATATAGCGTGGAGAGAAACGCAGTTCGACGTAGTGCAGGCCGTTGCGCGCGGCATCTTCGAGGTTTTCATAGGCGACGCGGCGGCAGGCCTCCAGCGAGGCCAGCACTTTTACCCCCCAGTCGAGCTTAGCGAGGAAGCTGACCAGGTCGGGCTCATTGCTGGTGACCTGCACGTGAGGACGTAAAGTATCGAGGGTGTCTGCCGGGAGTGCGAGATTAAACTGACGGCCAAGATCGAGAATAGTTTGGGCCCGGATATTGCCATCGAGGTGGCGATGGATGTCGGTTAATGGCAAAGTTAAATCAATCATGGTCGCACTCTTTTTTTAGTTAAAGTGCGCGTCATTGTACATCAGAACGATAAATGGTTTAAAGGGGAGAAAAATACCGAACAATCCAGGGGAAAACGTTGAGAGGAGGGAGGATTACCCTGTCAAATAGAGGAATGACCAAATCGCTCATAGCAAAACGCTATTAATCATAGTCAATCAGTATTTAATTTCGCCCGTGAGATTTTCTATAGTCTCAGGCGCTGGTTTTCCTGCAATGAATGGCAGGCAATTTTTAAAAGGACCCTGGGAATATGGTTTTCACGTTAAAAAAAATCGCGGTACCGCTGGTTGTCGCAAGTTCACTGCTGCTGGCCGCCTGCAAACCTGGCGAGGACCCCAACCACATCAAGGTGGGCATTAGCGCGGGCGTCGATCAGGAAGTGTGGGCGGTGGCGCAAAAAGTGGCGAAAGAGAAATACAACCTCGACGTAGAGGTGGTGACGTTTAATGATTTCGTTCTGCCTAACGAGGCGCTGAATAACGGCGATCTGGATGCCAATGCTTTCCAGCACAGGCCCTATCTGGACAAACAGATTCAGGAGCGCGGCTATAAGCTGGTTCAGGTTGGCACCACTTTCGTGTATCCGATAGCGGCCTATTCAAAGAAAATCACATCGGTCGCTCAGCTGCCCGATGGCGCGCAGGTGGCGGTCCCCAACGATCCAACTAACCTCGGTCGTTCTCTGCTGTTGTTACAAAAACAGGGGCTGATTACGCTGAAGGACGGCGTGGGTCTGCTGCCCACTTCGCTGGATATTATCAACAATCCGAAAAAGCTAAAAATCGTCGAAATTGAAGCGCCGCAGCTGACCCGCGCGCTGGACGACCAGCAGATAACCATGGCGATCATCAATACCACTTTCTCCAGCCAGGTTGGGCTGTCGCCGTCGCGCAACGGCCTGTTTGTGGAAAGCAAAGATTCGCCTTACGTTAATATCTTTGCCAGCCGTATCGAAAACAAAGACAGCGAGAAGGTGAAAAACCTGGTGAAGGCCTACCAGAGCGATGAGGTCGCCGCGGCGGCTGAACGGCTATACAAAGGCGATGCGGTGAAGGGCTGGTAGAGACGCTCGGCCAACTCTGACCGCGTGCAGTCACGATCATTGCAGCCGGTAGCGACCCACTACCGGCTTTTTTCTGGCTACTTTTGAATCAAATAGCGGATGGTTGGCCCATCTTGCTGAATGTCGAGCACGGTGTAGCCGTGGTTTTTGGCATCCAGCGGGATATTGTTAATCGACTGCGGACAGTCGCTGACCACTTCAAGTATCTCGCCTTTCTTCAGCGAAGGCATGGCTTCCAGCGTGGCGATGGCCGGATAGGGGCAGGGTTCGCCAACCATATCGAGGCGATAATCGGGAACGAAAGTTTTCATGCGCTTTCCTTAACGGTCGAGGCGGCGAGAGATTGACGGCGGAAGAAACGTTTTTCCCAGCCTATCACCAGAACCAGCGCGAGCAGCAGCAGGAGATAGGTCGCCAGCAGGCCGCCGAATGGCCCGAAGGTCGCCAGCAGGTTGATTTTATCCCAGCTTGTGGCCAGCGCCGGGGAGAGCCCGTCCCAGTAGTATGCGAGGATCGTTGAACCGATCACGTTGCCCAGCCCGACCCACCAGTAGTGCACCTGACCCTCCACCGCGCGGTACATCCAGCCGGTTTCGCAGCCGCCCGCCAGGACGATGCCAAAGCCAAACAGCAGGCCGCCGATAACCGCGTTAGGGCCCGCCCACATGATTTTCGGCTCCATACCCAGCTGCACGTAGCTGAAGATGCCAATGGCGCTGGCGGCCATACCGAAGATAATCGCCTTCGCCATATTGGTGCGTCCGGTTATCCACATATCGCGAAAGGCGGAGGTAAAGCAGATCTGCGCCCGTTCGATAAGCAGGCCAAACCCCACGCCAAACAGCAGCGCCAGGCCGAGCTTCGGCTGGTTCGCCGCGGTGAGCAGGCCCCAGGCGATCATGGCGAAAAAGACCACCATCCCGAGACGGAATCGGCGCCGCGCCTGGTCAGGTTTTTGCGTCAGCGGCGACGCCTGCGACACTTTCTGCATTTTTACCGGAATACGAAAGATGGGCAGTAAGGTAAAGCGCGCGCCGAACCAGGTGCCGATAGCAGTAGCGATGGCGAAGAACCAGGCGTGCAGAGAAAACTGCGGGATACCGGTAAAGAACGCGGCCAGATTGCAGCCCATCGCCAGGCGCGCACCGAAACCAGCAATAATTCCCCCGGCGACGGCCTGCAGAATGCGGATCCGGCTGCGAGGGAAGCGCAGCTTCACGTTATTCGCCCACAGCGCGGCGGCGAAACAGCCGCCGAACATGCCGATGATCATCATGCCGTCGATACGGGTGAGCGGGGTGCCCTCGAGATGAATGAGTTTATAGTAGCCCCACTCTTCGCTGTGCACGCCGACGAGCTGCAGTAATTGCCCGCCCCAGCGGGTGAATTCGCCGGTGACGGCCCAGAAAGTGCCGGTAATACCGAAGTAGTAGGTTGAGAGAATACCCGCGGCGATAACGGCGGGTACCGGCGACCAGAATTTAATCAGCCACGCCTGTTTGAACTGTTGCCATGTCATGAAGATGCCTCTGAACTCAGAAGGTATATTACCCGTAGCGGGTTAAAGAGCAGCGATAATACGCGGCTTATTCGCTGAAAACGCTCGATGGGATCAAATTGACCGATAAAGAGAATACAAAAGGCCACACCAGAGTGGCCTTTCACGCCCGCCGAACCGCGGTCAGCTCCCGGTGACGGTTTTGGCGATTAGTTAAAGCCCAGGCGAATAAGATTCAACGGGCAATATAATCCCTGATGGCCGTCTATTTCCACGCAATCGGCGCGACGGATCTGCTCCGCCGTTTTACCCTCGGCGTGGATGGCTTTGATGACGCCCGTCGCGCCGCTGTCGGCCACCATAACCATGCTGCCGGTAGAGATAGCGTTACGGTTACGATCGTAGGTGTTCATTTTTTTTCCTCCTGATGAATGCTTTGACGGGAATTAAAAACGGCATTTAAATACACCTTTGTGAAACGGTTTTTTTTGAGTCTCGTCAAAATATCGGCTAATTATGCCCGGAGGACGGATGAGCGAGCGGGGAGTCGGCAATTAAGCGAAGGCAGCGGCGGTAAATAATCCCGCGATGCCGCGCCGCCGTGTGCTAAATAGATCGTGTACTCCGGCGGCGCGGAAAAATAGCGCGGGATGATGATATTTCCGGCTTAATTTTTTAGCCGCGAAAAACCGGCGGCGATATTGACCTCTGAGCTAGCGGACAGGCCGCTAGCGCGTTGGCGATCGGCGCAACGCGGCGATTAACCCCTGTACGCCTTTTTCCAGCTTCTCGCGCGGACAGCCGGCGTTCAGGCGGACAAAGCCTTTACCCGCTTCGCCGTAGGTATCGCCGGGCATAATGGCGATCTTTTGCTCCTCGATGAGCGCTTTTTGCAGGGCGCGATCGTCAATCGCCAGCGGCCGCAGATCAATCCACGCCAGGTAAGTCGCCTGCGGCGGCTGCCAGTTAAGCTCGGGAAACGCCTGGTTCAGCTCATCGGCGATGTAGCGCATATTCTCCTGCAGATATTCGCGCAGGGCATCCAGCCAGGCCGCCCCCTCGCGATAGGCGGCGATATGCGCCACCAGCGCCGGCACGGAAGGGGAAGAGAGGCCATCGCGGCTCTTCAGAGCGTGCAGATAGCTTTCGCGTGCGGCGGCGTCGTCAATCAGCCCGTATGCGCCGGTAAACGCCGGAATGTTGAAGCTTTTCGAACCGGAGGTAAAGAGCGCCCAGGGGCTGCGCGCCACCTCGCACCACGGGATGTGCTGATGCCCATCCCACGCCATATCCATATGGATCTCGTCGCTGATCGCCTTCACGCCGTGTTTTTCGCACAGCCGCGCCATGGTTTCCAGCTCTTCACGGGTCCAGACCTTGCCGGTGGGGTTATGCGGACTGCATAGCAGCAAAACGGTATTGCGCGGCTCGGCCAGCGCCTGCTCCAGCTGCGCCATATCGCAGCGCCACTGGCCGCTGTCGAGGGTGAGCGGGACGGGGGCGACGCGCCGCTGATTGCCTTCGATAGTTTTATAAAAGGCGTCATAGGCCGGAGCGTGGACCACAATGCCGTCTCCCACTGCCGACCACTGGCGAATCATCTCCGCGACCATATAGATAACCGACGGGCCGTACACCAGCGCTTCGCGATCGATTGAGCTATGAAAACGGCTGGCGAACCAGTGGCTCACCGCGCCGAGGAACTCGTCGTTTTTCCAACGGCTATAGCCAAAAACGCCGTGTGCCAGGCGTTTGCTGACGGCATCAAGAATGCAGGGGGCGGTGGCGAAATCCATATCGGAGATAGTAAATGGCAGCAGGTCGGCTGCGCCAAAGCGGTCGGCGACGTAATCCCACTGGGTACACCAGGTGCCATGACGGTCGACCGGCGTTGAAAAATCAAACATCTGCACTTCCTTCATTATGAACCCCCTCCCGTAGGGAGGGGGCGGAGCTTATGCCTCGACGGTATTCATCAGGACAGCCATTTCATCTTTTACCGACTGCACCTGCGGGCCAATCACCACCTGCAGGTTGTGCTGGTTGAGCTGCACCACGCCGATGGCGCGATTCGCTTTCAGCGCGGCGCTGTCGACTTTGCTCATGTCGTTAACCGACAGACGCAGGCGGGTGATGCAGTTATCGAGCGAAACGATATTTTCGGCGCCGCCGAGCGCGGCCAGAATCGCCGGAACGTTATAGCCTGATTTTCCGGTCACGCCGGTGACGGCCTTTTCGAAAGCGCTATTAGTTTCAATATCGCGTCCCGGGGTTTTCAGGTTAAAACGGGTGATAGCGAAACGGAAGATGCCGTAGTAAACCGCGAACCAGATAGCCGCGACCACCGGCACCAGATACCACTTGGTGGACAGACCGTGCAGAATGCCGAACACCACAAAGTCGATAACGTTGCCGTCGGTGTTGCCGATAGTCACGCCGAGGATAGCCATCATGGTGAAGCCCAGCCCGGTCAGCAGCGCGTGGATAACATACAGCACCGGTGCGACGAACAGGAACAAGAACTCCAGCGGTTCCGTGGTACCGCCCACCACGCAGGCGATAACGCCGGAAATCAGCAGTCCCTTAATTTTATGCCGGTTTTCCGGACGCGCGCAGTGGTACATCGCCAGCGCCGCGCCCGGCAGGCCGCCGAGAAATGCCGGCATTTTCCCCTGCGAAAGGAAACGGGTCGCGCTTTCGGAGAAGCCGTGGGTGGTAGGACAGCTGAGCTGGGCCTGGAAAATCGTCAGCGCGCCGCTAACGCTATGGCCGCAAACGTCCAAGGTGCCGCCCGCCTCGGTAAAGCGGATCAGCGCCACCAAAATATGGTGCAGGCCGAACGGCAGCAGCAGGCGTTCTCCGGTGCCGAAGATCATCGGTCCGAAATCCCCGGCGCTATTGATGACCTGGCCGAGGGCATTAATTCCCATGGCGAAAACAGGCCAGATCAACGGGATCACCAGACCGACCAGGCCGAGAACCACGGTAGTAATAATTGGAACAAAGCGGGTGCCGCCAAAAAAGGCCAGCGCGTCGGGCAGGCGGATATTGTGAAAACGCTCATGCAGCATCCAGACGATGATCCCGGCGATCACCGCGCCAAGGATCCCGGTATCGATAGACTGAATACCGATAATATTCTGAATGTTATTCGCTTTGAGGACGGCGGCATCGGTGGTCGGCAGAATGCCTTTGGCCGTCAGCCAGAAGTTAACCGCCAGATTCATCACGGCGTAGCCGACAAAACCGGCAAACGCGGCGACGCCCTTGTTTTCCCGGGCCAGGCCCAGCGGAATGGCGATACAAAACATCACCGGCAGAAAGCTGAAGGCAAAAGAGCCGACTTTGCCCATCCAGATGAAAACGGCCTGCAGCAGCGGCACGTCCAGCCACGGCAGGAGCGTCAGGACATCATGGCTGCTCAGAGAGCTGCCGATCCCCAGCATGATCCCGCAAAAGGAGAGCAACGCCACGGGTAACATGAAGGTTTTCCCTAACTGCTGGAAAAACTCCCATAAGGTAATTTTGCTTGCTGTTTTCGCCGTCATAACATGAATCCTGGTTCTTAAAGTTAGCGGTAGGATGAAGCGCAACGGAAAGATAAAACGTTTTACCTAATTTTAGTGCGATAAAAATCACATATTCCGGCGATAATAACGTTTATAAAGAGAGTATCTTGATAAAACGTTTTATCGACAGCCAAAGGGAGCCAGCCTGCAGTTATGGCTATCGCGAAAAAAATCACCATTAATGATGTCGCCCAGGCGGCGGGGGTATCGGTCAGTACGGTATCGCTGGTACTGAGCGGCAAGGGGCGTATTTCCTCGGCCACCGGCGAGCGCGTCAATCACGCTATTGAGCAACTGGGCTTCGTGCGTAACCGTCAGGCGGCGTCTCTGCGCGGCGGGCAGAGCGGGGTGATCGGTCTGATCGTCAGCGACCTATCGAAGCCTTTCTACGCCGAGATGACCGCCGGATTGACCGACGCGCTTGAGTCGCAGGGGCGAATGGTGTTCCTCACTCAGGGGGGACACAGCGGTGAAAAAATGCTTCAGCGTTTTGATACCCTGGTGGCGCAAGGGGTCGACGGTGTAGTGATTGCCGGAGCGATCGACCAGGGAGCGGAGCTGCGCGATCGCGCGGCGCAGGCCGGGATGCCGCTGGTGTTTGCTTCCCGCGCCAGCTATCTCGACGATGTTGACCTGATCCGCCCGGATAATATGCAGGCGGCGCAGATTGTCACCGAACACCTGATCCGCCGCGGCCATCAGCGCATTGCCTGGCTGGGAGGGCAGAGCTCGTCCCTGACGCGCGCCGAACGGGTGGGCGGCTACTGCGCCACCTTACTGAAGTATGGCCTGCCGTTTCATAGCGAGTGGGTGCTCGAATGCGAGTCGAGCCAGAAGCAGGCGGCGGAGGCGATGGCGGCGCTGCTGCGGCAAAACCCGACGATTAGCGCCGTGCTGTGCTACAACAGCGTGATCGCCACCGGGGCGTGGTTTGGGCTGATGCGCGCCGGGCGGCAGAGCGGCGAAGCTGGCGTCGAAAGCTATTTTGAACAGCGGATAGCGCTGGCGGCATTTGCGGAACTGCCCGAGGATGCGCTGGACGACCTGCCGCTGACCTGGGTGACGACACCCGCCCGGGAGCTGGGGCAAAGCCTGGCAGAGTGCATTTTACGCCGAATGGAAGAGGGCCAGGGCGCGGCGAGAAACCAGATCATTTCTCCCCGACTGATTACCCGAAAATAGCCCCTGGTAAGGGGCTATTTGTCGTTTACTGCTGCGGCGCTGCGGGTGGAACTACGTCTTGCGGCGCGTCATCTTGCGGCTGAGTTTCCTGCGGCGCTGCGGGTTCAGCGACGGCGGGAAGCGCTAAACCGAACATTCCGGCAAACTCATCCAGCGGCATTTTCTGCCCGTTCAGCGTGACTTGGCCGTCAGCGTACTGCAGGCTTGAGGTGATCGCGTTATCTTCCATGGTCGTGATGCGGAACATCTGGCCCATCGCCGCCAGGCCTTTCACCTGCTGATCCGCAAGCTTAGCGGCGTCGGCGGGCTGATAACCTTCCAGCCCGGCAATCTGGGTCATAAACGCCGTCGCCATATCGACCGGGATCACCAGCTTGCCGTCGAGAGATTTAACGCTACGATCCACTTCATCCGCCAGCGTCTGCGGCGGGGTAGTGGTCAGCGACGGGTCTTTCAGCAGAATCGACAGGTTAAGGGTGGTTTCGCCTTTCGCATTGCGCCAGCTCAGCGGCGAAATGGTCAGGGACGGGCTGCCTTTCAGCATCATCGGCAGCGCGCTAAAGAAGGTCTGCGTCAGCGCCTGCTGATAGAGCTCAGGATTCTGCGCCAGCTGCGGATCCGCCATCAGCGCCTGCGCTTCGGCGTTGTATTTTTGACTGAACTGATGGAAGGCTGCGCCGTCAATGTTATCCAGTTTCAGGGTCAGCCGGCCGCTACCGATATCCTGATTTTGCAGCTTCAGGCTGTTGACGGTGTAGTCCAGCTGGCTGTTAATGCCTTTACCGTCGGCAGTCAGCGAGGAGTTACCGTCAATTTTCATCCCTTCGAACAGCGCCAGCTCTTTGCCTTCCACGCCAATCGCCAGTTTGTCCAGCGAGATAGCCTGTTTACCGATACGTTCGTTGAAGCTGGCCATTTCGGTGGAGCCATCGGTTTTCAGATTATTAAAGGTGAGCTGAACTTTCTGGTTGTACTCGTTGACGGCGTTAATCTGCCCGCTACCGGCTTCGCCGCTCAGGCTGAGGGTTTTCCCCTCGCGGTCGGCATTCAGCTGGAACTGTCCGCCGCTAAACGTCACTTTCTCATCGCCTTTCGCGTAATCAAGCGGGTTGAGCACGATAGCGGATTGGTTGTCGCCGCTATAAGCGATACGGGTATCAATGGTGAACGGCGTTTCGCCTTTAGCGATGTCGAACAACGCCTTGCTGGCGTCGTTATTGGTCAGCGTGGTTTTGACGGACGCCATCGCCGGAGCGAGGTTAAAGGATTTCAGCGAAGCCAGCGGGAAAGGACCGTGATCGACGACTTCATCAAACACCAGCGATTGCCCGGCGGCGAGCCAGCGGGGCTCTTTGCCGGCAATGGGCTTCAGCACCAGCTGTAAATGGCTGCGGAACAGTCCGCGCTGATAGCCCTGATATGTCAGCTCCACGCCAGCCTGCGGCGCGCTGCTTTGCAGCTGCGCATTAGCCTGCTGCACCATGTCGGCAATGCGGCTTTCCAGCTGCTTCCCTGTGTACCAGGCGCCGCCAGACCAGACGACGCCCAGCGCGATGATAACTCCTGCTGCGACCAGCGATTTTTTCATAGCATTTGTCCATAAATGAAACCAGGCGGATCGGGCCGCCTGGTTGTGTTGTCATGATGGGTGAAAGTCTAGCAACTGTGGCTAAAAAGTTCAGTAACTTACTGGAGCTTATTAAACACGCGCGCCACGCGGCCGCGGCCGCTGACCTGCACCGGTGATTCATTACAGCCGATAAACGCGGATTCACCCGGCTTCAGCGTCACGCGCTGTTCGCCTTTGGCAATCGTCGCCTCACCCTCGACGCAGAACAGGATCGCCGCGCTATCCTGGGCGATGGTTGACGCCTGCGCCGACAGGTCGTGCAGAGAGAAGGCAAAATCATCAACCGGGATCGGGAAGTCCAGCTCCGCGCCGCGGCTGACCGGCTGGGTCAGCAGCTCGCCCGCAGGTTTGGGCGTAAATTTGACGTTCGCCACCAGTTCCGGAATATCGATGTACTTCGGCGTCAGACCCGCGCGGAGCACGTTGTCCGAGTTGGCCATCACCTCCAGCGCCACGCCCTGCAGGTAGGCGTGCGGCGTTTCCGCAAACAGGAACATCGCCTCGCCGGGATTCAGTTTGACCACGTTGAGCAGCAGCGGAGAGAAGAGTCCGCTATCGTCCGGGTAGAACTCGGCGATCAGGCGGATAGTCTGCCAGGGCTCACCCTGCTCGCTGTCCAGCGCCGCCTGCAGCACGCGCAGGGCGTGCGCTTTTTCTTCGCCCTTCATATTCAGCAGGCTGGCAAACAGCTGGCTCAGATGCTCGCCGTTCGGCTGCGCGAGGAATTGCGCAATTGCCGGATGGGCATCGGCGACCGGCTGCAGCAGATTGACGATATCGGAAAACTCACGGAAGGCGTTCATGGCGAGGAACGGCGTTAAGGCGAAAACCAGCTCAGGCTTGTGGTTCGGATCTTTATAGTTACGTTCGGCGGCATCAAGCGGGATCCCGGCGGAGTTCTCTTTGGCAAAACCGATTTCCGAGGCCTGCTTGTTCGGGTGCACCTGGATAGAGAGCGGCTGCGCGGCGCACAGGACTTTGAACAGGAACGGCAGTTCGCCGAAACGCCCGGCGACTTTCTCGCCAAGCAGGGTCGCTTTATCGCTGTCGATCGCGTCGCGCAGAGAACGCGGAGTTCCGCTATTGTCCAGAATCTGCGAGCTGCTCTTCGGATGCGCGCCCATCCACAGCTCCGCCATCGGCAGGTTGTTCGGATTAGCAATCCCATAAAGTTCGGTTAAGGCGGTATGGCTTCCCCAGGCGTAGTTTTGCACTGAGTTAATGAGCTTTTGCATTCTCAATCCCTGTTTCCACTTAATAGTCATGGCACTATTAAACCAGCAATCGACCGATAAGCAACCGGCGCGAAGAAAAAGTCGTCCTTGTCTCAGTTTTTGTTAAAAAATTGTGTAAAATCGATCGACTCGCTTTTCCACGGGCAAATGGAGTGTCTGCCTGAAATATAATCAGCTAAGCAGTAAGTGAGAGCACAATGTCGAATAAACCGTTTGTATATCAGGATCCTTTTCCACTGAAAAAGGACGATACCGAGTATTACCTCCTCAGCAGTGATTACGTCTCCGTCGCCGAATTCGCCGGCCAGGAAGTGCTGAAAGTTGAACCTCAGGCGCTAACTTTACTGGCACAACACGCTTTCCACGACGCCTCCTTTATGCTTCGCCCGGCGCATCAGCAGCAGGTCGCCGATATTCTCAACGACCCGGAAGCCAGCGAAAACGATAAGTACGTGGCGCTACAGTTCCTGCGTAACTCGGATATTGCCGCTAAAGGCGTGCTGCCGACCTGCCAGGATACCGGCACGGCGATTATTACCGGCAAGAAAGGCCAGCGCGTGTGGACCGGCGGCGGCGATGAAGCCGCGCTGGCGCAGGGCGTTTATAACACCTATATCCAGGATAACCTGCGCTATTCGCAGAATGCGCCGCTGGATATGTATAAAGAGGTCAACACCGGCACTAACCTGCCTGCGCAAATCGACCTCTACGCTACCGACGGCGAGGAGTACAAATTCCTCTGCATCGCCAAGGGCGGCGGCTCGGCGAATAAAACCTATCTGTACCAGGAAACCAAAGCATTAATTACGCCGGCGAAGCTGAAAAACTACCTCGTCGAGAAGATGCGCACCCTGGGAACCGCCGCCTGCCCGCCGTACCATATCGCGTTCGTCATTGGCGGCACTTCGGCGGAGTCCACCCTGAAAACCGTTAAGCTGGCCTCAACCAAGTATTACGACGGCCTGCCGACCGAAGGCAACGAGCACGGCCAGGCCTTTCGCGATATTCAGCTAGAGCAGGAACTGCTGGTGGAGGCGCAAAACCTCGGTCTTGGGGCGCAGTTCGGCGGCAAATACTTCGCCCACGATATCCGCGTTATCCGCCTGCCGCGCCACGGCGCGTCGTGCCCGGTGGGCATGGGCGTCTCCTGCTCGGCGGATCGTAATATCAAAGCCAAAATCAACCGCGAAGGGATCTGGCTGGAGAAACTGGAGAGCAACCCGGGCAAGTATATTCCCGAACATCTGCGTCAGGCCGGTGAGGGCGAGGCGGTCAAGGTCAACCTCAACCAGCCGATGAGCGATATTCTGGCGCTGCTGTCGCAGTACCCGGTGTCAACGCGTCTATCGCTGAGCGGTACGATTATCGTGGCCCGCGATATTGCTCACGCGAAGCTGAAAGAGCTTATCGATAGCGGTGAAGAACTGCCGCAGTACGTCAAAGATCACCCGATCTACTACGCGGGTCCGGCGAAAACGCCTGACGGTTACGCTTCCGGCTCTCTTGGTCCCACCACCGCTGGCCGTATGGACTCCTACGTCGATTTACTGCAATCCCACGGCGCAAGTATGGTAATGCTGGCCAAAGGCAATCGCAGTCAGCAGGTCACCGACGCCTGCCATAAGCACGGCGGTTTCTACCTCGGCAGCATCGGCGGTCCGGCGGCGGTACTGGCGCAGCAGAGTATCCGTAGCCTGGAGTGCGTGGCGTATCCGGAGCTGGGGATGGAAGCTATCTGGAAAATCGAAGTGGAAGACTTCCCGGCGTTTATCCTCGTGGATGACAAGGGCAACGATTTCTTCCAGCAAATCCAAAGCTCGCAGTGCGCCCGCTGCGTGAAATAATCTCAGCCGCCCTTCGGGGCGGTTTTTTTATGCCGCTTAGCGGCACGAACGACTAAAACAACATATAAATCTGACCCATACTTTACGCTTTAAGCAGGTGAGCTTTGTCGCGATTTCGCACTTTGAATCCAAGGAGACAGTCATGACAACGTATCGCAGTGAAAAAGACTCAATGGGCGCCATCGACGTGCCTGCTGACAAGCTATGGGGCGCGCAAACCCAGCGCTCGCTGGAACATTTCCGCATTTCGACGGAAAAAATGCCGGTCGAGCTTATCCACGCGCTGGCGCTGACCAAGCGCGCGGCGGCGAAGGTGAATAACGATCTCGGCCTGCTGGCCGCGGAGAAAGCGCAGGCGATTATTCAGGCCGCGGATGAAGTGCTGGCAGGCCAACATCCGGACGCCTTTCCGCTGGCTATCTGGCAAACCGGCTCCGGCACGCAAAGCAATATGAATATGAATGAGGTGCTGGCCAACCGCGCGAGTGAGCTGCTGGGCGGGGCGCGCGGGATGGAGCGTAAGGTGCACCCGAACGATGATGTCAACAAGAGCCAGAGCTCTAACGACGTTTTCCCGACGGCGATGCACGTGGCGGCGATAATTGCCCTGCGGGAGAAGCTGATTCCGCAGCTCAACGTGCTAAAGCAGACCCTGAACGATAAAGCCGTTGCCTTCAGCGACATCGTCAAAATCGGCCGCACCCACCTGCAGGACGCCACGCCGCTGACCCTCGGCCAGGAGATCTCCGGCTGGGTAGCGATGCTGGAGCATAATTTAAAACATATCGACCATAGCCTGCCGCATCTGGCGGAGCTGGCGCTGGGCGGGACGGCGGTGGGAACCGGGCTCAACACTCATCCGCAATACGCGGTACGCGTCGCCGCCGAGCTCGCGGCCTTAAGCGGCCAGCCGTTTGTCACCGCGCCGAATAAATTTGAAGCGCTGGCGACCGTGGATGCCCTGGTGCACGCCCACGGGGCGCTGAAAGGCCTGGCCGCCTCGCTGATGAAAATCGCCAACGATGTACGCTGGCTGGCTTCCGGCCCGCGCTGCGGGATTGGCGAAATTGCGATCCCGGAAAATGAACCGGGATCGTCGATTATGCCCGGCAAAGTCAACCCGACCCAGTGCGAAGCCCTGACTATGCTGTGCTGCCAGGTGATGGGTAACGATGTCGCGGTAAATATTGGCGGCGCATCGGGCAACTTTGAGCTCAACGTCTACCGCCCGCTGGTGATCCACAACTTCCTGCAATCGGTGCGGCTGCTGGCGGAGGGGATGGCGAGCTTTAACGAGCACTGCGCGGTGGGGATTGAACCGAATCGTGAACGTATCAGCCAGCTGCTCAATGAGTCGCTGATGCTGGTCACCGCGCTGAACACCCATATTGGCTATGACAAAGCGGCGGAAATTGCCAAAAAAGCGCACAAAGAGGGGTTGACCCTGAAGGCATCCGCGCTAGCCCTCGGCTACCTGACGGAGGACGAGTTTGACCGGTGGGTTCACCCGCAAGAGATGGTGGGCAGTCTGCCTACTCGTTAGCCAGCCACAGGTGCAGCCGCGGGATCAGAAGCCTGAGCGACTGCGCCTGCGGTTTATAGCGATACTGTACGTTCTCGGCGTCATAGTTCAGTAACTCACCGAGGTCCGGCACGCTGACCCCCTTCGTGCCGGATATCAGCGCAATCATCGGTCCCGGACAGGCGTATTGCACCTGTTTTTGTTCGCCGCTGTACCAGACCCGGGCGATGGGCTGCACTTTCACCGGCCGCTTTATCTTCAGCTTTGCCCGCTGCGGCAGGGCGGCAATATCCTGATACTCTCGCTCCAGCTTGCTTTGCCACTGCTCGCGCGTCCACGGCGGCACCGCTCGCGGCGACTGCAGGCTTTTTTCCAGCTGCATCAGCACCCGGTCACGGGTGAGGTTTTTAATCACGTGCTTATTGGCCCAGCCAAAGCGAATGGTGCTCGGATCGAGCAGCGGGGTCAGGGTACGGTAGGCGCTAAGCGTGATAAGCCCCGGCAGGTGGCGATGGACCCACTCAAACCGTGCGGCGGCAGGCAGGCCGGAATCGACGGTAATAATCTTCTCAAAGGTTGCTTTGAGGGCGTTGATATGGGCAATTTTGCCTGCCAGCTCAACCTGTTGGTTGGCGTCAGTTTGCAGGCAAATCGCGCCGGGCAAGCGCACGGCGGCCTTACTGCTGCGGGTTTCCGACTGCTGCTGGATAAACAGATGGCTGTAGTGCCTGAGCGCCATCTCCAGCGCGGTTTTGCCGGTATGCTGAACCACATTGATGCTGTCGAGCGGCTGGTGTTCCGCATCCTTGCTTACCGGCGGCAGCTCAAAGACGCGGGCGGCCAGCAGGCGGCATTGGCTCAGGGACTGTTTCAGCTCTTGCAGTTCGCGCTCGAGCTGGCGAAAGGTGCCGTTCAGACGTTCAACGAGGTCATAGCTGGCCATATTTCCCACCTTAGTTACAACATACTTGACGTTTTTTTAACTATAGCAGACCTCAGCATCTGCGCAAAGGCTCGTCAGGCGGAGGTAAAATTCGGCAGCTGATGATACACCGGCCAGCTAAAGCAAAAACAGGCTCCGCCCAGCGCGCTCTCTTCGCAATGGACTTCCCCGGCCATAGCCTGGGCGATACTGTGAACGATAGCTAAACCGAGGCCACAGCCGCCGGTGGCGCGATCGCGGCTGGGGTCGAGGCGTACGAAAGGCTCGAAAACTCTCTCGCGCTCAGCAGGCGCGATACCGGGACCATCATCTTCGACCCGCAGCGTCGCCCGCGAACCCTGCAGCGTCAGGCCGACCTGAATACGCCGATTGCTGTAGCGCAGGGCGTTGTTCACCAGATTATCCAGCACCCGTTCCATCAGGCGCATATCCAGCGCGCCGTAATTGCCGGCCAAAATGTCGCCTGGCGCGACCTCGCGCTGGGGATTAACCGTTTGAATATCTTCCACATGATCGCGGATCCACGCCGGGAAATCGGGGGTCGTCAGCTTCAGTTCGTTCTGCGGACGGTCAAGCCGCGCGTAGGTCAGCAGCTCTTCAATCAGCGCTTCCAGCTGGCCGATGTCGCGGTTCAACGCCAGAGATTCGGCTTCGGTGAGGTTCTCGCTCATCTCGAGACGATAGCGCAGACGCACCAGCGGGGTTCGCAGCTCATGGGCGATACCATCGATCAGCTGTTTTTTGCTGGCGATAAGCGCGTTGATATTATCGGCCATCTGATTAAACGCCACGCCCAGCCGTTCGAAGCTGGACATGCTGTCGAAATGAATGCGTTCGCTAAGATGTCCGTCGCCGAAGCGCTGGGCGGCGGTCTCAATACGCAGCATGTCCTGCCAGTGCGGACGCATCCAGATAAATACCGGGAAGGCCAGCGAGATGGCGATAAAAGCCATCAGGGCCAGATCGAGCAGGCGCATCTCGTGCAAAAAATAGAGATAGGGCACCGGGCCGACGGAAAGCACGTAGTGGCTGCGCGGGATGCGCTGGATAAAGGTGTACTGATCGTCGAGAGCGACGATATCCCCGGCGCGCAGATGCTGCATCGAGTTCTCCGACAGCTTGAATTTGCTGATGGGTTCGATATGCAGATCGAAAGAGAGATTGAGATCCAGCTCTTTAAGCGTTTTGCTCCAGTCGCGCGGCGGGATCTCCCGCAGCTCGCTGCGCATCAGATACAGCGAGCTTTTCATTAAATCGTCCAGAGACTGACGCCCGGCGCGTTCGGCGGTGAATTTGTACACCAGGCCAACCATCATAGTCATCACCAGGAAGCAGACGAACAGCAGCAGGTAAAACTGCACAAACAGCTTTTTCATTAAATCTCACTTAAAAAAGGTTAAATGCCTTTCTCATACCCTCAGAGGCATCATGAGGGCATTTTTCCCGGCAGAAACTTCGTGAAAACCCCTTTCTGCATTTTCATCCGCCGCTGGATTCGCTATGAAAGCAGGGTTCGCACCGGCTGACAACATCCGCTCTGCATAAGTTATGCGGTGGGCAGTCGACACACCCGGCAATCTTGATTGCGCACACTCGAGGAGGCCATAGCAAGCGAGTGCTGACGCCGTCGCGTAAGCTTGTCAAAAAACCATTATAAGAAAGTAGTTATAGGTGAGGAGGGTTCAACTTGATATAACACCTTTTCTCATCTCTGCTGGAGGTTATATGGCAATTTCGGCTAGAAACCAGCTGGCTGGTACGGTTAGCGCGACTGAACGTGGGGCATTTTGGTCAGCAAGAACCTTGCGTACCCGCCGATGCGTCCGATCATTTGCTACGAAAACGGCGATGCCCTACAGGGGGTTCCTTTCCGTCGCTGCGTTTCTGGCGCGGGACCATGCTGCAAAATCTGCAGAAACCATTGGCCTGGCATAGAAATAGCCCTGAACCTCATCGCAGCCGAGGCTTCGCAAGATCTCGACCGTTTTGCGATCCTCGACGCCTTCGGCCAGGACGATGTAATCGAGCTGCTTGAGAAGCTTGATAACGTTACGCACAATAATGCGGCTGGCTTTTTCGTCGACAATATGACTCACAATAGACCGGTCGAGTTTGATGATGTCCAGGGGCATTTGCCGCAGGTAATTAATGTTGCTGTATCCCGAACCAAAGTCATCCAGAGAAATTTTAAATCCACGTTTTTTAAGCATGTTCAACCCGTTAAGCGCGGCCGGACTTTCAAGCATCTTCTCGGTTTCCAGACATTCCAACCCCAGCAGCGCCGGCTCAAGAGACGCATTCCGCAGTTTCTGTTCGAGCTCCTCAGCGAAATCGGGCCGAGAAAAATCACTGGCGGCCAGATTAATTGACACCGGCAGAGTCAGTCCCTGGTCCCGCCACTCGCTCAGCTGCGCGATAGTGCGATCGATAACCCAGGCCGTGAGCTCACGCATCAGGCTGGTCTTTTCGACCAGCGGGATAAATTCGCCGGGCAGGATTTCGCCGTTTGTCGGATGCTTCCATCTGACCAGCGCTTCAGCACCCGTCACGCGCCCGGTCGCCAGCGAGATTTTCGGCTGATAGACCAGATATAAGCCCTGGTTTCCCTGCAGCGTTTGTCTGAGTTCGGTCAGCAGGCTGAAATCCCTCTTTTTGCGGGTATCCAGGGCGTCATTATAGGTGGTAAAACGGTGCCCCTGGCTTATCGCCTCATGCAAGGCGCTCACCGCACGACGCAGAATTTCATTCGGCGTCAGGGTGCTGTCGCACAGCCCGGAGTCACCCATGTGAATATCCAAATCCAGGGGAACTTCCGGGCCAATCCTGGCCTGGGTTCCCTGAAGGTTTTGTGCAATGTTTTCCAGCGACAGAACCGTTGGCTCAGGCGTTAAAAAAGCAAATCGTCCGACCGCCACGGCGTAAAGCTGGCCCGCGAGAGGCAGACGTGCCTGCAGCTGAGCGGTCATGTCGCGAAGTAAGTTTTCTACGGCAATCATCCCCAATGAGCGGGCCATCTCGTAGGCAAAGGGCATATCAATGCAGTCAATGATGACCAGCCGGAAGGCGCTCACCGCCGACACCTCAATGTCCTTCAGCAGGCGCTGACGATTGGGTAATAGCGTGACGACGTCGGTATAGCCTACCGAGTGCCAGGAGGCTAAGAAGTCCGATACCAGCTCGGCCAGCGTGTTAAAGATAGCGACCTGCTCGTCGGAAAGTTCCCTGGGTTGCGTATCCAGGATACTCAAGGTACCCACGGCCACCCCATCCCGGGTTGTCAGCGGGCATCCCGCATAAAAACGAATGAACGGCGCTTCTCTGACGGCGCGATCGCGCTGAAAAACCGGGTGCTGATGCGTATCACGACAAATGAACGTTTTACCCTGTTTCAAGGTCTGTTCGCAAAATGCGTCGCCCAGGCGGGTTTCCGTGGCGGCGATATTCTGAGCGGATTTGATATATTGCTTTTCATCATCCAGCACCGAGACAAAACTCATCGGCATTTTCAGCAACTGGCAGACCAGATGCGTATACTTCTTTAATGCTTCGTCCCGTCCCTCGTCGGGATTTTTTAACAGGTCAATCGCCGCGCGTCTTTTACTTTCATCGTTGCTGAGATCGCTCAACATTTAAATACCCCCGTACAGTAGATATTTCGGTCATCCCAACCCACTGATGGTGTGAAGCTCTATACTCGCGGCGGGTATCGATAGTGGCACAATCGCCATGGTTACCACCACATTAGAATGTTTTGCGCCGATCGGTTCCGGATTCGCCAGTTTTGCATTAAGCGCAACGCTTGTTTTAAGAATAGTTAATCATTAACAGGAGGGTGCAGTGACTGTGGCGACTTAACCTGCACTCACAGCTGACCCGTGAATTAATTGTCCCAGGCGTGGGGGGCGAACAGATAGCCTTTATTGCGTACCGTTTTGATGCGATAGGGCTCGGTCGCATTGTCGAGAAGCTTTTTGCGCAGCCGCGAAATGGCAACGTCGACGCTGCGGTCCATACCATCGTAGCTGACGCCGCGCAGGTTTTTTAATAACGCGTCGCGATCCATAATTTGTCCGGCGTGCGTCGCCAGCTCCCACAGCAGATCGAAATCCGCGGTGGATAACGCGACGCTTTCGCCGCTGAGCATGACCTGGCGATTGACCGGATCGATGCTCAGGGAGCCAAAGGTGATGGCTTTATGCGGGGTGAGGGAGGAGGGGACGCTACCTTCCGGCACGGCGACGTGCTGACGCAAATGCAGGCGCAGGCGGGCTAACAGTACCGCGGGCGGCGTGGTTTTCAGGATATAATCGCTGGCGCCCATTTCGAGAGAGAGAATATGGTTCATATCGCTGTCCAGCGAAGTGAGCAGGACGATGGGGCCCTGCCATTGGCCGCGCAAATCGCGGCACAGCGTCATACCGTCTTTACCCGGCAGCATGATATCCAGCAGCACCAGATCGGGCTTTTCGCGCGCGATAACCTCTTCCGCCCGGTCGCCGCGCGGTTCTACCACCACGTCCATATCGTGTTTGCCAAGGTAGGCGGCAATCAGTGCGCCGACCTCGGCATCGTCCTCAACGAAAACAATTTTATTCATATTGTGTATGCTTGTACTCATCTATCATCGTTTGAATCGCTTTGCCAGAATCGCGGCTGAGACGGCGCATGAGGCATCATAAGGTCAGCAGCCCATTCATCGCTATCGCCATTGTAAACCATTCGGGCATTAATATGAGCTATGTATTGGTGACGAAATTCGCTATGCTTCCCGGACTTGTGGTTCAGAGCTATGCTTTCACGTGACCAGACAATGATTGCGTTAATGACGAAAGTTCTGCGTATTATGGTCATGGGGTGCGGCAGAAGGTGGGCAGCGTCTGTCAGAACAGCCTCTGCCCGTAGAGAAATAGGCTGAGCTTGAGTCAGGGGAGAGCCTTATTCTGGCCTCTTTTGCCTCGCACCGTAGGGGCACAAGGCGAATTTGCAGAGACTTCTTCGATGGCAGATGAGCAACATAGGATTCTCATTGCCCGGACAATCGATATACCGGGCAAACGTTGACCACAGGATTTCCGTATAGGGGAAAGCGTGAATAACCTGTAAATCGCCGGGCTCGCCGTTAATGAGCACTTCATTTTGGGTGATGTTAATAACCGAACCAGTGTTCAAAAAATAATCACCATTATACCATATGATTAATTTGAGATTTTTAGCACTTGCCGCAACTGAAAATCCTGTTCCGGTTACAGGACATACAAGGCTATTTTCAATATTCCACTGCATGCTTAATGCGCTCCAGTAATTTATGAGCATTTTCGCGTTGATGTATATAGTTTGATAAGGTTTAAGGGGCTTTTTATTGTGCCTGAAGCGGGTCCAAACATGGAGGTTCCTTTAGCTGACGCTGACTTAGTTTAATATGGAATAATTGCAATTACATGAGTGTCTAATACTGATATTGATAATAGCAACAAGTAAAAGATTCGAAAAACCGACCGGAGATGAACTAATAAGCTGCATTGTTGGTTGTGAATAGAATAAAATTCCGCACTGGATATCAAGATTAGATCGAAAGATCGTAAAATCAAATAATTACGATCATATCTACTACGCTGTATGTCATTAATGGCAAAGTATGCTTCTTTATGAAATCGGTTTTATTTTGATATAAATCAATATAACGGACTTTATTCTGCTGTTTTTCTAAAAAGTGTCTACGCGCGCTTATTGCGAATGAGTGCAGAAAGAATAGATTTAAAGTCATCAGTTATGCTAAAAACCGCCTATATCAATTAACCGTTGTCAGGCTATTTTATCAGTATTGATTTGCATCACTTACTGCGGATTAATGGTGCGAGTAAACTGATGAGATTATTGAGTTAACATCTGCTAAATATCATTCAGGCGTCCATGTTGCGCTTTAAAATATGTGTAAACCCTTAAAGGTGATGTGCAGGAAAAATATACTGTGGTGATAACGTCAAAAATAACGATATAAAAAATGTTATACGTATAACCAGGTAATTAGAGCATGCAGATGCTTTTCGCAGTAAAAACAAATGCGTTTGTGCAAAAGATGTTCAAAATAGGGTTAATTGATTTCAAATAGCACGGTCTTTGTCAGGGGATATCATCACCTGCCATAACCACCGTTATGGAGTAGTCAAATAGGTCTTGCGCCTGTTCAGTCTGCTCGCCGCTTTTGCGCATTTATAAATTCCCGCGCTTCCGTTATGCTGCGAATACATGTTGTTTAAATGTTAAGGCAAAAAGGAATGGGGCTGTTGATAAAAGCGCTGCTCGGGGCACTGGTTGTCGTCCTGATCGGCGTGCTGTCCAAAACGAAAAATTACTATATCGCCGGGTTAATTCCGCTTTTTCCCACTTTCGCCCTGATTGCGCACTACATCGTCGCCAGCGAGCGGGGTATCGAAGCGCTGCGCACCACCATCGTCTTTGGGATGTGGTCTATCATTCCGTACTTTATCTACTTGCTTTCGCTATGGTATTTCACCGGCGTTATGCGCCTGCCGTTTGCCCTGGCAGGCGCAGTGGTGTGCTGGAGCTTATGCGCGTGGCTACTCATTATTGGCTGGAGCCGTTTCCACTAGCGCAGATGGCGGCCGCCGTCGACGGCAAATGAGCGCCCGGTCACGTAGCTACTGCTGAACAGGTATTCAGTCAGGTCAATGATCTCTTTTTCGCCTGGGGCGATTTTCATCAGCGATTTATCGAGCGCCTGCCTGCGGTACTCCGCGTCATCCCCTTCATTAAATAAAATCAGCGAGGGGGCGATGGCGTTAACCTTAATTTCCGGCGCCAGCTTGCGGGCGAACGAGCGGCTCATATTATCCAGCGCCGCTTTGCTGGCGGCGTAGGCGATATGTTTGTCGCTGCCGCGCTCCACGACGTAGTCGGTGATATGGATAATATCACTGGCGGCATGACCGTGGCCGCGCAGCAGGCTCTCCAGGGCATGGTTGAGCAGGTAGGGGGCGTTGACGTGAATTTGCATCATGCTGGCGAGCACCGTGGTTAACGGGATCCCGGGCTTTTCCGCCATCCAGCCGCTGGCGTTATGAATGATGGCGCGCAGACCGCCGCTGGCGTGCGCTTCCACCTCTGCGGCGAACGCCAGAATGCTTTCATCCGTGCTGAAATCCGCGTGCAGGCAAACGGCTCCCGCTTCACGCAGCGCGTCGATGGCCGGATACCAGGTACGATAGCTGATGATAACGGGCTGCTGGCGGGCCACAAAATGGCGGGCCAGGGCGAGGCCGATGCGACGGCCCCCGCCGGTAATCAGGATCGGGCGAGGCTGGATGTCAGCCATGGAGATCTCCTTTGAGTTCAGCGGCAGGGTAACCGCTTACCCTACCAACATCCACGTTGCCGGTACGGCGGCAACCAGCAAAAAACCAATTAATACCAGGTCACGGCGTTTGAGCGGGCGATCGTGCTGGTGTGTACGACGGGCATACAGGAAAACCAGAAGACCCGGAGCGTAAAGTATCACCGACAACAATAAATGCACAGGGCCGGACGCATATAATAACCATAAGCCATAAATGCAGGCGCCGACACCGACCGCCTTGTGCAGCGGACGCCGGGCAATCTTCAGCAGAAAGGCGCCGACGAGAAAGTAGGGGACCAGGATCATCTCTGAGGCGATGGTTAGCAGCGTGCTGTAATCTGAGCCGGTAAGCCAAATCAACACCAGCGAAGCCTGTACGCTGATATTGGTGAGCCACAGCGAAGACGACGGCGCGTTGTTTTTATTGGTTCGGGCAAACAGGCGCGGGAATGCTTTATGCGTCGCTGCCAGATAGGGCACCTCCGCCGCCATAATCGTCCAGCTCAGATACGCGCCGCAGACGGAGATAATCAGCCCGGCAGCGATCACAATTTCGCCCCAGGAGCCCATCATGTTGACCATCAGGCCGGCCATTGACGGGTTGCGGATTTCCGCCAGTTCGCTACGCGGCACAACCCCTAACGAGAGAAGCGTCACCAGCAAATAGACCGCCAGCGCGGAGAGTACCGCCAGCAGCGTCGCGCGCCCGACATCCTGTTTATTACGCGCGCGGGCGGAAACCACGACCGCGCCTTCGACGCCGATAAACACCCACAGGGTGATCAGCATGGTGTTTTTCACCTGCTCCCATACCGGTACGCCCAGCGCCAGGCCGCTAAAATCGAGGCGAAATGTCTCCATACGAAACGCCATAGCGGCCAGCGCGATAAACGCCCCGAGAGGCAGCAGCTTGGCCAGCGTCGCGGCCAGGTTGATACCGGCCGCCGTTTGAACGCCGCGCAGAACCAGGAAATGGACAATCCACAGCAGGACCGAGGCGCCGATGATGGATTGCCAGGTATTGCCATCGCCGAACAGGCGCAGTTCGGGCGTATCGGTAAAGAAGCTGAGCGCCGAGAAGACGATAACCAGGTAGGAGACGTTGGCGACAACCGCGCACAGCCAGTAGCCCCAGGCGGAGCAGAAGCCAATCAGCTCGCCGAAACCTTCCCGGGCGTAGGTGAAAATACCGCCGTCGAGGTCGGGGCGAATCCGCGTGAGCAGCAGCATGGCAAAGGCGAGGAACAGGATCCCCACGCCGGTGATGCCCCAGCCGATAAGCAGCGCGGAAGGGCTGGCAACGGCTGCCATGTTCTGCGGCAGACTGAATACACCCGCCCCCAGCATCGAGCTAAGTACCAGCGCGGTCAGGGCGCTAAGGCCCAGTTTCTTTTCCATTGCATTCCCGAGGTGATAATCATCAAGCTAAGAATATTTATTTGGCGAAATCGCATAAAAATGGAGGATTGCGCTAAGGCGCGGGATTTTACGGAGTGTTTTGTATGCATGCAATGGAGAGAAATGAAAAAAAGAAAAAAGGCGACTAATCGCCGCCTTTTTGTTCAGCTCAGCTACCGTTATTTATACAGGTCGGCGCTGATGGTGATGTTGCCGCCTCGTTCCTGCCACTGACGGGTAATGTGGTAGTACTTCGCGCCTTTCTTCGCGGCGCGCTTAGCCGTCTGGTAGGAGATTTCCGTCATGTTACCGTAGTTACCGGTGAACTTGATGCTGTCGTAAGGAACCATCTGCGCGGCGGTGATTTTATTCACTTCCTCGACCCTGGTGCCGTCCGGCAGCGTGACGGTGTAACGCCCGCCTTTAGACGATTGCGTTTCAAAGAAACGGCCTACGCCGGTGCCGGAACCGACCGCTGCGGTCGTTGCCACGCCAGGAATTTCAACTTTCTTAGCAGCCTCTCCGCCTTCGGCCAGCGCTGCGCGACCGGCTTCTGAATCTGCCGGGATCGCATCCGGGCTTTGCAGAACGCGTTTTTTGGCATCCGCTTTGTAGATATAGGCGGTGATGCGCTGGTTGCCGCCCTGGTTGGCATCAACCTGGCGTACGATAAAGAAAGAGGCTGCGCCCTTGGCTTTCGCGGCTTTGGTAATGGCGTCGTTGACTTCCGGCTGGCTGCGGTAGAAGCCCTGTACGGTGACGGTATCAAACGGCTCCAGCTCAACGGCCTGATCCTTCGGTAATTCCATTATGCCGTTGATAATGCGGTTTTTTGGCGCGTCGGCCTGCGGGGCATTTTCTTTATAAAAATCGGCCGTTACGCGCAGGTTGCCGCCGCTGCCAAAATCGGAGGTGTCGACAACATAAAAGGAAGCTGCGCCTTCTTTGTCCGCTTTACGGGAAACTGCCTGCACCGCATCGCCAATGGCGTTAAAACGACCGGTCACCACAACGCGATCGTAGGGCTTCAGCGCTGCCGCCTGCTCCGGAGTCAGCTCGGTCGCTGCATGGGCAGACAACGCGGTGGTAGCCAGAAGAGCAGACGCCAGGAGTGAGTTCTTAAGCTTCATAAAAATAATCCTTTGCCTTGCGCAAACCATGTACGGGTATTGTTGTTGACTGAAAACATTTGATTATTGCATTTATCGTGAGTGACTGTCTGCGTCAATTTTCACTTGCCGCTCTAAACGTATACTGCAGAAATATAACATTTTTCGATATGTTGAAAAAACAGCCGCTTGACCAGCAAAATCGATAATCGATATCACTTTCATAAGTTAACATAATGTTAACGTGCTGATCCAGACGGCGATAAATGGTGAATTAACCCTTCTGCCAAGCGGATTATCAGGCGCTGGCATAAAAATAAGGTAAATATTGCTGCCTGACACGGTAAGCCGGGCGTTTTACCAATAAAATCAAAATTTCTGTTTTATTGCTGTAGATCACAATCGGTATTTTCAGTAGGTTATAAAAAGTTTGTTACTGTTTTATTTTTTCAGACATATGTTGGGGGGCGCGTTCATCCGCCTTTGCGACGGTCGCTTGTAAGAAAAGTAAACCATCATCAAAAACCGATGGAAGGGAAAACTATGCGTATTGGTGTACCAAAAGAGAGACTCGCCCAGGAAACCCGGGCCGCCGCCACGCCGAAAACGGTGGAGCAGCTGCTTAAGCTTGGGTTCAGCGTCGCGGTAGAAAGCGGTGCCGGTAAGTTGGCCAGTTTCGACGATGAAGCCTTCGTTCAGGCTGGAGCGGAGATCGTGAGCGGTGATGACGTATGGCAGTCTGACGTCATTCTGAAAGTGAACGCGCCCGATGACGATGAAATCCTGCTGCTTAATCCCGGCACGACGCTTATCAGCTTTATCTGGCCGGCGCAAAACCCGCAGCTGATGGAAAAACTGGCGGCGCGCAACATCAACGTGATGGCGATGGATTCGGTGCCGCGTATTTCGCGCGCGCAGTCGCTGGATGCGTTAAGTTCGATGGCTAACATCGCCGGCTACCGCGCGATCGTGGAAGCCGCCCACGAGTTTGGCCGCTTCTTCACCGGGCAGATCACCGCGGCAGGTAAGGTTCCGCCCGCGAAGGTGATGGTGATCGGCGCCGGGGTTGCTGGTCTGGCGGCCATCGGCGCGGCCAACAGCCTCGGGGCAATCGTCCGCGCGTTTGATACCCGTCCGGAAGTGAAAGAACAGGTGCAGAGTATGGGCGCCGAGTTCCTTGAGCTGGATTTTAAAGAGGAAGCGGGCAGCGGCGACGGCTATGCCAAAGTCATGTCTGAAGCCTTTATTAAAGCCGAGATGGCGCTCTTTGCCGCCCAGGCGAAAGATGTCGACATCATCGTCACCACCGCGCTGATTCCGGGTAAACCGGCGCCGAAGCTGATTACCCGCGAAATGGTCGACTCCATGAAGCCCGGCAGCGTGGTGGTTGATCTGGCGTCGCAAAACGGCGGCAACTGTGAATACACCGTGCCGGGTCAGGTAGTCACCACCGCCAACGGCGTGAAGATTATCGGTTATACCGATCTCCCTGGCCGTCTGCCAACGCAGTCTTCGCAGCTGTACGGTACCAATCTGGTCAACCTGCTCAAGCTGCTGTGCAAAGAGAAAGACGGCAATGTCGTTATCGATTTTGATGATGTCGTTATCCGCGGCGTTACCGTGGTTCGCGAAGGTGAAATCACCTGGCCCGCGCCACCCATTCAGGTATCTGCTCAGCCGCAGGCGGCAGCGAAAAAGGTTGAAGCGCCAAAAGCTGAAGCGAAACCGAGCTCGCCGCTGCGCAAGTATGCGCTGATGGCGCTGGCGATTATTCTGTTTGGCTGGCTGGCCAGCGTGGCGCCAAAAGAGTTCCTCGGCCACTTTACCGTCTTTGCGCTCTCCTGCGTGGTCGGTTACTACGTCGTCTGGAACGTATCCCACGCGCTGCATACGCCGCTGATGTCGGTCACTAACGCCATTTCCGGCATTATTGTGGTCGGGGCATTGTTACAGATAGGCCACGGCGGCTGGGTCAGCTTCCTGAGCTTTATCGCGGTGCTGATCGCCAGCATTAATATTTTTGGTGGTTTCACCGTCACTCAGCGCATGCTGAAAATGTTCCGCAAAGGATAAGGGGTAACAAATGTCTGGTGGATTAGTTACAGCTGCATACATTGTTGCCGCGATTCTATTTATTTTTAGCCTGGCGGGGCTTTCCAAACACGAAACCTCGCAACAGGGCAACTACTACGGTATTGCCGGGATGGCGATTGCCCTGGTGGCGACCATTCTGGGGCCGGACAGCAGCAACGTCGCGTGGATCCTGCTGGCGATGGTTATCGGCGGCGCTATCGGTATTCGTCTGGCGAAGAAAGTTGAAATGACCGAAATGCCGGAGCTGGTGGCGATTCTGCACAGCTTCGTGGGCCTGGCGGCGGTGCTGGTAGGCTTTAACAGCTATCTGCAGCATGAAACAGGGATGGAACAGATTCTGGTCAATATTCATCTGACCGAAGTGTTCCTCGGCATCTTCATCGGTGCGGTGACCTTCACCGGCTCCGTCGTGGCGTTTGGCAAACTGTGCGGCAAGATGTCTTCAAAACCGCTGATGCTGCCGAACCGTCATAAGCTGAACCTGGCGGCGCTGGTGGTTTCTTTCCTGCTGCTGATCGTTTTCGTACGTACCGACAGCATCGGCATGCAGGTACTGTGCCTGCTGGTGATGACCGTTATCGCCCTGGCGTTTGGCTGGCACCTGGTGGCCTCCATCGGCGGCGCGGATATGCCGGTCGTGGTGTCAATGCTGAACTCCTACTCCGGTTGGGCGGCGGCAGCAGCGGGCTTTATGCTCAGCAACGACCTGCTTATCGTAACTGGCGCGCTGGTAGGTTCTTCCGGTGCGATTCTGTCGTACATCATGTGTAAGGCGATGAACCGTTCGTTCTTCAGCGTGATTGCCGGTGGCTTTGGTTCTGACGGCACGGCCTCCACGGCGGATGAAGAAGTGGGCGAGCACCGTGAAATCAGCGCCGAAGAAACCGCAGAGATGCTGAAAGGTTCGCAGTCGGTGATCATCACCCCGGGCTACGGCATGGCGGTGGCGCAGGCCCAGTATCCGGTCGCGGAAATCACCGAGCGACTGCGCGCGCGCGGAATCAAAGTGCGTTTCGGTATTCACCCGGTTGCCGGGCGTCTGCCGGGCCATATGAACGTACTGCTGGCGGAAGCGAAAGTCCCGTATGACATCGTGCTGGAGATGGATGAGATCAACGATGATTTCTCCGATACCGACACCGTGCTGGTGATCGGCGCTAACGACACCGTTAACCCGGCCGCGCAGGACGATCCGGGCAGCCCGATCGCCGGTATGCCGGTGCTGGAAGTGTGGAAAGCGCAGAATGTGATTGTATTTAAGCGTTCGATGAACACTGGCTACGCCGGCGTACAGAACCCGCTGTTCTTTAAAGAGAACACCCACATGCTGTTTGGCGATGCCAAAGCCAGCGTCGATGCGATTCTGAAAGCACTGTAGAGCCTGGTCTTTTAAAACCTGTGCTTCTTAAGCCGTCTCCTGTGAGACGGCTTTTTTATATAGGTTATCAAGTGATTATTTGCTCATAAAATAATCAGGCGAGAGTGTTATAATAGGCCTGTTTTTCACTCAAACTGAGGATATTATGGATACCGAGTTAACCCCCACGCAACTGGCCATCGAATTTCTGCGCCGTGACCCCGCTGCTTTAACCCCCGCGCAGTATCTGAAAAAGCTGAAACTACTGGAACTTGAGTTTGCTGACTTAATGGCGCTTTCGTCCATGGAGCTGAAAGAAGAGATCGATCACGCCTGGCGTTTAGGTATCCACTAACGTTTTCGTTACCGATAAAGCGATAGAAGATAAGGGCCGGGCGGCCCTTTATTTTGTTTATAAAATGCAAAAAAATCCCCCGCGCGGGCGGGGGATGAAGTTTTTTACTCTTACTGAAGGCGAGTGACTAATCGTCTTCTTCGTCGTCCAGCTCAACCGGCGTCTGGTATTGATCCGGCTTCAGCGCCAGCAGGTCGCAGCGCAGGTGGTCAATCACCTGCTCGGCGGTATTGCCGAGGAAGGCCGCCGATAGGCCGGTACGACCCACGGTGCCCAGCACCACGATGCCCGCCTGCAGATGTTCAGACAGATCGGGGATCACCTCTTCAGGAAGACCTTTTTCAACGTGGGTGCGGCCTTCATCGATGCCGAATTTCTGCCGCAGCGCTTTCATGGCCAGCAAATGCTGACCGCGAATGGCGTCGTTATAAACGCTGGGGTCAAAATCAGGGAGCTCAATCGCGATATTGATGGGCGTGACGGGATAGGCGCCCACCAGATGGACCTCGGTATGGTTAACCTGTTCCGCCAGCTCAATCGCTTCGCGTACCAGCTTTTCATTGAGCGCGTTGTGGTAGTTCTCTTCGCTGGCGAGATTGACCGCCACCAGCGCTTTACCCCCTTCCGGCCACGGCTGATCTTTGACCATCCATACCGGGCACGGGCATTTGCGCAGCAGGTGCCAGTCCGTTGGGGTGAAAATCACCGCTTCCAGCTTGTCGTGCTGGTGCGCCATTTTCAGCACTAAATCATGCTTGTCGCTAATGATTTCCTGGATAATGGCTTCGAAGGGACGATTGTGCCACACCACTTTGATATCAATGGGCACGCCGGATTCAATATAAAATTTTGCCTGCTCGCGGATCCAGGCGGTACGCTGGCCGATGACGCCCTGGCGCATGGCCGTGCGTTCGTCAGGAGACAGCAGGGTGGTCATTTCATAAGAAAAATCATAGATCGGCAAAAAGGCTTTGATGCGTCCACCAATCCGTTGGTGCAGATACACCGCGCGCCGCAATGCAGGCTGGTCGTCCTGATTGGGGTCGATTACTACCAGCATGTTCTGATACTTCGCCATACAGGGTCTCCTTACAACTGTAACTACAGTTTGTCCTTAAAAAGATAACCTATATGGATGAAATGAAACAGGGGAGGAGCCTGGCCAGATCAACAAATTAGAAAAAAATTCGCGATCCGGCCGGATACAGAGGGACTATCAGGCGACGTTGCGGGCCTGGCCAGCAAGCTGCGCCAGCAGGTCGCTGTTTTCAATGGTGATATATTTACCTTTAACCGCCAGCATACCGCTTTTCTGGAAACGCCCCAGCAGGCGGCTGATGGTTTCCACCGTCAGGCCCAGATAGTTGCCGATATCGCCACGGGTCATGGTGAGGCGGAACTCACGCGGAGAGAAGCCGCGCTGCGCAAAACGGCGGGACAGGTTGTAGATAAAGGCCGCCAGGCGCTCCTCTGCGTTCTTTTTGGAAAGCAGCAGGATCATATCCTGATCGCCTTTAATCTCGCCGCTCATCAGACGCATCATCTGCTGACGCAGATTCGGCATCTTACCGGAGAGATCGTCCAGCGTTTCAAAAGGAATCTCGCAGACCATTGAGGTTTCCAGCGCCTGGGCAAAGCTTGGGTGGTGGCCGGTGCCGATGGCGTCAAAGCCGACCAGATCGCCCGCCAGATGAAAACCGGTGATTTGCTCATCGCCCTGTTCGGTGATGGTGTAGCTTTTAATGGTGCCAGAACGAATTGCATACAGCGATTTCAGCTCATCACCGGCTTTGAACAAGGTTTGTCCTTTCTGGATAGGCTTTTTCCGCTCGATAATGTTATCAAGCTGATCAAGCTCATGCTCGTTCAGAGTAAAAGGGATGCAAAGCTGGCTAATGCTGCAATCCTGGCAATGGATTGCACAACCGCCAGACTGAATGCGTCGTATAATTCGCTTTTCCGGGATCATAAGTCTGCTCAGGCTTTAATTGATATTGGTCAATTTTAACATCTTTTTGGTGAGCAGGTAAGTCTCGAACCCCTGAAACACGTAATATTAAAAGGGTAAATCAGTTACCTGATTTATCCAATTGATTATAATAGGTTTATCTGGCGAGAAATGATTGTAAAATTACCGGAAGATTCCAAAAAAGGCACTTACAGTCAAAGGAGCAGATAGCCTTCGTGGCGCAACAGCCACTCTTTACGCTGCACGCCGCCGGCATAACCGGTCATGGTACCGTTACGCCCGATCACGCGATGGCAGGGCACCACAATACTGACCGGATTTGAACCGTTGGCGGCACCCACGGCGCGCGCGGCGCCCGGTCGCCCCAGCGTCTCCGCGAGCTGACCGTAGTGCATGACCTGGCCGCAGGGGATGGTGCGCAGCGCTTGCCAGACCTGCCGCTGAAACGGCGTGCCGCCGGTGGCGGTTGGTAAGGTGTCGATAATGGCGAGATCCCCGGCGAAGTAATCGCTGAGCTTACTGCTCAGCCCTCCCGGGTTACTGGAATCAACGCGTTCGTAGCCTTCACTCCGATAATGGATATCCAGCAGTTGCTCCATGCGGTCGCGGTGCTGATCCCACTCAACGGCCCGCAGGTTGAACTGCTCATCACAAATTACCCACAGCGGCCCCAGCGGGGTGTCAATTTTATCCTGCAACAGCGTCAGCATCGGTAATCCTTCATCGCGGTTATATTGGCAGGGCATCACCATACCACGACGCGAGGTTAGCAAACTATACCCCGAAAAGGTCAACAAACCGGGCCAGCATGGACTATTAATTATGGAGTGGGGTAGCGATGTTTATTTTTGTATTCACTCGCAGGCGCGGCGGCAAAGCGATTTTGCTACCTTCAACCGGCGGCGAATTCAGCGGTAAGCATCCGACGCCGCAGATAAACAGACTGGCTTTTCTTGAGTCAATGATTTCCCGGCGTTGCTGTGCGGGTTCTTACCAACAAAGGTGGTGATATGCAATATATGATGACTGGCGTTGTAATCGTGATTATCAGCGGCTTAGTGATTCATCTGGTCTCTTTGGCGATTGAAGGGTTGTATAAAAAGATCAGTAACCGAACGACATGGCGTTAACGGTTTCATGGCCTTCCCTGGCCGGTGGCGACATTATGGTAATCGTGGATAAATACCCGGCCCGATAGGCAGCCCCACCAGATACCAGCCCACCAGCAACAGTAGCCAGACGGCCAGGAATATTAACGGATAAGGCAAGACCAGCGAGTAGTAGGTTCCCAGTTTAGCCTCGGGCCGGTAGCGCTGTAAGAAGCCGAGAAACAGCGGCACAAACGGCGATACCGGCGCCAGCGGCAGCACCGATGAATCGGCGATACGGAACAGAATCTGCGCAAATGCCGGGTGAAAGCCCAGCAGCATAAACATCGGCACGAAAATCGGCGCCAGAATCGACCAGATTGCCGAGCCGCTGGCGATAAACATGCACAAAAAGGCGGATAGCAGCGCGAGGCCGACAAACGCCGGTACGCCGTTCATTCCCGCGCTCTCCAGCAGATCCGTCAAGCCGACGGCCATAAATTTCCCCATGTTGCTCCAGTTAAACATGGCGACGAACTGGGCCAGCGGGAAGACCATCACGATAAAGCCTGCCATCTCCTTCATCGGCTCAATCATCAGCTGCGGCAGATCGGCCTGACGGCGAATTTTGCCGGTGGCAATGCCGTAAGCCAGTGAAACGACAAAGAAGAAAAAGATAATGAGCGGGACGATCCCTTTTATAAACGGCGAAGGCATCACGGTATGCTTGATGGGATCGCGCAGGATACCGTTTTCCGGTATGACCATCAGCGCGATAACCGCCACGAATAACAGCGCGGCCACACCGGCCACGCGCAGGCCGAAGCGCTGTTCAGCCGTCAACGTCTGCAGCGTTTCATCGCTGCCGCCTTGCCACTGACCTAATCGCGGTTCCACCAGTTTATCGGTAATCAATCCGCCAACCAGCGTGAGAACGATCACCGAGGTTGCCATAAAATACCAGTTATCAATCACGCTGACGTGGAGCGAGGCGTCAAGGGTTTTGGCTGCTTCGGTGCTGATGCCGGAGAGCAGGACATCGGTGGTGACGATGAGCAGATTGGCCGTGAAGCCGCAGCCGACGCCGGCGATGGCCGCCAGCAGCCCGGCAACCGGGTGGCGGCCGACGGCGAGAAACATCAGGGCGCCCAGCGGCGGCATAATCACCAGCGCGGCATCGGAGGAGATGTGGCTGAAGAAGGCGATAAACAGCACCATATAGCTGGCGTAACGGGCGCTAACGTGCGATGACATTTTCACCATCAGCGAAGGCAGCAGGCCCACGCGTTCCGCAAATCCGGCCCCCAGCACCAGCGCCAGAATGGCCCCCAGCGGCGCGAAACCGCTGAAGTTCTTAATGACGTTCGGCAAAAACCAGTGCAACCCTTCGACGCTAAGCAAATTTTTCACCACCACTCGCGAGCCGTCGGTGGGGTTCTGTACGCCAACGTTCAGCGCCGACAGGATGGCGGTGGCGACCATCAACGCCACAATCAGGTAGATAAACAGTAAAAACGGATGCGGGACCTTGTTACCTATTTTTTCAACCCAGCCATAGAGCTTACCGCTGGGGGAAGGCGAGGGTATGGATGACATACTCATGGGCGTTCCTCAGTTGTCGTTGTTGTGTTGGTTGTCTCTTGACCCCAGGGCGTGTCAGCCATTTTTTTTTGGCGATGACCGCGTTGCTGTACTCCGTCCAAAGGGCTTTTATTATTTTAAAATCGAAGGCTTGACGTCCTGCGGGATGGGGCACCGGTAGGGCCTTTCGGCTAAGACCTGCGCCAGTTCCCGCCGGCTGACTGTCAGTAACGGTCTGTCGCTGAACAAACGAATGGCCGTTGCCGCCAGTATTTTCCCGGCCAGAAGCATCCCTTTGTGAGCGATGGAGGTTCTGCCCTGGCTCACCAGTTGCCAGCTATGCAGCGGCGTCCCGACGGCAAAGCAGGGGCTGAAGCATTGGGCTACGGGAGCTTTCCAGCTTACGTCGCCGACGTCGGTAGAGCCCGCAAGGATGTTATCGGTAGCCGACCAGGGCGCCACTTCATCGATCAGGATCGTCTCGCGGTGGCGGCGGGCGAACGCTTTCCCTTCTTCGTCACCGGTGCCGGCAATGTTTTTCAGGCTGTTATTGATATCGTTCGCGCTCAGGGTGGCGCGAATTTCGGCGGCGAAAGCCCGCTCTTCCTCGCTCCAGTGCGGCGTGCCGTAATGGCATACCGCCTGATACATCGCCGCTTCCAGCGTGCGGTTGGGGAGATAGCTGGAACAGGCCTTTTCGAAGCGGCAGCTAACGCTGGTCTCGGTCATCAACGCGGCGCCCTGGGCGATTTTTTCGATCCGGGCGAAGATTTGCTGGGCGTCGGCCATTTCCGGGGCGCGAATGAGATACAGCACTTCCGCCTGCGCCTGGACAACGTTAGGAGAGACGCCGCCGGTATCGGTGATGGCGTAGTGCACCCGCGCCTTTTCGATAATATGTTCGTTAAGGAAGTTGCTGCCGGTGGTCATCAGCGTCACGGCATCCAGCGCGCTGCGGCCCAAATGCGGCGAGTTCGCCGCGTGCGCCGCGGTGCCGGTAAACCGCCATGCCGCCTGAATGTTGGCAAGGGTGCTGGTGCTGAACATCCCGGCCCAGGCTTCCGGGTGCCAGGTCAGGGCGGCATCGACGTCGTCGAATAATCCCTCGCGAACCATAAAGGTCTTGCCGGAGCCGCCTTCCTCACCGGGACAACCGTAGAAGCGCAGGGTGCCGGTGCCGCCGTGCTGCTGCAGCCAGTTCCTGGCGGCGACCGCGGCGGCGAACGCCGCCGTACCGAGCAGATTATGCCCGCACCCGTGGCCGTTTTCCCCCGGCGTTGGAGACGCGGGCGCTGCGCAGTGAGCCTGCTGGCTGAGCCCCGCCAGGGCGTCAAATTCGCCGAGCAGGGCAATCACCGGCTGGCCTGCGCCGAAGCTGGCGATAAAGGCGTTGGGGATCCCGCCGGCATTGCGGGTCAATTGAAAACCTTCCGCTTCCAGCGCATCGGCCAAACGCGCGGCGGACCAGAACTCCTGGAAGCGGGTTTCCGGATGATCCCAGATATCATCGGCAATGGCGCAAAAATCGTTGCGCCGCCCCTCAATAACGTCATCGACAAATTGATAAACCTGTTCCATTACACACCTCGCTGCCAGGGAAAGTTCAGGGCGATGCGCGCTAACGTGGCGACGGCCTGGGTCATCACGCTTTCGTCGAAATCGAATTTTTCGTTGTGGTGGCCGGCGCTCAGTTCGGTGCCGAAAATCATGTATGAAGCGAGACCGCCGCGTTCCTGGACCCGGGCCATCATCAGGGTGGCATCCTCGGAGCCCGCCGGGGCAGCGATACGATCGACGGCCTGTTTAACGCCTGGGACCTGGGCCGTCTGCTGGCGCAGATAGTCCACCCACGCCGGCGACGGGGCGCTGGAGGTGGCTGCGCCCATCAGGTGCAGCTGGTAGCTGGCTTCATACATCGTCACCGCGCCGGCGATCGCCTGTTTGGCCCGCTCAAAGACGTACTGGTTAATAGCGTCGGTTTCGCCCCGGGTTTCGACTTTTAATAGCGCGGAGGAGGGAACCACGTTACGCCCGGTACCGGCCTGCATGACGCCGACGTTAACCCTTGACACCCCGGCGCTGTGCGGCGCGATGGCATGCAGGGCAAGGGCGGCCTGGGCCGCTGCCAGCAGCGCATTACGTCCATCTTCAGGTTTACCGCCAGCGTGGGCGGCGACGCCGCTGAACTGCACATCGAATTTGGTGGTGGCCATAAAGTTATCGCCACCGCAAACGACGGTGCCGGCAGGGACGCCGGTACCGATATGAATGGCGGTGAAGTAGTCCACGTCATCAAGTACGCCCGCAGCCACCATGGCGCGCGCGCCGCGGGTACCTTCTTCAGCCGGCTGGAAAATCAGCTTGATCGTCCCGTTGAGCTGCACGGCATATTCCTTGAGCACGTGCGCCAGCCCCAGGCCGATTGCGGTATGACCGTCGTGGCCGCAGGCATGCATCATGCCTTCGTTGCAGGAGGCAAAACGATCGCGATGCGGACGGTGGCTATCGTCATGCTGCTCGTTGAGATCGAGCGCATCCATATCGACGCGAAACGCCAGCGTCGGCCCCGCCCGCCCGGTGTCGAGCGTCGCCACTACCCCGGCGAAGCCCCCTTCAAACGCCGGCAGCCAGCGCTCCGGCGCACCCTGCGCGCGGGCGCGCTGGAACGCCTGCGCCAGGGTCTCTTCATCAGGCAGGCCCATACGGCTATCGGCATCGATAACGTCGCGACCCAGCGCCAGTTGATAACCCAGATCGTCAAGTATCTCCGCCACTTTGCTGGCGGTGCGGAACTCCAGCCAGCCGGATTCCGCATGCAGGTGAAAATCGCGACGCCATTCGGTCATTTTTGGCGCCAGCTGGTTGATGAAATCATAAAGTTGCGGCATAACCTTTCCTGTCATAATCAAAAACTGTGATGGTGTTCACGAAGTGATAGCTTTTGCTTATCACTGCCGTATTTCATGCGCTCTCATCCTTAACCTGCCACAGCACGATCGATTACAGTAGATGTCATTTTCTTCTGTCTGATAAACACTGGTTATCACTTGCGATATGTCATTTCAGATCAAATTTCATCACATTCGCGCCTTCGTTGAGGTTGCGCGTGAAGGGAGCATTCGTGGCGCCAGCCGGGCGTTGGCGATTTCGCAGCCGGCGTTGACCAAAGCGATCAAAGAGCTGGAAGAGGGCCTCTCCGCGCAGCTGTTTGTGCGCCGTAGCCAGGGGGTGGCGCTGACTGAAAACGGCGAAAGCTTTTATCAACATGCGAGCCTGATCCTCGAAGAGCTGCGGGCGGCGCAGGATGAATTGCTGCAGCGTCAGGGCGAGCAGGCGGGGCAGATTAATATCGGTCTTGGCGCCAGCGTAGCGCGCTCGCTGATGCCGTCGGTCATTTGCCGCTTTCACCAGCAGCATCCGCTGGTGAAGGTGCGGATTATGGAAGGACAACTGCTGGCGATGATTAATGAACTGCGCCAGGGTGAGCTGGATTTCACCATCAATACTTACTATCCCGGCCCGTACGATCATGAATTCAGTTTTGAAAAGCTATTTGAGAAACCCTTCGCGGTATTCGCCCGCGCCGGTCACCCGGCGGCAAAAGCCACTTCACTGACGGCATTGCTCGATCGCCACTGGACGATGCCGACGCCGCGCGGCAGCTACTTCAAACAGCTGCAGGAGATGTTTAACCAGGCCGGACTGGCGCCAAAGGTGGATATCGTTTGCGAGACCTTCTCTTCGTGTATTAGCCTGGTGGTGAAAAGTGATTTTCTCAGCATTTTGCCGGTCGAACTTGGCAATGACCCGATGATGGCGGATAAGCTGGTGATGATCCCCATTCGCGAAGCGTTACCCAAAGCCACCTATTATCTGATTCAGCGCCGCGATACGCGGCAGACGCCCTTAACGGCGTCATTAATCACGCTGTTTCGTCGTCAAAGCCGTCAACTGTTTCCCTGATCGCGTCGACGCCCGATTTACCGGCGGAGGGTGTTAAACGCGTTGAGGGGTAAGCGCGAGGCGGCTATAGTAACTTCCCGGTTGTAGCTGGAGGAGCGCGCATGAACCTTGACGACAAATCCCTATTTCTTGGCGCCATGGAGGACGTTCAGCCTCTGAAACGTCATAACGACGTTCACTGGCATCCCGAGCGCAAGACCCGCGCCGTGCAGCGGGTTGACACCCTGCAGCTTGATAACTTCCTGACCACCGGCTATCTCGATATCGTGCCGCTGGCAACCGCCCTGGAATTCAAGCGCGAAGGCCTGCAAAGCGGCGTGCTGGAGAAACTCCGGCGCGGCAAGTACGGCCAGCAGGCAAGCCTCAATCTGCTGCGCCAGCCGGTCGAAAAGTGCCGACAAATGCTGTTTGCTTTTGTGGTTCAGGCGCGAAAGGAGGGGCTGCGCAATGTGCTGATCGTTCATGGCAAAGGGCGCGACGATAACGCCCACGCCAATATTATTCGCAGCTACCTGGCGCGCTGGCTGGTGGAACTCCCGGAAGTCCAGGCGTTCTGCGCAGCGTTACCGCACCACGGCGGCAGCGGCGCCTGCTACGTGGCGCTGCGTAAATCGGCGGAGGCTAAGCAGGAAAACTGGGAGCGCCACGCTAAACATAGCCGCTAGCGCATCAGCAGCGTCAGTTCCCGGGCTGCTTTTTGTAGCTCGGGTAACACCCGCGCCAGCATCTCTTGCGCGGAAACCTGTCCGGCATGCACGCCGACGTTAAGCGCCGCCTGAATCTGCCCCTGGGGATTAAACAGCGGCACCGCCAGCGAGCGCAGCCCCATCTCCAGCTCCTGATCGTTAAGCGCGTACCCCTGCTGATGGACGCGTTTAAGCTCGGCGCGCAGCTTCGCGACGGAATCGACGGTTTGCGGGGTATAGCGAATCATGGTGACCCGGCCCAGCATATCGTTCAGCTTCTCCTCCGGCTGATAGCTCAGCAGTACGCGCCCCATCGAGGTCGCCCAGGCGGGCAGACGGCTGCCGATATCGAGATCGATGGTCATAATGCGCGAGCTGGATGCGCGAGCGATATAAAGAATATCGTCGCCGTCGAGAGTGGCGATTGAGCAAGACTCATTGAGCATTTCGCTTAAATGCTTCAGCACCGGCTGCGCCGAGCGCGCCAGCGGCGTGGAGGCCAGCCACGCGTGGCCCAGCGCCAGAATTTTCGGCCGCAGCTGGAAATTTTTACCATCTTCGGCGTACACAAAGCCCAGTTTGCTCAGCGTATACAGGCAGCGGCGCACCGCCGCGCGCGGAATGCCGGTCTTTTGGCTGATTTGCGAAATAGAGAGCAGCGGGCGCTGCGGCGTAAACGCCTGGATCACCTCCAGCCCGCGCGCCAGCGAAGCCATAAAGTTCGGATCGCCCTTAAACGGATCGCTATCGCCCGTCAGTAAATCGTCTGGATGTTTCTCCATGCTCTTCTCCATATTTGCCGCCGATCACATTCTTTCGCTAAACATACATGATGTTCGATTATCGCACCATATTTCGATTATCGCCCTTGACCGACATCGTTAAGCGGGTCACATTTTGTGCGAACAACGAATAAAAGTGCGATTACCGCACATACAGGAGCGACCTGATGATTGATAAAAGCGTGTCGACGCTACGTGATGCCATCGCTGGGATCCACGACGGAGCGACCATAATGATTGGCGGTTTTGGCCCCGCCGGGCAGCCGACGTACCTGATAGATGCCCTGATAGAACAGGGGGCCCGCGATTTAACCATTATCAACAATAATGCGGGCAACGGCGAAGTTGGCCTGGCGGCGCTGCTGAAGGCCGGGCGGGTGCGCAAAATGATCTGCTCGTTCCCGCGTCAGGTCGACTCGCAGATTTTCGACGATCTCTATCGCCGCGGCAAAGTCGAGCTGGAGCTGGTTCCGCAGGGGAACCTCGCCGCGCGTATTCAGGCGGCAGGGGCTGGCCTCGGCGCGGTTTTCACTCCAACCGGCTACGGTACGCCGCTGGCGGAAGGGAAAGAGACTCGCGAGATCGACGGGCGTCACTATGTGCTCGAATATCCTATCAAGGCCGACTTTGCGTTGATCAAAGCCCATCAAGGCGACCGCTGGGGAAACCTGGTATACCGCAAGGCGGCGCGCAACTTCGGCCCGATTATGGCGACCGCCGCGAAAACCACTATCGTGGAAGTCTCGCAGCTGGTGCCCCTCGGTAGCCTTGACCCAGAGAGCATCATTACCCCGGGCATTTTTGTTCAGCGCGTCTTCTCCCTGGAAAACCTGATTGCCGCTAAAAGCGCCTGAGGACCCCATTATGCAAAAACTGACTCGCGATGAGATGGCCCAGCGCGTGGCTCGCGATATACCTGAAGGCGCTTACGTCAATCTGGGGATCGGCTTGCCTACCCGCATTGCTAACTATCTTCCCGCTGATAAAGAAATCTTTCTGCACAGCGAAAATGGCCTGCTGGGGATGGGGCCGAAACCGCTGCCGGGGGAAGAGGACCCGGAGCTGATTAACGCCGGAAAAGAGTATGTGACTTTGCTTGAGGGGGGCTGCTATTTCCACCACGGCGACTCCTTCGCCATGATGCGCGGCGGCCATCTCGATATCTGCGTGCTCGGCGCCTATCAGGTTTCCGCCAGCGGCGATCTGGCGAACTGGAGCACCGGCGCGCCCGACGCGATTCCGGCGGTTGGCGGGGCGATGGATCTGGCCATTGGCGCTCGTCAGGTCTTCGTGATGATGGATCACCTGACCCGCGACGGGGAATGCAAGCTGGTAGAGCACTGCACCTATCCGCTGACCGGCGTTGGCTGCGTCAGCCGGATTTACACCGACCTGGCGGTTATCGATATCAGCGAAAGCGGCCCGGTGGTGCGGGAAATCTTCAACGGCCTCTCTTTTGAGGAACTGCAGCGCATCACTCCGGTGGCGCTGACTTTTGCACAACTGGCGGAAAGCGCGTAAGGAACCTATGATGAATCAGGCATTTATCTGTGATGCGGTGCGCACGCCGTTCGGCCGCTTTGGCGGTACCCTGGCCACCCTGCGCGCCGACGATCTGGCGGCGCTGCCGCTGAAAGCGCTGCTGGAACGCAACCCGGGACTCGATCCGGCGCGTATTGATGATGTGATTTACGGCTGCGCCAACCAGGCGGGGGAAGATAACCGCAACGTCGCGCGTATGGCGCTGCTGCTGGCCGGACTGCCGGAAAGCGTACCGGGCAGTACCGTTAACCGCCTGTGCGGTTCCAGCCTTGATGCGATCGGCATCGCAGCGCGCGCGATTAAAAGCGGCGAAACTCAACTGATGATCGCCGGCGGCGTGGAGAGCATGTCGCGGGCGCCATTTGTGATGGGCAAGGCCGAAAGCGCCTTTAGCCGCACGATGCGGATGGAAGATACCACCATCGGCTGGCGCTTCATTAACCCGCAGATGAAAGCGCTGTACGGCGTGGATTCGATGCCGGAAACGGCGGAAAACGTGGCGGACGATTTCGCCATTTCGCGGACGGATCAGGATGCGTTTGCGCTGCGTAGCCAGCAGCGTACGGCGGCGGCGCAGGAGGCGGGGCGTTTTGCCGACGAGCTGATCGCCGTCTCGGTGCCGCAGCGCAAGGGCGAACCGCTGCTCTTTAGCCGCGATGAGCATCCGCGCAGCACCACGGCGGAAGCGCTGGCCAGGCTTCGCGGCGTGGTTCGCCCCGACGGTACGGTGACTGCGGGTAACGCCTCCGGGGTTAACGACGGCGCCTGTGCGCTGCTGCTCGCCAGCGAGCAGGCGCTGGCCGCCAATGATTTACAGCCGCTGGCGCGCGTAGTGGGCGTCGCGACGGCAGGCGTTGCGCCGCGAATTATGGGATTTGGCCCGGCGCCGGCGGTACGTAAGGTGCTGGCGCAAACCGGGCTAACGCTTGGGCAGATGGATGTCATTGAACTGAATGAAGCCTTTGCCGCTCAGGCGCTGGCGGTGACGCGCGATCTGGGCCTGCCCGACGATGCGGCGTACGTCAACCCTAACGGCGGCGCGATTGCCCTCGGGCATCCGCTGGGGGCTTCCGGCGGTCGTCTGGCAATGACCGCAGCGTATCAGCTGCGCCGTACCGGCGGGCGCTATGCGCTGTGCACCATGTGTATCGGCGTCGGTCAGGGGATCGCGCTGATTATTGAACGCGTTTAAGGAGCCACAATGAGTTTGTTGACCCCGATGATGCGCACCAGTCCGCTGACCGCCTGGTTCAGCGACGCGCAGCGGGTGCAGGGGATGCTGGATTTTGAAGCCGCGCTGGCGCGCGCCCAGGTCGAATGCGGCCTGGTGCCGCAGGCGGCCCTGACCCCGATTCTTGAGACTTGCCGGCACGAAAACATCGATTTTGCCGCGCTGGGGCAGGCCGCCGCCAGCGCGGGAAATCTGGCGATCCCGCTGGTTAAACAGCTGACCGCGCGGGTCAGGGAACGGGATGAAGCGGCGGCGCGCTACCTTCACTGGGGGGCGACCAGCCAGGACGCTATCGATACCGGCTTTATCCTGCAGCTGCGCGGGGCGCTGGCGGAAACGGAGTCCCTGCTGCAGCGTCTGCTCGACGCGTTGGCCAGCCAGGCACAGCGATATCAGGATACGGTGATGCCGGGCCGGACCTGGATGCAGCACGCGCTACCGGTGACCTTTGGCCTTAAGCTTGCCGGGACGCTGGATGCGCTGCTGCGCTGGCAGACGCGCCTGCGGGAGATGCGCTCGCGGGTGCTGGCCCTGCAGTTTGGCGGCGCGGCGGGTACCCTGGACTCCCTTAAAACCCAGGCGCCGCAGGTCGCCATCGCGCTGGCGAAAACCCTCGACCTGCAGCTGCCGGACACACCCTGGCACAGTCAGCGTGACCGGCTGCTGGAGGTGGGAGCGTGGTACGCGGGGGTCTGCGGCACGCTGGGTAAATTCGCCAATGATTTTTCGCTGCTGATGCAAACCGAAGTGGCGGAAGTGGCGGAGCCGGTCGCTGAAGGGCGCGGCGGGTCGTCCACCATGCCGCACAAACGCAATCCCATCGCCTGCGCCGCTATTTTGACCGCCGCCCAGCGTACGCCGGGGCTGGTGGCGACGCTATATACCGGGCAGATCCAGCAGCATGAGCGGGCGCTGGGCGGCTGGCAGGCGGAGTGGGAAACGCTGCCGGAGCTGATGACCCTCGTCGGCGGCGCGCTGGCGCAGAGCGAAGCGCTGGTGCGCGATATGCAGGTCTTCCCGCCTAAAATGCGCGCCGACCTGGAGATCACCCATGGCCTGATTATGGCGGAGGCCGTGACCCTGGCGCTGGCGGAGTTTATCGGCAAAGCCGATGCTCATCACCGCATTGAGGCGCTGTGTCGTCAGGCGCTGGATACGTCATGTTCGCTGCAGAGCGTACTGGAAAACGATCCGCAGGTCAGCGAACATCTCTCCGCCGACCGCTTAACCCAACTGCTGGATCCGACGACGGCGACCGGCAGCTCGGCACTCTTCGTGCGCCAGGTTGTGGCGCGCTATAAGGAACAACTTCATGAATGTTGATTATCAGATTGATGGGCCGCAAGACGCGCCGGTCATCGTGCTCTCCAACTCGCTGGGCACCACCCGGGCGATGTGGCAGCCGCAGCTTGAGGCGTTGACGCAGCATTTTCGCGTGCTGCGCTACGATACCCACGGTCATGGCGCCACGCGTAAAAACGGTAAAGTGACGCTGGCGCAGCTCGGCGAAGATGTGGTTGCGCTGCTCGATCATCTTAATATTGCCAAAGCCTGGTTTTGCGGAATTTCCATGGGCGGTCTGACCGGTCTGTGGCTGGGACGCTTTGCTCCGGAACGTTTTTACGGGCTGGTCGTCGCCAACACCGCCGCGCGTATTGGCGACCAGGCAAGCTGGCTGTCGCGCGCCCGCGCGGTGCGTCAGGAAGGTATGGAAGTGGTGGCCGCAGGCGCGGCGGATCGCTGGTTTACCCACGCGTTTCGTCAGAAGACGCCGGAAGTGGTGGCCGCGCTCTGTCACCAGTTGACCCATATCGATGCGGAAGGCTATGCGGCCTGCTGTGAAGCGCTGGCCGCCGCCGATCTGCGCGCTGAGGTCGGGCAGATCCCGATTCCGGTGCTGATTGTCGCCGGGGAAAGTGACCCTGTCACAACGGTGGCGGATGCCGATTTTCTGCATCAGCAGATCCCGGTCTCTGAAGTGGTTGTACTGGCGGCATCGCATCTATCGAATATCGAAGCGCCGAAAGCGTTTAGCTCGGCGCTGCTGGGTTTTGTTCAGGGGGAAAAGCATGGACGATAAGCAGCGTTATCAGCGGGGAATGGAGGTACGGCGCAAGGTGCTCGGCGATGCCCATGTCGATAAGACGCTGCAAAAGCTGACGCCGCTGAATGAAGAGTTCCAGGATTTCATTACCCGCTACGCCTGGGGAGAGACCTGGACCCGGCCGGGGCTCGATCACCATACTCGCAGCATGATCACCATCGCCATGCTGATCGCCCTGAACCGCGAAGCTGAGCTAAAAATGCACCTGCGCGCGGCGTTTAACAACGGCGTCACCCGCGATGAGCTAAAAGAGCTGATTATGCACTCCGCGCTCTACTGCGGCCTGCCCGCCGCCAACGCCACGATGCACCTGGCGCAGCAGGTATTTGATGAGATGGATGCTGTTTAGCCGCCACCCGGCAGGTTTGTCGCTCATCTCAGGCCGTCATGCGACGGCCTTCGACAGTGACCCGCCGCCAGGGGCGGTTAATATCACCCTCTTTGCTGTGAACAGCCCGCGCACTGCTTATTCTGGATCTGTTGGAAGAAGTCATTGCCTTTGTCATCCACGAGGATAAACGCCGGGAAGTTTTCCACTTCGATTTTCCAGATGGCTTCCATCCCCAGTTCAGGATAGGCCACGCACTCCAGGCTCTTGATGCTCTGCTGCGCCAGCACCGCCGCCGGGCCGCCGATGCTGCCGAGGTAAAAACCGCCGTGCTTATGGCAGGCGTCGGTGACCTGCTGGCTGCGGTTGCCTTTGGCCAGCATCACCATGCTTGCGCCGTGGGATTGCAGCAAATCGACGTAAGAGTCCATGCGGCCAGCGGTGGTGGGGCCAAGGGAGCCGGACGCATAGCCTTCCGGGGTTTTCGCCGGACCCGCGTAGTAGATCGGGTGATCTTTGACGTACTGCGGCAGTTCCTCACCGTTATCGATAAGTTCCTTCAGCTTCGCATGGGCGATATCGCGGGCCACAATAATGGTGCCGTTGAGGGTCAGACGCGTCGAGACCGGGTGGGCGGAAAGCTGGGCCAGAATCTCGCTCATCGGCTGATTAAGATTGATGCTGACGACCCTGCCTTCACCCTGCTGGCGCAGGTGTTCAGGGATATACTGTCCCGGGTTGCTCTCCAGTTTCTCAATCCAGATACCGTGGCGGTTGATTTTGGCTTTGATATTGCGATCCGCCGAGCAGGAGACGCCCATGCCCACCGGGCACGACGCGCCGTGGCGCGGCAGGCGGATGACGCGGATATCGTGCGCGAAGTATTTGCCGCCGAACTGCGCCCCAAGACCGAGGTTTTGCGCCTCCGCCAGCAGTTCCTGCTCCAGCTGAATATCGCGGAAGGCCTGACCGTGCTCGTTACCTTCGGTCGGCAGTTCGTCGTAATAGTGGGTAGAGGCCAGCTTAACCGTTTTCAGGGTGGACTCCGCCGAAGTGCCGCCAATGACGAACGCGATATGGTACGGCGGGCAGGCGGCGGTTCCCAGGGTGCGCATCTTCTCGACGAGGTAGTTTTTCAGCTTCGCCGGCGTAATTAATGCTTTGGTTTCCTGGTACAGATAGGTTTTATTCGCCGAGCCGCCGCCCTTGGCGATGCAGAGGAATTTGTACTCCTCGCCGTCGGTAGCGTAGAGGTCGATTTGCGCAGGCAGGTTAGTGCCGGTGTTGACCTCTTTATACATATCCAGCGGCGCATTCTGCGAATAGCGCAGGTTGTCCTCGGTATAGGTGTTATAGACGCCGCGGGCGAGGGCCGCTTCATCGCCGCCGCCGGTCCACACGCGCTGGCCTTTCTTGCCCATAATAATCGCCGTGCCGGTATCCTGGCAGGTGGGCAGCACGCCTTTGGCGGCGATGTCAGAGTTGCGCAGGAACTGCAGCGCCACATACTTATCGTTATCGCTGGCTTCAGGGTCGAGAAGGATCTGCGCGACCTGTTTCTGGTGGGACACGCGCAGCATAAACGCCGCATCGTGGAAAGCCTGCTGCGCCAGCAGGGTAAGGGCCTGAGGGTCTACTTTGAGGATCTCCTGGCCTTCGAATTCGGCGATGGAGACGTGCTCTTTGCTTAGCAGATAGTATTCAGTCTTATCTTTTGCCAGCGGAAACGCTTCCTGATAGACAAACGGTTTAGTCGACATTGCTTTGCTCCCTAAGAGTAAAACCGCCGGGGTTCAGCCCGACGGTTATGAATCAGAACATCATGGACATCCACGGATAGCCAATCAGCAGCAGGGCGGCCAGGAAGATGGCGCCGAAAATCGTGCCGAGACGCCAGTAGTCTTTGGTCGGCAGATAGCCGCTGCCGTAGTAAATTGGGCTGGGGCCGGTGCCGTAAGGGGTGATGATCCCCATCACGCCGAGCGAAGTCACCATCAGCAGCACGAAGACCTGCATATTCATCCCCGGAATGGTGGAGGCGATAGTCAGCATCGCCGGCAGCAGTGCGGTGGTGTGCGCGGTGGTGCTGGCAAACAGATAATGCAGCAGATAGAACGCCAGCAGCAGGACGACGGTCGCGACGCCCGGGGAGATGCCGCTCATCAGCGCGCCGCCCTCTTTACCCAGCCAGGCGATAAAACCGGTGGAGGAGAGGCCGTCGGCCAGCGCCACCAGAGTGGCGAACCAGGCAAAGGTATTCCACGCCGCTTTGTTGCTGGTGATATCGTTCCACGAGAGCACGCCGGTCCACAGCATCAGCACGATAACCAGCAGGGCGGCCAGCGCTGGTTCAATCCATTCGGCGGCGAAGATCCACATCATCAGCGCGAAGCAGACGAAGACCAGCAGCAGGATTTCATTGCGCGACAGGCGGCCCAGTTTTTCCAGCTCGCGGGCGGCCCACAGCGGCACTTCATCGTTGACCTTTACTTCCGGCGGGTAGAACCAGTAGGCCAGCAGCGGCATCGTCAGAATCAGCAGGATACCCAGCGGCAGGAAGGCGATAAACCAGGTGCCCCAGGAGATATTAATGCCGACGATGCTTTTCACCAGCGCCAGCGCCAGCAGGTTCGGCGCGAGCGCAGAGAGAAACATCGAACTGGTGATACAGGCGGCGGTGATCGCCACCCACATCAGGTAGGAGCCGATGCGGCGCGCGCTTGGGTCGTTAGGTTTAGAGCCGTACAGCGGCGGCAGGTTAGCGATAATCGGGTAGATGGTCCCGCCGCTGCGCGCGGTATTGGACGGCGTGAACGGCGCCAGCAGCAGGTCGGCGAAGGTAATGGCGTAGCCCAGCGTCAGGCTGCGGCGGCCGAGATATTTCACCAGAATCAGCGCCAGACGGCGGCCAAACTGGGTTTTATCGTAGCCGGCGGCAAACATGAAAGCACCGAAGATAAGCCATACGGTGGAGTTACCGAAACCGCTCACCGCCCATTTGAAGGAGGCGCCGGCAAGCTTAAAGTTCGGCGCGGCCAGCTGTTCAGGGCTAAAGAGTAGCCATTGGCTGCACAGGGCGATGACCACGACGCCGGTAATACCAATCACCGCGCCGGGCAGCGGTTCGAAGATCAGACCGACGATCACGCCGACGAAAATGGCAAAGTAGTGCCAGGCGTAAGGGGGGAGCCCTTCAGGCACCGGGACGAATAAGAGTAAAACGGCAACGATAATGGGCATCGCCATCATCAGCAGACGTTTATAAGCAGCATTTTTTGCTGCACCGGCAGGCGGTATGGTTGTCTTTTTCTCTTTCATAATGAGTATCTGCAAGTAGTTAAAAATAAGGTTTTGTCACCGGTTAACCGTCCGATTTCTTTAGTTTCGAAAGTTTCTTTAATTATTAATTGTCGGTTGTGGTTATTGCGCTGACCGTTATTTAACGCAGTTTACTGAGCGCTAAATTAAAATATTTGGTTATTTATATATTGCGCTTTCATGCGCCGTTGCAATTGATTGAGATCAAGAAAATCGGGTTATCAGACACTTTTTTATTATTGCGGATAACCCTGTTTAGTGAGGTGTTAATTTGTATGAAATATGGCTAAATGTTAAATTTTAATTGATTTTCATAATGAGTTTTAATTTTATCTATTTGAATTCTAATATTTTTATTTCCTTTTGCTTGAACTGGATGTGTTAACAATGGTTTCCGGTTTGTTATCGTTTATCTCGGTTGTGTGAATAAAATATTTTTAATTAATAATACAAAGGAGGTAGTGATGTTATTGCTGGTATTAAATAGTTTTTTAACTAACGTAATTACTTTGGTAACTAAAAATAGCGTTATATTATTGGCATGACTTAAGGGATTACTAAATACAAGTATAAATAATTCCGTCACCCAATTCTGAATTTTCAATATTTAAAATCTGGAGCGTCATGATGACCAGTAACCAACGAATTTTACACCCTTTTACTTTACCGAACGGCACCGAGCTAAAAAACCGCCTGTTGATGGCGCCGATGACCACCTGCACCGGTTATTTTGACGGTACCGTGACCAGTGAACTGGTGGAGTACTACCGCGCTCGCGCCGGCAGCATCGGCGCCATTATCGTTGAATGCTGCTTTATCGATGATTACGGTCTGGCGTTCCCCGGCGCTATCGGTATCGATAATGATGAGAAAGTGGCCGGTCTGGCGAAAATCGCCGCGGCGATCAAGGCCGAAGGCTCAAAAGCGATTCTGCAGATCTACCACGGCGGCCGGATGGTCGACCCGCAGCTTATCGGCGGACGCCAGCCGGTCGCCCCGAGCGCAATTGCCGCGCCGCGCGATGGCGCAGCCACGCCGCGTGCTCTGAGCGGGGAAGAAGTTGAAGGTATGATCGCGAAGTTTGGCGAAGGCGTACGCCGCGCCATTCAGGCCGGTTTTGACGGCGTCGAAATTCACGGCGCGAACACCTATCTGATCCAGCAGTTTTATTCACCAAACTCTAACCAGCGCGACGACGAGTGGGGCGGCAGCCGCGATAATCGCGCCAGGTTCCCGCTGGCGGTGCTCGACATCACCCACAAAATGGCCCGCCAGTACGCCGACGACGCCTTTATTATCGGCTACCGTTTCTCCCCGGAAGAGATGGAAGTCCCCGGCATCCGTTTTGCTGACACCATGTACCTGCTGGAAAAACTGGCCGCCCGCGGCGTGGACTATCTCCACTTCTCGGTTGGCGCCACGCTGCGCCCCTCTATCGTGGATACCAGCGATCCCACGCCGCTGATTGAAAAATACTGCGCCATGCGCTCTGAAACCCTGGCGCAAGTGCCGGTGATGGGCGTGGGCGGCGTGGTTAACGCGGCCGATGCCGGGCAGGGGCTGGATCACGGCTACGACCTGATGGCGGTGGGCCGCGCCTGTATCGCGTATCCTGACTGGACCGCGCGCATTGCCGCCGGCGAAGAGCTGGAACTATTTATTGACAGCACCCAGCGCGAAGCGCTGAACATTCCGGAACCGCTGTGGCGCTTCTCGCTGGTGGAGGCGATGATCCGCGACATGAGCATGGGCGACGCCAAATTCAAACCGGGGATGTTTGTCGAAACCGTTCAGGACGACGCCAACGAACTGGTGATCAACGTCAGCCTGGAAAACGACCGCATCGCCGATATCGCCCTGGCGGCGAGCCCGGTACAGACCATCGAGTTCACCACCAGCTTTGAAGAGATCCGCGAGCGGATCCTCAGCGCCAACACCCCGCATGTGGATGCGATTTCCGGCGCGACCAGCCAGAGCGAAGCGGTGAAAAAGGCGGTTTCCAAAGCGATGCTGAAGTCCAGTAAAGCGCTGGCCGCCGAAGAGGGCGCGGGCAATGCGGCGCCGAAAAGCTACGATGTGGTGGTGGTCGGCAGCGGCGGAGCCGGTTTGGCGGCGGCGATCCAGGCGCACGATGAAGGCGCGAGCGTTCTGATCGTTGAAAAAATGCCGACCATCGGCGGCAACACCATCAAAGCCTCTGCCGGGATGAATGCCGCAGAAACCCGCTTCCAGCGCGTAAAAGGCATCGAGGACAGCAAAGAGCTGTTCTACCAGGAAACGCTGAAAGGCGGCAAAAACAAAAACGATCCGCAGCTGCTGCGCCGCTTCGTGGAGAATGCGCCGGAAGCCATTGAGTGGCTGGCGCGTCGCGGCATTATGCTTAACGATATCACCACCACCGGCGGGATGAGCATCGACCGTACCCACCGTCCGCGCGACGGGTCGGCGGTCGGCGGCTACCTGATCAGCGGCCTGGTGCGTAATATCACCAAACGCGGTATCGATGTCCTGCTGGATACGTCGGTGGAAGAGATCCTGATGAGCGGCGATGAGGTCAGCGGCGTGCGCCTGCTCACCGATGAAAACGAATCGGTTGTGGTACAGACGAAGAGCATTGTGGTGGCCACCGGCGGCTTCAGCGCCAACAGCGCGATGGTGGTGAAATACCGCCCGGATCTGGCGGGTTTTGTGACCACCAACCATAAAGGGGCCACCGGCGGCGGTATCGCGCTGCTTGAACGCATCGGCGCGGGCACCGTGGATATGGGCGAAATCCAGATCCACCCGACCGTCGAGCAGCAAACCTCGTATCTGATTTCCGAATCGATTCGCGGCGGCGGGGCGATTCTGGTGAACCCGCAGGGCAACCGCTTCTTCAACGAAATGGAGACCCGCGATAAGGTCTCCGCCGCGATTATCGCGCTGCCTGAACACTTCGCGTATATCGTCTTTGACGAGCACGTGCGGGCGAAAAACAAAGCCGCCGACGAGTACATCGCCAAAGGTTTCGTCACCAGCGCCAGCTCGCCGCGCCAGCTGGCGGAGAAACTGGGGATGGATTACCATGCTTTCCTCAATACGCTGGAGCGCTACAACGGCTTCGTTGAAAAACAGCATGACGATGACTTTGGCCGTACCACCGCGCTGCGCGCGCCGATCAATGAAGGCCCTTACCATGCGATTCGTATCGCGCCGGGGGTTCACCACACGATGGGCGGCGTGACCGTTAACACCGATACCGCGGTGCTAAACGCCGGTCATCAGGTGATTGCGGGCGCTTTTGCCGCGGGCGAAGTGGTGGGCGGCATTCACGGCGGTAACCGCATCGGCGGCAACGCGGTGGCCGATATCATTATCTTCGGGACCCTCGCGGGCCATCAGGCGGCGAAACGCGCCAGAAGTTAAGCGTCAGCGACCCCCGCCGGGCTGGCAAATTGACGGCCCGGCTTCTTATCTCTCTGAGGAGGGCGATATGTCCGACAACCGCGTCTACAGCTACTCCGCCGTACTGATGGGGTCGCCCATTCTCCTCAAGCTCTACGTTCACGATGAACCGCTCGCCTCCCGCGTCTTTCAGCTGATTAAAGGCTATGAAGATCTTTTCACCGTTAACCGCGCGCAGTCCCAGGTGATGGATATCAACCATGCCGCCGGGCGGCATCCGGTGACGGTGAGCCGCCCGGTGTATGCGCTGATTAAATGCGCCAAAGCCGCTAGCATGGTACGGGACAGCGCCTTTAACCTGGCGATCGGTCCGCTGGTGAAGCTGTGGCGCATCGGCTTCCAGGGGCAGAGCGTGCCCGCCGCACAGGACATTGCCGCTCGCCTGACGTTAACGCGTCCGCAGGATGTGATCCTCGATGACGCCGCCGGCAGCGTCTATCTTGCCCGCGCGGGAATGGAGATTGACCTGGGGGCCATCGCGAAAGGCTATATCGCCGACCGGGTGCGCGATTATTTGCGGCAACAGGGCGTGAGCGCCGCGCTGATTAATCTCGGCGGCAACGTCCACACGCTGGGCGAATGGTCTATCGGGTTGAAAAAACCGTACTCGGCGGCGGATGCGCTGATTGGCAGCATTGCGGTGGCGGGGCAATCGGTGGTGACCTCGGGCATTTACGAACGCTACTTTGAGCAGGACGGCAAACGCTGGCACCATATTCTCGACCCGCGCAGCGGCTACCCGCTGGATAACGAGCTGGAAAGCGTAACGATTATTTCCGCCGACTCGCTGGACGGCGATATCTGGACCACCCTGATCTACGGCCTCGGCGTAGAGAAGGGATGCGCGGCGCTGCGCCAGCGCGAGGATATCGAAGCGATTTTCGTCACCAAAAACCGCGACGTTATCCTCTCTTCACAGCGCCGTTTCCGCTTTCAACTGCTGGATGACGGCTACCGGCTTACTGGCTGTACTGCTTAAGCAGGCCGTACTGCTCGGCTATCAGGTGGTAGCGATACACCGGGCGTCCGGTGGCGCCATAGTGAATGCTGGTATAAAGAATGTTAATTTGCGCCAGCCAAATCAGGTATTTACGGCATGATACCCGGGATATATTTACCGCTGCCGCCAGCTCGTCGGTGGAGAACTCCACATCCGGATGGGCATCAATCCACTGACAGAGGGTACGCAGCGTCTGCGGCGTCAGGCCTTTTGGTAACTTGCGCGAATCGGCGGCTTCCGGCACGCCGCCGTGGAGCAGCCGGTCGACGTCCGCTTGTTCATAATAGGGTTGACCGGTCATCAACTTGCGTTTTTCGCGCCAGGCGGTCAGCGCCTCTTCAAAACGCGGAAACTGGAAGGGTTTGATCAGATAGTCCACCACGCCGTAGCGCATGGAAGCCTGAACCGTCGCGGCGTCGGCGGCAGAGGTAATCATTATCACGTCGATAGCCCGCCCGGAAGCGCGAATGGCGGGCAGCAGATCGAGACCGCTATCCTGCTGCATGTAGACATCCAGCAGCACCAGATCGATCTCCAGATCCTTGTCGTTAACCATCTCCCTGGCTTTACTCAGCGTCGACGCCGTGCCGCTGCAGCGGAAGCCGCTGACTCGCCCCACGTACAGGCGGTTCAGTTCGGCAACCATGGCATCATCGTCAACAATTAATACATTTATCACGCACTTTTCCTTTTACTGTCCCACGGGAGATGAACGAAAAATTGGGTAAACACGCCGGGTTCGGATTCTACGGCCAGCGATCCGCCGAGTTCGCGAAGCTGCTGGCTGGCGAGAAACAGCCCGACGCCGCGGTTTTCGCCTTTAGTCGAGAAGCCCTTATTAAAAATATCATCGATAAAGGCTTCCGGGATACCGGGACCATCATCGCTGACTTCGCCGCTTAGCCAGCCGTTCTGATAGTGCAGCAGCAGGCTGACCTCGCCTTCGGCCTGCCCGCTCATGGCATCCAGCGCGTTCTCGATTAAATTGCCCAGCACCGTCACCAGCACGGTGATCTGTTTTTCATTCGGGCAGTCGGGCACCAGGCTCTCTTCGGCGAGGGTGAGGGTAAAACCCCGCTCCTTAGCGCGCTGAATTTTGCCGATCAAAAAGCCGGCCACCACCGGTGATTTAATCCGGTGCTGGATTTCGCCGATATCCGCCTGATAGGTGTGGGCGGTCTGCAGCACGTACTCCTCCAGCTTGTCGTAGCTTTTCATATTCAACAGGCCGAGAATCACGTGCAGCTTATTCATAAATTCATGCGACGTGGTGCGCAGGGCATCGACATAGTTCACCATCCCGTCGAGCCGCTGCAGCAGCTGGCTAACTTCGGTTTTGTCACGAAAGGTGCTGATCGCGCCGACCACGTCATCCTCGTCGCGAACGGGAACCGTGTTGCTGATCAGCAGCAGACCGTTGCACCCCAGCTCGCGATCGTAAATCGGCTCGCCGGTTTGCAGAACCTCCTGCAAATCCGCCAGCAGCGGCGTTTGCGCGATGTCGCTATCGGGGCCGCTGAACAGGATATCGCGCGCGGCGGGGTTAATCAGCGTCACCTGGCCGTCGGCGTCCACTGCCACCACGCCCTCTTTTAAAGAGTGCAGCATCGCCTGGCGCTGCTGGAACTGCGTTGAGATCTCCTGCGGCTCGAGGCCCAGCAGAACACGCTTCAGGCCGCGGACCAGGCTCCAGGTGCCGACGGCGCACACAACCGCGCTGAACAGCACGGTCAGGATCACGTCCCAGCGGCTGGCGGCGATCTGCGTATCCACTTTGCTCAGCGAAATGCCAATCGCCACCACGCCGATTTGCCGGCGGCTGTCGTCAAACACCGGGGTGAAGACCCGCAGCGCCGGAGCTAGCACGCCGTGGTTGACGGCGACGTTCTCCTTGCCCGCCAGCGTGGGCCGGATGTCCTCGCCGATAAAGGGTTTGCCGATAATCTGGCTATTGGGATGCGAGTAGCGAATACCGTCCATATTGGTGACGACGGCAAACAGCAGGCCATTGCGTCTGGCGACGGCCAGCGCCAGCGGCTGGATAATACCGCTCTCCGGCGGCAGCGTCAGGCCGCGCTTGACTTCCGGGGCGTCGGCCAGCGTCCGCGCCACCGCCAGCGCCGTATCTTTGACGCCGTCGCGGGTTGCGCCGCTAATCTGCATAAACCACAGGGCATAGACCAGAATCAGTACTGAACCGATGACGCTGCCGATCATTAAGGTCACGGCGGTGCTCAGCTTCATACTCATTGCGCGTTTACGCGCGGGCGATGCCGGCTGCGCGAATTCATTCATACCCACCCCAGGACAAAACGTTTAGACAGGTATTATCGCTGAACCAGCACCTTTCATAAAGCCGTGTAATAAAAGCAAAATCAGCCTGACCGCCAAGCAGGCGGTCGCTATCTGCCGCCGACGGCCAGCAGATAGTCGATAAACGTCCGCAGCGGCGATGCCATTTGCCTACGGCTGGGGTAGTAAACGTAAAAACCGGGGAAAGCCGGGGTCCACTCTTTTAATCGCTGAACCAGCTGGCCCGTCGCCAGCCAGGGATCAACCTGATGGGCAAACTGATACGCAACGCCTGCGCCTGCGAGCGCCAATGGCGTCAGCATGGCCGGCTCATCGACCACGATGGGGCCTTTGACCGCAATCTCGCAGCTTTCGCCGTCGCGCTGAAACTCCCAGCGATACACGCTGGCGTCGCTTGGCCTTCGATAGGTCAGGCAGGGATGCTGCAGCAAATCCTGCGGTTTATGAAGCTGCGGCGCCTGCGCCAGGTAGCGCGGCGAGGCGACGACTTTCATTTCGAGGTCACCGCTCAGCCTGACGGCAACCATATCCTGATGGAGCTTTTCACCGAGACGAATTCCGGCATCGAAACCTGCCGAAACGATATCGACCAAAGCGTCATCAGTGACGATATCCAGCTCAATTTTGGGGTAGCGCTGCATAAAGCCGCCCAGTACCGGCGCCAGATAATGAATCGCGGCGATGCGCGAAACATTGAGGCGCAGGCGGCCCGCAGGCGCGCTGGCCGTCTGGGCATCGGTCACCGCGTCCTGGAGAGCCGCCAGCGCAGGGGCCAGCCGCTGCATCATGCGTTTACCGGCCTCGCTCGGCGCGACGCTGCGCGTGGTTCGGTGTAATAAACGTACGCCGATGCGCTCCTCAAGTCGGCGGACGGTTGCGCTTAAGGTGGAGGTCGTAACGCCGAGGTGCGCCGCCGCCCGGGTAAAGCTGCCTTGCTCAACGACCATCGCGAAGGCTTTTAATTCCGCAAAATCACTTCCCCGCATTATGGCGATTTCCCCAAACAGTCTTGTTGATAATAGGCATATTATCAAATAGTCCCCCGCTGGTTACCATCCTGATGAATATCATTTAACGGACAGGGGAAACGACGATGGCGAGATTTAGCGCAAAAAGAGTTCTTATCACCGGCGCGACCAGCGGGATCGGGCTTGCCGGAGCACAGCGTATCGATCGCGAAGGCGGTTGGGTGATTGCTACCGGGCGCGATCCCCGGCGGCTGGCGCTGCTACGCCGACAGCTCTCGGATCGGGCCAGGGTCATCGACAACGATGCCAGCGATCCCCTGACCGGCGCGGCGCTGGCCAAGGAAATTCACGCCTCCGGCGGGCTTGATGGTCTGTGGCTCAATGCTGGATATGCCGCCGTTGGGGAGCTATCGCAGATTGATGCCGCGGCCTTTGATCACATGATGGCGACCAACGTGCGCGGGCCGGTTCTTCAGATGGCGGCGCTCGCCGGGAAGCTTAATCCGGGGGCCTCGGTGGTGGTGACGGCATCCACTTCCGCTTATGAGGGGGCCGCGGCGGCGAGCCTCTATTCGGCGACAAAAGGGGCGCTGATTTCATTAACCCGCTGCTGGGCATCGGCGTTAGGGGAAAAAAATATCCGCGTCAACGCCCTGGTTCCCGGTCCGATTGATACCGATTTTCGTCATTTTATGCGCGATGAGGTGCGCCGCGAGTTTGAAGCCTCGGTGGTCAGCCGCCTGGCGCTTCACCGTCAGGGGACGGCGGCTGAAGCGGCTGAAGTGGCGCTGTTTCTGCTTTCCGACGCGGCGTCATTCGTCAGCGGAGGCCAGTACGCCGTTGATGGCGGGCTGACCCTGCGCTAATTCATCCTTGACGTCTTAGCTTAACCTCGTCGCGCCTGTGGTTGGATAACGACCAATCGGCAGCTGAATGGCTTCAGGGGGGCGAAAACTGTGACTTCGGTGGCGGTAAAGCGCGTCGCTTAAGCTTTACACTGCCATTAATAGCCATGGTCAATGAAAGGGTTTGCCTCAGGCCTGCGCTTTCGTCCCAGAAGGTTCTTTCGCGTTTAAATGGAGGTTTTTATGAGCAGTAAGCCAACCGCTTCAATGATGGAACGACGCCACCCTGAAACCACCCATATTGATAGTCTTGCCACCCTCGATATGCTGACGCTGCTGCACAAGGATGATAAGCGGATTGCCGATGCCATTGAGGCCTGTTTGCCGGAGATCGCGCGCCTGATTGATAACGCGACGGCGACGCTCAGCCGGGGAGGGCGGCTGGTGATTGTGGGGGCCGGGGCATCGGGCCATGCCGCCGTGCAGGCGGTGAGTGAATTTACCCCGGAGGGAAAACATTCGCTGGTCGGGCTGATTGCCGGCGGGCCGACCGCCGCCCGCCAGGAGCGGGACGCCGCGGCGAATAACTACAACCTTGGGGCTTTTGAACTTCAGGCGCTGCAGTTCAGCAACCAGGATATGCTGCTGGCGCTGACGGTCAGCGGTAAAACGCCATGGGTCTGGGGCGCGATGCGCCACGCCTGGTCGCTGGGCGCGCCGATTGCGGTTGTGACGCAGCAGGCCGCGAGCGAAGCCGCGCAGCTGGCGGATATCATCATCGCCCCGCAAACCGGGCCGGAGGCGGTGGCGGGCTTTGGTAATCCGAAAGCGCAAATCGCGCAGCGGCAGATCCTTAACATGCTGACCACCGGGCTGGCGATTCGCGCGGGACGGGTATATCAAAATCTGCGGGTCGATCTGCAGGCCAGTACCCCGCACGAGGCCGAGCGGCAGATAGCCATCGTGATGGCGGCGACGGCGTGCTCGCGCAGCGAGGCCAAAGCCGCGCTGGCCAGCTGCAATCAGCACTGCCGGACGGCGATATTCATGTTACTCAGCGGGCTGGATGCCTGGCAGGCGCGCGAGCGGCTGGCAGAGCATAACGACCATCTGCGGATTGCGCTGCGCGCGGCGCAGACGGTCGCCTGAATGAACGCACCCGGCGCGTATTCGCGCCGGGTGATAATTTAATTCGCCTATAGCGCTGGCGTTATTCCCCACCTTTTATCCTTTTATTTTTTTTATTCCTGCGCGGGTAAATCGCTATTGCTTTCCCTATTCTCCATGTCGGCGTTGTTTTTACTTTTTTAAGTTAAAAAACCAGGTTAATGGTAATTAGCTATGTGTGCGAAAGTGTAAATGATATTTTAAAATAAAGTAAAAGTGCGTTAATATGTCCGCTCTTATTACACTTGTGCTATGTGATATTTCTATTATGCCTGCAATTAAAAATACGATTATATCTATGACCGCATTAGCGATGTTCGTCAGTACGGCGACTTTCGCAAATGACGATACCTCGAGAAAAACCGATTTCCTGCTGATTGGCGGCGGCATTATGAGCGCGTCGCTGGGGACCTGGCTGCATGAACTCCAGCCGGACTGGAAGCAGGTCATGGTTGAGAAGCTGGATGGCGTCGCGCTGGAGTCCTCTAACGGCTGGAACAACGCCGGTACCGGACACTCGGCGAATATGGAGCTGAACTATACGCCGGAACGCCCGGACGGCACCATTGACGTCAGCAAAGCGCTGGATATTAACGAACAGTTTATGATCTCCCGCCAGTTCTGGACGGCGCAGGTCAAACGCGGCATTTTGCACGATCCGCACTCCTTTATTAACTCCACCCCGCACATGAGTTTCGTCTGGGGAGATAACGTCGATTATCTGCAAAAACGCTACGCTGCGCTGCAGCAGACTACGTTATTCCAGGGGATGAAATTCTCTACCGACCACGCGCAAATAAAAGAGTGGGCGCCGCTGGTGATGGAAGGGCGCGATCCGCAGCAGCGCGTTGCGGCGACCTGGACCCCGGTGGGTACCGACGTTAACTATGGGGAAATAACCCGCCAGCTGATCGGTAGCCTGAAGAAAAATAACAACTTCACGCTGCAAACTTCTTCAGAAGTCACCGATTTTAAACGCAACGCCGATAATTCCTGGCACGTCACGATTAAAAACGTGAATAGCGGCGAGGAGCAGGCGATCGATGCGAAATACGTATTTATCGGCGCCGGCGGCGGCGCGCTGAAATTACTGCAAAAAACCGGTATTCCGGAAGCGGATAATTACGCCGGCTTCCCGGTAGGCGGTTCCTTCCTGATGACCGAAAACCCGGCGGTGACCAAAGCGCACCAGCAAAAAGTTTACGGTCAGGCCTCGGTGGGCGCGCCGCCGATGTCGGTTCCGCACCTTGATGCCCGTTTCCTCGACGGCAAGCGCGTGGTGCTGTTTGGGCCATTCGCCACTTTCTCGACCAAATTCCTGAAAAACGGTTCGTTCCTCGACCTGCTGAGCACCACCACCACCGATAACGTGCTGCCGATGACCCACGTGGGTCTGGACAACTTCGATCTGGTGAAATACCTCATCAGCCAGGTGATGCTGAGCGACGACGATCGTTTTGCGGCGCTGAAAGAGTATTACCCAAGCGCGCGTAAAGAGGACTGGAAGCTGATTCAGGCCGGTCAGCGCGTACAGATCATCAAAAAAGACGCAGAGAAGGGCGGCGTGCTGAAGCTGGGCACCGAAGTGGTGGTCGACGAGCAGAAAACCATCTCCGCGCTGCTGGGCGCTTCGCCGGGGGCTTCTACCGCCGCGCCGATTACCCTGAACGTGATTAAGCAGATGTTCCCTGAGCAGTTTAATTCGGCGGAATGGCAGCGCCGTATTCACGATATCGTACCGAGCTACGGTCAGAAGCTGAACGGCAACGTCGCGCTGACCCAGCAGGTTTGGGATGACACCGCGGCTGCGCTGCAGCTGACCAAACCGCCGGTAATTGAGATGAACGCCACCGCGCCGGTGATGACCGCCAAACCGGCAGAGCCGAAGGCGGAAACGTCGCCGCAGCACGATATGGCGCTGTAAGCCCGCGCCGTTGACATTGCCCGGTGGCGGCTGATGCCTCACCGGGCCCACGGGCCTCCCTTCGCCGTCCCGGCGAAAACGATACATTGTCATTATCCCTCTCCTCGCGCTGATATCCCCCTTCCGGCTAATCCTTCATTCGTTAATTGCGGTTATACTGTCTTGAAATTACGAAAGAAAATGCAGGTGAAGACCGAAATGCGGAGCGCAGGGCAATGAAAGACGACATTAATCAGGACATCACCTTCCGCAAGCTGTCGGTATTTATGATGTTTATGGCTAAGGGCAATATCGCCAGAACCGCTGAAGCTATGCAGCTGAGCGGCGTTAGCGTTCACCGGGCGCTGCATACCCTGGAAGAGGGCGTCGGCTGTCCGCTGTTTATTCATAAAGGGCGCAATCTGCTGCCGCTGCCGGCGGCGTGGACGCTGCTGGAGTACTGCCAGGATGTGATGAGCCTGATGACCCGCGGGCTGGAGGCGACGCGCAAAGTAGCCGGCGTCGGGCAGGGGCGGCTGCGGATCGGTACGCTGTACTCGCTGACCCTTGAAACCGTGCCGCGCATTATTATGGGCATGAAGCTGCGTCGTCCGGAACTGGAGCTCGATCTCACCATGGGCTCCAATCAGATGCTGCTGGATATGCTCGAAGATGACGCGCTCGATGCGATCCTGATCGCCACCAATGAAGGTGAATTCAATAATTCGGCGTTTGATGTGGTCCCGCTGTTTGAGGATGATATCTTCCTCGCCGCTCCGGCGACGGAGCAGCTCGATACCACCGCCCCCGCCGAGCTACGCGATTACGCCAGGCGTAAGTTCGTTTCGCTGGCGGAAGGTTTCGCCACCTATGCCGGATTTCAGGACGCTTTTCAGGTGGCCGGATTTGAGCCTGAAATCGTCACCCGAGTGAATGATATCTTTTCGATGATTAGCCTGGTGCAGGCGGGGGTAGGCTTTGCCCTGCTGCCGGGCCGCATGAAAAAGGTCTATGAAAACGATGTTCAGCTGCTGAAGCTGGCGGAGCCGTATCAGATGCGCCAGCTGATCTCCATTGTCTACTCGCACCATCGCGAGCGCGACGCCGACCTGCTGGCGCTGGCGGCTGAAGGGCGGATGTACGCCCGCAGCCTCAGCCGTTAAGCCGGTTCGCAAGGTGACGGGCGACGTCGATACCGCTGCGCTCCAGCGAAATGCACTCTCCCTGCCAGCCCGCCTGGCGGGTGAGGCAGGTCAGCACGCCGCCGGGGGGCATCTCGATCGCCAGCCGCGCGTCCCGTTCATCGGCGGCGATCGTGGCCTCCTGCCAGCGCACGGTTCGCGCCATATTCAGCGCCAGATCGTCGGCTATTCGCAACGGGTCCCATAACACGCGCGCCGTGGAGCCGCTCAGATACGCGCAGCGCGGTCGTTGCAGCGTGACGTCAGAGAAGGCTTTTGCCAGCTTAGCCGCCGGTTCATTCAGCAGCGCGCAGTGGGAAGGGACGCTAACCGCCAGCCGCTGAGCTTTACTGGCCCCAGCCGCCAGCGCCAGCTGGGCCACGCGCGCCATCTCGTCGTCGCGGCCGGCAATCACAATCTGCGTTTCAGCGTTAAGGTTGGCGATATAGAGGTCGCTGTCGGCAATCAGCTGTTCCACGCGGTCGAGCGTCAGGCCCATAATGGCGGTGAGCCCGTAGCCGTGGGGATAAGCCTGCTCCATTAAATCGCCGCGTAGCGCCACCAGCCGCAGGGCGTCGCTAAACGCCAGCGCATCGGCAATCACCGCCGCCGGGAAAGCCCCAATCGACAGGCCGCTGACCATGTCCGGATTCACTCCGTGACGCCGCAGTTCTCGCGCCCAGGCGACGCCTGCGATCAGCAGGCACAGCTGCACCGCGCGTGTGTGTTTTAACGCGGCGGCGCTATCTAAATGGTCTACTTCTTCGCCGAGCACGGTCCGCGCTTCGGCGAGAATATTCTGGCGGTCGGGAAGGTCGGCCAGCATATCCGGCCGCTGGTTTCCCTGACCGGGAAAGGTAAAGAGAATTTTCATGCTTCCTCTCTGTTCCACGGCGACGCGGTCAGGCGCGCGCCGCGGGACGTTTTCAGCAGGACGCGGCCATCGCGCAGCCACTCGTTTAGCGCAAACGCCCCGACGGGCGTTTCGACCTGGGTATCCGCCCGGCACGGCAGCTGCGCGACGCGGGACTGCCAGGCGAGCAGCGCCTCGCGGGGAAGCGGCAGCGGCGCGCGGATCAGCAGATCGAGATCGCTGGCGGCGTGCAGCACGGGAATTTCGGTGGTCAGCGCGTAGCCGGTACCGCCGGTAATGCCCCAGCACCACGGCCAGGGATGTAAGGTCAGTGATATCGCCGCCTGAACCGGCGGCTGAGAGACAAACGGTGAGCGCAGGAGCAGCTGGCGGTCGGCGAGGGCTTCCGGGCTGACGGTACGGACGATATTTTCCCTCAGTACCCAGCCTGCGGCCCGCTGCTCGCGTTTCATACCCCGTACGCCCACCGGAACGCGGGCGTCGGCGTCAACGTCGCGTCGTACCACCACCGGCAGGCTAATACGCCAGTGCTGTGCGACCCAGGGCTCCTCAATCGCCTCCAGCGCGGCGGCATTATTCAACCAGATTAAATCGTGAGGACGCGGCGTTAATGACATCGTTAGATCCCTGACGTTAAAGTGATAAACAGCGGCAGCGACAGGATACACAGAACCGAGCTTAACAGCAGCACCGCTTCCGCATCCGGCGACTGCACGCCAAAGCGGTTGCCGAAGACCACGCCGAAGAAACCGGCCGCGAGGGCAATCATCAGAATCGCGGTAATGGCGATTGAACCGTGCAGCCCCAGCAGCATCACCAGACCCCAGGCGATAAACGGCTGCACCAGCAGTTTAACCACGGTAGAGGTGGCAATCAGCGTATTGAGCTGCAGCTTGCGCGCTGACAGGATTACCCCGGTGAGGAACAGCGCCGCGGCGGTCGCCGCCAGGCCCAGCGGCTTGATAGCGGCCAGCAGCAGATCCGGCATTTTGATACCGATCGCCGAGAGCACAACCCCCAGCAGCGGACCCCAGACAATCGGTTTTTTCACCGAACGCCACATCAGTACCGGCAGCATCGCCAGCGTCGAACCGCTGTTCTCTCCGGCGGCGAGCGCTTTTTCACGCTCCAGAATCAGCAGGCAGAACGGCGTCATCAGTACCGAGCCGCAGGCGATGGAAACGGCCACGGAGAGGGAGGTTGACGCGCCTTCGCCGAGCACGCTGCCCAGAATCGGCAGGCCAAGGGCGGCGTAGTTCGGCAGCGCGACGGTCAGGGTTAGCACGGCGGCATCCTGCGGCGAGCGCTTGAAGACGCGGGTGGCGAGGAAGTAGATGGCCGCATAGGTAATCCACATCGCTCCGGTGAGCACCAGCACCAGCGGCGATTGCGCGACAATACCGCTCCACGGCGTTTGCACCGTGGCGCTAAACAGCGTCGCGGGCAGGGCGAAATCCATTACGAAAATGTTGAGTAACGAGACGTTTTTGTTGTCGACCATTTTGGCCTTACCGGCCCAGAAGCCCAGCAGCATAATGACAAAAATCGGCGCGAGGGCATGAATAATCACATAAGTCATAAATCACCTGTTAATAAAATAGAGTACTGGCGCGATTGTTATAATTTCTAAAAGCGGTCTCTTCCTGAGGCACGCTATCGGTGCCTCAGGCGGCCGCTTCCGGCAGGTTTTCTTCTACTTAGGGACTGACTACCAGCTGGCGCGCATGCGATCGCGCACCTGTTGGGAACTACGGCGGTTCGCCGCGCCAAGGCGGCACTTCAGCGAGGCATCCCGGCGGGCGTCAGCGATGGCGTCGCGCAAGGTGTCGGTGACCAGCGTCAGATCGCGGGCGTCCGGCGCGTCAGGATTGCTGATATCCAGCAGGGCGGAGAGCAGGCCGAGCGTCGCGTAGTTGCTGACGTCATAGGCCATCGGCGGAATGGTGGCCGCCAGTTTCTCCAGCGCCTCAACGCTACGTAGCGTGATACGCGCGGCGGATTCTTTGCCCATGGCGTGCACCAGTACGCCGGCGTCGTTAAAGGCGATCAGGCGATTGGCCTGGTAGCCGTGGGCCAGAAACGCCCCGGACATCGCTTTGCCGACAATCAGGCCAATCACCGGATGCCCGGCAAGACGCGCCTTCGCATACGCGCCCGCCGCGCCGGCCAGCGCCTGATGAATACCAAAGGCTTCTTCACGACGGCCGTAGGCCTGGCTGGGTACATCAATGACCGCAATAATCGGGCGCTTTACCGTTTTATCCGCATCGGCGTCGATGGTTTCGTTGACCACTTTCGCCAGCGTCCAGCCTTCAAGCAGGCCGACTTCGCCGTTGGCGGCGCGCGGGTAATGGTTGTTAGCATCCGGCACCACGGCGATAAAGCGCGCGGTTTCACCGTTAAAATCGGCGTCGGCAACCTGCACCGAGGGGCACAGACCGGTCATTAGTGGGGCGTTCGGCGCCAGCTGGTTTAGCCATAGCGCGGCGCGATGAGTGAACTGGCTCATTATTTCTCCTCCCGGGCGAATAGCCGTTTGATCTGCGCGGTGTCCGCCTGCTGGCGGGTATCGAAGTGGGTCAAACGGGTCAGGAAATCCTCATATTTGTCGCTGCGATGCTGCGCGGGAACGCCTTTAGCAATGGCTTCGTTCATCGCGCTTTTCACCGCGTTAACGCCGTCGCCGACCAGGGCATCCACCAGGCCGCTGGCGTAGCGAATTTCGCCGCCGGTCATGCTCCAGATAAACGGACGGTCGCGGGAGTCGTACTCTTCAATCCCCGCCTCCTGTTCGATAACCTGCGGTCCGTTGAGCCCCAATCGCGCTTCGCGGGTGACAATCAGGTAACTGCACAGCGCCGCGGCGATGGACATCCCGCCGAAGCAGCCAACGGTACCGGCGACAATGCCGACCACCGGGGTATAACGGCGCAGGTCGACAATCGCGGCATGAATATCGGCGATGGCGGCAAGCCCCAGGTTGGCCTCCTGCAGGCGCACGCCGCCGGTTTCCAGGCACAGCACCGCCTGGGTAGGAATACCGTTGCGGTTATCTTCCGCCGCCAGCTCAAGGGCGGCGGCCATTTTCGCGCCGGAGACTTCGCCCATGCTGCCGCCCTGGAAGGTGCCTTCGATGGCGATAACCACCGCCGGCTGGCCGTTAATGGTGCCTTTCGCAACCACCATGCCGTCGTCAGACTGCGGGACGATGCCCTGCGCGCCCAGCCACGGCGACATGATGCCTTCGAACGGGTCCAGCAGTTCGCGATAGCTGCCGTCATCCAGCAGGAAACGGGCGCGTTCGCGGGCGCGGAGTTCAATAAAGCTGCGATCGTTACGCATGAGCCACCTCCTCAAATACCTGTTCAATGCGGATCCGCGCGACGCCGGGGGTGGCGCCAAAGTCGTGGATCACCAGATCTCCGCCGGGCAGACCGTTAATCAGGCTCAGCCGTTCGAACAGCGCGCTCCAGCGCGCCTGGCTGTTGTCCACGGAGGTGGTGATCTCCACATTGAGCGTATTGCTCTGCCCGGCGGTATAGAGCACTTCCATATCGCCGGAGCCTACTACGCCTGCCAGCGCTTTGCCGCTGAGGGCGCGGTTGGCAGGGAATGACAATTTAATCTGTTCCATAACATCCTCTGAATGCGTTAAGCGGAAACCCGGTCGAGAAACAGGGTGGCGGCAAGCAGGTCCGCCGCGCCACCCGGCGAGGCGTTCTGCGCCAGCATCTGCGCATCAAGGCGCGCCAGCGCGGCCCGACCCTGAGCGGTCGCGCATCCTCCTGCCACCAGCACCTCGCCAGCGCCTTGTTGCATTGCGATAAGGCCCGCCATTCCGGCGCGGGAGAGCACGCAGGTATCGCTAAGCGAGGTCATAATCGCCATCAGCGCGTCAAGACGGGCCTGCTCCTCGCTGGCCCCCGCGGCCCGGCTGCGCAAAAGCTGCGGCAGCGCCAGGGTGGTGATATGCGGAAAAGCGCGCTGCGCTTCTTCCCGCGCGCCCGGAACCTGCCAGCGGCGGCTGGCGCGCAGGCCTTTACTAAAGGTCTTCGGCGCGCCGGCGTCCGGCAGACGGGCGAGGGCGGCGGCGGTTTCCGTAATCTTCTGTGCATGACTTTCTCCCCCCAGCATCGCCGTCGCGCTCACCAGCAGGCCCAGCGCCCAGATAGCGCCGCGGTGGGTATTGACCCCCGAGGTCGCCTGCATCATCTGCGCTTCGCCTTCGCGGCCCAGACGGCCGACGGTTTCGCGCAGGGCGATGTCCGCTGGCCGCCGCCAGCTCTGCTGTGCCAGCGCATGAAACGTTGGCTGCAGGCTACGGGCGGAGCGCTCCATCAGCGCCAGGTTCAGGTCCTGATGCGCGCCGTTGCCGCGACTGTCGACCAGACCCGGTTTGGGGCTGAGTCGCGCTTCGTCAACCAGGCAGGCGCTGGCGGTCTGGGCCAGCCAGCGGGCGCGGGTTTCGGCAATTTGGGGAGAGAGTTTTTTCATTACCAGCTCCGGAATTTTGCCGGTGGGTTGTAAAGCCCGTCGGACCACTCAACCAGGTCGGCTACGCTGCCGGCGGCGAGCAGGGAGCGGGTGGCGTCGCTGCGGCGGATACCGATATCTTCCGGATAGACGACTTTGCCGCTTTGGCGCAGTTCGGCCACGCGTTTGGCGTCCACGCCGAGGCCGATGTCGGTGATCCCCGCTACCGCTGCGACCATTGCCCGGCGCTCTTCGAGACTTTCCGCGCGGTAGAGGTAAGCGATACCTTCTTCGGTCAGCACGTGGGTGACGTCATCGCCGTAAATCATTACCGGCGCCAGCGGCATGCCGGAGGTTTTGGCCACCTCTACGGCGTCGAGTTTTTCCACGAAGGTCGGTTTCACGCCCGCCTGGAAGGTTTCCACCATTTGCACGACCAGCTTTTTACCGCGCTGCATCGGGTCCGGTTCGGTAATCATGTTGAGCCATGCCGGGGTGGCGTGGCGGCGACCGTGCGGGTCGTGGCCCATATTCGGCGCGCCGCCGAAGCCGGAAAGACGACCACGGGTGACGGTAGAGGAGTTGGCATAGCCATCCACCTGGAGGGTTGAGCCGATAAACATATCCACCGCATACTGCCCCGCCAGCTGGCAGAACGCGCGGTTGGAACGCATGGAGCCGTCGGCGCCGGTAAAGAAGATATCCGGGCGCGCGCGAATGTACTCTTCCATCCCCAGTTCGCCGCCGAAGCAGTGCACGCTCTCGACCCAACCGCTTTCAATGGCCGGAATAAGGGTCGGATGCGGGTTCAGCGTCCAGTGTTTACAGATCTTACCTTTCAGGCCGAGCTGTTCGCCGTAGGTCGGTAGCAGCAGTTCGATGGCGGCGGTGTTAAAGCCGATCCCGTGGTTGAGGGATTGCACCTGATGCTCGGCGTAGATGCCTTTAATCGCCATCATCGCCATCAGGATATGTTCCTGCTTAATCAGGCGCGGGTCGCGGGTAAACAGCGGCTCGATAAAAAACGGTTTATCGGCGACAACGATATAGTCGATCCACGAACCGGGGATATCCACGCGCGGCAGATCGCACTCGTCATCAACCAGTTCGTTGACCTGCGCAATGACGATGCCGTCGTGGAACGCGGCGGCTTCCACCAGCGCCGGAGTGTCTTCGGTGCTCGGCCCGGTGTAGAGGTTGCCCTTGCGGTCGGCTTTATAACCGGCGATCAGCGCGACGTTCGGCGACAGGTCGACGTACAGACGAGAGTAAAGCTCGATATAGGTGTGAATCGCGCCGATTTCCAGCAGGCCATCTTCCAGCAGCTGCGAAATGCGCAGACTTTGGGTGCCGGAGAAGGAGAAATCGAGCTTGCGGGCGATGCCTTTTTCGAAAAGGTCCAGGTGCTCGCTGCGCCCGACGCTCGGCATAATCATATGCAGGTCGTGAATTTTTTGCGGGTTAACCTCCGCCAGCATCCGTGAGAGGAAATCTGCCTGTTTCTGGTTGTTGCCTTCCAGTACCACCCGGTCGCCGGGGGCCAGCAGATGTTCCAGTACGGCAACCAGCTGGTCAGTGGGGATCACTTTGCCCGAGATTTTCGCCTCGGCCAGTCGCCGCTGTTTTTCCGTACGGCGACGGTTCCAGACTCGCCCCGTCGTTTGTTCGGCATTCATTATTAACCTCCTGATTCGACAAATCGTTTTGATTGCCCTGGTGTGGGAGTAAGTGTGCGTCCCGAGGTGGCGGGCATCAATTAAGGCCGATGGCGAATCGTTAGCGTAAGAGTAATGATTGGCGGGGCAGAGATGTGATGACGATCAATAATGATTGCGAATGATTGGTCTACGAGTGGGGGACGTACCGGGTTGAGGCATTGACGCGGCTTCCCGGCTCGCACTGCGTTTAGCCGGGCTACAGGTTAAAGGTCGTCTGCGGGCCGAGAGCCCGGACAGATGCGTAGCATCGCCTCCGGGAAATTCAGCCACTTCGCGCTTTGCTCCCGGGGGCGGCGCAAAGCGCCTGCCCGGGCTACAGGTTAAAGGTCGTCTGCGGGCCGGTAGCCCGGACAGATGCGCCAGCATCGCCTCCGGGGGAACTGCGAGCAATCTCGTTAGTTTTTACTTAAATCACTCAGCAGGAAGGCGATGCTTTGCCCGGCCACCGTCTGTTCGAGGGCGATTTTGACAATAATCGTCAGCGGTACCGAGAGCAGCATCCCCACCGGCCCCAGCAGCCAGCCCCAGAAAATCAATGACAGGAAGACCACCAGCGTCGATAGCCCCAGCCCGCGGCCCATAATGCGCGGTTCAAGGATATTGCCGAACACCAGGTTGATCGCCAGATAGCCCGCCAGCACCACCAGCGCTTCGTACAGACCGCCAAATACCAGCACCTGCAAAATCGGCGGGATGGCCGCGAGAACCGAACCGATATTGGGAATGTAGTTGAGCGCAAAAGCCAGCAGTCCCCACATAAAGGCAAATCGGACGTCCAGCAGCACCAGCATTCCCCAGACCACCAGCCCGGTCACCAGGCTGATGGCGGTTTTGAGCACCAGATAGTGAGAGACGCTATCCAGCGCGCGCTGAATCGCGCCCATTCCCTCCACCGGCCGCGACATCAGCTGCTGCAGCTTCGCGGGAAGCTGCGGTACTTCCAGCAGCATAAACACCACCGTCAGCAGCAGCAGGAAGATAGAGGACATCGCGTTGGAAAGCTGGGTAAGCAGCCCGGTTACCAGGGTCATCACCGCGTTGGGGTCTATATATTTATTCAGCTCCACCACCGACACGGTAAAGCCGAAGCGCTGCAGCCACGGCGCGACGGTCTGCATCGGTTCATAGAGATAGTTGCGATACTGCGGCAGGGTGCGCGCAAGCTCGTTAAGCGAGGTGCCGAGCGAGGCCAGCAGCACCACGGCTAGCAGGACAATCACCCCGACCAGGAGCGAAATCGCCAGTACCCGCGGCACCCGGCAGCGCACCATAAGCTGAACCAGCGGGTTAATCACCACCGCCAGAAAGATCGCCAGCACAAAAGGCACGATAATATCCGCCGCGAAGCGGATGCCTGTAAGGATGATAACCAGCATGCCGAGCATGATGACTATTTTTAAGCCGTTAAGCGTGATGATGGGTTTGGCCATACCGCTCCCTGCGCGAGAAAAAATGGGGTCTAATAGGAGTCATTGTAGACGTTGGCAAAGTCGGCGTCTCAACGCGTCGCCTCAGTTAAAATGAAAAAAACCGACCCATTAATAAATAATGACTGGAACGATATCATAATGGCGTTTGCTATCGGAAAAAACTAATCCAAATCAAATAGCAGAGGTAAAGAACTGCAAAGTCTTTGAGTTAAATGTAGTGTTATGGTACAAATCTGCGTGTGTATAACTACAGAGGACAATTTTCATCCGCAAATGATGAGAAGCAATACCGCGGATAATTGTAATTTTATGGACAATCAGTTCAGGATGTATATTTCGCTTCACCCTGCAGTCTCCCACTCCAACTCCCGCTTCCTCGGCGAGCAGCACTGGCGCTCGGCGCTTTAGTCTTCTTCTCTCTGCCTGAGCTGGCGCGCTGCGCACGGCTAAAATAACGTCAGAATTTTTCCGGTTTACTTCGCTGTAAGCCGTAATGGATTATATTCTCAAGCAGGAGAAGGGATCATGTTTTATTGGATTTTATTAGCTTTAGCAATCGTTGCTGAAATTACCGGCACTTTGTCGATGAAATGGGCAAGCGTAAGCGGCGGCCACACTGGTTTTATTTTAATGCTGGTGATGATTGCGCTTTCCTATATTTTCCTGGCTTTCGCCGTGAAAAAAATCGCCCTCGGCGTGGCCTATGCCCTATGGGAAGGGATCGGCATTTTACTGATCACGATTTTCAGCGTTCTGCTGTTTGATGAAACGCTGTCGACGATAAAAATTGCCGGTCTGGTCACCCTGGTCGCCGGGATTGTATTGATTAAATCGGGAACGCAGAAAACGGTGAAACCGGGCAAGGAGAAAACTCATGCAACAGTTTGAGTGGGTCCATGCCGCCTGGCTGGCGCTGGCTATCGCGCTGGAAATTATGGCCAACGTTTTTCTTAAGTTTTCCGACGGTTTTCGACGTAAGTTCTATGGCCTTATGTCGCTGGCGGCGGTTCTTGGCGCCTTCAGCGCGCTTTCGCAGGCGGTCAAAGGGATTGACCTGTCGGTGGCCTATGCGCTGTGGGGCGGTTTCGGCATTGCGGCGACCATTGCCGCCGGCTGGGTGCTGTTTGGCCAGCGTCTGAATCATAAAGGCTGGGCCGGCCTGCTCCTGCTGGTGGTCGGCATGGTGTTAATTAAACTCGCCTGATATGATGCCGCCTGTGGATGCGGGCGGCAAATTCTGCTCTCTGTATTACTCTTAAAAAAGAGCCAGTTCGGCGTATTTCGCTACCGGCCGACATGAGGGCAGAACATGATCCATTTGCCAGGCTGGCGCAATATTCCCTCCGCCAGAACGCTTTCCATCATGATTGTCCTCGCCGGGATTGGCTTAATCGTGTCCATTATTTCGCTCCTCTACCTCAGCCAGCACCTGATCGGCCTGAAAGCAAACGAAATTGATAAGCATCGTTCCGTGCTATCGGTGGATGGCGCGGTGCAAACCTCGGTGAATCGCGTGCTGTCGCTGGTGATGGATAACGCTATCTGGGACGATGCGGTGCATCAGACCTATACCGACCGGCTCGATCCGCAATGGCTCTATAACTCCTGGGGTTCCGGCTTTAAGATCAATAACCTTTATGACGGCACTTTCGTGCTCGACCAGCACTATCGCGTGCTGTGGGGATCGTTTCGCAGTGAGAGCTTTACCGAACAGGATACCCAATTTCTCGGCAACGGTTTTCATTCGCTCATCTCGCAGCATGCCGCCGCCCTGCGCAGCGGCAAAAGCGCTTATGCCGGCATCACCCGAACCCGCGCCGGTATCGCCTTTATTGCCATTGGCCTGATTCGCCCGACGACAGGACGGCTGCAGGTCTATGATGATACGCGTCGCTATCTGGTGATCACCCGTCATATTAACCCGCAAATGCTTGAGCGGCTGGGCGATACGTTTCAGATCCGCAACCTCCACGTCACGCCAGGCGGCGGCGAATACAGTATCCCGCTCCGCACCCAGTCCGGGGAAATCGTTGGCTATCTGAGCTGGCATCCGGGGCTTCCCGGCGCTGAAGCCGCGCGGGCGGCATCAAACAATATTCGGCTGATCGCCGTCGTGGCAGCGGGGCTGATCCTGCTGTTTATTCTCTTCAGCTGCCTCGGGCTTTACAAGCTGGCGCGCGGCGAAAAGCTGGCGCGCAATATTGCCATGACCGACTGGCTGAGCCGCTTGCCAAACCGGCGGGCGCTGATCGAACGTCTTAATCAGGTATGCGAAAACGCGCAGTACCAGACGCAAAGCGTGGTGTTTATCGATCTCGACGGCTTTAAGGATGTTAACGACAACTACGGCCACGATGTAGGCGATGCGTTGATTATTCATATTGCTAAAGAGCTTCGGCAGCGCGTGCCTCCCGAAGGGATGCTGGCGCGAATGGGCGGCGACGAGTTTGCGATGACCGTAAGCGGCGAACAGGCGATAAATCAGGCGTTGGCCTTTGCCTGGGCGGTGCTGGAACTGTTAAAAGCCCCCGTTATCCTCAACGAACGAAAAATTTATATCAGCGCCAGCATCGGCATCGCCAGCGGCGTCCCGGCAAGCTGTTCCAGCACCGAGCTTTTTCGCCGCGCCGATATTGCCATGTACCACTCGAAAAAAACCGGTAAAGGGCGCACCACCTGGTATGACGAAGCGCTCAGCGACGCGCGGCAGTATCAGCTGAATATCGAAAACGGCATCCGCCAGGGGCTGGAGAACGAAGAGTTTGATGTCTGGTACCAGCCGATCGTCAACGCCGATACGCTGGTTATGGAGGGCGTGGAAGCGCTGCTGCGCTGGCCGCGACGTCCGCAGGGGGCGCTGCCGCCGGACACGTTTATCGGTATTGCCGAAAGTAGCGGTTTGATCTACGCGCTTGGTCAGTTTGTTCTGCAACGCGCCTGTAGCGAGCTGCAGCCTTTAGACGATTTGCTGCTGTCGGTGAATATCTCTCCGGCGCAGTTCCGCGACCCGGAGTTTGAGTCGCGGGTGGTGCAGGTGCTGGGCCGCTGCCATTTCCCGGCCCGTCGGTTACAGCTTGAGGTTACGGAGAGCTACGTTCTGGAGAATCCCGAGCGTGCGCGGGCGGCGATTGAAAATTTAAGGTCGCTGGGGATCGCGGTGGCGCTCGATGATTTTGGCACCGGCTACTCCAGCATCGGCTATTTACGCAGCTTTAGCTTCGACAGTCTCAAAATCGATAAATCACTGGCCGGGCTGGTGGATGTGGATACCCAGGCGGCGGAGCTGGTGCGCGGTACCGTGCGCATTGCCGGGGCGTTGGGGATTACGGTTGTGGCGGAAGGCGTTGAAAATCAGCAACAGCTGGCGCTGCTGCGACGGGCGGGATGCGACAAATTGCAGGGCTTCTTCTTCAGCGAGCCGATGCCCGTCGCATCGTTATTGCAGCTGCGCCAGCAGCAAGGCTGACCGCTTACTGGGCGGCCAGCGCCTCAAGCTTATCGCGAAAGCCGGTCACCGAGATGGCGCGGTTGTCCGCCCGCCAGCGATCTTTTGCCCCCGGCGCCGAACTCTGTACCGCGATCACCTGCCAGCCGTCGTCGGTTTTCAGCAGCAGCGGCGAGCCGCTATCGCCGGGTAGCGTATCGCATTGATGGGAGAGCACCGATGTTTGCGCCCAGCCGGTGACCACGCAATCTTCGTGGGTGTAGAGATTATCCAGATGATCTTCCGGATAGCCTGACTGAGTCACTTTTCGTTCTGCGGTCTTGAGCGCCGCGGTCAGATCGGCTTTGCTGCCGCTAAAAATCGGCACCGGCGTAATACCGGAAGGGGCGTAGCGCAGCACGATCAGGCCAAAATCCCACGGCGCCGCGGCGCTGGGAACTATCCAGCCATCGCCGTCGGCCTTAAGCCGTTTGCCCAGCGAAGGGTCCACGCGGCCTTCAATACCGTGAATTTCGTACACCCAGCCACCTTTGCGCGAGATAAAGCGCAGCGCGACGGGTTTATCGGGCTTGCCTTTGGGCGGCGTCAGCAGGCAGTGACCGGCGGTGAGCGCCAGGTTGGGGGCGATCAGCGTCGCGGTACAGAGATTACCGCTGGCGGTTTCCAGTTGCCCAATCGCATCCCAGGGATCGTCCGTGGGGTTGCTGACCGGTTTTCGGTCGTCATGACCAAAAAACAGCGTCTTAATATCTTTTGCACTCATGCCATCATCATCGGCCTGGACCAGCGCTGGAAACAGGGAAATGGAACACAGTAATAACAGGACGTCTCTACGCATATCACTCTCTGGGGAGATAATTATGTCTATTGAAAGTAGCAGCAGATTTAAGTTTATGAAAGTTAAGAATAATTTTAATTAAGCCAGACGGCGGGCGAAATCAGCTAAAATCGCCAGTCGCTTACGGATGAATGGTGTGAATTCAATATGTTAACACCATTTTCCTGCGGCGTTATTTCCGCAGAAAAGGGCAACGGAAGCAACAGAAATCGTGTATCCGAACGTACAACCAGCGGGTAGCGATAAAATGATTCCCGCTTCAGCTTTTTCTCAAGTCCCTAATGACTAAACAGCGCCAATATTGCGGGAAAAAAGAGATTTCTTTGCAGGATAAACGGACTTCTTTACCTGTTTATCAATTACTTTCAAAGCGAAACATTTTCTCACCGTAAACGTTGTTATTGCTACCACCTTGTTGAGCAAACAGAGATGTTATCCCGGCGATGATATCTGCAATATCAAACACCCGATATACGGGAGGATTTATGTCTAAGCAAGGTATTCGCGCATTAGTTTACGTTTCGCTGGTGTCAGCAATGATTTGGGGCGCCACGGGCTATCTGCTGGTGACGGCGGTTCACGTACTGTAATCCGGGGCCGCGCCCTGGCGGATAACGTCAGCGGAGAGCGGACCGGGAATATGCTGGTTTAAAAAACGCTGCAATAGGGCGATCGGCTGCGGGCTGAGCGTATTTTTCGGCCAGACAAAATAGTAGCCTTCGCCGGTGGCTATCGCGGTAGAGAAGGGCAAGGCCAGCAGTCCCGCGCGGATCGCGGGCAGATTAGGCAATCCCAAAGATATTCTCTTTTTTGCCGCTTTTTTCCGCAGCTTATTCATCTCACCAACAGTTTCGGCTGCAGTCTGGGGATATTGACGGCGGTGTGGGTGCCGATCGATCTGAGCGTGCTTTCGCTTTACATTCTGGCGGTTCGTCGTTGGTTAACGGCGCGTTGCGCCAAACGCTTGACGAGGGTCTCGGTGCTTTTTCTGCTGCTTCTGGCGATCTATGGGTTGGGATATAACGTGTGGCAGCTACATCTTTAGTAAAGGAAGAAACGGCTGGCGACCAGCGCGCAGATAATCAGCAGGATCAGGATGAGCTCAAAACGATAGCGCCGCAGCATGGTGCTCTCCAGAAAAAAACGGCGCTGAAGACAGCGCCGATATCGTATCACACAACTTAACCCGGGAGATTAAGCAGCCGGTTGTGCAGCTGGTTTAGCGGTATGATGTTTAGTGGTTTTGTGGTGTTTTTTAGCTGCCTGCGCTTTCTGAGCTACAGGTTTAGCAGCGGCTTTTTTGTGTTTCTTAGCGGCCTGGGCTTTCTGGGCGGCAGCCGGTTTAGCTTCCGCTTTTTTGTGCTTTTTAGCGGCCTGGGCTTTCTGGGTTACAGCAGGTTTAGCTGCGGCTTTTTTGTGCTTTTTAGCCGCCTGCGCTTTCTGCTCAGCAGCCGGTTTGGCAGCGGCGGTATGGTGTTTCTTATGGTGGGTCGCTTTAGCGGTGGTGCTGTGAGTTGCAGCAGCCGGCGCCGGAGTTGTGGTGGTGGCAGCATCGGCAGCGAAAGCAACAGAAGACAGACCCATAGCAGCGGCAACGACCAGAGCTAATACTTTTTTCATTCTGATATCCTCGAAAAGGTTTCTTGTTTCAACCCCACTGCGGGGCCGTTGAAAGAACTATATGCTTGTCTTATCGAGGTTTCCGTGAGTGTTTGGTATCGGCGTGTAACCGTATGTACAACGTGCTGCGACCAAGGTGGAACACGGCGTCGGGAGCGGGGCCCGACGCCGGTGATTTACAGATAACGCGAGGTAAGGTGCTGGCGGAAATAGGCGCTGTTAAGGTCTTCTCCGGTAGCATGCTGAATCAGCTGCGAGGTGGTAAAACGGCTACCGTGCTGCCAGATATTTTGCCGCAGCCAGTCAAACAGGGCGCTGAAGTTACCGTTGGCGATATCGCTTTCCAGCTGCGGTAGCGCCCGTCTGGCGGAAGCCATCAGCTGAGCGGCGTACATCGCGCCAAGCGTATAGGAAGGGAAATAGCCAAAACCGCCGTCGGTCCAGTGGATATCCTGCATACAGCCGTCGCGGTAGTTGCCGGTGGTGGAAAGTCCCAGCCAGTGCTGCATTTTTTCGTCCCACAGCGCCGGAATATCATCGACCTCGATGTCGCCATCAATCAGCGCGCGTTCAATTTCATAGCGCAGAATGACGTGTGCCGGATAGCTCACCTCATCCGCGTCGACGCGGATAAAGCCCGGCTTGACGCGCTGATTCCAGGCGATGAAGTTTTCGCGGCTAAAGGCCGGCTGTTCGCCAAAGTACTGGCGTACCGTTGGCAGCAGGCGCTGCAGAAAGGCGTCGCTGCGGCCAAGCTGCATCTCGAAAAACAGGCTTTGCGACTCATGGATCGCCGTAGAACGGGCGAGGGCAATGGGCTGATCGAGCCAGTTACGCGGCAGATTTTGTTCATAGCGCGCGTGGCCGGTTTCGTGAATCACGCCAAACAGCGCGCTGAGCAGGTCGTTTTCGTTGTAGCGCGTGGTGATACGCACATCCTCGGGGACGCCGCCGCAGAACGGGTGGGCGCTGATATCCAGGCGTCCGCCGTCAAAATCAAATCCCAGCACGCGCATCGCTTCCAGTCCCAGCTCGCGCTGGTCGGTAATCGGAAACGGCCCCTGAGGTTCGATGAGCGGCGTCTGTGCCTGCTTCTCAACCGCTTTTTCCAGCAGCGAAGGAAGCCAGGATTTCAGGTCCGCGAACAGCACGTCCAGACGGGCGCTGGTCATATCCGGTTCAAAAATATCCAGCAGAGCGTCATAGCGGGAGCCGCCTTTCGCCGCCGCGCGAATCTGCGCCTCCTCGCGGCTCAGTTTGACGACTTCACGCAGGTTCTCGGCAAAACCCTGCCAGTCGTTCGCCGGACGCTGGCTGCGCCAGGCGTGCTCGCAGCGGCTACCCGCCAGCGATTTCGCTTCCACCAGGCTTTCCGGCAGCAGCGCCGCCTGTTGGTACTGGCGAGTCATTTCGCGCAGGTTTGCCTGTTCCACATCATTTAGCTCTTCCTGAAGCGCGTTCTGTAGCCATTCACCCACTTTCTTGTCGGTGAGGATCTGATGCTGCAAAACGCCGAGCTCGGCGAGCGCTGCGCCGCGGGCCGCGCTGCCGCCGGGCGGCATCATGGCGAACATATCCCAGCCGGCGATGGCCGAGAGATGCGAGAAGCGGGAGAGTCGCTGAAAGGTGCGGGTAAGCTGATGATAATTTTTGTTTTCGGTCATGTTTACACTCTGACGGTGGCAAGTGAACAAAAGAGGTTTTCGTTGGCCTCTACACTATCGTGATACGCCGATGGGGTCGAGGGATGCGGGGCGTTCCGCCACAAATCTCCTGAGGCAATCGGACATCGCCGCCCGCATCGGCTCGCCGGCCATTAGCATAATGTAGGGATTAATCGATTGCGTATTTTATGTTTGGCTCGAAATAATCCGGATGTGCGTAAAGTAACAGACGCTTTCTCTGAACCGCGGCTAAACTTAATGCAGGCACAGCCCGCCTATGCGAGGTGAATTATGAATCCGTTTACCTGGCTGTTTATTGCTCTGCTTTCTATCGATGCCGTTAGAGAGGTGTTAGGAATGTCGTCGGTACTGGGGATGTGGTGAATAGCGTGGCCCGCGACAGGCCACGTTAACCCGCGTTATTTCAGCCGTTTATGCAAACACGCGCCGGTGAGCAGCGCCGCCAGCAGCATCAGCGCGATAAACCCGCCGACGCCGTTCCAACCGTAGTGATGCCAGAACACGCCGCCTAACGTCCCCGCCATGCTGGAACCCAGATAGTAGCTAAACAAATAGAGCGATGACGCCTGACCGCGGGCGCGACGGGCGCGCGGGCCGATCCAACTGCTGGCTACCGAGTGTGCCGCGAAGAAGCCCGCGGAGAACAGCAGCATGCCGATAAAAATTAGCCATAGCGACGAGAACAGGGTCAGCAGCAGGCCGCCGAGCATTACCGCCGTGGAGAACAGCAGTACCGGGCCGCGACCGTAGCGAACGGTCATCGCCCCGGCTTTCGGCGAACTCCAGGTTCCGGTCAAATAGGCCACCGACAGCAGGCCAACCACCGCCTGGCTGAGCGACCACGGTGAGAGCATCAGACGATAGCCGATATAGTTAAACAGCGTTACGAATGCCCCCATTAATAAGAAACCTTCAAGAAACAGCAGCGGCAGTCCGCGATCGCGCCAGTGCAGGCGGAAGTTGATCAGCAGCGATTTTGGCCGCAGCGACGTTGGACGGAAGTGGCGCGACGCCGGCAGGATGCGCCAGAACATCAGCGCGGCTGCGAGGGCGAAGCCGCTAATGACCGCCAGCGCGATACGCCAGCCGAAGAAATCGGTGAATACCCCGGTCAGCAGACGGCCGCTCATGCCGCCAATCGAGTTTCCGCTGATATACAGCCCCATTGAGAACGCCACGACGCTGGGGTGGATCTCTTCGCTCAGATAGGTCATGCCGACCGCCGCCACGCCGCTCAACGACAGGCCGATCAGGGCGCGCATAATCAGGATCCCATGCCAGCTGGACATCATCGTCGACAGCAGGGAGCAGCAGGAAGCCAGCACCAGCGCGGTCACCATCACCTGTTTGCGGCCGATGGCATCGGATAGCGGACCGGTAAACAGCAGGCCGACCGCCAGCATCGCCGTGGAAATCGACAGCGAGATACTGCTGCTGGCCGGCGAGACGCCGAATTCGCTGGAGAGCACCGGCAGAATCGGCTGAACACAATAGAGCAGCGCAAAGGTCGCCAGTCCGGCGGAAAAGAGGGCGAGGGTGACGCGAATAAATTGCGGGGTACCGCGTTTGATAAACTGGTTTGGCTGAGGAGCGATAATGTCGCTGACGTCGTTTGCCGGGACGGTGTCAGCGGTAGTTGTACGACTCACGGAAAAATCCTTGGTGATAAACAGAGAGTTGAGCGACCGCAATGGCCACTTATTCAGAGTAGGAAAATGTAAATATTCTGTCTAATATATTAATAATCTCAAATAAGACGTTTTAGATATGAATATTGAACTACGTCATCTGCGCTATTTTATTGCCGTGGCGGAAGAGCTCCATTTTGGCCACGCGGCGGCGCGGTTAAATATCTCTCAGCCGCCGCTTAGCCAGCAGATTCAAATCCTTGAGCAGCAAATTGGCGCACGTCTGTTTGCCCGGACAAACCGCAGCGTCAGCCTGACGGAAGCCGGGAGGCAGTTTCTCGCCGATAGCCGGCAGATCCTCTCCCAGGTGGACGATGCCGCCGCGCGGGCAGCCCGTCTTCATCACGGCGAAACCGGCGAACTGCGCATTGGTTTTACCTCCTCGGCCCCCTTTATTAAGGCGGTATCGGACACGCTATCGACCTTCCGACGCCGCTATCCCGATGTGCATATTCAGACGCGGGAAACCAACACGCGCGAGCAGATTGTGCCGCTGAACGAGGGGGCGCTGGATCTGGGGCTGATGCGTAATACCCAACTGCCGGAAACCCTGGTCTGGGAAAGAGTGCTGCGCGAACCGCTGCTGGCGATGGTGCCGCGCGATCATCCGCTGGCGAGCCAGCCGCGCGTCAGCCTGCGGGAACTGGCGCGGGAGCCGTTCGTGTTTTTCGATCCCCATGTCGGTACCGGGCTGTATGACGATATTCTCGGCCTGCTGCGCCGCTACGATCTGACGCCAACGATCGCCCAGGAAGTGGGGGAAGCGATGACGATTATCGGCCTGGTTGCCGCCGGGCTTGGGGTGTCGATTTTGCCGGCGTCGTTCAGACGGGTTCAGCTATCGGAAATGTGCTGGCTGCCCATCGAAGAGCAGGATGCGGTATCGGAAATGTGGCTGGTGTGGTCGAAACATCGTGAACAGGGGCAGGCGGCCCGGCGTTTTCGCGAATCGCTGCTTGCCAGCGCCACGTGAGTTATTTAGGACAAATAACGGCTAAAAATGTGCGGTAAATCACAAGGCTAAGTAAAAATTTGACGATTACCGTTGAAGTGCTTCACCATAGCCGTCAGTTTATTTCGAAGCGCGAAAATAAAGGGAGTCAACGGTGGTAGCGGACAGTCAGCCAGGCCATATCGATCAAATTAAGCAGACCAACGCGGGCGCGGTTTATCGCCTCATTGATCAGCTTGGCCCGGTGTCGCGCATCGACCTCTCGCGCTTCGCGCAGCTGGCGCCTGCCAGCATCACCAAGATCGTCCGTGAAATGCTGGAAGCGCATCTGGTCCAGGAGACGGAAATCCAGGAGCCGGGTAGCCGGGGAAGGCCTGCCGTTGGCCTAATGGTGGAAACAGAAGCCTGGCACTATCTCTCTATCCGCATCAGCCGCGGCGAGCTCCACCTCGCGCTGCGGGATTTAAGCAGCGCGCTGGTGGTGGAAGAGCAGCTTGAACTGGCGTTACAGCACGTTCAGCCTTTTGCGACCCGGCTACTCGATCATGTTGACCAGTTCTTTATTCGTCACCAAAAGAAGCTGGAGCGATTAACCGCCATCGCCGTCACCATGCCGGGGATCATCGACACCGAGCACGGTATCATCCACCGGATGCCTTTTTATGAAGACGTTAAGGATATGCCGCTGGGCGAGATCTTAGCCAACCATACCGGCGTATCGGTCTATATTCAGCACGATATCAGCGCCTGGACCATGGCCGAATCGCTGTTTGGCGCCTCGAGAGGCGCGCGGGATGTCATTCAGGTGGTGATAGACCATAACGTCGGCGCGGGGGTGATCACCGACGGCCGTCTATTGCACGCGGGCAGCAGTAGCCTGGTCGAGATCGGCCACACCCAGGTCGACCCGTATGGGAAACGCTGCTATTGCGGCAACCATGGCTGTCTGGAAACGATCGCCAGCGTGGAGAGCGTGCTGGAGCTGGCGCAGATCCGCATGGCGAAGTCGATGAGCTCGATGCTGCACCAGCAGCCGCTGAGCGTTGAATGGCTATGTCAGGCCGCGCTACAGGGGGATTTGCTGGCGCGGGACATTATCAGCGGCGTCGGGAACCACGTCGGGCGGATTCTGGCGATTATGGTTAACCTTTTTAACCCGCAAAAAATTCTTATCGGCTCCCCCTTCAACCTGGCCGCGGATATTCTGTTTCCGGCAATATCTGATTGTATTCGACAACAATCGTTACCAGCCTATAGCCGACATATTGCCGTGGAAAGCACCCAGTTTTCTAACCGGGGAACGATGGCTGGCGCGGCCCTGGTTAAGGATGCCCTCTATAACGGATCGTTGCTGATACGACTGTTACAGGGTTAACATTTTTTCATATTCACACCAAAAATTGCGCTATCTCAAGCTGGCTTCCGGCGGCATCGCGTAGACTTTTTCCACAGTTGATTATTTCTCTCCCGTATATTTCATCAACATAACTGTGGGGTTAGTGATGTTTAAGCGTTTCTTCATAACAGGTACTGACACTGCCGTCGGCAAGACGGTGGTTTCCCGTGCGCTGTTGCAGGCACTGGCTGCCTGCGGCAAAAGCGTCGCCGGATACAAGCCTGTGGCGAAGGGCAGTAAAGAGACGCCGGACGGACTGCGGAACAAAGATGCGCTGGTCTTACAGAGCGTGTCATCGCTGGTGTTACCGTATGAAGCTGTCAATCCCATCGCGTTAAGCGAAGATGAAAGCAGCGTGGCGCACAGTTGCCCGATCAACTACGGCCTGCTGTCGGATGGCCTCCTGCGCCTCAGCGGCCAGGTTGAGCATGTAGTGGTTGAAGGTACCGGCGGCTGGCGCAGCCTGATGAACGACCTGCGTCCGCTTTCGGAATGGGTAGTGCAGGAACAGCTGCCGGTGCTCATGGTGGTGGGGATTCAGGAAGGCTGTATCAACCACGCCCTGCTGACCGCGCAGGCGATTGCTAACGACGGCCTGCCGCTTATCGGCTGGGTGGCCAACCGCATTAATCCGGGCCTGGCGCATTATGCTGAAATCATCGACGTGCTGAGCAAAAAGCTGCCGGCCCCGCTTATCGGTGAACTGCCTTACTTGCCGCGCGCGGAACAGCGCGAACTAAGCCAGTATATCGACTTATCGATGCTCGGCGAGATGATGGCGGTAGATAGAATCTCGGCGTAGCGTCCGCGATAGCACCGATGCCAGCACGCTGGCAATCAGTAAACCGGGCAGTAAAACGTACTGTCCGGTCATTTCACAAATCATCAGCGTTGACATAATCGGCGCATGGGTGGTGGCCGCCAGAAACGCCGCCATACCGGTTAAGCCAATCACTATTGCGATCGCCTGGCCATCAGGCAGCCACAGCCCGGTCAGGCTGGCGAACAGCATACCGATCCCCAGCCCAATAAATAGCGTTGGCGTAAATACGCCGCCCGGCGCCCCGGAGCCGCTGCTGGCGAGTACCGCAAGCAGCTTGCAGACAAACACCGTAAGTATTGCGCTGAACAGCGGCGGCGACAGGAGATAGCTCTGGACAACGCTATAGCCATTCCCCCAGACGGCTGGCGCGATCAGCGACAGCAGCCCGACAATGAGACCGCCGAGCGCCAGCTGCCAGGGGGGCGACAGGCGCAGCCGGACAAAGCAGCCATGGCTATAGCCCATCAGCCAGATAAACAGCGGCCCGCAAAGCCCGGCCAGCAGAGCCGTCGCCAGCATCAGCGCATAGTGCGTCGCGCGCAGGGTTTCGTGCAATTCAACGTGATACAGCGGGGCCGAACCGCCGTTCAGCAGATTGGTCAGCAGCAGGGCGACCACCGCGGCAATCACGACCGGGCCTAGCGACGCCAGCATCAGGGTGCCGAATAAGATCTCGGCGATAAACAGGCTTCCGGCCAGCGGAGCGTGGTAGGCGCTGGCCATCCCGGCGGCGGCGCCGCAGGCTACCCACAGCTTCCACTCGTCTTTGGGCGTAAAGTAGCGGGCGAACAGCGACGCGGCCAGCGCGGCCAGCAGGATCATCGCTCCCTCGCGGCCTATGGCGCTGCCGGTGGTCACCACCAGCAGGGAAGCCAGCGATTTTACCAGGCTGGCGGGCGTATCAAACACGCCGTCGCCGGTCTCGAGGGCTTCCATATAGTCGGTTGGCGCATGGGGTCGTGCACTGGTGCGCCGCTGCCAGAGCCAGAGCAGGGCGCCAGCCGCAAAACCGCCGAGCGCGGGCGTCAATAACCGACGCCATCCGGCCATCGACTCGGCGGCGTTGACCAGGCTTCCGCTGTCATTGCTCAGAAACAGGCTTTCCAGACCGGCCATCGCGTGGCGAAACAGGGCAACCGCGAGCGCGGCGAAGACGCCGACCAGCATGGCAATCAGCAGGCGGCGAAACATAACCTGAATATCAGGATAAGCGTGAAGACGATGCATCAGCGAATACGATTAGCGGGGGACATGGCTTATTTTTACCAGGAATAAGCATAGACGCAAAAGCGATAAGTGCGAAAACGGCAGAAAGTGACGTTGTCACCGATAAGCTATGCCCGCCGGGCGGGCATAGCGTCAGGGGTTAACGGTAGAGCGGTTTATCGGCGACCGCGCAGGGGAGCTGCGCCTGCCAGCGCGCCAGCGTCTCTTGCGCCAGCTGGCCCAGAGCCTGATAAAAAGGATTTTCCGCCCCGGCGATAAACACGCTCAGAAAGCGCCCCGACCACGGGAGAAGATGCCAGGCCAGCAGCTGGTTAAATGCCTCATCCTGAGCGGATTCACAAAGCCAGGCCGCCAGCAGCAGCAGCGTCCCGAAGTGGTCTTCCGGCTCGGCTCGGCGCTCAGACAGGCTGATGCCGGTTGCCCGCATCCACTCGCGCAGCGCCAGCGTCGAGTCGCCGAACAGCACGCTTTCTTTGTCCAGCCAGACGGAGCCCCACGGCGGCGCGGGCAGCGCCCACGGGCCGATAAACAGCCGCTGCCAGGCTTCCGCCAGCGGTTCATCGCTTGCGATAGCGAACTGTGCCGCCAGGCCGTCCGCGACCGGCCAGGGCCACTGGCACTGCCAGCTGCCGTCGCGCAGGGCCGCGATTAGCGGAGCCACCTGCTCGCTATCCGGAGCAAAAGAAAACAGCGCGCCCAGCGTACGGGCGCTGAGTGCGACGGCGTCGCGGTCTTGCGCTTGCATCATACCTATTCCTTAACAGCAGAGGGTGCCGCGGCACCCGTTGATTAACCAGCAATCGCCGTACCGACGGTCATATGTAGGCCATAAAACAGGCCGCGACCGATAAACTCGCCGAGTAATACCAGGATCAGTCCGAGCAGCAGGCTGGCGATGCGCGGGTTTTTCTTTCTTGCCAGCGGGCAGATCCAGCACCCAAGGCCCAGCGTCAAAAATACTAAACGCAGGATTTGTAGCCAGCCGTAGTTTGGCAGCAGGGCGCTGGCCTGCTGCACGGAGCTGCGGATCTCTGCCAGTTCGCTGTTCTGCAAAATGACCACCGCCAGGCTTGCCAGCAGCGCAAGGACGCTCATCGACGCGAAGACGGTGCCGTTAAAAGGCACGTTGGCTACCCGCAGCAGCAGGGCGGCGAAAAGCGGCCCGCACAGCACCATCGTCAGAAAGAAGGCGGCGGTGGTGTAGGCATTATACCAGGTCGGCACGGTATCAATTTGATAGACCAGGGTCATCTCAAGGACGAACAGGCAGCCGAGCAGCATGGTGAGCAGGAGCCAGGCTTTGGCCAGCATATTCGGCATTTTGCCGAGTATCGTCAGCAGCCACCAGAAACCCCCCACGGCGAAAAACAGCGCGCCGCTGGCAATTTCGTTACTTAACGCCGATGCGCCTACCCGGTTAAGCGAGTTAAACGCCCGCAGCGGCGAGCCGAGGTGGATGATTGACGCCAGAAAGCCAATCCCCATCACCAGCCAGATAAAAAACATGCCGCGCACCAGACGCTGGCGGGCTTCAGAGTTGTTATTCAGCGAAAGCCAGCCCAGCCCGCTGACGATAATCGCCCCTGCAACGCTTTGCCCCAGCACCGTAAACAGCACCAGCGGCCATTCATGCCATCCATTTCCCACGTTACACCTCCTTCGGGTTGGCCAGATAGCCGGTGGTATCACCCGTCGGACGGCTGTTGGCGTTAGGTTTAATCACAATGCTCGGCTTTGTGAAGTGCGCGGACGGCAGCGGCGCGACGGCGGCAAGCTGGCCGTGCTTTTCGCGCAGCTCTTCGATGGGGCCAAAGTCGAGCGCCCGCAGCGGACAGGATTCGACGCAAATCGGCTTTTTACCGTCAGCAACCCGGTCGTAGCAGCCGTCGCATTTGGTCATGTGGCCTTTCGCCGCGTTGTACTGCGGCGCGCCGTACGGGCAGGCCATATGGCAGTAGCGACAGCCGATGCATACCTCTTCGTTCACCACCACAAAGCCATCATCGCGCTTATGCATGGCGCCGCTGGGGCACACTTTAGTACAGGCCGGGTCTTCGCAGTGGTTGCAGGCAATGGAAAGGTAATAGGCGAAAACGTTTTGATTCCACACGCCGTTATCTTCCTGCCAGTCGCCGCCCGCATATTCGTAAATGCGGCGAAAGCTGACGTCAGGCGTTAAGTTTTTATAATCCTTACAGGCCAGCTCGCAGGTCTTACAGCCGGTGCAGCGGGCGGAATCGATAAAAAATCCATACTGAGCGCTCATGGTTTACTCCTTAAACCTTCTCGATTTCGACCAGATTGGTGTGCTGGGGATTGCCTTTCGCCAGCGGCGAAGGACGATGCGTCGTGAGAGTATTGATACAGGAGCCGCGATCGATGCGATCGCCGTTCATATTGGCGTCATGCCAGGCGCCCTGGCCCATCGCCGATACGCCGGGCATGATGCGCGGGGTCACCTTAGCCGGAATGCGCAGTTCGCCGCGGGCGTTGAATACGCGCACCATATCGCCATTTTTAATCCCGCGCTTCTCGGCATCCAGCGGGTTAAGCCATACCTCCTGGCGGCAGGCGGCCTGTAACACATCGATGTTGCCGTAGCTGGAGTGGGTGCGCGCCTTATAGTGGAAGCCGAACATTTGCAGCGGGAATTTCTCGCGCAGCGGGTCGTCCCAGCCTTCGAAAGTCGACGCGTATACCGGTAATGGACTGATGGTTTCGTCCTTTTCCAACTGCCATTTGCCGGCGATATCCGCCAGACGGCTGGAGTAGATCTCGATTTTACCCGATGGGGTTTTTAGCGGGTTGGCGACAGGGTCTTTGCGGAAGTCGCGATAGGCGACAAAGTGGCCGTTGGGGTCTTTACGCTTATAAATCCCCATCTTTTTCAGTTCGTCGTAGCTCGGTAGCGCCGGGTCTTTCGCCAGCATTTTCGCGTACAGATGCTGCAGCCACTGCTCCTGGGTACGGCCTTCGGTAAACTTCTGGTGGATATCATCGCCAAGGCGCTTTGCGACTTCGCTGAGGATCCAATAGATCGGCTTGCGCTCAAATTTAGCGGAGGTGACCGGCTGAATAAAGATGAGATAGCCCATATTGCCGGCGTAGTCGTTGGGAATAATATCTTCCTGCTCGACGGTCATCAGGTCCGGCAGCAGAATATCGGCGTATTTGGCCGATGAGGTCATAAAGTTGTCGATAACCACGATCGTTTCGCACTTGCTTTCATCCTGCAGGATATCGTGGGTTTTATTGATATCAGAGTGCTGGTTGATGATGGTGTTGCCGGCGTAGTTCCAGATGAATTTAATCGGCACGTCCAGCTTCTCTTTGCCGCGCACGCCGTCGCGGGTCGCGGTCATTTCTGCGCCGCGATCGATGGCATCGGTCCAACTGAAGCAGGAGATCTGCGTTTTCACCGGGTTTTCCGGCAGCGGCATGCGTTCGATGGTAATGGTGTAAGTTGACTCGCGCGCGCCGCTGTTGCCGCCGTTAATCCCCACGTTACCGGTCAAAATAGGCAGCATGGCGATCGCCCGGGAGGTCAGTTCGCCATTAGCCTGACGCTGCGGTCCCCACCCCTGGCAGATGTAGGCCGGTTTTGCGGCGCCAATTTCGCGCGCAAGCTTAATGATGCGATCCGCCGGAATGCCGGTGATGCGTGACGCCCACTGGGGCGTTTTGGCGGTAGCATCGTCGCCCTGGCCGAGAATATACGCTTTGTAGTGTCCGTTGGCCGGGGCCCCTTCCGGCAGCGTTTTCTCGTCGTAGCCGACGCAGTAGGTATCAAGGAACGGCTGGTCGACCAGGTTTTCGTCGATCAAAACCCAGGCGATACCGGCCACCAGCGCCGCATCCGTACCCGGGCGAATCGGGATCCATTCGTCCTCGCGCCCGGCGGCGGTGTCGGTATAGCGCGGATCGATAACGATCATCCGAGCATTAGAGCGCTCGCGCGCCTGTTCGAGATAGTAGGTGATCCCGCCGCCGCTCATGCGCGTTTCCGCCGGGTTATTGCCGAACATCACCACCAGTTTGCTGTTTTCAATATCGGAGGTGCTGTTGCCGTCATTGCTGCCGTAGGTATAGGGCATCGCGCAGGAAATCTGCGCCGTACTATAGGTACCGTAGTGGCTTAAAAAACCGCCGTAGCAGTTCATCAGACGCGCCACCAGCGAGGCGTAAGGGGAGGAGCGGGTGATATTGCCGCCGACAATCCCGGAAGAGTAGTTAATGTAGACCGCTTCGTTGCCGTATTTTGCCACCACGTTTTTCAGGCTGGCGGCGATGGCGTCCAGCGCCTCGTCCCAGCTGATACGTTCGAACTTGCCTTCCCCGCGTTTGCCGACGCGTTTCATCGGGTAGTTGAGGCGGTCGGGGTGGTTAATACGACGACGAATAGAACGCCCGCGCAGGCAGGCGCGCACCTGGTGATCGCCATAGCTGTCCGTGCCGGTATTGTCGGTTTCGACCCAGACCACTTCGTCATCGCGAACGTGTGAACGCAGCGCGCAGCGGCTGCCGCAGTTGACCGAACAGGCGCCCCAGACGATCCGTTCCTCGCCGTGGGTCGCTTCTTGTACAGCGGCGGCGGCGCGGCGCAGGCTGAAAGGCAGGGATAAACCGCCGGCCGCGAGAGCCAGCGAGCCGAGGGCGGATGATTTAATTAGCGTTCGACGGCTAAGGCCGCCGGTATGTTCCTGGTTAGACATAGCTCACTCCATGATTTTGTTATAATGGCGTAATGCCAACGCCTGCGTAAGGTCGGCGTGGAGAGTGAGGGATCATACTTAAAATGGAGTAGAGAGATCTTATCCCTGGTCAACCGAGGGATAAGACTTCTCCAGTCATGCGGCGAGGTTACTGCGCGCCGCTGTCGCGGGTGTAGATGATTTTAAAGGTGTCGTTGGCGCAGTGGCCGACAACCTGCGCGCCGGGCTGATCGGGCTGGTCGTTCGGGACAATGGTCAGGCTGAAGCCCGATTCCGGGACGCCGTTGTTGATGATTTTCTGCTGAATATCGCTTTTTACCCGCTCGCAGGAATCCGGCGCCGCGAAAGCAGCTGTCGAACCCAGTAGCAGAGCCGTACATAGCCAGGGTGATAGTTTCATCATAAACTCCTTATTAACGTTATCCAAAGTTAAGCATAGCAGAAGTGGTGTAAACAATTGTATTTGCTAATATGATTGCACTATGCACAAAAGGAATCGCGCGTGAAAAAACGGTTTTTGCTGCTGTTGGCAGTTGGGGCGCTTAGCGCCTGTGATGAAAAGGGCGCGCCGCAGGCCTTCACCCCGGAAATGGCCAGCTTTTCTAACGAATTTGAGTTCGATCCGCTGCGCGGGCCGGTAAAAGCGTTTAGCCAGACGCTGTATGACGAACATGACCAGGTGGTGAAGTGGGTCAAAGGGCGTTTGTCCAGTGAAGGGTGCTTCGACCTGCTGGCGTTTGAGGATCTGGAGAACAAAACCGGCGCGGCGCTGGTGCTGGACGCGAACTACTACCTGGATGCGCAAAGCCACGAAAAGCGCCTGCGTGTGCAGGGCAAATGCCAGCTGGCGGAAATGCCCTCGGCGGGCGTGTCGTGGGAAACCGATGAGCACGGGTTCGTCGTCACCGCTCGCGGTAAAGAAAGCACCGCGACATACCGCTACGACAGAGAAGGCTACCCGCTGGGCAAAACGACGACCGCCAAAGGGGAACGCTTTACGGTGGCCTCAACGCCATCATCCGATCCGCGCAAAAAAATGGACTACACCGCAGTGAGCACCTTCAATGACCGCACGCTGGGCAACGTCAGCCAGACCTGCGATTACGACCGCCACGACAACCCGGTAAGCTGTGAGCTTCAGGTGGTTGACGACAGCGTGCAGCCTTCGCTAACCCGGCACTACACCATCAAAAGCACCATTGAGTATTATTGAGCCGTAGGTTTCAGCAGCGTCTGGCCCGGCGTTTTATGCTCGGCCAGGTATTGGTGCTGAAACAAGCACATACGGATGGTATTGCGGTATTCGCCGTTAATAAAGAATTCATGAATCAGCTCGCCTTCTACCATAAAGCCGAGCTTGCGGTAGATGTGGATCGCTTTTTCATTTTCTTTATCGACGATGAGGTACAGCTTATACAGGTTGAGCACCATAAAACCGTAGTCCATCGCCAGCTTTGCGGCGCGGGTGGCCAGGCCTTTTCCCTGATAATCAGGCGAGATAATAATCTGAAACTCGGCGCGGCGGTGCACATGGTTGATTTCAACCAGTTCCACCAGTCCGGCCTTTTCACCAGCGCATTCAATGACAAAGCGGCGTTCGCTCTGATCGTGAATGTGTTTGTCGTACAGGTCGGACAGTTCGACAAAGGCTTCATAGGGTTCTTCAAACCAGTAACGCATAACGCTGGCATTGTTGTCGAGCTGGTGGACAAAGCGCAGGTCTTCGCGCTCGAGCGGACGGAGTTTGACGTGAGATGCGTCAGTCATGGAAATACCTGTGAGTGATTGCGGAGCTTTATAGGTTGTGGCGCCCGCGGGCGCCATACATTACGGGGTAATGGTGCGTCCGGTGCGGCGGTCAAGGCAGCGCAGGGTGTTAGGTTCCCAGTAGGCGTTGACGTTCGCGCTCTTCTGGCAGTTATCCTGGGCGTCAAAAGCCACGTCGGCTTTATCCCACTCTTTTTCAGCACGGGTGTTGACCTTCTGGCGTAAAGAGCGGGTGTCGTTCCACTGCTCTTTTTCCATTGCGGCCTGCTGGCGGCTCTGGGCGCTGTCGCCGGACTCAATCACCAGCTTGTCGGTTTTGGCAAATGACGAGGCGGTAAAGACCATCGCGCTCAGCGCCAGCAGAGCGGTCAGGCACCAGCGTTTATTCAGTGTTGTGTTCATCACGATTTCCTTTAAGTGATTCCCTCGGACTAAGTTTACTACATCTCCTTTCGACGGCATACCCGACAAAACGGAGTAAACGACGGCCATTATTGCGTAGAATGCGTTAACGCTTGCTCAACTCACGACGCTTTATATGTTAAAAACGACGCTGCTTTTCTTTGCCACCGCGCTGTGCGAAATCATTGGCTGCTATCTTCCCTGGCTATGGTTAAAACGCGGGGCCACGCCGTTACTATTGATTCCGGCCGCCGCTGCGCTGGCGCTTTTTGTCTGGCTACTGAGCCTGCACCCGGAGGCAAGCGGACGGGTGTATGCTGCTTACGGTGGGGTATATGTCTGCACCGCGCTGCTGTGGCTGCGCTTTATCGATGGCGTCAAACTCAGCCACTATGATTGGGCCGGCGCGCTGGTTGCGCTGTGCGGCATGCTGATTATTGTAGCCGGCTGGGGACGCGCATAGACCTTTTTTACTGCATGGCGTCGGGATAGGCGGCGCCAGCACACCCCTGTGCGGTAAGGCATTCGCGTTCACGTTCTCTGTTTATTCCTCCTTTCTGTCCGGCGCGATAGTGTGATCTGTCGCGTCTTTTTCGATCGTTATACTTGTATGGTAGTAGGTCTGATGGTTTAATTTTACCCACTAACCGCATAGAAGTAAGGAATGAGAAATGAAGATCGTTGCCGCTGAAGTTTTCGTCACCTGTCCGGGGCGCAACTTCGTCACCCTTAAAGTCACCACCGATGACGGTATTGTCGGTCTGGGTGACGCGACGCTAAATGGTCGCGAGCTGTCCGTCGCATCCTATCTGCGGGATCACCTCTGTCCGCAACTGATTGGTCGCGATGCGCATCGCATTGAGGATATCTGGCAGTTTTTCTACAAGGGCGCCTACTGGCGTCGTGGTCCGGTCACGATGTCGGCGATTTCCGCCATCGATATGGCGCTCTGGGATATTAAGGCGAAAGCCGCAGGCATGCCGCTATACCAACTGCTGGGCGGGGCTTCGCGGGAAGGGGTGATGGTTTACTGCCACACCACGGGTCACTCCATCGATGAAGTCCTGGACGACTACGCTCGCCATAAAGAGATGGGGTTTAAAGCGATTCGCGTGCAGTGCGGCGTGCCGGGGATGAAGACCACCTACGGGATGGCGAAAGGTAAGGGCCAGGCCTACGAACCGGCAACCAAAGGTCAATGGCCGGAAGAGCAGCTGTGGTCTACCGAGAAGTATCTCGATTTTACGCCACAGCTGTTTGCCGCCGTACGCGAAAAATTTGGCTTTAACGAGCATCTGCTGCATGACATGCATCACCGCCTGACGCCGATTGAAGCGGCGCGTTTTGGCAAGAGTATCGAAGATTACCGCCTGTTCTGGATGGAGGATCCGACCCCGGCGGAGAATCAGGAGTGCTTCCGGTTAATTCGCCAGCATACCGTCACGCCGATTGCCGTCGGCGAAGTCTTCAACAGCATTTGGGACTGTAAACAGCTGATTGAAGAGCAGCTGATCGACTATATCCGCACCACCATTACCCACGCGGGCGGGATTACGGGGATGCGTCGGATCGCCGATTTTGCCTCGCTTTATCAGGTACGCACCGGCTCGCACGGGCCGTCCGATCTGTCTCCAGTCTGCATGGCGGCCGCGCTGCATTTCGACCTGTGGGTGCCGAATTTTGGCGTCCAGGAATATATGGGCTATTCCGAACAGATGCTGGAAGTCTTCCCGCACAGCTGGACGTTTGATAACGGCTATATGCATCCGGGGGAAAAGCCGGGGCTGGGCATCGAGTTTGATGAAAAACTGGCCGCGAAATATCCCTATGAACCGGCTTATCTGCCGGTCGCGCGTCTGGAAGACGGTACGCTGTGGAACTGGTAAAAAAGGAAGCCAAAATGAAAAGTATTGTGATTCGTCAGCCCAATGAACTGGTGATTGAAGAGCGGCCGATCCCGCAGCCTGCCGCGGGCGAAGTGCGGGTAAAAATTAAGCTGGCGGGAATATGCGGTTCCGATAGCCATATTTATCGCGGGCACAATCCGTTTGCCAAATACCCGCGCGTCATTGGCCATGAATTTTTTGGCGTCATTGACGCCATCGGTGAAGGGGTGACCGACAAAGCCGTCGGCCAGCGGGTTAGCGTTGATCCGGTCATTAGCTGCGGTCATTGCTACCCTTGCTCGGTGGGCAAGCCGAACGTCTGTACCTCGCTGGTGGTGCTCGGTGTGCATCGCGACGGCGGCTTCAGCGAGTACGCGGTGGTGCCGGCGAAAAATGCCTGGCAGGTTCCGGACAACGTTTCGGACAGCCACGCGGTGATGATTGAGCCCTTTACCATCGCGGCTAACGTGACCGGGCACGTTTCGCCTACCGACCAGGATATCGCGCTGGTCTACGGCGCCGGGCCGATGGGCCTGACGACGATTCAGGTGCTGAAGCGGGTGTATCGCGTTAAGCAGGTTATCGTTGTCGATCGCATTGATGAACGCCTGCAGATGGCGCAGCGTAACGGCGCGGACTGGGTGATTAACAACAGCGATGAGCCTCTGGCGGAAACGCTGAAGGCGAAGGGGATACTGCCGACGCTGATTATCGATGCCGCCTGTCATCCCGCAATTCTCCAGGAGGCGGTCAACCTGGCCTCCCCGGCAGCGAGAATTGTATTGATGGGATTCTCCACGGAACCTTCCCAGGTTGCGCAGCAGGGGATTACCGGGAAAGAGCTTTCTATTTTCTCCTCGCGTCTTAACGCCAATAAATTCCCGGTCGTCATCAAGTGGCTGGAACAAGGTTTAATTAATCCGGAGGAGTTGATTACTCACCAATTTGCGTATCAACAGGTTATCGATGCGCTGGAGCTTTTTGAAAATGACAGGAAACGGTGCTGTAAGGTTTTATTAACCTTCAGCTAATAACAACAGGTGCGGACTCTGTATTCTACAATTAGAGATAATCATTATGACTACCGTAAAAAATGAGAGAACCACTTCCGATCTCATTCGTGCAGCCGTATCTGGTTGGTTAGGCACTGCACTGGAGTTTATGGATTTCCAGCTCTATTCCCTCGGGGCGGCGCTGGTTTTCCATGAAATATTTTTCCCGGAACAATCCGCCGCGATGGCCTTAATTCTGGCAATGGGAACCTACGGCGCGGGATATATCGCGCGAATCGTCGGCGCTTTTATTTTTGGTAAAATGGGCGACAGTATTGGGCGCAAAAAGGTCCTGTTTATTACCATCACCATGATGGGGATCTGTACGACCCTCATTGGCGTACTGCCAACCTATGCTCAGGTCGGTATTTTAGCGCCGGTGTTGCTTGTAACCTTACGTATTATTCAGGGGCTTGGCGCAGGCGCAGAAATATCAGGCGCCGGTACCATGCTGGCGGAATATGCGCCGAAAGGTAAGCGCGGGATTATCTCTTCGCTGGTGGCGATGGGCACCAACTGCGGCACCTTAAGCGCCACGGCTATCTGGGCGGTCATGTTCTTCGTGCTCGATCGCGAGCAGCTCGTCGCGTGGGGATGGCGAATCCCGTTCCTGGCCAGCGCAGTGGTGATGATTTTTGCCATCTGGCTACGTCTTAATCTGAAAGAGAGCCCGGTCTTTGAGCAGGTTAGCGAAGACAGCGGCCTACAGAATGAGATGGCAACGCAGGAAGGGACCTTTAGCGCCATGCTAAAAAGTAAATCCTTCTGGCTGGCGACGGGTCTGCGCTTCGGACAGGCCGGAAATTCAGGGTTATTGCAAACGTTCCTCGCGGGCTATCTGGTGCAAACCTTACTGTTTGATAAGGCCATTCCTACCGATGCGTTAATGATCAGCTCTGTTATTGGCTTTATTACCATTCCATTCCTCGGATGGCTGTCAGATAAGGTGGGGCGTCGCATACCGTATATTATCGTCAATATTTCAGCCATTATTCTGGCCTGGCCAATGCTGTCGATTATTGTGGATAAGAGCTACAGCGCGAGCACTATTATGGCGTCATTGATCGTCATTCATAATATTGCGGTGTTAGGGCTGTTTGCGCTGGAAAATATCACCATGGCGGAAATGTTCGGTTCGCGTAACCGCTTTACCCGCATGGCAATTTCAAAAGAGGCGGGTGGCCTCGTCGCCGTAGGATTTGGCCCGGTGCTGGCCGGTATTTTCTGTAATATGACCGGTTCCTGGATGCCGATTGTGATTATGCTGGTGTGCTATTCCATTATTGGCTTAATTTCCGCGATCCTGATGCCTGAAGTCCGCGACCGCGATCTGAGCCTGCTGAATGATGCCGCAGACTGCGCGCTAAAGCCTAAAAGTGTCCGCAGCGGGCAATATATTTAAAACGCATCAAGTCCGCACCCTAAGATGATAGCCGTAAACAGGAAACTGCCGGGCTTTTAGCCCGGCAGTTTTACCTCTTTTGCCAGCGGTTATTGCGAAAATCTAGCCATCCAGCTTCTTGTATGGTAGTTGATGAATATCAAAGATGTCATACCAATTGCGTGAGATGGTTTATATCCACCCACTCCGTGGGAAATCAGAAATCATAACTATGAGAGCCATCATGGAAAATATGCTTTTAACAGCTAACGCCACGCTGCCGGCATACGATCGCAACCGCCTTATTCCGCGTATCGTTCATTTGGGCTTTGGCGCATTTCACCGCGCTCACCAGGCCGTATACGCCGATATTCTGGCCACAGAACACGGCAGCGACTGGGGCTATACCGAAGTGAACCTGATCGGCGGCGAGCAGCAGATCGCCGATCTCCAGAAGCAGGATTTACTTTATACCGTCGCTGAAATGTCAGCGGACGCCTGGACCGCCCGCGTGGTTGGCGTGGTCAAGCAGGCGATGCACGCCCAGGTCGATGGTCTGGAGAGCGTGCTGGCAAAAATGTGCGAGCCGCAGGTCGCGATTGTGTCATTGACCATTACCGAAAAAGGCTACTGCCACTCTCCGGCCAGCGGTGAGCTGCAGTTGGATCACCCGCTGATTGCGGCCGATTTACAAAATCCCCAGCAACCGAAATCCGCGCCCGGCGTCGTAGTCGAAGCCCTGGCTCGACGCAAAGCGGCAGGGCTGCCGGCCTTCAGCGTAATGTCCTGCGACAATATGCCGGAAAATGGCCACGTCATGCGTAATGTCATCTGCGCCTATGCTCGCGCCGTTGATGCTGATTTGGCCGAATGGATTACGCGCAACGTCACGTTCCCCTCGACTATGGTTGACCGTATCGTTCCGGCAGTGACTGCCGATACGCTGGATAAAATTGCACAGCTCACCGGCGTGCGTGACCCGGCAGCAGTCGCCTGCGAGCCGTTTCGCCAGTGGGTCATCGAAGATAACTTTGTCGCCGGGCGTCCGCAGTGGGAAAAAGCCGGCGCCGAGCTGGTGTCGGACGTGCTGCCGTTTGAAGAGATGAAGCTGCGCATGCTTAACGGCAGCCACTCTTTTCTGGCTTATCTGGGGTATCTGGCTGGCTATCAGCATATTAATGACTGCATGCAGGACGAAAACTATCGCCGCGCCGCGCATACGCTGATGCTGGCTGAACAGGCGCCGACGCTGAGCGTGAAGGGTGTGGATTTGGCACGCTATGCCGGGCTTCTGATCGAGCGCTATAGCAATCCGGCGCTCAAACATCGTACCTGGCAGATCGCCATGGACGGCAGTCAGAAACTGCCGCAGCGGATGCTGGATTCGATTCGCTGGCACCTGGCGGATGGCGGCGACTTTCCTCTGCTGGCGATGGGCGTCGCGGGCTGGATGCGCTATGTGAGCGGGGTGGATGACCAGGGGCAGGCGATTGAAATCTCCGATCCTATGCTGCCGGTGATTACGCAAACCGTTCAGAACAGCGAAGACGGCGAAGAACGCGTACGGGCGCTGCTGGGTATTGAGGCTATTTTTGGTTTGAGCCTGCCCAAGGAGAGCCGTTTCGTCAACGCGGTGGTTCGCGCTTATTTATCGCTGCAAGCGCACGGCGCAAAAGCTACCGTAGCGGCCTGGGCTCAGGCAAATTAATCTATTTCGCCCGCGTGCCGCCGATCCCGGCGGCACTGCCATCGCGCTTTATCAGTGGGCGCTTTTCCCGCCTGAAAATATTTCCCGTCTGGAATAAACTTTGATCCAGATCGTTGAATATACATAACTTTATCTAACAACAGTTAAGTATAAATAAGTGGAATTTATTTTAATCAATTAAATATTTATCTGAGTGATTATTCGTTCTCCTGCTGCAGTAAATATGGCATGATGAGTTAACTTACTAAGTTTCCTCAGAAAAAAGGAGAACGGACTATGTACAAAAAAATTTTGCTACCCGTAGACGTTTTTGAAATGGATTTAAGCGATAAGGCGGTTCGCCATGCCGAGTTTTTAGCATCAGCGGATGAAGGGGAAATTACGCTGCTCAACGTTCTGCCGAACAGCAGCAGCTCGATTTTACGCGGTTTTGCCGCCGATATCCGTAAGTTTGAAGCCTATATGCGCGAAGAGTCAGAGAAAAAGATGAAGACCCTATCCCGTCTGTTCTCGATACCCGCCGGGCGGATTCATTCCAGAGTGGTATTTGGCAACGTGCGCGATGAAATCCTGGCCATGAGCAGCAATGAGGAATTTGACGTTATTGTTATTGGTTCCCGTAAACCGGGTATATCAACTCATCTTCTTGGTTCAAACGCGGAGTCGATTTTACGTCACGCCAAAATACCGGTTCTGGTGGTCAGATAGTCCGCATAATAAACCCAGAGCGGCAGACCGTATATTCTGCCGCGACGCATTTTATTCCTCGCTAAACCAGTCGCTATTTTCCTGACGTACCAGCAGCACGGATTCGCTAATTTCTTGCAGATGTAAGCTCATCGCTTTTTCCACCGCGTCCGGGTCACGGGCGACCAGCGGCTGGAAAATATCGTAATGCTGACGCAGCATCATATCGGGAGGAGTCACATGATCGAGGCTCATATAGCGCACCCGGTCGATGGTAGCTTTAATATTTTCGACGGTATCCCAGGCTAACTGGCAGTCGGCGATTTGTGAGAGCTTCTGGTGAAATTCGTCATCCAGCTGGAAAAAATCGGTTAACTGCTGGCGTTCGACCGCCGTACGCTGCTGATTTAGATTTTGCTCAAGCTGGTAGAGCTGTTCATCGTTCACCATCCCGGCGGCGCGCCGCACCACGGCGCATTCGATGGCCTGGCGGACAAAACAGCCGTTGCGCACCTGCGAGAGAGAGATTTTATTCACGTAGCTCCCGCGCTGCGGGCGGATCTGGATCAAACCGTTCTCGGCCAGTTTAATAAAGGCTTCGCGAACCGGTTGACGAGAAACATCAAAGCGCACGGAGACTTCCTTCTCCGAAAGCGGGGTGCCTGGCGGGATCAGACAATGGACGATATCCCGACGAAGGATACGATAAATTTGCTGATTGACGGGCTGTGTCGGATTCAGTTGTGCTTCTGCGGCCATGGATAATTACTTTTTTATGAGGTATTTGCGCTATTTTACGTGTTTTTTCTCTTTCAGCCCAGACCCGGCCTGCTGGCCGGGTCAAAGAGCTTAGCCCTGGCGGTGAACGTTCAGCCCGGCAAAAGTTTGGCTGACCGGCATGAGTTCCAGGGTGTTGATGTTGACGTGTTTTGGCAGGGTCGCGACCCACCAGACCGCTTCGGTCACGTCCTCCGGCGTCAGGGCCTGGGTATTTTCGTAAGCTTTCTCGGCTTTAGCGTCATCGCCTTTAAAGCGCACGTTGGAGAATTCGGTGCCGCCAACCAGGCCGGGTTCAATATCGGTCACGCGAAGGGCGGTGCCGTGAAGGTCGGTACGAAGATTGAGGCTGAACTGGCGCACAAAAGCTTTGGTCGCACCGTAGACGTTACCGCCGGCATAAGGCCAGGCGCCGGCGACCGAACCAATATTGATAATATGGCCGCGGTTACGTTCAACCATCCCCGGCAGGACGGCGCGGGTCATATAAACCAGCCCTTTATTATTGGTATCAATCATGTCTTCCCAGTCTTCAAGGCTGGCTTTATGCGCGGGCTCAAGACCCAGCGCCAGTCCGGCGTTATTGACCAGAATATCAATCGCCTGCCACTCGGCGGGCAGCCCGGCGATCGTCTCTTCAATGGCTGCGCGATTGCGTACGTCCAGTTGGGCGGTATAAAGGTTGTCGCCCAGCTCATCTTTCAACGTTTTCAGGCGCTCTTCGCGGCGCCCGGTGGCAATCACTTTGTGACCGTTAGCGATAAAACGGCGAGTAATACTTTCCCCAAAACCCGCTGTTGCTCCGGTAACCAGAATAATCATCTTACTGTTCCTCAACGCTTTTTGTGTCTTCATACCATAGCACGCGATCCCGGTGGCGGGTAATGGAAATCATCGGGCAAAGGAGGCCGATCGCGGCGGTTAACAGAGTAATCATTGCGGTCAATCAATGAGTTGCCTAATCTTACAGAATAATCGTATTCAGGAGATGAAGATGTCGGAGAACAATCCTTTTTTCAGCGTCAGCCTGCTGCCTTATCAGGCGCCGCGTTTCGATGTGATTGACGTGAGTCATTACCGTCCGGCCTTCGACGAGGGCGTTCGCCGCCAGCGCGCGGAGATTGCCGCCATCGTTAATCACCCCCAGCCGGCTGATTTTGCCAACACGCTGGAGGCCCTGGAGCAGAGCGGCCAGCTGCTGGCGCGGGTGACGAACGTCTTTTTCGCGATGGCGGGAGCGGAGACCAACCCGACTATTCAGGCGCTTGATGAGCAGTTTTCCGCCGAGCTGGCGGAACTGGCGAATGATATCTGGCTTAACGATGCGCTTTTTCAGCGGGTGAAGCGAGTGTGGGAGCAGCGGGATTCGCTCTCTCTGGATAGCGAATCCCGGCGTTTGCTGGAGGTGACCTGGCAACGTTTTACCCTTGCGGGCGCGATGCTTGAGGATGAGCAAAAAGCGGCGCTTCGCGCGCTGAATACCGAAGCGGCAGCGCTGCAAAGCCAGTTTCAGCAGCGCCTGCTGGCGGCGGTAAAATCTGGCGGTCTGGTGGTGGAGGATGTCCATCAGCTCGCGGGACTTAGCGACGAGGAGATAAGCGCAGCGGCAGAGGCCGCGCAGGATAAGGGATTAAGCGGTCGCTGGCTGCTGCCTTTACTCAATACCACCCAGCAGCCCGCGCTGCTCTCGCTGCAGGAGAGGCAGACGCGAGAGAACTTGTTTGCGGCCGGTTGGACGCGCAATCAGAAGGGCGATGCGAATGATACCCGCGAGCTGGTGCTGCGGCTGGCGGAAATTCGCGCGCGTAAAGCGCAGCTGCTGGGCGCGGACGACTTTGCCAGTTGGTCAATGGCCGATCAGATGGCGGGAGCGCCGGGGGAGGCGTTTGCCTTTATGCGACGAATCGCCCCGGCGGCAAGGGCGCGGGCCGAGCAGGAGCTGGCGGAAATCCAGCAGGTTATTGATAATGAAGGGGGCGATTTCCGCGCGGCGGCCTGGGACTGGCTCTATTACGCCGAGCAGGTGCGCAGGGCGAAATTTGCCATCGATGAAGCGCAGTTAAAACCCTATTTTGCCCTCGACCGCGTCCTGCGCGATGGCGTGTTCTGGACGGCGACACAGTTGTTCGGTATTCGCTTTATCGAACGATTCGATATTCCGGTTTATCACCCTGACGTACAGGTATGGGAAATTATCGACGCTAACGGCGAGGGGATCGCGCTGTTCTACGGCGACTACTTCTCGCGGGATAGTAAAAGCGGCGGGGCATGGATGGGCGTGTTTGTCGAACAATCGACCCTGCGAGCGCAGCATCCGGTTATCTACAACGTCTGTAACTATCAGAAACCCAAAGCCGGACACAGCGCGCTGCTTTCCTGGGATGAGGTTATCACTTTATTCCACGAATTTGGTCATACCCTGCACGGCCTGTTTGCCAGCCAGAAGTATGCCAGCCTGTCAGGAACCAATACCCCGCGCGATTTTGTGGAGTTTCCTTCGCAAATTTATGAACATTGGGCCAGCGAGCCGCAGGTGTTTGCCCACTATGCGCGGCATCATCAAACCGGGGAAGCTATGCCGGAAGCGCTGCGCGACAGCATGTTCCGCGCGGCGAAGTTTAATAAAGGCTACGATATGAGCGAACTGCTCGCGGCGGCGCTGCTGGATATGCGCTGGCACAGCGTGACGGTGGATAAGCTACCCGAGGACGTGGATGCGTTTGAAGCCGCGGCCCTGCACGCGGAGAGTATGGATCTTGCCGCGGTGCCGCCACGCTATCGCAGCAGCTACTTCTCGCATATTTTCGGCGGCGGCTATGCCGCGGGTTATTACGCTTATCTGTGGACGCAGATGCTGGCGGACGACGGCTACCAGTGGTTCGTTGAGCAGGGTGGTTTAAGCCGTGAAAACGGCCAGCGCTTCCGCGAAGCGATTTTGTCTCGCGGTAATAGCACTGATTTAGCTGAACTTTATCGCCAGTGGCGCGGACACGATCCGCAGATTGAGCCGATGCTGGAAAACCGCGGGCTGAGTTAGTCGAGCGTTGTTTAGAGCAGAAGAAGACCGGGCGCAGCGCCCGGTTTTTTATCCAATTTTTTCTTCCCCAAAATCCCTCCAAAACTTTTCCCCAAAATAAATCTTTAAATTTTGCTAAATTTGCATGGGGGTGTGGCCCAATTTTTCACGTAGTTACACCTTCACTTTCACCCAATCTAGACCCCGATCGTTGTGATACTGCGCGGTCATTTTTTCTGATGAGTGCCCTAACAGCTGTTGGGTGTTGATTCCCTGTGCCTCATACAGACGTTCGGCCAGTGAGCGCTGCTCATGGAAAGTAGGCATTGTTTTCCCTCTTTCAACGGAAAGGTTAGTGCTATCCACTGCGAGTTTGAAGGAAACGCTAAGGCTGTTCTCGCCAACCTGATCGCTGGCTTTTACTTTCCCACTGGACGTTACGTGGTGAAGAAGCCATGGGCTAACAACCCGATCCCTACAGCGTTTGATCACTTGTGCCAGGCTAATGTCCAGCATCTCACTGCGCAAACTGAGTGGAATAGCAAGTTTCACACCTGTCTTTTGCTGCTTAACGTGTAGGTATCCGTCCCAAACATCTGAGAACTTCATTTTGGCGAGATCACCGCGCCTTTGTCCGGTGACTATCGCCAACAGCATGGAGTTTTGAACGTAAGGGGCCATATTGCTGGCCGCTTCAAAGATCGCTTGCCACATTTCAAAATTCAGTCGAGAGCGGTTAACTCGAGCAACGACTTTTCTGGTAGCCAGTGCCGGGTTGTATCCTGGCTCAACTTCGCCCGCATGTTGTGCCTCCCTGAACAAATCGATCCAGACGCTACGAAGCGTTTGTGCCATTCGTGCTTTACCTTTGGCTTTATATTCGTCGGTAATGGTCGCAAGCATTTTCGTGGTTACTTCCTGTACATGTCATCCAGGGTGATGCGGAACTTGTCATACAGTTCATCACCAAGATGGCGTTTGGCAGCGGTGAGAATGCCCTCAGCTTTAGCAAACAGCTCGGCAGCTTCCGGTTCGCCAGGATTTGGAAGTGAGTTGATTGCGGCTTCAACTTTATTTCGGGCGTCAACCATGAAATAACGCTGCACGGCTGCAGGAAGCCAAAGCGCGCCTGGAGAAAAAAATTGCGCTTTATATCGATGACGGCTGTGGTGCTGCCGTTCTTAACGCTGCGTTTGCACCAGCTCTTAATAGTCATACGCGGGAGTCTTTTTTTTCGTGCATCGCAGCGCAGCTGCATGAGGGGGCCAAATGAACAACTCACTGCTTATTTTATGTATCAAAGATACCGAGGGATATTGAACTGTAGGTGAGATGTAACCGGCCCGTCAGAACTGGCGGGCCGGTTACATCTAATGCAGTTGCTTGAAGCCATTACACAAAGCGTGTTGGCGTGGCGGGGATACGATTGCACGCTCGTTCATTTCGTATTAATCTGATATCAATTCACAGTTAAGAGCTTACATATGAAAATTATTTCAGTATTTAATAATAAGGGCGGAGTAGGTAAATCTACTCTTGGATACCATACGGCTCATGCATTGGCAGAAAAAGGCATTAAAACTTTAATGATTGATCTTGATCCTCAGTCGAATCTCACTTTACAGTGTATTTCTCCGGAGGAGCTAGAAAAAATATGGTTAGAGGAAGAGCCTTATATCGAGGATTTCCAATCAGCCTTAGAGGAAAGTAAGCTTTCTTACCAAGATTTCTTGAGTAAACCGAGAAGTATTCACTGTTTATTAAAACCAATTGAAGATGGTGTCTACGAGTCCTCCTCACTAAGTTCTGTGTATGAACTTAATGATAGATTAGGGATTATACCAGGCCGATTAAGTTTGCATAAATATGAGGATAAAATAGCGAAGGGTTGGAGTGACGCCTTTATGGGAGAGCCCCAAGCTTTGCGACTTATAACTAGTATTAGAAATTTATGTTTAGAGGCAGAGAGAAAATTTGGCTATGAAATGGTGATAATAGATACATCTCCGAGTCTCGGTATGCTTAACAGAGTTATTATTTCAACTTCGACTGGTTTTTTTGTTCCATGTATGCCTGATATGTTTTCTACTTTTGGGATTACAAATATTGGAGAGTCATTGAAGAGTTGGAAAAATCAATTCGATACCATGTATAAGCTTTTGCCTGATAAAAAAAGAGAGATATTTCCTAAAAACTTTGTGAAATTTTTAGGTTATACAATTTACAATGCGAAGAAATATGAAGGCAGAAATGATCTTGATTTAGCAACTGCACATTATTCATATGTTCAGAAAATCCCAGGTGTAATTAAAAAACATATTCCAGAAGAATGTTATCGAGAGCAAGATCCAGCAGAAATTGCACAGCCAATTGGTGGTAAAGCCGTTATACACTCACATAATACTCTGCCATCAATGTCTCAAAAGTATAGGGCTCCAATATGGAAGGTTCCTTTCATTCAGAATATGACTGCAGATGACCGAGCTACTGTCTCAGGAAACAGACAAACGTTTCTTGATAAGCAGCAAGCATACAGTGATTTTGCGGATGCACTTTTGGTTCGTATTGCTAAGATTGCAGAGGAATAATAATGACTCTTAAAGAGAAATATGATGACATTTATAGACGTCTCTTAGACGAGATTGACGCCTATGAATATTTCATGAAAAATATTAAAAACTTTTTTGAGTCAACTAAAGTTAAAGTGCATGTCCATTCTCTTCGTTTTAGGTTAAAGGATATTGATCATCTTTTAGAAAAAATAGAAAGGAAAAATAATGAGGATGATCAATTGCCTGAAGGGGAGCGCAAAGGGCATATAACAGCTGAGAATATCTTTGAACGCATAACTGATATTGCCGGAATACGAGTGTTACATCTTCACTTAAGTCAAATGGAAGATATACATCGTGCAATTATGAAGGCGGTGAGTGAGGGAGAATATGCGCTTTTTGAAGATCCAAAAGCATATACTTGGGATCCGGAGTCAAAAGTTTATTTTGAGAGTCTAGGGCTTCGGACTCATGTTAAACAAAGCTTTTATACGAGCATTCATTACGTCTTAAAACCTAACAGGGAAAGCAGTGTTACTTGTTGTGAAGTTCAGGTTAGAACCCTTCTTGAGGAGGTTTGGGGAGAAATAGATCATACAATGAACTATCCAACCCAGCATGCTGATGAAAATTGCAAAGAGCAGATAAAAATTCTTGCTAGACTAATTGGTGCTGGAAGCCATTTAGCTGATTCAATCATGAAGCGCTATCAATGAGGAAGGCGGCAGGTCAAACACCTGCCATTTTTTTTCTTGTTGATTAAAATGAAAATCTTTGCGGCCTAGGGCTTCCCGATATGGTACGTCATCGACCAGGATTACCGCGGTGTGAAGTATGCGAAGGATAAGCAGGTTGCGCGTTGTGGTAATGCGGTGCCTCCGCCTTTTGCTGAGGCACTGGTGAGGGCTAATTTGCCGGAGATGTGCCTGAAAAAAAGGTATTGCAGCATGATAAAGCCCGCTTCGGCGGGTTTTTTTTATGGAAAAACATCAATCTAAACATAAGCATGGTGTTGGCAAAAAGTGCTGCAGAGGGGTTGAACATTTCATGCAACCGGTATACTGTTTATATATACAGTATCTGTGAGAGGTGCTAACCATGAAAGTTGAAGTCACAATTGATAAACATAAAAAAATCCCTGATGGTGCCATACCTGCGCTTGAGCAAGAATTGCTGCGCCGCTTGTCCCAGTCTTATGATGACTGCAAATTAACCATTCGACGCACAAGTAACGATGGCCTTAGCGTTTTGGGTGGCGCTGATGGCGATAAAAAACGCGTTGAGCAAATTCTGCAAGAGACATGGGAAAGCGCAGACGACTGGTTTTATTAGTTTAATTGTGATGGTGGCGGCTCTTATCCCAGAGCATCGCATTCGCGTTTCCCTTGATGCTGCTACCCGTTTTCATGAGTGCGTCAGTATGTCGCTCAGGGGGAAAGTGACTGATGGTATCGAGGGGCCTTTTGGGCCACCGTGACAGATGAGTCCGGAAAAGTGGTGTGCTCATTTCGATTGGGTCAGAATGACAGACATCTGCTGTCTAATCTTGATGGTGAGATCGCCGCAAGAAAAATAGCAAAAGATGAGCACCTTTGGTCAAGAGCATCCCTGACTGAAATAATCCAGGAAATGAGCTCAAAAAATTGACGACCATTAACTAGCTAATTCATACTTGCTGCGCTGGCCTGAACAACCATCCACCTGACAGTAATGCGCCTTCGGAGTATATGATGGCGCAACTTCATTTAGTTAAACAGTCTGAAGGGATTCTGATCCCTGCAACGCAGGAGACCATCGATTTCCTGCAATCAAAATGCAAGCTCGGCGCCGTTCTTGAGGCCGACTATAAGCTTGTCCGCAATCCGGCGTTTCATCGCCGCTATTTTGCTTTACTCAATCTTGGCTTTGAATACTGGGAACCTACCGGCGGAGCGATCTCGTCTAACGAGCGGAGGCTTATCACAGGTTACGCAAAATACCTGGCGGCATATGGCGGGAGCGAATCGGCGTTGCTTGATGCCGCTGAGCTATACCTCGACCGTATAGCTATAGCGGCGATATGAAGGCCTTACCACGGGATACAGCCAAAGCCATTTACCTGTCGCAATACTGGACCGAACCGAAGTTTGACCGAGTAGCTGAGTTGTCGCCAGTAATTGCACAGGAATTGTGTGATACAGGTGTAAATATGGGGCCTCGCGTAGCCAGTACATTCCTGCAGCGTTGGTTAACGGCGTTGAATATGCAGGGCAAGCTATATCCGGACCTGAAGCCGGACGGCGCGATCGGCAACATCACCATCGCAGCTCTGAAAAGTTACTTGGCAGTGCGCGGCAAAGATGGTGAAACCACATTACTGAAAGCGCTGAATTGCAGCCAGGGGACTCGCTATCTGGAGTTAGCCGAAGCGAGGCCAGCTAACGAGGCTTTTCTATACGGCTGGGTTAAAGAGCGGGTGAGCATATGAAGATGATTATTTTCGCTCTGTCGGCGCTTGTGACCGTGCTCGTTCTGTTGCTACTGCGCAAATATACCCAGCTGGAGTTCGTCGGCCATGCCCGGCTGCTGCTTAAAACATGGTCTCTCCGTCTTGGGGCTGCTGGCGCGCTGGTTGGTGTATGGGCTCAATCATTCCCGGACGCTGCTCTTCATGCCTGGGCGATGCTGCCGCCGGATATCAAAGATATTCTGCCTGCCAACATTGTGGCGATGATTAGCCCGGCGCTAGTGGTGCTCTCCATCCTCTCTCAATACGTCAGACAGCCAAAGCTGAAAGAAAAAGCCGATGAGCAGCAGGAGACGCAATGAGCCTTGAATTTATCAGCGGGCTGGTAATCGTTCTGCTTGGCTTAATCGCTGGCGCATTTGGGTTAGGCCATGCCCGCGGGACCAACAAGGCCGAAGCCAAAGCCGAGCAGCAGCGCACTGAAGAAAACGCCGCTGCCAGCGTCGCCGCGGCGGAACGGAAAGAGGAAGCCACCAGAGAGGCCAGCAATGTACAGCAGACTGTTAGCCATATGCGTGATGACGATGTTGATTGCGAGCTGTGCGAAAACTTTACCCGCAAAACCTGAAGTCATCGATACCGCCTGCCGCTGGGTGCGAATCATCTACCTGACCGACCACGATATCGACGCGCTGGACATGCAGACGAAGCGAGACATTCTGACGCACAATAAATCAGTGCAGGCTAACTGTCCGCATTTAACAGAAAAGGGTTCGAAATGAGCGAAGCTAAATCGCAGGACGGCAACACCGTAAAGGGATATCGCACTTTAACTCCCGGCGACATTGACCGGATGAATCGCCTTAAGGACGTCAGCCGTCATTTTTGCAGTCTGCTGGATAACAGAGGTGATGCTTAGCCCTGATTCATCAGTGTCTTCATGCTGATCATATGCTTTTTGTGATAGAGGTGGCCAAATTCGCTAAATGCAGTAAAATGCTGTGCGCTATAATTCAGCGACGGAGTATGAGGGGGGAAGTTATGAGAGATCAAGATGTTAGGGCTGCGGTTCATCAGAAGCTTCTTAAAGAGTCGCATTTAGATCCTGAGTGTCTTGTGATCGATGAGTTTTCCATATCCCTTGGTGCCAGTAGAGCAGATATAGCGGTAGTTAACGGCGTTCTTCACGGTTACGAACTGAAAAGTGAATATGATTCTTTGGAACGGTTGCCGCTACAAATCAAGCATTATTCTGCCGTTATGGACAAGGTTACTCTCGTTGTAGCAGATAAGCATCTGGACGGAGCGCTTGAGTTAATACCTAGCTGGTGGGGGGTGAAGACCGTATCAGTAGGGCCGAAGGGGGCGATTCGCATCAAGCATATGCGTGCCGAAAAGCTCAATCGGAATTACGATTCCTTGATGCTCGCTCAGTTGTTATGGAGAGATGAGTGTATTGACGTTCTAGAGCGTTGGGGCCGTTCTAAAGGTTTTAAAAGCAAGCCCCGATTTGAGTTATGGAATGTCGTCGCCGATTTTATACCCGTTGCAGATCTTCGACTTGAAGTCAGAACTGCATTAAAGAATCGGATCGACTGGAAGGTTAGGGTCTAGCCGGTATAGACTGTGACAATAGATTTAACTGTCTAACAACCAGCGTAAGATGGTGTATATGGGCTACTTTACGCCAATCTTTAGAACTCCCTGATTTATTAATACCAGAAGCCCTATCGTATATGTACTGGTCTCCCAAACTGAAGCCTGGGCCAAATGCTTGGTATTCAGCCGAATTGACTAGGATAGAACAAAGGTTTTTAGTTTGGCTCCATCCATTTCCCTTAACTGCTGTACCTTTTACAAAAATCCATGAAGTATCATTCGAATATCTTACTGCAACATATTGAGACATGAATCGTGGATCTACGCTCGTTATGGTGGCACTTGCTGTTGGATAATCACTGAAACACGGTGTCCTGCCATTGATAGAATTTTTCACTACATAGAACCAGAGATCGTATTCGTGTCGTGGAATATGATGGACTACATGCTGAGGAATTCCCGTCTGCGAGCTGGGGTAAGAGGTTGAAGATAAGATTAATGTTCTCCAAGGTGCTTGTCCTGAAAGAGAACTAATAACGGCTAAGGCTTGTTGTTTTAAGCTATCATTAGCGCTTTGAATATCTCCATAATCTACAATGATGTCAATCAAGTTAGGAGGAAGGTTTAACTGATTTAGCAAGTGTGCAAACAAGTGCCATGTTTGGGGGCTAAGTGAAATAGCAACACCATTAGATACGTTTCGCTGAACAGCATGTATGTAGTTTGCAGTGGATGCAGGGGAAACAACTGGCACAATTTCCTTTCCGTACGCTCTGGCGTCGTTAATGCACATATCTAAAGGATGATTGCGACTTGAACCATGTTTATCCAGATACTTCAGGTCTAACAAAACTGGACGTATAGGAGTCCAGGATGCTGCGAGATTAGCACCGAAGTCAGATAAATAGCTGCTTAACGATTTTTTATAACAGTCATTTTCGTAGTCCCAGTCAATATCAAGAATGGTGAGGATAGGGGTGAAACCAGAGATTATTGTCTGATCTAACTGCATCAGAGATTCATACTCAGCAGGTTTCCATCTTAGCTGTGGGTAGTAATGATGAAGACTCATTAAATCTCCTTATTTTTTTTAAAATTTTAACGTATAGCAGGGATTGCAAGAATTTTATACCTCTGAAAATGCCAGTAAAAATTGAGCTAAATCTAAGTTTATAAACTTGCTTGTTAAGTGAAAGAGATGATGTATCAGTAATTTATAATTTTGTAATTGAGTTAGGACTCGCATTCTTCGGATGTAGCTAAAGGCCACCACAGAGTGGCTCTTTAGCTGCTGAGCCTTGCTGAAGACACACCGATCCCCGGAATGGAGTTTCCGTTTACTTGGCAGGCTAGTCTGGAGTTAAACGCGAAGCTTTACTCTGCGCTGGGGCAGTGCAATCTGGATAAAGCGGGTATTAGGAGCGTTGAGAAAGGTCGGCAATCATTTTTCGGTAAGCGAGAATGAGGCAAATGATGTCGGTTGAATCCGCAGATTGAGCCGATGCTGGAAAACCGCGGGCTGAGTTAGTCGAGCGTTTTGACGAGTAGAAGAAGACCGGGCGCAGAGCCCGGGGTTTTGTGCGTTTTTTCCCGAAAAGGAATGCTCAGATTCGTCAGGATTTGCGAGGTTACTCTGCAGGAGTGCCCGGGCATGCCCGGCACGCATTTGCATTTTTCACTGCGGGTGAGGTTGCTCACCTGCGAACCGTATGCAAGAGCTGCAGGTGAGCAATTTGCTATGGAGGCAGTACCATAGCAGCGAAATTTTATCCTCGCGCTGCGGGCAAAACCATTAAACAGTTAAGCGCTGAGAATATTTAGGACTTACCTTACTTATGACATCAAGGCGTTACGCCTGCCATCAAGATTGGCAGAAGGAACCTGGAGTTGGGAAGCGTTCGCCCCCTCAACTCGGCAAAACCTCTGTTTTGCGGGACAGCCGTTAAGAGCGGATGGTTCAATATGATTTCTGCGCTAACGTTTCGCGAAAAGTGCAAAAATAGCCAATCGAGGCGGTGAGACAAAGCATATAACCGAATGATTCGCAGCCTTCCTCTACGACGTTTTTTACCACCCGGACGTAACCGCCATCGAGAATGGCCAGCCATAAGGCTTGCATGCCGAAGAGTCGGGAGAAGACCAGAATAGCCAACAGGCCGCTGATTAATAGGCCGTACCAGGGGGTACGAGTATATTGTGCTAGCTGGTGCAGGGTCTGACGATAATGAATAACTGGATGAATTAAGGCTAAAAGAGCTGCAATCAGCGCAAACCATACCCAGCTACCGTGAGCAATGAGATCAAAAAGGGCGTCCAGTTCGCGAATTAGCATGGCAAGGAAAAAACCGCCAACCAGAATATTACAGTAGCGCATAGCTTTATACCGCCTGGCAAGCAGGAAATGAATAAATACGATGGCTGTTAAAACGGACTCCTGCACAATTTCGGTCAGTGATAGTTCTGAAATATTATAATCCCAAAAGTATATATCGACCCACAGGCTAAGTACCACAAATGCGCTGGCGCAAGCCGCACCAAGAAAGGAGAGTAAGCTTTTAAATATAGTCATCAACATCACCAAATTTGTTTTTGGCTACGAGGATAAATGATGCGAATCTAAATGCTGTTCACTTTGTGCTGTATAATAACCCTGGTTTTAACACATGATGCGAATTAGCTTATTCTGAGGAATTTAATTTACGGAGATAGAGCGATCGCGCGCAGGAGCGTATATAAATATTGCGTTTAGCTCAGCGCTGCAATTAATTTCGCCTCCTGGGTTTCGGCGCTACCGGTTAGCCACCGCCCGGCGGAGATATGGGGCAGATGTTGAAAACGGGTGGGTCATAAGTCTCAAACCGGGCGCGGAGCCCGGTTTGGTTCACTGTATGTTGTTACACTTTAAGCAGTTTTACCGTGGCCTCAATATCAATCTCATCTTCCGAGAAAATGAGGGTGCTCCCCTGGAAGGTGGTGATAGCCAGCTTTTTCACCGAGCGCATTTCGCCGGGCTTCGCGGCGGATTTTGGCCTGATATTTCCCATCAACAGGCCCACGGAGAGTACCGCATTCTCTTTATCAATGCGGGCATCGGCGGGCTCTTCCTCGCTGTATACCAGGAAAGATTTGATCGACGTAAGCTTAATCCGCTCGCCTGCAATATAGATATATTTGCTTTCCGGCAGGACTTTCACCGCGTAAGCTGACAAACCCTTGTTATTCGTGGTGGGTTCGAACGTGACAGCCGCATCTTTTTTAATCAGTTCAGGGTTGGCAACTTTAATCACATGAAAATAGCGATTATCGCCGTTTTCATCTTTGATAAATCCAAAACCTTTATCTTTAAACCATGTTGTGATCGTTCCGTTCATCGCCGTTACCGCCTGGTTAATCGTTTATCTACTCAATTTTTGCCGCGGGTAGCGTAAAGCACAATGCCCGCATAGACTACGCCTGAATCTCCGGTCTGCGGAGGCCCGCGTTGCTTACCACATCAAATCATCGGGAACTTTAAAATCAGCATACGGATCGTCTTCGTCCTGCTCTTCCGCACTCAGCGCGCTGTTTAAAACAATGCTGCTGGCGTCGCGCTGGGCGATTTTATCCGCTACGCTCGCCGGGATAATCGCGTATTGGCTCTCACCGTCATTATCACCAGCCAGACGGGCAATGGCGAGACGACCGCTAATCAGCTGCGCCTGGGTCAGTTTATCCACGGCGATTTTTTTAATAAAGTTGTTATCCGTGAAGTTAAAATCAATATTGCCTTTGGATATATCGATTTTATTCATTTCAATAAGCTGCTTAACCTGCGCTTTATACTCTTTCGATAGCGCGGCCTGCTTTTGTTGCTCACTAAGCTGCTTATCTCGCTCAAGCTGCGCTTTTTTATTCTCTTCCACCGCCTCTCTGGCTTCACGGGCCTGAACGCGGGATTTTTTCGCCGTTCTCTGAACTTTGGCCATTTTTTTGCTGGTCACGAGTCCGGCTTTTAGCATCTGCTCTTGTAAGGTGAGTTTTGTCATCTTGGTATCTGAATCCGCTGAATAATGAGTGAGATTATACCTGCAAATGTCGGGTATGTACCATGCGGTATGGTTTGCTTGTTATGAAGTGCATAAAAATTCTCTTTTTTTGCTATTTATTTGCTATAAATGCACTTTGCGTAATTGATTATGGAGGTTGGTGATGATTGTCAGAACCTGGCACGGCTGTGTTCCCGTGGCGTTTGGCGATGCGTTTGCGCTTCATCTGCAGGCGACAGGCGTGCAACATTCTCGGGGCATCACCGGCAACGCGGGGGCGTTTGTCAGGCGGGAAACGCAGGGGGAGTGGGAACATTTTTTTCTGGCCACGTACTGGAATAATCTGGATGCCGTCATCGCCTTTGCCGGTGAAGACTATCACGTGGCGGTAACCTATGCGGATGATGAGCGGTATCAGCTGCTCTCCGACCCGTACGTTTTTCAGTTTGAGGTTGCTGACGTTGTGGCGATTTGAGTTGGCTTATGCATAAGGGGGGGCTTGAGGTTCAAAAATTAAGGCCCAAAGGGCCTTATAGGTTATTTCCTTCCCGCCAGCAAGCCAATCACCAGCCCGATGGCGCCGGCCGCCAGCAGCCCGGTTAGGGGATTTTCCCTGACGCGCTCAGAGACCTCTGAAACGGCATCCGAAGCCTGAGCGGCGTATTTCCGGGCCGCGCCTTTTAGCTGATGTTTCGGCGAATCAACCGCATCACCAAATTGCTGCTGGGCTTCCCCGGCAAATTCATTCACTTTATTACCGACTTTGTCGGCCAGATTCTGCGCGTCGTTTTCATAATCTTGTGATGACATGGGAGTCTCCTTTCGTTTGACTTATTTAAGTCTAGTGGCTGACAGGCGAAGTACCAATGCTCAGCCTGCGGTATAGCCCACTCCAGGAATTTTCTACAACGTTTGGGATATAAACCAGGCTGCTGTTTCGACCTCAGAAGCGCTAAGTTGATTGCGCAAAAACCTGGCCAGAATGAGTAGCAGCCCCATTATTTCAATTGATTAAGTTAATTCCTGGCGATAAGATCCGCAAACGCCGTTGCGGGAAAGGTGGCGATTCATAAATAAGAACTATTGATATTCACAATTCCTCTTTTTTCCTTCATCATTTGTCAGCTTTTGCTACTAATAATCAGCGCTTAGCGCAGCATAAGAAAGAAATTTTTTAACTCAAGGCCGGTATGAACTATAAGAATGTACTGAAGAACGCGATATGGCTTGCTCCCCTGGCGATCCTGAGTCTGCAAACGCCTGCGTGGGCCGCAGATGCCAGCAAAACGGCGACCTGCCGGACGGCGCCGCCTGCGGTGGACAAAGACGGTGTGCCGTTACCGCCCGTTGTGGGCAAAGAGGGCGCTCAGCCGGTCTCTGCTAAAGACAAGTCCGGCCACAGCGGCTCAACGGCCAACTGCCAGCCCAAGGCCATCGACAATTAATCATTGACCTCAACCCGGGAGGGACATGGTGCACCCGTTAATTAAGGTGATGCTGGTTGGAGGGAAGGGCGACGGCCTGATGGTTAGCGTTGCCGATAACGCGACGGAGGTTTCCGTGACCCCTGCGCAGTACGGTGCGAAATCCGGCCAGCCGCTGAGCTACAGGATCGTGTCGCAAACCATTGATGATGAATGCTATTTTTTTGGCGTTTTCAACGAGAGCCATGAGGATACGGACAAACTCAAACGCGTGGCGCTAACCCGCGGTATGAAAAAATTCTTCAGTTGAGCCGGTGCCGGGCGGCGATCTGTCGTCCGGTCGGATCATATTTCGTTTTTCTTGTGCCTCCGACACCGTAGCGCAAAACGCTTTTCTCAGTTTCGGGAATCTATGATTAACCATATCCGGATAAAAAATTTCAGATCGGTCAGGGATATTGAGCTGGAACTCGGGGCGCTGAATATCGTCTTTGGCCCCAACGGCTGCGGTAAATCCAATATCTACAAAGCCATCCACCTGTTAACCGCCTGCGCCGACGGGAAGTTCTCCGGCTATATCAGCGATGAGGGCGGTCTGGAAAATATTATGTGGTGCGGGCCGAGCGCACCGACCGACCGCTTTCCGCGACGGTTGCAGATTGGCTGTCTGACCGATGAGTTTGACTACCAGCTGCAGGTGGGTTTTCCGGAAAAACTGCCTTATCCCACCCAGTTTCAGCTGGATCCGATCGTTAAAGAGGAGTCGATCTGGCTGGCGGGATTTTCCCGACGCCCGTCATCGCGCGTGCTGGAGCGTAAAAATCAGGCCGCGTTCCTGGTCGACGTCAACGGGGAGCGCAGCACCTTTACCGACGCGATTTACGAGAACGAATCGATTTTTGGCCAGTTGGGCGAGCCGCATCGCTTTCCGGAAGTCTCGCGGGTCAGGGAAACCATGCGCCGCTGGCGCTTTTATCACGAATTCAATATCGGCAGGCTCTCGCCGCTGCGCCATCCGACGGTCGGCTATCGCTCGCCGGTGCTCGACAGCGATGGACACAACCTCGCCGCCGCCTTTCAGACCATCGTGGAAATCGGCGCCGAAGAGCTGCTGCATGAGATCCTCGGCGAAGCCTTTCCGGAGTGCACCTTCTACTGTGAAAACGAAAACTCGCGTTTCTCGGTAAAGATGCGCCGCAACGGCGTCTGGCGGCCTTTACTGGCGGCGGAGATGTCCGACGGCACCCTGCGCTTCCTGTGCCTGGCGGTGGCGTTGTTGAGCCCGCGTCCTCCGGCATTTCTGGCCATTAACGAGCCGGAAAACAGCCTGCATCGCCAGATGTTTCCCGCGCTGGCCCGGCTCATTGTCGAAGCTTCGCGCTATAGCCAAATCTGGTTGACCAGCCACTCCGCCGAGCTGGCGGAGCTAATTTCGTCCATGGCGCAAGCACGACTTTACGGGCTGGAAAATCGCGACGGGGAAACGCGGATCGCCGACTAGCGGCACGGGCCTAATCCGGCCCGGAAACGAATCGCCGCCGGAGGCTTTCCGGCGGCCTGGTGTTATGCCGTGGCCGGCAGCAGCGTTTTGCTGCCTTTCAGGGTAAACAGCGAAATAACGGTAAAGCTCAGGGTGATACAGCCCAGGATCAGATAAGCCTGATGGAAGCCGACGGTGTCATACATCCGTCCTACCCACGCCGAGAGCACCACGCCTGAAAGCTGCTTCGATAAATTAAAGCCGATCAGGAACAGCGTCGCCGAGAGTTTTGGGTTAAATGCCGAGGAGATATATTTAAAGGTGCCGACCAGCAGGAACGGGATCTCAAACATATGCAGCATTTTTAATATAATGACTTCCACCGCCGAGGTGGCGAAAGACGAGCCTAAAATTCGCACTGACATAATCAACCCGGCAATTAACAGGGCATTCTTGGCGCCAATTCGGTTAATAATCGCCGGCGCGCAGAACATGATCAGCGCATTGAGTAATTCCCCACCGGTGGTCACGAAGCCAAAGACTTCGGTGCCGCGCTGTGGGCTGGAGAAGAAGCCTTTAAAAAAGTTGGCGAACTGCTGGTCGAAAACGTCATAGACGCTGGCGACGCCAACCACGTATATAATAAAGCCCCAGAAGCGCGGCATCCGCAAAAGCTCGGCGGCGGTACGCATTGAGAAGGCCTGACGGTTGGCGCCCAGGGCGTCAATAACCTCAGCGCTATTGCTGCTCTCCGGTTTTGAGACCCACAACAGCACGCCGAGGATCAGCGCGAAACCGGAGGCGATCCAGAAGGTAATATTGGGGTCGATACTAAACAAAATACCGGTGATGGAGGCGCACAGCGCCCAGCCGACGCAGCCTGAGACGCGCACTTTACCGTATTCAAAACGGTTGGCGCGGCTGACGCGTTCAATATAGGCTTCTACCGCCCCGGAGCCGCTGGAGAAAACGATCCCCAGATATACTCCGCCCACCAGCGCGCCCGCGATGATATTCATCTGCAGCAATGGCGAGAAAACAAAAATAAAGAAGGGGGCAAACAGGATTAATAAAATCGTAATCGTCCACAGCAGATGCTTGCGCAGGCCGAGCTTATCGGAAATCAGGCCAAATACCGGCTGGAAAATGATGGCGAATAGCGAAATGGAGGAGAAGACGATCCCCGTCTCGGTTTTGGTTAAATGGTTAACTTCCGCCAGCCACACCGGAAAAAAAGGAAAGTAGGCTGACATAATGAAATAGTAAAAGAAAAAGAACAGCATGAAATAAATAAAGTTATGCCGTTCTCGTGGCGCGAGTTCAGAGAGTTTCATTGTGAATATTCCATATTATTATGCCTGTCAGGTTGGGGGCTTTCGCCCCCGATTATTATTGGAAGTGAATCGTTAACTGATACTGCCATTGTCTTTCAAGCAGCAGCCACTGTTGCAGCACGCTGGGTGTCCAGGAGTCGTCGCCGCCGATGCCCATGTGTTGAGCATCGAGCGCAATCCAGACGCCTTTTTCTGGCTTCATCCGGTGCCAGTGGTCGGTCTCCATTAACTGCGCGGTGCTATAGGGCTGGACGGAGAAGTGGAAATCGCCCCCTACGTGCCAGCGCCCCCAGTCCAGCGCCTTGCTATCGCAGCGCAGGCCGTTTTCCGTCGGGAAAATGTAAGGGGTGGTCATCTCTTCCAGCGGCAGCTGCCAGCGGGAGAAACAGGCGCTGGTGCGGCGGTCCGGATAGTTCTCGTGCGGGCCGTAGCCCAGCCAGCTGACCGGCTGCTGCTGGTCGGGAACCTGGAACGTCAGCCCGATGCGCGGCAGCGGCGGCAGGGTGCCGGCGCGTTCGCCATCGACCGCCAGATGCAGCTTGCCTTCGCTATCAAACGTCATCCGCCAGTGGCTGACAATCACCACTTCGTCGCCGCGCAGATAGTGCCAGCGGCTATCGATAACCACTTCATGGGCCAGACGCTGCGCGTCGCACGCTACGCAGCGGGCCCTGAGGCCGTACAGCCCGGCGCTTTTCCAGCGTTCGACCCAGGCGTTGGGGTCGATACGCTCCACTTCACTGACGCCAATATCGTTATCCAGCGGCGCGCGCACAAACTGATCGCGCAGCGGCGTCAGCAGCTGTTCCACGCCGTCCACCTGCCAGCGGGTTAACAGGCCGCTTTCCCGGTCGACCGTCCACTGCTGCGCGCCGCTGCGCACCGTCCAGGCGGCGTCGCTGCCGTCCAGCGCTGGCGCCGTGCCGGTAGGGGCAGGGCGACGCAGCGCCAGCGGGGCGGCGATCGGGAACTGCTGCCAGGCGACGCGATGCCCGGCGTCGGACCAGGCGGTGGCCTGCGGCTGGACGACCTCCAGCGTTAGCCATATCTCTTCGGCGCCGGCGGGCAGCGCCAGCGCCTCGCACAGCGTCAGCTCGCTCTGGCCTTCAGGGCTAAGCTCAAGCTTCACTTGCCCCTCGGCAAAGGTTTCTCCGGCGGCCTGAACCTGCCAGCGCAGCTCTTCGTTATCGGTGGCGCGGAACAGATATTCGCTGCTGACGCCGATCCGCAGCGGGGATTGCGCGAGCAGGGCAAACTGGAAGTACTGCTGCGCGTGTTTGGCCTCAATTAATGAAGGGTGCGGGCGACGGTCGGGGAAAACCAGTCCGTTCATACAGAACTGGCGATCGTTCGGTTTATCGCCAAAATCACCGCCGTAGGCATAGCCAACGCTGCCGTCGTCGAAGGTTTTGCTGATGGCCTGATCCGCCCAGTCCCAGATAAACCCGCCCTGCAGGCGCGGATAGTCGCGAAAGGCCTGCCAGTAATCGGCAAAGTTGCCGAGGCTGTTGCCCATCGCGTGGGCGTATTCGCAGAGGATCAGCGGTCGCTGCTCGCCCGGCAGACTGATCCACTTTTTGATCCCCCATTTTGGCACCGTCGGAATCAGCTGGTCGCGTTCAACGCGGGCGTACATCGGGCAGATAATATCGGTGGTGGTGCTGTCGGCGCCGCCGCCTTCGTACTGCACCGGGCGGGAGGGGTCGTTGCGCTTCAGCCAGTGATACATCGCTTCATGGTTGCCGCCGCCGCCGGATTCATTTCCCAGCGACCAGATAATAATCGACGGGTGGTTGCGGTTGCTTTGCAGCATGCGGCTGACGCGGGCGCTGAAGGCCGGGAGCCAGCCCGGATCGTCGGAAAGACGATTCATCGGCACCATGCCGTGGGTTTCAATATTGGCTTCGTCAACGACGTACAGGCCATAGCGGTTGCACAGCTCATACCAGCGCGGAGCGTTTGGATAGTGCGAGCAGCGCACGGCGTTGAAGTTGTTCTGCTTCATCAGCAGAATATCCTGCACCATGTCCTCTTCGGTCACCACCTGGCCGCGCTGGTGGTGATGCTCGTGGCGGTTGACGCCGCGGATCAGCAGCGGTTTGCCGTTCAGCAGCAGCAGGCCGTTTTTGATTTCAACGCGGCGAAAGCCGATATCCCAGGCTTCCGCCTCGATCGTTTCATCGCCGCGCCACAGGGAGACGACTGCCCGATAGCAGTTTGGCGTTTCCGCGCTCCACAGCGCCGGTTTTTCTACCGGCAGACGAATCGCCGCGCGTTCGGCATAGTTGCCGCGCTCATCGATAATCGGCGAACCCGGCGGCTGGCGGTGGCTGGCGACCAGACGATCCTCATCCCACAGCTCAACCTTCACCGTCAGCTCTTCCAACTGCGCGACCGGCGCGGCAACGCTTACGTTCACCAGCAGTTCGGCATCGCGGTAAAGCGCATCGAGCTGCGGCGTGAGCTGAACGTCGCTGAGGTGCAGGGTCGGTTTGTTCAGCAGCCAGACCGAGCGAAAGATCCCGCTCATGCGCCACATGTCCTGATCTTCAAGCCAGGTTCCCGCGCTCCAGCGCATCACCATGACGCAGATGCGGTTATCGCCGGGCTGAAGGAATGGCGAGAGATCGAAGGCCGCGGGCAGGCGACTGTCCTGCGAGTAGCCGACCCATTCACCGTTGCACCACAGATGAAAAGCTGAATTAACGCCGTCGAAGATTATCTGCGTCTGGCCGTTGGCCTGCCAGTCCTCATCAACGCTGAACGTCAGCGAGTAGCAGCCGGTCGGGTTCTCCTCAGGCACGCGCGGCGGCGTAGTATCGATTGGATAGCGAACGTTGGTGTAGATTGGGGCGTCGTAGCCTTCCATCTGCCAGTTTGATGGCACCGGCGTACTGCGGCTGTCCGGCAGATCGTCTTCCAGCCAGCGGGCATCCACCGCAAACGGGCTGCGGGCCAGGGAAAACTGCCACTGGCCGTCAAGCCGGCGACGAGACGCCGAAGGCCGGTTTTCCCGCGCCGCGTCGGGATCGCGCCAGCTGGCGAACGTCGGGTGGGCCGGTAAACGGTTGAGATGGGTAATGGTCTGGTTTTGCCAGTCTTCGCGGACGAGAACCTGATGAAATGTCGCTCCTGCGGCGGAGATTGAGTCGTGTTGTTGCATACGCATACCTGACGGATAAGTGAGAAAAATGTCATTCGCTAGACAATGTAAATTTGTTATCAGTTATTTTCGTCAGAGCCGCAATAATGGCGAAAATGAAACCCACCGGCGATCACGAAAAGCTGGGAAAAGGGCTGATTTTTGTCGTCCTTTAAACATAAAATGTTAGCGGGCGACATTGAGGGTTCAAAATAGGGAAGGAGCGCGCTATGCAGCGTCGATCGGCAACGCTAGAAGATGTGGCCCGCGAGGCCGGGGTATCCCAGCAGACGGTCTCCCGGGTGCTGAATAATCCGGACGTGGTGTCTGAAAAAACCCGCGATAAAGTGATCCGCGCGATGCAGGCGCTGCGCTATGTGCCGAACCGTTCTGCGCAGCTGCTGGCGGGTAAATCCGCGCCGTCGATTGGGCTGATTACCGCCTCGCTAACGCTGCACGCGCCTTCGCAAATCGCCGCGGCGGTGAAAAGCTATGCGGGTTTGCATCAGCTTGAAGTTTCCATTGCGATGCCGGTGCAGATCGATTATCCGTCGCTGCAGGCCAGGCTCAATGAGTTTCGCGCCCAGCATATTCGCGGCGCGATTATCAGCCTGCCGCTGGAAAGCAGTCTCGCGGAGCGGCTGGTGGCGGAGAATCCCGATATTGCCTGTCTGTTTCTTGACGTCTCGCCGGAGGCCGACGTTTGCAGCGTGCGTTTCGATCACCGCGACGGCTGCGGCGCCTGCGTGCGTCATCTCTGGGACGCCGGGCACCGCGAGTTCGGCCTGCTCGCCGGGCCGGAAAGCTCGATCTCCGCGCGCATGCGCCTGAGCAGCTGGCGCGAGGCGCTGCACCGGCTGGGGGTCAGTAATGCGGTGACGGTATTTGGCGACTGGAGTGCCGCCAGTGGCTGGCACAAAACTTTTGAGCTGCTGCATCACCATCCGCGCATCAGCGCCATCGCGGTGGCTAACGATCAGATGGCGCTTGGTGTACTGAGCGCGCTGGCGCAGCTTAACCGCACCGGCAGCCAGGCTATCTCGGTCACCGGCTATGACGACACGGCGGATAGCCTCTATTTCCAGCCGCCGCTGACCACCGTCGCCCAGGATTTTAATGTTCTCGGGAAGCGGGCGGTAGAGCTGCTCATCCAGCTCATGGCCGCTCCGCAGATAAAAATTCGCGAGCTGCTGCCGACGCGCCTGATTATCCGTCATTCCACCTGGCCCTATGCGGGAGATGAGGAGAGGGAGAAAGGCGAGCTCATTGCGCAGCTCAAAGCGCTGGTGGAAAAGCTGTAAGCAACGGGCCGTTTAGCTTTCATTGATGTTGCGTGTGATAGCTTATTCAACAAACGTACTCAGGAGATTTATCCCCTGAACGTAAAAATGCAAAACACAATCTATCCATGCAAGCATTTATTCACCGCCAGTCACATGGCGGTTTTTTTTGGCCTTTTTTTGCCAACGGGAAATGACGTTATTTTATTTAATTCTGCTGGTTGCGCGTTAAATCGGCTGGGTAAAGCATAAATACGCTGTTTTGTCGCCCGCGTGTCAAAAAGTTTCCCGGGGCTATAGTTTCTGCCCCAGCATAAAATGCTGTAGCGCATGAAGCGACAGAATGCTCTTCTTTTAGCACCATTCGGCTATGCTGAAAGCCAATAGCGGCGAGTAAAGGCAAGGTCATGATGATATTAAAAGGAAAAGAGCACGTTGACTCGGTTGACTGGCTGACGGTGGCGGAGACCATCGCCGCCGCAGGGCTTAATCAGCGGGACGTTGCGCTGGTTGAACGCGCGTTTCGCCATAGTACCTTTTGCTGGTTCGGCTATGAAAACGGTCAGCTCATTGCCGTTGCCCGGGCAATTAGCGACCTGACCTGGTGCAGCTATCTGGCGGATGTCGCGGTGCACCCGCGCTGCCAGGGTAAGGGATACGGCCAGCAACTGATGCGGGCGGTCAGCGATGAGCTGCGGCCGTACGGCAAAACCTTTATCTACTCGGTGGTGGATAAAATAGATTTCTATCGCCGTTTCGGTTTTGAAATGCTGGCGACGGGCATGGTTTGCGCCAGCGAAGAGACGATAGCGCGTATGCGGGAACAGGGATTTGTTGGCTAGCAAATACCGCTTAAAAAAATGCATATACCAAACCTGAGTCGGCTATAGCCGGCCCAGTTAATGATGACAGATAGCCTGGGTTAAAAGGGTAAACTGTGTTACACAGTCTCATTCTCCTGGCAAACATCTGGATGGGATTATGCTGACCACTCTGATTTACAGAAGTCAGATGCATTTAACACAAGAAACCGATCTCATACTGCTGGTTGAAAAAGCGAATGCTGAGAACGCAGCACGCGGGATTACGGGCATACTTCTTTTAAAAGATAATGTTTACCTTCAGATACTTGAGGGCGATGAGTGCGTGCTTGAGCAGCTATTCAGCAAGATCAAGCAAGACGAACGCCACTCTCAGGTTGTTGAGCTGATGCGTGATTACGCGCCGCGCCGGCGCTTTGAAAACGTAGGGATGATGTTTTTTGACCTGAATAAACTGCAAACCGCTGACGTCCTGAGAAAGGTGCGTCAGCTTAGCCAGCTGAAAGGTTATCTTTCCACCGAAGAGCGCGTTTATAAATTTATCCATACTTTTATCAGTCAAAAAAGCGTTGCCGCGCCGTCACCCTTTTTACGGCCTGACAAATGGTCGCTTCATTCGCGTAAACATACATTTCATGTGCCGCAAGAATCGTTTTTTGCCGGTCAATGCTGTCAGTTTGCTTTCCAGCCCATTATCGAACCGTTGGCCGGGAATATCACTTCGCTTGAAGCACTTATTCGTGATAAAGAGGGCGGCAGTCCTGCTAATTTCTTTGCCTCGATTCCGCAAGAGCAACGTTATGAAGTTGATCTCAAAGCGAAATCAGTTGCCTTTGCCCTGGCGAAAGAAATCAATATTGGCGACCATAAAATATCCATTAATATCCTTCCGATGTCGCTGGTTGTTATTCCTGACGCCATTGAATACCTGTTGCAGGAAATAAAAAAACAGGGGCTGGTACCCGAACAGGTGATCGTGGAGGTGACGGAAGATGAAATGATCTCCGGTTTTAGCCAGTTCAGCAGCGCGATAAAAAAACTGCGCGTCTCTGGTATGGGGCTGGCAATTGATGATTTTGGCGCCGGTTATGCTGGACTCTCGTTGTTGACAAAAATTCAGCCTGATAAAGTTAAAATCGATCGCGAGATTATTACCGACATCCATCAGAGCGGCCCTAAACAGGCGGTGGTAAGATCGATCATCAACTGCTGCCGTGAACTTGAGATTGCCGTGGTTGCTGAAGGCATAGAGCGGATAGAGGAGTGGTGCTGGCTCGAATCTGCGGGTATCAAACGTTTCCAGGGCTTTTTATTTGCCACGCCGAAAGTCAACGGCGTCGGTGACATACGCTGGCCTGTGAAAAAAAGTGAAGTCTGATATGCCTTAATATACTGAGCGGTTTGCCTCCAGCAGCAGCGCAGGCGAGTAGAAATGGAGTATTCAACCTGGATCATCCCTGTTTTCTGAAGCTGAACGGTATTTGCTGAACCGGCCAAGCGTTGATGATGGCCGGTAAGCTCATGCCTAACTGCAAGCTATGCCTATTCTCAATCTATAACAAACTGACCTTTGTTAATCATCGAGCACGTCATGACTGATTTCATCTTCGTGGGTGTTTATCAACTGCGTGAGCGCTATTTGTTCCTGAAACTTGGTCAGAAGCAGTTCTGCGTCCGTCTTCAGAACGTCTTCAGATGATTCCAGTACTGAATTTATCGCTTTCGTTACGCTGCTAACTAATTCCGCGACGCCGCCTTCCTTGCCAATAGCAAGCATCAGAGCGCTAATGAGCAAAGACTGCGCCTCGACCTGGGCAGCAAGCTGCTTACTTTCGGCATCCATGGCAGAAATTTTAGCAATTATGCTGAGAATGACATTATTCATTGTATCCCTCAAATCAATCAATTAGAGCGGGTTGTTGATGGCTATATTCGACGTTGACAGTCCGAAATAACCATAGAACATAAATATGCCAGAAAAAATACCAGTAGCGATAGTCAGGTTTTAGACATCACCAAAATAAAGCATGAAAACGCGCCGCTCCCTCTTCCATTTTTCCTCCAACGATCGCGCCCGACAGCGCGCAAGAGAGCATGAAGAGAGCGGTTGTTGACAAGAAAGACGGCAGACTTGAAGTTGTGTTAAGCCCGGCCGACCTCTGATGTTTCTTGCTTCAGCATCAACGCGTAGCGGGCGAAGCGGAAAATTTTAGGATGTTTGGCCGGGAGGACAAACGCGTTTGCAAGAGCGGCTATCTCTGTCCATCAAGCTGCGGCATGGTCTGACGCCCGACCATGAATATGGCTCATGTTGTAATGAAATTAACTCGCTTTTACTCATCTAATGACTCTGGCATAACATGCTGTATTCGATATAGATAATATGAAGATGAAGACCGCTTATGGAAGCGTGCGCCAGCCTGCAACCATCAGAAAGGACTGCGGTTTTTCTCTCAGAACTTAGGATGCACATCTGCGATGAATCAACAATTTACCTATACTATTAAACGCACTTTGTTTGATGAAAACTATAACCCCTCTGAAAATACGCGTATTACAACCAACTTTGCTAATTTAGCCAGAGGGGAAAATCGCCGGGAGAATCTGCGCAACACGTTAGCCATGATAAACAACCGTTTCAACAACCTGGCGCATTGGGATAATCCCAAAGGCGATCGCTACGCGGTTGAGCTGGAAATTATTTCAGCCGAAATGAAGATCAACGCCACCGGCGATACTTTTCCGGTGATTGAAATATTGCAAACCGGCATTATTGACAAAAAGACGGATAAACGCATTGACGGTATTGTCGGCAATAATTTCTCCTCGTACGTTCGCGATTACGACTTTAGCGTAGTGTTGTTAGAACATAATAAAGGGCGAGCAGGTTTTAGCATTCCCGAGGGGTTTGGCGATTTACACGGCAATATATTTAAAGATTTCGTCAATTCAGCGCAGTACAAGACCAATTTCAAAAAAACACCGGTCATCTGCCTTAGCGTCTCCAGCAAAGACACCTATCACCAGATCGGAAATCAACACCCGGTGTTGGGCCTCGAATACCGGCCTACCGCCTCATCGTTGACTGAGCAATATTTTGGCAAAATGGGCCTGCAGGTTCGTTATTTTATGCCGAAAAACAGCGTCGCGCCTCTGGCATTTTATTTTTCGGGGGATTTGCTGAGCGATTATACGAGTCTTGAGCTGATTAGCACCATCAGCACGATGGAGACTTTCCAGAAGATATACCGCCCGGAGATTTACAATGCGAACTCTGCTGCAGGACTCTGCTACCAGCCCGATCTGCATCATCAGGACCATTCGTTAACAAAAATTGTTTACGACCGTGAAGAGCGCAGCCAGCTGGCGGTAGAGCAGGGGAAGTATACCGAAGAGCATTTTATTAAACCGTATAAAAATATTCTGCAGCAATGGTCTGCTCATTACGCTCTTTAAGACATCGCATAGATAAGGTTATCGATAATGAAAAAATTATTACCAACTTCAACGGCTGGCAGCTTACCGAAACCCTCCTGGCTTGCTGAGCCGGAGAAACTGTGGTCTGCCTGGAAATTACACGATCAGGAATTAATCGACGGCAAAAAAGATGCGCTGAGTTTGTCCTTATTCGACCAACTGCGCGCCGGTATCGATATCGTCAGCGATGGCGAGCAAACGCGTCAGCATTTTGTCACCACGTTTATCGAGCATCTCAGCGGCGTTGATTTTGAAAAACGCGAAGTCGTTAAAATCCGCAATCGCTACGACGCGAGCGTACCAACCGTGGTAGGGGCCGTTGGGCGACAAAAACCGGTATTCGTTGAAGATGCGCGTTTTTTGCGTCAGCTGACCAAACAACCGATTAAATGGGCGCTGCCGGGTCCCATGACCATGATTGATACGCTTTATGACGCTCATTATAAAAGCCGCGAAAAACTGGCCTGGGAATTTGCGAAGATACTTAACCAGGAAGCCAAAGAGCTGGAGGCCGCCGGCGTCGACATTATTCAGTTTGATGAGCCAGCCTTTAATGTGTTTTTTGATGAGGTCAATGATTGGGGCATCGCGGCGTTAGAAAGAGCGATCGAAGGGCTTAAATGCGAAACCGCGGTCCATATCTGCTATGGATACGGCATCAAGGCCAATACCGACTGGAAAAAAACGTTGGGAACCGAGTGGCGCCAATATGAAGAAGCGTTCCCTAAGCTGCAAACATCCAACATCGATATTATCTCACTGGAGTGCCATAACTCGCGGGTGCCTATGGATCTGCTCGAGCTGATTCGCGGTAAAAAAGTCATGGTTGGAGCCATAGATGTGGCAACCAATACCATTGAAACGCCGGAAGAGGTGGCCGCGACTTTACGCAAAGCGCTCCAGTTTGTGGAAGCTGATAAACTCTATCCGTCAACCAACTGCGGCATGGCGCCGTTATCTCGCCGGGTTGCTGCAGGTAAACTGCAGGCGTTAAGCGCCGGGGCGGAGATTATCCGCAGGGAGCTCCAGGGAAAATAGCCCGCTGGCAAAGGGCAGGAAAGCATCGCCGTTGCTGGCAGATGTCTAGCGAATGCAACAGCGGCAGCGGCGCTGCTGCTGGCTCTGCTTTAATATCTCACGGAGCGGTTATCGGCAGGGAAATACTCATACGCAGCGTCGCTAGTTACTTAAAATATTTATCCAGTGGATCGTAATGGCGGTATTTTCTAAAGAAAAAAAGCCAGTAGATAAAGCCCAGAATAGCGCCCAGCCCGGCAAACTGCAGATAAAGCGTTTTACGCCGGACAAGCAGGTCGACAAATGAATACGCGCTTTTCCACATATCAATAATGCCACCGTTTATCACCAGATCTGTAAACAGCGCAAGCGCCGGCAGGGCAACGGCGTACGCGGCCAGAAGGTATAAAAGGGCCGCAATCCTCATTTTGGTATTGATGTGCATGTGCCGTTCCTTGTCCGTGTTTTTAAAACATAACATAGCTTATCAAGAACCAGCCTGCGATCGGCATTAGCCGATGCGGACACGATCGTTGGCTCCGAAAGGACCATTTGGATATGAAATCCAGATGGTCCTTACTGCCTGCTGCTAGTGATTATGATCTCTGAGAAAGACGGTTAATACATCCTTAGGCGGGGTCACGCCACATTCAGAAAGCAACCAACCGACAGCGCCGCGATGATACGTACCATGAAAAAGTACATGATTGAGCATATCCAGTGCTTTCATTTCACCCTTCCCGCCATCGACAAAGCGGAATTCTATACTATGCGAAAAATCAACGGCGCTCATGGTGCTCACATATTGAATATTCCAGTCTGTACATTCGGTCATCTTTGACAAAAGTTCATCAGCAGACGGTGTCTCTGGCGTATTAAGCGCTGTGTAACCGTGTTTTTGCCCGCTAATATTAGCCCTGAAAATCATATCCACCACATAAATATGATTCATGAGCCTGAGCATAAGATGGTGTTTATGGGCATAAACCGAGGTATCAACACGTTTTATTGCTTGTAACGTTTCTGCGTCTATCCATTGCTTATACTTAAATAACGTAACTACCTGATCCGCACCCATATATCGCCTCCGTTTTACATTAAACCATCATATCAGCAACATATGCAGAGGGAAATCTTCTCATCCTGACAGGCAGCACCCTGCAGTAGAAATTATGTCATTCCTTTGAATCAGCGTGTCGTTTTTCCTGCGAATGCAATACGGCTGCTTTTTGTCACCTCGTTTTTTCATTCAAACCCGCTATCAACAAATAAAGATAACCCAACCATGTACCCTGGCGGCGTGAAAAATCCGCTGCTTGTCGCATGCATAAGATCTATCGAGCAATATTTTGTATTTAAGGTGAAGGTTAATTTCACATCATGGAGGCTGAATTTTCGGCGCAAATATCGAATAAATGTGAAAATAAAATGGACATCAGATTACAAATCATTACATTTGATTTCACAACATTTCAGAAAACGGAGTTTTTGATGTCGTGTGTGTCATTTCCCAGGTATGGGATTCTGCTGGGCAGCCTCACTGCAACAGCCCTCCCGGCAGCGCCCCTGAGTCCTGCGGACCAGAATGCCATTGAGCAACAACAAAAGGCATTGCTGGAACAGACGCAACAGCAGCGCGATATGCTCCGCCATTCCACATCCGCGCCCTCTCTCCCGGAAGCACCCCCTTCAGAACCAGACGGTCAGTGTTTTCAGCTCCGGTATATCCGGCTGGAGAACGTCACAGTGCTCCCGCGCTCTGCCGTGCGAAAACTGACGACCATCCCGGTACAGGGCTGTATGACGCTCCCGAATATCCGGGAGCGGGTGCGGGATGTCACCCAGGACTACCTTTCCCGGGGATTCATCACTTCACGCGCCTGGCTACCGGAACAGGATATTTCCGGAGGAACGCTGGTCATTGCCGTCACAGAAGGGAAGGTGGAAGCCGTCACGCTGGAGGGGCATGAGGAAAATGCCATCAGGATGGCTTTTCCCCGGGCGGAGGGCCGGGTACTCAATCTCCGTGACGCTGAACAGGGTCTGGAGCAGCTTAACCGCCTGAACTCACGTCCACTGACCGTAGATATTCTGCCGGGGAGCCGGGAAGGTTTTTCCTGGGTAACGCTGGTACCGGTCAGCCAGCGTTTTCCCGTCAGTCTTGATGTGGGCGCAGATAACAGCGGGCAGAAAAGTACCGGCAGCGGACAGCTGAATGCCCGTCTGACAGCAGACAATCCGCTGAGCCTGGCGGACCAGTGGACGCTGGCCGCAGGCAGGGACAGTGAGTTTCACCATGACAGACGCAGCCGTAATATTCAGGCCGGCGTTTCGGTTCCTTACGGGTACTGGTTGTTCAGCGCGCAATATGCGTGGTCCGATTTTTATCAGACGCTTTCTGTTAGTGGTGCCCCGCAGCGCTGGCGCTATGAAGGCACCGTGCAGTCACAGCGGCTGGCCGCCAGCCGGACGCTACTGCGTGACGGTAAGCAACGTCTGGCGCTGGATGTCGCCTTATCCCGCCGGAAAACCGAAAACCGGCTGGGCGGCGTACGTCTTGACGTCAGCAGCCCGACGCTCAGCAGCGTGACTGCCGGACTGAGCTACAGCCGGAGTATCGGTGGAGGCTATCTCACGCTGGGTCCGTCCCTTTCTCACGGCGTCCCGTTCGCCGGCGCGACACGGGATGACCCGGCGCATCCCGGCCTGCCCCGCAGCGAATTCCGGCGCTTCAGCGTTAGCGCAAGCTGGTTTTACCCCATGACATCCTCTGTGTACTGGCTGACCTCAGCCTGGGGGCAGACCACGCCTGACAGACTTTATGCCAGTGAGCAACTGTCCGTCGGAGGGCAGTATTCGGTCAGGGGGTTTAAAGAGCAGTATCTCAGCGGTAACCGCGGCAGCTACTGGCGCAATGAACTGACATGGCAATGGATGACGGTGCCGGGCGTGGGGGCATTCTCAGCAACGGGTGCACTGGATACCGGGCATGTCATGCGCCAGGAAGGGATAACCGACGGCGGAACGCTGACAGGGGCTTCCGTCGGACTGGAGCTGGCTGGCCGCTGGTTCAGCCAGTCCCTGACGCTGGGGGTGCCGCTGTCGTACCCCGACAGACTCACTCCGGATAAACACGTGGTTTACTGGCAGGCCACCGTTTCACTTTAACTGCCGGCACACAGCAGGGGCTATGACGGCTCCTTAATACAGGATGTTCTGACATGGATAAACTCGCACATCCGCTGGCCCGTGGGGCCAGCTGGCTGCTGATATACCTCACCGCCGTTCAGCCTCTGCATCCCGCTATTGCCGCGGGTATCACTGCCGCGAATGGCAACACTCAGGTCGCGATGAAACCCGGTAATGTCCCGGTGGTGAATATCGCCACGCCCAACGCGGCCGGTATATCGCACAACACCTACCAGGATTTTAACGTGGGAATGCCGGGCGCGGTGCTGAATAACGCCACGCAGGGCGGGAAAACACAGCTCGGCGTCACCATCGACAACGGCAATGCCAGACTCAAAGGTAAACCGGCCGAACTGATTATTAACGAGGTGACCAGCGGCAACCGTTCTGAACTGAAAGGCAGGCTGGAAGTCTTCGGCAATAAAGCCGGCGTGATGATTGCCAACCCGAATGGCATCACCTGTGACGGATGTGGTTTCATCAATACCCCGTCAGTCACTCTGACGACGGGCAAACCGCAGTTTGATAAACAAGGGGCGCTCGATGCCCTTGAAGTCAAAAAAGGTGCGGTGATTATCGGCGGTAACGGCCTGGATGGGGCCGGCGCTGAATATGTTGATGTCATCAGCCGGGCCACTGAACTGAACGGCAAAATTAACGCGAAAACCCTCACCCTGACTCAGGGCGCGAACCGGGTCAGCTTTAAGGACGGCACGGTAAAACCCATTGCTGGTGAGGGTGCAAAGCCTCAGCTTGCTGTCGATACAAAGGCGCTTGGCGGCATGTATGCCGGTAAAATCCGCCTGGTCGCCACTGAAGCCGGGGTCGGCGTCAACCTGAGCAATGTGACCTCAACTCAGCGGGATATTTCCCTGACGACGGCCGGGAAAATCACCCTCAGTAATGTCAAAGCTCAGACAGACCTGAATATCAGCGGCCGGGAAATCGTTACGCTAGCCGGCAGCAGCGTGCGTGCAGAGCGTGATCTGACGCTGGCGGCGACCACAGTGGATAACCGCAGCAGCACCACAGCCCACGGGGATATGCGGGTATTTGCGTCGACGGTACGCAATACGGGTAACGGTGCGTCATTACACAGCCATAAAAATCTGTGGGTACAGAAGGATGCCCAGGGTAACAAAGCCACACTTGTGGAGAATCGGTCGGCTCGCATTCAGACCAATACGGGCGACCTGATAATACGTTCAGAAACGCTAAATAACATTCGTGATGTACTGACTTACGAATGGAAAGATATCAGTCCCAATTCAACAGCATTTGTTAACCTTCCCCAATCCCGTACTATCAGTGCTATCAGGCATGCTTCTGGAAACATTACCCTGGCTGATGTGATTTACTGGGATGCGACATTAGGCGGCAAATGGTTTGGTACTGCTAATTTTAACCAGTCGGACCTGGTCAATACCGCCAGAAAAGAATATCGGCGAACCGCTACATCGTCCGCAGCCTCCATTCAGGCTGGCAGAAATGCTTATCTCAATACCACTCATCTGACTAATAACGAAAGTCTTATAAAAGCAAATCAAGATCTGATTCTCACTGGAAAAACGTTTAATCATATCAGTGGAATCACCGGTACCAGGGATACCTGGTCCTCCTATAATACGGCGTATCGTCCATCTAATACTGCGTCACCTGCGGTTCCTGAAAGTCAGTTAACTATTGCCGGGAAACAAAATAAAACTTATACGTTCCAGAAAACAGGCGAGATCAATAGCTGGAAAAATCCGACGATCTCTCCAGCAATACTTTCTGCCGGCGGTAATCTGGTGGCGGATTTTTCTGAACGTATTGAGAGTAAAGAGCCCTACGTCACGAACGTTCAGTATTCGGAAGTGATGGCCCGACCGGACACGATGACAGCCAGAAATATCCTGCTGCGCGCCGGAAGCATTGTTACCACCGATGTGATGAAGGCCTCAGGGGATATTACCTTACAGTCAGACCGTGGCACAAAAATGGCGCTGGCGCTGATGACGGCCGGAAAGGATATCTCGGTTCTGGCGGGCGTAAGTGTTGAGTCCTGGCAGAGTGAGCTCAAAGGACAGAACATTACCCTGGTCAGTCGCGGCGGTGATGTCACCTCTCATACCAGCGAGTGGCCCAACTTTTTCCATTCTGACGGGCTACGCTGGCTGGGAAGCCTGGAGGCTTCACGTGATTTATCACTCACCGCAGGTGGTAATATTCTGCTCAGGAACACGCGTTTTCCTGTCCTGAGCCAGAATATTTCTCTGGTTGCCAATGGGGATATCACGTTTGATAAAAATGACGCCATGCTGTGGCACGGGCGACCTGGTGCAGTCCTGACCTACGCCCGCAAGCAGGAGCTGTTTAACCGGATGTTACCGGGAGAGCCGCTGCGTGCTTCGGGTGATATCACCCTGAGCGGCCGGCGTCTGTCTCTGTATGGTGCAGGGCTCGAAGCCGGCGGGAATATCAGCCTCTCATCGGCTGCCAATACTGACCTGAACATGCGGAGCCTGAGTGACCTCTACAGTGAGTTTTTTCCGGACAGCCGGATACCTGAATTACGCAGCAACCTGAAAGCAGGAAGTAATCTGCTCATCAGCTCAGCGGCAGATATCGGCGTGCAGGGCGCTCATATTGTCGCCGGGAAAACCGCGACGCTGCAGGCAGGGAAACTTCTCTGGCTGGGTGCATACGGATATGGCGTAACGGACAGCAGTAATGACAATAACAGGGATGAACTCAACGTACTGACCCGCCTGCACGGTGCGAAAAGCCTGACTCTGGCGGCAAACGGGGGTATCCAGGCTGACGGCAGTACGCTGACCTCTGACGGTAACATCACGCTGACCTCCGGCGGGAATATGCAGTTTCAGTCCGCCCGGGGGACGGTATACCGTGAGTCCGGGAACAGCTGGACGGAAAGCGTTAGCCAGACAGGCGTCACGCTGAATTCAGGTGGAGCACTGACGGTTATCTCGGGTGGCAGCATTCTTTTTCAGGCATCGCGTTTACTGGCAAAGGGGGCGATGGATGTTGCAGCAAAAGGTGGCTGGCTCTATGCCCAGGCGATGGAAGAGTTCAGTCATTACGAACGTCAAACTACGAAGAGAAAGTGGTGGGGTAAAAAAACCACCGTCAAACAAACGAAACATACCACCACCAACCGGGTGACGGAGTTTATTGCGGGAGGCAATCTCAGCCTGCTGAGTCGCGATGACAGTACCTATGAAGCCAGTAAAATCGAGGCAAAAAAGAACGCCACGCTGACCAGTACCAACGGCAAAGTTAATTTCCTGGCCGTGAAAAACACCACTTTCGAGCAGACTGTCAGCACCTCGAAAGGCTTCTATATCAGGCAGGCAAATAAAGGCTACAGCGAAGGTAAATGGGTGCTTCCGTCTATTCATGCTGGCGGAAAATTGACGGTCAACGCGGCCAGCGGCATCAGTGCCGATATCAAAGCGAAAAATGGTCAGGCTTTGCAGGGCGCGATTACTGCTCTGGCGGCGTTACCCGGTACAGAGTGGCTGAAGGGACTGAATTCACGCAGCGATGTTCAGTGGAATACGGTTAAAGATGCTTACGACAGCTGGAATTATAAAAGTCAGAGCCTGAATCCGGCAGTGGCGGCAGTAATCGCTATCGCAGCAGCTGCGGCCACCGCAGGCAGTTCACTGGCGGCGACAGTTGCATCTTCAGTAACTTCCACCGTGGGTGGTGGCGCAGTAACGACCGGCGCGGTTACAGCCGGGATGTCTTCGCTGGCTGCACAGGCCGCCGTGGCACTGGTGGAAAATCAGGGAAATCTGTCAAAAACGCTGTCGGCGCTGGGAAGCAGCAGTTCGGTCAAATCGCTGGCCACCTCTATGGTTATCGGGGGCGCGCTGGCGGGCTTTGATAAGGTCATGAATATTGATGTTCCGCCCGACAAGGCCCAGTTACCGGCGCTGGTCAAAAACGAGGGATGGGGAAAAATCGTCCAGCGCGTGGCCGGCCAGTCGGTTATCAGCTCAAGCCTGAACACAGCCATCAATGGCGGCAGTTTTAAGGATAACCTGACTAATGCCCTGCTGGCGAATATTGGCAACCAGATTAATGCCGAAGGGGCCGGGCTGATTGGCGATAACGGCGAGATACTGGGCGTGCCGGGTAAATCGCTGAGCCATGCGGTGGTCGCGGGTATCAGCGCTGAAATTGGTCGTGGTGACGGGAAAGGGGCCGCTGCCGGAGCGTTAGCGGCGGAGCTGGCAGCAATTACCCTCGGTGAAATATTCGTTGAACCCGCTACGCGGAATAATCAGATTCAGTCTGCCGGTAGGATTATTGGAGCAATCACAGGGGCTGCTGTAACAAACTCATCCGGCGGCGCCAATAGTGGGGCTAATGCCGCAGAAAGCGTCCTGCGATATAATTTTTTGATGCACGATGAGCCTGCAAGGATGGCGAAAAAGCTGGCTGACTGTAAAGGGAGCGGCGGTTGTGAAGCTGGTGTGCGCAAGGAAATGGCACAATTGTCAGCCAAAAATGAGAAACAGTTTGAAAGCTGCAGGGCTGCTGGTAATGGTGACTGTATTAATGAAATGCTGGCCGGAATAGCTGGCGCAAGTGGTTACAGAGAGCTGGGGATCCAGATTGGATTTGACATCGCCGGACAGTATCAGCAGATGGGGGAAAATGCATATGACCGATTCGATACCTGCGGATGGACTGCTGGCACGGGTTGCGGATTAAAGTTATGGGGTAAGGATGCTCTGGCTGATGCTGCGATGTGGGCCGCAGGTTGGGGCGTTGGTAAGGTTGTAGCCCCCGCTATCGGGAAATATCTTACTGAAGTCGGCATTCTGTCACAAAAAGGTGTTCCCGCGTACATAAAAAGTACACAAGTTGGTTTAGGGCAACCAGCAAAGGTTGATTATTACAAAAAATTGATGAAAGATGGGACATTTAAATTTGATAAAGACGAATTTATCGTTGCTGGGTTTAGAGATTCAAAAGGGATATATTATGTGTCAGAGGGAAACCATCGCATGGTAGCGGCAATTGAGCTATATAATGAGACAGGGAGTACAAAATATATAGAAGGTCTGATAAAAAATGGTCGCTGGAATTATGATGCTAATTATTCAGGTAGTAAGTTCCGGATTCCGATGAGAAAATAATTTTTTCTCCATGGCCTCCGAGGAGGCCATGGAGAGGTGGAGAGCAAAATGGATAAAAGTGAAGTCTATTTAGATATGCTTTTTTGGTCGTTGCCTCATATAAGGAATATAGCAACGCATAACCCTCTAGCCAGGCTTAAAGACAGGTCTACCTATTATGAGTCAGAACTTGTTTGCCAATTTCACTTATTGCTCAAGTATAAAAGTTTTACTAAAAATGATATAAGTTTTTTAAATTCCCGGGCTAGATGGTATTATGAAAACTGTGACAAAAATAAGAGTATTCTTTATCCTTCTCAGGTGAAAAGGATTTCTTTGTTATTTGCTATGGTTCCCGAAGAAATGAAAGGGTTGCTTGAATGGAATGGCCCTTGCTGTTAGACGTTTTAAGTGTTTAATGCTAAAGATTGTTTAGGCTCTCAGGGGTGAAGCAATTAGAGTGTAATTCAAGTGTGAAGGCATAGGAAGTATGGAAAAAAAAGACGTATACCTTGAGATTTACCAGAGTTCTATACAACAAATAAATCGTGTTGCAACCAAGAGTGGGTTATTAAAATGTTTAGATAAATCAATATATTATGAGGCCCAGCTTATTCATAAGTTTTCTTTTTTACTTAAGAATGAGTATTTTAATGATATGGACATTGATTTTTTAAATTGGGGGGCGAAGAACTACTATGAAATGTGTGATGTGAAAAAGAGCGTACTTTATAACGAGCAGTTGCAACGACTTTCAATGCTCTTCTCTCTTGTTCCGGAAGAAATGCGGCATAAACTTGAGTGGGATGGGCCAGAAATAAAATAGGATTCATATATACCGTAATGATAACAATTAAGTTAGTACCCAGCGCTGATGGAAAGATCGTCTTGAGTCAGGGTCTACAGGAAAACGACGGATATGAGTTTCGTAGAGAAATAACGACGCTAGCCAAAAAAGGAACGCCCCCTGGAGCATCGGCAGCAGGGGGCGTTTACGGGTGAGGATTATCGTCGTTCATCAGTCATCCCATTTGTGGCTTAAATACGCGGCAAGAAATCCAAAGAACACGATGGTTCCCAGAACCGCCATAAATACATGCATATTTCCCAGCATGATTAACCTCCATTAGTTTTGCTATGCGCTAAGTTGTCCTCATTCAACAGGTTTACGGTTGTTGAATATATCTTAACCTGCGCAATCTAAACAAATGCTTAACAAATTGCCGGAAGTGACTATTTTACAGGCGAAAAAGCCGAATTTCCGTCAGGCTGCACACTTTTTAGCTACTGCGATGGGCTAAGCGCATACTGCTGGCGCAGGTTGTGGCGTTGGCGAAACCACACCGAACAGCTGTAAATTAATAATTAACAAGCATAAGCGGTAAAAAAATACTTTATAAATAATCTTTAACGATATCAATGCTGATATTAAAAATTACGGTGTTGAACAATGATTTATTGAGTAAGGCCGCAATTAAAAATAATTATGCTCTATAGTTAACGAGTAGCACAACGCTGCATATCCTAATGGAGTTGCCCATGAAATCTTCAACTGTAAATTCAGAGAAAGACCAGCCTAAACAGCCTCAAAAAATGCCTAAAGATGATAAAGGCAGCCAGAAACCGAACAAAAGTAAATAATTCTTACATAAGTTGTTTAAGGAGGCATTATGGTAGAACGTCCTGATATTACTGAACCGCTCCCGGGTACAGACCCTTTACCTGACGAAGATTTACCTGAAAGTCCGGACGTAAACGATCCGGTAGATCCTGAAGACCCGGATGCGATTAAATAATTACCATCTGGCTATTCATAAAAACCGCCCAATATTATGGGGTCAGTTCACCCGGGCGGTTTATTTCTATTACAACGACCCTTTCCGTAGGCTAATTTAAGCGCTGTAAAGGAACACCACATCTGCGGCGACATTCAGCCTAATTGTGGAATTAATAAGCGGTTTAAAGCTTTTGGTCTACATCAACGCGTTGGCACTAGTCTGTCCGGTCAGTTTGCTCCCTTTTTCGATACTGCAACGGGCTAAGATCAAACTGCTGGCGAAAGTGGTGGCGCAGGGTGCTGGCGTTAGAAAAACCGCAAAGCTCGGCAATCTGTTCAACGCTCAGCCGGCTGTGGGTTAAATGCTGCGTGGCGCGCTGCAGGCGCTCGTCAAGCAGCCAGCGGGCAGGGGTTTTGCCGGTGGCGTCTTCGAAACGGCGCAAAAACGTCCTGGGGCCCATGCCGGCTCTTGCCGCCAGAGATGCCACGGTGTGGCTAGCGGCGAGATTCTGATGTAGAAAATCAAATAATTGCCCCAGCCGCAGACTCTCCCGCGCTTTAGCCACCGGGCGAACAATCTGCTGCGCCTGCCCGCCGTCGCGATGGGGGGAAACCACCAGGCGTCGGGCGACAAGATTCGCCGCGTCGAGGCCAAAGTCCTCGCGCACCAGGTGCAAACATAAATCGATACCCGCGGCGCTGCCTGCCGAGGTCATTACGCCTTCTGCGCCGACGTACAGCACGTCATCGACCACTTCAATCTGCGGAAACCGCGCCCGCAGCTGGTCGGTATAGCGCCAGTGGGTGGTCGCCTGGCGGCCGTTCAGCAACCCGGCGGCGGCCAGAACGAAAACCCCGGAACAGATAGAAATGATCCGGCAGCCTCGCGCATGGGCGGCGACCAGCGCTTCGCACAGCCGCGGCGGCACGGGGGAGTCGATACCGCGCCAGCCCGGCACCACGATGGTGTCCGCTTCGCCTAACAGCGCCATGCCGCCGTCGGTCATCAGCCGAATCCCGCCGGTCGCCCGCAGCTCGCCTTCGTCGACGGCGGCCACGGCAAAACGATACCAGCGCTCGCCCATCTCAGGGCGCGGCAGGCCAAAGATCTCGACGGCGACGCCAAATTCAAAGGTACACAGGCCATCGTAGGCCAGAGCAACAACCCGATGATGTGACAACGTCATGGATGGAATTGTCATGATTTCAGCGTTTTCAGTCATGGTTCTCGGCAGATGTCGCGCAGGCGGTTAATTAAAGTAGTGGTATCACAGACAAGGAGAAGATGCCATGAGTGTTGTAACCGCGATTGCCCCCGCCAGTTCTACCGACGCTGCCGCCTGGTTTCGTCATAAGCTAAGCCTCGAGACCGACTGCGCCGATGTCTACAGCGCGATGCGCGAAGGAGACGTAGATTTTGTTCTGCTACATGTCGTCGGCAGTGAGGAAACCTTTGCCCGTCGGCACCTCCCGGGCGCCCTGCATTTACCGCACCGCCAGATAGATGAAGCCAGAATGGCGCAATGGCTTCAGGAGACGCTGTTTGTGGTCTACTGCGCTGGGCCGCACTGCAACGGGGCGGACGTCGCCGCCATGAAGCTGGCGCTACTGGGGCGTCCGGTCAAAATGATGCTCGGTGGCCTGACCGGCTGGGAAGATGAAGGCTTGCCCTTCGCAAAATGAATTTATTTCATGTGCCATGAAATATTGTCGTTTGCCGATGAATCCTCAGCATGCCAGTATCTGGACATATAGCCATCCAGAAGTCTAAAAATTCAAATAATGAACTATCACGGTGGGCAACTAACCTTGCCCGCCGCTAAGGAGACACCATGCAACGTCATCAGGCCCCGTTCCGCGCAGATATCGTCGGCAGCTTTTTACGTCCGGACGCCATCAAACAGGCCCGCCAGCAGCTGGCCGCAGGCGCTATTGACGCGCAGCAGCTGCGGCAGATAGAAAATGAGGCGATTCGCCATCTGGTGCAGCAGCAGTGCGAGTGCGGGCTGCACGTGGTGACCGACGGTGAGTTTCGCCGCGCGTGGTGGCACTTTGATTTCTTTGACGGTTTACAGGGCGTTGAGCGCTACGATTCAGAAAAGGGTATCCAGTTCAACGGGGTACAGACCAAAGCGCACGGGGTTCGCGTCACCGGTAAACTGGCCTTCGGCGATCACCCGATGCTGGAAGATTTTCGCTATCTGAAGAGCGTCAGCGGCAGCGCGCAGCCGAAAATGACCATTCCCAGCCCGAGCGTGCTTCACTTCCGCGGCGGGCGCAAAGATATCGACGCGACGGTATATCCGGACCTCGCCGACTATTTCGATGACCTGGCGACCACCTGGCGCGACGCCATTCGCGCCTTCTACGATGCGGGCTGCCGCTATTTACAGCTCGATGACACCGTCTGGGCCTACCTGTGCTCTGATGAACAGCGTCAGCAGGTTCGCGATCGCGGCGAAGATCCGGATGAACTGGCGCGCATTTATGCCCGCGTCCTGAATAAGGCACTGGAAGGGAAGCCGGAGGATCTGACCGTTGGCCTGCACGTGTGTCGCGGTAACTTCCGCTCGACCTGGATCTCCGAGGGCGGCTACGAGCCGGTAGCCGAAGTGCTGTTCGGCGGCGTTAACATCGACGCGTTTTTCCTCGAATATGATAACGACCGCTCCGGCGACTTCGCGCCGCTGCGCTATATTCGTCCCGGCCATCAGCAGGTGGTGCTGGGGCTGATCACCACTAAAAACGGCGAGCTGGAAAACCCGGAAGGCGTGAAGGCTCGCCTGCGGGAAGCGGCGCAGTACGTCCCGCTGGCGCAGATCTGCCTCAGCCCGCAGTGCGGCTTTGCCTCCACCGAAGAGGGGAATTCCCTGACGGAAGCCCAGCAGTGGGACAAAGTCCGCCTGGTTACCGGCATCGCCGCACAGGTCTGGTAATCTCTTCATAGCGCAGCGTTGCACTATTTTAAGGCAACGCGGCGCACTCCCTTTTATTTCCCCCATATTCCGCCGCGCTTTCAGGCTATTTCGCAACCTGGCATTGTTTTTGCCTTATCACTTCCGGTTAGTCGTTAATTCATTTTTTGTCTTTGCGCTATTCAGGAGTGACACACATGCAGCGTCGTACATTATTAAAAGCTTTTGCTCTCTCCGCCTCTGTTATCAGCATGGGCTTCTCCCTGCAGGTTTATGCCGCCGACACCATTAAAGTCGGCATTATGCACTCGCTTTCCGGGACGATGGCGATTTCTGAAACCCCGCTGAAAGATGTTGCCCTGATGGCTATCGACGACATCAACGCCAAAGGCGGCGTGCTGGGTAAAAAACTGGAACCTGTCGTGGTGGACCCGGCGTCAAACTGGCCGCTGTTCGCCGAAAAAGCGCGGCAGCTGCTGACCCAGGATAAGGTGGCGGCGGTGTTCGGCTGCTGGACCTCCGTATCGCGTAAATCGGTTCTGCCGGTGTTTGAAGAGCTGAACGGTCTGCTCTTCTACCCGGTACAGTACGAAGGCGAAGAGATGTCGCCGAACGTGTTCTACACCGGCGCGGCGCCAAACCAGCAGGCAATTCCGGCGGTGGAATACCTGCTGAGCGAAGACGGCGGCGGGGCGAAACGCTTCTTCCTGCTGGGTACCGACTACGTCTATCCGCGCACCACCAACAAAATTCTCCGCGCTTTCCTGCATGCCAAAGGGATTCAGGATAAAGATATCGAAGAAGTCTATACCCCGTTCGGCTACAGCGACTATCAGACTATCGTCGCCAACATCAAGAAATTTTCCGCCGGCGGCAAAACGGCGGTGGTTTCTACCATCAACGGCGATTCCAACGTCCCGTTCTATAAAGAGCTGGCCAACCAGGGCCTGAAAGCGACAGACGTGCCGGTGGTGGCTTTTTCCGTGGGGGAGGAGGAGCTACGCGGCATTGATACCAAACCGCTGGTGGGCAACCTCGCGGCGTGGAACTACTTTGAATCCGTTGATAACCCAACCAACAAACAGTTTGTCGCCGATTATCGCGCGTACGCCAAAGCCCACAAGCTGCCGAACGCCGATACCGTCGTAACCAATGATCCGATGGAAGCGACGTGGGTTGGCCTGCACATGTGGGCGCAGGCGGTGACCAAAGCGGGCACCACCGATGTGGACAAAGTGCGCGAAGCGATGGCCGGGCAAACCTTTAAGGCGCCGTCAGGCTTTACCCTGACCATGGATGCCACCAACCACCATCTGCATAAACCGGTGATGATCGGCGAAATCGAAAGCAACGGCCAGTTTAACGTGGTCTGGCAGACCGAAGAACCGGTACGCGCCCAGCCGTGGAGCCCGTGGATTGCCGGTAATGACAAAAAGCCGGATCACCCGGTGAAAACCGCCAGCAACTAAGCGCCAGACCCCGGCGCTGCGCCGGGGTGATTGACTCAGTCCTCCGGGCCCAAAGCCCGGATTTCCCCGAAAAGGAGAACGACCATGAACGCATTGCGCCTCATGTGTTACTTCGCGCTGCTCATGGTATTGCTACCGTGGCGGGCGCAGGCAGCTGACGCCGACGATTTTGTGGCGGCCAATCGCAGCCAGCAGGCTCAGCTGCTTGAACGGTGGGCCGCCGCGCCCGAAGCCTCGCGTTTACCGCTGCTGCGGGCGCTGAAGAGCGAAACATTACAATCGGACAGCGGCGGTCATGCGTTCAGCAAGCAGGGGGAAACGCTGCTGGCGCTGGGCGCGGTTGCGGCGCCCGAGGGGGCGACAAAACCGGTACGCCTGACCAACCGCCTGCGTAACCTGGCGGCAGGCGCGCTGGCGACGCATTTACTGGTAAGTGACAACGTCACTGAAAGGGCGGCGGCGGTGAAAACCCTTCAGCGCGAAGCGACGCCCGAGATGGCGGGTCTTCTTCAGCAGCGTCTGACGGCGGAAAGCGACGGCGCGGTGAAATCGCAGCTGGAAATTGCGCTGGCCCGTTTACAGCTTGCCAGCCCGCAGCCCGCGCAGAGGCTGGCGGCCATCGCGCTGCTCGGCCACTCCGGCGACCCGGAAACCCAGGCGCTGTTGACGCCGTATACCGATGCGCAACATGAGCCAGACCCGGCGATTCGCGCGGCGGCCCAGGAGAGCCTGAGCAAAATCCAGCATCGCCTGCTGTTGGGCGATCTTCTCGGCCAGGCTTTTATGGGCCTGTCCCTCGGCTCGGTCCTGCTGCTCGCTGCGCTCGGCCTGGCCATCACCTACGGTCTGCTGGGGGTGATCAATATGGCCCACGGTGAGATGCTGATGATTGGCGCCTACAGCTGCTGGCTGGTGCAGCAGGCGCTGGCGCAGCTGGCTCCGCAGTGGCTGGCCTTCTATCCGCTGATTGCGCTGCCGGTGGCATTCCTGATCACCGGCGGTATTGGTATGGCGCTGGAACGCACCGTGATCCGCCATCTCTACGGGCGCCCGCTGGAGACGCTACTCGCCACGTGGGGCATCAGCCTGATGCTCATCCAACTGGTGCGAATGCTGTTCGGCGCGCAGAACGTTGAAGTCGCCAATCCGGCGTGGCTCTCCGGCGGCGTGCAGGTTCTGCCGAATCTCATCCTGCCGTGGAACCGTCTGGCGGTGCTGGCCTTTGTGCTACTGGTGCTGCTCTTCACCTGGCTGACGCTGAACAAGACCCGGCTGGGGATGAACGTGCGGGCGGTGACGCAAAACCGCGCGATGGCGGCCTGCTGCGGCGTGCCGACCGGGCGCGTCGATATGCTGGCGTTTGGCCTCGGCTCGGGGATTGCCGGGCTGGGCGGCGTCGCGCTGTCGCAGCTCGGCAACGTCGGGCCGGAGCTGGGCCAGGGCTATATTATCGACTCCTTCCTCGTGGTGGTGCTCGGCGGCGTTGGGCAGCTGGCCGGCAGCGTGGCGGCGGCGTTCGGTCTTGGCATCTTTAACAAAATCCTTGAACCGCAGATGGGGGCAGTGCTGGGCAAAATCCTGATCCTGGTCTTGATTATCCTGTTTATCCAGAAACGTCCCCAGGGACTGTTCGCCCTCAAAGGGAGGGTTATTGACTGATGAGCCAACCTATTACCTTAACGCTGGCGCGTAAAGCGCCGCGCCCGCTACGCTGGCTCGGCGTCGTGCTGCTGCTGGGGCTGTTGAGTATGCCGTTTCTGGCGCTGCTGCCGGCCACGCATCCGCTGGCGGTCTCCACCTGGCTGCTGACGCTGACCGGCAAGATCCTCTGCTACGCCATTGTCGCCGTGGCGCTGGATTTGGTCTGGGGCTATGCCGGGATGCTCTCGCTCGGCCACGGGATCTTTTTTGCCCTCGGCGGCTACGCCATGGGCATGTACCTGATGCGCCAGGCGGCGGGCGACGGATTACCGGCCTTTATGTCGTTTTTATCGTGGAGCGAACTGCCGTGGTTCTGGTGGGGCACCCAGCATTTCGCCTGGGCCATGCTGCTGGTGGTGCTGGTGCCCGGTCTGCTGGCCCTGGTGTTCGGCTGGTTTGCCTTTCGCTCAAAAATCAAAGGCGTCTATTTTTCGATCATGACCCAGGCGCTGACCTACGCCGGGATGCTGCTGTTTTTCCGTAACGAAACCGGCTTTGGCGGGAACAACGGTTTTACCGGCTTTACCACGCTGCTCGGTTTCTCCGTCACCGCCATCAGCACCCGGGCGACGCTGTTTATGGCGACGGTGTTGCTGCTGCTGCTCACCCTGTGGATTGGCTATCTGCTGGCGCAGAGTAAATTTGGCCGCGTGCTGACGGCGGTGCGGGATGCGGAAAACCGCCTGATGTTCTGCGGTTACGATCCGCGCGGCTTTAAGCTGCTGGTATGGACGCTTTCAGCCGTACTGTGCGGCCTGGCGGGGGCGCTGTACGTGCCGCAGGTCGGGATCATCAACCCCAGCGAAATGTCGCCAACTAACTCTATTGAAGCGGCAATCTGGGTGGCGCTCGGCGGGCGCGGAACCTTAATCGGTCCGGTGCTCGGCGCAGGTCTGGTCAACGGCGCGAAAAGCTACTTTACCGTGGCGATGCCGGAGTACTGGCAGCTCTTTCTCGGGCTGATTTTTATTATCGTGACGCTATTTTTACCGCGTGGGGTCATTGGCCTGCTGCGTAGAGGAGATCGCTGATGCAACCGGATGAGGAGCTCTTCACCCGCCAGTTTCCGACGGACCGTTTTCGCGAGCAGACCGATCCGGTGCTGCAGCTGGAAGAGATTAACGTCAACTTTGACGGTTTTCAGGCGCTGACCAACCTGTCGCTGCAGATTGGCGTCGGCGAGCTACGCTGCGTGATCGGGCCGAACGGCGCCGGGAAAACTACCTTGATGGACGTGATCACCGGTAAAACCCGGCCGCAGAGCGGCAGGGCGCTTTACGATCAGTCGGTGGACTTAACGACCCTCGATCCCATCGCGATCGCTCGCCAGGGCATCGGGCGCAAGTTTCAGAAACCGACGGTTTTTGAGGCGCTGACGGTGGCAGAGAATCTCGAACTGGCAATGAAAGGCGATAAGTCGGTGTGGGCCAGCCTGCGGGCGCGTCTGAACAGCGAGCAGGCTGACCGAATCAGCGAAACCCTGCGCCTGCTGCGGCTGGAGGGCGAACGCTATCGACCGGCGGGCTTGTTGTCGCACGGGCAAAAGCAGTTCCTTGAAATCGGCATGCTGCTGGTGCAGGAGCCGCATCTGCTGCTGCTGGACGAACCCGCCGCCGGGATGACCGATGCGGAGACAGAATATACCGCCGAGCTGTTCCGCACCCTGGCCGGGCAGCATTCGCTGATGGTGGTTGAGCATGATATGGGCTTTGTCGAGACTATCGCCGACCGGGTGACGGTGCTGCATCAGGGGCAGGTGCTGGCGGAAGGATCGCTGCGGGAAGTGCAGGCCAACGAACAGGTGATTGAAGTTTATCTCGGACGCTAAGGAGCGCGGATGCTACAGGTTAATCAACTACACCAATACTATGGCGGCAGCCACATTCTGCGCGGGGTGGATTTTGCCGCCCGCCAGGGCGAGATCACCTGTCTGCTCGGGCGCAACGGGGTGGGGAAAACCACTTTGCTGAAGTGTCTGATGGGGCTGATCCCGGCGCGCAGCGGGGAGGTGCTGTGGCAGGAGAAGAATATCACCCACCGTAAACCGCACCAGCGGGTACAGTCAGGAATCGCCTACGTGCCCCAGGGGCGGGAGATTTTTCCACGCCTGACGGTCGAGGAGAATCTGCTGATGGGGCTGTCCCGCTTTCCCGCCCGCGACGCGCGCGCGGTGCCGGAAGAGATTTATCAGCTGTTTCCGGTGCTCAAAACCATGAAGCAGCGGCGCGGGGGCGACCTCTCCGGCGGCCAACAGCAGCAGCTGGCGATTGGCCGGGCGCTGGCCAGCCGTCCGCAGCTGTTGATTCTTGATGAACCGACGGAGGGTATTCAGCCGTCGGTGATTAAGGAGATTGGCGAGGTTATTCGCCAGCTGGCGAACCGCGGGGATATGGCGATTCTGCTGGTGGAGCAGTTCTATGATTTCGCCGCTGGTTTAGCGGATCGCTATCTGGTGATGTCGCGCGGCGCGATTATTCAACAGGGCAACGGCGGCGATATGGAAGCCGAAGGGGTCCGCGGGATGGTCACCATTTAACCCTTCCCGGATGGCGGCTGGCGCCTTATCCGGGCTACGGGTCCCCAGCAGTCTGCAGTCCTGTAGCCCGGGCAAGGCGCGTTAAGCGCCGCCCCCGGGAAAAACGCTCAGAGGGCTATTTGCGCAGCAGCCGCTGCAGACGCGCCTGACGCCAGCTGTTGATCCATTCGCCAAAAACAAACAGGCGCAACCCTTTAACCGCCAGCAGCGTCCCCCAGATGATGGCCACCCATGCGGACCAGTAGCTGTCTGCGCCAGTCAGCCAGTTCAGCAGCGCCAGCAGAACGCACACGACCACGGCTACCGTCAGAGAACGGAAAAAACGGCTCTCGCGTTCGACGCGGGCTTTAGCTTCCTCAATGCGCAAATCCAGCGACTCCTCATGACCCTCCGGCGACTCGCCGCTAATCTCGGCGACGTTGACTTCAAACACCGCCGCAAGCGCGCTGAGCGTCTCAAGGCCGGGACGGTCGCCGTTCTCGATGCGCTGAATGGTGCGCACGCTCAGGCCGGCCAGTTCGGCAAGCTGCTCCTGTGACCAGGCGCGCTGCAAACGTAATTGTTTAACCTGATTGCTGTTGTTCATTGTTTCTATCTCCGGGTGAAAACCTGAGATGGAGTATTATCGAGCGGGCTGTCGGGCACCACGATCGGAACCCGACAGGGACGCGACAGCAACCTGACAGCCGCACGGCGCCAGACCTCAGGCGCTGGCGACCGCGTTGCCGTTCCACGGACGAACGTTCATCCCACGGAAAATCATCAGCCATGCGGCGATAATAGCCAGCATCAATATCGCAAACAGCGACCAGTGCGGTAAATGAGTCAAAATCGTCCCGGTTAACATCGGGTTAAAGGCCGCTCCCAGCCAGCCCAGCGACTGGGCGGAAAAGTAGCTGGCTTTCATGCCCGGCGGCGCAATGTTATCGATCAGCATATATTCACCCGGCGCGTAGATAACCTCCCCGAGGGTAAAAATGGCGGCGGAGACGCCCCACAGCAGCAGGCTATTATCGGAAATGACAAAACCGCCCAGTCCGATCACAAAACAGACCGTCCCAAAGGTCATCAGCGGGCGAATATTGCGAGCGGTCAGGCGACGGCCGACGGCATACTGCAGCGCCACCACCACGGCGGCGTTGACCGGCAGCACCACGGCAACCACTTTTTCGGCAAAGTCGCTATCGGCAACCACCAGCACATACTGGGAAATACAGGAGGCGAACGAACCGCCGACAAAAGAGGCCAGCAGGCCGGAGAGGGTAAACCATAGCAGAGCGCGATCGCGCAGCAGCACCGACGGCGACCACTGGACCGCGTTATCCTGAGCAACCGCGGCGCTGGTGCGCTGAACAAACAGCTGAATAAATACCAGCGGTAGGGCGGCGCAGCCGGCGGCCAGCCAGAACGGCAGGTTAATGCTGTGCATCACCAGCAGGGTGCCGATCGGCGGCCCGACGGTCCAGCCAATATTGAGGAAGGTGTAGTTGAGGGAAAATATTTGCGCTTTCTTCTCCGGCGAGAGTACGTCGGCGAACCACGCTTTCAGCACGGTTGAGAATACGGAGTAGGCGCAGTTAATCAGCGCGAAGAAAAAGACCACCAGCGCGACGCTGTTAACCAGCGGAATCGCGATAAAACCGCCAATAAACGCCAGCACGGCCAGGGTCATATAGCGCTTTTTATCGAACTTATCGGCGAGAATGCCAAAACCCATGCTGAACAGCACCCCAACGATCAGCGCACTCGACAGCGCATAGCCGATTTTATCCACCTCCAGCTGATATTGACGGGTGAGGTAGATCGTCATAAAAGGCAACGTTGCGCCACGGCCAATGGTTAACAGCAACGACGAAGCCAGCAGCGCTGCGGTTGAGCGCCTGAGTGTCGGTATCATTTTTTCCTTGCCTGATGTGATGTTATTTTTGTTGTCACGATCACAAATAGCATGCTAACCGAGGCTTGTATAGTTCCCATCGGTAATGAAAAGCACGCCAGCGCCCTACCGAAAATAATGATCTATGCGGCGGGCGAATTATTCGTTACTTTGATTTTGTTCACAAAAATTCCAATAACAACCGAGGCGGGTATGACGCGTAAAGACGGGCTGCTGGCATTGCTGGTGGTGGTGGTATGGGGGCTGAATTTCGTGGTGATCAAGATGGGGCTGCATAATATGCCGCCGCTGATGCTTGCCGGGCTGCGCTTTTTACTGGTGGCTTTCCCGGCGCTGTTCTTCGTCGCGCGGCCAAAAATTCCGCTAACCCTGCTGCTGGGCTACGGCCTGACGATTAGCTTCGGTCAGTTTGCGTTTCTGTTCTGCGCAATTAGTCTCGGCATGCCAGCCGGGCTGGCATCGCTGGTGCTGCAGGCCCAGGCCTTTTTCACCATCATTCTCGGGGCGTTTATTTTCGGCGAACGTTTGCAGGGGAAACAGCTGGCGGGGATCGCGCTGGCGATTTTCGGCGTGCTGGTGCTGGTCGAAGCCAGCCTCGGCGGCCAGCACGTGCCGCTGGTGGGCTTTATGCTAACGCTGGCCGCGGCGCTGAGCTGGGCCTGCGGCAATATCTTCAACAAGAAAATTATGTCGCATGCGAGCCGGCCGCCAATTATGTCTTTGGTGGTATGGAGCGCGCTGATCCCGGTGCTGCCGTTTATGCTGGCGTCGTGGATCCTCGACGGTCCGCAGGTCATGGCGGCAAGTCTGCTGGATATCGACCTGCTGACGATCCTGTCGCTGCTGTATCTGGCGTTTATCGCCACGATTGTCGGCTACGGGATCTGGGGAGCGCTGCTCGGCCGCTATGAAACCTGGCGCGTGGCGCCGCTGTCGCTGCTGGTGCCGGTGGTCGGGATGGCCAGCGCCGCCTTATTGCTCGGCGAGACGCTGAATAGCCTGCAGCTGCTGGGGGCGGTACTGATTCTGGCCGGGCTGTATATCAACGTGTTTGGCCTGCGGATCGCGCGTCCGGGCGCGGCGCGGGGGTAAAAAAAAGCCCCGGTAACGGGGCTAAAGGGATTTTACAGGCCTTGCTGGTTGTAATACGGTACGCCCAGTTCATCTGATTTATCACTGCCCGAAGCCATGTGATTAAAATCAAAAGGCGAATCATTATGTTCGGAAGGAATAATCATCGCATCCCGGTTGTTGTGACGAACAGGAGTGCTGGTTTGCTCCGCGTAACTTTGGCCTGAGGCCAGCGCCAATAGCACGATGGCGGCGGAAGCGAATAGTTTCATGATTTCCTCAATACGTCTTTTTGCAGGCGGTTAACAACAGTTGTTTAGTGGGAGCAGGTAGCGCGACTCGCCCGGTACGTTGGTAATACGGTACTGGTGCGGCGGAACATCGAAATAGTTTTTGAAAGTTCGCGTCAGCGTTTGCTGCGATTCAAAACCGTAGCGCTCGGCCAGGTATAAGATAGGCTCGTTGCTCTGCTTCAGCTTCTGCGCGATCTCGGTCAGCTTACGGCTGCGGATGTACTGTCCCAGCGAGTGACCGGTCTCTTTCTTAAACATTCTTTGCAGGTGCCACTTGGAGTAACCTGAGCGCTCTGAAACCTTCTCCAGCGACAGGGGCGATTCTAGGTTATCCTCGATCCACGACAAAATACTATGGATAGTGATGGCGTCGTTATTGCGTCTGGACATCATCTTACCTCTTCTTATTACGACAGAACTTTTTTGAGTAAACACTCAAGAGTGGCCACTTCATCCGTCGACAGATTTTTTGTTAGTTCCTGGTGCAATTTCTGACCCACAACCTGATGACATTGCTCACAAAGGGCTGCGCCGTCTGGCGTCAACTGCACCAGCACCCCGCGCTTGTCAGTCGGGTTGGGTAACCGTTCAATCCAGCCTTTACAGACCAGGCGGTCGAGCATGCGCGTCATCGCGCCTGGATCGACCGAAAGCACGGTTTTCAGCTCAACGGGGGTAATACACACTTCGCAACGAATGGAACAGAGCACCCGGAACTGGGTGGAAGTAATATCCATCGGCGAGAGATAGTCGTTGAGCAGGCGATCTTTTTTCTGGTTAACCATCTGGATCAAGCGACCAAGGGGGATCATTTCGTTAAACAGGTCGCTTGTACTTTTCACAATGGTTGCCCAGGCAATGACTTAGTTGCGGGAGATATTATTGCCTAGGCAAATATAAGTCAACCTGATGAATTGCCCGATGCCACGATTTGCTAAAACGAAATGATGTGATGCAGGTCACTCTATTTCGCGTTGTTGTCTTATGATTTGACTGAATGATGAATGCGTACTGCGGAGAACGGGTACAATCTGGCCGCAAACGATATACTCAGCGCGCGTCATTTTTTGCTAATCCAAATATTTACAGGACCTTAATTCTCTATGATGGATCTTTTTAAAGCGATAGGCCTGGGGCTGGTAGTGATTCTACCGCTGGCGAACCCGCTGACTACCGTGGCGCTGTTCCTGGGCCTGGCCGGGAATATGAACAACGCCGAGCGTAACCGTCAGTCGCTGATGGCCTCGGTTTATGTGTTCGCCATCCTGATGGTCGCCTGGTATGCCGGCCAGGTGGTGATGAACACCTTCGGCATATCGATTCCCGGTCTGCGTATTGCCGGCGGCCTGATTGTCGCCTTTATCGGCTTCCGCATGCTGTTTCCGCAGCAAAAAGCCCACGATTCGATGGAAGCCAAGCTGAAATCGGAAGAGCTTGAGGATGAACCGACCGCCAATATCGCGTTCGTTCCGCTGGCGATGCCGAGCACCGCCGGGCCAGGGACTATCGCGATGATCATCAGCTCGGCGTCGACGGTAAAGCACGGCGCCAGCTTCCCGGAGTGGGTGGTGCTGGTGGCGCCGCCGATTACTTTTGCCCTGGTCGGGATTATCCTCTGGGGCTGCCTGCGCAGTTCCGGCGCGATTATGCGTCTGGTCGGGAAGGGCGGCATTGAGGCGATTTCGCGCCTGATGGGCTTCCTGCTGGTCTGCATGGGCGTGCAGTTTATTATCAACGGCGTGCTGGAGATTATTTCGACTTATCACGCCTGACGACTTTGCGTCGCCAGAAAAATAAAAAAGCCTGCCGATTTTGCAACCGGCAGGCTTTTTTTACGCCGAACTATCAGGAGTGATGCGGCTGGTGGTCTTCCAGCGACACCGGCCAGCGGCGGAAAATCATCACCGCCCAGATTAACGCGACGACGGCAGGGATCGCGCCGACGTAGCCAATAGACGCCATCGACAGATGGCTGCTGACCTGGCTGCCGACCAGCGCGCCCGCGCCGATGCCGATATTAAATATCCCCGAGAACAACGACATCGCCACGTCGGTGGCGTCCGGCGCCAGCGCCAGCACTTTCACCTGCATACCGAGCCCGATAATCATGATCGCCACGCCCCAGAAGACGCTCAGCAGCATCAGGTGATTAGCGTTGTGCGAAGCGGGCAGCAGCAGCAGCAAACACGCCAGCAGCAGGCCGATCGCGGCGTTAATCAACCCTGAAGCGTGCAGGTTGCCGAGTTTACCAAACAGGATGCTGCCGACGATCCCCGCGCCGCCCAGGGTCAGCAGCAGCAGAGTGGCGAAGTTGCCGCTCAGCCCGGCCACCGTCTGAACGAACGGTTCAATATAGCTGTAGGCGGTATAGTGCGCGGTCACCACGATGACCGTCAGCAAATAGATGCTCAGCAGCGCAGGGCGGCGGAACAGCACCGGCAGGCTTTTCAGCGATCCTGAGTGTTCGCTCGGTAGCTTAGGCAGCAGCTTGATCAGGCAAACCATGGTGACCAGCGCACCCAGGCCGATGACCAGGAAGGTGGTGCGCCAGCCAAAATACTGCCCGACGATACGGCCGATTGGGATGCCGAAGACCATCGCCAGCGCGGTACCGGTGGCAATCAGGCTCAGCGCCTGCGCCCGTTTACCGGCAGGCGCCATACGAATCGCCAGCGCTGAAGTAATCGACCAGAACACCGCGTGGGCAAAAGCGATACCGATACGGCTGATCACCAGCACGTTAAAGTTCCAGGCCAGGAACGACAGCACGTGGCTGGCGATAAACAGGATAAACAGGCCAACCAGCAGGCGACGGCGCTCCATCTTACTGGTCAGCAGCATAAAGGGCAGCGACATCAGGGCGACAACCCAGGCGTAGATCGTCAGCATGATCCCTACCTGCGCCGTTTCCATGCCAAAGCTGTCGGCGATGTCCGACAGCAGGCCCACGGGCGCAAATTCGGTGGTATTAAAGATAAATGCCGCAATCGCAAGCGTGACTACGCGAAGCCACGCGACCTTGCGTGAAACCGTATTTGTCATCATAAGTTCAGGGCTGGTTACAAAGAGGAAAGAAGTGGGACGATCTTAAAACGATTGCTGCTGAAAATACAATCATTTTGTGATCTGTGTCTCATTTTTGTTGAGGGGAGGTTTCTGCGACTAACGGATTAATTTTTCTATTAAACGTGTGGATTTCTCGCGTTTATGTCATGTTATCGATAAGTAAAAAAACAGAGGGACAGAACAATGCAGGAAATTAGCTTTTATCTGGTTGATGCCTTCAGCGATCGCAACTTTGGCGGTAACGCGGCGGCGGTATGCCCGCTCACCGAATGGCTGCCGGACGAAACGCTGCTGAAAATGGCCCAGCAGCATAATCAGTCGGAGACCGCGTTTTTCGTCCGTACGGATGAGGGGTATGAGCTACGTTGGTTTACGACGCTGGACGAAATCAACCTTTGCGGCCACGCGACCCTGGCGGCCTCGCACGTCATTTTTGAATATTTCGACCACCCCTCGTCGACAATCGTGTTTAGCACCCGCTTTGTCGGCGAGCTTCGCGTAACGCGCAGCGGCGACTGGCTGACGCTGGATTTCCCGGCCTGGGCGACGACGGTCGTTGAACAGCCGCCAACTGAACTTTTGGCGGGGCTCGGGCTGAGCGACGCGGTGGACGTTCGCGTGGCGCGCGATTATCTGGTGATTTTAGCCGACCGCCAGCAGGTGGAGGCTGTGCGTCCGGACATGCCTATGCTCCAGCGCCTCGGCAAAATGATCTGTGTCAGCGCCGCGGATGAAGAGTATGACTTTGTTAGCCGTTTCTTCTGCCCGGGCGAGTCGGTGGCGGAAGACCCGGTCACCGGGTCCGCGCACAGCATGCTGATTCCCTACTGGGGTGAGAAGCTCGGCAAAACGGAGATGCAGGCGCGGCAGGGGGCGGCCCGCGGCGGCGACCTGCGCTGTCAATGGCGGGGCGATCGGGTCCTGATCGGAGGTCAGGCAACGACCTACCTCATCGGCACCATAACATTACGCTAAGGAGACCCGGTGACTGACGTTCCTGTCTATCTGGTGGCGGCTTTCAGCGAGCAGCCTTTTGCCGGTAATCCGGCGGCGGTATGTCTGCTCAGGGAGTGGCTGCCGGATGAGCTGCTGCTCAAAATGGCCCAACAGCACAACCAGTCGGAAACCGCGTTTGTGGTCCCTGAGAGCGATGGTTTTGCGCTGCGCTGGTTTACCACCCGTAACGAGGTCAATCTCTGCGGCCACGCCACGCTTGCCAGCGCGCACGTGATTTTTCATCACCTGGATTTTCCGGATGCGGTGATTCACTTCGCGACCGCTTCCGGTCGGCTGACCGTAAGCCGTGAAGGCGACTGGCTGACCCTGGATTTTCCTGCGGGTGAAAGCGAAGAGCGAGAACCGCCTGCGGTGATGCTCTCCGCGCTGGGGATCGACAGCTACCTCCACGCCCGCAAGGGGCGCGCGTGGATTATCGAACTCGCCTCTCGTGACCAGGTCGAAGCCCTGCGGCCCAATATTGCGGCGATGACGCCTGGCGAACATAAAGTGACCGTGACTGCGGCAGGCAGCGGCGAATATGACTTCGTCAGTCGCTTTTTCTCCCCCGGCGAAGCGGTGTGGGAAGATCCGGTAACCGGTTCGGCGCATACCATGCTGATCCCTTACTGGAGCGCGAAGCTGGGCAAAACCCAGCTGCTGGCGCGTCAGGTTTCCGCGCGCGGCGGCGATATTCGCTGCCAGCTGAAGGGAGAAAGAGTCTTGATGAGCGGCCAGGCGGTGACCTATTTAAACGGCGTCATCACGCTGCGCTAACCAGGCCGTAATAATAAGACGGGATCGGCGACAGGCCAGCCGATCCCGAGCCTGAGTGGGTGACCAGGCGGAAGTATCCTGCGTACGCGACGAAAAGCCAGCGCCGCGAGCGGGTAAAACGACGATGGGGCTTATCCGTTAATTACATTGGGAATATAACGATCGCGCCGACGCACAATGCCAGAATACGAATTAAGTACATCGGTACCGAGAATAGCCAGAATTCCGGCAGTTTATATTTACCCATTCCCAGAATCATTGCCGGCATGCCGTCAATTGGCATATAGCCGCCGTTCCAGCCTGAAATCACTACGGCAATAGCGGCCGCGGTTGGGTTAAGGCCGAGGCTGGTGCAGGCGGCGATCGCAATCGGCGCGAAGATATAGACCGAACCCATGTTCGAGCCGGTAAAGGTGGCGCAGGTACTGGTCAGCAGCGCAAAGATAAAAATAAACACGAACGGCGAGACGCTGGAGCCGAGCACGCCCGCAACCGCATCGCCCACCATTGCCGTAAACCCGGTGCCCGCCAGCGCGTCGGCGACGCCGATAACCCCGGCCATCATCAGGATAACCGGCGCGCCCATATGATCGCGCACCTCTTTGAAGTCGACGACATTAATCATCATGACGAACGCGGCGGCAAGACCCGGTACCACATAGGCGATATTGCCTAACTGATTCATCAGCATCATGCCGACCACGCTGACGGCAAACGCCCCGACGGTGCAGTACTCTTTCCACGCGGGCAGAGTGACGGTTTCCTCTTCGCGTACCGCCATTGCTTCCTCGGAGGCGTCGGCGATCGGGTGATCGGGTAAAAAGCGATACGAAATCAGGCACCAGGCCAAAAACGCCAGCGACATCACCAGATTGACCAGCGCAAATTTCACCATCGAAATTTCTTCGTTGAAACCGGCGGTTTGCAGCACCGTTGCGGTGACGCCGAACAGCAGCGCGACGTTAACCGGCAACAGCGGATGGTTGGTGGCGAATCCCAGCGGCATCATCAGCTTCGAGGTCGGCAGCTTCTTGCTGTAGGGAATGGTCGAAACCAGCGACAGAATCAGCACGTAGTAGCCGGTTGAACCGGTACCCGCCAGGCTGGCGCCGAGCATCACAATCAACAGCAGCAAAGCATAGCTTTTGTAGCTGCCTCTGTTCACCAGACTCACCATCGCGGACTTGACGTTGCCTATCAGCCGCGTTTTCTGCAGCGCCGCCATCACCACCATAAACCCGGCGATCATGATGACGCTGGAGTTGACAAACCCGGCGAAAGCCTGTTGAACGTTGGCGAGCCCTGTCACAACCAATAGCAGACAGGCGAGCAGTGGCGGTGCGCCAAAGGCCATTTTGTCTGACATAATAAGAACTATCATTAGCACCAGAATGCCCAGCGCCAGAATCATTTCCATTGTCATTGTTATTGCTCCTTCTTATTTACCCTTCCAGCATGTCGCCCGGCACTTTAAATACGGCTTTGCGTACCGTTGCCGGCGCGTCTACCGCGCACAGCGCCTGGTGGGGTTCGCCGGGCAGAAATATCGCAAAATCACCGGCATGCAGGGTGATGGCCACCGGCAGTCGGCAATCGCGGGCGATAAACAGATCCGGCTTGCGCTCTTCATCGTCATCCTGCGCGACGCAGAGCATACCGGCGTTAATCACCTCGCAGCCCGCCAGCATCACCTGAATATCGGCCCACTGCTGGTGATATTCGGCGTGGCGCTGGGCGGTCGGCTGGGTATGCGCTTCGCCAATATTGCAAAACCAGCGGCAGCCCTCCGGCTGCCAGCGCCCGTCCTGCCTGGCGCTTAGCGCCGCTAGCGTGGCCTGCGGAAGGGCGAGAATTTGCCGCAGCGCTGGGGGAAGCCCTGCCAGCGGCAGAGCGTTAAGGTTGCCGACGATCATCGCGCGGACTCCTTCACCCATTCGGGCGTGATATGCACGTATTTAATCGCCTGACGGAACCAGGTGTAGGCAATGTGCAGCGTGCCGTCCGCCCCTTGTTTGATGCTCGGATAGGAGAATTCGCGGTTGCGCTTATCCAGCGAGTTGTTGGTCATGCAGTAGCCATCGCCTTCGTCGAGATTGCGCTGCCACGGCCAGGTTTTGCCGCCATCCGCAGAGATGGCTACGGTCATCGGCGCGCGCGGCGCGCCCCAGAACGCCGAGCGGCCGCTGGTGACTTCCGGCTCTTTACGGCTGTTATCGCCATCGTCGATTTCATCATAAAGCGACGCGCGGCGTTCCAGCGCGCCGGCGGCGCTCATGTGGTTAAATACCAGCGCCAGTTCGCCGCTGGCGAGGGTGGTGACCTGAATGGATGAGTTGTTATTGGGCAGCTCGGTCGGTTCCGGCACTGACCAGCTTTCGCCGTTATCTACGGACTGGCTGTAGTAGATGTTGTCGGCCCAGCGGCTGCGGAACAGCGCGACCAGCGTGCCGCCTGGCAGGGCGGTGATATTCATATGCACGCAGCCGAGGCTTTGCGGTACTTCAACGTCGCGCCAGGTTTTGCCCTTATCGGCGGAGATTTTGACGGCGCTGATATCGTCGTTGCCGACCCACTTTTCGCCCGGCTGCGTGCGGCAGTAGAAGACCGGCAGCAGCCAGTTGCCGTTGTCCAGAACGGTCACCGGTTGGCGAATAAAGGTACCCGGTTTATCGAGCAGGGTAGCAATGTCGCCCCAGGTCTGGCCCAGATCCGTTGACTGGCGATAGCGCACGATGGCGGTATCCTGGTTGCCGGAGATCTGCGCGGTCCACAGCAGCCACAGCACATTATCCGGCGCCAGAAACAGCACCGGGTTTTGCTCGGAGCGGCTGGCGTCGTTGGACAATTTGACCGCCTCGCTCCACTGGCGACTCCCGGGCAGCAGGCGCGATCCCCAAACGGAGATATCGGCCACGCCTTCCTGGGTGCCGCCGAACCACACGCACATCAGCGAGCCGTCCGGCAGCGGCAGCAGGTTCGCCGCGTGATTTTGCGGGCAAGATGAGGGGAGCATGGCGGTTTCCACGCGCTCATCCCGCGGGTGCTGAGATATAATTCCGTCACGAACTGCTGTTACAGACATATTCACTCTCCGTTATTTCAGTAGGGTTCTATTTATTGATCGGTAATGAGGCGTAAGCGTCTTGCTGTTGTGAAACTTTAATGATTTTTCTGCTGCGAATAATATTGAGCGTTTCTACCGCCAGCGAAAAGAAAATGGCAAAATAGAGATAACCTTTCGCAATATGTATTTCCAGGCTGTCGGCCACCAGTAATAACCCGACTAATAGCAGGAAAGTTAAAGCGAGCATTTTCATCGTTGGCGTGTTATTGACAAAATCGCCGATGGTTTTTGCCGCGAACATCATAATGCCAACAGCGATAATGACTGCCGTAATCATAATGAAAATATGTTGCGACAAACCGACTGCGGTAATAACAGAATCAAGGCTGAAGACGATATCCAGCAACATAATCTGGATGATGGCCCCGGCCAGCGAAAGCTGACGCTGGCCGCCGCCGTGCGACTCTTCTGCCAGCTGGAGTTCACCGCGTATCTCCTGCAGTGACTTGTAAATAAGGAAACAACCACCGACAAATAAAATGATGGTGCGCACCGATACGACAAAATGCGCAATAGTAAACAGCGGCAACGTTATATGCGCCAGCCAGGCAATAGATACCAGCAATAGCACGCGCATAACCATTGCGCCGCTTAATCCCAACTTACGCGCAACATTTTGCTGATGCGGCGGGAGCTTGGCCACCACCAGCGAGAGAAAGATAATATTATCGACCCCGAGAATAATCTCCAGAAAGGTGAGCGTTACCAGCGTCAACCATATTTCAGGATCAAGCATCCATATAAACATTGAAACATCCCTTACGCTACGTAAGACGTTATATACAAAACATTAAATATTGCCAGCACTGATTTTTGTTTAAACCAGCGCCGGGAATTTAATTAAATATTTCCGCTATCTTCAGGAAATATATTTGGCAATAATATGATTAATTTCCTCGCACTGCGCCGAGGTGAAGCTCACCGCATAGCGGCTGTCGCCAACATCGTGGCCCATCAGCTGCAGCGCCTTTTTTACCGCCGCCGGCGAGAACGCAACTTTATAAAGATCGGTGCGCAGGCCGGTGACGCTCTCCTGAGCCTGGCGGGAGCCCTCAACATTGCCCGCTTTAAAATTTGCCCAGATGGCGTTGATCTCTTTTGGCGCGACGTTGGCCAGCCCGGAAATACAGGCGGAGCAGCCATCAACAAAACCCTGGTGTATCAGCGAATCAGGGCCGTTCAGCACGTCAAAATCGGCGATATCCCGGACCGCATCGAGGAAACCCTTCAGGCTTTCGTAGCTGCCGGCGCTGTCTTTGACGCCGATAATGTTCGGATGCTGCGCCAGCGCACGCGCGGTTTGCGGTTCAATGGTGTTGCCGGTACGCGCCGGGATGTTGTAGAGAAATACTGGTACGCTCAGGGCGTCAGCAATGGCGGTATAGTGGGCGATCAGCTCATCCTGTTTTAGCGGCACAAACCAGGGGGTGATGACCGAGACCGCGTCAACGCCCAGTTGTTCGATCTGTTTACCCAGGCGGATCGTTTCGCGAGTCGACACTTCACCGATATGCGCCACCACCGGCGCGCGACCGGCGACTTCTTCCACGCAGGCTTTAGCGACAGCGACTTTTTCCGCTTCATTGAGCACAAAAAACTCGCCGTTGGTCCCGCCGCAGAAAATACCGTTGCCCGCGGCGAGCTGGCGCTGCACCTGCTGCTTCAGCGCCGGAATATTTACGGCTCCCTCGGCGGTAAAAGGCGTGACGATGGCGGTCAGAACGCCGGTAATTGAATTGCTCATTTCATCTCTTCCCTGGTGTTATTGTGCTGGGAACAGGGTGCGGTAAACCGCCTCAACCTGCTCCTGGTTAACGCTGCATGGCGCATTATTCAGTAAACGTTTGACGTTCAGCGCCGCTTCGCTCAGTTCGCCAATACTCTCCTGCGGCACGCCCAGCGCGGCGAGGTTGTCGGGCAGCTGCAGGCGTTTCACCAGCGCGGCCAGCCAGGCGACCAGCGCATGAGATTTTTGTTCTTCGCTAAGCGTCAGATCGGCGTCAGGGATCAAATCCCATACTTGCGCGAATTTCGCCACCGCGTGCGGGCGCACCACCTTCATACAAGGCGCCAGCAGGATGGCGTTAGCCACGCCGTGCGGCAGGTGATATTTGCCGCCTAACGGATAGGAAAGGGCATGAACCAGATGAGTGCCCGCATGGTTAATGGCCACTCCGCCATAATAAGAGGCCCACAGCATCTCCAGCTTCGCCGCCAGATTGTGCGGCTCGCTCACCGACAGCTCGATGTTGCGCACCAGCTTGCGCAGGCCAATCAGCGCCGCGTTATCGCTAACCGGATTGGCAACGGTCGAAGTAAAGCACTCAATCAGGTGGCACAGCGCGTCGATGCCGGTAGAGGAGGCGATGTGCGCGGGCATGCTGGTGGTCAATTCCGGCAGCAGGGCAACGTAGTCCGGCAGCAGAACCGGGGAGATAATCCCCACCTTCGTATTCTGTTCCGGGATCGCCAGGATCGCGTTCGGCGTGGCTTCGGAACCGGTGCCGGCGGTGGCGGGAATTAATAACGAGGTCACCTTTTGCTGCGGCTTTTCGCCGGCCAGCAGCGCATCCAGCCCCGGCGAGCGGGGATGCAGCAGAACGGAGAGCAGCTTGGTCACATCCAGAACGCTACCGCCGCCGATCCCGACAATAAGCTCCGCTTGGTTAGCGCTGACGAGGCGCAGAATTTGCGCCATATCATGCTGGCTCGGCTCAGCCGGTACGGAATCCATCACCTGCAGCTGACGCCCCTCATCTTCCAGAAGCGCGCGGATCTGCTGCGCGGCATCGAGTTTGCCCACGTTGGCGTCGGTGACCAGCAAAATGCGCCTTTTGCCCGCTAGCAGCGGCAGCAGGGCGGTAAAGGCGCCCGCGCCGCTAATCAGAGTGCTGTTAATGGTTGCCACTTTTTTCTCCTCTGTAATGAATGATTAAATTTAATCATTTTTTCTGCGTGCCACTCACATTGTGGGATGAAGTTATAATTTATAGCGAGATTTAATAACTTGAGCTTGCTCACATTTAATCAATTGTGATTGAATATAATCATTATCAATGTCGAACAGCTTGAAAAGGGAAAACGATGGGCAGCGGCGATAACAAGGTGCTGGTTCTGGCTGATGACTTTACCGGCGCAAATGACGCGGGAGTCAGCCTGGCGGAGACGGGGATGCGGGCGGAAGTGGCGTTTACCGCCAGCTATCAGGGGGAGGCGCAGGCGCTGATCCTCAATAGCGACAGCCGCGCGCAGCCCGCCGCAGAGGCGGCACGGCGCATCACGCATCTTTTACAGGCGGTGTTGCCGCGTTTTCAGCCGCGCTGGATGGTGAAAAAAATCGACTCCACGCTGCGTGGCAATCTCGGCGCCGAGCTGGAAGCAACGATGCGCGCGCTGAACTGCGCCGTAGCGGTTCTGGCGCCCGCCTTTCCGGCGGCAGGCCGGGTGACGCGCCGGGGCCTGTGCTATGTGCACGGCGTGCCGGTGAATGAAACCGAGTTCGCGACCGACCCGAAAACGCCGGTCAGCAGCGCGGATATCGCCGTCGTGGTCGCTCAACAAAGCGATGTGCTGTGCCGCGGGACAACGGTCGCCGGGCTGGCGGCAGAGCTGGAACAAACGGTTGAGACGCCGCGGGTGCTGATCGTGGATGCCGAAGAAAACCAGCAGCTGGACGCCATTATCGCCACGGTCGCTGTGTGCGAGCAGCGGGTGCTGCTGGTGGGGGCTGCGGGGCTATGTGACGCCCTGGCGCGTCGGCTGGCCGCCGTACCGCGCGGACCGCTGTTGGCGATTGTCGGTTCAATGAGCGAGATTGCGCAACAGCAGGTCGCCCGGCTTGAGGCGCATTCGCGCGTTGTTCGCGTAGAAATTGATGTCGCGAGGGCGTTTGGCGGCGATGCCAACGCTGACGCCCGATGCATCGCCGCGGTATTGAGTGAAAATAATCATTGCGTCGTCACCACGCGTCCCGATAGCGAGGCGCGAAAGGGTATTGAAGCCCTGTGCCGGCAGCACGGGGTCGATCGCACCGCGCTTGGCGAGCGGATCTGCGCGTATCTGGCGCGCGTGAGCGAGCTGGCCATCGCGCAAAGCCAGCCGGGGGCGCTCTATTTATCCGGCGGCGACGTGGCTATCGCCGTGGCGCAGGCGCTGGGCGCCAGCGGATTTCATATTACAGGCCGGGTGGCGCAATGCGTGCCGTACGGCAATTTTCTGGGTAGTAGCTGGCAGCGGCCGGTAATGACCAAGGCAGGCGGATTCGGAACGGAAACCACCCTGCTGGAGGTCGTGAACTTTATTGAGGAGAAAATGAGTGACTAACATCATAGCGGTAACGATGGGAGATCCGGCAGGCATTGGCCCGGAAATTATTATTAAATCGCTGGTTGAGGGGAAACTCAACGGCGCGCCGGTAGTCGTGGTGGGCTGTGCGCAGACGCTGCGGCGGATCCTGGCGCTGGGGATCACCCCGCGCGCCGAACTGCGAATCATTGAGAACCCGGGGCAGGCGCAGTTCAGCGCGGGCACGATTAACGTGATCGACGAACCGCTGGCCGATCCGCAGGGGCTGCGCCCGGGCGAAGTACAGGCACAGGCGGGGGATTTAGCATACCGCTGCATCAAGCGGGCGACCGACCTGGCGATGGCCGGAGAGGTGTTCGCGCTCGCCACCGCGCCGTTAAATAAAGAAGCGCTGCATCTGGCCGGGCACAACTTCCCGGGGCATACCGAAATGCTCGCCCATCTGACGCAGACCAAAGATTTCGCGATGGTGCTGTATACCGATAAGCTCAAGGTTATCCATATCTCCACCCACGTGGCGCTGCGTAACTTCCTCGATAACCTGAACCAGCCGCGGGTGGAGACGGTGATTGGTATTGCCGATAGCTTCCTGCGCCGGGTGGGTTATAGCCAGCCGCGTATTGCCGTCGCCGGGGTTAATCCTCACGCCGGTGAAAACGGCCTGTTTGGCGATGAAGAGATCCGTATCGTCGGGCCGGCGGTAGAAGCGATGAAAGCCAAAGGTCTTAACGTCACCGGACCGTGCCCGCCGGATACGGTGTTTATGCAGTGCCACGAAGGCCTGTTTGATATGGTCGTGGCGATGTATCACGATCAGGGACATATTCCGCTAAAATTGCTTGGGTTTTATGATGGGGTGAATATTACCGCCGGACTGCCGTTTATTCGCACTTCCGCCGACCACGGCACGGCGTTTGATATTGCCTGGACAGGTAAAGCTAAGTCTGACAGCATGACTACCTCTATTGAGCTCGCCATGCAAATCGCACAGGAATAACATGAAGGGATATAACCGGTTAGAGCAGATTATGGATTATCTCAAGAGCCATAATCTGGTGACAGTGGAGCAGCTGGTGGCGGTGACCGACGCCTCGCCCGCGACCATTCGCCGCGACCTGATTAAGCTCGATCAGGAAGGGGTGATCAGCCGAACGCACGGCGGCGTGACCCTCAACCGGTTTATTCCAGCACAACCGACCACGCAGGAGAAATCCCAGCGTAGCCAGCAGGAAAAATATGCCATCGCCAGCGCGGCGGCGGCGTTGGTCAAGGCCGGGGACGCCATTGTCCTCGATGCCGGGACCACCATGATTGAACTGGCCCGGCAAATTACCCATCTGCCGCTGCGGGTGATCACCAGCGACCTGCATATCGCCCTGTTCCTGTCGGAGTTTAAGCAAATTGAAGTGACGATCATCGGCGGGCGCATCGACGACAGCAGCCAGTCCTGCATCGGCGATCACGGGCGCCGCCTGCTGCAGAATATCTGGCCCGATCTGGCATTTGTCAGCTGCAACGGCTGGGACCTGGAGAAGGGCGTCACCTCGCCAACGGAAGAAAAAGCGGCGCTGAAGCGCGACTTAATCGCCAACGCCCGGCGGCGCATACTGCTGGCGGACAGCTCTAAATACGGCGCCTGGTCGCTGTTTAATATCACGCATCTCGACTCACTCACCGATATCATTACCGACAGTCATCTGCCGGAAGCGACGCGCGAAGCGTTAACGCATATTCATCCCCGGCTGATCGTGGCCGGCTAACCGGGAAGCGGCTTACGGCAGACGGGCGATACTGGCTTTAATCACCTCGATAGCGTGGCGAAACTTCTCCGCTTCATCATCGGCCAGCTGCAGCTCAATAATTTGCTGCACGCCGCTTTGCGTGAGCACCGCCGGAACGCCGGCCGCCGCGCCGGTTACCCCGTACTCGCCATCAAGAATGCACGATACCGCCAGCGCACGATGGCTGCCGGTGAAAATATTGCGACAGATTTCGGCGATGGTCCCAGCGACGCCGTACTCCGTGCAGCCTTTGCCGGCGTAAATCTCAAACCCCAGCTTACGCACCTTGTCGGCAATCAGATCCCGGTCGAGGGCTTTACCGGTATGTTTCTGGTAAACATCGGCGATGGCGGAGCCGTAAACCGCCGAGTGCGACCATACCGGAAACTGGGCATCGCCATGCTCGCCCAGAATAAAGGCGTCGATGCTTTGCGCGCCGATATCCAGCGCCTGGGCCAGCACCCTGCGTAAGCGGGTGGTATCTAACCAGACGCCGGTTCCCAGCACTTGGCCGCGCGGCAGGCCAGAAAGCTGCCACACCTGCCAGGTGATGATGTCGCAGGGATTGGTGGCAACCAAAAAGATGCCGTTGAAGCCGCCGTTCATCATCTGCGGGACAAGGCTTTTGACGATTTTCGCCGTGTTGGTCAATTCATCCAATCGGGTCTGGCCCGGCTTGAGCGCGCCGCCGGAAACGGTGATCACCGCGATATCGACATCGGCGCAGTCGCTGGCTTCGCGGGTGGAAATGGTCATCATTCCCGGCATATAGGCGGCCGCGTCGCTCAGGTCCTGAGCGTGCGCTTCGGCGCGTGGTTTATTGAGATCGACAAGGATCAACTCCTCGCAAACCGACTGGTTTAACAGGGCGTAGGCCGCAGAGGCGCCGACGTTTCCGGCCCCGATAATCATCACCTTGCGCGCTTTGGTATTCATCGTTTTATCCTGATAAAAGACATCATGCCGCAAAATTACTGCCTCCCAAGGGGTTAGCGCAAGCGGGGCCGGAAGCTATAAGTTAATGCTATGGCGGCGCTGCGGACGCTGCGCGCTACAGTACGCTCAAAAAAGGAGCTTATTTATGTACACCATCGCCGCGACCCCGCTAAACCACCCGGACCTCACCGCTTTAATTGCCGAACTGGACGCCTACCAGCAGACGCTCTATCCGGCGGAAAGCAACCATCTGATCGACCTGAGCGCGCTTCCGGCGGAGTCGGTTATCGCGCTAATTATCCGCGATACCCGGCAGCAGGCCGTTGGCTGCGGGGCGGTCGTGCTCGGCGAAGAGGGGTTTGGCGAGATGAAACGGGTGTTCATTAACCCGGCCCATCGCGGCCAGCAGCTGGGAGAAAAACTGCTGGCGGCGCTGGAGAAAGAGGCGATAAATCGTGAATGCCATACCCTGCGCCTGGAAACCGGCATCCATCAGCACGCCGCCGTTGCGCTATATACGCGCAATGGGTATCAGACCCGCAGCGCCTTCGCGCCGTATCAGCCGGATCCGTTAAGCATCTTTATGGAGAAACTGCTGCTTGTCGATCTTCGTTCAGCAGCGCTATAAACGCTTCGAGCTGGCGAGTTTTCGCCCCGCGCCGCCAGACCAGCCAGGTCGTTAACCAGCGCCACTCTTCGGCCAGCGGCCAGGCGGAAACCTGCTGGTGGCCCGGCATGCTCTCGAGCATGCTGCGCGGGATCAGCGCCAGCCCGGCGCCGGCAATGACGCAGGCCAGCATTCCGTGGTAGGACTCCATCTCATGGATCCGCCCCGGGGTGGCGCGATCGGCGTGGAACCAGCTCTCAAAATGACGGCGGTAGGAGCAGTTGGCGCGAAACGCGTAGACGCTGGCGCCGTTCACTTCGCTGGCCCGGGCGATGGGCGGATGGCCAAATGGCGCGACGATCATCATCTCTTCCGGGAACACCGGTAACCCTTCAAGCCCCGGATGCACCAGCGGGCCGTCGACGAACGCCGCGCTCAGGTTGCCCTCGAGTACGCCGTCGATCATGGTGCCGGACGGGCCGGTGGAGAGGGCCAGATGGATCTTCGGATAGCGCTGATTAAAGTGCGCCAGGGTCGGGGAAATACGCACGGCGGCGGTACTCTCCAGCGAGCCGAGCGAAAACAGTCCCTGAGGCTCGTCCCCCGCGACCACCATCCGCGCCTCATCAACCAGCGCCAGGATCTGCTGGCTATAGCGTAAAAAGCTGTGTCCGGCGGGCGACAGGCGCAGGCGCTGGTTTTCGCGAATAAACAGTTCGACGCCGAGATCCGCCTCCAGCTGGCGAATGCGCGTGGTCAGGTTCGACGGCACGCGATGCACCTTCTGCGCGGCCTGGGTAATGCTGCCTGTGCTGGCGACGGCGTTAAACATCTCAAGCTGGGTCAGATCCATAGCGTTCTTCTTTTGTGAAAGGGTTGCTCAATATTATTCATTTTTAATGAAGGGAAGGGTAAGCCAGAATAAGGTCACTTCGCAATCAACACAGAGAGAAAAATGATGAATTTATCTGCCACTCATGCGGTTTCCGTGAACCCAACGACAGGTGAAACGCTGTCGTCTCTGCCATGGGCCAGCGAACAACAGGTTGATTCAGCCATTGCCCTTGCGGAACAAGGCTATCGCCAATGGCGCAAGGTCAGCGTGGCGCAGCGCGCGACGACGCTGCGTAACGTCGGCGCCGCGATGCGCGCCCGGAGCGAAGCGCTGGCGCAAATGATTAGCCTTGAGATGGGCAAACCGATTGCCCAGGCGCGCGGCGAAGTCGCTAAATCCGCCAATCTTTGTGACTGGTATGCCGAACACGGCCCGGCGATGCTGAATACCGAAGCGACGCTGGTTGAAGACAATAAAGCGGTAATTGAGTACCGTCCGATGGGCGCTATCCTCGCGATCATGCCGTGGAACTTCCCGGTGTGGCAGGTGCTGCGCGGCGCGGTGCCGATTCTGCTGGCGGGCAACAGCTATCTGCTTAAGCATGCGCCAAACGTGCTGGGCAGCGCGGCGATGATTGGCGAAATTTTTGCCGCAGCGGGCGTGCCGGAAGGCGTGTTTGGCTGGGTGAACGCCACCAACGACGGCGTTTCGCAAATGATTAACGACCCGCGCATCGCCGCGGTGACCGTCACCGGCAGCGTGCGCGCCGGGAAGGCGATTGGCGCTCAGGCCGGCGCGGCGTTGAAAAAATGCGTGCTGGAGCTGGGCGGTTCCGATCCTTTTATCGTCCTTAACGACGCCGACCTTGATGAGGCGGTGAAGGCGGCGGTGATTGGCCGCTACCAGAATACCGGGCAGGTCTGCGCAGCCGCGAAGCGTTTCATCGTCGAGGCGGGTATTGCTGAAGCCTTTACGCAGAAATTTGTCGCCGCCGTCGCCGCGCTGAAAATGGGCGATCCGCGCGATGAGCAGAATTATATTGGACCGATGGCGCGTTTCGACCTGCGCGATGAGCTGCACGAGCAGGTGCGGGCAACCCTAAAAGAGGGGGCGACCCTGTTGCTGGGCGCGGAAAAAATCGAAGGCGCAGGCAACTACTATGCGCCAACGGTGCTGGGGAACGTCACCGCTGAGATGACCGGCTTTCGCGAGGAACTGTTTGGGCCGGTGGCGACGATTACCGAAGCCCGCGATGCCGATCATGCGCTGGCGCTGGCTAACGAGAGCGAATTTGGCCTTTCAGCAACGGTTTATACCACCAGTGAAACGCAGGCCCGGCGCTTTGCCGATGAGCTGGAGTGCGGCGGGGTGTTTATCAACGGCTACTGCGCCAGCGATGCCCGCGTGGCGTTCGGCGGCGTGAAGAAAAGCGGTTTTGGCCGCGAGCTCTCCCATTTTGGCCTGCATGAATTCTGCAACGTGCAGACCGTCTGGAGAGATCGCCGCTAACCTTACAAACTGCCCCCGGAGGCGGCGCGATGCCCCTGCCCGGGCTACGGGTCACAGCCATCTGCGATCGCGTAGCCCGGGAAAAAAGCCCCGATATGATTAAGCTATTCACTTAGCGGCACCGAAGCGAGAAAGAGGCTGTTTCTTCGCGCCGCGTGCGCCTATAATTACCGCCCGAATTTTGTTGTTGGCAAGGAGCCGCGCGTGGCGACGGTAATAAATAACGCAATGCTCGATGCCATTTTGGCTGAAGTCAGGCCGCTGATTGGACGCGGTAAAGTGGCGGACTATATTCCGGCGCTGGCCAGCGTCAGCGGCGATAAGCTCGGCGTGGCCATCTGTACGGTCGACGGTCAGCACTACAGCGCCGGCGACGCGCACGAGCGTTTCTCCATTCAATCGATCTCGAAAGTCCTGAGCCTGGTGGTGGCGATGAATCACTATCAGGAAGAGGAGATCTGGCAGCGGGTGGGGAAAGATCCCTCCGGCCAGCCTTTTAACTCGCTGTTGCAGCTGGAAATTGAGCAAGGCAAACCGCGCAACCCGTTTATTAACGCCGGGGCGCTGGTGGTCTGCGATATGCTGCAAAGCCGTCTTAGCGCGCCCCGCCAGCGAATGCTGGAAATCGTTCGTCGTCTGAGCGGGGTGGGCGATATCGCCTATGATCCGGTGGTTGCCCGCTCGGAGTTCGATCACTCGGCGCGCAATGCCGCTATCGCCTGGCTAATGAAATCCTTCGGCAATTTCCATAACGATGTCGCCACGGTACTGCAAAACTATTTCCACTACTGTTCGCTGGAGATGAGCTGCGTGGAGCTGGCGCGCACCTTTCTGTTTCTTGCCGACCGAGGTATCGCCCCGCACCTTGAGACGCCGGTGATTGCGCCGATTCAGTCGCGGCAGGTCAACGCCCTGATGATGACCAGCGGCATGTATCAGAACGCCGGTGAATTTGCGTGGCGCGTCGGTTTGCCGGCGAAATCCGGCGTCGGCGGCGGGATTGTGGCTATTGTCCCGCAGGAGATGGCGATCGCGGTGTGGAGCCCGGAGCTCGATGAGGCGGGGAACTCGCTGGCCGGGATTGCTTTACTGGAAAAACTCACCCAAAAGCTGGGGAGGTCGGTGTTCTGATGGTGCCAATCGAAAGCCTGTTTGCCCGCCTGCAGCGTTCCACTTTTCGCTCCCGTTTTCGCCTCGGCGTGAAAGAACGGCAGTACTGTTATGATAAGGGCGCGGAAGTTATCGACCAGCACGCGGCGGACTTTATCGCCCGGCGGCTGGCGCCCGCGCACATTCCTAACGACGGCAAGCAGACCCCGATGCGCGGACATCCGGTGTTTATCGCCCAGCATGCCACCGCGACCTGCTGTCGCGGCTGTCTGGAGAAGTGGCACGCCATCCCGCGCGGGCGCGGGCTCAGCGATGAAGAGCAGCGCTACGTGGTGCAGGTTATTCACCACTGGCTGGTGATCCAGATGAATTCGCCGGATCGCGGCAGACCGTAATTCATCGGGCGGCGGTATATGCCTGATAATTATTCTCATGATATGATGAACCGCTTACTCATTATTAACATAATAATTGCCTGAAACATTTAGACGGATAATCATGAATGTCTCCACTGTCGATTCGGTCATTCACGCTGTTTCGTGAGGAACAGCCCGTGCGTGATGCGCTGGTGTTGTTCACTTTAACGCTACTGCTGCATTTCTTCGGCGCGATGCTGCGTCTGGTACAAGAATTGTCGTTCTTCTGGCCGCTTAACGCGGTGATGGCGGGGATTTTCGCGCGTTATATCTGGCTAAATCGCAGCTATTTTTACGCCATCTGTTTTGCCGCCATGCTGGTATATGACGGTTTAACTTCGCGTTGGGGGATGGGGCTCGCCTCCTTTCTGATCAATTTCTCCAATATCGTATTTATCGTTACCCTGGCGCAGCTCATTTTGTGGGATAAGCGGCGGGCGGATTCGATGCCGGGACCGATCAACGCGCTAAGCCTGTTTTGCTATTGCCTGCTGGCGGCGCTGCTGTGCGCGGCCGTTGGGGCGCTGGGTTCGGTAGATGTGGAACGCGCCACGTTTATTCCCCAACTGGCGGACTGGTTTAGCGAACAGTTTTCCACTGCCGTACTGATCCTGCCGTTCATTTTAACCCTCACGCTCCCTTCGGCGTTCGGGCGTTTTCGCCTGCGTCAGCTGTTACCGGCGATTGCGCTGGTGCTGTCAATTGTGCTCGGCGTGGCGGTGGGCGGGGCCGGGAGCATCACCTTCCCGCTACCGGCGCTGATCTGGTGCGCGATTCGCTACCCGCTGCCGCTGACCTGCCTGCTGACCTTTATTACCGGGATTAGCGAAATTCTGCTGGTGGCGAACTCGCTGATTCACCTCACGCCCGACACCCGAATGCAGCCGTGGCAGCTGTTTTCGACGCGTCTGGGTATCGCGGCGATGCTGATCAGCCCGATTATCGTCGCTTCCAGCGTCGAGGCGATAAATAATCTTGTCAAACAGCTGGCCCTGCGCGCTGACTTTGACTTTCAGACCCGGGTCTATTCTCGCTCGGGGTTAAGCGAAGCGCTGAAACGTCAGCCGCTGTCGGAAGATAAGCGGTTAACGGTCATGGTGCTGGATATCGACGGCTTCAAGCAGGTCAACGATCGCTGGGGCCATGAGTGCGGCGACTGCGTGCTGGCCCAGTTTGCGCAGCAGGTAAGGCTACTGGTGGGCGAAGAGGGCATGGTGGCGCGCATTGGCGGGGAAGAGTTTGCCGTCGCGGCGCTGACCTCATCAGAATGGGACGGACAGGTGCTGGCGGAAAAAATTCGTCAGGGAATCGAATCGCAGACCTTCACCTGGGGGCAATACAAAATCCAGCTGACCGTCAGCATGGGGCTGGAGAGCCAACCGCTCGCTACCGCCAGGGTTACGGATCTGTTCAACCAGCTGCTGATGGAAGCCGATGATTCGATGATTCGGGCGAAACGTGCCGGGCGCAACCGGATTTTTACGCACGAAATGGCCTGAATAACCCCATAAGAAAACGCGATGATAATTTTGCTTGTGTTAAATATAAGTTAAAAACATAGTGATGTGGTCAATTTCAAGGAGTTACCTATGACCACATCTTTCACTCTGCGCACGCTGTCGCGTGACGATATTCTCGAACACCTTTCTGAATTAACCGATATCCTCGTCAGCTGCGTCAACGGCGGGGCCTCGGTGAGCTTTATGCTACCTTTCGCCCCGGAAACCGCGACGGCGTTCTGGCTGCGAATGGCGCAAAGCGTTGCCGCCGGGGAACGCGTTGTCCTCGCCGCGGCGGATGCAGAGCAGCGGCTCGTTGGTACGGTACAGCTGATTACCGACCAGCCGGAAAACCAACCGCACCGCGCCGATGTTGCCAAGCTCCTGGTTCACCAAAATGCGCGTCGTCAGGGGCTGGCGAATGCGCTGATGACCCGGCTGGAAGCGATCGCGCGCGAGCAGGGCAAAAGCGTTCTGGTGCTGGATACCGCAACCGGCAGTGGGGCAGAAAACTTTTACGTGCAGTGCGGCTGGGAAAAAGCAGGGGAAATCCCCCGCTATGCGCTGATGCCGGACGGCGAGCTGACGGCAACGTCGCTGTTCTATAAATTTCTGTCTTAAATTTGATATTGCATACAGCTTTGATCAAAACGGGGTTTCACTTAGCTAAAAACCTGATAACTTATTGGACCAATTACTCAGGTTGTATGACTACTCTATGAGGGAACCCTTGTGAAAACACTAAACCGTCGCGATTTCCCGGGCGCGCAGTACCCTGAACGTATCATTCAGTTTGGCGAAGGCAACTTCCTGCGCGCGTTTATCGACTGGCAGATCGATCTACTAAACGAGCATACCGACCTGAATGCCGGGGTGGTGATTGTGCGTCCGATTGAGAGTACGTTCCCGCCGTCGCTCAGCGTCCAGGACGGTCTCTACACCACGATAATTCGCGGCCTGAATGAGAAGGGTGAAGCGGTCAGCGATGCGCGCCTGATTCGCTCGGTCAACCGCGAAATTAGCGCCTATGCGGATTACGATGAACTGCTGCGGCTGGCGCATAACCCGGATATGCGCTTTGTGTTTTCCAATACCACCGAAGCGGGAATTAGCTACCATGCGGGCGACCGTTTTGACGATGCGCCCGCGGTAAGCTATCCGGCTAAACTGACCCGTCTGCTGTTTGAACGCTACAGCCATTTCTCCGGCGCGGCGGATAAAGGCTGGGTCATCGTTCCCTGCGAGCTGATTGACTATAACGGCGAAGCGCTGCGTGAACTGGTGCTACGCTATGCTCAGGAGTGGGCGCTGCCGGAAGCCTTTGTGACATGGCTGGATGAAGCCAACGCTTTTTGTTCTACGCTGGTAGACCGCATTGTGACCGGCTATCCGCGTGATGAAGCCGCGCAGATTGAAGAGCAGCTGGGATATAAAGACGCTTTCCTCGATACCGCCGAACACTTCTACCTGTTTGTCATTCAGGGGCCGAAATCTCTGGCCGCCGAGCTGCGACTCGATAAACTGCCGCTTAACGTCCTGATCGTGGACGATATTAAGCCGTACAAAGAGCGTAAAGTGGCCATTCTTAACGGCGCGCACACCGCGCTGGTGCCGGTCGCCTTCCAGGCAGGGCTGGATACCGTGGGCGATGCGATGAACGATGCGGAAATTTGCGCTTTCGTCGAGAAGGCGATTTACCAGGAGATCATTCCGGTTCTCGATCTGCCGCGCGATGAGCTGGAGTCTTTTGCCAGCGCGGTAACCGGTCGCTTCCGTAACCCCTATATCAAGCATCAGCTGCTGTCTATCGCGCTTAACGGGATGACTAAATACCGTACCCGTATTCTGCCGCAGCTGCTGGCGGGACAGAAGAAAGCGGGGAAACTCCCGGCGCGTCTGACCTTTGCGCTGGCGGCGCTGATCGCATTTTATCGCGGCGAGCGTCACGGCGAGAGCTATCCGGTACAGGACGACGCCGAATGGATAGAGAGCTATCAGGCGCTGTGGGCCCAGCATCGGGATCGTCAAATCAGCACCCGCGAGCTGGTAAACGCGGTGCTTTGCGTTGAGTCCCACTGGGAGCAGGACCTGACGAAAGTTTCCGGCCTGGCCGAGCAGGTGGCGCAGGATCTGGATGCTATTTTGCGCGACGGTATGCGCGCCGCCGTTAAGCCGCTGTGCTGATATCCTGAAACGACCGGATTGCGGCCGGGTAAGGCGCCAGCCGCTACCCGGCAAGAATCCCGGCACCGTGCCGAACGCGATTGGTTATCGAACGCAACCCGGCCGCTGCCGGGTTATTTTTTTCCCTTCATTAGTTACAACATCCTTTTTGCTTTTTTGACTGGCGCAGATCTGTAAGAACGCGCCAATTTCGTCCAGCAGCGATCATCAGGGCAAATAAGAGAAAAAGATGAATTGTGTCCCTGACGCTTGATCAAATTATCCGGCAGGAAAATAATGCCTTATCCAAACGAGAGGTTAGACCAATGGTCATCGAAATTCGTGAAGTGGGCCAGCAGGATAAAGCGCAGTGGCTACGGCTATGGGAAGGCTATACCCGTTTCTACGATAGCCCGCAGCCGCCGGACGTCACGGAATACACCTGGCAGCGCATGCTGGATCCCGCTTCTCCCATGTTGGGGCGCGTGGCCCTGGCGGATGGCAACGTCGCTGGATTTGCGATTTGTGTCCTTCACGAAGGCACCTGGGTAAAGATGCCTGTTTGCTATCTGGAAGATCTGTTCGTTGCCCCGCCGATGCGCGGAAAAGGCATCGCCAGGGCATTGATGCAGGCGCTGCAAGCGGAAGGGAAAGAGAAAGGGTGGTCGCGTCTGTACTGGCACACTCGTACTGATAATCCGGCCCGGCGTCTGTATGATGAATTTACGCCAGCCGATGACTATGTTCGTTACCGCGTGACGCTCTGAAAATCTGAGATTAAGAAGTTATTAAGATTTCCCCTGTAAAACAGGGGAAACGACTCAGGAGTAACAAAATGGAAAAACGCATAGAGACGGTTGTGAACCTCATCATGTTTCTTTCGCTGCTGGCCACCGCGTGGGATCTCTCCCTGGTCCATCACCTGTCCTGGTAAACCTGAACGTACGGCGCCAGAGCCTGGCGCCGCAACGTTAGTTCCTACTTTAACATCAATACGTTATGCCAACCACGCTAGCGGCGCGCGACGATAAACAGGCGCGGAAATAGCAGTAGCACCTTTCCGTTACACTGTAACGGATAGTGCTGTTTCAGACGTGCCAGATAGCGTTCGAGAAAAGCCTGGCGCTGCGGTTCATCAAGAGGCTGTAAAAACGGGCGTAGGCCCGTTGACTGCAGCCATTCAATAATGGCCTGGTGCGATGCCAGCGGGTGAAAGTAGGTGGTGCGCCAGATATCCACCTCGCAGCCGCAGGCGGTCAGCATATCGTAATACTCCGGCACATCCGGCAGCGGCGGCCGCCCGCTGGCTGGATATCCCAGCTCTTCCGCGACCTCACGCATCAGCGCGTGCGAGGGTTCCTGCCAGTTAACCGGCATTTGCACCGCCAGTACGCCGTTTTCCGCAAGATTGCTGACCAGATGGGGAAAAAGCCGCTGATGATCCGTTAGCCATTGCAGCGAAGCATTGGCGTAAATAACGTCCGCCGGGCGCTCGGGGCGAAACCCGGCGATATCTCCTTCGACAAAGCGGCAGTCCGGGAGCCGCTGAGCGGCTTCTTCCAGCATGGCCGGTGAATTATCGACGCCAATAATTGTTGCTTCTGGCCAGGCATGCCGTAGCAGAGCGGTACTGTTGCCTGGCCCGCAGCCCAAATCAACGGCCAGCGCTACGGGATGGTGGGCGATGCGGGCGAGAAGCTCGGCGGCGGGCCGCGTGCGCTCCGCGCCGAATTGCAAATACAATGAAGGATTCCAGTCAGCCATAGCACGCTCCGGTTAAGAGAAACTCGTTCATCAGCATAGACGGCAATGCTTAACTGGCAAATAAACAACAGCTATATGCTAATGAAATGTGACGGTGTCACTTAACTTATGCCGGGTTCGTCACGGTAGACCCGGCGGAGGTTGGCTAGAGTAGGCGTCGCAAAAAAGGGGGGATGGTCATTAAATGGCGTTAATCATTAAGGTGTTACTTGAAAACCGGCTCGGCGAGGGGCAGGACAGCCTGCTGCAGGCGAAACCCGGATTAAGCCTGCTTGTGGAAGATGAAACCAGCCGGGTGCTGTTTGATACCGGGCCAGACGGCAGTTTTCTTCATAATGCGCAGCGGATGGGCGTCTCTTTATCTGACTTGACCGCCACGGTGCTCTCCCACGGTCATTACGACCACTGCGGCGGCGTGCCGTGACTGCCGGATAACAGCCGTATCATTTGCCATCCGCTGATCGCGCAACAGCGCTACTCGGCGTTATCCCTTGCTGGACGTCACTGGAAAGTCAAAAAACTGTCGCGAGAAATTGACTACTCCCGCCACCGCATGGAGTACAGCCGCGAACCGCTGGCGATCGGCGAACGACTGTTGTGGTCCGGCGAGATTGCGGTTGCGCGTCCGCGACCCTATGGCGTCCTCGCGGGTCAATCGCCGGGGGAAGATTACCTTGCCGACGAAGGCGTGCTGATCTACCGCTCGACGCGGGGGTTAGTCATTATTTGCGGCTGCGGGCATCGCGGATTGATCGATACGATTCGCCACTGTCAGAAGATCACCGGCGTCCAGCAGATACGCGCCATCATCGGCGGCCTTCACCTGCGCAGCGCGACGCCGTGGGTGATACGTCGGCTAAAGCAGTTCTTGCGCCAGCAGAAGGTCGAGGAGGTGATGGCCTGCCACTGCACCGGTTCATGGGGGCGCTGGTGGCTTGCCGCGGATAGCGCCCCGGCCACCGGCGATACGTTGGTGCTGGAATAACAATCGCATTCACTTTTTCTAATTACATATAAATAACATTTTTGCTATTTATTAAATACATTAACCGTCGGCTATACACCTTCCCCCAGGGGGAAGGTCAAATACTGATATCCCTTTTTGGTGTAAATATTTATAGAGAAACTTCATTCTATTTAACCTGGGGTTTTCTCTTTGAAATATCATTTAATTCTGCCGATGAGTGTGATTTAATTCAGCGGTCTTCTTATTGCGAATATCTCTATGATTGCGTCACTGCAGGCATTATTAAAACAAGCAACCCGGCGTCGGCTTCGTATCCGCGCGGGGCTTGTTATTGCCTGTTGGCTACTGCTCAACCTTCAGCTGACCGTCGCGGCGCACCACGGCGGCCAACAGCAGCCGGTGGCGCCGCAGGCGCAGATTCACCATATTGTCGATGGCGTGATGAGCATGCCAGGCATGGAAAGCGTCGGTCAGAAAGCCATCTGCGAGAAGCACTGCGACCCCGATACCGCGCAGCCAAACTCATTAACCTCTTTACAGCTGAACGCGCTTCCCTCCGAAACCGCGCTATTAGTGGTTTCCCCGCAGCAGGAGACCTGCGCTGAACGTATGGACTGGCGGACGCCGCCGGTCACCGGTCCGCCGGCTGAAATACGCTTCTGCCGTTTCAGGGAATAAAACGCCGTTAAAAACATCTATCAGATCTGCCCGGTCTGCGGGCGACTTTATGTTTTTTTCGGAGACTTTATTATGCGTTCGACCTCTATTTTTCTGCTTATTACCAGCGTTCTGACCTTTTCCCTCACTTCATTTTCCGCCAGTGCGGAAGACGGCGCGATGCATCACCATAATATGTCCGCGATGGCGGAGATGCCGGGGATGAATAAGCTGGATGATTCCGCCCCCCTTTATTCAACGAACGGGGTCATTAAAGCCTGGCGCGACAATGCCGTGGTGATTGCCCACGCTCCGGTTGCCGAGCTGAACTGGCCAGCGATGACCATGAGCTTTGCGCTTGGCGATAACCACGATAAAAAGCTGGCGGTGGGACAAAAGGTTGATTTCACCTTCCGTCAGACGGACTCCGGCTACGCGCTCGTTTCGATGACCGCGCACTAATTCCGGAGTCATTATGTCCATCTTAAATAAGGCGGCCCGCGGGCTGCCGCTTTTACTGTCGCTGATTTCCGCCAACGGCTGGGCGACGACGCTGGCTGAGGCCCTGTCGGCGGCGGAAAGCTACTCCGCCGAGCTCTCCGCCAACGATCATCAGGTGAATGCGTTAAAAAACAGGGCGGATTCCGCCATGCAGCTTCCCGATCCGAAGCTGAAGTTCGGCATTGAAAACGTTCCGCTGGGCGGCAACAACGCCAGCCGACTGACCCGCGAGGGGATGACCATGCAAAGGGTCGGCGTGATGCAGGACTACGTCAGCAGCACCAAGCGCGAACGAAAGGCCGACTCGATAACCGCCGAAGCGCGCCAGGCCGCCGCCAATGCCGATGTGATCCGCGCCCGGCTGCAGCGGGAAACCGCGCAGGCGTGGCTGGCGCTGGCGCTGGCGCAGAAATCACTGCGTTCAGTACAGGCGTTGATCAGCGAAACCTCCCGGCAAATCAACGTACAAAAGGCCGGCGTAAGCAGCGCCAGCGCCAGTCCCGGCAGCGTGCTCGACGTTCAGCTGGCGCTGAATGCCATGAAAAATGAGCAAGATAACGCCCGCCGCGATGTGCAGATTGCCCGGGCGCGCCTGTTGCAGCTTACCGGCAAAGAGGTCCGCGATATCTCCGGCCCGCTGCCGCGCATTGAACGCCTACCGGCCGATGAAGCCGCGTTAATGGCGGGGATTAAGCTACATCCTGAGGTGATTCAGGCCGCGCGTGAGGCCGATTTGGCGAAAGCGAAATCAGGGCAGTCGGAAGTCGCGGCGATCCCTGACGTTGGCGTCGAGGTCTATTACGCCCGGCGCGGGGACGATTACGACGATATGGTGGGCGTCATGTTTACCGTCGATATGCCTATTTTTCAGGGCAAACGCCAGGACAAAGAGCACGCCGCCGACGTCTCCCGTACCTATGAAGCCAACGATCGGCTGACGTTATTGATGCGCGAGCATCAGGCCCAGCAGTATCAGCTGATCTCGCAATATAACGCCGCGAAAGCCATTTACGATCGTCAGCAAAGCGAGGTGCTGCCGCTGCTGCGCAAGAAGGTGAGCCTCGTCAATGCCCAGTATCGGGGCGGCAGCTCGGCGCTGGCGGAACTGCTCGCCGCCCGTCGCGATCTGCTGAGCGGAGAAATTGCTAGCAACGACGCGGAGAAAGCGCTCGCTGATGCGTGGGCCGCCATTCGCTACCTTATTCCTCAGGATGTTAAATAATGAAGTCAAAATCTGCTATTACCCTTGTGGCGCTGGCCATCGCCCTGGCCGCCGCGGGCGGATACTGGCTCGGTTCGCGAAACGCGCCGACGCTTTCCGCGGACGGGGCTCAGACCGAAACGGGCCGCAAAGTGTTGTACTGGTACGATCCGATGACCCCCGGCACCCGCTTCGATAAACCGGGAAAGTCACCGTTTATGGATATGGATCTGGTGCCGCGCTACGCCGACGAAGGGGCGGGAGAGGAGGCCGGGAGCGTGCAGATTAGCGCCCGCCAGCAGCAAAACCTCGGCGTACGCACGGCAGATGTTGCCCGGCGGACGCTGGCGCAGAAGCTCAGCGCTTTCGGTACCGTCGCGATTGACGAGCGCAGCGTTGAAACGGTTCCGGCGCTGGCCAGCGGCCTGATCGAGAAACTTTACGTCAACGCCTCCCAGCAGTTTGTGAAAAAGAACGAGGCGCTGGCCGAGCTGTGGATCCCGCAGTGGGCGGCGGCGCAGCAGGAGTATCTGGCGGTGAGGCTGCTGGGCGATAGCGGTTTAACCGCCGCCGCGCGCGGCCGTTTGCAGCTGCAGTTTATGCCGGAAGCGATTATCCGCAGCGTTGAGCGCAGCGGTAAACCGCAAACCCGCATAACGGTACGCGCGCCGCACGATGGCTACGTCAGCAAGCTTGACGTGCGCACCGGCGCGCAGGTCACGGCAACCCAGCCGCTGTTCGAGCTGGCCAGCCTCGACCCGGTCTGGATCGTGATTGATTATCCGCAAAGCCAGGCCAGCCTGCTGCGCGTAGGTAGTCAGGTAACGGCCGCCACCAGCAGCTGGCCCGGCACAACGTTTCAGGGAACCGTCAGCGAGCTGCTTCCCGACCTCGAAGCGACCACCCGTACTCTGAAAGCCCGCGTAGTGCTCAATAATCCGCAGCATCAGCTCAAACCGGGCATGTATTTGAACGTTGAGCTGGCTGAGGCGCAGCAGGGGCGCGAGGTGCTGACTATCCCGGAAGAGGCATTAATTGCAACAGGCACCAGCAACCGGGTGCTGATCGCCGACGGCGAGGGGTATTTCCGTCCGGTCGAGGTGACCGCGGGACGAACGCAGGATGGTCTGGTTGAGGTAACTTCCGGCCTTGAAGAGGGGCAAAAGGTGGTCACCTCAGGTCAGTTCCTGATTGACTCCGAAGCCAGCCTGCGCAGCGCGCTGCCGCAAATGGCCGGGCAGAATGAAGAGATACAAAGCTACTCGGCGCAGGGCGTCATCAAGGCGGTGAGCGATGAGGCGGTAACGATCGCGCACCAGCCGGTCCCGGCGCTGAAGTGGCCGGCGATGATCATGGACTTTGCCATTACGCCGCCGCTGCGGGAGCAGGTGCATCCCGGCGAGTCGGTGATGTTTCATTTCGTGCTGACCGATGAAGGGGCGCGGGTGACCTCAGTGATGCCGATGAGCGGCGCTAAGGAGCAGCCATGATTGCCGCCGTTATCCGCTGGTCGTTGCGCAACCGCCTGCTGGTACTGCTGGCGACGCTGATTATGGCCGCCTGGGGCGTCTGGTCGATACAGCAGGCGCCGCTGGACGCGCTGCCGGATCTTTCCGATACCCAGGTGATCATTCGCGTCAGCTATCCGGGCAAAGCGCCGCAAATTGTCGAAGATCAGGTGACCTATCCGCTGACCACTACCATGCTGTCGGTGCCGGGGGCGAAAACCGTGCGCGGTTTTTCCATGTTCGGCGATGCTTACGTTTACGTACTGTTTGAGGACGGTACCGACCCGTACTGGGCGCGCTCCCGCGTGCTGGAGTACCTGAGCCAAATCCAGAGCAGCCTGCCGCCGGAAACCAAAGCGTCGCTGGGGCCGGATGCCACCGGCGTCGGCTGGGTATTTGAATATGTGCTCACCGACAAAAGCGGCCAGCATAGCCTCGGCGACCTGCGGGCGATTCAGGACTGGATCCTTAAATATGAACTGAAAACCGTACCGGATGTTTCTGAGGTGGCCAGCGTCGGCGGGATGGTGAAAGAGTATCAGGTGGTTCTTAACCCAGACCGGCTGCGGGCGCTGAACGTCACTCACCAGCAGGTGATTAGCGCGATCCAGAGCGCCAACCAGGAAGGCGGCGGCTCGGTACTGGAACTGGGTGAAGCGGAATATATGGTACGCACCACCGGCTACCTGAAATCCATCGACGATTTTAACCAGGTCGTTATCGCCGAGCGCGGCGGCGTGCCGGTGCTGCTCTCCGACGTCGCCAGCGTGCGCCGGGGTCCGGCGATTCGGCGCGGCGTCGCCGAGCTCAACGGCGAAGGCGAGGTGGCGGGCGGCATTATCATCATGCGTTCGGGCAAAAACGCGCTGACCACCATTGACGCGGTGAAGGCCAAACTGGCGGAAGTGCAAAAAAGCCTGCCCGCAGGGGTAGAGATTGTCCCGGTGTACGACCGCTCGCAGCTGATTAAAAATTCGGTCGAAACCCTGACCCATAAGCTTATCGAAGAGTTTATCGTCGTGGCGGTGGTCTGCTCGCTGTTTCTGTTCCACTTCCGCAGCGCGCTGGTGGCGATGATCACGCTACCGCTGGGGATCCTCGGCGCGTTTATCGTGATGCACTATCAGGGCGTCAGCGCCAATATGATGTCGCTCGGGGGGATTGCGATCGCTATCGGGGCCATGGTCGATGCGGCAATCGTGATGATTGAAAATATGCATAAGGTGCTGGAGCAGTGGCGGCACGAGCATCCCGAACGCCAGCCGTCTTCCGCCGACTACTGGCAGATTGCCCAGCACGCGGCGTCGGAAGTGGGGCCTGCGCTGTTTTGCAGCCTGCTGATTATCACCCTGTCGTTTATTCCGGTGTTCACCCTCGAGGCGCAGGAGGGCAAGATGTTCTCGCCGCTGGCCTTCACCAAAACCTGGTCGATGGCGGTGGCCGCCGGGTTGGGGATAACTCTGGTGCCGGTGCTGATGGGCTACTTTATTCGCGGCAAAATCCCTGATGAAACCGCCAATCCGCTCAACCGCTGGCTGATCCGCGCCTATGAACCGCTGCTGGATAAAGTTCTGCAGTGGCCGAAGGCGACGCTGGCGGCGGCGGGGCTGCTGCTGGTCGCCACGCTGTGGCCGCTGGCGCAGCTCGGCAGCGAATTCCTGCCGCAGATTGACGAGGGCGACCTGCTGTACATGCCCTCCACGCTGCCGGGGATCTCCAGCCGCGAAGCCGGACGTCTGCTGCAGCAAACCGACCGCCTGATCAAGACCATCCCTGAAGTGCAAAGCGTATTCGGTAAGGCCGGACGGGCGGATAGCGCCACCGACCCGGCGCCGCTGACCATGCTGGAAACCACCATTCAGTTCAAGCCGAAACGCGAATGGCGGCCCGGCATGACCATGGATAAGCTCATTAGCGAGCTGGACAATACGGTGAAGGTGCCGGGCATCGCCAACGTCTGGGTGCCGCCGATTCGTAACCGCCTGGATATGCTGGCGACCGGTATTAAAAGCCCGGTCGGCATCAAAGTGAACGGCAACAATCTGGCGGAGATCGAAAAAACCGCCGAGGAGATTGAGCGTATCGTACGTAACGTACCGGGGGTGACCTCGGCGCTGGCGGAGCGTCTCGACGGCGGTCGCTATATCGATATCACTATCGACCGGGTGAAAGCCGCCCGCTACGGCGTGTCGGTGAAGGAGCTGCAGTCGATCGTCGCCAGCGTGGTCGGCGGCGATAACATCGGTGAAACCATCGAGGGGCGAGAACGTTACCCGATCAGCGTCCGCTATCCGCGCGACGTGCGCGACTCGCTGCAAAAGCTGCGCGATCTGCCGGTGGTGACCAGCGGCGGGGCGCAGGTGGCGCTTTCCGAACTGGCGGATATCGCCATCACCGACGGCCCGCCGATGCTGAAAAGCGAAAACGCCCGCCTGTCGGACTGGATCTACGTCGATATTCGCGGGCGTGACCTGAAATCCGCCGTGGACCAGATGCAGCGTGAGGTCAGCGAACAGGTCAAGCTGCCGGAAGGCATCTCGCTGACCTGGTCCGGGCAGTATGAGTATCTGGAGCGCGCGACGGCAAAGCTAAAAATCGTGCTGCCGTTTACCCTGATGATTATCTTTATTCTGCTTTACGTCACCTTCGGTCAGGTCAAAGACGCGCTGCTGATTATGGGTACCTTACCGTTTTCGCTGGTAGGCGGCGTCTGGCTGCTTTGGCTGCTGGGCTATAATCTGTCGGTGGCGGCCGCCGTGGGCTTTATCGCGCTGGCCGGCGTGGCGGCGGAGTTCGGGGTGATTATGGTGCTCTATTTAAACCAGGCGATCGCCAAACGCCGCGGACGGCTTGATGACCAGACGCTCAACGAGGCGATTCATGAAGGGGCGGTGCTGCGCGTGCGCCCGAAAGTGATGACCGTGGCGACGATTATGGCCGGGCTGCTGCCGATTATGTGGGGAGGCGGCACCGGATCGGAGGTGATGCAGCGTATCGCCGCGCCGATGATCGGCGGGATGATCACCGCGCCGCTGCTGTCGATGCTGGTGATCCCGGCAGTCTATCACCTGACGCACCGTAACAAACGCTAAAGTACAACGCCCGGGCCAGGCGGCTCGGGCGTGAATCAGTCGGCGTTCTTAAGATCTTCCGCGCGTTTGGCGGTTGCGTAAACAAAGTCCAGCATCGGCTCAAGGTCGGTATCGTAGCCGGCCTGAATGATTTTACCGCGCAGCCATTCGATCTCGCTGGTGATATCCGGGTGGAATATATTGTTGTCCTGCGCTTTGCGCAGCCATTTGAGCAGGAAATTATTTTTCCCGCGAACTCCGCCCGATTTCTTTGATTTTGCGTGCATTTTCAGCGCCACCAGAATGCAGTAATAGAAATGAACGCGCTGATTAAAACTTTGGTGCATGTCTTTATTTCCCGCCAGAATCAGGTTGCGGACGGGCATGGACCTTAAGCATGCGGTCTCTGATATTCACCCGTACCACCTACGCGCCGCTTGCCGGGCGCCGAGGCGATGGTGGCACGGAAGCCGAATTACAGTCAAATATTGATTAGTTTTATAGCAATATTTATTTGCGTCGATCGCCGCCTGACGGTCAGATTTATGCCCCGATGTGCAGCCGTAGTGAACACAGAAGGCTGGGCAAGTCGCGCGCGGCAGAGTATAAAATTTGTTAACGCATCACGGACAATGACGGGAGAGGGTATGGAATACGATTTAGACGGAATGGATGTACTTTTTGTCGCCGGCTTTGGGCCGATAACGCAGTCTGCCGCAGCCAGCCGTGACTTCTATGTCGCCGCGCTGGGGCTACCGCTCAAACCGATGCCCGGTAACGAAGCCTATCTGCTGACCGAACATGATGCCCTCGGCGGGGTAAAACATTTTGCCCTCTGGCCGCTGGCGCAGGCGGCGCGCTCCTGTTTTGACGCCGATAGCTGGCCAGACTATCTGCCGGTGCCTCAGGCGTGGATCGAGTTTGAAGTACGCGATATCGATTCGGCAACCGACGCGCTGAAGGCCAGAGGCTATCGGCTGCTGGTGGACAACCGCATTGAGCCGTGGGGGCAAACCGTCACGCGTCTGCTTAGCCCGGAAGGGCTGCTGGCGGGGATCACCGTGACGCCGTGGCTGCGCGAGGGCAAAGCATGATGGCGGCGGAATTGATGACTGAAAGACTCCTGCTGATCCCCTTAACCGCAGACGATGCGCCGCAAATTCAGGTTCTCTTTCCACAGTGGGAAATCGTGCGTTATCTTGCCGCCGGTTTTCCATGGCCGTTCCCGGAGGATGGCGCGTCGCGCTATGTCAATAATGTGGCTTTACCGGCCGCAGCTAACGGCACCGCCTGGTTTTGGACCATTCGCCTTAAAACGGCGCCGGAGAGGGTAATTGGCCTGATTACGCTCTCTGATGAAGTGGATAACAACCGCGGGTTTTGGCTGGATCCGCGCTGGCACCGCCAGGGATTGATGACCGAAGCCTGCCGCCGGGTGACCGATTTTTGGTTTAACACGCTTAACCGGGAGGTGCTGCGCGCGCCGAAAGCCTGCGACAATAGCGGGTCGAAAAAGATTTCGCACCGTAGCGGTATGCGGCTGATTCGTGTTGAGAAAAAGCAGTTCATCTGCGGTCTGCTGGACGCCGAATTGTGGGAAATAACCAAAGCGGAATGGAATGCATTGGCTGCCCAAGCTCCCGCGTCACATAGGGTGACAGGATGCTGATTTATAACGTATTCGGGCGTCATATTGGCGTCCAGCGTCAGGGCGAACGCTGGCAGCTTTTCCGCGTCGATCTTAACGAGGGGAAATTTTCGCCGCTGGCCGGGGTTATCATCCCGGACGATCTTACGGAGGCGGAAATTCCCGGCTGGCTGGGGGATATTTTTCACGAAGCGGCAAGCCCGCGCCATCCTGACGTCCGTCTTGTGGTTTAGGACTTAGGTCGCTACAAAGTAGCGACTTTTTTATAAATACCTTCTTTAACGAGTTAGATTTGTGTCGAAATTATTCCGGCAAGATATCCGACTCGTTGTTTTAGGATAGTTGAGGAGAGTGATTCAGGAAATTCGATGGTAAATGTTGAAAACAAAGCATCATTATATTCTGCAATATCAAACTCAAGCTTACAGACATATTATTAATGCTTCTTGTATAACATCCCCCGTTTTGAAAGAGCGGATGAATATCCCTGGGAAACATTTTTGTCAAACATTAACATAATGCTGCACCCCTTTAAAAGCGCCTTTTTCTAGTTCCGGGGCATAGACTCAATACACTTCAAGTTGCATGTTCGGGCAACAGTGCAGCCCAAACCTTAAGGGTATAAAGCAACACGCGCAACATGCGACGCCTGGTATGGCGAGTATTGGGTTTTCTGGCATAGATTATTGATATTACAACTTTATTTAGGATATCCATGGAAGTGAGTAATCAGTTTTGTAATGCCCTTAAAGAAATTAAAACTCAATAAAATTTTATTCAATCTTTCATATGCTATTGATTTTTATTGATTTATTATCTTGTTGTTATTTTAATTGATTTCGTTTTTGCAATTACTTTGGCTGGTGGTATAGTTATTACAGACCACAGAAGGTAAAGGGATTATGCTCATCATGCGACCAAAAGAAGTTCCAGCACCGACAGCCAGTACGATGTACAGAGATGAAAGTAGAGGTTTGCTTTCCCGTAAAGTCGTTATTGTTCTGGGTTTGCTTAGCGCCGTTGCTGCATTATCCACTGATATGTACTTGCCTTTATTTCCAGCTATCGCCAGTGATTTGCATACGACGCCTGACAAAGTTCAGCTTAGTATCACCGCTTTTATGGTGGGTTTAGGGATTGGGCAGTTATTCATTGGCCCATTGTCCGATCATTACGGCAGACGTAAATTATTGCTAGGCGGGATGACTCTATTAACCATCGCTTCATTAGCTGGCGCTATATCTACGAACATTCAGCTGCTTATTGTTACGCGATTCTTTCAGGGATTGGGAGGCGCGGCTGGTATCGTTCTTTCCCGGGCAATTATTTCCGATCTGTGCCCGGGGACTAAAGCCGCTCGATATTTTAATCTGGTGTTAGCGATACAGGGGATTGCCCCTGTTATTGCACCATTACTTGGCGGCGTGGCTGCATGGTTTATCTGGCCGGTGGTTTTTGTTTTTATGGCTGCAATATCATTAGTCTCCACCTTGCTCAGCAGTCATTTTATTAGCGAAACCTTACCCCGCCATCAGCGATTACCTTTCAACCTCAACGAGTTTATCAGTCAGTTTATCGAGCTGCTTAGTCATAAGAAATATATTGGTTATACTTTAATTTTTGCAATCCAGTTCGGGGCGCTATTTGCTTATATATCAGCATCGCCGTTTATCTATCAATCGGCGTTTGATTTATCCTCAGGGGAATTCGCTGTAATATTCTCTATCAACGCCGCAGTGATGATGTTTGGTAGTATTGTCAGCGCTCGCTATGTTACGAAATTTGGCGAAGATAACCTCATAATAGTGGGGGTAATAAGCACGCTGGTGATATCTATATTACTTTGCATTGTTAACTATATTTCTCATTTCCAGTTTGAGATTGCGGCGGTACTACTGTTAATAATGATGTTTACTATGGCTTTGACATTTGGTAATGCCGCGAGTATGGCCATGGCGGCATCTTCACATTTAAAAGGAACGGGTTCTGCTATTTTAGGTGTTTTTCAGTTTGGTATCGCTGCGATAACCCCATTACTGCTTGGATTTGGCGACCCGTTGTCATTACTGCCGATGTCGCTGATTATAGCGGGATGCTGTTTAATAGCCATCATGGCATTATTATTGACAGGTAAAAAAGGATAGTGTGATGAATACACATGACGCTATAAAAATTATTGGCGCAAGACAAAATAATCTGCAGGATATTGATTTAGAGGTGCCTAAAAATAAAATAACAGTTTTCACCGGTGTTTCCGGGTCGGGAAAAAGTTCTTTGGTATTCGGAACTATCGCGGCAGAATCTCAGCGTCAGCTAAATGACACGTTTCCTCCTTTTATTCGACACCGTTTACCGCATTATGGTAATCCTGAAGTTGATGACATTGAAAACCTGTCGGTGGCCATTATTATTGACCAAAAACGTATTGGTGGCAACGCACGTTCAACGGTGGGCACCGCATCAGATATTTATACCCTGCTACGGCTACTCTTTTCTCGTGTCGGCGAACCTTTCGTAGGTTATTCGAATGTTTTTTCATTCAATCATCCTGCGGGGATGTGTGCGACATGCGACGGGTTGGGGATTGCCAGTACCATTGATATCGACCAACTGATTGATTCAAATCTGTCATTAAATGCAGGTGCTATTCGTTATCCTTCTTTTGCACCGGGTTCATGGCGCTGGAAACGTTATGTTTATTCAGGGCTTTTTGATGCTGATAAAAAAATCGCGGATTATTCAAAAGAGGAACGAGATATATTACTTTATGCAGATAATCTCACTCCTGAAGCACCGTTAGCCGGTTGGCCTAAGAGTGCAAAGTTTGAAGGCGTCATTACACGCTTTACGCGAAGTTATTTGAAACAAGAAACTAAAGATACTAAAACTGAGGAATTTCAGCGAGTCGTTAGTTTGCAGGTTTGCCCTTCTTGTCAGGGCATGAGGCTCAACGAGAAAATACTTTCCTGCAGGATTAGAGGGAAAAATATTGGCGAATGCGCAACGCTGCCTGTCACAGAGTTAAAGCTGTTTGTAGAAAAGCTCGATTATCCTGAAGTCAGGCCGCTGCTCGAAGCATTGCTGGAAAGGTTAGATGCAATGTGTGCAGTAGGCTTGGGATATCTGGATTTGAACCGGACGACTCCTAGCTTATCGGGCGGTGAATCCCAGCGATTAAAAATGGTCCGGCATCTGGGAAGTAGTCTGACCGGGATCGTTTATATCATTGATGAACCCAGTACCGGGCTTCATCCAGCAGATATTGTGAAACTGAATGTTTTAATTGGCAAACTACGTGACAAAGGCAATACCATTCTGATGGTGGAGCACGATCCCGACATGATAGCGATAGCCGAGCATGTTATTGATTTAGGGCCAGGAGCGGGTAAGCAAGGCGGGAATATTGTCTTTGAGGGCGACCTGTCGGCACTTAAGCAGTCCCAAACCTTGACGGGAAGATATTTCTCTTCACGGGCAGAGATAAATAACAGACCGAGATGTGCCAAAGGTTATATTTCGGTAAGAAACGCCACATTGCATAATCTACATAACTTATCGGTAGACGTGCCTTTGAGCGTTATGGTCGCTGTGACGGGGGTCGCTGGGTCGGGCAAAAGTTCATTCGTCATGGGAGCCCTGGCGCCACAATGTCCGGAGGCGATCGTTATCGATCAAAAACCGATACATACTTCGATTCGATCGCATATTGCTTCCTGGTGCGGTGCATTTGATACGATCCGTTTACTGTTTGCCGAAAAAAACCATGTGTCAGCGTCGTGGTTCAGCGCCAATGCCAAAGGCGCCTGTCCGGAATGTCATGGGCTAGGAGTAATACAAACCGATCTGGCATTTATGGATACGGTTACGTTGCCCTGTGAGGCCTGCCAGGGGCAGCGCTATAGCCCACAGGCGCTAAAATATCGTTATCAGGGGAAAAATATTGCGGAGGTATTATCCCTGTCGATTAACGATGCTGGCGATTTTTTCCTGAATGAGCCACAGCTCAGGCCAATTTTTCGTAGTCTGGTCGAAGTCGGGTTGGGATATTTGCGCTTGGGGGAATCGTTAAATCATCTTTCAGGCGGTGAATGCCAGCGGCTGAAGTTAGCCTCACAATTAAATCATGATAGTGACATGTATATTTTCGATGAGCCAACCACCGGACTTCATCCCAGTGATGTTGCCTCGCTGCTGAAACTCTTTAACCGACTGGTAGATCGCGGAAACACCGTCATTATTATTGAACATAATATGGAGTTGATCGCTCAGGCTGACTGGATTATTGATATTGGACCCTATGCCGGGCAAGAAGGGGGAAAATTACTGTTTAGCGGTACACCTGAATCGATGCTGGCCTGTCGCCATTCTTTAACCGCGGAGTGGTTGCGCAAACATTGCCAGGTGGAGTGAGAAAGGGTGGTCGGGACAGCCAGAAGAGACTGGCAATAATGTGATGCATACCCATTATTATACGGATGTATTGTCCCGATAATCTTATTAGTCTACAGGCCAGTGGTAATCGCGATCCAGCCAGCCATCCAGGTCATAATCCATCATACATTGTTCGGCAAAACCTTTATATTCTTGTACCTGCCCCGACATCTGTGCGGCGAGCAACAGTTCGATACGGACATTTTCATGACTGCCGGTATAATTTCGTTCATAGAGTTCGTGTCTGCTGGCGAATTCTGTTCCTACCGAGTCCCAAATTAGCTTCATGAGCTTGACCCGTTCCACGGCATCCATACCGTTGGAACCGCGCATATATTTTTTCAGATAAGGCTCCAGTTCCGGCGCGGCAAAATCTTTGGCATGCGAATTGATATAAATAAGCGCGCTGCCAAGATCTTGCTCAATAATTTCTCTGATCCGTGGATAGCCGAGACTCATAAACCAACGGTAGGCTAAACCATAATCCAGATTAGGCAGGAGGGCGCCGTTGTGCCAGGGATTCGGCGATTTAGCCATTGCATCGCTTATGGCCCAGAAGAGGTTGCGCCAGGCCAGCATTTCCCCAACGCGGGTCTGTATACCGCGGAAATCGGCTACGCCGGTGGCCTCCACGCCTTTAATGAATAAACCACAGATAAAATCGATTTTTACCGCCAGACGCGTCACACCGTGGAACGTAGAGCGGTGCAGGAAGCCTGAACTGGGTAAAAACGTGGCCGCTTTAGCGGTATCGCCATAAATAAAAATGTTTTCCCAGGGAATCTTCACCTTATCCAGAATGAAGATCATGTCATTCTCGTCGTAGCGTGAGGAGAGTGGATAGTCAAAAGGACTGCCGATCTTTTCGGCGGCTAAGGAGTAAGAGGGGCGGCAAACCAGCTTCAGCCCTGGGGCATTCATGGGTAATGTGCATACCAGGGCAAATTCTCTTTTTTTGACAGGTAAACCGTAATGCGCGATGAAATTGTAATGCGTCAAGGCAGAGCCGGTAGCAACCACCTTGGCACCGCTAACAATCACGCCATCATCACACTCTTTTTCGACATGAATGCAGATATCTTCAATCTGGTCGGGCGGGAGATTGCGGTCGATAGGCGGGTTAATGATGGCATGATTCCAGTAAAGTAGCTCCTCTTGCGAGCGTTTGTACCAGTGTCTGGCGTTATCCGCATATTCGCCGTAGGCCTCGGGATTGGCGCCGAGAGTCGTAAGAAACGACGCTTTAAAATCAGGACTTCTTCCCAACCAGCCGTAGCTAAGCCTTGCCCACTGGGCGATTGCGTCGCGATCGCGTATCAGGTCGTCAACAGAATGCGGAACGCGGAAGAACGGATGGGTGACACCACCGCTACCGGTATCACACGGCGTGGTTAAAATAGCCTGATACTTTTCGTCATGGAGCGCGTCGTATAATTTAGCTATCGACAGTGCTGAATTGCGAAACGCTGGATGTGTAATAACATTGTCGACCTTTTCACCATAAGCCCATATTTCTCGTCCATCATTCAGACCCGCCAAAAAGTCATTACCGGTAGGTAACGATACTGATTTATTTCCCATGTCAGCTCTCTCCGAATATCGGTTTTCAACGCTTCCTTTTAAACGGCATCTTGTTGACTAAGAGTTACCGTTGTTGTTAAGGCGTTCTGTATCAGCCATTGATAAATAGAAAATGCGTCTTGCGTCAGGAATGACTCGTTATGAAATTGTATGGAGGCAACGTTACCTGACGATAATGCAACAATTTCACCGGAAGGGAGTCGCTCCAGCTGGACTGTTTTGTCATGCTCCGGGCTGTACCAGCATGGCCGCTGATGTAGCGCGGAGAAACTGTTATAGAAGCCAACGGTGTGAGATTTTCCCTGAATGGATATCTGATGTTGGCTACCCTGACGGTTATTGATCAGCCGCTCGATCGGAATGCCTAATTCGGCGCAAATTAACTGATGTCCCAGACAAGTCCCGATTAGCGGACGCTGCTCCCGCAGCCGTTGCGCAATAATTTTTCGGCCCACGCGTATTTTTTCGAGTTGTATATTGGTTGGATCGCCAGGCCCGGGCCCAATGAATACGATGTCGCGATCGGTGAGCTGCGTTAGCTTGCTCAGGCAGTCATACCAGGGAATGAGGGTAACGGCGCAACCTGCGCTGCGTAACTGATAGGCAATCATGGCGGTGAAGTTGTCCTCCATGTCGATCAGTGTGATGGTATGACGAGAGAGTAAAGCGCACGGGCCCAATTGCGAGTTATCCAGCCAAAAGGCGGAGGCGCATGCATTCCGTTTTGCGAGTATCTGGTCAGCCCGATGGCGAAGTTCTGCAGACAATCCTGTTCGGTTTGGCGTCCCGGCGCTTGTGTCAGAGAAGAACGAATGCATTAGCCCTTGCAATTTGGCGCGTGTCTCACCGGCTTCATTTTGCGCGATGGAACTTCTGACGATGGTTGAACCCGCCGTAAGCCGAAAATGTCCCTGAGCGGTAATATCGGCCGTGCGGATCATTATGGCCGAGTCCAGATAACGTTTACCTTCTTGCGCACCCGTTATAGCAACGATGCCGCTGTAATAGCCGCGTCCGCGGCGTTCTCGCCGGGCGATAACTTTACAGGCGCTTTCTATTGGGCTGCCGGTCACTGTTGGCGCAAAGAGCGATTGCCTGATGATCTCTTTCAGACTGCGATCTGAGCTGCCATGGATAAAATATTCGGTATGCGCGATGTGCGACATAGCTTTGAGCTTCGGCCCGGTTACCTGAATATCATGCTGACAGATGCTACTCATCATTTTGAGTTCTTCATCCACCACCATAAATAGTTCGTCGCGCTCTTTTTTATCCTGCAGAAAATCATCCAGCACGTGCGCCATATTCCCGGAGTCGGGGTATTTTAACGTGCCGCTGATAGGATTCATCGCCACGTTCTGCTCATCAACCTGGATATGCTGTTCAGGCGAACTACCTATGAAATAGCGGCTGCCGGTGAAGATCATCCATGTCCAGTAAGACCCGCATTCAGATTGCAGTAACCTTTTGTACAGCGTCAACGCGTGGCGGATGCTGAAGTCGGTTATATCGCCTTCCAGGCTGCGTGAAATCACAAAGTTGCTCCCTTCTCCGGAGCTGATTTCCTGATCAATGACGGTATCAACAATGTCGCCATACGTTTGGTCATCAAGATCGAAGTGCAGGTTTCGCGGCTTGATATCATAGTCATTAATGGCTGCGATAAACGAATCTATAGGGTAATAATCTTGCCGCTCAATGTGCATGACGATCGTCTGTTCACCATCGTCAATGCAGGCATAACCTTTTTCTTTTAGCTGATTAAATGGCAATAAGATCAATTTGTTAAATGAGTTTTTCCCCTTCCCGTCCAGGGGAGGGTCCAGCGCTAATTCTGAAAGGGATTGGTTTAGCTCAATATCCCCTTCAAGAAATAATACTGCCTTGATAGGTTCGCATTGGGGGCGGTAAATACAGGCAAAGGGTCTATCAAGATTGGCCAGATGAGCCGAAAGCTCGTCGGGCTTTGCTGTGCCTTTAGATAACATCATCATCTCCTGGAGTGCCGTGAGGATCTTTAATGTTCCAAAGCGTCGATAGCTTGTCGGGTTGACAGCACGACTGAGCTGGTTTCCGCAGCTATCTCAAGCGCCAGACGATGCTTTTCTTCAGAGAAATCGGCTAGCGCATCGGCAATAAAAAATGTCTCGATATCATTGGAATAGGCCTCTTGCGCTGTGCATAAACAACCGATATGGGCGTAAACGCCGCAGACGATCAGCTGATCGCATTTGAGTTCGTGCAACGTACTCAGAAGGGGGGAGTTAAAGAAGGCGCTGTATCGCCACTTCGTTAATACCCACTCATTTTCCAGAGGCGTCAACGGCGGAACAATCTGTTTATGTTCCTGGCTGCCGTTCATGCCTGAACCCCATAGACTGTGCAGTAAGCCGCGCTGTTGTGGCGTCATGTCGCCGGGTTGGGCAGTATAAAATACGGGTACATGCAGACGTCGGGCGACGCTAAGCAAGCGGTAAATGTTGTCGATAACCTGCGCTATCGGCGGGGCGTCAGCAGTGTAAAAATCGAGAAAATAACGCTGCATATCATGTATGAGTAGCGCCGCTCTTGAACTGTTGGGTCGCCAGTCTGCCATTGATTTGGGTAATTGACGTTCTGTCGGCAACGGATAGGGCTGTATCTTTTCCATGTTATTCTCCTTGTACGCTTAGCAGCTGCCGAGTGCGGCGCCACCGTCGACCAATAACGTTGAAAGCGTGGTTTGCCCTGATTCTTCGCACAGGTAAAAGCAGACCGCGGCAGCAATTTCTTCCGCCGTGGCGACTTTGTTGAGTGGGATACCGATGCGAAATTGTTGTGGATTACCGTTAAGCGTGTTTTGCCTGTCACTTTCGCTATGCCACATGCCGCGCAGCATCGGCGTATCGGTTGAGCCGGGAGCGACAACATTACAACGGATCCCGTACGGAGCGACCTCCAGCCCCAGAGCATAGGTAAATGCCTGGGCAGCGGCTTTTGAGGCGCAGTAGGCGGCCATCGTCGCCCGCGGCACGCGCGCTGCGTTTGAGGCGATAGTTACGATGCTGCCTTTACGCTGAGCCATCATCAGATTGGCTGCATGGCGGCTGGTGTTAAATACGCCAGTCGCGTTGACGGCAAATGTTTTCGTCCAATCTTGCGGCTGTGTTTCGGCCACGCTGGCGTGGCACAGTACGCCGGCGCCGTTGACCAGATAACCCACCGGCCCCAGTTGGCGACCGATTGCGGTAAAGGCTTCTGCTACGCTGTGGTCGTCGGCAACGTCCACATTAAAGCCTGCAATGGGCTGCGGATGGTTATTTTGTAGTGTGGCTACAAGGGTTGCCAGCTGAGAGGCGTTATTATCAAGAAGCGCTAGTGAAACCCCTTCTTTCGCCAGCGCGTGGGCAACGGATTCGCCAATGCCACCGCAGGCGCCGGTAATAACGGCAATGTAGTCTTTATCAAAGGTCATTTTGTCTCTCTTTCCAGTGAGTTAATAACATCTGCGTTTGCGTTACGTTCAGGCGCGGGTCGCAGAGAATTTGCTTAAGTTCATGTTCTTCAGGGTGATTATTTTCACAGAAGCATTCGATGACCGGGTTCGGCGTCGCTTCCAGATGGAGTCCAGCGGCGCAGGCGTTATGTGTTTTCACCTGCCTCAGGAAACCGGAGATTTCAGCCATCATGTCGCTAAGCTCGCGGCGTTTATTGCCCGCCTGCGTTTTCCCGGTATTCCCATGCATTGGATCGCACATCCATAACACCGGCGTTTCGGTTGCCTGTGCGGCCTGAATCAACGCGCCCAACCGATGAATATGTGAACGGCCAAAACGCGAAATAAAAGTCAGACGTCCAGGAATACGCTGAGGATTGAGTTGTCGGCAAAGTGTCGCGATGAACGACGGCGTTACGGTGGCGTCAATCTTGCAGGCAACAGGGTTAGCAATATTCGCCAGCATGGCGATATGCGGGCTGTCAGGCGCAAGAGTACGAATGCCGATCCAGGGCCAATGAGTGCTGGCTAAATAGGATTCTCCATGGGGATTAGTGCGGATTTGAGTGGTTTCATAGTCCAGCAACAGCGCTTCATGGCTGGTCCAGATGGGATGAACATCGCGAGGATATTCCCGTTCGTAACGTTTAATTTCGGCCAGCGTTTCCGCTGCAGCATGGTAGCTCAGCAGCATCCGTTGCGGATCGTTACGCCTGGCTTCTGGAGTCGCTTCGGGCCTGTTGACGGAATCACCGCGCCACACGGGAAGTACCCTGTCGCCATCGACTTCGTTGTGTTGTGAGCGTGGTTTAGCATATTGACCGGCAATTCTACCGACCGTCAATATCGGCAGCCCCATCAGGGTTGAGAGTTCGCGGGACATTTGCTCCAGGAAGGTCAATTTTTTCCGTACATGTAACGCGTCAGATTCGCAAATTCTTTCAGCGCAGTCGCCAGCCTGAAATATCATTGCCTTCCCTGCATAAACGGCGGCTAATGCTTTATTGAATTCGCTTATTTCTTCAAAACTTAATAACTCTGGAAGAGTGTCTAATTCACTTATGACCAGGGCAAGCATGTCCTTATCGCTCCAGAACGGCTGTTGCCAGTTGGACTTATTGCCAGGAAATGATGTCATTTCTAATCTCTCACTCGAAATTTAACAGGTTTTCCATTTGTTTTTTAACAAAAAAGCGATGAGAAAGTACTATTCCTTGTCTGTTTACCGGACATGAAAGACGATACGTTTTGCACAAAGATTGCACGCCAATGGGTTCCTTATGTCAATCAAAAAAGTTGATTTTTTATTGTTGTTTTTTTAATTATTTGAATTTATTGATTATTATTTTTGGTTGTTTTTGGATTTTTTCTATATGATTTTTTTTTGGAAATCAAATTGACTGGAGGTCAGGTTCGAAGATAGACTATTGAAAACAACGCTTGGTTATGCTTGTGTTGCTTATATGTTGCTTGCCCTGCTGCGCTTTTTTTGAGGCGTCTCACGGTAAGCTGGCGGCATTTCTTTAGATCTTTAATTTCTTCTTCAAGAGAAGATTTTATGCGTGTGAACGTTCCTAATTCTCCAGGAGAGAGTGATGACGCATTCAGCATATGTCAATCAGCTAAAGGCTGTCCCTGATATATTTGATGAGATTTCGCAACGTTTTTCGGACAGGGTTGCGTTAATTTTCGATCAAAGACAAATAACCTATCGAGAACTTGCTCAGCAATGTTCAGCGCTGGCTGCAGTATTGCAAAATAATTGCCTGATAAAAGGCGATATCGTTGCAATAAAAATAGAACGTAGCCCGGAGTTATATATTTTTATGCTGGCGCTCATGAAAATAGGCGCTGTTATGGTTCCCGTGAACTCGAATAGTCCTGAGCGCTATATTGGTGAGGTTTTAAGTGCGGCGGGAGCCAGATACCTGATTAGCGATGATGTAACAAGCGTGCCCGGCGGGTCATGGCAGGTGTTGTCGAGCAGGACGTTGATACAAAACTGCGCTCAACAAAGAAGCGGGAATTATCCGGTATTAAGCGCTGATGATCCGGCGCTCATCTTGATGACCTCTGGATCAACAGGAAAACCGAAGAGCGTGCTGATCGCTCATCGCGGGATTGCCAGACTGAGTTTGCCGGTACCCGCGTTGGGGAATAGCGAGCGGGACTGCTATTTGCAAATTGCAGATGTTTCTTTCGCCGCCTCAGCGAATGAAATCTGGATGGCTTTATTGACCGGCGCGTGTCTGACGATTGCGCCGCCTGGCTTGCCGGATTTGATGGCCCTGGTACGGCAGATCGAATCGGATAACGTGACGATGCTATTCCTCTCTGGCGGGTTGTTCCGGCTATTTGTCGAGGTTTCGCTCGAAACGCTGCATATACCTGATTGTGTGGTGGTGTCGGGCGATTTTGTCAACCCTCGTCTATTTAGCGTGGCGGCGCAGGCCGGTAAAGCAAAAATATTTAATGGATTAGGATGCACGGAAAATTCAGCGATCTCGTCTCTCTATCATGTTCAGTCGGAGGGGCAATTATCCAGTGATTCTCCTGTGCCGGTTGGTACTGCGCTCCCTTTGGTTGAGATGGTGGTGTTCAATGAACGGTTGCAACCCTGTACCTGCGGTGAATATGGGGAATTGTTTATCGCAGGGGCTGGAGTGGCTCTGGGGTATTCCGATCCGCAACTGACGGCGGAAAGGTTTATCTCCATACCGTATCAAGGCACAGACGTGCTTTTTTATCGTACCGACGATCGGGCAACGTGCGACCAGGATAGCAATATCGTCCTGGTCGGAAGAGGCAACCATATTTGTAAAATTCGTGGCTTCCGCGTCAATCTCGCCGGTATTGAGCACCTGTTGCGCTTACATCACGCTGTGGAAGATGTGCTGATTGTGGTAGAGGAGACGCCGGATGAACCGCGATTACATGCTTGTTATGTCACGCAGGATGACGCGCTATCCGTAGCGGATTTAAAGAATCACCTCGCTATGCATGCTCCTGCCTGGATGATACCTGAAAAATTTAGCCGTCTGGCGGTACTGCCAATGACCGCTAACGGCAAAAAAGATCGTTTACGGTTAAAAAATATTTTACTGGAGCAGGTGTAAATATGGACAACGTTGAGCAACAGCTACTCTCGATTTGGCAGGAGATTATTCATTCAGAGGCGATTAACCCGCAAGATAATTTATTAGACCAGGGTGGTAACTCATTACATTTCATAAAGTTGGCGTCAATGGTAAGCAAGACATTTCATTTGGCTGTCTCGCCGGCGGACATTTTCACTGCCGGAACTATTGCCGCGCTGGCTCAGACCATTCGGCAACGGCAACAGCTCTAATACCTGGAGTTGGGACTGCCGGCAAACAGGAAGGGTTTTACAGGGAATTTTAAGAGGGGGATAAAATGCCATCATTTAATAGCGGCGAGTCAAATAAGGGCTGTTTGAACAAGGCGTGTGGAGAAAGTGCGGTAACGTATCTGGCAGCGACGCCCGGCCAGCAGGCAATGTGGTGGCTGGATAATACGCTGGATCAGCCCCAATGCTATAACGTGCCGGTGCTGCTGACCGTTAATGCGACACTGGACGCTGAGATTATGCAGCGCGCTGTGGCTGAGCTGACCTTGCGCCATGAAATATTCAGAACGCGTTTTGTTTATCTTGACGGTAAATTACAACAGCGTATCGGCGCTGATGGCTATCTCTCTTTTTCCCATCGACAACCAGAGCAGACGGAAACCCCTGAATCGGTGACTGCACAACTGGCGGCTAGCCGTTTATCATTAGCTGAGGGTCCGTTGAGTATCATTAATATGCTCAGTTCAGACTCGGGTACAACCTGGTTAGCATGCTGTTTCCACCACATCATTATTGATGCCCCCTCAGTACGTATTGTCTTGCATGATTTGCTGCGCATATATTGTGCGCTTGACGAGAAGCGCGCTCTGCCAGCGTTTAACGACACGGGAAGCTATCAGGAATTTACTCGTTGGCAGGCCGCATCCCTTGCGGCGGCGGAGTGCGAAGATATGCGGGATTACTGGCGGCAGGCACTGCATCCGGCTCCGCCACTGTCGGACCTCCCGGTCGATTTTCCCCGTCGTCTTCGGGAAGATACCAAAGCCGCCTATACCATGCTGGCGCTGAACGAACAGGAAGCGGACTCACTGCAGCGGCACGCGAGATCGTTGTCAATGACTCCATTTATGTATATGTCGATGTGCTGGCAATTTTTCCTCAGCCGCATGAGTGGGCAGAACGATATTACCGTTGGCGTACCTTTTACTCTGCGGGATCGCAGCGAGTTTGCCGAAACGCCGGGATATATGATCAATACTCTGCCGGTTCGCGTGCAGGTCAATGAAGATGACACGGTCAGGACGCTGGCTGCAAAGGTGCGTCAATCTTTTATTGGCGCGCATTTCAATAAGCTGCTCCCTTTCAATGAAATTGTCGCACTGTCGCGTGAAAACGCGGGGCAGGACAGTCCACTATTCAGAACGCTGTTGGTTATGCCCGATACCCGGGGCGATATTTTCAACGACTTGCCTTTTAAAGTCATGCTGGATGACTATTTTAGCCAGATGGCAAAATACGATCTGACGCTGTTCTTTGAAGCACAACCGCAGTGGAAGCTGACGCTGGAGTATAAGACGGCGTTGTATCATCCGCAGACCATTGACTACTGGTTGAAAATCTTTCGCCATTTATTGAGCGCGATGGGCGAGGACGGCGAGGTATTACTGTCATCCCTGAAGCTATTGGATGCACCGTTAAGTCGTGAACTGGTTGTTCGATCTAGCCTTAAGCCGTGCGCGGAGGCCTGGCGATTTGACGCTCTGGCGGCTTTCAATCAGCATGCTGTAAACCACTCTGCGGATACTGCGTTAATTACCGCTAATGGCACGCGATCGTATGGTTGGTTAGCGGAACGATCGGGGCAGATTGCCGCTTACCTGCAGCAGCAGTTTAATATCGCTCCTGGCAAACGTGTTGCGTTATTACTGGAAAGGAATGCCGAGGCGATTGCCACTCTGTTTGGCGTATTAAAAACCGGCGCGGCCTACATTCCGGTCGATCCGCAATACCCGCAAGAGCGTATCGGTTACATGTTACAGGACGCCAAGGTGGATTGCATCGCCACGACGCGATCGCTGGTAGCGAGATTTCCAGTGTCTGCCTCCGTACCTCTGTTATTAATCGATGATATTCCCCCGGAGTACCCTGGGGAATGGTCTTATATCAAAAGAATGCCCGACGATGAGCTGTATATCATTTATACATCCGGTTCAACCGGGCAGCCCAAGGGAGTACGGTTATTAAATAAAACGCTCAATAACCTGATTAAGTGGCAACAAGATGTATCTGAGTGCGGTCAGGGAGATTGTACTTTGCATTTTATGTCACTTTCTTTTGATGTATCGGTTCAGGAGATCTTCGGCACGTTAGCCTGCGGTGGGCGCTTATATATCGCCAGTGAAGAAGAGCGGAGAGACCTGGATCATCTGCAAGAGGTTATCCAGGAGCAGGGAATTAATCGGCTCTATTTCCCCTATGTTGCTTTGCAACAGTTCGCGCATTTGAGCGCATTGGCCAACAGGCAATTCCCGAGTTTAAAAGAGGTCTACTCCACTGGGGAACAGCTCGTACTCACTGCGGATATTAAACATTTTTTCAGGCAACCCGTTCGCCTGATTAATCTCTATGGTCCCTCAGAAAGCCACGTCTGTTCCGCATATGTGCTGCCGCCGGAGAGCGATAAATGGGGAGATGCAGCGTCCATTGGTTACCCTCTACCCGGATTCACTCTGCTGGTGGTGGATGCGCATCTGCAGCTGGTTCCCGCCGGCGTCGCCGGTGAACTGCTTATCGTTAGCGATTTTCTCTCTCCCGGCTATCACAATAAAAGTGAAGAAAGCGCTCGACGTTTTATCTCTGCTGAGGGCTTTGCCGCACAAAGTTGCCACGCGTATCGTACCGGTGATCTGGTGAGGCTGGAGCATGACGATCGGTTCAGCTATCTTGGCAGGATAGACAATCAGTTAAAAATACGCGGTTTTAGGATCGAACCGTCTGAAGTCGAGGCGGCCATCAATGCCCTGGAGGGCGTGCAGGTTTCAGCGGTAGTTGGCAGGGCAGATAATTCAGGAAGCAAGCAGCTCATCGCCTTTATTGCTGGCTTATTGGATGATAAAGGCAATCAAAAGGATAAGATCAAACGCGGCCTTCGCCTGGTGCTGCCGGAGTATATGGTTCCCACAGAGTTGGTCTTTGTGGATAAGCTGCCGACCACGCCTAGCGGGAAAATCGATCGTAAGGCATTGCTTAAGGTGGATATTATTATTGAATCATCCACGCAGATGCCGGAGCGGTCTCTGACCAAAACGCAGGAGCAGGTCAAGGCGCTATGGGAAACGCTATTTCCGGGTCGTCATATCGCACTGCACGATGATTTTTTCGCCATTGGTGGACATTCTTTGTTGGCCACACAGCTGGTTTTTCTGCTGCGTAAGGCGTTCGATTGCGATATTCCTCTACGTTTGTTATTTAATCATCCGACCTTGTCGGCTATGGCTGAGTCCATCGACGGCTATATTGCCAGTGAAAAGGGGCCCGTCGATGCCGTTGATCGTTCCTTTGTTCAGGACGGATACGAACGCATACATTGGCAGGGGGGAGTGCGTTCAACCCCTGGGCTGACGCTGCTCACCGGGGCGACAGGATTTTTGGGCATCTACCTGCTGCGTTCATTGCTATTGGCCGGGACCCAATCCGTGCTCTGTATGGTAAGAGCCAGGACAGATGAGCACGCGTTGGCTCGTTTGCGTGAAAATGCGATGCGTTACGGAATCGCCGATGAGATTGATTTTTCCCGGGTTGAAGTTTGCCTCGGCGATATTGGTCAGCGCAATTTAGGGTTAAGCTCTGAAGCGTATAGCCGTTTGGCAGAGCGAGTAGACACGGTATTCCATGCAGCCGCACAGATTAATTTTTTGCTCTCTTATTCTTCGGTAAAACAGTCAAATGTGCAGGGTACGCTGAATATTTTAGCTTTCTGCGGTTGTGGCGGACGAAAAACGCTGCACTATTTATCCACTATCGCGGTCTTTTCTCCACGCTATCCGCAATCGCCTATCGTGGAACATTGTGTTCCGGGGCATCCGGAAGCACTGTCGATAGGTTACACGCAAAGTAAGTGGGTGGCTGAACGCTATGTTATACAGGCCAGAGAACAGGGACTTGATGCTAACGTATTCCGCATAGGACGTATTGGCGGAGACAGCAGAAGTGGGGCCTGCCAGAGCGATGATTTTTTATGGCGACAGATAAAAACTTTTATCCAGATGGGATTGGCACCCGATCCGTCTTCACTATCAACGGACCTGCTGCCTGTCGACTTTGTCGCTGAAGCGATAGTTGCATTAGCGCGTTCAGAAGCTACGCGACAGGAAAACTTCCATATTTTCCATCCGCAGAGCACTCGATTTGACCCGGTGTATCGGGCGATTCGTTCTCTGGGCTATCCGTTGGAAACGACTTCTGACGGCGAGTGGTTGCAACAACTTGAGCTGTGTGTCACCCAGGGGCGCGAGGTTGCGCTGGGGCCGGTCATTCATCTCTTTAAAGAGAATTTGTTGGATACTGGCGATAACGTCTACGGTAATCCAGAGACGACTAAGCGTATTGCACAACTGGGTTTGCGCTTTCCTGAACTGTCGGAGGAGACGTTCAAACGTATGATTGTTTATTTCCAGCGGCAGAACGAAATTGTCTAACAAGATTTTTATCAATTTCATCAAGAGGATAATAAAATGGTTCCGGCGTTATTTGATAAATATATTTCGGCAGTGATGGAGAAGTCATCGGATAAGCTGGCGTCCCTTTTCTCTGTTAACGGGCGTTTGTCGTTGCCTTTTCGTCGCAACAGGGAGGTGATTGTTGGACGTGAAAATATTCGCTTACACTATGCTAATGGCTTTGGCGTTGCGCCCTTACGCTTTACCTCTATAGAGGATGAACGATTTCATTATACGAATAATCCCGATGTCGTCATTGTTGAATATAAACTACATGGGAATACTCTGCCGGATGGAAAACACTTCTCTTTGTTATATGTTAATGTGATTGAAATAAATAATGGTGAGATAATTGAGTTAATAGATTATGAGGATGTTTTGAACAGAGAATATATCTTTCAGGATTAGCAGGACAGTTCTTATGTTGTTAATGGGGGCAAAAGGTATGATGACTTTTCCTTCCTTGAAGGGATGTGGTAAAATAGTAAGCTTAACTTATTGTAAACGGCATCAGGAGAATGTATGGAAATGAATAAAAAAGTGGCTAGTGGTTCTGAACGCGAAATATCATTGAATCGTCAATTTGAAGATGCTTTAGGAAATTTGCAATGCGTACTTGTTGCTCGTCGCTCGTTGATTAATCCTGATGGTATTAACTGGCCACAATACGATACGTTGTATATTTTACGCCAGTTCCAGCCCATGACTCCAAGCGCAATTGGTGAAAAGCTCGGTTTTGCGCGTAGTAAAATGTCCAAGATCCTGCGGATGTTGAAAGATAAGCACTTTGTTGAACAGGAATCGGCAGAAAGCGACAAACGAGAAATGCTGACGCGGATTACGGAAAAAGGTATTGAGTTCCTGCATTCTGCAGAATCCAGCAGGCGCATAATGGCTGAGCAGGTGGCATCGTGCATGTCGCAGGGTGAAATTGCTATTTTCGCTGAGCTTTGTACAAGGGCTGCAAATATATTACATGAGAATATTAAAGGTAAACTCGAAGACACCAGCGAAAATTAATAAGGTTTATGAAACTGGTCGCTGGCGTGGAGTTCTCTTTGCCCAATGTCCAACCCAATATATGGCATAAGGATTGTGCTAAAACATTACTATGGGATGATGTTGGACGCCAACTATATATATCAAAAATGGGAAGGTTTTTACCGCAGGACATAAATAAAGTTAGACTAGACTGGTATAGTTAGTGTGTTATTCGCCAAACGTTGCATCATCGTATTGAGATTTTACTTATTTTTGATTAAGCGTCATAACAACCTGTGCTGATAAACGCGTCGTCAAATAACTGTACCGGCTTTGGCGTCAGAGACTTGTCGCGAAGAACTTTTATGCAAAGCGCGACACGCCCGGCGAAGGGTATATCAATGATTGCGTTTTCAACGCGTTTTATCTAGAATCCTCGCTTTCGGAGATAGAAAATGTCCGTCGCAGATTCCCTTCTTGCTTATTCCTTTGCCGCGCTGCTGCTCACGCTGACCCCGGGTCTTGATACCGCGCTCATTTTGCGCACCTCTACCGTTGAAGGCGGAAAAAAGGCCTTTCAGGCGGCATTGGGTATTGATACTGGGTGTTTTATCTGGGGCGCGGTGGTGGCCTTCGGCCTCGGGGCGCTGCTGGCGGCATCGGCCCTGGCGTATGACCTGCTTAAATGGTGTGGGGCCGTCTATTTATGCTGGCTGGGCATTCAGTTAATTCTCAAACCGCGCAGCCACTTTAACAGTCAGGAAATAGCCGCTCCGTCGGCCAGCAACTGGTTTTTAAAAGGGATGCTGGGCAATGTGCTGAATCCGAAAATGGGGATATTTTATGTCTCTTTCCTGCCGCAGTTTATACCGGCGGGCCACTCGCCAACCATCTGGACATTTCTGCTGGTCGCTATTCATGTTGCGATTGGTACGCTCTGGTCGCTAACGCTGATTCTGGCCAGCCGGTACGCCGCCGGTCTTCTGAAAACACCGACCTTCATCCGCTGGATGGATCGCGCAACCGGCGGCGTCTTTATGCTGTTTGCCGCCAAACTGGCGCTCAGCCACCGCTAAAACATGCTGGACATGGACGTCCAGCCCTCACGTCATACTTCGTCGCCCGGCGAAGCGTTTTCCGGCATTCCCCGTAAAGTCATCGGCAGACAGGCCCATACGTCGCTTGCGCGTTGGGTTGATCGACATCATAATAAAAAGAGAATTATATAAATTTATAATTCTCTTTTTGAGAATAATCGCGGAGGTAGCGGGTGAACGTTTTTGAACTCAGGCCGGGGTTAAAGGCCTTTCTGCTAGCGCTGGCCGGTTCGGCGGTGCTGATGATTGGCATGGGCTACGGGCGTTTCGCCTATACCGGGATCCTGCCACTGATGCTGAACGAGCAGGTGCTCTCGCTGCGTGAAGGCAACCTTGCCGCTTCGGCCAACTACGCGGGTTACCTGGCCGGCGCGCTGCTGCTGGCGAAAGCCAGGCCCGCGGACGCCAGAGTGTTAAATCTGCTTTCCGTATTGCTCACGCTGCTTTGCCTGGCGTTACTCGGCTGGCTGGTTTCGCCGCTGGCCATTATCGCGGTACGCGGAATAGCCGGACTGTTAAGCGCGGTTACGCTGATTGCCGCCTCCCTGTGGCTGCTGCAGCATATGAAGCACCATAACGGCGCGCCGGTGCTGTATTCCGGCGTCGGCATGGGGATATTTTTGTCGGCGGAATGTATCTCGCTGGGCAAGACCCTGGCGCTCTTCAGCCAGCAAATATGGCTGCTGTGCGCAATAAGCGCCGGCGCGCTTTTCATCCTGGCGCTGCGCCTGTTGCTGAGCCCGGCAGACTATCTTATTGCCTATCAATCGCCTGCTGGCGTACAGGACCAGCAGGCGCAAGGCCGCGTGCGTGAAGCGTGGAAGCTGCTGCTGGTTTACGGCCTGGCCGGCTTTGGCTACATCATCACCGCCACCTACCTGCCGCTGTTTCTCAGCGGCTCGCTGAACGCTATCGATCCGGTGCAGATCTGGGCCATTTTCGGTCTTGCCGCTGTGCCCTCGTGCTTTATCTGGCACCGGCTGGTCATCAGGTTTGGCTACCGTCGCGCGTTCACCCTTAATTTGCTGATTCAGGCCGTCGGCGTCATTCTCCCGGCGTGGAGCCACGCATTGCCGTTTTGTCTGCTGAGCGCGCTACTGGTCGGTTTTACCTTTATGGGAACGGTGACTATTGCGCTGCCGCAGGGAAGGCGGCTGAACCATCTGGTCTCGTTCAATATGATTGCCGCCATGACCGCGACCTATGGCGTCGGGCAGATTGTCGGCCCGCTGGTTGCCGGCGCGCTGTATGAGCGCAGCGGGTCGTTTAATCCTTCGCTCAGCGCGGCGGCAGGGGCGCTGGTGGTGGCCGCCGCGCTGGTTGCCGCCGGAGGGCGGCGAGCGTCAAAGGTCGGAGGCTGATGTGAGAAGCTGGCGCATTTTATCGAGGGCGGGGGACGCGTAGCCTTTACGCCAGATAAGCTGCGTGACCGCCTGACCGACCGGGCGCACCTGGCTGGCTTCAGGCAGCGTCAGCGTATCGAGCACGCTCTGCGGCAGTATGCCGGCGTAGCCGCCGGAGGCGATACAGGCGAGCATCGCGTGATAGGAGCCGACGTCCTGGATCTCGCTCTCCGCCGCCTCGGATTGCGCCAGATACGCTTCACCCATCGCCCGGTAGGTACAGCCCTCCGCGAAGGCGGCAAAGCGAAAGCGTTGTCGATCCGCGGGAAGCACCAGTACCAGCTGTTCTTGAAAGAGCGGCAGATATTCCAGGTCTTCGGCGGGGGAAGCGCCCTGCGGCAGGCATACCAGCGCGCAATCGAGCGCGGCGTCCAGCACCTGCAGGGTCAACTGGCGGCTGGGTTGGGTTTTGAGCGTCAGTATCACCTCCGGGCACTGGGCATGAAACCGGGTAAGCAGCGGCGGCAGGCGGCTGGCGGCGGTGGCGTCCATCGCCCCCATGCGTAAATTACCGCCCGGGGTGGCGGGGTGCAGAGCCTGCCGGGCCTCCTCGGCAAGGCTGAGGATTTTCAGCGCATAGGCCAAAAAACGCTCCCCGGCGGGTGACAGCGGCATCTTCTTGTTACCGCGGGCAAACAGCTCAACGCCCAGCTCTTCTTCCAACTGGTGAATGCGGGTCGTAATGTTGGACTGCGCCCGCCCCAGCAGCTTTGCCGCGCGGGTGACGCTCTGTTCTTCAGCCACCGTTTTGAAAATCTGTAATGTGGTGTGGTTCATACTTTTATTCTTAATTTGAAAATAATGTTGATCTTATCATCTCTAAAAGAGATTTTAATTGCCTCAACGCACAAATTTTATCAGGGCACACCATGAGCAACCGGCTTACGCAGCAGCTTGATATTGATTATCCCATTATTCAGGCGCCGATGGCCGGCGTGTCGACGCCGGAGCTGGCGGCCGCGGTTAGCGACGCCGGCGCGCTCGGCTCGCTGGGGCTGGGATCCTCCACGGTAGAGCAGGCCGAGGCGCTTATCAACCACACCCGGCGCTTAACCACCCGTCCGTTTAACGTCAACGTTTTTTGCCACGCCCCGGCAATAAGGGACCCGCAGCGTGAAGCGCAGTGGCTGGCGCGACTGCGCCCTGAGTTTGCGCGCTTTGGCGGCCTGCCACCGGAGACGCTGGCGGAAATCTACCTGAGTTTTCAGCAGCAGCCGCGGATGGCCGAGCTTTTGCTCGATCTTACTCCGGCGGTGGTCAGCTTCCATTTTGGTGTTCCGGAGCGAGGGGTCGTTGACCGGCTGCGTGAAAAAGGCATCGTTACCCTGGCGAGCGCCACCAGCGTGGAGGAGGCGCTGCTGGCCGTAGAGCAGGGCATCGATATGGTGGTGGCGCAGGGCTATGAGGCCGGCGGTCATCGCGGCATCTTCGATCCCCAGGCGCCCGATGGGCAGATGAGTACCTTTACCCTGATTCAGGCGCTTAAGCGGCGCATTGATATTCCGCTTATCGCCGCAGGTGGCATCATGGACGGCGCGGGAGTGAACAGCGTAATGCATCTCGGCGCCGAAGGCGCGCAGCTGGGAACGGCTTTTCTGCTGTGCCCGGAATCGGCAGCGGACGCCGGCTACCGCGAGGCGATTAAAGGCGCGACTGACGGACACACCGTGTTAACGTCGGCGATTTCCGGGCGCCCGGCAAGATGTTTGGTTAACGGCTGGCGCGCAATAAACGATCGCCACCTCGTACCGGATTATCCCGTGGCCTATGACGTCGGGAAAGCGCTGGCATCGGCGGCGAAAGCGCAGGGGGACCGCCAGTACGGCGCGCACTGGGCCGGGCAGGGCGTCAGCCTGATTCGCGAGCTGCCGGCGGCGGAGCTGATTCGGACCCTGGTAAACGAATGCGGGTTTTAAGCGCGGATGGCGCGCTGCCATCCGCTTAGCGTTAACGCCGGTGGGCGAGGCCGCGTACCAGACGGTCGCCGGCCATCTGCACGCCCTGCACCAGCGCGACCAGAATGAGCACCGTGCCGACCATCACCTCGTTATTAAAGCGCTGATAGCCGTAGCGAATGGCCAGATCGCCCAGCCCGCCGCCGCCAATCACGCCCGCCATCGAAGAGAAGCCGATCAGCATGACGATGGTCAGCGTGATGCCTGCCAACAGGGTTGGCAGCGCTTCCGGCAGCAGCGATTTAAAGATAACGTGCCAGATATTGCCGCCCATCGATAAAATCGCCTCGATACGCCCGTAATCCACTTCATCCAGCGCATTCTCCGTCAGCCGCGCAAAGAACGGAAAGGCGCCAATGGTGACCGGAACCACCGCGGCGGTACTGCCGAGGGTGGTGCCGATAATCAGCCGGGTAAAAGGGATCAGGGCGATCAGCAGGACGATAAACGGCAGCGAACGACCAAAGTTGATAATCGCGCCCAGCACGGCGTTGAGTTTCGGCATCGGCGCCAGGCCATTGCGGCGCGAAACAAACAGCAGCACGCCGGTCGGCAACCCGAGCAGCACGGTAAACAGCGCCGCCAGGCCGACCATATAAACGGTATCTACCGTGCCCTGAAGCAGCAGCGGCCAGAGATCTTCCCAACTCATGCTACTCCGCATAATGGCCTCCCGTGAATACCGTGGCGGGCGAGGAAATCCCGCTCCGCCTGAGGATCGTGCAGCAGCGACTGCCGTAGGCGCGACCATGGCGCCACCAGCAAATCGGCGATTCTGCCGCTTTCAATAATCTCCCCGTGCTCCAGCAGCGCCGCGTGGTCGCAGAGGGTTTTCACCACGTCCAGTTCGTGGGTGATCAGCACGATGGTGAGGTTCAGCTGTTGATTGATATCCGCCAGCAGGCTGAGCACCGAGGCCGTGGTCTCGGGGTCGAGGGCGCTGGTGGCCTCATCGCACAGCAGCACGTCCGGCCTCGCGGCCAGCGCGCGGGCGATCCCGACACGCTGTTTTTGCCCGCCGGAAAGCTGTGACGGAAAGGCGGCGGCTTTGTCCGCCAGCCCGACCAGTTCCAGCAGCTCCGCCACCCGCGCCTGCCGCGCCGCTTTCGGCACTTTGGCTATCTCCAGCGGCACCGCGATGTTGTCGGCGACGCTGCGGGCGTGCAGTAAATTAAAGTGCTGGAAGATCATCCCGGTGCGCAGCCGGTACTCGCGCAGCGCGGTTTTATCCATCCGGGTAATATCGTTCCCGTTCACAATAATGCGGCCCGACGTGGGCCGCTCCAGCAAATTCAGGCAGCGTATCAGCGTACTTTTGCCTGCGCCGCTGCGCCCAAGGATGCCGTAAACGGCTCCTTTCGGCACCTGCAGAGAGACATCGTTTAGCGCCGGTCGGCCTGTTCCGGCATAGGTTTTACTCAGCCCGGCAATCTCAATCATGACTGAGGGGCAACCGGGATCACCGAGCCGTTATACTGCTTACGAATAAATTCGGCGACCTGCGGCGAAGTGAGGTCTTTGGCCAGCGCCTTGATGCGCGGATCGTTTGCCAGCGCCGGCGTTGTCACCAGGATATTGGCGTACGGGTTGTTGGTCGCGCTCTCCAGACCCAGCGCATCTTTGGCTGGCACCAGCCCGGCTTCCAGCGCGTAATTGCCATTAATCACCGCCAGGTCGACGTCATCCAGCGACCGCGGGATTTGCGGTGATTCAATCTCAAGGATTTTCAGGTGCTTCGGGTTTTCCACAATATCTTTCGGCGTCGCCAGGGTGGTCGCCGGGTCGGTGAATTTGGCCGCTAGCTTAATCAGCCCCTGATTTTGCAGCAGAAACAGCGCGCGGCTCAGGTTGGTGGTGTTATTCGGTACCGCCACGGTGGCGTTCTCGGGCAGCGATTTAAAATCTTTATGCTTGCGCGAATAGATCCCCAGCGGCTCAATATGCACGGTCGCCGCGACGGCGAAGGTTTTACCCAGCGCTTTCTCCTGATCTTTCAGATAGGGCACGTGCTGGAAATAGTTGGCATCGACGTCGCCGTTGGCCAGCAGTTCGTTGGCGTTAACGCCGCTGGTGAGTTCGACAATTTTCAGGTCGAGGCTGGGATCGATCTTTTTAATGTAGTTAAGGATTTCGGCGTGCGGCACCGGGTCCGCGGCGACGCGCAGCGCGGCGGCCTGGGCGGAAGTCCATGCCAGAGAGAGAGACAGTGCAACCCCTGCCAGTTTAAATGCGGCATATTTCATCATCTTATTCCTTGTGTTTGTTGTTATGTTTAAACGATCAATTGCTCGGCGCGTTCGCGAAAAACATCCTGGTAGTAGCGTTCGGCGACATCAGGATGCGAACGCAGACGCCCTTTCAGGTAATTCCAGCCCACTTCGCGTAGCAGCGGGTTTTGCGGGTCGCTATCCGGTCCGAGGGCTTCGCGGGCCAGCTCGTCAGGTAGGGTGTAGACGGGGACCACGGCATCCAGCTGGGCGCCGAGGAAAAAGGCTATCGACAGCCGCTGCTGGTCGGCGGGCGGCGAAACGACCCGGTGCACCGTTGCGCGCAGATAGCCATTGGTCGCCAGCTCCAGCAGTTCGCCGATATTCACCACAAAGCTGCCCGCCAGCGGGGTGGCGTCAATCCAGCGGTCGGGGGAGACTTCGACCTGCAATCCTTTCTGCTCATCCTGCAACAAGAAGCTGAGGAAACCGGAGTCCTTATGCGCGCCAACGCCCTGGGCGCTCTGGGTTTCCTGCTGGCCGGGATAGCGGATTAGCTTGATATGTTCGTTGGGTTTTTCGCCGTACAGGCCATCAAAGGCATCCAACGGCAGGTGCAGCGCTTCGGCGAAGGCGCGCAGCAGGGTGATCCCAACCTGGGTCATTTCCCGTTGCCAGGTTAACAACGTTGGTCTGAGCGAGGGCAACGCCTCTGGCCAGAGATTCGGCCCCTGCAGGCGCTGCCAGCGCGGAGCGCGTTCGTCAAGCCTGAGCGCCGGACGTTCGGCGCCGATATCGAACTGCTCGCGCCAGTCGGGCTGACCGCGGGTTAATTCCGACGCGGCGCGGTTGTAGCCGCGAAAATGTGGGGAGTGAATCATCGCCACGCTCTGCTTTTGAGCGTCGGGAAGGGCAAAAAAGGCGCGGGATTGCTCCTGTACGGCCTGCTGCAGCGACTCATCAACGCCGTGGTTGATCAGATAAAAGAAGCCGATATCGCGGACGGCGTGGCGCAGGTCGGCGAGAAACGCCGCTTTTTCAGCGGGATCCGCGTAGCGGGCCAGATCCAGTATCGGTAAAGTTGTCGCGTTCATTGTGTTCTCCGAAGGCGGTATTCAGATGTTTTCGTTGGTACAGGTCCAGGGTTCGGGGACAACAACAGCGCATGATCGATTCCTCAGTCGGGTGGTTGAAGCCAGCTTGCCTTAAGCGAAAATATTCAACCAATAACGTTCTTTTCTAATTTATGACCGGGGAGGGTTCTGTGCTTTTGCGAATTTTGGATAAGGGAGAGGCGGGGCGGTTGCGATTGGCGTCGGGAGCCAGTATGGTGAGCAAAATTTTTAATTCAGGTAAAAGACGCAATGCAGCACCCAAACGATCCTCTGCACGGCATCACGCTGGAGGCGCTATTAAACGCGCTGGTCGCGCAATATGGCTGGGCCGAACTGGCGAAACGCATCAACATTAACTGCTTTAAAAGCGATCCGAGCATTAAATCGAGTCTGAAGTTTTTACGCCGCACGCCGTGGGCGCGTAAAGAGGTGGAAGCGCTGTATATTGATTCGCTGTCCGGTGCCGAGACGGCAAAAGAGGACGCGCCGGCGGATAATCCGTGGGCTCACTGGCAGAAAAAGTAAGGCGCGCAGCGGATAATTCCGCGCGCGCCTTGCGCTGTGTGTTACTGAAGATTGCCTGCGGTCAGGCTCTCTTTATCAAAGGCATGGCTGACATCTATATGATTCTGATGCACAGACGTATCGATATTTGAACCTGCCTCCGGGCGCGCAAAGCTATTCTCTGCGGCCATCGCGCCGGACGAGAGTGTAGCAGCCAGAAGCAGTGCGGTGACTACGCCGATATTTTTCATGTTGTGTTCCTTATTTCATCGTGTTGTCGCTGTCGCCTGTTTCTTGCGGCGGCCCGGCAATGTTGTCGATTTTATTTAGTCAGCTCAGCGGTCATATGTACGCGGTTATTGAACTGTGCGCTGGTGATTTTGTAGGACGCGCCTTGTTCTGCGGCCTGAGCGGCAATTTTGGCTTCTGCGCGGTCCAGAGTGGACGCGCTGGCGCTGATGCTCTGGGCAAAAGAGCCGAAAGAGATCAGGGAGAGAGCGGCAACTGCAACGAAAGTTTTGATGGATTTCATGGTCGTATTCCTTAAGTGTTTTATCAGTGTTGGAGCGTTGTTGCCCCGATGTGATAAATGATAGGCCGACATGGTGATAATGAAAATCGAAACAATTTGCTCTCATCATTCAGTAAATTTGAATGATAAATGACGGTTTCCGCCATCCTGTTTTGCTAAGAAGATCTGATTACAATCCCGCCTCATTGTCATAACAAATATATAAAAAGTTATTTTTTAACTTTCGATAGACTATTTTCTTGTTTGCTATCGTCTGAACCCCGGCAATATAGTTTTTACACAGCAATCAATGCCGATAAGCAGCGGTTTTTTAAATCCTTCACGACTATCTCATTATGATGACTCTCAATAAGATCAGTAAAAGTTTCTCCGGGGAAAGCGTACTAAAAGAGGTATCGCTTAGCGTTAATTCCGGTGAGATTATTTGCATTATTGGCCCCAGCGGCTCAGGAAAAACCACGTTGTTGCGCACGCTTAATTTCTTAGAGCCCGCCGATAGCGGGAAAATAAAAATAGATGATGTGGCGCTGGATTGCGCAACGGCGGGGAAAAAAGAAATTGAAAAACTACGCGGTAAAACCGCCATGGTTTTTCAGTCGTGGAATCTGTTTCACAATCTCACCGCAGTGCAAAATATTACCGAAGGATTGATTTACGCTAAAAAACGTCCGCGTCAGGAGGCGCTCAATATTGCTGAGCGGCTTTTAAAGCAGGTGGGTTTGCTGCATAAAAAAGACCACTATCCCCACAGTCTTTCCGGTGGCCAAAAGCAGCGTATCGGGATTGCGCGCGCGCTGGCGATGAGCCCCGCCGTGCTGCTGCTGGATGAGCCGACCTCCGCGCTGGATCCTGAAAAAGTGGGTGAGGTGCTTGAGCTTATTCAGACCATTGCCGCCGCGGGCCAGACGATGATCATCGTCACCCACGAAATGGCGTTCGCCCGCCAGGTCGCTTCCCGGGTGGTATTTATGGAAAACGGCGAGATTGTCGAACAGGGTCCGGCGGAACAGATATTTGGCGCAGCCCAGCAGGGCCGCACCCGGGCTTTCCTTGCGCAACTGCACTATCACGCCTGAGGCTGAAGATGAACAATAACCCGCTGTTTAGCTGGCAGGATATTGCCGGGATACTGCCGAAGCTGCTGGAAAACCTGCCCGTGACCCTCGGGATAGCGCTGGCGTCGCTGCTCCTTGGTTTGACGGTCGCGCTGCCGATCGTGGTGCTGCAATTTAGCCGCATTAAGCCGCTCAGAGCGGCGGCAAACGGGTATACCGACATTCTGCGCGGCGCGCCCCTGGCGCTGCTGATCCTGCTGTTTTTCTTCGGCGGCAAATTAATCCTCACCGCGCTGTCGCTGCCGCCGCTGTTGATTAGCGATACCACCTTTGCGATTTTGTCTATTTCGGTCAGCATTAGCCCTTATTTTGCTGAAATGATGCGTTCAGCATGGGGCGCGGTGGATAGCGGCCAGAAAGAGGCCATTACCAGCCTGAATATCCCCTGGCATACCGGGCTGCTGCGGATCATATTCCCTCAGGGATTCATTATTGCCGTCCCGGTGTTTGGTAATCTTTTAATTAACCTGGTGAAAATGACCTCACTGGTCAATATTATTGGCATTGTTGATGTTTTTGGTCGCGCGCAAAAGATTTCGCAAAATAGCTATGGAGCTAAACAGGTGGCGGCCTTTATCAGCGTTATTATCGTCTACTGGGTACTGAATAGTTTTATTCTCTATTTGACTACTCGTATTGAAAAGAAATATCAGTTCCTGCTGGAGTGATAGATAAACATGTTTAGCCTGACGTTCATTCGGGATAATTTTACTTTTATATTAAGCGCGTTGCCGGTCACGCTGGCGATAACATTATTATCATTGCTGTTTTCCACGCTGCTGGGCGCGGCGCTGGCGTGGGCGATTATTCGTCAGATTCCGGGCGTTCAGGTTGCGGCGAAGGTATTCCTCTCCTTTGGCCGTTCGGTCCCGGTACTGGTGATGCTGTATTTCTTCTTTTACGTCTGGCCGTGGGTGGCCGTCGGGCTGTTTGGCGGCCCGCAGGACACTATGTTCGGCTATAAACTCTCGCCGCTGGCGGCGGCGGTCACTGCGCTATCGTTGATTTTCAGCGCTTATTTCGCTGAAACCTTTCGCGCCGGGTGGAACGCGGTTGATAAGGGGCAGCGGGAGGCAGCATGGTCAATTGGGCTAAGCGGATTCACGCAGTTCCGACGCATTATTTTGCCGCAGGCGGCGGTATCCGCGTTGCCGAATTTTACCAGCGTGCTGATCGATCTGATTAAAGACACCTCGCTGGTTTACACCATCACCGTTGTTGATCTGATGGCGAAAGCCAATATCGCCGCCGCGCGCGGGTTTCATTTTGTCGAAGCCTATTGCGTGGTGCTGGTGATTTATATCCTGCTGTGCCTGGCGATTGCCAGAGCATTGCGCAGTGCAGAAACGTTTCTGAGCGCCCGCTGGCAAGGAAACGGACAAAAAAGTGGTCCACGGTTATCATTTTGGGGAAAGTATTTTGAAAAATAAAATATTACTGGTGAGTTCGCTCGCGTTGGTAATGGGAATTACCGGCGCGCAGGCGGTTGAGAAAAGCGCTAATGCCAAAACGGTTGAGGTGGTCGTCAATGCTAACGGTTTTCCCTTTAGCTTTGTTGACGATAACAACAATATTACCGGTTACGATGGCGACCTGTTAAAGGTGCTGGACCAGCGGTTAACCGACTATACGTTTCATTTTAATGCGGTCTCGCGCGACGCGATGATCGTCGGCCTATCGACCGGCGCCTATACCCTCGCGGCGGATCACTTTTATCTCACCAAAGAGCGGGCGGAAAAATACGACCACTCAGGCGAGCCGACCGGGATCAGCGATTTGCGTCTGATTGTGCGTAACGATGAGAACGATATTCATAACCTTGGCGATCTTGCCAGCGGTAAGAAAAAACTGGTGCCGATCCACACCTCCGACGCCCGGTATACGGTGATTGAAAACTACAATAAAAAACATCCGGGCCAACAAATTAACCTCCAGCCCAACGGCGAACAGTCCGCCGCCGATATTTTCAAAGCCGTGGCCTCCGGAGAATACGATGCGGCGATTTATCCCATTGGCGCGCTGCTGGCGCTAAATAAGGCGCTAAATCTAAATCTGAAAGCTTCGGATTCCGTCGGCCTGTTTCCTAACGTCTATTTGTATAAAAAGAATACCGACCCGCAGTTGATCAAAGCGATCGACGCGCAGCTGGTTGCCCTGAAAAAGGACGGCACGCTCGCTGAGCTCTCGCGAAAATGGTACGCCGAAGATGTGTATGCCCTGCCGGGCGCCAGCGACGTGAAAGTGAATACCGACTGGGAATAAGCGCATGACGCCAATAAGTTCCGAAACGGCGCATAACGCCGCCACCTTAAACGATGAGGTGACCCTGGCGCTGCGCGCCATTACTGAAAAACGCGCGGCAACCATCGGTTATCTGTTGGACGAAAGCCGCCAGCGCCAGATCGCCGATGATTTTGCCCGCGAGGCAATACGTCATTATGGCCGCGATCTCGGGCATAAGATCCGCGCGCAAATGGAGGATGAACGGGATTTGCAGGCGTTTGCCGGGCTGTTTACCCGCGGTCTGGAATCTCAGGTTTATGAGATGGAACCCGTCAGCATCGGCCGGGCCGAGTTTATCGTGCTGTTTCACTACTGTCCTTATGTCAACTGCTGGCAGCAGCAGGGGCGAGGCGCCAGCGACATTGCGACGCTGTGCGATATCTGCATGGAAGGCGATCATGCATTAACCGACGCGTTTCCGGGGCTGCATTTAGAGGTGCAGACCGCGCTGGCCCGCGGCGATGCCGCCTGTCGGCTGCGTTTTTATCAGGCAGAGGAGCGGGAGGGAGAATGACAACCTTAACGTGGGACCACGCGGTCCAGTTTGTTAATCAGCCTGAAGCGGCGATAGAGGCGCTGAGCGGGCAAAAGCTCAACGCGGTGGCCGGGGGGCGCCATCCGGGCTGGGGGACCCGGAATGCGATGAGCTATTTCGGCCTGACCTATATCGAATTTCTGGCGATTACCGATGGCGCAGAGCTGCTCTGCGCCGCAGAGACGTTTTTACTCTCTCGGGATGCCTCACGGCTGCTGCCGGAAAATGAAGCGCTGTATCGGGTGGCGCTGCGTAGCGACGATATTGCGCGCACGCATGCGGAGCTACATCAACAGGGCCTGCGGGTTTCGCCGATCGTCAACGGCCAGCGCAACGATCCGCAGGGCAACGTTATCAGCTGGCGGATCTTCACCATTGACGGCGACTTTGATGGCCTGGTCTATCCGTTCGTTCTGCAATGGGGCGAAGAGGATGACGCCCGGTTGATCCGCCTGCAGGCCCAGGGTCTCGCTGCGCCGCATCCGCTGGGGGAGATAGAGCTGCAGCGCGCGGTTTTTGCGGTTCACAATCCCCGGGCGGTACGCGACCGCTGGGAGCGGCTGTTTGGTTTTACCCCGCAAGGCGAACTCGGGCTGGAGGTGGGCGGCCGTGAGTTTATCTTCCGCCACGGTGCGGCTGTTTGGTTTTACCCCGCAAGGCGAACTCGGGCTGGAGGTGGGCGGCCGTGAGTTTATCTTCCGCCACGGTGCGGCGAACCAGTTGACTGAACTGGTGTTTCGCGTTGCCGACCCGGCGCTTAAAGGCCGGCGCTTTCGCGTTGGCAACGGCGAATATCTCTTTGAATAAGGAGCAGGAACGATGGCAAAGATCCATTTTATCGGCGCCGGACAGATGGCGGAGGCGATTATTCGCGCGTCATTAAGCAACGGCGCACTGCGGGCGGACGCGATCTCGCTGGAGGATATCGACAGCGCGCGAGCCGAGCATCTGTACGCCCATTATCGGTTGTCGGGCGACGGCGGCGTAAACGAGGCCTCTTTGCTGGTGCTGGGGATCCGTCCGCAGGACGATCTGGCGGGGGTGGCGAACCGCGTGCGCGCGCAGCTTAACGGTTTGACGACGGTGGTTTCTCTGATCGCGGGAGTGACCCTGGAAAAGCTGGCCTCCTTGTTTGGCGAGGCCACGCCGATTGCCAGAGCGATCCCTAATACCCTGACCGATACCGGATTTGGCTATAGCGGCGTGACCTTAAACGCGCACGCCAGCGCGGCGGAAATCGAACCGTTTCTGCGCGGCTTTGGCAAGGTACTGTATCTGCCTGAACGGCTGATCGACATCTTTACCGGCTTTGCTGTCGCGGGCCCCAACTATATCTACTATTTTATCGAGTCCTTTACCGACGCCGGCGTGCTGGCGGGGCTATCGCGACCCCAGGCAACGGAGGTGGTGCTGGAAAATCTGCTCGGCGCGGTCGAGATGCTGCGCCAAAGCCAGAAGCATCCGCGCCAGCTGTTGGATATCAATAATTCCCCGGCGGGAGTCGGGATCCACGGTCTGTACGAGCTGAATAACAGCGATTTTACCGCCGGGCTTCAGCGTAGCGTACTGGCGGCGGTCAGGCGAACCCGTGAACTGGGACAGCGCTAAGCCTCTTGCTCCCGCGCCGGCTCGCGCAGCGCGCCCGGTGCTTTTCCGATAATGCGTTTAAAGGCGCGGCTGAAGGCGGCATGGGAACTGTAGCCCAGCCGGAAGGCCACTTTTTCCAGCGCCTGACCCTCATGGGAAATGTACTGCACCGCGAGGCGCATACGTAGCTCGGTCAGATAGCGGGCGGGCGTGGTGCCGGTGGCGGAGAGGAAACGTTCAGCAAATACCGAACGCGAGATCCCCGCCTCGCGGGCCAGATCCTCGACTTTCCAGTTAATGCCGGGCTGCTGATGCATCACGTAAATGGCCTTGGCCAGCTTAGGGTCGCGCAGCACCTGCACCCAGCCGGTGGCGTTGCCGCAGCCACACTCCACCCAGCCGCGGACAATCAGCGCGGCGACCACATCGGCCAGCCGCGCCAGTATACCGGCGTAGCCCGCCTGCCGAGTGAGGCTTTCGCGTTCCATCGCCGCCAGCATCGGCGGGATCTCCGGGCGGCTGGTCAGCAGGCTGCTGACCATCATCACTTCGGGCATCGCTTTGACCAGCGGCTGCATGCCGCCCAGCTCAAAGTCCATACAGGCGCTAAAGATAATGGCGCTGTCGTTTTTCGCGTCGTCGCACGCGTTTTTGACGCAGCTTACCGAGTCGCAGACCGGTTCGCTGGGCAGCCTGGACACATTCACCACCGCCGCCTGGTCGTCGGAGAGCAGCACGTGGCCATCGCCGTTGGGAATAAACAGCGCATCGCCGCTCTGCAGCATCAGGCGCTTGCCGCTGACCATGCGCAGCAGTACCGGCCCCCGGCTGATAAAGTGGAACTGCGCTTTACCGGGCACGAAGCCGAACTCGACGCCGAACGGGCGGGAAGTTTCGATGCGCCGGTAGTTGACGCCGGACAGGCGCATGCCGCGCAGGAGTTCGCTGGTGAGATCGAGGGCGTGCTGAGTCATAACATCATTCCCGGACGAATTATCAATAATCAAGGAGTATGCATCATAGATCGTCCGAACAGAAGCGCTTAACCTTAACGAAATGTTAATTGTTCTGGAGAGATGTTTATGAGTTCCTGCATTGCAGCTGAAGAGAGCCAGGCTAACGCCAGGCCCGCGTGGCGCGCCGTCTATGCGCTGGCGCTGGGGGTGTTTGGCCTGATTGTCGCCGAGTTTCTTCCCGCCAGTTTGTTAACGCCGATGGCGGCCAGCCTGGGCGTTAGCGAAGGTATGGCGGGGCAGGCGGTGACCGCGACGGCGCTGGTGGCGTTAGTGACCGGGCTACTGATCACTACCGCGACGCGAAATATTGACCGCCGCTGGGTGCTGATGTTCTTCTCGGTTTTGCAGATTATCTCCAGCATGATGGTGGCCTTCGCCGGTTCGCTGGAGTTTTTGCTGCTGGGGCGTCTGCTGCTGGGGATCGCCATCGGCGGCTTCTGGTCGATGTCGACCGCGACCACCATGCGCCTGGTCCCGGCGGCGATGGTGCCGAAAGCGCTGGCGATTATTTTTTCCGCCGTTTCAATCGCGACGGTGGTTGCCGCGCCGCTGGGCAGCTATTTCGGCGCGCTGATCGGCTGGCGCAACGTGTTTCTTATTTGTGCGCTGCCGAGCGTGGTTGCGCTGCTCTGGCAGCTGTGGGTTCTGCCCTCCATGCGTCCGGAGAGCGCCGGCAGCTTCGCTACGCTGTTTAAGGTACTGCGCCGTCCCGGTATGATTGGCGGGATGCTGGCGACCATCCTGATTTTCAGCGGCCATTTTGCTTTCTTTACCTATCTGCGCCCGTTCCTTGAAACCGTGGCTCAGGCCAGCGTCGAAGGGGTCTCCCTGATCCTGCTCGGTTTTGGGGTAGCGAACTTTATCGGAACCTCGATTGCCGGACATCTGTTAGCCCGAAGCCTGCGCTTGACGCTGGCGCTGGTGCCGCTGGCAATGAGCGTGCTGGTGCTGATGATGGTGGCGTTCGGCCACGTGGCGCTGCTGGATGGTCTGCTGGTAGCGATGTGGGGCTTTGCTTTTGGCCTGGTGCCGGTGGGCTGGTCGACCTGGCTTGCCACCACGGTGCCGGATGAAGCGGAAAGCGCCGGCGGCCTGCTGGTGGCATCTATTCAGCTGGCGATTAGCGCCGGTGCGGCTGGCGGTGGGGCGGTGTTCGATCTCAACGGCGCGAGCGGCGTTTTTGTCGGCAGCGGCGTGCTGCTGGTCAGCGCCATGGTGATTGTGCTGTTTGCGGTAAGAGTCAAACCGGTTGTGAGCGAGGAGTAGGGCATTTCCCGGGCTACGGATCCTGCTGATTTTGTAGCCCGGACAGGTGCGCGAGCACCGCCTCCGGGAAATTCTGCTACTCCGCGCTCTTCCCCCGGGGGCGGCGCAGAGCGCCTGCCCGGGCTACAGGACCGCAGATTGCGGGTAATCCGTAGCCCGGGTAAGGCGTTTTCGCCGCAACCCGGGATAGTGCGCGAACATCGCCTCCAGGGAGACATTAAATCTCGCCGATATCGTCGAGCAGATGCTGAATCAGCAGCGGAATCGGCCGGCCGGAAGCAACGCTTTTGCCGCCTTCGCGCCACAGCGCCGTGCCGCTGACGTCGAGATGGGCCCAGGGGATCTCCGGTGGGCAGAAATGCTGTAAAAGCCAGGCGGCGGAAGCGCTGATCGCCGCATTATTGCCCGGCGTGTTGCACAGGTCGGCAATGGCGCTTTCGGTCTGTTTCTTCAGCCTGCTATCCAGCGGCAGCGACCAGACTTCGTCTCCGCTCTTCATCCCTGCCTGGGTCAACGCCGCCCGCAGCGTTTCGTTTTGCGTCATCAAACCGCTTAAATCGTAACCCAGCGCTTTAACCACCGCGCCGGTCAGGGTTGCCATATCGATAATATAGCGCGCCTGCGGATGCCGCTGGCTGGCCCAGGCAATGGCGTCGGAAAGCACCAGCCGACCTTCGGCGTCGGTGTTATTGATCTCTACCGTCAGACCGTTGCAGGCCCGGGCGACGCTGCCCGGTTGCATAGCGTCGGGACCAATCGCGTTTTCCGCCAGCGCCAGAACGCCCATCGCTCGCACCGGTAGCGCCAGCTCGGCGATGCTCAGCATCAGGCCGAGGACGTTGGCCGCGCCGCACATATCGTACTTCATGGTGTACATCCCGGCGCCTTCCTTCAGCCACAGCCCGCCGGTATCAAAGGTGACGCCTTTACCGACGTAGCAGCGAACCGGGCCATCGCCGCCGCCATCATAATGTATCGCCAGCAGGCGCGGCGGGCGCGCGGACCCTTTCCCCACCGCATGCAGCAGGCCGAGCCCCTGTTCAACAATCGCGTTTTCATCGAGTACTTCGCAGCGCAGAACAGGGATATCGATGCACAGACGCCGGGCCTCGTCCACCACGTACTGCGGGGTACACTGCTCCGAAGGCAGATCCGCCAGCCGTCGTGCGGCAATCATGCCGTGCGCGATCGCCTGCTGTTGACGCACAAGGGTTTCCAGGGTCGGCCGCTGTTCAGGCAGGGCGTAGAGGGCGAGCTGGCGCAGGCGTGGCCTGACGGCTTTCACCTGATGCAGGCCTAAGTCATCAAGCTGCCAGTCGAGGTTAAACAGTTCGCGCAGCGCTTTGGTTAGCGTGCCGTTGCTCTGTTCTAGCGAACAGTCGAGGATAAGCGCTTCGCTCAGCGGCTTTTTGCATAGCGGCCGCAGCGCCTCGGCCAGGCCGTCGTTCAGCGCATCCTGCCACAGCGGCCGCGGAATAAGGGTGATGCGCGCGAAGGGGGAGCAGCCGAAGCGGGTATCCGCCACCTCGCCGCGGGCGGCCTGTGCCACCATTTCCGCGAGTAGGGGACTTGAGTTGAGGGGGGCCTGGGTTAACAGCGTGCTGCCGGGCCAGGTCACCAGATGCGCGCCATGGCAGGCGCTATCCAGTCGGTTGATAAAGCGGTAATCCAGCATGACTTACTCCTCGATGGGGGCGCGAATACGTGCGGCGTAGGCCTGCATCCATTCGTCGTCCACCGGACGGTAGTGGGTTTTCTCCTGCACGCGCTCGGCGCAAAACACGGTGAGCGGCTGGGTCGCGCTGGCGACGACAAAGGAGAAGGTTTTGATATTGGTGGCGGCGCCGAATTCGCCGCGGCGGTTCATGCACACCACCGAAAGGTCGCCCGCGCGGCCAAAGCGCGACATCAGTTTGTCTTCCAACTCGTAGACTACCGAGTCCGCCGCCTGCTGCGGCGTCATTCCCTGGGCCATGCGCCGGACGATTTCGTAGCTGGCGCAACCCTTCATCAGATCTTCACCGACGCCGGTGGCCGTGGCGGCGCCGGTCTCGCTATCGCAGTAGAAGCCTGAGCCGATAATCGGCGAATCGCCCAGCCGCCCGCGTTTTTTCATAAACAGGCCGCTGGTGGAGGTGGCGACGCTCATGGAACCCTGTTTGTCGAGACCGATAATGCCCACGGTATCGTGGCCGTCGTAGGGGCTGAGGCCTTTATCCAGCGTTTCGCGGCAGCGTTTGCGGTAGTGCTGCATGGCCCGCTCGGTCAGCATTGATTTGGCGGCGAAGCCCTGGCTTATGGCCCACTCTCGGGCGCCCTGGCCGACCAGCAGGCTGTTATAGCGCTGGCGGCTGAGGGCGTGGGCGACTTTAACCGGGTTGGCGATATCCACCAGGTTGCCGACCGCGCCGAAGGCCAGGGTATCGCCATCCATAAAGGCGGCATCCAGTTCGACCTCGCCGTTTTCCGTCGGCAAACCGCCGTAGCCTACCGATTTGTACAGCGGAAAATCTTCTACCGCCGCCACCGCATTGACCACGGCGCTGGCGGTGTCAGCGCCGGAGGCCAGCGCCGTCGCGGCTTCGGTTACGCCTTCCAGCGCCATTCGCCAGGTGGCAATCATTCCCCACATTGGTTTACTCCTGTTTAGCAAGCGTGTTGTCCGTTTCGGCTCGGGCGGTGATTTCCGCCGCGCGATACTGCTTATCGACGATGCGCATGAAGGGCAGGTACAGCATGGCGCCAATCAGCAAATTAAGGATCTGCATCACGCTGCCGCTAAGATGCCCGGTGACGATAAAACCGCTGATCACCGGCGGCAGCGTCCAGGGGATAAAGACCCCGGTGGTGACGGCCACTGCGCCGATTTTCATCGCTGCGTACTGCACGGTGACCAGCACCAGCGGCACGAGGTTAAACGGGATCAGCATGATCGGGTTCATGATCACCGGCAGGCCAAAGAGGATAGGCTCATTGATATTAAAAATGGAGGCGCCGGCGCCGAGGCGGGCGACTTCGCGCATATTTTTGCTGCGGGCGAAAATCAGCATCGCAATGACCAGCGACAGCGTTGCGCCCGCGCCCCCCATCCAGATCATGTCGAAGAACTGCTCGGTAATAATGTGCGGCGGAGTGACGCCAGCCTGAATAGCCGCGATGTTATCGGTCTGATTTTCCATCCACAGCGGACGAATAATGCCGTTAATCATCGAACCGGAGTTGATGCCGACCGACCATAGAATGGTAATGCTGAAAACGGTCATCAGCGCGCCGAAGTAGGAGGTACCGTAATGGCGTACCGGCGAGGCGACGACTTCATAAATAAACTGGTGGATGGTGGCGTAGTGGGTGTGCTCAAACCCGATACGAATCGCCAGGATCAGAATCATTACCAGCAGCGCCGGGATCAGCGCGGCGAACGACTCCTGTACCGCGGGCGGCACCCCGTCCGGCATCTTAATCACCAGCTTCTTGCGCTTAAGCCAGCAGAACAGTTCGGTCCACAGCAGCGAACCGATCATGGCGACGAATAATCCTTTGGTGCCGATCCATTCCACGGGGATCACCGTGATGCCGCCGTTTTCAGCGACTTTAATAAATGGCGTGAGGATCAGAAACCCCACCAGCGAAAGGATGCCGCAGGAGATGCGGTCATCGCCGTAATGCTCCGCCAGACGATAGGCCACCAGGAAGCTGATAAACAGCGACATCGTCGAAAAGACCGCGTTGAACGGAATTTCGATAATCGCGCTCCAGCTGGCGCCGAAGGTGCTGGCCATAAACTGCTGATAGCTCTGGTTGGGGAACGACGAGATCACCAGCAGAATAGAACCGACAATAATAAAAGGCATAAATGAAACATAGGCGCCGCGAATAGCGCCGAGGTGACGCTGTTGGGCGGTTTTCGCCGCCAGCGGCATCAGTTTGGCTTCAAGAAATCCCAGAACATTGTTCATTGTGAACTCCGTACAAGATCGACAGGGGATGAGTGTGTTATCTATGGCGGATTATGAGAGAAAGCGGTGGGCTTAAAGGTGAAGCGGTTCACATTGTGTTCTCTACAATAATATATATCTCATATGATTGGTTATATTTTCTGTCGAGGATCGTATGGAAATTAAGCTGCACGCCAACGCAACCACCACGCCAAGAACGCGCAAATATCTTCAGGAATCGACCAAAAGCGACCGCGAACTGGCGCAGGAACTGGGGATTTCTATTACTACGGTGCGCCGCTGGCGCAACCGCAGCCAGATTTCCGATAACCACACCACGCCGCATTTGATACACAAAGTATTGAGACAAGATCAGGAGAACCTGATAAATGCCCTGCGCGATGCGCTGCGCGCGCCGCTGGATGAGCTGCTGTTTATGGTGAATGAGGGGCTGGGCATCGCCATCTCTCGGGCCACCCTGAACCGCTATCTGCGCCCGGCCCATGAGGGGCGGAAAAGCGCCGCGCCGCAGGGAAAGAAAGCGTTAAAGGCAGGGATGCGCGTCGATACCCTGACGCTGCACTACCGCCAGCTGGCGCTGTCGATGGACGACGGTGGTGAACATCATCTGCTCTGGGCGCAGGAGCCGATCAGCGGCTGGTGCTTTGGCCGCATCTATTCGGGGATCTCGCCCGCGCTGGTCGATAGCTGGCTGAGCCAGGCGCTGGACGCCTGTCCGGCGCGGATACAATGTCTTGAGATTTATGCTCATGCCGGCTTTCAGCTCGCGCGCGCGGATCTGTCGTGCGCAACGGTGGCGATGGCGGAGAGCGGGGCGGTGCAGCTTAGCGAGCGATTAGCCGACGTTATTCCGGCGCTGGACGAACCGGATGCGACGCTGCAGCGGCTGTGCGCGCTGTGGAACCAGGGACGGACGCAAAAAAAGCTCGGCAATAACACGCCGCAGGGCTTTCTTGCGTCGCTGAATCACAACTCATGGCGGAGTCAGGAGGACGCGCAGTAGCCGCATTTTTGCCGGGTTACACTGACTCATCGTTGGCACGGTAAGGCGTCGGCCGCCAGCGGGCAACGCCTGCAACCCATGAATGTCTGCGCCAGAAAAACGAACCGCCGCCGGCTCAGCCGTTGTTGCCCGCGCGGGTCAGCTGTTTCGCAGGCCATCAATCGCGCTGTCGCCCAGCTCCATCACCGTTTTTACGCTGACGCTGATTTTATCGATGATGGCCTGTCGCGGGCCTTCGCGCCACGCCGGGCTACGATAGAAGCGCTCCTGCGAGGTATTTAAATGCGTCAGGTCGTCATAGGCCCGTATCAGATAATAAGCGTCGTTGTCCTCGACTGAGTTGCCGAAGGCGACGATATCCATGCCGGCTGCACGGTGGCAGGGCGCGCTTTGTTCTTTCATTATCCGGTGAAAATCGTTCCCGGAACCCGGTTTAAGGGTATAAAGCAAAAACTCTACCGTTTTCATCCTGACATTTCCTGTGCAAATCCGTTGAAGGTTGCAGCAATACACCACAGCGCCGCGCTGAGCACAACTCCCCATGTTTCGGCGCTTCGCTTTGGCCAGCCCCGAAGAGCAGTTGCAAATCATCGTTAATAATTGTTATGTTATAATATAACAATTAAGGCATTATAAAATATGTGACTATTCACCTTTCTTTTTAAATGATAATGATTATCATCTATTTCTGCGGTGAAAATGAACAAGAGAGTGCGTTTCGCTAATCCGCGCTTAAGAGCAAGGGAGAACGGCTAATGGAGGAGAGTTTGACAAAGGGTGGTACGACCAATGTCCCGGTGCTTAGCGTCAGTATCGCATCGTTGCCGCGTCCCGGCGGCGGGGACATTCTCGCCGACATTCATTTTAGTGCCGGTAAAGGGGAGTGCCTGGCGGTCATTGGCCCGAACGGCAGCGGAAAAACCTCTTTATTGCGCGCGATAGATCATGAACTGACGGTGCGTGAGGGCGACGTTCGCTTATATGGCCGCTCCGTCTCCGCATTAACCCGGCAGCAGCGGGCCCGGCAGATAGCGGTACTGGCGCAGAACGACGCCCCTGATATGCGTCTGGCGCTTGAGGATTATGTCGCTCTTGGACGTATTCCCCACGCCCGGGATATGTCACGGCGCGAACATGAAAGCATCGTAACCCGGGCGATTAACGATACGGGATTGCAGAAGCTGCGCACGCGCTCGCTCTCCGCGTTATCCGGCGGCGAGCGACAGCGGGCGGCGCTGGCACGGGTGCTGGCCCAGTCGCCAAAACTGGTGCTGCTGGATGAACCGACCAACCACCTCGATCCGCAGGCCAGGGTGGAACTGCTGGCATTAGTGAAAAGCCTGGGGATCACGGTCGTTGCGGTACTGCACGATCTTTCCCTGATTGAGTCCTTTGCCGACCGGGTTTTGCTTTTATCGCAAGGGCGCGCCCTGGCCTGGGACGTGCCGGAGCGCGTACTGGTTTCAGAACGGCTTTACCCGGTCTTTGGCTTGACCAGCTTTACCGTACCGCATCCCGAAACGGGGAAAGCGCTGCGGATTTTCGAGGTTCCGGGCTATGCGTAATACATTATTGAAGGATAACGAAGCATGAAAAAAGGGTTTGCAGGCATGATGGCGGTTCTTTCCATTTCAGCGGCGAGCGCGGCTGATTTCCCCGTCACTATTGAGAGCTGCGGAACGCCGGTGACCTTCACCCAAGCGCCGAAAAGGGCGGTTATACACGACCTGAATATGTCTGAAATGGCTTTTGCTCTCGGGTTGCAGGACCGCATCGTGGGCTTAACCGGCATTACCGGGTGGTACAAAATGACCCCGGAATTTAAACACCAGATGGGAGCCATTCCCGAGCTGGCGCCAAAATATCCCTCTCTGGAAACGCTGCTGGCGGTGAATCCTGATTTCTTTTTCGCAGGCTGGAATTACGGCATGAAGGTCGGCGGCGAGGTCACGCCTTCCGTGCTCGATAAATACGGCATCAAAACCTTTGTGCTGAGCGAGAGCTGCGTCTTTACCGCGGAGCATAAACGTAAAGCGAGTATGGACCTGCTGTACAACGATGAGCTGACGCTGGGCAAAATTTTTGGCAAGCGGCATGAGGCCCAGACGCTGGTTGACGGCTGGAAGAAAGCGCTGAACGCGTTGCCTAAGCCGCCGCGGGGCGTACAGCCATTGAAAGTGTTTGTCTATGACTCTGGCGAAGATAAGCCCTTTACCAGCGGGCGGTACGCCATGCCGACCGCGATTATTGAAGCGGCCGGAGGGAAAAACGTGATGGACGGCCTGGAGATGAGCTGGGGAACCACCTCCTGGGAGAGCGTGGCGACGGCGGAGCCTGACTTTATTATTCTTCTCGATTATCAGACCGGCAGCGGCGCTGATTCGCTGCGCCGTTTCCTCGAAAATCATCCGTTAATGAAGCAGACACCGGCGGTGAAGCAGCAGCGCTACCTGAAGCTGCAGTATGCTGAATTGACGCCCGGCCCGGCGAATATCAACGCGGCGGAAAAGCTGGCTCATGCGCTGTATCCAGCGGCTAACCAATGAGGGGCACTCAATTTCGTTACTGCTGGGCAATGTGGGGCGCGCTGCCGCTGTTAGCCGGTTTGATGCTGCTCAGCGTTGCCAAAGGGAGCGTACCGCTATCGCTGGCCCAGGTTCTTGGAGCCTTGCGGCTGCTGGATGTGCCGGTATCGGAGATGATCGGGCGTATTGTCATTGATTTACGCGTGCCGAGAACGCTGCTCTCGGTGCTGGCGGGCGCCGTGTTGGCCATCGTGGGCGGCCTTTTACAGACCACCACGCGCAACGATCTGGCCGATCCTTTTTTATTTGGTCTCTCCTCCGGCGCATCGGCGGGCGCGGTGCTGGTGATTACCCGATTCGGCGAGCGGCTTGGCGCGCTGACGCTGCCGGTATCGGCATTCGTTGGCGGCCTCTGCTCGGCGGTGGCGGTGATGCTGCTGTTTCATTTTAAAAAGCAGCGCGGCGCCGAACACTTAGTGATTTGCGGGTTGGCGATCTCCTTTTTATTCGGCGCGCTGACCAGCTATCTGATTTTCTCCGGCGATCAGCGGGCCGCCAGTTCGGTACTGTTCTGGTCGTTGGGAGGGCTCGGTCTGGCGCGCTGGGATAATTTACCGTATGCCGTATTCAGTCTGCTGTTTCTCGGCGCGTTCGTACTGTTACGCTGGCGCTCGCTGGATGGCTTACTGGCCGGCGAGCAGACCGCGCAGTCGCTGGGTATTAACGTTGGCCGCCTGAGAATGGAGGTTTTTTTCTGCTGCGCGCTGGCCACCTCGCTGCTGGTGGCTTTAACCGGAGTGATTGGCTTTATCGGCCTGATGGTGCCGCATATGTGCCGCTACTTTTCCGGCGTCAAACATCTGTTGCTGCTTCCTTTATGCGGCCTGTGGGGGGCCGTGCTCCTGTGCGGCGGCGACATTGTCAGCAGGACGCTGTTGGCCCCGCAGGAGCTGCCGATTGGGATCATTACGGCCGGAATCGGCGGATTGTTTATCATTATCCTGCTTGCCAGAAACCGGGCGTAAACTTCTTCGCGCCGGGTCATCACCCGGCGCAGACTTAAACGAATGGCAAATAAACATTGGTAAAATGAATAAACGCTTTACGTTCCTTCGCGGGTAGTTTTTTTAATGTGGAATAATATTTCGATAAATATATTTATTTGATTTAATCAATCGAATTTACATAAAATATCAGTGTATTATTCTGCTTATTGCGCTTATTCCGATGTCTAATGAGAAAATTCTTAAAATAATGATTGATTGAATCGCCGTGCGCGGGCTGACGCAAAATTAATCAGCGCGGTTATTGCGGGATTTTTCTGAAGAGCGCGCGTCTGGACAATAAATATTAAACAAACTTATAATTCACCCACTTCACTCATGGGTATATCCCCATGGCGCGTATTTTCGCCTTTTTATAAGGATTATTCGGCTTTCGTGAGGGAAAGGAATGGTGACGATTGTCAGCCACAATCATTTTTTTAAAAAAGCCATGCGGCTGAAAATAAATGACGTAAAAGCGGCGAAGCAGGCGAAGCAGGCGAATCTGGTCGATTTGTGCTTAACAAGGTACCCAACCAGCAGGCGCGCGCAGTTTCATTTTCTGATTAACAGCTTTGAAATGAAAAAGAATTTTGTTTGCTTTAAGGTCGAAGATAATATTGTTTGTTTGATAAATAAGAGGCGCACCGCGCATATCGCCAATATCATCGACAGGGTAACTGACGGGATCCCGGTGGGGGAAGATATCACTTTAACAGAGCGAGAGTTTCAGTATATTTTTGTAATGAAGTTTAACGTGCTGGCAAAGGATTATCCGGAACTGCTCGGCATTTCACCGAAGGCTTATAGCTGCAATAAAAGAAAAATAATTGAAAAGTTTGGCTTTCATTCATTTCATGCGCTACTGGCGCTGTCTAATTATTTACACGCTTTTTCGCTGATCGATAAATTCATGCCGGAGTAATTGCCGCACGTTACCGTTATCTGTGCACTTTCATTTTATTTTTCCGCCTGCGGCGCTTTTCAGGATGGACACGTTGAGCCAACGTGTCTCATATCATTACCCGGAACCGGTGAAGAGGGATAACCACTCTCCAGGGCTTCATTTGCTTATCTGACCGATGGTTTGAATCAAACTCAGCCGTTTAGCCGTCTTTTCACCTCTCTGGCGATGTCGGCTGGCGACTCCCGCCCAGCCTTCGTCCCGCCGTCATCGGCCTTAACATATTCGCCTCCATCGCATTCCGATAGGCATAATCCTTTGGACTCTTCCAGAACTATATTTATTCATCACTTCCCCATCCCTTGAAAAAACTGTCGTGACTATCCCTTTCACAAAAAGATTAAACAAACCTTAAACCGCAGTGCTATAATTTCCATGAGTTTTGTCAAGAAATCAAAATAACGTAGAGGGTACCCATAACACCAGGTTTTATTTTAAGAAGAAAAGTCTGAATATACCTTATAGAGGGAGTTATGGAGAATGAATCTGTTTATGGATGAGAATGTTCGCATTGACATTAAAATTATAACTATATGATTTTGTTGTCATTTAACAAAATACAATCTTTAATTTATCTTATCATTAGAATTTACTTATAGAAAATCGCCTCCTTTAGTTAAATCTTCTGGTTTAACCGGTTGCAACGGATCTTATTCAGAATAATTACAGGTCAGCGGTAAGATTAATTGATCAAGGTCAATTAACAACCCCTGACGCCGTCACAATTATCGGAATTGGCATGAAAACCAGGAACTTTTAATTTTAAGTCTCTTTGCGAATTATCGCATAATAGGTTCGCTCAGAAGGCATCTGAGATTTGATATTTTATTAATAGTTAGGGACGAAATAATATGAAATTAAAATTACTTACAGTGGCCGTCTCTACACTTCTTGCTGCAGGAACCGTGCAGGCAGCAGAGGTGTATAACAAGGACGGAAACAAACTCGACCTCTACGGGAAAGTGACCGGCCTGCATTACTTCTCCAGCGATAAGTCTGAAGATGGCGATCAGACCTATGCGCGTCTGGGCTTCAAAGGTGAAACGCAGATCAATGACCAGCTGACCGGCTACGGCCAGTGGGAATATAACTTCAGCGCCAATAACGTTGAAGGCGACAATTCCGGCGACAAAACGCGTCTCGCCTTCGCTGGCCTGAAGTTCGGCGAATATGGTTCACTGGACTACGGGCGTAACTATGGTGTCGCCTATGACATCGGCGCCTGGACCGATATGCTGCCGGAGTTCGGCGGCGATACCTGGACGCAAACTGACGTCTTCGCCACCGCGCGTACCACCGGCGTTGCTACCTACCGTAACAACGGTTTCTTCGGGCTGGTTGATGGTCTGAATATCGCCGTACAGTATCAGGGTAAAGAAGAGGGCAACGGTCGCGATTTGGCGAAACAGCATGGCGATGGCTGGGGTCTGGCCTCTACCTATGAGTACGAAGGTTTTGCCGCAGGTGCAGCCTACGCGGCGTCCGATCGTACCGATGCGCAGGTTAAAGCGGGTCGCGACAATCCGAACGCATACGCCCGCGGCGAGAAAGCGGAAGTATGGGCGGCCGGTCTGAAGTATGACGCCAACAACCTCTACCTGGCGACCACCTATGCTGAAACCCGCAATATGACGAAGTTCGGTAGCGGCTATATCGCCAATACCGCGCAGAACTTTGAAGTCGTGGCCCAGTATCAGTTCGATTTTGGTCTGCGTCCGTCCATCGCCTACCTGAAATCGAAAGGCAAAGATCTGGGCCGCTACGGCGACCAGGATCTGGTTGAATACCTTGATGTCGGCGCGACTTACTACTTCAATAAAAACATGTCTACCTATGTGGACTACAAAATCAACCTGCTGGATGAGACGAAATTCACCAACGATGCCAAAATCAGTACCGACAACATCGTTGCCGTGGGTATGACCTACCAGTTCTAAGCACAGACGTCCATTGTGCCATGCCTGCCAGCTTACCCTCCTGGCAGGCATTTTTAATGGCGGGCGGGGCGAAAAAGCCCGACGCCGTTTTCGCGCCGGGTAGAGTGAGAAGGGCGATTTATGGCGCGGTACTGAAAAACTCGCCGAATTTTAGCGCCAGCCAGCCAACCGGCGTGGTTGCTCCGCCAACGATATTGGTAATTTCAGACATGCCTTCCGGTACCGGAATATGAGAGTTGACCGCGGCCTGGGTATACTCGTGCGAAATATCCGTCCCAACGTACAAAATACAACTGACCACCAGGGTGCCGGTAATGAACATGCGAAACATGTTGCGCTTGCAAAACGGCGTTACCATTGCCAGCAGGAACATCAGTGAGGCCAGATCGACAAACGGCAGCACGCGGTTGCCCGGCAGAATAATCGCCAGAACCACCGCCATGGGGATCAACAGCAGTCCGGTCGCCAGCACCGAGGGTTCGCCTATAAGCAGCGCGGTATCCATGCCGATATAGAAGTCGCGGTCAGGAAACTTAGCCTTCAGCTTCGCTTCGGCGGCGTCGCGCACGATCAGCAGGCCCTGAACCAAAATTTCGATCATTTTCGGCAGCAGCAGCATGGCGGCGGAAACTTTAATCGCCAGCGAGACCGCAGCGGAAACGTCGTATCCCGCAAGGAAGGCCAGCAGCAGTCCCAGCACGAAGCCCAGAGTCAGCGGTTCACCAAAGACGCCGAATTTTTTATTAATACTTTCCGGGTCGAAATTAATTTTATTGATCAGCGGGATCTTATCAATAATGTAGTTACAGGCAATCCCAAAGGGGACGTAGGTTATACAGGTAAGATGGGGAAACGAAATCCCCTGGAGATTATAGTTTTTTTGTAAATAGGGAGCGGTTAAATCCGCCGCCAGCAGGGTTAAGATAAATATACCGAAGGTGATACCGACGGAGAGCCAGTAGTTACCGGTTCCGGCATACACCACCGAACCCATAATCAGGAAAATCCAGTAGTTAAATATATCAATATTTACCGTTTTGGTTAATTTCAGCAGCAGCATGGCGATATTGATAACGATAAACCCCACCACCACCGGCAGCATCAGCGGCGAACCCCAGCCGATAGTCGAGGCGGTCGGCCAGCCGGTATCCACCACCGTCAGGTGCAAACCGATACGCTCGACCATGGCCTGCGACGCCGGGCCAAGGTTGGTCAACAGCAGACCGATCACCAGACCCACCCCTTCAAAACCGATCCCCACCAGCATCCCGGCTTTAAATGCGGTGCCCACTTTTACGCCAAAGCACAGTGCGATAATAAAGAATATTACTGGCATCATTACTGATGCCCCCAGACTAATAATGCTGTTGATAATATCCATAATATTTCCTTAAAAGGCGGCCGAATTGGGCGCGAGCGAACCCGTGCCCAATGGGCCCGATAAAAGCGTAACTGGCTCTTTTAATCGTTAACCGATTTTTTTCAGCAAGATCTCAGAAAAAAGCTTCGGTGAATTGCTGAAGGCATCAATAGTACTGCCGGCGATATGCGGCGTTATCGTGACGTTATTCAGCGAATAAAACGCGCTATCGTCCGGCAGGGGTTCATCATCAAAAGTGTCGAGGGCGGCGCCCATGATTTTACCCGCCCGAAGCGCGGCAATCAGATCGGCTTCGTTAATGAGGCCGGAGCGAGCCGTGTTGACGATAATGGCGCTCTCCTTCATCAAGTCGAAATGATGCGCGTTGATCAGGTTTTCGGTTTCCGCCGTCAAGCGGGCGTGCAGCGAAATCACATCCGCACGTCGAACCAGCTCATCAAGAGAATCCACCTTTTCATAGCTGTCATGGCCAGCGACGTACTTATCGTAAAAGATAATCTCGCTGCCAAAACCGCGCAGGAAGCCAGCCACCAGCTGAGCGATATGCCCCAGCCCGACCAGACCTACCACTTTGCCGCCCAGTTCAGGAATGGCCCGGTGGTTAGGGCTCTCTTTGCGCCAGAACTTATCGCGCAGCGCATCGTGCGAGCGGGCGATGTTGCGCATCTCCGCCAGAATCATGCCGACGGTAAACTCAGCCACGCTGCGGGCATTACGCCCCGGCGTGTTCATCACTTCAATCCCGCGCGCTTTGGCCTCCGCCTGATTAACGTTTTCAATGCCGCCGCGCAGCACGCCGACGTATTTAAGCTTTGGCAGCTTGTCGAATACCGCCGCGTTAACCGGGGCGAACTGGACTATCAGGATCTCCGTCTCCTCAGCGCCCTGAAGCAGGGCGGCAGGCAGCGCCAGCGCCTCTGAACCTTGCTGTTCCACCAGCAAATTATCCTCCTGCAGTTTTTCAATCGACTCGTGCGACCATTCGCGCACTTCCACTGCAATACCTTTATCTTTCAGCGCGTTCAGACCCGCGTCCATCATCGCTGCATTGATAAAAAGATCGGCAATTGCCAGACATTTCATAGACATTCTCCATAAGTTAACGCATCAACATACCGCCGGTGACATCCAGAGTCGCTCCCGTCATATAGCTGGTTTTCGGAGAGACCATGAAGACGCCGATATCGGCAATTTCGTGCGGCTGGGCCACCCGGCCTACCGGAATACGGCTGACGTAATAGTCAGGATTCTGTTCAATGTTTTTACGGATCATCGCGGTATCCATAATGCCGACGGCGATGTTGTTGACATTGATTTTCTGTTTCGCCACTTCGCGCGCCAGCGAAATGGCGAATGCCACCAGGCCCGCTTTACTGGCCGCGTAATGAGCATGACCGGTGGTCGAACCGTGAAAGGCCGCCTGAGAGGTGATATTCAGAATGCTGCCGGCCCGATCTTTCGCCAGGCAGTGGTTTACAAACAGCTGGCTCAGGTGGAATACCGCCTTCAGGTTGATGTTCATCACCTTATCCCAGTCCTGTGGGGTAATTTCAGTAACGTAGCCGCTCAGCCAGATCCCGGCGTTATTGACCAGAATATCGGCATTTCCCAGGCGGTCGATACAGGTGGCGAACAGATTCTCACGGCTTTGCTCGTCGGAAAGATCGGTTTTCACCGCAACGATCTCGACGTTGGTAGTGCTTTTCACCGTTTCGACCAGCAGTTCAGGGTGCTCGTCTTCATGCATATAGGTGAAGCAGATATTGACTCCTTCTCTGGCGAGGGAAAGGACAAACTCTTTGCCGAGGCCCGTAGCGCCTCCGGTAACGATAGCCGTGCGGTGGTGTAAATTCAGATCCATACTTTCCTCGCTTAATGCGTGATGTAGTTGCTGCAGCTTTTCCACGGAGACTGCATTTCCGCTAACAGATTTTTGTAGAGCTGATACTTATCCTGATAGACCTTGTTGTTGTCGGGGTTCGGCGTGACGGTTCGCGAGACGCGCACCATTGCATTTGAGGCGTCGAAAACGTCATCAAACCAGCCAACCATCACCGCCGCGGTCATCGCGGTGCCGAGCGTGCCGTGCTCTTTCACGTCGACAATTTCCAGCGTGGACTGAAAAATGTCGGCAAATACCTGTAACCAAACCGGAGAGTGGGTGACGCCGCCTGCAATCCGAATGGTGCGGCTTAACTGTGGGTTGATGTTGCGTAAACGTTCGGTGTGATAAAGGTGGCTGAAGGCGACGCCTTCATAGATAGCGCGCAGAAAATGCGCTTTTTTATGGAAACTATTCAGGCCGATAAACCCCGCAGAAGCATCCGGGATGGTGTTAGAGCCGAAGACAAACGGGAAGAACAGCAGGTGGCTCTCAGCGGGCGTCGTTGTGGAAACCAGCTCATTGCACAGATCGTAGACGGACATACCTTGCGCGGAAGCGGCCGCGCGATCGCCCTCCATAAAGTTATTGATAAACCACTCCAGATTGCTGGCGGAAGTGGGGCTGGCCTCGGTGATTAGCCATTTACCCTCAATCGGATAGATCGAGGTCATAAACAGATCCTGGTCAATAACCGGATGGTCGGTCACGTATTCGTTAATGCTCCAGGTCCCGGTAATAATAGCCAGCTTATCCAACGTATTGATCCCGGAAGCCACGGAAGAAGCCGAGATATCAAAAACGCCGCCGGAAACCGGCGTCCCGGCGCACAAACCGGTCAGCTGCGCCACCTCGTCGGTTATGTAGCCGCAGCAATCGGTGGAGCGTTTAATCGGCGGAAGCTTGTCGCGCAGATCGCCGAGCCCCCACCAGGCCAGCAGCGAGGCGTCATAGTCGCGGTCGCGAACGTTAATCAGGTTGGTTCCTGAGATATCGGTAAGTTCGAGAAAGGCTTCACCGGTCAGGTAAAAACGAATCAGATCTTTGACCATGAAAATGTAGCGCGCTTTGTTCAGCGTTTCCGGCTCGTACTCTTTTAGCCAGGCGAGGAGGGCGACGGGCTGCCCGGCCCAGATGGACTGCATGGTTTTGGGCAAAATATCGCTAACGAACGTCGGCTCGCGGTACCACTTTTCAACCCAGGCCTTAGCCCGGCTGTCGGTGGAGATAATTCCGTTGCGCACCGGGGCACCGGTTTCATCCACCATATACAGCCCGTTGCCGTGGCCGGTTACCGCCACGCCTTTGATTTGGCTGGCGTCGATACCCGACTGCGCGATGGCTTTTTTAATGACTTCAACGTTAGCCGCCCAGAGTTCGTTGATATCGCGCTCGGTATGAAATTCTTTTGGCGTCAGCATTTGCGTTGACTGCGACGCGATAGCGACCACGTTGCCGCTTCGATCGTAAATCGCCGCTTTTGTAACGGTTCCGCCATTATCAATGCCCATGACATAGTGTTCTTTCATTCGCGTGGACTCCTTATGAGTTACCATAATCCGGGTTCGCTGCTGGTAATTCCTTTAAATCCGGCATGGAATATTTTATCTACAAGGTATTTCCGCTTAACAAAGCCTCCGGCGATGAATATCACGTCAAAGCCTTTTAAATTCCGGCTAATCAATTCCAGACACTGGCAGGCATATTCAGCAGGTAAGATCTCAATGGCATCCGGCGGGTTATGCTTAACAATATCGATGGACTGATCCAGCGAACGTGAGTCGATCAGCAGTACCCGAAAGATAGTTAACAATCCCTCTTTTTTTGCATGGCGTAGGGCCGAGAGATTGGAAGAAATAACACCATCAACCTTGTAGTAATTTTTGAGCAGACTAATCCCCGCCTGGTCGGGTTTAAAACCGCCCAATAGCTCCAGGTGAATAAGTACTTTTTTGCCGCTTTGATGACATTTACCAATCAGCGACTGTAAGTTGCCGATATTCGCTTCGGATAACAGTACGTATTCTGATGAACAAGACAGCGCCTGCTCAAAATGTTTATATTTTCTGACGGAAGGAATGATGGTGTTATTTAAGTGCATATTAATACCCGTATGTTTAAACCATGTAGAGGCTGTAAGCATCTTCCGCTGTGGCATTTTCATGGATGATGGCATTCAGACCTGCTACTACTTTTTCTGGCCGTGGGTCCTGCGTAATATTGCGACCCACCGCCACGCCTTTTGCTCCCACCTGCATACAGTGATGAACAAATTTAAAATAGCCGTCGATGCCGGTTTTAGGGCCGCCGAGCGCGAGCACCGGCACTCCGGCGGCTTCGACGATGAGTCTATCGTCTTCGGTACCGGTAAAGCGGGTTTTGATGACATCCGCGCCGAGCTCAACGGCGACGCGGGCCGAGGCGGCGATGATAGCCGGATTATTGGAGTCGTCGCTGGTGACGGGATAGCCATAGGGCAGAGATTCCACTATCAGCGGCATGCTCCAGCGATCGGCCGCCTGCGCCAGCTGCATGGCCATGATATGCGTTTTCTCTTCATTGAACGCGCCGGGGAAGGTCATGCACACCACGCCATCAGCAGCCACTTTCAGCGCATCTTCGATAGAAAAAACAGGGGTGGTATCGGGAACGGTATTATCAAAAATACTCACTGTGCTATCGACGCGTAATACAACGGGAACGCTGTTGAAAATTTCGCGAAAATTTTTCAACATACCCCAGGTCACCAGCGCGCAATCCAGGCCATTTTCGACCAGTACCGGGAGCTGCTTTATCGTATTATCAATACCATTTGTGTTGCTGGAAAAATAGTAGCCATCCAGCGCCAGAGTGACTGATTTACCATCTTTTGCGAAAATTCGGGAGAGACGACGTTCTTTAGACATTGATTAACTCCTGTGAGAGAAAAAAACAAAAAGGCCCTCAGAAACTTTCGTCTCTGAGGGCCTTCGATTCACTTACCCTTTTGATAATCGTTCAGTAAGCCAAACCATTATCAATTAATTTTTCAGCCTTATGGGTAGGGTTTAAATGGCGTTTAATTTAAATCCGTTCCCTTGCTTGAATTAATTACTAGCATGCCTGAGTTCTTTCTGTCTAGCCGTTGTTGATAAACTGAGATGCTTATCACGAATTAGATTTGAGTTTAATCTTATTAGTGCTGGCGCGCTTTGACACTAAAGCCCATTTTTATTGTGCTTATACCGAGAGCAAAGACTCTACCGCCAGCTGCGCCAGCAGCAGCAGAAAGGCGATCAGCGTCAGCCATTTCGCCGGATGCAGCTTGCGCTGCGGAATGGGAGTATTACGCAAACGTACAAACCATTGATTCATTTTCATTATTGACCTCCTGTCCCTGATGTCCATTAGCGAGAAGGGCAAAAATTGAATGCCGATCTAATTGCCTGATATTAATGGATTAGTCGGCAATAACCCATGAATAAATGAAGCTGGTTTAGCTTTCATTCAATAATTGGGACCTAAATCATATCCATAAAAACTAATGATAAGGGTCTGTCGATACGCGCGGTTGCAGACCCTCATCCGGTTTTCCGTTGTTTACAGGCAAGGTCTCTGCTGACTTCGGAGTTCATGGTCCCAGGGCGGGTTAGCTCCTGGCCTGGAAACCGTCACCGCGGCGGCGCGCATCCCCAGATCGACCGCGCGGCAAACCTGCTCACGTGACAGTGTCACTAGCTTCTCTTTTTCAAGAAGCCCGGCCTGCGAGAGGCTGGCGAGAATACCGGCATTCACCGTATCTCCCGCGCCGACGGTATCGGCCACCGCGACGCGAATCGCGGGCACGTGAAGATGAAAATCTGCGGTCCAGGCATCGGCGCCGTCTGCCCCGCGTGTAACCACAATAAGCTTTGGTCCCAGCGCCAGCCAGCGGCGGATGACCTCATGCTCTTCGCCGGGTTCGGCAAACCACGCGAGGTCTTCATCGGAAAGCTTGACGATATCCGCCAGCGCAATCATGCGCCTCATGCGCGCCAGGTGCTTCTGCCGATCCGCGATGAAAATTTCACGGATATTGGGGTCGAGGTACATCACCCGGCGCGGCGCCTCTCGCGCCATCAGCGTTTCATAAACGCTGCCGCACGGCTCCGCGATGAGGCTGATGCAGCCGAACAACACAGCGGCGACATCATCTCCGAGTTCCGGCAGGTCGCTTTCCCTCAGCATTCTGCCAGCGCTATTTTCATCGTAAAAGGTATAGCGGGCCTGACCGCCTACCAGCCTGACGAAGGCCAGCGTGGTTGGCAGCGGCGCGCGGGTTGAGGGCGAATAATCCACGCCGGATGCGTCAAGCGTGTGGCGCAGCATATCGCCCATAAAGTCATCCGATAAACCGGAAAACAGACTGACCGCCATCCCCTGACGGCCCAGGGCGACGGCGGTATTAAATGCCGCTCCGCCGACGCAGGGAGTAAAAGCGGGGTCATTTTCGCGGCTCTGGCAGGGCAGCATGTCGATGAGGGCTTCTCCGCAGCAGAGGATCATCAGTTATCTCCTTTACGTACCGTGACCACCGGCGGGGTTTCCAGCCGATCGGCGATCTGCATCCAGTTTTCGGCGAAGATCCCGCAGGCGGTCTTGATCTCGACGCCGACGGGGAGCTCCGGACACTCATTTTCGCCGTTGCTGCCCCAGTTAACCCATCCGGACTGGCGGCGCTGGACTATCTGAAACGCGCCGGAGGGGCGGGAGGTCCACCAGATCATCGCCCGGCCGCTAGCCGAATCATACTCGACGGTTTTACTGGCCGGCCCGGGGAAGATGGTTTCATCCGCGACGGCGGAAACGTTAACCGGCGAATCGGTCAACAGCCATTCCCGCTCGGTCAGATCGGCCCGAAGATGCGCTCGGGCGCGCACCTGACTCAGCCGTTCGCGAATCTCCGCTTCATCCAGCACGTGCTCCCAGCGACAGAACATCCGCCAGTAGAGATCCCAGTGGGCAGAAGCCATATCGGTGAGCTGTTCGCGGAATTCGGCAAATTTCGGGCTTTGATTTTCCGATGTGGCGACGGTATTGGCCACCATCGCCGCCAGCTCTTCGGCGTAGGGGTCGCCCGCGCGGTAGCGGGTGCCGCCGTAGGCCGCGAAGCGGTCGAACAGCAGGTTTCCCGGACCGCTCTCAAATTCGTCGCCGACGGTGATCTTGTTGGTCACCGAACGGCCGTTGATCACCGTCGAAAAGTCATCCACCCAGTAGCGCCGCTGAAACCACGGCGTGTTCCAGCTAAATTTCCAGTCGATGGCGAAGCGCTTACCGCGCAGCTCCGGTAATAACCCGTCGGGGATCGCGCCGCGCATGCGGTAGTGATGATAGACCGGACCCTGTTCAACGACCTCAATATCAACGACGGTATGCTCCGGCGGGTTAATCAGTCCGTTCTCCGGGGTAAAGAACGGACCGTAAAAACCGCCGATGGCGTTATTCCCCGAAGGAAGCAGTTCGACGCCGTCCTGCAGAGCGCGGAAATGGCGCAGCCCCCATTTTGATGAACCGACGCCCTGAGCGGTTCCCCGACACATTTCCAAATCGAAACAGCCGGTATTGAGGCGCGCAAAACAGTCGCTCTCCCGGCCGGGCAGCGTCTGGATACCGGATATGTCATCGACTTCAGCCGCCGTGAGCGGCCGGTCAAGCCGCATCTTAAGGGTACCGCTGAAGCTGACCGTCGCGATAAAAGCGGTACTGCTTACCGACGATTCATGCTCGAGGCGCTGGCAAAGGATCCGCTCGTCCTCGTCGGTAATGGCCCACCACAGAGGTTCCGCCAGCCTCTCCGGGAGGGTAAACGTAATCGGTTCGCGATCCCGGGGGCCATTCATCGGGTCCGTCAGGGTAATGTGGTATGTCATGGGCGTGTACTCCATCAGATTTTAAGCAAACGAAAACCCGCCGCCGATGCGGCGGATAAACAACGCGTCAGGGAAAGCTAGCGGGGACGGGCGATCTCTTTTTTCCGCCAGAAGGTAAACAGTTCCGGATGCTGCTTCAGTCCGTCAATCGCCACGGCGAGGATGATGACGATGCCTTTGATTAAGAGTTGGGTGAAAAAGGGCACGCTGAGCAGAATCAGACCGGTACTGAGTACGCCAAGTATTATCGAGCCAATCAGGGTGCCGATAATTCGCCCGCGGCCACCGGCGAGGCTGGTGCCTCCCAGGACAACGGCCGCAATGGCGTCCAGCTCATATCCCGTTCCGGCAGTAGGCTGGGCGGAAATCACCCGGGCGGCGAAGATAATGCCCGCCAGACCCGCGCAGACGCCGGCAATCATATACACCGCCGCCAGCACGCGTTTGACCCGTACGCCGGCCAGGCGTGCGGCCTGGGCGTTGCCGCCGACGGCGTAAATGTGACGGCCAAAGCGGGTGCGTTCGAGAATGAACCACGCCAGCAGGTAAACCACCAGCATGATAATGACCGGGATGGGGATCCCGATAAGATAGCCGTTGCCCAGCTCGCGGAAGCTAAGGCTACTCGAAACAATAGGCTGCCCTTCGGTAATCGTGTAGGCCATACCGCGCAGGAAGGTCATTGTCCCGAGGGTGACGATAAACGGCGCGAGGGCGAGATAGGCGGTGAGAACGCCGTTAAGCAGACCGCAGAGCGCGCCAACGCCAACCCCGGCCAGAATCGCCAGCGGCGCGGGGATCCCGGCCATCGCCGCCACCACCGAGACCACGCCGGATACGGCGACGATCGACCCGACGGATAAATCGATACCGCTGGTTAAAATGACGAACGTCATACCTGCCGCCAGAATGGCGTTGACGGAAATCGAACGGGCGATATTCAGCAGATTATCGACACGGTTAAAGTTTGGCGCGAAGGTCGACATGAGGATCAGCAAAACCAGCAGGACGATTAAGATCCCCACCCGGTCCCACCATTTGGCAAAATCAAACGGCGCTTTGACCGGCAGTTCCGTCACAGGTTTATTGTTGTCCATGGCATTCTCCGGATTGACTGGTAAAGGTTCCTGTTGCGTGCAGCATCACTTCTTCTTCCGTGGCTGAACATGAGGGGAGCTGGTGGACGATTCGCCCGCCGCGCATGACCAGCACGCGGTCGCTGATGCCGATGGCCTCCGGCAAATCGGAAGAGATCACCAGGATGGCTTTGCCGGCGCGAGCGAGCCTGTCTATCAGCTCGTAAATTTCCCTTTTGGCGCCAATATCTACGCCGCGGGTCGGTTCATCGAGGATAAGCAGCCTCGAATCGCGCAGCAGCCAGCGCGCCAGCGCCGCTTTCTGCTGATTTCCGCCGGACAGGGCGCTGACGGGCAGTTCAACCGCGTTTTCCCGCAGCCGCAGCCTGCGCATCTGCTCAAGGACGGCGGCGCGGATGGTTTTGCGTTTAACCACGCCGCCGGCGACAAAGTTATCCAGCGAACTGATATCAATGTTGTGCTCAACCGAATGACCGAGAAACAGTCCCTGGGTTTTACGGTCTTCGGTCACCATTCCAATACCGTCGGCAATAGCGGCGGTGGGGTCTGACGGCTGGCTCTCCCTGCCGGCAAGGCGCACGCTTCCCTGGCTGCGCGGATCGGCGCCGAAGAGCAGGCGGGCAACTTCGGTTCGCCCGGAGCCCACCAGACCGGACATGCTCACCACTTCGCCCGCGCTGACCTCAAAGGAGACCGGGCCGGTCGCACTGCCTGCCAGATCCCGCACTTCCAGCAGGACGTCGCCGGGCGTACGCGGCTCGTGCTGATAGAGATCGACGATTTGCCGGCCGACCATCATGCGCACGATATCGGTGGTTGAGACGTTGCCGAGGTTTTCCGTGCCGATCCACGTGCCGTCGCGGAACACCGTGACCCGGTTTGCCAACTGCCACACCTCTTCCATGCGGTGCGAGATGTAGACCATGCCGACGCCGTCCTGGCGCATCTGCGCGATCAGCCGGTATAGCTGGAGAGTCTCCGCCCGCGACAGGGCGGCGGTCGGCTCATCAAGCACCAGTACTTTCGCGTTTTCACTGACGGCGCGGGCGATCTCCACCATTTGCTGACGCCCGATGCTCAATGACCCGAGCGGCGCCTGCGGGTCGATATCCGCGTTAATTCGATTCAGCTTCTCTTTGGCCTCCCGGTGCATCCGTTTGCGATCGAGAATACCGGCGAAAGAGGTGGGCTCCTGGCCGAGAAACAGGTTTTCCGCCACCGTCATATCCGGCACCGTGTTCAGCTCCTGGTGGATAATGGCGATACCATATTTGCGCGCGTCCCGGGGCGTGCGAATATCAATCGCTTGTCCATCGATAAAAATAACGCCGCTATCGCGCTGCTCGTTGCCGGAGAGGATTTTCATCAGCGTGGATTTACCCGCGCCGTTTTCCCCCATCAGGGCATGGACCTCTCCGGCGAATAAATCAAAGCGTACGTTGTTCAGCGCGAGCGTCGCGCCGTAGCGTTTTGAAATCCCTTCCAGCCTGAGTAAGGGAGGTGATGATATGTCGGCCATTGTCTTTGCCCTCAGGGATGAGCCTGAGGGTCATCCCGTTTGTTGCTGCTTAGAGTGACGATGTGATTACCAGCCCGGATAGCTACCCACGTTATCGCGGGTGACCAGTACGCTCGGGATCAAAACGGTACGGGAGGCGATCGGCTTACCGTCGACCATATCCTGAGCAAGCGATATGGCCTGGCGAACCATTTCTCCCGGGTTTTGCGTCGCGGTGCCGATAAAAGGCGAGCCGCCGCGCTTGAGTTCTTCAACCGCCTCCGGGCTACCGTCGACGCCGGTCACGTTGATCGCGCCCGCTTTGCCCGCCTGTTCAACCGCCAGCACCGCGCCAAGGGCCGAAGGATCGTTCATACCGAAAATACCGGAGACGTCCGGGTTGGCCGTGAGCATATCGGTGGTGACCATCAGGCCCGATGCGCGGTCGTTGCGCGATGCCTGCTGGCCGACAATTTTGATATCCGGGTATTTTTGCGCGACGTTTTTACAGCCTTTAATGCGGTCGATAATGGTCTGAATTGGGGTCCCATCGACCAGCAGCACTTTGCCTTTGCCGCCCATCTGGCTGAACAGGTACTCGCAGGAGGTCTCCCCGGCCTGAATGGCGTTGGTCATGATCGCCGCGTCAGCGCCTTTAGCGGGGGTATCGACTGCGATAACGATAATGCCGGCGGCTTTTGCCCGCTGTATCGCCGGTTCGATCCCGGACTCATCGACGGCGGAAATAATAATGAGATCCACTTTCTGCTGAATAAAAGCGTCAATCTGCGTGTTCTGGTTTGCCAGATCGACCTGCGCATCCTGGACATTAAGGGTTGCGCCGATTTTAGCCGCAGCCTGCTTAGCGTTTCTCTCCATCGCGGAGAAGAACGGGTTGGACATGTCCTGCACCATTAATCCGATACGGGCGATTTTTTTGCTTTCCTGCGGCGCGGCGCTGGCTGCGGGAGCCAAGCCTGTCATGGTGGTGATTACCGCGGCAACCGCGATAGCCAGCCATGCTTTACGAAGTTTGGTCATATTCTGCTCCTTTCATTTTCTTGTGGTACGAGGTACGGCCAGGTGTGGGGATGCCTCAGAAATAATCCCCTGATGTTGTTTTTTAATCGCGACTGAATAATTCAGCCGTTATTTAAATCGCTAAAATGATGAAAGAGTGGCGGCAAAATTGTTTCGCTCGGGTTAGCCGCTTGTTGGCTGGAAGGACAGAACCGCAAGAGCAATGTCTGTCGGCCCGTACAATGCCGTCTGGGCAGCCATCTCAATCGTGTCTTTTTAAGTGTTATGGGCTTTTCTACAGCCGCAGGACTGGCGAATCACCAGCGCGGCGGGAACTTTAAGTTGGGTCTCTATTTCGCCTTTTCCTTCCTGATTAATTAAGCGAATCAGCATCTCTGCCGCCTGCCTGCCGATCTCTTCACTGTTTTCATTGAGCACCGTGAGCGGTGGATTTAACAGCGGCGCCCAGTCGAATTCGTCATAGGCAATAAGGGCCATATCGCCGGGAATGGCTATCTGGCGCTGCTGGAGCTGGTTGAGCGAACCCAGCAGAATAGGGTTGTTCCCGGCAATAAGCACGTCCGGCAGCGCTTCCCCGCGCGCCAGATATTGGCTCAGTTTTTCAGAGGCCGACTGTGCGTCGTTCTCCGTTTCCAGGACTTCAAGCGTGGCGCCGCACTGCTCAGCGGCTTCGCGGATCCCGCGCTCGCGTTCAAAACGCGTGGTCCAGCGGTCCGGGTAGATCAGCAGCAGCCAGTTTTTATAGCCGTGCTGCGCCAGATGGTTCCCCACCAGCAGGCTGGCATGGTAATTGTCGGTGGTGACGCTGGGAAAATTGTGCTCGCCGCGGGGAGGAGAGTCGACAAAGACCACCGGGATATCCCATTTCGCCAGCAGGCTCAGGCTCTCCGGCTGGAGCGTCACCGTCGAAATGATCCCGGCCATCCGCGATTCGATCAGGCGGTTAATCATGCGATCTTCCTGCGCCCGGTCGTAGATCCCGTTTACCGCGATATCGCCAAGCACCACGGTCCACTGCGAAGGCTGCAGCATCTGCTGAATCCCGGACATCAGGTTGAGGTAGTAAGAGTTCGACGCATGAGCCGTAATCACCGCCACCGAGTCTCTGCTCGAACGGCGTAGCGCCTGTGCCGCACGGTTAGGGACGTAGCCGAGCTCGCGCGCCACTTTTAAAATCAGCTCCCGGCTATCATCAGCTACGCCATCGCCACCGTTAAGCGCGCGTGAGACGGTGAACATTGAAAATCCCGTCGCCTCACTCACGTCCCGCATCGTCGCTTTTCGCATTTTTCGCTCTCTGCATTTATGAAAATTACCCGTGATATAAACGGTTATTTCCTTAACCTAAACGTTTATGAGACAAAACATAAACGTTTAGGTTTGTTTGATCAGTGAGCCGCTTCTCGTTTTGTGAACAGAAGGTAAACAATGCTGTTTATGAATGAATTCTCTGTATTTATTGATTTAATGCATGCCTTTACCCTTAGCCGCTTTGTTACGCTTAGGCCCATTCATTGGCGGTCAGACAGGGTAGTCGTGTTGGAAATCTTTTTTTAACCCACTGAAAAGTATCCTCTAAATATTTTTCACATCGCAAAAATCACGGTCCGTTATCGACGGATCCGCTTTTGTATAGGTTAAAAAAGGTTCACCATGAAAGTCACATGGAACGTCAGCCCCGTGGGCTACCAGCTGATTAGCAAACGCTGCCCCGCCTGTCATGGGCAGCAGGATTTCACCCCATCCGGCGCCTTCCGGGTCAATTCACAAAAAAAGATGCTCGATGTCTGGAGTATCTATCAGTGCGTCCGCTGCGCGTATACCTGGAACATCAGCCTGTTCTCTCGTTTACCGATCAGCAAAATCAATCCGCAGCTCTACGAGCGGCTTATCGCTAACGATAAATCTGCCGTCGAGGCTTATTCTCACGATCTGCTGGTGCTGCGGCGTAATCGCGCGTCGCCGTCAGGATCGCCTGAATTCATGGTCAAGGAGCGCTGGCGAATCAGCCTTGTTCGCGCTTCTCAGGTGAGAGTGGAGGTTACCGTCGCGCGAGCCTTTCAGACCAGCCTGCTATCGGTGCTGCGAAGTCAGCTGTGCCTTAGCGGTAGCGCTGTCCGTAAGCGCCTTGCGTCGGGAGATATCGGCGGCATCACCCTGAAGGCGTTGCGATCGCCCCGGCTGAGGCCGGAGGGATATACGCTTTATATCACCAGGGAGGTTCTCCTCGCCCACAGGCGCATTCCGTTGTCTGCAGGCCCGGATCGCAGAAGACGATAGCCAATGTCCCCGGATAGTGGTTCTATCCGGGGAGCAGGCTCGCAAAAATGAGTGCGGATTGCCATAAGGGGAAAATTAACCTTGCCTTCATTACTGTGTATTTATACAGTTTGTGGCGGCGGCACGACGAGAATATCGATCGCGACAGCGAAGGGCTTGGCGGATGCCGCGACGGCTAATTCCGTTGACCAGGGAGTGAATGAGATTTATGGATACGCGTAAAGAAGTGTTGTTTGTGCTCATCGAGGAGTATGCCGACTGGGAGTTTGCCCTGCTGGCGCCAGGGCTGCGCCGGGGGTTTGGCATATGGGAGCCGCAGTATGATGTCAGGACCGTTGCCGCGGATGCGGGGCCGGTGATGTCCATTGGCGGGGTCCGTTGCCTGCCGGATTATACCTTCGAGACGATACCCGATGATTACGCCGCGCTGGTGTTGGTGGGCGGTATGAACTGGTGGGGAGAAGAGGCCCGGCGGGTGGTGCCGCTGGTAGAGCAAGCGCAGGCCCGGCAGATCGTGGTTGGCGCGATATGCGATGCTTCGGCATTCCTCGGCGCGCACGGCTTTCTCAATGATGTCGACCACACCTCGAACGGGCTGGCCTACCTGCAGAACAGAGCGGGCTCCGCCTACAGCGGCGCTGCGCGCTACCGAAGCGTGCCTTCGGTTCGCGACGGCAATCTGGTGACCGCCAATGGGGTTGGCTTTGTGGATTTTACCTGCAATATGCTGGCGGCATTAAACGCGACGCAGGCGGGCGAAATCGAAGCGATGCGGGCGGCGTTTACGTCGGGAATGTTTACTGAAGGCTGAGTCAGAGACGACCGCTGCTGTACGGCAACGGGCTGAAACAAAATGCCTTTCTCGTGGGCGCGCCGTGAATGACCGGTGAGCGCCGAAGGTGAAACAGGCGGCACGAGCCCGGCGCGATGTTCAGCAACGCGCAGGGTTTCGCCATGCGCGAACCCTGCCTTAACCTCTCGTTCTGCGGGCTTAGCCTGCGCTTGCGTAATACACAAACGCCAGCTTATTGCCGTCCGGATCCCTGACGTAGGCGCTGTGGAAGCCCTCACCGTACTGCGGGCGGTGTCCAGGGGCGCCTTCATCAGTTCCCCCGAGGTTCAGCGCCAGCTGATGCAGCTGCTGAATATGCTCAACTGAACGAGCGTTCAGCGCTACCATCACGCCGTTACCCGTCGTCGCCTGCTGCTGGTTAAACGGTCTGCCAACGCACAGTCCGATGGTGCTGTTTCCGCTGAATGTCCCCCACGATGCGCCTTCATCGCTCCGACCGCTCTGGGGATGCCCCAGCATTGCCATCAGCGGGTCGTAAAAACGCAGCGCGCGCGGCAGATCGTTGGTGCCGAGCATGATGTAAGAAAACATGGCTCCTCCTCATAGTTGGTCTGAAGGTCGATGCCAATCTAGCAGCAAGGAGGAGGCCATGCAGGCCGGGGGGCTAAAAATCATACCTTCATCGCGATTATTCCGCGATTTTGCCCGCGCGCGAGCTGGCGACTCAGCTCAGGTCGTGCAGATCTTTCTCGTTTGGCGGCAGCAGCGCTATATCGTGGAAATTAACCCGTAGTCCGCTACGCTGCGGCGTGCAGCACATGACGCCGATCTTCACCGCTCCGCTGGGAAAAGGGCACAGCCGCAGCAGCGGCCACTGACGGCCATCCGTAGAGTACTGCAGGCGCAGCGCTTCCCCCCGACGGGTCAGACGCAGCCAGAATTCGCCGGGGTCGCCCGGGAAAACACCGGTCGCCCAGTCTGATTTCCCCTGCGTCAATACGCTGCCGATAGCGGGCGCGCCGTCATTGTACTCAATACCGGCCTTGAGCCAGCGTTGCGCGTCCTGCATAAGCAGGATCCCCGCCTGGTCATACAGGGTGCTGAAGTCGGCGCGGACCCGCACCTGAAAGGTGAAATCCGCTGCGGCCTCCGTCGCGTAGATATGGCCGGAGAAGCGCTCAAATCCGTACCAGGTTTCGCGCCAGAAGTCGGTTTGCGCATCGGTGACTACGCGGAGTACGCCGTCCTCTTCCGACCATGTCGCGGGTTCGTTAATCCAGTGAAATACCTGATGCATTAGGCCTCCTGTGTTTGCTGAATAAGCGTTAAAAAGCGCAGCGTGTCCTCGTCTGCCTGCTGAGCGAGGCGCGCGTCCCATGCCGGGCTGTCGGCATCACAAAAACCGTGCTGCGCATTGAACATCCGGCAGGTCACGGAGGGAATTTTCTCCAGCTCGTTTTGCATGACGCGGGGATCGAACGCCGGTTCATTACGGGCGATGATGACAAGCGTCGGGCTGGGGGGCGCAACGTCGCTGTACAGGCGGATCCGCGATCCATAATGGCACACCGCGGCGTCGCAGAGCCCGCTCCTGGCGGCCAGCCAGGCTAAGGTGGCGCCCACGCTGTAGCCGATAAGAATTAGCGTGCCGTATTTCGCTCTAAGCTCGGCCAGCAGCGACACAATGGCGGCGGTATCAAATCCGACGTTATCGGAAAAGTGGCGCCAGGCCTCGTCCTGCTGGTCATAAGCAAAAGGCGCAGAGTGGGGAAAAAGCGCGGGCGTAAAGACAGCGTAACCGCGGCTTCTCCAGGTCGCGGCGGTTCGCTGAATATGCGCGTTGAGGCCATAGATTTCATGCAGCAGGACGATGGCTTTATCGCAATCAGGTAACATAAACGCGCCTCTGGCGGACAAAATAGGGTTTATTACCGGTCGGATGGACAGTTTATCAGGGCTGAAGCCTGTAGTATAAACCTACCGCCCGGCAGGTTGCTCGTGCATTAAGGTCTTTGATTTTCCTTCGCGGACGATCGCCACGATGCGGCATGACATCAAGGTACCGTTATTTTTTTAGCTTCTCTTTTACCCCGTTAGCGAGGCCGTATGAATGTGAACCGTGCCGATATGGCCGACCTTATCTATTTTTGCGCCATCGCGCGCCATCATAGTTTTAGTAAGGCTGCCGTCGAACTTGGGGTGAGCGCCTCGACCCTAAGCCACGCCCTGAAGGGGTTTGAGGCGCGGCTGGGCGTACGCCTGCTGAACCGCACGAGCAAAAGCGTCACCCTGACGGCGGCAGGCGAGAGCCTGGCCAGCGCGGTAAGCGAGCCGGTCGCCTCCATCGATGCCGCGATGGAACAGCTCAACCAGTTCCGCGATTCGCCGGCGGGGCATATTCGGCTTAACGTCGCCGTTGAGGCCGCCACGCTGCTGCTGGCTCCGGTACTGCCGGTTTTTGCCGAACGTTATCCCGATATTGAGCTGGATATCGTGGCCAGCAATCGCATTGTCGACGTCACGGAACAGCGCTTCGACGCCGGGATCCGCTATGGCGGAACCGTGCCGGAAGATATGGTGGCGCAGCGCCTGTCCGCCGATGTGCGCTGGGTGGTCGCGGCGTCGCCGGAATATCTTGTCCGCTTTGGCGAACCCCGGCATCCCAACGATCTTCACCAGCACCGCTGCGTCAGCAATCGTCTGGGAAACAACCGGATTTATAAATGGGAGTTTGAACGCGGCGAAGAGCAGCTCACCGTCAAAGTGCCGCCGCTATTAACGGTCGATCTGGCGGAGACGGGCGTAGTGGCCATTCTGCAGGGGTTCGGCCTGATGTACCTGCCGGAACCGCTGATAGCAGAGCACGTCAGCGCCGGGCGCCTGCGTCTGGTGCTGACCGACTGGGCCTCATACGGACCGGGATTCTATATCTATTACTCCAGCCGTCATCAGCTTCCTACTGGGCTGCGCCTGTTAATCTCCCTTGTGCGGGAAATGAAGCCGCTCGGTCTGTAGCCCGATTGATGAAAATAACTCACAGCCCCATTCGATAGCGAGGGCTGGCTCCTTCTTATTCCGCGCCTTAACCTGTGGCAAAAGAGAAGGAGAGCTTGATGAACTATTCGCACCGCTGTATTCCCGGTCTGTTCTGGCTTTTGGCCGTCACCGCGTTTCTGTTTAGCTTTACCCCTACCAGCCGTGCCGCCGAGGCTAACACGCTGGTTATTGTCTCCCATCCTTATCCTGAACAATCGGTCATGACCAACGGTCTGGAGGAGGCTGCGCGAAGCGTGCCCGGCGTGACCGTACGCAATCTCGAGGCGCTTTACGGCTTTGACAGCCGAAACATCAATGCCGATGAAGAGCGACGGCTTATGCGGGAACACGCGCGCGTCGTTTTTATTTTCCCGACCCACTGGTTCAACATCACGCCGATGATGAAGGCCTGGCTGAACGATACCTGGGGTAGCGTGGGGCCGGGGATATGGCAGGGCAAAGAGATGATGATCGTGACGACGGCCGCGGGAGGTGAATCCACCTACGGCGAGTCCGGGCGGATCGGCGTCAGCCTGGCCGACGTCTTTACGCCGATGAAGGCCAGCGCGCTGCATGCGGGCATGACCTGGCTTCCCCCGCTGGTTTTTGAGAATGCCAGCCGCCGCCGGCTTCCTGAGTATCAGCGCCAGCTGGTGGAAAGGCTGACGAATTAATATGCCGATGAGGAATTTATCGTGAAAGCTTTTATTACCGCTGCCGCCATGTCGTTGATGCTGGGCGCTCCCGTCCTGGCTGAAGAAAAAAGAGGTGAAAAAATGGCTCCATTTAGCCCAACCCAGTTGTCCGTTGAAGATGTTCAATCCGTCGCGCCCGCGCTTGCCCGTTTCGGCAGCGAGGTGTTGACAGAGGACCTCTGGGCGCGAAATGAACTCTCGCGCCGCGATCGCAGCATCGTGACCGTAGCGATCCTTATCGCCCGTCACCAGCCCGCGGAGCTAAAACATTACGTTGACGTTGCCCTGGATAATGGGGTCACAGCGGCTGAAATCTCCGAGATCGTTACTCATCTGGCTTTTTATTCCGGCTGGCCTAACGCGATGTCCGCCGTTGCGGTGACGAAAGATATTTTTATCGCGCGCGGTATTGGCCGCGAGCAGCTGGCTTCGGCGTCCCCGGAGCTGCTTCCTCTTAATCAGGCGATGGAAAAGCAGCGCTCAACAACGGTAGAGCAGAACGTCGGCGCGATTTCCCCCGGGCTGGTGAAGTTCACAACGCAACCGCTGTTTCTTGACCTGTGGCAGCGCCCGGGGCTGAAGCCGCGCGACCGCAGCCTGGTGACGGTCAGCGCGCTGATTGCCGCCGGGCAAAGCGCGCAAATTGGCTACCACCTTAACCGGGCGATGGATAACGGCCTCACCGCGGAAGAGGCGGGAGAGGTCGTTGCGCATGCCGCTTTCTATGCCGGCTGGCCAAACGCCTTTTCGGCGGTAGCGGTGGTCAGTGAAGTCCTGCGCGCTCGCGGCCTGGCAGGGTGAGCGGATGTTCAACTCTCTTAGCGCCACGCTAATCATTTTTATGGCAACAACGGGCGCGGCATTCTCTGCCGGGCAGGAGAACGGAGTGAAGATTCAGTTTGCGTTTAACGCAACGACGGTAGTCGGTTTGCTGGATGAGAGCGCAGCGGCTAATGAGTTCCTGGCACAGCTGCCGATGACGGTGAAGCTTGAGGATTATGGTTCCACGGAAAAAATCGCCTGGCTGCCGGCTAAGTTGCGCCAGGCGGATCCTGGCGCATCGCTAACCCCACGGCGCGGCGACATCGCCTATTACGCGCCGTGGGGCAATCTGGCCATTTTTCGCGAGGATTTTCGCCAATCGTCCGGGCTGATAAAGCTTGGCCGGGTGGTCGAGGGGCTTAAATCGCTTGACCAGCCGGGCACAGCGACGGTGACCATCAGCCGGTATGTTGAGTAGGCATAGCGCGTTAAATAAACAGATCGTTATTTCACTTCAGCATGATGAATGAAGCTGTCCAGGCTCTGGACAGTTTCATTGCGTTGCGATATCCCATTCTGCCGTAGCCATTGCCGCCCGCTGAGGATTATCTGCCAACCGCGCCTCCCGCATCGGCGAAAATCATCTACACTTTTCCAGCCAGGTCGTTTTCAAACCTAACGAGACACTATCGTCATCGGACAGAACATCCAGCCTTTACCCCCGACTAACTGCAGGCGTCAGGCCCGCAGCCTTGTTTTCTCAATAGAGGAGTTTGTAACATGGCATTTGTGACAACCAAAGACGGCGTCAATATTTTCTTTAAAGACTGGGGCCCGAAGGAGGCGCAGCCGATCGTATTTCATCACGGCTGGCCGTTGAGCGCCGATGATTGGGATAACCAGATGCTGTTTTTCCTGGCAGAAGGCTTCCGGGTGATTGCGATTGACCGACGCGGTCACGGTCGTTCCGATCAGGTGAGTGAAGGTCATGATATGGACCATTATGCCGCCGATGCTTCGGCGGTGGCGGAACATCTGGATCTGCATAACGCCGTGCATATCGGCCATTCTACCGGCGGCGGGCAGGTTGCGCGCTACGTTGCGCAGTATGGTCAGCCGCAGGGGCGTGTGGCCAAAGCGGTGCTGATCAGCGCGGTTCCGCCGCTGATGGTAAAAACGGAGAGTAATCCTGGCGGTACGCCAATCGAGGTATTTGATGGTTTTCGCAAAGCGCTGGTCGCCAACCGCTCACAGTTTTATCTCGACGTGGCGTCCGGGCCGTTCTACGGCTTTAACCGCGATGGCGCGGAGGTGTCGCAGGGCACCATTCAGAACTGGTGGCGTCAGGGAATGACCGGCAGCGCGAAGGCGCATTATGATGGGATTAAGGCGTTTTCTGAAACGGACCAGACCGAGGATTTAAAAGCCATTACGCTACCGGTGCTGGTGATGCAGGGCGATGACGATCAGGTTGTGCCTTATCAAAACGCCGCCATTCTGCAGGATAAGCTGCTGCCGAACAGCCAGCTAAAAATTTACCCCGGCTTTCCGCACGGTATGCATACCTCGCACGCCGATGTCATTAACGCCGATCTGCTGGCGTTTATCCGCGCGTAGCTGCGGGATAAGAAAGGCCGCCATCCGGCGGCCTTATCACACACTTCAGGCCTGATTCAGGCTTTCATGCTGGAGGATTTTCAGCATTTCATCCTTCAACAGAAGTTTTTCTTTCTTCATATGTACGAGCTCGAGACTGTATCCTTTGCCATCGACTCCTTCTATGCGGGAAATGTCGTGATCGAGTGCATTATGTTTTTCGAATAGCGACTGAAAGCGCGGGTGCGTGGTTTTCAATCGAGAAATTAGCTCTCTGTATTCTGGAAACATGTACCTTCCTTGTTGATGGTGATAAGTGTGTACGCTGACACACACATTCAGATTACCCATATGAATAAAATGGTAATGCGAACGAAGTCGCGTTTATGTTACATACCCATTGAATCTCAGGGGCCGGAAGCGGCCTGGAGGCATAGATGACAGTTGAAGAACCCACCATTGCGCTGATAGGCCCGGGCGCAATTGGTACCACCATCGCCGCTGCGCTGCACGAGGTTGGCCGTACGCCTCTGGTATGCGGTCGCCGCGCGCATCCGCAGCTGTCGCTGCGTTTCGATGGCGGGAAGATTGTGGTGCCGGGGCCCGTCGTGACGGAACCGGCATCGGTCGTCGCGCCGTTCGACCTGGTCTTTGTGGCGGTAAAAGCGACGCAAATTACGGCGATTGCGCCGTGGTTGAAAGCGCTATGCCACGATCGCACGGTTGTCTGCGTGCTCCAGAACGGCGTTGAACAAAAGACGCAGTTCGCACCGTACGTAGCGGAAGCGACCGTGCTGCCATCGGTCGTCTGGTTCCCGGCGCAGCGTGAACCCGAGGCGTCAGTCTGGCTGCGGGCGAAACCGCGGCTGACGCTGCCCGATGTCCAGGGGGCTGAACGGGTGAAGCATGCGCTACGGGACACCCGCTGTGAAGTGGACGTTAGCGCTGATTTCCTCTCCGTTGCGTGGCGGAAACTGCTGCAAAATGCGGTCGCTGGTCTGATGGTGCTGACGGGGAGGCGGGCAGGGATGTTTGCCCGCGAAGATATCACGGCGCTGGCTTTAGCCTATCTGCAGGAGGGGCTGACGGTGGCGCGCGCCGCAGGCGCCAGCCTGGGCGACGGCGTGCCGCAGGAAATTCTCGCCGGTTTCCATCGCGCGCCCCCCGATTTAAGCACTTCAATACTTACGGATCGCGAGGCCGGGCTGCCGCTGGAGTGGGATATTCGCAACGGGGTCGTGCAGCGATATGGTCGTATTCACCATATCCCCACGCCGCTCAGCGATGTGATTGTGCCGCTGCTGGCCGCCGCCAGCGACGGACCGGGCTAAAGGCGCGGGACACCGGCGTGATAACGTTTCCCGGGATCAGATTGATTCCGCCAGCCGGTCGACAACCACGTTGCCGCTATTATCAAACTGGGTGATGCGGTAATTCACGCAATAGGAACGACGGGTGGTAAATTGATTGAATAACGCCACCCGGCCTTTTTTATCGCCATTTTTATTCACAATAATCCATTCAGTGACGTCCGTTGAATTAACTTTATCGCTGCTGGCGTCCTGTTGTTCGACCAGACGATCTTCTTTTTCTACCTTCAAAAAATCACGTAACATTTATTTATCTCCGCTCATCATTGTTTTTAACAATACTCTTTTTATCGATTCATTCAATTAAACATTTTAATCAATGATGTTGATTATTAGCCTGAGATGAAGTGTGCTGATTATTTATTTAACTTATTGTTTATAATAAATAAAATTCGTCACACCCTTGTGGGGAAAGCGATTTTTTCCATAAGCAGCGGTATTCCCTCTGAAGAGTTTATATGTGACAACGTCACTTTATCGTCCCCGGCACGATCCTCTTACAGATATTATTTCTGTTGCCTGAAAGTCACCGGTGTACTGCGTCGTTATCGCGTTTTAAATATCTACCGCCCTCACAGATAGAAATTTTATATGACCGATGCGAACTTGATTACTTGACTGGTCAAGTGGGGCGGGCCTATGTTGAAAGCACCTTCTTATCCGTTCCGGGGAGTAAGTAACATGGGCATCATTCGAACGTTAAACGGGGATATTTCCGCTCATCAGCTGGGTGTCACCTACAGCCACGACCATATCTACTGTATTCCGCCCTATTGGGCCGAGCGTCAGGATGACGATCTGTTACTCGACGATCCGCAGGCATCAGAGCGTGAATTAAGCGATTTTCGTGAGGCGGGCGGCCGCGCCATCTATGACGCCACCGCGCCGGACTATGGTCGTCAGGCCGCAGCCGTCGCCGCCATGGCGCAGCGCCAGCAGCTGCACATCATCGCCACCGCCGGTTTCAACAAAGGTTTTCTCTGGAGCAGCAAGCGGCCAGGCTCAGCGCAGACTTTTGCCGAGTGGATCGAACACTCAGAGATTGATGAACTGGTTGAGCACGTCTGTCGCGAGGTCACAGAGGGAATAGAGGGCACCGCGCATCGGGCCGGCGTGGTGAAGTGCGGCACCGGCTACAACACCATTTCCCCGCTGGAAGAAAAAACCATGGAGGTTATCGTTCGCGCCCAGCAGCGCACCGGCGCGCCAATGCACAGCCATACGGAAATGGGGACGATGGGACTCGAGCAGGCGCGGATCTTCAAAAAATGGGGGCTGGATTTATCCCGCTTATGTTTTGCCCATATGGATCGCAACCCCGATCCCTGGCTGCACCGTCAGATCGCCAACACCGGGGCGTTTCTCTCTTTCGACGGTATCAGCCGCATCAAATACCACCCTGAGCATATCCGCACCCAGGCCATCCTGGCGCTGTGCCAGCGGGGTTATCAAAAACAGATCTTAATCGGCGGTGATTTTGCCCGTAAATCAATGAGCGTGCACTACGGCAAGGGGGGGCTGGGGCTGAAGTTCATCCTTAACGACTGGCGGCCAAGGTTCCTTGAAGAGGCGCGGGAAGCCGGATTTGACGGCGAAGCGTTGCTGCACGATTTTTTCGTCGACAACCCGGCTCGTTACCTCGCTTTTGCCTGAGGAGGCGTCATGAAGCTGCATCATTTAAACGAACGCGAGGCCAGGCGGGCGCTACAAAAGGCGCGGATAGCCTTATTGCCGCTCGGCGCCGTCGAACCGCACGGCGACCACCTGCCGCTGGATACCGATAACCTGCTGGCCGAGCGGTTCTGCGCGCTGCTTGATGACCAACTGGGCGAGTGCGCCCTGAGCCTGCCGGTCGTTTCCTACAGCCAGGTCTGGTCCCTGCGCGGCCACGCGGGCGCGATTGATATCGGTAATGAGCGGCTGACCTCGCTGCTGGTGTCGCTGGCGGAAAACATGGCCAGCTACGGTATCACCACCACGGCGGTGATTAACGCGCATTACGGTAATTTCGACGCCATTAAAGCCGCTTCCCGTCAGCTTAAGGAGCAGGACATCACGCTACTTGGCTACAGCTGGGCGGGGATGGATGAGGAGGTAAAAAAGCGGCAAACCTCGGCGGTGGCTTATCCCGGTTATATGCATGCCGACGAAGTCGAGACCTCATTGATGCTGGCGCTGGCGCCGGAATTCGTCAACATGACAAAAGCTCGGCAACACTATCCTGATTTTCCGCAGAATTTTCGTTATCAGCCGATACCCTGGACCGCGTTCTCTGATTATGCGGTGCTGGGCGATCCGACTGCCGCCAGCGAAGAGAAAGGGCGCGCGTTTGTCCAGCGGGCGCTGGAGACCACGCTGGTTTCCATCCGCCAGCATTTAGCGCAAGGAGCCTCGCATGATTGATCGTCAGGCAATAAACGTCGACTGTGCGGCCAACAGCCCGGAAGAGGCCATCCGCGAGGCGGGGAACGCGCTGTGCCGCGCGGGAGCTTGCAGCCCGCAATACGTCCAGGCAATGGTCGATAGCTACCGCGAGCTGGGCCCGTATTTTGTCATTGCCCCCGGGCTGGCCCTGCCGCATGCCCGCCCGGAACAGGGGGCGATGAAAGCGCAGATCAGCGCGATCAGGCTGCGCGAACCGCTGGCGTTTGGTCATGCGGAAAACGATCCGGTGCAGGTGGTGCTGGGCCTGTCGGCAACCAGCAGCGATGCGCATATCCGCCTTATCCAGCATATCGTCACCGTACTCAGCGATGAAAATAACCTGCATACCCTGATGCATTCTCGCGACCCAGAACAACTTTATCGGCTGTTAGCCAGCGGCTCGCAGCGTTTGTAGCGTGATTAACACGGAGTGAATAGCGATGAAAATTCTGACAGTCTGTGGTTTAGGTATGGGCTCCAGCCTGATTTTAAAAATGAACGTTGAGGCGGTATTAAAACAGCACGGGATTCAGGCCTCCGTGGAACATATGGATGTCTCTTCCGCCGCGTCGGCCAACGCCGATGTGGTGATAACCAACGCGGAACTGGTAGATAACCTTAAGCATCTGTCCTGCCCGGTGGTGGTGGTGAACAACTATATCGACAACGCGGAAATCACCGCGGCGCTGACGCAGGCGAACATTCTGCCCGCGGGAGAGCCATCATGAGCGAGTTTCTTGGCGTACTGCGCTGGATAACCATCAATATCTTTGGTGAAGCGTCGATTTTAATTGGCCTGATTGTCTTGCTCGGCCTGGTGCTGCAAAAGAAATCGCTGGCGGATATTGTGTCCGGCACGCTGAAGGGGATCCTGGGCTTTCTGATCATCGGCGCGGGGGCCGGGATTATCGTCTCCGCGCTGTTGATATTTCAACCGATCTGGACCGAAGTCTTCGGGCTGAGCTCGATGAACCTGACCAATATTATCGGCCAGGCGCGCTTCAGCGAACGCTACGGCAGCAGCGTGACCATCGCCATTGCCGGCGGATTCGCCATTAATTTGCTGCTGGCCCGGCTGACGCGCTTTAAGTACATCTACCTGACCGGACATATGATGTTCTGGACCACGATGATCTTTGCCGGAGTGATGGTGAACACCGCGCCCGCTATTTCCGCAGTACAGCTGACGCTGATGCTGACGGTTATTATGGGCGTGTACTGGACCTTACAGCCCGCGCTGGTTCAGCCCTGGGTGCGGAAAATCACCGGTAACGACAACGTGGCCCTGGGGCATACTTCCGCCTCGGTCGCGCTACTGGGGGCGATTTTCGGCCAGATATTTGCCCGCAACAAAATCAGCTCCGAGGATATTAAAGTTCCTAAAAAGCTCGGTTTTTTGCGCGATTCCAACGTAGTGACCGCGTTAACCATGGCGCTGTTGTTCTTTATTGGCACCTTTATTCTGCAGATAAAAGGTACGCCGAAAGCCGCGGAGATCCTGGCGCAATCCGGCGATCTGAGCTTCTACATTTATGCCCTCAAACAATCGCTGATGTTTACCGGCGGCATCGCCGTGGTGCTGCTCGGCGTACGGATGTTTATTGGCGAAATGGTGCCGGCGTTTAACGGCATCGGCTCGCGGCTGGTCCCCGGCGCAAAACCGGCGCTCGACTGCCCGATACTGTTCAACTTTGCGCCAAACGCGGTGGTGCTGGGGTTTGTCGGCGCGTTTGTTGGCTCGCTGCTGTGGCTGACCCTGATAGGCCGCTATACCGGCTACGTCTTTATTCCCAGCATGATCGTGATTTTCTTTCACGCCGGGACGGCGGGGGTCTTCGGCAATATTACCGGAGGCTATAAAGGCGCGCTGCTGGCGGGGTTTATCACCTCCACCGTGGTCGCCTGGGGGCAGTATTTCTGCGTCACCGGCTTTATCGACAGCACGATCCCGGATACCGCGCTGTGGGCGGGCGACAGCGATATGTTTGTCCTCGCGCCGGTCATTCATCTTTTAACCCGCATGCTGACGTTCTGATATCGGGAGGAAGTCTATGAGTCAGGCACTGAAACAGTACTACCGCCAGATCCGCCAGAAGCTGGCTTTGCTTGAGCAGCGCCCCGATGATCTCACCCGGGCGGCGGAAACCATGACCGCAAGCATTCTGGCCCAGCGCAACATCTTTGTCTTTGGCGCCAGCCACGCAGGAATTCTGGCGGAGGAGATGAGCTATCGGGCGGGCGGCCTGGCCATTATCAATCCGCTTTTCACGCCTGCGCTGATGCTTAACGTCAGGCCATTAACCCTCACCAGCGCGGTGGAAAATGTGGAAAATCTCGGCCGGGTACTGGTGGAGCAGTCGCCGCTAAGGGCTGACGATACGCTGCTGATCCACTCGGTTTCCGGGCGGAATGCCATTACCATTGACGTCGCGCTGGCGGCGAAAGCCTGCGGCGCAAAAGTTATCGCGATTACCAGCCTGGCGACGGCGGCGCGCGTGACCTCTCGCCACTCCAGCGGCAAACTGCTGGTGGATATTGCCGATATCACCATTGATAACCACTGCGAGTATGGCGATGCGGCGGTGAGCCTGCCGGGGATGGCGCAGAAAGCCGCGCCGCTCTCTACCATCATGGGCGCGGCTATCGCCAACAGCCTGGTATTACGTATTTGCGAAATCATGTTGGAAAATGCGCGCACGCCGCCTATTCTCGCCAGCGCAAACATAGACGGTAATCAGGCGATAAATCAGGATATACTGAGCGCTTACAGGAGCCAGATACACTACCTCTGAGTTGGAGCACAAGTATGTTTGAGTCGGATGGACTCCCTCTCTATTTAAGGATAAAAGACGTTATCCTGCAGCGGATCCTCTCTTTTACCTATGACGATAAGCTCCCGGGCGAACTGCTGCTCGCCGGGGAGTTCAAGGTCGCGCGCGGCACCATTAAACAGGCGATAGATTCGCTGGCCAGTATTGGCATGGTGTACCGCGAGCAGGGTAAAGGGACGTTTATCAACCGCGATACGCTGCAGAAATACTACACCGACCTCCCGGACGTACTGACGAGCTTTGCTGAGCCCGGTGAGATAGCCGTAGAAGTACTGTCGCTGATTTCGACCATGGCCGACCGCCAGGTGGCGGAGCAAATGGGGCTGGATTTAGGCTGTCAGCTGATGCGTCTGGAACGGTTGTTAGTGCAGGGCGATCGGCCGGTTGGCCATGTGCTGACGTGGCTTAATGGCCGTATTTACAATGATCTCAGCCACGTGGACGGCAGCCGATCGCTATACAAGCAGCTGCGGGAAACGTTCGGCTACTCGCCGGCCAACGCCACGGAGCGCTATACGCCGGTGTGCTGCGATAGCCGCACGGCAGGATTGTTAAATATCAAACCGGGAGCGCCGCTGTTTCGCATTGAACGGGTGGCCCGCGATCTGGATGATGTGGTGCTTGAATACAGCGTCACGCATACCCTTGACGCCAGCCTGTCGCTGCAAATCGCCACCAGCCAGAGCAGCATGAGCCAGCAGTGGGCCTGCACCATCGAAAAAGGGCGTTAATCCGCCTCCCAGTCGAGAATATCGACTGGCAGATTTTTGCCAGCGTATCGAAGCGCGAGGAAGAGGCGAAAAACTGAATCGCAGGTTGCTCGCGCGACGCCGGCTGACGGTTAAAAGCATGCTGTTTCAGGGGATAACGCGTGCGGCTCTCAGCTGCGCGAACAGGCGGAAAAACATGTCGTCGGTGGCCTGCATGTCCGTGAAGCCCGCCCGGCGCAGTTTGCTGCCATCGCCAAACATGTCGTAGTTCCAGCTAAAGACGAAATCGGCAAACGTACCGTCGTTCAGCCGTAAAATATCCGCCTCCACCAGATCCTGCCCGGCCAGTTCGCGCCACTGCGCGCGGTAATCGACAAACAGCTGGTGAAAGGAGAGCCTGACCGGCGGCGCGGAAGGCAGTTCAAACCAGTCCGCGATGCGCGGCCACAGCTCGCACCAGCGCCAGAGGTCGCCGTTATTGACGTTGAACGCCTGATTTTCCGCCTGCGGCGAGGTGGCGGCCCACAGCGTGGCCTCCGCCAGCAATCCGCCGTCAGTATGATCGACGATACTGCGCCAGGTTTGTTCCGAGCCGGGGAAGCGCAGCGGTAAATTCTGCGCCCGACACAGCGAGGCGTAGAGCGCGATGCTCAGCGCGAGATTCATGGCGTTGCCGGGCACCGTGCTGCCGACCACGCCCGGCCTGAGCGCACTCCAGCGCCACGTTTTTCCGCGCTGGAACTGGCTGAGCCACGTGAGCTGAGCGGCATTAAATTCGGCCCCGGGTACGCCGGGATCGCTTTCTCGCGCCGGGGTTTTGAACGGACCAAGATGCGCGCCATAAACTTTATATCCCTGCATCAGGCTTACCGTGCGCAGCGGTGAGGTTTTCTCGATGTTGCTGACCAGATTGCGCAGCATGGCGACGTTCGGTTCAACCATTTCCGTCCAGTTCGCCGCGTTCAACCATGCGCTGTAAAAAATGTGGGTGATGCCGTTGAGCGATTGCAGTTTCTGCGCGCTGTCCCGCGCATCGCGTAAATCGACGTTAATAACGGGAATGTCATCCGGGTGAGGCGAGGCATGGCGGCTGAGGCCAATGACCTCCCACCGATGGCGCAACAGCGTTTTCACTAGCTGTCTGCCTACAATGCCGCTGGCGCCGGCGACCAGCGCGATCCTGGGTTGCGGTTTCTTATTCACGTTGCTTCTCCAAAGGGGGGACGGAGGCAGTGTGATATATTATTTTTTTCACGCATATCCCATGAATTCGATGGTACTTATAAGAAGAATCATTAAATGAATAATAAGCTCAACGCCATTGCCACCTTCCTGCGCGTCGTCGAAGCGGGATCTTTTTCGGCGGCGGCCCGCCAGTGCGGGATGAAACAATCCGCAGTCAGCCAGCAGATCGCGGCGCTGGAGGAGGAGCTCGGGGTGGTCTTGCTGCATCGAACGACGCGGGCGATGGCGTTGACCGAGCAGGGGGAAAGCTACCGGCGCGATATGCAGCTTTTGCTGGAAGCGATGCGCGACGCTGAAAGGCGCTTAAACCCCAGCGAGAGTCAGCGGCAAGGCAGGGTACATGTGCAGCTACCGAGCGGCCTGGGACAGATCTTTTTGCCGCACCTGCTGGCGCTGCAGAAAATGACCCCCGGACTGCATCTGACGCTTTCACTTGATGACCGCATTGCCGATCTGGTTACTGAAGGGGTGGATGTCGCGCTGCGGTTAAGCAGTGAACCGCCTCAAGGGCATGCGGCGCGCGTGCTGGCGCGTATTGAAACCGCGCTATTCGCCGCCCCGGGTTTTAAAGAACTGCATTGCGTGAGCGAATTGGCTGCCCATCCGCACGTACGTTTCAGCGGCATCGCGCAGGACGCGCCGCTGCGGCTGGTCTCGGGTGATAAAACGGTCGATGTGAAAGTCAATACCGTGTTTCGGGCTAACACCAGCGAAGCGCTGCTGCAGGCGCTGGAGTCCGGTATTGGTATCGGTGGCATGCAGTTGCCCCTCGCGGCCAACGCTTTACAATCCGCCAGGCTGGTGCCGGTCTTACCCGCCTGGCGATTACCCGATCGCTTCCTCTATGCGGTTTACCCTGACGCCCGCTTTATTCCGCAGCGGGTCAGAAGCATTATCAGCGTGATTGAGCAATTACTGCCCAAGATAACGGGGAGTCGCTAAAAACGGGGGGATCTCTTCTTGCGCGATAGGGAGTAGAGTGGCCTGTGTTGTTGCTGAAAAAGGCGTCTTTACGATGAATCCCTATGAAAAAATGTACCGCCAGCTGCTGGAAAATGGTGCCATCGCCTGGGCTGGCGAGGGTTACTTAAGGGCAAAGAAACAACAGGAGCGGGTGTTTAGCTGGCTTGATTTACAGCAGTACTTTCCCCAACCCGGAGCGCCAGTCCTTGAGCTGGGGTGCGGGAATGGCGCCATGGCAGCGCAGTACTTTGCTGAACGAGGCTATTCCGTGTGGGGGATGGATTTGTCCGCAACCGCGATCCGCTGGGCAGAAAATCGTTTTCAGCAAGCGGGGCTGGCGGCTCAATTTTTTGTCGGGGATGTCTGCCATATTCATCAGTGCCAGGATGCGACGTTTGAGCTCATTATCGATGGCAGCTGTACGCATTGCCTGATTGACGAAGCTCGCCACCTTTGCTTTGCCGAAGTCAGAAGATTGCTCAGGCCGGGAGGACGGTTTGTCGTCGGTTCGATGTGCGGAACCCCTCGCCACCCGGAAGACGTGGCCGCTTACGATCCCATTCGCCATCATTTATTGAAAGAGGGTCAACCCTGGCGTACGCTGCGACCGCTCCAGGCTCTCCTGGACGAGATCCGCGATGAACATTTTGATGTGCTTGAGGTGAACGTCAATGAGAACCCATGGTGGGATCATGCGACCGTGGTATGTTGCGTAAAATAAGCCCCGGAGAGTCGGTTTATGGCCGTTTTGAGCACCAGACGGGCGGTGTAAAAGCGGACATCAAGGTTGTCCGCAATTTCCCGCAAGTATGACGTGTTAAAACGCCATCAGGTTATGACGCCTTAGGCGACGAAAATTTTGCCGCGATCGCTTCAGCCGTGGGCTGAATACCGCCCAGACTCCACTGTTCCGGCTCATGCTCGTCAATACGCACCCAGACTGAACGCCGAAATTCAGGATCGCCTTTCCCTTCGATTTCGACAATCAGATCGGTCATGCGGCGTAAAAGTTCTTTTTTTTGCTCCGGGTTCATAATTCCTTTAATGGTTTGTACATTGACGAAGGGCATTGTATTCTCCTTAATAATCTAGGTCTAAAATTCATACTCAGGTTAGAGAGCGAAAGCGGACATGTCAAAAAATAATTCAGTAACGTACTTACTACCGGAGCTGTGCGGGCTTTCTGCGGCAGCGGAAATCCTGGGAGATCAGTGGGTTTTGTTGATTTTAAGAGAGGCTTTATACGGCGTGACCCGCTTTGAAACGATCCGCTCGCATACAAAAATGCCTAAGCAGACGTTGGCAAACCGGTTAAAGAAAATGACGGAGCTGGGTTTACTGAGCAAAACGCCCTATCAGGAAGAAGGGGCGCGCGAACGTTATGAGTATATTCTTACGCCAAAAAGCCGCAGCCTGGCGCCGATCCTGTTTTCCCTGATGGCGTGGGGGCATAAAAATATCCTGCATGATGAGCCTCATATTGCCCTGCTGGATAAAGAGAGCGGGGACTTTGTCCACAACGCCTTTGTGACGACAAAAGGCACCGTTGTTGACTCTCAGAACATCCAGATAGTGACTCTTAAGGTTAGCAACCCGTAGCGCTGGCAACAAAAGCGGCAAACGTTGTCAGCTTGAGCGGGGAGGCGTAATATACGAAACATATATAAAACGTTATGGTATGTATAAATGGGTATTGTAAAAATTTCCGACCTGCTGCACGACGATATTCGTGATGCCAGCAAGGCGATGTCGCGTTCGGTCAACGCCCAGGCGGAGTACTGGATCCGTCTGGGTATGATGAGCGAACTCTATCCCGAACTTAACCATCAGCAGATCAAGCTGATGATGCTGAAGTCCGGCTCCGACCGCTTGCTGGAGGTGATCAATGCTATCAATTCCCATTAAGACCGCGGACGAACTGGCCAGACAGCGCCGCGCTGGCGAGCTGTTGGCCTCGGTTTTCGACATGCTGGATACCTTTATTCAGCCCGGTATCTCCACCATGGCCATCAACAACCGGGTGGAGGATTTTATCGTCAACGATCTGCATTCGCGCCCGGCCAGCAAAGGGCAGTATGATTTCCCCTACGTGCTGAATACGTCGATCAACGAAGTGGTTTGTCACGGTATGCCAAAGGAGAGCGAGCATCTGAAATCCGGCATGATTGTGAACGTGGATATTACGCTGGAAAAAGAGGGGCTGATTGCCGATTCCAGCAAAATGTACCTGATTGGCGACGTTTCGCCGCTGGCCCGTCGGCTGGTGCTGAAAACCTACGAAGCGATGTGGAAAGGGATCAAGGTTGTCAGGCCGGGCGCGACGCTGGGCGATATCGGCCATGCGATTCAGACTTATGTCGAAGGCAACGGCTATAGCGTGGTCAGGGAGTACTGCGGCCACGGCGTGGGGAGAGAGATGCATGAAGATCCCCAGGTGCTGCATTACGGCATACCCGGCACCGGCGCCGAACTTAAGGAAGGGATGGTGTTTACCATTGAACCGATGGTGAATCAGGGCGATAGCCGGATTAAAACCAAAAAAGACGGCTGGACGGTGGTCACCCGCGATAAAAAACTGTCCGCGCAGTGGGAGCACACCGTCGCCGTCACCGCGGAGGGATTCGAGGTTCTGACCCTGCGTAAAGATGAAGTGATTCCAGACTAGCCCCAACAACAGGTTTCACGCACGGGCAGTGAAACCTGTCAGACCGCGACTACACGGGCATCTCTTTACGGCCCATGTAGCGCTCTTTCCATAATGCCCCGGCTACGCCGATATCCAGGAACGGGGAAGGCGGCATAAAGTTTGCCTGGCCGAGCGACTGCATGGCGGCGATCAGCGGGTTGTCCTGTCCCATCGCCAGATCGGCAAGTAGCGTCCCGGCGATGGTTTGTTTGGATACCCCGGCGCCGTTACAGCCCCCGGCTGTCCATACCTTCGGCGCAAGCTCTCCCCAGACCGGCGCGCCGTTGCGGGTGACGCTGATGGTCCCGGACCAGGTTCGCTCCAGCGTGACATCCCGTAGCTGCGGATAGGCCGTGTGGAACAGCGCCAGATGCTGGCACGCGGCGGTGGCGGTCTGCCCGGCGGTAATCACGCCGCGCAATGCCGGATCGACATGCTGGCGAACCAGGAAACGATGATCGTGGGTATAGCGTAGCGTGGCCCCGGCGATAGCATTGACCGGCGTTAACCCCCAACTTTCCATTTCTGGCAGGCGCTGACGCTGCTCCGCCGTGAGCGGGGCGGTAATGCTGGCGTAGGTCGCCATTGACGCCTGACGGCTCACGGTGGGCAAGAGTTCGCGGGAGAGGGCATTGGTCGCCAGCATGACCTGGGCGGCGCGGATTGTACCCTGCAGCGTCGTGACCCTGACGCCGCCGTTTTCCTGGCGCATAGCCAGCGCCGGGGTCTGATGGTAAACGGTGACGTTTTCCGGCAGATGACGCGCGAGGCCCGCGATCAGTTTTGCCGGGTTGACCAGAATACAGCCGGGAGTATAGATCCCTTTACTGTAGAGGCGGGTTCCCAGCTTCTGGTACAGCGCTTCGCCGTCCAGCAGGCTGTAGGGCTCCTGCATCAGCTGCAGGTTATCCACGTACTCCTGCATAATGGCTTCGCTGGACGGATCTATCTGGCAGTGGTATTTGCCGACGTTTTCCCATTCGCAGGCGATCTGGTGCTCGGTCACCGTTTCATCGAGCAGGCGGATCCCTTCCTGCAACAGGGCGCGGTAATCCTGCGCTTTTTTCAGCTCGGCGGTAGAGCTGCCGATATTGTGCGGCAGGCCGATAATAAAGCCGGAATTTCGCGCTGAGGAGCTGGTCGCGGCGCATTCAGCGTCGATGAGCACGATATTCAGCTGCGGATTGAGGCTAGCCAGCCGGCGGGCAAAGCTGACGCCGGCATAGCCGGAACCGACTATCACCCAGTCGGCCTGGATGTCGCCGCTCAGCTGCGGTTGTCTGTGATGGTCAATGTCGTTGAGCGGCCATCCCACCTGATTCTGATTGAAAGGAACTGATGCAAATCTCACGATAATTCTCCCTGTAGAAAAAAACACCTGCGCGTCAGGTGTGAATAAGCTCGCCGTTCTTCCTTTTATTGGTTTCAATATTGAGCTGGCAAGAATAGCGCCGTGGCCAGGAGAGTTTCTGCAGCAGCGTAATGCTGAATGATAATCACCTGGACAACAATTCAGCAGAATAACAAGGAACGGGCAAAATAACACCTCTTGATGTACGGGTTTAACTTTATCTTTTGCTTGCGATTTAACCTGGAGCGGTTAGTCGGTTCTATCAGCTGCCGCGATAGGGCAACAATTCATATCTTGTCGCTTCCTGTACGAAATTCTGTAGAAATTTTTGCTGTGGATCATGATCGTCCTGGCCACATATCTATAATGTAGCCTCGTCTATAAGGCGTATTTTTGACCAGGTGGTAAAAATATCGCTCCTTCTCGCTCTTCTCTATATAGAACGCCCATCCATTTCATAGGATTTTTCGTCTTTTGAACCCCCTTTTTTGCATTATGTATTAGGAATTTTCTCATGGAAAAATCCTAATGTTATTAAATTTCTGGGCATTTGTCCAAGCATCTGAAAAATAACAGTTTTTATTTTTGTGTAACTATGCGTGCGATCTTTTTAAATTATACAAATAGTTTATTTTAAATTATTAGTAATATTTTCACATACGTTGTCGTATTACCTTACACGCACGGGGTTTTATCCTGTTGGATATTTTTTTATAAAATTATTAGCTCGTAATGATCGTTTCAGCAGGTGCATATATTTGATTGTAAGATTTTTCGCGTTAGTATGAATTCGCTGTCAGGAATAAGCGTAACTCGAGAAGAAATATAGAGGTTTTTATCCCTCTATCTGCGTTCAGTCTCTTTGAGGGTTATTTTTCAGGATGGTTATCCAGTAACTTTTAATATAACGGAATGTATTATGAAAATTAGCAAAATTGCATCTGCTGTTGTTCTCACTATGGGTGTTGCCTCTTTCGCAGCTCAGGCCGATCAGGGAAGCGGCAAGGTCACCTTCTGGGGTTCGATTATTGATGCTCCATGCTCAATTAAAAATGGCTACGGCGATCAGCGTATCGAACTGGGTCAGATTTCCAATACGCATTTGGATAACGGCGGTATCTCTACTCCTCGTCCGTTCGACATTGAGCTGGAAAACTGCTCCTTCGCGAAGGATGCAAACGGCGACCCGATGTTTAACACCGTCACTGTCACCTTCAATGGCGGCAACGTTCCTAATGACATGACCATGCTGGCTATTACCGGTCAGGCTGCGGGCGCTGGCGTTCGTATCCAGGATTACTCAGGCACGATGGTGACTTTAGATAAGCCGACTGCCGGGCGCGTTCTTGGCATTGGCGACAACACTCTGAGCTTTAGCGCTTACCTGGAAAAAATCGCGTCAGTGACTAACGTCACTCCGGGTGATTTTGAGGCGGTGACTAACTTTACCCTGGCTTATCAATAAGTCTTAGCCTGTTCTCAAGTAGTTTTATTCGGGCTGCGTCTGCAGCCCGATATTCAGGAGCACAGTCATGGTAAAAATTACGCGTTGCCTGACGTTGAGTCTTTTATTGGCAATATCTTCTGGCGCTGTGGCATCCGATCAGGGCAGAGGGCTTGTCACAATGAATGGTCAAATTCAGGAATCAGCTTGCTCTATTCATACTGATGATATCTGGCAGGAAATACCCTTTGGGGTGATTTCTTATAATGACCTCGACGAGGAAGGCAAAGCGATTATTAAACCCTTCGCTGTTCGTCTGGTGAACTGTTCACTGGAAAGAAGTCATGGCGATTTATGGCAAAGCGTGAACATCACTTTTAGTGGGGAAACGGAGGTATTTCGTCGCGATATATTTAAAGTTTATGGCAATGCTCAGGGGCTTGGGCTACGTATTCACAGCCAGATCGGCGATGTGGCGCAAGACGGCATTCCGATGCCAGCCGTCATGTTACAAAATGACAATAATGAATTGCGTTATTTATTATCGCTGGTGCGCGGCGGAAAATCGTTGTCGGAAGGTGACTGGTACGGAATTATTCGCTTTATGGTAACTTATCAGTAAGTTAAAGCGTTATTAAATGGCTGGGAATCTTTATTCCTCCTCATCCATTTTTCCCGTAATAGATACTTTCCCACTGGTGAATTCTGGTAGGCAATAAATGGATTTAAAAAAATGAAAAAAAGCAGACCACCAGCTTATTACCTGCGGCGTCTGGGTATTTACATTGCTATTGCCATTTTTGGTTCTACATCACCCGTTGTGGCGGTAGAATTTAATGTGGATATTCTGGATTCTGAGGACCGCGAGAATATTGATTTATCCCGCTTTTCTCGGGCCGGATATATTATGCCCGGGACCTACACGCTGAGTATGCGACTTAACGATCGCGGGATTTCCGATCAGGATATTACTTTCGTTGAAAGAACACGCGAGGATCAACTGGTTGTCGAAGCCTGCCTGACGCCTGAACAAGTCGATTTACTTGGGCTGCGTGAAGACGCGCTCAAAATGATTCAGTGGCTTGACGGCGGTCGTTGCGCCGATTTCAGCGCGCTTGAAGGTATTGTCTTACGCGGCGACCTGTCCGAATCCTCCTTGCAGGTTGCCATGCCTCAGGCATGGCTGGAGTACCAGGATGCTTCCTGGCTGCCTGTTTCCCGCTGGGAAGAGGGTATTCCTGGCCTGCTGTTTGATTACAACCTCAACACTAACGTCACCTTCCCACGGCGGGGGAATCAGAGCCAGAGTGCCAGCGTCAGCGGCACCACCGGGGTGAACCTGGGTCCATGGCGCTTAAGAGGGGATTATCAGGGAAGTTATTACAACACCACTGGACGGCCGAACAGTACCAACCGTGACTTTGACTGGAGCCGATTCTACGCCTATCGCGCGCTGCCTGGCATTATGTCAAAGCTTACCGTTGGTGAAGATTATCTCACTTCCGATCTTTTTGATTCGTGGCGCTACACCGGGTTATCGCTGGTCAGCGATGAAAGCCAGCTGCCGCCGAAACTGCGCGGTTATGCCCCTGAAGTTTCGGGTATCGCGCGGACGAACGCGAAGGTTACGGTCACCCAGCAAGGGCGAGTGATCTATGAAAGTACCGTTGCGGCGGGGCCGTTCCGTATTCAGGAACTGAGCAGCGCCCTGACCGGCAGGCTGGATGTGCGGGTTGAAGAACAGGATGGCTCGGTGCAGACCTTTGCCGTGGATACGGCTCAGGTTCCTTATCTGACGCGTCCCGGCCAGCTTCGTTACAAGCTGACCACCGGTCGGCCAAGGGACTATCGCCACAGTACACAGGGACCTTATTTTGCGACCGGTGAGCTCTCCTGGGGCCTGACGAATGCCTGGTCGGTGTATGGCGGCGGTATTTTCTCGCAGGACTACAACAGCGTGGCACTCGGGGCAGGTCGTGATATGAGCGTCTACGGCACCTTGTCCGCTGACGTTACCCATGCCAGCGCCCGCTTCCCGGGCGATAAAAACCGTCACGGAAGATCCTGGCGGCTCAGCTATTCCAAACGCTTTGATGAACTCAGTAGTGAAGTCACGTTTGCCGGCTACCGCTTCTCCGAGCGCAACTATCTCACCATGGGTGAGTATTTAGATATTCGCTACCGGGAAGGTTATATCGGTAACAGTAAAGAGCTGTATACCCTCCAGGCGACCAAGAATTTCGAGGACCTGCGCCTCTCCACCAGTATTAACTGGTCGCATCAGACTTACTGGAACCGCCCGGCGACCGATCGCTACAGCGTTTCTCTTAACAAGTATTTTGATCTGGGCGACTGGAGACATCTTTCGTTATCGCTCAACGCGGCGCGCAGCGAGTTTAACGGACGTAAGGACGACACGGCCTATATTTCGCTCACCATGCCATTTGGTTCAGGCACGGTAGGGTACAACGGAAGCATTAACCGCGACCGCTATACGCAAAACGCCAGCTGGAGCGATCGTCTGGAAAATAATGATTATTACCGCATTAACGCCGGTAACAGCATAGGCGGCGGGCAGGGAACGCGCAGTCAGATGAGCGGCTATTACTCGCACCCTGGCAGTATGGCCGATGTTACTACCAACTTTAACTGGGCACAAAGCCAGTATACCTCTTTTGGTATCTCAGCCAGCGGCGGTATGACCGCAACGGCTGAAGGCGTGGCGCTGCACTCAGGCGGGGTACAGGGGGGGACCCGGCTGATGGTCAGCACCGATGGGGTGAGCGGAGTGCCTGTGGGGTATCAGAGTTACACCAACGCCTTTGGTATCGCGGTGATCCCTGGCGTGCCGAACTATTTCCGCACCAGTGCCGAAATTGACGTTAACCGCTTACCAGACGACGTTGAGACTTCAGGCTCGCCAATTGCTGAGCTGGCGCTTACCGAAGGCGCCATCGGGTTCCGCCGTTTCGATGTGTTAAAGGGCGCGAAAGTCGTCGCCATCCTCAGCCAGGAAGATGGTCGTCATCCGCCGTTTGGCGCGACGGTGCATAACGCCAAAGAGCGCGAGCTGGGAATGGTCAGCGATGGCGGACTGGCCTGGTTGACCGGCGTGAATCCGGATGAGCATTTAACCGTGCACTGGGGCGGTTCCGCCCGGTGTGAAGTCGTACTGCCGCGAGTCCTCCCTGCACAGCAGCTGTTACTGCCATGCAAACCGATATCTCGCGGCTGAGAAAGTGGATGGTGAAGGAATGAAAGTAAATAAAACGACGATGGCTATTCTGCTGGGAACGCTGACGTCAGGTCTGCTGAATGATGCACAGGCGGCGATCGCCCTGGACAGAACGCGGGCGATTTTTCCCGGTTCGCAGAAGAGCATTTCCCTGAACATTACTAACGACAGCACGTCAATGCCTTACCTGGCCCAGGGATGGATTGAAGATGAGCAGGGGAAAAAAATAAGCGGTCCGTTGGTCGTGGTCCCCCCGCTCCAGCGGCTCGAGGCAAAGGGAAAAAGCGTTTTGCGCATTAATGCAATGCCGGACGCGGCGTTATTGCCTCAGGACAGAGAGAGCCTTTTTTATTTCAACGTGCGTGAAGTACCGCCTAAGAGCGACCGACCTAATGTGATGCAGCTGGCGCTGCACACCAAAATAAAGTTGTTTTACCGGCCAAAAGCCATCCTGCCGGAGAAGTATAGCCGTTGGGATAACCAACTGGTGCTGCAGAAGGTGAACGGCGGATATCGGGTGGAGAATCCGACGCCGTATTACATGACGGTGATTGGCATTACCCCCGCGCCGAACATGGCCGTGGCGAAGGGGTTTCAGTCGGTCATGGTCGCGCCAAAATCGACGGCGATGGTGAGCAGTTCGCACTTTACGACGCCGCACGTCACCACGATTAACGACTTCGGCGGTAAACCCACTTTGCCGTTTAGTTGCAACGGTAATGTCTGCCGTGCGACAGCCAAACCCGCATCCTGATGGAAGCGGGTGTTGGACACAGGAGATGCCTGATGAAACATGGATTCGGTCGTACCACCTTGATTCTGTGGCTATTAACAGCCGGGGTCGTTTCTGTGGCTAGCGCCGCAAACTGGGACACCGACGGCCTCAACGGTGGGATTCGCGCCACGGGCACGCTGGTTGCGTCTCCGTGTGTACTGCTGCCGGAATCGGCGGAACAAGAGATCGATTTGGGCAGTACCGTCGCCTGGGGACTGGATCAGCCAGGTTCGGTTACGACGCCGGTGGCGATATATATCAAATTAGATCGCTGCCCCGGCGAGTATCAGTTTATGCGAGACCATCAGTTGATGCGGGGTTCGCTGATGCTTAACGGGCAATCCGCCGTAAGAATGACGATTTACGGGGAAACAGAACCTACGGATAGTCGGTTCTTCAGGGTTCATGGAGGCGTGAAAGGGGTGGCGCTGCGATTGAGCGACCCGCGGGGCGAGCTTCTGCGTCCTGGTATGTCAAGCCGGCCGCAGATCCTGACTCCCGGGCGCAACGATCTGGTGTTTCAGGCGCAGCTGTGGCGTCTTCCTGCGCCGCTGTTGGCCAATGAATGGCGCAGCGTAGTGAATGTCGGCCTGGAGTACGAATAATGAAAAGACACATAGCGCGAGCGCTAAGCCTGATGGTTTTTCCCATGCTGCTGCTGGTCAGTGTACCGGCCACGCATGCTGATACGGATGTTTACTTCACCGGTAATCTGGTGGCTGACCCGTGTGAACTGCACGTGGATTCAGAAGATCAGATCGTTGATTTTCGCAACATACCGTCGAAAACGTTTATCAAATATCACCTGAGTGAACGCGAGCGTTTCTCGATCATGCTCATCAACTGCGACCTGTCTTTGGGAAGCACGGTAAAGGTCACGTTCATGGGCACAGAAGATGTCGATCAGCCAGGACTTTTCGCGGTTACCGGGACAGCGGGCGGGATCGCTATCGCCGTTGAAGACGCGGATGGTACGCCGGTATTACCTAATACCGCCATGCGTCCGGCAACCTTGACGGCGGGTGACACCAATTTAAATTTCCAGGCTTTTGTTTCCGCGCCGGTCCATAGCCGGGTGCGCGAAGGGGATTTCGAATGCGTGACAACATTTTTGCTTGAGTACGACTAGAGGTAGCTCGTTATGAAGAAAACACTCGTTTTTGCCACGGTTGCAGTGTTATCGGCGAGTTCTTTGTTACCCGCTGAGGCGGCATTAACGGTTAGCCGTTCACGGGTGATCGTTAATGAAGGAGACAAAAGCGTCAGTATGAGCGTGACGAATCGGAATACTCAGGAACCCTATCTGGCGCAGACCTGGATAGAAGATGAAACAGAGGCTAAAGTCACGAGCCCATTGATGGTATTGCCGCCGGTGCAGCGCATTGAAGCCGGTTCCAAAAGCGCGGTGCGGGTTCAGGTTCTACCGGATATCGGCAAGCTGCCGAAAGACAGGGAGAGCGTGTTCTGGTTCAACCTGCGTGAAATTCCGCCGCGCAGCGATAAGCCAAACGTGTTAACGCTGGCGCTGCAGACCCGGCTGAAAATTTTCTGGCGTCCGGCCTCCATAAAGGTTGATGCGAAATACGATTCCTTTCCCGGCATTCAGAACGTGACGCTGGCTAAAAATGGCAATCGCTACACGCTGAATAACCCGACGCCGTACCATCTGACGTTTGTTGAAGGTCGTAGCAGCGTGAAGGGAAAGGGCAAGGAAGGATTTGAACCGATAATGGTGGCGCCAAAGGCCCAGACGGCGCTGAACGTGGGCGCAGCTGACCTGGGCGCAACGCCAGTTCTGGTTTTTGTGAATGATTACGGTAGCTTACGTTTGCTGCCATTCCAGTGTACCGGTTCCGCCTGTAAGGCGCAGCCGGTTATCACGCCTGAAAGCTGACGGGAGGCAGAAAGTGAAAACATGGAAATTAGGGCGCCTTGCCGTTCTTTGCTGCCTGATAGCCGCATCACCTTATAGCCTTGCAGCAGACGGTGGAACAACCACGTTGACTATCACCGGCAATATTGTCGAACCTGAATGTGAAATCAATGACAATCAACAGATTGTGGTCAATTTTGGTGAAGTACTGACCACCCGAATTGATGGTGCGAACTACGAAACGCCGATTGTCTATACGCTGAAATGCACAAACCTGCTTCGTAATACGTTAAAAATTAATCTCAAAGGTAACGGCGCGTCATTTAACGGCCAGCTGTTTACCACAGATGTAACGGGCCTTGGGATAAAAGTGTACGACGCGAGTAAAACGACTATCGCTCCCAATAGCGGAGTGCTGAGTTTTACCTATGCCGAAAATAAACCTCCGGCTCTGTATGCGGTTCCGGTCATGCAGACCAACGCCTCGCTACCAGACGGGGCATTTAACGGTTCAGCGACTATGGTGTTTAGCTATCAATGAGGATTATCTAATGCGTCAGCTAACAACAGCCGCGCTTTTACTCAACATCCTTTTCGTTGGCGTTAGTCCGGCGATGGCCGCCAATGAAGCCGACGTCATCTTTAAAGGGATGCTGGTCAATCCGCCGCCGTGCTCGATAGACAACGATAAAACCATTCACGTGCCGTTTGGCGATCGTCTGTCGATCAAAAAGGTCAGTGATGGCGTTTATCGTCAGGATGTGCCGTACAACCTGGTATGCGACAGCACTGCCGGTAGAGACTGGAAACTGATGCTTAGCGTTCGGGGAACCCTGGCGACATTTGATACAACCGATCGCGCGACGGTTGCCACATCGATGGGCAATATCGGCAATCTTGGGGTGAAGATCTTTCGTGACGGTCAGCCTTTTCAGTTTGATTCGCCGATAGAAATCAGCCTTTCGGCGATACCCAAAATCGAAGCATTGCTGGTGCAAAGGCCGAATATTGAGTTGGCTGAAGGGCCGTTCGAGGCGACGGTGACCTTGAAGGCGGAATATTTGTAACGGAGTCCCGTGGTCGGAATACTATTTAACGCGGTAGGGTGCTTATGGAAAAGAGAAACTTAAAAAGATTGATACTGACGGCGGGGATCGTACTGGGCAATGCTCTGCTATGGTCTGAAACTGCTTCGGCGGCGGATTGTAATGCCTTTGGTAATCAGGGGGGAGGATGCCCGACGGTACAGTCTCTCACGGCAAACGGGGGTTCCGTCGCGGTCAACTGGGCTACAGATTTAAATGCGCAGACTTTCGCCTCGATAGAAGCTACCAGGGCCGCAACCTGGGGGCTATATATGATTTATGGTTGGACAACGTCAATGAACGGTCACTGGTTTGGCGGGGGAACCAGGCAACCAATTATGACCGTAAGCAATACCGATCCTGTGCGTAAATCTGATGGCAGCACTACAACAGATTATTGTACTGATAATCCGTTTTATTGTACGCATCAGATGATGGCCGCGCGCTTCTATCAGAAATATGGTTTCTCCGGTACCGCCAGCGTCGCGTTGCCCTCATCGTACCCTGCTCACGCACCGCCGTGCCTGATTTTTGGAGCAATAAACCCGGGGACCGGTGATTTCTACACCGTTTATGCTCCTGGATTAGCGGAACCTTGTCAGCCAGGATTCCCTGGGACCGTTGATCCTGAACCCGATCCGGAGTGGTGTGGCATGAGCACCGGCGCGCTGAATTTTGAATTTGGTGATATGGCGCCAGCCGCGGTCTCGGGGCAGTCGATGACCAAAAGCGCGGTGATGGCCTGTAGCGATGCGGGTGTGACTTATAATTTATATTTGAGTAATGTGACTACCACCGGAAGAAATAAAGTTGATTTGGGTCGCGGCGTCACCGCGACGGTGAGTGCGAATAATCAGGCGTTACAAACCAATAGAGTCTCTACGGGTGCAACAAATACATTAAATATTACCGTAACCCTCGATGGTACGCCGACCAGTACGGGGGCTATTAGCGGGACCGGAATATTAGCGGTAAATTATTTGTAATAACTAAAAGCGTGCCGTTGATTTATTTTTCAGCGAATTGAACGGCATCTTTATCATCATCGCCATCTTCATTGGGAACTATTTTTACTGTTCTGGTAATGAGAGTGCGCGATGGGAAATATTTCTGGAGTTAATAATATGATGATTAAATCAGGCGTTGTCGCAGTTATTTTTGCAGGTTTTTTTTTAACCGGTTGTGTGCCTAAAAAAGCACCGTCGTTAGTGACTTCCTCTGGGGAAGCGGTTGCCCCCCCGACAAATCCGGAGGGGGAGGTCGATATGGTTCAATGCGAAAAGGAATTAAGTGCGCTCGGTACCGTTAATCAACTCAGATATACCGAATTAAAAGCTCGCTTTGAGCGAGTTATGCACGGCGCTTCGGGATATACCAGCGTTCGTAACGCAATAAATCCAGAAACGCGTCATGCCATTGATGCTTTATATAAGTTCCAGGCGGTAAAACTATGTTCAGAGATCCGTGGAGAAATGCTAAATAGTCTGGCAGTCAAACCAACAGGGGATAAAATCGAATGAGTCATCGAGCAGGGAATGCAATCGTCTTCATTCTCGGTGTCACGATGATTCCATGCGTTCAGGCCGATGTTTTAAACTATGCCAGGGATTGGACCCAGCGCGAAGAAGTCAATAAAAGCAGCGTGCAATCGCAGGAAGAGAGACGTCCTGCGCCGCGGGAAAAATCAAAGACGCCGCCAAAAGCGTCTGCTAAAGAAAAGATTAACGCCAGGCCGTCCGTCGCGGTGAAAGCCACAACGGCGCCGGCAAAAATAAAAGAGAGAGATGAAAAATCTGCGAAAACTCCTGATATTCCGCCTTCTGGTGTTATCAAATATCCGGAGGTGAGGAGGGAGCAAAAAACAATAAACAAGAACGAAATAGACGTTTATCTTCCTGATTCTCGTATTTTAGGTCGCTGGCTGAAATCGGTTATTCAACATATTTCCGCCACGCCTTCAGAGCGAATGATAAAAGAGCTATATCTGAAACAGAAAGACGAAATAAAAAGCATGCGCGATAAGTTAGCCCAGCGTGAGGGTGAAAATGTTATTTTAAAAAATAACGACAAAGAACGTCATTTAATTATGTCAAAGCTCGGCAAACTGGAGGCGGAGAATGGGCAGTGGAAGCGTTTGACGCAGGAAATGCAAAAAAATCTGAAGCTGGCAAAGTATCCACCACTCCCTACAAGTGAACAAGATTTAGCGGATTTTGCCGCCGGTATGGCGATGGGTGTTGATATTGTTGAACTGCTTGAACAGCGAAATGAACAAGGTGTTCAGATTGATCGTAAATTATTTCTGGCGGGGATAACGGAAACGCTACGCGGAGAACGCCGCCTGTCTCAGGAGGCGTTTGAACAACATCTTGCCAGGGCTAATCAGCGCGTCAGCGATGCTATAAAGAAAACCATGAAAAACAGGGAGGTACGCGACAAGGAATGGTTACATAACTTTATTAAACAGGAAAATACATTAGCCGCCGGTAACGAAGCCTGGTTCCGGGTCATCCATACCGGTAACGAGGTATTACCCGACAATGAGTCGGCAACCGAATTAACGCTTTCGTTTATACGTCGTCTGACTGACGGAACCTTGATTGCAGACTCCGATCTTTCTGGTCTGGTACTGCAAGAAAAAATTAGCGAGCTGCCGACCTGGCTGCGGGTGGTTGCAAAAAAAATACGCTTGAATGGTGAAGCCGAATTAGCGGTGAAAGTAAATGAATACGGCGACCCGGCAGAACGGGGAAACTATGTCGAGCATTGGAAAGTTCGAGTGGTTAAACAACGTACAATGTAAATGTAAAGGTTAAATATTTACTTTTCTTTTAATATATAATTCGTGTACTCGAGAGTCTTTGTACTAATTCAATTGTATAATTAACTTAAGCTCATATATGTAAACAGGACGAGCTGAATCAAACCGGAAGGAGGTTCATTATGGTACCTACTGCTAAACCACTACACTTGCCAGTGCATATAGCAACTGAGAATAATTATTTTTCCATGGGGCTTATATTCCTGTTGAAAGAGTTGTTTGAAGAGGAGTATCAGGGCGGAGTGATTATCTCTAAGACTAGCGAGCCTATGGCCGCGGATCTGATCGTGAAATTCCACACGCCGGGTGAAAAAGTGTTTGATTGGGTGGGGTGTCATGAGTTCCGTACACACAATGAATATAAGTTCAAAATGTTAGGTAAAAAATGGTTAAGCGTATATCCGCGTAGCGAACATTACGATCGGAATATTAACTGTCCGGTCATCAATGCCGTTATTACCATGAGAAACTCCGTGGCCACTATTCGCAGAAAATTGTTTACTTTATTTTTCGCTGACTCGATGAGCGGCCCTCCGGATCTGCGTAAGCCAAACTGCTCTAAATGCCCAGGGCCTTACCAACTGGCATGGCGAGAACAGTTGATGCTAGGGTATTTAAGTCAAGGCTTGGGGCATTATGAGATTTCGCAAAAAATGGGTTGTTCTATAAAAGCATTGAGCAGCTATCGCCGTTCTATTATGCGTAAAATCAATATAAAAAGGTATAGCGACTTCGTACTGTGGTTAGGCTCTCAGGCTGTTTCAAAAAAATACGCTGAAATTGTCCAGCATCATGTTCCGGAATATGCTGACGATCGGCTTATCTGGAAAACAAAACTTTCTCCTGAAGGCGGTGATGAATCAGATGATAAGTACCGTACGTTGCAAAGCATGAAACGCCTGACGACCAGTCGTTTACATTTAAAACAATCCGAAAGTGAAATCTGGCTGACGACACGAGAGATCGCCAACGAAATGGATATTAGTATTTACAGCATGCGCTATTTATTATGCCAGATGGAAAACTCCGGAGCCGTAATAAGCATTAAAACCGGGAGCGGGAGAAGTAATACGCTACGCTGGAAATTAGCAAGTTAAGCACAGGACAACTATACAATACGCTGTCTCGTTTGAATAAGAATATCGTTAACTCATTTTTTCATAAATGATTAAATATACTAATGCTATTATTGCGCCTTATCAGAAAAAACGGCGCGCAGTGGTGTTGAGGTTATAAAGAAGAACGTCTCATTCAGGAGGCGGGTGCTCAGGCTCTATCTCTTATCAATTTAACGCTTTATTTATCATCAGAAATACGCCAGCCGGCGGGGAGGTCCCTGGCCGGTAACCAACGCCATGCCCCCTCACGAGCGGATCCGCATGGCAAAAAAATCGGTCAGTGAGTCAGCGCGCTAAGCCGCGGCTGGCAGGTCCCGCAACCCGGAACGGTGGGCTGGGGATAGAGGGCAAAAATATAACGACACAATACCATGCGCCAGAACATCAGCATGCCGAGCGCGGAAATGGCCCGCGGTATAAATCCGCCGATCGATGACGGCGTAACGTTTAGCAGAAAATGGTGCCGTAAACGCCCGGCTGAATAACAGAGTCAATGGTGCACTCCGGGGCATCTTCGATTTCGGAGTTGAAGAGACATAAAAACACCCGGAACAGGCGGTTTGATGAAGGTCCGCGCGTCTCTCGCGCAGCGGCGCCAGCTTTTTGCTCCCGCAGCGGACAGAGACAAACAGCGCCACGCCGATAAAAAAAACATACTGTAACGCCCACAAGAGCCAGCCGATCTCCTGGGAGCGAGACCGAACCTGTTCTTTTTTTGCCTGGATGTGCGGAACCCGAGAAGCGTCGGCGCTCGCAATGCCCGACTGCCCAAGAAACGGTAGTTTACTTTTGCCCATATTTTCCCCTCGCGCGGTGGCTAAGAAATATTTACAACATCATTGACTTGCTTGTGATACATAAACAGTGTTGATGATTCGTAGTGTAAAAATCTCGGCGGGGGGATCGCTATTGTGGTTAACCACATACCCGTCTAATAGTTGATTCAGATCAATATAGTGAAAGGGATGGTTGAGTGGGAGCGAAAACGATGGGGCATTTGGCGCTACTGATCTCTACATTACTGCTGATCTGTCCGGCACGGGCGGACTCATGGTATATCGGTCTGCTGTCGATTCGCGGCGATGCCATTGCTCGCAGCAGTTGGCAGCCGCTGGAATCATTTCTGAATCAGCAGATGCCGGATCAGCAGTTCCATATTCGTCCGCTGGATCTGCATGAGATGCAGGAAGCGGTCAAGAACGGTAGCGTGCAGTTTGTCGTGACCCACCCCGGGCAGTTTGTTCAACTAAATACTCATTTCCCCTTACGCTGGCTGGCCTCATTGCGCGCTTCTCATGGCGTGAAGAACATAATAGGAAGCGTCATCCTCGCCCGTCGCGACGGCGAAATTAAGACGCCTATGGATTTGATCGGGAAAACGGTTGGCGCCATCGATCCCCTTGCTTTTGGCGGCTACCTGTTGGGATACAAAGCGCTGAGCGATGCCGGATTGCGGCCAGAAAGCGATCTCCATCTGCGCTTCACCGGATTTCCTGCCGATGCGCTTATTTATCTGCTGCGCGAAAATGCCGTGCAGGCAGCCATTGTTCCGGCGTGTCTGCTGGAAATGATGGATGAAGAGGGGCTGATTGATAAAGTTGATTTTGTCGCGCTGATAACACGCCCGGAATCCGCACCTTGCGTAACCAGTACCCGGCTTTACAGAGACTGGTCTTTTGCCGCGCTGCCCACCGTAAGCGACGAGGTGGCCGATCGCGTGACCCGCGTGTTGCTTAATGCGCCTGATAATGCGGTTTTTCGTTGGGGCGCGCCTGCCTCAACCAGCCAGGCCGAAGCGCTCATGCGCGAACTGAAACAGCATCCTCAGCAGCGACTGTTATGGATGGATGTCAGGAACTGGTTTGTTCAGAATCGCCTGCTGGTGGCGGGAGCCGGGCTGATATTGATACTACTGATACTCAATTATATCTGGGTGATGCTGCTGGTGCGACGGCGCGGCAGGCAGCTTGAACGCAGCGCCATCCGGCTGCGCGAGCAGGAGCAGGCCCTTGAAACGGCCCGTCAAATAAGCGTACTCGGCGAAATGACTTCAGGTTTCGCACATGAGTTAAATCAGCCGCTGTCGGCTATCCGGCACTATGCTCAGGGCTGTTCGATCCGCTTGCAGAAGCAGGATCCGCAGCACCCTTTACTGTCGGCGCTGGAGAACATTGATCTTCAGGCGCAGCGCGGGGCGGAGACGCTGCGTAATCTGCGGCTTTGGGTGAGCCAGGCGCAAGGAGAATCCGTTACGGCCGAAAAGTGGGAGAGCGTTCGCATTGTTCAGGCGATTGATAATGTTTGGCAGTGGCTGCACGTGCCGCGACAGTTTCCCGGACTTCGGATGATAAGCAACATAGACCACGCCCTGACCATCGTCTTACCGCCTGTTCTGCTTGAGCAGGTGCTGGCGAATCTGATCCTCAATGCGGCGCAGGCCGGAGCGAAGATGCTGTGGATTGATGCCGTTCGCGATGCCGGAAGCGTGAGGATCGTCCTGCAGGATAACGGCGGCGGTATCGATGACGCGCAGCTAGCGCAGGCATTCCAGCCGTTTAAGAGCAGCCGGCAAGAGGGAATGGGGCTGGGGCTGGTTATCTGTCAGCGGCTGGTGCGTTATGGCCGGGGAGAGATCGGCATAAGGAATCAAACGGCGCCCGATGGACGGCCCGGCGCGGTAGTGGTACTGGCATTCACGCATCAAGAAGAGCGGAGCGACAATGGCGATAATTCATCTCTTAGATGACGATCCGGCAGTGACCCGGGCATGCGCTTTTTTACTGGAGAGCCTGGGCTATGAGGCGGTGTGCTGGGAAGAGGGGGAACGGTTCCTTGCGCAGGCCGATCTGTATCAGGTCGGTGTTGTGCTGCTGGACATGCGGATGCCGGTGCTGGACGGCCAGGCGGTTCACGAGGCGCTGCGTCAGCGCGGTAGTACCCTGGCGGTGGTGTTTCTGACCGGGCATGGCGACGTGCCGATGGCGGTAGAGGAGATGAAACGCGGTGCGGTGGATTTTCTGCAAAAGCCGGTTTCGCTAAAACCGCTGCAGGCGGCGCTGGAACATGGGCTCACGGTCTCCGGCGAGCGCTTTGCACAGAAAAAAGTCGTCGATTGCTATCAGCAACTTACCCCCAAAGAGAGAGAACTTGCGCTGCTGGTGATGAAAGGGCTCATGAATCGGGAGATTGCGCAGGCGATGAGTATTGCCGTACGCACGGTGGAGGTTCATCGGGCGAGGGTGATGGAGAAAATGCAGGCGGGGAGCATGGCGGAGTTAGTCAGCAAATTACAGCGGGTTACCCGGTGATGGGTTCTCAACATGGCGGTATGGCCGCCGGCACCTACACCGCAGCGGCGTCTATCACAACACAATAAATGGTAGGGAAGAGGGAGGAGTATGTAATTGCAAACGATATTCATTTTCATTATTGTTTGCATTCCGTAAACTACTGTAAAGAAAAATTACATGTCTATCGCATCCCTGAAGAAAGCCGTGCGCGGCGCGCTGGTCATTTCGTTTTCTCTGCATGCGCTTTCTGCGTCGGCAAAAGATTTCAGCGAGCGGGAATTCCGCTCTCAGCCTCTTGGCCATGGCGTTTATGAACTGGCCTATGATCGCGGTCAGAAGGCGATGTATGCCGCCTCCGCGCCCTCATTTGATAAAGATAAAACGGCGGGCGTCGTGTTTCGACTTGCGGCCGACTCTCTGCGGATTGATGAGAAAATCGCCACCGAACGCCGCGCCTTTGCGCTCTCTCTGGATGAAGAAAACCATATCCTGTATTTGGGCAATGCGCTGGATGGTTCGCTGACGCTGCTGGATACGCAGACCAATAGGGTGATTAAAACGCTTCAGCTCAGCGATGATTCAGATCCTGAGAAACAGGCCCACGTCCGCGAAGTGGTGCTGGATAAGCTAAACCGGCGTCTGTATGTGTCAGGGATCGGGCGCAAGGGCCAGGGCCTGCTTTGGGTGGTCGATACCCGCAAGCAGCAGCTAATTGATACGTTGAAGAACATCGACCCGGTAGGGTTTGCCGTTGCTACCGCGGGTGAGAAGGTTTATGCGGTGACCGGCAACGGGGAGTTGGTTACCCTCGATGGCAAAACGTCGAAACTGCTTTCCCGGGTGAAGGTCGACCCGGCTGAATCTGAGCACTATTTCCTCAATATCGCCCTGAACAGCGCCGCCGGAGTCGGATATATCGCCGATACCAATACCCGCGATGTGCTGGTGGTGCGGCTGGACTCCGGCAAGCTGGTCGATCGTATCGCTTCGCCAAACTCCATCGCCGTGCTCTATCACGCCGGGCGCGATGAAATCTATGTGACCCATCGTAACGATCGCTCGATAAGCATCATCGACGCGAAAACCAACCATCTCAAACACACCATCAAAACGGCGGCCATGCCCAACAGCCTGGTGCTTTCAGCGGATGGCGGAACGCTCTATGCCAGCGTCAAACAGGACGAAAAAAGCGACCAGGCTGACTACGTTCTCAAGATTGATCTAACTAAATTCTAAGGATTTTTTTGTGACGATAAAAACACGCCTGGACGTGGCGATGGCGCTCGTCTTGAATCTACCCGCGGCAGCCTTCGCCGCAGAAAGCGCTTCGGTAAACGAAGAGCAGATGGTCGTCACCGCCAGCGGGTTCAGCCAGGAGCGACGCGAGGCGCCGGCGACGATCTCGGTGCTCGATGAGAAGGCGCTGAATACCCGCTCAAACCAGAACATATCCGAAGCGTTGCGCGAGATGCCGGGCGTGCTGGTGGGCAACGGTCACGGCAGCCTGGCGACCGGCGATGTTCAGATGCGCGGCATGGATTCGACCTATACCTCGTATATGGTGAACGGCATCAAGCAATCTACCCGCGAATCTCGTCCCTACGGGCATCATATTGGGACGGAAGCGGCGTTTATGCCGCCGCTGGCCGCTATTGAACGGATTGAGGTCATTCGCGGGCCGATGTCCTCGTTGTACGGCTCTGACGCTATTGGCGGCGTGGTCAACGTCATCACCAAAAAGGCGTATAACCTCGACGCATGGACGGGGGTGCTGGAGGATAATTACTTCCTGCAGGAGAAAAGCGAATACGGCAACACCAACCAGACTAACGCGTTCTTTATGGGGCCGGTAGTGCCGGGTAAACTCGGGGTCAGCGTGGGCGCGGATTATCTTGATCGTCGCGATGATGACAGCCCCACGAAAGAACGTTTTGTTAAACATCAGTCCGGAAATCTGGATGCCACGATTTCTCTGTCGCCAACCGATACCCAGCTCTGGGATCTGAACGCCACCAAAGGCAATCAGGAGAAAACCCATAACGACAAAGAGTGGTACTGGGGTTTTGACCGCGATGCGGCCTCGCTGTCACAACATGCGTGGTATGGTGATGACCTGCTGGAGGTGAAGAACTTTATCAGCTACGAAAAGGCCCGCACGGAATATCGCGTGCCCGGCATGGACCCGCAGTTTATTAAGCAGAATAATTTTGAGGCCAATAGCGCGAACACCTTTACGCTGGCCGATCACAAGCTGACGTTAGGCGTCAACTTTACGCGCAACGAACTGAATGACACCTTCGGTATCGCGGACAAACAGGCGCCCGGCGTCACCCCGGTCAGTAAGATTACCCGCCACGGCTGGGCGGTATTCGCGGAAGACGCGTGGATGATCGTCCCGGACTTTACCCTGACGACCTCGGCGCGCCTCGATCATGATAGCTATTTCGGTTATCACGTTACGCCTAAGCTGTACGGTAACTGGGCCATTGATGAAACCTGGGCGCTGAAAGGGGGCGTGTCCGCCGGCTATAAAAAACCGGATTTACGCCAGAATAATGCCGGTTTTACCAGCGTCTACGGGGCTTATCCTTATTCTGAAATCGGTATTGGCAACGACGATCTCAAGCCGGAACAAAGCATCAATACCGAGTTGGGCGTGTACTGGCAGCGGGATGCCCTGGCGCTCGACGCCACCCTTTTTTACACCAAATTTAAAGATAAAATCAGCGACCATACCATCTGTACCTCATCGGCTACCCAGAAGTGCCAATACAACGGCTATACCGCCGATAGCGTGTCGCAATATATTAACGTTGGTGATGCGCAGATCTACGGTGTGGAGCTGAACGGCGACTGGCAGGTGACCGCAGCGCTGAAGGCGAACGCCAACTATACCTACACCCACAGCGAACAGAAAAGCGGCGAGTATAAAGGCTATGCGCTAAACGATTTCCCCAGCAGTATGGCCAACGTTTCGCTGACGTGGAACACCACTTCCGATCTGGAACTATGGACCAGGGCCAGCTGGCGCAGCAGATCGCCGGATATCGGCAAGTCCAGCGCAACGGACGCCTACGCGCTAGTGGATTTAGGCGCGCGTTACCACCTGACTAAGCGCGTCACCCTGATGAGCGGGATCTACAATCTGTTTGATGTAAATCCGGTTTACACCACCGTCTACCGGCAGACGGCGATGCTGGAAGGGCGGCGCTATAATTTCGGCGGGCGCATTGAGTTCTGACAATGAAGCAGGGGCCGAATGGCCTCTGCGAAAGGATCCCACAAAGATCTGTCAGGGCCTGAAGTCCAGAACGACATGACTGAATGTTTGATAGGTTTTTTCGTCTGGCGCAGGCGGGATTGTGGCTTGTCTCAGCGCGGACATCACCTCCGCGCATAGCGCCGGATCGCCGTTCTCGACCGTTGGATTCTCCACCGTCCCGTCACGCTGTAGCGTTAAGCGCACCGAGCATGTTTGCCCTTGCCTGGACGCCGGCTGGTCTATCTTAGCGAAGATAGCCTTCTGGATCTGGGTCAGATAGCGTGAGGCATTGGCCTGCGGTGAAGTATCTGAACCCGTTTGATAATCGCGAAGTATCTTATCCACTTCTGCCGATATTTTAGCGTCTTCGGTGCTGTCCGGCGCAGAAGCACTACCCGAGCAGGCGGAAAGGAGTAAAGCGAGGGGGCAAATGAGCAGCGGGCTGATTTTCACGAACATGGTAATGCCTCCTTGCTGGCGATGAGCTATTCCGGATGCGAGGCGGTTATCCTCTGTTATTCCGCGATTTTATTCAAACGCTAATCGCTAATTTTTCCTGCGGCGGATTGAACGCGCGGCAGCGGCATTAAGTGACGCTGTCACGTGTTTTTTGCCTTCGCCGCGGCCGATTTACGCCATCCAGTCGCGAATCAGGTTCCCGTACAGCTGTTCAGCCTCCTCCAGCCGGCTGAGCAGGCAGTACTCGTCGGTTTGATGAGCCATAGACGGCTCGCCGGGGCCGAGAATGATACAGGGCGGATTGCCCAACGCCGGCAGCAGCAGCGAGGCGTCGGTAAAGTAGGGCACCACCCGCGGCTCAAGCGGCCGATCGTGCAGCGGCTGGCAGCGCTGATAAACCTGTTTTATCCACGCGTGATCCTGTTCGCTGAGTACCGCGGGCAGATCGACCAGCGTCGACACCGTGACGCTCTCGCCAAGCAGCGTGGTCAACCGCTGGCGGATGGTGGCGTGCTGTAAATCAGGCGCGCTGCGGATATCGACATCGAAACGCGTGCGGTCCGGCACGGAATTAATATTTAGCCCGCCTTCAATACGTCCGACGTTTACCGTGGGCTGCTTCATCAGCGGATGCGGCGCGCCCGGCGAAAAATGTTGGATTTTAGCCAGCGCATCCGCCGCCAGATAGATAGCATTAATCCCCAGCTCCGGCATCGCGCCATGGGCAGTTTTTCCCCGCGTTTCGCAGCGTAGCCAGAGCGCGCCTTTATGGCCGATAACCGGATAATTGGCGGTGGGCTCGCCGACGATCAGCGCGCCCACTTCCGGCAACGGCGCGGAGGCGATCAGCGCCCGCGCGCCGTCGCAGCCCGTTTCTTCCCCGCCGGTAATCAGCAATACCGCGCCGCGCCCGGCGAGGATCGTTTCCCGCTGCTGAACGCAGGCGACGGCAAACGCCGCTATCGCCGCTTTCATATCGCTAGACCCGCGTCCATAAAGGCGCCCGTCTTCCATCTGCGAGCCGAAAGGGTCGTACCGCCACCGGGCATTTCCCAGCGGCACGGTATCCAGATGCCCGGTAAAGGCCAGCGGTTTACCAGGCGTTGCCCCGGGGAGCCTGGCGATCAGATTGCTGCGACCCTCGCCGAATGACGACAGCGAAACTGCAAAACCGTTAGCGTTAAGCCAGTCGGCAAAGTACCGCATGCAGTCTGCTTCGCTGCCCGGCGGGTTGATGGTGTTAAAGCCCAGCAGCTGCCGGGCGAGTTCAAGGGTGTTGGTCATCAGCGATGTTCCGTCAGCCAGTCAAGGCAGTTAATCCACAGCTGGCGATAGCCGGGCCATTTGGCAAACTCTTCCGGCAGCCAGTGTGCCGACATATCGCTGGTCCACACCAGCGAGCGACCCTGTTGATATTCGCGAACGGCCAGCAGCGGATGACCGGTACCGGCGACCGTCGCCAGCAGTTTGCCCTCCGGATGCATTTCGACTTCGTTATAACCCAGCAGCCACGGCCATTCGCCCGGAATATCGTTAAACAGGGCGTGGGATTCCGTCACCTCGGCATAGCAACCTTCCGGCGTTTCAATGCGATCGTCCCATGCCAGGCAGCGGACCGGCAGCACTTTCTCCACCGCGGTATTACGATAACGCGCGCCGCCGTTGATTCCCTGGAAGCTGTAATAGCCGCCGATCATCATCAGCGACCCGCCGCCGGCCACGTAGTCATGCAAAAGCGTCAGACGGTTGGCGGTTCGGCGGCTTTTCAGCCAGGTGTCCGGATGCAGCAGCAGCGTATTGGCGCCGATATCCGACAGAATAATCGCATCCCACTGCTGCAGCGCTTCTAGCGTCAGCGGAAAGTCTGTCGCCGCCGCGTGGGCGGGCATGTAGGTAATGGCGTAGGCACTGTCCGCGAGCGCCGCCAGAAAATCCGTCGCGCCGGTGTGCCAGGTGGCGGTGGCGAACTGATCGAAGCCTTTAACGTGTGTTGACGTGCTGGTCCAGGATTCACCGACCAGTAAGATTTTTTTCTGCATTATGACTTTCCTTTTATCCGCCGAAGACCCGTTGGGGATTTCCAATCATCAAGGTTTCAAGCTGTTCGCCGCTGACGCCGTGGCGCCGCAGGCGGGGAACAAAATGCTTGAGTATGTAGCCGTAACCGTGGCCGCCGTAGCGGGTGAGCATGGTTTTCAGGAAGACGTCCTGCGATAGCAAAATTTGCTGGATATAGCCGTCGTCAATTAGCTCGCGAATTGCGCGGGCGTTCTCCTCGTCGGAGGGCGACTGCGCCGACTCGTCGGCGTAGTAATAGCTCATGCCGATCATGTCGTATTCGAGAAACGCCCCGCGCTGCGCCAGCTCCCGCTGGTAACGCTTATCGGCAAAGCTGGGATTCATATGGCACAGCACCGTATGGCGCAGATCGGCGCCTTCCTGCTCGAGAATGTCCAGTACGCGGTGACCCAGCCGTTCCCAGCCGGGCAGGTGGACCTCGATCGGCACGCCGGTCGCGGCGCTGGCCCGGCCCGCAGCGCGCAGGGATTTCTCCTCATCCGGGGTAAAGCGGCTTGAGATACCGATTTCGCCGATGAGTCCGGCGAGCACCTCCGGTTTCTCTTCCGCGCCGCCAAGATCGTAGATTAGCCGCTCGGTCAGCCGTTCAACGCTGCTGGTTCTAACCCACTCGGGGTGCGAGGGTTCCAGATAGAGGCCGGTGCCCATAATAATGTTCAGGCCGGTCAGACGGGCGATACGCGCCAGCGCTTTGGGATCGCGGCCAATGCCGATATTGGTCGGATCGACTACCGTTTCCCCGCCAAGGGCGCGATATTTCGTCAGCTCTTCAATCGCGACGTCGACGTCAAACAACTGACAGTTATCGCGGCTCATCAGCGGGTTCAGCGACAGTTCGCCGAGGTTTTCCATTTTCACCGGCATTTCGGCAAGATGGCGATCGCTACAGCAGCAGGGCGGCACCCATTTGCCAGAGGCATCCAGCAGAATATGCTCATGCATCAGCGTCACGCCCATTTCACTTATCGGCAGCGGGCCGAGCACCGTCATCACGTAACCGCTGCTGACGCCGACCGGCAGCGGGTCGGGATGGCGAAAAATTGATCCTTTCATCTGCTATCCTTTTGCCGCGGAGCGCGCGGGGTTGAGAATGCGGGTGTTCAGCCAGATAGCCAGCAGGATAATAGTGCCGGTGGCGATCTGGGTGTAGAACGGCGAAATATGCGACAGGATCAGCCCGTTCTGAATCACCGCAATCGACAGCGCGCCCAGCAGCGTGCCGATAATGGTGCCGAAGCCGCCAAACAGGCTGGTACTGCCGAGCACCACGGCGGCGATGACCTGCAGTTCAAAACCTTCGCCCTGGTTGGAGGAGCCGCTGCCGAGGCGCGCGGTGATAATCATCCCCGCCAGCGCGGCGGCCATGCCGCTGATGATATAGACCTTCATGGTCACCGCTTTGGTGTTAATCCCGCTGCGTCGCGCGCCTTCGGCGTTGGCGCCGATAGCCGTCACGTAGCGGCCAAAACGCATATGGTTGAGAACAATGTGCCCGATAAGCAGAATCATAATGCCGACCAGCGCAGGCATAGGGATTCCCACAACCCACGCGCGGCCAATAAAGGTAAACAGGCTGTCAGCCGGAACCGGGATCGAGTAGCCCTGGGTGACCAGCAGCGCGATGCCGCGAACCACAGCCAGGGTGGCGAGGGTGACGATAAACGCCGGTATGCCCTCATAGGCGATAAAGAAGCCGTTGATGGCGCCAACGATGCCGCCGAGCAACAGGCCGCCGAGCAAAACCACCGGCCACGGCAGTCCCCAGTTGTTCAGGGCGATAGCGGAAAGCGCGCCGACCAGCGCGAGGGTGGAACCCACCGACAGGTCGATGCCGCCGGTGGTAATGACCAGGGTCATTGCCGTCGCGACGATCAGCAGCGGGGCGCTTTGACGGATAATGTTGAGCCAGTTGGTGCCGGTGAGAAAGTTGCTGGTGATCAGCGAGAACACCACGCAGCAGAAGACGAAAAAGAGCGCGATGCTGACCACGCCGGAGTGGTTATGCAGCAGGCGGCGCGGCAGCGAATGCTGGATCATGCGGGAGCTGCTTAAGTTCATGATACTCATCCTGTTACCTCAATGTGCGGCCGCAGAGCGGGCGGTGAATTTTTCGCCCACAATCAGGTTAACGATATCGCTCAGGCTGGTATCGGCCACTCGTCGGTCGGCGACGTTGGTACCTTCATACATCACCATGATCCGGTCGCAGACCAGAAACAGGTCCTGCAGGCGGTGGGTAATCAGAATCACGCTCACGCCGCGAGCGGAAACGCGGCGAATCAGCTCCAGCACCGCCTCAACTTCCGCGACGGCCAGCGCGGCGGTGGGTTCATCCATAATCAGCACTTTCGGGTCAAAGGCCGCCGCGCGGGCGATGGCAATGGCCTGACGCTGGCCGCCGGAGAGATTTCGCACCAGCAGGCGGGTATCCGGAATAGAGATCCCGAGTCCTTTAAGCATCTCCCGGGCGTCGGCGTGCATTTTGGCCTCGTCGAGAAAGGGGATACCGAGGACCGATTTCATCGGCTCGCGGCCCATAAACAGATTGCCCGCGACGTCGACCGTGTCGCACAGCGACAGATCCTGGTAGACCATCTCGATATGGCAGCGGCGCGAATCGGCCGGATTAGCGAACTGCTGCTGTTCGCCGTCGATGCGAATCGTGCCGCCGGAGGGGATCACCGCCCCCGAGAGTACTTTGGTCAGGGTGGATTTCCCCGCGCCGTTATCGCCCACCAAGCCCAGCACCTCGCCCGGAGCCAGCTCGAGATTGACTCCGCGCAATGAACGTATCGACCCGTAGGTCTTGGTGATGTTGATCATCTCCACCCTTGGCGGGGTAGTGTGTGGCTGCTGCATCTGATAACTCCCATCGCTGTTGCCGGGAAAATGTTCGCCATTCTGCGGAAAATGCCCCCTCCGACACGGTTTACATGCTAGTAAACCGGTTTACCTGTGGAGTGGAGCACTCGCCAACACAGTCAGGACAAACGCTACGTAAGATATTTGTTCGCCAGTAAGAACATTGCAGCATCCGTGCCAGGGCAGGAAAAACACAGCAGCCCTGTAACTTAACCATATGTAATCGATAGGGTTTATTCATTACATTCCGGTAAACCGGTTTACTGATTATAGTGAACAGATTGTAAATCGATCGTTTTTTGCGCCAAAACTGGGCGCTTTTGCGCCATTTTGGGACGCGCTTAACAAATCTTGATTGAGTCGCGACCGATCCATTCTACCGGCAGGCGGGTTTCTGCCGGGATATCCTGGTCGTTGTTCAGCAGGCGCATCATGATATTCACCGCGGTGCGGCCCAGTTCGCGGGCGGGCTGGCGGATAGTCGAGATACGCGGCTGGGTGAAATCGGCATAGTTGGCGTCATCGAAGCCGACCAGCGACAGCGCCTCCGGCGCCTGAAGCCCGCTGGCGCGCAGCCCGTCAAGCAGACCCAGCACCAGGTAGTCGCTGGCGGCGAAGACGGCGGTCGGGCGAAGCGGCTGGCTAAACAGGTAACGCAGCGCCTGCTGGCCGAACTCGCGCTGGTAGTCGCCGTACATCACCCATTCGGGCGGCCAGCTCAGACCGGCCTGCTCCATCGCGGTGCAGAAGCCCTGATAGCGCTCGCGGACGCTCATCAGCTTGTCGGGACCGCCGACGAAGGCGATATGGCGGTGTCCGGCGGCGATCAGCTTTTCGGTGGCGATCCGCCCGCCCTGAACGTTATCGGCAAACACCTTTGGCACCGTACTGCCGGGTATATCTTCATCCAGCAGGACAATGCGTTCGTGACGCTGGACCTCTTTGCGCAGCAGGCCGTTATCAGGGCGGTTAGTAGTGAACAGCAGGCCATCGACCTGGCAGGTATCCAGCCAGCGGATGAACTGGCACTCCTTTTCCGGATTATTGCGGGTGATGCACAGCACCAGGCTATAACCGCTGGCGGAAGCGGCCTCTTCGGCGGCGTCGGCCAGCTCGGCAAAGAAGGGGTTGGTGATATCGGGCAGCACCAGGCCGAGCGTCTCGCTGCCGCCTTTGCTAAGACGGCGCGCCAGGCTATTACCGCGATAGTCCAGTTCGCGAATCGCCGTTTCGATACGGTCGATGGTGTCCTGCGGCAGCACAATACTGTTGTTCATATAGCGCGACAGGGTGGCTTTCGACAGTCCCGCCAGCTTTGCGACATCGGATAACAATACGCGTTTTATACTCATTTCCTGCGCCATTTCTGCCAGAATCGGCTATCTGTAACATAGTTAAGCGCGCTGGATACAGCAATTTCTCTGCCCACAATCGCCTCAAATAAACGCTTGACAAATTTTAATCTGCGGAGAATTGTATAGGCAGTTTACCGCATCATCCGGGAAGTCATTCCCAAACCCGTTTAAGTCATTCCAGTCGCGCGCCGACACGGACCGGTTGCCGGAATGAAGTTAAACAGGTATTCGCCGAACGATCGATGATGGTTCTGGCCACATAGACGATATTTGCCCGCCAAAAAATAATCCTTCTGCGTTCGCATGCGGCGCGGAACTCTGCTGGCTATCACCTATTCCCGACGAGGATACTGATGATGTTATTTAACACCGGAAAACTGCGTTTACTTGCTGTCGCCACGACGATGCTGGCAACAATGAGTTTTATTTCGACCGCCGGCGCGGCCGCTCCGACTTATGCCCTGGTCCAAATCAATCAGCAGGCGCTGTTCTTTAATCTGATGAATAAAGGCGCGCAGGATGCGGCAAAAGCCAGCGGCAAAGATTTAGTGATATTTAACTCTAACGATAATCCCGTGGCGCAAAATGACGCCATTGAAAACTATATTCAGCAAGGCGTTAAAGGCATTCTGGTTGCCGCTATCGATGTTAACGGAATTATGCCCGCGGTAAAAGAAGCCGCCGCCGCTAACATTCCGGTGATTGCGATTGACGCCGTATTACCGGCTGGACCACAGGCGGCCCAGGTCGGCGTTGATAATATTGAAGGCGGCAGAATTATTGGTCAATACTTCGTGGACTACGTGCAGAAAGAGATGGGCGGCCAGGCGCGGCTGGGGATCGTCGGCGCGCTGAACTCGGCTATTCAGAACCAGCGGCAGAAAGGGTTCGAAGAGACGCTGAAAAGCAATCCGAAGATCACCATCGCTAACGTTGTCGACGGGCAGAACGTGCAGGACAAAGCAATGACCGCGGCGGAAAACCTGATCACCGGTAACCCGGACCTGACGGCGATATATGCCACCGGCGAACCCGCGCTGCTCGGCGCGATTGCCGCCGTGGAAAACCAGGGGCGCCAGAAGGACATTAAAGTCTTTGGCTGGGATCTGACGGCAAAGGCGATTTCTGGTATTGACGGCGGCTACGTGACCGCCGTACTGCAGCAGGACCCGGAAAAGATGGGCGCCGAAGCCCTGAAGGCGCTGAACAGCATCACTTCGGGTAAAACCGTGCCGAAAACCATTCTGGTTCCGGCGACGGTGGTGACCAAAGCGAACGTCGATTCCTACCGTTCGCTGTTTAAGTAGGTCAGCGCGCGCCGCCCGTGGTTAACAGGGTGGCAAGCTCATGGCTGCCGGGAAACGCGCTGAGCGTCCCCCGGCGGCTAACGGTAATGGCGGCAGCCCGGCTGGCGTGCGCCAGCGCCAGCGCATCCGGCGCGACGCCGCGCAGCAGGGCGGAGGCCAGCATCACGGCGAGGAACGTGTCGCCCGCCCCGGTAGTATCAAGCGCCTCGGCGGGCACGGCGGGACAAAACTGGCGCTGGCCCTCCTGGAGCAGCCAGGCGCCGGCGGCGCCCTGGGTAATGACTAAGCTTTTCACCCCGTATGGCTGGAGCAGCTCGGCCTCAGATTCATTGACCACCGCGATGTCGATGAGCGGCCACAGATGGCAAAAGTCAGGATTGACGGGCGAGGGGTTGAATACCGTCGTCATACTGCGGCTTTTGGCGTACTGGAACAGCGCCCGCGTTTTGTCCAGGGAGAAATTGCCCTGCTGTAGCAGAATATCGCCGGCGACGGCATCCGCGATATGCGGAATAATGTCATCCAGGCGGAATGTATCCGCGGCGGCGGTAGTGGTAATAATGGCATTGTCGCCGTCAGCGCTATTTAAAATAATCGAGGTATCGCTATGTTGATTGAAATGACCGTCGGGTAGTAAGGTCAGTGGTTCATTTTTTATCTGCTGACGGATCCACACGCCGTTGCTGTCATTTCCCGTGGCGGCAATTAGGCGCGTTTCTATTCCGCAGCGGGCTAATATAATCGCCTGGTTCGCGCCTTTACCGCCGATATCCTGCGAAACTTTAACGCCGTGAATTGAAGCGCCTTTTTTCGGTATATCCGGAATGGACCAGGTTTCATCTACGGTAATATTACCGGTAACGTAAACACGCATAGTGTTCCCTTAACAGGATGGATAAGATGGTTGCTATCTCAGCAGAAAAAACGAATGCAATACAAGCTATTTTTTCACGCAGCAAAGCGGTTGTTGGGGTTATTCATTGCGATCCTTTTCCTGGCGCGCCTAAATATCGAGGGAAATCAGTCTCTGATATTATTGAACGCGCGCTTCGCGATGCTGAAAATTATATTTCAGGCGGCGTTCACGGACTGATTATTGAAAACCACGGGGATATTCCTTTTTCCAAACCTGAGGATATCGGTCACGAAACTTCCGCGCTAATGGCGGTGATTACCGAGAAAGTGCGCGAGCGTTTTGCTGTGCCGCTGGGCATTAACGTCCTGGCGAACGCGGCGATCCCGGCGATGGCTATCGCCCTGGCGGGCGGAGCCGATTTCGTCCGCGTAAACCAGTGGGCCAACGCCTATATCGCCAACGAAGGATTTATTGAAGGGGCGGCCGCTAAGGCGCTGCGCTACCGCAGTATGCTGCGCGCTGAGCATATTCGCGTTTTTGCCGATAGCCACGTCAAGCACGGTAGCCATGCCATCGTTGCCGATCGTTCGATTCAGGAGCTGACGCGCGACGTCGATTTCTTCGAGGCTGACGCGGTGATCGCCACCGGCCAGCGTACGGGCGATAGCGCCACGATGGCGGAAATTGACGAGATCCGCGCGGCGACGGAGCTACCGCTGCTGGTGGGCTCGGGGGTGACGCCGGCCAACGTGCGCCAGATCCTCGGACGGACTCAGGGGGTTATCGTGGCCAGTACGATGAAGGTCGATGGCGTGTGGTGGAACGATGTTGAGCTGGCTCGGGTGAAGCATTTTATGTCAGTCGCGCAGGCCGCGCTCGAGGAGGCATAATGGAAGCGTTTAGCGAACGCCTGCTGCGCGAGCATCAACCGGCGTGGCAGGCGATGCAGCGGCACCGTTTTGTGACTGATATCGAAGAGGATCGTCTGCCGACAGCCGTCTTTAACCGCTATCTGGTATTTGAGGGCAACTTTGTCGCGACGGCAATCGCGATTTTTGCCCTCGGGGTCAGCAAAGCGCCGGGTATTCATCAGCAGCGCTGGCTGATTGGCGTGCTGAATGCTCTGGTTGACACCCAGATCGCGTGGTTTGAACAGGTGTTGTCAGAGCGGCGGGTCGATCCCGCTGCGTACCCGGACGATCTGCCCGGCGTGCGGCGCTTTCGCGACGGCATGCTGCGAACCGCCCGGGAGGGCAGCTACGAGCAGATCGTGACGATGATGTTCGGTGCGGAATGGATGTACTACGTCTGGTGCCGGGGGGTAAGTGAGCATCGCCAGAGCGACGCGGACGTCCGGCGCTGGGTGGAGATGCACGCCGAGGACGAATTTTATCAGCAGGCGCTCTGGCTGAAGAACGAACTCGATCGCTGCGCCACGACGCTGAGTGAAAGCGAAAAGCAGGCGCTGTCGGCGCTTTACGGCGATGTGCTGCAGTGGGAAATTGATTTCCATCACGCCGCGTACGAAGCGTAGCCGCGAGGTGAATAACAGGGGGCGCCTGAAGCGGCGCCTCCTGAACGCTGATACACTGAGCGGATCGATCGCCGTTTACAGGGAAACCATGAAATATCAGAACCTCTTGCAAAGCGTGTTGTTAAACGACCCGATGAGAATGAACGCGCTGTACGCCGTGCAGGCGCTGGAACTCAACGATGGCTGGATTGGCGCCGGCTTTGTCAGAGATGCGGTCTGGGATCATCTGCACGGCTACGGGCAAAGGCCAGTTTCGGGTGATGTGGATGTTGTCTGGTTCGACGCGAAAAGCGCGACTTCCGCCTGTGATAGCGCGCTGGAAGAGAGGCTTAGCCAGCAAAACTCCGTTTTTAACTGGTCGGTGAAAAATCAGGCCAGAATGCATCAACGCAACGGACATCAACCTTATCGTTCAACGGAGAATGCGCTGCTGTACTGGCCTGAAACCGCGACGGCTATCGCGGTCAGATTGGGAGCAACAGATCATGTTGAAGTTATCGCGCCCTACGGGCTGGACGATCTCTTTGAGCTCCGTCTGCGGCCAACGCCGGTATTTGCGCAGCATAAGCTGGCTATTTTCAGCCAGCGCGTCGCGGAAAAACGGTGGCTACAGCGTTATCCCGGCCTGCGGCTTCTCGTCCCGACATAACGCAAAGCCGCTGTTCGCCTGGTTTTCGTCAAAAGCGCCAGTCGGCCGCGGTTGAAAGCGCGACAAACGGGCCCGCCAGCGTTCGGTTGTGATGGCCAATGATGTCCTTAGCGGATAAATGAGGATTATCGATTGTGGTATGCGCATCGGAAATCAGCACGGCCGTGAATCCCAGCTCCGGCGATGCCCGGCAGGTGGTATCGACGCAAAACTCTGTTTTCATCCCGGCAATCACCAGCTGCTTTACGCCTCTCTGCGTAAGCTGGCGCTGTAATTCGGTGTCGCGAAAGCAGCTGGGATACGTTTTGGTTAAGACGATATCCCGTTCAACGTCCACATCCAGCTCGGCTATCAGCCTGGTTAACGGGCTGCTCGCAGAGAAGGGGGAGCCGTCGGGTCCGACGTGGCGAATAAAAAAGATCGGTACCTGTGACTGCCTGGCTTTAGCGATGAGCAGAAGAATATTTGTCAGAACGGCATCAGCGGAATGAGGAGAAGCCGGACCGCGGAAAAGCCCCTCCTGCATATCAATAATCACTAGCGCATGTTCAGATGAAATCATGGGGCGTGTCTCCATTCAGTATGTGATGAACGGAGAGCTGTTTGTCCCCGTCCGCTTTAACGGGGAGTGAGGTTCTGTTCTGTCAGGTTCCAGCCACAGATACGCACACGCCGCCGCAGGTTGCGGTGGTGATGGTGCGTGTCGTTGTTGAATAGGCTGGATGAATCATTTTCTGACCTTATTATTCATTGAAGATCAATAACCAGAAACGGACGGAACCGCTTAAAACTACACGCCTTATACGATGAAGGTCAACTGCTGATTTCATGACATGTCGCCCGGCCAGAATACAGACTTTCCTGCCATTGCCGGGCAAATATCCTGCACTTTGACGCTTATTGATTATACTTTGATGGCAGGTTGTGCTGCTTCAGGCGGCCGCCGCGTTGGCGGGGTATCAAAACGTATATCCTGGAATTGACTTAGCGGCTGTTGATGAAAATGCGATCATGAAACAGTCATGGAGGTATGGAACGATGGGATTATTAAATTTTGTCAAAGAAGCGGGCGAGAAAATATGGGACGCCGTCTCCGGCGGCAGCAAGGAAGATAAGGCCGACAAGCTGAAAAAACATATTGATGGTCTTAATCTTCCCGGCGCCGAAAAGGTCAATATCGATGTTGCGGACGACGGCACCGCGACGGTTACCGGCGATGTCGGTTCGCAAGAAGATAAGGAAAAAATTCTGGTGGCGGTAGGTAACGTCACCGGCGTTGGTCAGGTTAATGACAGTGTGAAGGTGACGCAAAGCGGGGCGGAAAGTCGTTATTACACGGTCAAATCCGGCGACACCCTGAGCGCCATATCTAAAGCGATGTATGGCTCCGCCAATGAGTATCAACGTATTTTTGAAGCCAACAAACCGATGCTGACGCATCCCGATAAAATCTATCCGGGCCAGGTGCTGATTATTCCGGCGAAGTAAGCGCTGAATTCCTTCGGCTGCAGGCCGATGGAATTATCTTCAAGGCCGGCCAGTGACAATATAGGTTTTGTTGCTGGCTGGGGTTGTCCCGGGCGTTCTCCTGACGTCAACGAGTTAAATTCGGTGATGGCAGGGATGCGATTATTGCATCCCCGTATCGTTGGATCAGAAGAAATCAATTCGCGTATTGATACCGACAGTGCGGCCCATATTAACCTGCGCGACGGCGCTGCTGCCGTTCATATATCCATAGGTACGGTAACGACGGTCGAACAGGTTATCGACATAGACGGAAATATTCATCCGTTCCGTCGCCTGCCAACCAATGCTGGTGTCCAGGGTGGCGTAGGCGCCTTGCCGCAGCTGGTTGTCGCCATCGAAATAATGCGGCCCCACCAGATTAACCGCCAGCCGGGGCATCAGTGCGCCATAGCGCGTATCAATCACGCCATTCACGCTGCTTCCCGCGCCGTAACGCGGTACGAACGGCACCCGGTTGCCGTGGTACAGCTCGCTGTCGTTGGTGAATTCGGAACGGATCATGTTGCCATTGATATCCCATGACCAGCCAGGGGCAAACCGCCATTTCGCTTCCAGCTCAACGCCGGTGGCGTCGGCTCTCCCCGCATTGCTTAAGGTCTGCATTCCGACCGGGCCAGAGTAGAGCTGCATATCTTTGGTGTGGGTATAAAAGGTGGCGGCTTGCAGCGTGACGTCGGCGGTGTCGTAACGGGTGCCAATTTCATAGTTGATGGATTTTTCCGCGTTGAACGGTTTGGCATCAAGACCTGCGGTAGGCACGATATTATATCCGGAAGGTTTATATCCCTGGGCGACGCGGGTATATACTCGCCAGTCGTCGGTCAGCAGATAGCCTGCGGAGAGCTGTCCGAGCACCCGGTCGTCATTGCTTTTACCCTGGTCGCCAAATGGGTTTCCCAGCATGTTGCCGTGATACTGTGTGCTGGCTTTATCATGCGAGAAACGCACGCCGCCGCCGATGTCAAAACGCTCGGTTAAATGCCAGGTCAGATCGCTATAGGCGGCAAGGGTTTCAGCGGTGGTATAGCCGGTGCTGCTTAAATAGGGCATCGTCGGCATATCGTAGGCGGAATTTAGCTTTTCGCGGGTGTTCTGCCGGTACAACCCAAATACCATATCCACGGTACGCGTATCGCCGAGGGTGGCGGCGCGTAGCTCCTGCACATCCTGGTTCCAGCGCTGGGGCATATTGACGATCAACGAGCCGGAAGGGAAGGTTCGGGAATAATTCTGCTGCTGCCAGGCGCCGATCAGATTGAAAACCCAGTCATCGGTAGCGTATTTACCGCTTAGCGTCTGGCTGTCAGTACAGCGCCGTAGGTACGGGTCCGGTGAACCCTCGCTAAGAGACAGCGTACGGCTCTTGAGATCATTCCATGCCACGTAGGCATCCTGTGTAGCGCGAGTGCATTCGCGCGAGGCGGAAAACCCCATTTCCCAGGGCTGGTCGTCCGGCGCCAGACGCAGTTTCACATTCCCGATACTGGCGCGGGTACCGCCTAAATCATCGCTACCGGTCGAGGAGTTAATCATCTCGCCGTCATCAACCTGGCGTAAAAGGGTCACGCTGCCGTATAACAGGCCATCCTGAATCGGGCCGCTCAGGTTGAGTTTGCTTCGATAACTGTCACGACTGCTGACGCCACCTTCAATATAGCCGCGCGGGGTGCTGTCCGGCTGCTGGGTGACGATGTTAATGATCCCGCCCTGGGCGCTTTTGCCATACAAGGTTCCCTGCGGTCCTCTCAGGAGCTCCACGCTCTGCACATCGGTCAGTGCCTGGATGGTGTTGGTCGAAAGCTGCGGGACGCCATCGACATACAGGGTAACGGCGGGGTTATAAAAGTCCTGGGCCGAAGAGATGCCGCGTAGCGAGATCGTTGAAAAAAGCATGTTGCCGCTATTTTCAATATTCAGCCCAGGCAACACTCTGGGGAGTTTGTCACTGGCGGTAACGCCCGCGTCGCTTAACTCCGTCGCGCTGATAACGGTAGAAGAGACATTATTGGCTGATGCCGAGCGGGAAGACTGTTTACTGGCGGTGACCACCAACGTGCTTTCGTCTTGCTGTGAGGTTTGGCTATGAGCAGTGGCCGGGAGTAAAAATCCCCCCAGAACCAGAGGATAAAACCGTGTCATTTTCATTGTTATGAATCCCTGAAAAACGGCGAGACGCCAAAATACCGATAATGGTGAATTGAAAATGATAACTATTTCTAATTGCGCTGCTACCCGAAACGGGTTTATTTCCACCTGTTTCGGGTAGCGGGGCGCTTATTGGGCTGAATGGCGATAACGCTCAATGGCGAGCGCCGTCAGGCGCTTTTTATCTACCTTGCCGACGGCGGTGAGCGGCCAGTGGGTCAGAAACTCAATTTGATCGGGAATCTTCCACGCGCTGATCCCCATTTGGACCAGCTTTTGACGCAGCTGTTGATAGTCAGAGGGAGTGCGTTGCGCGATGATAAACGCGCATATCCGCTCGCCAAGCAGCGTATCCGGCGCGGCGACCACGGCGCAATCCTTTACGTCTTCCAGACGCATCAGTACCGATTCCACTTCCGCAGCGGCTATTTTCTCTCCGGCGCGGTTGATCTGCTCTTTTATGCGCCCCTCAACGTACAGATTTCCCGCCTCATCGAGCCTGACATTGTCGCCAGTACGGTAAAATCCTTGAGCAGTAAAGGCCCGCGCATTGTGCTCGGGAGCGCGATAATAGCCCGTAATAGTATAAGGACCGCGCGTTAATAACTGTCCCGTTTCGCCAGGCGCAACGTCGTTTTCCTCTTCGTCAACGACGCGAATTTCATCCAGGGGAGACATAGGGCGCCCCTGGCTGTGAAGAACGGTGGCCAGAGGATCGTCCAACCGGGTAAAGCAGAGCAGGCCTTCCGCCATACCGAATACCTGTTGCAGGGGACAATCAAACGTCGAGATAACCTGCTCAGCAAGCGTTGGGTCAAGCCGGGCGCCGCCCACCTGAATGACGCGTAGCGAAGAGAGATCGCTGTCTTCCCACTCTCTGGCCTGCACCCAGAGCTGCGCCAGCGCCGGTACCAGGGCGACATGTGTCACGCCTTGTTCAGCGATTAAAGGCATCACCTCATCGCAGCTGCCGCTGTCGGTTAATACCACCTTTCCGCCGCAGGCAAGGGTTCCCAGAATACCGGGACAGGCCAGCGGAAAGTTATGCGCCACGGGGAGGACGGCGAGATACACGCTCTGTGGATTAAGGCCGCACAGTTCGGCAGAGGCGCTGAAGTTATAGCTATAGTCAGCGTGCCGTCGCGGGATAAGCTTTGGCGTCCCGGTGGTGCCGCCTGAGAGCAGCAGCAGCGCGGTGGCGCCAGCATCGGGCTGCGGCCACGTCTGCCGTTCGCCGCGCAGCGAGAAGAGCGGCGTAAAATCGTCGCCTTCGGTCTCACTTGCGACCAGAACTTGCCGCAGGCAGGCGTGTTTGCGCGCCATCTGGCGGGCCAGGTCCGCGTGGCTTTCTCCGTGAATCACATAAGCGGCCGGTTGCGCCAGCGCCATCAGCGCGTCGATATCCAGCGCCCGCTGCGAGGGCATCGCCAGAACAGGGATAACGCCCAGTCTTAACAGCGCGAACAGCAGGATCACAAATGCGTTGCCGTTGGGGAGCTGGATAAGCACATGTTCTCCTGGATGTAAACCCAGCGATGATAACCCCGCAGCAAGCTCATCGACCTGAAGATCGAGCGCGCTGTAGGTCAGCGAGTCTTTGGCATCAACGACAGCAATTCGCGAGGGATAGCGAGCCGCCCAGTGGCGCAGCTGTTCAGCAATGGGGAAGAGATACTGTTTTATCAGAGAATCAAAGGAAGAGTGCATGCGTCACCTTTCTGAAGTGCAGGACCGATTTTGCAAAGCGGCCGTCGCAGAAAATACGTGGGGAAAATGGTGAATAATCTGCGTAAAAAAGACCCTGGATTGTTGCAGCAGATAAAAATGGTCGCCGTCAATCACCACCTCGCCTGCGATGTGGTTCAGCCACGGACGCCAGGCCTCCATCTCCGGACAGGAGGCTTCACGATCGCGGCTGCCGCATACCAGCAGCGCAGGCGTGCGCAGCGGCGGGAAATCGTCGAGCGAGTCGTAGTGATAGTGCTCAGTAGCGTAAAAATCAGCGCGCAGAAGAGGAAGAAATAGCGACAGTAGCTCCTTGTTTTCCTGTAGTTCAGGCGAACATCCGCCGATATCGATCAGTTCAGCGATAAAGTCGGCATCCTCGCGGTCGCTGAGCCTGCGCCGGGAATGCAGATGAGGGGCATGGCAGCCGGAAATAATCAGCCCTTGTGGGGGAAGACCCCGTTGTTCCAGAAGCCGGCAGGTTTCAAACGCCACCTGCGCGCCCATGCTGTGCCCGGCAAGTAAAAGCGGGGCGTCAGGCAATACGCTCTCTTCCAGTTCGTCCGCCAGCAGCGACGCCAGTTGCGTAATGCTGCTGAGCGGCGCCAGATGGCGCAGGCGATCGCGTCCCGGCCAGGTCACCAGGGAAAGCGCGATCTCCGCCATGGGGTGGTCTCGCCAGCGGCGAAACGCGCTACTGCTGCCGCCCGCGAAGGGGCACATCACCAGATGCGCCGTACTGGCGTTGCGGGCGGGCCATAACGGAATACACATCGCAGATTGCATCACCGGGACTCCTCATCGTGGCGGTAGAAAGCCGGTAACCGGTCGTGACGCGGCGGCGTCAGATGTCGGATCTCCGCATGGCCGGTCTTACGTAAAATCTGCTGCCATAAATGTGATAACGCGAGCTGATGAGCGGAGTGGCAGGCCGCCGGCAGATTTCCGCCCGCCAGATAGCTGCGCAGCTGTTGTAGCAACCTGCCGACCCCCTCCGGTCCGGCGGTTTCACAGCAATCACGCCAGCTCAGGGGAGCCGCGCTGCGCGTCTGACCCGGCGGGTCGCGCAGGATCTCCGGCCTGCGGTAGAGACTACGAACATTCGCCTGATGTTCTGCGACAAACAGGCTGGATGACCAGACCACGGGGCCGTAGCTTGCCTCCAGCGAAAGATGACCTTCCGGCCAGCCCAGCAGCAAACGGTGCATAATCAGGCTGTGCATATCAGGATCGTCAGGATCGAGATAGCGCTGAAGCAGCAGACAGGCTTCTCCCGCCGGCCAGAAAAGTCTCAGACAATGAAAGTCGCTAAAGCTACCGACCACTTCACAAGCCACGCTGGCGGCATCAACCTCTAGCGCCAGCAACAACAAATCCAGCGTGGAGTAGAGCAACTGTCGGCTGGTGGTGGCGTGGACAACCGACGGCGCCTGACCCAGGCTGCGACGTAAGCGCTGCGCATCCCCGAGCCAGACGCGACCCGCACGCGCGTGCGGATAAAACGTGTTGACCCAATAGCAGCGGCCCCGTTCCTGCGCCAGCGCTTGTAAAGAACGGACGTCATCCGGATGGAGGGGATGCTCCTGAATCACGTGCACGCCGCGGGTCAAAAAGTGCCGGGCAAGCTGGGTTCCGCTCCCGCCGGCGACGGTTGAGCGCACGACGATACAGGCAATATCCGGCATCTCGGCGATCTGTTCCGGCGAGGTATACAGCGGGATTCCAAACGCATAGGCCAGTTCTCTCGATCGCGCGCTTCCCTGTGACAGAAGACCAACCAGTTCCAGCCCCTCCTGGGACTGCATAAAGGCGTTGAGGTACATTTCGCCAAATTTAGCGCCCACAATCAGTACGCGTAGCTTAGGGGCGGCGGACGACATCATAACGTGTTCTCCGGTTGCGTTGAGGTTGCGCCGAGCCAGCGCTTGATATGCTGCGCACAGGTCTGAACGTGGGGGGGCTCCAGCATGATTTGCCAATGGCTGGCTTTAATCGCATGGCTGTCGGCGCGGTCTATCCAGGTTTGCCACTCGGTTTCCGCTGGCGTCCAGCGCGCGGGTCTCATCGCGGCATGCACGATGAGACAGGGGAGCGGAACGGTTTCGTCCAGCGTATGCTCGGTCAGTAAGCGCAGCAGATGCGCGATGTTGTCGATCCACGCTTCCGCCGCCTGTAGCGTCAGGTTTTGCGCCATCATTCCGGCCGTTCTGGCAAGGTCGATAAAATCGGCAAGCTGGCGGTCGGGCGTCAGCCGATCGAAATGTTCCGGCAGCGCCAGCGGCGTATCGCCTTCGGCTAACAGCCGCAGCAATGCCGTCCGGTTTGCGCAACGAAAATCCTGTCGACACACGGGATCGATTAACGCGAGCCGTACCTGCTCGCCTTTAGCATCCAGGCGCTGCGCGGCGCCCGCCGCAAGAAAAGCGCCATACGACCAACCCGCCAGCGCATAAGGGCCGTGCGGCTGCTGGCGGCGGATACTCGCAACATACTCATCGATCATTCGATCAAGCGTGGCAAAACGCTGCGGCGATTTTGCCTGCAGGCCGAAAACGGGCATATTCAGCGCGCTGGCGAGCGGCAGCCAGGCGCTGATATCGCCGTCTGAAGCATGGAAAACAAACAACGTTTCGTCGCCACCGCCCTGGCAAATGGGCACAGGATTCTCCTCTCCCGACGAACAGACCTGCAGATGGGCGCAGAAGTCGCTGAGCGTTGAATGGGTGAACAGATCCTGAAGGCTGGCGCTGGCAATCCCTCTGCGGTTCAACTGCGCGACCATCCTTGTCGCCATCAGGCTGTCGCCGCCCAGCGCGAAAAAGTCGTGATGTCTGGCCACGGGGCGAGACAGCAGCGTTTGCCAGAGTTCAGCGACCTGTTTTTCCAGCGCCGGATCGCCTCCGGCGATCGGTGTCGATTCAGCTGGCGCAATCTGCGCGTCAGGCGGGGCCGATAGCGGAGTAAATAACGTTTCTCGCTGCCGGATCTGCAACGCGGGCAGGGTGGCGCCAAAACGCTGCTGCAGATAGCGGCTCACGGCTGCTTTAGCCGGGCGATTCACCCCAGGCGAACGTGCGACCAACAGATGCTGGCGCAGCGGCGATGATTCCTGCGCCGGCCAGGCCAGCTCGTTGGCAAAACCGGCCTGCACAAGCACTTCCTGCCACGCCGAACGGGTGAGCATAGGTTTTTCATCCCGGCGGCGGAAATCGCGGTATCCGCTTAACCCTTCGATAAAGCCGACGCTCGCCAGCTGGAATACGCTGTTTCGTTCCGTCGCTTCAACGATCAGCAAGCGTCCCCCGGCTTTCAGCAACCGCTTTAATCGGCGCAACGACTGTACGACATGGCTGGCGTCGTGAAGCACGTTGACGGCAATAATCAGGTCGTAACCCGCCTCCGGGTGGGCGGTAAAATCCAGCGGCTGGTTGATATCGAATAAGGCGTAAGACACACGCGATTCATCATGGAAACGGGTTTGGGCGTCGTTGAGGAACTGCGCGGAGACATCCGTGAAGTGGTATGACAGCCGCGTGTTTCGCGTGGCCTTCAGCACCGGTTCCGCGGTGGCCGCGGTTCCGGCGCCCACCTCGAGGATCCGTTCTGCGCCGCAAAGAGCGGCAATCTGCGCGGTATAGCGATTCAGACAAGCGCTGGCGGGGTTTTCGCGATACAGCGCCTCGGTTACGCGCAACGACTCGTTGAACAGCAGTTCCAGCGGCGAACACTGCCCGGAGAAGAGGTCGTCGTGCCGGGCGATGCAGGCGTCCAGATACTGCGCCAGCGCCTGGCTCCAGTGGGTCTGCGGGCACGCTTCGTGAGGCTCGGGAATGTCGCTGAGCGGAATGCGGCAGCGCCAGCTATCCCCCTCGCGCACTAACCATTCCCTTTCCGCCAGACACTGCAGCCACTGGCGTAGCAGGCGCCGGTGTGACGCTTGCGCGCCCAGCGCCTGTACTATTTCGCCAAATGGGTGGGCAACCTCCGGCGTGGTGAACAGACGGTGGCGATGTAGCGTGGCGGCGATCCCCTGCAGCGCACGCGCCTCCAGCCAGCGCCAGGTCGCTTCCAGCTCGTCAAGTTGCGTCTGTTCAGGCAACGGCAGCGCCAGTGAGGCGAGATCGTGCTCATCATGTAACGGCGCTGAGGGCGGTGGATCCTCGGTCACAACAATATCCAGGGTTAACGCGCCATTTTCGCTAAGTTCCGCTCTGGCCTGTTGGATGCCGGGGTATTCCTGCGCCGCTTGCTCAATATCCCGCAGATCGTAGTCCGTCTGCGCGTTGAGCGGCCAGCGGCGGCGGGGAATGTGTTCGGCAATGCCGCTGTCAATGGTCTTCAGGCCTTCAGGGTTGGCAATGGCGGCCTGCAGGATGGCGCAGTAGTCATTAAACATCGCTTCAGCCGCGCCCGGTTCCAGCACGTTGTCCATGCAATACCAGCTAAACGTCAACGCGCCATCGCTCTCCATCACCTGATGATCCAGCCAGACCTGCGGCGTTTGCGTAAAGACATAGCAGGGTTCACCGAACAGATGACTCATTGCCCGGTCGATAGCCATTCCTTCCAGCGTCATCCCCAGCATGCTGGTAAACACCACCGGCATCAGCGGTTGACGCTGGGATCCGCGCTGGCGCCCCAGCTCGCGGATCGCCTCAACGCCGTTCACTTCGCTGTGCGCCATGTTTTGCCAGAGACGCTGCTGGGTCCGTTGCATCTGCTCCTGCAGCGTTAGCGGCGTTGAGAAGTTAAAATCAACCAGCGTGACGGAGGTAAAATCCCCGATCAACTGGTTGATTTGCGGGTGGATCGGTTGGCGATTAAAGAACGTCAGGTTCAGCGTAAATGCCGTGGTACGACTCCAACGCTCAAGGGTGGCGGCAAACAGCGTGAGCAGCGCGGCGGAGGGGGTGAGGCCCTGCTGCTGCCAGCGTTGTTTCACCGCCTGCCACTCTTGCTTATCAAGCGTCGAAGTAAACGTGGTGAAGTGCGGGGTTTCCGGCGGAGTCTCCACCACCGGCAGTTCCGGCGCTGAAGGCAGTTGCGGTAGTTTTTCCTGCCAGTAATCCCAGGCATCGTGCCATGCTGTTGTTTGTCGGCGCGCCTGTTCAGCCATCACGTAATCGCGGAAGGTGATATCGAGCGGTGGCAGCGTTTCTCCGCGCCAGACCTGGGCTAAATCGTCCATCATGACTTTGAAGCTCTGCACATCGAACTGCAGAAGATCGAGGTTCATGTGCAGGCGGTAGCGGCAATCATCGATTTCGCTGACCACCAGCTCAAAGAGCGGCCACTGGTCGGCAGGTAAAACGCGATAGCTCAGTTCATGGCGCCGTTTTTCCAGCGCCTGGCGCTGCTCTTGCGGGGAAAGCGCGCGCAGATCGTCGCGCGGGATACGATACGTCGGGGTTGTCGCCAGAACGCGCTGTTGTCCATCGGCATCCACCACCATCCGCAGCATATCGTGGCGGGCAATGAGCTGGTTCCATGCTTTCTCCAGTACGGCGAGATCGAACTCATCGTGGCGTTTATCCCATTCAAACAGCACGTGACAGGCAACGCCGCCATAGCCAATAAGATGGGTTCTGCCCAACCAGTAGGCATGCTGAATCGGCGTCAACGGGAAGGGCGCGTAACGCTCAGCGGCATCGTGCTGCAACGCTTCCGGCGGCGATACGGCAGGCGCCGTCTCTGCCTGAGAGCAGATAAGCTGCGTGAGCCCGTGCGGCGAGAGATCCTGCCACGCCCGTTCCGCGTTGATGCGTACACCCAGGTCATGTTGAATATCGCTGCTGAGTTCAAGAAAGAGCAGCGAGTCCATTCCCAGCTGTAACAGATCCTGATCTGCGTTCAGCGAAGCAGGATCGTTCAGTCTTAGCTGAACCGCAATGCGGTTTTTCAGCCATGTCATCACCGCCGCTTTATCGCTGATGCTACCGTGAAAAGCATGCTTATCAGCGGGAGGCGCTGCCGTAGTCGCGGCGTGTTCTGTTACTGCGGCGTTAAACAGAGCCTGCTGCAGCGGGGGCATTTTGTCGGTGAAAACGCGCATGGCCAGTCGCCAGGCGGCGCCGCGCATCACCGCTTGTTCAAGGTGCCAGCGCCCCTCGGCATCGCTTAACGCGCCCATGCCGCGATCGGCAAGGGTCGTCAGCATCTCCGTCGTAGCCGCCCGGCCGCTTTCTCCCCATGCGCCCCAGGCGATGGAGAGCACTTTCGGCGTATCAAGTGAGGAGAACTGCTGGGCGAGTCCGTCAAGATAACCGCAGGCCAGCGCATGGGCGCTCTGGCCAGGCGCGCCGAGGGCGGCGGCAGCGGACGAGTAGAGAATCAGATAACGGGCGTCGTGGTTGCCCAGCGTCTGTAACAGCTGGCTTGCCGCCTGCGCTTTGACCGCGAAAACGGCGGCCAGCTGGTGGTCATCGAGTTCCTGCAAGGGCCCATCAGCCAATACGCCAGCGGTATGAATCGCTCCGGCAATGCCGCCGCTGGTCGCCAGCTCATCAAGAACACGGGCCAGCTCTCCGGCATCACCCACATCACAACGGCAGACGCGAATCTCCACGTCCGCTGTGTCGCCTGGCCATGACGCATCCACGCGCGGCGCCAGTAGCGCGATGCGGCGCGCCCCTTTTTCTCTGAGCCAGTTTACGGCAAGGCGGCCCAGTCCGCCAAACGCCCCGGTCACCAGATGCCAGCGGTTATCGCCGGCAAACACCTTCGCCGGTAATTCGGCGGCGTATCCCGCATTGGGCGCCAGCGAAGGGAGCCAGAAGCCGTTATTCCGGGCGGCAAGCCAGCGTTGTGACAATGAAACAACGCTCAATCCCTGACGCAGCGTTTCCCATGGCGTGTTTTCGGCCAGATCGATGGCGGCAATCAACCGTTCCGGCTGTTCATTGGCCGCGACGCGAAGCATAGCCCACAACGCGTGATGGGCCGCTGATAGCGCCTCATTTTCCTTGATTCGCCACGCGCGGCGGGTGACGACAATCAAGCCGCCTGGGCTGGCGGTGAGCGCCTCCTTCATCTGCGTCGCTAACGCCAGCGTCTCCTCGCTCTCATCGACAATCATCAGGACAGAAGGAGCTTGCGGATCGTGAAGAATGCCGTATTGCGCCAGCGCCTCTTCGCGCGCAAGGGTACCGGCGCTGAAGCGGAATGCCAGCGGGCGGCTATTGCAGTCAATACTGAGGGACCTCCAGCGCCAATGATAATGCGTCTGCGGCGCAGGAACAGGCGCGTCGGGCGCCAGCGGCAGCCACTTGCCGTCTGGATGACGGGCTTCCACGCGCATCTCGCCGCGGGAAAAGGCTGCGTTTCGCCAGCTTAAGCGCACCTCCCTCAGCCATTGCGGGGCGGTAACGAGGGGCGGTTTCATGGGGGAATCGTCGCCGTGCAGCGCGGAGAGCCGCCGCCAGGCCTCCTGCCAGCGGGCGGTAAACCGTTCCGGCTGACCTGCGCAATCGGACCAGTCGGCGAGATAATCAGGGTTATCCGGCAACGGCTGTTCCAGCGCGGGTTCTGATGACGCGGACGCCCCCTGGCCGGGCAGGGTGGCGAGAATGATATGTTCGCTCATAGCGGCGGTCGGGCTGCCGTCCTGCGGTAGCCACGCCACTTTGCTGAATCCGGCGCGGCGGCACTGCTGCTGCCACTGATGGGGGGTGAGGAAGAGCTCGCCTTCTCGGGCGTCGATATCCTGTAGCGGGAGGACCAGCGGGCCGAAAACGAAATCAAACAGACGCATTGGCTGGGTGATTTCTCGCATCAGCAGGCGCCCGCCTGGCTTGAGCAAGGGACGCAGATTATCAAGGGTTCGACCGATATGGCGCGTGGCATGGATCACGTTAGCCGCGACGATAAGATCGAAAGACTGCGCCGCAAAGCCCTGAGACTGCGCCTCTTGTTCGAGATCCAGCTCGTCGTAATGGACAAAGTCATAGTCGGCGAATTTCTGCTGCGCGCGGCGGGTGAACAGCGCGGAGATATCGGTGAAGTGGTACTCCAGCGCCGGTACGTTTTTGAGTTCCGGAAGCAGCCATGCGGTGGTGCCGCCGGTTCCGCCGCCGACTTCAAGAATGCGCAGCGGCTGATGGGGCTGACGCGCCTGGACGATACCCCGTAGTACCCCGGCGGCAATCTGGTTGAAATAGCGGCCAAAGCTGAATTCCTGATACAGCACCTCTACACCGTCGGAAGCGCCTTGTGGGAAGATAATTGCCACCGGCTCTTCCGCGCCGCTCATCATGTCGTATAACCGATCGCCGGCACGGGCGATGGTATCGGGGATAGCCTGATAACCTTCACAATAATCGGCGAGTTCCGTCAGCAGGATTTCCCGCTGCTGATGTTCAATGGGGCGGGCGCGGTAGTAGCGTCCCTCAGCGCAGCGGTAATCGCCGTCGACCACGCAGTTATTTAGCAGGCGCTGAAGCAGCTGCTGGTAGCGGGGCATCAGTCGTCCATGGCGCATAATGGTGATGGCGTCCACGCCGTTATCTATCGCATCGCCCGTACAGCGTTGTACCAGCCGATCGACATAGATGGCGTGCAGTCGCGTGGCGCACTGTTTAAGCACCTCCAGACGGGGGAGTTCGAGCGCTGTCGCGGCGCTGCTGGCTACCTCGAGTCCAGCGGCAAACACAGCATCGGCTGGCTCGCAGGCGGAGGTGGCGGGTTCTTTCCAGTAACGCTCGGTCGCAAACGGATAGCATGGCGCGGAGATACGTTGCCCATCGCCTGCGAGAAGAGCGGCCCACGGTAAGGTGACGCCGGCCGCGTAAAGCTGGAGAAGCGCCTGATTCAGGACCGCGCTCGCCTCCTGGTTACGCCGGGCGCTGGCTATCCAGTAAGCGTCATCGCGGTATTCGCGCTGTCCGGAGGCAATCAGCTGGGCGTCGGGCCCCATTTCAACAAAAACGCGGGCGCCGAGCTTGCGCGCCGCCTGAATACTCTGAATAAAACGTACCGGCTGGCGCATATGGCGGCGCCAGTAATCCGCCTGGTTGAGCGTCGCCTCGTCAATGACTTCGGCGGTAAGCGTGGAAATCAGCGGTATTTGCCCCGGCTCGGCGAGCAGACCCGCGCAGGCCTCCTGGAAGCGATCGAGTATTGGTTCAAGTAAAGCGGAGTGCGCCGCGCCGGTTACGCGCAGGCGACGATAGTCGATCTCATGTTGCGAAAGCGCGGCGCAAAACTCCGCGATACGGGCTTCCGGCCCGGAAAAGACCGTATGCCGGGTGCCGTTGTTGGCGGCGAGATCCAGCTCGAACTGACGGGCCAACGGCATCAACGCCTCTTCTTGCGCAAATACCGCCACCATCGCGCCGCTTGCGCACAGCTGCATCAGCGCGCCGCGCCGACATACCAGCGGCATGACCTGCTCAATGGTATAGTGTCCGCAGACAACGGCAGCGGCAAATTCGCCGACGGAGTGACCCATGGCGAAGTCGGCCTTCAGTCCTTCAGCGCGCCAGTGGGCCGCCATCGCGATTTCGAACGCGACAATCGCCGGCTGGGCCCAGGCCATATTGTCAAGCTGCGCTGAATCGGGATTAAACATCGCTTCCCGTAGCGAAGGCGTGAGCATGTCGCGACAGGCGCTAAAACAGCGCTCCAGCGTATCGGCAAACGCCGTTGAGTGCAGGTACAGAGACTGACCCATAGTGCGCCAGTGCGAACCCTGCCCGGTAAACAGCCACACCTGTTTGCCGCTGGCGCCGTGGCCGCTATAGACCGGCGAATCCGATTTCGCGCCAGCCCAGGCGCTGAGCGCGGCGGCGGTGTCATGATTTAATGGCGCCGCCAGGCGGAAGGGAAGATCGAGACGGCGCGCGCGTAATGCCGTGAAGGCCAGATTGTTGGCATCCGCGTTCTCCCTCAGCGCCGCGGCGTAGTCCGCTGCCAGCTGCCGCAACGCGGTGTCGCTGGCGGCGCTGAGCAACAGCGCGGAACTCTTGCTGCCGTCATCCGCGGCGGGGTAGCTTATGTTGAGTTCGTCGGGCAGCGAAGCGACGATCATATGGCAGTTGGTGCCGCCAATACCGAAGGAGGAGACGCCCGCGTAGCGCACTTCGTCCTGCCACTCCTGCGCCGTCACCGGCACGGTAAAGGGGCTTTCCTCGAGCTTAAGCGCCGGGTTTGGCGTGTGAAAATTCAGCATTGGCGGAATTTTTCCGCGACTGACCGCCAGAACGGTTTTCAGCAGTCCGGCAATGCCCGCCGCGGTATCCAGGTGACCAACGTTGCTCTTCACGGAACCCAGCGCGCAGCGCTGTTGCGGCGGGCGGGGAGCGTAGACGTTGCGCAGGGCTTCTATTTCAATCGCGTCTCCCAGCGGCGTGCCGGTTCCGTGGGTTTCAATGTAGCCGATCTGCCTGTCGTCGATGGCCGCCAGCATTAACGCCTCTTCGATGACCGCTTGCTGTCCTGCCACCGACGGCGCGGTATAACCCACTTTTCTGTTTCCGTCGTTGTTGACCGCGCTGGAGAGGATCACCGCGATAATCGGATCGCCTGACAGCAGCGCGTCCTTCAGGCGACGCAGCACCACGCAGCCGAGACCGTTGCCGGCCCAGGTGCCCTCTGCCGAGGCGTCAAAAGGGCGACAGTGGCCATCGGGAGAGAAAATCATCCCGGGCTGGTAGCGGTAACCCGCCTGCTGGGGGAAGGAGAGCGCCACGCCGCCGGCTACCGCCATATCGGATTCGCCTGCGCGCAGGCTTTCGCAGGCCAGATGGACCGCAACCAGCGAACTGGAGCAGGCGGTCTGTACCGATAACGCCGGGCCGTGCAGATTGAGTTTGTAGGCCGCGCGGGTGGCTATATAGTCCTTATCATTGCCCATCAGAGACTGCAGGCCCTTGACCTGAGCGACCTCTGTCACGTTCAGGGCTTCGCGGCCGGGATAGGTGCTCATCCGCGAAGAGGCGAAAACCCCGGTCTTATGGGGGACGGCGCCCGGGGCGTAACCTGCATGCTCCAGCGCATGCCAGACCGCCTGTAAAAACAGGCGCTGCTGGGGATCTATCGACTCCGCTTCCTGCCGCGAATAGCCAAACAGGGTGGCATCGAAGCAGTCAGCGTTGTCTAAAACCGTTCCAATATTGACGTAACAAGGATCGTCAATAATGGCGGTATCCAGCCCGGCGGCCAGAAGCGCTTCGCGCGTAAAGCGTCGGCTGCATTCGCGGCCTTCCAGCAGATTTCGCCAGTAGGTTTCGCCATCCGGCGCTTCAGGAAAATGGCAGGCGTAGCCGATGACTGCGACAGGTTCGCAGTCCGGGTAGCGTTGAGCGATCGATGCATCAATGGAATCTGCTGTTGGCGCAGAAGAGAAGCGCAAGTTATCCATAATCGGTCCCGTTTCCTAAAATTGACAAAGTCAGTGGCGCGCCATGCGTTGGCGATGGCGTCCGGGAAAAGTCAGTTTGTTTCGCGTCAAATGCGCCGCTGACGACGGCGAACCGGACGCACGCGTTTGGTTTGCTCCTCCAGGGCTACGCCGGCCAGATAATTGGCCAGCGCGACAGGAGAAGGGTGAGTGAACAGGTCAAGCAGCGTCAGGGCGGCAAATTCGTGACGTTGTAACAAAACGTGCAGCTGCACCAGATTCAGCGACGTGGCGCCCGCCTCAAAAAAGTTCTCAGCGGGTGCGACAGGTTCGCCAACCACCTCGCGAAAGGCGTCGCAAATCAGGCTGACGCTGCTCTCGTCCGCCGCGATCCGCGGCTGAGCGCGCTCAGGGCGCAGCCGGTGGGCACATTGCTCCGTGACCTTAAGCGGGGGAACCAGCTCGGCGAGCGGCAGCTGCCAGCTGCTGTCATCCTCCGCCATTCGGTTAAGCAACGCGCAATACTGTGCAAACTGGCGCTCCACCTGCCCGTCAGGAAACAGGGCGGCGACAAAATCCCAGTTAAAGCGCAGTTCGCCTTCGGATTCATAAACCTGGTGATCGAGCCAGACCTGCGGCGTCTGGGATATACCCCACACCGGTTTGAGCAGATTGCGCCGGGCAAGGAAGTTATCCTGCTCAAAGCCCAGCGCGCTGGTAAAGACGACGGGCATTGGGACAGCCGGTACGTTTTGCCGCCGCGCCAGTTGCCGCATCACGCGTATTGCCGACACATCGCGGTGGTTGAGGCTCTCGCTTAGTCGCTGCTGTAATAACCGCGCACTTTGCAGCCAGCTCTCGCCGGGATGCCAGCTCAGCAGCATCAGCGAAGTAAAGTCGCCCAGGATCTGGTTGATTTGCGGGTGCAGCGGGCGTCTGTCGAAAAGCGTAAGGTTAAGCGTGAAATCGGGCTGTGCGCTCCATGCAGCAAGAACCGTTGACCACACGGATAACAGTACGGCCGACGGGGTGAGATGAGCGTCAGCCGCCCGCTGTTTCAGGCGACGCCAGCGCGCGCTGTCCATTGCCCCACTGAGCCGGGCGAAGCGCGGCGTCTCAACGTCCTGAGGCAAGCAGCGTAGCGGTAACGCAGGCGCCGGAGGAATATCATCAAGCTGCGTTTGCCACCATGTCAGAGAGTCGGGATTGGGCGTCCGCAGCGCGGGTTGCTGCAGGTAATCCCTGAAGGTAACGGGAAGCGGCGGCGGCAGCTGCTGCGGATAGCGATAGCCGTGTTCCAGCTCCGACAACAAGATCTGCATGCTCAACCCGTCAAGCAACAGGTTATCCAGACACAGCCACAGGCGGGCGGGCATCCCGTCGACGAACCCGACCTGGAGATCGAATACCGGCCAGACTTCAGGGTTGAGAACCTGATGCGCCAGTCTGTCGCGTACCTGCAGCGCCTCTTCGGGGCTGTGCAGGATGTGCGCGGGTATCACCCACGGGGGAGTCTGTTCGAGAACCCGCTGTTGTCCATCCCGCACCACGGCGCGCAGCATATCGTGGCGGGTGATTAACCGGTTCCAGACCTTCTCCAGCCGGTGAATATCCAGATCGGCAATTTCAAATTCAACAAAGAAGTGTGAGCCTACGCCGCCAAGGGCAAAGCCCGGCTGACGCCCGACCAGGTAAGCCTGCTGCACGTCAGTCAGCGCGAAAGGCCGGTAGCGTTCTTCAGGGGAGTGGACAAAGGGTTGTTCAACAGGGAGGTCGGTTTTACGCAGCGTGGCGGCAAAATCAGCCAGCCGGGGGTGATTAAACAGGTCGCTTAATCGTGCTGCATAACCCGCCTGGTGGAGCTGTCCGATCAGCCTGGTGGCTAGCAGGCTATCACCGCCATGCTGGAAGAAGTCGGTTTCTCTGCTGACGGCGCCCATCGACAAGAGCGGCTGCCAGATGACGGCAACCTGCATCTCTATATCGCCCAGGGGTAAATCCGCTTCAGTCCGGTTTTCAGCTTCCGGGGTATGACAGCGCTTTAGCGTCTGATAGTCAATTTTGCCGTTCGCCGTCAGCGGTAAGGCGTCAAGTAAGACGATCCGTTTCGGTACCATCCACCCCGGCAGACGTTCGGCGAGAGCGGACTGTAGCTGACGAGGATCGCGGCGTACCTGGCTAACCGGGCATTGTACGAGGAAGCGCTGCAATCCCTCGACTTCATCGCCGTGCTGGCAGTTGAAAGCGGCGGCGGTAAATATCGCCCCCCAGTCAGCGCTATTGTGAAGTAAGGCTTCGGGCTGACCATCGGTTAACAGAAGCGTGCTGAGCAGGGCGGAGGGCGTTAACTGACGAAACTCCAACACATAGAGCAGCGCGCCTGGAACAGCCAGCTGCTGTAATGCCGCGAGGAGCCCGGGCTCTTCCGGCAGCAGACGATGCAGGGCGTTATTCAGCCAGATAATGTCCGCCGAATGAGCATGCGCCGCCAGCGTGTCTGCACTCCAGAGGGCCAGACGGGCGTCAGACCACGGTGCAAGCCGCTGTCGGGCGCTCAGCAGCAGCTCCTGGCTGTGCTCAAGCCCGACATACTCAATCTCGTCAGCGCTGAGCCGGGTTAGCAGGCACTCTGCGGCGCGGGCCGTGCGGACTCCCACCTCTAGCAGGCGTACCGGGCGCTGTAAACGCCGGGAAAGCTGTTGACAGATTGTCGCCAGTTCCTCGATATACAGGGCGCTGGCCGGATGGTCGAATGCCAGACTTTCCGGCGACCACCGCGCATCGTTCAGTAATGACAGTTCGTGGCGAGCGCCGCGAAGGATCTGCGTTAAGGTGAGGTCATGCCCGCTGAAAGAAGGAGGGTCATTCTCCGGCGCTTCCCCTGCGCAAACCTGATAATCCTCAGCGGCGGGCCGCAGCCGCTGTTGGGTCACGAGAAAGGCTAACCAGCGTTCCACCACGGCCCGCCAGCGAGGCTGGATAGCGAGAGCATTCATCAGGGGAAGAGGATCGGCGCCAGGCGTGTGACCCGGTTTCAGTTTTAACAGGCGATGCTGAAGAAAATCAGCGACCTGGCCGGCGGAGATTTCTGGGGGACAGACACAGCAGGGCAGCGTTCCGGCAAGCCCGCGCCACTCCTGGGGCAGCGCCGGATCCCGATGATGGGTAACGCAGAAAGCCGAACCCTGAGGCACAACCCAGGCCGCCAGGGTCTTTTCTTTTTCGCCGATCGCCACAACGGTTGACTGTTTCACTCCCGCCAGCTGGCTGAGCGCGCTTTCGATTTCACCCAGCTCGATGCGATATCCCCCGACTTTGACCTGCTTATCGCGACGACCGAGGAACTCTAACGTACCGTCTGGCCAGTAGCACCCGAGATCGCCGGTGCGATACCAGCGCGCGTTCGATTGCGTCACAAACTGCTGCTCGCTGCGTACAGGATCGTTAAAGTAGCCTTCCGCGACCCCGATACCGCCAATCCACAATTCGCCCGGTACCCAGTCCGGGCAGTCCCGGCCCAGTTCATCCACCACCCGGTAACGTTGGTTGGCCAGCGGAAAGCCATAAGGGATGGCGCGCCAGTGGTCAGGGACCCGGTTAATTTCACAGGCGTTAGACCAGATAGACGCCTCGGTGGCGCCGCCCATGGCGATAAACTGTCCCTGGGGGCGGAAGGCGTGATAGCGGGCAGGGAGATCGAGGCCGATCCAGTCGCCGGAAAGCATGACCGCCCGCAGTTTCTCCGGCGCGGCGTCGGCGAAACCTTCACACCAGGTCAACAGCATATCGAACAGCGCCGGGACGCTGTTCCAGAGCGTAACCTGATGACGCTGGATCAATTCGCACCATGCGTGAGGATCGCGCCGTTGATTTTCCATAACGATAACCAGCGCACCGCCGGCGCTCAGAACGCCAAAAATGTCGTAAACCGATAAATCAAAATGCAGGGCGGAGAGGGCCAGCACTCTGTCTCCGGGACCAACCTCGTAACGGGTATTGATATCGCAGCAGGTATTCAGCGCTGCACGGTGAGAAATGACCACGCCTTTCGGCGTGCCGGTCGAGCCGGAGGTATAAATAATGTAGGCCGGCTGCGTCGGCGCGCGCGCCGCCTGGTCGGCTAGCGGCTCCGCCTCAATGGCCTGCTGCCAGGTCAGTTGGGGAATATCGTCTGACCAGGCGCTGGCGTCGTGCTGGCAGGTGAGCACCAGCCGAACGTTGGCGTCGTGCTGGCAGGTGAGCACCAGCCGAACGTTGGCGTCGGCGTAGATTTTCCTGCGCCGCGCGGCGGGCTGGTCGAGCGAAACCGGAACGTACACCGCCCCGGACAGCAGAACGGCGAGGACCGCAACCAGCTGTCCCGCGCCTTTCGACATTGTAATAGCGACATTGTCGCCGGGCTGAACCCCGCACGCGATTAACCTGCCAGCGCAGCGGCGCGCATTCTCGGTCAGCTCACGATAATTCCACTGATAATGCGCGTCCGTTACCGCCAGCGCCTGCGGCTGCCGGAGGGCGATGCGGAAAATGCCTTCATGCAGCAAGCCCTGAGGAACGGGAGCGTCGGTTGCGTTAACCCGTTGACGTATCTCCCGCTGGCTTTGGGGCATCCTGTCCGCGAACGGCTTCTTCCAGGCGCTTTCATCATCGCAGAGTTGGTTAATCAGCTGGCAGTAGGCGTTGAACAACGTCTCGACCAGCGCCGGAGGGAACAACGCGTCATTGCTATCCCATTGTAGCCAGATCTCGCCCCGATGCTCGAACGCCAGATGATCTATCCAGACCTGCGGCGTCTGCGAGATGCCCCATTCCGGTTCGCCCAGCGGCGACTCGGCGCGGCTGCTGTACAGGGAGCGCCCCAGATTGCTGGTAAATACCACCGGGGCGCCGTGGGGATGGCTTTGCTGGCGTTTGAGTTCACGAAGGAGCTCGACGCCGGACCAGTGGCGATGCTCCCAGTCCTCAGTAAACGTGAGCTGGTTTTTACGCGCCAGGTTGCTGACGGTATCGCCATCACAGGCGGTATCCAGCAGAAGAATATTGGTGAAGTCGGCAAGCATTTCGTCAACCGCCGGGTGCAGCGGCTGGCGGTCAAATAACGTGATATTGAGCAGCAGCCGCGTCAGGCCGCCCCAGCGCCCCAGAACGGCAGCAAAACAGGTCGCCAGCGCCATTGTCGGCGTCACGCCATTCTCACCGGCCCGTTGGCTAAAGGCGTTCCAGCGTGTTGTCGGGACAATCATGCGGCGTCGGGTATTACGGACTTCACGCAGCGTGGCGGGTTCGCAGGCTAGCGGTAAAACCGGCGCGGGCGGCAGCATCGATGCTTTCGCCAGCCAGTAAACGCGCGCTTTGTCGAGCAGCGGCTGATTGATCTTCTGCTGGTGCAGCAAATAAGCGCGGAAATCATAGCGGGGGTCGCCGGGCGGCAGCGACTCTCCGGCCAGCAGGGCGTTAAGTTCATCGAAAAACAGCGTAAAGCTGGAAGCATCCATAATCAGCAGGTCGATATTGACATGGAGGCGGTGGCGATTGTCCGGCAAGAGTGTCAACTGGAAATCGAAGGTTTCGCCCATTTCCACGCGTAAAAGACGGTGGCTCAGGCGCTGGCGCAATGTTTCCAGATAGGCCTGGCGGCTTGCCTCGTCGGTCTGGCGTAAATCATGAACGGTGACGCCGTTCCAGTATGGCTGCGGTAGCCAGACCTGCTGCCCGTCGGCGCGAAAGGCGATATGCAGCATCGGGTGGCGTTGCAGTAAGATCGTGATGGCCTGCTCCAGCTGTGGCGCCGTGAGATAATGGCCGGCAAACTCCTGATACAGATGACAACCGACGCCGCCCAGCGTCTGTCCGGGCATTCGGCCCGTCAGATAGGCATGCTGTACCGGCGTCAGCGGGAAGGGGGTACCCTCGCTCATGACTGGCCACGCCGCGTCCGCCGGGGAGCTTGCATCATCCGGTTTTTCACCCGAACGGCTGCGCATCAGCTGGCGCCATGCTGCCAACGTGGGGGCGGCATACAGCTCGCGAAGGGTGAGGCGGTAGCCCTTTTTACGAAACCAGTGTAACCATCTCATTAATCTTATGGAGTCCAGGCCCGCCTGGATCAGATTGCTCTCTTCTTGTAACTGCTGCGGCGCTAAATTCAGTTCCTGTATTAACAGTTCGCGTAATTGTTGATAATCAGCCGCTTCGCCGTTGTCCGATAACAGCGGATCCTGAGAGGGTGCGCCAGAAATCATTCTTCCTCCTGATGGCACGTCATACCAAAAGCATTGCGTATATGAGAATAATTATTATTAACAATTGAGCGCTACCCGAATCGGGTTTATTTGTGCCCGTTTCGGTTTCACGGTCGGCAAAAAAAGGCCCGGATGGCGAATCCGGGCCTTGTTAACGGAGGGGTTTCTGGGGTAAGTCCAGGTTAGATCACACGTTTGAAGGTCGACGGGGTGACGCCAAACTGCTTCTGAAATGCGGCGGAGAAATGGCTGGCGTTGGCATAGCCTAGATCCGCCGCCACCGTCATAACGGAAGTATTGCCATTAGCCAGCCGTCTTCTTGCCTCCTGCATGCGTTCGGCCTGAAAAAGTCCATAGACGCTGTTGTTGAACAGAACGCGAAATCCCCGCTTAATTTTAAGCACGCTTAAACCGGACTCTCTGGCGAGTTCGGTGACCCCCGGCGCCTGCGTCAAATCGGCCAGCAGCAGATCCTTTGCCCGCAGCAGTTTCTGGCGTTCCATCGGATTGAAGTGGCAGGAGGAACAGCTGGCGTCCTCGCGATGTTCATCCAGCACCAGGCTGAGCATCACCAGACTTTGTCCCTGTAGCCATAACGTCGACGGTTTTTGTTCATGAGTGAAGCCGCCGTGCATCCGCATCAGCGCGTGACGCAGGGCCTGAGCCGTTAGGTGGGTTTCGGCGTTACAACGCTGCTGCTGGCAACAGCAGTGGGAGTCGATCTTATTTTTAATGACCGAGCTAATATCCGGCACCCACAGCGCGAGTGCTTCAGGGCTGAAAGAGAGCGTAATGCTCTCGAACCGGCCGCAGTAGGAGGCGCTGCCGCGGCAGTCTGGCGTATGAGTAATGTAATGACGATCGCGCGCGAGTTCCCAGTCGGTGTGGCGGCTGAGTCCCTGGATCGCAAAGCGCGATGTGCCTTCCAGAATGCAAGAGAAGTTAATCCTGCCCAGATCGTCGTGCAGCTGCAACGTCTCGGGCTGAGCAAAGTGGCCCCGCCAGAGCAAAATATCCATACCTTCCTGCAACGAGCAGCGCAGCAGCTCACACTGGGCAGGAATAGCGCCGTCGTTGGCGGGTTTTCCAACCACTAGCTGGTGAATAGAGATGGCAGATTGCGTTTGTGGTGACTCCGTCATGACCGGGTTATCTCCCTGTGGCTTAGACCAATGCGGGTATAAATAGAACCGAATGGGGTAGATGAGTAATTGATAATGGTTATTATTCACATTAATTCCCGGAACGCCACCTTGAAATAGTGTTTTTGGCGTCCATAAAAATTCATCAGGAAAATCAGCCACTCCATGTCATCTCACTCATCCAACACTGAATCGCTGTCCCGATTTCCTCTTTGGCAGGTGATTACCCCGGTTCGCGGGAAGGTGCTCCTGGCTATGGCGCTGGCGGGGCTGGCGGCCTTCACCAGCCTGGGGGCGCTGCTTTTTCTGGCATGGTGCCTGCGCGATCTGCGCGGGGCACCTGACTTCATCCCCGTCTGGCCGCTGAGCGGCGTAGTTGGCTGCGTGATAGCGACCTTTATCCTGCGCCTGCAGGCGTTCAATACCTCTCATTATGCGGCTTTCCATCTGGAGAATATTCTGCGCAGCAGATTAGCCCACAAGACCCTACAGCTTGCGCCGGGCGCGTTACAGCAGATGGGCAGCGGATCGGTGGCGAAAGTGATGCTGGATGATGTGAAGTCGTTACATATTTTTGTTGCTGACAGTACGCCGCTTTATGCCCGCGCCATAATCATGCCGCTGGCGACTGTTGTTCTCGTATTCTGGCTGGACTGGCGACTGGCCATCGCGACGCTGGGGGTACTGGCGTTTGGTTCGGTGGTGCTGTTACTCGCCCGTCAGCGCTCGGAAAACATGGCTCAGCGTTATCATCAGGCGCGTGAACGGGTCAGCGCCGCGGTGATTGAGTTCGTACAGGCCATGCCGGTGGTGAGGACCTTTGATAGCGGCAGTACCAGCTTTTTGCGCTATCAACATGCCCTCGAAGAGTGGGTCGATGTGCTCAAAAGCTGGTATCGACAGGCCGGATTTTCAGCGCGTTTTTCATTCTCGATTCTGAACCCGCTGCCGACCTTATTCGTTCTTATCTGGTGCGGATACGGCCTGCTGCACGCTGGCAGTCTCGATTTTATCGCCTGGGTAGCCGTATTACTGATAGCCAGCGGAATGGCCGAAGCGGTAATGCCGATGATGATGCTTAATAACCTGGTCGCGCAAACGCGTTTAAGCGTGCAGCGTATCTATCAGGTTCTCGCGATGCCGGAACTTTCGCGCCCGCGAGCCGATCGACAGCCGAAAGAGGCGAGTATCACCTTTGAGCAGGTAAGCTTTCATTATCCGCAAGCGCGGACTGGCGCCGCGTTGCAGGAGGTGAGCTTTCACGTGCCTGTCGGGCAAATTGTGGCGCTGGTAGGGCCAAGCGGCGCCGGGAAAAGCACCGTGGCGCGGCTGCTGCTACGTTACGCCGATCCCGACAAAGGCCATATTCGTATTGGCGGCGTGGATCTGCGCGATATGCGGATAGAGACCCTGATGAAGCAAATCTCGTTTGTGTTTCAGGACAACTTTCTTTTTGCCGACACGATCGCCAATAACATCCGTTTGGGCGCGCCGGATACGCCGCTGGAATCCGTGATAGCGGCGGCCAGAGTGGCGCAGGCGCATGAGTTTATTAGCGCGTTGCCGGAGGGTTACAGCACGCGAGTCGGGGAACGAGGGGTATTCCTCTCCGGCGGGCAGCGGCAGCGCATCACCATCGCCCGGGCGCTTTTGCAGGATCGTCCCATTCTGGTGCTTGATGAAGCGACGGCGTTTGCCGATCCGGAAGGGGAAGCGGCGCTTATCAACGCCCTCGCGGCGGCCATGCGCGGCCGGACGGTCATCATGGTCGCGCATCGTCTCTCCATGGTGACTCAGGCCGATGTGATATTGCTGTTTTCCGACGGTCAGCTCCGGGAAAGCGGGAGCCACGGGCAGCTGTTGGCGCAGGGTGGCCTGTATCAACGGCTATGGCAACGCTATCGGCAGGCGCAGCAGTGGGTGCCGGGTGGAACGAAGGAAGAGGCGGTGCAAAATGAAAGACACTAACCCGGCGGATAATCTGGCCTGGCGCGCGATCTGGCGCCAGCTTATCTCCAGCGTGGGCAGTCAGGCGGGAACGCTGCGGCGCAGTCTGGTTGCTCTGCTGCTGGCGGCATTGATGCAGGGGATCGCCTTCGCCTGCCTCTATCCGATCGTTGATGCGCTGCTACGGAATGAGGCATCGCGGCTTCTTCACTGGGCTTTGGCCTTCAGCATTGCGGCGTTGGTGACGCTGGCTCTCCGCTGGTATGGGCTGGGCTTTGAATACCGCGGTCATCTGGCGCAGGCCACCCATGAGCTGCGCCTGCGCCTGGGCGAACAATTACGCCGCGTGCCGCTGGAGAGGCTCCAGCGCGGCAGAGCGGGCGAAACGAACGCCTTGTTGCTGGGCTCCGTGGATGAAAACCTCAATTATGTGATTGCGATAGCCAATATTTTACTGCTGACCATCGTCACGCCGCTGACGGCATCGTTGGCGACATTGTGGATCGACTGGCGGCTGGGGCTGGTGATGCTGCTGATCTTCCCCTTGCTGGCGCCGTTTTATTACTGGCGCCGCCCGGCGATGCGGCGACAAATGCAGACCCTGGGCGAAGCGCACCAGCGGCTGAGCGGGGATATTGTTGAATTTGCGCAGGGGATGATGGTATTGCGTACCTGCGGTAGCGATACCGATAAAAGCCGGGCGCTGCGGGATCATTTTAACGCTCTGGAAAACTTACAGACCCGCACTCACCGCCAGAGCGCGGGCGCGACGATGCTGATCGCCGGCGTTGTGGAGCTGGGACTACAGGTGGTGGTGTTGTGCGGAATTATCTGGGTGGTCACGGGCACATTGAACCTCGCCTTTCTGATTGCCGCCGCCGCGATGATTATGCGTTTCGCTGAACCGATGGCCATGTTTATCAGCTACACCTCGGTGGTGGAACTGATTGCCAGCGCCTTACAGCGTATTGAGCAGTTTATGGCGATCGCGCCGCTTCCCGTTGCCGAACGCGGGGAGATGCCGGAACGTTACGATATCCGCTTTGACAATATTCATTACCGCTATGACGACAGCGGCGATCCCGCGCTCAATGACCTCTCTTTGACCTTTCCTGCGGCCAGTATGAGCGCGCTGGTGGGCGCTTCCGGCGCAGGTAAAACCACGGTCAGCAAACTGTTAATGCGCTATGCCGATCCGCAGCAAGGGCGGATTTCTATCGGCGGCGTCGATATTCGTCGCCTGACGGCGGAGCAGCTCAACAGCCTGATTTCCGTCGTATTCCAGGATGTCTGGCTGTTTGATGACACATTGCTGGCGAATATCCTGATTGCGCGCCCGCAGGCGACCCAGCAGGAAGTAGAAGAGGCCGCCCGCGCGGCGCAGTGTCTTGAATTCATTACCCGCCTTCCTCAAGGCTGGCTGACGCCAATGGGCGAGATGGGCGGACAGCTATCGGGCGGCGAGCGCCAGCGGATTTCCATTGCCAGGGCCTTATTGAAAGATGCGCCGATCGTCATTCTTGATGAGCCGACCGCCGCGCTGGATATTGATAGCGAGCTGGCGGTACAGAAAGCTATCGATAACCTGGTTCACAACCGGACGGTGATTATTATCGCCCATCGCCTGTCTACCATCGTCGGGGCCGGAAATATCCTGGTGATGGAGGAGGGCAAAGTGGTTGAACAGGGCACCCATGCGCAGTTGCTCTCTCTTCATGGGCGTTACCAGGCGCTGTGGCACGCGCAAATGGCCGCCCGCGTCTGGCGCGCCGAAGGGGTTTCCACGTCAGAGGAGGTGGCGCATGAGTGACGTTCCGTCGAATGTGAAACCGCTGACGTTAACCACCGGGCGGGTGATTTTCGCCATTGCCGGCATCTATGTGACACAGAGTCTGGTATCGGCGCTCTCGATGCAGTCCTTGCCAGCGCTGGTGCGCGCTGCCGGCGGATCGCTTGCGCTTGCCGGGGCCACAACCCTGTTCATGCTGCCCTGGGCGCTGAAGTTTATTTGGGCGCCGTGGGTCGAGCGCTGGCGGCTACCTCCTGGCAGCCCGCAGCGCCGTTCCCGCATGCTGATCCTGCGCGGGCAGGCTGCGCTCGCGGCGATCCTGGCGATTGCCGCCGCGATTGGCGGGACAGGGCGAGAAGGCGGATTGCCCGAAACGCTAGTCGCCGCGCTATTTGCGCTGTTTATGGTGGCGGGTACGGTCGCCTCCACTATTGATATCGCCAGCGACGGTTTTTGCGTCGATCAACTGACCCGCGCAGGGTACGGTTGGGGAAACAGCGTGCAGGTCGGCGGCAGCTATCTGGGAATGATGTGCGGCGGTGGGGTGTTTCTGATGCTGTCGGCGACCGTCGGCTGGCCTGCGGCCATGCTGATGATGGCGGCTCTGATCCTGGTCTTATCCGTACCCCTGTGGCGCATTGCCGAACCAACGCGCACGGCATCTGTTCCGCATGTTCCGGCATTGGGTTATGCGCTTAGAAGGCGACAGGCTCGTCTGGGCTTAATGTTGGTATTGATGCTGAATTCCGGCATGCGGTTTGTGCTGCCTCTACTGGCGCCGCTGCTGTTGGATCATGGTCTGAGCATGTCAGCGCTCGGCGCGCTGTTCAGCGGCGGTAATATTGCGGCGGGCATAGCCGGAACGCTGGCGGGTGGATTGCTGATGAAATACCTCTCACCCGGCAGAGCGCTGTTTGCGGCTTATGGCGCGCAGGGCATCGCGCTGCTGGCGGTAGTGATGACGCTGAAGATAGCGCCGGGTCCTCTACTGCTGCCGATTCTCCAGGTATTGATCGTTGTTCAATCTGTTTCGCTGGCCTGCGCGTTGGTCTGTCTTTACGCCACGCTGATGGCGCTTTCTTCGCCTTTGCAGGCCGGTGTCGATTTTACGCTCTTTCAATGTACTGACGCCGCCATCGCCATTCTGGCCGGCGTAGTCGGCGGCGTTGTCGCGCAGCGCTTTGGCTATGCGGCCTGCTTCCTGTTTGCCGGCGTATTCACGTTACTGGCGGCGTGGATTGTTTCTATCCGACTGCGTTCGGCAAAAGAACTGATGACAAGCTCAATTGATTGATCCGGGAATAACATAGAGAGGTAAGGGATGAAAATCAGTGAATTTTTACACCTGGCGTTACCAGAGGAGCAATGGCTGCCGATGATTTCTGGCGTCTTACGTCAGTTCGGAGATGAAGAGTGCTATGTCTATGAGCGCCAACCTTGCTGGTACATAGGTAAAGGATGCCAGGCGCAACTGCAGATTAATGCCGACGGCACCCAGGCGATATTCATTGATGATGCCGGGGAACAAAAGTGGGCGGTAGATTCAATTACCGACTGCGCGCGTCGTTTTATGACGCATCCGCGGGTGAGAGGATGCCGGGTATATGGTCAGGTTGGGTTCAACTTTGCGGCCCATGCGCGGGGAATGGCCTTTGATGCCGGCGAGTGGCCGCTGCTAACCTTAACCGCTCCCCGTGAAGAACTTATTTTTGAGAAGGGAAATGTCACCGTTTACGCGGACTCCGCCGACGGATGCCGCCGTCTGTGCGAGTGGGTAAAAGAGGTCGATACGGCGACACCATGCGGGCCAATGGTTGTGGATACCGCCCTGGACGGTGAAGCCTATAAACAGCAGGTTGCGCGCGCCGTTTCGGCGATCCACCGCGGCGATTACGTTAAAGTCATCGTCTCACGCGCGATTCCTCTGCCTGCGCGAATTGATATGCCCGCTACGCTGCTATATGGACGGCAGGCCAACACGCCCACCCGTTCGTTTATGTTTCGCCAGCAAGGACGAGAAGCGCTGGGTTTTAGTCCGGAACTGGTGATGTCGGTGACGGGAAATAAAGTGGTCACTGAACCGCTGGCGGGCACCCGCGATCGCATGGGCGATACGGCGCATAATCAGGCAAATGAGAGGGAGCTGCTGCACGACGGTAAAGAGGTGCTTGAGCATATCCTCTCGGTCAAAGAGGCCATTGCCGAACTGGAGGCGGTTTGCCAGCCCGGCAGCGTAGTGGTCGAGGATTTGATGTCGGTTCGCCAGCGCGGCAGCGTCCAGCATCTGGGGTCTGGCGTCAGCGGCCAGCTCGCGGAAGATAAGGATGCCTGGGATGCATTTACCGTGCTGTTTCCGTCAATTACCGCGTCAGGTATCCCTAAAAAAGCGGCCCTCAACGCGATCATGCAAATTGAAAAAACGCCGCGGGAGCTCTATTCAGGCGCAATCCTGCTGCTGGAAGATACGCGCTTCGATGCGGCGTTAGTGCTGCGTTCCGTGTTTCAGGATAGCCAGCGCTGCTGGATACAGGCGGGGGCGGGTATCATCGCGCAATCTACGCCGGAACGAGAACTGACGGAAACCCGGGAGAAATTAGCGAGCATTGCGCCCTATCTAAAGGTGCCCGCGTGACGGTTATCGACCCTGTTTAAGGTTAAAAGTGCCAGCAAGCTGGCACTTTGTTTTCCCGGTTTCAGGCGCTTATCGTGCGTCGGCCAGCGCCAGCTCAGCCTCTTGCTGCTGGGTGTTCTTCCGCTGTTGCTCCAGCTCCAGCGCGCCGCGATGAGAAAGGTAGCAGAACAGAATGCAGCAGACGATCCCGCCCATCAGCAGATAGAACCCGCCGTGCCAGCCCATTTTATCTACCATCACGCCAAACAGGCTGGTGCCTAAGGATGCGCCAAAGATGTAGCTCATAAATCCGCGCAGGCCAACGGCTGAACCGACGGCAAAGCTGGGCACAATTTCCATAGTCTGGACAGAGGCCAGAAACTGCGGCACGTAAATCAGGCAGCCCACGATCGCTGCGAATACCGTCACCATCAGCAGGGATTCGCTTTTCCAGTAGCCGATCAGGCAGACAAAAATCAGCGCCATACAGATCATGGCAAGCGGCATGCGCCGTCCTTTGAACAGCTTGTCGGAGAGCCAACCGGCCAGCAGGGTGGACGGAATCGCCGCCCATTCAAAAAACAGAAACGCGACGCTCATCTGTTCTTTGGAAAAATGTTTCACCGTCAGCAGATAGATAGGCAGCCAGCTGATCATGCCGAAACGCACCATATAGACAAATACGTCCACAAGGGAGACATACCAGGCGTTTTTGTTGCGCAGAACGTAGGTGCAGAAGATCTGCAATGCGCTCATATTCTCCGGCGCTTTTACCGCGTGTTTAGCGTTAAGCACCACCTTTTCTTCCGGCATCATCTCTTCCAGCGCAGGCAGGCCTTCCTCGCGCGGTGAACCTTTACCCAGCGCCAGTACGCTGATGGCGAACACCACCGCCACGCAGGCCGGGACAATGTAGCTGGCGCTCTGCCAGTGCTCGGTACCGAGAATCGCAAACGCGGCCCCGACGATCGGGGCGACAATCCCGCCGCCGACATTGTGGGAAATGTTCCAGAACGCCCCCACGCGACCGCGCTCCCGACGCGGGAACCAGTTAGCGATAGTGATAAAAGAGGGGCCGACGCCCATCCCCTGAAACAGGCCGTTGAGGATCACCAGCGCAGCGAAGATCCAGAATGCGGTGCTGAACCCCAGGCCAACGTTGACGATAGCGCACAACACCAGGCCGCAGGCCATAAAGACTTTCGGACTGGCTTTATCCGCCAGGCTGCTCATGATGCCTTTGCTTATCCCATACGCAATGAGCATACAGCTGCTGAGCAAACCGATTTGCGTGGCGCTAAGATCTAACTGTTCTTTCAGATAAGGCGTGGATAACGTGAAGTTGTTGCGCACAATATAGTACGCCAGATAGCCCAGAAATACGCTTAGCAGCGCCTGAATACGGTATCGGCCATAAGTTGCCTGCACTTTTTCAGCAGGCACTTTATTCGCCGACGGCCCTTTTTTTAATATTGATAACATGTCGTCACCTGTATTTTATATTGCTATGAAGATCAGGAGTGGTCGGCATGCAGAGTGAAATAAGCGGGTATAAAATTCAAATCATCAAAATGGGTCAAAACTGACTCAAATTGATGAATTAAGGCGTTATTTTTGACACGTTGAGCATTAATGAAATTGCGGGTAATTAATTTTACGCGGATTTTATGTCAGGCTTGTGCGGATATTAACAAATTCCACATTCATTATCTGGTAATCTTTCCTGAGGTTTCCGGTTGCCAAAACAACTATTTTGCCGCTGGCGATGATTAATCCGCCAGGCGTCATAAACGGGTAAGTTTTGTCTCAACGCTATTTTTTCGGTATTTCAATATTTATGAACGGGATCACAAACAGGTTTTTTCGTCGGGGCGGGATGCTCAGCAAAACGTGGGCGCTGTGGCTGCTGGCCGCCGGGTTTAGTCCCTGTACGGCGCAAAGCGAAGAACTGGTGATGGCGACAACGTTTTCTCCCGGCGCCACCGCGTGGATTATCGCGCGCTGGCAAACGGAGCCGGGGTCGGTGATGATTCGTACGCTCAACCGCACCAGCGCCTCGCTGGAACAGCTGCTTGATACGGCAAATGCGGAAAACGTTGATCTGGTTCTGACTTCATCACCGATGCTGCTGCAGCATCTTCAGGAACATCAAAAGCTGGCGCCGTTCAACGGCGCGCCGGCAGGTAGCCAACATCTGGTGCCGGAATCCATCCGTTCAACGTCCGTTGCCGTGGCGATGTCGGGGTTCGGTTTACTGATTAACCGCTCGGCGTTGACGACGCGGCATCTGCCCGCGCCAGCGGACTGGGACGATCTCACCGACCCTCGCTATCAGGGGGCGCTGCTGATGAGCAGCCCGTCGCGCTCGGACACCAATCATCTGATGGTCGAGTCGCTGTTGCAGCAAAAAGGCTGGGTTAAAGGATGGCAGACGTTGTTGGCAAGCGCGGGAAATCTGGTCACGATTTCATCGCGCAGCTTTGGCGTGGCGGATAAAATTAAAAGCGGGCTGGGAGTGGCCGGTCCGGTAATTGATAACTATGCCAATCTGCTGTTGAACGATCCGCATCTGACCTTTACCTATTTTCCGCAGTCGGCCGTTTCGCCAACCTATGTCGCGGTGCTCAAAAACAGCCAGCACGCCAGCGAAGCGCGGCGCTTTATTCGCTATCTGCTCAGCCCGGAAGGGCAGCGGATCCTCGCCGATGCCAATACCGGAAAATACCCGGTGACGCCGCTGGCGGCAGGCAATCCGCGGTGGGCGCAGCAGGCGCGGCTGATGAATCAACCGCCGTTGAACTATCGCCTGATCCTCAAGCGTCAGCGTCTGGTTCAGCGGATGTTTGATACGGCCATCAGCTTTCGTCTCGCCCAGCTGAAAGATGCCTGGCGGGCGCTGCACAGCGCGGAAGCCCGTCTTAAGCGTCCGCTGCCCGAGATACGCGCGTTGCTAACCGGTGTCCCGGTCGACCCGGCGAGCAGTGAGGATGAAGCCTGGCTGGCGCAGTTCGATAATAAGAGCTTTGCCGAGCAGCAAATGATGGAGTGGCAGCTCTGGTTTCTCAATAACCAGCGTCAGGCGATCGCAAAACTGGAAGAACTCAAATGATGGGCCGGTCCATGCTGCAACGTTTGCGACAAATCAGCATCAGCACCAGCCTGCGCGGGGCTTTTCTGATGGGCGCGCTGCTGACGCTGATTGTCAGCGGCGTCAGCCTCTATTCATGGCATGAGCAAAGCTCGCAGATACGCTATTCGCTGGACGAGTATTTTCCCCGCATCCATTCTGCTTTTCTGATTGAAGGCAATCTCAATCTGGTGGTCGATCAGCTCAATGAGTTTCTGCTGGCGCCGAATACCACGGTGCGTCTGCAGCTGCGTAACCAGATTATTCAGCATCTGGATAAAATAGAGCGGCTGAGCCAGGGGTTGTCACCCGTGGAACGCCGGCAGCTGAAGGTGATTTTGCAGGACAGCCGCGCGCTGCTGTCGGAACTGGATCGCGTGCTCTATAACATGTTTCTGGTGCGCGAAAAGGTCGGGGAGCTGTCCGCGCGTATCGACTGGCTGCACGACGATTTCACCACGGAGCTGAATTCTCTGGTGCAGGATTTTACCTGGCAGCAGGGAACGCTGCTCGATCAAATTGAAGCCCGGCAAGGCGATGCGGCGCAGTATCTGAAACGCTCCCGGGAAGTGCAAAACGAGCAGCAGCAGGTCTATACGCTGGCCCGTATCGAGAATCAAATCGTTGACGATCTGCGCGACAGGCTAAATGAACTCAAGTCCGGAAATGACGATGGCATGCTGGTTGAGACGCATATCCGCTATCTCGAAAACCTGAAAAAAACCTCGGATGAAAATATTCGCGCGCTGGATGACTGGCCGAGCACGATCACCCTGCGACAAACCATCGATGAGCTGCTGGAAATCGGCATGGTAAAAAATAAGATGCCGGATACCATGCGCGACTATGTTACGGCGCAAAAAGCGTTAATGGACGCCAGTCGGGCCAGAGAAGCCACGTTGGGGCGCTTCAGGACGCTGCTTGAGGCCCAGCTTGGCAGCAGTCATCAGCAAATGCAGATGTTTAATCAGCGTATGGGGCAGATTGTCCGCGTCAGCGGCGGATTGATCCTGGTGGCGACGCTGCTGGCGCTGCTGCTGGCATGGGTATTGAACCATTATTTTATTCGCTCGCGGCTGGTGAAACGCTTTACCGCGCTGAATCAGGCGGTGGTGCAGATTGGGTTAGGCCGGACGGATGCGACCATTCCGGTGTATGGACGGGATGAACTGGGGCGTATTGCCGGTTTGCTTCGCCATACGCTGGGTCAGCTTAACGCGCAAAAACAGCAGCTTGAACAGGAGATCGGCGAGCGCAAAGCGATCGAGTCCGATCTCCGCGCTACCCAGGACGAGCTGATCCAGACCGCAAAGCTGGCGGTGGTAGGGCAGACGATGACCACCCTGGCGCATGAGATTAATCAGCCGTTGAATGCGCTGTCGATGTATCTTTTTACGGCGGGACGGGCGATTGAGCAGGGGCAGGCAGAGCAGGCGCGAACGACGTTAAGTAAAGCGGAGGGGCTGATTAACCGCATTGACGCGATTATCCGCTCGCTGCGCCAGTTCACCCGCCGCGCTGAACTGGAAACGCCGCTGCATCCGGTCGATCTGCGGCAGACGTTTATGGTGGCGTGGGAACTGCTGGCGATGCGCCATAGGCCGCAGCAGGGAACGCTGGTGGTACCGGATGAAACCGTCTGGATCCGCGGCGATGAAGTGCGGGTCCATCAGGTACTGGTGAACGTGCTGTCGAATGCGCTCGATGCCTGCCCGAACGCGGCGAAAATTACGGCGAGCTGGCAAATGCACGGTGACACGCTGAGCGTGTTGATTGCCGACAACGGCCCCGGCTGGCCTGCGACCTTGCTGCCGTCACTGCTGAAGCCGTTCACTACCAGTAAAGATGTGGGGCTGGGGATTGGGCTGTCGATTTGTGTTTCTCTGATGACGCAAATGGAAGGGACGCTGCACCTGGCGTCGACGTTAACGCGCAACGCCTGCGTGGTGCTGCAATTCAATTTAACGGATGCAAAAGATGTTGAGTAATGAGTGTTCGATTCTGCTGATTGATGATGATGCCGATGTGCTGGATGCCTATACACAGCTGCTTGAGCAGGCGGGTTATCACGTCCATGCCTGCGATAATCCCTTTGCGGCGCGGGAGTGGGTGCAGAAGGACTGGCCCGGTATTGTGCTGAGCGATGTCTGCATGCCCGGCTGCTCCGGCATCGACTTGATGACGCTGTTTCATCAGGATGATGAGCAGCTGCCGATTGTGCTTATCACCGGGCATGGCGACGTGCCGATGGCGGTGGACGCGGTGAAAAAAGGGGCCTGGGATTTTTTGCAAAAGCCGGTCGATCCGGGAAAGCTGCTCTCGCTGGTGGACGCCGCGTTACGTCAGCGGCAATCGGTGATCGCGCGTCGCCAGTATGGCCAGCAGACATTGCGGGTTGAGCTGGTTGGGCGCAGTCAGTGGCTGGAACAGTATCGCCAACGCTTACAGCAGCTGGCGGAGACGGATATTGCGGTCTGGCTTTACGGCGAACCGGGAACCGGCCGTATGACCGGCGCGCGCTATCTGCACCAGTTGGGGCACAACGCCGATGGTCCGTTTATCTACTGCGAACTGACCCCGGCCAATGCCCATAAGCTTAATGAACCGATCGCGCAAGCGCAGGGCGGGACCCTGGTATTAAGTCACCCGGAGCACCTGACCCACGAGCAGCAGCATCAACTGGTGCAGTCGCAGAGTCTTGAACGGCGGCCTTTTCGCCTGATTGGCATCGGCAACGCTTCGCTGGTGGAGCTGGCGGCCAGCGGCCGGATTGTGGCGGAGCTCTATTACTGCTTCGCGATGACGCAAATTGTCTGCCTGCCGCTGTCTAAGCGGCCTGATGATATCGAGCCGCTGTTCCATCACTATTTGCAGAAAACCTGCCAGCGGCTGAATCATCCTGTCCCGGAGGTGGATAGCCATCTGTTGAAAGGAATGATGCGCCGGGTGTGGCTAAATAACGTCCGTGAGTTGGCGAACGCAGCCGAACTGTTTGCAGTGGGGGTGTTACCGCTCGCGGACACGGTGAATCCGCAGATGCACGTTGGAGAGCCCACGCCGCTCGATCGCCGGGTCGAGGACGTTGAACGGCAGATCATTACCGAAGCGCTGAATATCCATCAGGGGCGGATTAATGAAGTGGCGGAGTATCTGCTCATCCCGCGTAAAAAACTGTATCTCAGAATGAAGAAATATGGCCTGAGTAAAGAGCACTATAAGGGGTTTTAGGGGCCACAGAGGAGGAGGGGAGTCATATTCGGTTACTTCCCCAACTTTGATTTTATTAATCGTATGACAAATAATGTTTGTTATCTCCGGGTTCGCCAGATATAAATATTCAGGAGATTAACCACCCGCATTAAAATAATAACGTATTAAAAATGATACTTTAAAAAATAATGAAATTTCAGTATTAATTTTGATGCGTTAAAAGTCACTGCTATCAATCAGGTTATGTGATCGCTGTTAGCGAATTAGCATAGTCGCATTTAATAAAATAGCCAAATAAACACAGCGTTTTTATTACCTGCATCAGAGTCAATAAATTCTGACCCTATTTTTATTACTGAGGCCATATTATGGAAACCGTTCAAAATACCCTCGTCGCTCGCGAGAGCAGCGGCTGGAGAAAGAGTGATACCGTCTGGATGCTGGGCCTGTACGGTACCGCGATTGGCGCAGGGGTGCTTTTCCTGCCGATTAACGCCGGTGTTGGCGGCTTAATTCCATTAATCATCATGGCAATTCTTGCCTTTCCAATGACCTTTTTCGCCCACCGTGGTTTGACCCGTTTTGTGTTGTCAGGAAAAAATCCGGGGGAAGATATTACCGAAGTGGTTGAAGAGCATTTCGGTACCGGGGCAGGTAAGCTCATTACGCTGCTCTATTTCTTTGCTATTTATCCGATTCTGCTGGTCTATAGCGTCGCCATTACCAACACGGTCGATAGCTTTATTACTCACCAGCTGGGTCTGGTGTCTCCGCCGCGCGCCATTTTATCGCTGATTTTAATTGTCGGTATGATGGGTATTGTCCGCTTTGGCGAAAAAATGATTGTTAAGGCCATGAGCGTGCTGGTATTTCCGTTCGTGTTTGCGTTGATGATACTGGCGCTGTATTTGATACCGCAATGGAATGGCGCGGTACTGGATACCCTGTCGCTGAGCGGCGCTTCGGCTACGGGAAATGGGCTGTGGATGACCCTGTGGCTGGCTATCCCGGTAATGGTTTTCTCCTTCAACCACTCGCCGATTATCTCCTCTTTTGCGGTGGCGAAGCGTGAAGAATACGGCGAGGACGCCGAGCGCAAATGCTCCCGTATCCTGGGCTTTGCCCACATCATGATGGTCCTTACCGTGATGTTCTTCGTCTTCAGCTGCGTGCTGAGCCTCTCCCCGGAAAACCTGGCGGAAGCGAAAGCGCAGAACATCTCCATTCTCTCTTATCTGGCGAACCACTTTAACGCGCCGGTGATTGCCTGGATGGCGCCGATCATCGCGATGATCGCCATCACCAAATCTTTCCTCGGCCACTACCTTGGTGCTCGCGAAGGCTTTAACGGCATGGTGATTAAGTCTCTGCGTGGTAAAGGCAAATCGATCGAAATCAACAAACTGAACAAGATCACCGCGCTGTTCATGCTGGTGACCACCTGGATTGTTGCGACCCTGAACCCGAGCATTCTGGGCATGATTGAAACGCTGGGTGGCCCGGTCATCGCGATGATCCTGTTCCTGATGCCGATGTATGCCATCAACAAAGTACCGGCTATGCGCAAATATAGCGGCCACATCAGCAACGCGTTTGTGGTTGTGATGGGACTGATTGCCATCTCCGCCATTTTCTTCTCGCTGTTCAGCTAAGTTTCAGCGCCGCCGCTCACCGGCGGCGCATCCGTTTTGCTATGTAACCGCATGGGTGCCACATGATTAGCGTTTTCGATATTTTCAAAATCAGCATCGGGCCGTCCAGTTCCCATACCGTTGGGCCGATGAAAGCAGGAAAACATTTTGTTGATACCCTGCAGGAAAAAGGCCTGCTGCATAAAGTGACCCGTCTGGTGGTGGACGTGTATGGTTCTCTTTCATTAACGGGTAAAGGCCACCATACCGATATCGCCATTATTCTTGGGCTGTCCGGGTATTTACCGGATACCGTTGATATCGACGCCATTCCCGACATCATTCGCGATGTCAACGTCATGCATCGTCTGTTTATTGAAGAAGGCCAGCGCGAAATTGAGTTCCCGGTGGCGGAATGCATGCGCTTTCACAATGAGTTTCTTCCCCTGCATGAAAACGGCATGAGCATTACCGCGTTTTGCGACGGCAAAATCGCCCATTTCCAGACTTATTATTCGATCGGCGGCGGTTTTATCGTGACCGAGGAAAACTTTGGCAAGAGTCAGGGCGCGGAGGTCGATATTCCGTTCCCGTTCTACTCCGCCCGCAACCTGCTGGCGCACTGCCAGGACAACTGCCTGTCGATTTCCGCGGTGATGATGAAAAACGAGATCGCCCGCCACGGCAGGGAGAGCGTTGAGCAAAATATGGCGAAAATATGGGAGACCATGAGAAACGCCATTAACCGGGGGATGAATACGGAAGGTATTTTACCGGGGCCGCTGAAGGTGCCGCGCCGCGCTTCTGCGCTGCACCGTGTGCTGGCGCCGCAGAGCCAGTCGATTACGCCGCTGAGCGCGATGGATTGGGTCAATATGTTCGCCATGGCGGTCGGAGAAGAGAACGCGGCGGGTGGGCGAGTCGTGACCGCGCCGACCAACGGCGCCTGCGGCATTGTCCCGGCTGTGCTGGCCTATTACGATCGGTTTATCAAAGAGGTGACGCCGGAAATCTCTATGCGCTATTTCCTGACGGCAGGCGCGATCGGCATTCTTTATAAGATGAACGCCTCCATTTCCGGGGCTGAGGTCGGTTGCCAGGGCGAAGTGGGCGTGGCCTGCTCAATGGCGTCCGCCGGACTGGCCGAGCTGTTGGGGGGCAGTCCGGAGAAGGTGTGCATCGCCGCTGAGATCGGCATGGAGCATAACCTCGGCCTGACCTGCGATCCGGTGGCCGGCCAGGTGCAGGTGCCGTGCATCGAGCGTAACGCGATTGCGGCGGTGAAGGCGATAAACTCGGCCAGTATGGCGATGTACCGTACCAGCGATCCGAAAGTCTCACTGGATAAAGTTATCGAAACGATGTTTGAGACGGGCAAAGACATGAACGCCAAATACCGTGAAACCGCCCGCGGCGGTCTGGCGATTAAAGTCGCGGTGTGTGAATCCTGAGTCCCATAAAAAACGCCTGTTTAACGACAGGCGTTTTTTCTTTCCCCGGCGGTGCAGGCCCTACAGTTTAGGGCTTTTTTTTCTCTCCGTCAGGCGGCTGGAAAGACCATACCACGCTGTTAGAAGCCGATGAGGTGTACCATTCGTTAATGGTGGCGTTTGACTCGCTGGTCTGCGCCGCGGCGGCCTGCTTCTCTTTTGGCTGATGCGTTTTTTTCCGAATGCGGATACGGGAAGGGGCCCCGGAATTGATCTGCGCTTTAAAGGTGCGCATATGTGAATCGAATAAAATCGACTCCAGTTGATGTAGTCGGTCGAGGCCGCGCAAAATACCAATCAGCGTACTGAGAGTGACGGACTCACCTAGTTCAACGCGTTTAATGGTTGCCGCGCCGACCTGCGCGCGTTCGGCAAGCTCAATCTGTGATAGCCCCAGTTGTATACGCGTTTCTTTAATTCTTCGGCACAGTTCAGAAATAATTTCACTGTCAGGCATGGTACTGAAACGCATCTTAATTCCTCTACTGCGTAATAAATCCTGACTAATTATTTAGCAAGCCAATTTATAAATAAAGCGAATAATTTCTCTTTTGCGATAGCGGCGACAATGTTTTTTGCCAATGCCATCAAAGAGTTGGGTAGACGCTCGTTCCTGAGAATCCCACGGTTTCAGGCGCCAAATAAAGAGACTTCGGATCAATCGCCTGGGGCGATGCTCCGTGGCGCAGGGATGAGTCTCCGTCTCTGCCATAATGCAATTACGGCGAATTATGGTTATATATATCCCTTTCTGCGGCCCGGTTTCGCCGCAGCCACTCTTACGGATGATAACGATACGCCATGAATCTTCGTGAAAATATTGTGAGCCAATTCAGCCTGCTGTCGCCCGAACTCCAGCGCGCGGCGGAATTTTCCCTGCAAAATGCCAACCAACTGGTGGTGCAATCAATGCGCGCCTTCGCCGCGGAAGCCGGCGTTAAGCCTGCCACGCTGCTACGCCTGGCGCAGCGTCTGGGCTATAACGGTTGGCGGGAGCTGAAAAGTGCATTTATCGACGATCTCGGCTTAGGAAATGATACATATGTATCTAAGGCTGAAAAATTGATCGCGAAAGGAACGCAGCCCGCGCTGTACGAAGAGGTGTTCCTCGCGCATCAGGCCAATCTGGCATTCACTCAGGCAGAGAATCAACACGCTATGCAGCAAGCGGTTAGGTTGCTGGATGAAGCGAAGCAGGTCTATATTTGCGGCTTCCGCGCCAGCTTTCCTATCGCCTGGTCGTTGTTTTATGTCTATCGATTGTTCAATCGCCAGGTGTCGCTGATTGACGGGCTGGCAAGCAATATCGAAGTCTTCACCCGTGAGATCAACGCGGAAGACTGCCTGCTATTGACCAGCTTTTCTCCCTATTCCCGCGAATCTCTCGACGTTCTCAATGCTGCCAGGCAGGCCGGGGCACGGATTATCGCCATCACCGACTCACCGGTTTCGCCGCTGGCGCAAACGGCGGACTGCACGCTGCTGTTTTCCCTCAGCAGCCCGTCTTTTTTCCCTTCGATAGTGTCCGGTATGGGCGTCGCCGAGTGTTTGCTGGCGATGCTGGTTGCCCGCCACGGTAGGGAGGCGGTGAATAAAATTGAGAGCGCAGAACGTTATCTGCAACGCTCCGGGGCGTATGTGATGCCCGATAAATCCTGATAAATGATTCATTTGCTTTTATCATAAGAAAATTAAATACATTTGAATCATTATTGAATTGACGAGATTCAAATGGATCCTGCATGATGCTTTCAACTTACGCGAAAGCGATTTCTAAAGCAGGATAAAAGCATGAGTCAAATCATTCACCGCAGCCTACGTACCCCCCCGGCAGTGGCAGTCAGTGCCCAGGGCGCTTACATCACCGATGCCAGTGGTCAACGCTATCTGGACGCCTGCGGCGGGGCGGCGGTTTCTTGTCTGGGTCACGCCCATCCGGATGTGCTGGCGGCGATGCACCGGCAGATCGATCGGTTGGCCTATGCCCACACCAGTTTTTTCACCAGCGATACGGTGGAACAACTGGCAGAGCAGCTTGTCCGCACCGCGCCCGGTTCCCTGAACTATGCCTATTTCGTCTCCGGCGGATCGGAAGCGGTTGAAACGGCGCTGAAGCTGGCGCGCCAGTATTTTGTGGAGATCGGGCAGCCGGATCGCACGCTATTTATTGCCCGTAAACAAAGCTACCACGGCAATACGCTGGGTGCGCTGGCCGTTGGCGGTAACGAGTGGCGCCGCCGCCAGTTCGCGCCGCTGCTGATGGATGTGGTGCGCGTGTCGGCCTGTAATGAGTACCGCGACCGTGAGGCGGGTGAAAGCCAGCAGCAATATACCGAGCGCTTACTTGGCGAACTCGAAGCGGCAATTCTGGACGCCGGGCCGGAAAAAATTATCGGCTTTATCGCCGAAACGGTGGTTGGCGCAACCACCGGCGCAATGCCGCCTACACCGGGTTATCTGCAAGGCGTTCGTCGGCTGTGTGATAAATACGGCATTCTGTATATCGCCGATGAGGTGATGTGCGGCATGGGCCGTACCGGCACGTTGCACGCCTTTGAACAGGATGGCGTTGTCCCTGACATCGTGACCATCGCAAAAGGTTTAGGCGGGGGTTATCAGCCTATTGGCGCAGTGCTGGCCAGTGAGCAAATCGTCGCCGCGCTGCAAGCCGGTAGCGGAATGTTCCAGCATGGTCACACCTACATCTGTCACCCGACCGCCGCAGCGGCTGCGCTGGCCGTACAGCAGGTTATCGAGCGAGATCGTTTGCTCGAGCAGGTGCAGCAGCAGGGCGCGTATTTGCAGCAGGCGCTGCATGATGTGCTGGGCGGATTACCGTATGTTGGTGATACGCGCGGCCGCGGTTTATTCGCCGGCGTGGAGCTGGTATGCGATAAAGAGCGCAAAACGGCATTCGATCCGCTGCTGAAGCTACATGCCGCTATTAAAGCGCAGTGCATGGGGCACGGGCTGCTGGTCTATCCGATGGGCGGAACCATTGATGGCCAGCGGGGCGATCATATCCTGATTGCGCCGCCGTTTATTGTCAGCCGGTCCGAACTCGATTTTGTAGTAGATACCCTGCACAAAGTCATCAGCGAAGAGACGCATAAACTGATGAGACATCAGCCATGAATCGTTTACCTGCGCTGACAGAACAGCAGTGGAGCGATGAACAACGCCAGCTTGCGGAGGAGATTATCAACGGGCCGCGCGGCGCGCTGCTGCCGCCGTTTGAACCGTTGTTGCGCAGCCCGGAACTGATGGCTCATGCGCAGCGAATGGGGGAGTATCTGCGCTACCGTAGCGCGCTGGGGCAGCGGTTGTCGGAACTGACCATCCTGCTGACCGCGCGTCACTGGTCGCAGCCGGTTGAATGGGCCATTCATGCGCCAATAGCCAGGGAAAAAGGGATCCCGGCACAGGCGGTGCAGGCAATTAATGAACAGCGTCAACCAGAGTCGCTGGAGGCTGATGAATGGGTGGTTTACCATTTTTGCCAGCAGCTGCATCAGCATAAAAAAGTCAGCGATGATATCTGGCAACAGGCAATCGATCTCTGGGGGGAAAAGGGCGTTGTCGATCTGATAGGCATCAACGGTTATTACAGCTTTCTTTCAATGATTATGAACGGCGCGCAGACGCCAGTACCCGACACCAGGGATTTTATTCTTCCCGCATAAATAATTCGCACGCCTTGATTTTTATATTGCGTGCGAATGTAGGGATACTGTTTTTATTCTCAATGCCAATATCAGTTTTAGGGTATTGCGCGAAAACTTCTGTCTGCTGTCTTAATTACGCTGAGGATTATTATGTCTGCATTATTGAAAAAATTAAAGATTACCCTGGCACTGGTTGCCTGTTCGGCGAGTTTTGCCGTCATGGCACAAGATAAAATATTAGTCGGTGTGGATACCGCCTTCGTACCCTTTGAATTTAAGCAAGGCAATAAATATGTTGGTTTTGATATCGATTTATGGCAAGCCATTGCGAAGAAAATGAATGTCAGTTACGAATTACGCCCTATGGATTTCAGCGGTTTAATTCCTGGGCTGCAGTCGCGTAATTTAGATGTGGCAATGGCCGGGATCACCATTACCGATGCCCGCAAACAGGTCGTTGATTTCAGCGACGGTTACTACGATGCGGATCTCTTAATGGCGGTGAAAAGTGGTGATGATTCCATCACCAAATTCAGCGAGCTGGCCGGTAAAAAAGTGGGGCTGAAGCAGGGCACCGCCGCGGCCAGTTTTATGAAATCCAAATATAAAGCCAACTATGTCGAATTCCCTAATATTGATAACGCCTATCTCGACCTGCAGGCCGGCAACCTGGACGCGGTCGTTCACGACTCCCCAAACGTGCTCTACTATGTGAAAACCGCAGGTGGCGGTAAGGTAAAATCGACCGGGGAAACGGACAGCATTCTGCCGCAGAAATACGGTTTTGCCCTGCAGAAAAACAGCAGCCTGACGCCGAAGGTCGATGCCGCGTTAAACGCATTACGCGCGGATGGCACCTACGACAAGATTTATTTCAAATGGTTTAACAAGCAACCTAAATAACCCCCGCCGGGCCGGGTATCCCCGGCCAGAACCGAGAGTAATAGACCGCATTATGAATTTCGAAACGAAATATATATGGGAATCGCTGCCGCTATTATTACAGGGGCTGCAGCTGACAATATTGATCTCTATGGTCGGTTTGGCGGGCGGCTTTATCATCGGTCTGCTGGCGGGAGTTTGTCGTGCACTGGGAGGCGGCATCGCGAAAACGTTATCATTAATTTTTGTCGAACTTATTCGCGGTACGCCAATTATGGTACAGGTGATGTTTATCTATTTTGCCTTGCCAATGATTCTGCCTGTTCGTATCGACCCCATCACGGCCGCGATGGTCACCATTATTATTAACTCCGGCGCGTATATTGCGGAAATTACGCGCGGCGCAATTTTGTCCATCAATAGAGGATTTAAAGAAGCCAGTCTGGCGATGGGATTATCGCAGCGCGCAACGCTATGGCACGTGATTATGCCGCTGGCCCTGCGCCGCATGATCCCGGCGTTGGGCAACCAGTGGATTATCAGCATTAAAGACACCTCGCTGTTCATTGTTATCGGCGTCGCGGAATTAACGCGCCAGGGGCAGGAGATCATCGCCGGGAACTTCCGTGCCCTTGAGGTCTGGACAGCGGTTGCCCTGATTTATCTTGCCGTCACCCTGTGCCTGAGCTTCCTGCTGAAGCAACTGGAGAAAAGGATCCATATTTTATGAGCATGGTTGAATTTAGCGCGGTTGCTAAACATTTCGGCACCACCCAGGTGCTGCACGATATCAATCTGAAAATTGATGCCGGTGAAGTGGTCGTGATTATCGGTCCTTCAGGTTCAGGTAAATCGACGCTGCTGCGTTGTATCAACAAGCTGGAAGCGATCTCCTCCGGCACCTTGCTGGTTGCCGGGATGCACTTGACCGATCCCCACGTCAACGAGTGCGAAATCCGCCGCGAAGCGGGGATGGTATTCCAGCAATTTCATCTGTTTCCGCATCTGACGGCGCTGGAAAATGTGATGTTTGGGCCTATTCGCGTACGCAAAATGAGTCAAGCGGCAGCCCGCGAACAGGCGCTGGCGCTGCTGGAACGTGTCGGCCTACGCGAACGGGCCGAGCACTATCCGTCGGAGCTTTCTGGCGGCCAGCAGCAGCGCGTGGCTATCGCCCGCGCGCTGGCGGTGAAACCGAAAATGATGCTGTTTGATGAGCCAACCTCTGCGCTCGATCCGGAGTTGCGCCATGAAGTATTAAAAGTGATGCGTTCACTGGCGGATGAAGGGATGACCATGATTATAGTGACGCACGAGATTGGCTTTGCACGCGATGTGGCCTCTCGATTGATGTTTATCGATGGTGGAACCATTGCTGAAGATGGCCCACCTGATATCCTGCTGAATGCCAGTAGCAATCCGCGCCTGAAAGAATTTTTACAGCACGTTTCCTGAACATAAGTGAATCCATCACATGAAGAAAATCGACATCAGTGGTTCCCCGTTTGAGATTGGCCTGCGCCTTGGCGAGCTTGGCCGTGAAGCATGGCATCAGAAACTGAGGCTCACGTCATTGTGGCAAACGGTGATGGCCCTGCAGGCATCCCCTGAGACCCGGTTAATGCGCGCCGAGGTGCAGCGGCATTACCCGCACATCTGGCAGGAGTTGGAGGGGTTGGCGCAGGGGCTGGAGGCCACTGTTGATCAGGTCTTTGCCTGGAACTGCCGTGGCGATCTGGTGCGCTCAACGTCGGATGGCTGTACGACGGTGGCCGGGGTAAACGCCGCAGGCGAGCGGATTATCGCGCACAATGAAGACGGTTTTCCTCAGTTACGGGATGAATGCTTGCTGGCTACCATTACTCCGAGTCGCGGACTGAGCTTTACGAGTTTTGCCTATCCGGGGTCGATTTGCGGCCACACCTTTGCGGTGAATGAAAAAGGTATCGTTAACACGGTGAATAACATCCGTGCAGTGCATCGTCCGCAGGGATTACCGCGTCAGATCCTGGCTCGCGCCTCTCTGAATGCGAACACCCTCGACGAGGCAATCACTATACTTACCGGCCAGCCGCGATCCGGGGCGTTTCACCATACGCTCGGGCAACTGGGCGATGCGCGGCTGTTCAGCGTTGAGGCCACCGGTCAAGGCTGTTCCGTTCTACCCCTGACGACGGTAACCGGGCATGCCAACCATCTGGTGCATGCGGCACTGGCTGGCGTTGAGCAGATCGTTACCGACAGCTCAGCGTCGCGGCAGTTACGCCTCGTGCAGTGGCGGGAAACACAACCTCCGTTTGACGCCGCGGCGGCAAAAGCCATTCTCTCAGATACCCATGACGCCAAACTGCCAATTTACCGGCTGGCTGCCGACGATCCGGATGAGGAGAACACCCTCGCCACGGCAGTCTTCACCCTCGATGCCAACCACGTCAGGTGGCAAATTTTCGACATTAACCGCGACGATGTTAAATTTCAGGGAGAAGTGCGTGGGTGAGATAGCCGGTCGTCAGTCATAAAGGGCAGGGTAGTACCGTTGCCCCGGCGTTCAATAGTACCGTCCGGATACTGCCCGCTATCGGCGTCTTGAGCGATGTCCTGAAGCGCGGTGTCCGGAGTATTCAGGTTTGCGTCTCTATACGATTCGGGCCATCGCCGTTTCTCATCTGCCTCGTGCGCGCCGATGCATACTCTCGCGGACATTTATTAATTCCGAAAAATTTGATGCTTTCAAAATTTAACCTTCATAGTGCGTAAAATTATCGTGTCGCAGAAAACGCTCTATCATTGCTCTGCACCTAATCAACAAGCCACCAATCTGGATCAACTCGCCACAACAGGCAAGACGATAGCGTGGCTGCTGAATTTTCGGCGCACGTTGTTTGCGAGGGATACAGAGACCGGCTTTGACAATGAGTGAACGGACAGTTTCTTGGGACAGGTGAACATCGTGCAGTTCTGCGAGTTTCACGCATGTAAGCGTCGGCACAAAGTCGGTATGGCGATCTCGGATGTAATGTGCAAGACCATCAGGCAGTTGGTTATTGCTGGGGTTTCCTCGACGGCGGTCAGCCATACCAGGCGGGCCAGATTCGCGGTAACGCGACAGAAGACGTCGGCACTGACGAGTGAAGATACCCAGGCGCTGCGCGGCCATCTGCGTTGTCAGGTGCCGGTCGACAACATGGGTTAATTTCATCCAAAGTAAAAAACTGCGCTGAATGGGCCATGAGCAGAATCCCGGGATGGTTAACTGAGTTCTGATCAAAATCGCGTAATCTTGCTTCCTCTATCTTAGTGCGCATAATGTATATTATGTTAAATTGAATTTGGGAGGCCGTGTTGCCACAATTCGCCCCAGTACCCATATCGCCCACCGAACCGGGATTATTCAAATCATTCCAGTCTCTAAAGAACTAACACCATCTTGTCATCCACCTGCCGCCGCAACGCCTGGATATAGCCCCTCCCGTCACGCGCAGTTTCACTCGGATCAGCACCGTGCAATAACGCATCACAAATTTTGTTGCTCCCTGTGAAAGTATGCCCGTCTTACTTTTTTGAGAGTCCGGGTTAATCCAGTAACTTCATTTCCAGAGCCCGACTCATGGCTTGCGTACGACTACTGACTTTGAGCTTGGCGTAGATGTTCTTGATGTGCCATTTCACCGTCTCAGTAGAGATAGTCAAGGAGCGAGCGATTTCTTTGTTCATCTGACCGTCAGCAATGAGCTGCAATATCTGCAGCTCTCGCTCACTGAGATCCAGGTTAACATCAAGGTTTTCACGCTGAATCCGCTTGCCTTCAGACTGGCTTCCTTTGCCGGGCCAAAGAGCATCCCCTTCGCTGGCTGCCGAGGTTTCGCGTACACGGACAAGCAGAGGCTGCAATGTCTCGCCAGCATCAAGAAAAATTCGTTTGAGATGCTGTTGTGCCGCTAATTGCTGGGCGGGCTGCAATGCAGCCACGGCAGCCGCGTTTTCGCCACTATTGCACAAGGATAATGACCATAGCGTACGAAGACGCGCTGCGGATAGCCGGTCGCCCCGACGCTCCTGCTCAGTCACGAGTTCACCCAGTAAAAGGCTGGCTTGTGGGGCCTGGCCTGACGCCAGAAGAAGGCGGCTGCGGCTGACGATTGCATACTGAGCTATTGCGCGTTGACAAGGATTTTCGGCATCAATTGTGGCACGGGCCGCCAGTTGTTCAAGTTGCCGTTGCAGCTGCTCTGCGCCTGGATAATTCGCGCGCTGCAGGCGCACCCTCGCCTGCTCTGCTAACAATAAAGCCTGCGGCCGTTGCCATCCGCGAGACACCGCAAGTCGCTGCGCGTGTTCCAGCAGCCGTTCTGCCTCATGCGGCATATCGTCATTTAAGGCCTGACGCGCAAGATAGGTATAGCAGCGACTTAGGGCGTCGGGCGGACCAAACCGATCGATGAATTCGAGTCTATCTGCTAACAGCGTATTTAAGGAGTCCAGGTTCTTACGCTCGTAAGCCATTTCCGCCAGCAGCGGTGCAAGCGTCGCGCCGCTGGTTGACTGGGGGCCGGTATAACGCTCAGCCTGGCGCAAGGCATTCTCTGCATGCCCCCAGGCGTTCTCCAGGTCCCCCTGACCAAGATGGCACTGAGCAATGATAAAAGCGCGATAAACCGAGACAAACAGATTGTCTAATGGACTTTCCGGGCAAGGCATATGCCGCTGAACCTCAAGAGCGTCGGTATAGCGCTGATTAACCACGTGGCAGTAGCTCAGAATATTGCAAATAAGACCATCGACCCATGTGTCTCCGCAGGGCACTTTAGCCAGCAACGGCTCCACAATCGCCAGGCTTTCCGGGATTTTCTCGGCAAAAGCTTCGCAAATTGCGCGCACGACACGTAATTTGAGCCAGGCGTTGGGGGCTATATCATCACGATGATTAACGACCATTTGGTCAAGATTATCCAGCAACTGCCTCGATTCATCGAAGCGGAAATAGTGCGCCAGCGCCCAGGCCAGATTGATTTGCAGGTCAATGCGTGAAGGGTCAGTACTCGCAGGTAAGTGATGCATCCAGGAAACCAGGGTGTCTATATCCCCTTCTTCCGCCAGTGACTGCGCGCCCGCGCCATCCTGCCCGGGGTTATGGATCGGCTTGCCCGCTGCAAGTGCGTGGCGTACCGCCTCGGACCACAATCTCTGTTCAACGAACCAATGACTGGCTAATTCATGTAAATGCTTGAGGTTGATATCGTTGTTCTGCTGCAATATCGTTCGCAGGGTTTCCTGCAAAAGAGGATGGTAGCGAAACCAGCAGCCTTGTTCGTCCAGGGCTGACAAAAAAAGATTGTGCCGCTCAATCCATGCCAGTATCGCTTCACTATCATCACGCCCAGTAACCCTATTACATAACCCGGCATTTAAACGATTAAGAAACGATGTTTTGACAAGAAAATCAAAAACTTCCGCTGGCAATGGGTCAAGTACCACCTCTTTCAGATAACGGGCGATGGCGCGGGTTCCACCACGGATATTGCGCAGCAGATGTTCTGGATCATTGAGCAATTCTGGGGACAACGAAGCGATTTTCATGCCGGCGATCCACCCCTCTGTCGCGGAAAGCAGCCGCTGTACATGCTGATTACTGAGTGGTACGTCAATCGTCTGGCTGAAATAGTTTCTGGTTTCTTCGAGCGTGAATTGCAGGTCTCGATCGTAGATCTCCACCAATTGGTCCTGCGCCTGAAGCAGGCTCAGGGACAAACTGGGGTGGAAACGGCTGCCAATGATCAGATGCAAGGCGGCAGGAGCATGCTTGAGCAAATATCCCAGGGCTTCATATACGCCGGCATCATTAATCATATGGAAGTCATCAACGATCAAATACAGATCGTGCGGACAGTAATGCAGTTGGTTAATCAACCCGGCCAGCAGCTGTTGCGAGCTGGAGGGCGTCTGTTCTTCTATGTTGCGCCAAAAGTCGGCGTCCCAATCGCCATAGAGCGGCCGCAATGCTTGCAGCAGATAAGGAATGAACTGCCATACGCCATCATCCTCATCATCGAGGCTAAGCCAGGCAACGCGTTCGCCCTGGGCAATCATGTGCTGATACCACTGCGCCAACAGCGTGGTTTTGCCAAATCCAGCGCCCGCGCAAACCACGCCCAGACGGCGTTGCTGCATGCGATCGAGGAGTAAAAGAAGCCGTGAGCGCTGTAGCAGCCGAATCGAAGAGCGTGGCGGGACGAATTTGGTCAGGATTAGCGGCAAATCTCTGGTCAGCCGCAGTGGTCCGGAGACCAGTGAAGTTGCCTGACGACTTTTAACATCCGATGGCTTCATCCGTGGTTATCTACCCGTATTCTTTTTTTATCAATTGTACGCCAGAGCCCGGGACGACATGGAACCGCCCCTCTCGATAGATACATAAAATTTATAAAGTTTGACCTCAAGCATGTAAACCCCCTCCTACCCCCCCATGAAGGTGGCTTCGCACCTCCTCGTCGCACTCGTAGATTCATTGCATCGGCGTGGTTAAGGGGCTTCCAGCCTGCCCGCCTGACGACCTTTACTGAGGAGAATTAAGTGATGCTTAACAAACAGGCTTTACTCCAGGCTTACCGTAAGATGCGCGAAATCCGGACGTTTGAGGAGCGTTTGCATCAGGAAAACACCAGCGGTGATATTCCGGGCTTCATTCACCTTTATACCGGTGAGGAAGCCATTGCGGTGGGGGTCTGCGAAAATCTGACTAACGCTGATTTCATTGGGTCCACGCACCGTGGACATGGCCACTGTATTGCCAAAGGCTGCGATATTCACGGCATGATGGCTGAAATATTCGGTAAGGACAGCGGATTATGCCGGGGCAAGGGGGGCTCAATGCATATTGCCGATCTGTCGAAAGGTATGCTGGGTGCGAACGCTATCGTGGGTGGCGCCCCTCCGTTAGCCATCGGCGCTGCGCTGACGGCCAAAACCCTTAAGACCGGTAACGTTGGGGTCTCTTTTACCGGTGACGGCGGTTCTAACCAGGGCCTGGTATTTGAAGCCATCAACATGGCAGTCGTGCTGCAACTCCCTGCCATCTTTATTTTCGAGAACAACGGTTATGGCGAAGGAACGGGCCATGACTACGCCGTCGGTGGTCGTGATATCGCCGGGCGCGCCGCGGGCTTCGGTTTACCGGCAGTGACGGTTGATGGCACCGATTTCTTTGCCGTTTACGATGCCACCGCAGAGGCAGTCAAGCGCGCCCGAGAAGGTGGAGGCCCAAGCGTGATTGAGGCCAAAGCTTTCCGCTGGCACGGTCACTTTGAGGGCGATCCGGCGCTTTACCGTGCTGAGGGCGAAGTTCAACGTCTGCGCGAACAACATGATCCGCTGAAGATTTTCACCGCCAGGGTCAAACAACACATCTCCCTTGAGGAACTGGCGGCGATCGACGCGGAGGTTGAAGCACTTGTCGATGATGCTGTATTCAAAGCCCGCGCCGCTGCCTACCCGGCACCGGAAGACCTGCTTACAGACGTTTACGTCTCATACTGAGGGTGATAACAATGCCTATAAAAACCTATCGAGAAGCGGTCAAGGAAGCCCTGGCCCAGGAAATGGAGCACGACGAACGCGTCGTTCTGATTGGAGAAGACTTGCGTGGCGGTCACGGCGGAAATGCGCCCGAAGAAGCAAGGATAGAGGCTTTTGGCGGTGTGCTCGGAGTCACTAAAGGGCTGTGGACGCAGTTCGGCTCCGACCGGGTGATCGACACCCCCATTACGGAGTCGGCGATCGTCGGCATGGCTGCCGGCGCCGCAGCAACGGGTCTGCGGCCGGTGGCGGAGCTGATGTTTATGGATTTTTTCGGTGTTAGCCATGATGCGCTGTACAACCAGGCAGCAAAGTTCCGCTATATGTTTGGCGGCAAGGCTAAGGCGCCGCTGGTGATGCGGGGCATGATCGGCGCTGGTTTTTCTGCCGCAGCCCAGCATTCGCAGTCACCCTATAATATTTTTGCTACCACACCGGGGCTCAAGGTGGTCGTGCCATCGACGCCTTATGATGTCAAAGGGCTGCTGATCCAGTCGATACGCGACGACGATCCGGTGGTGTTCTGCGAGCATAAAATGCTTTATGACCTCAAGGACGAGGTACCTGACGAGATTTATACCATTCCCCTGGGCGTCGCTAACTATACCCGTGAAGGTGAGGATGTCACCATCATCGCGTTGTCGGCAATGGTACATAAAGCAAACCAGGTCGCCGACAAACTGGCCAGGGAGGGGATCTCGGTGGAGGTGGTCGATCCACGTACAATCTCGCCTCTGGACGAAGAAGGTATTCTGGAATCCGTGGCTTCTACGGGCCGCGTGGTCATTGTCGACGAGTCAGCCGCGCGTTTTGGCTTTGCTCATGATGTCGCCGCGCTGATTGCTTCCCAGGCATTCCATTTCCTCAAAGCGCCTATTGTTCTGGTGACACCACCACACACCCCGGTACCGTTCTCCCCTGCTCTCGAAAAACTCTGGATCCCTGGCGTTGAACGTATCGAAGCTGCCGTCCGTCAAGTGCTGGAGGATTAAGCTATGAGCGATATCAGGACACTTGAAATGCCGAAGTGGGGTCTTTCAATGGAGGAAGGCGTGCTCGCGCGGTGGGCCATCCAGGAGGGTGACCGCTTCGCCAAAGGGCAGGAAATCTGTGAAATTGAGACCAGCAAAATCGTCAATGTTCTGGAGGCCCCCTTCGCCGGTACGCTACGGCGGATAATCGCCCGAGTGGGAGATACCCTCCCGGTCGGCGCTGTTTTGGCGCTGGTCGCTGACTCTGCGGTAAGCGATGCTGAACTGGATGCCTTCGCTGCCAGTCTGGCCGCGGCGCAGCCAGCAGCTCCTGTCACGCAGACTACCGAGCCTGCTGTAGCGACCGCGGCGCCCTCCTTTGTACCGGCCCCCGCCAATAAGCCTGCGGCATCCATTGGGCAGACCGAGGTACCCATCAGCCTGCAAGGCAAAACCGATCCGACTCAGGTGAATGCCACTCCCCATGCGTTACGGCTGTCTGCGCGGTTGGGCGTTGACTTGAAAAAGGTCCACGGTAGCGGGCGCGGCGAGCGTATCTCCGTGGCTGACCTGGAGAGCGCGATCGTTGCCGCAGGCGGCCGCGTCGCCTCTCCGCCGCCGCCAGTGCGTTCCGGCAAAGCGCCGCGATCGCATACCGATGATAGCCAGGTCCCGGCAACCCCGTTGGCGCGCCGTCTGGCCAACAAACTGGGGATCAACCTGCACGACTGCCGCAAAAGCGGTTCACTTGGACGGGTGAGTCGCGATGATGTGCTGGCGGCCGCTTTGCTGCTTGATGGGCTACCCCAGGCCGGGGCTCCACAAGCCACGTCAGCGACAGCCTTTGAGACGTTGCCGATGTCCAGTATGCGGCGAGCGATCGCTGGCCGTTTGCAAATGTCCAAGCAACATGCACCCCATTTCCGTTTGACCGTCGATCTCGACCTGGACCGACTCTTAGCATTGCGTAAGGAAATCAACAGCGAAGTACCCGGCGTCAAGATTTCGGTTAACGATATGCTGGTTAAGGCCTGCGCCATGGCGCTGATAGCCGTGCCGGACGTCAACATACAGTTTGATGAGGCGACCCAGAGCATCCGCCGTTTTGCCGATGCCGACATTTCCGTGGCCGTTGCGCTGCCGGACGGGTTAATTACCCCTATCGTACGTTCGGCCAACAGCAGGTCGATAAGCGACATATCAAACGAAGTTCATTCTCTGATAACCAAAGCCCGGGCGTGCATGCTCAAGCCCGAAGAGTTCCAGGGCGGCACCTTTAGCGTGTCAAACCTGGGCATGCTCGGAGTACGGCAGTTTGACGCCATCATAAACCCACCCCAGGGCGCGATCCTTGCGATTGGCGCAGGCGAGCCCCGAGCGGTAGTTCGCGACGGACAGATCGTCGTCCGCCATCAACTGACCGTATCGCTGTCCTGCGATCACCGGGTCATCGATGGGGCGTCAGGCGCGGCGTTTCTCCAGGCGCTCAAGCGGCTGGTTGAAACACCGACGCTGTTGTTTATCGGGGAGACGAGCTATGCACGACAAATATGATGTACTGATAATAGGTGGCGGGCCTGGGGGGTATGTCGCCGCCATTCGTGCCGGCCAGCTAGGGCTTCGTACCGCATTGGTGGAAAAGCAGCATTTAGGGGGCATCTGCCTGAACTGGGGATGCATTCCAACCAAGGCGCTGCTGCATGGCGCAGAGGTGGCGCACACTATTGCGCATGCCGATCGGCTGGGTTTTAGTCTCAGCGAGGTGAGTTTCGATCTGCAGAAACTGGTGCAGTTTAGCCGCGCCGTGTCGCAACAGCTGACCGGAGGTGTCGAGTACCTGTTGAAGAAAAATGGCGTGACGGTCATAGCCGGCACCGCCCGGCTGTGCGGTAAGGGGCAAGTCACGGTCGCCGATCCCCAGGGGGAAGAGCGAGACTATCGCGCTGATCATGTGATCCTTGCGACTGGCGCCCGGCCGCGAGCGTTGCCAGGAGTCGAGCCAGATGGCGAGCGAATCTGGACCTATTTCGAGGCCCTGCAGCCTGAGCGCTTACCGGAGTCTCTATTAATCATCGGTTCAGGGGCCATCGGAGTGGAGTTCGCCAGCCTTTATAACGATCTTGGCAGCAACGTAACGCTGGTCGAACAAGCCGCGCAGATTCTGCCCGTTGAAGACGCCGAAGTATCCGCTACCGTGCGTAAATCGTTCGAACGACGCGGTATACACGTCCATAGCCAAACGCTGCTGACGCAGGTAAAGCGCACCGATACGGGCGTGCGCTGCGCCTTGAAAACCACCGGCGCCGAACAGACACTGGAAGTCGAACGTGTGCTGTTGGCTGCGGGCGTGCAGCCTAATGTGGAAGGCCTGGGGCTGGAAGCGCTGGGCGTTGAGTTGGACCGCGGGTTTATCAAGACGGATGCAGCTTGCCGAACCAACGTATTTGGCCTCTATGCTATCGGCGATGTGGCTGGCCCGCCGTGTCTGGCGCACAAAGCCAGCCACGAAGGTGTGATCTGCGTCGAGACGCTGGCTGGCGTCGAAGGCGTACGCCCTCTTAACCGCGACTATGTGCCCGGTTGTACCTATGCCCGGCCACAGGTTGCCAGCCTGGGCTTGACAGAGGCGAAGGCTCGCGAGACGGGACGGCCAATCAAGGTCGGTAAGTTCGCATATCAGGGGAATGGTAAGGCGCTGGCCAGCGGTGAGACGGAGGGTTTTGTAAAGACTATTTTCGACGCCGAAACCGGCGAATTACTGGGCGCGCATATGGTTGGTGAGCAGGTCACTGAACAGATCCAGGGTTTTGGTATCGCGCATCATCTGGAGGCTACAGATGAGAGTCTCTTATCGATGATCTTTGCTCATCCAACGCTTTCTGAAGCCATGCATGAATCCATCCTTGCCGCCAGCGGTCAGCCGCTGCATCAATAATGACAATATAAACCCGGCATTCAACGCCGGGTTTACCTGTACGCTAAGGCCGTCTGAATAGCGCAATGCTGCGCCCGGCCAGAACAAAATCAATCGCTTCTGTAATGGTGACGCCGTCACTTTTCACTTCAGCGGTCGACAGCTCAAGAACCCAGCCGCCTTCGCCGAACTGCGGTATCTGGAACGCAACATCGCCCTCAAACGGATTGAACAGCATCAGAACGTCGTGCCAGATCCCCTCCTCCTCTTCGAGATCGGGTCGACTGATGGCAAGGCCTAACGTTGACCCTTCATCCCACTGCTCAGATTGCTGCAAACCGCCGCCGGCGTTAAACCAGCGTATCTCGAGCCCATCGCGCCAGCTTTCACGGCGTAAAAGCGGTTGTTGCGCGCGCAGCGCGATCAGGCGCTGGGTGAAATGGCGTAATGCGTGGTCATCTTCGGACAGCGCTTCCCAGTTGATCCATGAAATCTCGCTGTCCTGACAGTAGCCATTATTATTTCCCTGCTGCGTACGGCCAAATTCGTCCCCGGCCAGCAGCATCGGGGTGCCGTGGGAGAAAAATAGCGTGGTGAGGAAGTTACGCTTCTGGCGTTCACGGACCGCGACGATAGCCTGATTTTCTGTCGGCCCTTCCTCGCCATAATTGCAGGAACGGTTATCATTGTGCCCGTCGTTATTATCCTCACCGTTGGCTTCATTATGTTTCTCGTTATACGAAACCAGATCGTTTAACGTGAAGCCGTCATGAGCGGTAATAAAATTGACGCTGGCCCACGGACGACGGCCGCGTAAATCGTACAGATCCCCCGACCCCAGCAAACGGGCGGCAAAATCGGTAGACACGTTATCCCCCTTCCAGTATTCCCGCACCGTATCGCGGTATTTGTCGTTCCACTCTCCCCAGCCCGGCGGAAAACCGCCAACCTGATAGCCGCCGGGGCCGATATCCCAGGGCTCGCCGATCAGTTTAAGTTTTGCCAGCACGGGATCCTGGGTTATGGCGTCAAAAAAACCGCCTCGCGGATCGAACCCCTCTGGTTCACGGCCGAGAATGGTTCCAAGATCAAAACGAAAGCCGTCAACGTGCATGGACTGAGCCCAGTAGCGTAGCGAATCCATCACCATCTGCAGCACCCGGGGATGGGACGTATTCACCGTATTTCCCGTCCCGGTATCATTGATGTAATAGCGATGCCGATCCGGCATCGTCCGGTAATAGGAGAAATTATCGATGCCCTTAAATGTGAGCGTCGGGCCCAGCTCATTCCCTTCAGCGGTATGGTTGTAAACCACGTCAAGGATCACCTCAATACCGGCGTCATGAAAAGCGCGCACCATATTGCGGAACCCGGCAATACCCGCGGGCCCGTAGTAACGGGACGCGGGGGCGAAGAAGCCCAGCGTATTGTAACCCCAGAAGTTTTTTAGTCCCCGGTCAAGCAGATGCTGGTCGTCGGGAAACCAATGTACGGGCAGCAGCTCAACGGAAGTGATGCCGAGGCTTTTGATATACTCGACGGAGGCCTGATGCCCAAGCCCCTCGAATGTGCCGCGCAGCTCGGGGGGGAGCGCCGGATTAAGCTGGGTAAACCCTTTCACATGCGTTTCGTAAATCACCGTATTCGGCCAGCGAATGTCGGGGCGATTTTCCCCCTGCCAGTCGCACGCATCCGGGTCGACAACCTTGCATTTCGGCGTAAAAGGCGCGCTATCGCGGGTATCAAAGCTGAGGTCTTTCTCCTCATGCCCCAGCTCATAGCCAAAATGGGCGTCGTTCCACGCGATATCGCCTGCCAGCTCCCGCGCGTAGGGGTCGATAAGCAATTTATGCGGATTAAAACGATGCCCGTTTTCCGGATCGTAAGGGCCGTAGACGCGATAACCGTATAACGCCCCAGGCTGAAGATCGGGCACGTAGCCGTGCCAGATTTCGTGCGTATATTCCGGCAGTTCCAGCCGGGCTATTTCCTTTTTCCCCGAAGGATCGAACAGGCACAGCTCAACCCGTTCAGCGTGCGCGGAGAAGAGCGCGAAGTTAACGCCTTTTCCGTCAAAATGAGCCCCCAACTGCTGGCTGTCGCCGGGCCGTATTGCAAAAGCTTTTTCCTTGCGCATCGTTATTCTCCCCGTAGCTCAGCGCTAATAAGCGTCAACAACCACCCGGATGTTGACGCCAGTTCGAGCGACGTTTCCACCAGACGGCTCTCGCCGCTAAACACATCGCGAAAACGTTTCCCGGCCAGATCGTCTGGTATGGTTACCACAGTATTGCCCCATAGCCTTGCGGAAGATTCCGCCAATCCGTGCGCCGCAACGTCAAACGCCAGGCGAGGCACCACCACGATCAGGGCCTCCTCTCCGCTGATGCGCGCGTAGGCAATAAGATTATCTTCCCTCTCCCCGGAGACTTTTAATGGTACCCAGTCACCATAATGGAAGAGCGCTGAATGCCGCTGTCTTAATCGGAGAAAAGAAGCGGTAACGTACTGTTTCAGGCGCCCGTCTCGCCAGGCGGGTTCGCGGGTGAACAGATCCGCATTCCCGGTATGAAGGTTTTGCGCAAGGACGGCGAAATCGGGTTCACGTCGGTTATCCGGATCGACAAGACTGAAGTTCAGCGCCTCGCTCCCCTGATAAATGTCCGGCACGCCGGGCGCAGTCAGTTTTATCACCGTCTGGCTGAGGCTGTTTACCAGTCCGGCACGGATAAAGGGCTGCAAGGCAATGTGAAAATCGTTGAGAAAGCGCGAATTATCCGCAGAAAATAGCTGCTGCACATAATTAAGCACCACGCTCTCATAGCTTTCATTGCTGTCGATCCAGTCGGTTCTCTGCTTGGCCTCGCGCAGCGCTTTTTCCATAAAAGCGAGAAAACGCGTTTCGAGCGATTTCAGCCCTTCGGCATCGTCCGGCAGCAGCGTTGCAGGCCACGCGCCCGCCAGCGCCTGATAGATCATCCACGTATCCGCCGCGTTCGGCGCCGTGCCGTCGTTCAAAAAACGCACATGGGTTTGATTCATCTGACGCCAGCGCGCAAGGTTTTCCGCCCACAGCTGCGGGGCTTCCGTTAAGGTGTAAAGCCGGGCCCGCGCATCTTCCCCGCGTTTCGTATCGTGCGTCGACGTCCCCAGCAGCGCATCGGGCTGGCGCGCAAGACGGATGCGCATCTCCTGATGAAAGCGAGACAATGAGAAGGCGCGAGGCGTAGGATCGGCCCCAACTTCATTCAGCGCCAGGTCGAGGTTATGACGAAAGAACAGCGTATCCTCGACCGATTTCGCCATTAACGGCCCGGTGAGCTGCTGAAAACGGGTCCTGAAGAGTGAAGCGATGTCGAGGCTGCTCGCCTGCAGATTGCCGGTCAGGATAGCGATAATGACGTTAAGCGCGTTGGCATCGGGTCGGTTTTCTTCGGCGTTCACCTGGTCAACCACCCGGTTTAACAGCGTAATATTGCCAGCGGTCAGCCCTTCGGCGGTGCCGTAGGTACGATAGACCGGGAAGGCCAGCAGCAGTTCGCGCAGGGCGTGGCGCAGCGCGTCACTCTCGACCGCCATGCCGTTACGCTGCGCCAGTTCGCTGGCCAGCTTCAATAAAGTGGTAAATTCACCCTCAAAATTGCGATCCGCCATCAGGCCTTTCGCCTCGCGCAGCGCTTTGTGGCGATCCACCGTTCCGCCGAGCGCGTCGTCATGCACCTGCTGCAGCTGGTCGAGGTTATTGTCATCCACCAGCACTTCCGCCAGCGAAGCGATAAACTCATACCCTGTGGTGCCGGACACCGGCCAGTCGGCGGGCAACTGTTCGCCCTTCGCGAGGATTTTTTCCACCGTAATGTAGCACTCTGGCCCGGTGGCCTGGCGCAGGCGCTGCAGATACCCCAGCGGGTCGGCAAGGCCATCGATATGGTCAATACGCAGACCATCGACGATGCCGGAATGCACCAGTTCAAGGATAAGTCGATGGGTGTCGTCAAACACCGCCGGGTCTTCAACCCTGACGCCAATTAGGCCGGTAATTTCAAAAAAACGCCGCCAGGAGAGCTGCCTGGGCGCTTCCCGCCAGGACATAAGGCGCCAGCTTTGCGCCTCGTGCAGCGCCAGAATGGCGTCGCGATCCGGGGATGTTAGTAGTTGCTCACCTGTCGCCAGGGTTCGAGGATTCAGGGGCCAGACCTGGTCATAATAGATGAACGCCGGTTTCCCGGTTGCAGGGTCGCGTTTCAGTTCAAGCGCCCCGCTCTCCAGTTCCGCCTCAAAGGTATCCCCCAGAAACGGCAGCGTAACGGGACGCGTCCAGTCAATATCGAAATAATTCGCCCAGCGGCTGCTCTTGCCCTGCTCGATAACGTCCCTCCACCAGCGATTCTCCAGCGAGGTCGCCATATGGTTAGGCACAATATCCAGGATCAGGCCAATTTGCGCGTTTCGCAGCGCCTTCACCATCCGATCAAACCCTTCGCGGCCCCCGATGGCCGGGTCGATCTCGTTAGGATCGGTAATATCATAGCCATGGGTGGAGCCGGTGGTCGCCGTAAATATCGGCGAGGCGTAAAGATGGCTGATACCGAGCCCCTGAAGATAGGGGGCCAGCGCCGCCGCGCGATCGAAGGTCATGCCGTTACGGAACTGAATGCGATAAGTCGCGGAAGGGATCATACTGAGGCTTCTCCATGTGCAAAACGGACAACAATACTGTCTGGCGTTAACGCCTCCTGCTGTTCCGGCCAGCTAAAAATGACCTCGCCAGGTATTTCCGGCATCGCAAGCGGTTCCTCGCCGATATTCAGCGCCACAGAGAGCGTCCCGCCGGCAAATTGCCAGCTCACCGCCAGCGCCTGCGGATCCGTGTGCAGGATCTTGCCCTCGACGCCGCCCCCTGCCGCCAGCAGCGGGACGATATAGCGATGGCGCAGCAAGATGAGGTTGCGCGTGAAGCGCAGCCAGGATTTCCCCTCCTCGCTTGCCGCCTTCTGCCAGTCGAGCTTAGAACGAATAAAGGTCAGGGGATCGTTCGGGTCCGGGACGGATTCGTCGTGCCCCGCGTGTCCGGCAAACTCTTTTGCCCGTCCTTCCCGCACCGCCTTCGCGAGGGAACCCTGAAAATCGGTAAAGAACAAAAAGGGATTGCTCTCGCCGAACTCCTCTCCCATAAACAGCAAAGGAATATGCGGCGACAGAAGCAAAGCGGCGAGCAAAACGCGCGTTTTCCCGGCGCCGGCAAGGGAGATCAACCTTTCCCCCTGCGCACGGTTTCCGGTCTGATCGTGATTCTGAATAAAGTCGACAAAAAACTGCGGCGGCTGAGCGGCGCAGGCCACGCCGCGGGGCTTCCCGGTTTGCGCAGAAAGCTCACCCTGGTAGACAAATCCCTCGGCCAGCGCCCTTGCGAACTTACTGGCAGGCTGATGCGCAAAATCCTGATAATAGGCGTGCGTCTCGCCGGTGGCGAAAACGTGGGCGGCGTTATGAAAATCATCATTCCACTCGGCGGTAAACAGCGGGGTTTGTCCATCCTCATCGCGCGGATGGAGGAAAATGACGTTCCGGCTGTCTTCGGTGGTGAGGTGGATATGGCGGTCGGGGATGGCTTTGCGGATATTTTCGGCGATCTCTATCAGCACATGCCTGGCGGAGCGATCTTCAATCTGATCGATGGCATCAAAGCGCAGCCCATCAAGATGGTACTCGGTAAGCCAGAACAGCGGCGCCTCGGTAATATACTGCCGCACAGCCTCGGTTTCATAGGCGATAGCGTTACCCCAGGGGGTCATTCGGTTTTGATGAAAAAAGCCCGGCGACAGCAAAGAGAGATAGTTGCCTTCCGGGCCAAAATGGTTGAGAACGATATCGAGAACCACCGAAAGCCCTAACCCGTGGGCGGCGTCAATAAAGGCGTGAAAATCCCCCGGCGAGCCGTACGCGGCGTGCGGCGCGTAAAGTAATACGCCGTCATAACCCCAGCCGCGGGAACCGCCAAACTGGGCAACGGGCATAATCTCGACCTGGGTGATCCCCAGCTCTGCCAGATAAGGCAGCTTATCGATGGCGGCCAGAAAGGTGCCTTCTGGCGTAAAGGTGCCCGGATGGAGTTCATAGATGACAGTTTCTTCCCATGGCCGCCCTTTCCAGACGCGGTTAACCGGCTGAAAAAGCCTGGGGTCGATAACTACCGAGGGACCGTTAACATCATCGCGCTGCGCGCGCGTGGCCGGATCGGGAATACGCCTGCCGTCGGCTAAAAGGAGCATATATTCATCGCCATGCTTTACGCCAGGGACGTCAATCTGGAACCAGCCCCCACCCGCGGCTTCCATCGGAATATCCCGCGTCTTCAGGCTCAGCGTCATTGTCTTTTGACCTTCGGCCCAGACGCGAAAACGGACAGTATCAGCGGCAATAAACTCCGCCCCCCAATGCTTGTGAAACGATATGGATTCCATTCAATGTCCTCAGGCGACTTATTCAGATAACGCGGCATGAAATATAAGATTAGACCAGGATGAGCCAAGTGTGCTGGCGGCGTTGGGTCTGTTATTTATAAAGACCTTGGCTGTAATACATATAGGCTGAAAAGTCAGGTAAATAATTCCTGGTTTTAAGCAGTTAATTATTCCTGGTTTACCTTTCTTTTATCCCCCATGCGCAATAATTGACTAATCTTAAATTTCATTTATTAAGGAGGCCGGTATGACAACAGGAAATAATTCAACGCTACACTATCCACTTCCGCCGTTTGTCGAGCAGCCGCAGCAACCCCCGGGGCTGGCATCGGAAATGAAGCCCCTTCCCGACCACGGCGAAACCAGCTACATCGGTTCCGGGAAGCTTGTGGGGAAAAAAGCGCTGATTACCGGCGGTGATTCGGGTATTGGCCGGGCAGTCGCTATCGCCTTCGCGCGCGAAGGCGCGGATGTCGCGATCGGCTACCTGCCGGAGGAGGAATCCGACGCGGCTGCCGTTATCGCGCTGATACAGGCCGAGGGCAGAAAAGCCGTCGCCATTCCCGGCGATATTCGGGTTGAATCATTTTGCGATACCCTGGTCGAAAAGGCGGTCGCGGAGCTTGGCGGGCTGGATATTGTGGTTAACAACGCCGGCAGGCAGCAATATTGCGAATCCATCGAAGAGTTGAGTACCGCCGCCTTTGACGCGACCTTTAAAACCAACGTTTATGCGCCATTCTGGATAACCAAAGCCGCGCTTCGCCATCTGTCTGAGGGCGCGGCTATCATCAACACCTCTTCCGTCCAGGCGTTTAAACCCAGCGAGATCCTGCTGGATTACGCCCAGACCAAAGCCTGCAATGTTGCGTTTACGAAATCGCTGGCAAAGCAGCTGGGTCCGCGCGGTATCCGCGTTAATGCCGTGGCGCCGGGCCCGTACTGGACGCCTCTGCAGTCAAGCGGCGGCCAGCCGCAGGAGAAGGTTCAGCAGTTTGGCGAGGATACGCCGCTCGGCAGACCGGGACAGCCGGTTGAGATAGCGCCCCTTTACGTACTCCTGGCTTCCGACGCGTGCTCCTACGCTTCTGGCCAGGTCTGGTGCTCTGATGGCGGCACCGGGGTAGCATAAAAGAGATCGTCGCTGTGGCGCGCTCTATTCGCGCGCCGCAGCGACGAACGCTAGTAGCGTAAAAGGAACTGGATGAGGGTTATCAGCAAATAAAAACCGCAGACGATTTGCACACCTCTCCAGCCCCACCTGAAATAACGCCACTGATAACGCTCTCTGGCATTCGCCTGCGCAATGGCGGGCTCCAGGCTCTGCTTTTTCTGCTTACTTCTCAGTAGGCTCCAGCCCCACCAGACAATGACCATGATGACGATAACTTTATACAGGATGATGTTGCCCATGCCGCCGCCATTTTACGATTGGATAAAACTGCCTGCGAGTGTAGCGCACTTCTCGCCTCGTTACCTGCATACCTTATTGACGTTTAAACATGTTTACGCTGGAACCCTCTTGCTCTGTCAGCGCGGCTGATGTAGCGATATCGTAGAATAATCTTATATATGTCAAAAAGGTGAATTGCGACTTTTCTCTTTATTAAATATGTAGTATCAAGGCGCTGGTAATATTAGCAGTCTTATTATTCAAAAAGTTAAAATTTGCAAAACCAGACGTAACCGCTAAAATAACCATGAGCTAACTCACTAAGCAGGGAGATATTATGGGTTTTTGGCGAATTGTGTTGACGATTATTCTACCGCCACTCGGCGTGCTGCTGGGTAAAGGGTTTGGCTGGGCCTTCATTCTCAATATTATTTTAACCATCCTCGGTTATATTCCAGGGCTTATTCACGCGTTTTGGGTTCAAACCAAAAACACCTAATCAGAAATATCTTACAGTTTGACTCGCCGGCTTATCCCCGGACATTAAACGGAAGCAGAAAGTTCGCAGGAGCAATATCATGCTTAAACAATTAACCGCTATCGTTTTGCTGGCTGCAGCAACCAATGCCGTGGCGCAAGACGATATGACGCTGGACAGTCTGGTCAAAAAGGAACCGGCAGCCTTTAGTCAAATGGTAAAAGGTCACCCTCTGCCCGCCTGGGTAAAGACGGGCGGAACCGCCTCGCCTGCCAGAACGGTGAAGCTTGGCGCAGAGACTTATCAGGTACTCAGCGTCTGTAAACCCCACGATTGCGCGACGGAACGCTTCGCCGTGCTGTGGTCTGAAAAGTCCAGACAGATGACCGGGCTTTTCTCTACCGTTGATGAAAAAACCGCCCAGGAGAAACTGACCTGGCTTAACGTTAGCGACGATCTTTCCATCGATGGTAAAACGGTGCTCTTTGCCGCCCTGAGCGGCAGCCTGGAAAATCATCCCGACGCATTTAACTTTCAGCAGTAGCCCGTAGCCAAAAATTGACGCCTGTGGCCGGAACGGTAATCCGGTCATCCCCATTCTGCCGCTCTGACCCGGGGTCTGGACGGCAGAATAACGTCCCTTTCCGGCTACAACGAGATGCCGGCGAATGACATAAACCCCAGCGACATTAGCCCGGCGGTAATAAATACGCTGCCTAACCCGCGCAACCCCTTCGGCATGTTGGCGTATTTCAACTTTTCGCGTATGCCGGCCAGCGCCACGATCGCCAGCGCCCAGCCAATACCGCACCCGGTACCGTAAGTGAGTGACTCAAAGAAGCTGTATTCACGCTGCACCATAAAAATGGTCGCGCCGAAAATGGCGCAGTGAATGGTTAATAACGGCAGAAACGGGCCTAAAGCGTGGTTTAACGCATGAAAGTATTTATCGATGACCATCTCGAGGATCTGCACCAGCGCCGCGAGAACGCCGATAAAAGTGATAAAATCGAGAAAGCTCAGATCGACCCCTTCGATCAGGGCGTTCTCTTTCAGCAGATGATTGTAAATCAGGTTATTTATCGGCGTCGCTATCGCCAGCAGCGCTGTTACCGTCACGCCGAGACGAAATGCGACATCGATTTTTTTCGAGATAGCGAGAAAAGTACACATGCCGAGGAAAAAATTAAGCGCCATATTCTCGACAAAAACCGCGCGGATAAAAATATTGAGGTGAGATTCGAACAAGACAACCTCCATGTTGTTGAGTTGTTTCTCAATCATGCCAAACTTTCAGGTGAAACAGGCAATAACGACTCGGTTTTGCCGAGTCGATCACCTTTTAATTTCCTGAGTTTTGATAAGGCGGGACAGCCGCCTTTACTCGCCCTCTCTGCGCTGGAGAAACGTGCGCGGAAGCATCTCAATAAATTCATCAACCGGCACCGGTTTTGAAAAGTAGTAGCCCTGGTAGAGGGTAATGCCCATATTTTTGAGCATCTCAAGCTGCTCTTTATCCTCAACGCCCTCGGCAATAATCTGGCAATGAAATTTTTTCGCCAGATTGACCATATTCATCACCACCAGCGCTGAAGCGTTATTGGTCACAATGTTGAAGGTAAAGACTTTATCGATTTTAATAATCTCCGGATTAAACTGCTGGATGTAGCTGTAGTTTGCATACCCGGTACCAAAATCATCCAGCGAAAACTGCACGCCAATACGCCTGAGTTGGTCCGTCACCGCTGACGTCTGCAGGGTATTTGCAATCGACTCCCGCTCGGTTATCTCCAGGACAAGGCGTACTTTTGCCGCTTTCATCTGTTGGGTAAACGTCTGGCACAGGGTCACAATTTCGTCGTCCTGGAAGTTTACCGAGCTGGTGTTAAAGCAGATAAACAGCCCCGCGGGAATGACGGACTGCTGTCGCCGGAGCTGGCGACTCACCTCAGCAAAGCAAATCGCCGTCACTTCTTTGATAAGACCGGTCTGTTCGGCGACGGAGATAAATTTATCCGGCGCAATAAACCCCTGTTTTGGATGCTCCCAGCGCACCAGCACTTCGCCGCCGACGATCTGACCGGTGTCGCTGCCGATAATCGGCTGAATATAGGGTTTGAGCTGTTTGAGTTCGATAGCCTGCCTGAGCTGATACTCAATCGTATTCCGGTAGCGGAGGTAGTTTCTGAACAAAAATGTCAGCAGCAGGGAGGCCAGAATAATGGCGATAAGGGTGTGTTGTTCATAACGGATAAATGCGCCGGGGCCGGACGCGTAATGGCGGTCGGCAATAACCGAATAGTGAAACTGCTCTGATTCCATGCGTACGGGAACGCGAATACCCGGGCTCGTTGTCACTTCCCCCTTATGGGTCATTACCCGGTCGCCAACCTGAAGATACAGATGAGCGTCGCCGTCGAGAACGTTTAAAATGTTGTATAAATAATAGCCATCCACACCCACCAGAATCGTATTTCCCCGGTCGTCCTGTTCGCTGTAAACCATCAATGGATGGAGCGGCGTGATTTCACTGCCGCTCAGCAGACGTAAAGCGCCATGCGTATATTGGCGGCGATCGAACTGAAATTTCCGTCCGCCATAAACCGAGGTGCAGTATATTTCATTATCCTTACCTAAATTCACCGTGCGCACATCGGGAATAGTGGCCACCAGCGTGCGTAGCTCCGTCAGGACATTCTCATTACAGCTTTTCCCATAGAACGGCTCAGCCATATTAGCGGCCTGCTCCGCATGAGAAACGGTTACATCAAGGCTGGCTATCGCCTGCTGAAGCCGCGCATGAATATCGTTATCCACTTTTTTTTGCATTTGCCAGTAACAAAGCCCTGTACCAAAGCTCAGCACCGCAATTAAAAATAAGAATATCCACAGACGATGGCGTGATAAGGAGTCGTTCATTGTGCTAATCCAGTTTGACGCGCTGCAGCGGGCCGACGGCCAATAGTTTGACCAAATTTTAATAAATCCTGTTTATACTCGTCCTGAACCGATCAAGTTTTAATGCATATCAATGATATATCATGGCAAACCGTTGCGTGATGCGAGAGTCGTTTTCTTCGCCTGAGGTTTGCGTGCTTTTGCTGCTGCACCCGTAGCTAAACTATTGACTTAAAGTCGAATAATATGAAAATGACTCTTTTGTGCGCTGACCAGAAAAGCTGGCAAATATCATGACGATCCGCTCCTGTAAATTTCTCCTGAACAAGGTGAAAATATCCGCCGTAGCAATAGCTGCTGCGCTGCTGTTGGCCCACTGCGGCAGCAAACCGCCCGTTTCTCTCGTCACACCCATGCCGCCCGCGACCAGGCAGCCGACGTTACCCAAAAGTCATGAGCCGGTACGCGGCGTGTGGCTGACAACCGTTTCGCGCCTCGACTGGCCGCCGCTGGAATCGGTGAATGGCGGCATTACGGCCAACCGACGTATCGCCCTCCAGCAGCAGGCGCTGACTGCCAAGCTGGATAATTTAAAGAGCCTCGGCATTAACACCGTCTTCTTCCAGGTGAAACCGGATGGCACAGCGCTCTGGCCATCGAAGATCCTGCCGTGGTCCGATATGCTGACCGGAAAAATCGGCGAGGATCCGGGCTACGATCCGCTTAAGTTCATGCTGGACGAGGCCCATAAGCGCGGTATGCGCGTTCATGCCTGGTTTAACCCCTATCGCGTTTCGGTCAACACCCGGCCGAAAACCGTCACCGAGCTTAACGGTACGCTATCGCAGGTTCCCGCCAGCGTATACGTTCTGCACCCCGAGTGGATACGCACCTCCGGCGATCGCTTCGTGCTCGATCCGGGCATCCCGGAAGTGCGCGACTGGATAACCAGTATCGTGGCGGAAGTCGTGGAGCATTATCCTGTTGACGGCGTCCAGTTCGACGACTATTTCTACACCGAATCGCCGGGATCGGCGCTGAACGACAGCCGGACGTTCCAACAGTACGGTCAGGGATTTGCCGCGAAGGCGGACTGGCGGCGGCATAATACCCAACTGCTGATCGAGCAGGTTTCCCGTACCATCAAGCAGCTGAACCCCGAGGTTGAATTCGGCGTCAGTCCGGCAGGCGTCTGGCGCAACCGCTCCCACGATCCGGCCGGTTCCGACACCCGCGGCGCGGCGGCCTACGATGAGTCCTATGCCGATACCCGTCTCTGGGTGCAGCAGGGATGGCTGGACTATATCGCGCCGCAGATTTATTGGCCCTTCGCCCGCGACGCGGCCCGCTACGACGTGCTGGCAAAGTGGTGGGCTGACGTGGTGAAACCCACCCATACCCGCCTCTATATCGGCGTGGCGCTGTACAAGGTGGGCGAACCGTCGAAGAACGAACCCGACTGGATGATTAACGGCGGCGTGCCGGAATTGAAAAAGCAGCTTGATCTGAATGAATCCATGCCGCAAATTCAGGGCACGATTTTGTTCAGAGAGAATTACCTCAATCAGCCGCAAACCCAGCAGGCCGTTAACTACCTGAAAAGCCGCTGGGGAGGTTGATTCCCACACCTGCCTCAACTGGAGAATGTTATGTTGAAAAAATCGATTGTCGCCTTTTCCTTGTTCTGCGCTCTGACGCCCGCCGTTTTTGCGGGCAACAGTGAAAATGAACAGCTGAATAAAAAGAATGTCATTGATTTTTATAATAAAGCGTTAAATGACAAAGACTTTGCCGCCGCCAGACCCTATCTCGGAGACCGCTACATACAGCATAACCCGATGGCGAAAGACGGCGTGGAAGGCTTTCAGCAGTTTATCGCCTTCCTGAAGAACAAATATCCCGACTCCCACAGTGAAATTAAGCAGGCGTTTGTTGATGGCGATCATGTGATCCTGCACGTTGAGGTCACCGGTCGCGAGCCGGGCGTGACGCGGGCGATTATTGATATCTTCCGCGTCGACAAGCAGCATAAAATCATTGAGCACTGGGACGTTACCCAGAACGTTCCGCAAAAAACCGCCAGCGGCAACAGCATGTTCTAAAACCCGGCCAGGAGCCTTCTGCTAACACTCTCGCTTTCCCTTTTTTCATTCGTACAGACTATCGCTTGTTTAAACATTTTATTTACTTTACTGTAAAGTAAATAAACAAACGAGATCAGACTGATGTTCAACGAAAGAAAATGGGGAAAGCTTTTTTATTTCATTGCATTAGCCATTTTTCCCGGCGCGGTGAACGCCGCTTTACCCAGCCTACCCGCGCAGGGCGCCTCGCTCTATGACGCCTGCTCCCACCTACAAGAACCCGCCGAGGCCTGGCGCTGTCGCGCCCTGCTCATTAGCCAGCGCGTGGAACAGCGGCAGCGCTATCTGCACTTTTTACTTCAGCAGAATATTTTCAGCATTCAAACCTACGACTATCTGTGGAGTGAATACCAGCGTGCGACGTCATGTTCTGAGATCGGCGCCTTCTTGATGAGCAAAGTTCACGATGAGGCATTCCATGGGCTGCCCTTTACCCCGCTTCCGCCCGATGATGCGATAAGCGCGCCGCCTGCGGTGTTTACCCTGCAAGACGCCATTAACTGACCTGAGGTGCGTAACAATGCTGGCTCGCTTTTTTGTCTTTCGCCCCGTGTTCGCCGCCGTCATCGCCATCTGCATTATGGCGGCCGGCGCCCTTGCCCTGCTGACGCTGCCGGTAGAACAGTATCCGGATATCGCCCCTCCTGCCGTCAACGTCACGGCGAACTATACCGGCGCTTCAGCGGAAACCGTCGAGGATAGCGTTACCCAGGTGCTGGAGCAGCAGATTAAAGGCATCGATGGGCTGATCTATTTCTCCTCAAGCAGCAGTTCGGCTGGGCAGGCGCGGATTAGCCTTAGCTTCGATCAGGGCGTAAATCCTGATATGGCGCAGGTACAGGTACAAAATGCGGTAAACCAGGCGATTACCCGCTTACCGCAGGAGGTACAGCAGCAAGGCATTACCGTTACCAAATCCCAGGGCGACAGCCTGATGGTGGTTGCCCTGTATGACAAAAGCGAGCAATTAACCAGCCTTGATATCAGCGATTTCCTCGTCAGTTCCCTGCAGGAGCCATTGAGCCGGGTTGAAGGCGTGGGTGAAACCACCGTTTTTGGCGCGCAGTACGCCATGCGCATCTGGCTTAATCCGCTCCAGCTGACCAGCTACGGTTTGATGCCCTCGGACGTGCAGGCCGCCATTGAAGCGCAGAATTCGCAGGTTACCAGCGGTGAAATTGGCTCGCTGCCGACGCTTGAGGGACAGTATCTGAACGCCACGGTGGCGACGCAGTCTCGGCTTGAACGTCCTGAGCAATTTGAGAATATTATTCTGCGCACGAATAGCGACGGCTCGGTGGTGTACCTGCGCGATGTGGCCCGCGTGGAGATCGGCGCGGAAAACTATCAAAACCAAACTACGCTCAATGGTTACCCCTCCGCCGGGATCTCGATTCAACTGGCCTCGGGAGCCAACGCGCTGGAAACGGCGGAAAAAGTTCGGGCCGAAGTCGAACGCCTCTCTTCCCGCTTTCCGCAAGGCGTGGTCGCCGCCTATCCGCGCGACAGCACACCGTTTGTGACGGTATCGATCGAAAGCGTGGTGCATACGCTGATTGAAGCGATCCTCTTTGTCGTGGCCGTCATGTATCTTTTTCTGCAGAGCTGGCGGGCGACGCTGATCCCGACCCTTACGGTTCCGGTAGTTCTGCTGGGTACTTTCGGTATTCTCAGCCTGCTCGGTTACAGCATTAATACGCTCACCCTGTTTGCGATGGTGCTGGCAATCGGTCTGCTGGTTGATGACGCTATCGTGGTAGTGGAAAACGTTGAGCGTTTGATGGCAGAGGAAGACCTCACCCCGCTGGAGGCCACGCTGCGCTCGATGAATGAGATAACCGGGGCACTAATCGGTATTGCGCTGGTTCTCTCCGCCGTTTTTATTCCGATGGCGCTCTTTGGCGGCTCGGTCGGGATTATCTATCGCCAGTTTACCGTGACTATTGTCTCAGCCATGGCGCTGTCCGCGCTGATCGCTCTGACGCTGACGCCAACGCTATGCGCCCACCTGCTCAAGCCAGGACACATGAAAAAAGGGCGTTTTTTCACCCTTTTCAATCGCGGCGTGACGATAAGTCAGAACCGCTACCTGGCCACGCTCCAACGAATAACCGCCCGTCCGTTTCGTTTTGTCTGCCTGGCCCTGATCCTGACCTTTTTGATGCTCTGGCAATATCAGAAGCTCGCTAGCGGATTTCTGCCCGAGGAGGATCAGGGCGCGGTCATGGTTCAGTACACGCTGCCGTCTGGCTCGCCGATGTCAATGACCGAGGAGGTTGGCGCTGATATTGCCCGCTATTTTATGACCGAGGAGGAAGATAACCTCAACGTTATCTTTATGGTCACCGGGAGAAACAATGCCGGCAGTGGGCAGAACGTCGGCATGGCATTCGCTGAGTTAAAGCACTGGGACCTGCGTCCTGGTGAGAAAAACAGCGCCCAGGCCATAATTTCCCGCGCGAACCAGTACTTTAATAAAAACGCCCGGCAGGCCAACATCAGCGTGATGTCGCCCCCGACCGTGCGCGGGCTTGGGCAATCCAGCGGCTTTGAGCTATGGCTGCAGGACAGCGCGGAAAATGGCAGCGCTGCGCTTATGCAGGCGCAAACCACCCTGCTCAATGCCGCCAGAGAAAATCCCGCTCTGGACGCGGTACGAATTAATAGTCTGGAAGAAAAAGCGCAGCTGCAGGTCGATGTCGACAGACAAAAAGCGCAGGCTCAGGGCCTGGATCAGGCTGATATCAACAATACGCTCTCAGCGGCCTGGGGGGGCGTATATGTTAACGACTTTATCGACCGTGGGCGGGTTAAACGCGTGTATATGCAAGGAGATGCGGCCTGGCGTTCGACGCCGGAAAATTTATCCGCCTGGTTTGTGCGCGGCGACAGCAACAACATGGCCTCCTTCGACAGCTTCTCATCCCTGCGCTGGACCACCGGACCGCAGATGCTTCAGCGGTTTAACGGTCTGTCGGCCGTGCAGTTTCAGGGAGGCGCGGCGCCGGGCGTCAGTTCCGGCGCCGCGATGGCGGAGATGGCCGACCTGGTCAGCTTGATGAACGGGTTTGATCTGCAATGGAGCGGTTTGTCCTGGCAGGAGCAGTCATCTTCGGTGCAAACGCTGTGGGTCTACCTGGCGTCGCTGGCCTTTATGTTTTTATGCCTGGCCGCCTTATATGAGAGCTGGTCGGTTCCCATTGCCGTAATGCTGATTATCCCGTTGGGCATTATTGGCGCCATCAGCGCTTCGTTGCTCGCCGGTTATGAAAACGATATCTACTTCCAGGTGGGGATGCTGACGACAATGGGCCTCTCGTCCAAAAACGCGATTCTGATCGTTGAATTCGCCCTGGCGCAGTTCCAGCAAGGGAAAAGCCTGTCGGAAGCCACCCTCGAAGGCGCGCGCCTGCGCTTGCGCCCCATCGTGATGACCTCACTCGCATTTGTTGTTGGCGTAATCCCTCTGGTACTCTCTACCGGCGCGGGGGCTTCCAGCCAACGAGAGATAGGCACCGCGGTCATCGGCGGCATGCTCACCGGGACGCTGCTGACCTTGTTTTTCGCGCCATTATTTTTCCTGCTGGTGCAGCAAGGAATGATGCGGCTAAAAAGACGCAAACCGTAAGGACTCAACTGATGGGAAATCAACGCGGGCGGCCGATGAAAGCCCGCCCACGCATTTTACAAACCGCCCGGGCGCTGTTTCTGCAGCACGGGCTTGATGTGTCTCTGGATACCATCGCCGCCGAAGCGGGAACCACGCGCCCGACGCTGTACAGCCATTTCCCCGGCGGAAAAGACGCGCTGCTGCTGGAGACGTTCGCCTTTCTCAACGACGCTATGCAGCCGCCCCTGCAACAGCTTCTACAGGACAGCCAGCAGGATCTGCCGGCGCTGCTGCGGGGATTCGCCAGGGTTGTCCAGCACCATTTTTATGCACCGGAAAACATCCACTTTCAACGCCTGCTCATCCAGGTGCTGGTGCAAAAACCGGAGCTGTACGTCACGCTAGAGCAGCGCCCCTCGGGACGCGTGTTGCAGGCGCTCAGCGATATCCTCGCGAAGAAACGAGATCAGGGCCAGCTGACCCTCAGCGACCCGCAGCTCCAGGCGACGGCGTTTCTCGGCGCGATTATGGGCTATCCGCTGCCGGGAGCCTTAATTGCGCAAAATGCGCTAACGGCAGAAACGCTGGAGCCGCTCGCCGAATGCGCGATTAGCGTGTTCCTCACGGCCTGGGGCTATAAGCCATCATCATCCGGCGCCCTGTGAACGGGGCCGGAATACGCCTAACCGGCGAGGAGCTCATCGTACAGGCTACGCAGGCGGGTGCGAAGGTAGAGAACGGCTTTATGCTTACGCGAGAGCAGCGCCTGCTCGCTGACGCCGGACTCTTCGGCCAGCTCCCGGTAGCTATAGCCCTGCAGTTCGGTTTTCTCAAATGCCTCACGCTGGGCGGGCGGCAGCTCCGAAAGCGCCTGGTTTAGCTCCTCCCAGAGCAGCGCTTTCAGATACTCATCCTCCGGCGTTTGCGGCACGCCAAACAGCGTCTCGGCCAGCTCGTCCTCAGGAAAATCGCCCTCCTCCTCCTCGCTGAAGCCGCCCGCCAGCGGCAGCTCGCGTTTTTTCCTCGCCCTGTCGGTCATTTCGTTACGCGCCGCCCGAAACAGCCAGGCGGCGATATTCTCCACCGGCTGCTCGACGCGAATGAGCTGATACGTCACTTCCTGCAGGATATCGTCCGCCTCATCGCGCAGCGGGGTCCGTCCGCGGATAAAAGCCTTCAGCCGCGACCGGCAGGCGTTGAGGGCGGAAACAAGCCGTGACTCCGCCACGGTGCCGTTTTTCATTCTGTTCACTCAGGATCCGCGTTTTTAGCTGGACTCTCCTGCTGCGGCCCATGCTCGCCTCGGCGGTCACGCCAGCCACAGGGGCCGTGATGCCCGCGGCGGCCGAAGCGCTGAGCAAACTCCTCGCGCTGCTCGGGGCTCATGTTCATCCAGCGTTCATGCATCCGCCGCCGGGCGTGCCCCATGCCAAACATGCCCGGCCGAAAACCGAGGCCGCCGAACAGGATCCGCGACAGCGCCAGAATCCCTAACGCCTGCCAGAAACCGATGCTCTTCACGCCAAGAATTGCCGGCAGCAGCGCATTCCACAGCGACATCACCACCAGCCCAAGCACGGCGATTAACGCCACGCCGATAATAAGCGGTTTTGCCATTCTGTGACGACCAAAGCGCTGATGGTGATGCTGACCGTGCATATCGAAATCTCTCATCTTCTGTTTACCTCATAATGCTCGTGAATATTAGCCTGTGCTGAGGTAGACGAATGAGCGGACAAAATATTGCTGAGAAAATTTAAAAATCGACACACTTTATTTGTATGACAAATTTTAATGTGTGATCTTCATCACCTTCTATCGCGCGCGGCGGCGGTAAGGTTCCCCGATGATTCATTGAAAAAAGAGGAACTTATGAACGCAGTAAAATCACTAAAAGCGGACTGGGCGATTATTACGTTGATGATTGTTGTCGCGGTCGTGATGTATGGCTATCTGATCCCTAAATACTGGTAATCGAAGTCCGCCCCATCGCTCAGGGCGGCCTGCCGGCACTATCGCTTATCGTTCAGCGTCTTAATCAGAAACGGCACCGAGTCGCGTAAAGACGGGTTAACCGTACCGCTATGATCCAGGCCGGCATAAATATGAACCTCCGCCCGGGTTCCCGCGCTTTTTACCGCATCGGCAAAGCGTTTTTGCATTGCCGTCGGCACGTTGATATCCGCGCCGCCAATACCGATAAACACCGGGTGATCGATTTTCAGGGTCGGATAAAGCATGCTGCCCACGCTGGCGTTTAACAGGGAGTCTATTCCCGGCTTAAGTGAGTTAGCGGCATTAAGACCGGCCTTCATGACCTCATCGTTTAACGGCGTAATGCATAAATTGCTCGCCTCTTTCAGCAGCGGCAGCGCGTTATCCTGGAAATAATCAGCCGGATTAAGCTGCGGGTTGCTGTCGGCGGCAGACAGATAAATATAGAAAATATAGGGTATTTTCGGGTCGCCTCCGGTCGGCGCTTTGCCGGCTGCCGGTGGAAGCACATCGGCGGCGGTGGTTCCTTTCTCAAAATAAGGCGTACCGGTCAGCACCGTCGCGCGAACGTTCAGCTCCGGCGCATATTCCGGCTGATATCCCGCGCTGGCGAACGCGGCGTGCGCACCCTGCGACTGCCCTACCAGAATAAGCTCATTCTTAAGCGGAAACTGCTTCAGGGCGGCGCGAACGCCATCAAGAACGCTCCACGCTTCGCCGCGGGCGTTAAGATAATGGTGCAGGCCAGCAGAGCCCAGCCCGGCATAATCCGGCGCGACCACCGCGTAGCCCAGCGACAGCCAGGTATTCAGATACTGCTTATCGCGATCGCTGCGCGGGTTTAAAGACGGCGCGCAGTGGTTCGCCACGCCCACGGTACCGTGAGCCCAGACCACCACAGGCCACCCCCCTTCCGGCGTCGCGCCAAAGGGAATAAATACCGCGGCGGTATCTTCGCGGGCGGTTTTACCGTCAACGCCGCTGCGGGAGGGATAATGCAGGAGGTACTGCTTTGCCGCTTCGCTTAAGCCATTCGCGGCGTTGAGCGGAGAGACGGCATCGGTGCTGTCGCCAGCGGCGCTAGCCGGTACCGCGCTCATTGAAAGCAGCAGCAGCGCAGAGGTGGCGGCGAGGAATTTTCTCGAGAGTGAATAGGTCATGGCATCCTGTTCCATTATTAGTGATGCACTTAGTGTAGTCCCCGCCGCCTGAATATCAGCTCAATGAAGCAGACGCTTCGCCATTTTTTTATAAACCCTGAGTGGCTTCGCTTTTTGCCCGCGCAAATAATGATAGATTTTTATCAATAACCTCAAAGGAAGAGACCGATGTCAGCGAAAAAAGTGACCATGACCGACATAGCCAGAGACGCCGGAGTGGGTATTGCGACGGTAGACAGAGTGCTCAATAAACGGGCCGCCGTCAAAGATAGCACCGAACGTAAAGTACTCGAGTCCGCGCGGCGATTAGGCTTCGCGCTTGAGCAATCCCACTATCGGCTGGCTGCCGGCCAGTCGGCGATAGCCCTCAGAATGGGGTTTATCCTGCTGCAGCCGTCACACTCGTTTTATCAACAGCTGGCGCAGGCGCTTGAACAGGCGGCACTCGCGTGGCATAGCCCGACGCAGGCCCCCGTTTTTCTGCATTATGATATTAACGCCATCGACGATATGGCCGCCGCGATCGGCCGCCTGAGCGCTGAAGTGGATGTTATCGGCATTGTGGCGCTGGATAATCCGCTTATCCGCCATGCCCTCATTCAGGCGATTGATAAAGGGGTGCACGTCTTCACCCTGCTCTCCGATATGAGCATTCCCCAGCGTACCGGCTATATCGGGCTGGATAACCAGAAAGCGGGCCGCACCGCCGGCTGGGCGGTGGACAGGCTCTGTCACGGCGACGGCGAAATTGGGATTATCGTCGGCGATAATCGGTTTATTTGTCAGGAAAGCTGCGAGATAAGTTTCCGCTCCTACCTGCGCGAACAGGGCAAAGGCGATCGTGTGCTTGAACCGGTGCGCAGCCACGAACGTGCCGATGTCGCGCGCCAGGTGACGGAAGAGATGCTGCAACAGTACCCCGATCTGAAGGCCATTTACGCGCCCTGCGGCGGCGTGGAAGGTATTGTCGACGCCCTGCGCGCGCGTCAACGCCAGCACCAGGTCACCCTGATTTGCCATGGCCCGGTAGACAACGGCGAGCTGGCGTTAATCGACGGCACCGTCGATCTTATGCTTGCGCACCGGCTTAGCGAGTTCGCTGCGGCGACAATTAACGCCTTTATCCAGGCAGCCAGCCAGCCGCGGGCGACGTTTATCAACGCTCTGCAGCCGTTTGACCTCCTCACCAAAGAAAACCTCTGATTGACGCAGGCGCGGATAAAGCCGCCGCGCTCCGCTTCAGCGCTATATTTGATAAAAAACCATCATTTATGCCATCAAAATAAATCTTGAATCCCATCAAAGAATTTAAATTTCATCATTGTTGAATATGAAATTTTCATTCAATACTGGTCATGTTTTCTCCTCATCAGAAAAGGAAGCCATCATGACCATACATATTGCCAACGCGCCGTGCAGCTGGGGCGTCGATGATCCCAAAAACCCTTACCTGCCGCCGTGGCCCAAGGTGCTGGAAGAAGCGGCGACGGCCGGTTATAAAAGCATTGAACTGGGCCCGTGGAGCTATCTGCCGACCCGGGCCGATGAACTCAGCGCCGCGCTGAATAAACAGGGGCTGTCGCTGGTTGCCGGAACGATCTTCGACGATCTGGTCAGCGAAGAGAACTTCGCGAATATTGTCGAACTGACGCATAACCTCTGCCGCAATCTGTCGCAGGTGCCGTCAGCGGAAAAGACGCCGGGTAACCCCTTCCAGCCGCCTTATCTGGTCATTATTGATTTCGGCAATCCGCAGCGGGCGAAATATGCCGGACGCGGCGAGCTGGCCCCCCGTCTGTCACCCGCCGACTGGCAGCGGATGATCGACCACATTATCACTATCAGCAAACTGGCGTGGCAGGAGTACGGCGTGCGTCCGGTTATCCATCCTCACGCCGGCGGCTGCATCGAGTTTGCCGATGAAATCGACCTGCTGGCGACGCAAATTCCCCATGAGGTGGCCGGTTTGTGTCTCGACACTGGCCACCTCTACTATTCGGGCATGGACCCCATCAGCTGGCTGGATCGCCATTTTGACCGCCTTGATTACCTGCATTTTAAAGATGTTGACCCGCAGGTGTTCGAGAGCGTGATTTCCCGCGGCATCGACTTCTTCTCGGCCTGTGCGGAGGGGGTGATGTGCCCGCTTGGCAGCGGCGCCATTGACTATCCGGCGGTGCGCGCCTTTCTCGACAAGCGCGGCTATCAGGGCTGGATCACCATTGAGCAAGAGCGCGATCCGCGCAACGTCGAGGGCAGCCTGCAGGCGGTCACGGAAAGCCTGCGCTACCTGCGATCCGTTGGGTTTTAATCGGGAGAAAACAGATGATTAACGGTATTAAACCTGTAGGCCGCTCCTTACGCTGGGGCATGGTGGGCGGCGGCGGAAGCAGCCAGATTGGCTATATTCACCGCTCCGCGGCGCTGCGCGACGGATCGTTTACCCTGCTGGCCGGGGCTTTTGATATTGATGCAGAGCGCGGGCGCGAGTTTGGCCAGCAGCTGGGCGTGGACGTCGGGCGCTGTTACCCCGACTACGAAACCTTGTTTCGCGAAGAAGCGGCGCGGGAAGACGGCATTGAAGCGGTTTCTATCGCCACGCCGAATAACACCCACTACGCCATTTGTCGCGCGGCGCTTGAGGCCGGACTGCATGTGGTCTGCGAAAAACCGCTCTGTTTTACCGGCGAAGAGGCCGATGCGCTGGTGGCCCTGAGCGAAAAACAGCGCAAAATCATCGGCGTCACCTACGGCTACGCCGGGCATCAGTTGATTCTGCAGGCTCGGCAGATGATTGAACAGGGGCTGCTGGGCGAGATCCGCATCATCAATATGCAGTTCGCCCACGGTTTCCATAACCAGCCGGTAGAGCAGGATAACCCCAGCACCCGCTGGCGGGTGGACCCGAAATTTGTTGGTCCCAGCTACGTGCTGGGCGATCTGGCCACCCACCCGCTGTTCCTGGCGGAGACCATGGCGCCGAAGCTTAATATCACTCGCCTGATGTGCTCCCGCCAGAGTTTTGTCATAAGCCGCGCACCGCTGGAGGATAACGCGCATGTGCTGATGGAGTACGACAACGGCGCCGTAGGGTCGATGTGGTGCTCGGCGGTCAACAGCGGCTCAATGCACGGACAGAAAGTCCGCATCGTCGGGGAGAAAGCTAGCCTGGAGTGGTGGGATGAACAGCCGAACCAGCTGCGCTACGAAATTCAGGGCGAGCCGGTGCGCATCCTCGAACGCGGTATGCCCTATCTTGACCCGCTGGCCCTGCAGGACGACCGGATTGGCGGCGGCCATCCCGAAGGGCTGTTTGAGGCCTGGTCGAATCTGTATCGCCGCTTTGCCATTGCCATGGACGCGACCGACCGTCGCGATTCGGCCTTGCTGGAAAACTTCTGGTATCCGGATGCCAAAGCCGGGGCGCTCGGCGTGCATTGGGTAGAGAGCTGCGTACGTTCAGCAGACAACGGGGCCAGCTGGGTAGAGTTTCACTGATCCTCTGATGATCCGCGCCCGGTAAGGCGTCAGCCGCCACCGGGCGCAAACGATGCGCAATAGCCATTTCTTGAGATATTTAAAAGTGACAACGTCACCTATCCCCGGCAAATTCACAGCATTGTAATCAAAAAGGGAATGTCGTATAACAGGGGCCAAACCGAGGGGTGTCCCGTGAGGGCTGAGATGGCGTAAGCCGAACCCTTTGAACCTGATCTGGGTCATGCCAGCGAAGGGACGGGTCGGCATTTCCGCCAGTTTTGCGCCATTGCCTGTTCACACTTCATTCAGCACGCCCGGATCTCCCTTGTTTCAGGAGGTCCTGTGATTCTTCCCGCGTTTACCCAGGGTATTTATGGCCGCCTGCGTCAGCAGGCCGGCGCCGACTGGCAGCACTACGTCGCCCACCCCTTCCTGCGCCAGCTCGCCGATGGCACCCTGCCCGAATCCGCCTTCCGCCGCTATCTGACGCAGGATTACCTGTTTCTGATCCATTTCGCCCGCAGCTACGCGCTGCTGGTCAGCAAGCTGCGTACCCTGGCGGAAATGCGCGTCGCCGCCGCGTCGATGAACGCCATTATTGACGAGCTGCCGCTGCACGTCGGCTACTGCAGGGAATGGGGGCTGGATGAAGCGACGATGGCCGCCGAAGCGGAAGCCGTGGAAACCGTTAACTATACCCGCTACGTGCTGGACATCGGCCACTCCGGCGACGCCCTGGATCTGCTGGCGGCGCTGATGCCCTGCGTTGCCGGCTACGCGGAAATCGGCCTCGGCCTGCTGCACGATCCGGCGACCCGGCTGACCGCCAATCCTTATGCCTCCTGGATCCGCAACTACGGCGATGAGGGTTACCTGAACGGCGTCAATAACGCCATCGGTCTGCTGGAAACCCTCTGGCAGCAGCGCGGCGGCGAGGCGCGTTTCGCCGAACTCAGCGCTATTTTCACCACCGCCACGCGTCTGGAGGCAAACTTCTGGCAGATGGGCCTCAACGCCGTCGCGGAGCGCCCGGCGTGACGGCGCCCGGTATCCAGGTGCGCGGTCTGAGCCTGCGCTTTGGCGCGCGGCGGATATTCGACAATCTGACGTTCGCTATCCCCGGCGGCCAGTGGGTTTCGCTGCTGGGGGCCAGCGGCGCTGGAAAGACCAGCCTCCTGCGCATTATCGCCGGGCTGGCAAAAGCTACCGCCGGTGACGTTCGCGCCAGCGACGGGCAGCCAATAGATAAACGGCTGGCGTGGATGGGACAAAAAGATCTGCTTTATCCATGGTTAAGCGTGCGCGACAACGTCTCGCTTGGCGCGCGTCTGCGCGGAGAGCGCGTAGACCATCGGCGGGTTGCCGCGCTGTTACAGCAGGTTGGTCTTGAACACTGCGCCGGCGACCGCCCGGCCGCCCTCTCAGGCGGCATGCGCCAGCGTGCGGCGCTGGCGCGCACGCTCTATGAAGACCGCCCCATTGTGCTGATGGACGAACCTTTTTCCGCGCTCGATACCCTGACCCGCACGCGCATTCAGACCCTGGCCGCGGAACTCCTGGTGAACCGCACCGTCGTGCTGATTACCCACGACCCGATGGAAGCCTGCCGCCTGAGCCATCGTCTGCTGGTCCTTTCCCCCGCTCCCGGCGGGATTGACGACGCGCATCGCCTGTCCGGCATGCCGCCGCGCGCGCCGGACGATCCGGCGCTGTTGGCCAGCCAGGCGGAGCTGCTGCAACAGCTGATAAGGGCTAACGGATGAGCGCAAAACTGTTTCGCGCCGCCGTGGTGTTCTGCGGCCTGCTGCTGCTCTGGTGGCTGGCGAGCCGCAGCGGCATTCCCGCCTTTCTGCTGCCTTCACCCTCGGCGGTGGCAAGCGCTCTGTGGGTCAACCGCTCGTACCTCGGCGAACACACGCTGATCACGTTGAGCGAGATCCTCAGCGGCCTCGTGCTTGGCGCCCTACTCGGCGTGACGCTGGCGCTGTGCATGATTGTCTCGCCGCGCCTTCAGCGCTGGCTGATGCCGCTGGTGCTGACCAGCCAGGCGATCCCGGTCTTTGCCCTCGCCCCGCTGCTGGTGCTGTGGTTCGGTTTTGGCATGGGCGCCAAGGTGATGATGGCGGTGCTGGTGATTTTCTTTCCCGTCACCTCGGCGTTTTTTGACGGTCTACGCCGGGTTAACCGCGACTATCTCGATCTGGCGCGCACCATGGGGGCCTCTTTTGGCGCACAGCTGCGCCACGTTCGCATGATGGCCGCCCTTCCGGCCCTTGGTTCCGGCCTGCGGATGGCCGCCGCCGTTGCCCCCATCGGGGCGATTATCGGCGAATGGGTCGGTTCAGCCGAAGGCCTGGGCTACGTGATGCTTAACGCCAACGCCCGCCTGCAAACCGATATCTGCTTCGCGGCCCTGTTTATTTTGGTGGTGCTGACCGTCCTGCTCTGGCTGGCGGTGGATGCTTTTTTACACCGGCTGATCGACTGGACGCCGGAATAACGATTTTAAACAGAAGGAATAACCATGCGTAAACATCTTTATAGCGGAATGGCCCTTGGCGTGCTGTTCAGCGGTCAGGCGCTGGCCAACGAGAAACTCACCCTGGTGCTGGACTGGTATATCAACCCCGATCATGCGCCGATCGTGGTGGCCGAACAGATCGGCGCCTTTAAAGAGGCGGGCCTGGACGTCAAAATCGTGCCGCCGTCAGACCCGGCGCTGCCGCCACGCTTAGTCGCCGCCCGCCAGGCGGACCTGGCGATTACCTACCAGCCGCAGGTCCATTTTTTTGCTGATGAAGGGCTGCCGTTGGTCCGCGTCGGCACCCTGATTAATTCACCGCTGAACACGGTGATCGCGCTGGATAAAAGCATCAAATCCCCCGCCGATCTGCAAGGCAAAAAAGTGGGTTACTCGGTGAGCGGTATCGAACAGGCGACGCTGGCCACCATGGCGCAGCACGCGCACATCGACCCCAAAAGCATCAAGCTCATCAACGTGAACTTCCAGCTGACCAGCGCCCTGCTGGCCGGCCAGGTCGATGCGGTCATCGGCGGCTATCGTAATATCGAAGCGCTGGAGCTGAAGCTACAGGGGAAAGCTCCGCAGGTGATGAACGTCGAGGATTACGGCGTACCGGCCTACGACGAGCTGGTGATTGTCGCGAATCGTGATGAAGCAAACGCGCCGAAGATTAAGGCGTTCCTCAAGGCGCTGCAAAAAGGCGTCGCTTACCTGCGCGCCCATCCTCAGGAGACCTGGCAGGCGTTTGCCGCCGCGCATCCCGAGCTCAATACCGAACTGAACAAGCAGGCATGGCTGAAAACCCTTCCTCTGTTTGCCAGCGATCCGGCGGCGCTGGATAAACCTCGCTATGAAGCTTATGAACAGTTTTTATATAACAATAAGTTGGTGAAAAAAGTCACACCTTTAACGAATTATGCGGTTGAGCTGCATTGAGTCATGCCATTGCTGGCGGAAACTTTTCGCCAGCAATATCCGCGTAACGTTAATAAAAATCGAGAAACTTCCTCACTAATAATTACAATTTTAAAGGTCTTTCACCCCTTAAAATATTCATTTTAAATCAATCAATTAGGTTGATTTTCGCCAGTGTAAAAATAACGTAAATATACCTTAATCAATAAAACGTTGAATGCGTATCTAAAAAGCCATATATTGTGCCCGCTTTAATGCATGGCGATTCAATTTCTTACACCAATTTATTCAACCAGCGCTCAACCGTAACGCTGGTTGTGGGAGTGATATGATGACGGATAAAGTCCGTATTGATACTTTAGGCGCAGATTTATTAGATGCAAACAACGATACCTTTTTGGCCCGTCAGGCTGAATTCGAATCGAATGTCAGGAGCTACCCGCGCAAGCTGCCCCTTGCGATTACCAAAGCGGAAGGCGTCTGGCTGACCGATGCGGATAACAAACAGTATCTGGACTGCCTTGCCGGCGCCGGTACTCTGGCACTCGGCCACAACCATCCTGACGTGCTGCAGAGCATCCAAAGTGTCATTACCAGCGGCTTGCCGTTACATACTCTCGATCTGACGACACCGTTAAAAGATCGCTTCTCTGAATACCTGCTTTCCCTGCTGCCGGGCGAAGGCAAAGAATACTGCCTGCAGTTCACCGGTCCGTCCGGCGCTGACGCCGTTGAAGCGGCGCTGAAGCTGGCGAAAAAATACACCGGTCGCTCTTCCGTGATCAGCTTCTCCGGCGGCTATCACGGCATGACCCACGGCGCGCTGTCCGTCACCGGCAACCTGTCGCCAAAAGCGGCGGTTAACGGCATGATGCCGGAAGTGCAGTTTATGCCTTACCCGCACCAGTACCGCTGTCCGCTGGGTATCGGCGGCGAAGCCGGCGTGAAAGCGCTGACCTACTACTTCGAAAACCTGATCAACGACGTCGAAAGCGGCGTGCGTAAACCGGCGGCGGTGATCCTTGAAGCCGTTCAGGGTGAAGGCGGCGTGAACCCGGCTCCGGTCGAATGGCTGCAGCGCATCCGTAAAGTGACGCAGGAGCACGGCATTCTGCTGATCATCGATGAAGTTCAGGCTGGCTTTGCCCGTACCGGTAAATTCTTCGCCTTTGAACACGCTGGCATTGAGCCGGACATTATCGTGATGTCGAAAGCCGTTGGCGGCGGTCTGCCGCTGGCCGTTCTCGGTATCAAAAAGCAGTTCGACGCCTGGGAACCGGGTCACCACACCGGCACCTTCCGCGGCAACCAGCTGGCGATGGCCACCGGCCTGACCACCCTGCGCCACCTGAAAGATAATAAGATTGCGGATAAAACCGCCGCTCAGGGCGAATGGCTGAAAGGCAAGCTGGCCGAGATGCAGAAACGCTATCCGGTTATCGGCCACGTTCGCGGTCTGGGCCTGATGATCGGCATCGAGATCGTTAAACCGAACGAAGCGCCGGACCACATGGGCTGCTACCCGGCGGATGGCGAACTCTCCGCGCTGCTGCAGAAGAAATGCTTCGAAGCGGGTCTGATCCTCGAGCGCGGCGGCCGCCACGGCTGCGTGCTGCGCCTGCTGCCGTCCCTGCTGATCAGCAACGCTGAGCTGGAAATTTTCTTCGACAAATTTGAACAGGCCCTGCTGGCCGCCGGCGTAAAACCGGTCTGAGTGGAGTAAGTGACCGCAATGTCCAAATTGAATCCGATTCTTGCTGGTTCCGCGCAAAGTATTGATGCCTACCAACAAGCGATCGCCCAGACCAGCCAGGCGGTAGCGCAGTGGTTGCAGCAGCCTGAAATGTATCAGGGGAAAAGCGTTGATGAACTGCGTGAGCGCATCACCCTTGATTTCAACGAACAGGGTCTGGGCAACCAGGCGGCGATTGAACGTGCGATCGAGTACTTCCTGAAAGACAGCCTGTCGGTACATCACCCGCAGTGCGTGGCGCATCTGCACTGCCCGAGCCTGGTGATTAGCCAGGCGGCGGAAGTGCTGATTAACGCCACCAACCAGAGTATGGACTCCTGGGACCAAAGCCCGTCAGCGACCATCATCGAGATCAAGCTGATTGAATGGCTGCGCGCCCAGGTCGGCTACGGCGCTGGCGATGCCGGCGTCTTCACCAGCGGCGGCACCCAGAGCAACATGATGGGCCTGATGCTGGCGCGCGATGCCTTCTTCGCCCGCCGGGGGCACTCCATCCAGCAGGATGGTCTGCCGGGCGATATTCGTCAGTACAAAGTGCTGTGTTCAGAAAACGCCCACTTCTCGGTGCAGAAGAATATGGCGCTGATGGGCCTCGGCTACCGCTCCGTGACGCTGGTGAAAACCGACGAATTCGCGCGGATGGACGTGGCGGATCTGAAAGCGAAAATCGCCGAGGTGCAGGCTAACGGCGAGCAGATTATGGCGATCGTCGCCACCGCCGGCACCACCGACGCGGGGGCGATTGACCCGCTGCGCGAGATTGCGGCCGTCGCGGCAGAGCACCAGATCTGGCTGCACGTCGACGCGGCCTGGGGCGGCGCGGTGCTGATGTCCGAGAAGTATCGCGACCGTCTGGACGGCATTGAGCTAGTGGACTCCATCACCCTGGATTTCCACAAGCAGTTCTTCCAGACCATCAGCTGCGGCGCGTTTCTGTTAAAAGAAGCCCGCCACTATGAGCTGATGCGCTATCAGGCGGCCTATCTGAACTCCGAGTTCGATGAAGAGCACGGCGTACCGAACCTGGTGTCCAAATCGCTGCAGACCACCCGCCGCTTCGACGCGCTGAAGCTATGGATGGGTCTGGAAGCGCTGGGCCAGAAGCAGTACGCGGAAATCATCGATCACGGCGTGACGATGGCGCTGAACGTGGCGGATTACGTCGCAACGCAGCCGACGCTGGAGCTGGTCATGCAGCCGCAGCTGGCGAGCGTGTTGTTCCGTTCGCGTCCGCAGCAGATGGCGGGCAGCGACGATGCCGCGATCGCCCTGCTCAACCAGCGGGTTGGCGATGCGCTGCTGGCTTCCGGCCGCGCTAACGTCGGCGTGACCGAGCACAACGGCGTCACCTGCCTGAAGCTGACGCTGCTGAACCCGATCGTGACGTTAGAGGACGTGAAGGTGCTGCTGAGCCTGGTCGAGCGTACCGCCCAGGAGCTGCTGGCGCAGTAAGTTCGTTCTCGCACTAACCTCGAAAGCCGATAACTCACCTTATCGGCTTTTTTTATTGGGTTTCGTCCTGAATTTGTGACGTTGTCACTGTATTTCCCGGAGGCGGTGCTGCGCACCTGTCGGGCTACAGGTTCACAGCCATCATCCCGGACAGGCGCCCCTGGCGCGCCTCCGGGATGTACTTGTATTCGAAATGCGCGCCATAAGCGTGTATCGACTCTCCTTTCCGATACAGGGTGATACAAACAGCCAGTCACCCCAGATAACGCGCCGCCGGTTCAGATTGCGCAAAGCCGGGCAGCATGGCCTGACGCGTCGCGTTAAGCGCCTGCCACTGCGTTTCATCATGCAGCGGCGGAATAGTCACCGATTCGCGGCGGTCGAACCCCACCAGGGCGGCATCGACCAGTTTATCCACCTCCATGACGCCGGGAATGGTATCCACATCTTTGCCGCTGTGCTGCCAAATCTCGGTGCGCGTCGCCGCCGGCAGTACCGCCTGGACGTATACGCCTTTCGCGCTCAGCTCAACATCGAGCCCCTGCGAGAGAAACAGCACAAAGGCTTTCGTGGCGCCGTAGACGGTCAACCCCATTTCCGGACCCAGCCCAACGACCGACGCGATGTTGACAATCGCCCCCTCTCCGGCTTCGGCCAGACGCGGCGCGATGGCGTTCGCCAGGCGAGCCACTGAGGTCACGTTGAGGGTAATCAGGCGAGTGATATCGTCGCTGCTCTGGTGGAGGAAATCACCGGGAATCGAGGTACCGGCATTATTGACCAGAATCCCAATACGCGCGTCTTCCCGCAGGCGCTGCTCCACGGCGATGATGTCGCTATCCTGGGTTAAGTCGGCCTGCAGAATGTCGACCTGAACGCCGGTTTCACCGCGCAGTCGCTCGGCCAGCGCCGTCAGACGCTCGCGGTTACGCGCGACCAGCACAAGGTCGTGGCCGCGGCGGGCAAAACGTTCGGCATAGACTGCGCCAATTCCGGTCGATGCGCCGGTTACCAGTACCGCTGATTTGCTGCTCATAGATGTACTCCTGAATTTATACATGATGATCGTCATGTATAATGGCACGGGTTGGGTATACTGTAAATAATGTTATATGATGGTCATCATAAATAATTTCGCAGCAGGACGACGCCATGAGAGTGAGCAGAAAACAGGTTGAAGAGAATAAGCAGATAATCCTGACCGCCGCCGGACGCTTGTTTCGCGAGCGGGGTTTTGACGCGGTCACGGTCACCGATATTATGAAATCAGCCGGTCTGACCCACGGCGGATTTTATGGCTACTTTAAATCGAAGGATGACCTGATCGCCCAAACCCTCGCGGAACTGAAGATCGAAAGCGAGACGACGGAAAACGACTTCGCGTCGCGCGTTGAACGCTATCTCTCCCCCGAACACCGGGATAATTTTGCCAACGGCTGCCCGCTGGCTGCGCTGGCGGCGGAGACCATCCGCCAGTCCGAACCCGCGCGCGATGAAATGACCGCCCGGCTGCGGCAGCATATAGACCAGCTCAGTGAAGCGATGGATGATCAAGACGCAGAAGCCCGCCGTCGCGCGGCGATTGGCAGCTGGTCGGCCATGGTCGGCGCGTTAATTCTGGCGCGGATGACCGCGGATTCGGCGTTTTCCGACGAAATCCTGGCTGAAACGGCGGCCTGGCTCGCGGAAAAACAGCGCTAACGTTAAGCCAGGTTCAGATCCGGCTGCAGGTAGCCTGCGACAAAGCGGGTCAAAATCGCCGAGGCCACCGGGCTCTCCGCAACGTCACGACTCAGCCTGTCCGGGTCAACCCCCTCGTTGCGCAGCGCCGACTGACGGAACGCGATCAGCGAGCGGGCAATCGCCGGGGTGATCTCCGGATGAAACTGCGTAGATACGGCATGCGCGCCGTAGCGCACAATCTGGTGCGGATCGTGCTGCGACGAGGCCAGCACCGTCGCCCCCGTCGGTAATCGGGTGACCGTTTGCATATGCGTGAGGTGCGCGCTGAACGGCGCCGGGTGGTCAGCCAGCAGACGATCCGTCAGGCCGTGTGCGGACAGTGAAATGGTTTTACTTCCCGCTTCGCGTCCGGCTGGATGGTAGTCCACCTCGCCGCCCAGCGCGTGCGCCATCAGCTGATGCCCGTAGCAGACGCCAAACAGCGGCATCTCTATCGCCATCGCCTCGCGGATCCATGCGGCGGTCATTTCGCTCCACGGCAGGCGCTCCGTGACCATATCCCAGGAGCCGGTAATCACCGCCACGGTATTATTGTCCGGCGCGGGAAGCGGCTCGCCGGCATACACCCGCGCCACGCTGATTTTATTGCGCCACGGCGCCAGCAGATTGCCAAACCAGAGGGGAAGATCGCCGTGGTCGGAGACGATTTCATCCGGCGGAGTCCCGGTCTGGACAAGAAGAAGGGTATTTCGGCTTAACGACATCAGAGCGCCTTTTTCACAGCAACACAGAACGCTACTATGCGCAAAAGCGCCGGCGGCGGCAAATAACCAATCCGCCAACGCTTATGCTCTCCGCGAATAACCGCTACTGCGCGTCGGCGCTCTCCACCTGCGGCACCGTCGAGGCCGCGCCCTGTACCGCCGGCGCGTTGGCCGGGTCGAAGATATGGTCGAGGATGGCGCGCGCCGTCGGTCCCGCTACCACGCCATCGCCGCCGCCGTTCTCCAGAATCAGCGCCATCGCCACCTTCGGATGCTGATACGGCGCAAACAGGGTGTAGAAGATATGGTCGCGCAGGCGCACCGGGATCATTTTCGCGTTATAGGTCTGGTTCTCCTTCAGGCTGAACACCTGGGACGTCCCGGACTTGGCGGCGATCTGGTACGGCGCGGTATGGAACAGCTTATAGCCGGTGCCGTTTGGCAGGTTCGCCATGCCGTACATGCCGTTGCGCACCACGCCCCAGTAAGGCGAGCGCGGATCGCCAACCTGCGGCAGATCCTGCGGCGGCTGATAGCGCTCAACCTTATTCCCCTGTTTCATGGAGTAAAGCAGATGCGGGTTTTGCACTTTGCCGTTGTTAATCAGGGTCGTCAGCGCCTTGACCATCTGGATCGGCGTGGCAATCCAGTAGCCCTGGCCGATACCGACGGAAATGGTATCGCCCTGATACCACGGTTTTTTATGCACCCGCTGTTTCCACTCCCGGCTCGGCAGCACCCCGGCATACTCTTCGTTAAGATCGATGCCGGTTGACTGACCGTAACCGAACTTGCTGAGCCACTCGTGAATACGGTCGATACCCATCTCAAACGCTACCTGATAGAAGAAGGTGTCCGCCGATTCTTCTATCGCTTTGGTGACGTTAAGCATGCCGTGGCCGCTCTTCAGCCAGTCGCGGTAGCGGCGCTGGGTTCCCGGCAGCGTCCAGGTCGGCGCGCCGAAGAAGGAGGTGGTTGGCGTGATAACGCCCGCTGATAGCGCCGACAGCGCCATGTAGGGTTTCACCGTCGACGCGGGCGGATAGAGACCCTGGGTGACCCGGTTAATCAGCGGCCGGTCCGGGTTATCGAGCAGCGAACGGTAGGCCTGATAGCCGATGCCCCTGACAAAGGGATTGGGATCGTAGCTGGGGCTCGACACCATGGCCAGCACGCCGCCATCGCGCGGATCGACGGCCACCACCGCCGCGCGCTGCCCCTTCAGTACCGACTCGATATACTGCTGCAGGTGCAGATCCAGCGTCAGGTAGATGTTCTTCCCGGCCACCGGCGGCACCTCTTTCAGCAGGCGCACCACCCGCCCGTGGTTATCCACCTCGACCTCCTGATATCCGGTGGTACCGTGCAGCGCTTTCTCGTAGTAGCCTTCGATACCCTGCTTGCCGATATTATGGTCGGCGGCGTAGTTCTCCTCTTCCCCCGCTTTGGCCAGCTTTTGCAGATCGCTGTCGTTGATTTTCGATACGTAGCCAACCACGTGCGCCAGTTCGGCCCCGTAGGGGTATGCGCGCTGCTGGTAGCTCTCCACCGTGACGCCGGGGAAATGAAACTCATTGACCGCAAAACGCGCCACTTCAACATCGCTCAGGTCCGCTTTTAAGGTCACCTCTTTGTAGCGGCTGTTGTGGTGCATATCGTCGCGAAAATCGGCGATATCCTGCGGGGTTAAATCGACGATCGGCGTCAGCTGCTGCAGCAGCGCCGTCATATCGGCGATTTTGCTCGGGATCACCTGCAAACGGTAGAGGGTAATATTTTGTACCAGCGGGATACCGTTGCGGTCGAAAATCAGCCCCCGGCTCGGCGCGATGGGCAGCATTTTAATGTCGTTCTGGTTTGAACGCGTCTGATAAAAATCGTGCTGATCGACCTGCAAACGGTAAAGATTAAGGATCAGGATGGCAAAGCAGACCACCACCAGTAGAAACGCAATGACGGCTCGGCGGATAAATAGCATCTCTTCCGCTGAATGGTCGCGAATTTCATCTCTCATTAGGGACATTAGCGGTCATATACCTGGGTTACAAAGGGCCTGAAAAAGGAAAAGCGGGGAAGAATAGCGTTATCGCAACGGGAGCCCTATCGAAAGGTTGCTAATGATTTGGCAGAAATGTTTCAGCATGTTAGAAACGTGACGTCGTCACAAAAATCACCTCCCTCGGGACTTCGACGGAGGTGATGATGTCCTAGCGCGCCAGCCAGGCGCGCCAGCCGCCGTAGGCGGTAATCTCCGTGGCTTCGCCTAATCCTTCGGCTTCGCAAATAAAGCCCGTTAACCGGCGTCCGTCGGCAAGCTCAACTTTCCCTAAGCCCAGCGGCGCGGGAATGGCCGCCAGCAGCGAACCGACCTCCGCGCTGGGTAGCTCCCACACTTCAACCGCAATCGCCGCCCCGCCGCTCTCATCGCGAACCATTGCCGGGCGCTTACCGTCCGCGAGGGCGTACAAACGATAGTGCGGCGCGCTGCGGGTTTCCTGCAGCAGCTGGCCGCCCCGCGCCAGCAGCTGATCGTTTAGCGGCAGGCCGGCAAGATGCGCGCCGCAAACAACCAGCGCCATCCGGTCATGGCCGGCTGCGCGTTCGGGCGGCGGGGTTTCCAGCCGCGTCCCGCCGGCCAGCGGCAGCCGCTCCGCTCGCTGAAACGCGTCGGCCAGGCTGAGCAAATACTGGTCGGTAAATGCCCGGCCAAACAGGGTAACGCCAGAGGGCAAGCCGTCCGGCATAAATCCGCACGGCACGCTCACCGCGGCGTAGTCCAGCAGGTTCATAAAGTTGGTGTAATACCCGAGATCGGCGTTGCGCGCGATCGGTTCCGCTTGCAGCTCGTCGAGCGTCACCGGACGCGGATAGGTTGGCGTCAGCACGCAGTCGAGGGTCTCGAGGATCGCGTCGCACCGGGCTTTGTACTGCTGTAGCTGATAAATCGCCTTAAAGGTCGCCGTGGCGTCGGTATCCGGCGCTTTCGCCAGCACCTCGCGAATGACCGGCAGCACCGCCTCCGGCTGCCGCGCCATCAACGGGCCGACTACCGCGTAACGTTCGGCGACCCACGGTCCGTCATACAGCAGTCGGGCTGCCGCCAGAAACGGCGCGAATTCGATCTCAACCGCCACCCCACCCAGCGCCGTCAGCCGCTGCCGGGCCTGGGTAAACAGACGCTCGCTTGCGCTGCAGCCGAGGAAATTCAGCTCGCGCGGAACGCCAAAACGAAAACCGGCTGCCGGCCTGCCGAACGCCTGACGGCTGTTCCACTGCGGATTATGGCGGCTCCAGGCATCCAGCGGATCGTACTGCGCGACCAGCGCCAGCAGTTGGCTCGCCTCGTCGGCGGTGGCGCTGAAAAAGGTCACACAGTCTAACGTACGGCAGGCGGGCACGACCCCAGCGGTGGAGATCAGCCCTTTCGTGGCCTTCAGACCCACCAGGTTATTCAGCCCCGCCGGGACGCGGCCGCTGCCGGCGGTGTCCGTTCCCAGCGAGAAGCTGGCGACGCCCAGCGCCACCGCCAGCGCGGAACCGGCGCTGGAGCCCCCGGAGGGGTAATCTGCAAGATAGCCGTTGCGGCAAGCGCCGTACGGCGATCGGGTACCGTTCAGGCCGGTAGCGAACTGATCGAGATTGGTTTTACCGACCGGCACGGCGCCCATGGCAATCAGCTGAGCGACAATCGTCGCGCTCTGCTCCGCCCGGTAAGCAAACGCCGGGCAGGCGGCGGTGGTGATAATCTCCGCCAAATCGATATTGTCTTTGATGGCGAACGGCACGCCGTATAGCGGCAGCTCGGTCGGCGAGAGGCCTTCCAGCGCCGCCAGAAACGGCTCCTGCTCCTCTTCGCTCAGGATATGGATAAATAAGCGGAATTCGGGGTTCAGCGCCTGCGCCCGCTGGCGCACTTCCGCCAGCAGGCGGCGCGGGGTGGTTTTGCCGTTGCGATAGTCTGCCGCCAGGGTCGCCAGGCGTAAATCAAACGTCTGCTGCATCATGCCTTCTCCTCAATAATCACCGCCACCCGCTGCCCGGCGCGCACCGCGCTGCCCGGCTGCACGTGAACCTGTTGAATAACGCCGTCGCAGGGGGCCAGCAGCGGGATCTCCATCTTCATCGACTCCAGAACGACCAGCACATCCCCCGCGCGAACCCGACTGCCTGCCGCGGTTTGTACCTGCCATAAGTTGCCGGAAATCGGGCTCTCCACCCCCTGCTCGCCCTGACGCAGCGGCGCGTCGCCGCCCTCATCCACGGCGCCCTCCTGGCTGTCGAAATGGGCCTGGCCGCTGGCTATCCAGCGATCGCGTTCGGCGTTAAACGCCCGCTGCTGATGCTCGCGAAACGCGCCGATGCTGTGCGCTTCGCGGTGGAGAAACTGCTGGTATTCCGCCAGCCGCAGCGTGCTGTTCTCAATGCGCAGCGGGTAGCGTCCGAGCGGAAAATCGCGGCGAATTTGCAGCAGCTCTTCGGCCGAAACCGGATAGAAACGCAATTGGTCGAAGAAACGCAGCAGCCAGGGTTTGCCGGCAAAATCCGCCACGTCGTGGTAGCGATTCCACATTTGCAAGGTCCGGCCAACGAACTGATAGCCGCCGGGTCCCTCCATGCCGTAGACGCACAGATAGGCCCCGCCGATGCCGACCGAGTTTTCCGCCGTCCAGGTGCGCGCCGGGTTGTACTTGGTAGTGACCAGGCGATGGCGCGGGTCGAGCGGCGTCGCCACCGGCGCGCCGAGATAAACATCGCCCAGCCCCATGACCAGATAGCTGGCGTCAAACACCGTATTCCATACCGCCTGCTCGTCAGGCAGATCGTTAATCCGGCGGATAAACTCAAGGTTGCTCGGGCACCACGGCGCGTCCTGGCGCACGGTGGTCATGTATTTATCGATCGCCTTGCGGCAGGCCGGGTCGTCCCAGGAGAGCGGCAGATGCACCACGCGCGTCGGCACCTGCAGATCGTCGCTCAGGCAAACCGTGGACCACTCGCCGCGCACCCGGGCCAGCAGCGTCTCCAGGGGCAGGGTTTCCGGCTGGAAATGGATTTGCAGCGAGCGGATCCCCGGCGTGATATCAATCACGCCTTCTGCGGATTGCGCCTCCAGGGCCTGCATCAGGGCATGAATGCGGAAACGCAGCACCAGATCCAGCTCCGGCTCCCCGGCTTCCAGCAGCAGGTGGGTATCGCCGGAAAGGCGCGCCACCAGGCGTTTATCCGCCTCGCCGCAGGTCATGACGACAGGCGACGTCAGGGGCGCGGGCTGCCAGGCTATCGCCTGGTGACTTAGGGTCGCCAGCTCGGCGCGCCGCCCTTGCGCCAGCCGCCGGGCGGTGGGTAAATCCACCGCCACGAAACGCACTTTGTCCCCGGCCTTGAGCTGGCCTAATTGCCAGAGGTCGGCTTCAATAACGGTGACCGGACAGACGAAACCGCCGAGGCTCGGCCCGTCCGGCCCGAGGATCACCGGCATATCGCCGGTAAAATCGACCGCGCCCACCGCGTAAGGATTATCGTGAATATTCGACGGATGCAGTCCCGCTTCGCCGCCGCTGTCGCGGGCCCACAGCGGCTTGGGTCCAATCAGGCGCACGCCGGTGCGGCTGGAGTTAAAATGAACCTCCCAGTCGGTGGCGAAAAAAGTCGCGATATACGCCGGCGTAAAAAACTCCGGCGCGCCGTGGGGGCCATAAATCACCCGCAGCGTCCGTACCTGCGCAAGCGTCGTGCGGAGCGCGGCGGGCAGTTGATCCCCGACTCTGGCGGCGGCGCGCGGCGCCAGATGCAGCACGTCGCCGCCGCGCAGCGCCCGTCCGCCGTGGCCGCCAAACTGGCCGAGGGTAAAGGTGCTTTTACTGCCCAAATAGTCCGGCACCTGAATACCGCCGCTCAGGCAGAGATAGCTTCTGACCCCCGCGCCGTTTATCGCGCCCAGCTTCAGCGTCGCCCCCGCCGGAATGGTAAAAACGCGGTCCAGCGCCTGGTCAACGCCATCGAGCGTCACCGCCAGCGGCGCGCCGCACACCACCGCCTGAACGTCGGTATTAAATTTCAGGGTCGGCCCGTTGAGGGTGATTTCCAGCGCGGCCTCTCCCTCAGCATTACCCAGCAGACGGTTGCCGAGACGCAGGGCGCGATCGTCCATCGGCCCCGACGGCGGTACGCCCACCGCCCAGTACCCGAGACGTCCCGGATAGTCCTGCACGCTGGTCTGGGTCCCGGCGCTCAGCACCTCCACGGTGGCCGCCCGGTAGCGCAGCTGCTCAAGGCAGCGGGTCCAGGGCTCGCCTTCGGTAAACGGCGCAAAGCCAATAATTTGCAGCAGGTACAGGCGGTTGGTTTCTACGCCGTACAGGCGGGTCTCCGCCAGCGCCTGCGCCAGGCCGGCGATAGCCTCATCGCGGCTGGGGCGCCAGGCGATCGTTTTCGCCAGCATCGGGTCGAAAAACGGCGGCACTTCGCAGCCGGCTTCCACCCAGCGGTCGATACGCAGGGCGGCGCCGTCCGCCGGTGGAAAGATGGCTTCCGTTAGCAGTCCGGGAGACGGCTGAAACTGCCGTCCCGGATCCTCGGCGTAAAGCCGCGCCTGAATAGCATGCCCCTGAGGCCGTAACCCGGCAGCCAGCACGTCTAGCCGGGGTAAATCGCCCGCCGCCAGCTCAATCATCCAGCGCACCAGATCAACGCCCCACACCTGCTCGGTGACGCCGTGTTCAACCTGAAGCCGGGTATTCACTTCGAGGAAATAAAACTGCCGCGCCGTGCTGTCATAGACGAACTCCACCGTGCCGGCGCTGCGGTAGCTCACCGCTTTACCCAGCGCGATAGCCGCCGCGCATAGCGCCTGCGCGGTGCCTTCCGGCAGATTCGGCGCGGGCGTCTCTTCAATCACTTTCTGGTTACGCCGCTGTACCGAACAGTCGCGCACCCCGAGGGCGATAACGTCCCCCCGCCCGTCGCCGAAGATTTGCACCTCCAGATGGCGGGCGCGTTCGATATATTTTTCGAGAAATACGCCGGCGTCGCTGAAGTTGTTTTGCCCCAGCCGCTGCACCGTGGCGAACGCCTCCGTCAGCTCACGAGCGTCGCGGCAGACGCGCATGCCGATCCCGCCGCCGCCGGCGGTGCTTTTAAGCATCACCGGATAGCCCACCGCCTCCGCCGCCCGGCAGGCTTCGTCGCTGTCGGCCAGCAGTTCGCTGCCCTCCAGCAGCGGCACGCCCTCGGCTTTGGCTAAGGCGCGGGCGGTATGCTTCAGGCCGAAGACGCGCAGCTGCCGCGGGGTTGGGCCGACAAAGGCCAGCCCCGCCGCTTCGCAGGCCTCGGCGAAGGCCGCGTTCTCCGACAGAAAGCCGTAGCCGGGGTGGATCGCCCGGGCGCCGCTCTGCTGCGCGGCGGCAATGATCTTCTCCGTGGCCAGATAGGTTTGCGCCGCCGGGCCGTCGCCGAGGCTGAGGGCTTCATCGGCGTCGCGGATATGCAGACTGCTCAGGTCGGCTTCGGAATAGACGGCGACGCCCTTCACCTGCATCGCGCGCAGGGTGCGCAGAATGCGGCAGGCAATCGCGCCGCGGTTGGCAATCAGTAAGGTATCAAACATAAGCGGAACTCACAGGGTCGCGGGTCGTCCCGCAAAAATTCGATGTTCCCCTGAGGTCGTCCCCGGGGTGAACCGGCGCTTAAGGTTTGCGCGTCGGCGTACTGTTCAGGCGATCGGCGCGGACGGCGAAGAGCCGAAAGGCCAACAGGCGCCAGCGCTGCCAGCGGGTCAGTTCCATACCAGCACCTCGGCGGGCGTGGGGTTCCAGCCGTTGCAGGGATTGTTCAACTGCGGACAGTTGGAAATCAGCACCACGGCGCTGCACTCGGCGCGCAGCTCAACGTATTTCCCCGCCGCCGATATGCCGTCCTCAAAGGTCAGACCGCCTTCCGGGGTGACCGGGACGTTCATAAAAAAGTTGATGTTGGCGCCGATATCGCGCTTGTGCAGGCGACCATCGTGCAGGCAGGCGCAAAGGAAATTATCCCGGCAGCTGTGCATATAGCGTTTATCCTGGGCGTAGCGCACGGTGTTGCTCTCCTGGGCGCAGGCGCCGCCGAGGGTATCGTGGCGACCGCAGGTATCAGCAACGATGGTCAGCAGCGGATTGCCCAGATTGGAATAGAGCACGCTGCCGGTGGTCAGATAGGCATTGCCCTGACGGCGCAGCGTGCGCTGCGGATCGTAGCGTTCGCGGGGGTTATCGGCGTTGTAAAACAGAGTATCGATGGCCTGGTTGCCTTCGAGGTCTAGCAGGCGCAGGGTTTGCCCTTTTTGTAACTCAAACAGCCAGGGTTCCCCTGCCGGGATCACATGGCGATAGACGGCATCTTCAGGACGACGGTTACTGGTGATAAGACGCATCGCAGCCTCCTTACAGGGCAAAAAGTTGGGTGTTGAGGAACGCGCGCTGGTTTTCATCGCGAGTAAAGAGCGCTTCCGCGGTCGCCTGCGCATCGTCGGCCTGATACCAGCTAAGCTGAATTGGCCGCGGGGCGTATTCCGCGGCCGGGTCCTGGGGATGCGGCAGCGCGGTCAGTACCATGAGGACATCCATCGGCGCAAACAGCTCAACGTAATCTCCGGCGCGGCTGTTGCCGGGGATAAAGCGGAAACTGCCGTCCTCATCGACGGTCACTTTGCTGAAGAAGTTAACCACCATCAGCAGGTCTTCCAGGCCCAGATCCCACTTGCCCATCTCGACCAGCAGGTTATCGACGCCGTTGCGATAGAAGCCGTTGCGCAGCTCCTGGTAGCGTCCTGCGCCATATTTTTCACGCGTCTCATCGGCGTTGAGCACCCCGCCGAACGGGTCGTGCCAGCCGCAGCTGTCGGCAACGATCCCGGCCAGGACGCGCCCCATATCGGAGTAGAAACAGTGTCCGGCGGTCAGGCGCGCGGTATGCTGGCCCTTGAGGGTGTCCGGCAGATTCAGACGCTCGCTCTTCTCGTGGGGATTAAGCATCATCATGCTGACGTTGGCCCCGCCGTCGATATCGGTCAGGCGCAGAATTTGCCCTTTGCGCAAAATTAACGAGGTGTGCGCCCCGCCGGGGAGCCGCTCTTCGCGCAGGCTGGGGGAGGAGTGAAAAAGTGCGGTCATCAAACTATCTCCTTAATGCGTAAACGTTATTGTCGCTGCCGGTCGTCAGCTGCGACATCCGCGCTTCATTGAGCGGGATATCGTAGGTAATGCGCGCCCCCCAGGCGTTGGGCGCCTGCGGATCAATGCGCACTTTGTCGAAAACCAGCAGCCGGGTGCCAAGGTTGAAGCCTTCCGCAAGGTCGTGGGTGACCATAAAAACCGTCATCCGGGTTTCGCTCCATAGCTGGAGCAGCAGCCCGTGCATATCCTTGCGGATCCCAGGGTCCAGCGCGCCGAAGGGTTCATCGAGCAGCAGCACGCGCGGCTGCATCACGAACGCCTGGGCAATCGCCAGCCTCTGCTGCATCCCGCCGGAGAGCTGCGCCGGGTATTTATCCAGCGCGTGCCCCAGCCCGACTTTCTCCAGCATCCTCCGCGCCCGTTCGCGGGCGTCGCGTTTCCTGCCGGCAAACAGCCGGCCAAACAGCGGTGACGCCGGAAGTTCAAGACCTATGGCGACGTTATCCAGCACGTTGAGATGCGGGAAAACCGAATAACGCTGAAACACCACGCCGCGGCTGCGGTCCGGCTCCGCCGCCAGCGGCTGGCCGTCGAGGGTGATTTCGCCGCGAGTCGGCTTTTCCTGGCCGAGCAGCAGACGTAAAAAGGTTGATTTGCCGCAGCCGGACGCGCCGACCATCGAACAGAACTCGCCCTCTTTCACCTGCAAATTGATGCGCTCCAGCACCACGTGATCGCCATACTCCTGCCAGATATTTTTGATGTCGATAAAACTCATGCCCGACCTCCTTCCGCCCACGGGAAACAGGCTTTGTGCAGCTGGCGCAGAGCCAGATCCATCAGCCACGCCAGCAGCGTTATCCAGATGACGTAAGGAATAATCACGTCCATCGCCATATAGCGGCGAACGAGGAATATGCGATAGCCGAGCCCGGCGGTGGCGGAGATGGCCTCGGCGGAGATCAAAAACAGCCACGCGGAGCCCAGCAGCAGGCGCAGGGAGGTGATCAGCCGCGATAGCAGCTGCGGCAGCACCACCCGCAGCACCACCGTCCAGCTATTGGCGCCGAGGGTTTGCGCTTTGATAAACAGTTCCGCCGGGATTTCCCGCGCCCGCTGTTCAAGGTCGCGCGCCAGCATCGGCGTAATGCCGATGACGATGAGCATCACTTTTGACAGCTCATCCAGGCCGAAGACAATAAACAGCACCGGCAGGATCGCCAGCGGCGGGATCATCGATACCACGGTCATCAGCGGCGACAGCGCCGCGCGGTACATCGGGAACACGCCGGCGGCGATGCCGATGCCCAGGCCAATCAGCGAAGAGAACGCCAGGCCAATCAGCAGGCGGCCCAGGCTAATCAGCGTATCGGCCCACAGCAGATGCTCACCGCTGCGTTTATCCGGCGTGAACGCCATCCGGTCAATGGCCGCGATCATCTGCGACAGGCCGGGCAGCAGCTTATCCTGCGGATTGGCTTCCAGCCGCACCGCCGAACCGATAAACCAGGCGGCGACCAGCAGGACAAAGGGCAACAGCATCAGCGTCAGGCGCATACCCTGCCGGGGATAGCGGTTAATGTGGCGCATGGCGTGGACTCCCGGAGTCAATCATTACAGCTTGCCCGCCGCGGCCAGCTTCAGATAGCTGTCGTCAAAGCGCAGCTTGCTGTTCGCGGTATCGCCGACGGTGACGCCGCCGGGGAAGGTCATGCCGATAAAGTCGGCGCTCTGCGCGCCCTCGCCCAGCAGTCCTTTATCAAAGGAGAACTGCGCCACCCGCTGCATGGTTTTGGCCAGCTCCTTCGAGGAGATAAACGTCAGGGTGTCGGCAGGCGTCCAGAACAGATGGGTCGTTTTTAGCTGCGCCTGGTAACCGGCGAGGTCGGTGCCGGAGTCGGCGGCCATCGCGTTTAGCGCCTCGGTATCGCCGGCCCGCATTTTGGTCATCATCTCGAACCAGGCGCCGGTCAGGGCTTTGCCCAGCGCCGGGTTATCTTTCAGCGTCTGAGTATTCACCACCATCATGTCGATCAGCTCGCCGGGAACCTGCGAAGAGCTAAAGACTTCCGTGGTTTGCGGCGTCTTTTTGATAACCGAAAGCTGCGGATTCCAGGCCACCGCCGCGCGTACGCCGCTGGTGCCAAAGGCCGAGACGATATCCGCATCCGAGGTATTGACCACTTTGACGTCTTTTTCCTGCAGTCCGGCTTTTTCCAGGCCGCGAACCAGCAGGTAGTGCGATACCGAAAGCTCCGGGAGATACACCGCCATCCCTTTCAGATCGCTGAGCTTTTTATTCGCCCCCTTCAGTACCACGCCGTCGTTGCCGTCGGAGTAGCTGCCGGTAATCAGCGCCGTCGTGTCAACGCCGCCCGCCGCCGGAATGGTCAGGGCATCCATGTTGGTCATGGTGCAGCCGTCAAACTGGCCCGCGGTATACTGGTTGATGGACTCGATGTAGTCGTTTAGCTGAACGATATTGATTTTGATGCCGTATTTACTGGCCCACTTATCGATGATTTTTTCGTTGCTGATGGTACCCCAGGGCATCCATCCGGCGTAGATAGTCCAGCAGACGTTGAACTCTTTTTTGACGGCGGCAAACGATGGGACGCTGGCCAGCAGCGCCAGCGACAGAATTAGAGAGCGGAGGAGCGGCGGTGTCTTCATGGTGGACCTCTGGTTAGCACGGGAAACGGGGGCAGCGCGACACCCAACGGTGCTGCTGTCTCCCGGGCTTTTGTCCCGCCGTGTAACCTCGCAGAGGTCGCCAGCTCTCGGACCAGACGTTCACCTGAGTGAACCGGAACCCTAGCCAGCTATTGTGTTATCTCAATTGTCTGTTGCGCTGCCTTCTGACGAGGAGTTTGCAAGGTCTATGCCAGGCGCGCAGAGCGCGTAAACTCAGCCATGCGACGACAGGCGTCGCCGCGATTCCCAATAATGGGGAGTGATGATGGGGCATTGCATGGATTTGGTGCGCTCGCCGTGAAGGAGGAGCGCGGTCGGGATAATACTAACGCGCTTTTTCGCTGACCGTCATAGTGAACCGCGTGACCGCATCCCCGGCGTTAGCGTAGCTATGCGGGGCGTCGGTGCGCGCCACGGCGGAATCTCCGGCGACAATCACATAGCTCGCGTCGTTGACCGTCAGGGTTAAGGCGCCCTCGGTCACGAAAAGCAGTTCTGTCGTGCCATCGCCGTGCCCCGGCGAGGTAAAAATCTCACCGGGATAGAGACTCCATTGCCAGAGCTCCACCATATCCGGTCCGCTGGTACCGGCAAGCAGCCGTGCATGACCGCCCCGCTCGCCCTGCCATAGGGTGGGAATATCGCTTGCGGCCATCACCTTGACCGGCGGCGCGGCGGCGACGTTGACAAAATCGGCTACGGATACGCCCAGCGCCGAGGCCAGACGGCACAACAGCGCGATGCTCGGATTGGCCCGGCAGGCTTCAATGTCTACCAGCATGCCTTTACTGACCCCCGCGCGTCGCGACAGTTCATCAAGGGAGATCTTCTTTTCCGCCCGGTAGCGTTTAAGGCGCGCCGCAACGGCTTCATTGATCATGGCGGCATCGGCGCCCGCATCGGTCGTTATATTGACTTTATTGGTCATCGGTCGATATTATGCTTTAAAATGGTCGTTACAGGATTATCCAATGAATAGCGTATTACCGTCAATCAGCCCGCAGGTCTCCGCGCTGGCCCCCGGCTTTCGCGCCCTGAGCATTGATGTTGTTTCCGCCGCCGTACGCGCTCCCCAGGTCGGGTCCGATGCGCTCCGCTCCGCCTGCAAAGCGGTTCTCGTCGGCGAGCCGCAGTGGGCGGAGGCGCACCTGCAGGCCTGGAGCGAAGTATTCCGCGCCTTTGGCGCAAAACCTAAAAGGACCCCCTGCTCGGCTGAAGCCTTGCGCAAACGGGTGCTGCGCGATGGCGAGATGGCCGCGCTCGATCCTATCGTCGATCTCTATAACGCGGTAAGCCTGCGCTACGCCGTGCCGGTCGGCGGCGAAAACCTGGCGGCGTATGTTGGCGTGCCGCAGCTCAAGATCGCGGACGGCAGCGAGCCGTTCGATACCGTTAAAGAAGGACAGACGGTCGACGAATACCCCGACGCGGGAGAAGTGGTCTGGGGCGACGATCGCGGCGTGACCTGTCGACGCTGGAACTGGAGGCAGGGAGTCCGTACTAGCCTGAGCGTGGAGAGTCCGCGGATGTGGTTTATTCTTGAAAGCCTGCCGGAAATGCCGCTTAGCGCGCTGCAGGAGGCGGGAGAGATGCTGTGCAACGGTCTGCTGGAGATGATGCCGGAAGCCACGATCCGCTCGCGGCTGATTGGCCCGGGGGCTTAATCCCCTTCCGCTGCGCCCGGCAGCGCTATGCTACCGGGCAGAGCGATTACTTCCGCGCTTCGAAGGCAATTTTCACCGCCATCCCCGCCAGTACCGTCGCCATCAGCCAGCGCTGAAACTGCTGCCAAAACGGACGCCCCGCGAGAAACAGCGACACCTGCCCGGCCATCATCACAATCAGCGCGTTAACCGCCACGCTAATTATCGCCTGGGTAAATCCCAGTACCAGCGACTGCGCAAGGATGCTGCCGTGTCCGGGAGAGATAAACTGCGGCAGCAATGAGAGGTACATAATAGCGATTTTAGGGTTCGCCAGATTAGTGATAAAGCCCATCAAAAACAGCTTACGGCCGCTATCGGCGGGCAGATCCCGCACCGCAAAAACCGAGCGCCCGCCGGGCCTCACCGCCTGCCAGGCCAGATAAAGCAGATAGACAACGCCGCTGATGCGCAAGACGTCATAAGCATAGGGCACGGCGAAGATCAGCGCGGTAATACCAAACGCCGCGCACAGCATATAAAAGACAAACCCCAGCGCCACCCCGCCGAGGGAGACCAGCCCGGCCCTTCTTCCCTGGCAAAGTGAGCGCGAAATCAAATAGATCATATTCGGCCCCGGGGTCAGCACCAGGCCAAGGGCCACCAGAGCGAAGGTCAGCAGCGACGAAATCTCAGGCATAGCGTATCTCCATACAGTGAAGTGATGCCCAGGCGCGCGGCGGCGGCAACCATGCTCCCCGACAGTGATCTGTCTAAAGCGCCAGTTACATGGTGACGAACAGTATGGCCGCGGTTGGCGATGCGCGACAACTCACCTGAACAGGTGGGCGGTCTATCGCTTCTCTGCGGCTTTTGCCGCCGTGCCGGAGCGATAAATAAAGAACAGCGCCAGCCCCAGACAAACGATCGCCCCCAGCCGCCCCGGCGAAAAGGTAATGGCGTCATTACCCAGCCAGCCAAAGTTATCGATAAGCAAGCTCATGGCCAGTTGGCCAAAAATCACCGCCACCGTGGCCGCCGCGGTACCAATACGCTGCACCGCCACCACCATAATCACGATATAGGGGACGCCGCAAAATGCCCCCAGCAGCTGCCATTTCGGCACATCCAGCAGCGTCGTCGTCTGGTGGGGCGCAAAGTAGAAAATCAGCAGCGCGGTGATCAACGCGCCCACGGAGAAAGTGAGAAACGCGCTACGAAATACGCCTACCTGACTGCCCAAACGACCGTTAATCGCCGCCTGCATACTCAACATCGCGCCGCCGGCCAGCGCCAGCAAAATCATTATGCTACTCATCTTAACTCCTCAGCTTGTGGCGATCAGAATCAGGGCGACGACGATAAACAGCAGCGCGATAAGCCGCCGACCGTCGATTTTACGTTTTGGCGAACCAAACAGGCCGTAATGGTCAATCAACAGGCTTTTGCAGACCTGGCCGGCAAGAATGCCGATCATCGTCATGGCGATACCGATAACCGGCACGGCGATGGTTAAGATGACGACATAGATGGGGCCCAGGATGCCCCCGGTAAGCTGCCAGCCCGGCAAAGAGAAGAACGAGGGGCTTTGTCTCTGGCCAAACAGCAGCATCAGCAGAAACGTCAGCGCGCTGCCGACGCTGAAAATGCTGAAGGTGGCCCACAGGTCCCCTACCTGACCGGCCAGCGGCCCGAGTAGTCCGGCTTCCACGGATAATCCCATGCCGCCGGCAATCACAAGAAAAATCAGTAATAACTGCATCGTTGATATCCGATTATTAATGAGGTGGCAGAGCATAAAACAGCGGAGTGATGTGAAAAACGATACAATCAGGGAAACACTTTTGCGGATATTGCATTAATGAGCGATGCGGGTAATGTGAATTTTCGGGCGCTGCAGCTGTTTATCGCCGTTTACGACAGCCAGAGCTTTTCCACAGTGGCGCGACGAGAAGGCGTTTCTCCCTCAATGGTATCGCGCACCATTCACCAGCTTGAGGACGCGCTCGGCCAGCAGCTGTTTTATCGTAATACCCGGGCCGTGGTGCCTACCGAAGCAGGACGCCTGTTTGCCGCTCATGCCAGAGGCATCAGCGAACAGTTCAGCGCCGCGCGACGCGATTTGCAGGACCGGAGCCTTGAGCCGGGCGGGCTGGTGCGCATCAACGCCCCGGTCTATTTTGGCCAGCGCCATATCGCGCCCTGGCTGCCGGGGCTAACGGCGCGCTATCCGCAGATGCAGATTGAGCTGGCGCTGACCGATGATTTCATCGATCCGCACCGCGATGCGACCGATGTGATTTTTCGCATCGGTAGCCTGCCGGATTCCAGCGTTCACGCCAGGGTACTGGGTATGCAGCATCACTATCTGGTCGCCGCTCCGGCGTATCTGCAACGCCGCGGCATCCCGGAGACGCCGGAAGATCTTCGCCAGCACAGCACGCTGGTCTACAGCGGCTCAAACGGGCCCAACCGCTGGCTGTTCCGCCTTGCACAAGGGGAATGGGTGCACTATCCGCAAACGCCGCAGCTCACTTCAAATAACGCCGATGCGCTGCTGACCGCTGCGCTGGGGGGGATGGGGGTGGTCCTCTTTCCCGACTGGATGGTTAATGAAGCGACTGGAGAAGGAAAGCTGATTAAGCTGATGCCCCGCTACGCCGCGGCAATCGGCAATACCCCCTCGCCGGTCTCGGCGATTTACCCTCACGCCCGGCATCCGTCACTTAACGTACGGGCGGTAATTGACTATTTTATCGACGTTTTTGGTACGCCTTTATACTGGCAGCGCTAAGCTTGTTTACGCACTAAAATTGTCATAACGCAAATAATGGGGTCTTCGCTGGCGGAGATGATGCCTTAACGATTCCTTTACGCTGATGTTACGACTATGGTGGTGAGGTCATTGTTGAAAACCAGCCCTTCAACAATGATATATATTCGGTTTTTACAAGAGCATTGAACGGAAATAACTATTAAATCCGTAGACTCATTCAAATATCGCTTATTGGTAGCAGTGTATATCGTAATGGCATTCACAAAAGCAAACGGAGCCTGATATGAGCACGTCAAACGATCCTTCGAATACCCCGTCGGCAGGGAAATGCCCTTTCCACGCCGAAACGTCGACGCCCACGCAGAGCGCGGGCGGTGGCACCGGCAACCGCGACTGGTGGCCTAATCAACTACGTGTGGATCTGCTGAATCAGCACTCCAATCGTTCAAACCCGCTGGGCGAAAACTTTAACTACCGCGAAGAGTTTAAGAAACTCGACTATTCGGCCCTGAAAGCCGATCTGCGCGCCCTGCTCACCGACTCTCAGGAGTGGTGGCCGGCGGACTGGGGTAGCTATATCGGGCTGTTTATTCGTATGGCATGGCACGGCGCCGGTACCTATCGTACCGTTGACGGTCGCGGCGGCGCGGGCCGCGGGCAGCAGCGTTTCGCTCCGCTCAACTCCTGGCCGGATAACGTCAGCCTCGACAAAGCCCGTCGCCTGCTGTGGCCGGTCAAACAGAAATACGGCCAGAAAATCTCCTGGGCTGACCTTTATATGCTCGCGGGCAACGTGGCGCTGGAAAACGCCGGTTTCCGCACGTTTGGCTTCGGGGCCGGTCGTGAAGACGTATGGGAACCGGATCTGGACGTTGACTGGGGTAATGAAACCGAATGGCTGGCCCATCGTCATCCGGAAAGCCTGAATCAGCAGGCGATCGGCGCCACCGAAATGGGGCTGATTTACGTCAACCCTGAAGGCCCTAACGCCAGCGGCGACCCGCTCTCCGCGGCCTCCGCAATTCGCGCGACATTCGGCAATATGGCGATGAATGATGAAGAGATCGTCGCGCTGATCGCCGGCGGCCATACGCTGGGCAAAACCCACGGTTCCGCGGTGACCAGCCACGTTGGCGCAGAGCCGGAAGCGGCGCCGATCGAAGCGCAGGGCCTCGGCTGGGCGAACAGCTACGGCAGCGGCGCTGGCGCCGATGCGATCACCTCCGGTCTGGAAGTGGTGTGGACGCAAACGCCAACCCAGTGGAGCAACTACTTCTTCGAAAACCTGTACAAATATGAGTGGGTGCAGACCCGCAGCCCGGCAGGCGCGATTCAGTTCGAAGCGAAAGACGCCCCTGAAATCATTCCTGACCCGTTTAACCCAGAGAAAAAACGCAAGCCGACCATGCTGGTCACCGACCTGACGCTGCGCTTTGACCCGGAATTCGACAAGATTTCCCGCCGCTTCCTGAACGACCCGCAGGCCTTTAACGAAGCTTTCGCCCGCGCGTGGTTTAAACTGATCCACCGCGATATGGGGCCGAAGTCCCGCTACATGGGCCCGGAAGTGCCGAAAGAAGATCTGATCTGGCAAGACCCGCTACCGGCGGCGATCCACGCCCCGACCGCAGAGGATATCGCGACGCTGAAAACCGCCATTGCCGACGCCGGCCTTTCGGTCAGCGAGCTGGTTTCCGTGGCCTGGGCATCCGCATCCACCTTCCGCGGCGGCGATAAACGCGGCGGCGCCAACGGCGCGCGTCTGGCGCTCGAGCCGCAGAAATCGTGGCCGGTCAACGCCATCGCCTCCCGCGTGCTGCCGACCCTGCAGGCGATTCAGCAGGCATCCGGTAAAGCGTCGCTGGCCGATATCATCGTCCTCGCCGGCGTGGTGGGCATTGAGCAGGCTGCCGCGGCGGCAGGTGTTCAGGTCAGCGTACCCTTCGCCCCTGGCCGCGTCGATGCGCGTCAGGATCAGACCGATGTCGAAGCGATGGATCTGCTGCAGCCGCTGGCCGATGGTTTCCGCAACTATCGCCGCGTGGGCGGCGGCATCTCCACCGAAACGCTGCTGATTGATAAAGCGCAGCAGTTAACGCTGACGGCGCCGGAAATGACGGTCCTGGTAGGCGGTCTGCGCGTGCTGGGCGCTAACTTTGACGGCAGCCGCCACGGCGTATTTACCGACCGCGTTGGCGTATTGAGCAACGATTTCTTCGCTAACCTGCTCGATATGGGTACCGTCTGGAAAGCCGCTGACGAGCACGCTGAGCTATTTATCGGCCGCGATCGTAAGAGCGGCGAAGAGAAATACACCGCGACCCGCGTCGATCTGGTGTTTGGCTCCAACTCCGTCCTGCGCGCCCTGGCCGAAGTGTATGCCTGCAGCGATGCGCGGCAGAAGTTCGTCAGCGACTTTGTCGCCGCCTGGACCAAGGTGATGAACCTCGACCGCTTCGATCTGTAATCTTTTCTCCGGCAGAAATGCTCATCCCGGGCCAGTGGCCCGGGATCCTCTTATCTAATCCAGATAGTCAGCAAAATAATGATGGCCGCAATCAGCGCCGCATGAATAAAGACTTTGTCCAGCGAACCTTTGCGCATCGCGCCCCCTTATTCAGAACAGGATTTGCCAGATAGCCAACAGCAGCACCAGCAGACCCATCAGGAAAAATATCAGCGCGATGATAGTGTCCGGAGAACGATTCATCTCTGCGCCTCCTTATTATCAGAACCACTGACCGAAACGTTTGATATAGAAACGCTTCATGCCCTGCGCGACCACGCAGTAGCTGAGCAGCGTCGCGACCAGCCACGGGAAGTAGCTCAGCGGCAGCGGCTCCAGCCCGACCATCGCTCCCAGCGGAGAGAACGGAATGTAGATGCCCATCGCCATAATCAATGCGGTGGTGAGCAGCACCGGCAGCGTCGCGCGGCTCTGGATAAACGGAATTTTCTGCGTTCTCAGCATATGTACGACCAGCGTCTGCGACAGCAGTCCTTCAATAAACCATCCGGACTGAAACAGCGCCTGGGCTTCGACGTTGTTCGCCGCGAACACGTACCACATCAGCGCGAAGGTGGTGATATCAAAAATGGACGACGTCGGGCCAATCCACAGCATAAAGCGGCCGATGTTTTTCGCATCCCACTTGCGCGGTTTGCGCAGGAACTCTTTGTCCATCTTGTCCCACGGCAGCGAGAGCTGGGAGAGATCGTACATCAGGTTCTGGATCAGCAGATGAATCGCCAGCATCGGCAGGAACGGAATAAACGCGCTGGCCACCAGTACCGAAAAGACGTTGCCGAAGTTAGAGCTGGCGGTCATGTTCAGATACTTGATGATATTGCCGAAGGTCTCACGCCCTTTGATCACCCCTTCTTCCAGCACCATCAAATCCTTTTCCAGCAGGATAATATCGGATGCCTCTTTGGCGATATCCGCCGCGCTGTCAACCGAAATACCGACGTCCGCATCGCGCAGCGCCGGCGCATCGTTGATGCCATCGCCGAGGAAGCCGACGGTGTGGCCGTTTTTCTGCAGCGTTTTCAGGATCCGCGACTTCTGCAGCGGCGTCAGTTTGGCGAACACCGCGCGCGTTTCCACTTCGCGCTCCAGTTCGTTATCCGTCATCGCCTCAATCTGCGGCCCGGTCAGGATACCGTGGGCATCGATGCCCACTTCCAGGCAAATCCGCGCCGTGACGACCGGGTTATCGCCGGTTAACACTTTCACTGCCACCCCGTTGTCGCGCAGCGCGGTAATCGCTTTTCCCGCGCTCTCTTTCGGCGGGTCGAGGAAGGTCAGCATTCCTTCGACCGTTAGCCCCTGCTCATCGTCGGCGCACAGCGGGGCTGTCAGAGCGGAATCATCCAGCTTGCGGGTCGCAACCAGCAGCACGCGGAAGCCCTGGGCATTGTAATCCTGCGTTTTGGCTAACAGCAGATCGCGTCGGGTGTCATCCAGCGCAACCACGCGGTCGCCTTCGCGAAGATGCGTGGCCACCGTCAGCATCTCTTCGACCGCGCCTTTGCAGATCAGGCTTTTATCGCCGTGGCGGACATCTTCCACCGACACCGACACCCGACGGCGAACAAAATCAAACGGCAGTTCATCAAGCTTCACGAAGCGCTCTTTGGTCGCTGGCGCAATCCGCCCCTCGCCAAAGCGCAGCACCGCCCGGTCCATCAGATTACGCGCCCCGCTCTGGCTGCTGCTGTTAAGCCACGCCAGCGTCAGCACCCGGTCGCTCTCGCTGCCGCTGACGTCAAGATGATGCTCAAGAATGATATTGTCCTGGGTCAGCGTGCCGGTTTTATCGGTGCACAGCACGTCCATGGCGCCGAAGTTCTGAATCGCGTTCAGCCGCTTGACGATCACTTTGCGCCGCGACATGGCGATAGCGCCTTTCGCCAGGTTTGAGCTGACGATCATCGGCAGCATTTCCGGCGTCAGGCCGACGGCGACCGCGAGAGCAAACAGCGATGCTTCAACCCAGTCGCCTTTGCTGAAACCGTTAATCAGCAGCACAATCGGCACCATCACCAGCATAAAGCGGATCAGCAGCCAGCTGACGCTGTTTACTCCGCGATCGAACGCCGTCTGGGTACGCGTGCCGACAATAGACTTCGCCAGCGAACCAAACCAGGTGCGGTTTCCGGTGGCCACCACCACCGCCTGCGCCCTGCCGCTGGTGACGTTGGTGCCCATCAGACAGATATTGCCCATCTCCAGCAGACTCTTGTCCTTGTTCGGCTCGGGCAGCCTGTCGCACCCTTTGCCGGACACGCTGGCCAGAACATCATACTTTTCAACCGGCAGCGATTCACCGCTGAGTATCGACTGGCTAACGAACAGGTCGCGGGACTCCAGCAGGCGGACATCCGCCGGAACCAGATCCCCCGCCGCCAGGAAGATGATGTCACCGGGCACCAGCTCCTCAATGGCAATTTCCTCCTGCGTCGGCCCCATGTTACCCGGACCGCGACGCAGCACCGTCGCCGTGGTGCGGACCATTGATTTCAGCGCCTGCGCCGCTTTGTTAGTGCGAAACTCCTGCCAGAAACGCAATAACCCGCTCAGGCTGACCATCGTGACGATAATGATAATCCCGGTCAGATCGGTCTCTTCGCCGTTACGCAGCGGCAGCCAGTAATCGGTCACGAAGCTGACGGCGGCCAGCGCCATCAGGACATAGATAAACGGGTTATTGAATGCCTGCAAAAGCTGAATTAGCGCCGGCGGCGCCTGCTCATGCGCAACCTCATTGCGGCCGTATTCATCCAGCCGTTCAAGGGCATCTTCGGTGGTGAGCCCCTGGCGGCTGCTGTTGAGCCGCGCCAGCGTATGATCCGGGCTGTTAAATGCCTCGGTTTCAATGGCGAAGCTTTTTTTATGCTGCTTATCATTTTCTGACGCAGACCGGTTGAGTTTCCGGTTTTCTATTTTCATGTCAGTCATGATTTATCCTCAAATTAAAAACGTGGTTATCCCTGCATAATTGGCTTATGCATAATTTATTTTTACGCTATTAAACGCTTCTTACTTTAATTGCCTGGGAACATTCATCATTCCCTCCTTATGCAAACTCTTGCCCGAAGGTTAACTTCCCTCAATGGCCCAGCGGACTGACGTAATATTTTCGTGACCGCCAATTTTTTCCATAATAAGGTCTCGCGCCTTGCGATAATCGGCATTGCCGACCAGCTCGATGCGAATTTCTTTATGCCCTTGTTCTTGCGCGGTTATGGATGCCAGCCCCAACAGGCTGAGCCTCATCTCTTTGCTGATAGCGAGTAGTTGCTGACGAATCGCGTTTTCATGTTCGCTATGACAGATAATATTCAGGACATAGCATTTCTCTTCTTCTGTCGCGCCGGGAATATGATTAATTCGCTGCGCCGCTTCGCGCAGTAAAATATTCGCGCAGAGGATGATCAGCGTTGCCGCCGCGGCTTGCCAGAACTGGCCTAACCCGCACAGGACGCCAATCGCCGCCGAGCACCACAGCGTGGCGGCGGTATTAAGGCCGCGCACGTTCATGCCTTCGCGCATGATAACGCCCGCGCCGAGGAAGCCAATCCCGGAGACCACCTGCGCCGCAATACGGCCCGGGCTATCCGGGGAAGCGGCAACGGAGCTGAGAATAAACACCGCCGCGCCGGTGGCGACCAGCGCATTAGTGCGCAGGCCGGCCATCCGCTGCCGCCACTGTCTTTCGGCGCCAATCAGCGCGCCCAACAGCATCGCGGCGAGTAAATTTGCGATATAAGGAAACATCAACATAGTTTCCTCCATTTTTGCTGGAAGAATTAACTATGTGCTTTATTAAGCACACGACAAATTGTCGCCGGAGAGGCGATTAACGTCGCGTTGACGGTGGAGGGAATAATGTATTTTTAAACAGGAACATGACGATTATCCTCGCAGCCTGGCTGCGTTATTTTTTATGGGATGCAATCGTCTGGATCAGGAGGATTGCTGCCCGCCGGTTGGCAAGCAGCGCAGAAAAAATAGCGTCAGCTTGCCTTGATGTTTAAGTAAGGGTGACTGTCCAACATATTTCTCCTGTGTGAATTTGTGCTCATTATAGTCATTCAATTATTTGAGTAAAGGTAAAATCTCGCTTTAGTGACGATTTGTTTAGAATGACCTTAATGCGCTAAATCGGTGCTGATAAAACTAACCCCGGCACTAACCGGGGTTAATTCACTAATCAAAAACGCCATTAATTATCGACGTCACGATCGCCGTACTTAGCGCGATCAGCACTAAATCCTGACCCACCACCCGCCATTCATAGCCTGGATAGTAAGGCAGTTCATTGAGCATCGATGCCGGAACCGCTTTTTTGGCAATCCCCGGAGGTAATGGTTTGCCGCGAGCCAGGTTTTTGGCGATTCCCGGCGGCAGCGACTGGTAGCCGGTTAAACCGTAGTTTACCGCCAGCGAACGCGCTCTGGAAAAGCTGATATCGGCAGAGACATGATCGGGTTTGCCGTAATTTTTTCTCTGCCCCTGATTACCCTGTTTGTGACCCTGATTGCCCTTGTCTGCGTTGTTTTTACCGCTATTGCCGTTGTTGCCATGGTTACCGCTATTACCATGGCTACTGCCGCCGTTGCCGTTGCCGTTGCCAGGATTGGCGAAGACCGGCGTTGCCATCATTGACAGCGAAAGCGCCGCCGCCAGCGCTGCCTGTAGGACTTTCTTACTGGACATGATTTTTTTCCTGAGTGGTCGTACTCGCTTTGAATGTAGGTGAATAACCAGAGCGCAACAATCTCTCGTTATCTTAAATTTAATCCAGATCAAACTCAGCGGTGTGATGGTGAATTCCTTCAGGCTGCGGGCGGATGAAGCGCTAAAACCAGCATACAACTCTACTCGGATAGCATTGTCGCTATTTTATTCTGCAAATGCGATTTCACCGATGTGATTAAAAATTTAAAACCATTAACAATCAAATAACATTAGCAGGCAAACATTTTATCTGAGGAAAATAACAATATGTCTACCACCCAGGTTCTGGGCGACGCCGCGTTCGCCTCCCCAGGACATCCGCACTCCAGTCTGACCGCCCGCATCGATGCGCTGCCCGCTTCCGTTGGCCTGTGGTCTTTTATCACCCTCCTGGCGCTGGGCGGCTTCTTCGAGCTGTACGATCTTTTTCAGACCGGCTATATCAGCACCGGGCTGCTGGCAGAGAATATTTTCCATACCGGCGAACAGGGTATCTTCGGCATTTCCGACCAGGCCGCCTTCGCCTCGTCCACCTTTATGGGGCTGTTTATTGGTGCCAGCCTGCTTGCGCCGCTGGCGGATAAACTGGGCCGCCGCCTGACGTTTATGTTCGCCCTTGCCTGGTATGGCGTATTTTCGCTGATGATGGCCCTGCAAAGCAGCGCCGAAGGGGTTATCTTCTGCCGCTTTCTGGTGGGCGTCGGTCTCGGCATTGAGCTGGTAACCATCGACACTTATTTAAGCGAATGGGTACCGACGCATCTGCGCAATAAAGCCTTTGCTTTCGCCTTCTTTATTCAGTTTTTATCGGTTCCCGCCGTGGCGCTGATGTCGTGGATGCTGGTGCCGATCGCCCTTTTCGGCCTGACCGGCTGGCGCTGGGTGATTATCTTCGGCGCGCTCTGTTCGCTGATCATCTGGGTTATCCGCAAGAAGCTGCCGGAGTCGGCGCGCTGGCTGGAGGAAAAAGGTCGCCACGAGGAAGCCCACAAGGTGATGTGCGAAATGGAACAGCGCTGCGGCGTTTCTCCCTCGCCGCGCCACCGGATTGAGACGCAACATAACCGCCGCAGGCTGGGAAGCTTTAAAGCGATCTGGGCGCCGCAGTACCGCAAACGCACGATCATGCTGATGGTGATGAACTTCTTCCAGGCCATTGGCTTCTTTGGCTTCGGCAACTGGCTGCCCGCCCTGCTTTCCGGTCAGGGGGCGAGCATTACCCACAGCCTGCTGTACGCGTTCTTTATTACCCTCGCCTATCCGATTGGCTGTCTGTTCTGCACCCGCTTCGTCCATCGTTTTGAAAATAAATGGCAAATTGTGCTTTCGGCGCTGATGACGGTGGTGTTTGGCACCCTGTTTGCCCTACAGAACAGTCCGGTGCTGCTGGTGATTTGCGGGTTTATGATCACCTGGTCAAACGCCTGGCTGACCATTAGCTATCACGCCTACCAGGCGGAGGTCTTCCCGACCCACATTCGCGCGCGGGCGGTTGGCTTCTGCTACTCCTTTAGCCGGCTGTCAACGGCGATCACCAGCATTTTGATCGGCGTTATTTTGCAATACGCCGGAACCCCAGGGGTGATTAGCTTTATCGTCGCCAGCATGCTGATGGTGATGCTGTCGGTGGGTATCTTTGGTCCGAAAACCCGCGGGATCAGCCTGGAGAATATTTGACGCTAGCCGCCGCCGGGTTAGCCGGCGGCGCGCGTGGCTAATCTTTTCTCCTGAACCCGCAGCAGCCACGGCAGCGGCAATGCGCTCAGGGCGCAGAGCAGCAATATCCCCTGCATCGCCCGTTCGCCGCCCCCGTCAACTGAGAGCAACCACGACGAAAGCAGAAAGGCCGCCGCCGTGCTTAATGACATCAGGGTATTTTGTAAAAGCGTAAACCCGGCCCTGGCGCTATCCGCTGGAAAACGCATCGCCACCGCCGATGAGGCCACCAGGCGGCAGTAGGCGGCTGCCAGAAACAGCAGCATAAACAGTGCGCCGCCGTGGTTGAAGGTAAAAGCAATGCTCAGGCTCAGTATAAAAAGCAGACTGCCCAGCAGGCTGATGCGGTAGCCGCTATAACGCTGACACAGCCTGCCGGTCAATTTAGTGGCGCACAGCCCTGCCGCTCCGCCGGCGAAAAAGAGCCACGGCAATTCGTCGCCGCTGGCCCCCAGCTTAGTCGTAAGTAGCGGTACCAACAGCGGAATGATTAACATTGGACTGAACTGCGCGAGGGCGTTGCCGGAGGCATGAAACAGCAGCGAGGATGACCATCGCAAGCCCGCCTGAGGGCTCGCCTCGATGGACTGTTCCGGCAGCGCAAGGACTATCAGCGGTAAAGCGATTATACAGAGTCCGCCGATCGTCGCGGGGGCACTCTGCCAGCCGATTTTTTCACTGAGAAATAGCATCGTCGGCATGCCGACAATGCTGACCAGCGAGAATGCGGCAATCGTTGAGGCCAATGCCCGAGGGCGCAGCTGCGGCGGCATAATGTTGACCAGCAGACTACTGGCCACGCCCATCGTGGTCCCGCCGACCACCCCGGCAAGGAAACGCCAGAATAACAATACGTCAAAACGGGTGGTGGTTAGCGTCATCGCCGTTAATCCCCCCAACAGGGCCATGTTGCAGAGCAAAAAACGCCTTGGTTTAAGCTGACCGACCCATCGCCATACGCCTATCCCCGAAATGACTGAAGCCAGCGTATAGATACCGGTGACGTAACCCGCCTGGCTTACCGGGACCTGAAACGTCGGCGCCATCCAGGTAAATAAGGGATTAAAAATCATATATTCAAGCGCGTTGATGAACTGAACAAAAGCGATAACCAACGTTGCGCGTACCAGATAACCGGGCATGTAAAGCTCCTTACAATGGAATGCGCAGAGTCTAGCCGCTGGTAAATCCGCGCATAAGCCGGTAAAAGTGGCGTTGTTAATTATCAAAATCGGGATAATCAAGAGTGAAAAGAGTGGATCTCAACGCGCTGCGGGTCTTCGTCACCGTGGCGGAAAATGGCTCATTCAGCGCCGGAGCAAAAGCGCTGCAGATGCCCTCATCGAACGTAAGCCGACAGATTTCACAGCTTGAGGAGAGCCTTCAACTGCGTTTGATACAGCGCAGTACCCGGCATATGAAGCTGACCTCTGCCGGGCAGACGCTGCTCGCCAGTATGCGGCCGCTGCTGGAGCAACTTGCCGCGACGGAAGCCGAGCTGACTCAGCAGCAGGCCGAACCCGAAGGGCCGCTGCGTCTGTGCCTGCCGAACGAGATTGGCCCCTCGCTGTTTGCGCCGCTCATGGCGCAATTCGCCCTGCGCTACCCGAAAATAACCGTGAGCTGTACCACGAATCTGGCGGGCACGGAGGTGTTAAAAGAGGATGTGGATATTGCGGTGATCATCACCCGCGGCAAAATGGAAGACGCCAGCGTGATTGCGCGCCCGCTCTTTTCGTTTCCCTGCTGCGTGGTCGCTTCTCCGCAGCTGATTGCCAGAACGGGTATGCCGACAAACAGCGAGCAATTAACCACGCTGCCCTGTATTACCACCGTTAGCGCCCTGGCGGGGCAAGCCTGGCAGTTCGCCGCGGCGGACGGTAGCTTCAAAAAGGTTAGCGTCAACGGCCACTATCGCGTCAACAGTGGCGAAATGGCCCTGCACGCCGCGCTTGCCGGCGTCGGCTTCGCGATTCTGGGGGAGAAACCCTGCCGCCCGTTTATCGAACGCGGTGAACTCCAGGAAGTCACGCTGGAGCTGCCGCCGGCGCCGTTACAGCTCTCCGCCCTCTATCGTGAGCGCCACTTTATGCCCGCCAGAACGCGCGTCTGGCTTGAATTTATCCAGTCGCAGATGGCCGACGTTCGCTAAAAATCACCTGCGCATCGGTAAAACATTTTTCCGCCAGCGACGACACCGGCTCTTTATTACGCATGATCAGCGCCAGCGTCGAGTCGACCTCCGTCTCGGCGATTGGTCTGATGTCGAGATTATCGCTCAGCGCTTCCAGACCGTTGTTCAGCGGCATAATCGCGCAGCAGATCCCGGCCTGCACCGCCTGGATAATCTGAAACGTGGAGTCGCTTTCGAAAACGTATTTTGGCGCCAGCCCCTTGGCCTTAAAGCTCATCTCAATCGATTCGCGGTAGTACATGCCCTTGGTCAAAAAGCCCAGCGGCAACGAGGCCAGCGTCTCCCAACCGGGGATCGCGTCAGCAAACTGGAAATGGCGCTTATCGTGCAGCAAACCCATCCGGGTGTTCGGCAGCCACACCACGTTGAACAGCTGGCTATCGACGTGATGCAGATAGCAGATCCCCAGATCCAGCTGGTTGCGGCTGACGCCGTCGATAATCTGTTCCGAGGTCATGGACAGCAGGCTGAACTGCAGCTCCGGGTATTTATCCGCCAGCGGCTTGATCAGCTGCATCGGATTCAGGCTGGCTAAGGGCACCATTCCCACTCTGAGCTGGCCGACCATTTGCCCGCGGCAGATAGCCGCCTCCGCCTCCAGCCCGTCGTGCGCCGCCAGCAGCGCTCGCGCCCAGGCCAGAATACGCTCGCCTTCCGGGGTAAACCCTTCAAACCGCTGCCCGCGCTGAATCAGGGTCAGATTGAGTTCTTCCTCAAGATTGCGGATCCGCATCGATAGCGTGGGCTGGGTGATATGACAAGCCGCCGCGGCCTGGCCAAAATGTCGTGTTCTGTCGAGCGCAATCAGGTACTTAAGCTGTTTGATATCCATTAATGATCCACTGTTTGCGCAATCTGCTGCCCGCGCCGCAGGCAAAATGTTAGCTAAATGTTATGTTCAGCGTTGATGAAATTCAAGCGCCGGTCGACCGTTGCTCCTCCCGCGCGCCTGAGGCTACACTCATGCTATGCCCCGGCAGGAGAAACCGTTGAAAACTCGCCTTCATCACGTTCAGCAGCACCGGATAGCCATGCCGGGGCTGGAAGCCATATCGTTAGTCACGGAACAGAGCTTTTCGCGCCATTCCCACGATCGGTTCGGCATCGGGATTTTCACTCAGGGCGCGCAGCGTTCGTGGAGCCATCTGGGCAAAGTTGAAGCCGCCGCCGGAAATATCATTATGGTTAATCCAGGGGAGATGCACGACGGTATCCCGCTGGAGGGCCCACGCAGCTGGCGGATGGTCTATCTCGATCCTGAGCGCGTTGTCGACGAACTGCAGGGAGAGATGAAGGCCGAAGAGATCCTCCTGCGTCCGGTCGTCGACGACCCGCAGCTGCGCGGGCAAATGCAGCGGCTGTTTCGCGAGATCGTCGCCAGCGCGCCCGACGATACCGCCGTGGAAGAGGCGCTGCTGCTCTGCCTGATGCAGGTGAGCCAATATCATCTTTGCGCCAGGCAGCCCGCCAAAATCGGCACTCCCGCCATTGCGCTGGCCAGGCAATATCTCGACGACGCCCCGGAAGAAAAAATTTCTCTCGACGCGCTGGCTACCCTCTGCGGTCTCAGCCGCTTTCAGCTGATCCGCGGCTTCGCCCGTGAAACCGGCATTACGCCGCACGCCTACCTGGTACAGGCCCGCGTACGCCTGGCTCGCCGTCTGCTGGCGGAAGGCTACTCCCCCGCCGATACCGCGTTCATGGCCGGTTTTGCCGATCAGAGCCATCTGACCCGCGCGTTTCAAAAACAGTTTGCCGTCACGCCGGGTAGCTATCAGGCGCTCGTTCAGGCGAGTCGCTAGCCGATGTTGTGCAATTTTGTTCAATACCGGCGCGCGGCTTTGCGAAATACTCAGGGCCTCGATTCACAACATCAGGAATAACATCATGGCGCTCATCAGCCCTGAGTTTCTTTTGACTTCGCTTATTGTGGTTATCGCTCCCGGCACCGGGACGCTGTACACCATTGCCACCGGTCTGGCGGCGGGCAGACGAATGAGTTTTGCCGCGGCCTTCGGCTGCACCCTGGGCATTATTCCGCATATGCTGGCGGCGATAACCGGGCTGGCGGCCATCCTCCACAGCACGCCCGGCGCATTCGAACTGGTGAAGTACGCCGGCGTCGCCTGGCTGCTGTACCTCGCCTGGGCCACGCTGACCCAGCGCGGCAGCCTGAGCGTGGAAGGCGTCGGGCAACGCAACCCGCGGCAGGTCATCAGCCACGCCATTCTGATCAATTTGCTTAACCCCAAGCTGCCGCTCTTCTTTCTCGCCTTTCTGCCGCAGTTTATGCAGCGCGGCTCGGCTTCGCCGGTCCGGGAAATGCTGATCCTGAGCGCCATGTTTATGCTGATGACGCTGCTGGTTTTTATGCTCTATGGCGCCTTTGCGGCGGCGATGCGCGGGTACGTGCTGACTCGCCCCAGGGTTTTACAGGGGCTGAGAGTCAGCTTTGCCGCCGGTTTTGTCGGGCTGGGGATTAAGCTGATTCTGGCGCAAAGGTAGCCGTTCGCCCGCGTCGCTATCCGCGCCGTGGGCGAAACGGCGGCTTAGCGCAGCCCCGCCAGCGGGCGGATCTCTTTCGAGCGCAGGGTTAAACGGACGGGCGCCGATTTATACGACGGCGTGCCGCTCTCTTTATCGAGATAATCCAGAGGGACCAGCAAGTTCGCTTCGGGGTAGTAGGCAGCAACGGTGCCCGGCGCGATGCTGTAGGCGACCAGCGTGATATCTTCCAGCCGCTGCTGGTGGCCCGGCAGCGCGGAGCTGATATCGACCCGATCGCCATGCTCGAATCCCTGCTCCGCCATGTCCTGCTCGTTCATAAACAGCACGTCGCGACGGCCAAACACCCCGCGGTAGCGATCGTCCATGGCATAAATGGTGGTGTTGTACTGATCGTGGCTGCGCAGCGTCACCAGCCGCATCACATCGTTACCTTCCACCTGTAGGTTTTCGCGCACGCCGTGGAAAACCGAGAACATCGCTTTACCGGTCGGCGTCGGCCAGATACGCTCCGTCGGCGGCAGCGGCATACGAAAACCGCCGGGATGGCGAATACGCTGATTGTACTGGTCAAAGCCGGGAACGGTCTGCTCAATCAGATCGCGGATCCGATCATAGTCGGCGACCAGCCACTGCCAGTCGATTTTACTCTCCGGCAGCGTCGCCGTTGCCATTGCGGCGACAATCGCCGGTTCCGAACGCAGCTCAGGCGAGCCGGGCTTCAGCTTGCCTGATGACGCGTGCACCATCGACATCGAGTCTTCGACGGTGACCGACTGGCGTCCGGTCTCCTGAATATCGAGTTCGGTTCGCCCAAGGCACGGCAGGATAAAGGTCTCTTTCGCCACCAGAAGATGCGAGCGGTTAAGCTTAGTGCCAATATGGACGCTCAGATCCAGCCCCCGCATCGCCGGAAAAGCCCGTTCGCTATCCGGCATGGCCACCGCGAAGTTACCGCCAAGGCAGATGAGCGCTTTCGATTCACCGTCAATCATCGCCTGCAGCGCTTTTACCGCATCATGGCCGTGCTCCTGCGGCGGCGTAAAACCACACACCCGCTGCAGGTTGGCGAGAAACTGGGCGCTCGGTTTTTCGGTGATGCCGACGGTACGGTTGCCCTGGACGTTGGAGTGGCCGCGCAGCGGGCAGATCCCGGCTCCCGGCTTGCCAATATTCCCGCGCATTAGCAGCAGGTCAGCTATCAGGCGTACGTTGGAAGTGCCCTTGTTATGCTGGGTGATGCCCATGCCGTAAGTGATAATCGTGGCGTGAGATTTAGCGTAAGCCGCCGCCACCCGTTCAAGATCGCCGCGCGTCAGGCCCGACTCGCGTTCGATATCCGGCCACGGCGTCGCGTCGACATCCCGCGCAAAGTCGGCAAAGCCCAGGGTATGCTCATCGATAAAGGTCCGATCCAGCACCTCGCCCTGCTCCTCCTCAAGCCTTAACAGCGCCTTCGCGATACCCTTAAGCGCCGCCGCGTCGCCGCCCGCTTTGACCTGGAAGTAGGTCGATGCAATGTTGGTTGAGCTGTAGGTCGCCATCTCAATGACGTTCTGCGGATCGGCGAATCGCTCCAGCGCCCGCTCTTTTAACGGGTTGAAGACGATAATAGGCACGCCCCGACGCGCCAGTTCGTGCAGCGTACCCATCATGCGCGGATGGTTGGTGCCGGGATTGTGGCCGATAGAGATAACCAGCTCGGTTTTGTCAAAGTCATCAAGCGAGACGGTCCCTTTACCGATGCCGATCGACTGCGGCAGGCCGACGCTGGTCGACTCGTGGCACATATTGGAGCAGTCAGGAAAGTTATTGGTACCGTATTCGCGGGCAAACAGCTGGAACAGCCAGGCCACTTCATTAGAGGCGCGCCCGGAGGTGTAGAACTCCACTTCATTGGGCTGCAGGGTGCGAAGAACTTCGCCAATGCGGGTAAACGCCGCTTCCCATGACACCGGACGCAGGGTGTCGCTGGCCTTATCGTAGGCCAGAGGCTGGGTTAAACGCCCGTAGCCTTCCAGCTCGAAATCGCTCCGGGCCAGCAGCGACGTGACGCTGTTCGCCGCCAGAAACTCTGCCGTGACCCGCTTGCTGGTGGCCTCCCAGGTCACCGCTTTGGCGCCATTTTCGCAGAACTGAAACGTGGATTTATGCTCTTTATCGGGCCAGGCGCAGCCGGGGCAATCAAAGCCATCCGGCTGATTGGTTCGCAGTAGCGTCGCGGGGGCATCGAGCGCATCCATTTGCGTACGAACGGCGATGGCGGTGGCTTTTAAGGCACCCCAGCCTCCCGCCGGGCCATCATACGGATGGACGCCGGGAACGACGCGTCTTTTATTACTCATGTTCACTCCTGATGCGCTTTCGGCGGCGGATAGCAGGTGAAACGCCGCGTGATTCTTATCACCCGCTACCAGCCAGCGTAACGGGCGTTTTTGTTAACGAAAGCATAACAATCAGGGCCGGGGCTGTATAATCAATGTTATCTATCACACGTTAGATTTAACTTATTTAACGAATAATAAACATACAGATTAGGTCAGATTGTAATAGCGATCCGGCTCAAGTTTCGCTGGCAAGGGATGCTGCCCGGTCATATCCAGCAGGTTGCGCTCAATGGTGTTGCACATCGCGTTCAGCGGCAAATCATTGGCCGCGGTACCGAACGGATCCTCCAGCTCTTCCGCCAGCGAATCCCATGACAGAAAGGTGTAGGAGATAAAGACCGACACGAACGGCGTCATATAGTGCAGGTCGCCGACCAGGGCAAACGGCAGCAGCGTACAGAACAGGTAAACCGTGCGCTGCAAAATAAGCGTGTAGGCAAAGGGGACCGGCGTGCTGGCGAGGCGCTCGCAGCCGCCCAGCGCATGACCGAGCTCATCTAGCTTATTGTCCATCAGGCTGAAGGTGATATCGCTGAGCTTCCCCTCCGCGCGAAGACGCCCCAGCGCATCCCCCGCCAGCAGCAGAATACGATTGGTGGGCATCGAGCTGGCGAGAATGTCCGCCACGTCTGGCGGCGGCAGCAAACGCGCTAAATCGGCGCTCGGGTCCGTCTTGCGCAGCTGATGCTTCAGGCTCCAGCTAAACGCGACCAGATAGCTCACCAGCCGCTGATGGGATACGCTTTCCATCGGCAGGATATTCTTCAGCTGGCGCACCAGCGTTCTCTGGGCAATCAGTACCGTTCCCCACAGATTGCGCGCTTCAACAAAGCGGTTGTACCCGGCGCTGTTTCGAAAACCGAGAAAAATGGCAATGGCAATCCCCAGCAGGCTAAACGGCGCAACGGTAAGATGGATCCCCAGTTGCTCGTACCATTGATAGCTGATGATGGCGATAATCGACATCAGCAGATTAAGCAGCAGGCGAAAGACGATTTTTGACAGCACCGAGCCGTGCCAGTCAAACAGACGAAGAAACCAGTGTTGTTCTGGCCGGATAATCATTGTATTACTTCCTGAAATTTCGCACGGGCAATAGATATTTTCTATTAGCCGATTGGCTTTTTATATTGTTTAAAAACACGACAATGCGTCAACCTGCTATTAATCAGCGATGAAAGAATAGCCGCTAAATTATGGTCCTTTTTTATTTGCCAGGCAATATTGTCCGCAGAATAATAAAATCCTTTAGGTTTCTGGGGAATAAACTACGTATTCATTGCGGCTATTTCCGCGCGACAAGGGTCGATATGAATCATCATATGCATAACGTTATGGCTATTTAGTACTCGCGAGCGCGCCGTCAGCGCAATATCGTGCCCTTGCGCAACCGATAAATTTCCCGGTACTTCAATGTGCACATCGACCAGAATGAAATCTCCGGCACGGCGGGTTTTGAGGTCATGCAGCGCCGCAACGCCGGGCGTCGCCAGAATGGTGGCGGTTATCTGCTGCTCGGTATCGCGGTCCACTGAGCGATCCATTAAGTCATGCAGGGCGTCAGACGAAAAGGTATAGCCCATGCGGGTGACCAGCGCGCCGACGACCAGCGCGGCAACCGGGTCAAGCCACGCGAAACCGGCCAGATTACCGATGATGCCGACCGCAACGACTACCGAAGACGCGGCGTCTGAGCGGGCGTGCCACGCGTTGGCAATCAGCATTGAAGAGTGGATTTGCTTAGCCGCCCTTAGCATATAACGGAATAAAATCTCTTTGGCGACCAGCGCGGCGAGCGCCACCCACAGCGCGGTAATATGCACATTCTGGATAGACTCCGGATGCCACAGCTTGCCGCAGGCGGACCACAGCATCCCCGCGCCAACCAGTAACAGCAGCGCGCCAATCGCCAGGGAAGCGCCGTTTTCATAGCGCCAGTGCCCGTAGGGGTGATCGTCATCCGAAGGCTGGCGGCTTTTTTTATTCGCCAGCAGCACGACAAAATCGGCGACTAAATCGGAAAGAGAATGGATACCATCGGCAATGAGTCCTTGCGATCCGCAAAACACGCCCGCCAGCACCTGAGCGCTGGATAAAAAAAGGTTGACCACCACGCTGACCAGCGTCGTTTTACGCGCAACCTGAGAACGCCGATTCTCATCAGTCATCCCGCTCATGTTCGCTTCTCCGTAAAAAAATAAATAACGTACGCGCTTCGGCTTAATTTTTCCTGAATAACTCGCCGCCGTTAAGAGAATATTTAATTATTTTTACCATCGCTAAATATATAAATGAGAATAGTTTGTTTTAAAAAAATATAGCCATGACAATAATAGCCATGGCTATATTCCCGGGTAAAACGCAGCCTGAATAATTAAAATTGATTCATCCGGCGCATGGCGCAGTGATAAGCGCCGTTGCGCACCGACGCGCGCAGTACGCGAGCGACGCCGTGCACCGCTATCCGCGCGCTGTGGCGCTGCGTTGCGCTCATCGGTAAATTGAGCATCTCCTGCGCCCACGGCGGCAGCAGATCAATTCCGGCGCACATCATCATTCGCCCAACCGGCTGGCTCAGGCGACCGGGCAGGCGGGTCGACAGCAGTACGTCGGCCACTTCCTGCGTTCGCTCATCGCAGCGCAGCACCGGGCGCATATCCTGCAGATAGTCGGCAACCTGCCGCGGCGTCACCGGGATATCCCGAGCGCCAAGGCGGCGGGCAATTTCGGCGGCTTCCTGATAATACTGCTCCTGGCGGGCGGGGCTCACCACGGTACGTTTATAGCGCAGATGCGAGGCCATAAAGCTGCTGCATTCGGCGACGTGGACCCAGGTCAGCAAGTGCGGATCGCTGGCCTGATACGGCGTGCCGTCTTTATCCCGGCCGCTGACCCGCAGGTGGATCCCCTGCACTTTTGCGATCAGCCGTTCGGCGTCGGCGGTGGTACCAAAGGTGGTGGCGGAAATAAACTGGCTGGTGCGGCGCAGGCGGCCGAAGATATCCTCACGGAAGTTTGAGTGATCCCAGACCCCCGCCAACGCCAGAGGATGCAGCATCTGTAACAGCAGCGCGCTGACGCCGCCGCAGAGCATGGAGGTAAAATCGCCGTGAACCTGCCAGATCGCCGATTGCGGGCCAAATAGCCCCGGTTCCCCTTTGGGATGCTCAAAATCGATCTCTTTTAGCGCTATCCCGGTTAATCCCAGAACCTGAGCCTCAATGGTTTTACGTATGCCGATCATTACCCTACCTGCTCTTTTCCGTGAGCGGCAAAGATAGCATTAATTCACGCCGGGGGCATTTGCCAACGATGGCTTTCAAGGCAGGAGCGCCCGCCGACGGCGGGCGCCAGTGAGATTAAGGATTAAGCTGGTAGTCGAGGCTTATCTCTGCGTTCAGGACCTGCGACACCGGGCAACCGGCTTTGGCTTTTTGAATGATCCCGTCAAACGCATCGGCTTCGATGCCTGGCAGCACGATTTTGCTCTGCAGCGCGATTTGGGTGATGGCAAAGCCGCCGCCGGATTTATCCAGCGTCACCACCGCCACGGTATCAATGGAGGTGGCGGTGTAGCCCTCTTCGCTCAGCATCAGCGATAGCGCCATGGAGAAACAGGCGGCATGGGCGGCCCCGATCAGCTCTTCCGGGTTGGTCCCCTTCACGCCTTCGAAACGGGTGTTAAAACCATAAGGCTGCTGGTTCAGCGCGCCGCTCTCGGTAGAGACGGTTCCTTTACCGCTTTTCAGATCCCCTTCCCAATGCGCCTGACCTTTCTTATGGATTGCCATAATATCGCTCCTTTTTGACATTAAAGGGTTAAGTATAGAACCCCCTTACGCATTTGGGCGGCACGCGGCGTTTTTCAGATCAATCCGTCGGGATATTTTTACTCATATTAACGCCGGTCACGCGGAAACCCGCGGCGTCGTAGAGATGGCGCGCGCGCGGGTTATCCCCGGCGACACGCAGCTTAACTTGGCTGATGCCCTTGCTTTTCAGCGCATGCTCAAAAGCCGCCATTGCTTGTTTACCCAACCCTTGCCCCTGCAATGCCGGATAAATATAAAAATCGCAGATAAAGGCGGAGCGCATTTCTTCATCCGGCTTGTACCAGAGATAGCCGACCCGCTTTTCTGCTCCGTCACTGTCATCGAATAAGCAGCATAAAACCTGGCCGCGGGTATTGACGCCGTCAGGCAGATCCGCGGCGATTTCGCGCTGCGCCTGGGCTAAAGCGGCCGCCGGCGAAAGCGCATAATTGGCCGAGATTTCCGCCGCGTAGTCGGGGATAAAATAGTCGAGATAAGCGGGATACTCTTCATTACGCATGGGGCGAAGCACTATCATCAAAGGTTTCCTTTTATATCGTGAGTTTGCGCCAGTAGCTGCTGAATCTCGCCGAGAAACAGCGGCAGCGCGCTCGGCTGGTAGTCCCTGGAGAGGTAAATCCCATACACGCTTAACGGTTTTGGCCGCCAGGCCGGCAACACCTGTTTCAGCGCCCCGCTGTTAAGCGCCCGCTGCGCCTCCAGCTCCGGCAGCATCGCGATGCCGCAGCCGGCGACCGCCGCCTCCATTAGCAGCGAAGAGATCCCGGCGCTAAGGTTGCCGGAAACCGCCACCGCTACGCTTTCGCCGTCGGGGTCGCTAAACTGCCACGTCTGGCTGGCAAAATGGCTGTAGTGCAGACAGTTGTGGCGGGCGAGATCTTCTGGCGATTGCAGAGGGCCGTTCTGCTGCAGCCAGCGCGGCGAAGCGCAGAGCACCGAACGGCATACGCCAAGGCGGCGGGCGATAGCCCCCGGTTCCGGGTTATCGGTGATCCGTATCGCCACGTCGATACGCTCGCTAATCAGGCTCACCGGGTGATTATTGATATCCAGCTCCAGGCGCAGCTGCGGATAGCGGGCGAGAAAATCGGGTAACAGCGGAGAAATAAGCTGCATGGCGGTGAAGTGCGCGCAGGCGACGCGCAGGGTCCCGCTGGGGATCGCGCGCTCGCTTTGCCCGGCGATCTCATCCGAGAGCTGCGTCAGGGTGCGCGTTTTTTGCAGCACCTTTTCACCGGCGGCCGTTAAGGTCAGTTTGCGGGTGGAACGGTGGACCAGTCGAGTACCGGCCCACTGCTCCATCTGCTCCAGATAGCGGCTGACCATCGGGCGCGACATCCCCAGCGCGCGCGCGGCGGCGCTTAAACTCCCCAGTTCACAAATGCGCATATACACCTGCGCGGCGATTACCCGATCCATAACTGATTTCCATCTGCACGTTTTATGAAACTCAGCATCTCTTTTTTCAGGAATTTTCGCAAATCAGGAAATCCGTAAAATAGCGCTCATTCACCTGACCAAGAGAAAATGAATATGAAATTATCTGCCCTGGCTATCGCGACCGCGCTGTTCAGTACTTCCGTTCTGGCCGCCCCTTTAACGCTGCAAACCTACAACCCGCAGGAAAACGCCATTTTCGCAGTGAACTCCACCCTCGCCTCCGGCCCGCATGAAGCGGTGCTGTTCGATGCCCAGTTCAGCGTTAAAGATGGCGAGAAGCTGGTTGAAATGATTCAGAAAAGCGGTAAAAAACTGACCCGCATCGTGATCACTTCCGGCGATCCGGATTTCTACTTCGGCCTCGAGCCGCTGGTGAAGGCCTTCCCGGACGCCAAAGTGGTGGCGACCGCGGAAGTGGTTAAACATATTAACGCCACCAAGGAGGCCAAACTGGCCTACTGGGGCCCGCAGATGAAGGACGGCGCGCCAAAGCAGGTTTATGTCCCGCAAGCGCTGACGACCAATACCTTCTCCATCGACGGCGAAAAAGTGGAGATCCGCCAGCCGCAAAATTACGCCGCCTATGTGTGGATCCCGGCGAATAAAGCCATTCTTGGCGGCACCGGCGTGGCGTGGGGGATGCACGTCTGGACCGCGGACACCCAGAGCGTCGAAAGCCGCCAGCAGTGGATCAATACGCTCGATGAGATGGCCGCGCTGCATCCGCAGCAGGTGATCCCCGGCCATTACCTGGGTACGCCGCCCGCAGGCGACCGCGCGATTACCTTTACTCGCGACTATCTGACCCAATTCGAGCAGGCGCTCAACGCGCACAAAGATTCCGCCGGCGTGATCAAGGCGATGAAACAGCGCTGGCCGGGACTGGCGGAAGAGAGTTCGCTGGATCTAAGCGCCAGGGTGAATACCGGCGAAATGAAGTGGTAATTCCGGCTATCGCGCGGGTATGTCGGCCGGATCGCGGCTGAGGCCTTATCCGGCCGACAAACCGCGGTCCGCTGAAGAGACTGTTCTTAATCTGCCGCCGCAACGTTGCTAATCCCGGCAAAATGGGCCACGCTGATTATCGCCGCGCTAAAAATGAGCGGCGTACTTAAGGGTTAAATTTCGTCCGACACCCGTCGGGCTTGTCCTTGAAACCGACACAGGATAAAGGAGTAAGAATGAAATCGAACCAACAGGCACGTCATCTTCTCGGTCTGAACTACAAGCTTTCTCAGCAGAAAAAAGTGCTGCTGGAGGGCGATGCGGAAACCACGGTTAACCATGTTCGCGCCACCGGCCGCAAACGCCGCGGTGGCTAACTTTTCAGCTGAATGATGATAAAAACACCGTCCTTTCCACAGGATGGTGTTTTTTTAACGCTATCGTCCTCTTGTTTACTCTCCTTTGATGCCATCTGCCTTATACTCTGCACGCTGCCATTCCCTGCCAGCCCCCCGCCTGTCGCCGCGCCCGGGCTGAAGCGATTATCAAGGAGTTAGTGCGATGCAATTCACCCATAAGAAAAACCGCTCTCTTTACATCCCTTACGCCGGCCCCGTGCTGCTTGAATTTCCGCTGCTCAACAAAGGTAGCGCCTTCAGCATGGAAGAGCGCAGCAGCTTCAACCTGCTGGGTCTGCTGCCGGAAGTGGTCGAAACCATTGAAGAGCAGGCCGAACGCGCGTGGATCCAGTACCAGGGATTTAAAACCGAGATCGACAAACACATTTATCTGCGCAACATCCAGGATACTAACGAAACGCTGTTCTACCGTCTGGTCGGCAACCATCTCGAAGAGATGATGCCGGTTATCTATACCCCGACCGTCGGCGCCGCCTGTGAACGCTTTTCTGAGATCTATCGTCGCGCCCGCGGCGTGTTTATCTCTTATCAGAACCGCAATAACCTCGACGATATTCTGCAAAACGTGCCGAACCACAACGTCAAGGTGATCGTGATGACCGACGGCGAACGTATTCTCGGCCTCGGTGACCAGGGTATCGGCGGGATGGGCATTCCGATCGGTAAACTGTCGCTGTATACCACCTGCGGCGGTATCAGCCCGGCCTACACGCTGCCGGTAGTGCTGGACGTCGGTACCAACAACCAGCAGCTGCTGGACGATCCGCTGTATATGGGCTGGCGTCACCCGCGTATTACCGACGACGAGTACTATCAGTTTGTCGACGATGTTATCCAGGCGATTAAAGCCCGCTGGCCGGACGTGCTGCTGCAGTTCGAAGACTTCGCGCAGAAAAACGCCATGCCGCTGCTCAACCGCTATCGCCACGAGGTATGCTCTTTTAACGATGATATCCAGGGCACCGCTTCGGTCACCGTCGGTACGCTGATCGCCGCCAGCCGCGGCGCGGGCAGCCAGCTGAGCGAGCAGAAAATTGTCTTCCTCGGCGCCGGCTCCGCGGGCTGCGGTATCGCCGAGCAGATCGTCGCCCAGATCCAGCGCGAAGGGTTAAGCGAAGAGGAAGCCCGCAAGCGCGTGTTTATGGTTGACCGTTTCGGCCTGCTGACCGACGCCATGCCGAACCTGCTGCCGTTCCAGAGCAAACTGGTGCAAAAGCGTGAGCATCTGCAAGCGTGGGACACCACGAATGATGTGCTGTCGCTGCTTGACGTGGTACGCAACGTCAAACCGGACATCCTGATCGGCGTTTCCGGCCAGCCGGGTCTGTTCACCGAAGAGATTATCCGCGAGATGCATAAGCACTGCCCGCGGCCAATCGTCATGCCGCTGTCCAACCCGACCTCCCGGGTGGAAGCCACGCCGCAAAATATCCTCAGCTGGACCGACGGCGCGGCGCTGGTTGCTACCGGCAGCCCGTTCGCCCCGGTCACGCTCAAAGGCAAACAGTACGTTATCGCCCAGTGCAATAACTCCTATATCTTCCCGGGAATTGGCCTCGGCGTGATCGCTTCGGGCGCGTCGCGCGTGACCGATGAGATGCTGATGGCCGCCAGCGAAACCCTGGCGAAACACTCGCCGCTGGTGAATAACGGTGAAGGCCCGGTCCTGCCTGAGCTGAAGGATATCCAGACCGTCTCGCGGGCGATTGCCTTCGCGGTCGGTAAGGTGGCGCAGGAACAAGGCGTGGCGGTGAAAACCTCAGCTGAAGCGCTGCTGCAGGCGATTGCCGATAACTTCTGGCAGCCGGAATATCGCAGTTATCGTCGCACTTCAATTTAATTAATAATAACCGGGCCAAGTGTTTGGCCCGGTTATATACACCGCACCAATCACTTCAGCCTCTGTTGTTTTATACCGATGATAAAGATAATATTTATCACCTTATACAGGATACACAATATATCCCCCTGGACAAGACAAAGGAATGTTAGGTGATAAAATCAAACCCCGACGAAAAGAAAAAAACGGCCAGAACGATCAGAATAGTTTTGGTTCTATTAAGTATTACCGCCATCATCACCGGCCTGTGTCTCCTCAGCGGTGATATGTGGAGGGTAACGCCCTATTATGATTCCATAAATGCTAAAGCCGGAGATATCGTTGGTCTGATCATCTATTCACCAAGTAAATTTTTCTTCGCGTTACTGTATGCCTTCATTGTACCGCTGGTATGGTTATTACTTATCCGTACACTCCACAGTCGCATCCTCCAGAGCTCAATATTCCCTTTATTACTATTTATTCTCGCGGTGATATTCATTTTTCTACACCCTGAAATCACACCAGGCCGCGATGCAGGCTATCAATACAGTCGTCACAATATTTATCATACCTCTATATCATGGCGGAAAGAAAAACCAGGCCACTATTTAAATCATCAGTCGAAATATGAAACCTATCTCCAGGCTAAAGATCCTGATGGGTACATGGAAAGGAATAATATTAAAAGCGCATGGTCCTGCGAAACTCAGCGTTATTCAATGTTTTTCACCCTGTCAATCTATGAGAGCTGGTTTCCTGATGGCGACGCCCGCGTGCTGGAGGCTCAATGTCGCAAAATCACAGACATCCATATGGTCTCTGAAGAAACGCTGCTCGTTGCAAAATGGAACATGAAAAATGAATAATAAAAAAGTTATACTCAACCCTATTTTAAGAATATGGCTGGCGATATTTGCCATAATCATTTTCATTAGTGTTCTCAGCGCGTTCAATGGAGAGCGCTGGCATTTTAATAAAACAGTAGATTATTTCAAAGCGGCAACCGGAGACGTGACAACGCATGAGCTATACACTCCAGCAAAAATATTCTTTGCTCTGATATTCTCTTTTGCTCCGCCCTTACTCTGGTTGCTTGTTGTTAACAAACGAAAGTTAATGGCAGTAACGCATGGCGTTATACCATTAATTTTCTTTTTATTGTCCATTGCTTTTTTCTTTCTCAAACCGGAAGTTATTCCCGGTGGGGAAACGACAACTTACCGCTATGGAGCGCATAGTCTTTATTACGAAAAAATTCGCTGGCAAAAAATGTCCGCTGATAATTACATCAGCACTAAATCCGAATACAAGACATTTCTTGAATACAAAGACCCAAGAGGCTATCGCGAGCCAGAGAATATAAAGAATGCTTATGTTTGTGAAACTGAAAGAGAAACGATATTTTTCACACTGGTAATAAATAAAACCTGGTTTCCGGATGATTATCCCAACATCATGGACGCGCACTGTACTCAGATTAAAGATATTCGTTCACTATCGGAATACACGCTTTCCAGTGCTCGCTGGTTTCCGATATAGCGCTGGCATCACCAGAACAGGGCTGTGACTGGCTACAGCCCCGCTTGCTTTAAGGCTAGCCAAAACGCTCTTCTCCCTCTACACTGCCAGCACCCATCAACTAACTGAATAGAAAAGGAGGATCCCATGTCGTACTGTGAAATGTTTTTTTCACGTGCATTTGGCGATCGCACCAGCTCAAGCGTTATCGGTATCGTGCTGCGATAACTTCAGCTTGAGCGAAGAAACCAAAGACTAACTCCCTTCCCTCGGGCTTACCGGGTTATCGTCAGCGATGTTTGACGAGGCATTCACATGCCTGTAACTCTTGAGTAAGTTCCCAATGAGCACATTACTAACTGCACAATCTCTTCATGTTGATACGGCGTTTGGCCCGCTGTTCACAAACCTCTCCTTTACCCTGAAAAAAGGCGACCGTATTGGCCTGATTGGCTACAACGGCTGCGGAAAAAGTACTCTGCTACAGGTGCTGGACGGCACGATCGTGCCCAATTCGGGTAGCGTGGCGTTGGCCAATCACTGTCTGATGGCGCGAGTGGAACAGCATCTACCCGATACGCTGTTAGCGCAGCCTCTGCTGCAGGCGGTATTGGCGAAACTTCCCGTCCTTGAGCGTGAGAGCCAGCGCTGGCAAGCGGAAAGGCTGCTGGCGGAGATGGGTTTTACGCCAGATGAGGTCCTGCAGCGGGCGTCGACGCTTAGCGGCGGTCAGCACACCCGACTGCTGCTTGCCAGAGCGCTGATCCAGCAACCGGATCTCCTGCTGCTGGATGAGCCGGGAAACCACCTCGACCTGCCGACCCTCCTGTGGCTGGAAAGCTTCTTGCAGACCTGGCAGGGGAGCTTCGTTCTGGTGTCGCATGATAATATCCTATTGGATGCTGTAACTAATGCCAGTTGGATCCTGCGCGACAGAACCCTGCACGCCTTCTCCCTGCCCTGCAGCGCCGCCCGTCAGGCGCTGGAAGCCCAGGACGCCAGCGACGCGCTGCGCCATAAAGCGGAGCAAAAGGAGATCGACCGGGTCGCCGCCAGCGCTAAACGGCTGGCCATCTGGGGCCGGACGTATGATAACGAAGATCTCTCGCGCAAAGCCAAGCAGATGGAAAAGCAGGTTCAGCGCCTGAAGGAGAGCCAAACCGAGCTCACCGATGGAACGCCCTGGCGGCTGGCGCTGCGCGGCGACATGCTGCGGGCTGACCGACTGCTGGAGATGGAACAGCTCCCCGTTCCGCCCGAGCCGGGTCTGCCGGCCCTGTTCACCGCGGGCCTGGCGCGCCTGAAAAGCGGCGATCGGGTGGCGGTGATGGGGCGTAACGGCTGCGGCAAGTCTTCGCTGCTGCGTCTGCTGTGGCGGCAAATGCAGCAGGAAACGACGGATCCCGGTCTGCGTTTGCATCCGCGGCTGAAGCCCGGTTACTACGACCAGACCCTGCATCAGCTGGCGGATGGCGACACCCTTCTCGACGCGCTGGAGCCCTTTGAACCAGCGGCGGAAACGCGCCGGCGGGCGCTGATCTCCGCCGGATTTATCTGGGCGCGTCACGGGCAAAAGGTCGCCACCTTAAGCGGCGGCGAGCGTTCGCGCCTGCTGTTCGTCGGCCTGTCACTGGCCCGCTATAGCCTGCTGCTGCTGGATGAGCCCACCAACCATTTAGATATGGATGGCAAAACGGCGCTGGCGGCGACGCTGAACGACTACCCCGGCGGCCTGCTGCTGGTCAGCCACGATCGCGAGCTCATCAACCACAGCTGCAATCGCTTCTGGCTTATCGACGAGCGCGGGCTGAGCGAATGGCAAAGCGCCGACGAGGTGTATGACGTTTTACGCGCCGCCGTTCGCCGTCCGCTCATCGAGGAAACAACGGTGAACAGCCGCGAAGCAGAGGACGATCATGATGCGCTGCTGGAGCGGTTAATCATGCTTGAGCAGCTGCTGGCCGACGATCTGGCGCGCAAGCCAAAACATCAAAAACCGCAGCTGCAGGCGCAGTGGCGTAAGGAGATGACGACGATCAATACGAAATTAAGCTAAATGCTGTTCTCCCGGCGCGGCGATTCGCGCCGGGAGATTATTCAGCGCGGGCCTGCTGCCGGCTAAACTGCTGCTCGGTCATCATCCGCCCCCACTGATCCCCCTGCCACTCTTTATGCAGCGTGAAGCCGAAGGATTCATATAGCCTGCGGGCGGCGTTCAGCCCGCTGAAGGTCCACAGCTGCACCGCAGCAAAACCCTGGCTATCGCAAAAAGCCAACGCTTCATTCAGCAGACGGCGGCCAATACCGCTTCCCCGACAGCTATCGTCGAGGATAAACCAGCGCAGATGCGCTTGATTGTTACCGAGATCTTCGCCGTCAATCGCCACCGACCCGACAATCTGCTCGCCCTGCACGGCAAGCCAAACCTGATTGCGCGGTTTATCAAGACGACCGGAAAACTCCGCAAGCCCGCTGGCCACTTTGCTCTCGAAAAAGTGACCAAATCCGTAGTGCTTCGCATAGTACTCGCCGTGCATCTGCGCAATGCGGCCAATCATTCCCGGACGATAGCCGGTAATGATTGCAATCGCCTGTTTCGCGGCGGTCGCCTCAACGTCGCGACATTTTTCCAGCGCCCAGGCCCAGTCGGTGAGGCCCTGAGCAACACCTTGTTTCTGCTCGTCGCTCAGGTGCGCCAGCGCGTTGACCACCCGCATTGCGCCATAGGCGTTAACTTTTGCCACCGTCGCCGCGCCTTTGGCCGTTAACGCAAGCTGCTTAAAACGCCCGTCGCCGGCGGAGGGTATTTCCTGGAGCTCGCCGGCGGTAACCAGGCGGGCGAGCATTCGGCTAACGCTCGATTTTTCGAGCCCCAGAATCTGCACCAGCTGCGCGGCGGTCATCGCCCCGCGCAGCGATATTTCCAGTAAGGTGTGCACGGCGGAAGGTGAATAGTCCGTGGCGGCCAGCGTCGCGCTCATAAAGCCAAGCTCCCGCACCATCAGGCGCGATGCGGTGCGAATTTCATCAATAAGCGGGGATGAGGTCATGGTCAGTCAGCCTGGTCGCAAATGGTTGCATAATACAACCATCTTCAGGACATACGTGTCAATGCCCTGGGCTTTCCGGTCATCCGCCCGCGTTAGCATCAAATCGGGGGTCATCGGCGCTTTCGTAGCGTATTGCCGCGCTCTGCGGATAATAAGACGAAGAAAAAGCGACAGGCACCGGGCGATGCCTGTTTTTACGCTTATTGCGCATTATTCGCTTTCCAGGCCTCCCATGCCGCTTTAATTTCCTGCTTCGCGGCGGCGGCATCATTAAAGCCGTTCAGCTCCACTTTTTTACGCCCTTCCGGCAGCTGTTTGTAAACGCGGAAGAAAGCCTGCAAACGCTCCTGCTCAATTTTCGGCAGATCGCCGATCGTGTTGATCTCATCGTAGGTTGGGTCGATTTTGCTGGCCGGAACGGCAATGATTTTGTCGTCCTTCTCGCCGCCATCAATCATCTTCAGCACGCCAATCGCGCGCAGCTTAATCAGCGTTCCCGGCGCCATCGGCGCACGGGTGTAAAACACCACGTCCAGCGGATCGCCATCCCCTGCCAGGGATTGGGTCAGCGAGCCATAGTTAGCCGGATAGGCCACCGGCATTGACTGAAAACGATCGGCGATCAGAAAGCCGGTTTTGGCGTCGGTTTCATATTTGATAATCCCGCCAGCGGGAATTTCGGTCACCGCATAAAACTCTTCAGGATTGTTTTTCGGCTGCGGGAAATCCAGCACGTTCTGCGCCTCGGCGGTAGCGGAAAGCAGAAGGCCTGCGGCAAGGAGTGTTTTCACCAGATGCATTGTCGTGTCGCTCTTTCGTTATAAGAATTGAAAAACAGAACGATAGAGGCCGCAAATGAAGCGTGCATGACGTAACGATGACGGTAATGTGACGAGAATTTCATTAATAAATCTGATTAAAAAAACGGCACATAAAACTCCCCCCAGCAAGGAACAGCAATTATTCCCTTGATTTTGTGATGATTTAAGCTAAACCTTAACATGCGTAAAAAACAAAACTGTGTTAATACGCTTATGTTCAATAAGGAGAACAGAATGAAAGCTGCTGTCGTCACGCAAGATCATCAGGTCAATGTTACGGAAAAAACGCTTCGTCCACTGCAATATGGCGAAGCCCTATTAAAAATGGATTGCTGCGGCGTATGCCACACCGACCTGCACGTTAAGAACGGCGATTTTGGCGATAAAACCGGGGTCATTCTGGGCCATGAAGGCGTGGGCGTCGTACAGCAGGTCGGCCCCGGCGTGCATTCTCTGAAACCGGGCGATCGCGCCAGCGTCGCATGGTTCTTCGAAGGCTGCGGGCATTGTGAATATTGTAACAGCGGCAATGAAACGCTGTGTCGCTCGGTGAAAAACGCCGGCTATACCGTCGATGGCGGTATGGCGGAAGAGTGCATCGTCATGGCCGATTATGCGGTCAAAGTGCCGGACGGGCTGGATTCAGCGGCGGCCAGCAGCATCACCTGCGCGGGCGTGACGACCTATAAAGCGGTAAAAGTCTCCCATATCAAACCCGGCCAGTGGATCGCCATCTATGGCCTCGGCGGCCTCGGCAACCTGGCGCTGCAGTACGCCAAAAACGTGTTTAACGCCAAAGTGATCGCCCTTGACGTTAACGATGAACAGCTGAAGCTGGCCGCGGAAATGGGCGCGGACCTGACCATCAACTCACGCAGCGAAGACGCGGCCAAAATCATTCACGAGAAAACCGGCGGCGCGCATGCCGCAGTGGTCACCGCCGTCGCGAAAGCGGCGTTCAACTCAGCGGTAGACGCGGTTCGCGCCGGTGGACGCGTGGTGGCGGTAGGCTTGCCCCCGGAAGCAATGAGCCTGGACATTCCGCGTCTGGTCCTCGACGGTATCGAAGTGGTCGGTTCACTGGTCGGCACCCGTCAGGATCTGACCGAAGCCTTCCAGTTCGCCGCGGAAGGTAAAGTCGTACCAAAAGTCACCCTGCGCCCGCTGGGCGATATCAACGCGATCTTTAAAGAGATGGAACAGGGGCAGATTCGCGGCCGTATGGTCATTGATTTCCGCCGCTAATCGTCGGACCTCTCCCCGCAGCGGGAGAGGTTTATTTCCCCTTTACACGCGCGGCCCCGTCGCGCAACCGTACATCATCACCAGCGGAAATAGCGGTACCAGCGGAATCAGAGCGATCGTCCCCAGCGTGCTAATATCTCTCCGTCATTAAATTATCCAGCTTGAGAGTTAGCTGAAACACATGCGAATACCAGCCCCCAAAAATCGAACCGGCTAACGGACGAAATCTGTCACCCTGAATGGCAACAAAGATATCCCCGGCCCGGCATCAAATGTGGCGGGTATAAATGCTTTTTATGCAAATGCTTAGCGCAAATCCTCACTTCCTTTGTTAAAACGCGCGCCCGATGATGGCCAAACAATAGATAACAAAGGAATTCACCATGCACACCCGTTTTCGCCTGCCCGCGCTGGCGGCACTTTTTTTCAGCGGCGCCTTTTCCGCGTGGGCCGCCGATGCGCCGGTTAAAGGCGGCACGTTAATTTATCTGGAGCAGCAGCCGCATACTAATCTTTATCCACCGGCCGGCGGGTTCTATCCCAACGGCGGGATTCTGAATCAAATAACCGATAAGTTAACCTGGCAAAATCCCGAAACTCTACAAGTCGAACCCTGGATTGCCGAAAGCTGGAGCGTTAACGCCGATAAAACAGAATATATCTTTAAGATTCGCCCTGGCGTCACCTTCTCGGATGGAACCCCGCTTGACGCCAATGCGGTTGCCAAAAACTTTGATACCTACGGGCTTGGGAATAAAGCGCGCCGCCTGCCCGTTTCCGAGGTGATTAATAATTACGATCGCAGCGAAGTCATCGATCCGCTGACGGTAAAATTCTACTTTAAAAAGCCCTCGCCGGGATTTCTGCAGGGCACCGCGACCATCGGCTCCGGGCTGGTTTCCCTCAGCACCCTGGCGCGTAATTTTGAAGAGCTGGGCGACGCCCGCCATATTATTGGTTCCGGCCCTTTTACGGTTAAAGATGAAAAACCGGGGCGTGAACTCACGCTGGTCGCGCGTAAAGATTATCAATGGGGGCCAAAAAGTCTCGCCCAGCAGGGACCGGCCAATCTCGACGGCATAACCTATATCGTCACCCCGGAGGATGGCGTGCGTATTGGCGCGCTGCTGGCGGGCCAGGCCGATTTTATCCGCCAGGTGCAGGCCTACGATGAAAAGCAGGCCACCGATGCAGGCTTTAAAATCTATGCTGCTCCGACGCGCGGCGTCAACGACAGCCTCAGCTTCCGCCCCGATAACCCGCTGGTTGCCGACCTGCGCGTCCGCCAGGCGCTACTGCACGCCACCGACGCGAAACAGGTGGTCGAAACCCTGTTCTCCGCCAACTATCCGCAGGCCACCTCCGTCGTCGCCAGTAGCGCGGCCGGATACGTTAACCTCAGCGACAGGCTGGCTTTCGATCCGGCCAAAGCGAAACAGCTGCTGGATGAGGCGGGCTGGAAACCGGCCGCCGACGGTATACGGGTCAAAGATGGCCAGCGGCTGGCGTTAACCGTCTATGAATCCCTGCCCCAGCCGCAAAACAAAGAGGTGCTCCAGCTTATCGCCCAGCAGTGGCGTCAGGTCGGCGTTGCGCTGGCGGTCAAAGCCGGTGATGCCGGTAGCCGTACGCTGGATAGCCTCGACCCGTTAAAAACGCCGCTCACCGTGTCGGAAGTGGGCCGCGCCGACCCGGATGTGGTTAAGAGCATGTTCTTCCCCACTAACCGCGACGCGCTGCTGCAAAAAGGCGGCTCCAGCGACAAAGTGCAAAGCTTCCGCGACGATAAGCTCAACGCGCTGCTGACCGCGATTTCAGCCGAAGTCGAACCGCAAAAACGCCTCCAGCTGACCGGCGACGCCCAGCGCTATCTGCTGGATAACGCCTACGTAATCCCGATTTTTGAAGAACCGCAGGTCTTTGCCGGCGCGCCGTGGGTTAAGGGCGTTAGTTTTGAAGCGGTAGGCCGCCCGTCGTTCTACGGCGCGTGGCTGGAAAAGCACTAAGGAGTCTGCGATGAGCCACTATCTTCTGCGGCGCTCCGGCCAGGGACTACTGGTGCTGTGGGCAGCGTTTACTCTCTCCTTCGCGCTATTGCAGGTGCTCCCCGGCGATGCGGTACTGATCAAGTTTCAGAACCCGGATCTGGGACTGAGCCCCGAGCAGATCGCCGAAATGCGCCTCGCCTACGGGGCCGATAGCCCGCTGTGGAAGCAGTATTTCCACACGCTATGGGCCATGCTGCGGGGCGATTTTGGCTATTCGCTGCAGGCCGGGCTGCCGGTCAGCGCGCTTATCGCCAGCAACCTGCCGGAGACATTAAGCCTGGCGCTGCCCGCCTTTGCGCTGGCGGTGGCGCTGGCGTTCACCCTCGCCCTCGCCTCACGGCTACCGGGTCTGCGCTGGCTGAGCAACGCGCTGCAATCGCTGCCGGTGCTGTTTATCTCGCTGCCAACGTTCTGGCTCGGTATCGCCCTGATTCAGCTGTTCTCCTTTCAGCTGCGCTGGATCCCGGTGATCAACCCGGGACCGGTTGAGGGCTTGATTTTGCCCATTATTGCCGTCGCGGTGCCGATTTCCGCCCCGCTGGCGCAAATCCTGATGCGCAGTCTGGATCAGGTCGCCGCGCAGCCGTTTGTCGCCGTTGCCCGCGCCAAAGGCCTGAGCGAAACCGGCGTTCTGTGGCGGCACGTTACCGGCAACGCCCTGCTGCCGGTGCTCAATATTGCCGGTCTGCTGCTGGGGGAACTGATCGCCGGAGCGCTGATTACCGAAACCGTGTTTGGTCGCGGCGGTCTGGGACTGCTGACGCAGCAGGCCGTCAATAATCAGGATATCGCGGTACTGCAGGCGGTGGTGATGATCTCCGCCCTCGGTTTCGTACTGATTAACCTGCTGGTTGACCTGCTGATGCCGCTGTTCGACCCGCGCCTGAAAACCGTTATCGGAGGTGCCGTATGAGCCTGGTGGATTACGCAATCGCCGCGCGCCGCCGCAGGGTAAACTGGCGTACGCTGCGCGTTCAGCCCGGCCTGCTGCTGGCCTGGGCGGTAACGATCGTTGCCGCGCTGATGGCGATCGCCCCGCAGCTGTTTACCGCGTATAACCCGCTGGAGGGCCTTCCCGGCGCCCAGCGGCTGGCGCCGCAGGCCGGCCACTGGCTGGGCACCGACCAGCTGGGCCGCGATCTGTGGAGCCGCATTGTTTACGGCGCCGTACATTCCCTCTCCGCCGCGCTGGCGGCGGTGGCGATCGGCCTGTTTATCGGTACCGCGCTGGGCACCCTGGCCGGTGCGCTGGCGGGACGCGTGGAGTCGGCGATCATGCGGCTGGTTGACGTGCTGCTGGCGATCCCCTCTTTATTGTTGTCGCTGACGGTCATCATCCTGCTCGGTTTCGGCACCCTTAACGCCGCCGTCGCGGTCGGCGTCGCGGCAATAGCCAGCTTTGCCCGCCTGGCGCGAGCGGAAGTGGTTCGCGTGCGCCACAGCGACTTCGTCGAAGCGGCGTACGGCAGCGGCGGCACCTTTTTCGCCGTTTTCTGGCGGCATATTCTGCCCAATTCGCTCACCGCGGTACTGGCTTTTGCCACCCTCCAGTTCGGCCAGGCCATTCTGGCGCTCTCAACCCTGAGTTTTCTCGGCTACGGCACGCCGCCGCCGGTTCCGGAGTGGGGGCTGCTGATCGCCGAGGGCCGTAACTATCTCTCCACCGCCTGGTGGCTCACCACCCTTCCCGGCCTTGCGGTGATCGCGGTGGTGCTCGCCGCCAACCGCATCAGCCGTCAATTTAGCGGAGAACGCCCATGAATGTTTTGACCGTCGAGAATCTGCGCATCAGCTATCGTTCGCAGCGCGAATGGCGCGAAGTGGTGCACGGCGTCAGTTTTGCGGTAAAACGCGGCGAAATGCTGGCGTTCGTCGGCGAATCCGGTTCGGGTAAAACCACCACCGCGCAGGCGATTATCGGCCTGCTGGCGGATAACGCGCGCCGTGACAGCGGGCGCATCTTGATTAACGGCGAAGAGATCAGCGGCTGGTCCGCCAAACGCCTCGACGGCCTTCGCGGCGCGCGGATTAGTCTGGTGCCTCAGGATCCGGGCAACTCCCTGAATCCGGTAAAAACTATCGGCGCGCAGGTGGGCGAAATCCTGCGCCTGCATCAGCAAAGCAGCGCCGCAGAGCGTAAAGCGCAGGTGCTGGCGCTGCTGGCGAAGGTTGGGCTGAGCCACCCGGAACAGCGCATCGATCAATATCCCCACCAGCTTTCAGGCGGTATGAAGCAGCGGGTGCTGATCGCTATCGCCATCGCCCTGAAACCCGACTTAATCATTGCCGATGAGCCCACCAGCGCCCTCGACGTGACGGTACAAAAACGGATCCTCGACCTGCTGGATACGCTGCGCCGGGAGTCCGGCACGGCGGTGCTGTTCGTGACCCACGATCTGGCGCTGGCGGCGGAACGCGCCGACCGACTGCTGGTCTTTCGCCACGGTGAAATTCAGGAACAGGGCGCGACCGGCGATGTGGTGCGCACGCCGCAGCACGCCTATACCCGCCAACTGCTCAGCGATCTCCAGGGTTCGACGCTGACCATTGCCCCGGCCAGCGGGCGCGTGCTGGCGACCCCGGCGATCCGCGTAGAGGGCATCAGCAAATGTTTTTCGCTCGGCCGCGCGCATTTACAGGCGCTGGACGCCGTGAGCTTCGAGGTGAAACGGGGCAGCACCCACGCGCTGGTCGGCGAGTCCGGCTCCGGCAAAACCACCCTTGCGCGGATCCTGCTGGGATTCGAAAAGGCCGATGTTGGCCATATCGCTATTGACGGTATCGATGCCGGGCATCTCAGCCGCGAGGCGCTCCGCCAGCTGCGGCGTAAAATCCAGTTCGTCTACCAGAACCCCTTTGCGTCCCTGGATCCGCGGCAAACGCTGTTTGAGATTATCGAAGAGCCGTTAAAAAACTTTGACCGCCTCAACGCCGAGACAAGACGCCAGCGCGTGGAAACGGTCGCTGCCCGCGTGGCGCTCGCGCCGGAGCTGCTGTCGCGAACCGCCCGCGAGCTATCCGGCGGCCAGCGGCAGCGGGTGGCCATCGCCCGCGCCCTCATCCTTGAGCCAACGATCCTGGTGCTGGATGAAGCGACCTCAGCGCTGGACGTCACGGTGCAGGCGCAAATTCTCGCCCTGCTGCAGCAGCTTCAGCAGCAGCTCGGGCTGAGCTATCTGTTTATCACTCACGATTTGGCGACGGTGCGCCGTATCGCCCACAGCGTGACGGTGCTGCGGGCGGGCCAGGTGGTTGAACACGGCGACGTCAGCCGGCTGTTCAGCGCCCCGCAGCATGACTATACCCGCGAGCTTATCGCCGCGATTCCCCACTTTTCATCCCCGAGCAAGGAGGTTGCATGACGCGTAAACGACTGGGCTTTTTCACCCGCCTGCTGGACCACGCCACGCCCAAAGAGCGCTATCGGCTGGCCACCGAGCAAATTCGCCACGCCGAACGCCTGGGGTTCGACAGCGCGTGGATTGCGCAGCACCATTTTCATGAGCACGAAGGCGGCCTGCCGTCGCCGCTGGTTTTTCTCGCCCATGCGGCAGCGCACACCGAACGCATTCGTCTGGGAACCGCCATTATCACCCTGCCGATGGAAAACCCGCTACGGGTGGCGGAGGATGCGGCGGTGCTGGATCTGCTCGCCGATGGACGGCTGGAGGTAGGCTTCGGCTCCGGCGGCACCCCCACCTCGTTTTTACCCTTCGGCCTGACGATTGACCAGCGCAGCGCGATATTCGCCGAGCATCTGCATCTGATTCAAAGCGCCTGGCGCGGGGATTCGCTCGCCCATCCGGATAATCATCTTTACCCTCAGGCGCCGCAGCTGGCGGAACGTATCTGGATTGCCACATTTTCCGTCGACGGCGCGGTCCGCGCCGCGCAGGCCGGACACGGATTGATGCTCTCGCGCACTCAGCCGCGTCCGGCCGGGCAACCGACGCTGCCGCTCGACGCGATTCAGAATCCGATTATCGACGCCTATCTCGCCGCGCTGCCCGCGGGCGTCGAGGCAAGGATCCTTGCCTCGCGTACCGCCTTCGTCGCCGACAGCCAGGAGTACGCGCTACAGGTCGCCGAACCCGGTTTACGCAGACAGGCAGCCCAGCATCGCGCCGCCGGCTATGAAATTATTGGTGACACTGTCACCGAATTTCTACCGCAGCTTGACGCTCACGTCGGCGACCCCGCGCACGTCGCCGCCTCGCTGGCGCGCGATAGCGTGCTGCGGCGGGTGACCGATATTTCGTTTCAGGTGCACTCCGTTGAACCATCGCACCGGGACACGCTGCGTTCCCTTGAGCTGATCGCTCAGCACATTGCCCCTCAGTTACGATAAGGAGTCACCATGACGCTAAGTCAGGATATATTGGCCGAACTGGCAGAGATCGCCCCCGATTCCGCTTTAGCCGCGGCGCGCGCCGTGCGCGAGGCGGCCACCCGCCACGCGCAGGGAAGCTATGAAACGCTGTTTGGTCAGCAGGATAACGACTTTCCGCTCGATGAGCGTTTTGCCGTTGCCGCCAGGGTGGCTAAGCTGCATGACAGCGATGCGCTGGCGGCCCACTATGCCGGTTTTGGTATTGCCGACCCCACATCCCCGCGGCTGGCCCCGGCGCTGGCCTTTGCCCGACTGTTAACCTTTACGCCTGTGGAGGCTACGCCATCGCCGCTGGAGGCCTTAATCCGCGCCGGATGGACCCTGCGCGGCATTGTCACCCTCGCCCAGCTTATCGCCTTTGTCAGCTTCCAGAGTCGGCTGGTCACCGGGCTGCGCCTGCTTAACGGCAAAAGCATTACTGTCGCACAAACCCCGGTCGCGGCCGGATTCTGGCATACCTCGCCGCAAACCCTCAGCGGTAAGCGCGCGCCGGTGCGCTTTACCCGCGACGAACTGCACTGGGAGCCCTGGCTGGCGGCTAAACCGCTGGCGGAATTCTCCCCCGATGAGCAGGCGCTGCTGACGAAGTTCGGCCACAGCGATTCCCCCTATTTCCGCCTGCTGGCGCGTAACCAGCCGATACTGGAGCAGCGTACGTTAACCGACAAAGGCATTTTTTATACTCCCGGCGGCCTGCCCCGCGCCGAACGCGAGCTGGCGGCGACGGTAGCGAGCAAAGTTAACGGCTGTATTTATTGCGCATCGGTGCATGCGCGTAAGGCCGCGCAGCTGGCGAAGGATGAAACGGCGGTAGAGACGCTGCTGGCGGTGACGCCCGGAGAGAACCTGAGCGACGGGCAGACGCCGGGCTGGCAGGCGCAAATCGATTTCGCCGCCGCGATTTCCGTTACCCCGCCCGCCCTGGCCGCCGGCCACCTTGCCGCGGTCGAACAGCAGGGCCTGGATACGCTCGCTCAGCTGGATTTACTGCAATCGGCAGCGTTCTTCGCCTGGGCCAACCGTTTAATGTTAACCCTCGGCGAACCCTGGCAGGAGTAAATGAATCAGGCCAGACGCTGCTGATAGCGGGCATAAATCAGCAGCGAACTGAGGGCAAGAAACGAGAGCAGCGCGGCCGGTAAGGTAACGGAACGCCAGCCAAAATCGGCCGTAATCATCATTCCGCCAAACAGCGCGCCGATGGCGCTACCGAGATTAAAGGCGATCTGGCCGCCCGCCGCGCCCAGCATCTCGCCGCCTTTGGCGTTTTGCAGCAGCAGAATTTGCAGCGGCGCCGACAGGGCGAACAGCGCCGCGCAGCAAATAAACGCCAGGGTTAATGAGGCGGCTTTATGCTCAGCCAGCAGAAAAATCAATAATAAGGTCACCACAATAACGCCATCGGTAACGGCGGCAATACGCAGCGGGCTGTAGCGAACAGAAACTTTACCACTAAAGAGATTTCCGAGAACCATTCCGAGGCCCACCAGCATCATAATGAATATCATGGCGCTCTCACCGAAACCGGAGACGTTAATCATAAACGGCTTAATATAGCTGAACCACGCGAATACGCCGGCATTGCCGAACATCGTGGCGGCAAAAATTAACCACGGCGCGGGCGATTTTAAAAAATGAAACTGCGAGCGCAGGCGCGCCGTGGATTTATCAAACAGCGTGGGCACCCACCAGGCGATGGAGACCAGCACCGCGATGTCAAATACCGCAATCGCCAGAAAAGTATAGCGCCAGCTAAACTGATGGCCGAGCCAGGTCCCGGCGGGCACCCCCAGCAAATTGGCGACCGTCATCCCGGCGATCATCCCCGCCACCGCCGCCGTCACCTTTCCTGGCGGGGCGATTTTTGACAGGATAATCGCCCCCACGCCAAAGAATGCGCCGTGCGGGAAGCCGGAGATCAGACGGCCCAGCGCCAGCATCGAATAGCTGGAAGATAAAGTGAAGATGGCATTGCCGATAACGCACAGCGCCACGAGAAACAGCATAACCGACTTTAACGAAAAGCGGCTGGAGAACAGCGCCATCACCGGCGCGCCGATCACCACGCCAAACGCATAATATGAGATCATATTGCCTGCGGCGGGAATCGATATCCCGACATCATGAGCGATTTCAGGTAATACGCCCATAATGCCAAATTCCGCCATCCCGAGACCAAAGGTGCCAAGCGCTAACGAAAAAATAGTCTTTTTCATACAACTAATCACTTGTTATAAAATAAACCGACGGCATTATTGTGCATTATCCAGCGGCAAACCAGATAAAAACGCCGGGTGACATTTTTATCCATATAACGGCGCGGTTATTTCATAAGCTTATTCGCAGATTGGGAAAAACGAATAAAGCCATTTCGCGCCCCGCCGCTGCCCAGTAGCCAGCAACGGCATAGCGATAACAATTCACAACCGCGGTTCCATTAAAATTTCATCATTTCATGCCGTTGCTTTTCAATGGAACCCGTCTCGCAAATGCGACTTAACCAGGGCAATCGGTATTGTTTTTTAAAGTAGTAGACTGATAATGGCGACATTAACCACACGGAGGCAGGATAATGAAAGTATACACAGCGGAAGATAGCTTCCAGTCGGCGGCATCAACGAGTAAAAAGTGCCATTTATCCTCGATACCCACAGCTAAAAGTCAGTCAATGCATCCCCGTAACGAATTGTTCCGGTTAATGAATGAATTCGTCGACGAGCATGGGTCTATCACCGATGATGAATACTTCAGGGTGCTCTGATGCTTAAGCAATTCGACGTTTATCGGAACCCTTCTTCGCAAACGAAGAACTCTCTACCCTATTTTATGATTGTGCAAAATGATTTTTATGAAGACCTACCCACCAGGGTAATTATTCCCCTGATGCGTAATGCTCATCTGCCACTATGGCAGCATCCTTTAGTTCCTGAGGTCAATATTGAATTTGAAACGTTTATGCTTTGTTCGCCGATGATGACGAACCTTAACAATAAGCTGATCAAGCGCGAAGATTTTATCGGTAGCTTAAAAAGCGCCAGAGGCGAAGTGATTTCCGCCATTGACGCCCTTATCACCAATACCTGACCCGCTCCGGGTTTAACCGGAGCGGGTTTACGACGCAGAACTTATTTAAGCCCTTCGCAGCTCTCTTTCTTCGCTTCCTGACGCTCCACCTCGCGATACCAGCGCGGATGATGCTTCTTCGCCCAGCGGCGACTCACCTTCCCCTCAACCATTCCCTTAATCGATCCTTTAACCCAGAACGCCATATACATATGAATAAGAATCGCGTGAATAAGAATAATCGCCGAGGTCGCGTGAATCAGCAGGCTATAGCGAATCACCTGAATCGGAAAATAGTGGGCAAACCAGGGTCGCCAGATGATCACCCCGGTCACCAGCAGCACAAAAATCATGCTCATAATGGTCCAGAACATCATTTTCTGCCCGGCGTTATATTTCCCTACCCGCGCCACTTTATGCTCGTTGCCTTTCAGCACCTCAATAATCCCCTTGAGCCAGGGAATATCCTGCCTGTCAGGAATATTGTGGTGGACAAAGCGTACAAACATAAACATCAGGGCCACGAAAATCAGCACGCCGAAGAACGGATGCAGAATACGCCCCATCTGCGGCGTACCGAAGGTTTCGGTCAGCCACTGCAGCGTCGGGAAGAAAAATGAGATCCCCGAGAGCGCCACCAGGAAGAAGCTGATGACGACCGTCCAGTGACAGGCGCGGTCAATAAACTTCGTGCGCACAATCATTTTCGATTTACTCATCGTGATCCTCCTCATCGTCATCCGCTTCTTTGTTCGGCCCAATCCCAATGTAGTGATAAATCAGCCCGGCAAAGGTGGCGATAAACCCGACCGCCGAGAGCGGCTTCAGCGCCCCTTTCCACAGGTTGATCGCGGTATCGATCTGCGGTTCTTTCGCCAGGTTATGGTATAGCTCCGGTTGGTCGGCATGATGCAGCACGTACATCACGTGCGTGCCGCCGACGCCCGGCGGGTTATACACCCCGGCATGGGAATAGCCGCGCTTCTTCAGTTTTTCCACCCGCTCGTTGGCCACCTCGAGCATCTCTTGCTTGCTGCCGAAATGAATCGCGCCGGTTGGGCAGGTTTTCACGCAGGCCGGCTCCTGGCCGACGCTGACCCGGTCAACGCACAGGGTGCACTTATAAACCCGGTTATCCTCTTTATTGAGGCGCGGGACGTTAAAGGGGCACCCGGCGATGCAATAGCCGCAGCCGATGCAGTTCTCCTGCTGAAAATCGACGATGCCGTTGGCGTACTGAATAATCGCCCCGGCGGACGGGCACGCTTTCAGGCAGCCCGGGTCCTCGCAGTGCATACAGCCGTCTTTGCGTATCAGCCACTCCAGCTTGCCGTTCTGTTCGGTTTCGCTAAAACGCATCACCGTCCAGGATTTGGCGCTCAGATCGGCGGGATTGTCGTACACGCCGACGCAGTGCCCCACGTCATCGCGAATATCGTTCCACTCGGAACAGGCCACCTGGCAGGCTTTACAGCCCACGCAGGAGGAGACATCAATCAGCTTTGCCACTTCCGCCTTAAAATCCCGCGCGCGCGGCGCGGGAGTTATCGGGTTGGTGGCGGAGCGTTTAATGATGTCCTGGGTTTCCATCGCCATTGATTCGCTCCTTACGCTTTCTCGATGTTGACCAGAAACGCCTTATACTCCGGCGTTTGCGAGTTGGAATCCCCGACGTTCGGCGTCAGGGTGTTGGCGATGTAACCTTTGCGGGCTACCCCTTCAAAACCCCAGTGCAGCGGGATACCGACGGTTTCCACCTGCTGACCGTTAACGTTGAGCGTGTGCAGACGACGCGTCACCACCGCCACCGCGCGAATAAAGCCGCGCTTGCTGCTGACCGTGACCCGATCGCCGTTGGCAATCCCCTTCGCTCGCGCAAGGCCTTCGCTGATTTCAACAAACTGCTCCGGCTGCGCGATGGCGTTGAGCAGCGCATGCTTGGTCCAGGTGTGGAAATGCTCGGTCAGACGATAGGTGGTACCGACGTAGGGGAATTGCTCCTTCTTGCCTAAGCGCAGGGCATCCTCTTCGTACAGTCGCACCACCGGGCTGGAGACCACGTTCGGGTGCAGCGGGTTGGTGCCAAGGGGCGTTTCCATCGGCTCGTAGTGTTCCGGGAACGGGCCTTCCGCCAGCTTATTCAGCGCAAACAGTCGTCCCATCCCCTCTTGCTGCATAATAAACGGCCCGGTTTTGCTGCCCGGCGGGGCGTTATTAAAGTCCGCAATATCGTTGCCGACCCACTTGCTGCCGTTCCAGCGGATCAGCATCCGCTTCGCATCCCACGGCTTGCCGTTGATATCCGCCGACGCGCGGTTATACAGCACCCGCCGGTTGAGCGGCCACGCCCACGCCCAGCCGAGCGTATTGCCAAGACCTGACGGATCGGCGTTATCGCGGTTGGCCATCTGGTTGCCCTGCTCGGTCCAACTGCCGGTATAGATCCAACAGGATGAAGCGGTGGTGCCGTCATCGCGCAGCAGCGCAAAGCTGTTCAGCAACTGGCCCTTCTTCGCCAGCAGCGCGCCGTTTGCGTCGTAGAGATCGTCCAGCGCGTAGCCGTTGTTCTCTTTGGCCACCTCTTCCGATTGCGGATGATCCGGCTGCTTATAGCGCCAGCCCATCTTCAGCAGCGGCTCGGCGCCTTTGCCGCCCTCGGTGCGATACATCTCGCGCAGACGGTGGTAAATCCCGGCAAGGATTTCGCCGTCGTTGCGCGCTTCCCCCGGCGCGTCCTGACCTTTCCAGTGCCACTGCAGCCAGCGCCCGGAGTTGGCGATCGAACCATCCTCTTCGGCGAAGCAGGTAGACGGCAGGCGGAAGACTTCGGTCTGAATCGCCGCCGGATCGACATCGTTCGACTCGCCGTGGTTTTGCCAGAAGGTCGACGTTTCCGTCACCAGCGGGTCGATCACCACCATGTACTTCAGCTTGCTCAGACTGCGGACCACCTTATTTTTGTCCGGGAACGAAGCCACCGGATTGAAGCCCTGGCAGAGATATCCCGTCACCTTGCCGTTATCCATCATATTGAAGTACTTGATGACGTCGTAAGCCTGGTCCCACTTCGGCAGCCAGTTAAAGCCCCAGTCGTTCTCTTTTTGCGCCGCATCGCCGTAGAACGATTTCATCAGGCTGACGAAGAATTTCGGATAGTTGCTCCAGTAGTTCACCTGGTCCGCCAGCAGCGCTTTCGGCGTATTCGCCGTCAGATAGCTTTGCAGATCGGTCTGTTGTTCCGACGGCAGCGTCAGGTAGCCCGGCAGGCTGGTCGACAGCAGCCCTAAATCGGTAAGCCCCTGAATGTTGGAGTGCCCGCGCAGCGCATTCACGCCGCCGCCCGCCATCCCCATATTACCGAGCAGCAGCTGGATCATCGCCATGGTGCGGATGTTCTGCGCCCCGACGGTGTGCTGCGTCCAGCCCAGCGCGTAAAGGAAGGTGGTGGTCCGGTCCGCCGCGCTGGTTGAGGCCAGCACTGCGCACACCTTGAGGAAATCGGCCTTCGGCGTGCCGCAGATATTCTCCACCACCTCCGGCGTATAGCGAGAAACGTGCTGCCGGAGCAGATTCCATACGCAGCGCGGATGCTGCAGGGTTTCATCGCGCAGGGCGTAGCCGTTTTCGTCGAACTGATAGTTCCACGACGATTTATCGTACTGACGCTTTTCAGCATCGTAGCCGCTGAACAGGCCGTCTTCGAAGGCAAAATCGTCGCGCACCAGCAGGCTGGCGTTGGTGTAGTGCTTCACGTACTCGGCGTTGATTTTGTTGTTTTCGATCAGGTACAGCAGTACGCCCGACAGAAAGGTAATGTCGGTGCCGGAACGAATCGGCGCATAGATATCGGCCACCGACGCCGTACGCGTAAAGCGCGGATCGACGACAATCAACGTCGCATCGTTGTTGTTTTTCGCTTCCATCGCCCAGCGGAATCCCACCGGATGGGCTTCGGCGGCGTTACCGCCCATCACTACCACGACGTTGGCGTTTTTGATATCCACCCAGTGGTTGGTCATCGCACCGCGACCAAATGTTGGAGCAAGACTTGCTACCGTTGGTCCGTGTCAGACGCGCGCCTGGTTGTCTACCGCCAGCATACCGAGGGAACGCACAAACTTCTGCGTCAGCATGCCGGTCTCGTTGCTGGCCGCCGAGGCGCACAGCATCCCGGTGGTAAGCCAACGGTTTACCGTGACGCCCTGCTCGTTTTTCTCCATAAAGTTGGCGTCGCGGTCGGCTTTCATCAGCCTGGCGATATGCTCAAACGCCTCATCCCAGGAGATGCGCTGCCATTTATCCGCACCCGGCGCGCGGTATTGCGGGTAGCGCAGGCGGTTATCGCTGTGGACATAGTCCAGCAGCCCGGCCCCTTTCGGGCACAGCGCGCCGCGGCTTACCGGATGATCCGGGTCCCCCTCGATGTGATAAAGCGCTTCTTTCGCGTTCTTCGCGCCGTCGCCCAGGCTATACATTAATAGCCCGCAGCCTACGGAGCAGTATGTGCAGGTGTTGCGGATCTCTTTAGCGCGCAGCAGCTTGTAATTACGCGCCTGAGCCAGAGCCATTTTGGGCGCAAACCCCAAAGCAGCGGCTGTTGTTCCGGCCATACCGCCTGCGCAGATTTTAAAAAACTTTCTGCGGCTGACGTCCATTGTTCCCCTCCATGCGGGATGTTTATTCATCGCGGAGGGCAAAACTAACAGCAATATCCCTGTTTTATTTGCGTCAAATCAATGTCGAAAACTGACGCCCCCTTAATAGTCAGCGGCGCCAATTTTTATTACTCCGATAGTATTAAGCATGGCGGAAAATATCCCCCCGGCGGGCGTAAAAAGTGTTATAAAACCCGACTGCGTTTGAACCAACATCAGGTTAAATATGGAGAAAAAGAGAGCCACGCTCATTGGATTGGCCGCTATCGTACTCTGGAGCACCATGGTCGGGCTGATTCGTGGCGTCAGCGAAGGCCTTGGCCCGGTGGGCGGCGCGGCGATGCTCTACAGCCTGAGCGGCATGTTGCTGATCTTTACCGTCGGCTTCCCACAAATACGCCAGATCCCCCGCCCCTATTTACTGGCGGGGAGCCTGTTGTTCGTCAGCTATGAAATTTGCCTGGCGCTGTCGGTTGGCTTAGCTGGTACCCGCCAGCAGGCTATTGAAGTGGGGATGGTCAATTATCTGTGGCCCAGCCTGACGATTTTATTCGCCATTCTGTTTAACGGCCAAAAAAGCAGCTGGCTGGTTATCCCCGGTTTATTCCTCGCTATATTTGGCGTCACCTGGGTATTAGGCGGTGAGCATGGTCTGAATATAGACGAAATTATCAGCAACGTGGTCTCCAGCCCGCTGAGCTATATTTTGGCGTTTATCGGCGCGTTTATCTGGGCGGCCTACTGCACGGTCACCGCGAAATACGCCAAAGGCAAAAACGGAATTACCCTGTTTGTTCTGCTCACCGCCCTGACCCTGTGGCTGAAATTCCTGTTCAGCGAGCAGCCGCCGATGGTCTTTAGCTGGCCGGTGACGATCAAGCTGATCGCGCTGTCCGTCGCCCTGGGGTTTGGCTACGCGGCGTGGAACGTCGGGATCCTGCACGGCAACGTCAGCCTGCTGGCCGCCGCCTCTTACTTTACCCCGGTGCTCTCATCGGCGCTGGCGGCGGTACTGCTCAGCGCCGCGCTGTCGTGGTCGTTCTGGCAGGGCGCCGGGATGGTATGTATCGGCTCCCTGCTCTGCTGGCAGGCGACCCGGCGCTAACCGAGGTCGCCCCCGGCGACGGGCAACGTCACGCCGGTAATATAGCTGGCCTCATCGCTGGCGAGAAACAGGATGGCATTGGCCTGTTCCGCCAACGTACCGTAGCGATGCATCAGGCTGCTCGCCACCGTCTGATCCACCACCTGTTGATACCACTTCTGCTCTTGCGCCGTCGGCTGCTCTTCATTACGCGGCGTCAGGCGCGCAGGCGCCTCGGTTCCCCCCGGCGCCACGGCATTAATACGGATCCCGTTTGCGCTATATTCCAGGGCCAGCGAACGGGTCAGCGCGTTAACGCCGCCTTTCGCTGCGGAATAAGGTACCCGGTTCACTCCCGCCGTCGCCACGGACGAAATATTGACGATGCTTCCCTTTCCCTGCCTGAGCATCCACGGTAGCGCAGCCCGACAGCCCCACAGGGTCGGGAACAGCGAGCGGCGAATCTCCTTCTCAATCTGCTGCGGCTGATATTCGGCAAACGGCCGCGCCCAGATGGTGCCGCCGACGTTGTTAATCAGCACGTCAAGGCGACCAAAATGAGCCACCCCTTCGGCAAACGCCCGCTCGGTGCTTTCCCATTGCTCAAGATCGGCCTCCAGCGCCAGCGCTTCGCTGCCGGAGTCGTTCAGCGCCGCCGCCAGTTCGTGAACATAAAGAGAACGGTCAATCAACAGCAGCCGGGCGCCCTCACGCGCCGCCTGCTCAGCCGTCTGTCGGCCTATCCCCTGCGCGGCGCCGGTAATGGTCACGACTTTATTGCTAAATCGCATCGTTGCTCCTTATGCCGCCGCGCTCTGGCTGGCGATAAATTTTTCATACCAGAAACCCGCCGGCGAAACGCCTCTCTCGCGCAGCGCCGTGGCTACCGCATTGACCATCGGCGGCGGCCCGCACAGATAGATATCCACATCGCCATCGTTGAGTATCGCGTCATCGAGATGTTCGGTCACAAAACCGCGCTGCGGGCATCCGCTTTGCGCGTCGGCAACCACCGGCAGCCAGCGATAGGCCGGAAGCTGGCCGGTAAATGCTTCGAGCACATCAGTTTTCACCAGGTCGCAGTCGCGGGTCACGCCATAGAGCAAGGTGACGGGCCGGGTGCTGCGCTGCATAACCAGCGTTTGCAGCATCGAGAGCAGCGGCGCTAAGCCGGTGCCCCCCGCGAGCAGCAACAGTGGACGCTCGCCGCCGCGCAGATAAAAGCTGCCCATCGGACCGCTTAGCGTCAGACGATCGCCGGGGCTAGCCCGCTGCGTCAGCCACTGACTCATCAAGCCGCCGGGCACGTTACGGATCAGAAAGCTCCCCTCACGCGAGGCCGGTAGAGAGCTAAACGAATAGGCGCGCGCCTGCGGCGTTCCTGGCACCTCAATATTGATGTACTGGCCCGGCAGAAAATCCAGCGGTTCATCCAGCACAACGACCAGCTCAATGGCGGTGTCCGACAGTAGATTTACCTGTTTTACCGCTGCGCCCAGGCTTGCCAGCGCGGTTTTGCACTGGGCCGCCGCGGCCGGAACATCAATGACGCAATCGCTGGTTGGCACCATCTGACAGGTCAGCACCTGACGCTCTGCGGCTTCGTCCTCGCTGAGCGCCTCTTCAAGAAAATCGTCGCCCAAACCATATTCGCCGCTGACGCAGCGGCACTTGCAGGTGCCGCAGACGCCGTCCGAGCAATCCATCGGCAGATTCACCTGCTGACGATAGGCGGCATCCAGCACTTTTTCCCCGGCATAGCATTGAATAAAGCGGGTGATGCCGTCTTCAAAATTGAGAGCAATATTAAAGGTCATAAACGCCTCTTAAATGTGGTAAACGTCAATCACCTGACGGATGTAATCGTTATTCAGCCGCACGGTTTTACGGATAATCTGCGGTTTGCCGGCACTTTCAATCAGCGTGCAGCAGGTAGAGCCAAACCAGGTATCCGTCTGCTGATAGCGATGACAGTAGGTGACCCAGTTGTAGCGCACCTCCATCCCCTGTTCGGTTTCGCCAAGCCGCTCAACGTTGCCGATCATGTGGGTGGTTCGCGGTTCCGGCGTGCTGGCCCCGGAGCGTTCCGTTTTGATGCGGTATACCCGGTCTTCGAGGCCATCGCGGTTCGGGTAGTAAATCAGCGAAATTTCGCGCTGCGGATCGCGGGTAAGCTGGTCGTCATCGCCCCAGGCGGGCATCCAGTACACCACCTGCGGGCTGTAGCAGTTCAGCCATTCATCCCACTGGCGATCGTCCAGCAGACGGGCTTCGTAATAAAGAAACTGGCGAACCTGTTCGAGAGTCAGCATCAGGCCACCTCCACGCGTTGAGTGATCGACTGGTCGTAGCGCTGCCGCTCTGTTTCCAGCGCCGCCAGCATCACGTTTTGCCAGTGATGATGATGGGCGATATACAGCGCTTCATCTTCCGATTTCACTCCGCTTAGCTGCGGGCTAAAGCCCGCCTGCAAGGCGTGGTCGTCAGGGCCGTCGACCCAGTGCAACGCCCCGCGGCTGAGGTCGCTCCATGCCAGATTCTCGCCGAGATAACCGCGCTGACAGGCGCTGAACTCTTCCAGATCGTCAGGCGTCCCCATGCCGCTAACGTTGAAGAAATCCTCATACTGGCGGATACGCAGCGCTCGCGCCTGGTCAGATTCACCTTTCGGGGCGAAGCACCAGATGGTGACTTCGGTTTTATCCACCGCAATGGGGCGGATCACGCGGATCTGCGTCGAAAACTGATCCATCAGGTAGACGTTCGGATAGAGGCACAGGTTGCGCGTTTCGTTGACCATCCGATCGGCGCGAGACTCGCCGAATTCCGCCCGCAGACGTTCGCGATGTTCATAGACCGGGCGCACTTCCGGATTAAGCGCCCGGGTCCAGAGCAGCATATGCCCATTCTCAAAGCCGTATCCGCCGCCGACGCTTTTCGACCAGCCGTTTGCGTCTACCGCGTGCGTTCCTTCCGCTTCGTAGTTGCGGCGCGACATGGTGGAAGCGTAGTTCCAGTGCACCACGCTGACGTGATAGCCGTCAGCGCCGTTTTCCGCCCCCAGCTTCCAGTTGCCTTCGTAAACATAGCTCGACGAACCTTTAAGTACCTCCAGCCCTTGCGGCGCCTGGTCGACGATCAGATCGATAATTTTGCGGGTTTCGCCGAGGTACTCCTCCAACGGCTGCACATCAGCATTCAGGCTACCGAACAGAAACCCGCGATACGATTGAAACTTTGGCAGCTTTGTTAAATCATGAGAGCCTTCCTGTTTGAAGCTGTCCGGGTAACCACCGGTGCTTTCATCTTTGGCTTTTAATAGCTTGCCGTTATTGCTGAACGTCCAGCCGTGAAACGGGCAGGTCAATGAATTTTTATTACCGGTTTTGCGCCGACATAACATCGCTCCGCGATGGGCGCAGCTGTTAATTAGCGCATGTAGCTCATTCTTTTTATCGCGGGTTATTATCACCGGCTGGCGCCCAAGGGTCAGAGTGTAATAATCTCCTGGCTGCGCAATCTGGCTCTCATGGGCAAGGAACAGCCAGTTGCCTTCGAAGATATGCTTCATTTCAAAATCAAATAACTGCGGGTCGGTAAATATTGAGCGATGGCAGCGATAAATATGTTTTTCACGATCAACAATTAATGCATTGCTGATTTTATCTTTTAATCTGGCGAACGTTTTTTGCATGAGTCGGCCCCTCCTGCATAATTCAGGAATAGAAAAAAGAGAACTCGTAATTTCGTTTTATTCTCCGGCCGCGATATGGCCGGAGTATAGCATTAACGCAGCGTTTTATTCCTGTGCGCGCAGGCGCGTACTGCGCTGTTCTTCATCGGCGTTAAGCGCTTTACACAGGGTAAAATCAAAGCGTACTTCAGTATGTTCCCCATCCAGTTCGCGCTGCTGAATAAGCTCGCGGTCGCTTACTTTTACCGGGTCGGCAATCAGGCCATCGCGGGTAGCGAACGCGAAATCATCCCATAGATATTTGTCACCGTTGAGATTAATCTGGCTGGTCAAATGTTTATAACCTGGCGCAGAGACGAAGAAGTGGATATGCGCCGGACGATTACCGTGGCGCCCCAGTTGGTTAAGCAGCTTTTGCGTCGGTCCATCCGGCGGGCAGCCGTAGCCGGAAGGCATTATGCTGCGCACGCTGTAGCGGCCATCGGCGCCGGTACGGATACGGCGACGCAGGTTGTATTCACTCTGGCTTTTATCAAAGAAAGAGTAGTTCCCAAGGGTGTTGGCGTGCCAGATATCAACGATAGCGTTGGCAACCGGGCGGCCCTGAGTGTCGTTGACCTGGCCGTAAAGCCACATCACTTCCCCCGCATCTTTACCATCATCCATACGGGTATGTCCGTCGGCCAGCGGCGCGTTCGCCACGTACAGCGGGCCTTCAATGGTGCGAGGGGTGCCGGTTTCCCGCTGCTCCGCGGCGTCGATAGCGTCCTGGCGCAGGTCGAGAAAGTGTTCCAGTCCGAGGCCTGCCGCCAGCAGCGCCGCTTCCTGGCGCCCGCCTAATTCATGCAGATAATTCACCGCATGCCAGAACTCTTCTTCAGTGATGTTATAGTCATCAATCAGCGTACAGATGTTTTCCAGCAGGCGGTGAATAATCGTTTTAAAACGTTCGTCGCCGCCGCTAATATTTAAGCCCGCGCTTTCGCGCAATAAATTTTGCACAGCATCTGGTTGTACGAATGCATTACTCATAATTAGTCTCACTTATCATTGTAGGATATTCGCCGAATTTCTTCGGCGCGAGGTTAGTGATTATTATTTATTAACGGTCGTCTTCGCGAATCGAGGAGGGATGACGACAGAGCGCCTCCACGCGAATTTGCATAAAGGGATATAGTGGTAAAGCCATTAAGATTTGATGCAATTCTTCAGCATCTTTCACATCAAAAATACTGACATTGGCGTAAAGACCGGCGACGCGCCAAATATGCCGCCACTTACCTTCACGCTGCAGCTGCTGTGAATAATTTTTTTCTCGCAGCTTAATTTCCTCTATTTCGTCAGCAGGAAATCCCAGCGGAATATTCACGGTCATATCGACTTTAAATAGCATACTAATCCTCGCTTATCCTTTGCGGCTATAGAAGCGCAGCTTGTCTTCATCCAGTTCAACGCCAAGACCCGGCGTTTGCGGCAGCGTCACCTCGCCCTCGGCAAAGGTGAGCGGGACGCTGACAATATCGTCCTTCAGCAACAGCGGGCCAAACATCTCGCTGCCCCACTGCAGGGGGAGCGTAGACCAGGCGTGCAGAGAGGCCAGGGTGCCAACGGTTCCCTCAAGCATCGTGCCGCCGTAAAGCCCAATTCCCGCTGCTTGCGCAACTTTCGCTAGCGCCAGTACGCTATTGGGCCCCCCCGCTTTGGCAATCTTCAGCGCATAGGCGCCGCTAAACCCCTGCTGCGCCAGGCGATATCCATCGTAGTGGGTCGCCACCGCTTCATCGGCCAGAATGGCCGTGTCGATATGATGACTGAGGCGCACCAGCGCAGCGTTATCCTGAGCGCCGACCGGCTGTTCAATCAAATCCACGCCCATCGCCGCCAGCTCGCGGCAGCCTTTTGCCGCTACGGTGGCGTCCCACGCCTGATTCACGTCGACGCGGATGCTGGCCCGGTCGCCCAGCGCTTCAACAATCGCGCGCGTGTGGCGCAGGTCGGTCTCCAGCGCCCGGGCGCCGATTTTCAGCTTAAACGCCTGATGGCGGCGCTCCGCAAGAAGCTTTTCGCCCTCGGCAATATCTTTCTCGGTGTCGCCGCTGGCCAGCGTCCAGAGAACCGGCAGCGAGGTCGTCAGCGCCCCGCCAAGCAGCGCCGAAACCGGCAGACCGAGCGCTTTACCCTGCGCATCCAGCAACGCGGTTTCAATCGCCGATTTGGCGAAGGTATTGCCTTTAACCGCGCCGTCCATACGGCTGGTCAGGGCATTTAAATTATCGGCCGCCTGACCTTTCAGCAACGGCGTCAGGTAGTGGTTTATCGCCGATACGATGGCTTCCGGGCTCTCCACGCCGTAGCTGAGTCCGCCGATGGTGGTCGCTTCGCCAATCCCGCAAATGCCATCCGAGCGGGTAACCCGGATTATCGCCAGCGTCTGACAGCCCATCGTGGTCATGGAGAGTTTATGCGGCCGAATGGTCGGGATATCTACCAGCCAGCTTTCAATACGTTCAATGGTCGCGGTCATCTTTTTTTCCTGGTGATGAAATACATAACTTTTCCTACCCCGGTTCATAACGTGGGGTAACGATGCTGATGACAATAGGACTGCGCAATGGAGAGGGTCAACGGCGATAATCGAAATGTTGTGCGATTATCGACGCAGTTGTTAAGTTGAGGTTAATAATGTGATCGGCGTGGTAAAACCAGCACCAGGAATCCCCGCGTTTTTTACCCGCGATATAGTGATGCTCCGTGAGCCTATATCTTCAACAATCGAGGGGGTTATATGAGCGAAAAACAACCTGGCACACTCAGCGCCCGCCAGGCTGAACACGACCCTAACTTTATGTTATCCCTGGCGCGCGGTCTGGAGGTGCTGAACGCGTTTAGCCCCCAGCGGCAGCGCCTGACCATCTCCCAGCTTAGCCAGAAAACGCAGATCTCACGCGCGGCAGTGCGCCGCTGTCTGTATACCCTTGCCGCGCTGGGGATGGTGCACAGTCCGGATGGCCGCAGCTATGAACTGCTGCCTCGCGTACTGGCGGTGGGCCACGCTTATCTGGCCGGAACGCCGCTGGCTAAAGTCGCGCAGAGCGCGCTGGATACGCTGGGTAAAAACCTGGGAGAGTCCTGTTCCGCCGCCACGCTGGACGGCGATAACGTTCTGTATATCGCCCGCACGGCGGTGAATAATTTGCTCAGCGTGGATATCGGCCGCGGCAGCCGCCTGCCGGCATGGGCGACTTCCATGGGACGAGTCCTGCTGAGCGCATTGCCAGAAGAGCAGCTAGAGGTGACACTGTCACGGGCAAATTTAATCCGCTATACCCCGCATACCCTCTGCGATATACCGGGATTACGCGAAGAGATTGCCAGAGTGCGCATGCAAGGCTACGCGCTCGCCGATCGGCAAATTGAGGTGGGATTGTGTTCGCTGGCGGTACCGCTGCTTTCCCGCAGCGGCCAGGTGGTAGCGGCGCTTAACGTTGGCGTTCCCGCAGGCAGCACCAACGCCGCGGCGTTGAAAGAGAAAGCCCTGGCCCCGTTACGGCGGGCGGCGATGGCGCTTTCTCTTCAGCTATAAAGGATTAATTGAGTTCAGGCGCTTTTGCCAGGCTTCGCCAGATCCCCGCCGCCAGCAGCAGAAGCAGGACGCCAGCCGTCGCCAGCACGGTACTGTGCGAGTGAATAAACGCCGCCTTCGCCGCCTCAAGCAGGCTTTGCGCCGGAATGGCGGGCAGCGACTGCGCCAGCTTAATCGCCTCGCTGATGGAGGAGGACGCCTGCTCCGCCGCCGCGCCCTCGATCCCCTGCGGCAGGACGATTGACGAGGTGTAGCTGCGGGTCAGGATCAGGCCAAACAGAGCGATGCCCAGGCCCGCGCCCAGTTCATAGGCCATGGTCTCGATGGCCCCCGCCGCTGCCGCTTTCTCCTTCGGCGCAGCGGCCATGATCGCCGAGCTGGAGGCCAGCAGCGCGCTGGCGACGCTGAAGCCCAGCAGCGTCATCAGCCCCCATGCCTGCCACTGCTGCGTGCTGAAATCGGTCATCGACAGGCCGAGGAAGCTCAGCGCGCTCAGCAGCATTCCGCCGGTGGCGACCTCGCGCAGCCCCAGACGCGACACCAGCATGCCGGCGATCGGTCCGCTGAAACCGCTCGCCACCATCACCGGCAGCATAAACAGCCCGGCTTCAAAAGGCGTTTTGCTATGCACAAACTGCAGCTCCTGCGCCATCAGCAGCTCAAACCCCACCAGCGTAATCAGCGCGGTCATCGCCATCATCACCCCGCTTAAAATAATGCGATGGGTAAACAGACGCATATCGACCATCGGCCGCGTTGCCGAGAGCTGTTTGCGCACGAACCAGAACAGCATCGCGGCGCCCGATACCGCCACCAGCCCGGTTAACCACAGCGCCATTTGCCCTTTGAGCGCCGTCTTGGCGCTAAACACCAGCATCAGGATGGCGGCGATGAGGATCAGCGCCTGGAAAAAATTGAGCGGCTGCTCGCGCCGCGCGGGCTGGCGCGGCACCACTTTGGCGTTAATCGCCATCACCAACAGCACGATCGGCACGTTGATCAGGAATACCGACCCCCAGTAAAAGTGCTCCAGCAGCATGCCGCCAATCAGCGGGCCAAACGCCGCGCCGCCGGAACCGACTGCCGCCCATAGACCCAGCGCCATATTGCGCTGTTGCGCTTGCGAAAAGGTGCTGCGGATACCGGCAAGGGTCGCCGGGACGATCATCGCCGCCCCCACCGCCAGCAGCGCGCGGGAGGCAATCAGCGTCTCCGCGGTTGGGGAAAACGCCGCCGCCAGCGACGCCGAGCCAAAAATACCGCTGCCAAGCAGGAGCAGCCGTTTAAAGCCGATTTTATCGCCCAGTGCGCCCATAGGTAGCACCATGCCTGCCATGACCAGCGAATAAATATCAATAATCCACAGTAGCTCGTTGCCGCTGGTGCCCAGCGCTACGCTTAGCGTGGGCGCGGCCACGTGGAGAACGGTGGCGTCAATCGCCACCGGAATATAAACCAGCAAAATCGCCATCAGCGTCAACCATTGCCGAGACATACTACCTTTCCTCAAAGTTAAATATTGGACAGCTGTCCAGGAAAGCGATCCTGCCGGAATGTTGAACGAGTGTCCAACTTTTTGTTACTATCGGCAAAAAAACCGGGGTCACAAACGTTATGAGCTACTTAAATCGCGATGCGCGTCGGGAAGTTATTGTACAGGCGGCCATGCGCGTGGCGCTTCAGGGCGGGTTTAGCGCCATGACCGTTCGCAATATCGCCGCCGAAGCCGGCGTTTCCGCCGGCCAGCTGCACCACCATTTCACCTCCGCGGGCGAGTTAAAGGCCCATACCTTCGTGCGCCTGATCCGCGAAATGATGGATATGCCGCTGGTCGCCGACGATGCCACATGGCGCGAACGCCTGTTTTCCATGGTGGGCAGCGATGACGGCAGGCTTGAGCCCTACATTCGTTTATGGCGCGAAGCGCAGCTGCTGGCCGATAGCGACGCTGACATTAAAGGCGCGTATCTGCTGACGATGAGCATGTGGCATGAAGAGACGCTGAAGATAATCCAGCGCGGGACCGAAGCGGGTGAGTTCAGGCCAAATGATCCCGCGGAAAGTATCGCCTGGCGGCTGATTGCCCTCGTCTGCGGTCTGGATGGTATTTACGCCCTGGGAATGAAGGAAATTGATGATGCCGCCTTTAACCAACATATCAATCATTATATTTCGCTGGAATTATTTTAATTCGAGTTACACTTTGTAACAAATAATCCCCACCTATTATTCGCGCGTCTCTTTTAGACGCGTTTTTCTTATCTATTCTTCATTCATTACAACAGATACATCACCCATCCCCTGGTTTTATTCCTTTTATTAATTTGCTGTTTTACAAGTTTATTCTTTTTGACTGACGACTGTTCATTCGAGGGCAATATGCAGAGCAAAAATGAGAAAAAGAATCATTATCTTTTAAAAGAGTGGAAACCAGAAAACGCGGCGTTTTGGGAGAATAAGGGAAAGAAAATAGCCCGCAGAAATCTTTGCATTTCCGTAGCTTGTCTGCTACTCGCTTTTTGCGTCTGGATGCTATTTAGCGCCGTCGCCGTCAATCTCAATAAGGTTGGCTTTAATTTTACCACCGATCAGCTCTTTTTATTAACCGCCCTGCCTTCGCTCTCTGGTGCAATATTACGCGTGCCCTACTCCTTTATGGTACCTATATTTGGCGGGCGCTACTGGACGGTATTAAGCACGATTATTCTGGTCGCGCCCTGCATCTGGCTGGGCATAGCTATACAGAACACCGCTACTCCTTTTTTGGTATTTATTACGATTGCTTTACTCTGCGGTTTTGCCGGGGCGAACTTTGCGTCCAGCATGGGAAATATCAGTTTTTTCTTTCCTAAAGCGAAACAGGGCAGCGCCCTGGGCATCAACGGCGGCCTCGGTAATCTCGGCGTCAGCGTGATGCAGATGATCGCCCCGGCGGCGATTTTTGTGCCCATTTTCGCCTTTCTTGGCGTACACGGCGTGCCTCAGGAAGATGGTTCAATCCTCGCGCTAAGCAACGCCGCCCTCGTCTGGGTACCGCTGCTGGTGATAGCCACCATCGCCGCATGGGTAGGCATGAACGATATCGCCAGCTCGAAGGCATCCATTCGCGATCAGCTCCCGGTGCTGAAACGCCCGCATATGTGGCTGCTGAGCCTGCTCTATCTGGCCACCTTCGGCTCGTTTATTGGTTTTTCCGCGGGTTTTGCCATGCTGGCGAAAACCCAGTTTCCCGACGTTAACATCCTTAAGCTGGCCTTCTTCGGGCCGTTTATCGGCGCGCTGGCGCGATCGTTTGGCGGCATAATCTCCGACCGCCTCGGCGGCGTGCGGGTAACGCTGGTCAATTTTGTGCTGATGGCGCTGTTTACCGGCTTGCTGTTTCTTACCCTACCCGGCTCCGGCTCAGGTAGCTTTCTCGCCTTTTACGTCGTGTTTATGGGCCTGTTTCTGACCGCCGGTCTCGGCAGCGGTTCCACCTTCCAGATGATCGCCGTGATCTTCCGCCAAATCACCATCGACAGCGTGAAGAAACGCGGCGGCAGCGACGAGCAGGCCCAGCACGAAGCGGTGACCGATACCGCGGCGGCGCTCGGCTTTATCTCCGCCATCGGCGCGATTGGCGGCTTCTTTATCCCGAAAGCCTTCGGTACCTCGCTGGCGATGACCGGCTCTCCGGTCGGGGCGATGAAGGTCTTCTTTGTGTTCTACGTGGTCTGCGTGCTGGTGACCTGGCTGGTCTACGGCCGGCGCAAACCGGCAAAAAAATAACGACATCTTTTTTAGCGGATGGCGGCTGACGCCTTATCCGGCAAACGGGATCGTAAGGTCTTGTCAGGCCGGACATTATCGAAGCAGGAGAAATGTCATGAGTAAACTACTGGATCGCTTTCGCTACTTTAAGCAGAAAGGCGAGAGCTTTGCCAACGGTCACGGCCAGGTGTACAACACCAACCGCGACTGGGAGGACAGCTACCGTCAGCGCTGGCAGTTCGACAAAATCGTCCGCTCAACGCACGGCGTGAACTGTACGGGCTCCTGTAGCTGGAAAATTTACGTCAAAAACGGGCTGGTGACCTGGGAAACCCAGCAAACCGACTATCCCCGCACCCGCCCTGACCTGCCGAACCACGAGCCCCGCGGCTGCCCCCGCGGCGCAAGCTACTCCTGGTACCTGTATAGCGCCAACCGCCTGAAGTATCCGCTGGCGCGTAAGCGGCTGATTGCGCTGTGGCGCGAAGCATTGGCCCAGCATCCGGATCCGGTAGAGGCGTGGGACAGCATCATGCGCGACCCGGTAAAAACCCTTAGCTACAAACAGGTTCGCGGCAAAGGCGGGTTTATCCGTTCAAGCTGGAAGGAGCTGAACCAGCTGATCGCCGCCGCCAACGTCTGGACCATCAAAAACTACGGCCCGGACCGGGTGGCGGGCTTTTCGCCGATCCCGGCGATGTCGATGGTCTCTTACGCCGCCGGTACCCGCTATCTGTCGCTGCTCGGCGGCACCTGCCTGAGCTTCTACGACTGGTACTGCGACCTTCCCCCCGCCTCGCCGATGACCTGGGGCGAACAGACCGACGTTCCCGAATCCGCCGACTGGTACAACTCCAGCTATATCATCGCCTGGGGCTCCAACGTCCCGCAGACCCGGACGCCGGACGCCCACTTTTTTACCGAAGTGCGCTACAAGGGCACCAAAACCATCGCGATTACCCCGGACTTTTCGGAAGTCGCCAAGCTCAGCGACCAGTGGCTGGCGCCGAAACAGGGTACCGACAGCGCGCTGGCCATGGCGATGGGCCAGGTGATCCTTAAAACCTTTCACCTCGATAACCCCAGCGATTATTTTCTCAACTACTGCCGCACCTACACCGATATGCCGATGCTGGTGATGCTTGAACGCCGCGAGGAGGGTTTCTACGTTCCCGGCCGTATGTTGCGCGCCGCCGATCTGGTTGACGATTTGGGCGAAAGCAACAACCCGGAGTGGAAAACCGTCGCTTACAGCAGCACAGGCAATCTGGTTGCCCCTAACGGCTCAATTGGCTTCCGCTGGGGAGAGAAAGGCAAATGGAACCTCGAACAGCAGGCCGCCGGGCAAGCGATTGAACTCTCGCTGTCGCTGCTGGATAGCCGTGATGACGTGGTAACGGTGGGTTTCCCCTACTTCGGCGGCAACGAAAACCCGCACTTTCGCAGCGTTAAGCAGGAGCCGGTAACCCTGCATCAGCTGCCGGTTAAACAGCTGCCGCTGGCCAACGGCGAAACCGGCCTGGTGGTCAGCGTCTATGATCTGATCCTCGCCAACTACGGGCTCGATCGCGGTTTAGACGATCCCAACGCCGCGCAGGACTTCGGCGAGATGAAAGCTTATACCCCGGCGTGGGCCGAACAGATAACCGGCGTCCCGCGCCAGCACATCGAGCAGATCGCCCGTGAATTTGCCGATACCGCGCACAAAACCCACGGGCGGTCGATGATTATCCTCGGCGCCGGCGTCAACCACTGGTACCACATGGATATGAACTACCGGGGGATGATCAATATGCTGGTGTTCTGCGGCTGCGTCGGCCAGAGCGGCGGCGGCTGGTCACACTACGTTGGCCAGGAGAAGCTGCGCCCGCAAACCGGCTGGCTGCCGCTGGCGTTCGCCCTTGACTGGAACCGCCCGCCGCGCCAGATGAACAGCACCTCTTTTTTCTACAATCACGCCAGCCAGTGGCGCTATGAGAAGCTGACTGCCCAGGAGCTGCTGTCGCCGCTGGCCGACGCCAGCCAATTCAGCGGCAGCCTTATCGACTTTAACGTCCGGGCCGAACGCATGGGCTGGCTGCCCTCCGCGCCGCAGCTGGGCGTCAACCCGCTGACTATCAAGGAACAGGCCGCCGCTGCGGGTCTTTCCCCTGCCGACTACACCGCCCGGGCGCTGAAGTCCGGCGAGATCCGCTTCGCCTGCGAACAGCCGGATAACGGCAAAAACCATCCGCGTAATCTTTTTATCTGGCGCTCTAACCTGCTGGGCTCTTCCGGCAAGGGCCACGAGTATATGCTCAAATATCTACTGGGTACCGACAGCGGTATTCAGGGCGATGAGCTGGGCGCCAGCGATAACGTGAAGCCCGAAGAGGTGGAGTGGCAGACCGCGGCCATCGAAGGCAAGCTCGACCTGCTGGTGACCCTCGATTTCCGCATGTCCAGCACCTGCCTGTTCTCCGATATCGTTCTGCCGACCGCCACCTGGTATGAAAAAGACGATATGAACACCTCGGATATGCATCCGTTTATCCACCCGCTGTCGGCCGCGGTAGATCCGGCCTGGGAATCACGCAGCGACTGGGAAATCTACAAAGATATCGCCAAAACCTTCTCCGAGGTCTGCGTCGGCCACCTCGATAAAGAGACCGACGTGGTGCTGGTGCCGCTGCAGCACGACTCCCCGGCGGAGCTGTCGCAGCCCTTCGAGGTGCTGGACTGGCGGAAAGGCGAATGCGAGCTGACGCCGGGTAAAACCGCGCCGTCGATCGCCGTGGTTGAGCGTGATTACCCGGCGACTTACGAGCGCTTCACCTCCCTTGGCCCGCTGCTCGACAAGCTGGGCAACGGCGGCAAAGGCATTACGTGGAACACCCAGAGCGAAGTCGATTTCCTCGGCAAGCTGAACTACGTCAAGCTGGACGGCCCGGCGAAAGGCCGCCCGCGCATCGACAGCGCCATCGACGCCTCGGAAGTGATCCTCGCCCTGGCCCCTGAAACCAACGGCCAGGTGGCGGTAAAAGCCTGGCAGGCGCTCGGCGAATTTACCGGCCGCGAGCACACGCACCTGGCGCGCAATAAAGAGGATGAAAAAATCCGCTTCCGCGATATTCAGGCCCAGCCGCGCAAAATCATCTCCAGCCCCACCTGGTCCGGCCTCGAGAGCGAGCATGTTTCCTACAACGCCGGCTATACCAACGTCCACGAGCTGATCCCCTGGCGCACCCTTTCCGGCCGCCAGCAGCTGTATCAGGATCATCCCTGGATGCGCGCCTTTGGCGAAAGCCTGGTGGTTTATCGACCGCCGATTGACACCCGCAGCGTCAGCCAGATGAAAGCGATCCCGCCCAATGGCTTCCCGGAAAAAGCGCTCAACTTCCTGACGCCGCACCAGAAATGGGGCATCCACTCCACCTACAGCGAAAACCTGCTGATGCTGACCCTGTCGCGCGGCGGGCCGATCGTATGGATCAGCGAAACCGACGCCCGCGAGCTGGGTATCGAAGATAACGACTGGATCGAGGCCTTCAACGCCAACGGCGCGCTCACCGCCCGCGCGGTGGTCAGCCAGCGCGTACCGCCGGGCATGACCATGATGTACCACGCCCAGGAACGCCTGATGAATATTCCGGGCTCGGAAGTTACCGGCCGGCGCGGCGGGATCCATAACTCGGTGACCCGCGTGTGCCCGAAACCAACCCATATGATCGGCGGCTACGCCCAGTTGGCTTACGGTTTCAACTATTACGGCACCGTCGGCTCCAACCGCGATGAGTTCATCATGATCCGCAAAATGAAAAATATTGACTGGCTGGATGACGAAGGTCGCGATGGGGTACAGGAGGCGAAAAAATGAAAATACGCTCACAGGTCGGCATGGTTCTCAATCTTGATAAATGCATCGGCTGCCACACCTGTTCCGTCACCTGTAAAAACGTCTGGACCGGACGCGAAGGGATGGAATACGCCTGGTTTAACAACGTCGAAACCAAACCGGGCATCGGTTATCCGAAAAACTGGGAAGACCAGGAGGTATGGGAAGGCGGCTGGGTGCGCGACGTTAATGGCAAAATACGCCCGCGTCTGGGCGGCAAAATGGGCGTCATCACCAAGATCTTCGCCAATCCGGTGATACCGCAGATTGACGACTACTATGAGCCGTTCACCTTTGATTATCAGCATCTGCACAACGCGCCGGAGGGTAAACACCTGCCTACCGCCCGTCCGCGCTCGCTTATCGACGGTAAGCGGATGGATAAAATCATCTGGGGGCCCAACTGGGAAGAGCTGCTCGGCGGCGAGTTTGAAAAGCGCGCCCGCGACCGTAACTTCGACAAGATTCAGAAGGAGATGTACGGCCAGTTTGAAAACACCTTCATGATGTATCTGCCGCGCCTGTGCGAGCACTGCCTGAATCCGAGCTGCGTCGCCACCTGCCCGAGCGGCGCCATCTACAAGCGTGAAGAAGACGGCATCGTGCTGATCGACCAGGACAAATGCCGCGGCTGGCGTCTGTGCATCAGCGGCTGCCCGTACAAAAAAATCTACTTCAACTGGAAGAGCGGCAAATCGGAGAAGTGCATCTTCTGCTACCCGCGTATCGAGTCCGGACAGCCCACCGTCTGCTCGGAAACCTGCGTCGGACGTATTCGCTATCTCGGGGTGCTGTTGTACGACGCCGACCGTATTGAAGAAGCCGCCAGCACCGAGCGCGAGATCGATCTCTACGAGCGGCAGTGCGAGGTGTTCCTCGACCCCCACGACCCGGCGGTGATTGAAGAAGCGCTGAAACAGGGGATTCCGCACAACGTGATTGATGCCGCCCAGCGCTCGCCGGTGTACAAAATGGCGATGGACTGGAAGCTGGCCCTGCCGCTGCATCCGGAATATCGCACCCTGCCAATGGTCTGGTACGTGCCGCCGCTGTCGCCGATTCAGTCCTACGCCGACGCCGGCGGTCTGCCGAAAAGCGACGGCGTGCTTCCGGCCATCGAAAGCCTGCGTATTCCGGTGCAGTATCTCGCCAATATGCTCAGCGCGGGCGATACCGGCCCGGTGCTGCGCGCGCTGAAGCGCATGATGGCGATGCGTCATTACATGCGCTCGCAAACGGTGGAAGGCGTCACCGATACCCGCGCCATCGAGGAGGTGGGCTTAAGCGTTGAGCAGGTCGAGGAGATGTACCGCTATCTGGCGATCGCCAACTACGAGGACCGCTTCGTGATCCCGACCAGCCACCGCGAAATGGCGCGCGACGCTTTCCCCGAGCGCAACGGCTGCGGCTTTACCTTTGGCGACGGCTGCCACGGCTCCGACAGCAAATTCAACCTGTTCAACAGTAGCCGTATCGATGCCATCAACATCACCGAAGTGCGCGATAAAGCGGAGGGGGAATGATGCAAATCCTCAAAGCGATCGGCCTGCTGATGGAGTACCCGGATGAGTTTCTTTGGCAGTGCAAGGAGGAGGTGCTGAGCATGGTGCGTCGCGACGCCCCCCTGCTCGACGACTTCGCCGCGGCGATGCTGAATGCCCCGCTGCTGGACAAGCAGGCCGAATGGTGCGAAGTGTTCGACCGGGGCCGCGCCACGTCGCTGCTGCTGTTTGAACATGTTCACGCCGAGTCTCGCGATCGCGGCCAGGCGATGGTCGATCTGCTCGCCCAGTATGAAAAAGCGGGCCTGGTGCTCGACTGCCGCGAACTTCCCGACCATCTGCCGCTGTATCTGGAATACCTCAGCATATTGCCGGAAGCCGAAGCCCGCGAAGGGCTGCAAAACGTCGCGCCGATTCTGGCCCTGCTGGGCGGGCGGCTCAAGCAGCGCGATACGCCGTGGTACCTGCTGTTTGACGCCCTGCTGAACCTTGCCGGAAGCCCTCTTTCAAGTGACAGTGTCACGAAGCAGGTCAAGCAAGAAACACGGGATGACACCCGGCAGGCGCTGGATGCGGTCTGGGAAGAAGAACAGGTGAAATTTATCGAAGACAACGCTACGGCCTGTGACAGCTCACCGTTACAGCAATATCAACGACGCTTTAGCCAGGACGTGGCGCCGCAGTACGTCGACGTCAGCGCGGGAGGCCCGAAATGATACAGTACCTGAACGTCTTTTTTTACGACATCTACCCCTACATCTGCGCGACGGTCTTTTTCCTCGGCAGCTGGCTGCGCTACGACTACGGTCAGTACACCTGGCGCGCCTCCTCCAGCCAGATGCTGGATAAACGCGGGATGGTAATCTGGTCGAATCTGTTCCATATCGGCATACTCGGCATTTTCTTTGGCCATCTGTTCGGCATGCTAACGCCGCACTGGATGTATGCCTGGTTTTTGCCGATTGCGGTCAAGCAGCAGATGGCGATGGTGCTCGGCGGCGTGTGCGGCGTTCTGACGCTGATTGGCGGCGCGGGGTTGCTCTGGCGCCGTCTGACCAACCAGCGCGTGCGCGCCACCTCGACGATGCCGGACATTATCATTATGAGCATTCTGCTGATTCAGTGTCTGCTCGGGCTGAGCACGATTCCTTTCTCGGCGCAGTATCCTGACGGCAGTGAAATGATGAAGCTGGTTGGCTGGGCGCAGGGCATCGTGACTTTCCGCGGCGGCTCGTCTGAAATGCTCAGCGGCGTCGCCTTTGTCTTCCGCGTGCATCTGGTGCTGGGGATGACGATTTTCCTGCTGTTCCCGTTCACCCGCCTGGTTCACGTCTGGAGCGCGCCGTTTGAATATTTCACCCGCCGCTACCAGGTGGTGCGTTCAAGACGCTGAGCAAAATCGGCAATCATCCCGGGTGACGGCGTCAACGCCTAACCCGGGCCACAGGAGCCTGTAGCCCGGCTAAGCATCGCGCAAGCCGGGTAACATCAACGTTTGACAGCCAATGGTTCTGTACGATGTTTATTTTCCGGCCTCTGGATGGGTATCAAACGCCGCCATCACCGCCGCCAGCTCCGCTTCGCTGAAGCCGTATTTGGCATCATCGACGCCGAGACCAAAACGCGTTTTCAGCGCTTCATACAGCGCCGGAACATCCGCTAAATCCAGCTTTTCGACCACATGGTTTTTATCCCAATGGGTAAAGTGGAAATTGGTCAGCGTCATCTTGCCGCCGTCCGGTAAATGGCGGCACATCAGCAGATGGTGGCGGAAGTGCGACTGCGGCCAGTGCGCCGACCAGAAGTTGCCCATCACATAGTCAGCAGCGTACTGGCGACCTAAATCAAAATGGTACATCGACTGCCAGTGGCCGTGATGGCTAAACTGCAGCGCCCACTCATCCCCTTCGTAAATCAGACGATACTCGCCGTGCGGCGTGGCTTGTTCAATATCCGCCAGCAGCTTAATCGGCGCGGTGAGGGTCTGGCCGCCGAAGCCGACGTCGGCAATCCAGCGTTCACCCTCCACGTCCACCAGCAGCAGCCGGTGGGTTCGCGGCGGCATATGCGGCGGATTGGCCAGCACCACGCGGCCCAGAAGGCTGCGCACGTTAAAACCGATCTCGCGCAGCGCCCTCTCGAGCAGGCCGTTTTGCTCAAAGCAGTAGCCGCCGCGGCGACCATGAATCAGCTTATCCTCAAGGGTACGATCGTCGAGATGAATCTCTCTGGGCAGCAGCACATCGAGATTCTCAAAGGGGATGGCGCCATTATGATGGATATGCAGTTCGCGCAGGGTGTTCAGAGATACATCCGGGGTGCCCACCCAGCCCAGGCGAGAAAAATAGGCGCTTAAAAAGGGACTCATCAATGCCTCCAGCAATCGGTGTCCGACATTTATAGCCTTTTTTTGTCGCCTGATGGCGTATTTTGTGCGATCGGCGTTATTCGCGCGCGCCCCGCTGCATCAACGCCAGCGCGCTGAGCATCAGCCCCAGACCGGTAAACAACGTCAGCGAGGCCATCGCCATGCCTTGTCCTGGGGATCCCTGCTCAAACTGACGCCAGATAAACACCGCCACGGTTTGCGTCCCGGCGGGGGCCAGCAGCAGCGAGGTCACCAGCTCGCGTGAGGCGATGGCAAACACCATCAGCATCGCCGCCAGCAGCGCCGGAAAGATCAGCGGCAGGACGATCAGGCGCAGCGCCTGCAGGGGCGTGGCGCCGTGCACCCGCGCGGCGGGCTCAAGGTTATGACCAAGCTGGCGCAGCGCGCTGCCAGCGTAGCGCACCGGCCACGGCAGCAGTAGACAGCAGTAGGACAGCAGCAGCATAAACCCGGTGTTGTAAGGCGACACCGGCCAGAACGGCTGGTTCCACAGCAGAATCAGCCCGACGCCGACCACCACGCCCGGCAAAGCCGCCGGCATCAACGACAGCGCATCGACGATCGCGCTGCCCTTCATTTTCTGCACCAGCACCAGCCATGCCGCCAGCAGGCCAATGACGCCGACAATCAGCGCCGAAGCCAGCGCCAGCGAAAGGCTGGTGCCCAGCGCCGACAGCGCGTCGCCCTGCTGGGCAAACAGCGCCGTGAAATGGCGGAGGGTAAAGTTATCGCCATGAATACCGCCCGACAGGGTACTCATCAGGCTGGTCAGCACCATCGATGCTCCCGGCAGCATCACGGCCACGCCCCCGACGCTCGCCATTATCAACGCCGCAGGAAGCGCCAGCCAGCCCAACTCCGCCCCGCTGTTCTCTCCCGGTTTGCCGGTGACGCTGGTGACCTCTTTATCGCCTGTCAGCCGTTTTTGCAGCCACCAGGCCAGCAGCGCCACCGCCATCAGCAGCAGCGACAGCAGCGACGCGCCGGGGAGATCGATAGGCCAGTCGGCGAGCTTTTTCTCAATTCCCACGGTGAGCATCAGCAGACCCGCGCGCGGCCCGAGGGCCGCCGGAACGCCGTACTCTTCAATCGCCAGGGTAAACGCCAGTAGCATCCCCGCCGCCAGCGCCGGTGAAAGCATCGGCAGCGTGATGTGCCAGAACGCCCGCCAGGCGCTGGCCCCGTGCACCCGAGCGACGATCGCCAGCCGCTGACCGCTCGCCAGCAGGCTGCGCGAAACGGCAAAATAGACCACCGGGAAAATATTGAGCGTCATCACCAGCACGATCCCGCTGCGGCTAAACAGCAGATCGTTGAGATCCCAGCCGGTTAGCTGTTGCAGATAGCCGTTGCTTTGCAGCAACAGCGTCCACGCCAGCGCAGCGATATAGGGCGGCGTAAGAAACGGGATCAGAAACAACACATCCCACAGCCGCGGCAACGGCACATTAAACAACCCGCGCAACACGCCCAGCGGCAGGCCGATCAGCACGCTCATCAGCGCCACGCCGCAGGCCACCCACAGGGTACCGCCGAGCATCATTGGCAGCTGCGGGTCGGCAATCAGCGCCGCCACGCCGCTAAACGCGCCTTCCAGCGATCCGGCGCTAAACCGGGGGAAAATCGCCTGCAGAATAATAAAGAGCAGCGGCAACCCCACCAGCACCAGCAGCACCGCCAGCGTGCCAGCGGAAATCAGTTTCTGTTTCACGGTATTTTCCTGGATACGATCTTACCCGGCTCGCGCTGCGCTTAGCCGGGCTACAGGGTCACAGCCATCTGCGGTCCGGTAGCCCGGACAGGCGCGCCAGCGCCGCCTCCGGGGAATGTGCCGGAGCAAATTTTCGCAGCCCCGGGCAAAATCGGTTTACTGGGCGAAAAGCGTATTAAAGCGGGAAAGCACCGCGCTGCGGTCGCTCTTGCCATCGCTGACGGTTGGCAGAATTTTTAGCTCGTTGAGCAGCGGGCGCTTCGCCGGAACATCGCTGCGGGCGGGCATCAGCCAGGCATCGGCGACCCGGACCTGGCCTTCCGGCGACAGCACATAATCCACGAAGGCTTTTGCATCGTCAGCATGCTGGCTGGTTTTGAGGATCATGATCGGCCGCGGAGCAATCACCGTGCCGCTGGCCGGGAAAATCACCTTCAGCGATTCGCCCTGATCGATATTGCCGTATGACACATAATCGACCGCGCCGAACACCGCCGCTTTCGCCCCCTGCATCACCGGCGTCACCGCCTGGGCGTTCGGCCCGCTAACCACCATGCCGTTGTTTTTTAAATCGTCAAACAGCGCCCATGCTTTATCGCCCATGCCATTCTGTAACCCGATCAGCAAATCCAGCGATGCGCCGGAAAGCGCCGGGTCCGGCGTCGTCACTTTGTTTTTGAACGCCGCTTCGGTCAGGTCGCGCCACTCTTTCGGCTCCGGGGTGCCGCTTTTGCTGTTCCACACAATCCCCAGCGCCGAAATACCCTGGGCAACGTAATCGGCGGATTTCAGGTTGGCCGGAACCTTATCGGCGTTGGCGCTCTGGTACGGCAGCAGCCAGCCGCGATGATGGAGATCCTCCGCCGTATCCCACGAAGCGGAGATCAGCACATCCGCCTGCGGGTTAGCCTGTTCGGCCTCAAGACGCGCCATCACCTTGCCGGTGGTGGCCTGGAAAATATTCACCTTAACGCCGGTTTTCTGCTCATACCCGCTGGCGAGGCTTTTCGCCAGCGAGCCCGGACCGGCGGTATAAACGGTGAGCGCGTGGGCGCTGGAAATCATTGTGGCGGACAACATCATCGCGAGCACGGCTCCTTTCTTAACGGTCATAACGGCTTTCATGCGGGTTCCCCTGAGGATGAAGAAACGGCGCGGACGGCGGCAACGCAGCCCGCGGATAAATGCACAATCTTGTCGGCCAGCAGTTCGGCTTCGCGACGGTCGTGGGTGACGTAGACGGCGGTGATGCCCAGCTGGCGCAGCAGGCGGCTCATTTCGATGCACAGCGACTCGCGCAGCTCGCTGTCGAGATTGGAGAGCGGCTCGTCGAACAGCAGCACGCGCGGTTCGGCGACGATGGCGCGGGCCAGCGCGATGCGCTGCTGTTGGCCGCCGGAAAGCCCTGACGGTTTGCGGTCGGCGAAGCCGCTGAGGCCGACCAGCGCCAGCGCCTCCTCGACCCTATGCTGACGTTGCTGACGCCCGACGCCGCGCATGCGCAGCGGAAAAGCCACGTTCTGCGCCGCCGTCATATGCGGCCACAGGGCGTAATCCTGGAAGACCATGCCGAGATTGCGCTGCTCCGGCGGCATCCCCCAGCCGGCTTTCGCCACCAGGCGATCGCCAAAGTGAATGCTGCCGCTGGCGGGTACGGTTAATCCGGCGAGCAGGCGCAGCAGCGTGCTTTTACCGCAGCCCGAAGGCCCCAGCAGCGCAACAGTGCTGCCCGCATCGATATGCAGATCGATCTGATTAAGCACGGTGTGGGCGCCGAAGGCGAAAGAAACGCCGTCGAGTTTAATGCTGGTCAGCGCGCGCATTATCGCCCTCCCCGATGGGAAAGCGAGGCTCTGCCCGCGGTCAACATCCGCCGGCGCGCGCTCACCTGAGATAAATTCAGGGGAGCTAACATCTTGTTATCCTCTTTGGGACTTAGTGACGCCGACTATAGGGAGCCTCGATGACGTATTGATTACATTTTCATTGCGGATTAACGTGTTGTCTGGCATCAGACCCATTTACCAAGGAACGCATATGAGCCGTTTTCGCCACGTGGAACTCCAGTACGCCAGTCGCCTGCTCAACCATGGCCCGACCATTCTGATAACCAGCTATGACGCCCCGTCTCAACGCCGCAACGTTATGGCCGCCGCGTGGTCGATGCCGGTGGAGTTCGCCCCGCCGCGGCTGGCCATCGTGGTGGATAAAAGCGCCTGGACACGGGAAATTATCGAGCGCAACGGCACCTTCGGCATCGTCGTCCCCGGCGTCGAAGCCGCCAGCTGGACCTACGCGGTCGGCAGCATCAGCGGGCGCGATGAGGATAAATTTAACGCTTATGGTATTCCGGTGGTGCAAGGCCCGGAGCTGGGATTGCCGCTGATTGAAGAAAAGTGTCTGGCGTGGATGGAGTGCCGACTGCTGCCGGCAACGGCGGCTCAGGAGCAGTACGATACGCTGTTTGGCGAAGTGGTTTCCGCCGCCGCCGATGAGCGCGCCTTCGTCACCGGCCGCTGGCAGTTCGACGACGATAAAATTAATACCCTGCATCATCTCGGCACCGGCAACTTTGTCGCCAGCGGTCGCCACGTCCGCGCCAATACCCCGGAAGAGTAGGCTCCCTCATTGACGCAGGCGCGGTTAGCGGCCTGCTCGCTTCATCCCGGGGGCGGCGCAGAGCGCCTTGCCCGGGCGACAGGACCGCAGACCGCTGAGGGCGCGTAGCCCGGACAGATGCGCAGCATCGCCTCCGGGGAGAGAACTACCGCTGCAAACGACGCCGGTCTTCGCTGGGAGTCAGGCCAAAAACCTTTTTATATAAGGTGGTAAAGTGATTGCTGTTGGCAAAACCGCATAAATAAGCCACTTCGGTGATCGTCATATCGGTTTCGCGTAATTTTACGCGCGCCGAAACTAATCTCAGCCGCTTTAAATAATTATCCGGGGTCAGTCCCGTCGCCTCTTTAATATGACGAAAAGCGGTCCGCGTAGTCAGATGAAATTTATCCGCCAGCTGCTGCCAGTTATGTTCTTCAAAACAGTGCTCCTGTAGCCAGGTCAGCAGCTTATGCAGCTTATATTTGGTATTACTGTATTCGGCTTCGGTTTCCGCATGCAGAATCGTCGTTACCAGCTGGAAAAACGCGGCTTCTCTCAGGGCGATATTTCCTGCCTGCCGCAGCTCGCGTGAAAAGATTTTGTCAACCAGCTCCTTGCAGGTATGGCGGGTGTCCGGAGCCAGCCAGCCGTAACAGGCGGCCTTCCGCGCGGAGAAAGTCTGCAATAACGTATCGAGCTGCTGTAAATAATGGAACTCAACCAGTGGGTTAATCAATACGTTAATTAACTTCAGCGTTCCCAGCTCATCATAATAATGTACATCGCCCGGCTGAACGTAAAAAACGTCCCCCTGTTGAATATATAATGGCCGGCCATTAATAACGTGTAAACCGTGTCCTTGCTCAACGATCACCAGTTCAGCAAATTCGTGACTGTGTTCATGGCTATTATCTTCCGGGTCACTGGCGTACATCCCCAACTTATCCTGCGGATGGGTGAAATAATACTCAACGGTTAACATCATCGATTAAGTCCAAAACGACATACGGTGCACGGGCAAGATAATGCATTTCACCGGCGGCCACGAGTCAGATTTGTGGAATTGTGATCGCCAACCCGCCCACCCCATTATCAGTGCCATTTTGTCAAATGCATTGGCATTGCCAGAGTGGTTGCCGCGGGCGGCGGCGTCTTATGCTGCGGACAATTAAACACAGAGGACGCAGTATGTCACAGGCAATTCAGCATAATTCTCAGGTCACGATGACTCGCCACCCGCATTTTTTACGCATCGCCGAGGCGCTCCGGCCCGCGCTGCGCCGTCAGGCGCATCTGCCGAGCGCGGTGGTGGAAGCCCGCGCCGACGCCGCGGCGCTCTTTGGCTGGCGCGCCGAGCCGGTGAGCACCCTGGCCGCGTTTTACCAGCGCGAGCTGACCAGCGGCGATAGCGTCATTATTGATTTTGGCAGCCACTACGTTGGTTACCTGCATTTTCTCTGCCGGAGCGCCGGGAGCCCGCCGGACGCTCCGGCCCATCTGCAGTTCACCTTCGGCGAAACGCTGAGCGAAGTGTGCGAACCGTTCAGCGATTATCAGGGCTGGCTCAGCAGCAGCTGGCTGCAGCAGCAGGATCTGTGGCTTGATGTCCTGCCCGCCGAAGTTGATCTCCCGCGTCGCTACTGTTTCCGCTACCTGAAGGTGGAGGTCAAAGCCGTTTCGCGCAAATTTCGTCTGCAGTTTGACCAGATCCAGGTTAATGCCGTTACCTCAGCCAGCGGCGCATGCCCGGCGGCGACCACCTCCGACCCGCAGCTCCAGACCATCGATAGCATCGCCGTTCTGACCCTACAAAACTGCATGCAGGAGGTGTTTGAAGATGGGCCCAAACGCGACCGCCGCCTGTGGCTCGGCGATTTACGCCTGCAGGCGCTGGTGAACGATGTCACCTTCGCCCTCCACGATCTGGTGCGCCGCTGTCTGTACCTTTTCGCCGGGCATACTCGCGAGGATGGGATGGTGTCGGCCAACGTGTTCGTCCAGCCGGATGTCGTTGCGGACGATACCTTTCTGTTTGATTATTCATTGTTTTTTGTCGACGTTCTTTATAACCATTGGCAAAGCGCCGAGGACGTTGAAACGGCCCGCGAGCTGTGGCCCACGGCGCGCCGTCAGGTAGAGCTGGCGCTAAGCCGCTGCGGCCCCTCCGGTATTGTGCGCGATAGCGACGACTGGTGGGTGTTTATCGACTGGCAAGCGTCGCTGAATAAACAGGCGGCGGCGCAGGGCGTGCTGATTTACTGCCTGCAGCGCGCGGTCTGGCTGGCGGAACGCTTTGAGCCTGAATTAGCCGCCCGCTATCGCACCCGTTTACAGCAGCTTAAAGCGGCGGCGCTTGATTCGTTCTGGGACGAGCGGCAAGGCTTCTACATTAGCGGCCCGCTGCGCCAGGTCTCATGGGCATCGCAAATCTGGCTGGTGCTGGCGGAAGTCGGCACGCCGCAGCAGAGACGGGAGATCATGCGCAACCTGGAGAAAAATCCCCCCGCCATCGCCATGAACACGCCGTACCTGCGTCACCACTATATCGCCGCCCTGTTGCAGTGCGGGCTGCGGGATGAAGCGATTGCGCAGATCAAGGCCTACTGGGGCGCCATGGTCGACTACGGCGCCGATACTTTCTGGGAAATCTTCGACCCGGCGCATCCTGACTTTTCCCCTTATGGCAGCAAACTGATCAACAGTTACTGCCATGCGTGGAGCTGCACCCCGGCCTGGTTTATTCGCCAGTACGGACTTTAACAACAACGATAAGCGAGTTTATTTTTATGGCAGAAACAACCTTTACCCTGTGGCGGCAGCGCCTTGGCTATGGCATCGCCGACCTCTCCTGCAACCTTGTGTGGCAGATGATCTCTCTTTATCTGATGTTCTTTTACACCGACGTGATGGGGCTGCCCGCCTATTACGTTGGCCTGATGTTCCTCGTTACGCGTCTGGTGGACGGCGTTGCCGATGTGCTGATGGGGTTGGTTATCGACAACACCGCCACCCGCTGGGGACGCTGTCGTCCATACCTGCTGATCGGCGCGCTTCCCTTCGGACTGCTGTGTATTCTGGCCTTCTACGTGCCGGATTTCGGCACCACCGGTAAGCTGATCTACGCTTTTATCACCTACCTGTGCCTGTCGTTTCTCTATACCCTCGTCAACATTCCGTTCTGCGCCATGCTGCCGTTTCTGACGAACGACTCGCGCGAACGCACCACGCTGTCGGCGGTGCGTATCCTGCTCGGCTCGCTCGGCGCAACCATTGTCGCGGTCGCCACTCTGCCGCTGGTTAGCGCGCTGGGGAAAGGCAATCAGCAGCACGGTTTCTTCTATACGGCGGTGGTTTTCGGCGTTATTGCCACCTTTTTCCTGCTGGTGAGCTTTCGTAACGTTAAAGAAAATATCAGCATTACCCAGGAGCGCATGACCTTAAAACGCGCCTGGGTCAGCCTGCGCGCCAACCGGCCATGGTTCGTCTTCGCCATTAATATTTTCCTGATGTGGGGCGCGTTCTTCTTCCAGACCGGGGCGCTGGTCTACTTCTTCCACTACTACGTCGGCAATAACGATCTCACGGCGATCGTCGCCGGGATCTCCACCTTCGTGCCGCTGCTGGGTACCCTCACCGTACCGCTGCTCGCCAGCCGCATGAAAAAACGCCACGTCTACCTGGCGGCCAGCGCGATCAACCTGGTCGGCATGGGCATGATGATGGCGGCAGGCGTTAACAGCTGGGGGCTGATCGCCGGTGCGGTGGTGCTATCGCTTGGCGCCGGACAGCGCACGGCAATTTACTTCTCCATGCAGGCCGATCCGGTGGATTACGGGGTGTGGAAAACCGGCATCAATACCGCTGGCATTTTGACCTCTATCAACGGCTTTCTTGGCAAAGTGGCTATGGCGGGCGCGGGCGCTATTACCGGGGTACTGCTCTCATCCGGCGGCTATATCGCCAACCAGGCCCAAAGCGACGGCGCGATGCTGGCGATTAAAGCCTGCTACCTCTATATCCCGGCGCTGTTGATTGTCGCCTCGATGCTGTGGATAGGCCGTTTCTACCGCCTCGACGACCAGTACGAGCAGATCCGCGCCGACCTTGATGCCGGACGCCGCGCGCCGTCGGATGCGTCATCAGTCGCCGGAGAAAACCACGCCCTGTAAGGCGCTGCATACCCTTCATACCTCTGAAAAAATAAGGATTAATATGCGTATCTCTTTGATTAGCGCAGCGGTTTGCTGCGCCCTTTTTTCAGCTTACGGCGCGAGTGCGGCCCCGCTCAGCATTGAACAACGTCTGGCGCAGCTGGAGGCCCGGCTTAACCATGCGGAGCAGGAGGCCGGAGAGGCCAAGCGTCAGGCGCAGCAGGCGGAGCTGCGCACCAGCGCGGCAGAACAGCGCGCGGCGGCGGCGGAAAAACAGGGGCAGACGTTAAGCCAGCGCACCGATGCCACGGAGCAAAAGCAGCAGGTTGCCGACAAACAGCTGGCGAAAACCCGCCTGAGCGATGGCTTTGAATTTAACGCCTACGCCCGCTCCGGAATGCTGGTCAACAGCCACGGCAAAGGCGCGCGCGGCGGTCCGGGGATCTCGCCGGCCAGTTCGCTCAACGGTGACGCCCATGTTGGCCGTCTCGGTAACGAGAAAGATAACTACGTCGAGCTGAGCTTCGGCAAGAAAATGACCTTCAGCGACGGGTCGTGGGCGCACTTTAAAACCATGCTGGCCGACGGCGCGACCAACCCGGATCCGTGGGTGCAGGATAACGATAGCCATCACCTGAACGTGCGCCAGCTGTACGTCGAGATGGGCAATTTCGCCGATTTTTCCGGGCCGTTCAGGAACGCCTCCATCTGGGCGGGCAAGCGTTTCGACCGCGATAACTTCGATATCCATTTTACCGATAGCGATATTATGTTCCTCGGCGGTACCGGCGGCGGGATCAATGACGTCAACTGGAACAGCGCGCTGCGCGGCGACTACTCGGTTTATGCGCGCAGCTTTGGCGATCTGGGTAGCGATAACTATGAAGATAACGATATCCAGAACCTGATGTTCACCGCCAACCACTTCTGGAACAACTGGCAGCTAATGACCACGGCAATGACCGCGCAGGGTAACGATTCGCTAAAGGATAATACGTCGACGACCGGCAGCTACGCCCTGCGCAGCGATAATACGGCGAAGAACGGCTACTATGCGATGCTGGCGTATCACGATAAACAGCGGTTCTACGGCCTGGCGCCAGGCGTATCGGAGAGCGCCCTGCAGTACGGCGGCGGACTGGGCGCCGAGGCGCGGCAGCCCGGCAGCGATGGCGATCTTACTGAAAACGCCAAATCTCTGCGCTTTGCGTCCTACGGTATTTTGCCGCTGGGCAAAAACTGGCAGCTTGCGCCATCGGTTATCGCCCAGCATAGCGAAGATCGCTATCGCGACGGCGACCGCTACGATTGGGCGACCTTCAACCTGCGGGTTTCGCAGGGGATCACCCGCAACTTCGCCCTGCTGTACGAGGCGTCCTGGCAATATATGGACCTCAATCCCCATGGACGAACCTATCGCTACGACAGCGGCGTGCATCAATACCAGGCGGTGAGCGGCGATTTTTACAAGCTGACCTTCGCCCCGACGTTCAAAGTGGGCGATGTATTGGATATTAAAGCGCGACCGGAGATACGTTTCTTTGTGACCTGGATGAACTGGGACAAGGATCTGGATCGCTACGCAATTAACGATGATTTCGGCAGTAAAGGCTTTACCGCCGGGGGGAACTGGAACTTCGGGGTACAGACGGAGATTTGGTTTTAATAAAGTTGCCCGTCCGGGGCAAACGCCTGGACGGGTTTATTTAAATACACGCTGTAACTTTATCGCTATGCCAGTTCTGTATGAAGTAAAATAAACTAATAAAATAAAAACCATAACAGGCTAAAAAGATAAAGGTTGTTTTTATAATTCCAACAAGTGACTTTCGTTTTTTCTCAACGATGAGAAGATCGTCAAATCTTTCTTGCTGTTGTTCTGGTGTTAAATTATTAAGTATTTTATTTTTTATATCATCGTGAATCTTTTTAAACGTTCGCTTTTCACCTGGAAAGCTACCGTGTAGAAGAAACAAAAAAATAAAGAAAAGCATAACGAATGCCAATATCCGAATACTGGGCTCAGTTACCCCCCAGCATCCAAGGGTAGCAATAAACAACCAGATACCATGAATGTTTGCTCGCGCTCTAAACCTATCAATATGAGTGCTGTATTTCTCGATTTCTTTCAAAATAGAATCATTGGTTTCCATACGTAATACTCTCCTTTTTAAATGTCCTCGGTTACGAAAGGGTGCAGATCCTGCCATTTTCGTTGCGAAGCGTAACGATTCAAATAACCTTCAACAAATTGATAATCAATGGATTGCCCTGAAGCAATAAAAGCAGCTTTCTGGATGCACCGGTTGGATGACGTCGTTTCGTTTCCCAGCTTTTAACTAGCTCATAGCTAACGCCAACGGCGGCGGCGAAGTCCTGCTGTTTTAAACCTGTGGCTTCGCGTATCGCTTTCACATCAACTTCGCTGAAGGTATGAACGTGGTGCACCTTCGGCGTTTGTTCACCCTTCTCAATCCTGACCATCTCTTCTGCACTAGCCAGCAGATCGGCAAACAATTCGTCTTTCATATACACCTCAGTTGGCTCTCTGGCGCTATCGATGTTTCAATCATTAATAGCTCAGCCTTACTTTATGTTTATTGGCTAGTTTAATAACTCAGCAACCTGCCTTAACATCTTTTTCTGCTCCTGGCTTAATTCATCCTGTTCATTTTTAGGATAGATGAGCGCCAGGTAAATTCTTCCCTTTATCGTTACATTATAGTAAATCACCCGCACGCCGCCGCGCTTGCCCGTTCCGGGACGACTCCAGCGAATTTTACGAAAACCTCCGGTTCCCGAAATGGTGTCACCTGCCTCAGGATCATTGATCAGGATTTCCTGAAAGGCCCGAAATTCATCATCCGGTAACAGCACCTGGCGTCGTTTACTGAAGCCTTGTAGTTCAATAAAAGTAAACATCTCATTCCCTGATGTCCTTACGACTTACCAGACAATATACATGTACTGTGTACAGTAATCAAAGGATTTTATGTACCCGGTACATTGTGACGCGTTGGCCCAGGACAAGACGTATCGCTCATGACCTGGCTTCAGTGCCCACGCTCCCGGGGGCGGCGCGATGCGCCTTGCCCGGGCTACCGAATCGCAGACCACTGAGGACCCGTAGCCCGGACAGATGCGCAGCATCGCCTCCGGGGGCCCGGGTTACATGCTGTAACCCGGCTTCTTAATCAACTGCTCCATCTGCGGGGCGATTTCGCTATCCCAGACCTGCTGCCAGTCGCTCGGATCCACCTGCTGCAGGGCCACGCTCACCGAACTCTCTTTGCTGTTCAGATGGCGAATCAACACCTCGGTAATATCGGCGGCCAACGCCGTTTTTTGTTCATCATTCAGCTCGCGGGGAAAACATTTAATATCAACGTGCGGCATAGCAGGCTCCTTATTGTCAGGACAATAAAGCTATCATAGCAGGCGACGTTCAGTTCTCATTTTGTGCTTTAAATCAGCTCGTTGCGACGTAGCACGGATTGGAGTTTGGGATGGCGATACACCGCATCCGCCACGGCGACGAATTTTGGCGTATGGGCCGCAAACCACTCCCGGCGCGGGCCCCAGGCGCACATCGCCGCGATATAGCAGTCGAGCAGGGTTATCTCCGCGCCCAGCGCATACGGCGCGGCGGCAAGCTGCTGCTCCAGCCACAAATAGAGCGATTTACGATAGCGGATGCAGCTTTCCCGCAGCTGCTCTGGCGCATCGGCGGCCCAGCGTTCGGGGTAATCCGCAAAGGTAAAGGTGGGATAAACGTTCGCCACCAGCCAGATGAGCAGACGCTGAAAGGCATGCCGCTGCGGCGAGCCCGGCGCCGGGGCCAGATCCGGCCGCCTGTCGAGAATCATCAGGGCGATAGCGGCGGTTTCGGTCATCACGCTGCCGTCTGCAAGCGTCAGGGTCGGCACCTGACACAGCGGGTTTATCTGTTTGAGGCGGTCGCGCTGCGGGCCCGGCTGGTCAAAGCCCTCAACGTTGACAAAATAGTACGGGATATCGGCCAGCGTCAGCATCAGTTCGCTAATTGTCGACCCCCAGCCGGGTACGCCATAGACGGTGATCATGTTCTGCGCCCTCGTGAATTCGCCGCACAGGAGCGCGGCGGCGGCAGGTTTAGCCATGTTGCAGTATAGATTCGATCGCGCGATGCCGCTATAGAACGCCCTACGCCGACTCCCGCGCCACCAGGTGAAAGCCGATATCAATAATCACGTCCCCTTCACCGCCGCCTTCGATGCGGTCGGCGAGCAGCGTGGCCGCCTGCTCGCCGATGGCGTGACGGTCGACGCTGACGGTGGTGATCGCCGGACGGTTGCTGGCGGCGAAGTCCAGATCGCCAAAACCGATCACCGCCAGATCCTGCGGCACGCGCAGACCCCGGCTTTCGGCTTCCATAATCGCCCCCTGGGCAAGGGTATCGGAGCTGCAGACGATAACGTCAAATTCGCCGCCAGCGAGCAGCTCGGCCAGGCCGCGACGCCCCAGCGCCAGTGATGCCGGAAGCGGCACTTCGACCTGCGGCGCATCGTCAATGCCATTTTTGGCCAGCCGTGCGCAGAGCCCCTGCTTTCGCAACGTCGCGCGCGCGTCGCCGGCCCACAGCAGACCCGGTCGGCGGTAGCCTTTTTCCAGCAGATACTCGCCAATGGTTTCACCGACTTTTTCATGCGAAAAACCGACCAGCATATCCAGCGGCGTCGGGGTGAGATCCCAGATCTCCACCACCGGCGTAGCGGCGTTGAGAATCGTCTTCTTCAACGCCGGGGCGTGCTGAATGCCGGTCAACACGACGCCATCCGGACGCCGGGAGAGTAAGGTTGCGACCAGCTCGGCTTCGGTCTGTCGGCTGTAGCCCGCCACGCACAGCAGCATATGGTAGCCGCGCGCCGCCAGGGTATCGCTCAGCGCCTGGATGGTATCGACAAACATATTGTTGTTAATTTGCGGCACCACCACGGCCACCAGCTTGCTGCGCCTGGAGGCCAGGCCGCCGGCCAGCGCGTTGGGGATGTAGCCCGTCGCCTGCACCGCCTGCATCACTTTCTCGACCGTTTTTGGCCGTACCAGCTGCGGCGTATTCAGCGCCCGACTAACCGTCATCGATGACAACCCGGCGCTGCGGGCAACGTCATCCAGCGTCGGCGCGCGCGTCGGTTTTCTGCTTTTCACGACTAAGCCCCTGTGTTGAGTCGTTTCCTGTGGGCATTATTGATGATGGCCCGCGCAATTGCCAGCGCCCTCCGGGACATCTCTAAGAGAATCAACGACCTGAAAAACAAAATGTTATCGCTATCATTATGCTTTGTAACTTTTCACAAACCTTTTTGGATCGTGACCTGCGCTGCATAATTTCACTCGTTATAACCGCTAATTGTGATCGTTTGTACAAATTAAAATCACTGTCGTAGCGTAAAGACAATTCCAGGATTAAAAATGTTAGCGCAAACATTTTATCACTAAAAAGGAACTGACTATGACCTCGAGTGCTAATTCCGAGTCCGTGACCTACGCCAAAGCTTCCGGCGTCAAAACCGCCGCTGAGACCGGTGACCGTATTGAACACGTCAAACTGTCGCTGGCTTTTCTGCCGCTGGCGACCCCCGTCAGCGATGCAAAAGTTCTGACCGGTCGACAAAAGCCGCTGACCGAAGTGGCGATTATCATCGCCGAAATCCGCTCCCGGGACGGTTTTGAAGGCGTCGGCTTTAGCTATTCCAAGCGCGCGGGCGGCCAGGGCATTTACGCCCACGCCAAAGAGATCGCCGATAATCTGCTCGGCGAAGACCCGAACGATATCGACAAGATCTACACCAAACTGCTGTGGGCCGGGGCTTCCGTAGGTCGTAGCGGCATGGCGGTACAGGCCATCTCCCCTCTCGATATTGCGCTGTGGGATATGAAAGCCAAACGCGCCGGACTCCCGCTGGCGAAGCTACTCGGCTCGCATCGTGATTCCGTCCAGTGCTACAACACCTCCGGCGGCTTCCTGCATACCCCGCTGGATCAGGTATTGAAAAACGTGGCTATCTCCCGCGAAAACGGCATTGGCGGGATTAAGCTGAAAGTCGGTCAGCCGAATACCGCTGAGGATATTCGTCGTCTGACGGCGGTGCGCGAGGTGTTGGGCGATGACTTCCCGTTAATGGTCGACGCCAATCAGCAGTGGGATCGCGAAACCGCTATCCGCATGGGGCGCAAAATGGAGCCGTTCAACCTGATCTGGATTGAAGAACCCCTTGACGCTTACGACGTTGAAGGCCACGCGCAGCTCGCCGCCGCGCTGGATACACCGATTGCCACCGGCGAGATGCTGACCAGCTTCCGCGAACACGAGCAGCTGATCCTCGGCAACGCCAGCGACTTTGTCCAGCCGGACGCCCCGCGCGTCGGCGGGATCTCCCCGTTCCTGAAAATTATGGATCTGGCGGCGAAGCACGGTCGCAAGCTGGCCCCGCACTTTGCGATGGAGGTGCACCTGCATCTCGCCGCCGCCTACCCGCTCGAGCCGTGGCTGGAGCATTTCGAGTGGCTGAACCCGTTGTTTAACGAACAGCTGGAGCTGCGCGACGGGCGGATGTGGGTTTCCGAACGCCACGGTCTGGGCTTCACCCTGAGCGAACAGGCCCGCCGCTGGACCCAGCAAAGCTGCGAGTTTGGTAAACGTCCTTAACAGAATTCCCCGGATGGCGGCGTAAACGCCTTATCCGGGCTACAGGCCCAGTCGCCCGGCCAAGGCGTATTAAGCGCCACCCCCGGGAGAATACAGCGTTTTCCCGGAGGCGATGCTGCGCATTTGTTCGGGCTACCGGTCCGCAGGCGACTGAAAACCCGTAGCCCTCCCGGGGAAATACCTCTTATTGCCTGTACCCACAATACACAACCCTGCAAAGGAGTTGATTAAAATGCAACAGCAATTAAAACGCAGCAACGTGCGTTACGGTATATTACTGTTTTTATTTCTGGCTACCGTATTTAATTATGCCGACCGGGCAACGCTGTCCGTCGTCGCGCCTATTATGAGCAAAGAGTTAGGTTTTGATCCCGAGGCGATGGGGCTGGCCTTTTCCGTTTTTGGTATCTCCTACGTCATTATGCAAATACCCGGCGGCTGGCTGTTGGATAAATATGGTTCGCGGCTGGTCTACGGCTGCGCGCTAATTGGCTGGTCGATCGTCACCATGTTCCAGGGCACCATCTATATGTTCGCCAGCCCGCTGGTAGCGCTGGTTATTCTGCGCCTGATGATGGGGGCGATTGAAGCCCCAGCCTTCCCCGCCAACAGCCGTCTGAGCGTGCAATGGTTTCCCAATAAAGAGCGCGGATTCGTCACCTCGGTCTATCAGGCCGCGCAGTATATCTCTTTGGGGATTATTACGCCGCTGATGACCATTATTCTGCATAATTTAAGCTGGCACTACGTATTTTATTATATTGGCGCTATCGGCGTGGTGCTGGGGATATTCTGGCTGGTAAAAGTAAGAGATCCCTCTCATCATCCAAAAATTAACCAGCAGGAGCTCGACTATATTCGTGAAGGCGGCGGCGAGCCGGAGTTAGGCACGAAAAAAACGCAGCAGAAATTAACCCTCGCGCAAATCAAAAGCGTCTGCGTCAATCGTATGATGATCGGGGTATATATCGGCCAGTTCTGCGTAACGTCCATTACCTGGTTCTTCCTGACGTGGTTTCCCACCTATCTCTATCAGGCCAAAGGTATGTCGATCCTGAAAGTCGGCTTTGTCGCCAGTATCCCAGCCATTGCCGGATTTATCGGCGGCCTGCTGGGCGGCGTATTCTCGGACTGGCTGTTGAAACGCGGCTACAGCCTGACGACCGCCCGCAAGCTGCCGGTGATCTGCGGCATGCTGCTCTCCTGCGTGATTGTTGTCGCCAACTACACCACCTCGGAAGTGGTGGTGATCGCCGCCATGAGCGTGGCCTTCTTTGCTAAAGGGTTCGGTAACCTCGGCTGGTGCGTGCTGAGCGACACCTCGCCGAAGGAGATGCTCGGTATTGCCGGCGGCGTGTTCAACATGTGCGGCAACCTGGCGAGCATCATCACGCCGCTGGTCATCGGCGTGATCATCGCCAACACCCACTCGTTTGATTACGCCATCCTGTACGTCGGCTCCATGGGCGTACTGGGGTTGTTCTCCTATCTGTTTATCGTCGGGCCGCTGGATCGTTTGACGCTGACCCCGCGCGCCGCCTGATTTAACACCCTGGCGAGGATTCGCCTCCGCTGTTTCGCATCACACTCCTGCGAAACAGCGGTTTTTTAGTAGGTTATCCCCGGCGGATTCACCGTCGATTGCGTCACCTCTTCGCCCTGCTCGCCCCAGCGCGCCAGCACCTTCTGGTATTCCCCGCGAGCAATCGCGCCATTTAGCGCCGCCTGCAGCGCCACCACCAGGCCGTTGCCCTTTTTGGTCGTCGTGGCAACGTACGCTTTTTTCGGCCCCAGGCCGACGACTTTGGTTTTGCCGCTGAGCGCCGCTTTATAGGCCGCCACCGACTGCGGCCCAAAGAACACATCCGCGCGCCCGGACTGAATATAGAGATTGCCCGAAGCGTCATCGGTCAGGTAGACCGGCAGCGCCGGTTGACGCCCGGCGGCTTCATTTTCGGCGTTCCAGCCGAGCAAAATCCGCTCCTGATTGGTCCCGGACCCGACGATCACCTTTTTGCCCGCGAGATCCGCCGGTCCGCTGACGCTGGCGATATCGCTGGTCGATTTCACGGAAAAGGCCAGCGAATCGACGCGATAGGTCGCAAAATCAAACTTCTCTTTCCGCTGCTCGGTCACCGCAATATTGACCAGCGCCACGTCGTAGCGACCGGAAGTCATCCCCAGCGGCCAGTCCTCCCAGGTGGTGGGCACCAGCTTCAGCTTTAGCCCGAGGCTGCCGGCCAGCAGCCTGGCGATATCCGGGTCGCTGCCGATACGCGTGCGGTTATCGCTGGCCAACAGCGCCAGCGGCGGCGAGTTGAGCGCCGAAATCGCCACCGTTAAGGTGCCCGGCTCGACGAAGGCGTAATTTGCCGGGATCTTCGCGATCGCCTGCTCATCGCGGGTCACCGGCAGCGGCTGCTCGTTGGCGCGCAGGTCGATAGCCGCCTGCGATGCCGCGGATAAAGATAATAACGTCAGGGCTAAAAGTCCGTTTCTCATGCCGCTAATACCCTCGATAAGAACTGCCGCGTCCGCGGGTGCTGCGGGTGGTTCAGCACGGCGTCGCTGCCGCCCTGCTCGACAATTTTGCCGTCGACCATAAACACCACCCGATCCGCCACCTCTTTCGCAAAGCCGATTTCATGAGTCACCACCACCAGGGTAGTGCCGGAGCGCGCCAGCTTTTTAATCACATCCAGCACTTCCCCCACCAGCTCAGGGTCAAGCGCGGACGTCGGTTCATCAAACAAAATCACCCGCGGGTTCAGCGCCAGCGCCCGGGCAATGGCGATGCGCTGCTGCTGCCCGCCGGACAGGTGTCGCGACCAGGCATCGGCTTTGTTGCGCAGTCCGACCACGTCCAGCAGGTCATACGCCCGCGCGATAGCCTCTTTGCGGGTCGCCTGTTTGTGGGCGATGGGCGCCTCAATCAGGTTTTCCAGCACCGTCAGATGCGGGAACAGATTGAAGTTCTGAAATACGTAGCCGACGTTGACCCGCTGGCGGAGGATCTCTTTCTCTTTCAGTTCGTACAGCTTGTCGCCTTTGCGGCGATAGCCGATGTAGTCGCCATCGATCTGGATAAAGCCTTCATCGACGCGCTCCAGGTGGTTAATCGCCCGCAGCAGCGTCGATTTTCCCGAGCCGGACGGCCCGAGGATCACCGTTACCGTGCCGGGTTCGATTTCCAGCGACACGTCATCCAGCGCTTTATGGCGGCCAAAGTATTTGCTGACGCCGGTAATGGAAATATGACCGTTACGAGAGTTGGACATGGACAGGCTCCTGCGGTTGTGGGCGGCGAACGGGTTCAGCGCGACGGCTGCTGCGGGCGGTATTGACCGCCGAGCGGCGTTCGCTGCGGGCCAGGCCGCGCTCGACCAGATACTGAATCAGCGACAGCACGCTGGTGATCACCAGATACCAGGCGGCGCCGACCATCAGCAGCGGAATGACTTCCTGGGTGCGGTTGTAGATCATCTGGATGGTGTAAAACAGCTCCGGCATCGCCAGCACGTAAACCATCGCCGTCCCCTTGGCGAGGCTGATAATTTCGTTAAAGCCCGCCGGTAAAATGGTGCGCAGCGCCTGCGGCAGGATAATGCGCAGCGTGCGACGGCTGGCCGGAAGCCCCAGCGCCGCCGCCGCTTCATACTGACCGTGATCGACGCCAAGGAAGCCGCCGCGGATAATTTCGGCGGTGTAGGCGCTTTGCACGAGGGTCAGCCCGACAACGGCAGTGGAAAACTGTCCCAGCACGTTGATGGTCTCAAAGCTGGCCCAGCTAATGCCGGTGAACGGGATACCGATCGATAACCTGTCGTAGAGATAAGAGAAGTTGTAGAGAATAATCAGCACCACGATCAGCGGCAGCGAGCGGAACAGCCAGATATAGCCCCAGGCCAGGCTGCTCAGCAGCCATGAGCTGGAGAGGCGGGCCAGCGCCAGCAGGCCGCCGAGAATAACGCTCAGCGCCGTCGCCAGCAGGGTCAGCAGCAGCGTCTGCCCGAGGCCCTCAAGGATCACCGGGTCAAAGAACCAGCGGGCAAAAACGCCCCACTCCCAGCGCGGGTTAAAGGCGACGGATTGAATCACCACCGCCAGCGCCAGCAGCGCCAGCGCCGCGCCTACCGCCCGCAGCGGATAGCGCGCGGGGACAACCTTAATCGTTTCCGGGGTATGCATAGGGGCTCCTTAAGCGCTCTGGCTTAGCGCGCTGACCGCCAGCGCTTTGGTGAAGCGCAGTCGGCCATCAAACGGCGGCAGACTGTACTCTTCCGGATCGCGGCTGAGGTCAAACTGCGCCTCGTAGCCCTGGCTCAGGTAGAGCCGCACCGCTTCCGGCTGACGAAAACCGGTGGTCAGATAGATATGGCTGTAGCCGGCAAGCAGCGCCCGACGCTCCAGCTCCTGCACCACTTTCGCCGCCAGCCCCTGCTGGCGCAGACGGCGATGGGTCCAGATACGTTTGATTTCCGCCGTATGGGCGTCTTTCGGTTTGTACGCGCCGGTGGCGATAATTTCGCCCTCGCGCTCCAGCACGATAAACAGCCCCTGCGGCGCCAGATACCATTCAGTCAGCTCGATTTCGGCATCGCGGGAAAAGTAGTCGCCGTAGCGCGCGGCGTACTCGCCGAACAGGCCCTCAATAATCGGCTGCAGCTCCGGGGTTTCCGGAGAGACATCGCGGAAAATATCGCTCATCATGCCTCCTGTTAGTCGCCGAGTCCGGCCGGGTTGATTTCCGATTGCGGGATGCTCTCCACGCCTTCGCCCCAGCGGTTCAGCACCTTCGCGTAATCGCCGCTGCGGATAGCGCCGTTCAGCGCCGTCTGTACCGGTTCAACCAGACCGCTGCCTTTTTTCACCGTCACGGCGATATGCGCCGCCTTCGGCCAGCCGCCGTCAACGCTGCCCACCAGCTTGGTTTTGCCGGTCAGCGCCGCTTTCCACGCGCCGATCACGTTGGGGCCGAAGAAGGCGTCGGCGCGCCCGGACTGCAGCGCCAGGGTTTGGGCGGCGTCATCTTTGGTATAAACCGGGGTAAACGGCTTCAGCCCCTTCTTAAGGTTCTCGGCGTTCCACGCCAGCAGGATCGCTTCCTGATTGGTACCGGAGCCGACGATAATCCGCAGCCCGGCGATATCTTCGGCTTTTTCAATTTTGCTCAGCGGGCTGCCGCTCTTGACGTAGAAACCCAGTGAATCTTTGCGGTAGGTGGCGAAGTCAAACTTCTCTTTGCGCTCTTTGGTTACGGTGATATTGCTGACCGCCGCATCATATTTGCCGGAGGCGACGCCGAGCGGCCAGTCTTCCCATGATGTCGGTACCACGTTCAGCTCAAGCCCAAGGCTGTCGGCCACCAGGCGGGCGATATCCACTTCGCTGCCGAGCAGGGTTTTGTTATCGTCAGAAAACACGGTCAGCGGCGGCGAGTTCAGCGCGGCGACCGCGACGGTCAGTTTGCCCGGCACCGCCAGGTGAAGACCTTTGGGCAACTGCGCGATAGCCTGCGGGTTTTTCGCCGTATGAATCGGCGTTTTGTTAGCTTCGAGGCTCACGCCGGTGCCGTTGATCGTGACGTTCTGCGCCCAGGATGAGGCGCTAACGGCCAGCGCAAGCGCCAGGAGTAGCGATTTTTTCTGCGTTTTCTGCATAGCGGGTGTTCTCTATTATTGTTTTTGGAATTGATTAACGGGCTCTGCCAGCCCTAAGCTATCGCGCAGCGTGGCGCCGGGATATTCCCGGCGGAATAATCCGCGCTGCTGAAGAATGGGTACGACCTGATCCACAAAGCGCGGGAAGGTGTCCGGCGTGCCGCCCTGGATAATAAAACCGTCCGCCGCGCGCTGTTCAAACCACTGCTGCAAACCATCCGCCACCTCTTCGGCGGTGCCAGAGAAACGCGGTCGCGGGCTGGCCGCCTCCAGCGCCACCTGGCGCAGCGTCAGGCCGCGTTCGCGGGCGTTGCGTTTTATCTCGTCGGTGGTGCTGCGAAAGCTGTTCTGCCCGAGGTCGCCGATATCCGGAAACGTCTCGTCCAGCGGATATTGGGAGAAATCGTGATGCTCAAAATAGCGGCCGAGGTAATTCAGCGCGTCGTCAATCGATACCAGCGCGGCGGTGGTCTGGTATTGCTGCTCCACATCGTCGGCGCTATCGCCAACGATGACGCTGACGCCCTGGAATATGTGTAGTTCGCTCTCCCGGCGGCCGTGCGCTTCGAGCTGGCTTTTGACGTCGCGATAAAAGGCCTGCGCCTCCGCCAGCGATTCCTGATGGGTAAAAATAGCGTCGGCGTGGCTGGCGGCTAATTTTTTGCCGTCATCGGATGCGCCCGCCTGAAAGATAATCGGTCGCCCCTGCGGCGTGCGGGCAATATTTAGCGGACCGGCTACTTTAAAGAAATCGCCGTGATGATTAAGCGTGTGCAGCTTATTTTTATCAAAGAACTGGCCGCTCTCTTTATTCCGAATAAACGCATCCTGCTCCCAGGAGTCCCACAGGCCTTTGACAACCCGCAGATATTCATCGGCAATGCGGTAGCGCAGAGCATGATCGGGATGCTGGGCGCGGGAGAAGTTTTTCGCCGAGCCCTCCAGCGGCGAGGTGACCACGTTCCAGCCCGCGCGCCCGCCGCTCAGATGATCGAGGCTGGCGAACTGGCGGGCGGTGGTAAAGGGTTCGCTGTAGGAGGTCGACAGGGTACCAACCAGGCCTAAACGCGTGGTTACCGCCGCCAGGGTGGATAATACCGTCAGCGGTTCAAAACGATTTAAAAAATGCGGGATCGATTTTTCATTAATATATAAGCCGTCGGCGACAAAAATAAAATCGAGCTTGCCCTCTTCCGCTTTTAGCGCCGTCTGCTTAACGAACTCAAAGTTAATACTGGCGTCGGCCAGCGCGGCCGGATGGCGCCATGCCGACATATTTCCCGATGCGCCATGTAATATAGTGCCAATACGCAGCTGCCGTTGTTCAGACATCGTTAATCCTTAGTCTATGACCCTGAATAATTAAAGTTCTTTTAATGCCTGCTCTGCCAGATCGGCAAAATAGTGCGCCGCCGGCGCGATCAACCGCTCATCCGGGTTAAACGCCGGATGGTGAAGACCAAATTCGCTGGCGCTACCGATGCTGACGAAAGCGCCGGGTATATGCTGGAGATAAACGGCAAAATCTTCGCCGCCGAGATGGAGGTCCGCATGATGCGTGCGGTAGCCGGACTTATCGGCCACGTCGCTGGCGAATGCCGCCCAGCGCTCATCATTGACCAGCGCGGTCGGCCCGGCGTACCAGAAGACATCGATCTGCGCGCCGAAGGCGCTGGCGAAGCCGGCGGCAATCTCGCTCACCCGCGCCTTCACCCGCTGCTGGACTTCGCTGCTATGGGTGCGCAGCGTACCTTCCAGCTCGACGCTTTCCGGCAGGACATTCCACGTATTGCCACCCTGAATCCGCGTCACGCTAAGCACCACGGAATCGAGGGTATTCACTTCGCGGCTGGCGACGCTTTGCAGCAGGGTCACCAGTTGGCTAGCCAGCAGAATGGCGTCCTTCCCTTCATGAGGCCGGGCGGCATGCGCGCCTTTACCGGTCACTTTGAAGACAAAGCGATCGACGTTGGCGTAAAACGCGCCGCCGCGGGTGGCGAACTCGCCTACAGACAGGCCCGGTTCATTATGCATACCGAAAATGGCGGAAACCCCCTCCAGTACCCCGGCGCGAATCAGGGTTTTCGCGCCGCCGAAGCTCTCTTCCGCCGGCTGGAACAGAATGCGGACGCGTCCCGCCAGCTGCGCTTCGCGTTGTTTCAGCAGTAAGGCCGCGCCAAGGATCACGCTGGTATGAATATCATGCCCGCAGGCGTGCATCACGCCGGCATTCAGCGAACGAAACGGCACGCTGGCCGCCTCTTCGATTGGTAGCGCGTCGATATCGGCGCGCAGGGCTATCACCTTATTGCCGCTGCCCACTTCGGCCACCGCGCCGGTTTTCAGTTCATAAGGCAGCAGGCTGATGCCGCCGCTCTGCAACCAGTCGCGAATACGCGCGGTGGTATCAACCTCTTGCAGCGAAAGTTCCGGGTACTGGTGCAGTTCGCGCCGCCAGCGAATTAACTGTTCGGCAAGGCTCATGGCTGGACCTCCGCGCTCAGATGCGCCTGGGCCAACAGACGCAGGGAGTTCAGACGCGCCGCACCGTCGCTGATGGGCGTGTCGATAATAAATTCGTCGATGTTCCACGCTGACTGCAGGGCATCCAGCTGCGCTTTCACCTGTTCCGGGGTGCCGGACAGCACCGCCGATTCCCGACGGGCGATGCGCGTCGGCCTGCTACCCGCCTGGCGGGCAAAGGCGGCCGCCTGCGCTTCGCTGCCGACGGTTACCCGCTGGCCGTTTTCCAGCTCAACGCCCCAGACTTCCACGGCGTTTGCCAGATCGGCTGCGGTGGCAGAATCGTCGGCCACCACGGCCTGGACGGCAATAATCGCGTCGCGACGGCTCAGTTCGCGCCAGCGGGTGAGCACCTCGCGCAGCAGATGCTTATCGCCGTTGAGATGGGCGGCGAAGACAAAGTTCCAGTCCAACTGCGCCGCCAGCTGCGCGCTTTCCAGGCTGGCGCCGAGGAGAAAGCCGTCTGCGCGACGCGGCGGAATCGGGGTTGCGCGGACGCTCTCTTCCCCGTCGGTTTCGGTCAGCGACAGCCAGTTATCGAGCTGCGCCAGCTGGTCGGCAAAACTCCCTTTTTGCTGGGGATTAAGCCCCTGCTGCAGCGCGCGGGTAGAGAGCGGCAGGCCGCCGGGAGCTTTGCCCACGCCCAGATCCACGCGGCCCGGCGCGAGGGAGGCCAGCATATTGAAGTTTTCCGCCACTTTGTACGGGCTGTAGTGCTGGAGCATGACGCCGCCGGAACCGACGCGAATCCGGCGGGTCTGGCCGAGGATCCAGGCGATCGCCAGTTCCGGCGACGGGCTGGCAAGCTGCTCGGTATTGTGGTGTTCGGCTATCCAGAAACGGTGATAGCCCCAGGCTTCCGCCTGTTGCGCCAGCGTTAATGTACGCGCCAGCGCCTGGGCGGCCGTTTCTCCGGCCGCCAGCGGGCTTTTATCCAGGATACTGATTCGATAAGACATTTCGCAGGCTCATGTGAATTAACATGTCTGCATTATTAGAAGCGGCCGCGGTCAGTGAGAAACAATTTATTTACATTTGCTCTGCCGGAAATTAGATATGCGGTGAGGTAAATGTCCCCGGAGGCGATGCCACGTCACGACACATTCCCCGGGTTGCGGCGTAAACGCCTTACCCGGGCTACGAGTTCCCGGCAATCTGCGGCCCTGTAGCCCGGCTAAGCGCAGCGCGAGCCGGGGGATTATCGGAGATTCTGCCGAAGCTCGCGCACCAGCGCCTCGGTCTGCTGCTGGTTGCGTAAGCGCACAAAGCGAATATGTCGATACTGCGGATCCTGCATATCCGCCAGATAGCGGCGGCGATTATTGCGCCAGGTTTTCAGCGTCCAGAGAATAATGGAGTCCCGGCTAAAGAAGGAGCGGCGGAAGGTTTCACAGTTACCGGTGCCAGGCCACAGTTCCTGGCGTCGGCTGGCGCGTGAAGCCGCGCGCCAGACCGCCTGGCGCAACGTGCGCCAGAAGCTGTAGTCCACCCACACCACCAGATCCACGTCGCGCCATTTTAGCGGGCGGCTGCGGTTATAGTTACCGTCCAGCACCCAGCCGGGCGCGGCGAGCGCGGCGGCAAGTTTGGCGTAAAACTCATCGTCCGGCGTCCCTTGCCATTCGGGCAGCCAGTAGAGCACATCCATTTCGATATAAGGCAGCGACAGTTCCTGAGCCAGCCGACGCGCGAGGGTAGATTTGCCGACGCCGCTGGTCCCTACTACATTGATTTTCATCGTGGTCTCTCGGGCAAAACGCGGGCTGAAAATAATAGCGCACGTTGGGCAAAATCGATCAGCGAAATTTCCAGGTAATTACCCCCCCACAGAACGCGGCGATCTCATTGATATTTAAGCAAGTGCGGTCCGCAAATCTTTTACGTGCGTCCATTTTCCGATACGTGTAGGATTCTCCGCCATGCTCGCTTATCTCATTCCTCAGAATGATGAGAGAGCCAGCAGCACGAACCACTCATGGACATTGACAGGAAAATAGCGACATCAATGAATACAAAACACTCTAGCGTGGCGGAGCAGCACGCTGCCAAACGCCACTGGCTGAATTCGCAGGAGTCCGGCTACCACAAGGCGATGGGCAACCGTCAGGTACAGATGATTGCCATCGGCGGCGCCATCGGTACCGGCTTGTTTCTCGGCGCGGGCGCGCGCCTGCAGATGGCCGGGCCGGCTCTGGCGCTGGTTTATCTGGTCTGCGGCCTCTTTTCGTTTTTTATCCTACGCGCGCTGGGCGAGCTGGTGCTTCATCGCCCTTCGAGCGGCAGCTTCGTCTCCTACGCCCGCGAGTTCCTCGGTGAAAAAGCGGCTTACGTGGCGGGCTGGATGTACTTTGTCAACTGGGCGATGACCGGGATCGTCGATATCACCGCCGTCGCGCTGTATATGCACTACTGGGGCGCGTTCGGCGACGTCCCGCAGTGGGTATTCGCCCTCGGCGCGCTGGCGATTGTCGGCACCATGAACATGATCGGCGTGAAATGGTTCGCCGAGATGGAGTTCTGGTTCGCGCTGGTGAAAGTGCTGGCGATCGTGGCATTTCTGGTGGTCGGAACCATTTTTCTCGGCAGCGGCAAGCCGCTTGATGGCAATGCCACCGGCTTCCACCTGATTACCGATAACGGCGGCCTGTTCCCGCACGGCCTGCTGCCAGCGCTGGTGCTGGTTCAGGGGGTGGTGTTCGCCTTCGCCTCTATCGAACTGGTGGGCACCGCCGCTGGCGAATGTAAAGACCCGCAGACCATGGTGCCGCGCGCGATTAACAGCGTTATCTGGCGTATCGGTCTGTTCTATGTGGGTTCGGTGCTGCTGCTGGTTCTGCTGCTGCCGTGGAATGCCTATCAGGCCGGGCAGAGCCCGTTCGTTACCTTCTTCTCGAAGCTGGGCGTGCCGTATATCGGCAGCGTGATGAATATTGTGGTGTTAACCGCCGCGCTCTCCAGCCTCAACTCTGGTCTCTACTGCACCGGGCGTATTCTGCGCTCCATGTCGATGGGCGGTTCCGCGCCGAAGTTTATGTCGAAAATGAGCCGTCATCACGTGCCTTACGCCGGGATTCTGGCGACGCTTGGCGTCTACGTCGTTGGGGTGTTCCTCAACTATCTGGTGCCTTCACAGGTGTTTGAGATTGTCCTCAACGTCGCGTCGCTGGGGATTATCGCTTCGTGGGGCTTTATTGTGGTGTGCCAGATGCGCCTGCGCAAGGCGATTAAGGAAGGGAAAGCGGCGGACGTCAGCTTCAAGATGCCGGGAGCGCCTTTTACCTCCTGGCTGACACTGCTGTTCCTGCTGAGCGTGCTGGTATTAATGGCTTTCGATTATCCGAATGGGACCTATACCATCGGTTCGATTCCGCTGATCGCCGTGCTGCTGGTCGCCGGCTGGTTTGGCGTACGTAAGCGCGTACATGATATTCACAGCACCGCGCCGAATATTGAAAAACCGTAACTCGTTCCTTTTGCGGTTTGCCCCACCGGGCAAACCGCAACGGCACAACTTAATTATCTTCCACCAGCTGAGCGACGTCGCTGCTGTTAATCTGGCGCTTATTGCCTGACTCATCGGTATAGCTGGTCATGCCGGTATCTTTATCCAGCTGCGGCTTGCCCTGCGTCACGATAGTCTGCCCGCTTTTCGTCGTCATCACATAATTTGAGCTACAGCCCGCCAGAAGGGCCAGCATCGCGCCGGCGCAAACGACCATAAATGATTTTTTCATCTTTTCTCCAGGATTAATGCCACCGTCCCGCTTGCGCAGGAAAGACGTCAGTTTATAGCCATTGTATTTATCAGGCTAATAAGTGTTTGTAACAGAGGGTGATATCGCTGAAGGCGTCAGCCGCCGCCCGGCAGACAGACTTTCAGGAGGGGTTACCCCCTCCCGTCAGGATCACAGCGCGATGCGGATAACGTCATCCGGCTGGGTGGCCTCTTTCTGGCGTGTCGATTCCTGCTTCACGCTGACATACAGCGTTTTGCCATCGGCGGATAAGGTCAGGCTGTTCGGGTGAGTCGGGGTTTTGAAGGTCTTGACCACTTTGTAGGTCTTACCATCGATCACGCTCACTTCGCCGGCTTTACGGTGAGTTACGTAGGCTTCATTGCGGGTCGGGTTAAACAGCACGGCCAGGGATTCCGGCGCGGCGATTTTCTCCAGCACTTTACCATCGCGAATATCGACCACCAGCACTTCCGGCTGTTTGCCGTCGGTGATAAAGGCCCGGTGACCGGCGGTATCGAGGCTCAGGTTGAGGTAGAAGTGCTCTTTGCCGTCATCCTGCAGTTTCTTACGCGTCAGGATTTTATTGCTGGCGCTGTCGATGGTCACCAGTTCGCCGTCGGCGTTAGTGGTGTAGATACGGTTCGCTTCCGCGTCCACCGCCAGGCCCGTCGCCATCGCGCCGGTATTGGCAATAGTGTCTTTCAGCGTCAGCTTGTCGCCGTCCACCACCCAGATCACGCTCTCTTTACCCAGACCGGTGATGTAGACAGTATTGGTTTTCTCGTTAACCGCCAGTTCGCGCGGGGCCAGCGGGCGCACGGTTTCGCTGCGCTGACGGGGATCGAGCACCAGACGCCCTTTCACCTTCCCGGTTTTGGCATCAATTGCCGTTACGCTGCTGTCGGTGGTATTGCCAAACCACAGGGTCTGGGTAGCGTTGTTGATCGTTGCGCCGAACGGTTTTAGATCGTTATGAATAATCTGCGTCACTTCCAGCGTCGTCGGATCGAGGCGGTAAACAATACCGCCCTTATCCAGCGAACGGCTTTGCGAAGTCGCCACCCACAGCGCATTCTCCTGCTGGCTATAGGCCATTTCGTACGCGCCCTTGCCAACGGCTTTGCGCAGCATTTCTTCCGCCGCGTGGGCGCTGAAGCTCCCCGCCAGCAGTAATGAAGTTAACAACAGTGAACGGCGCAGACGCGGCGCGGACAGATGACGTAATGACATGACGACTCCCTTTGATAAAACGAATATGTGCCTGCTCTACAGTGCTTCCGTGGCGCAAAATCATGGCTTTGCGCTACTCTTTGTAATGCGAATAGTAATCATTATTTATCGCAATGTGGAGAGTTAATTGCGTTTTGTCCACCCGGCATCACGCAATTCTTGCTATTTGTTAACTCAAATCCTGTTAAGTCTTTTCAAAAAATTTACAAAAGAGTTAACATATATACATATGTTCCGTTTGGTTCGTTTTGCGAGTAACTTTGATGAAAATCCTTTCCGTGCGCGCCGCCGCGCTCCCCGCACTGCTTCTGCCGCTTATTTCTTCAGCGCCAACCGCCCACGCCGCTGAACAGACCATGGTGGTTACCGCCGCACCGTCGGCGGTTTCTGAACTCGATACTCCCGCCGCCGTAAGCGTGGTTAACGGCGACGAGATGCGCCAGGCCGCGCCGCGGGTCAACCTTTCCGAGTCGCTGGGCGCGGTACCGGGGCTACAGGTGCAAAACCGTCAGAACTATGCGCAGGATCTGCAGCTTTCGATTCGTGGCTTCGGCTCCCGCTCCACCTACGGCGTGCGTGGGCTGCGAATTTACGTCGACGGCATTCCGGCCACCATGCCTGATGGCCAGGGACAAACCTCGAATATTGATATTGGCAGCCTCGATTCGCTCGAAGTACTGCGCGGGCCTTTTTCCGCCCTGTACGGCAACTCCTCCGGCGGGGTGATTAACGCCACCACCCAGACCGGCAGCCAGCCGCCCACTCTCGAAGCCAGCAGCTACTACGGCAGCTTCGGTACCTGGCATTACGGTATGAAAGCGACCGGCGCGGTCGGCGACGGCAGCCATGCGGGCGATGTCGACTATGTGGTTTCCACCAACCGCTTCACCACTCACGGCTCCCGCGACCATAGCGGCGCGCGTAAGAACCTCGCCAACGCGAAGCTCGGCGTGCGCATTAATGACGACAGCAAACTGACCCTGCTGTTTAACCGCGTGGATATTAAAGCTAATGACGCGGGCGGCCTGAGCTATGACGAATGGCAAAATAACCCGCGCCAGTCGCCAAGAGGCGATCAGTACAATACCCGCAAAACCATAAAACAGACCCAGGCCGGTTTGCGCTACGAGCGCCAGCTGAGCGATCAGGACGATCTGAGCGTGATGATGTACGCCGGCGAGCGTGAAACCACGCAATATCAGTCGATTCCAGAGAAAGTTCAAACTAAACCGTCTAATTCTGGGGGGGTTATCGAACTTACCCGCCATTATCAAGGCATCGACACCCGCTGGACCCATCGCGGCGAACTACTGGTGCCGGTCACTTTTACCACCGGTCTTGATTATGAAACCATGAGCGAGCAACGGAAAGGCTATGAGAACTTCATAGTTACAGATAGCGGAACGCAGTTAGGAGAAAAAGGGAACTTAAGACGCAATGAACGTAATTTAATGTGGAATCTGGACCCCTATTTGCAAACCCAGTGGCAGCTCACCGAGAAACTCTCTCTCGACGCTGGCGTGCGTTACAGCTCAGTCTGGTTCGATTCTAACGATCATTACGTGACCAAAGGTAACCCCGACAGTAGCGACAATACCAGCTACCATCGCTGGTTGCCGGTTGGTTCGCTTAAATATTCGTTTACCGATGCCTGGAACGTTTATCTTTCAGCAGGCCGCGGTTTTGAAACTCCAACCATTACTGAACTCTCCTACCGTACAAATGATATTGGCGGGCTAAATCTTGGATTAAAACCTGCAACCAACGACACAGTAGAAATCGGTAGTAAACTGAGGATTGGAAACGGTCTCCTCACCGCGGCCTTATTTCAGACGGACACCAGTGATGAAATTGTTTCCGACGCCAGCAGCGGCGGGCGCACCAGCTATAAAAACGCCGGTAAAACGCGCCGTCAGGGGATGGAGCTGGGGCTGGATCAGCAGTTCGGCGAGAGCTGGCGTTTAAAAGCGGCCTGGACCTGGCTGGATGCGACCTATCGTACCAACGTCTGCGACGATGCCAGCTGTAAAGGCAATCGTATTCCGGGGATCGCCCGTAATATGGGCTACGCCTCCTTCGGCTATCAGCCCGAGAAAGGCTGGTACGCGGGCAGCGATATTCGCTATATGAGCGATATTATGGCAAACGATGAGAACACCGCCAAAGCGCCGTCCTGGACGGTGGTCGGCCTGACGACCGGCTATAAATGGAGCTACGGCAAGATGGATATGGATCTGTTTGGCCGGGTAGATAACCTGTTCGACCGCAGCTACGCGGGCTCGGTTATCGTGAATGAATCCAACGGCCGCTACTACGAACCGGCGCCGGGCCGTAACTATGGTATCGGGCTAAACCTGGCATGGCGGTTTGAGTAACGCTTGACCACGGCACCTCAACGGAATCGCACGCAGGATCCTGTTGAGGGTTAGCCGTGGGCGCTCGCTACGTTAAATAACGTTTCTTAACGACAATTCGAAAATGATCTTTTCCGCCTGGCAGGAGAAGGCAATGGAAGCCTCAAGCTTTGCCTCATCACCGGCGGGCGCGATGGTATAATCGACCTGCGGCGGCTCGCTGGCGGGCGCGGCGGCCAGGGCACGTTCGCGGACCGCCGCGATGGTGGACTCGGCTTCTTCGCGGCTGGCGAAGTTTTTCTCAACCCGCCAGACGCAGTCCTCATTATCAATAATCGAGCCTACGTCGATGGCACAGCCTTTGGTACTGCATTTATCTACCACATCTTTCATTGCGATTATCTCCTGGAGTTTTCTTTAGAATAAGAATCCGTTGGCGGAAAGCAAACCATTAATATTTGTATGGTTGCGTCGTTTTATCATTATAGGCCTCCGCGGGAAGCGACTTCTTGCGCCACCGCATGGCTAGCTCCTGATTGCGCACAGATCAAGCAGCTATGTTGGCAAGCGTCGCGTTATGTCGCGCTCAATCGTGCACGCCATCACACTATTCTGCGTTGAGCCTCGTCTATGGCGCTTTGCGGCGTTACCCTTGTCACAAAATAACGCCAACAAGGAGCTGCCATGGCACTGCCAGTCATTATCGATTGCGATCCGGGTCATGATGACGCGATTGCCCTCGTTCTTGCCCTCGCCTCACCCGAACTCGATGTAAAAGCCGTGACGTCCTCCGCGGGAAACCAGACCCCGGACAAAACGCTGCGTAACGTACTGCGCATGCTCACCCTGCTTAAACGCCCGGATATCCCGGTCGCCGGCGGCGCGCTTAAGCCGCTAATGCGGGAGCTGATTATCGCCGACAACGTGCATGGCGAGAGCGGTCTTGACGGCCCGGCGCTGCCGGAGCCGGGCTTTGCCGCGCAAAGCTGCACCGCCGTCGAGCTGATGGCCAACATCCTGCGCGACAGCGTCGAACCGGTCACGATCGTTGCCACCGGCCCGCAAACCAACGTCGCCCTGCTGCTCAACAGCCATCCGGAACTGCATGCCAAAATCGAGCGTATTGTGATTATGGGCGGCGCAATGGTGCTGGGGAACTGGCAGCCGGCGGTCGAGTTTAATATCTACGTCGACCCGGAAGCCGCGGAGATCGTTTTCCAGTCCGGCCTTCCGGTGGTGATGGCCGGGTTAGACGTCACCCATAAAGCGCAAATCCACGTTGAGGATATCGAGCGTTTCCGCCGTATCGGCAACCCGATATCCACCATCGTCGCCGAACTGCTCGACTTCTTTCTTGAGTACCACAAGGATGAGAAATGGGGCTTTGTCGGCGCGCCGCTGCACGACCCGTGCACCATTGCCTGGCTGCTGAAGCCGGAGATGTTTACCACCGTTGAACGCTGGGTCGGCGTGGAAACGCAGGGGAAATATACTCAGGGGATGACGGTCGTCGATTTTTACAATCTGACCGGTAAGCAGCCGAACGCTACGGTGATGCTCGATGTCGATCGCCAGGCGTTTGTTGACCTGCTGGCCGAGCGGCTGGCGTTTTACGCGTAAATCATCATAAAACCCGGCAGGCGCGACGCCTGCCGGGTAAGCGGTTACTCGTCCGGAGAGACGCGAACCACCACCTTACCGAAGTTCTCACCCTTCAGCAGACCGATGAGCGCCTGCGGCGCGTTCTCCAGGCCGTCAACGACCTGCTCGCGGTATTTGATTTTCCCTGCCTGCACCCAGCGCCCCATCTCCTGCTGGAACTCGGCAATCCGGTGACCGTAATCCTGGCCGATAATAAAGCCCTGCATGCGGATGCGTTTTTTGAGGATCGTCGCCATCAGCAGCGGCAAGCGATCCGGGCCGTCGGGCAGCGCGGTGGCGTTGTAGCCGCTGACCAGGCCGCAAACCGGCACGCGGGCCGAGGTATTCAGCAGCGGCAGAACTTCATCGAACACTTTCCCGCCGACGTTCTCATAGTAGATATCGATCCCCTGCGGGCAGGCTTCAAGCAGTTTGACGGCGAAATCGGGCGCGCGGTGATCGACACAGACGTCGAAGCCGAGAGTTTCTACCGCATAGCGGCACTTCTCGCTGCCGCCGGCGATGCCCACCGTGCGGCAGCCTTTCAGCTTCGCGATCTGTCCGACCGTTGCGCCAACCGGCCCGGTGGCGGCGGCGACCACCAGCGTCTCGCCCGCTTTCGGCTGACCAATATCCAGCAGCCCCATATAGGCGGTAAAGCCGGGCATGCCGAGGATCCCCAGCGCCCACGAAGGGTGTTCAGGGCTGTCGCCTAATTTCACCAGCCCGCTGCCGTCGGAAAGTTCATAATCCTGCCAGCCGCCGTAGCCCAGCACCCAGTCGCCGGGCTGAAAATCGGCGTGGTTCGATGTCACCACGCGGCTCACGGTGCCGCCGACCATCACCGCGCCAATGGCGACAGGCGGCGAATAGGAAGGCGCGTCGCTCATCCGCCCGCGCATATAGGGATCCAATGACAGAAAGACGGTGCGCAGCAGCAGCTGCCCCGGCCCGGGAGACGCGACCTCGCCCTCTTCCAGGCGGAAGTTCTCCCCGGTTGGCTCGCCGTGCGGACGCGATGCCAGCAGCCAGCGGCGGTGGCGTTGCGGATTGAAAGCCATAACACACTCCTCTTTTGACAAGTCTGTATTGAGGCTAGCTGCTTTCCCGGCAGCGCGCATTGACATTATGAGGCAGATTGATTGAGTCGGACGACCAGATAGACGCAGGGCTGCGTGGTTTCATTAATAAAGCGGCAGTCGTTAGGCGGCCCGAGCTCCAGGCAGTCCCCCGCCCGCATCTCGTGTCGCGCGTTGCCTTCGATAAACACCAGCTCGCCCTGCTGTAGCCAGATCAGCTGCCGGGCCTGGGCGTAGGATGACGCAGGCATCGGCACATCGCTGCCCGCCGGAAGCTCCACCTGCACCAGGTCGATTGGCAGGTCGCTACGCGGCGAAACGTGCCGCCGCAGATAGTGGCTCTGCGGGTCGCGCCACACCGGCTGATGGGCAAAGCGCAGCAGCTTGCCTTCCTGCATCTCCGCCCTGGCGATCAGCGTCGACATGCTAATGCCGAAAGCGCCGGATAACCGTCCCAGCATCGATGCCGTCGGGCTGCTTTCGCCGCGCTCGATCTTGTGGATCATCGCCCGCGACGCCCCCGCCCGCTCCGCCAGTTCGCTGAGCGACCAGCCGCGGGATTCCCGCTCGATTCGGATACGTGCGCTGATGCGCTGGTTAAGATTGTCTTCTATAGTATTCATAGCGTAATACTATAGTGTAGCCCGCCTGTTTGCACAACCAGACGCCCGGCACCGGGAATGAAAATGAAAAAGCCCGGCGTAATAATCGGCCGGGCAAACACGGAGAGTCATTCGATCCGTTAATGTAAACGGCGTTACGGCAATAAATGAAAAGAAATCTCGTATCCGACACCGGTCAGCCGAGGATAAAAATTTCTACCTAAAACAGGTGACAGCCTTGCGTACATTATTGTAATAATATCGTACTACTATAGTGTACAAGCCTTGAGGGTTACCATGACCATCCGCCATGCCAGCAAAGACGATTGCGCGGCAATCGCTGAAATCTACAACCATGCGGTACTGCATACCGCCGCTATCTGGAACGACAATACCGTCGATACCGACAACCGTATTGCCTGGTTTGAGGCCCGACAGCTCGTCGGCTATCCGGTGCTGGTCAGCGAAGAAAACGGCGTAATTACCGGTTATTCCTCCTTCGGCGACTGGCGCGCCTTTGACGGCTTTCGCCACACCGTCGAGCATTCCGTCTATGTTCACCCCGATCATCAGGGCCAAGGGCTGGGCCGCCGTCTGCTGGTCGCCCTCATCGCCGAGGCTAAGCGGTTGAATAAGCACGTTATGGTTGCCGGTATTGAGGCGCAAAATCAGGCTTCACTGCATCTGCATGATACCCTGGGCTTTATCACCACCGGGCAAATGCCGCAGGTTGGCACCAAATTTGGCCGCTGGCTGGATCTGACCTTTATGCAGCTGCAGCTTGACGATCGCCGCGATCCGGACGGTAGCGCATGAATCAAACGCTAACCCTCGCCTGTTTAGTTGCCGCTGGCGTCGGGCTGGTGCTGCAAAACACGCTGATGGTGCGCATTACCCAGTCCGCATCGACCATTCTGATCGCCATGCTGCTTAACTCGCTGGTCGGCATCGTGATTTTCGTGACCATCCTGCTGCTTAAGCACGGCGCGGCGGGGTTTCAGGAGCTGGCGGTTAGCGTAAAGTGGTGGACGCTCATTCCCGGTTTGCTAGGCTCGTTCTTTGTCTTCGCCAGCATCAGCGGCTATCAGAACGTCGGAGCGGCAACCACCATTGCGGTATTGATTGCCAGCCAGCTGGCGGGGGGGTTAGTGATGGATCTGATTCGCGCGCACCACGTCCCGCTTCGCGCGCTGATTGGCCCGCTCTGCGGCGCGGTGATGCTGGTGGTCGGCGCCTGGCTGGTGGCCAGACGCCAGTTCTAACGGCTTGACTAATGAATTTCGCCGCCGCGGGTTAGCTGCTCGCGGCGCGCTTCCTGCTCCTCATGCTGCTGGCGGCCATGGTGGGCGATGGCGGTCCGCAAACGCTGCTGCTGAACGTAGCGCTCTTCCCGCCCCAGCTCCGCGTCATCGCTCAGCGCGATCAGCAATTCATTCATATGGGTAATGACGCTTTCGGCAATCGCAGCGTCCACGCGGGCGACGACCTCATCCAGATGCGACATGTTTTCTCCTTGCGGCTTAGTTGAGTTTAACTTTGGAAAAATCGCTGCCCATCAGGCTCACGCTGTAGCCGCTGACGTTGCTGCGCGTCGCGTAGAAGGTCTTCCCGGTCGCCAGGGTGATCCAGGGGGCCTGCTGCTGAAAAATCGTCTGCGCCTCGCCGTATAGCTTAGCGCGCGCCTGCGGATCGCTGACCAGGATAGCCTTTTTCACCAGCGCATCGTAGGACTTATCGCACCAGCGGGCAACGTTAGAGCCGGTTTTGATGTTATCGCAGCTTAGCAGGGTGCCGGCGAAGTTATCCGGATCGCCGTTATCGGACATCCAGCCAAACAGCGCGCTGTCGTGCTCGCCTTTACGCATTCCGGCGAGATATTCCCCCCACTCATAGGTGACGATTTTGGCTTTAATCCCGACCTTGCTCCAGTCATTCTGGATCATCTCGGCAATACGGCGCGAATTGGGGTTATAGGGACGCTGCACCGGCATCGACCACAGGGTCACTTCGGCCCCCTTCTCCAGTCCGGCCTGCTTAAGCAGGTCTTTCGCTTTTTGCGGATCGTAGTCGTAGTCCGGTAGATCTTTCTTATAGCCGAGCATATTGGCGGGGATCGGTGATTTCGCGACGCTGCCGGAGTCGAGGAACACCGCTTTCACGATCGCCTGCTTGTCGGTCGCGTAGTTCAGCGCCTGACGCACCAGAACATTATCAAACGGCTTTTTCTCGGTATTAAACGCCAGATAACCAACGTTGAGCGCTTCTACCGAATGCAACGCCAGATCTTTATTGCCCTTAATCACCGGGAACTGTACCGGCGACGGCGCGGGAATAATCTGGCACTCATTGGTTTGCAGCTTCGCCAGCCGCGTCTCAACGTTTGGCGTGATCGAGAAGATCAGGTGTTTGGTCGGCACTTCACCGTCCCAGTAGTGCGGATTGGCGATATAGCGGATCTGCGAATCCGCTTTATATTGCTGCAGCGCATAAGGTCCGGTGCCGACAGGCCAGGTATCGACATACTCCGGCGTCCCTTTTTTCAGCATCGCATCAGCATATTCAGCAGAGAGTATCGACGCAAAATCCATGCCCCAGTCGGCGAGGAACGCCGCGTTGGGTTCGCTCAGCACAAACTGCACGTGGTAATCATCGAGCTTTTTAACCTCTTTGATCAGCTTATCCAGCCCAACGTCATGAAAGTATTCGTAATGCCCCTGAGAAACATTATGGTACGGATGGTTGGCATCTTTCTGCCTCAGCACCGAGAACAGCACGTCATCGGCGTTGAAATCGCGGGTCGGCTTAAAGAATTTGTTGCTGTTGAACTGCACGCCCTTACGCAGGGTGAAAGTCCAGGTTTTGCCGTCCGGCGAGACGCTCCATTCGGTCGCCAGCGAAGGAATTGGCGTGTTTTTCACCGGATCGAAGTTTATCAGGCGGTTATAAAGCACCTGAGAACTGGCGACGAACGATGGGCCCGAACTGGCAATCTGCGGGTTGAAAGATTCCGGCGAAGCTTCGGAGCAGTAGACCAGCGTATCGTTTCCCGCCGCCCAGGCGCTGGCCGCCGGAAAGAGTGCGCTCAACGCCAGCGCAAGCAGCGTTTTCCCTGTAGACATGGTTATAAGCCTTATGAATTTGTTATAAGTGCTTTAATAACAGCACAGGAGGATTCAACCGGCAAATAATCAATTGCTATCAGGTTATGCTAAAAACCGCGTTTTCGCCGATTAATTCTACATCCGCTCGTTTGACGTCATTGAATCCAGCAATAAATGTGAAGCGTGCGGAAGGTTACGAAAAAAGCGGGCGATAACCGCCCCGCCGGCATCGCGCTCCCGCGCCACCCGGTACACTCGGCAAATCGTAACGTCAGGAGAAGATAACAAATGACCATAACCTGCAGCCTGTACACCAACGGCCAGTGGCACGATGCCGAAGGCCGCGCCACCTTTACCCGCAACAATCCGCTGACGCAAGAGATCGCCTCCGTTGCCAGCGCCGCCAGCCTGGCGGACGCTCGTCGCTGCGCCGATACCGCGGGCGCGGCGTTCCCGCAGTGGCGCGACACGGTCCCCGCCGAACGCCGATGCCTGCTGCTGGAAGCCGCAGAAGAGATGCTGCGCCGCGAGGCGAAGTTTATTGCCGCGATGGCGGCAGAAACGGGGGCCACCGCGCACTGGGCCGGTTTTAACGTCCACCTGGCCGCCGATATTCTGCGTGAAGCCGCCGCGCTGACCACGCAAATCGAGGGCCAGGTGATCCCCTCCAACGTGCCGGGAAATCTGGCGCTGGGCATCCGCCAGGGCGCGGGAGTCGTGCTCGGCATGGCGCCGTGGAACGCGCCATTAATCCTGGCGACCCGCGCTATCGCCACGCCGCTGGCTTGTGGAAATACGGTTATCCTCAAAGGCGCGGAGCTGTCTCCGGCAACCCAGGGGTTGATCATCGATGCCCTGGCAGCGGCAGGCTTTCCCGCCGGGGTGGTCAATTATCTGACCTGTCCCCCCGCCGACGCGCCTGCGCTGGTGGAGTCCCTGATCGCCCACCCCGCCGTACGCCGCATCAATTTCACCGGTTCGACGCCGGTGGGGCGGATAATCGCCCGCACCTGCGGTGAACATCTGAAACCCGCGATACTGGAACTGGGCGGCAAAGCGCCGCTGCTGGTGCTGGATGACGCTGACCTCGAACAGGCCGCGGCAGGGGCAATTTTTGGTGCCTTCGCCAACGCCGGGCAAATCTGCATGTCAACCGAGCGCATCATCGTCGATGCCGCCGTCGCGGAACCGTTCGTGGCGCTGCTGGCCAAACGAGCCGCCGCCCTGCCCGCCAGCCTTCTCGGTCCGGTGGTGGAGATGAGAACCGTCGCCCGCTGCAACGCGCTAATAGAGGACGCGCTGGCGAAAGGCGCGCGCCTGCTCGCAGGCGGCATGTCCGACTCAACGCAGATGCGCGCCACCCTGCTCGATGGCGTCACCCGCGAGATGCGCATCTGGCATGAGGAGTCCTTTGGCCCGGTGAAATCCATTATTCGCGTTCAGGATGAAGCCGAAGCGCTGGCCGTCGCCAATGAAAGCGAATATGGCCTCTCGTCGGCGATCTACAGCCGGGACAGCGCCCGGGCGTGGAACCTGGCGCAAAATCTGCAAACCGGCATTTGCCACATTAACGGCCCCACCGTGCATGATGAGGCGCAAATGCCCTTTGGCGGCTGCAAATCGTCGGGCTACGGCCGCTTTGGCGGACGCGCGGGGGTGGCGGAGTTTACCGAGCTACGCTGGATAACGCTGCAAACGGTCCCGCGCGAGCTACCGTTTTAAGCCTCAGGGCTGCCAGTGGTTATTGAATTCCCACAGGCGATTGAAGGCAACATCATCAAGCTGACGTTCTGCGGCGGGATTGCCGCGGAACGGCCGGGAGGTGGTGGCCGCAGCGCCCCAGGGGGAAAGCCGATCGTAGCTTTGATCGATAGTACTGTTGGCGATAAGCGCCTGACCGTTAGCGGTTTTTCCGGGTAAATAGCCGGTCTTGCCCGCCCCCTGATCCCAGGCGCGGCCCAGCTTCGCCTTGAAGCCGCCCCGATAGCCGCTATCGCCGGTAAAACGGCTGTTGATCACCAAAAATCCACACGGGTTATCCGGCAACGTATTCGGCGCAAGCACGTAAGCTTCGGGCGAGCGGCGCGTTGAGACGGTGTGAAAATGGACATTATCAAAAACCACGTTTGCCCGGCCAAAAACATAGTCCACATCGCCTTCTACGTAGCTGTCTTTGACATATACCCGGCTGATACGGTCGGTCACCGCCTCATTGCGCCGATTGCTGGTATTGACATAGAGCGTATCCTGGCGTCCCAGCAGACGGACGTTCTCCAGCTGCACCCGATCGCCATCCGTCCGCAGCGCCACGCCCTGATGGGCCGCACCGTCGACGGTGTCCAGCAGGCTATTGACTACGCTGAGGTTCAGCAGCTGAAAATCCGCGCTTTGCGACCACATCACCGCCGCGCAGTTGGTGCCTATCGTCCTGGCAGTACGTCCGGCGCACAGCGCATACTGATACCAGGCCGGATCGCCTTCACGATACTGTTGCTGGCTATTCACCTGCTGGCGATAGCGCGATACCGGGAACTGCGAGTCTATCGCCAGCTCTATTCTCACCGCTTGAGGATTATCCCCGGCGCCGTAGAGGGTTATCGGCGGCGCCCCTTCAGGGATATAGACCGTCTCCCGATAGATACCCGGTTCAATGCGGATATAGATACGCTCATCACCGGCCGCGTGCTGGTTGATTGCCGCGTTGACCGCCTGCTGAATGCGGGTGAACGGCGCACCCGACGGCGCTACGCGCCACGCGCTTTCGGCCCGCGGGAGACGCGCAGGCGATGGCGACCAGGGGCCATCGGGGGCACTCAACGCGCCGCCTTTTGCAAAATAGCGTTCCATGGTGAAGGTTGCCGCTTCCGCCGCCGTAAGCTGCGGGCGGGAAGCTGTCCCGCGCGGATTTTGCGACACGCACCCTTGCAGAAGCAGCGGTGTACAGAGTAAAGCCGAGATACCCAGGATAGTGATTTTTCGCATTTCGCACTCGCAAAAAATAAAAGAAACGAAAAATCAAAATAAATGAAATATCGTTTCTTTTCGTATATAGCGATCACGAATCAGGCTTCTGCCTCAATACCGGCGTAAAAATCGGCCAGCGTACGCGCCAGCGCTGAGGGGTTTTCCCACGCCATGGAATGCCCGGCCTGCGGTATCACCAGCAGCGGGATCCCGGCGGCTTCACTCTCCGTCGCCTCCCGGGCAGGCAGCGAAAACGCTCCGTATATCAGCGCTCTGGGGCAGGATAAATTGACAAAGCGCGCGAACCAGGAGGGATTAGCGCCCTTCACCAGGCTGGCCGCGCCGCGCCACACCGCCCAGGGGGCGCTGTTTTGCAGGCAGCCGGCCCAGGGCGAGGTTTCGGCGGAGAGCATTTCGGCGTAGCCGCGGGCAATAAAACGTTCTTCCGTTTGCCCGGCGATGCGCCTGCTGTACATTCCCCCCCCGGGATAGAGATTGGGCTCGGCTACCAGCAACGCCCGCACCCGTCCAGCAAGGCGCCCGGCCGCTTCAATCGCGACGCTGCCACCCATGCTGTGACCAAATAAATAGCAGCGTTCAAGGGCTAAGCGATCCACCAGCTCGACCACTACCGCGGCCTGATCGGCGATACGGTAGCTGAGGGATTCAGGTTTATCGCTATAGCCGAAACCGGGTAAATCGACAAGGATCATTCGCCGCCCGGCCAGCGCCGGGTCGGCGGCAACGCGCGGATAATCATAGCTTGAGGCACAGCCCAGACCGTGGATAAACACAATGGGTTCGCCGTAACCGGGTAGATCGAGCCAGCGCACGGTGGCGCCAGCATGAGGAGAATAAAAACCGTTCATCGAAAAGCCTCCATTTAATTATGCCTGTTTTTTTATACAGTCATAACGAAAGGTGAGCTATCGATTTTTAAATCAAAACAGGGAGACCAGCAGCGCCATTGGAAAACTGAACGGCCAGGTCGCGCCAATCAGCAGCGCCGCCAGCAGGCGGATCCAGCGGCTCTCTTTGGTTAAGAACCAGCTTATTACCGCACAGATACAGCCCATAACTGCATAAAAAACCAGCATTTTCTGGTATAAAGTCATTTTTCTTCTTCCTTCCCTGACCGGCATTTACGCATATCGCGATGCCTTTTCGCACCCCAGAGTGCGTCAGAGATTATGACATTTTAAAACACACAACAGCGTTAATTTCGGAAAAACGCCCGATTCATCTTTGTCCGATAGCGCAACCTTTAAGCGCGTACTATAACTGTAGAGGCTTATTCATAAAGGTGGCGTTATGGATGTTTCCAGCAAAACCGTCCTTCTGATAAATGTCGGCGCGGCACTTGCGCTTATCGGCCTGTTATCCGTTCGTTTTGGTTGGTTTTAAAGATTTTACTCAGCAGCGAAACCTAAAAAAGCAGCCTGGTCAGGCTGCTTTTTTACGATTTGAAAGACCCCGCCTCCGCTGCAAGCGTACGCTTTTGCGCGGCCATCAGCCTTTGAACGTCGGGATTCCATGCCGGCAGCAGATCGACTTTTTCACTATCCCACGCGGCCGCTATGCAGATCGATTCCGCGCCACCCTGCTTTTCACAGCCAATAATCTGTTTGGCCGGAAAATTGCCGTAAAACATCGCCGTGGCGCAGGCCACAAAGAGAAAACACGCTATTTTATTCAAAACAATATCAACTTCGAAGCAACAAATTGCGCCGAATGTTCGCATGAGCGGCTATAGAAAGTCAAACGCCCGGCGCACGGCTTATTAGCCGTAATGATGCCCGCAAATTTAACAAAAAAATTACATTCACCCTAAGCTTAAAGGTGAAAATGGGCGATTAAATATCGCCAATGTTAAATCGCTACCGTCGGAGATAATAATCACCCCGGCCGCCGTAAATACCATTACAAATAATAGGGCTAACCCCGACTATAAATATGCCCATGCGTCGTAAGCCGCACGACACGGTATTGCTGAAAGCGAATACGCTTTTCATCGCGCGGGGTAATTGTTCATTATTCTTTATACGCGCAGGTTCGCAAGAGCGTATTGCGATCATCATTATTAGCAGGGTCAGCGGCGGCAAGGATTTCTGAAAAATGAACAGACCCACAAAAACAATTAATATATCAATAGGTTATATTAGAAAATGATAGTCTATAGCCTGTGGATTATTTTAAATGATAAGAAATATCATTTGCGTTATTTAGCACAAAATCATACATTCATAATCACAAGTTATGCGAAGCTTGTTTTTTACTCATTTATTTTTGAGGTGGCACATGTCCGGAATCGCCGTTCTTATTGTGGCGTTAATTTTATTAATTGCTGCAATTTATAATCTTTTTTCCTACGTTCGCGAGCGTCGCCAGGCGAGTTTACCGAGCAAAAAAACAAAACGTTAGCCTGATTATCATTTGCCAAAAAATAGATATCTTGATACGTAATAAATGCGCGATCGCATGACATCGGGCAAACTCGCAGTAACAAACCAGTAGCGCCTGAACAACAAAAAGCCCCTGCAGGTGGCAGGGGCTCGAGAATGAGTAGCATCATATCGCGGCTTCCCGCTCAGGGCGCATCGCGCGCCCCGGGGAAGGAAACCAGCCCCATCCGGCGCTTATCTCCGGCACTCATCATGGCTTAGCTCTTGAAGGGGCATGAGAATATTCTCATAAATCCCCGCTCCCGTTTTAACTTTTTCTGCTATTGCTAACTATTAGCACGGTAATTTGTGCATGCCGCAATTATCACAACCGTGCCCTACCCGTGTTTAATCATTACGTGCCGGATAGTGGTGTAATCCTCCAGGCCGTACATCGACATATCCTTGCCGTAGCCGGAAAGCTTCTGCCCGCCGTGCGGCATTTCGCTGACCAGCATGAAATGGGTGTTGACCCAGGTGCAACCATATTGCAAACGCGCGCTAAGGCGATGCGCTCGGCCGACATCCCGGGTCCACACCGACGAAGCCAGACCATACTGCGAATCGTTGGCCCAGCTCAGCGCCTGCTCTTCATCAGTAAACGAGGTGATGCTGACGACCGGGCCGAAGACCTCGCGCTGGACGATCGCATCTTCCTGCCTGGCTCCCGCCAGCAGCGTCGGCTGGTAGTAGTAGCCGTTACCGGGCGCTTTGCTGCCGCCGGCGATCACCTGAATATGCGGCAGCGCGCGGGCGGCATCGACGGCGGCGCTGACCCGCTCCAGATGCGCCTGCGAACTCAGCGGCCCCAGTTCGGTGGTCTCATCGTCCGGCGGGCCCATCTTCAGGCTGGCAACCGCGGCGCCGAGTTTTTCCACCAGTTGGTGATAAATCCCGGCCTGGGCGTAAATCCGGCAGGCGGCGGTGCAGTCCTGACCGGCATTATAGAAACCAAAGGTCCGTACGCCCTCCACCACCGCGTCGATATCCGCATCATCAAAGACGATAACCGGCGCTTTCCCGCCCAGTTCCATATGGGTACGCTTAATCGACGACGCGGTGTGGCCGATAATATGCGCGCCGGTGGCAATCGAACCGGTCAACGACACCATGCGCACCTTCGCATGGGCGGTGAGCGGATCGCCGACGGTAGCGCCGCGGCCAAACAGCACGTTAAGCACCCCGGCGGGGAAAACCTCTTTTGCCAGTTCGCCCAGCTTCAGCGCGGTCAAGGGGGTAATCTCCGAAGGTTTGATCACCACGCAGTTGCCGGCGGCCAGCGCCGGGGCCAGTTTCCAGGCCGCCATCATCAGCGGGTAGTTCCACGGCGCGATGGAGGCCACCACGCCAACCGGATCGCGGCGGATCATGGAGGTGTGGCCTTCGAGATACTCACCCGCCGCCATACCCGGCAGACAGCGCGCCGCCCCGGCAAAGAAGCGGAACACATCGGCGACCGCCGGCAGTTCATCGTTGATCACGCAGTGCAGAGGCTTGCCGCAGTTGAGCGACTCAAGCTTAGCCAGCGTCTGCGCATGTTCGTCAATCACGTCCGCCAGCGCCAGCAGGCATTCGGCGCGGCTCCTGGGCGTGGTCTGGCTCCAGCTGATAAAGGCCTGGTCTGCGGCCTCAACCGCGGCCTCAACCTGCGCCGCCGTGGCTTCGGCAATCGACACGATCTCTTCACCGGTGGCAGGATTAAACACCGGCACAGCCTCGCCTTCCCCAGCCACTAACTTACCGTTAATCAAAAGGTTATTTTGCATAGCATTATCCTGTATCGGTATTTTATTTTCCGTTTTCAGCGCTGATGTCGCCGTCACGGGTGAGCCACCAGGCCCCCAGAATCGGAATCATCGTCACCACCATCACCAGCAGCGCGACCACGTTGGTGACCGGGACATCGCGCGGGCGTCCGAGCTGATTGAGCAGCCAGAGCGGCAGCGTACGCTCGTGTCCGGCGGTAAAGGTGGTAACGATAATTTCATCAAACGACAGGGCAAACGCCAGCATCCCCCCCGCCAGCAGCGCCGAACCCAGATTGGGCAGCACCACGTAGCGAAAGGTTTGCCAGCCCGTTGCGCCTAAGTCCATCGACGCTTCCACCAGGCTCCAGGAGGTCCGGCGAAAGCGGGCAATCACGTTGTTAAACACCACCACGACGCAGAAGGTCGCGTGGCCCACGACTATCGTCAGCAGTCCCGGCTCCAGATTGACGGCCTTAAAGGCGGTAAGCAGCGCCAGTCCGGTAATAATGCCCGGCAACGCTATCGGCAACAGCAGCAGCAACGACACGGCGTTCTTGCCAAAAAACGCGCTGCGCCACAGCGCACCTGCAGCCAACGTGCCAAGGACCAGCGCGATGGTGGTGGAAAGCGCGGCAATCTTAAGTGACAACGTCACGGACTCGATAATATCGCCGCGCCCCGCCGCTGCGCTAAACCAGCGCAGCGTCAGGCCCTGCGGCGGAAAGCTGAAGGCGGCGTCTTCGGTATTAAACGCATAGAGGGCGATAATCAGCAGCGGGAAATGCAGGAAGATCACCCCGCCCCAGGTTGCCACCTTCAGGAGCAGCGGCGCGCGTTCAGAGTGCATCAAACGCTCCCAGACGTTTCACGAACGCCAGATAAAGGGCAATTAGCACGATCGGCACGAGGGTAAAGGCCGCCGCCATCGGCATATTGCCAATCGCCCCCTGCTGGGAATAGACCATATTGCCGATAAAAAACCCCGGCGGCCCCACCAACTGTGGGACGATAAAATCGCCGAGCGTCAGGGAAAAGGTAAAAATCGATCCCGCGGCAATGCCGGGAATCGCCAGCGGCAGCACCACGTAGCGGAAGGTCTGGCGCGGACGGGCGCCAAGATCGGCGGAGGCCTGAAGCAGCGACGGCGGCAGGCGCTCCAGCGCGGCCTGCACCGGCAGGATCATAAACGGCAGCCAGATATAGACGAACACCAGAAAGCGGCCCAGACCGGAAGTCGACAGCGTATTGCCGCCTACCGCCGGGATCGTCAGCACCAGGCTCAGCAGGCTTTCCAGCCCCAGATGGCGCAGAAACCACTGCGCGACGCCATCTTTCGCCAGCAGCAGCGTCCAGGCATAGGCTTTGACGATATAGCTCGCCCACATCGGCAGCATCACGGCGATATAGAAAAACGCCTTCATCTTGCCACGGGTATAGCGGGCCATATACCAGGCCATAGGCAATGCCAGAATCGCGCTGGCGATCGTTACCGACAGCGCCATCATCAGGGTACGGAGAATGATGTCGTAGTTTGCCGGGTTAAACAGCGCCCGCAAATTGGCCAGCGTCAGGTCCTGGGTCACCGACATGGTGAAATCGTCGAAGGTGTAGAAACTTTGCCATAGCAGGGTCAACAACGATCCCAGATAGACAATGCCGAACCACATCAGCGGGCCAAGTAGAAGCAAAAATAGGGCCAGCGAGGGTTTACGCCAGAACAGCGCGGATAAGCGCCCGGGAGAAGCGGACGGAATCGCCATCGTCATATCAGCCCCCGCTCTCCAGCGGCACCATCGCCGCGCGCGACCACGAAGCCAGCACCGTTTGCCCCACCGGCGGCGCGTTTAACGCGGCGTGACCATCAACGTTCGCCTGGCTCACCAACAGCTTCCCGCCATCGGCCAGCTTGAGTTCGACCCGGGTCGCGGCCCCCTGATACTGTACCGCCTGCACCACGCCCGCAATCTGGATCTCGCCGGCGGCATTCAGGCGAATATGCTCCGGACGCAGCGACCAGGATCCCGCCATCGCGCAGAGCTTGTGCGCCCGTTCTCCGCTGAACACGTTGGCGGTACCGACAAAGCCAGCCACAAACGCCGTTTTCGGCCGCAGATAGAGGTCCTGGGGCGCATCAATCTGTTCGATTCGCCCGTTATTAAACACCGCCACGCGATCGGACATCGACAGCGCTTCCCCCTGGTCATGGGTCACAAAAATAAAGGTGATGCCCAGCGCCTGCTGCAGTTTTTTCAGCTCCAGCTGCATCTGTTCACGCAGTTTTAAATCCAGCGCGCCGAGCGGCTCATCCAGCAGCAGGACCCGCGGCTGATTTACCAGCGCGCGGGCGATCGCCACCCGCTGGCGTTGGCCGCCGGAAAGCTGCGATGGCCTGCGCGCGTGCACAAACGCGAGCGCGACCCTCTCCAGCGCCTCCATCGCGCGGGCGTGCCGCTCCTTTTTGCCGATCCCTTTGACCATCAGCCCGTAGGCGACGTTATCGAGCACCGACATATGCGGAAACAGCGCGTAATCCTGAAAAACGGTATTGACGTCGCGCTGCCACGGCGGCAGCTCGCTGGCCGGTTTATTAAAAATGCGAATCGCGCCGCCAGAGAGCTGTTCAAACCCGGCAATCAGGCGCAGGCAGGTGGTTTTGCCGGAGCCGGAGGGCCCCAACATGGAGAAAAACTCACCGTCGCGAATGGCGATGCTGACGCCATCCACCGCCCGTACGTCGCCGTACAGCCGCGAAACATTATCGAACTCTACCGCGTGCATATTGTTCGCCTCCGGCCACTTAACGACCGCCCATAATCGCGATGTAGTCCTGGGTCCAGCGGCTGTAGGGCACGAATTTCCCGCCTTCCGCGACCGGCGTTTTCCAGAACGCGATTTTGGAGAACTCGTTGTAGCCGTTGGTCTCGCAGCCCTTATCTCCCAGTAGCGTACTGGCTTTACACCCTGCTGGAACCACCGGCAGCGAACCAAACCAGGCGGCGACATCGCCCTGGACTTTCGGCGTCAGTGACCAGTTCATCCATTTATAGGCGCAGACCGGATGTTTGGCGTCGCTATGCAGCATGGTGGTATCCGCCCAGCCGGTGACGCCCTCTTTCGGGAAAACGGTGGCAATCGGCTGGCCTTCCGCTTTCAGGCCGTTGGCCTGATACGGCCAGGCGCTGGAGGCCACGACGCCTTCGTTTTTAAAATCACTCATCTGTACGGTGGTATCGTGCCAGTAGCGATGAATCAGGGCGTGCTGATCGCGCAGAACTTTGAGTACCGCCCGATATTGCGCTTCAGTGAGCTGATAGGGATCGGTGATGCCGAGCTGCGGCTGAGTGGCTTTGACAAACAGCGCAGCGTCGGCAATATAGATCGGCCCGTCATAGGCCTGCACCCGGCCCAGGTTGGTTTTGCCGTCCGGCAGGTTTTGTTTGACGAACACCGCGCTCCAGCTATCCGGCGGCGTCGGGAAGGTTTTCGTGTTGTACATCAGCAGGTTCGGCCCCCACTGGTACGGAGTGCCGTAAACCTTACCGTTGACGTTGAACCACGCGCCTTTTTCCACCCGCGGGTCGAGGGACTTCCAGTTGGCGATCAGCGCGGTGTTAATCGGCTGTACGCGTTTGCCCATAATCAGGCGCAACGAAGCGTCGCCGGAGGCGGTGACCAGGTCATAACCGCCTTTCGCCATCAGGCTGACCATCTCGTCGGATGTGGCGGCGGTTTTAACATTGACCTGACAGCCTGACTCTTTTTCAAACTGGCTGACCCAGTCGTAGCTTTTATCGGTCTGTCCCCGTTCGATGTATCCCGGCCAGGCGATAATATCGAGACGGCCTTCGCCTTTATCGAGAGAAGTCGGCGGCTCGGCGGCCTGCGCCGTCAGGAAAACCATACCCAGCACGCATAGGCTGCCACGGGCAATTTTATTGCTCATCGGGTCTTACTCCTGTCACAAGAAAATGAGCGGCAGCCGTGCCGTAAAAATATCTCCCTTAATAACAGTAGACGGCGCGCTATGGCCCCCCGGGGAAATTTATTCAGGTTGTGACAAGGGGCGCATTACGCAAAAAACGAGATTCACGCGATAACTTTATGGATTATAGACAAGGAGTTAGCGAGATAATACGACTATGCAAATTTCCTATGGCTCGTGCCGGTAAAATAATAACCGGCATGATACCTGAGAGCCTTCCGTGGCTTATTTTTCGGCAGCGGATAATTGCCGGATATAAACAGAACCGCAGCGTGGTGCCCTCCCTTTTAACCGCTGCCGCGCATGCCTGACGGGCGCAGTTTTAGTCAGGTCAGCATCTCGCGAATCAGTTCGCCCAGCCGTTTAACCCCCTGTTCTTCTTTTTCGCCCCAGCCCCAGGCGGTATTAAAGCGGAAAAATGCGGTCCAGCTGGCGGTGGTGGAAAACATTTTCCCCGGCGCAATGCTGATGTTATACGCCAGCGCGCGGGCGCTCAGCTCCCCCGCATCGCTCCCGGCGGGGAGCTCAAGCCAGAGAAAATAGCCGCTATCGCTATGATGAATTTTCACCTCTGCCGGAAGATGACGCAGCAGCGCCTGCCAGGCCAGCTGCTTGCGCTCGGCAAGCTGGCGGCGCAAACGCCGCAAATGGGCGTCATAGCGCTTGGTCGAGAGGTAATCCACCAGCGCCAGCTGCATTGGCGAACTGGTAGAGAGGGTGCTCATCAGCTGTAGCTGCTGAATACGTCGGGCGTGCTTACCCGCCGCCACCCAGCCGATACGGAATCCGGGGACCAGACATTTGGAGAAGGAGCTGCAGTGCAGCGTCATATCGTCGCGATCCCAGTACTTTGCCGGCAGCGGTTTCTCACGGCCAAAGTAGAGCTCGCTGTACACATCATCTTCAATCAGCATCACGTTATAGCGCGCCAGCAGCGCCACCAGCCGCGCTTTTTTCCCCGCGCTGAGGGTAAAACCGAGCGGGTTTTGCCCGTTGGTCATCAGCCAGCAGGCTTTAACCGGATAGTTCTGCAATGCCTGCTCCAGCGCGTCGAGATCAATCCCCTCTTTGACGTCGGTCGCCACCGACAGCGCCTTGAGGCGCAGCCTCTCCAGCGCCTGCAGCGCCCCGTAGAAGCAGGGGTTTTCCACCACCACCCAATCGCCGGGTTCGGTGACGGCCTGCAGGCTAAGGTTTAACGCCTCCAGCGCCCCGGCGGTAATGACGATTTCATCCGGCGAGATATTCATTCCCTGCAGCGCGTAGCGTCGGGCAATGGCGTGGCGAAGTTCATCATTCCCCGGCGGCAGATTTTCAATCACGCTCATGGCGGTAGCGGTTTTGCTCACCTGCGCCAGCGATCGGTTGAGCTGCGGCAGCGGGAACAGGCGCGGGTCGGGAAACGCGGAGGCAAAGGGCAGCATCGATGCCTGACGGCTGGCCTGCAGCACCTCGAAAATGTAGGTATTGATATCCACCGCCTCATCACGCGTTACCTGCGCAGGCGGCGCGGGCTGACGCGGTTTAGTGGGCTGCGGCGCGACATAATAGCCGGACTGCGGGCGGGCGATGATACGTCCCTGGCTCTCCAGCAGCTGATAGGCGTGGCTGACGGTCATAAAACTCATTCCGCTGCTTACCACCTGTTCGCGCAGCGAGGGCAGCCTGTCGCCGGGTAACCACACCCCAAGCGCGATCTGTTCGGTAATCTGCTGCGCCAGCCGCTGGTACTTTTTCATCAGTCGATCCGTGTTGCGATTCGTAGGGTCAATAATATATCAGATGAGAAATGATGGTGGTTTATAAAAACTGTTATGGTGTGTAGTGAAATAACACATTCCCGGAGGCGGCGCTGACGCGCCTGTCCGGGTTACCGCCCCGCAGATGGTTGCGAGCCCGTAGCCCGGCTAAGCGCAGCGCAGGCCGGGAGAGCGCCATTCTGCGTTTTGCCAAAATGTCATAACAGACCCCAACTGTTATAGGGAAAAACAGCGTTTCTGTTCCTGCAACCCGTTATCAACGAAGCCTAGAATTGCGCTGAATCAATTTTGTTGCGGAGCTCTGCATGTTCGGTCTTGATGCATTTCACCTGGCGCGGATCCAGTTCGCTTTCACCGTGTCATTTCATATTATCTTCCCCGCCATTACCATCGGATTAGCCAGCTACCTGGCGGTACTCGAAGGCTTATGGTTAAAAACGAAAAACCCGACCTGGCGCTCGCTGTACCACTTCTGGTCGAAAATATTCGCCGTCAACTTCGGTATGGGGGTGGTCTCCGGCCTGGTGATGGCCTACCAGTTTGGCACCAACTGGAGCGGGTTCTCCGAGTTTGCCGGGAGCATTACCGGCCCGCTGCTGACCTATGAAGTCCTGACCGCCTTCTTCCTGGAAGCCGGATTCCTCGGCGTCATGCTATTCGGCTGGAACCGCGTCGGGCCGGGCCTGCACTTCTTCGCCACCTGTATGGTCGCGCTGGGGACGATTATCTCCACCTTCTGGATCCTCGCCTCCAACAGCTGGATGCAAACGCCGCAGGGGTTTGAGATCGTCAATGGCCAGGTGGTGCCGGTGGACTGGTTCGCGGTGATCTTTAACCCGTCATTCCCCTACCGCCTGCTGCATATGTCGGTGGCGGCCTTTCTCAGCAGCGCGCTGTTCGTCGGCGCCTCGGCAGCCTGGCACCTGCTGCGAGGCAACAATACGCCCGCCGTTCGCGCGATGTTCTCCATGGCGCTGTGGATGACGCTGATTGTCGCCCCCATTCAGGCCATGATTGGCGATATGCACGGGCTGAATACGCTCAAGCACCAGCCGGCGAAGATCGCGGCGATTGAAGGCCACTGGGAAAATATCCCCGGTGAGCCCACCCCGCTGCTGCTGTTCGGCTGGCCGGATATGCAGCAGGAGCGTACCCGCTATGGTCTGGAAATCCCGGCCCTCGGCAGCCTGATCCTCACCCACAGCCTGGATAAACAGGTGCCCGCGCTGAAGGAGTTCGCCGCGGAAGATCGGCCTAACGCCACCATCGTATTCTGGTCCTTCCGCCTGATGGCCGGGCTAGGGATGCTGATGATCCTGCTCGGTGCGCTGGCGCTGTGGCTGCGCTATCGCGGCCGCCTGTATCATTCCAGACCCTTTCTACGCTTTGCGCTGTGGATGGGGCCATCGGGACTTATCGCTATCCTCGCGGGCTGGGTGACCACCGAGGTGGGCCGCCAGCCGTGGGTTGTCTACGGGGTACAACGCACCGCGGATGCCGTCTCGGCGCACGGCGACCTGCATATGTCGATCAGTCTGCTGACGTTTATCGTCGTCTACGGTTCGGTATTCGGCGTCGGCTATAGCTATATGCTGCGTCTGATTCGCAAAGGGCCGCAGGAAGCGCAGCCGCCCGCGTCAGGGACGCCAGCGCGCCCCCTTTCCGCCGCTACCGATCATGCACAGCAGAAGGAGTCCTGGTAATGGGTATCGATTTATCGGTTATTTGGTTTGTGATTATCGTCTTCGCCACCCTGATGTATATCGTGATGGACGGCTTCGATCTGGGCATCGGCATTTTATTTGCTACCACGCGGGACGCTTCCGACCGCGACGTCATGGTGAACAGCGTCGCGCCGGTCTGGGATGGCAACGAGACCTGGCTGGTACTCGGCGGCGCGGGCCTGTTCGGCGCGTTTCCGCTGGCCTATGCGGTGATTATCGACGCGCTGGCGATCCCGCTCACCCTGATGCTGATCGGGCTTATTTTCCGCGGCGTCGCCTTTGAATTCCGCTTTAACGCGACGCCATCGCACCGCCCGTTCTGGGATCGCGCCTTTATGGGCGGGTCGATTCTGGCCACCTTCACCCAGGGGATGGTCGTCGGCGCGGTGATCAACGGCTTCGCGGTCAGCGGCCGCAGCTTCAGCGGCGGAATGTTTGACTGGTTGACGCCGTTTACCCTGTTCTGCGGCCTGGGGCTGTGCATTGCCTATGCGCTACTGGGGGCCAGCTGGCTGGTGATGAAGAGCGAGAATGCGCTGCACCACACTATGCGCGTCACCGCGCGCGGTTTGCTGCTGGCGCTGCTGGCGGCAATCGTCGCCATCAGTATCTGGACGCCGCTGGCGCAGCCGGCCATCGCCGAGCGCTGGTTTAGCTTACCTAACCTGTTCTTCCTGCTGCCGGTGCCGCTGTTGGTCGCGGCGATAAGCGCCTGGCTATGGCGAGCGCTTCACAACAGCGCCAGCCACCTGCTACCGTTCGTTCTTACGCTGGGGCTGATCTTTCTCGGCTTTAGCGGACTGGGGATCAGTATCTGGCCGCATATTATTCCGCCGGGCATTACCCTCTGGCAGGCCGCCGCTCCGCCGCAAAGTCAGGGCTTTATGCTGGTCGGCGCGCTGCTGATTCTGCCGGTGATCCTCGGCTATACCTTCTGGAGCTACTACGTTTTTCGCGGCAAAGTTCAACACGGCGAGGGGTATCACTGATGCAACGAGTATGGCTTAAGCGGACATTATGGATGGTCGCCCTGTGGGGAGGCAGCGTGCTGGCGCTGGCGGCGGTGAGCATGGGATTTCGGCTGCTGATGACGGCCGCCGGATTGAAATCGTGATCGCGCGCGTATCGTTGTGAGTTCGGCCCGACGGCACGCCGTCGGGCTTTTTTTCGCCCTCCGTCAGCTGCCGCTGACAAAGGCTTTTCTCTTCTTTGATAACCGCAGAGATAAACTCAACCCATTCCGGGCATAGTAACCCCATTCGCCGATAGCATGGAAAAAGAGATGTTCAGGAGAAGCGTTTCGACGTTACTGCTGGTGTGCGCCCTGTTTTCCGGGCACGTGCTGGCCCGCAAACAAGGGCACGATTTCTTCCCGGTACAGAGTCTCGAACAGCAGTTACAGCACGAAGCCGATAGCGATGAACTGCGCAGCCAGGCGGAAGAAGCCGCCTCCGACCTGCGCGAACATCACCGCTGGCAGAATGCGCGAAAACCGAAAATGCATCACTACCAGTAGCGATTTCGTTATCAGGCGCCCTTGCGTTTCGGCAGCGTTTTCATCAGCTCATCGGGGCTCACGGACGCCACGATACTGCCCGGCAGCGGCATTTTCAGAATATGATTTTTTATCTTACCGACCACGTGCATTTCGCACGGCCGGCAATCGAACTTCAGCGTCAGCACTTCATCACCGTGGATAAGCTGCATCGGCGTCGCTTTCCAGCTCTTTATCGAGCCTTTGGCCTGTTTCGGACACAGGTTGAAGGCAAAGCGCAGGCAGTGCTTGGTAATCATCACCGGCACATCGCCCTTCTCTTCGTGGGCTTCATAGGCGGCGTCGATCAGCTGTACGCCGTAACGTTGATAAAACTCGCGCGCTTTGTGGTTGTAAACGTTAGCCAGAAACGACAGATGCGTTTCCGGATAGACCGGCGGCGGAACGGAAACCGGCTTGCGGCTGCCGCGCGCCACGGCCTTCAGACGGGCATCATCGAGCATTTCAGCCGTTTCACGGCGCAGCTGGTTCAGCAGGCTGTTTGGTACAAACAGCGCGCCCGGCAGGTTAATCTCGACCTTGCGCGAATAGTAAAGGGTCTGGCCAAGCTTCGCCACGCCATCGCGCAGGTTCGCCAGCGCTTTCTCCGCCTGGGTCGCCTCGGCAAACTCGCCGTCCAGCATGTGGGTGACGCTGACGCCCTCTTCGCTGGTCATCGTCAGGACCAGCTGCTCCTGCCAGCCGCTCAGCTCGATATCGACGGCGATGCGGCGCTCGCTGGAGGTTTTCAGCAGCGCCTGCTGCCAGTTATGATCGAGGTTGCGGTTTAACGGCTGGTGCGGACGCACTTTGTATAAATCCGCGGGCATCTCATTCGGCCATACGCGATAGCGATTTTCGCCGGTTTTCTCCACCGTATTGGCGCGAAAGCCGACGATTTCACGTTTAATCATCACGTTCAGGCCATCGCCGTTGGTCAGCGCTTCGCTCACCTCAACGTCGAGAAAATCTTTGCCGACTTTCAGGACTTCACCCACCGGCAGGCCAATAAACTTCGGTGAATCAAAAGCCCCAATGTCGCCTTTGCGCGCATTGACAAAATAGTCGGTGCTGCCGCGATGGAAGGTCTTGTCCGTCGACGGGACAAAGAAGTGTTCGGTCCGCCCCGACGAGGCGCGGGCCAGGTCGCCGCGATCGTCAATAATGGCGTCGAGCATCTGGCGATAGTGCGCGGTGATGTTCTTCACATAGCTCATATCTTTGTAGCGGCCTTCAATCTTGAAGGAGCGCACCCCGGCATCGATCAGCGCGGCCAGGTTGGCGGTCTGATCGTTGTCCTTCATCGACAGCAGATGCTTTTCGTACGCCACCACGCGGCCCTGGTCATCTTTCAGGGTATAGGGCAGACGGCAGGCCTGCGAGCAGTCGCCGCGGTTGGCGCTGCGCCCGGTCTGGGCATGGGAAATATTGCACTGCCCGGAATAGGCCACGCACAGCGCGCCGTGGATAAAGAATTCAATGGTCGCGTCGGTATTATCGTAAATCGCTTTGATCTGCTGAAGATTCAGCTCGCGGGCAAGCACGATTTGGCTGAAGCCGACGTCAGAGAGAAACTTCGCTTTCTCGACGCTGCGGATATCGCACTGGGTGCTGGCGTGCAGCTCTATCGGCGGAATATCCAGCTCCATCACCCCCATGTCCTGGACAATCAGCGCGTCCACGCCGGTTTCATACAGGTCGGTTATCAGGCGCTGCGCCGGTTCCAGTTCATCATCATGAAGAATAGTGTTCAGGGTCACGAACACTTTCGCGCCGTAGCGATGGGCAAACGGTACCAGGTCGGCGATATCGCTCAGGCTATTGCTGGCGTTGTGGCGCGCGCCAAAGCCCGGCCCGCCGATATAGACCGCATCCGCGCCGTGTAAAATCGCTTCACGGGCGATCCCGGCATCGCGGGCGGGACTCAGTAGTTCAAGATGATGGTTTTGCAGGCGCATACGCTCGTCGTTATCCATTATAGGGGGTCGAAATGGCGGCTATTGTAGTCAGAACTGGGCACAGACCAAAACATTTTCCATCGCCGCGGCGGGAGGAATTTTCAGTTTTTAGCAAAGCATTGAAGGAAAAGATATTTCCCAGAAAAAGCGCCTGAGGATAGAGTCATCACGTATTCCGGATTTTCCTCGTCACGTTGTGATTTGCTGTCTCAGTCATTTGCCTGGCCGCGAGTTTGCTCGCGGCTTTTTTATTTCTCTTTCGGATAGTGGATCAGCGAATGGAAATGGGCGGTCTGCGCCCCGCTATTGCGATAGGCGTGCGCTAAATCGCCGGCGAAGCGCCGCCCTTCACCGGGCTGCAGCGTCAGCCACGCCCCCTGCAGGCAAAGATCCAGCACGCCGCTAATCACCACCACATGTTCGATAACCCCTTGCTCATGCGGCGTTGACTCGCTCAGCGCGCCGGGGGCAAGGGTAATGGAGAAGTGGTCGAAACGCAGCACCGGGTCCCACGGGAAGAGCGGCGTCACCACCATGGCCTGCTGCTGGGGATCAAAAGCCGTCGGTTCGACGGCGTCATCGGCAACGATAAAGGCGGAAAACGGCACGTTAAGCCCGGTGGCGATTTTCCATAACGTCGCCACCGTCGGACTCGATTCGTTGCGTTCAATCTGGCCCAGCATCGCCTTCGACACGCCGGTCTCTTCCGCCAGGCGCGACAGGCTCCAGCCGCGCAGCTGACGCTGCGTTTTTAACGTTGCCGACAGGTGTTGCGCAATATCCATTCAACCTCCCAATCATCTCTGCGGGAATTATACGCGCATTCGTCTGATTCTACAGGGGCTAACCGAGTAGGCGTTTTCACAACCCTTCTGGCTTTCATGAGATAAGCGATTTTAAAAAGCGTTTTCTGACTTCTTTATAGCCGTTGTTCTGATAAAACTTATGCGCCTGTTCTCGTCGTTCGCTGCTGGAGAGTTCAATTTGGCTACAACCGCTGGCGGCAGCGATCCGTTCGGCTTCAGCCAGTAATATTCGCCCCACTCCCATGCCCCGGCACGACTCATCAATCACCAGCGCCGAAATTAGCCCCCAGCGTCCTTTTTCATGCATCGGTTCAATCAGGTTCACCACAATCACCCCGGATAAGCGTTCTTTTACCTCGGCAATCAACGCGTAGCGGCAGGGATTATATTCCCGTAATGAGGATTGCAGGTTGTCTAAATCTACCGAATAGCCGAGCTGTTGAAAAAGCACGAGCAGGCCGGGCGCATCGACCTCCTTCGCTGTTCTGGTCGTAACCATGGTGGCTTGTTTCCCTGGTGATTGATTTGCAGAGGTATCTATTGCGTTTCGCTCGGTAATGTCAAGATCGGATAGCCTCGCTTGTTCTGTCCCACCCCGCCGTCCCCAGCGCAGAACCCAAACAAAGCCGGTTGTGCGCTATAGCGCACAATGCTAAATTACATCGACCGTTATAACGCACAAGGCACAACCATGCGCTCTTTTACTCTCCCTTTCCCAACCCTGCTGGCAGGCTTCGTTGCCGTACTGGTCGGCTACGCCAGCTCCGCGGCGATCATCTGGCAGGCCGCGGCGGCGGCGGGCGCCGATGCTTCGCAAATCGCGGGCTGGATGACCGCCTTAGGCCTGGGGATGGGCGTCAGTACGCTGGCGCTCACCCTGTGGCGGAAGGTGCCCATCCTGACCGCGTGGTCGACGCCAGGCGCCGCGCTGCTGGTCACCGGCCTGCAGGGGGTCACACTCTCCCAGGCGGTTGGCGTCTTTATTTTTGCCAATGCCTTAATCGTGCTTTGCGGCGTCACCGGCATCTTTGCCAGGCTAATGAAAATCATCCCTCATTCGCTGGCGGCGGCGATGCTGGCCGGGATTTTGCTGCGCTTCGGCATGCAGGCTTTCGCCAGCCTGCAGGGAAATTTGCTGCTCTGCGGCAGTATGTTCGCCGTCTGGTTGCTGTGCAAAGTCTGGCTTCCCCGCTTCGCGGTGGTGGCCGCCCTGCTGGCAGGCGGCGCGGTAGCCGGGTTTAGCGGAGAAGTGACAACGTCACAAATAGCTTTCAGCTTCGTCGCTCCGTCCTGGATTGCGCCTGAATTTACGCCAGCGCTGTTGCTCAGCGTCGGCGTGCCGTTTTTCCTCGTCACCATGGCGTCGCAAAACGCCCCCGGATTCGCCACCCTTCAGGCCTCGGGCTACCGGGTCCCGGTTTCGCCGCTGATTGTCGCCACCGGCGGCCTGGCGCTGCTGCTGTCGCCCTTTGGCGTCTACTCGATCTGCATCGCCGCGATAACGGCTGCGATTTGCCAGAGCCCGGAAGCCCATCCGGACCCGCAAAAGCGCTGGCTCGCGGCAGCGGCGGCGGGCGTTTTTTACCTGTTGGCGGGGATATTTGGCGGCTCTATCACCTCGCTGATGTCGGCGCTGCCGATGGCGTGGATCCAGATGCTTGCCGGGCTGGCGCTGCTCGGTACCATCAGCGGCAGTCTGTTTCAGGCGTTGAATCAGGAGAGTGAGCGCGATGCGGCGGTGGTGACTTTTCTGGTCACCGCCAGCGGCGTGACGCTGGGCGGTGTCGGTTCTGCATTTTGGGGACTGGCTCTCGGCGGCGTCAGCTACGTTTTGCTCTCAACGCTGCGCCGCGCGTAGCTGCGATGGCGTCAGGCCGGTGGCGCTTTTCACCCGGTGACTAAAGTGGCTGGCCGTACTAAACCCGCAGGCCATCGCAATATCGGTTAACGACATCTGGCTGCAGTAAATCAACTCCTGCGCTTTCACCATCCGGCGCTGCATCACGTACTGATGCGGCGCCATCTTCATCGACTGGCGAAACATCCGCGCAAAATGGTATTCGCTCAGCGCCGCTTCCTGCGCCAGATCGGCGAGAGTGAGCGGCCGATCCAGATGCTCCTCAATCCATGCCAGCAGATTGCGCAAGACGTGCGGCGCCAACCCGCCGGTCACCGTCGGTAGACGCCACTGGACGTTCGAATAGTGCTGAATCAGGTGAGTGAGCAGCAGCGTGCTGGCCGAACTCAACGTCAGCTGATTCGCCTGCTGCTGCCAGTCGTTGTCGAGAAGAAACTGGCGATAGACAGCGGTGATTTTGTCATCGCTGGAGAACGTTTTTTCCTGCAGCGTGAACGAGGCCGGGCTGCGATCCCAAATCTGCTCGCCTACCCGGCGCAGGTGTTCATCGGTGCAGTAAAGATGTACAAAAGAGAGATCGCCGCGGATATCCCAGGTGCTCTCATCGCCTTTTGGCATCAAGCAGAAACGGTCCGGCCCGCCGCCGTTTTTCCAGCCGTGGGGCGTTTTTTGGTAACTTTCGTAGCCATCGGCAATATACAGACTCAGGGTATGGTGGTCGCTTTGTACCGTAATAGTATCAAGATTGTTATACCATGCCGCCAGCTGAATACCGGAGTTGAGCTTCACCGTCTCGCGCAGCACGGCATTTTTTTGACGCAATGTTTCGAAAGTCCCGTAAGCCATAGCCCTTCACACTTCTGATTCCGCAGATCTCTAGTCTATGAAGAGTCGCTGGCAGATACCAGCATTCCCCCGCCGCTGGCTAAAAATAAGCGCAAGAATTTGCAAGTCGGCAACAAGCAGATGACAGCGCCGCGCGGTGCCAGGCCGCAGAATGATCGCGACAACACTCACAGGAGAGATATTTTGAACGCATTACTCTACGGGTTGGTCGTGGTTATCTGGGGCACGACATGGATTGCTATCTTTTTACAGCAGGGGCCGGTTGCCGCGCCGGTGTCCATTTTCTGGCGTTTTGCCGTCGCCAGCGTCGCGATGCTGACCATTTTGCTGGTTACCCGCCGCCTGCGCCCGTTGGCCGCGCGCGATCATGTCTTCTGCCTGCTGCAGGGCTGCTGCGTCTTCTGTTTTAATTTCTGGTGTTTCTATACCGCCGCCGCGTATATCAATACCGGCCTTGAGTCGGTGATCTTCTCTATGGCGGTGCTGTTTAACGCGATCAACAGCTTTCTCTTCTATCGCCAGCAGCCTCCTGGCCGTTTCTGGCTGGCCGCCGCGCTGGGCCTGGCGGGGATCGTGACGCTATTCTGGGATGATTTATGGGCCAGCGGCCTGAACGCCTCGCTGCTGCTGGGTATCACCCTCAGCGCGCTGGGAACCTATGGCTTTTCACTCGGCAATATGCTCAGCATCCGCCACCAGCGCCGCGGCCTGGAGACCTTGACCACCAACAGCTGGGCCATGCTTTACGGCACCCTGGTCATGGGCGCTATCGCCCTGATACGTGGTGATAACTTTGCCCCGCAGTGGACGCTGAGCTATATGGGAGCACTACTGTATCTGGCCGTTTTTGGCTCGGTGATAGCTTTTGGCGCCTACTTCACCCTGGTGGGGCGCATCGGCGCAGGGAAAGCGGCATACAGCACCCTGCTGTTTCCGCTCGTCGCCCTGACGATTTCCACCTTTTATGAAGGCTACGTCTGGCATAGTAACGCCGTGGCCGGGCTGGCGCTGATCCTGGTGGGAAATCTGGTGATGTTTGCGCGTCCGGAGCAGTGGCTGCTACGTCGCAGGCCGGCCCAGGTTCGCTCGTAACGGCGTGGACGCTGCGTTGAGGCTGAGGGTAAGCCAATAAAAAAGGCGCTATCAACGAATAGCGCCTTTACTTGACGACGCCCCTTGCTTAGCGGTTATTCGGATCGAATTTCACCGCGTCAATCGCCATATCGTCAATCACCTGCTTCAGCGTCTCGACGGTGAGCGGCGTATTTTCGTTGGACAAGTTTTTACCTTCGCCTTTACGGACCACTTTGATGACCGGCTTTTTGGTCGCCGCATCAATCAGTTCACCTTCGAAGTACAGGTTGGTATCCATAGTACGGTGACCGGTAGCCGCCTGGGTACCGGCGATAATCATCGCGACCGGGATCACTTCGTAGAACTGCAGGCCTTCTTTGCTGGAATCCACGCCGGTGATGGCGCCGCGGAAGATCAGGCTGCGCTTACCTGCGGTGGTGGCCAGCGGTTTACGCTCGGAAATCGCCTGTTTCATCTCTTTATTGGTGTAATTCAGGATGTCGCTGAGCGCCTTCTCGCCCACCTGAGTGGTCGGTTTCGGTACCGGGTAGTAGGTGATTGGATTATAAACAACGTTGTCATAGTTGCTCGGATTGTAATCCGGAGAAATCCAGCGCAGTTCCGGTTTGCCGGACGCCGAGGTGGTTTCTTTTAAGTTAGAGTAATCTTTTAAAAATCCCGAATATTGTTCCGGCTTAGCGATTTTTGATGAGCAGCCGGCCAATGCTAACAGGCCAGCGAGCGCGGCGACTTTAAAAAATAACTGAGTTCGCATATAGGTTAATCCCTGTGAATACCATTTTTGGTAAGAGTTATAGCAAATAACAGGGGTAAGTTTTGTGGCAAAAGTGGTGCTACGTCAAGTAGCACAATAAAATAAACCCGCCGTTGCTGGCGGGTTGTCTTTAGCTGTTTATTTAATATCAACCTGATAAAAAATATGCTTGCCAAAGGGATCAATTTCATAACCGGAGACGTTTTTACGTACCGGTTCGAATATTGTTGAGTGGGCAATCATCACGGCCGGCATCTGGTCATGCATCATCTGCTGCGCCTGAAGATAGAGCGCTTCGCGTTTTTGGCGATCGGTTATCGATTTTGCTTCGGCAATAATTTTATCAAACGGCTGATAGCACCATTTTGCCGAGTTAGACCCGCCATTCGCCGACTGGCAGGTAAATAATGGGCCAAAGAAGTTATCCGGGTCACCGGTGGCGGTGGTCCAGCCCATCAGCGCCGCCTGATGTTCGCCATCCTTCACCCGCTTTAAGTATTCACCCCACTCATAGGTTGTGATTTTAGTTTGCACGCCGATTTTCGCCCAGTCGGCCTGAATCATCTCGGCCATACGTTTGGCGTTCGGATTATAGGGCCGCTGCACCGGCATTGCCCACAGATCGATGCTAATTGGCCCCGCAACGCCCGACTCCGCCAGCAGCGCTTTGGCCTTCTGCGGGTCGTATTCATAATCCTTAAGCTGGCTATTCGCGCTCCATACGCCCGGCGGCAGCAGGTTTTTCGCCGCCGTACCGGTACCGTGGAACACCGCTTCAATGATCGCCGGTTTATTAATCGCCATCGCTAAGGCCTGGCGCACCTTAACGTTGTCCAGCGGCGCTTTTTGGGTGTTAAAAGCAAGAAAGCCGGTGTTAAGGCCCGCTTTGCTCATCAGGTTGATCGCCTTGTTCTCTTTCATTCGCGGCAGATCGGCCGGATTGGGGAACGGCATCACCTGACACTCATTTTTCTCCAGTTTGGCGTAACGTACCGAGGCATCCGGCGTGATGCTAAAGATGAGACGATCGATATGCGCCTTCCCCTGCCAGTATTCCGGGAACGCGGTGAAAAGAATACGGGAATCTTTTTGATATTGAGCGAGTTTGAAAGGACCGGTGCCAATCGGATCCATATCCACGCGCTCTGGCGTACCGGCTTTTAACATCGCATCGGCATATTCCGCTGATAAAATAGAGGCGAAATACCAGGCAAGATCGGCGACAAATGGCGCTTCGGCATGGGCCAGCGTGAAACGCACCGTATATTCATCGGGCTTATCAATTGCGGTAATTAACTGGCCAAATTCCAGGCTCTCAAAATTAGAATAATTACCGCTGGAGATATTGTGATAAGGGTGTTGAGGATCCTTTTGCCGCATAAACGAAAAAATAACGTCATCGGCATTAAAATCTCGGCTGGGTTTAAAATATTTATTGCTCTGGAATTTAACGCCTTTGCGTAAATGGAAAGTATAAACTTTGCCATCTTCGCTGACTTCCCAGCTTTCGGCGAGGCTCGGCACCAGTTCCGTGGTGCCGGCTTTAAAATCGACCAGCCGGTTATAAACGGGCACCGCGCTGGCGTCCACGCTGGTCCCGGAGGTGTAGAGTTGAGGGTTAAAATTTTCCGGCGACCCTTCTGAACAGTAGACCAGCGTTTTTGCGCTAATGGCCGAGCTGGCCGTCAGGGCCGCTAACGCCAGAGCAAGCGTCGTGAATCTGCGTTGCATAGGTTTTCCTTTTTAATTTGTCAGCTAATGAATAGCTTGTTGTTTTCCCTTCCATACATAACACTAAAGACTGATTGCAAACACCTGAAAACTCGAATAAAGAAGGAATCACTATGTCATCAGCCCTGGCCAGTCAATTAACCCAACGCTTCTTTCGCTACCTGGCGATCACCAGCCAAAGCGACCCGCGAGCCGCGACTTTGCCCACCACCGCCGGGCAACACGCGATGGCGCGGGCCCTTGCGGATGAGCTACGCCAGCTGGGGCTGGATGAGATTGTGATCGACGAGCACGCTACCGTCACGGCGGTGAAAAGAGGCAATGTCGCAGACGCGCCGCGGATTGGCTTTATTACCCATATCGATACCGTTGACGTCGGGCTGTCGCCGGATATTCATCCACAAATCCTGCGTTTTACTGGTGAAGACCTCTGTTTGAACAGAGAAAAAGAGATCTGGCTGCGCGTCGCCGAGCATCCCGAAATCCTCGCTTATCCCGATGAAGAGATTATTTTTAGCGACGGTACCAGCGTGCTCGGGGCGGATAACAAATCCGCCGTGACGGTAGTGATGACGGTACTGGAGAACCTGACGCCAGAGCACCGCCACGGCGATATCGTGGTGGCGTTTGTGCCGGATGAGGAAGTGGGCCTGCGCGGTGCGAAAGCGCTGGATCTCTCGCGTTTTGCCGTCGATTTTGCCTGGACCATCGACTGCTGCGAGCTCGGGGAGATCGTCTATGAGAACTTTAACGCCGCCGCCGCGGAAATTCGCTTTACCGGCGTGACCGCCCACCCGATGTCGTCAAAAGGGGTGCTGGTGAATCCGCTGCTGATGGCCACCGATTACATGAGCCATTTCGATCGCCAGCAAACGCCGGAGCATACCGCCGGACGTGAGGGCTACGTGTGGTTTAACGGCATCCAGGGCGATCAGAACAGCACCCTGCTGCAGGCCAGCATTCGCGATTTCGACCTTGAAAGCTTTACTCGCCGTAAGCAGCAGATTGGCGAGGTGGCGCAGAAAATCGCCGCGCAGTATCCCACGGGCAATGTGGAATACCAGGTGAGCGATATTTACAGCAATATCAGCAACGCCGTTGGCGAAGACCGCCGCGCGATTGACCTGCTATTTGAAGCGATGGAAAGCTTGGGCATCACGCCAAAACCGACGCCGATGCGCGGCGGCACCGACGGCGCGGCCCTGTCGGCAAAAGGCATATTAACGCCCAATTTCTTTACCGGCGCGCACAACTTCCACTCAAAATTTGAGTTTCTGCCGCTGCGCGCCTTTGAGGCCTCTTATCAGACCGCGCTACAGCTCTGCCTGTTAGCGGCGCGTTAAGCCGGCTTGCGCGCCAGCATCGTGGCGAAACGCAGCTTAATCCGCTTACCGCTGGCGTCGGTGCGGTGGAGTTCACCGACGTCTTCGTTATATTTGAGCAACGCCCAGCCTGCATAATAGTTGCGCAGTTCTTCCGGTTTAAACGCGAACGGGAAACCAACGGTGCACGGAAAATCGTCGGTATCCATAGCCGCAACAATCAGATTGTAGCCGCCGGGACGGGTGCAGCGCTGCATGTTGGCAATCAGACCCGGTATAGTCTTCGCTTCCAGGAACATCATCACCACGGTCGAAAGAATAAAGTCATACTCGCCGTCAAAGCTGAGGGCGTTAAGGTCCTTAATCGCCGTCCGCAGATTCTCCAGCCCTTCCGCCTGACGAATACGTTCAAGATTGCTGATGCTGGCCGGATTTTTATCCCACGCGGTAACGTCAAACCCGTTGGCCGCCAGGTAGAGGCTATTGCGCCCGTTGCCGCAGCCCAGATCCAGCGCCTTGCCCGGCGCGATCAGCGTGGCGGCGTGCAGCACCTCGGAGTGGGTGCGGGTCATTCCGTATTTGTCGGTGAAGTAATTTTCGTCGCGAAGAGTCATGGTTAATCCTTGTTTTTTAATAACGTGTCGCGTTCGACGCGAATCAGCAGTTTACCGCGCATCAGCAGCAGGAAGGTACGAATCAGCAGCAGCCCAACGATCAGATTGGTAAAGAGAAACAGCGGGAGCGCGAGGATGTGGAAAAAGCCGTCCGGATGCTGATGACCGAGATGCAGGCCGGTGGTCGCCAGCGCGGAAACGCCGAACGAGAAGCTCCAGAACGAGGCGTTAAACGGCTGGCGCAGGTACCACGGCATCAGACGCAGCATAAACAGCAGCTGGAGCAGACCATAGCCGAACAGCAGCTTAGCAAAGGTATCCGCCTCGCCGCCGTTCACGCTCAGCCAGGCGCTGCACGCCACCAGCGCCGGAGCCAGCTGAATGCCGAGCGAGGTGCGTATGGCCATCGGCAGTTCGCCGTCGCTGCGCAGGCGTTGCAGAATCACCGGTTCAAGGCTAAGCCAGGAGAATAAGCCGGCGCCGAGAAACACCAGCCCGGCGTCGGTAAAGCCCAGCGCGCCGCAGGCCATAGCGCTGATAAAGTTGTTTGCCACCGTCGGCAGATAGAGGCCCGGGGTGGTCGCCTCGCTGGGATGGCTCCCCCGCCATAGCCCGGCGCTCTGCCAGGCCGCGTAGCTCAGTTGCAATACTACGCCAATGCTGAATAACACCAGAGACAGCGGACGCAGCCAGGGTACGAAACCGATAGCGACCAGCATCGTGGTGGCCGGAAACAGGCTGACAAAACTGCTGGCGACCGGATGGCGCATCTCCTGTAGTACGCTGTGCGGGAAACGGACTGCCCGGCCGATAAACGCCAGCGCCAGCAGCACCCAGACAACCGTCGCCGCGACCACCAGACCGTCGCCGACGATCCGGCTCACCGGCCAGATCGTGCTGGCGTAGCGCCAGGCGAAGCCCATGCCGATAAGACCCAGAACCATACCAAAATAGCCCGCCGGAAGATTCAGCACCCGGCTCGCGCCCTGCTTTTTATTCATTTTGTTTAAACTTTCAATTTATCTTAAGTTGCATTCTAAAAGAACCTTCAAAAATGCGCTACGGCGTTTTTTGCTATGTTTATGTTAACCATATGTAATGAGTAAGGCCGATGCGCAAATATTCCCTCAGCGAACAGGTTCGCCCGTTTCACTACCAGACAGACGGCATTAAACATAGCGTTAATCTGCGGCAAATTGTCGCCTTGCGAGATTTCGCCGATGTGAAAACCGGCGACGAAGGCGGCTGGATCGATGATGAGGCCGCCCTGAGCCACGACGGCGAGTGCTGGATTTATGACGCCAATAGCGCCGTTTTTGCCGGTGCGAAAATCGAGGGCAACGCGCGCTTAACCGGCGAGTGCATTATCAGCATGGGGGCGATCGTTAGCGATAATGCCCGACTGGATAGCGTACACGTTAGCCACTGTGCGCGATTAAGTGACAACGTCACCGCTTCGCATTCGCAGATTCGCGGTTATTGTCACCTGGCCGACAATGCGCGCATCCTCCCCCATTGTCATATTATCGCCGCCCGAGGCCTGACCGCCGACAATGATAAAATCCTGCGCATTTATCAGCGGGCGACGGTCAGCGCATCGCGAATCGTTCACCAGGCGCAAATTTACGGCGACGCCTTTGTCGAACACGCGTTTGTTGAGCATCGGGCGGAAATCTTCGACCAGGCGCGGCTGGAAGGCAACGATGAGAACGACGTCTGGGTCTGCGATAACGCCAGGGTATACGGGAACGCGAAGATTATCGCCGGTCGTGAAGAGGACGCCATCCCCACCCTGCGCTACAGTTCACAGGTGGCTGAGCACGCGGTGGTCGAAGGAAATTGCCTGCTGAAGCATCGGGTGATGGTCGGCGGGCATGCGCACCTGCGCGGCGGGCCGATCCTGCTTGACGATAGCGTGTTAATTGAAGGCCATGCGGTCATTTGCGGCGATGTGGTGATTGAACATCAGGTGACGATCGGCGATCGGGCGCGAATTGAGGCCAGCGCGGGCGACGCCATTTATATCCGCGGGGAGAAAGTGATAAACGGCGACGAGCATTTTACCCGCACGCCCATCGTCGGCTTTCTTTAACGCGTGGTTTATCAGCTTCACGCCCCTTTGCTCTGTTCCCGGGGGCGGCGCTCAACGCGCCTTGCCCGGGCTGCATGTCCGGACGGCCTGTAGCCCGGGTAAGGCGTCAGCCGCGACCCGGGAACTGCTCAGAGCGACAATCAATAATGCGCCCGTAGATATTCTGGTCATCATACGAACCGTTCAGATACTCGGCCTGCTTCAGACACCCTTCGAGGGTGAAACCGTTACGCAGGGCGACCTGATTGCTTCTCTGGTTTGCTACCCGACATTTAATGACGAAGCGTCGGACCGTCCCGCTGCGGGCAAAAGAGTCCATCAGCGCCTGTAGCGCCTGAGAGAGCAGCCCCTGCCCCTGATGGCTCTCATCAATCCAGTAGCCGATGTAGGCGGTCTTATTGATCGGCTCAATCTGGTTAAACGACAGCACGCCGACGATCTCTTCCTGCAGAAAGAGCAAAAACATTTTGGCGTAGCCGCGCTGGTGCAGCATCACGTTGCCCTGAACGTGGCGGCGGGTTTCGTCTTCGTGACTCACGTCAGCGGGCCAGCTCAGCGATTGCTGGAGCCAGCGCTGGTTTTTCATCACCAATTGGTGCAGTTCCGTCACGTAGCGCTCATCCACCGCGCGCAGAGAGAGCGATGCGGTGACGGGAATGCGTTCGATCGAAGCGGTATTTTCGGCAGACATGGCGCACTCTGATTAATCGTCTGATAAAAAGAGAAACGCCCGCAGAGTCACCTCGGCGGGCGGAGTGACGGGCTATTACTTCATGACCCGGTCATCGACATAGTTGCGTTTATCCGGCGCTGGCGGGAAGTACTGATACAGCCAGGTTTCGCTGATCGCCTCCCCCTGACAGCGCAGGAACATGCGCATCTCGACGGGATCGGTCGAATCAGAGGTCGGGTACCAGTCAAACTGGATACGATAGCCATCAAACGGTTCCACGTAGAGAATCTCTATCTGCTTAGCTTCGCCGCTCGACAGGGTAATCACCGGCTCGATGCCTCTTGGCGCAGCGGCCTTCAGGTCTCCGCCGACAAAATCAATGGCAAAACGACGGGTCCATTTATCCGGGTAATGCTCACCCGGCGCCCAGCCTTCAGGGAAACCGCCCATGCCGGTACGCGTCGCCAGCACCCGCGCCAGCGGCGAACGGACCGGCGGCTGCGCGCTCCAGTAGAGACGATAGCGGAAGTCCAGTTCATCCCCGGCCTTCACCGGTTTCTCCGGCTGCCAGAAGCACACGATATTGTCCAGCGTTTCGCCGGTCGTCGGGATCTCCATCAGGTTGACGGCCCCTTTGCCCCACTGGTTGCGCGGCTCCACCCACAGGCTTGGGCGTTTGTTATACCAGCCCATAATGTCCTGATAGTGGGAGAAGTCGCGATCCAGCTGCAGCAGGCCAAAACCGCGCGGATTTTTATCCTGGAAAGCGTTGAACTGCAGCTTCTGCGGGTTGTTCAGCGGACGGCACACCCATTCGCCGTTGCCCAGCCACATCGACAGGCGGTCGGAGTCGTGGATCTGCGGATGGATAGTGTCGCACATCCGCCGTTCGTTATTGCCGCAGCTGAACATACTGGTCATCGGCGCGATGCCCAGCTGTTTGATGTCTTTACGCGCGTAGATGTGGTTTTCCACATCCATAATCACCTGCGTCTCCTGACAGTTCACGACGAACTTATAGGCGCCGGTGACGCTTGGGCTGTCGAGCAGCGCATAGACGGTAAATACCGTCGCCCCCGGTTTAACGGTCTCAAACCAGAAAGAGGTGAAGTCAGGGAACTCTTCCGGCGTATCGGTAAAGGTATCGATCGCCAGGCCGCGGGCTGACAGTCCATATTGATACGTGCTGTCCACCGCACGGAAATAGCTCGCGCCGAGGAAGGCGACGATATCGCGACGCGCCAGCTCCGGCGCTTTAAATACGCGGAATCCGGCAAAGCCGAGATCGCTCTGGCCTTCCAGCTGTTTGGTGTCGACGCCGGCGTCATTATATTTAAACAGCTCAGGGCGGAAGTGAATTTCCCGCGCCTGCTGGGTTTGTGAATCCAGGGAGAACATCCGCACGCGGCGGCGGAACCCCATCCCCACGTGGAAGAACTGAATGTCCAGCTTGCGCTCTTCAATATTATTCCACAGCGAATGCGCAGCGTCGTACTGAATGCTGTTGTAGGCCTGGGGGGTCAGGTTTGCCAGGGTTGGCGGCAGATCGCGCGGCGCGCCGCCCCAGGGCTGACGCGCAAGATCGTGGGCCATCGACTGGAGTACGGAGTAGTCAAAGCGACGGGTCTGACCGTCGGCAATTCCTGAGTCCTCGGCGAATGCGGCTTTCGAGAATAGAGAGGCGACTCCTGACGTTCCGCATACGGCGGCAACAGCCATGGAGGATTTGAGAAAACGTCTGCGGTTCATGCCTGAGAGAGCATCCTTCTTCATATGTGAATTGAGACGCGACGTAACAAACCCATGCGTCGTGAATGTCGCTCACTCTAGACAAAAACGATTGATAATCCAATTGTTGACGGCAGAAATGCGTGAAAAAAATATGTCCACCGGACCAGACCGAATTGCCGATATCCACAGGGCGGCGATGATTCCGCCAGGCGGCGACGCTTCATACGAAATACAGCGCCAGCGAAACCTGAAGGGAAGCGGCCAGACGAACGCTGACCGCGAGAGCGACTATTTTTGCTGCAGAAGGTTAAAACTGGTCATCAGGTTGCGATAGTCCGGGATATGGTTAGAGAACAGCGTCCCTAGCCCTTCAACATCATTCCGCCAGTCGCGGTGTAGTTCGCAGGCAACGCCAAACCACGACATCAGCTGCACCCCAGCCTGCGACATACGATCCCAGGCGGCATCGCGGGTAATGGGGTTGAAGGTACCGGAAGCGTCGGTCACGACAAAGACATCAAAGCCCTCTTCGATGGCCGACAGCGCCGGAAATGCCACGCAGACTTCCGTCACCACCCCGGCGATGATCAGCTGCTTCTTGCCCGTCGCTTTCACCGCCTTCACAAAATCGTCGTTATCCCAGGCGTTAATATTGCCCGGCCGCGCGATATAGGGCGCATCCGGAAACTGCGCTTTTAACTCCGGCACCAGCGGACCGTTCGGACCGTTCTCGAAGCTGGTGGTTAAGATGGTCGGCAGAGCGAAGTACTTCGCCAGGTCGCCAAGGGCAAGGACGTTGTTCTTGAATTTATCGGGATCGATATCGCGCACGAGAGAGAGCAATCCGGTCTGGTGATCGACCAGCAGCACGGCGGCATCATTTTTATCCAGACGAACATACGGTTTGGCCATGATTTCATCCTCATTTCAGCAGCACATTTTCCGTCAGAACCCCGGTTCCGCGGATGTAGGGTTAACAGCACCGATCATAGTGTAACCACTGGCTGAGGATTAGCCGCCGAAAGTGGGACGCATCGTCCCACTGACAGAACGCGCAGCGGCTCAGGGCATCTTCCAGGCAACGTTAATCCAGGGTCACATGATGCTTCATCACCCGACGAAACAGCGCCAGCCGCGCGCGCATAAAGCGGTTTTCCACCTTAAAACCAGCGCGTTTGCGCAGGCCAATACGCAACAAACGATCCCGACCGCGCACGCTGGCGGGCCAGCGCACAGGCCCCTGGAGATCGTGGCAGCCGTTACCGGCCACGCGGGCGAAGTTAGCCCAATAGTCGGCGACCTGGCCGGCAAAGGTCCGGTCGCGATCGTTAGCATACTGGCGTACCGGCTCGGCAAGATCGAGGTTGTCAAAAACGTATGCCACTTCATTCCCGTGCCATGCGCCGTGCGGATAGGTCTGATGTTCCGCCTCGGCAACGTAGTCAAACCAGTAGCGCCAGCACGGTTGTCCTACCCGCTGCTGCGCCTGCATCACCACGTAGCCCAGAGTGGTGAACGCCATATCGCGGCAGACTTCGCGCCCCAGCGCTTCATCGCCTTTGACGCCGGGATACAGCAGTTTAATCAGTCCGAGACCCAAGCGGCGTTCGCGGCGAAGCTTCTGAATCTGTCCGGCGATATCGACGCCAAACACCGCCATAACGCTGGCCTCATCGCTGTTTGAACCTATCATCACCGGCAGCGGATGCTGACGCCCGCTAAAAAAAGTTTCCAGCATCGGCTGGGGCAGCACGGTATCGCCAACAATCGGCGCCGGGCCGATGGTCAGCGGCGCGGTTAGCGACCAGAACGCCTCTGCCGGAATCGCCCGCAGCTGTTCGGCGCTGGCCTGCGGTAAAGCGAAGTGCTCAGCGATAAGCTGCCCTTTGGCCAGCGCCTTTTCCCGCGGCAGATCCGGCAAGGTATAGCCGCTCTGGATAATCGCTTTATGGAACAGTCCCCGGGATTTCGGCGAAACCATGAGCGACAGCACGCTGCGCGCCCCGGCGGACTCGCCGAACAGGGTGACGTTGGCCGCATCGCCGCCGAAAGCGTGAATGTTCTCCTGAACCCATTGCAGGGCGGCAATTTGGTCAAGCAGCGCGAAATTATAGATGCGCTCGCCCTCCTCTTCCTCCAGCGCCGGATGGGCAAAAAAGCCCAGGTGCCCCAGCCGGTAGTTGACGGTCACCACGACGACGTCACGGGAGGCTAAGGCTTTGCCGTCATAGGGCGGTAAACTTCCCGCGCCGATGGTATAGCCGCCGCCGTGCAGCCAGACCATCACCGGCAGCGGCTGCGCGCGCGAAGCGGGCGACCAGACGTTAAGGTAAAGGCAATCCTCGGAGAAGCTGCCAGGATCGCCGCCGCCGAGCTCACGACAGTATTCAATATCCTGCCAGCTGGAGGCCGAGAAAGTCTCCGCCCGGCGTACGCCCTGCCAGCGGGCGGCAGGCTGCGGCGCGCGCCAGCGGAGATCGCCGACGGGCGGCGCGGCATAGGGAATACCGCGCCAGATATGAATGTTCTCTTCCGAGGTGCCGGATAGAGTGCCCTGCCGGGTTTTCACCAGCGGGGTAGACGGATTCTGCATGGCCTGCTTCCTTTAACGACTCATGCCAGCAGAGTACTGATTTTACAGCAGACCGCAACGTCGTTTACTGCGCTCTTCCGCCTGCTGATAAAGGGCAAACTCATCGTAAACCGCACAGCCCAGCGCCTCCTCAAAGGCCTCGCGGCTGGCGTTGCCGTGGCTGCGGGCCTGTATCTCGTTACCCAGGTTAGACTGAAAAATCCCGGCGGCGCTGACCGGTAAAAAGTCTTCATAAATAATCGGTTGTGCGATAACCCAGCCGCGCTCAATCAACGGCTGCGGATCGTCGCCCGGACGAAAGGCCTGGCGGTGCGCCTCGCCGGCGGGCGTCAGGCGGTAGCGAAAGTACGCCAGCCCCTGCTGACGCAGCAGGAATTCGCTGTCCGGGAACGGGCTAAACACCTCCTGCAGATGACGCTGATGGTTAAGATTATCTTTGCCCACCCCCGCCTCGCTAAGCAGTCGGTCGTACAGAGCGCGGCCCTTGGGCGTCAAGGCGATGCCGCGCTGCTCTATTTCGCCAAAGCGCGCCGTATGGGTGCCTCGATGCTCCCCGGCAAACATCACCGGCTCTTCAAGGGCCTTAAAGCTGGTCTGGCGCAGCAAAATCGGCACATCGCGGCGCGGCGGGCCTTCTATTAACGCTTTCGGCGCGATACCGCATTCGGGCATCAGCGCCTGAACCCGGTCGATATCCAGCGTGCGCGGCGTCAGATGATTAATGTGGCAACCGGGGAAACAAACCACATCGGCAATCAGCCGGTGCTCTTCGTGCAGCGCGTGGTAGGTTTCCTCATCGACGGTGGCATGTCGATGCCAGCTAAAGGTTTCCAGCGCCTGCTGCACAAATTCACGCGCCTCCGCGGCGGTGAACTCCCCCTTCTGTTCATGAAGCGCGATCAGTTCGCGACAGCGCGACGTGAAGATATCGCGCCGGGCAAGAATTTCCGCCGCCCGCTTGCGCAACGCCTCATCGGCGATCAGCTCAAGACGCAGGAGCGAGGTAAAAACGCGAAACGGATTGCGCGCCAGCGCCGCGTCATCGATGGGGCGAAACGCGGTGGAGTGAACCGGCACGCCAGCCTGCGACAGATCGTAATAGCTAACGGGATACATGCCCATAATGGCAAACATGCGACGCAGGGTCGCCAGTTCCTCCGCCGTACCGACGCGGATCGCGCCGTGGCGCTCAACGTTTAGCCGCGCCAGCTCATCGGCGTTGGCCAGTTGTTCGTGCAGCGTCGGGTTATTCTCCAGTATGGCCAGGTTAACGTCGGCCACCAGCTCCAGTAGCGTCCCGTACTGCGGAACTTCCTGCTGGTACATCGCCGACATCGCCTGCGAAAAGCTTTCCCGAATCTCATCAGCCGTGATGGTGTTCGCCATGATGTCTTACCTCCAGTGAATTCTCCCTGGAGTGTAGGAAAGCTCTCTGAAGACGGCGGGAAGAATTTACAAACTGTGATGCCGGTAGCTGGCCGGTTTCTTTTCATCCGCTCACTTCATAACCACCGGTTATGTTAAACACCCTTTAATTTCACTTTAAATTAACAAAGCATTTACACACACTGCAAGTGGCGACATTACAACAACATGCCTCTCTACCGATAACACGGAGTCCCCTCATGAATGATAAATGGTCACCGCGCGAGGTCCTGCATCGCGACTACAGTAGCCATCCACCCGCCTACGCGCCGGGCTATAAAACCAGCGTACTGCGCTCGCCGCGCAATGCGCTCATTTCCCTGCAGAATTCACTTTCGGAGATCACCGGCCCGGTGTTCAGCAGCGACGATCTCGGCGCGCTCGATAACGACCTGATCCTCAACTACGCCAAAGACGGCCTGCCGATTGGCGAGCGGATTATCGTGCACGGCTACGTTCGCGATGGGTTTGGCCGGCCGATGAAAAATACGCTGGTCGAAGTCTGGCAGGCTAACGCGGGCGGCCGCTACCGGCATAAGAAAGATCAATATCTGGCGCCTATCGACCCGAACTTTGGCGGCTGCGGACGCGTGCTGACCGACGAGAACGGCTACTATTGTTTCCGCACCATCAAGCCCGGCCCCTACCCGTGGCGCAACCAGGTCAGCGACTGGCGTCCGGCGCATATTCACTTTTCGCTTTCCGGCGACGCCTGGGCGCAGCGTCTGATCACCCAGATGTATTTCGAGGGCGATCCGCTGATTAAACAGTGCCCTATTGTCAAAACCATCAATAACGATGATGCCATCAGAACGCTGATCGCCGAGCTGGATACCCATGCCGCCGTCCCGCTGGACTCTCTGGCCTACCGTTTTGATCTCGTGCTGCGCGGTCATCGCGCAACGCTGTTTGAAAACCGCACGCAGGGGGCCGCCCGATGAGAGATTTTTTACCTGAAACCGCTTCGCAAACCGCCGGTCCTTATGTGCATATCGGCCTAGCGCCGGACGCCGCGGGCTTTCATATCTTTGAGAGAAACTTTGGCCCGACGCTGACGACGGCCGACACCGAGGGCGAACGCATTACTATTGAAGGCAGAGTCATCGACGGCTCCGGCACCCCGGTGCGCGATGTGCTGCTGGAAATCTGGCAGGCCAACGCCGCCGGGAGCTATAACCATCCCGACGACCGACAGCAGGGTAAGAAGCTGGATACGGCGTTTCGCGGCTGGGGACGCAGCTGCTCGGACTTCACCAGCGGCGTCTGGCGCTTCGAAACCATTAAACCCGGGGCCGTTGTGGGCCGCGATGGTCGCACCATGGCGCCGCACGTCAATTTATGGGTGGTCGCCCGCGGGATTAATATTGGCCTCAACACGCGGATGTACTTCTCCGACGAACAGGATGCCAACCAGGCCGACCCGGTGCTGAATCTGATTGAGTGGGAAGTGCGCCGCCAGACCCTCATCGCCCAGCGCGAGGTGCGCGGGACGGAGATCGTCTATCGCTTCGATATTCATCTGCAGGGCGAAAACGAAACCGTCTTCTTCGATATCTGAGTTTTCACTTCCTTTTTCCGCCCCTGTTGGCCGGGGGCGGTACTTTACGGCAATGCCAATAAAATCAACTTGTAAAATAATAATATAAAATGTTAATAATATTTTGCTATGAAGTTAACAATTTTAAACACCCTTACTTGTCACCGGTACACCTCTGTTTTTAACATTGATTATGCAAAAAAATGGTCTTTTCAGTCAGCGCATTCGCTTGCGCCATCTACATACCTTCGTGGCCGTCGCTCAACAGGGAACTCTTGGGCGCGCGGCTGAAACCCTCAATCTGAGCCAACCGGCCTTATCCAAAACGCTGAACGAACTGGAGCAGCTCACCGGTACGCGGCTGTTTGAGCGTGGGCGGCTGGGCGCGCAGCTGACGCTGGTCGGCGAACAGTTTCTCACCCATGCGGTTAAAGTGCTCGACGCGCTCAATACCGCGGGTCAGGCGCTCAATCGTAAAGAAGGCCTCAACAGCGATATCGTACGCATCGGAGCGCTCCCCACCGCCGCGCTGGGGATCCTGCCCTCGGTGATCGGCCAATTCCATCAGCAGCAAAAAGATATCACCCTTCAGGTCGCCACCATGAATAACACCATGCTGCTGGCGGGGCTAAAATCGGGAGAAATCGATATCGGCATCGGGCGGATGTCCGATCCGGAGTTGATGAGCGGGTTGAACTATGAACTGCTATTTCTCGAATCCCTGAAGCTGGTGGTTCGTCCGGGTCACCCGCTGCTGCAGGAAACCGTCACGCTGAGTCGGGTCATGGAGTGGCCGGTAGTGGTTTCGCCTAAAGGCACGCTGCCGCGACAGAACGCCGAAACCCTGCTGCAAAGCCAGGGCTGCAAAATTCCCACTGGCTGCATCGAGACGCTGTCGGCTTCCCTGTCGCGTCAGCTCACCGTCGACTATGACTACGTATGGTTTGTCCCCTCCGGCGCGGTTAAAGACGACCTGCGTCGTGGGATGCTGGCCGCGCTACCGGTGCCCACCCAGGGCGCGGGTGAACCAATAGGGATCCTCACGCGGGTGGACGCCACGCTCACTGCGGGTACGCAAACCCTGCTCAGCGCCATTCGTAAATCCATGCCCGTCTGAACACGATCTCCCCGGCTTCGCCCGTCGGGGAGAGATAATCCGCCCGTTTTCCCTGCTGCTGCCCGGTATTATTCATCACAATAATCAATTAGTGCGAAATCATTCATTAACAATTGCGTAAATTTCTTTAACAGATCTATCATATCCGCGATTTCACCAAATGGTTCACATGAAATCAATAACAGTAAAAATCCCGCTTTTATGAAGGCTACTATCACTTCATTCAAAAGAGTTCACTTGAAAAATTGATTCATCTGGTTCACGCCTGTTCAGGGGTGGTTAAGGAGAAAAAATGGCAACTGACAACGCGCCGCGAGGGTTCCCCCGGATCCTGCAGTGGCTTCTCGCCGGGCTGATGCTGATCATCGGTCTGGCTATCGGTATTCTTGGTGCGAAGCTCGCCTCCGTCGGCGGGACGTTCTATTTTGCGCTGATGGGCCTGGTGATGGTTATCGCCGCGGCGCTCATCTTCCGCAGCCGCCGCGGCGGCATCATGCTGTACGCCGTTGCGTTTGTCGCATCGATCGTCTGGGCGATTAGCGACGCGGGCTGGACCTACTGGCCGCTATTCTCCCGCCTGTTCGCGCTCGGGGTCCTGGCCTTCCTTTGCGCGCTGGTCTGGCCGTTCCTTTCCCGCCAGCCGGCGAAAAAAGGGCCGGCGTTTGGCCTGGCTGCGGTGATCGCCGTGGCGCTGCTGGTCAGTTTCGCCTGGATGTTCAAATCCCAGCCGCTGGTCAGCGCCAGCGAAGCGGTGCCGGTCAAACCGGTCGCCGCGGACGAGCAGCAGAAAAACTGGGCGCACTGGGGCAACACCACCCACGGCGACCGTTTCGCCGCCCTCGACCAGATTAACAAACAGAACGTCGACCAGCTGCAGGTCGCCTGGATCGCCCATACCGGCGATATTCCGCAGAGCAATGGCTCCGGCGCGGAAGATCAGAACACCCCGCTGCAGATTGGCGATACGCTTTACGTCTGTACGCCCTACAGTAAAGTGCTGGCGCTGGATGTCGATAGCGGCAAAGAGAAGTGGCGCTACGATTCAAAAGCCACCGCCCCCAACTGGCAGCGCTGCCGTGGTTTAGGCTATTACGAAGATAGCCAGGCTCAGGTTTCCCCGGCCGCCGACGCGCAGCCGGCCGCCTGCTCCCGTCGCCTGTTCCTGCCTACCACCGACGCCCGTCTGATCGCTATTGATGCCGACAACGGCAAACTGTGCGACGCCTTTGGCGACCACGGTATCGTTGATCTGAGCATTGGCATGGGCGAGATCAAAGCGGGTTACTACCAGCAAACCTCCACGCCGCTGGTGGCGGGTAATGTCGTGGTCGTTGGCGGTCGCGTGGCGGATAACTTCTCCACCGGCGAGCCTCCGGGCGTCGTTCGCGCCTATGACGTCCACACCGGGAAACTGGCGTGGGCATGGGATCCGGGCAACCCGGCGCTGACCGGCGAACCGCCGGCAGGCCAGACCTATACGCGCGGCACGCCGAACGTCTGGTCGGCCATGTCCTACGACGCGAAGCTGAATCTGATTTATCTGCCGACCGGTAACGCGACGCCGGACTTCTTTGGCGGCGAACGTACCGCACTTGACGATAAATACAGTTCATCCATCGTGGCCGTTGACGCCACGACCGGCCAGGTCCGCTGGCATTATCAGACCACCCATCACGATCTGTGGGACTTCGACCTGCCTTCCCAGCCGCTGCTGTACGATCTGCCTGACGGTAAAGGCGGCACCACGCCGGTGCTGGTGCAAACCAGTAAGCAGGGCATGATCTTTATGCTTAACCGCGCCACCGGTGAACCGGTCGCTAAAGTCGAAGAACGTCCGGTACCGGCCGGCAACGTTAAAGGCGAGCGTTACTCGCCTACCCAGCCTTACTCCGTCGGTATGCCGATGATTGGCAACGAGACGCTGACCGAGTCGGATATGTGGGGCGCGACGCCTGTCGACCTGCTGCTGTGCCGCATCCAGTTTAAAGAGATGCGCCACCAGGGCGTCTTCACCCCGCCGGGCGAGGATCGTTCGCTGCAGTATCCCGGCTCGCTGGGCGGGATGAACTGGGGCAGCGTGTCGGTTGACCCGAATAACAGCCTGATATTCGTCAACGATATGCGCCTTGGCCTCGCCAACTATATGGTGCCGCGCGCCAAAGTGGCGAAGGACGCCAGCGGTATCGAAATGGGGATCGTGCCGATGGAAGGCACGCCGTTCGGCGCCATGCGCGAGCGTTTCCTGTCGCCGCTGGGCATTCCATGCCAGAAACCACCGTTCGGCACTCTGTCAGCGGTTGATTTGAAAACCGGCAAACTGGTGTGGCAGGTTCCGGTAGGCACCGTTGAGGACACCGGCCCGCTGGGGATCCGCATGCATATGCCAATCCCTATCGGCATGCCGACGCTGGGCGCGTCGTTATCAACCCAGTCCGGTCTGCTGTTCTTTGCGGGCACCCAGGACTTCTACCTGCGCGCGTTTGATACCGCCAACGGGAAAGAGATCTGGAAATCGCGTCTGCCGGTCGGCAGCCAGTCCGGGCCGATGACCTACGTATCGCCGAAAACCGGTAAACAGTACATCATCATCAACGCGGGCGGCGCTCGCCAGTCGCCGGATCGCGGCGATTACATCATCGCCTACGCGCTCCCGGAGCAGAAGTAACCCTCAGGGCCCCAATCGGGGCCCTTTTTTGCTGGCAAAGTACGTAGCCAGGGCATTGCCCGATAGCGCGATATAAAAATCGTCTTCGCATCTCCCCCCAGCAAGCCATTCTTATTCCGTCATGTTATTATTGCGAATGGTTATCAATAATAAATACTGAACAAGGATAATGGATGAAGCGTTCAACCTGCCGCCTGCTCGCAGGCGCCATCATGTCGATAGCGGCCACCTCAGCTCAGGCTTTACAAGCCCCGGAAGTGGACCTGCGCGATCCGGCGATTTGGGAGGAGAAAGCGGCGTCTCCGCTCACCGCTCACCCGCAGCCCTGCGAGGTGTTCAGCGGCCCGCACTGCGCGGTCTGGGATGATGAGAAGTCGGATATTCAGCGCGAACGAGAGCGGCGGGAACAGCGGCGCTGGCAGAATGGTTATGAAAACCTGCGGCGGGAATAATCCCGCTTAAACGATAACCCGGGCACGCCCGGGTTATTTATTACCTGAAAATCAATTCTCGCCGAAATGAATAACGGTACGAATGGATTTACCTTCGTGCATCAGGTCAAAGGCTTCGTTGATGCGGTCCAGCGGCATGCGGTGGGTAATAAACGGGTCGAGGCGAATTTTGCCCGCCATCGCCTCTTCTACCATTCCCGGCAGCTGCGTGCGCCCTTTCACGCCGCCGAACGCGGAGCCGCGCCAGACGCGCCCGGTCACCAGTTGGAATGGACGGGTTTTAATCTCCTGACCCGCGCCAGCGACGCCGATAATCACGCTTTCGCCCCAGCCTTTGTGGCAGCACTCCAGCGCGGCGCGCATCACGTTGACGTTACCGATGCACTCGAAGCTGAAGTCGACGCCGCCGTCGGTGAGTTCAACAATCACATCCTGAACCGGCTTATCGTAATCATTCGGGTTGATAAAGTCGGTGGCGCCCATCTCTCTCGCGAGGGTGAATTTTTCCGGGTTGGTATCCACCGCTAGAATGCGCCCGGCTTTCGCCTGTACCGCCCCCTGGATCACCGCCAGGCCGATCCCGCCGAGGCCGAAGACGGCGACGGTATCGCCCTCTTTTACTTTCGCCGTATTGTGCACCGCGCCGATGCCGGTCGTGACACCGCAGCCCAGCAGGCAAACTTTGTCCAGCGGCGCCTGCGGGTTCACTTTCGCCAGCGAAATTTCAGCCACCACGGTGTATTCGCTGAAGGTGCTGGTGCCCATATAGTGATAAATCGGTTCGCCGTTGTAGGAGAAACGCGTGGTGCCGTCCGGCATCAGGCCCTTACCCTGGGTGGCGCGGACCGCCTGGCAGAGGTTGGTTTTGCCTGATTTACAGAACTTACATTCGCGGCATTCAGCGGTATACAAAGGAATAACGTGGTCGCCCGGCTGCAGGCTGGTCACGCCTTCCCCGACTTCGACGACAATCCCGCCGCCTTCATGGCCCAGCACCGCCGGGAAAACGCCTTCCGGATCGTCGCCTGAGAGGGTAAAGGCATCGGTGTGGCATACGCCGGTATGGGTGATCTTGACCAGTACTTCGCCTTTTTTCGGCGGCGCGACGTCAATCTCAACGATTGAAAGCGGCTGGCCCGGGCCAAACGCGACGGCTGCACGTGATTTCATATCTCTCTTCCTCGTGGTGATTTTATTTTAAATAGGATCGTAGCAGATGCCCGACTTCCGCCATTCTGGCGGCGCGCTGATCGGGCGTCGTTTCGCCGCTAACCAGTTCATCCTGCAGGTGAATTTCCACCATCTCCCCCATCAGGCCGTTAGCGGCGCCGCGTATTGAGGCGATTTGCTGCAGAATGGTCATACAGGGTTCGCCGGATTCCAGCGCCCGCTCGAGCGCTTCAACCTGGCCACGGATGCGCCTTACCCGGCTGAGGGCACGCTTTTTATCTTCAGGTGAATGTGGCATGGTGACGCCCTCCATATCATATAGGGGGGTATACTATATTTATTATTGCCGTGAGGCAAATGCGTTCGCCGCTTTAACCGTAGCATAGCGGCGAGAATTTGCGCTTAGCTGAAGTTGAGGATCCCGAAGAAAGAGACAAAAAAACCCGCCGAAGCGGGTTTATCGAGGTTTAACGCCTGCGCGGCATCATCCGCAGCAGCGTGTTATCTTTCCACAAATAGTGGTGCATCAGCGCCGCCAGCGCGTGCAGGCCGATAATAAAGTAGCCGGTATTGGCCAGCAGCTCATGCCACGCTTTCAGGGTATCCACCAGCTCAAAGTCGCTTTCCGCCGCGTGCGGCATGGTCAGGCCAAAAGCGAACCAGGGGTTGCCGCGGTAGTACATCATGACCATGCCGATGGCCGGCAGCGCGATAAACAGCAGATAGATAACCAGATGCCCAAGATGCGCGAAGCCGGTCATCATCGGCGACGGTTTAGGCACAATCGGCGGCGTCGGGGATTTGAGGCGCACCAACAGACGCACCGCCATCAGAACAAAAATTGAAATCCCGCAGGAGACGTGGATCATATTAATCACGGGCCGCGCGCTGCGGGGGAAAAAGCCCCGCAGCTCCATCGCCGCGTAAGCGCCAATCACTAAAAAAAAGACCAGCCAGTGGATGCCTATTTGCAGACCAGAGTATTTATCGCGCATGAGAAACCCTTAATAAAACGGTGATATCGCCAACATAAACACCTTTTATTAAAAATTCATTAACTTTTACGTACTTATAAAAAAACAATTGTCGGTTTCGCGCAGATAAAGCAAAAGCAGCGGGTTACCTGCGGCGCGGCAATACGAGGAACCTATACCTCAACCTTGACGCTGTATATAATCACAGTACAATACGGTCTGCTATTACCATTAATGGGATAAAAAATGTTCGTAGAGCTGATTTATGACAAGAGAAATTTCGAAGGATTAGCTGGCGCTAAAGAGATCATTCTGACGGAATTGACGAAGCGAGTGCATCGCATTTTTCCCGATGCCGACGTTCGCGTTAAACCGATGATGACGCTGGCCTCCATCAATACCGACGCCAGCAAGCACGAGAAAGAGCAGATCAGCCGCGCCGTGCAGGAAATGTTCGAAGAAGCTGACATGTGGATGCAGGAAGATTAACGGGCGACATTCGAGGAAATAATGAATACCTTCACCATCATGGCTATCCCCTTCTTCGCCGCAGCGATCGTTATGCTGACGCTGGGGGCAACCAGGAAAAGTCGTGCCTGCGCTATCGTGGGCGGCGTTTTGCTGGCCGCGACCGTGGTAAACGCGGTGACGGGCATGGCGCTACAGGGCGGGTAACAGAATGAGTTTTGTTTGGTACATGGCGCTGATATGCGTTGCGATCGCGTATCTCATGATGCGCTTCCTTCCTGTTTAACCCCGGGTTTGCGCATACCCGGGCTTCAAATAGCGTTCTTTTTACTGGCGGGATCATAACCCCTTACGCACCAGCGTCGCCGCCTGTTTAAAAATCTCATCCTCGACGCCGTCCCCCTTCTGTCTTCCCAACCTCACCAGTTCTTCGACAATACTTTCCCGGTTAATAGGCTTCTGCTCAGAAACCAGACCAATGACCGCCGCGCCGATGGCAAGACCAATCAGCCCCGTTTGTTCGTCTTTGTTCTTCATCGTTCCGCTCCGTTATGCCCGAAAAAAGTTTAGCAGCCGCATCCGCGACTGCAACCCGAGCATCCGCAGGCTTTGGCGCCAGCGAAAACGGCTTCAGAGGACATGCGGATGCCGGGTCAGACAAAGCCAGCCTCCGGCTCGTTAGCCTGTTGCGGGACGCTAAAAAGTGTGAAGTTGATCAAAAACAACAAAATGACGCTCTGAGAGGCGTATTTGTATTACCGCCGCGCCGGGACAGCCCGGAGCGTGACGACACGATGATGAAAAGGAGAAAAAACCATGATCACATACGATCGTAACCGCAATCCTATTACCAACGGCAGCCAGGTGATGATTAATGGGACGGGCAAAACCGGTAAAATTATCGCTATCCATTCTACGGGTTTGACCCCAGCCCAGCTGCGTCGTAATAAGACCGTTGAAGTTGAAGGGGCTGAAGGGAAGTTCGAACCGGTTGAACTGATCCGCCTTGGCCTCCACTAAGGAGGCGACAGCCTCTGCGGCATCGCCCAAACGCCGACTATCGGCTGGCGACGCCCGGCGGTTCTACTACCGACGCTCCGCGCCATGGCTGCTCTTCGCCTGATACATGCGCCGGTCCGCCACCGCGACGATCTCATTGAGGCTATGATGCGCAGCGGGATCGTATTCAACGCAGCCCCATGAGAACGCCAGCTGCCACGGATTGCCCGCCTGCTGATTGTACTCCGCGACGTTCTTGCTAAGCTGCTCCATCGCCAGGCCCGCGGTCTGCTGCGAGGTATTGGCAAGCAGGATGATAAATTCGTCGCCGCCCTGCCTGGCAATTAAATCCGACTCTCTGAAGGTGGCCTTCATCAAATCGGCAATCGTCCTCAGGGCTTTATCTCCCTGTTCATGACCCCAGGTATCGTTAATCAGCTTAAAGCGATCGAGATCGATAAAGATGAGGCTCGCTGGTTCATTCCGCCGTCTGGCGGTCAGCAGCGCGTACTCCGCTAACGACATAAAGCCCCGGCGGTTGAACAGCCCCGTCAGCTCGTCGGCGGTCGCCGCGTCCAGCACCTTGAATTCATCTTCAACGATGGCGGCCAGGTCGCTTAAGATTTGTATTTCATGAACGGAGAAAGCGCGCGGCTTGTGATCCATCAGACAGAACGCGCCTACCGTCGCGCCGTCAGGCAGCTGCACCGGGTAGCCAGCATAAAAGCGGATAAAAGGCGCTTCGGTGACCAGCGGGTTATCGTGAAAGCGCAGGTCCTGCTGCAGGTCGTTGACGATTAAAGGGTCGGTCTGCAGGATAGTATGCGCGCAGAATGTGATATCCCTCGGCAGGGTATCCACTTCCAGTCCGGCGCAGGATTTTACGTGCAGGGTATTTTCCCCCACGAGGCTAATCGAAGCCACCGGTAGATCGTAGAGCGTACGCGCAAGCCTGGTCAGGCGATCGAAACGCTCTTCTTTTCCGCTGTTTAATAATCCGGATGTCCGCAGCGATTGCAGACGGCGCAGTTCATCTGGATGAAGTCCGGCTAATTTCAATTTTTCTCTCTTACGTTATCAGGATAAATGACGCAGCGCTTACCAATGAAACGCGCATCAGGCTGTTAACAGACGATTCACATGTGTTATCTGATGAGTTAAGCATATATCGCTGGCTCGTCAAACGAGACTTCAGGCGCGCTCCGCCGCGGCCCACTCCCTCAGCTTCGCTTTCAGCCACTGGCTCGCGCCGCGTTGCCCGCTCCGCTTATGTGAATAGATTTTCACCTCGAATGGCGGAACCTCAAACGGTAGTTCAAAAACCTTCAACTTCGCCGTGCCGAGCATTTTTTCCGCTGCCGAGCGCGGTATCGCCATAAGCAGTTCACTTTGCGCAATAATGAAGGGCGCGCTCAGCATAGAGGGCGTTTTGATGGTGATATGCCGCGCAAACCCCATTTTCGCGAGCTGTACGTCGAGAACCCCCTGGCTTTCATTCCACGGGGTAACCACCAGATGCTGGGCTGCCAGGTAATCCGCCAGCGTTAGCCGGGACCGGCCGGCGTGGCTTATCGCAACATAATCATCTTTCAGCCAGCAGATCTCATCCAGCTCCGGATGCTCTGCTTCATTCAGGGCGCTAAACCCCAGCGCTAAATCCACCTCGCCGGCCAGCAGTTCCGTCAGCGCCGGGCTGTGCGGCAGATAGCGCAGCTCGAAACGCAGGCCGGGCGCCTGTTGCTGTAGCCTGGGCATCAGCGTAGGGAAAACGCACTGCGCGGTGAAATCCGTGATCGCTATCTGTAAGCAGTCGGTACTGGCTGAGGCGACAAACTTCGGCTGCGGGGTCAGCTCCTGATCTAAAAACGTTAACGCCGAGGCAATAGAAGGCGCGAGCTGGGTGGCGAACACGCTGGGGCACATACGATGCCCTTCGCGATAGAAAAGCGGGTCATTGAGCGCGGCGCGCAGCCTGGACAGCGCGTGGCTTAACGCCGAGGTGCTCATCGCCAGCTCTTCCGCCGCCAGGCGCACCGAACGATAGCGGTAGACCGCCTCGAATACCGGCAGCAGGTTCAAATCAAGACGGCGAAGGGCTGGATGCATAATATTCATCATTACGTGATTTCATTGCACTTAATTCTTCTAACCTTAACGTTTATGCTTTGCGGTATCAAACTTACGATGGCACAACAGGTAATCCAATGAATATGACCATTCGTCAGGCCAGCCCGGCGGACGCAAAAGCAATTTATGACATGATTTACGAGCTGGCGGTGTATGAAAAGGCGCCGGAACAGGTGGTCACCACGGTTGAGGAAATCCAGGCATCGCTTTTCGCCAGCGACAGCAAAACGGAAGCGTTAATCTGCGAGATTGACAATAAGATCGCCGGCTACGCGGTGTTCTTTACCAGCTATTCCACCTGGCTCGGCCGCAACGGCATCTATATGGAAGATCTCTACATCACCCCCGAGTTTCGCGGCCGCGGCGCAGGAAAAGCGCTCCTGAAAACCATCGCTCAGCTGGCGGTAAAAAGAGAGTGCGGTCGCCTGGAGTGGAGCGTGCTCGACTGGAACCAGCCGGCCATTGATTTTTATCTGAGCATTGGCGCCGTTGCGCAAAGTGAGTGGGTTCGCTATCGCCTTGACGGCGCTGCGCTTACCGCTTTTGCTGAACTGGGCAGGGCCGCCGACTAGTCCGCCATCAGGCGGGTCCTTCTCTGGCCCGCCTTTTCACTCCGTTGCCAATATGCCCCTGGCGTATAAAGCTGAAACAAAAAATTATTACCCCTTAACGCCCCGCCCGCAACCCGCCGAATTTATTCACTTTTCCGTTCGCGTTTTTATCAGCATTTAACGGCGCCAAATAAATCGCTGGTTGCCCTATCCCGACGGCTGGACTAAGCCTGGAGAAGTTTTCACCTGACCTGGAGATTCTTCATGAGCAAACTTGGGATTAATGGATTTGGGCGTATTGGACGTTTAGTACTGCGCCGGTTACTGGAGGTCGACAGCCCTTTAGAGGTCGTGGCGATTAACGACCTGACATCACCTAAAGTGCTGGCCTACCTGTTAAAGCATGATTCAAACTACGGTCCTTTCCCATGGAGCGTGGATTTTACGGAAGATGCGCTGATCGTTGATGGCAAAAAAATTACCGTTTATGCGGAAAAAGAGGCTCAGCATATTCCGTGGAAAGCGGTAGGCGCCGAGCTGATTGTCGAGTGTACGGGTTTTTATACCTCCGCGGAGAAAGCGCAAGCGCATCTGACCGCCGGGGCTAAAAAAGTGCTGATCTCCGCGCCCGCTGGCGACATGAAAACCATTGTCTATAACGTTAACGACGACACGCTAGACGCCAACGATACGATTATTTCCGTGGCCTCCTGCACCACCAACTGCCTGGCGCCGATGGCGAAAGTGCTCCATGACGCCTTTGGTATAAAGGTGGGGACCATGACCACTATTCACGCCTATACCGGTACGCAATCGCTGGTTGACGGCCCGCGCGGCAAGGATTTGCGCGCTTCCCGCGCCGCGGCGGAAAATATCATTCCGCATACTACCGGGGCGGCGAAAGCCATTGGGCTGGTTATTCCCGAGCTTAGCGGCAAGCTGAAGGGTCACGCCCAGCGCGTACCGACCAAAACCGGGTCGGTGACTGAGCTGGTGTCAGTGCTGGAGAAAAAGGTCTCCGCCGAAGAAGTCAATCAAGCGATGAAAAACGCGGCGGTGAACAACGAATCATTCGGTTATACCGAAGAGGAGATCGTTTCGTCGGACGTTATCGGCAGCCATTTCGGTTCCATTTATGATGCCACGCAGCTGGAGATTGCTGAGGTTGGCGATCTGCAGCTGGTGAAAACCGTGGCCTGGTACGATAACGAGTATGGCTTCGTTACCCAGCTTATCCGGGTGCTGGATAAATTCGCGAAGTAAGGCGCAGACTACTCGGCACGCATAGCCCGGGTAAGGCGTCAGCCGCGACCCGGGGGGCAGTCTGCGGGCTGGGTAGCCCGGACAGATGCGCAGCATCGCCTCCGGGAAATTCTGCTACTCCGCGCTCTACTCCCGGGGGCGGCGCGGAGCGCCTTGCCCGGGCTACAGGTACGTGCGGCCTGCGTTTGGGTAGCCCGGGTAAGGCGTCAGCCGCGACCCGAGGGGCAGTCTGCGGGCTGGGTAGCCGGACAGATACACAGCATCGCCTCCAGGAAATGATGCCATCCTGCGCTCTGCTCCCGGGGGTGGCGCGGAGCGCCTTGCCCGGGCTATAGGGACGTGCGGCCTGCGTTTGGGTAGCCCGGGTAAGGCGTCAGCCACGACCCGGGGGACAGCCTGCGGGCTGGGTAGCCCGGACAGATACGCAGCATCGCCTCCGGGAAACGCGCCGCTCCTCTGCTAAATCAGGCCTGCAGATAGACCACCTGAGTTTGCAGATACTCATTCAGGCCGTGACGTCCGTCGGCGCCGCCGATGCCCGATTTACGCCATCCGGCATGGAAACCCTGCATCGCTTCGAAGTTTTCGCGGTTAATATAGGTTTCGCCAAATTTCAGCCCCTTAATCGCCTTCATCGCGACGTTCAGGTCGCGGGTATAGATTGACGACGTCAGCCCATAATCGCTGTCGTTGGCCATCGCCAGCGCCTCTTCAAGGGTATCAAACGCCACCACCGGTAGCACCGGACCGAATGTCTCTTCATGCACGATATCCATCTCCTGGCGCACGTCCAGCAGCAGCGTCGGCGGATAAAAATAGCCCCTGCCCGTCACCGCTTTCCCGCCAAGGGCGACGCGCGCGCCCTGGGCGACCGCTTTTGCCACCTTCTGCTCAACGCGCGCCAGCGCGGCGGCGTTAATCAACGGCCCCATCGCGATATCGTCGCGAGACGCCGGATCGCCAAACTGCACCGCCTTCAGCGCTTCGCCAAGGCGATTAACGAAGCGATCGTAAATGCCCTTTTGCACATATACGCGCTCAACGCAGTTACACACCTGCCCGCTATTAATGACCCGAGAATCCACCACCGCCTTAACCGCCAGCTCCAGATCCGCATCGTCCATCACGATAGCGGGCGCTTTCCCGCCCAGCTCCAGACACACTTTAGTGATGTTTTTCGCCGCCGCGGCCATAATCTTCTCGCCCGCGGCAACGCTGCCGGTCATGCTGACCATCGCCACTTTCGGATTGCCAGCCAGCTCCTGGCCTACGGTTTCTCCGCGGCCCAGCACCAGGTTAAAGACCCCTTTCGGCAGACCGATATCATGGACGATTTGCGCAAAAGCGATGGCGTTATTCGGCGTAAATTCACTCGGTTTAATGACGATGGTATTGCCGGTAATCAGCGCCGGCGCCAGCTTACGAGCAATCAGGAAGAACGGAAAATTCCACGGCAGGATGCCGGTCGTCACACCCAGCGCGCGCTTAAATACCAGAATGTTCTCCCCCGGGCGGTCGCTCTGCACAATTTCACCTTCATAACGGCGCGCCCACTCGGCCATATAATCAAGATAATCGGCGGTAAAAGAGACCTCCACCGCCGCCAGCTGCTGGATTTTTCCGCCCTCAGCGACGATCAGCGCGGCGATCTCTTCCGCACGTTCGCGGATACCGGCGGCGATTTTGCGCAGCCATCCCGCGCGCTCAATCGCTGGCAGGGCCTCCCAGTCCGGCTGCGCGCGCTCGGCGGCGAGAATCGCGCGCCGCGCATCCTCCGCGCTGCCGTCGGGGATCCGCGAAAGCAGCGCTTCCGTTGCCGGGTTGATCACATCAATCCACGCATCACCGCGGCCGGGTTCAAACTGGCCGTCAATATACATAGGGTGTTGAACGGGTGCTGTCATGGTCTGCTCCTCAGGATTATTGTTTTTAACAGGTGAACTAGATGTTAAAAATTATCGTCCGTCAGGCAAAGAGACAGCATGAGGGCTTGTTTTTGTGAGATATTTCATAAAAAGAGACGAAGCTAACGCGCAAAAAATCACAATTCAATAACACGAGCTGCCCGTTTGCGATACCGCCAACGCAAACGGGCAAATTTCCCGACGCGGCGACCAGGCCATGCGTCCAGAGAAGGGAGAAACGCGGAGCGGCAGCGATGAAAAGCGCTTTATGGTTACCTAAGCCAGCTGCCGCGCGCTTAGCGCATCGGAGAGCAGGCGGTCGTCGCGCAGCGTCTGCCACGCCTGAGCAATGTGCGGCGGAATATCCACATGGGCGATAAAACCCTTGCCCAACGGGCCGTAACCCTGCGGGTTATCCGCCAGCCGCGGCGGCTCGCCGAGGATCAGCGCCAGATAGCGCCCCACCGGCCACAGCCCACTATCTTCCCCGCAAAACGTGACACCGTCACGCCCGTTGCACAATACTGGCGCGCACCCCGGCGTGCTGTACCACGTCGGCGCTCGCGGGGCGTCTTGCCAGACGCGGGCAAACGTCGCCATCGTTCTGCGCTGCATGGTCGGATCCTGAATCACCACGCCCGTACGATGGGCAATGCCCCTCTCCTCAAGCATTTGCCGGGTAAAGTGCGCGTTCTCTCCGCAGTTGGTGGAGCGATCCTCCACCACGATGTGTTCGCGCGGAATAGCCCAGAACTGATGGGCGATGTCGGCCAGGATATGCGCTTCGGCGCGATCCCTTACCGCAATGGCGCGGTAGCGCGGGTCGTTCAACACCGACTGGTATAAAAACGAAGTGGAGTGACCGATACCGCCGCTGATCAGCAGCGGAACCGCGTGCCGCGCCGCCAGCCGGCAGGCGAAATCGATGGTCGGGATCACCGCGTTGCCAGCCAGCACCACCACCTCTATTTGCGGGTCACGGGGCAAATCATCCTGCGCCAGCCAGGCGCCCAGCTGGTTCGCCGCGGCCAGTACCGCCTCGGGTAGCGATGGAAAATGTTCTGACATGTTATCTCCTGTTAACACTCTCAGCCGTAGATTAGCGGCCACCATCTTAGACGCTGGCGCGAACTTTGGGTAATAAAGCGCAAATAGCGCACCCACGCCTCTTAAGCAACAAAGTCAACACATCTGAATAGCGTTTTATTCACTTTTTGAAGAGGGTCAAGAATCTAATAAATAGGGAGAAAGGGTTACAACTACGGCTTTAATGCACAAAAATGCATATTCATCCATGAAGAGCCTTGCTTTTCGTTTTTTTATTCATAAAAAGCTGAATCCCAGCCGCAACAACAGCATATTCTGCATTTTTGCCAAATACCGTCCCATTAAATTGGTGATAACATTCTCGTTACAGAGTTTATAGCTGTACCTTTCCACGGTTAACAAAATAATTATCACTGCGAAACAGGACTCTTATGGAAAAGTTATCTTACGCTTCTGAAAGTAGTACATCTCCATGGACCACCTACCTGCGTCAAATCGATCGCGTCGCGCCCTACCTCGGCGATCTCGCTTTCTGGATTGAAACCCTGCGCCATCCGAAACGCGCGCTCATCGTTGATATCCCGGTGCAAATGGACGATGGTACTATCCGCCACTTCGAAGGCTATCGCGTTCAGCACAACCTCTCGCGCGGACCGGGTAAAGGCGGCGTGCGCTACCATCCTGATGTTGATCTGAATGAAGTGATGGCGCTTTCAGCCTGGATGACCATCAAGTGTGCGGCAGTTAATATTCCCTACGGCGGCGCCAAAGGCGGCATCCGCGTCGACCCGTTCTCATTGTCGGAAGGTGAACTGGAGCGTTTGACCCGTCGCTATACCAGCGAGATCGGCATTATTATCGGGCCGCAAAAAGATATTCCGGCGCCGGACGTCGGCACCAACGGCAAAGTGATGGCCTGGATGATGGATACCTACTCCATGAACCACGGCACTACCATCACCGGCGTGGTCACCGGCAAGCCGATTCACCTCGGCGGTTCGCTGGGCCGTGAAAAAGCCACCGGCCGCGGCGTATTCGTCACCGGTCGCGAAGTGGCTCGCCGCAGCGGTATCGAAATCGAGGGTGCCAAAGTCGCGCTACAGGGTTTTGGTAACGTGGGTAGCGAAGCGGCCCGCCTGTTTGCAGGCGTCGGCGCGCGGATTGTGGTGATTCAGGACCACACCGCCACCCTGTATAACGAGGGCGGTATTGATATGGCCGCGCTGACCGCATGGCAGGCCGAGAACAAGCAAATCGCCGGTTTCCCTGGCGCCCGCGAAATTGCCAAAGAAGCGTTCTGGACGACGCCGATGGATATTCTGATCCCGGCGGCGCTGGAAGGCCAGATTACGCGCGAGCGCGCCGAAACCCTCAGCTGCAAACTGGTGCTCGAAGGCGCTAACGGCCCGACCTATCCGGAAGCGGACGACGTGCTGGCCGAGCGCGGCATCGTGGTGGTGCCGGACGTTATCTGTAACGCCGGCGGCGTCACCGTGAGCTACTTCGAATGGGTGCAGGATATGGCCAGCTTCTTCTGGAGCGAAGAAGAGATCAACGCCAAAATGGACCGCATCATGACCGATGCGATCGTTCACGTTTACGAAAAAGCAGTGGAAAAAGCGTGCTCTTTACGCACCGCCGCCTATATCGTGGCCTGTGAGCGGATCCTGATGGCGCGTAAAGATCGCGGTATATATCCGGGATAATCCCCCCTTCTCAGCCCGGTGAATGCCGGGCTTGAGACCAGGCTCCTCCTTTCCCTCCCCAAGGCTTCTTCCACAATAAACGCACATACCGTTAACCTGTTTTTATCAAACGGGCTTGAATTCTCGTTTTTGCCAGGCAAAACTCATTAGAGTTCTAACGATATTGCAGATTGACCTATGGATAGCCGACAGCTTAACTTTTCCCATCTTTTGTATCTCACCGCCCACCACTGGCGGCTGGCGGTCAACCGCCGGCTTAAGGGCCTCGGCATGAGCCAGGCCAGCTGGGTCGCCGTTTCCGCCATCGCGCGCCACGAACAGCCGCTATCGCAAAGCGAGCTGGCCCAGGAGCTGGGCGTCGAAAGCGCAACTCTCGTGCCGCTGCTCAACCGTCTGGTCGATGTTGGCCTGGTCGAGCGGATTAAAACCGAGCGCGATAAACGCAAACGGCTGCTGATCGCCACCGCTAAAGGCCTTGAGGTGTATCAGCAGGTGAAAACGGTGGCCGATGATTTACGTGAGGAGATCCTCACCGCCATCACCCCCGAGGAACAGCGGCAGACGCAGCGGGTCCTGGAGAAGCTGCTGCGCGAGGTCGAAAAAAAATAATGCCTCGCCGTAAAGACAATCCCTATGTGCCCCACGATTGGGCCCCGCACGAAAAACCGGCGATCCTCGGTTCGCCGTCCACCCCGATCCACAGTACGCCAAAACGGATTGCCTACGGGATCGTCGGGCTGCTGGTCTGCCTGACCGGCGCGCTGGGCAACGCGGTGGTGACCGCCAATCTACAGCTGTTGCAGGGGACCTTTGCTGCCTGGTCGACGGAGATTGCCTGGCTCCCGGCGGTCTACGTAATGACCAACGTCTCCATCAACCTGCTGCTGGTGAAGTTCCGCCAGCAGTTCGGCCTGCGCGCTTTTACCGAAGGTTTTCTCGTCCTCTACGTGCTGGTGACCTTCTTCCACCTGTTCGTCAACGACCTCAGTTCCGCGCTGATGGTGCGCGCCGCCCACGGCATGGTGGCCGCGGCGCTAAGCTCGCTGGGGATTTATTATCAAGTGCAGGCCTGGCCCGCCCGCCATCGGCTCAAAGCGCTGACCATCGGCATCACCGGTTCATCGCTGGCGATCCCGCTGGCGCGCCTGTTTTCAACCGAGCTGCTGCAAATTGACGAATGGCGCGGGCTGTACTTCTTTGAACTGGGGCTGGCGCTGGTGTCGCTGGCCTGCGTGATCGCCCTCAAGCTGCCGCCAAGCGATCGGAAAAAGGTATTTGAGAAAAAAGACTTCATTACCTTCTTCCTGCTGGCGCCGGGGATGGCGCTGGTCACCGCGGTGCTGTCGCTGGGACGGTTGGACTGGTGGTTCGAAGCGCCGTGGATCGGCTGGGCGCTGGCGGGGGCGGTGGTGCTGATTGTCTCCGCGATTGCCTTTGAGCATAACCGCAGCAACCCGCTGCTCAATATCAAATGGCTCTCCAGCGGCAGTATTCTGCGCCTCGGGCTGATTATGCTGCTGATCCGTATCGTGCTGGCGGAGCAGAATACCGGCGTCATCGGCTGGCTGCAGTACGTCGGCCTGCAGAATGAACAGATGACCAACCTGGCGTGGTCGATTTTCGCCGGGATCCTCTGCGGCATCGTCGCCAGCTGCCTGACGCTCAACCCGCAGCGTCTCTACTGGCCTACCGCCACGGCGCTGGCGTTAATTATGGTTGGATCGCTGCTCGACAGCCAGTCGACGATCCTCACCCGCCCGGAGCAGCTGATGTTCAGCCAGTTTCTGCTGGGCTTCGGCAGCGCCTTCTTCCTCGCCCCGGCGATGCTGGCGGGGATTGGCGGGGTCATTGCCGACCAGCGCAACCTGGTGAGCTTCTCGGTGCTGTTCGGCATGAGCCAGAATATCGGCGGCCTGCTGGGCTCCGCCATTCTCGGTACTTTCCAGACCTGGCGGGAAAAGTTTCACTCCAGCCAGCTCGCCGACCAGCTCACCACGCTCAATCCGCTGATTACCGAGCGTTTGCAGCAGTACAGCCAGATGTATCAAAGCCAGATTGGCGACAGCACCCTGCTCAACGTTCAGGCCACCACGCTGCTGCAAAACGCCGCCACGCTGCAGGCCAATATTCTGGCTTACAATGATACCTATCTGCTGACGGCGGCGATTTCAGCCGCCACGCTGGTATGGGTTTTCTGGCGCTTAATAAGATTACGTATTACCGCCCGCATCGCGCTGAAACGCGCGACGGGTAGCAAATAAAATTTACTCTGGAGTCATTATGAGTCAGCAGGATGCGGCCAAACAGCAGGCCAACACCCGAAATAATATTCGCATCGTCTCGATTTTCACCGCCGCCGCCATTGGCATCGTTGGGGTACTGGTTATTCTCTACGCCTGGCAGCTGCCGCCGTTTACCCGTGAAAGCCAGTTTACCGATAACGCCTACGTTCGCGGGCAAACCACGTTTATCAGCCCGCAGGTCAACGGTTATATCACCGAGGTGAAGGTTCAGGATTTTAATCAGGTTAAAGCCGGCGACGTGCTGTTCCAGATTGACGAGCGCATCTATAAGCAGCGCGTCCATCAGGCACAAGCAACGCTGGCGATGAAAGAGGCGGCGCTGAAGAACAATCAGCAGCAGCGCAGAAGCGCCGAGGCGGTTATCGCACGTAACGAAGCGGCGCTGCAGAACGCCCGCGCGCAGAATCTGAAAACCCAGGCGGATTTAAAACGCGTTCAGGAGCTGACCGCCGACGGCTCGCTATCGATTCGCGAACGCGATTCCGCCCGCGCCAGCGCGGCGCAGGGCACCGCGGATATCGAGCAGGCCAAAGCGACGCTGGAAATGTCGCGCCAGGATCTGCAATCCACCATCGTTAACCGCGATTCGCTGCTCGCCGACGTCGCCAGCGCAAAAGCGGCGCTGGAGCTGGCGCAGATCGACCTGCAAAACACCCGGATTATCGCGCCGACGGATGGACAGCTCGGGCAAATCTCCGTCCGCCTTGGCGCTTACGTCACCGCCGGGACGCATCTCACCTCGCTGGTGCCGCCGCAGCACTGGCTGATCGCGAATCTGAAAGAGACCCAGCTGGCGCAGGTGCGCGTCGGACAGCGGGTAACTTTTACCGTTGATGCGCTGAACAGCGAGAAATTCACCGGCACGGTGCAGAGCATCTCGCCGGCGACCGGCGTCGAGTTCAGCGCCATTTCCCCGGATAACGCCACCGGTAACTTTGTCAAAATCGCCCAGCGCATTCCGGTACGCATCGCCGTTGATGAGGGGCAGAAGAACGGCCAGCGTCTGCGGCCGGGGATGTCGGTGCAGGTCACCATCGATACCCGCGCGGAGAAACAGCAATGATCCGCCCGCTCGCTCTCGCCGTTATCCTTGCGCTGGCCGGCTGCCAGTCCGCCGACGTTCAGCAGGCCGCGCCCGGTCTACAGATCCCCGCCGCCTGGCGGGCGGATGTCGGACCCTCCAGCCCCGTTGAGGGCGTGTGGTGGCGCAACTTCCACGACAGTACGCTCAATCTCTACGTTGACCAGGCGCTGCGCTACAACAGCGACGTGCTGATGGCTCGCGAACGAGTCAATGAGTACCAGGCCCGGGCCTACGCCGCCGATAGCAGCCTGTTTCCCTCGCTTGACGCCGGACTGACCGGCACCCGCGCGCGGTCTCAGTCGGCCGCTACCGGCCTGCCCGTTCACAGTACGGTGTATAAAGGCGCGCTGACCGCCAGCTACGATGTCGATATCTGGGGCGCCAACCGCAGCGCCGCCAGCGCTGCGCAGGCCAGCCTGGAAGCGCAAAAAGCCGCGGCCGCCGCGGCGAACCTGACCGTCGCCTCTTCGGTGGCGGTCGGCTACATCACCCTGCTGTCGCTGGATGAACAGCTGCGGGTGACGCAGCAAACGCTAAAATCGCGCGAAGATGCATTCAATCTGGCGAAGCGCCAGTTTGAGACGGGCTATACCTCACGCCTGGAGCTGATGCAGGCGGACTCCGAACTGCGCTCCACGCGCGCGCAAATCCCGCCGTTGCGCCATCAAATCGCCCAGCAGGAAAATGCGCTCAGCCTTTTGCTCGGCGCCAATCCTGGCGCCGTTAAGCGCAACGCGTTCGCGCAGCTTTCGCCGCTATCGCTACCGTCCCAGCTGCCGTCAACCCTGCTCAACCGCCGACCGGATATCGTTCAGGCCCAGCGTCAGCTGGTGGCCGCCGACGCCACCCTGGCGTCATCGCAGGCGCAGCTGCTGCCGTCCATCAACCTTACCGCCACCGGCAGCCTGCAGGATCGCACCCTGCCGGACCTACTGGATAATCCGCTACGCTTATGGAGCCTCGGCGGCAGCATTCTGGCGCCGCTGCTCAACCGCCAGGCGCTGAATGCCCAGGTCGACGTATCGATGGCCCAGCGCAATCAGGCGCTGTATAGCTATGAAAAAACGGTGCGCGGCGCGTTTAAAGAGGTCAATGACAGTCTCGATGCGATTGGCCGCTACGGCGAGCAGCTCTCGGAGCTGCAGGCGCAGGAGAAGGTGGCCCAGGAGACGCTGCGCATCGCGCAAAACCGCTATCGCAACGGTTATTCATCCTATCTGGACGTACTCGACGCCCAGCGTACGCTGTTTTCCACCCAGCTCAGCGTGGTACAGGTGAAAAACAACCTGCTGCTGGCGCAAGTCGATTTGTACCGGTCGCTGGGAGGCGGCTGGTCTGATTCATCAGGGACGTAAGACGGGAAATCTGACATGCAACAACAGTGGTCGGCAGTAGATAATTATCTCGTGGAAGCGTTAATTCCCAACGATCCGCTCCTCAGCCAGGTCCTGGAGAATAACCAGCGCGCCGGTCTTCCGGCGATCGACGTCGCCGCCAATCAGGGGCAGTTCCTGGCCCTGCTGGTGCGCATGACGGGCGCCAAACGCATCCTGGAGATCGGCACGCTCGGCGGCTACAGCACTATCTGGATGGCCCGGGAGTTGCCCGCCGATGGTGAATTGCTCACCCTGGAGGCCGACGCGCATCATGCCGCCGTCGCGCGCGAGAACCTCCGTCTGGCGGGCGTGGACGATCGCGTTGCGGTGCTGGAAGGCCCGGCGCTGACCAGCCTCGAAAAACTGGGCGATCGCCCGCCGTTCGATCTCATTTTTATCGACGCGGATAAGCCGAATAACCCCAACTATCTGCGCTGGGCGTTGCACTATTCCCGCCCGGGGACAGTGATTGTGGGCGATAACGTAGTGCGTGACGGCGAAGTGACGAACCCGGATAGCGCGGACGACCGGGTGCAGGGGGTCAGAGCGTTTATCGACATGATGGGCAGCGACCCACGGCTGACGGTCACGGCCCTGCAAACGGTGGGCAGCAAAGGCTGGGACGGGTTCACCCTCGCGTGGGTGAACGCCTGACGTGACTCGCTGACCCCGGCAGCCCGCGCCACCGGGGTCAGTGACGGCTTAGGCCGCGATCTGCTCCATCGCCTGCAGCACCCGCTTGTCGGAAATCGGATACGGCGTGCCGAGCTGCTGGGCGAACAGGCTGACGCGCAGCTCTTCAATCATCCAGCGGATCTCCTGCACATCGTCATCCTGACGGCGCTGAGGCGGTAGCTTATTCAACCACTGCTGCCACCTCTGCTGGAGGCTCTCCACTTTGAGCATCTGCGCGCGATCGCGGTGCGGATCGATCGCCATTTTCTCCAGCCGCTTTTCAATCGCCTGCAGATAGCGCAGCGTATCACCCAGGCGGCGGAAGCCGTTGCCGGTGACGAAGCCGCGATACACCAGACCGCTCATCTGCGATTTGATATCCGACAGCCCCAGCGCCATGGTCATATCCACGCGGCCTTTCAGGCGTTTATTGATGTTAAACACCGCGGTCAGAGTCTGCTCAACCTGTTTGGCGATTTCCACCACCGTCTCGTTGAGTTCAGCGCGCACCTTTTCATGCAGCGCGGCAAAGCCCTCTTCGGTCCATACCGGCCCGCCCGCTTCATCGATCAGCTTATCCACGCCGCAGGAGATACAGTCATCGATCAGATCCAGCACTTTGCCGTAGGGGTTGAAATAGAGCCCCAGCTTGGCTTTATTCGGCAGCTTCTCGTGCAGGTATTTAATCGGCGACGGGATATTCAGCAGCAGCAGGCGGCGCAGGCCGCGCCACATCTCCTGCTGCTGCTCGAGCGGATTATCAAACAGCTTGATCGCCACGCTGTCGCGTTCGTCCACCAGCGCCGGCCAGGCCTTAACTTTATAGTTGCCGCGCTTCTGCTCGTAGCTCTCCGGTAGCCGGCCAAAGCTCCAGATATGCAGCCCGCTCTGCTCGATACCGTCATCGGCGACCGCGGACAGCGTCTCCTGTACCTTGCCTTTCAGGGCATCTTTCAGATCCTGCAGCGAGCGCCCTTCATGTAGCTTCTTGTTTTTGTCGTCCACCACCCGGAAAGTGATTTTCAGGTGATCGGGCACCTGCTCCCACTGCCAGGCCTCGCGGTCGATAGTCACGCCGGTCATCCGCCGCAACTCGCGCTCCAGAGAATCCAGCAGCGGCAGTTCCAGCGGCGTCGCGCGGCCTAAAAACGCCTCCGCGTAGTTCGGCGCAGGAACGAAGTTACGCCGTACCGGCTTCGGCAGCGATTTAATCAGGGCGATAATTAGCTCACGGCGCAGCCCCGGGATCTGCCACTCAAATCCGGCTTCTTCCACCTGGTTGAGCAGCGGCAGCGGAATATGCACCGTTACGCCGTCGGCGTCGGCGCCCGGTTCAAACTGATAGGTGAGACGCAGCTTCAGGTTGCCCTGGTGCCAGAAGTTCGGATAGTCGAGCTTGCTGACCTGCTCCGCGCCTTCCTTAATCAGCATGCTCTTTTCAAAGTTGAGCAGATCCGGCGTCTCGCGGCTGGCCTGCTTCCACCATTTATCGAAGTGGCGCGCGGAGATGACGTCATGGCTGATGCGCTGGTCGTAGAACTCAAACAGCGTTTCGTCATCGACGAGAATGTCGCGGCGGCGCGATTTATGCTCCAGCTCTTCGATTTCGTTGCGCAGCTTGAGGTTTTCGCGGAAGAAGGCGTGGCGAGTCTGCCAGTCGCCCTCCACCAGCGCGTGGCGGATAAACAGTTCGCGGCACAGCGCCGGGTCAATCTGGCTGTAGTTGACCTTGCGGGCCGCGACAATCGGCAGGCCGTAAACGGTCACCTTCTCCGTCGCCATCACCGCGCCCTGCCCGCGCTCCCAGTGGGGTTCGCTGTACGAGCGTTTGATCAGATGCTGCGCCACCGGCTCGACCCACTCCGGCTCAATGCGCGCGGCGATGCGCCCCCACAGGCGGCTGGTTTCCACCAGTTCGGCGACCATCGTCCATTTCGGCGGCTTTTTGAACAACCCGGAGCCGGGGAAGATGGAGAAGCGAGCGTTACGCGCGCCGGTAAACTCCTGCTTGTCGGCGTCTTTCATACCGATGTGCGACAGCAGGCCGGTCAGCAGCGCGGTGTGAATTTCGCGATACTCCGCCGGCTCGCTGTTCACCGGCAGCCCAAGCTCTTTGACCACCTGACGCAACTGGGTGTAGATATCCTGCCACTCGCGCACGCGCAGGTAGTTGAGGAAATCGACCCGGCACTGGCGGCGGAACTGGTTCGAGGAGAGCGCTTTTTGCTGCTCGCCAAGGTAGTTCCACAAATTCACAAAGGCAAGGAAGTCGGACTCTTTATCGTGGAAACGACGATGCTTCTCGTCAGAGGCCTGCTGCTTGTCCATCGGCCGCTCGCGCGGATCCTGAATCGAGAGCGCCGAGGTGATGATCATCGCCTCGCGCACGCAGCCGTGTTTTTGCGCCTCCAGTACCATCCGCGCCAGACGCGGGTCAACCGGTAGCTGGCTGAGCTGGCGGCCCATCGGCGTCAGCTTATAGGCGGTCTGCTGTTCGTCGGTGGTAATCGCCCCCAGTTCCTCCAGCAGGCGTACGCCGTCCTGAATATTGCGCTTATCCGGCGCTTCAACAAACGGGAACGCGGCAATATCGCCCAGGCCAAGCGCGGTCATTTGCAGAATAACCGACGCCAGGTTGGTGCGCAGAATTTCCGGGTCGGTAAACGCCGGGCGCGACAGGAAGTCGTCTTCCGAATAGAGACGAATACAGATCCCTTCGGAGACGCGGCCGCAGCGGCCCTTACGCTGGTTAGCCGACGCCTGGGAAACAGGCTCAATAGGCAGGCGCTGTACTTTAGTCCGGAAGCTATAGCGGCTGATACGCGCGGTACCGGGATCGATAACGTACTTGATGCCCGGCACGGTCAGCGAGGTTTCCGCGACGTTGGTGGCCAGCACGATCCGCCGCCCGCTGTGGGCCTGGAACACGCGGTTCTGCTCACTGTTGGACAACCGCGCGTACAGCGGCAGCACTTCGGTATGGCGCAGATTCAGCTTATTGAGCGCATCGGCGGTATCGCGGATTTCGCGCTCGCCGCTCATAAAAATAAGGATATCGCCGGGGCTTTCGCGCCCGAGCTCATCAACGGCGTCAAATATCGCCTGCAGCTGATCGCGCTCGGTGTCGTCGGCGTCTTCAACGATGGGTCGATAGCGCACTTCTACCGGGTAGGTGCGCCCGGACACTTCGATAATCGGCGCGTTGTTAAAGTGGCGCGAGAAGCGTTCCGGGTCGATGGTCGCCGAGGTGATAATAATTTTCAGATCCGGGCGACGGGGCAGCAGTTCCCGCAAATAGCCAAGCAGGAAGTCGATGTTGAGGCTGCGTTCGTGCGCTTCATCGATAATAATGGTGTCGTACTGCATCAGCAGCCGATCCTGCTGGATTTCCGCCAGCAGAATACCGTCGGTCATCAGCTTAACCATGGTGTTATCGCTGACGTGATCGCTAAAGCGGACTTTATAGCCGATGCAGCCGCCCGGTTCCGTTTGTAGCTCTTCGGCAATACGGTTGGCGACGGTACGCGCGGCCAGACGGCGCGGCTGCGTATGGCCGATTAACCCTTTAACGCCGCGTCCCAGCTCCATACAGATTTTCGGCAGTTGGGTGGTTTTGCCCGAGCCGGTCTCCCCCGCCACAATCACCACCTGGTGGTCGCGCACGGCGTCGAGGATCTCCTGCTTTTTCTGGCTGACCGGCAGGTTTTCCGGGTAGGTTATCGCCGGTCGAGCGGCTTCGCGCAGCAGGACTCTCCCTGCCGCCTGTTCAATTTCTTGCGCCATCTCCTGAAGGATGGCCTGCTGGGCATCAGGATTTTTAACCTTCTTCACGCCGTGCAGGCGACGGGCGAAGCGCGACTTATCGCGCAGCATCAGGCCATCAAGCCGTGTAACGAGCTGAGAGAAGGTTATTTTTTGTTGTTCTGTCATAGCGTTATCGGGCAGCGCACTGCCGGGAAAAATCTCTTTTGATGTATTGCGTTAGAGTACCACATCCGCGCAATTCGTGCCTTGTTCAAAAAAACTGAATACAGAGTTCGATTTATTGCGCTTTCTCTGCGGCATGATTGTGAATAGAGTGTCAACAAGCACCAGGGCAACGGCCCGTCAATCACATTAAAAAAGGAAACACCCATGAGCAAAGTATTAGTTCTGAAATCCAGTATTCTGGCAGGGTACTCGCAATCTGGTCAGCTGTCCGACTATTTTGTTGAACAATGGCGTGAAAAGCACGCGCAAGACGTTATCACCGTGCGCGACCTGGCTGCAAACCCAATCCCGGTACTGGACGGGGAACTGGTTGGCGCTCTGCGTCCGAGCGATGCGCCGCTGACGCCGCGTCAGCAGGAAGCGCTGGCGCTTTCCGACGAACTGATCGCTGAACTGCAGGCGAACGATGTGATTGTTATCGCGGCGCCGATGTACAACTTCAACATCCCGACCCAGCTGAAAAACTACTTCGACCTGGTGGCGCGCGCTGGCGTGACCTTCCGCTACACCGAGAAAGGGCCGGAAGGTCTGGTGAAAGGTAAACGCGCGGTCGTCGTCACCAGCCGCGGCGGTATCCATAAAGATACCCCGACTGACCTGGTAACGCCGTACCTGTCTACTTTCCTTGGCTTTATCGGCATCACCGACGTGAACTTCGTGTTCGCTGAAGGCATCGCCTACGGCCCGGAAGTTGCAGCGAAAGCGCAGACCGATGCGAAAGCCGCTATCGACAGCGTTGTTGCCGCATAAGATTTGCCTCCTCCCGCCCCGGCGGGAGGAGTGTTTCACTTTTTCTCGTAGCGCAAATACCCCACCACGCCACCGCCGCCGTCTTTTGGATGATTCACGCCGTCGTTGACCTCCACGCAGGGAAAGTCAAAAGGCGACACGCCGTCAATGCAGGCCACATTCAAGCCATACTGCTGCGGGTTTGAACGCCGTTGATGAAAAGTATAGATCCCACACACTGAGCAGAAAAAGTGCACGGCTTGACCGGTATTAAAACGATACTCCGTGAGCTTATCCCGTCCGCGGATAACATCGATTCCTGAAAGCGGCGCGGAGACCGCGACCGCCCCACGCATCCGGCAATATGAACAGTTACAGCGGCGAACGGTGTTGAAGCCATCGCTAAGCTCAACGGTAAACGCCACCGCGCCGCAGTGGCACTGAGCGGATAATTTCTCTGCCATGATTTTCCCCCTCAGGATGAAGATTTCGGCCGTAAATTCTCATCAAACGCCAGCCGCTTTCTGTCCGGCTCTGCTTCTTTGAGCGGTTCCACCTGATGCAGCGTCTGTTTGCAGCGCTCCACCAGCACCTGATACTCGCGTGTCCCCTGCTTCTTCCAGGCCAGCTCCTGTTCGCTTAATGTACGAATGGCTTTCGCCGGACTGCCGACAATCAGATGGTTGGCGGGCATTTCGGCGTTGGCTTTGACAAAGGCCGAAGCACCGACGATGCTGTTTTCACCAATGCTGGCCCCGTCGATGATCACCGCGCTCATGCCTACCAGCGCGTTGCGCCCGATGGTGCAGCCGTGCAGAATCGCGCCGTGGCCGATATGCCCCTCTTCTTCCACGACCGTATCCTGGCCGGGAAAGCCGTGCATCACGCAGTTATCCTGGATGTTGGCGCCATCTTTCACCACGATGCGGCCAAAATCGCCGCGCAGGCTGGCGTTAGGGCCAACGTAGACCCCTTTACCGAGGATCACGTCGCCAATCAGCACTGCGGTGGGATGAACGTAGCTCTCATCCGGTACCACCGGCGTCATACCGTCAATTTGATAAATGGGCATAGCCTCTCCTTATACGCCTGCAAGTCCGCCAAAGCGCTGGAAATAGAGCGGTCCCGGCGCGGGAAGTTCCCCCACCGAGCTTTCGCCCTTCTCGCCGACAAACGCCAGCGCGCCGGGGGCAACGCGTTGATAAATATTGATGCACAGCTGGCGCGCGGTTTGCCCGGCCCAGTGCGCGGGGAGCAGCTCTTCGGGCAGCAGCGGGTCTTTCAGTACCACCCGGCGATAGAAGTGAATCAGTAGGAGTTGAATCTGGAAACTGCGTTCGGGCGTCAGCTCCGCGGGCTCGCAGTCGCGAAGCAGCGGCAGCAGCGGTCGAAACAGGGTGATAAATGTTTCATACATCGCGTTCTGATCGGTAAGATGCCAGCACTCTTCAACGCGAGCGCGCAGCGCCGCCCGGGAGAGCGCCAGCGGGGAATGCGCTTCGAAACAGATAACGTTTTCCGCCACGCCCGCTTCGTGCAGCAGAGACTGTACGTCCGCCAGCTTTTGCGACGGCGAAGCCAGCAGGCTCGGTGCCAGCGCGCCAAATCCCTGCCACAGCAGCTGTTTTTTGACTTCCGCCAGGGTGCTTTTTTCCAGCCCTTCCGACAGCAGCAGCAGCCAGGTGCCATCCCACTCCGGCGCGCTGGCGCGATAGATTTTATGCTCCGCCCGGCGGGTCAGCCGCAGGCCTTTGTCGCTGAGGCGGTAGAAGCTGCGGCGACCAATGCGCACCACATCGAGCCACTCTTCTTTATTCAGGCGGAACAGCGCGGTACGCACGAATCGTTCGCCGAATCCAAGCCCTTCCAGCAGCGCCGCCACGCTGCCAAGCCAGACCTCTCCGCCGCGCTGGAGCAAGGCGTCGCCGTATAAAGAAGCAATAAGCGAGGTCCCGCTGATGGGCATCGCGGTGACGGCCTGCTGAATAAAGATGTCGAGTTTACTCATCTGATTCATTCTGTTGTGATTTTTATCCTTTTTGAATCATAGCACAGGAAATCCCGGAGGCGGTGCTGGCGCACCTGTCCGGGCTACCGGCCCGCAGATGGCGATGAACACGTAGCCCGGCTAAACGTAGCGCGAGCCGGGAAGAGGCCGAGCTGATACATCAACCCCGGCACTCTCCCCGGGTCGCAGCGTAAACGCCTTACCCGGGCTGCGGGAGTTGTGTCGTCGGGTAGCCCGGACAGGCGCAATACGCCGCCTCCGGGAGAAAACGTTATCCGTTAGCGGCAGCCTTGCGCAGGTCGAACACGCGGCAGGCCTTGCCCTCGGAGCGCGGGATACTGCCGCAGTTGACGATGCTGATATCGGTCGAAATCCCCACCATCGATTTGATCCGGTGGCGCAGCTGATGGCAAATCTGACAGCGCTGCTCGTGGTTCAGCGCCAGACCGCTCTCTTTTAGCTCCACGCGCACCGAAAGTGAATCAAGATGGCCCCGGCGGTTAACCTCCAGCTGATAGTGCGGCGCCAGATGTTCGAACTTGAGGATCTCCTCCTCTAGCTGCGATGGGAAAACGTTCACGCCGCGGATAATCAGCATATCGTCGCTGCGCCCGCTGATGCGATCCATCCGGCGCATCGTGCGGGCAGTACCCGGCAGCAGACGGGTCAGGTCGCGGGTGCGGTAGCGGATCACCGGTAGCGCTTCTTTGGTCAGGGTGGTGAACAGCAGCTCGCCGTGTTCACCGTCCGTCAGCGGCGTGCCGTTGTCCGGATTCACCACTTCAGGGTAGAAGTGATCTTCCCAAATCGTCGGACCGTCGGCGGTTTCCAGGCACTCCATCGCCACCCCCGGCCCCATCACCTCCGACAGGCCGTAGATATCCAGCGCCGAAATCCCCAGCCGACGCTCGATTTCCGTACGCATCGCGCGGGTCCACGGCTCCGCGCCGAACACTCCCACCCGCAGGGAGCAGCCGCTGGCGTCGCCGCCCATCTGGCGCTCCAGCTCTTCAATCAGGTTCAGGCAGTAGGACGGCGTCACCATAATCATATCCGGCTTAAAATCGCGGATCAGCTGGGCCTGCTTTTCGGTCTGGCCGCCGGACATTGGTATCACCGTCGCGCCTAAACGCTCCGCGCCGTAGTGGGCGCCCAGTCCGCCGGTAAACAGGCCATAGCCGTAGGCGACATGGATTTTGTCTTTCGCCGTGCCGCCCGCCGCGCGCAGGGAGCGGGCGACAATATTGGCCCAGTTATCAATATCGTTTTGCGTATAGCCCACCACCGTCGGCTTGCCGGTAGTCCCCGAGGACGCGTGGATGCGCACCACCTGCTCCATCGGCACCGCAAAGGTATCAAAGGGGTAGTTGTCGCGCAGATCCTGCTTGGTGGTGCAGGGAAACTTGCTCAGATCGCTCAGTTCGTGGAAATCGTCAGGATGAACGCCCGCCGCGTCGAATTTACGGCGATACATCGGCACATTGTCGTAGGCGTGCTTCAGGGTCCACTTCAGACGCTGGGTTTGCAGGGCCTGCAGCTCGTCGCGCGATGCGCTTTCAATCGGGTCTAATTGCGTTATCGTTGTCATTTTGTAGGGTACTCGCAGGTAGATTCGCTCACACTCGCTCAAGGATCATGGCAATGCCCTGACCCACGCCAATACACATCGTACACAGCGCATAGCGCCCGCTGCGGCGCTGCAGCTCCAGGCTGGCGCTCAATGCCAGCCGGGCGCCGCTCATCCCCAACGGATGGCCTAAGGCGATGGCGCCGCCGTTGGGGTTAACATGCGGGGCGTCATCCGCCAGCCCCAGCTGTCTGAGCACGCCCAGCGCCTGGGCGGCGAAGGCTTCATTCAGCTCAATCAGATCCATATCGTTTATGCTCAGTCCGGCGCGCTCCAGCACTTTACGTACCGCCGGCACCGGCCCGAGTCCCATCAGCTTCGGCTCGACGCCCGCCGTCGCCATGGCCACAATACGCGCCCGCGGCGTTAGCCCCTGGGCGATGGCCTGCTGCGAGCTGGCGATAATCAGCGCCGCGGCGCCGTCGTTGACGCCGGAGGCGTTTCCCGCGGTCACCACGCCCCCTTTGCGGAACGGCGTTTTCAGCCGCGAAAGCTGTTCAAGGGTGGTCTCCGCCCGCGGATGCTCGTCCTCATACACGGTGCTCACCGCCCCCTTGCCGCCGATAATCGGTACCGGCACGATCTCCTGCGCCAGAATGCCGTCGCGCTGGGCCCGGGCCGTACGCTGCTGGCTGCGGTACGCAAAAGCGTCCTGATCGGCGCGGCTGATATTTAACAATTCAGCTACATTCTCCGCCGTTTCCGGCATGCTGTCAGTGCCAAATCGCTGCTGCATGAGCGGGTTCACAAAACGCCAGCCGATAGTGGTATCAAACAGCTCGGCCTGGCGCTGATACGCGGCGCTGGCTTTGCCCATCACAAACGGCGCGCGCGACATCGACTCGACGCCGCCGGCGATCATCAGATCCGCCTCTCCGGCTTTGATGGCGCGGGCGGCGAAGCCGATAGCGTCGAGACCGGAGCCGCACAGGCAGTTAACGGTAGTGCCGGGTACGGTGTGCGGATAGCCCGCCAGCAGCGTCGCCATATGGGCCACGTTACGGTTGTCTTCGCCGGCCTGGTTGGCGCAGCCGAGAATTACATCGTCAATTGATGCCGGATCGAACTTCGGGTTACGGCTCAGCAGCTCGCGCAACGGGATAGCGGCCAGGTCGTCAGCGCGCATGCTGGCCAGCGCCCCGCCGTAGCGGCCAATCGGCGTGCGGATCCCGTCACAAATAAAGGCGTCGCGCATCAGACTTCTCCTGTGATTGTGCCGCCGATGCGGTGCGATTTACCGCGAAACAGAGCGATCACTTTTTGCTGTTGGTTAACGATCTCAATGTCATAGACCCCGGTCAGTTTGCCCTGCTGCTTGACCCTCGCCGTGGCGGTCAGCAGCTCGCCGACAAAGGCCGGACGGAGAAAATCGATGCTCGCCGCCGAGGCGACCGCCGCCAGCCCCTGGCTGTTGCAGGCGTAAGCGAAGGCGGTATCGGCGAGCGAAAACAGCTGTCCGCCGTGGCAGGAGTGGTGGCCGTTGAGCATGTTCGGGGTGACCGCCATGGTCATCTGCGCGTAGCCGTCATCCATCTCGATAATCTTGATCCCCAGCGCTTGCGCACAGTTATCGTTCTCATACATCGCGCGGGCGTTGCGCCAGGCTTCATTGCTCATGATGTTTCTCCATCAGCGCCTTCTGACGCAGCAGGGAACAGGGGCGATAGCGCTCTTCACCATAGTGCCGCTGCAGGTTTTCCAGCAGCCGCAGCACCCGGCCCCAGCCAAGTGACTCTCCCCACGCCAGCGGGCCGCGCGGGTAGTTAACGCCCAGGCGCATGGCGGTATCGATATCCTCCGCGCTGGCGACCCCTTTTTGCAGCGCGTCCAGCGCTTCGTTAACCAGCATCGCCACCGTACGCCACACCAGCAGGCCGGGATAGTCAGCTATCTGCAGCACTTTTTTGCCCTGCTGTTGAAAATAGAAAGTTGCTTTATCGGTCGCCGCCTGTGAGGTGGTTTCCGCGCTGGCCAGCACCACCGTATCACCCGCGCTGTGGTCGTAGACCACTACCGGTCGGCCGTGCTGAAGGCTTAACGCCAGGGCGGTTTCACCGGTCGTTTCCAGCAGCAATATCTCGTCCAACTCAGTGACAACGTCACGTTTTATGCGTTTTGCTGCGCGTTCTGCTGATACGGCGGCCAGCGCCCGCTCGGGTTGGGCCTCAGCAGGCCAGCGGTAGACCCCCTGCCCGCTCTTTTTCCCCAACCGCCCAGCCAGCGCCAGCTCCTGCTGCAGCAGCGACGGCTGATAGCGACGGTCCTGCCAGCAGGCGTTAAACACCGAACAGGTCACCGCAAAGTTGACGTCCTGACCTATCAGGTCGGTCAACGCCAGCGGGCCCATGGGGAAACCGCCGCCGTCGCGCAGGGCGGCGTCAATCACCTCCGGCGCGGCAACCTGCTCTTCCAGCGCTCGCCACGCTTCGGCATAAAAAGGCCGCGCCACGCGGTTGACGATAAAACCGGGCGTTGAGCGGCAGCGAACCGGCTGTTTTCCCCAGTCGCTAACCCACTGACAAAGCTGTTCGACGACTTCCGTCGAGGTGGCCAGGCCGCTGACCACTTCCACCAGCTTCATCACCGGGGCCGGGTTAAAGAAGTGCAGCCCGGCGACCCGTTCCGGGTGTTTTATCCCGGCGGCGATGGCGGTGATCGATATCGACGAGGTGTTGCTAACCAGCAACGTCGACGGGGAGCAGATCGCCGCCAGCTGTTCGAACAGCGCCTTTTTGACCTCCAGACGTTCGGAGGCCGCTTCGATAATCAGCTGCGCGTCAGCCAGGTTGCTCAACTCCGCCGCGGGGACCAGACACGCCAGCAGCGCATCGGCCTGTTCCGTCGCCAGCTTGCCGCGGCTGACGCGGGAGGCCAGCCGCTGGCGAATCCCGTCGATGGCGCGAACCACCGCCTCAGGGGCGATGTCGAAAATCAGTACCGGATGCCCGGCGGCGGCGGCCACTTCGGCAATCCCGGCGCCCATGGTGCCGCTGCCTATCACCGCAACGGTAGGTAACGTTTTGCTCATCGGCTATTTCCCGCTGAATTGAGGTGGACGCTTCGCGAGGAAGGCGCTGACGCCTTCGCGATAGTCGGCGCTGCGTCCGGCCAGGCGCTGATAATCGCGCTCAAGATCGAGCTGCTGATCCAGGGTCTGGGTTTCCGCAAGCTGAAGCGCCTTCTTAATCAGACCGAGGCCATAGGTCGGCTGGGCGGCCAGGTGCCGCGCCAGCGCCAGGCCGGTATCTTTCAGCTCGGCATCGTCCACCACCTGCCAGATCATCCCCCACTGCGCGGCCTGCTCTGCGCTCAGGCTATCGCCCAGCAGCGCCAGCCCCATCGCCCTCGCTCGACCCGCCACCCGCGGCAGAAACCAGCTGCCGCCGCAGTCAGGCACCAGGCCGAGCTTGCTGAACGCCATGACGAACTTCGCCGAACGCGCCGCCAGAACGATATCGCAGCCCAGCGCCAGCGTGGCCCCCGCTCCCGCCGCGACGCCGTTTACCGCGCAAATCACCGGTTTCGGCAGCGCCGCCAGACGGCGCACCAGCGGGTTATAGAAACGCTCAACCGACAGGCCGAGATCCGGCGCAGGACCGCTGGGGTCGACGTTGCGGTCATTTAAATCCTGCCCGGCGCAAAAGCCGCGCCCGGCGCCGGTCAGCAGTAAACAGCGCACATCGTCATCACGTTCCGCCTGCTTCAGGCACGCCGCCAGCTGCTGGTGCATCAGGTCGTTAAAACTGTTCAGGCGGTCCGGGCGATTAAGGGTAATCGTCATCACGCCCTGTTCCACTTCGCTGAGAATGAAAGCTTCCACGATTAGCGTCCTTTAAATTCCGCAGTACGTTTATGTAAAAAGGCGTCAATACCTTCGCGGCGATCTTCGGTCGCGCTCAGTAAGGTAAACAGCTGACGCTCCTGCTGAAGCCCGGCCTGCAGACTCACCTCCTGCGACAGCCGCAAGGACTGTTTAGCCGCGCGCAGCGCCAGCGGCGAGTGGCGAGCCACGGTTGCCGCCAGGCTAAGCGCGTATTCATCGGTAAGCGCTGGCGGATACACCTCGCTCACCAGCCCCGCCCGCAGCGCCTGATGGGCATCGATGCTTTCGCCGCTCAAGACCATCCGGCTGGCCAGCGCCTTACCGACGCTGCGGATCAGGCGCTGGGTGCCGCCCGCGCCCGGCATCATGCCGAGGGTGATTTCCGGCAGGCCGAAGCGGGCGTTATCGCCGGCGACAATCAGATCGCAGATCAGCGCCAGCTCGCATCCGGCGCCGAGGGCATAGCCGTTAACCGAAGCGATCAGCGGTTTGCTGAAGGCGTCGATACGCGCCCACAGCCGCGGGCGAATATCATCGAGCGTGGCGGGCAGATCGTTTTCCGCCATTTCGTTCAGGTCGGCCCCTGCGGCAAAGAAGCGTTCGTTACCGCTGATGACGCAGACGCCAACCGTCGGGTCCAGCGCCGCCGCGTCGAGCACATCGGCGATCTGCATCAGCAGCGCGTTATTGAGCGCGTTGCGCGCCTGCGGGCGATTGAGCGTCAGCTGCAGTACGCGCGCGTGGCGGGCAATAAACAGTTCACTCATGCCATCCCCCGCGCGTCGAAGTCGACGATCACATCGCCGCTGGTGGGGAGCGCCTGGCAGCTCAGCACGTAGCCTGCCGCCACCTCGTCGGCTTCAAGGCTGTAGTTCGCGGCCATCGCCACCTCGCCGCGCAGCACTTTGCATTTACAGGTGGCGCAGACGCCGCCCTTGCAGGCAAACGGCAGGTCCGCCCCCTGGCGTAGCGCGGCGTCAAGAATGCTGTCGTCCTCGGCGCTCAGGGCTATGGTGCGGTCGCGGCCATCCTGACGAATCGTGACCGAGCGGCCCTCCGCCTGGACGCCGGCAGCCCGCCTGGCGCCGCTGCCCGGCGTATTGAAACGTTCCAGATGGATGGCTTTCGCCGGGACGCCCAGCTCGCGCAGGGTCATTTCCGCTTCATCCATCATCGCCGCCGGGCCGCAAATAAAGGCATGGTCAAAGCGGCTGAAGTCCAGCAGATGGGCGGCCAGTTCGCGCAGCTTGTCGCCATCGATGCGCCCCTGCAGCAGGTCGCTGTCCATCGCCTCCTGGCTGAACAGATGCACCACCTGCAGGCGCTGCGGATAGCGGTCTTTCAGGTCGGCCAGCGCCTGGCGGAACATCATGCTGTGGCTGCTGCGGTTGCCGTAAATCAGCGTGAAGCGGCTGTCGGTTTCGCTGGCGAGTGTGGCGTCAACGATCGCCATCATCGGCGTAATCCCGGAGCCGGCGGCAATCGCCAGGTAGTCGGCCCGACGCCCGGCCTGCGGCTGGTAGCCAAAGTGGCCCTGCGGCACCATCACCTCCAGCGCCATCCCCGGTTGAATGTCGCTCTGGGCATAGCGCGAGAAGCGCCCGCCGTCGATAGCTTTAACCGCCACGCTGATTTCACCCGGCGCGCGGCTGCGGCAAATGGAGTAGCAGCGCCTAAGCTCTTCGCCGCCGAGGCGGGCCTTCAGCGTCAGATGCTGGCCCGGACGAAAGGCATAGGCGTCGCGCAGCGCGTCGGGTATGGCAAAGGTGATGGTGACCGCGTCGCGGGTTTCCGATTCCACTTTCGCCACGGTAAGCGAATGAAATGTCGTCATCGCAACCTCAAATACATTTAAAGTAATCAAAGGGTTCCCGGCAGCTGTCGCAGCGATACAGCGCTTTGCAGGCCGTGGAACCGAATTCACTAATTAGCGAGGTGTGGCGGCTACCGCAGCGCGGGCACACCACCTCGTCTGGCATATGGGCATGGCAGGCATGATCCTGCGGCGGACTGATGCCGTACTGGCGCAGACGTTCGCGGGCCTCAGGCCCCATCCAGTCGGTGGTCCACGGCGGGTCAAGCTGCAGCACGATATGCACTGGCGCGAAGCCGTTTGCCGTCATCACCGCGCGGATCTCCCCCAGCAGATGTTCGGTGGCCGGGCAGCCGGAGTAGGTTGGCGTGAAACCAATGACCCACCCCTCGCCGCGGCGCTCCACGCTGCGCACCATGCCGAGGTCGGTAATGGTCAGCACCGGGACTTCCGGGTCGGGAATCGCGCTTAACACGCCCCACACCGCGTGGATCTCGGGAGGAGCGATATCAACCAGACGTTGCATAATCCCCTCCTGCTACCAACGCTGACCGGGATAGGCGCGCTGTAAATACTGCATCTCCGCCAGCAGCGGCCCGAGATGCTCGCTGTGCAGCCCCTGCTTGCCGCCGTGGCGAAACGGCGCTTCCTCGGGGATCTGCAAACCGGCATCGCTCAGCGCGGCGCGGACCGTCGCCTGCCATTCAGCCTGCAACTCGCGCGGGTCGACGGCGATGCCCTGCGCGCTTAGCTCAATCTCCAGCGCATCGGCCTGGAACAGCTCGCCGGTAAAGCGCCACAGGTTCTCGACCGCGTCCTGCATTCTCTGCGCGGAAAGCGCCGTGCCGTTGCCGAGGCGTTCCAGCCAGCCGCGGCTAAAGCGCTGATGGTAGCGCACCTCTTTCAGCGCCTTGGCGGCGATGGCGGCGAGCTGCGTATCGCGACTGCTGACCAGGCGGCCATAGAGCGCCACGTGCCAGACATCGATAAAAAACTGGCGAGCAAGAGTGTCGGCAAAGTTGCCGTTTGGCTGCTCCGCCAGCAGTAAATTGCAAAACTGGCGTTCGTTGCGGCCAAAGGCCAGAGTGTCTTCATCGCCGCTGCCGGCCAGTTCGGCGGCGTAGCTAAGAAAATTGCGCGCCTGCCCCAGCAGGTCGAGGCCGATATTGGCCAGCGCCAGATCGATCTCCAGCTCCGGCGCGTGGCCGCACCACTCGCCCAGACGCTGGGCCAGCACCAGGCCGTTATCGCCGAGGCGCAGGGCATAAGCTGCAACGGGGTTGTCGTTGTTCATCGCCGCCTCACATATGTTCCATGCCGTCGGGCACGGTGTAGAAGGTCGGATGGCGGTAGATTTTGCTCTCCGCCGGATCGAAAAATTCACCGCGCTCTTCAGGCTGCGAGGCGACAATTTCGCGGGCCTTCACCACCCAGATTGAGCAGCCTTCGCTGCGGCGGGTATAGGCATCGCGGGCGTTTTCCAGCGCCATCTGGTCATCGGCGGCGTGCAGGCTGCCGACGTGGCGGTGCGACAGACCCTGTTTACTGCGAACGAACACTTCATATAACGGCCAGTCGTTTTTGCTCATCTTCCTTCTCCTTACGCGGCGTCGCGGGCCCGTTGTTTTTGCGCGTGCGCCAGCGCGGCTTCCCGCACCCACGCGCCCTCTTCCCATGCCTTGCGTTTAGCGGCCAGGCGTTCGTGGTTGCAGATCCCGCGCCCGGCGATCGTCTCGTTAAATTCCTGCCAGTCGATGGCGCCAAAGCGGTAGTGGCCGGTGGTTTCATCCAGCCGCAGATCCGAGTCCGGCACGGTCATGCCGAGGATCTCCACCTGCGGAATGGTGTTATCAACAAAGCGCTGGCGCAGTTCGTCGTTCGAGTGGAGCTTGATTTTCCACGCCATGCTGCGGGCGCTGTTTGGCGAGTTATCGTCGTTTGGGCCGAACATCATCAGCGCCGGCCACCAGAAGCGGTTGATGGCGTCCTGCAGCATCTGCCGCTGCGCGTCGCTGCCCTGCGCCAGCGCCATGCAGGCTTCAAACCCCTGACGCTGGTGAAAGCTCTCCTCTTTGCAGATCTTGACCATGGCCCGGGCGTAGGGTCCGTAAGAGGTCCGGCACAGCGCCACCTGATTGACGATGGCCGCGCCGTCCACCAGCCAGCCGATCACGCCGATATCCGCCCAGCTCAGGGTCGGGTAGTTGAAAATGGAGGAGTACTTCATCTTGCCGTCGAGCATTTTCTGATACAGGTCTTCGCGGGCGCAGCCGAGGGTTTCCGCCGCGCTGTAGAGGTACAGACCATGCCCGGCTTCATCCTGCACTTTCGCCAGCAGAATCGCTTTGCGCCTAAGGGTCGGCGCGCGAGCGATCCAGTTGCCTTCCGGCAGCATGCCGACAATTTCCGAGTGCGCGTGCTGGCCTATCTGGCGGATCAGCGTTTTACGGTAGGCTTCCGGCATCCAGTCCAGCGGTTCGATGGCCGTCTCCTGTGCAATACGCTGCTCAAAGCGTTGTTCTTCTGTCACGTCATCACCTTTATGATTCCAACGAATTCGGTTTAAATTAATTTATGAATCACTTTGTTTTATAAAAGTTACATTCAGGTTAAATAAAACCACAAATTTTGTTTGCCTTTTCTGTGACACTCGCCGCAAAAGCTTTTGTAAAATGCATTAATAACAACAAATTAAGTAAATCGCGCAGATCGATAGCGATCGCATTGTTAATAAATTATTAAATTCGAACTTGATTTTTATGATTCATCAAAGAACTATCTATAGATATTTCACGTAACACATCTGGAGATGAACCATGCAGCAGTTAGCCAGCTACTTGTCCGGCACGTGGCAGACCGGCCGGGGCCACGCGCGCACCATCCATCATGCCATCAGCGGCGACGCGCTCTGGGAAGTCACCAGCGCGGGTCTGGATATGGCGCAGGCGCGGCGCTTCGCGATTGAGCGCGGCGGCAAAGCGCTACAGGCGATGACCTTTATTGAGCGCAGCGCGATGCTCAAAGCGGTCGCCAGACATCTGCTGGAACAGAAGGCGGCGCTGTACGCCATCTCCGCCGAAACCGGCGCCACCCGCAGCGATAGCTGGGTGGATATCGAAGGGGGCATTGGCACCCTTTTCACCTACGCCGGTCTCGGCAGCCGCGAACTGCCGGACGATACCCTGTGGCCCGAAGATGAGCTGATCCCGCTGTCAAAACAGGGAGGCTTCGCCGCCCGCCACGTTCTGACCTCGAAGTCCGGCGTGGCGGTGCATATCAACGCCTTTAACTTTCCCTGCTGGGGCATGCTAGAAAAACTGGCGCCAACCTGGCTTGCCGGCATGCCCGCCATCATCAAACCGGCTACCGCCACCGCGCAGCTGACGCAGGCGATGGTCAAAATGATTGTCGACAGCGGGCTGGTGCCGGAGGGCGCAATCAGCCTGATCTGCGGCGGCGCGGGCGATCTGCTCGACCATCTCGATAGCCAGGACGTTGTCACCTTTACCGGCTCGGCTCGTACCGGACAGCAGCTGCGGGTGCACCCCAACCTGGTCGCAAAGTCCATTCCCTTCACCATGGAAGCGGATTCGCTGAACTGCTGCGTGCTCGGTGACGACGTCACGCCTGAGCAGCCGGAGTTCGCGCTGTTCATTCGCGAAGTGGTACGAGAGATGACGGCGAAAGCCGGGCAAAAATGTACCGCCATCCGGCGGATTATCGTGCCGCAAGCGCAGGTGAAAGCGGTGAGCGATGCGCTGATTGCGCGTCTGCAAAACGTGGTGGTCGGCGACCCGGCGCAGGAAGGCGTAAAAATGGGCGCGCTGGTGAACTACGAGCAGCGTCAGGACGTACAGGATAATGTCAACCGTCTGGTAGCCGCCGGATGCGACGTGCTGCTGGGGGGCCAGGCCGATCTCCGCGCCGCCGGGGCCTTCTTCCCGCCAACGCTGCTGTTCTGCCCGCAGCCGGATGAAACCCCGGCGGTACACGCCATTGAAGCGTTTGGTCCCGTCGCAACCTTGATGCCCTATCAGAATATTGAGCACGCCATGAGCCTGGCGCGGGCCGGTGAAGGTAGCCTGGCCGGTACCCTGGTGACCGCTAGCGGCGAACTGGCGCGGGCGTTTATTCTCGGCGCCGCCCGCACCCACGGGCGTATTCAGATACTGAACGAAGCCTCTTCCGCAGAATCGACCGGCCACGGCTCCCCGCTGCCGCAGCTGGTTCACGGCGGCCCGGGGCGCGCCGGCGGCGGCGAAGAGCTGGGCGGCCTGCGGGCGGTGAAGCACTATATGCAGCGCACCGCGATTCAGGGCAGCCCGACGATGCTCGCGGCAATTGGTCAGCAGTGGGTACGCGGCGCGGAGGTGGTGGAAGACCGCATTCACCCGTTCCGTAAATATTTCGAAGAGATCCAACCGGGCGACAGCCTGCTGACTCCGCGCCGCACGCTGACCGAGGCGGATATCGTCAACTTCGCCTGCCTGAGCGGCGATCACTTCTACGCCCATATGGATAAGATTGCCGCCGCGGAGTCGATTTTCGGCGAGCGCGTGGTGCACGGCTATTTCCTGATTTCCGCCGCTGCCGGGCTGTTTGTTGACGCCGGAGTCGGTCCGGTGATCGCCAACTACGGGATGGAAAATCTGCGCTTTATCGAGCCGGTGAAGCCGGGCGATACCATCCAGGTACGCCTGACCTGCAAGCGCAAAACGGTGAAACGCCAGCGCAGCGCGGAGGAGAAAGCGACCGGCGTCGTCGAGTGGGCGGTAGAGATTTTTAACCAGCACCAGCAGGCGGTAGCGCTCTACTCCATCCTGACTCTGGTGGCCCGCCAACAGGGGGATTTTGCGGGGTAAATGTTAGAAATTCGCCCATCTTTATCGCCATCTTCATGCCTCTGCGGAGGCATTTTTTATAACTGGCAAAACTGACAAACAACCTGGCAAAAGCAGGCAAACGCCTGGGCGCTGAGCGCTGTTAGGTTAAGGATACACAAGCCGACATTCGCAGCGGCACTGCACAACACAACAATAAGGTGAGGTCTCAATGGCGATTCTTTCCCCCCGCAAGACGGCTCTGGCGTTGGCTGTCGCCCTGTTTTGCGCCTGGCAAAGCCCGGCTTTCGCCCACGGCGGCGAAGCCCATATGGTCCCGATGGATAAAACCCTGCAGGATTTTGGCGCGGACGTTCAGTGGGATGACTACGCGCAGATGTTTACCCTGATTAAAGACGGCGCTTACGTGAAGGTAAAACCGGGGGCGAAAACGGCCATCGTCAATGGAAAAACCCTGGAGCTGCAGGTGCCGGTAGTGATGAAAGACGGCAAAGCGTGGGTTTCTGATACCTTTATCAACGACGTGTTTCAGTCCGGTCTTGACCAGACTTTCCAGGTGGAAAAACGCCCTCACCCGCTGAACTCGCTGTCAGCGGCGGAAATCAGCGCAGCGGTCGCCATCGTTAAAGCCGCGGCGGATTTCAAGCCCAATACCCGATTCACCGAGATCTCCCTGCGCGAGCCGGATAAAAAAGCGGTGTGGGATTTTGCCCTCAACGGCACGCCGGTCAACGCCCCGCGCACCGCCGACGTGATCATGCTCGACGGCAAGCACGTTATTGAGGCGGTGGTGGATTTACAGAATAAAAAGGTCCTTTCATGGACGCCGATTAAAGACGCCCACGGCATGGTACTGCTGGATGATTTCGCCAGCGTGCAGAACATCATCAACGCCAGCAGCGAGTTTGCCGAAGTGTTGAAAAAACACGGCATCGACGACCCGAGCAAGGTGATTACCACCCCGCTGACCGTCGGCTACTTCGACGGTAAAGATGGCCTCAAGCAGGACGCGCGGCTGCTCAAAGTAGTGAGCTATCTTGACGTTGGCGACGGGAACTACTGGGCGCACCCGATTGAAAACCTGGTGGCGGTGGTCGACCTCGAGCAGAAGAAGATCATCAAAATCGAAGAGGGGCCGACGATCCCGGTGCCGATGGCGGCCCGCCCCTATGACGGCCGCGACCGCGTTGCGCCAACGGTGAAACCGCTGGAGATCATTGAGCCAGAGGGCAAAAACTACACCATCACCGGCGATATGATCCACTGGCGTAACTGGGATTTCCATCTGCGGATGAACTCCCGCGTCGGGCCGATTTTGTCTACCGTGACCTGGAACGACAACGGTAAAAAGCGCCAGGTGATGTATGAAGGATCGCTCGGCGGGATGATCGTCCCCTACGGCGACCCGGACGTGGGCTGGTATTTTAAAGCCTATCTGGATTCCGGCGACTACGGCATGGGCACCCTGACCTCGCCTATCGTCCGCGGGAAAGACGCGCCGTCCAACGCGGTGCTGCTGGATGAAACCATCGCCGACTATACCGGCACGCCAACCACTATCCCGCGCGCGATCGCCATCTTCGAACGCTACGCCGGGCCGGAGTATAAGCACCTGGAGATGGGCAAACCGAACGTCAGCACCGAGCGCCGCGAGCTGGTGGTGCGCTGGATCAGCACCGTCGGCAACTACGACTACATCTTTGACTGGGTATTCCACGAAAACGGCACCATCGGCATTGATGCAGGGGCGACCGGCATCGAAGCGGTCAAAGGCGTACAGGCGAAGACCATGCACGACCCGAGCGCCAAAGAGGATACCCGCTACGGCACGCTGATCGACCATAATATTGTCGGCACCACCCACCAGCATATCTACAACTTCCGCCTCGATCTTGACGTCGACGGCGAGAACAACACGCTGGTGGCCATGGACCCGGAAGTGAAGCCGAATACCGCCGGCGGCCCGCGCACCAGCACCATGCAGATCAATCAGTACACTATTGCTAGCGAGCAGAAAGCGGCGCAGAAATTTGACCCAGGCACCATTCGTCTGCTGAGCAATACCACCAAAGAAAACCGGATGGGTAACCCAGTGTCGTATCAGATTATCCCCTACGCGGGCGGCACGCATCCGGTCGCCACCGGGGCGAAATTCGCCCCTGATGAGTGGATTTACCATCGTTTGAGCTTTATGGATAAACAGCTGTGGGTCACCCGCTACCATCCCACCGAGCGCTTCCCGGAAGGCAAGTACCCTAACCGTTCGATTCACGACACCGGCCTCGGCCAGTACGCGAAAGATGACGAGTCGCTGGACAACCATGATGACGTGGTGTGGATCACCACCGGCACCACCCACGTGGCCCGCGCCGAGGAGTGGCCGATTATGCCTACCGAGTGGGCGCATGCGCTGCTGAAGCCGTGGAACTTCTTTGACGAGACGCCGACGCTGGGCGAGAAGAAACAGTAACCACATCACGGCCTCAGCGATGGGGCCGTTTTTATTTATCCGCGACCAATGCACATGCAGCAGGCAGTAGGACCGGTATAGCCTGTTTTTCAACTTCTTTTGCCATATATGTTAGAAGTCGACGATAAACTTATATGGCATAAAAGCCTGCAACGATTATCAATGAGAATGGCTTTATGTCGCTTTACGATCTCAAAACCGAAGCGCAGGCATTGCCGGAGTCCTGGCACTCCCGGATCCTGGGCCGCGTTGGGGCAACGAATCTCAAAGTCCTGCGCATGGATGCCCACTCAGTCGCTGAGGAGGTGCATGAATATGACGAGGGATTACTGGTTATTGACGGTCGTCTGGAACTGAGCGTACAGGAGAAAAAAATCTCCGTCGCGCCCGGCCAGCTTTATATAGCCAAAGCGGGCATTCCTCATACGGTGGAAGGCGGCAGCTTTGGCACCCTGGTGATTATAGATTTACCAGACAGCGGCTTCAGCGGCGTATCCCCTGCTGATTAAGTGAAATGCGCGTTTGGAGGATAAGCGAGTCATCATTTCATTTTGATTGACTAAGCCATTGCGCCCACGTTATAGCCAATGTCCGGGTATGCTCCTGTGGGGTTGAAGGTATTAGTCGCGGGATCGCCATAAACGTTGAAATCTTGCACGTGAAGCGCAGCGGCGCGAATGCGGGCCGGGCAGATAACACGCGCTATTTTTCATGATGCCCCTTTAATCACTGAGATCATCATGCTTGAACTTCGCCCTAATTGTGAATGCTGTGATAACGATCTGCCGCCAGAATCAGCGGATGCGTACATCTGTTCATTCGAATGCACCTTCTGCATTGACTGCGTGACCCAGCGGCTTCAAGGATGGTGCCCGAACTGCGGGGGCGAGCTGGTGCGCCGTCCAGTACGCCCCGAAGCTGCCCTCCTTCGCCACCCTGCCTCCAGCCAGCGCCGATATAAACAATAAGCCAGTTTGTCGCTTATCGCTGACGCTCCGGTTCGCCGCGAGCCCGCTCATCCTCGTTTACGTAGCGCGTTAAGTAGCGCCTGCGTTGCGCCGGAAGACGTCCCGGATGTCGAACAAACCAGCCGAAACTCACGGTGTATGGCAGGCGTCACGGGTACCACGCACAGATTACGCAACGCCTCCGGCAGGGCTGATTCGGGTACAAGGGCGACGCCCATCCCTTCCGCAACCAGCTTACAGGCGCTAATCCAGTCACGTACCGTCACGCGGATATCAGAAAGTTGCAGACCCGCCTTTTCCATCAGGCTTTTTCCATTAACGACGCATCCGCCTGTCGCCAGAATAAAGGGCTGGTCTGCCAGCGCCTTTAGCGTTATGCCATACGTCCTGGCATGGTGTGCCAGCCGATGAGCGGCTGGCAGTACCGCTACCCATGCATCCTGCCCTAATACAACGTCTGCGCGCCCGGGGTCGGGATTCATGACCACCCCCAGCTCAACGGTATCTGCGGCCAGCCACTCCTCGACCTCCTCGTCCGAGCCTTCCAGGATGACGACCTCAATACCCGGATGCAGACGCTTAAAGTCGCGCAGCAGGCCGGGCAACAAGGTGGACGTCACTGATGGAAAGCTGGCCAGGCGAATGCGCCCGCGATTTAAACCCCGGCTCTCATCGGCCAGTTCGCGGATGGCATTCAGCTGCGAAAGCATGTTTCTTGCGTGTTCAACAACCTGCCCGCCCAGCGCGGTCACCCCGATATATCGTCGCTCACGCGTAAATACCGGAAATCCCAGTGCAGCCTCTAGCTGGGCGATGGCCTGGCTGGCGCCGGACTGAGTCATTCCTATCTCCTCTGCGGCACGCGAGATGTTGCCGGCATCCGCCACGGCCACCAGTAAGCGCCAATGTAAAAGATTCATCATGATTGTCAGTAGCTCAGCTAATAGTTAGTTTCTTTATCATTAATTTTACAGCGCATTCCGCGTCAAATACAGTGGATTCAGGACCTCCCCCGACGGCTTTTCACCTTTCACGGAGACAAAATGAAACTCTATTACGCCCCGGATACCTGTTCGTTATCGCCGCACATCGTGCTGCGCGAACTGCAACTTGAGTTTGAACTGGTTAGAGTCAACAACAGAAGCAAGATCACCGCTGATGGTCGCGACTTCCGCGCCATTAACCCTAAAGGGTATGTCGCCGCCCTTGAACTCGATGATGGGCAGATACTCACTGAGGGTCCGGCCATCGTGCAGTACCTCGCCGACCTAAAACCAGAATACGGCCTGGCGCCGCGCGCGGACAGTTGGGCTCGGGTGCGTCTGCAGGAATGGCTTAACTTTATCACCAGTGAAATACACGCTGGCTCGGCACCGTTGTTCAACCCCGCGCTGCCCGAAGAGGTCAGAGCGATTTTTCGTGAGAAGCTGTTCCGACAGTTCGATTTTCTTCAGGCGACTCTCAACGAAAAAATCTATCTGACTGGCCCCACTTTCAGCGTGGCTGATGCCTACCTCTTCACTGTGCTGGGCTGGTGTAAATTCTTCTCAATCCCACTGGATCGCTGGCCTGGGCTATTGGCGTACAGGGAAATGATCAATGCCCGTCCTGCGGTACAGGCTGCATTACTGGCCGAGGCGTCGCTTTAAGGTTGATGTGGGGATTTGGGTTCAGGCGTTACTGCGTAAAAACGTAGAGCCTTATGAACAGGCATTCATCAAAGAAGACCACGAAAAAGGGGTGGATAACACCGGGCAGATGATCAGCAACCGCTAAGGAAAGGTGGTGCTGAGGCCCGAGCGTTATGGCGGATAATTTTGTGCCACAGACGTACAAGGAGAAAACAGCCGGAGGCGGGCAGCTCCGGCTATCGACCTATCGCAGGACAAGATTGGCCTGTGGGGCGTTAAGCGCCGCGTTAAAGCTCTGCCTTGCTGGCCCTGCCAACCATTGTTCCAGCGTCATCATCATACCGAACTCCTGTTCAAGCGCCGGTATATCCGCCGAGCCTGCGACAATGCCATTGTCTACCAACGCCGTGAGCTGGCGAAGAAAAGTGTTCTGCGCTAACAGCTCGTCAGGAAAGCGGTGATAATGAACAGGATGACCGGCGGCATCTGAGAAAGCACGCTGCAAGTCTTCACCGGTCAACGCCTGGCTGGCCAGTTCCAGAGTCTGCCCCCGATAACGTTCAGGATTACAAAGAATCTGGGCATTAATGCGCCCCAGGTCTTGCAGCGCAATCATCTGCATCGCCTGATGGCGTTGCATGAAGAAGAAAAAATGGCCGCTGTTAAGTCCCATGCCGGGCAGCAGCATCATTTCCATAAAGCTTGCCGGGCGCGTGATGGTCGTGGAGAGCGGCAAGGCGCGAAGGTAATCTTCAATTGTCGATTTACTGTCAAAGTGCCCCATGCCGGTTGGGGCTTTTCCAGCCGCCCCGGACGAAGAATAGACGAGATGGCGGATACCAGCCGCCAGGGCGCTATCGGCAATGGCTTTTCCCTGCATAACCTCCTGCTCGTCGCTTATCTCGCCTGCCGGAGAACTGGTCTGAACGCTAAATACGCCCTGGATACCCGACATTGCACGGTCAATGGATGCGAGGTCGAACAAGTCGCCGATGGCGAGCGTGATTCCTTCTGTCGTCAGCGCTCTGGCCACTTCGCTATGCGGATTCCGTACGAAAGCGCGGACTTGACGTCCGGCCCGCCGTAACGCTCGGGCCACTGCGCCACCTTGCTGCCCGGTGGCGCCAAAGACGAGGAATTCTGCGGTATGTGTCATGGTGGTTCCTTAGTGTAACTATTGGCAGTCACAGTATGGAACCAGTGCTATTCTGTTCACAAGACGGCACATTTTTGGTCCTCAGTTACACAAAGATAACCATTAGGGATGTCCAGCGGAGAAAAATTATGGCGCGTGAGATTAATGGCAGACCCGTGTTCGAAACACCGGATGGACCAAAACTGACACCCTGTGCGCCGGGGAGTGTCCTGGCAAGACTGGGTGATAAATGGACAATCCTCGTTATCTCACTACTGGCACTTTCACAGGAGACGCCTATGCGCTTTAGCGCCATTCGGCGCGGCATTCCTGACATTTCGCAGCGTATGTTGACCCTGACTCTGCGTAATCTCGAAAGGGATGGCCTGGTTGCCCGGTATTATTACCCCGAGCTTCCACCACGGGTGGAATATCAACTGACTGACCGAGGCCGGTCGATGTTGGAGCCGCTGGCGGGGTTCACTGACTGGATCAGGGATACCTGGCAGGATATTGAGGCATCCCGGAAAGCCTTCGATGATTCAGAGGACAAACGGGCTGCTGCGTCCATGACCCGCTTGTAGTCGTAGGCTACCTTATGCCAGAAGAGAACCGTCAGCAAACCGAAGCAGGACATTTCGGAGGCTCGTATGGACAAATGAAATGTATAATCACATGTAAACTCAGGCGGGATTTTAACATTAAAGCAGTATCTTTCCCTGGAGAACCCTGATGTTTACTCATATGCGTATTGCTAAACCCGTCGCCAATCTCGAAAGATCATTTCTGATGTACAGCAAGGGGTTAGGTCTGCATAAGATTGCTGAATTCAACGATCATGACGGTTTCAATGGAATAATGTTAGGGAGGGGAGACTTAGACTGGCACATAGAATTCACTTTTTGCCGAAACCATCCCGTTCAACCTTTACACACAGAAGAGGATTTACTCGTTCTTTATTACTCTGAAGAAAAAGAATGGGATACGGCCTGTGAAAGAATGATCGGTGCTGGCTTTAGAATGACCACGTCATTCAATCCTTACTGGGATGCGAACGGAAGGACATTTGTTGACCTCGATGGATATAGGGTGGTTATACAAAACAAGGCGTGGGTATTGCCCCAATAAATATTGCAATGCTGCCACCATCCTGCCGCAAGATAAACATTCGTTTCTCGCTCATAGCTGACCTCACGGCGCTTCAGGCAGTCCGCTTGGTGCCAGGAGCGGAAGTTAACTACGGATAAAATTCAGCGCCCCACCCCCAGAGCCGCTGCATAACGGCAATAAGCTACACTTGTTCATTATTTCCAAAACAGGAAAGCCTTCCGCTGCTTCAACGGTGTGTGTTTGATATCGCGCAGTTGGGACATTTTGATCAACAACGAGCATGGCCAGCTAACGATGAAATTGATACTTGTTCGACACGCAGAAACAGAGTGGAATTTGGAAGGAATTATTCAGGGGCACAGCGATAGCTCCTTGACCTGTCGGGGTTTGCGTGAAACATCCGTCCTACTAGCAGCGTTTAGTGCAAGTGAGTATCAAATAGAGCGTGTTTACGCTTCTCCGCTTGGGCGTGCCTGGCAAATGGGGCAAAGCCTGGCTGAACACTTTCATTGTTCACTGACGGCTGAACCGGCCCTTAAAGAGCAGGCCTTTGGTCAGTTTGAAGGTATGCCGTTAGAACTACTCAGACAAAAACATCCAAACTATGCAAATGCGTTATTCAGGCTTGATGCAGAGTATTGTCCACCTGGGGGGGAGTCACTGGCGCATGCTTCTCAGCGAGTTATGCGTTTTTTACAAAACCTGGAAGATACCTCATCACATCAACAAACAATATGTATTGTGTCTCACGGGCATGTCAGTCAGGGCACTCTGGCAATTCTTAAAGAAGGGACTGTCAATAGTTTCCCTCGCTATGCTCACCCCAATGCAAGTTATTCTGTTATCGACCTGATTAATGGAAAATGTATCGGCCTAAAGTGGGGGATTGCTACACATTTACGTCACCTGAATTAGTGGCTACCTTCCAAGCATTGAAAACCCATCCTGCCAGAGTCATCATTATTTAAGCACAATGTCCGCTCCTCGCTCATAGCGGACCTTTCGCCCAGTTAACTTGTCCGCTTCGTGCCAGAAGCGACCATGGCGCGTCTCTAGACTGTGATACGAGACATCTCAGTATTATCAATCAATGCAGCCCAGGCCCTGTAACGTCGTATGGACGGCTACATCAAGTGGGGTATGAGGCTCAGCGCCTAAAAAATTCACCAGCTTCGTATTGTCCAGGCGGACCGACTGGCGCCACAGGTACCGCATCTCCAAAAGTTCGCGTAAGGTTGCGTTGAAAGGCGCAGCCAGGTACATAAACCACCACGGAAATGAGCGTATTTTGGCAACGCCGCCAAAGCGCGCCGCAGTGCGTTGAATCGCGCTGACCATTTCGCTGCCGTCGGCATCCCAATGGCCTTGCATATGGAAGCGCGCAAAGGGCTCAAGTTCCTCGCGTCGTTCCAGCAGCGCAGCTATCGTTTCCGCGACATCAGGTAAATAAGCCCACTGGTGACCGGTTGCAGGCGAACCAGGATTGGTAATGACGCCAGGCAGCTTGCCGGGTTTAATCAGACCTTGAGAAAACCAGTTATTACCGGCGCGTGGGCCAAAAAAATCCCCCGCGCGGACGATTAATACCCGCCCGCCCCGCTGCGAATAGGCCTCCAGTTCTTTCTCCATTTGTACCCTGATCGCTCCCTTCTTTGTGACCGGCATCTGCTGAGCACCTTCCCGTACTAGCGGAAAAGCGTCAGGACCATAGTTGTAAACGGTACCGGGAAGCACGACTAAGGCGCCGGTTCGTTCTGCTGCGCCAATCGTGTTGCGCAGCATAGGCAGCACCAGATGCTCCCAGTTTCGGTAGCCGGGCGGATTGACGGCGTGAACGATCGCGCTACAGTCTGCTGCCGCAGCGGCGACTTGCTCCGGGTCGAGAGCGTCGCCGCCTATCCACTGGATGTCACCGCTTCGTTCACTGCCGTGAAGTCCTCGTTTTAGCGCACGTACGTCCCATTTTTTCTGAATGAGCCGGCGAGCAGTTTCACCACCAATACCGCCGGTTGCGCCAAGTATTAAGACCCTGCCTCGGGTTGCCATATTGTTTGCCTCTTTGCTGATTTGACCTTGACAGCGTACGTACAGGCAGAGCTAAATGGAATTGCATATCTTTATAGGGCAGCTATACAAATTTGTATGAACACATCTATCCCATGGGAGTGGTACCGAACATTTCTGGCTGTGCTCAGGGAAGGCTCGCTTTCCGGCGCATCGCGCCGGCTTTCGATGACGCAACCCACGGCAGGACGGCATATCGCTGCGCTGGAGTCGGCTCTTGGCCAGGTATTGTTCACGCGTTCGCAAACGGGGTTGCTGGCGACTGAAACGGCGCTGGCGCTGAGGGTGCATGCCGAAGCGATGGAGAGCACGGCGAATACGCTAGCGCGCACAGCCTCCAACTTCAGTCATAACAGCGCGTCCATTTGCGGCGTCGTCCGCGTCTCCGCGAGTGACGTTATCGGCGTTGAGGTGCTGCCGCCGCTTATTGCCAGGCTCCGGGAGTCTCACCCACAAATAACGATTGAATTAGTTCTGTCGAACCGGGTTCAGGATTTACTGCACAGGGAAGCCGATATTGCTGTACGCATGACGACGCCGGTACAGGAGCAGCTTATTGCGCGTCGTGTAGGCCGGATTGAACTCGGCCTACACGCATCGACTTCCTATCTGGCACGACATGGCACGCCTGAAAATAGCGAAGAACTGCTGAAACATGCGCTGGTTGGCTTTGATCAGAATACGCCTTTCATCCGTAAGGTACTGGAAAAATACCCTCAGTTAAGCCGGGATTCATTTTCCATGCGCACCGATAGCAACGTGGCTCAGCTTAATCTTATTCGCGCCGGTGCCGGCATTGGCATATGCCAGGTACAGTTGGCCAATGGCTATATTCCACTGCAGAGGTTACTGCCGAATTTCTTTTCTTTATATCTTGATACCTGGATCGTCATGCACGAAGACCTGCGCAATAGTCTGTGCTGCAAACTGGTTTTCGATATTCTGGCAAAGGGATTAGAGGAAAATATCTGCCAGAGGCAGGAACCGTGAATCGCCATGGAGAAAAGGCCGCTAGTTCGAACTCAGTCTGCTTACGCCGACAATGAGATTGGCACCTCAGGGGGTCGATGATCCTCACAATTCATCGTCGGCTGCCCTATAGCGACGCCCCCTGACGTCATAGCTGATTTTTCCCATGGCGAGTTTATTCATCGGTTAAAGCGTGCGCAATCCACCTGTGTGGTGTATGGATGGCTCGTGCCGGGTTTGTCGCCATTTTCTGTTTATCCGGGAGGATGCACCTATCCCTCTCCCGCGCGCCATCAGGTTCTGCACCTCAGGAACAGCATGGGGTATTGCCACACACCAGCTTCAACTCGAACGCCAGAACGCTTAACTTCATGTGCATCTCCGCCCTGCAAACAAGTGATACCATAGAAGGTATGAACCTGCTTCAGGAATGCTCATGAAACCGACCCTTAATCAGTTGATTAACTTTTGCACTGTTGCTGAAACCGGAAACATCGGCAAAGCCGCCAGTAAACTCAATATTTCGCAGCCTCCCTTAAGCCGGCAAATAGCCCAACTGGAAACCATCCTCGGTGCAAAGCTGTTTAACCGGGTCGCTAAAGGTGTCAGTTTAACCCTTGCCGGAGAGCAATTTCTGGTGGACTGCCGCGCGGTGCTGGCAATGCTGGAGCTGGCCTGTAATAACGTACGGGCCGTAGAATCAGGGCAGAAAGGTGTGCTGAAATTAGGTGCAACAATGTATGCCAGCTATAGCGTTGTGCCTCATGTTGCCATGCAGCACCGGGAGACCTATTCTGATGTGGAATTGCATTTTCAGGAGATGGTCCCCTCTGATTTACACGCCGCATTAGAGGATGGCAGATTAGACGCGGCAATCAGCTTCTCCGAGACGGCCACTCCGGGAATTCATTCACTGGTACTCTTGCGTGAGCCGCTAATCGCCGCCCTTCCTGCTAATCACCCCCAGGTTCAAAGCGAGCATTTCAGACTTGAATCACTCTGTGATGACCCGTTCATCACTGTTCCGCGCCAGAGTGCACCGATGCTCTACGATTCCATCCTTCATCAGTGCCTCAAGGCCGGATTTAGCCCGCAAATAGGACTGGAAGCCTCCGTACAGCAGACTGTGATGAATTTTGTGGCCCGTGGCGTTGGCGTGGCGCTTATTCCCGCAAGTATGGAGAATGCCCAATTGCGTGGTGTGGTTTACCGTAGGCTGGAAAATCCGAATATGGTGGAGAATATGTTGATGTGGTCGACAAAGAACAAAAACCCGGCTTTACCGGGTTTTGTGAACCTGTGCCGCAGTATCAGGGATAAACTGGATGCAGCGCAGTCCGGACGGATTAACGATTAACTCTTACTGATGATGATTTCGATCACATTAGGTTTGCCACTCGCCAGTGCGGCCTCAACTGCCGGGGCGATATCTCCGGCACGGAGAACTTTTCTGGTTTCCAGTCCCATCGATGCACCCAGTGCCTGATAATCAACTGCCGGATTAATCAAATCCATTGCGATAAAGCGTTCTGTTTGCGCCGAAGTATAATCTGCCTGTGAACGCATGAAGTTTTTCAATACGTTATATTCCGTGTTATTCATTACAATAAAGGTTACCGGCAGTTTTTCATGTGCGGCCGTCCAGAGAGCCTGAGGGGAGTACATCGCAGCGCCGTCGCCCACAAAGCACACCACAGGCGCTCTTCCCAAACCGAGTGAATAGCCCACAGCGGCAGGCATCCCCCACCCCAGACCACCGCCGCGCAAAAAGGCATACTGATCCGCACGGCGACTGTTGAGTGATTTGCGAAGCGAGCCGCTGGTTGCAATCGCTTCGTCAACAATTGCCACATCTGGTCCGATCGCCCTTGCTGCCTCAAACGCAGCCACGAGTGGCGTAATTACCGTAGCAGATTGTTGTTCATTAACCTGCCCGAGCAGACTTTCTTTGCTCAATTCAAACTCATTAACCGCGTTTTCAAAACGACGTTGATAATCACTGCGATGGTTTGCCGTGGCTTTTTCCAGTTCGGGCAGTAGCACCCTTAACGATGATTTAATATCGCCAACCACTGAGAGTTCACTACTGTAGGTGCGTCCCAGGTCGCCCGCATCGGCTGATAACTGGAACACTTTACACTGGTCCGGTACTGCCTGACCTTCTGTATAAAGAATGGTGATAAGCGACTTACCGCCAAGTGCAAAAATAGCATCGTACTGGCCTAATGCTCTGTTAATTTCCGTCGCTTTAGTGGACAGATTACCCCGCCAGAGAGGGTGTGCTGTTGGGTAGGGGATCCGGTTTGGCCATGTTGAACCGTATACGTCAGCGGCAAGCATCTCAGCAAGAGCAACAACCTCGCTGGCCGCTTCACTTTGGTAAATTTCGTCGCCGGCAATCAGTGCGACTTTACCCGGAGTAAATGCCGCCAGCTTACTTGCCAGCAAAGGTAACGAACCCGCGACTGCATTGCGGTCAATAGTGGAAGGCGCCCCGATCCCGATACAGCTCATCGCCTCCATCACATCCATCGGAAGCGACAGGAAAACGGAGCCTTTCGGTGCAGCGTCTGAATCGTGGAAAGCCCGGCGAACTAATACCGGTAGCTGGTCAACGTGGGTAACCTCCTGTGACCATTTAGCGAACGTTTTCCCCATTCCGACCAGATCACCCAACAATAACGGATCGGTTGTCGTGTGGCGTAAATCCTGCTGCCCTGCTGTCACCACAAGTGGTGTCTGTGAACATTTTGCATTCAACAGGTTTCCCATGCCGTGGCCTAAACCACCGGCGGTATGCAGATTCAGAAATCCTGGTTTTTTTGCTGCCTGCGCATAACCGTCCGCCATGGCTACTGCACTCGCTTCCTGCAGAGCTAATACGTACTGAATTGACGGTTTTCTTAACAGCGCATCCATGAAGGGCAGTTCGGTTGTGCCTGGATTACCAAACACATATTCCACCCCTTCACTTTCCAGAACTTCTAACAATACATCACCGCCACGACGTGCATTGGCGTTTTGCACTTTAGTTATTGCGTTACTCATAGAATGATCACCTCTATCTGCGTATTCGTTCGCCCTGTCTGGCGGGTGATTCAATCTTAATAACAGGTATAACATCCTTTCCAATACTATAATGATGCCCAGCCATACCCTTCAAGGTATGGGAAGTCATTCGTTTTCCATTTGGTCAGTTTGAAGCATGACAGCAGCACCGTCCTGACGCGGCAATGATTGAAGAGGTAACAAACACGGCGCAATCAATAGCGCCGGACTATACAGGGCAATTTATCGCTTCGGGAAACCCTTCGAAGAAATGACTATTCCTTCAAAAATATCTAGCCTGAATATAGAGAACTCGATACCCTGTAATGCTTTGTGTTTTTTGTGAACAGGAAAAAGTATGCTTAATACGTTACCCGATTTACACAGAAGTTTTGCAGAGCACCTCAAGCTTCAATTTCAGTCTGACTCGCGGATTCACTCCCTTCTCGCCGGCGGCTCGATTATCCATGGCGGATTTGATAAATACTCCGATTTGGATTTTGTCGTTGTGGTCGATCCCCTCTACTATGACGAAATCATGGCCCAGCGTGTGGCGTTCGCCGGAACGCTGGGCCATCTCCTGCATGCTTTCAGCGGGGAACATGTCGGAGAGCCTCGCCTGCTGATATGCCTGTATGGTCCTGAACTCCTTCATGTCGATCTGAAATTTGTCACCCTGGAAATGCTCACTCAACGCGTTGAGGAGCCAGCCGTGTTATTTACCCGTGATAACCGTGCTCTGCAGCAACAACTGGCAAAATTCAGTGCTCACTGGCCTGATATGACGCCGGAGTGGTTCGAGTCCCGAGCCTGGATCTGGCTTCATTATGCGGTGGCTAAACTAGGAAGGGGCGAACTCTTTGAGGCGATTGGTATGCTGTCATTCTTCCGCGAGCAGGTACTGGGGCCAATGCTGCACCGCCGTGCAAATTTACCGCAACGTGGGGTTCGCCGCATTGAATCGCGCGGTATTGATCCTGACGGCCTGCTGACTTCCACGCTGGCAACGCACGATCGTGACTCCGTCAGCGTTGCTATCAGAATGGCCCTTGACGCTTATATCACTCTGCGAGCGGATGCTCTGCCTGAAAATATCGCAGACGATGCCGCGCAACGGGCGCTGCTGGCCATGCTGAAAGCGTATTCTGACAAAGTTTAATCCTGACTTCCGATCGCTTACATGGCCGGACAGGGGCAGCGAAAAACGCGTCTGACCGCATGGCAAAAAGCATAAATGCCCGGGAGGCATTTATGCTTTTACGATAATGACCACCATGCCGATATTCACAGGTCAGATATTCTTGCCGTCCTGAAAATACTCAGTGCATAAATAACGCGATTAAAATAATGATAGGGATTGGCACACCCAAAAAGAAAAGCAATATTGAACGCATAGGTTCCTCCCGCAGAATGTGTATTAGACGTTATAAATCACGCTGACGGCCGCCATAAGTTGCGCAGAGACTGGCAACAAAAGCGCCGATTAACAGAGAAATGAATGACCACAGGGTGACGTAGCTAGTGGTTTTTCTGGCGGCGTCTGCGGTCTGCTGCGCTTTATCTTTTGCCTCTTTTAAATTGGCCTGGGCTTTATCATAAACCGCCTGTACCCGCTGTTCGGCCTCTTTCTGACTGATGCCGGTATTCTGAGAAACCAGCTGCGCCACATACGTCAGATCGTCCTGGGGAAGCGCGCCAGAATTAATGCTATTAGCAAAAATACCCGTCACCTCGGCTAATTGAGCCGGTGACTCCGCCTTTGGCGGCACAGGATGATTCATTGCCATAACGTCATTGCCTGATGAATTTGCTGGCAGCCCGCTATTATCCGCCGGAGTGGCAGCGGTAGCCCTGAACAGTGAACGGGTAAAATATTCCATCGATGACTTCGATAACAGAGAGGCTCCGTCCCCCGCGTTATTCATGGCGGTTGCCGTCGCGCCGCCGGCAACGGAACCTATCACTTTTGCGCTACCGCCGATCAGCGAACTGATGGTGGTGGTCAACAGCACAGCGGAGACCAGCAGCGCCACGGCCCACGTCAGAAAGCCATGCGCCGTGTCGCGGAAATAGATTTCATTGGTATGAGTGTCAACCCATTTAGTCCGCAGCCGCCCGGCGAGGTATCCGCCCATGCCTGACGCCACTATTTGGGTAAACGTCAGCCATGCGATGGCGGCAATACCGACGGTTCCCGCCGCAAGTCCTTGATTTTCCCACGGGGAAATTGAGGTAAGGCCCAATCCGGCGCCAAGCATGAGCAGCATAAGCGCCAGCGACGCCGCGGCGGCGGCGCCTGCAAATATCGCTCCCCATGATACCGCGCTCGCGCTGTTAACCGCGGCCGCGGGTACCTGACTACTGATAGAGGTAGAGTCGTAGATATTCGTCATTTACGTTGTCCTTTGAAATAACTCATTAGCCCCGACGTCGTTTGCTATAAACGTCTACTGCAGACATTAACCCGCCAGAACTACGGTAATATCGAGCGGGATAATTATCGCTCGCCGCTTAAATAGCGGGCGATTGACCAGGGGCCAATTATCTAAATGAGTACAAATTGGTAGTGTATGAATTTAATCAACAATTTTATTTTAGTAGATGATTTTGTTTTAACCATTCTTTATCGCCAAAAATATTACCACATAGCCGTAACCAACTGTAAATAAGGGGAATATTGGTGAAGATAGATTTTGCCGACAATATTTTTCGCGGAGCTATATTGCCCAGTATTTATGGAATTATCTTAATTTTATACGGGTAATTCACTGAATGATCTTGGTTATTAAAAGTGGCGTACGTTTACGATTTGCATTATCGACGATTTAATACCACGGCCTGAACCGTAATACATAGCTGGTGGCCGATAGAAGTATATCAACTGAGCAAAAGGAACGCGGGGAAGGTTTGCTTCCCTTCCCCGGTATATCGGCTTCGTATTCGTCTCGCCGTGGGCTAGCTCGCCCTTTTGACTAATTAGCGAGCAGACAAAGCAAAGCGGTTCTCAAGCGCATGCGCTATTCCATCTTCTGTCAGCCACTGCTTCTCTACGCGGTCGGCGGTAATACTCTTAAGCATATTGCCGAGCAGAATAAAACGCCCCTCGGGCTGATGCTGTATCACCAGCAGCTTTTGTACAAAGACCGCATCGGGATGCGTGGAGTTAAGAAAATTGGCCGGAACAAAATCAATCCACTCCTGAGGTGACAGGTCAAAACCGTATTGATTGGCCCAGCTTCCCTCAACCCTCGCCTGCAGCAGATAGCTTCCGTTCGCATCACGCGTAAGCCGGAACGTATCAAAATCCTGGATGATGTCCGTATCAAGTTCGTCCAGGGCCAGCGGCGCGCGGATACCGTAGCTCCCAAAGCCAAGGTCGCAAAGCCACTGACGGCCATCAACTTCCGCGACCACCGCCATATGGGTTTTAGGCCGGCGCGCAGGATAGAACATGGGCCGCGCCGCGACAAATCGCCAGGCAATACCCAGCGCTTCCAGCGCCATCGTAAACAGCCCGTTGAGTTCATAGCAGTAGCCGCCCCGTCTCTGCCGTAAGAGCTTGTTGGCAATATCATCGGGCTCCATCGAAACGATTTTACCTGCCTGTACGTCCAGGTTCTCGAAGGGGATCGAAAAGAGCTGGTGGCGCATGAGCGCGTGCAGCGTCGCGGTATCGGCAGCCGCAGGCCCGCTATAGCCTATGCGGCGGAAGTAAAGGGAAAGGTCAAAACTGTCGCTGTGCATGTTATTTCCTTGGCTGGATTGTGTTGAGCCCACTATAGATGGCGCCCCGCAACGCCTGTATAGTCAGATTTATCAAAAATCAGACTATACAGATGACGATGTCCGACCCTCTCCCGCCGATTCCCCACTACCGCCGAATAGCCGATATGCTGCGGCTGACGCTTACTTCAGGCGCTTTGCGGGCAGGCGATCGCATTATCTCCGCGCGCAAACTGGCCGAGCGCGAGCAGGTCAGCCTTCCCACGGCGCTGGAAGCCCTGCGTTATCTTGAGGCGGAGGGGCTGATCGTCGCCCGACCGCGTTCAGGCTACTTTGTCCGCCAGATAAACACCGCCAAAGACGGACAACGCGCAGCATCTTTATCCGGCCCGGTGCCGGTGACCATGTCCGCCATCGCCCGCTCGTTGTTCGGTAGCGCTGAAGCGCGTCTGGTGCCGCTTGGCGCCGCGCTACCCGATCCCGCCTGGCTTCCCGTCGAGGCTTTGCAGCGGGCGTTGCACACTGCCGGTCGTCGGCTTGATGCGCGCGGGCAGAGCTACAGCCTGCCCCCGGGAAGAGCGGACCTGCGCAGAAAGATTGCCGCCCGCGCGGCGCAGTGGGGCGCCCTTTTTGGCGCCGATGACCTTATCATCACCGCAGGCGCAACCCAGGCGCTACGCCTGGCGCTCCGCGCGGTATGCCAGCCGGGCGATGCGGTGGCGATTGAGCAGCCCGCCTATTTCGGCACGCTTCTGCTGCTGGAAGATCTGGGGCTGAAGGCGTTACAGATCCCCACGGACCCGATTAAAGGGTTATTACTGGCGCCGCTTAAAGAGGCCATTAAGCACCACCGTCCGGCAGCCGTTCTGGCCTCACCCACGGTGCAAAATCCGCTGGGCGCCAGCATGCCCGTCGCGCGCAAGCAGGCGCTGGTGGCCCTGCTTGCCGATCAGGGCATCCCTTTAATTGAGGACGATGTCTACGGCGATCTGGCCGGTGGCGCGCAGCGTCCGCCCGCGTGTAAAGCCTTCGACAAGGGCGGAAATGTGATTTATTGCAGTTCTCTGTCGAAAACCCTGGCGCCGGGCTGGCGAATTGGCTGGATTGCCGCCGGACGCTATTACCCGGCAGTGTTGCAGGCCCGCATGGCCGGGGAATGGGCGGGCGCGCCGCTGATAGAGGCCGCGGCGAACGAGATCCTCGCCAGCGGAGATTATGACCGGCACCTGCGGCACCTGAAGCTGCGGATTGCGGAAGGTATGCGGGCCATTATCGCCAGGGTTGACGCCTGCTTCCCACCGGGCACGCGCGTAGCGGCGCCCGAAGCCGGCTTTCTGATTTGGGTCAAACTGCCGTCCGGGATCGATGCGCTGGAAGTCCATCGTCGCGCCCTCGCCCTGGGTATTGGCGTCAGTCCGGGGCCGCTGTTTTCCCCGGGCGCAGCTGAACTGCAAAACTACCTGCGCCTGAACGGTGCGAACGAACCCACGCCCGCGCTTTTGCAGGCCGTGGAGCAGCTCGGTAGCTTATGCCATGAACTGGACGGGGGCCGTTGACGCCGGACATTTCCGTCGAATTATCAACGCTGACAGGCGAGAATCTGGCTGGCTGTATGCTATTCATGGCGATATTTCCCCCGGGTTTTCCCGGCGCCCTGCCGCTCTCTGGCTGAGCAAGCCTCTGGTCAACGCCCTTCGCCTGGCCAATCGGTTCTGTTGACTTATTCTGTAAAAAGATTACTTTTCAGGACATGAAGAAGATACTTATTATTGTCCCCGATGGCGGCATGCTGTTTGAATCCGCCGGTATTGCCGACATTCTGATGCAGGCCAACCGCCTGCACCCGGAAGGCGCTAAGGGCAACGGTTACCAGGTGCAGCTCGCGACAACCCAGCCGCATCAGGTGATCCATGGTCAGTCCGGTTTAAATCTGCTGGCCGATCATCGCCTGCATGAGATAGACCCCCGCGAGCCGCTTGATACCATCATGATTACCGGCAGAGGTCAAAACCCGCAGGAAGGGATCGCGGTCGTTGACTGGCTGCGGCTGGCTGCCCCCCATGCCCGCCGCATTGCGTCCATATGCGGCGGCGCGATGCTGCTGGCGCAAACCGGGTTACTGGACGGCAGACGCGCCACTACCCACTGGAAGCTGCTGGAAACCCTGCAGGCGGAATTCCCTCAGGTGCGCGTGGAAGGCGGCCCGCTCTATATTCAGGACGAGCATATCTGGACCTCCGGCGGGGTCAGTTCCGGCTTTGACCTGACGCTAGCGCTGGTTGAGGAGGACTACGGCTTCAGCCTGGCGCGCGATATCGCCCAGGACTTCGTCATGTACCTGCGCCGTCCCGGAGGCCAGCTGCAGTTTAGCCGCTACAACCTACAGCAGACCAGTACCCTGGGCCCCATAAACGATCTGCTGGCCTGGGTGCTTGAGAACCTCACCGCCGACCTCTGTGTGGAAAAACTGGCGGAAAAAGTGGCCATGAGCCCACGTAATTTCACCCGCGTATTTACCCGGGAAACCGGCGCGTCGCCGGCGCGCTACGTCGCCGAAGCCCGCCTGGCCGCGGCCCGGCAGCGTCTGGAGCAGACAGCCGAGACGCTGGATCGTATCGCCGAACAAACGGGATTTGGCAGCAGCATTAACCTGCGACGGCAGTTTGAAAAACAGCTTCACCTGACGCCGGGTGAATACCGCCAGCGTTTTCATTGCCGTAAAATGGCGTAAAGTGATCCTTTTCCGTCATTTACGCCAACCAGCGACCGGCCTACATTAACTTCAGAGACAACAACTAAGGAGTTGATCATGGTAAAGGTCGGTATTAATGGTTTTGGCCGTATCGGTCGCAACGTACTGCGTGCTGCCCAGGGTAACCCGGAGATTCAGATTGTGGCCATCAACGATCTGACCGACAGTAAAACGCTGGCCCATCTGCTGAAATACGACTCGCTGCTCGGTAAACTCGACGCCGACGTCACCGCCAGTGAGGGGCAGCTTGTGGTTGACGGAAAAACCATTACCGTCTTCAGCGAACGCGACCCGGCGAGCATCCCGTGGCGTCAGAGCGAGGTGGATATTGTCATTGAGGCCACAGGCTTCTTTACTGACCGCGACAAGGCGGCGGTACACATCCACAGCGGTGGCGCCAGGCGCGTGATTATCTCCGCTCCCGGTAAAAATGAGGATTTAACCATCGTGATGGGTGTTAACGATGGCCTCTATTCACCGGATAAGCACTACGTGGTCAGCAACGGTAGCTGCACCACCAACGGCCTGGCGCCTGCCGCGCAGGTGCTGCACCAGCATTTCGGTATTAAACATGGCCTGATGAACACCACCCACGCCTACACCAACAGCCAGGCGCTGCACGACCAGCCGGAAAAAGATCTCCGTGGCGCCCGCGCCGCCGCGCTGTCGATTGTGCCCTACTCCAGCGGTGCCGCGAAGGCGCTTGGCAAAGTTATCCCTGAGCTGGACGGCCGCTTAACCGGTTACTCGCTGCGCGTACCGGTTCCGGTGGTGTCGATTGTCGATCTGACCGTAACGCTCGAGCGGGATGTCACGGCTGAAGAGGTCAATAACGCGTTTCGTGAAGCCGCCGCGACGGGGCCGCTGAAAGGTATCCTCGGCTATAGCGATGAGCCGCTGGTCTCAAGCGACTACCGGGGCGATCCGCGTTCCTCCATTATCGATGGTCTGTCAACGCTGGTGATTGGCGGCAATATGGTCAAAATTCTGGCGTGGTACGACAATGAGTGGGGATTCTCCAATCGCCTCGTCGACCTTTCGCTGCTGATGGCAAAGCGTGAAGGCTAGCTCCTTGCCCACACGTCCCCTCTAAAATCCACGCCCGGCGTGGATTTTTTTAGCGCTATCGCCGGTCCCATTCCGAAGAGCGCCGGAGAAGGCGGAAACTTAACCCGGCGCCCGCGGCAAGGCAGAGCGACATCGCCGCCAGCGCGACGATAAAAGCCTGGGTGATATTCGCCGCGCTTTTCCCGTTGTCCAACATGCTGTAAAAAAGGCCGCCAATCACCGCGACGCTCAGCGCCGTGCTGAGCTGCAGCGCCGAGCTGGTCACGCCGGCAATCATTCCCGAAAACGCCGGCGCAACGCGGCCGGTTACCATTCTGACCAGCGTTGGCATCGCCAGCCCCTGGCCGAGACCGGTAACAAAAAGCAATAGGGCGAGCGGCAACGCGGCGGGAGAACTGCCCGTCGGCGTATTGGCAATGACCCCTGCAAGACCTGCCAGCCCTAAGGTCTCGCATCCCATCCCGATTGCGCTCAGGTAATTGCCAACCAAGCGCCTGAGATAAGGCGTCAGCAACGGTCCGATCAGAAAGCCGACGCCAAAGGGCAGAAAAATCAGGCCCGCGGTCAGGGCGTTCAAATGCAACGCGCCTTGTAGATAAATGGAAAATAAAAGAAAGAAGGCGCCGATGGAATAAAACAGCAATACGATCGCCAGTCCCTGGCCCAGTCCCGGCGCGCGCAACACGGCAGGATTAAGTAGCGGCGAACCGCCATGCTGGCTAAGCCGATCCTCATAGCGCCATAACAATCGGGCCAGCAGTGGGAAAGCAAGCAATGACAGCCACGTCCACCACGGCCACCCTGCCTCTCGGCCTTCAGTCAACGGCACAATCACCGCGCTCAGCATCACGGTTGTCAGCAGCGTGCCGACGGGGTCCAGCCGCTGTGCAGATTGCGCCCGCGTCTCTTTCAGCAGCGGCACGCCAAAGAGGATGACCAGCAGCGCCACCGGCAGGTTAACGAGAAAAATAGTCCGCCATCCCAGGCCAAACAGGTTCGCTGAGATCAGAATGCCGCCTGATACCTGGCCGATAACGGAGGCCAGGCCAAACACTGCGCCATACAGACTCAGCGCGAACGGTTTTTCCGCTTCCGGGAAAATGGCCTGCACGGAAGCCAGCGCCTGGGGGGCCATAATCGCAGCCGTGGCACCCTGTAAAATGCGTCCGATAATCAGCACCCACGGTGACCAGGCTAAACCGCACAATAACGATGCAGCAGCAAAACCGATAAGCCCAAGGAAAAACATCCTGCCGCGGCCATAAATATCGCCCAGGCGGCCTCCGGTAATGAGGGTGACAGCATACACAGCCGCATAGGATGAAATGACCAGCTGTTCGGCGGAGAAAGAGGCGCCCAGCTCGCTCTGGATGGCAGGCAGCGCAACATTGACGATAAAAAAATCGAGCGGCGGCAAAAACGCGCCGACCAGCAAAATGACGAACATGGCCCAGCGGCGCGGCTCAGCTTGCGTGATGCGATGGGTCGACATAGAACACTCCATAGGGTTAGGCCGAGGAGGCAATAGTGATACCTACAAAGTTGTTTTGGAACTGACACTTTTGTATATTTGATGTTCATTTTTGAACGGTGAGACCATGAAATGGAATGGGGAGACGTCCGGGTATTTCTTGCAGTCCTTCGTCAAGGCTCCTTCGGTGAGGCAGCGCGAAGCCTTGGCGTGAGTCATCCGACGGTAGGACGCAGGATAAAAGCGCTGGAAGATGAAGCCCAGCAGGCGCTGTTCCGCCGTACAAGGGAGGGTCTGGTGCTAACGGACGCCGGCGACAGAGTTCTTAAGCTGGCTGAGGCGATGGAAAACTCCGCGCTGGCAATGGAACGACGCCTGGCGGGGAATCATGAACGTCTTGAAGGGATATTAAGGATATCTTCAGCAGAATGGTTCGCTAACTATGTTCTGGCCCCGGTGCTTGTCGAACTGACGCGCCGCCACCCGGCCATTGTGCCGGAAGTCATTGCAAGCTACCGCTTGCTCAATTTGTCGCGCCGCGATGCCGACATCGCGTTTCGCATCGTCCCCTTTACCGAACCGGATATTGTCCAGCGCCGCCTGATGAGTATGCCCTATGCGCTGTATGGAACAGCGGAAACCGCGCAGACGGTGCAGCACGATCCGGCCGCCGTGGGGCTTATTTTGATGAATACGGCACAATCTCACTTTTCTGATGTTGCCTGGCTGCTTGACGGCTTCCCCCTGTCGCGGCGGGTGTTCACCAGTACCAGTCGGGCCGTTCAGGCGCAGATGTGTCAGCGGGGAATGGGGATGGCCGTGCTACCGCAGCCTCTTGGCGATGCCCTCTCCGGATTGCAGCGCATTGGCACGCCGACGCCACCGCCATCTAAAGATATATGGGTCGGGTATCACTCTGATCTCCGACATATGGATCGCCTGCGGGCAATGCTGGATATCGTCGATGCCATACTTGCCGATCCTGTTGCGGCCGGCACCTGAACAGCACCACATTCGGTTCGCATCATACCCCTCTCCCCTCTTCATTGTTTACCGCCTTGGCCGGGACAGGAAGGAGGCGACGCCAACCTCCAGTTCAGGTCGGAAACGCTTTTTTAAGTCGCAGGCATAGCGCAGATTGCTTCAAAAAAATTACCGTATTTGGTATATTGTTTGTTTATTGCTTACTCACCTCTGCGGTGCCAAAAAGAACAAGATTCACCGCTACCCAGGATAAGAAAATGTTAGATTACCGCTTCCCGACAGCTTTGCAGATGGTTCTCAGCGTAGCAATGGCGGAGCAGTTGGGTGAACGCTCAACGAGTGCGATTCTGGCCTATGGTCTGGAAGCGAACCCGAGCTTTATCCGCAAACTCATGGTTCCTCTCACCCGTGACGGCATTATCGTCTCTACCCTTGGCCGCAACGGCTCTATTCATCTTGGCCGCCCGGCGGAAGAGATCACCCTGCGAGATATCTACGTCTCCGTCATCGAAGATAAAAAGCTGTGGGCGTCGCGTCCTGACGTCCCTGCCCGCTGCGTGGTCAGCGCGAACGCATGCTGGTACTTCAAATCTATCGCCGATGAAGCGGAGCAGGCTTCACTACAGGTACTTGCGCGCCACACCGTGGCAAGCGCGCTGGAAGAAGTGAAAAAAGCCGATACCAGCGGGTGCGATCCGGTGCCTGAACTTATCGCCAAGTATAAAGAAGCTCATTAATTTTCCTTCAGCGCAAAAAAAACCGCCTTCACTGTGAAGGCGGTTTTTTGTTATCTGCCGCTCCCTACGCTGGCGAAACGTCCTTTACCGCTTTGCCGCGTGTGACGAATTTACGCAGCGTCACATAGAACACCGGGGTCAGGAACAGACCAAACAGCGTCACGCCCAGCATCCCCGAGAACACCGTGATTCCGGTGACGCCGCGGACCTCCGCGCCCGCGCCGTGGCCGAGGATCAGCGGGATGGTCCCGGCGATAAAGGCGATGGAGGTCATCACGATCGGGCGTAAACGCAGACGGCACGCTTCCAGCGCCGCTTCCATGATCCCTTTCCCCTGCATTTCCAGCTCGCGGGCAAACTCGACGATCAGAATCGCGTTTTTACAGGCCAGCCCCATCAGCACCACCAGCCCCACCTGCACGAACACGTTGTTATCGCCGCCGGTCAGCCAGACGCCAAACAGCGCGGAGAGCATCGTCATCGGTACGATAAGGATCACCGCCAGCGGCAGCGTCCAGCTTTCATACAGCGCCGCCAGCACCAGGAATGCCAGCAGTACCGCCACCGGGAAGACGATCAGCGCCGTATTGCCCTGGGTGGCCTGCTGGAAGCTCAGGTCCGTCCATTCAATATTCATCCCGTTCGGCAGTATCTGTTTAGACATCTCGTCAAGCTGCGTCATCGCCTGCGAGGAAGAGAGTACGCGAGGGTCGGCGTCGCCGATCAGATCCGCCGCCGGATAACCATTGTAGCGAATCACCGGGTCCGGTCCGTAGGTGGTGCTGATATTCACCATACTACCGATCGGCACCATTTCGCCCTGATTATTGCGGGTGCGCAAATTGGCAATATCTTCCACGCTTTCGCGGAACGGCCCGTCGGCCTGCGCCATCACGCGCCAGGTACGCCCGAACTGGTTAAAATCGTTCACATAAGACGATCCCAGGTAGGTTTGCAGCGTACCGAACAGATCAGTCAGCGACACGCCCTGCGCTTTCGCCTTATCTCGATCAACCTGCACATCCAGCTGCGGAACGTTAGCCTGGTAGGTTGAGATCGGGAAATGCATCCCCGGCGTCTGCATAATCGTACCGGACATCGCGTTCACCGCGCTTTGCAGCGCGCCGTAGCCAAGGCCGGCGCGGTCCTGAATATACAGCGAATAGCCGGAACCCTGACCCAGTCCTAAAATCGGCGGAGGCAAAATCGAGAAGCCAAAACCCTGCTGGATTTGCGCGATTTTGGCGTTAATCTCGGCGTTAATTTCCGCCGCCGAATGATGACGCTGGTCGAACGGCTTCAGGCCAAAGAAGACCGTCCCGGTATTCGGCGTGTTGGTAAACTGCAGCGCGTTGAGCCCCGGGAACGCGACCGCATAGTCCACGCCTTCGGTATTCATCCCGATTTCGCTCATTTTGCGGATCACCGCATCGGTGCGCGCCAGCGAAGAACCTTCCGGCATTTTCACGCCGCCGATTAAGTACAGCTTATCCTGGGTCGGAATAAACCCGCCGGGGACGATTTTAAACATGACGCCCGCGGCGCAGAGCAGCAGCAGATACACCGCAAACACCGCTCCGCGTCGTCCAAGCGTTTTGCCCACCAACCCCTGATAGCCGTTCGAGCTGCGGTGGAAAAAGCGGTTAAACGGACGGAAAATCCAGCCGAACAGACGATCGATAAGCCGGGTCGGGAAGTCCTTCGGCGCGCCGTGCGGCTTCAACAGCAGCGCGGCCAGCGCCGGAGAGAGCGTCAGCGAGTTGATGGCCGAAATCACCGTGGAAATCGCGATCGTTACCGCAAACTGTTTGTAGAACTGACCGGTCACGCCCGAGAGAAACGCCATCGGCACGAACACCGCGCACAGCACCAGCGCAATGGCGATGATCGGCCCGGACACTTCACGCATCGCCTGATGCGCCGCGGCAAGCGGAGCCAGCCCCTCCTCGATATTTCGCTCGACGTTTTCCACCACGACGATGGCATCATCCACCACGATGCCGATAGCCAGTACCAGCCCGAACAGGCTCAGGGTGTTCAACGAGAAGCCCAGCAGATAAAGAATGCTGAAGGTCCCCACCACCGAGACCGGCACCGCGATCAGCGGAATAATCGACGCGCGCCAGGTTTGCAAGAACAGGATCACTACCAGCACCACCAGCACCACCGCTTCCAGCAGCGTTTGCACGACCGCGCGAATGGAGTCGCGAACAAACACCGTCGGATCGTAAGGCGCCGCCCATTGCATATCCTGCGGGAAACGCTTCGACAGCTCGTCCATTTTGGCGCGCACCGCGTTCGAGAGATCGATCGCGTTCGCCCCCGGCGACTGGAAGATACCAATCCCGACCGCGTCTTTGTTGTTCAACTGGGAACGCAGCGCATAGCTGCCGGAGCCCATTTCGATACGCGCCACGTCGCGCAGGCGCACCAGCGAGCCGTCCTGCGCCGTTTTGAGAATAATATTGCCAAACTCTTCTTCGGTGTGCAGGCGCCCCTGGGCGTTAATGGAGATCAGGAAATCGCTCTCTTTCGGCAGCGGCTCGGCGCCAAGCTGCCCGGCGGAAACCTGGACGTTTTGCTCCTGCATCGCCGTCACCACATCCGAGGCGGTCAGCCCGCGCGCCGCCACTTTATTGGGATCGAGCCAGACGCGCATCGCGTATTCGCCCGAGCCAAAAATCTGAATTTGGCCGACGCCGGGCAGGCGCGCCAGCTCATCTTTCACTTTTAGCGTGGCGTAGTTACGCATATATAGAGAGTCGTATTTACCGCCGGGCGAAAACAGATGCACCACCAGCGTCAGCGTCGGCGACTGCTTCTGGGTGGTAATCCCTAAACGCCGCACATCTTCCGGCAGACGCGCTTCGGCCTGCGATACCCGGTTTTGCACCTGGACCTGCGCCTGATCCGGGTCGGTACCCGGACGGAAGGTGACGGTGGTCACCAGCACGCCGTCGGAGCCAGCGACGGATTTCATGTACATCATGTTTTCAACGCCGTTGATCGCCTCTTCCAGCGGCGTCGCCACGGTCTCAGCGATCACTTTCGGGTTGGCGCCAGGATACTCCGCGCGCACCTGCACGCTGGGCGGCACGACGTCAGGATATTCGCTGACCGGCAGCAGCGGGATGGCGATTAATCCGGTGATAAAAATCAGAATCGACAGCACCGCGGCGAAAATCGGCCTGTCGATAAAAAAGCGGGAAAAGTCCATGGGTCGGATTCTCAGATAAGGGATCAGTTAAGGGCGGTGCTGGCGGTCATGGCCACGGTTTTCGCGTTAACCGGCATCCCCGGCATAAACACTTTTTGTAAACCATCGACGATGACTTTATCGCCAGGTTTCAGCCCCTGCTGCACGATACGCAGACCGTCCGCCAGACGCCCCGGCGTAATATCGCGACGCTGCGCTTTACCCTCTTTATCAACGACATAAACATATTTACGATCCTGATCGGTCAACACCGCTTTGTCATCGATAAGCGTGGCGTTGAACTCGGCACTGCCCGGCAGGCGGACGCGGGCAAAAAGCCCCGGCGTGAACTGACGCTGGGCGTTATCCAGCAGCGCGCGCATCCGGATCGTACCGGTGCTCGGCGTTAACTGATTATCCAGAAAATCCACTTTACCCTGATGGGGGTAGCCCTCTTCGCCAACAAGGCCAATCTCCACCGGGAGCGCCAGGTGATTGCTCGACGCGCCCTGCCCGCTGCGGGCGAGATTTTGATAGTGAAGGTAGGTCGACTCGTCCACGTCAAAGTAGACGTAAACCGTCTTCTGCGATACCAGCGTGGTCAGTACGCTGGCGCTGTCGCCGGCGGTGACCAGGTTACCGCTGGTGATCAACGCGCGGCTGGCGCGGCCATCGATAGGCGCGGTCACTTTGGTGAAATCCAGGTTAAGCTGCGCGGCGTCGACCGCCGCCTGCGCGGCGCGGATGTCGGCCTGCGCCTGGGTGGCCGCCGCACGGCGCTGCTCCCACTCTTCGCGGGAAACCAGGTTGGTATTGACTAATTTATCGGTACGGTTAGCCTCGCTTCGCGCCAGGCTGGCCTGGGTTTTGGCTCTCGCCAGCGTCGCCTGCGCCTGTTCCAGCGCGGCGCGATAGGTTCTGTCATCGATAGTGAACAGCACCTCGCCCTTTTTCACCTCCTGACCGTCGGTGTAATTCACTTTATCAATGTAGCCGGAGACGCGGGGACGGAGCTGAACGCTTTCCACCGCTTCAATCCGACCGTTAAAGCTATCCCACTGACTGATGGATTTAACGACCACGTCAGCGGCGCTGACCGCGGGCGCTTGCGGCGCGGCGTTTTGCGCGACTCCCTCATCGCATCCGACGAGGAGCGCGGAGAGTAACATCACGCCCGGCACAGTCAGATGAAAGTTACCCCAGGTTTTTTGCAGGCTCATTATTTTTATTCCGGTATTGGTAGCCGCCGGGCAAGACGCAGCGGAAGACGCCGCGCCACTTCCTTTGTCCGGGCTGGCTTAAGGCCATTTGTGACGTTCATCGCCACAAAACTGTAACAATTGCGAATACACTATCGCGGCGATTGTAGGAAGGCGCTAAATTTAGTGCAAGAATAATTGTTGCACTTTATGTGCTATTCCTGGCACTGGAAAAAGGCGCGTTTTCACCGGGGATTTAAATGCAACAATAAAACTTGCAATTAATTCAAAAACGGGCCACCTTTAAATGCAACAGATAAAGATGCTCTTTAAGACGCTGCGTGGAGGAGACAAGATGAACACTGGCGCATTCATTCACGATTTACTCGGCTGGATCGACAACAATCTTGATAGCCGTCTGGACATTGACACCGTCTCCAGGCGAGCCGGCTATTCCAAATGGCACCTGCAGCGGATATTCAAAGAGCATACCGGCTATCCTCTCGCCGAGTATATTCGCGCGCAAAAGCTGCAAAAATCGGTTGAGCGTTTAGCCCAAAGCGACGAACCGATTTTGAACGTGGCGATTGCCCTGGGCTTTGACTCCCAGCAGTCCTTCAACCGCAGCTTCAAGCGTCAGTTTGGCCAGGCGCCCGGCGCATGGCGTCGCAGCATCGGCTGCGCGCAAACGCAGGGGTTACGCCAGCAATCAGCGCCCTTATCGGAAAAAGGTTTACGCTCGCAGCGTTAACCCCGTTGCAGTCCCTACCCCGAACATTTTGGCTGGCGGCTTACTGCCAGCTTTGCCTCACGCCTTATCAAAGATGGGCGTCACTGCGGGCTCTGCCGCTCTTCGACCGGCAAAGTAGTGCGCGGGCGTGCTGCCCATCGTTTTTCTGAACATAGTGATAAACGCGTTGACCGACTCATAGCCCAGATTAGCCGCCACGTTTTGCACCGATACCCCGCTTGCCAGCTCCCGAAGGGCAATAATCAAATGCAGCTGCTGACGCCATCGCCCGAAGGTCAGCCCGGTTTCACGCAGCATCAGGCGGGCTAATGAGCGCTCGCTGAGCGCCAGCCGTTTTGCCCAAACTTTAAAGGTGCTGCGATCCTCCGGGTGGCTGACCAGCGCATCCGCCATGGCGCGGATCTTAGGGTGCGCCGAAACCGGCAGGCTTAATTTCTGCTGCGGCATGGCGGTAAGTTCATCGAGCGTCACTCTGATCAATCGGCCGACGTGGCTCTCCGCCGGGTAATCAACCTCCTCATTCGTTAAGCGGTCGACGAGCTCTTTAATCAGCGGCGAAATCGCCAGGGTGCAGCATTTCTCCGGCAGCGCGGCGGCGCCGGGTTCAATAAACAAATAGTTGAGATGCGCATTCCAGGTCGCTTTGGCGCTATGCGGGATCCCGCCGGGGATCCACACCGCGCAGTCTGGCGGCACTATCCAGATATCATTTTCCGCGCGACAAATCACCGCCCCGTACAGGGCCACGATCAGCTGGCCTTTGCGGTGAGTATGAACCGGCACTTCTGCCGCGTAATCAACGAAATCGATATGCCGCGCGACGGCCGGGCTCGGCGTACTATCGGGATCAAACAGGGTATGGGCGAGTCTGGATGGCATCTCATTGGCAACATTTAGGTATTTTTTGACAGAATAGGGTATTTAAGGACGTACGCAAAGCGGGAATAATTCCCGCCATGAATAAATTAACTTCCCCTCACAGCCATTTTTTGCACGCGATAAGCCGTTGGCCAGGCCGCATGGCCACGCCCGCGCTGCTAAGCGACGCCCATGCCCTGCTCTATTCGGTCAGGAGTTTTGCCGCCGCGATGCTCGCCTATTACCTCGCCCTGGCGATTGGCCTTGAACGCCCCTCGTGGGCCATCATTACCGTCTATATCGTGTCGCAAACCTCGGTGGGCGCCTCCCTGAGCAGGAGCCTCTATCGCCTGGCGGGTACCGTGGCCGGCGCGGGGGCCACGGTGTTGATTGTGCCCACGTTTGTGAATACGCCGATTTTATGCAGCGTGATGCTGACAGGCTGGATCACCTTCTGCCTCTATTTGTCCCTGCTTGAACGCACGCCTCGCGCCTATGCTTTTGTGCTGGCCGGTTACACCGCAAGCCTGATTGGTTTTCCCGCCGTCGCCGACCCAGGCACGGTGTTTAACATCGCCATCATCCGGGTACAGGAGATCGCGATCGGTATCGTCTGCGCCGCGCTGATTCACCGCTACATTCTGCCTACCCGGATATCAGGGGTGTTCAACAGCAAATTAGCGCAGACGCTTGACGCCGCGCGGCAGCGGATTGCCGACACGCTGGCAGGCAAGTCCGACGCACAGTCAGAACCGCTGCATCTGGCGCTGGCGCTGCAGTTTCTGCAGGGCATCAGCCACCACATCCCGTATGATTTCGCTCTTTCGGTACCGGTCCGCCAGGCCAGGAAAGCGCTCCATGACCGGCTGGCGCGGTTAGTCATTGTCAATGTTGAATTACGCGATCGTTTGCAGGCGATCGCGCTGATGCCCGCTGATACGCGGACGTTGCTGGATGATGTTCAGGCCTGGCTGACCTGCGACGATAGCGGAAAATGCAACAGCGCAGCCGATGCGCTACAGCAACGCGGCGCGCGGTTAGCGCAGCGGTACGCCGCGCAGGCGCTGACCTTTGAAGATGCGCTGCAGGTGAATTTCTTACGCTACCTCGCTGAGTCGATTGCCCTCCTGCAGCAGTGTGAGCGGCTTTCGGAGGCCATCCATCACGCCAGACCCGCAACAATGCAGGCGGAAGACCGTGCGACGAAAGGGTACGTTTTCCATCGCGATCCCCTCAGTGCCGCCCGAATGGCGCTGGGCGCGTTTGTCATCATCCTGAGCGGCTGTCTGGCATGGATTTATTCTGCCTGGCCGGATGGCGGCACGGCGGTGTCGATTCTGGGGGTTTGCTGCACGCTGTTTGGCAGTTTCGACACCCCGGCTCCGCATATTGTGAAATACATTATCGGCTCTTTCTGGGGCGTCGTAATAAGCCTGCTCTATAGCTTCGCCCTGCTTCCTCCGCTCAGCGACTTCCCCGTACTGGCGGCGGTGCTTGCCCCGGCCTATCTGCTTGCCGGATCGCTACAGGCGCGGCCCCCCACCACCTTTATGGCGATGGGGATCACCCTGACGCTACCTGTGCTCTGCGAGCTGGGCGCGCGCTACAGCGGCGACTTTGCCGAGGCGGCCAACACCGCGATCGCTCTGTTTTTGGCGACCGGCTTTGCGGTTATCGGCATGAGTCTGCTGCAAACCGTGCAGGCGGACGCGGCGATAAACCGTCTGCTGAAACTGTGCCAACGCGATATTCGCCGCAGCGTGAACGACGCGTTTAGAGGCGATGAAACGCACTGGACCAATCTGATGATCGACCGGGCCGCCCTGCTGCTGCCGCGCTTGCCGCGCAGCGGGCGGTCATCCGCGCGGGCGCTTGAACACCTGCTGCGCTTTCTGCGCCTTGGCCTCTGCGTGATGCGCCTGCGCCGCTGCGAAACGCCCGCCGGCAGCGATATCCACGAGGTGCTTTATCCCCTTACCCGCACAACGGAGACCGAAGACTTACGCGAGCGCATTGCCGCCATGACGGAGCGCTGCTTGCCCGCGACGGATGAACATTCACGCCAATTTGTCGACAGGCTGGTCGATCTGCACTGCGCGTTACGGGCGCAGAACGAGGAACCGACGCATGATCAATGACATCAATATCGGAGGGGTTTTTATCCCCGGACTGCTGCTGACCGCGCTCATTGCCCTGGTCTGTACGCTGTTACTCGTGCCGCTTTTCTCTGTCAGCAGGCTGTACCGCCGCCTGCCCTTACGCCCGCTGCTTGATGTCTCAACCTATATCGTGACCTTTTTCCTGCTGTTGCAGGGCCTGACCACACTGGGGTTATTCGCATGAAATCTTTACTCTCTTTGCTCGGCCGTTACGCGCTGACGTTAATCGCAGTGGCGGTGGCGGCTTTCGTGGCGTTTATTTTCTGGAAACAGTATGCGCAGACGCCCTGGACGCGCGATGGCCGCATTCGGGCAGATGTGGTGCAGATTGCGCCGGACGTTTCCGGGCCGGTAAGCAGCGTGGCGGTGCGGGATAATCAGTGGGTTAACCGTGGCGATGTACTTTACGCCATCGACCCGCGCTGGCTAAAGCTGGCAGTGCTCAGCGCGCAGGCCGACGTCGAGGCAAAGCGTCATGAGATGGTGATGCGCCAGGATGCGGCCAGGCGACGCGCCCTTATCAAAGGGGTCATTTCCAGCGAGGACATCCAGCAAACAGGCAGCGCAGCGCGCGTCGCGGCGGCCAATTACCAGGGGGCGCTGGCGGCGCTGGAACTGGCGCAGCTGAATTTATCCCATGCGACGGTGCGCGCACCGGTTGCCGGCTACGTCACGCATCTTCGGCTTCGCCCCGGCGATTACGCCACGGCGGGAGAGACAAAGGTCGCCGTGGTCGATGCGCACAGTTTCTGGGTGGTGGGCTATTTTGAAGAGACCAAGCTGCGTCATATTCGCATCGGCAGCGCCGCGCGCATTTCGCTGATGGGGTTTGACCCGCTCATTACCGGGCATGTGGAGAGTATCGGCCGGGGGATCGACGATAACAATGACGAGACGGGCGGGCTGGGACTGCCGGATGTCAATCCCACCTTCAGCTGGGTGCGGCTTGCGCAGCGTGTCCCCGTCCGTATCCAGCTAGATAAGATACCAGAGGGGATTGAGCTGGTGGCAGGGTTATCCGCCAGCGTTTCCATTGTGCCTGAAAGCCCTGACGGCGGACATAGCGGAGGATCGGGCTACGTGGATCAGGCTATCCACCCATGATGCGTTCGGACAGCGCGGCGGAGGCTGCCTTCACTTCTTCAGTCACTTCCACGGGCAGCCGGGCAACGCAGATAGCCATAGTGCAAGATGAACTACCCAGGTGCCGACAGTCAGCGCTCTGCACCACTACGTGCCGGATCTTCATCGTAAGATACTTCTGGCCACGCTCTGGAATACCGGCGCCCGGATTAACGAAGCGCAGGCGCTGTTTCACGGGCGCCGCCCTGTCCTTTTGTTCAACTGACCACGCTGAAACACCACACGGAAAAAGCAGGCACAACGGAGGGGAAATCACCGACCGGAACGTCCGCACCTGACTGAATGAAACTGTTGCTGCAGCCGCCGCTGAGCCTGCAGAGACAGAAGTCGATCAGCTCGACGGAGATCTATACGAAAGTGTTTCCATTCGATGTCACTGCACACCAAAAAGTGCAGTTCGCGGTGCCGGAATCGGATGTGGTATGCCCTGAGCATTTCGCAGCACCGAGACATATCAGCAATAAAGACTTCTACTTCAGCCATGCTGATGTTCTCCTTATTCCGGAAGTGATTTTTAGCTGTGAAAGAGATAAAAATCGCTGATGCTATATGAAACATTTTAATAATGACGAAATCGGATGTTATTCGTAATGACCTTTAATTTGAGATGAGATATAACGTGTTTCGAAGAAAATTAACATTTTAATAACGTAATTAAGGTTAAGCAAATGAAGCAGGTTGGCATTGTAGGTTGGCGAGGAATGGTCGGTTCTGTTTTGCTACAGCGAATGATCGAAGAGAACGACTTCGACAATATATCAGCGCATTTTTTCAGCACCTCCAGTGCGGGAGCCGCCGGCCCTGTCATTGATGGCGTCAGCTACACACTTAAAGATGCTAATTCCGTGAGTGCGCTGGCCGAAATGGACATCATCATAACCTGCCAGGGTGGGGATTATACCAAAGCAATATACCCTGATTTGCTTAACCATGGCTGGGAAGGCTACTGGATTGACGCGGCCTCAGCGCTGCGGATGGATGAGAAAGCCTGCATTATTCTCGACCCCGTCAACCGCAACAATATTGATCGTGCAATTAAAGAAGGTATTAAACTTTTTGTCGGCGGCAACTGTTCCATTACGCTGAGTCTTATGGGGCTGGCTGGGTTGATAAAGGCTGACTTGATCGAATGGATGAGTGTGATGACCTACCAGTCCGCATCGGGTGCTGGTGCACAGTATGTACGGGAACTCATTGCGCAAAGTGCTTACATAAGCCGCCATTTATCTCCGGATGAGCTGGCATCCTCAGGTTCAGTGCTCCCGTTAGTTAATAAGGTCAGTGAATTGATTAACAGCGCTGATATGCCGACCCAGAACTTCGGTGCACCTTTGATGGGCAGCATCATTCCCTGGATTGACAGCGATTTAGGGGATGGCAACAGCCGTGAAGAATGGAAAGGTGAGGCTGAAACCAACAAAATTTTAGGCCTGTCTCCCGGTACGATCCCGGTAAACGGCTTATGCATACGCGTCGGCGTGATCCGCTGCCACAGCGCTGCTATAACCCTTAAGCTCAAGCGTGAAGTCAACGAAGAGGAATTTGCAGAATTAGTGATGAATTCCCACCCCTGGGTTAACTATGTGCCCAATAACAAGGAAGAGAGTGTCAGTACCCTGACACCAGCCTATATCAGCGGTTCGCTTAAGGTTGGTATTGGCCGTTACAAGAAAATGTCGCTAAACAATGAACCTATCTACTCGGTCCTGACGGTCGGCGATCAGCTATTGTGGGGAGCAGCGGAACCATTGCGCCGCATGTTGAATATTCTGTCTGGCAAAGCGTGAATCATATTATGTGGACAACACACCTCCCCCTAAACTCAACGGCATAAATACAAGCTGTATACGGAGCACTTGATGGTCACCACACATGTTTTTATCGCGGTCAGTCTTGATGGTTATATCGCCCGACAGGATGACGATATCGACTGGCTGTTGCAGCGCGATGACCCGACAGAAGATCACGGCTATGCCGCATTCATCGCGGACAAAGATTGGATCGTTATGGGTCGGGGCAGCTATGAGAAGGCGCTGACCTTTGACCAGTGGCCTTACGATCGCCCCGTGCTGGTTCTCTCCCGACAGCTAACCGCGACCGCCGTGCCCGAGGCGTTGAAGGACAAAGTGCAGTTCTCAAGCCGCACGCCAGGGGAAGTGCTTGCTGACCTGACGGTACAGAACGCGCATCGCGTCTATATAGATGGCGGGAAAGTAATACAGTCGTTCCTGCGCGAAGGGCTGGTCGCCGATATGATTATCACTACCGTTCCTGTCCTGCTCGGTTCGGGAAAACCGCTGTTCGGTTCCCTGACCAGGGATATCGATTTGACTCTGTTATCAAGCCGTAGCTTTCCTTCGGGACTGGTGCAGTCGCACTATCGGCTGACGTCATAAACTGTATATCAACATAGCGGCGACCGCTCTCAATCTGGCAGTGACTTTAATAGAAAAACTGACACCCAGAGCGAATGTTGAAAAAATAAAAGAGGGAATGGGCTTCAATCCCCTCAGTCAGTGAGTGAAAACCGCTATCCGCAACGTGGTCTGGGCCCGCTACCGCGGCCAGACCAGCGGAAACTCATCGGCGACAAGCGGCTCTCCGTCGCGAAGCTTAAGCCCCGGAAACGGCGGCGAGGTCACGCCGCCGCGGTCGGCGAATGTCGCATCATCCCCTACCCAACGGGCGGAAAATACCCGCCGCGCGCGGGCGCTTGAATTACCCCTGGCGCCATGCAGCGTGCGGAAATGAAAAGCGACCGCATCGCCCGGTTCCAGCGCCCAGCTAACGATATCGTAATCCTCCTGATGGTCATCGATATCCGGCAGCTCTTTAAAACGCGAGTGGGAATAGAGCTTTGAACCGTTAAACCGCGTTGGGCTGAACTCATCGTCCCAGCGATGGGAACCGCGAATGCAGCGCAGCGAAATCTCCTCCGCTACCGGATCGAGCGGGATCCACAGGCTCACGTTCTGCCGCCCTTCCACGCAGTAATAGGGCTGATCGTGGTGCCATGGCGTCACCGTACTGCCGCCGGGCTGTTTCACCAGCGTGTGCTCGTGGAAAAACTTCGCCGTCTGCGACTCCATCAGCACCGCGGCGATCTCCGCCGCCGGCGACTGAAAAACGAAATCGCGAAATTCCGGGATTCGTTGCCAGTTGCAATAGTCCTGAAAAAACGGCGCCGAACCGTCTTCCGGGATTACCGTTCGCGCATGGCCATATTCGCTGGGGTTCGCCATCAGCGCGGCGACGCCGCGCGACAGGCTGTCTATCCACGGCGTGAACACGCCTTTGAGTAGCACGACGCCGTCGGTCTGCCAGCGGTCGACGGTCTGTTGATCAATAAGCGAGGAATTCGGGTTTTGCATAGTCGCCATCCTGTGTTGATAAATCAGCGAAGTGAATCGGAGGGATCGGCGCGCATCCAGGCGCAAAGGTTATCCAGCATGGCCAGACAGCGTTCCGTCTGGGGGATGCTGATATATTCGTCCGCCCTATGGCCCTGCGCCATGCTGCCCGGCCCGCAGATAAGCGTCGCGACGCCCGCCTCGTCAAACAGGCCGCCTTCGGTGCCGTAGGCGACGGTGGTGAAATCATCGCTGCCGCACCACTGCGCCAGCCAGCGGGCGAACGCTGACTGCGGGTCGCTCAGCAGACCTGGATAGTGGCTCAGCGTCTGGAAATGAATGTCGCTGCACTGCGCCACCTTGCGCATCGCCGGAAGCAGCTGCTCGCGGGCATAATCGCCCAGGGCGTCGGTGACCGCCTGCGGACGGGTACCGGGTAAATAGCGAATTTCAAAGTCGAACCAGCAGGATTGCGGAACGATATTCAGCGCCTCGCCGCCGCGGATCGTCCCCACCTGCAGCGTGCCTGACGGCGGCGAGAACCGGCGGTCCAGGTGCTGCGAAAAGCTTTCGCCCAGCGCATCCAGCCGGTAAATCAGCTTCGCCGCGTAGCTAATCGCGTTAACCCCTTGCGGGGCGTAGGCCGAATGGCAGGCGTGGCCTTCCACGCGACAGCGCACCGCGAGCTTGCCTTTATGACCATAGACTGGGCGCATGTCGGTCGGCTCGCCGATAATACACAGCGCCGGTTTCTCGGCGGAGGCGCGGAGAAAATCCACCAGGCTGCGCACGCCCAGACAGCCAACTTCCTCATCATAAGAAAATGCCAGATGCAGCGGCATCCGCAGCGGCGCGGCCAGAAACGCCTCCAGCGACGCCAGCACGCAGGCGATAAATCCTTTCATATCCGCGCTGCCGCGACCGTAGTAGCGCCCGTCGCGTTCGGTAAGGGCGAACGGCGGCACCGTCCACGCCTGGCCATCCACCGGCACCACGTCAGTATGACCGGAGAGCATCACCCCGCCGGGGCCGGATGGCCCAAGGCGGGCATAGAGGTTCGCCTTGCGCCCTTCGTCGTCATAAAACAGCTGCGACGTCACGCCGCGCGCGCGGAGAAAGTCGCCGATCCAGGCAATCAGCGCCAGATTCGACTCGCGGCTGGTGGTATCAAACGCCAGCAGCTGCCCGAGGATCTCACGCAGGCGGTTACTCATCGCCCGGCACTCCGTAGGTCGGCGCTTCGCGCGGGTCCAGCGCGCGGGTGATGTACGCTTCCATCTGCGGTTCATAGGCCAGCCACAGCGCTTCCAGCGCCGCTACCGGGCGATCCTCAGCCCAGTCGACGCGTAAATCCACCACCGGCCAGGCGTAATCCTCCACCACTTTCAGCGCCGCCGAGTGCTCCGGCCCGGCTTCGCCGCCCGCATCGATGCCCGCCTGCAGAGCCGCAATCAGGCGGCTGGCCAGTTCGCCGGTGGCGGCTTCGAACGCCGTCGTCATGGCGGTAATCACCTGCGGGTTGGCCAGCATATTCCCCGCCGCCACGCAGTTCTCACCCTGCGCCACCCGCCCGATGCCGAGCGTATGTTCGCCGCTGAACACGGCGCTCTCGCCGCTGGCGTCGATGACCGCCACCTGGCGATAATCGCTAAACCGGTCTTCGCCCAGCGCCTGCGTCAGGGCCTGCTGCGGCGTGAGCCCCGCCTCAAGCCCGGCAAGGATCTGCGGTCCGAGCGCGGGCAGCGTGATGTTCTGGCTGGACACCGCGCCAACGCCCGCCAGCAGCCACGGGCAGCGGGCGCCGACCGCAATGCTGGATGAGCTAATCGCAATGCCCAGTTGACCCGACTCCGGGCACAGGGCGGAAATTGAAAGGGTCATGGTGCCTCCTGCGCATGCCAGTCTTCAGGGATCACCGCCGTGACGTCAATTTCCATCAGCCACTGCGGCTGCGCGAGGGCCGACACCACCACGCCGGTCGAAATGGGAAACACGCCTTTGAGCCATTTCCCCACTTCCTGGTACACCGGTTCGCGGTAGCGCGGGTCGATCAGATAGGTCGTCGTTTTCACGATATGCGTCAGATCGCTGCCGGCCTCTTCCAGCAGCTGTTTAACGTTCTTCATCGCCTGTTCCGCCTGGGCGCGCGGGTCGCCCAGGCCGATCAAATTACCGTCAAAATCGGTACCCACCTGGCCGCGAACGTACACGGTATTTCCCGCGCGCACCGCCTGGCACAGATCGTTATTGAGCGTCTGATTGGGATAGGTTTCTTTGGTGTTAAACATCCGAATACGGGTATGGGTTGGCATAGGTCGCGTCCTCAAATCAGGCGTTAGCAGGAAGGTTGGTAGCGTTGATACTGGCGCTGAATGGCAATCTGATCGGCAATATATTTCGCATCGTGCCAGACGCCCCAGATAAAGGTTGAGCCACGGCGGGAGAGCCAAGGCAGGCCAAGGAAATAGACGCCCGGTTCGCTGGAAACGCCGCGATGATGCTGCGGGCGCTGCTGTTCATTAAAGGCGTTAACCTTCAGCCAGCGGTAATCGGTGGTGTAGCCGGTGGCCCAGATAATGTTGCGCACGCCCGCTTTTGCCAGGTCGAGTTCGGCGAGCGGCTGGGTCAGGCAATCGGGGTCAGGCAGGAAGAAGCGCGCTTCCGGCTCTTCCGGCAGGATCAGTCCGTTGCGGGCAATGTACTCATCCGCAGCGTCGAGCAGCGCCAGATAGGAAGCGTCGCCGAGACGAATGTTGTCCGCCAGATCGTCGCGAAACACCGCCTTACCCTCGGTAAAGCCGTGCGTTTGCCCGACCAGGGTAATCCCCTGGTGCGCCAGCTGGCGAAAGTCAACGGTATGACCGCCGCGCGCGCCGCTAACCGCAATCGTCACGTGCTCTTTACCGGGCTGGTTGGCCGCCGCGTCCCACAAGCCTAATACCCCCAGCCACCAGCAAAAATCGCGCTGGCGGTAGCGGCGCGGCGGGCGATCGTGGGCGCCGACGGAGAGCCACACCGCGCGCCCCGCCCGGCGGAGTTCTTCGGCGATTTGTACGCCGGACGATCCCGCACCAACCACCAGCACGCCGCCTTCCGCAAGCTGCTGCGGATTGAAATAGTGCGCGGAATGGATTTGCTCCACTGCGCTATCCTGCGGCGCGATGGCCGGTATCACCGGGCGCTGGAACGGCCCGGTGGCGGCGACAATACGCTGCGCCTCAATCACGCCCAGCGAGGTTTCGACGCGAAACCCCGGACGGCCGTTTAAGCGCTCTGCGCTAAAGACCTCAACGCCGGTTTTGATCGGTGCATTAAAGGTTTTGGCATACGCGGCGAAGTAGTCGGCAATCTGCTCTTTGGCGACAAAGCTGTCGGCGTCGCAGCCGGGAAAGGTCATGCCGGGAAACCGATCGTGCCAGGCCGGGCCGTTGGCCACCAGCGAATCCCAGCGGCCGCTGCGCCAGGCCTCAGCGATGCGCTTTTTTTCCAGCACCAGGTGGGGAATGCCGTGATGCGTCAGATGCTCGCTCATCGCGACGCCCGCCTGCCCCGCGCCCACCACCAGGGTATCGATCTCTGTAATCTGCTCTGTCATGTCTGTGTCCTTCAAGCACGGTTGTCCGGCTTATCCGCCGGGATTGACAGAACTCAGGTTAAGTAAGTGTGATGAAATGGTAAATTATTATAAAACGATCGTCTGAATAGAAATTTACGAGGCTGGATAACGCAGCGGGAAAATAACGCTTGCGGCCGCGTTAATTACATTACGCGTGCTGATGGGGCGTTAATTCTATGCTGCGGCAATAATCCATAAACAGCTGCGTCGGGCGCGTGGGTTCATTATTGGCAAGGTGCGCCATAATTAATGTCGACGCGGGCATCTCGTCGGCAATATCCAGCTGCACCAGCTTTTCACCGTCATAGGTCATATCGCATAGCGGACGAGTCACGAGGACCGAAAAGCCTAATCCCTGCCCGACCATACAGCGCACCATTTCAATAGAGGGTGAACTGTAGGCCACTTCCGGGTGATAACCTTTCTCTTTAAATATTGAGACAAAATAGTTTTTGCTGGGAACCGCATCGAGCAAAATCATCGGCTCACGACTTAACTCTTGCAGCGTGACGCTTTTTTTCTGCGCCAGCGGATGAGAGGCAGGCAGTAAAGCATAGGGCTTGTGCGGAGCGTTCAGCAGCTCTTTATGAATGGAATGACCCAGTTCCAGATCGTAGACCAGCGCCAGATCGAAACGCCCGCGATGCAGGCCGTGCATCAGCTCATGTTGTTCGCCGTCGTAGAGCTGGAGAGTGATTTCGGGATACATTTTTTTAAATCCCGCCACCAGTTTTGGTATATACAGCGGCGCCACGGATTCAAAGCAGCCGACGGAAATCGTCCCGGATACCAGCTCTTTATCCGCCCGCGAGTTCTGCTCAAACTCGTACGACAGCCGCAGCAGCTCTTTAGCTTTATCGTAGAAGCGCCGTCCGCTTGAGGTCAGGGATACACCCTGCGCGTGGTGGCGAATAAACAGCTGCTGGTCGAAGGTGCTTTCCAGGTTTTTGATGGCAATGGAGATCGACGGCTGGGCAATATGCAGCTGGCGGGAAGCCTCGGCGATACTCTCCGTTTCCACCACCGTCACGAAATACTTAAGCTGTTTGAGGGTAAATCGGTTCATCGCGTCACCATTGATAAAATATTGTCTTATTGCGAACGGGCTTAGTTTTACAGTAAGCAGCCTGCAAGCATCGTGCCATACCGTTTGCGCTGTATATCGTCGGCAAATAACCGCCGCATCTATTTAATTACCCGCCCTCTTTTTTGCCTGATTTCGCGTTTTGCACCATAAAGCATCGCCCTGCACCTTATTTGCCCGCGGCACGCCCCAATATTGCACAAATTACCGTTTTGCCAAAAATCAGGTTTAAAAATAACGGCGATTGTTTTTAAGTTGTTTCAATGCTGTTTCTCATTAATTGCGTTAAATTCCTTGGGGTTAATATAGCTGTATAGTTTTTTTAAACTTAAAGGCCAAAAATTTACTAATTGCCACCGGTCGAACAGTGCCAGCATAGTGTCAGGGCAAGATGAACGCCGGCGGCTCCCCATTTTAGAACAGGGGAATCGCCTTAATTTCCGTTAATTATGGCGAGTGAAATAGCCCATGACGTTTAACTGGAACTATATGTTAAGCCTGCTCAGCGATGTCGATTTCTGGCAGGCCACCTGGACCGTCATCAAATTAAGTTTGCTGACCTGGGCTTTCAGCATTGTGCTGGGATTTATTCTGGCGCTGGCCAAACAGTCGCCGCGCAAGCTGTTTAACGCGCCAGCCCGCCTCTATATCTGGCTGTTTCGCAGCATGCCGCTGCTGGTGCTGCTGATTTTTGTCTACAACATGCCGCAGGCGCTGCCCTCCTTCGCGCCGGTGCTGAACGACCCGTTCTGGGCCGGGCTGCTGGCGATGGTGCTGAGCGAAGCCGCCTATATTGCTGAAATTCATCGCGGCGGGCTGCTGTCGATTCCGAAAGGACAGAGCGAAGCCGCCCGCGCGCTCGGGTTGCGCTATGCCGGCACCCAGTGGCGCGTGGTGATCCCGCAGGCGCTGCGCGTCGCCCTACCGGCGCTGGCCAATGAGTATATCGCCATCGTCAAGCTCAGCTCGCTGGTGTCGGTTATCTCCCTGACCGAGATCTTAATGGTCGGCCAGCGCCTCTATTCGCAGAATTTCCTCGTCATGGAGACCATGGCGGCGGTGGCGTTTTACTACATCCTGATCGTCACGGTGTTTGATTTCCTGCTTAAGCGCCTCGAGACCTGGCTCGACGTCACGCAACGTAAAACCACGCGTCCGGTGGATGAAGAAATGCAGCAAATGGCCACGGCGCGACGTCCGGCAATGGCCCGCAGCGTTAGCGTCGCGCAGGAGCCGGCGCTGCAGGCGTCTAAGCTGCATAAAGCCTATAACAATGTCGAAGTGCTGGGCGCGGTCAGCCTGCAAATTCAGCCCGGCGAAGTCGTCTCCGTCATTGGCCCATCCGGCTCCGGTAAGACCACGCTGATCCGCCTGCTGAACGGCCTTGAGCAGATCGATAACGGCGAGATCAAAATCAACGGCCAGCCATTTATTCACCTCGACCGCCAGGGGCAGCAGAAGCCGCGTTTTATGGAGAACAGCGAGCATCGCCAGAATATCGGCATGGTCTTCCAGAGCTTCAACCTGTTCCCCCACCTGACCGTGCTCGGCAACCTGCTGCTGGCGCCACGCTATCACCATCTGGCCAGCGAAGGCGAGCTCAAGCAGCACGCCTGCGAACTGCTGCATAAAGTCGGGATGCTGGAACACGCGTGGAAATATCCGCATCAGCTTTCCGGCGGCCAGCAGCAGCGGGTAGCGATTGCCCGCGCCCTGATGATGCGCCCACAAATTATGCTGTTCGATGAACCCACCTCGGCGCTGGATCCGGAAAAGGTTAACGAGGTTCTGCAGGTTATCGAATCGCTGGCCCATGAAGGTATCACCATGGTGATCGTCACCCATGAGATGAACTTCGCCTTTAAGGTTTCCGACCGAATTGTGTTTATGGAAAAAGGACGCGTGGTCTGCGACGACACGCCTCAGGCAATGCGCGACGGCCAGCATCCGCGCGTGGACGCCTTCCTGAAAGATGTCTCTTTGGCTTAACGCCTCCGTTCCCGAAAGGAGAAAAATATGATCGCGCAGTGGCAAATCGAACAGTTTCATCAGCAGGGTTTTCTGGTTGTTGAAGAGGTGCTCTCCGCCGAGGAGGTGGCTCTGCTGCAGACCGATTTCGACGCCTGGGTCGAAGAGAGCCGCCAGCATAGCGAGGCGTGGGGCGAAACCCTGGACGGCCGTCCGCGCTTCGACCTCGAAAGCGATCACGCGCCGCATCACCCCTCGCTGCGCCGGGTGAGTTCGCCCACCGAGATTTCCGCCGCCTACCGCCGCGCCGCCCTTGATTCGCGGATGGCGGCGATTGCCGGCCAGCTCATCGGCGGCAGCGGGACCCGTTTTCATCACAGCAAAATCAACTCCAAGCTGCCGCACACCGCTACGCAGGTGAAATGGCATCAGGATTTTCTGTTCACCCCCCACAGCAACGACGACATTATCACCGCCCTGCTGATGGTTAGCGAAGTGACGCCGGAAAACGGTCCGCTCAACGTGGTCCCGGGAAGCCACCAGGGGCCGCTGTGGTCCCACTGGCAAAACGCGCGTTTTACCGGCGCCGTGGACCCGCAGGTCGAAGAAGCCCACTGCCAGCAGCCGCAGGCCTGTTTCGGCCCGGCGGGTTCAGTGTGCTTTATGCATACCCGCCTGCTTCACGCCTCCAGCCCTAATGAAACCGACCTCCCGCGCACGCTGTTTATCAGCGTCTACGCAGCGGAAGATGCCCTGCCGTTCGGCGAAAATCCGCTGCCCAGCCTTCACGCCGGGCAGATGGTTGCCGGCGAAGAGAGCGGCCTGGTGCGTAGTACCGTTAATCATTTACGTCTGCCGCAAAAACCGCGCGGCGCATCCTTTTTCGTCCAGCAGGCCGGTACCGATCGCGCCAGCATGTAATTTGCCCACTCTTTGGAGGTTCTATGAAACGTATTAATGCTTTGCGCCCTGCTGTCCTGCTCCTTTGCGCCGCCGGCGCCCTGTCGTCCTTTAGCGCCCTGGCCTTCCAGCAGCCGGGGAAAATCACCGCCGGTTCGGATATGACCTTTTTCCCGTATGAATATATGGAAAACAACAAGCCCGCCGGGTTCGATATCGAGTTTCTCGCCGGGCTGGCGAAAACCATGGGCCGCGAGGCGGTGAATATTGATACCCGGTTTCCGAATTTGATTCCGGGTCTGCAGGGCGGACGCTTCGATATCACCAACTCGTCGATGTACATCACCGCCGAGCGTTTGAAGGTTATCGATATGGTGCCCTATCTGAAAAGCGGCGAAGCGATCCTCGCGCTGAAAGGCAGCGACTATCAGCCGAAAACGCCGGAAGAGTTTTGCGGTCATAAAATTGGCTCTATGGGCGCGACCTCATGGCTGGCGCAGCTGCAAAAGCTCTCCGCCGACTACTGCGTGAAAAAGGGCCTGAAGCCGATAGCGCTTAGCGAATATACCACCGACCCGCAAACCACCCAGGCGCTGCTGTCGCGGGCGGTTGAGGCGCAAATCACCGATGCGGCGGTGGCGCGCGGCGTGATTGATAAGCTTGGCGATCGGGTGACGATCTCTTCCGAAACCTTGATTTATCCGGTGCTCAACGGCTTTGGGGTGAAAAAAGGCGATAGCGAAGTGAAAACCGCGCTGGAGGAAGGGCTGAAGAAATACAGCGCGACGCCGGAATACGCCGCGCTGCTGAAGAAATATAACTTCCAGGCGCCGACGCCGGAGGACCTGCAAACCCTGATGCCGAAGGCGGAGTAACGACATGGCCCGGTCTTATGAAGAACAGACCCGCATCGACCTGGCGGCGACCTTTCGTATCATCGCCCATCTCGGAATGCACGAGGCGGTGGCCAACCACTTTAGCGCGGCCCTCTCGGCGGACGGCAAAAAATTCCTGCTGAATCCGAAATGGAAACACTTTTCGCGCCTCCGCGCCAGCGACCTGCTGCTGCTGGACGCCGATGATGAAGCCTGCGCCCGGCGATCTGACGTCGACGCCACGGCGTGGGCGATTCACGGGCAAATCCACCAGCGCCTGCCGGAGGTGCGGGTGGTGCTGCACCTGCATCCGGTGTATACCACCAGCGTCGCTTGCCTCGAGAAGCCGCATATCCCGCCGATCGATCAGAATACGGCGCGCTATTTTAATCGGCTGGCCGTCGATACGTTATACGGCGGTATGGCGGATACCACGGCGGAAGGCGCGCGTCTGGCGGCGCTGCTGGCCGATAAGCGCCGGCTGCTGATGGGCAATCACGGGGTGCTGGTGACCGCGCCGTCGATTGGCGAGGCTTTCGATGATATCTGGACCCTGGAGCGCGCCTGTCAGATTCTGGTGACCGCCTGGTCAACGGGGCAGCCGCTGAAGGTGCTCTCCGCTGCGGTAGCGGAGAAAACCGCGCAGGATTGGGAGGGGATCGCCGACTTTTCGCGCCAGCATTTTGAAGAGATGAAGCAGATGATGATCGACGCCGATCCGTCATTGCTGGACTGACGGCCTACTCCCGGAGAAAAACGCCCGGTGGCGGCTGGCGCCTTACCGGGCCTGCGGGGTCGTGCAGGATTCAAGGCGCCGAGCAGCTTGTAGCCCCGGTAAGGCATCAGCCGCCGCCGGGGAACAGGCGGCTAGTAACGCACGCAAACCGACTTCGTTTCGCACCAGTCGTCCAGCCAGTCGGGGCCGAAATCGCGGCCGGTACCGGACTGCTTCATGCCGCCGAACGGCAGATTGGCGTCGATCAGCGTATGGCTGTTGACCCACACCGTCCCCGCCTGCAGGCGGTCGGTGTAGCTCAGCGCCTGAGTCAAATCGCGGGTCCAGACGCTGGCGGTCAGGCCAAAATCGCTGTCGTTGGCCAGGCGCAGCGCCTCTTCGCCATCGGCCACGCGCACCAGATTCACCACCGGGCCGAAAACCTCTTCCCGGCACAGGCGCAGCCCGGCGTCGGGGTTAATCACCAGCGTCGGGGCAATATAGTAACCCTGCGCATCCGGCCCCGCGTGACCGCTAATTAGCTCAGCCTTCTGCTGACGGGCTTCATCAAGATAGGCGGCCACTTTGGCGCAGTGCGCCTGAGACACCACCGGGTTAATCTGGCTGCTCTCGAGCATTCCGGGTCCGATCTGTAGCGACTTCACCGCCTGCTCAAAGCCGCTCACTAGCGTATCGAACAGCGGCGCTTCGATATAAATTCGCGAACTGGCGGCGCACACCTGCCCCTGATTCAGGAAGCTGCCGGTCATTAAGCCCTCAATCACCCACTGCGGATCGGCATCTTTCAGCACGATAGCCGGGTTCTTGCCGCCCAGCTCCAGCGTGACCCGGGTCAGGCGATCGGCGGCCACGCGGGCAATCTGTTTACCGGTAGCAGTCGATCCAGTAAAGCTCACCTTGGCGACCAGCGGATGCGAGGTCAGCGCCGCGCCGCATCCGGCCCCGCTACCTGTCACTACGTTAAAGACGCCGTCCGGCACGCCCGCCTCGGTTGCCAGTTCCGCCACCCGCAGCAGGGTCAGCGGGGTGGTCTCCGACGGCTTAATGACGATTGAACAGCCAGCCGCCAGCGCGGGCATCACTTTCCACATGCCGATCATCAGCGGGAAGTTCCACGGCACGATCCCGGCCACAACGCCCACCGGCTCCTTTTTGGTCCACGCCTGATAGCGCGCGCCCGCCGGGAAGGGAATCGATACGTCCAGGGTGCGGCCGCTGATTTTGGTGGTCAGCCCGGCGGTATAGCGCATCCAGTTCAGGGTGCAGCCCACTTCAAAGGCGCGGGAAATGTTAATCGATTTCCCCTGTTCAAGGGTCTCCAGCTGCGCCAGCTCCTCGCCGTGCTGCTCCACCAGATCGGCGAAGCGCAGCAGGATCCGTTCGCGATCGGCGGGGGTCCGCCCTGCCCAGCTGCGGGAAACGAAAGCGCGCCAGGCGGACATTACCGCCCGATCAACATCCGCGGCGTTAGCGTCCGCGGTGCTGGCGATAGCCTGACCGGTGGCCGGGTTCCAGACGGTTAAACGCTGTTCACTCTCTGCCGTCTGCTGCGTACCGTCGAGGTACAAACCATGCTGTCTGTCTAAAAACTGCTGCACGCTGGCGAGTAGCGCGACCTGTGATGTGGACATACCCCTTCCTTATTGTTCGCGGATAGTGGTATCAGTCTATGCCGGGGTCGCGATTCACGCTTTTTTCTCTGTGACATTCGTTTTTGCCGCTGTGACAGCCGCCGCAATGAAGTCGATTAGATGGGCAGGTATACATTATTGAAAAACGCCTGCTGACCAGGCCTGATACAGATGTTCGAGGCCACCTTCAATGATGATATCCTCTCCTGTCGTTATATTAACCTTGCTACCCTTCTCATTTATCCTGGCAAAATGATAATATTGCCTCGTCGATAAACGACCTTGACTTTCTGTCCGACAAAAAAAGGCATTCCTCTTGTTGGCTGGACAACAACAAAATCACGTCCGTCAGTGGGCCTGATAAATAATTCAACAAGCTGGCTACGAGCCAACCGTCTTTGCATCGCTTGCCCGGCCAAAACGCCAGCGGCCGCAACACCCACTATCACCTGGCGCTGACCAGTAAGGGTATATCCGGTAATACCACCGAGAGCCCCGCCGCTAATTGTACCTACAGTATTGTAACCCGTATCGTTTTGGATAGTTATATAGTTTACACCAGTAACAATACCGTATGAGGGGGGTATTTCTTGTCCATAAAACGCCTTTTTCATATAATTATCGGCATCAATTGAAGGTCCTCTACACCCTACGACTGCGAGTAAAAAAAACACAAAAAAGACGATATTCCTGAGCATTAACCCTATCACTCACAATAATCATGGTATATTGAAAAAACTATGCAAGCAGTGGTTCTATTAAACCCACCCCAATATTATCAATACTTATATTTCAGCATATAAATAGTTCTCACTGTACTGAGCGTGGCATATTTAAACATTATGGAGATAATATTCTGCAATCGCAGATAGATTCGTCGATGACACATCGAGCTCCTGACCACGGCTCTCTTTTTTTATTTAATAAGCAAACCACATGTAAGATAATGCCACAATATCATGCCTTATTAAACGATTTATAAACGACCCTCAATAGTCTTTTAACGTTCGTTAAATTGATTCCGATCAAGGAGCCTGCCTCCTTTGTTTAACATCCGTTTAATATTGATTACTAACATCTGGTTAATAAAGCGAAAACCAATTGCGTGAACATTATGAAACATAAACTAAAGAGAAAAAAAAGTATCAGCAGAATTATATTCACTGCATTCATCATAGTGAATGCAGTAATGCTAACCATCAGTATTTACACACTATATTTTAGTCCCTCATCCCCGCTCACGGAACATCGAATGCGTCACGATACGACATTCTGGATTGGCGCTATTAAAAATATCGCATTGCTAAGCGGTCTATGGATTTTCGTAGATGTCATTTTTGCCATTTTTTTCTACTTAAAGTCTAAATTCCATTAAAACCATTGTATAAAAGGAAATGATATGCTGTTTATTATAGCCTGGCTTATCGCCATGGGCACCAGTGAACTGTTGTTGTGGTCTTATGGCTACCTTCACCTTATTTCTCCAGTACTATATATTTCACTATGTGTTATGTTTATCTATCAACGTAGAAAAATCCATAAAAATAAAGATCTCAACTTCTATGAGAAAAAAATAGAGTCTATGCGAATGGGCATAATGTTTGTCCTGTCTATGCTGGTGATGTTGGCCATCACTGTCAATATTCGTTTTTTTACGCTTATTTATACCGGGCTTTGACATAATTTGACGGGATGCTACCTCATTTTTACCTGTATGGACTTACGCAGAGAATGTACTGCGAGAAGAGTTTTATTATTAATTTATAAGAGCAAGATATTCAATCATGAATAAATCAGATGCAAAGCTGTCTTTGCCTGCGCTGACCGCATTGGTGGTCGGTTCGATGATTGGTGCAGGGATATTTTCACTTCCCGCCACTTTCGGACGCGCAGCTGGAGGGCTTGGTGCCATCATCGCGTGGTGTATCGCTGGTGGGGGAATGTTAACCCTCGCCCTGGTCTTTCAGACTCTGGCGACAAGAAAACCACATCTGAATTCGGGTATATTTATTTACGCTTAAGATGGCTTCGGTAATTACCTTGGGTTTACTTCTGCGCTCGGTTTTTGGGCGGGGACCTGTATCGGCAACGTATCTTATTTTGTGCTGATAAAATCAACCCTCGGCACATTTTCCCCTATCTTTGGTGATGGCAATACTTTATACGCGATTCTCACTGCCTCTATTGTTCTGTGGTGTTTCCATATTCTGGTATTACGGGGCGTAAAAGAAGCTGCAATTATTAATACGGTGGTCACCTGGGCCAAAATTATTCCGATAGGTGTCTTTATTGTCGTTCTTATGTTCGCGTTCAACGCTGACATTTTCACCGTTAACTTCTGGGGGGGACCCGACATCAGGGATATTGACTCCCATACCCTGTCTGAAGGGTACCATGACCTTGTGCACTATATCGCCGCGCCTGACAATGAGCACGAGTCCTTATTTTCGCAGGTCCGCAATACCATGCTGGTGACGGTATTCGTCTTTCTCGGGATAGAGGGAGCGAGCGTGTATTCCCGCCTGGCGAAAAAACGTAGCCATATCGGTACCGCCACGGTGTTCGGTTTTATCGGTGTCCTGTGCATTCTGTGTCTGGTTACTCTCCTCTCATATGGGGTACTTTTACGACCGGAGCTTGCCGCGCTTCGTCAACCCTCGATGGCGGGGGTACTGGAGACAATTATCGGTCGTCCGGGGATGATATTTATCAGTATTGCTCTGGTCATATCGGTTTTAGGCGCCTATCTCTCCTGGTCATTACTGGCAGCAGAAGTGTTATACAGCGCTGCAAAATCTGGATTGATGCCAAAAATATTGGCTAAAGAGAACGCTAATCGAGTTCCTTATAAGGCCGTGTGGTTGACCAACATATTTATTCAGGTCTTTTTAATCATCACGTTGTTCACCGACTACGCCTTTCAGCTAGCGTTGGAGTTAACCAGCTCGCTGACGTTAATTCCTTATTTCCTTGTCAGCGCATATGCTTTAAAGCTTGCGTTAACCGGGGAATCCTACTCCGGCTCTGGAACAGAGATAAGGAAGGGGCTGATATTGTCCGCTATCGCCCTAATTTATTCACTGATGATGATTTATGCTGGCGGCGTAAAATATCTTTTACTTTCTACCATTATTTACGGCCCGGGAACCATTCTTTACTACCTCGCAAGGAAAGAAAATTCGTCAAAAGTTTTTACCCGACGTGAACGCCTGCTGTTTGTCCTGCTGATGGCCGGAGCCATCATCGGTATCTATGCTATCGCAACTGGGCTCATCCATATTTAATAAACGGAAATATTATGCTTACTGAAAATAAAAACATATCTTCCACCTTTGGCGTTTATTCTGAGGTCGGTAAATTAAGGAAAGTCATGGTATGTTCACCCGGGATGGCGCATGAACGCCTTACCCCGGGCAACTGCGACAGAATGTTGTTCGACGATGTGCTGTGGGTGGCAAACGCCAAGCGCGATCATTTCGATTTTATGAATAAAATGCGCGAGCGCGACGTTGAAGTTGTTGAGTTTCATCACCTGCTGGAGGAGACGGTAAACAATCCTCTGGCGCGTAAATGGATCCTGGATTTACAAATTGTAGCGGATGAAGTGCCCCTGGGCCTGATAGACGAAACGCGAGATTTTCTCGATAATATTCCCGCCCGCGAACTCGCGCAGACTCTCCTTGGCGGTCTTTCAACGCTGGAACTGCTACACGCCTCAGGCGGAAAATACGATAAAGAAGAGTGCAGACTTCTTCACGCCGCTATCGCGCAGAGTCAGTACCTGCTTCCTCCTTTACCTAACGCGCTTTACACCCGTGATACCACCTGTTGGATCAATGGCGGCGTCACTCTGAATCCCCTCTACTGGCCAGCCCGCCATGAAGAGACGGTGCTTGCAACTTCCGTTTATAAGTTCCATCCGGATTTCGCTGGCAAGGTTAACGTGTGGTACGGCGATCCAACGATCCACCACGGTACGGCTACTCTTGAAGGAGGTGACGTCATGCCGATCGGTAATAATACAGTGTTAATTGGCATGAGCGAGCGCACCTCTTACCAGGCGATAGCGCAGCTTGCTCAAGCGCTCTTTGCGGATCAGCATTCGGGTATTGAGAGGGTGATGATTGCCGCCATGCCGAAGCAGCGAGCCGCGATGCATCTTGATACCGTCTTTACCTTTTGCGACCGGGACCTCGTCACGCTTTATCCACCTATTGTTAATCAAATTAAAACATTTTCATTGCGCCCTGATGAAAGATCGCCCTACGGAATACGCTTAACCAAGGATGAAGATAATTTTGTAGACGCGGTAGCCAGCGCGCTTAATCTCAAAAAATTAAGAGTCGTGGAAACAGCAGGTAATGACTACGACATGGAGCGTCAGCAGTGGGATAGCGGCGCGAATATGGTTGCGCTGGAACCTGGTGTTGTCGTGGCCTATGACCGCAACACCAAGACCAACGCACAACTCCGTAAAAGCGGGATTGAGGTGATAACCATTGTTGGTAGCGAGTTAGGTCGCGGTCGCGGTGGTGGTCACTGCATGACCTGTCCGATTATCCGGGACTCAGTTGATTATTAATAGCAAAGCGAAACAAATTTGCAGCTCGCAGGAGGCGGATAGCATTTTGGAAAAGGAAAAATAGTCTCGTGGTGAACAGTACAGGAACAAGGATATTTATCTGGTTCCTGTACCGTTCCATTAATCAGGATAATTTTGAAGTTATCCTTGTTAATTATTGCATGGCCTACTGCTTCAAAAACTGGCGCTACGCATAGCGTTATTTAAAATAAACAGATTACGCCCCATCCACGAATCACCTCTTGTATTATCCGACAATGGGAAACCGGTCGATGATAACGCCATGTCGCGTCAGAGCATCTCTTTTAGATAGGTAGCTTACATACCCGACCGCGTTTCCTGTTAGCGTCCCGAGAATGATCTATTTATTACGAAAAATCCTGTTATCGATATAGATGCTTGGGTCAGGATAGATTTCCCTGGAGCCGATCCCCGCATATCCAGTCCTCCAGCGGGCAGCAACATGCTGCGAATGATACAAGCAGATTCTAAATATATTTATATTCCACATTTACAAACATAAACACAGACTGAAATACACCACCCTCTGGTAATGCTAATATCAATCCAACATTGATGAATAACGCTGGAATAGTCTAAAAGACTGAACGGGAGTGCTTTATGGAAAAATCGTCTCAGAAACCCTTTTGTGCAAAACAATGGTCACAGAGACCTGAATTACAGGACCCTCAACAAAAACGCTTTGATCAACTATGGACACGCCGCAAGGTTGCGGGAGAGACAAAAAGAACATGAAAAAGGTGCGAAGCTGGCGTACATGGTAGTTCTGCACAAGACGGTAAAACGGTCCCTGAATTTTTGAGTAAACTCACAATATAATGACTGCGTCTGCTGCATTGACGAGAGAATATACTCTCAACTTTAGCGTGAGAACTGCAGGCACGAAAATCATCCGATGAATATAGGGAGGGAATTGTATTCTTATCTAGTTTACTAGCAGAATATATCCCCTCCTTTTTTAAGCGGGTTAATTGTCAAAAGGATAAGCAGCAGAAGAGTAACGTGTAACATAATATTTTTTTAAAATGATACTGTGATCCAGGTAATAGTTCTTTCATATACTCCGTCTTCTGCCCTTGCCTCCAGCATCATAAATGCAACAATGCAAAAACATTATTATTACAAAGGATGCGCGATGAATACGGCAAATCGTGGGCAGAATTACCAGCATTGGTTAGCAAAAATCAATCAGGTCTGCGGGCAGTTCGCCGCCCGTCCGCTGGATGATCATTTCCACGGTGAGATCGACGCCAGCTATGCCGGCGACCTGAAAGTCAGCACGGTGACCGCCCGCGGCATCAACCTCTACCGTACCCGACAAGAGATCCAGCGCGATAATGACGCCTGGTTTTATACCGTCTTCCAGCTCGCGGGCCAGGCGACGATCGAGCAGGATGGCCGCCAGGCGATGCTGGAGAGCGGCGATATCACCCTGATTGATGCGTCTCGTCCATGCTCGATTATCTGGCAGCAAACCTCGCGCCAGGCCTCCCTGCTGCTGCCAAGATCGCTGCTGGAGCAGCAGCTGCGCGGCAGTGAAATCAGCATCGCTACGCGGCTGGCGAAAAGCCTGCCGATGGTCCAGCTCAGCCAGCGCCTGCTACATGAAAGCATGAACAGCCCTGAACTCTCGGCCAGCGAAAGCAAAGCGGCGCTGGAGGCCATCGTCTGCCTGCTGCGTCCGATGCTGCATCATCAGGAAGCCCAGCCGTCCCGGCGCGATAAGCAGTTTCAGAAAATCATGGCGTTAATCGATGAGTCGATTCAGGCGGAACATCTGCGCCCGGAGTGGCTGGCCAGCGAAACCGGCATGTCGGTGCGCAGTCTTTACCGGCTGTTTGCGGAAAAAGGGCTGGTGGTGGCGCAATATATTAAGAATCGTCGGCTCGATTTGTGCGCCCGCGCGCTGCAAAGCGCCCATGATGATGAAAAGCTCGCGGGGATTGGCTACAGCTGGGGGTTCAGCGATCATAGCCATTTCTCCACCGCCTTTAAGCAGCGTTTCGGCGTCTCGCCGGGAGAGTATCGCAAGCGCTGCCGATAGCTATTTTTTCAGCCATTTGCCGTTAAGGCCCTTCACGTACTCGCCCGGCTGCGCCCTGGCGACCAGCTTCTGCCCGGCCATTTTCGCCACCTGATCCACCGGTAGATTATTGTCATCCGCCAGTTGCTGATAGCTGTCGCTGCGGGCGGCGTTGATCTGCTTCACCAGTTCAAGGGTTTCTTTATCTTGACGCAGCGGTTCAAGATAGCCATTGAGGGTTTCGCCGACCCGCCCCTGCTGGCGAGCTTCATTGAGGGTCAGGGCCAGCGCCTGAGCGCTGAACAGCACCAGCGCCAGCGTCGTGGTTATCAGTCGTATTCTCATCATCGCCTCAGAACAGATCGCTACGCGATTTGAGCAGATTCTCAACATCTTTATCCAGCTTGATATGAATTTCATGCTCAATTTTGACATTCATATTGATGGTGATCGGCTCTTTCGATGCCGCGATTTCAATACGCGGCGTACAGCCCGCCAGCAGCGCGGTGGCCAGAAAAGCGGCGAATAGTTTGATCATTATTGTTGTTCCTTACAGGTATGACTGTCCTGACAGCGCGGCGCGGGCAGCCTGGCGTTCTGCTCCAGCCACGCCTGCAAATTGTCGCCGAAACGCAAGCTGCGCCACAGGTCAAAAATATTCTCTTCATGGGAGTAGTTTAAGTGCACCGTATTACTTTTGCCCTCTACCCGGCTGGTGCCGCTAATCGTTGCCTTCAGCGTCAGTACGCCGAGGTTATCGAGGTTGATCCGCGTCCACGATCTGGCCACCTCCATATAGCGCAGCCAGTTAATGGCCGCCCCGGCGGAGACGTTGTCGGCCACCAACGCGTCCGCGGTGTCTTTATCGAGGCGCATCGTCATCGGCCCCGGATTGCTGAACCAGCCGTCTTTGATAATCCATTTATCGTTATCCAGCCACAGCGGCAGCGCGCCGTTAAACGGGCCAGAGACGGCGAACTGCTTCACTTTAATCGCGCTCACTAATTCGCTGCTGGAGATGTTTTGCAGACGCAGCAGCGCCGGGTCATGCTGCGGCATCCTCAACTGCTGCATGGTCAGCTTGCCGCCGAGAATATCGACGCTGACGTTGCTCAACTGTAAAGGCGCGTCGTCACTCCAGGGCCAGGCGCCCTGGAGATCCGCCGTCAGATTGCGCGCGGTGAACTGGTTGACGACTTCCCCAATGCGCAACGATACCGGATGGCGAGTGCCAAGCTGCCAGGTGCCGTCGCTAAAGCGGAACGGCAGCACAAAATCGACGCCGTTGATCTGGTTATCCGGCATCCAGGCGCTGCCGCCCTTGAGCACACCGTGACCGCCCGCCTCGAAGCCCTGCCCGGCTGCGGCGGAGAATGCCACCTGCGCGTAAAGCGTTCCCTCACGCAGGTTCATCTTCCACTCCGGCGGCAACAGCGGCTGGAAAACGGTCAGCGACTGTTTTGGCCACCATGCCTCGCCGCGCAGACGTTCGCCGTCCCAGCGCCCGGTAACGCGCACGGGGCCAATTTTTTGCGCATGCAGGGAGCCGTTGAACTGGAACCAGGTCGGATCGCGGCCGTCGATATTAAATTTCAGCGTCGACGGCGGCAGTTCGCTGCCGCCGCTGAAGGTGGTTTTCCCGGCATCCAGCGATAGCGCGCCGGTCAGTTTGGGATGCTGCTCATCGCGCAGCCAGTGGATCGGTTTTTCCAGGGTCAGACGCGGCGCGCTCACCAGCATGGAACCGTACTGCAGCTTATCGAACCCGGTCGACAGGCTGTTGAGCACGATGGTGCTGTCGGCCCATTCGCCCGCGCCTTTCACATCCCAGCGCGCCTGCATTGGGGTGAAATGGCCCACGCCCCAGTAGCGCCACTGCCAGCGGCCGTGGTCGGGCATAAAGTTGTCGGCCTGGCCGTCAAGATGCAGGGTAAAATCGCCCATCTCCTGTTCATGGGCGCGTAAAATAGCCTGCAGGCGGCCATCAACGCCCTGCTGCGTCACTTTGACGCCCGCCAGCGGCCAGCGGATTTCATCGATATTCAACGAATCGATGACCCGCCCGCGCGAACGCAGCAGCGCGCCGGGGTGAAAGTTGAGCACCGGCGCGGTAAGCGGCCCGCTCAGCTGCGCGGGCAGTTTGGCGTAAAAAATCAGATCGCCGAGCTTGGCCTCGCCGGTCAGCTGTAGCGGCATGTGGCTGCTGTCCATGCTCAGCTTGCCGGGGCCGATATTCAGCACGGCGTTGCCCTTCCCGGCCTGGCCCTGAGTGAGCACGTTAAGTCGCCCGCTGACCTGCATCTGCTCGGTGCCCTGCTGCCAGTTGCCCAGCGAAAGCGCGACGCGGCCGCTCAACGCGTTGCCCGCGTATTCGGTGTGCCAGCGGCCATCGCTGATGGTGATACGATCCGGAGCGATTTCCCACGGCAGATCAAGCATCGGCTCCACCTCACCGCGCGGCGTGACCAGCAGTTGCCCGCGGTTCTCTTGCCACTCCAGTTCGGCATCGACCAGGCCGGGAGTTTGTGGAAATTCAAAGGTGCTGAACAGGTGGCCATCGACCGGCAGGCCGTCCGGCACCAGCGGCATCTGAAACTCACCCACCAGCTTCACCGGCGCCTGGTCTTCCACCAGACGCGCGGAGAAGTCGCTGACCGTCAGCGCCTGGCCGCGCAGTCGCGCCTGGAAGGTGACCTCTTTCCCGGCATAGCCGATATCCTGCTGCTGCGGCGTGAGCGACATCACCAGCCGCCCCTGCCATTTATCCCACGGCGACAGGCGCAGGTTGTCAATCGTCAGCCAGCTATAAGGGAGCATTGATTGCCATTCGGCGAGGGTTTTCGGCGCCCCCGGCGCGGCTTCGCTCTCCGGCAGCTTGTTCAGACAGGCGCTGTTAATATCCAGCTCGCCGATATGTAAACGCCAGCGGCTGGGACGCGAGAGCGAGGCATTGGTGACGCGCGCGATTTCGCAGTCGCCGACCAGGTAGCGGAGATCCGGAATGCGCAGCGCAGAGCGCGTCAGGCGCGGGCTTTCATTGAGGGAGATTCGGGTTCCCGCAGGTAGCCAGATACCTGCCAGCGTGGGCACCCAGTGGGTGAGCGTCAATAGCAAAGCCAGCGGTAGCAGCACGAGGGCTAATAATAGCGCGATGGCGGCTTTATATTTACCCTTCATGGGCAGCTAATATCCTGATTCGAAATGAGTAAAAGCCGAGAGGCCGTTATTGTGGCACGTTCGACCTGTGAGTTAAAGTTTCCATCCCGTTTAAGCGTAGTCGTCGCCATGTGATTCTCCAGCGGGTCATTTAGCCGGGGTTTAGTTTTCTCCTGCGACACTGCTTTATACCTGCGAACGTAAACGGATGAGGCTGTGGACTTAATTATCTCGCTGATGGAATACGCTCAGGGCCGCTATTCATTGGTTTTGCTGATGGTTTTCCTGCTGACGTTCGCTAAATCCTGCGCCGTCATCTCGCTGCTGATCCCGGGCACCTCGGGGCTGCTGCTGTTCGGCGCGCTGGCATCGGCCAGCCCGGGGCATTTCCTGTTAATGTGGATGAGCGCCAGCCTCGGCGCTATCGGCGGATTCTGGCTCTCATGGCTGACGGGCCGCCGCTATCGGCGCCATCTGTATCGTATCCGCTGGCTCAATGCCGAGCGCCTCGCTCGCGGCCAGCTGTTTCTGTGCCGCCACGGCGCGTGGGCGCTCTTTTTTAGCCGCTTTCTTTCTCCGCTGCGCGCCACCGTGCCGCTGGTAACCGGCGCCAGCGGCACCTCTTTCTGGCATTTTCAGCTCGCCAACGTCAGCTCCGGGCTGCTCTGGCCGCTGGTCCTGCTGGCGCCAGGGGCGTTAAGCCTCAGCTTTTGATGAAAGGTATTGTCTTTTAAAGAGATTTCTTAACACCGTGATATGCTCTAGAATTATTACTATAACCTGCTGATTAAACTAGTTTTTAACATTTGTAAGATTATTTTAATTATGCTACCGTGACGGTATTATCACTGGAGAAAAGTCTTATGAAAATCGCTGTGTATAGTACAAAACAGTACGACAAGAAGTATCTGCAGCATGTTAATGATGCATATGGCTTTGAACTGGAATTTTTTGATTTCCTGCTAACTGAAAAGACCGCCAAAACCGCCAACGGCTGCGAAGCGGTATGCATTTTCGTGAACGATGACGGTAGCCGCCCGGTACTTGAAGAACTGAAAGCCCACGGCGTGAAGTACATCGCGCTGCGCTGCGCCGGGTTCAACAACGTTGACCTCGATGCCGCCAAAGAGCTGGGCCTGCGCGTGGTGCGCGTCCCGGCCTACTCGCCGGAAGCGGTCGCTGAACACGCTATCGGCATGATGATGTCGCTGAACCGCCGCATTCACCGCGCCTATCAGCGTACCCGCGACGCTAACTTCTCTCTGGAAGGGCTGACCGGTTTCACCATGCACGGCAAAACCGCCGGCGTTATCGGCACCGGGAAAATCGGCGTCGCCGCGCTGCGCATTCTTAAAGGCTTCGGTATGCGCCTGCTGGCGTTTGATCCTTACCCAAGCGCCGCCGCGCTGGATATGGGCGTGGAGTATGTCGATCTTGAAACGCTGTACAGAGAGTCCGATGTTATCTCCCTGCACTGTCCGCTGACCGATGAAAACTACCATTTGCTGAACCATGCCGCGTTCGAGCGAATGAAAGACGGGGTGATGATCATCAATACCAGCCGTGGCGCGCTCATCGATTCGCAGGCGGCGATCGACGCCCTGAAGCACCAGAAAATTGGCGCGCTGGGGATGGACGTGTATGAGAACGAACGCGATCTTTTCTTTGAAGACAAGTCTAATGACGTGATTCAGGATGATGTGTTCCGTCGCCTCTCCGCCTGCCACAACGTCCTGTTTACCGGTCACCAGGCGTTTCTGACCGCGGAAGCGTTGATCAGCATTTCGCAAACCACCCTCGACAATCTGCGTCAGGTGGCTGCTGGCGACGCCTGCCCTAACGCGCTGGTCTGATATTCCTTTCCCTTTTGTGCTCCCCCATGGCGGGGGGCACATTCAGATAATCCTCACAGAAATCGCCTGCGATAAAGTTACAATCCCCTTCATTTATTAATACGATAAATATTTATGGAGATTAAATGAACAAGTATGCTGCGCTGCTGGCGGTGGGAATGTTGCTATCGGGCTGCGTTTATAACAGCAAGGTTTCGACCAGGGCGGAACAGCTTCAGCACCATCGGTTTGTGCTGACCAGCGTTAACGGGCAGCCGCTGAATGCCGCGGACAAGCCGCAGGAGCTGAGCTTCGGCGAAAAGATGCCTATTACGGGCAAGATGTATGTTTCAGGCAATATGTGCAACCGCTTCAGCGGCACGGGCAAAGTTTCCGACGGCGAGCTGAAGGTTGAAGAGCTGGCGATGACCCGCATGCTCTGCACGGACCCGCAGCTGAATACGCTGGACGCCACGCTGAGCAAAATGCTGCGCGAAGGCGCGCAGGTCGACCTGACGGAAACGCAGCTGACGCTGGCGACCGCCGACCAGACGCTGGTATATAAGCTCGCCGACCTGATGAATTAATAGTTACCGCAGCTTCCGCCTGCCAGCGCCTGCTCGCTGCAGCGCTTGCCGTTCGGCAAGGCGCACATGCCGATAGCGGAGCCATCAAGCTGGCGGGCTACCGATAACGAGCCGCCAACCATGGCGCAGTTTGCCTGGCCGGAGCTGCTCATCGCGGCGCGCATCCCGGGCGACACGTGCGCCGCCGTCGCCTGCTGAACAGGCTCGTCATGACTACTACACGCCGACAGTAACAGCGCAGCACATCCCACTAAAAACGCAGCTCGCATCTTCTCTCCCCCTCAGATACATCTTAAAATGAACAAGCCTAAGGATAATAGGCAGCTCAGCGCGCCGCGTCGAGAGGCGAAGTACGTATTTATGCGCTGTATTAACATTTATTAGCAAATTTTTTTGGTCTCCTTTTATTCATCCGCAGTTTCAGATCGTAAAGCGCCCTCATTGTATCTTCAGAGTGAGGGCGCTGTATCGGCTTGTAATGCAAGTTAATCCATTTACCTTACTGCGGCGATCTCAGGTGTGGATAATCCCCCATCTGCGGTAAAGTTTTGCCATTTAATCGCTTGAAACACCTCGAATAATATTTGAATTACGCATAACAAACGCGTGAAAACGTGACAAGATTACGCCCGTCATACCACCGTTTCTGTCCAAATAGTATCCATAACGCACGACTGTCTGGCCGGTACCTGGCGGAACGATGAAATCCATTGACTGAATTTCCATACTATAATTTTCCTGCTTATATAAAACGCCATCAATAGAGAGCGCACAGGTCATGGGGCCACCACCTGAAGTATCACCGGTACCCCGCATGAGAATACAGTACCCTAATTTTCCCATACTCAACGAACCGCCTTCATAACTGCTATATTCCATGCCTGCCGTTAATTTACCTCCACCAGTAATCTTAATTGAGTCGTCCTGGCGAAGCGCTCCTAAAAGCTGTACTCGTTGCTCAAACGGCTGACGATCAACAGCAAGCAAATCGAACCAGGCCCATTGTGCCTTCGCAATTCGACGGGAGCGGTGCTGAGCAATATTGATTGCCCACGAGCCAACGTCTCCAATAATCTTGTTAGCCCTTACGGTGCCCAAGATATTACAACTCTCATTAATAACGACATTATTTAAAGTACCTGTATCAGCCCGTATTTCACCGCGAACAACCACGTTATTGAATTCACTACTTCCATTCTTGGTAATACTCCAACCACTCCATCCGGGCACGTAATTAGTGGAGGAAAGTCGATCTGTAATTTTTGCAATATCAATCGTGCCGTTTTTAATCCGTGCACTGTCGATATACAGCTCATTCCCCTCGGCAACCATCACCGGCACGGCGGTTTCGCTGGTGGCATTAAAAATAGAGAAACGATCAGCATTAAAAATGATGTCACTTGTCGAACCATCACTGGCTAATACCATCCCTGCGCCAACTCTCTTATCACCTTTTGTCTCAACTTTAATTGAGTACATCGAGTTAATCTTGCCTTCCGAATCCGCTATCGTCTCTCCCTGGGTCTTAACTTTACCATCCAGTTCTCCGACCGTTATCTCCAGGCCATCCACCTTCCCTACGCTAGCCTTTAATGTACCGTCGATTTCCTGCACATTGGCTTTCAGATCGCTCACTGCACTGGCCGTCGCTTTGTTCCCTAAATCAGCTTTCAGACTTTTAAGCTCCCGGGAATTGGCCTCAATATTTTCTCCATCAATTTTGACCTGTGTATTCAGGGCAGTAAGCGCCGACGAGTTCGCTGTATTTGCCACTTGATCGCTGACATCGATGCAAAATATATCATCTGCATACAGATAACCGGCCGACAGGCTGGAACGCAGAGAAACAGTCAATGTAGCATCGGAGGACGGTTTATAGTCCCCAAAGATCTCCGTCCAGCCGGTTCCGATGCTGGTTGTTATCGGAATATCTTTCAGCGGCCCTGAGCTATTACGGATGCTGATTTTGGTATTACTGGCATTGCTAACAGCAAAGTCACTCGACTTGCGTACCCACGCGCCAATGCGGTAAGTATGCCCCGCGATCAGGTTTACGTTCTGATCGCAGGTCGTTGAGCCGCTGGATGTCTTTGTCGCCTGGATAATGTACTTCCCGGACTTAGGGTTCTGCGCCGCCAGTATGCTCCAGCCTGAATTAACCCAGCCGTCAAAACTGCGCTCGAATGAGTTATTCGCCAGCATATTGCCCGGAATCGCTTTTGCAGCATCGGCATCCAACTGAGTGGCCGCAATACTGTTATTCAGGGACGTGACGCTGCCGCTCTGGCTCTCCAGTTTTCCTTCAGCACTCGTCACCCGGTTGTTCAGCGCGGTCAACGCAGTGGCATCCGCCTTCTTACTGACGTTGCCATTCGTCGTGGCCAGGTCGTTCGCCAGATTCGTGATGCTGTTACCCTGGCTGGTCAGCGTCCCTTCGGCGCTCGCCACGCGCGTGATCAGGCTGCTAATAGCTCCGGCATTGGCCGCAATATTCACATCACTCGTGACATCAACAAAATAGAAATCGTCAAAATACTGCGCGCCAGACTTCAGGGAGGAGTAGATCGCCACATCAACCATCCCGTCTACCGTCGCCTTCCACACGCCGCTCACTTCAACCCATGAAGAGCTGGTTGGCAGGTTCGCCGTGTTGAACAGGCGATCGTATAGCAAAGACGACTGACCAATACGCAGTTTGTTATTGCCCTGATCCTGCATGACCGAACCGCCCTGCGCGCGAGCAAAAACGCCGATTTTGTACGTGTTGCCTTTGACGACTGGAACCTGCTGAGAGATCCCTGCCAGGCCCACGCCACACATCGCTATTTTGCTGCCGTAGTTGGGCGACTGAGCGCTAATAACGGACCCGACGTTCCCCCATCCTGTGAAAGCTTCCTGGCCTCGTTCAAATGAACCGTTGGAGATCAGATTGCCGGGAATTTTACTATCAGCTACCAGACTGGCTGTAGTATCACTCAGTGAGTTAGACAACTGCGTCAGACTACTGCCCTGACTGGCCAGCGCTTTACCCTGCTCTGTCACGGTATTTTGTAGCGTCTGCAGAGCAGTAGCATCAGCCTTTTTGTTGACGTTGCCGTTTGTCGTATTCAGCCCGCTTTCCAGCATGGTGGTGCGATTTCCGATACTCGTCAGGGTATCCCCCTGCTGAGAGACTTTCGTCGTCAAGGAATCAACTGCAGAGGCCGTCGCGTCTGCCGTGCCCTGCGCATTGTAAGCATCGGTTACATCCGTAATCACCATGTCGTCGATATACAGGTTATACCCCGGCGTGTTGCTGCCGTTCGCCCCGCGGGTAGAGACCCAAACAACAGCACGGGTTGCGCCTTTCGCTGTGGCTTTTGCATACCCGGAAAACTTAACCCATTTGTCACGACCGGCCAGCGCTGACTCGCTCACATTAGCGGCTCCCAGCCATGAGTTTGCCCCCGCATCATTTTGTACGTTAAGGCCGACCACGGTGACCCAGCCACCTGACGGGTTTTCACCGGAAGGCATCATCGCCCAGAATTCAACCCTGAATACTGCCGCGTCGCGAATGGCAAGGCGTGAACCGATGAGATCGTCGCTGTTGCCGGTTGTGTTCGGCGCACGCGTCACGCGCATGCATTTGCCGCCCGAGTAACTGACCCCGCTAATAACTCGCGCAGACCCACCCAGATTCTGGTTAACGTCATAAGTTTCAAACGTTCCGTCCAGCCACGGGTTTGAGCCTTTGCGAGCGTTAATATTTATCGTGCTGTTCAGGCTGGTAATGCTGTCAGCCTGGCTGCTGATATCCTTTTCCGTCTGCGTTACACGATTAGATAACGCGTTTAAAGCAGTAGCATCTGCCTTCTTATTAACATTCGCATTGGTCGTGGACAGATCATTCTGCAGCTTTGTAATAGCCGCTCCCTGGGAAGTCATTCCCTCCTCGGAACTGGTCACGCGGGTTGTCAAATCACTGATTGCGCTGGCGTTAGACGAACCCACTGTTTCATCGGTAACGTCATAAACAGCAATGCTGTCGACGGCCACAACGGTTGCGGACGGATATACATAAAAAGCAATCCTTGCCTCTGTTGTGGCACCAGGCAAAGCGGGGATCTCTACCGTCAGCGTTTCAAAAGCATCCCTATTTGTTACAACCGCCTGCGCCTGGGTATAAGTACCAGCGGTCTTCGAATTAAAGATGCGGCATAAAATCCCACCTGAACCTGAGATTAATTTTGCACGCACCTTAAAACGGAACCGACGTGATGAACTGACCGGGAACCATTTCGCGTTATTTGACATTAACCCCGGATTACTTGCGTCACCCGCATGCGTGATTATCACCCCGGCAGATCCATCCCCGCTTGACGCTCCCCACACAACGCGCCCGGCATTCTGCAGATTCCACGCGTTCAATTGGTTTCTGAAATCATAGTTTTCAACCAGATTTTCACCGGTATCGCGAGCGCTATCGAGTGAAGCCTCAAGCTGGGTAATGCTGTTACTTTGGCTCGTCAGCTTTCCTTCAGCTTCAGTGACCCGGTTACCTAACGAAGCGACGGCTGAAGCATCGGCCTTTTTCGCGATGTTCTGGTCGGCAGCGGTAAGTTCGTTCTGCAGTTTTGTGATGGACTGGCTCTGACTCTCAAGCTTTCCTTCTGCGCTGCCGACCCGGTTTGTCAAATTACTGATGGCGGTGGCGCTGACCGCTATATTGGTTTCATCAGTCACGTCTACCAGATAGAAATCATCAAAATACTGCTCTCCCGTCGCCAGCAGCACCATGAGCGAGACGTCAAGGACTGCGGTTTTCGTGGCTTTCCATGTGCCCGAAATTTCCTGCCAAACAGAACTCGTGGGCAGCGTCGCGGGGTTAAACTGAACCTCCTTCAGTGGCCCGTCAGAATCACCAATACGCAGCTTATTATTTCCAGCGGTGCCTGACGGCATTGTTGTTCCACCTGAAACACGCGTGAAAACACCTATTTTGTAGGTGCGATCTTTCGTAAACGAAATCTTCTGAAGCAACGAGACGGCACTGCTGCCTGGCACCACTTTAAGGATTTGGGTGCCACTATGCGGCGAAGAAGCCGTGAGTATTGACGTCGCTGATTGCCAGCCGCTGTAACCATCTTTACCTCGTTCAAAAGACGGATTCGTTAACAGATTACCGACTATCGCCCGGGAAGCATCGGCATCAGCTTTAGTGGCATCAACAGCCGCAACAGTTTCCTTCAGGCTGTTATCCAGCCTCGTCAGACTGCTGCCCTGGCTGGTCAGCGTCTTACCCTGTTCTGTGACTGTGTTCTGCAACAACTGCAGCGTGCTCGCATCCGCCTTTTTATTGACGCTAGCATTCGTTGTTGACAGACCGTTTTCCAGCACCGTGGTCCGGTTCCCGATACTGCTCAGCGTATCGCCCTGCTGAGAGACTGTTGTCGTCAGGGAGTCCACCGCTTTTGCTGTCGCATCAGCGGTTTTCTGCGCACCGTGCGCTGCAGTAACGTTGCGCAGATGCCAGTCTGCCGCATACCAGACCGTACCAAAGGGTGAACTCTGGTTAACCTGCAGGAAGGGACGCATAAAATTCGTATCGGCAGGCACCGTAAAGCGCCATGTCACGCGTTTCCACACTTCGGTGACTTTAGTATTCCCGCCGGAGAGTCTCGCCTTGATACCTGCTGTCGCCGAAGTAGCGTTGGCGATATAGAGATTAAAATCCGCCTGTCCAGTTCCGCAAGCGACCATCGCCGACATCTCGAAGACATCACCCGGTGTCACCGCAACATTGTTGATTTTAGGTACATGGTCGCGACCTGCCAGGCGAACCACGTACGCAAACGGGCAATCTACAGGAACACCGGCAGCAGTAGCTGAAACGACGTCATAACCCATACGGTCGTAGGAAGGTTCAAGCGCCGGGTTAGGAATATAATCATCCCCTGCAGCCTTTGCAGCACCTATCGCGCTGGTCAGGGAAGTAATATGACCATTCGCTGCAGTCAGGCCGCTTTCCGTCTTCTCCACCCGTCCGGTCAGTGACGTCAGGGCGCTTTGATCCGCCTTTTTACTTACGGTGGCGTTGGTCATTGTCAGGTCATTCTGTAGCTTTGCGATCGCCTGGCTCTGGCTGACCAGTTTCCCTTCCGCCGAGTCGACCCTGCTGGTCAGGTCTGTTACCGCCGATGCATTCGCTTTCTTTGACACCCCGGTCGACGAAAAGACATCCACTTTACGGATATATAGACGGGCGCTGGTTGACGGTGCCCAGCCCCCGGCAGCAAATCGCAGATAAACGTAATTCCCGGTAAAACTGGCCGGAATGGTCAGTTCCACGGTTTTCGTCTGCCAGCTGGTCGTTACCCCACTCAGCCACGGGGATGCAGAAGATAGCCAGGCGATTGGATTGCCTAAATCCGCTATCACACCGACGGTGTCAGACGAGATGCTGCTAACCGTTTCCGATGTCCGGTACTCAAAAGAGACGGTGAGGGTCAGTCCGGCCTCAACGGGGATACGCGTGACATTGGCGACTCGAATGGAGCCAGTGGTGGTTTTCAGGGCTTTTTCACCCGAATCATAAGTAAACGCCGAGCCGGTACCGGAATTTTCCCAGAACGATAAATCAACATTCATTCCGCCATTACTGACCAGGCTCCCCTCGGCCAGGGAGTTTTTCAGCATTGTCAGTTGGCCAGACTGCGTGGCCAGGCTTCCTTCCGTCCCGGTCACCCGATTGGTTAAGGCGGTGACTGCGCTGGCATCAGCCTTCTTACTGACGCTGGTATTCGTCGTGGTCAGGTCATTCTGCAACTTTGCGATCGCGCTACCCTGGCTGGTCAGCGTTTTATCCTGCTGGCTGACGCTGGACTGCAGGCCCGTGATGGCGTTGCTGTTTGCGGCCACGCCCGATTCCGTTTTCCCGATGCGGTTAGACAGCGACGTCAGCGAATTCCCCTGGCTGGTTAACGTGGTGCCCTGCTGTTCGACCTTTTGCGTGAGAGACTGCAGAGCAGTTGCTTCAGCTTTTTTCCCCAAGCTACTTTCCAGGCCGCTGATTTTGCTGGCCTGTGAGCTTTGCGAGGTCGACAGGGAATTCAGTTCCTCCGTGACCGACGATTTATTCTCGTTGAATTGCGTCTGCAGCGATTCGCGCGCCACGACTTCTGCACGGTCGGCGGTAATACGCGCGTTCATCTCCTGATACAGCAGGCCGGAGCGCAGATCTGCAAGACTGTTACTGTCAGAGGTTCCCCTTATCTGCGCCGCCAGCGTAGAGCGCTTCAGCGCCTCCGTTTCATCTGCCTGCGTCCGCGCCATCTCCTCATTACGCAGGGCCGCCGTACTTGCCGCCGGCGCCGGGCGCCCGACAGAGATCCAATGGATCAGGAAATAGTTATCAGCATTCTGTCCCTGAGCCAGGTCGAAACGAAAACGACGAACGGTGGCGGACGCATTCCAGTTCACATCGGAGATAGCCACCACGCTGATACCATCGCCATCAAACTCCTGCTCGGCGATATTCACCGAGCGGGCATCACTCCAGCCCTGCTCATCGACCCCAATCCAGTAAAATCGCCCTTTCCACACTGGATTTCCCACGCGCTTAATACGCATCATGATCGTGCGATAAGAGGAACCTGGGATTTTTTGCCCGTTGGGCGAGCGACAGGAGGCCGTGCTGTTCGATGCTTTCAGCCAGCCGTCATCGGTAATTTGCATCGGGATCTGACCCGAATCGTCCTCGGTCCACCCTTCATTGTCTTTATCGAAGTACCAGATACTGAACGAATCAAACTGCTGCCCACTACCGGCAGAGATTTCAGCGATCTGACGGGCCAGTGACTCGTCGCCATCCTGAATAATTGTCTGCAGATTATCAATGGCGGCCACCCGCTCGTTTTTTTCATTCAGCAGCTGGTCTGCCGACTGCGCCGCTTTCGCGTTGACGTCCGCAATGCGGTCAGCAACTTCCTGTCTCACCGCTTTATCCCAGCCTGAATTCGTTTGAGCAATGGACTGTTTGAGACTGTTTTCAGCCGTTTGCAGCTGAGATTTTAACGCCGTGTCCCCCGCAACCAGGGTTTTATTGACGTCAGCGATCTGCTGATCGACGGAAGCGGTGAGATCGCTCACGGCATCGTTAATGCTTTTGTTCGCTGTCGAGATAGCGTCAGTGAGAGTCTGATTAACGAGGTCGATATTCTCTGTCATCGACTTGTTGACTGTCGCTATCTGCCCATCAACCTGTTTACGGATCTCCCCAGCGGTATCACTGATACTCTGATTAATATCGGTAACCTGCTGCGCGACCTCTTCACGGATGGCATCAGCGGTGTCGGTCAGCGTTTTGTGGGTCTCCTCCATATCACGCTGGGCCTCTTGCCAGGCCTCGGTACCTTTAATCGCGTCGGTCAGCTTGTCGTAATACTCCCCGACATCGTCGCTGGCCATCCCCTGCACCCAGACGGTCCACGGACTTTCGTTACCGAGACGATCGACAATTCGCGCCCGGTACCAAAACGTGGACGCAATCTGCAGGCCCATCTGCTGATACGACTTTCCCGGATACGTTACGTCGGAAAGCGCCATTGCACCGTTGCCGGTTGGATTTGGGCTGTACTGCAGCTCGGTTTTTTGCGTGTCGCCACTTCCTTCCGGAAACGCCCAGTTCAGTTGAACACCATGTAGAAGGGATGTTGTAGTCAACGAAACAGGCGCCGACGGCAGGCCGGTTTTGCCGGTCAACGTTTTCTCTTCCGAATACGCCCAGCCGCTCGACACTTCCGCGGCATTGATAGCGCGCACCCTTACGGTGTATCGGCCGGCATAAATTCCGCCGACATCAAATGATGCAACGGAACTGCGAGGCACATTTATCCAGTTGCCTTCATTGCGGCGCCACTGAGCTTCATAAGCAATGGCATTTTTTACTGCCGCCCAGTGGACCTGCAGTGTTTCAACGCTAATTCCCTGATTCACTACTGAATAAGACTCAACAACGATATTAGCTGGCGCACTTTGCTTCCCCGGCGGAATAACGCTTATTGGTCGACTATCAATAATCGCGCCGGTATCAATTCTGGCGTATTTATCCGGATCGTGAGCGGCAGCGGAAATAGTAAAGGTACTATCATTATTATCTTTAACGCTCACAACACGATATTGCTGCACTCTCAGAAAGTCAGACTCTATAGCCCATACGCATTCCGTTTCTGGTCGTTCAGCATATTCAGCGGTGACGGTGACAACATGCCCATCGATGCTCTCAATGGTCCGCCCTTGCGTCACGCCCGATGGCAGGTTCAACAACAGACGGTCTCCGGCTTTCGCTTCCGTTTTACGATCGAGCGTAATAACGCGGCCATCCACTTTACTGGTTCGGCCACCGTTGGCTTTGCCCGCCAGCATTTCATCCGCCACCGCAATGACATAGCCGGGTTGCGGAATATTTCCATCCAGTCCAACCGAAAAAGTCACCACGCGGTCTTTATTATTGGTCAGGATCCCCCACCGTCCTTTACGGTTGGCCTCCGACTGACGGGTACAGCCAATCGCCGTGAGTTCAAGCTGATTAAATCCATAGCGGGCGACCAGCGGCTGCTCAAAAACCGGCTCCATCGCATCAGCATACTCATTGTCTGGATCAGACCATGAGACGAGCGCGTTGGTATAGCGCGTTTTGCTACTGCTGCTGGCATAGTGAAAACGACCATTGATGACGTTAGCCCTGGTGTAGGTGTAATCAATATCGCGAGGCATATCGGCCAGCGCGATAACCTGATCGCCGCTCCAGCAGGTCATGCCACGGAAAATGGCCGCAAAATCGCGTAATACCGTATAGGCGTCGTTGCGATCCTGAACATAGACATTACATAAATAGCGCGGCTCGGTACCCTCCCCGCCTTTGCCATCGGGGACGGGTTCATCGCAATATCGTGCTACCTGATACAACGTCCATTTATCAATATTTTGTGAAGTGAGACGATTCCCCAGGCCAAACCGATCGCTGACGATAAGATCGTAAAAAATCCAGGCCGGGTTATCCGTCCACGCCCATTTAAACGCTCCGGTCCAGATGCCCGAATATTGTCGGGTCTCCGGATCATAATTATCAGGAACGCGGATCACGCGCCCGCGAGGGCTGCAGGAAATTTTTGGAATAGAGCCATTAAACTGACGTGAGTCAAATTCAACATAAAGCAGAGCCGTATTGGGGTAGCGTAATTTTGCATCAAGCACCTCAGCATAACTTTGCAACATCATGGCATCGCCAGTTTTTGAAGTGTTTGCGTCTTCCGTGACCTTGCGCAGGCGCAAAACCCAACCCGTCGTCGCCCGAGGTAGATCAATGCGGTGGCATCGTTCATAGCCGGAAGTGGTCTTTCCGCTTACCGCACTCTCCAGCATCGTCTGCCAGCTACCACCATCGGTTTGCAAATCAACGGCATAGCTGACGGCATTCCCCACCAGATCGCCATCATCCTCCTGTTTAAGTAAAGACGGCCATTTTATGCGCAGGCGGACGGCGGAAAGTTGAGTATTACTAAAAGAGCGGGACCAGGCCGTTTTGCTGGAGACTTCCACACCTACGTTAATTTCATTTTCTGAACCCGGGATCCCCTGAATATAACTCTGTGCTTGCGTTCCAGGGCGAAACTCCCAGGCGACACCGCTAAAATTTTGTGAGCCGTCTGAGTTTTCCAGGGGCGTACCATCAAGGTAAATATCTTTTGCGGTAAGCGCACCGGCAAATTCGCCCTCGCCCAGCGCAATAAGGATTTTTGCTTTCGCTACAGACTGTAAATCATCAGGCTGTTCCGTTGGGGTACGCGGGCTTGAACTCCCGCCCTTTCGACCTTTAATGAGGTGCTGTGTCATAGATATTTTGTCCATAAAAAAACCACCTCGTAGGTGGTCAGAAATGAGAGAAGCTGGTTATTACTGCTGATCTTCTACATAAATCCCAGCCGAAATAATTGCGCCGCCGATAAGTCGTTTTCCATACAGCAACGGCACTGGATATCCTTGAGCGGTGGTATTTGTTACTCCACCAAAAGCGTAGGAAGCTTTATTTTCAGGAGACTGTTGGCTGGCTAAGCCTGGAACCTGAGGAGAGAGCATTTGAAGAACGCCTCCAAGTACCAATGACCCTCCCAGCATTGCAGCGCTTCCCCAGCCAGAACCGGCAGCAATGGCGGCAAATATACCGCCAGCACCCATAGTGGCTATTGAAGCGACAGCAATTAATGCAACACCTAATATCGTCTGTAATACGCCAGCTTTTTTACTGCCAATAACGACGGGAACAATGCGGATCACTTTATCGTTGATAGGATAAGGAATATCATCCTTGCTAATATTTCTCTTCCCTTTAAAAACAGCATAGGTTAACCCCATCGCTTTGCTGTTGTTCATGAATTTCTCAAATCCATTGATAGTACAGCATAATGCCCTTATCGCTTCAGACGCTGTTGCCACCATCCGATAATGACATTTGCCAAATTTCTTACCGAGAATACCGCCTAGCTCTATTCTGACCATATATTCTTGCATAAATACTCCATCTGCAGCAGACATTGCGAATAAATCATTAGCATTTCTTCTGCCTTTGATAATATCGCACACTGAATTGACTCGAGAACAAGTCCAGCCCTCTGATTTTGAATAACATTCACTTGCTAACACATTTAATATCTGGTGATCTAAAGCCCTAACGTCTTTCAGCGTTTTTCATTACTCAACTCATTATCATTAATATGATAGCGCAAAATTTTCACCGTTCTTTCCTGCCAGTATCCTCCATATGGCACTCGCTGGCTTAAATGACCATACAGGTGATGCAGCAGCATATTTCCTTCAAGAAGAATACCCGCATGATTCCACTTATTTGCCTGTACTTGCATAATAATCATATCTCCCGACTGCGGCGGGCCATCAAACTCGCGAAAGCCACATTCATACCAACAATCATGATAAAAGTTATCAGGGTAGTCATCTTCCCACCACGGATAATCCACACGATAATCCGTTAGCTCAACATCATGCTGCTGGCGAAAATAGCTCATCACCAGTCCCCAGCAATCATAATGGCCAAGCACGAACGGACGTTCCAGCAACGGCAATTCTCCTCGCGGATAAAGGGTACGAAAATCGCCTTCCGGCCAGCTGAAAATATGCCAGGGTAACAACATCGCGTCACACTGAGCCTTATCCAGTTCGCTTGGCTGGGTCGTCGCATCAGGGTGGCTATGGACGATTCCCGTCACGGTACCCCAATCTTCTACCTGAGCATAATCCTCCGGCGAAAGAACAAAATGCTCGTGAGGGTCATCGGCAATATTACGACAGCGGAAATAGCGCTCCACCCGCCCCCTTTGAGCAATAGCACCACAGCATTCTCGAGGATATTGCTCCTGAGCATGTACCTGAATGGCCCTGATAACTTTCTGGCGCATGTTAACTCCGAATTAAAGACGTGCCGGGAAAACCTCCAAAAGGCAGCTCATTGTCTTCGCCAAAGCGTAATTTACAGGCCGACAAAGTGCCGTTACAAACATCCAGAGCCGGATCGGTAACAGGTGTATTATTCTTATCAAAATATCGCTGGCCGGTATAATCACATCCATCGCCGCTGCGGTATTTGTTTCTGATACACCAGGTACAGATAGAATGCAGCTGACGCGTTGGGATCATTATTCCTTGTAAATCCATTGGACTGGCAAGAGTGAACTCAATCGCTTCATTGGTCTCCTCACTTTTGGCATCAATAAAGAAGACTTTTCGTTTCTCCTGCGTGGGGTCGGCTCTTGTATTACCTTCAGGGAAATTACGTGCATCGAGATATTTTGCCAGCGTATCGTGAATAGTGACTTTCGCCTGAACCAGGTCATCATAATACAAGCACAGAGCGGTAATCGAAGCATCAATATTTGCCACCTTCAGCGATGGTTGCGCGTCCCGACCGCTGGTAGTGGATTCGATCCCCTCAATAATGCAAGGCCATGGCATATATTCATTACCCTGCCACCAAATGGATTTTGCAGGCAAACGAGTTTCATCCCCTCCAGCGGCCAGGATTTCAGCTTCGCTATGGGTGATACTGTGCCCGTGGAAATATAAAACATCATCCATACCAAAGACGCTGCCATCAATTTCCAGTAAACGTATTTCACTCCCGGGTTCGAGTTTTTGATAATCAGCTGTAATCATGGTGCATACGCCTGGTTAAATGTGGCGGTTACCGTCATTACCTGACTCGATAATGGCGAAATTTTTAGTGAGTCGGCGCTAACACGATAAAGCCCGGATTCCCCCGCAGGTGTATCCCAGATAAATGACTTCGTTACATGACGCCGCATAAATTCAAGCACTGCTAATATCTCTTCTTTTTCTCCGGTCAGGGTCACTGGCCAGCGTTGTTTTTCAAAATGCAGACCATCGCCGACGATCTGCTGATATCCGTCACCAAAGCGAGCCTCGCGAACGGTGAAATTAAAATCCCCCTGCAGACCCGCTTGTATTTGCGTTCGCCAGGTAAAGGTTTCTATTGCCATATCTTCTCCGGGAATCAAAAATTAACGTGCGTGGTTTGCATTCCAGATAAGGCCGCCAGGCCTCAATTCGTTTGCCACACCAGCGCGAACTGAACGGTCTATCGTCTGCTGCCAGGCGCGATTTAGCGCGCCGTTATTGTCGGCCGCCTGCGGTTCTGAGCCCTGATTCTGAATAAGTACTGAGGTCTGAATGGTAAGTGGCCCTGTACCAGAAGAACCCAGGCCCTGCATAGATGCTGTGCCAACATAGCCGCCGCCCGCATACCCCTGAGCGCCGCGCATCATGGCGTAAAGGTTGCCAATCCCTATCGCCGAGGTCGCCTCTTTGGTAAAAACAAATTCGCCGCCATGAACAATCCCTCTAGGCTCATATTTACCCCCGTCTCCGGTATAGCCGCCATTGGAGTGACCACTAAATAAATTACCGATAGATGCTACCCAGCCAATACCGGAATTCGACATAGCTTTAAAAGAAGATTCCATAGCTTTTACCAACAATAATTGGCTAAGCATTTTCAGCGTCCCTTTCAGAAAGGTCATCAGGAAATCATTAAAATTCGCTTTACCGGTGGTAACATATTCCACCAGCGCATTACCCATGGAGCTAAAAGCGTCTTTGGCTAATTCCTTCAGCTTTCCGTGTACGTTCGTGCCATCCTCCAGAAGCTTATCCCATGCTTCTTTGGCTCCCGCCGTCAACCCCCCAAGCCAATCACTCTTATTCCCGTTCTTGTTGTTTTCACCAGGACTCACGCCTCTCTCTCCATCTGGCGACAAAACAGTTGGAGTACTATCCATTACGGTTAATGAATCCCAGTAACTCTTAGGGCCTGTCGTTATATTGAAGGCCTCATCCTCCGACTTTTTTACCATATCCTGAAGTATGGGTCCCATTCTGACAGGAGGAAGGGGTAGCGTTTGCATTAGCCTCTTCAGGCTATCCGTATGTTTTTTCTGTATCTCTGTAGCGGCACGAAAAGTTTTATTCAGCTCTTCGCTTTTACGGTTGGCGACGGTTGCTTTCTGTTGATATTTATCCAGAAGCTGGCTGCTTTTTTCCAGCTCGCTGGCATTTACGCGCAGTGTTATATTGGTATCACTCGCCATAGAATTTCTCCTGAGAGAATAAACCAAGCTCTTATCTGGTTTACGTTGATTAATAAGTAGAACATACTTCTGCTAAAGACCCAGGCTAGTTCTGTTGTTTATTCAGGATATTCAACGCCACCCGTTCCATTACCTGAATATCGTTTATTGCGGTTACCTCATCAGCTATATCATAAACCCTCATGAGCCATGCGAGGACATTATAGTCCAGACCGATAACCCCTCCCGGGCTGGTGCGCCACTGCGTGCTGGCCGTGCGAAAGACCACAAACGCAGGCCAGATATCGGGCCAGACGTTGATAACAACATCGTCGTAATCTTCGGCTGTCAGACCGAATGCGCTCAGTTCATCCGCTGATGGTTCAGGCGTATAGAATGCAGAGGCAACCGCAATCAGTTTTTTTCGCGATTCCCCGTCAGCTCCTGATAATAGGTGGTCATTATTGCTTTAACTGCCCCGGGATAATTATCTACCAGCAATTCCATATTTTCTCGCGTACAGGGTTCAGATAATGCCCAGCCGTCGACGATCTCCAGTAAAAAATCACTAACCGCTTTTTCGTCAATATCTTCTAGCTCTGCCAGTTCTTTTATTGGCCGATGCTTAAACGTAAAACTCAGCACTCCGTCTTCTTCACCGGCACGAGGAATAGCAACATCAGCGTTAAAAACAGGGTTAGGTTGTAATTTGAAGATAGCGCTCATAAGTACCCTTAAAAAAGGCTCCCGCAGGAGCCAAGTTGAATTTAATTTATGTTCCACAGATAAGGAGAACGATTAATCTTCCGACTTGTAGAAAGTAATATCCCGCGAGTGAATGGAAAACGCGACTTGTACGGTTTCAACGCTATTCACCGCCGTTACCGGTTGCGGATCAAACGACGGAACGCCAGACCAATAGCGATATTCTTTCGCATTAGGCACAAACATGCGTAGCGGTAAAACCTGGCCGTAGCGATCCGCCATGCCCAATACCTTATAAATCGGTAGAGAAGCATCATGCGCTAGCGTAAAGGTTTGGTTTTTTGCCGCCTTAAAGGTGCCAATATTACGTTGGCGATCGTCTGCCAGAAACTGTACCTGTGCATACTGTTGTTCACCGCCCGACTGCGCGACTTCCGTAATCTGTGGAATCTCTGTCCACTCCGTGATTTTCTGTAATTTCCCGCCGCCGGCATGAGCAGGGAAAAAATTCCGGTCACTGGAGTTAATTACCGAAATGGTCACGCTATTTGTTGTTTGCGCCGTGATTCTGGCAACTAAACCATCGATAACTCCCCAGCCCGAAGAAATCAGCACGACATCATCAACCTTAAGGTTATGATTTTCAGCAACGGTAAATACCGCACCTTCAGCATTGGAAACCGTACTCACAGAAACGGGAGAACCAAGACCGGAACCAACAAAAACGGTTGAGCCATTAGGCAGAGCAAAACCCATAATAATATCTCCATTATTGATATTTAAATATTTGAACGCACTTTATAAAAGTAAATGCTTTGTTTAATTATGACTTATTGTTGTATGTCATAGTGGTTACGTTTTAAAAGCAAAGGCATTTGTCAGGAATGCGTGGCGCTGCCGCTCTGCAATACGCTATCAGGGATACGTTTTGCCACTGGCTCATTATCAAAAATTTTCATGCCATACTGTCCAATCCACGTAGCATTTTGATTGACGTTACTCAAAACAAAGTCCATAACTTCAATCATTAACTCTTCAATTAAAACAAAAGAATTATCACGCCACCAGGTTTCGATAGCGGCGAGAAGAGGGTCGGAACCATTAGCAATAAACTGCTCGCCAATACTGTAACTCTTCATTTTATTTTCATTAGTAATACAATGCAATTTACTGATTTGTAGAATTTCCGCTGACGACCCCATAGTTTGAACGGTGAGCGTTGCGACTTTATTGCCAGATTCCTCAGCAATAGCAGATGAGTAAAACATTGAGAGGGTTAAATCATTAGATGTATACATATTCAATTTCTCCAGATTTCGATTACTGAAATGATTAAATTAATAAAACAGAAACTACATAGATACTCGTGTTCGCAACCAGCCATAGATAAACGATTCATTGGCATCATTTCTTTCAGCCAGCTCCAGATAATACTGCCCTTGACTACAGTTTAATGCCCGTAACAGTACAAGCTCTCCTTCGTTTCCTCTGCGAATAAGATAATGGCTCAAGGCATTTAAAGTTCTGGGCCCTATTACACCATCGATCATAAGATCCGGATAAAATGCCCCACGATGATTAAACGCATTTAACCAGCGTTGAAGCCATTTACCGGGTAGAACAGGCCCCATATTAACCCCGGCATCACACAGTTTTTCAGCGATCGCGGTAGATATTTCAGCAACATGATCGAACCGGGGCGCAATCCAGTAGTCAGCGTTGAGAATATCCAGCGCCTGCTGGCGCGTCAGTTTTTGCATATCGCCATCATAACCATGAGCCCGCGCGGTGACTTGAGTAATCCCCCAGTTTGTCGGCCCACCGCTATCATCAGCATGATTTACATAACCGCCCTCCTTTTCCAGAATGGCATTAAAAATCTCATCTTTATTCATCTATTCCTCATTTATCGATTAAATGCGCGATATTCCCTCTCACCAGGAACACGGCAATAAAGACAAAAAAATTCACGGTAACAACCAACCAGTGGGTCGAGGTATACAAGCCGAAGAGATAACGAAACGGTATGCTGGCATAAGTGATGACCAGCAAATATGCCGTATACGATATCCATGGTCGATATCTTCGGTGCCGGACGCGCCGATAAAACATCAAGCTTAGGGTAATAAAAGCGCAGAGCGTTGCGTTTACCAGCGCGGGAAGATCATTTTCCATTCGGGCGCCCACTGTTGTTGCGGGTGAGTATTTTATACAGGTCGCTGAGATCCTGATTATTCAGAAAGGTAAGTATCTTAATAATCAGCGCCGATATCAGTACAGCACCTAACGCATCTAACGGTCTATCACTATATCCTGTCCAGATAGCCAACTTTGTCCCAATTAGCCCGGCGCCCAGGACACCAACAATGAAGGACGTCATAAAATAGGCCACTAGTCTAAAACGCGTTATATTAACCGCCGTCGCCACATAAAATACCGCGCCAGCAAACGCGCCAAATACAACGCCATAATCAATACCTGTCACCAGGCCAAACATACCGGCGCCCATTAATCCACCCGCAACAATTATCGACGTACCGGAAACAGGATCGGACATATACCCTCCCTTCTTTCACTATGAATAATGATGGTAAATAACGAAGCGCAGGGTCATTTTGCCTGGCACTGAGGCGTTACCTCGCCGTTACTTTCTTTCTTCTTTGCAAACCAAGCGCATAAATTGCCCTCTGACAGAGATAGCTGCCTGGTTCTATATAATCGTGTGCAAACTCGTGCTGATAAATAACGGTCGCTCGCACAATCTGTCGTTTATATTCCTCGCGCTGCCAGAAAATATCCTGCGCAACAAATTTAATCGGCAAAGCATCCTCAATACGGCTGGGCGTGCGGTGTCCTCCCTTTGCCTGAATCTGAGCGCGGGAAGGCGTGGGCCGGTGGATGAGATCGGAACTGAGGGTTTGCGGATTTTGTAAGTGGGCGCGCTGCGCGCGGCGTCGGCCGGCGGCGGAGCCATTAAACGCGGTTTTACGGGACATTGCGGTCTCCTTTAATGAGCTTTGGCGGTATGTACCCTTAATGGCTATACCCCAAAGCACATTGCGTCATGGCGCTGGCCTTTCAGCCACGTAGATTCCGTACGGAATCGTTGTATTTCATCATCAAGATGGTGCTGTACATCAGGTTGATGAAAAAATAATACCTTAAGGTAACTTAAAAATAAATACCCATGGGTATACTTTATGGCGAATAAATCGCAATCCATTGAAAAAATGAGAGATATTTTTTCAACCTGTTGCCCAGCGACACCATTAAGAGCCGGAAAGGCCGAGGGAGCGCGCTGAACGGGGTGTGGCAGGGTTATGCGGGAAAAGACGCAGGTATGCCCGGCTTACACGCGGCATACCGGGTTAAAACTTATCGGCTGAACTCAGTACGAATGGCGACCTGCGTGGCAATGCACGCCTTTAAACGAAGCGTTTAACGCTGTGGCTATAAATCACGCGACCAATGATCTTCAGATACTGTTCATGGCTTTCGCCAATCGTCCAGTCTGCATATTTACTGTTATCCGAGTGAACAAGCAGGCCATCCGCCGTGAACTGAAGGCGCTTCACCAGCACCGCGCCTTTAAAGGAAAAGACGTAAATGCCGTCGCCTTCAAAGTAGTCTTTCGAGACATCGACAAAAATGTAGTCACCGGTCTCAATGGTGCCGGACATGCTATCGCCGGATACGGTGATCACCTTGATATGCTCTGCGGGCCTGTTACCAAAAAGCCGCAGCGCGCCGGCAGAGTCATAGGTGATACTGCTGACCGTTTCATCAACCTCGCTGGAGACAATGCAGCCCGGCCCGGCGCTGGCCTGGGCATCCAGAACCTCAATGACATATGGCATCTGTGGCGAATCCTCTACCGGTTCTCGCTCAATATCAATATTCCCGGTGATACCGTCCATCCATCCGCGGGGAAGATTGAACGAAGATTCAATAAGTTCGACCATCTCGTCAGCTATCCTTTTCTTTTGCTTTTTGCCTTCGGGGTAGAGCATTCTTGAGACGTAAGAAGGCTCCCGGCCAAGGGTTCGGGCCACATCAACGGCTTTGCCGCCGCATAAATTATCGCGGATATAGAGCAAGCGCTGCCGTCTGATTTCGTATTTATCCATCGCAAAGATTCTAACGCCATTTACCATCAGGTATCTAAAATATAGCAAAACCCAATTAAATTACCTATAGGTAATAAAAAAACGGTCTGCTGCGGCTCCTTCGTCGCAGCGGAACCGCAACACTGCTACTTATGGAAAAATGACGCCATTGATTTTGGTGTAGGGTGTCGTTCATACGTGGACACCTATGTAATACGTTGAATTAATTTATCTGAACTATGGATTTTGTCGCTACTGGAGATCAAAAAATCATGTTCCTCCGGGGTCTATACTTAGACAGTAATTCGCAAACCCGGTCCCCCTGCCGGTAACCATGCAGGGAGAAACGAACTTTTACGCTACCGGTGAAATCGCGCCGATAGCGGTTGCGCAGAATGCAGAATAGATAAGCGAGTGCTCAGAAGGTATCAATGGGCATAAAAACATTTTTTATCAAACATTTAGCAATGTGAGTATTGATATGATCACTATCGACGGTAATGGCGCGGTTGCTTCAGTCGCGTTTCGCACCAGTGAAGTTATCGCCATCTACCCGATTACGCCCAGCTCCACCATGGCGGAGCAGGCGGACGCCTGGGCCGGCAACGGGCTGAAGAACGTCTGGGGCGATGTTCCCCGCGTCGTCGAAATGCAGTCGGAAGCCGGGGCCATTGGCGCCGTACACGGCGCGCTGCAAACCGGCGCTCTCTCGACCTCTTTTACTTCATCGCAGGGTTTACTGCTGATGATCCCGACGCTGTACAAACTCGCCGGTCAGCTGATGCCGTTTGTGCTGCACGTCGCCGCGCGCACCGTGGCAACCCACGCGCTCTCTATCTTTGGCGATCACTCGGACGTCATGGCCGTGCGCCAGACCGGCTGCGCGATGCTCTGCGCCAGCAGCGTCCAGGAAGCGCAGGATTTTGCGCTGATTTCGCATATCGCCACGCTGCAAAGCCGGGTGCCATTTATACATTTCTTCGATGGTTTCCGCACCTCGCACGAAATCAACAAAATCGCCCCGCTGGCGGACGATACCCTTCTCAGCCTGCTGCCGCAGGATAAAATCGATGAACATCGCCAGCGCGCCCTGAATCCCGAACATCCGGTAATCCGCGGAACCTCAGCTAATCCGGACACCTACTTCCAGTCGCGTGAAGCGACTAACCCATGGTACGACGCGGTTTACGAACACGTTGAAACGGCGATGAACGATTTTGCCGCCGCCACCGGGCGTCAGTACAAACCGTTTGAGTTCTACGGACATCCGCAGGCCGAGCGCGTTATCGTGATTATGGGCTCCGCAATCGGCACCTGTGAGGAAGTGGTTGATGAGCTGCTGAGCCGCGGAGAAAAAGTCGGCGTGCTGAAAGTTCGCCTTTACCGGCCCTTCTCCGCCGCGCACCTGCTGGACGTTCTGCCGGAAAGCGCCCGCGCCGTGGCGGTCCTCGATCGCACCAAAGAACCGGGCGCCCTGGCTGAACCGCTGTATCTCGACGTGATGACCGCGCTGGCGGAAGCCTTTAACCGCGGCGAGCGGGAAACGCTGCCGCGTACCATTGGCGGCCGCTACGGTCTCTCATCAAAAGAGTTCGGACCGGAGTGCGTGCTGGCGATTTTCAACGAACTGAGCGCCGCCAAACCCAAGCCGCGCTTTACCGTTGGCATCTACGATGACGTCACCAACCTTTCCCTGCCGCTGGTAGAAAATACCCTACCGTCGGAGGCGAAGCTGGAAGCCCTGTTCTACGGCCTCGGCAGCGACGGCAGCGTCTCGGCCACCAAAAACAATATCAAGATTATCGGTAACTCGACGCCATGGTTCTCGCAGGGCTATTTCGTCTATGACTCGAAAAAAGCCGGCGGCCTGACGGTCTCTCACCTGCGCGTCAGCGAGAAGCCGATTCGTTCTTCCTATCTTATTTCGCAGGCCGATTTCGTCGGCTGCCACCAGCTACAGTTTATCGACAAATATCAGATGGTTGAGCGCCTGAAGCCCGGCGGTATTTTCCTGCTCAATACCCCATACAGCGCCGAAGAAGTCTGGTCGCGCCTGCCGCAGGAAGTCCAGGCCACGCTGAATCAGAAAAAAGCGCGGTTTTATATCGTTAACGCGGCCAAAATCGCCCGCGAGTGCAGCCTTGGCGCGCGCATCAACACCGTTATGCAGATGGCGTTTTTCCATCTGACGCAGATCCTGCCGGGCGATAGCGCGCTGGCGGAACTGCAGGGCGCGATTGCGAAAAGCTACAGCAGTAAAGGCCAGGAACTGGTCGAACGCAACTGGCAGGCGCTGGCCCTGGCCCGCGAGTCGCTGGCGGAAGTGCCGTTACAGCAGGTCGATGCCAACAGCCCGAACCGCCCGCCGGTCGTCTCCGACGCCGCGCCGGATTTCGTCAAAACCGTGACCGCCGCCATGCTGGCCGGACTCGGCGATGCGCTGCCGGTTTCCGCCCTGCCGCCGGACGGTACCTGGCCAATGGGCACCACCCGCTGGGAAAAACGCAATATCGCTGAAGAGATCCCTATCTGGAAGGAAGAGCTTTGCACCCAGTGCAACCACTGCGTTGCCGCCTGCCCGCACTCGGCAATCCGCGCGAAAGTGGTCTCCCCGGACGCGATGGAAAGCGCCCCGTCCAGTCTGCACTCCCTGGACGTTAAATCCCGCGATATGCGCGGCCAGAAATACGTTCTGCAGGTCGCGCCGGAAGATTGCACCGGCTGTAATCTGTGCGTCGAGGTTTGTCCGGCAAAAGATCGGCAGAACCCGGAGATCAAGGCCATCAATATGATGTCGCGCCTTGAACATGTCGAAGAAGAGAAAGTGAACTATGACTACTTCCTCAATCTGCCGGAAATGGACCGCAGCAAGCTGGAACGTATCGATATCCGCACTTCGCAGCTGATCAGTCCGCTGTTCGAATACTCCGGCGCCTGCTCCGGCTGCGGCGAAACGCCGTATATCAAGCTGCTGACTCAGCTCTACGGCGACCGGATGCTGATCGCCAACGCCACCGGCTGTTCATCGATTTACGGCGGCAACCTCCCTTCCACACCGTACACCACCGATGCCAACGGCCGCGGGCCGGCGTGGGCCAACTCGCTGTTCGAGGATAATGCCGAATTTGGCCTTGGCTTCCGCCTTACCGTCGATCAGCATCGTCAGCGCGTCATGCGTCTGCTATCGCAGTTCGCCGATAAACTTCCGCCCGAACTTAACGATGCGCTGCACGCGGAGGCAACGCCTGAGGTACGCCGCCAACAGGTGGCCGAGCTGCGCAAGGTGCTGGCAAATGAAGAAGGTGCGAAGGAACTGTTAATCGACGCCGACGCGCTGGTCGAGAAATCTATCTGGCTGATCGGCGGCGACGGCTGGGCCTACGATATCGGCTTCGGCGGTCTCGACCACGTGCTGAGCCTGACCGAAAACGTCAATATTCTGGTGCTCGATACCCAGTGTTATTCCAACACCGGCGGCCAGGCATCGAAGGCTACCCCGCTGGGTGCGGTGACTAAATTTGGCGAGCACGGCAAGCGCAAGGCGCGCAAAGACCTTGGGGTCAGCATGATGATGTACGGTCATGTTTATGTGGCGCAGATTTCCCTTGGCGCGCAGCTCAACCAAACGGTAAAAGCGATTCAGGAAGCGGAAGCGTATCCGGGGCCGTCGCTGATTATTGCCTACAGTCCTTGCGAAGAACACGGTTACGATCTGGCGCTAAGCCACGATCAGATGCGCCAGCTGACCGCGACCGGGTTCTGGCCGCTGTATCGCTTTGACCCGCGTCGTGCCGATGAAGGTAAACTTCCGCTGGCGCTGGACTCCCGTCCGCCGTCAGACGCGCTGGCGGAAACGCTCCTGAACGAACAGCGCTTCCGTCGCCTGAACGCGCAGCAGCCGGAAGTTGCGGAGCAGCTATGGAAAGATGCGACCGCGGATCTACAAAAACGCTATGACTTCCTGGCGCAGCTGGCCGGTAAGGCGGAAAAACCCACCAGCGAAAGCTAATTCGCTGCCGTTTTTATCAGCGCATAAAAAAAGCCCGAATATTCATTCGGGCTTGTCGCTTTACCGCTCAATAAAAACCATTCTCAGGAACGGAGGGTAATATAAATTCTTGAATGACAATAAAAGGCATATAACGAGCGGATAATACGATACTAAAATCGATATGTATAATTTTTATTTTGTATATTTCCCACCAAATCATTCATTATAATTATCATCATTTCATCTGAATTATTTATTTTAGATTTTACTCATATCGTAACAATTGATACTTACCATATCTCTATTTGCTCCTTTAGCATGAGTTCACTTCCCAGGAGGAAGCTAAAACAAAAACCGTTAAAGGATTGTCCAAATGAAAAGAAAAGTACTGGCCCTCGTTATTCCGGCATTATTAGCTGCTGGCGCTGCTCATTCTGCTGAAATTTATAATAAAGACGGAAATAAACTGGATCTCTATGGCAAGGTAGACGGTCTGCATTATTTCTCCGATGATTCATCGAAAGATGGCGATCAATCCTACGTCCGTCTTGGCTTCAAAGGCGAAACCCAGATTAACGATCAGCTGACCGGCTACGGTCAGTGGGAATATAACGTTCAGGCGAACAATACCGAAGGCTCTGACAACCAGGCCTGGACCCGTCTGGCATTTGCTGGTCTGAAATTCGCTAACTACGGTTCATTCGACTATGGCCGTAATTACGGCGTACTGTACGACGTAGAAGGCTGGACCGATATGCTGCCAGAATTCGGCGGCGACTCCTACACCCAGGCCGATAACTTTATGACCGGCCGCGCTAACGGCGTTGCAACCTACCGTAACAATGACTTCTTCGGTCTGGTTAACGGCCTGAACTTCGCCCTGCAGTATCAGGGTAAAAATGAAAATCAGTCCGGTGATGAAAATCAAGAAGGCACCGCCAACAATAATGGTCGCAACGTCAAAAACTCTAACGGTGACGGATTTGGCCTCTCCTCCTCCTACGATCTGGGTATGGGCGTGAGCATCGCAGCGGCCTATAGTTCTTCTGACCGTACCAATGAGCAGACCCATTATTCTACAGCCGGCGGCGATAAAGCCGATGCCTGGACCGCAGGTTTGAAATATGATGCCAACAATATCTACCTGGCAACCATGTATTCAGAAACCCGTAATATGACCCCATATGGTAATAACAGCGATACTATTGCCAACAAAACGCAAAACTTTGAAGTGACGGCTCAATACCAGTTCGATTTCGGTCTGCGTCCGGCTATCTCCTACCTGCAGTCTAAGGGTAAGGATTTGGTTATGCAGGGCAATGCTGCTAACCCGGCAGGAAATACCGGTGACAAAGATCTGGTTAAATATGTCGACATTGGCGCGACTTATTACTTCAACCGTAATATGTCTACCTACGTTGATTACAAAATCAACCTGCTGGATGAAGACGATAGCTTCTATTCTAACAACGGCATCTCTACGGATGACGTCGTCGCGTTAGGTCTGGTTTACCAGTTCTAATGTCCGGGCCCGCTGGCAACGGCGGGCTTTGTCTTCCCCTCCCGGCGATCGACTGCATTCAAAGCAAAACAATATATCGATTACCTTAAAATAATCGTCCGTTAAATGATATATTGCTCCCTGGAATTGCCGTAGCCGTAAGAGGACGCCCGCCATGCACCATCACCCCGTAACATCATCCCGAATCACCTCCGTCGCCTATGATGAATCCGCCGGCATTCTTGAAATCCGCTTTCGCGATAACCAAACGCTGCAGTATATCGGTGTCCCGCCGCGCATTTTCCGCGACTTTCTGCTGGTGGTTTCTAAAGGCCGTTTTTACGATGGCGTCATTAAAGGAAAATTTACCGAACGCCGCTGCGCCTGATGACGAAAGTGTGATTGCGCGCAATGTACAATAATCGCCTGGATGACCTACACTTTAAGTGGTTACTTAAACAGGAGGTTTTATGAACAGAATGATTCTTGTGCCCATCGATATTTCTGATACAGAATTAACCGATCGCGTTATCAAGCATGTTGAAGCTGAAGCCAGAATCGATGATGCCGAGGTGCATTTCCTGACCGTCATTCCCTCCCTTCCCTATTACGCTTCGCTGGGAATGGCCTACACCGCAGAGCTGCCGGCGATGGATGACCTCAAAGCCGAATCGGAATCGCGGCTCAAAGAGATTGTGAAAAAGTTTAATATCCCCGAAGACCGTATCCATTTTCACGTTTCAGAGGGCTCGCCGAAAGATAAAATCCTTGCTATGGCGAAGTCTCTCCCCGCGGACCTGGTGATTATCTCTTCGCACCGTCCTGATATCACCACCTACCTGCTGGGCTCTAACGCCGCCGCCGTTGTCCGCCATGCGGAATGTTCGGTGCTGGTCGTGCGGTAAACTGACTCTGCCCGCCGCCGTGCGGGCTTTTTGTTTCTTTGACCTGACCCGCAGCGCCGCAGATAGGGTCATTTTTTAGCTGCGACTATTAAAATTAGTACGTTGTGACTTTTTCATTTTGCTGTATAAAGCCCTTACCCGAACATGGGTATGTCTTACAACAATTATAGGGATGATATGAAAAAGTTAATTATGGTAGTTTTAGCCGCAGCCGCTATTTCTGGTTGCGCCCAGCAGAGCTTCTCGGTAAATCCTGGCGTGACCGTTCAACCTCAGCAGGTTACCACTCACCACTTCTTCGTCAGCGGTATTGGCCAGACTAAACAGATTGATGCTGCGGCCGTGTGCGGCGGCGCCGACAAAGTCGTCCGTACCGAAGTACAGCAGACTTTCGTCAACGGCCTGCTGGGTTTCGTCACCCTCGGCATTTATACTCCACGTGAAGCGCGCGTTTATTGCGCTAAATAATCGCTGGCGGCAGGCATCATAAGTGCCTGCCCGTTTTCAACCACCGTCCCTTTGCCCCAACATACTCATCTTTTCTCGCCCCCCACTTGGAGGCTACCTTCTGATCGACCATACGAAGAAATCACATAAACGCCCGGCGCACGATGATGAGTGACCACGCACCGGCAGCTGGTTTCTCAGTCCCTACGGCGCTCCTTTAGCGCATGCCCATAAGCCCCCGAATGATACGTCCTATGGAAAACTGGAGTGCCCAAGCCGGGAAACACTCCAGTGTAACGATCTCATGATCGGGACTTAGGGGTTTTGCTTACAATACCCGCGAGCGGCAATGATTTAGAATCGATATTGAAGACCAGCTGTAATGGTATAGTTTTTATTTGCAATACCGGCCGCATCTCCTCCAATTGAACCTGATTCGCCGCTATTGGTATCTATAATCTGCGTGCCTCCCTTGCCCTCTTCATATTTACTGTAGGTGAATTCAGCAAAAACTTTGGCATGCGACGTGATGTAATATCCGGCATCAACCGATGTACCGTAATAACGCGAATTAGTGGATTTCTCCCGGAAGGTCAGCTCACGCATATAGTGCTCGTCGTTATCATGAGCCCGGACCCAATCACTGAATTTAAACAGGGCATTAAACTCAAAGTCATTAACACGATACTGCCCCGCGAGGCCAATGTAGGGCATGGAGAATCGCTGGCTGTAGCCAATACCGCGCTCGCCGGTCGGGAAATTGCCCGTAGTCGCACCGTTATCATAATTATAAGAACCACCGGTGGCCGTCCAGCTAAAACGGGTTTCCTGATATCCCGCAATGACGCCCGCTTTATAATTTTCGTTCTGGAAAATCCAGCCTTGCACGCTGAGATCGTATTCATTGGCATAATTGACGCTGGTGCTGGGATGAGATGAGTGGTCTGTCCACCCGGACTGATTATCGTTCATCCAGTCATAGTCATCCATATGACCGGAACCTGAAGCTAACGACGTCCAGCCGCGGGCGGCCAGGGTCAGGAAGGAGTAAGCATCCCATGAGATATCGCCTTTCACAATGGCGACATTCTTTATTTTCCAGTCCAGTTGGCTGACTTTTCGCCCCGTATCCGCGTCATAAACCCTCTCCTGAGATTTCCCACTCAGCATCCCCGCGGACGTCGATACGGTAAAACTTTCCGCCGAAAAATTCGGGCTTAATTGCGCTGGCTCAGCATAAGCTGTTCCTGAAAGAGTCGCTATCATCATTACTGCAACGGTACTTTTTTTCATTTTTATTCCCATCATTAAAAGATAATCCATAAGTTGCAGTGGAAGTTTAAATCTCCGACAAATGCCAGGCAACTGTCAATTTTTGTCATTACTTTATTCATAACCCAGAGAGTGAAAATGTTGGCTGGTTAAGCGCTTCGTTTTACAAGAGAAAATCATATTAATGAGATAGACTTTCAGATTATTATTAGGCATAAATCGAATAGCTATAAGCTTGAAGAAAAACCGCTCCTGTGACGCTTTTCTCTCAAACTTCGCGTCTATTAGACAGCGCCATAAAATATCTTCGCTGTATAATTATCAGGGTGCAAATAATCATATTGCGATCCGAACGGAACATGGCAAGAACAGCAATAATAAGCGTCAAAGCAGCGGCGTAAAAAATGATTCATGCGTAGATTACGCGCTAGCATTCGTCCTATCGCGAGGAGAGCATGGCCTCGGCGTGGCCAAAATTCGCCGCAGTATCGCCGGCAGATGAAAAGCCGCAGTAAAACGCGCTGGCATTCGTCGTCGGAATCCGTACCATACGCGACATACTTTTGCCTGCTGGCGACTCTCAGCCGGCGCTAACCCCTTGCTAACCAGATGGGGTATGAAAACGCGTAAATGATGCAGGCAGCTGACAGGACATGGATAGCAGAAACGAACGGCGATTGGGTACTGATGCCCAACGCCAGGCTTGCACCGTGGCGTACCTTTGCCCCTTTTGTTTCAGAGAACGTTAATAATGCTAGATAATCAGCAAGTTACAAAGAAAGAAAAATACAACCTCGACAAATTGCAGAAGCGCCTGCGCCGCAACGTCGGCGAGGCGATCGCCGATTTTAATATGATTGAAGAAGGCGACCGCATCATGGTTTGCCTCTCCGGCGGTAAAGACAGCTACACCATGCTGGAGATTTTGCGCAATTTGCAAAAAAGCGCGCCAATCTCTTTCTCACTGGTGGCGGTCAACCTCGATCAAAAACAGCCGGGCTTCCCGGAGCATATTCTGCCGGAATATCTTGAGCAGTTGGGCGTGGAATATAAGATTGTTGAAGAAAATACCTACGGCATCGTTAAAGAAAAAATTCCGGAAGGTAAAACCACCTGCTCGCTCTGCTCCCGTCTGCGCCGCGGCATTCTTTACCGCACCGCTTCTGAACTGGGCGCAACCAAAATCGCCCTGGGCCACCACCGCGACGATATCCTGCAGACCCTGTTCCTGAACATGTTCTACGGCGGGAAGATGAAAGGTATGCCGCCGAAGCTGATGAGCGACGACGGTAAACATATCGTGATTCGTCCACTGGCCTACTGCCGGGAAAAAGATATTGAGCGCTTCTCCCAGGCGAAAGGTTTTCCGATCATTCCGTGCAACCTGTGCGGTTCGCAGCCCAACCTCCAGCGCCAGGTGATTGCCGATATGCTACGCGACTGGGATAAACGCTATCCTGGGCGCATCGAAACCATGTTTAGCGCGATGCAGAACGTGGTGCCTTCCCATCTTAGCGACGTTAACCTGTTCGATTTTAAGGGCATTCATCACGGTTCTGCGGTGATTGACGGCGGCGACCTGGCGTTCGATCGTGAAGAGATCCCGATGCAGCCGGCCGGCTGGCAGCCGGAAGAGGATGACGCGCAGCTGGATGAACTGCTCCTGAACGTGGTGGAAGTAAAATAACGTCTTGCGTCTCAGGCGCGCGCCTGAGACGCCTTTGTCGCGCTTATTTCAGCAAACGAACCCGGCAGGCCTTACCTTTAATCTTCCCGTTTTGCAGCTGCTTAAACGCTTTATGCGCTACGCCCTGGCGCACGGCTACGTAGACATGCGCCGGATGAACGGCAATCTTGCCGATGTCCGCGCCATCAAGGCCGATATCACCGGTCAACGCCCCCAGCACATCGCCCGCGCGCATCTTCGCTTTTTTACCGCCATCAATGCACAGCGTGGCCATCTCTGCCTGCAGCGGCACAACAGTGCTATTCGTCGGCCCGTTCATCCAGTTGAGCTTCATTTGCAGCATTTCGGCAAGAATATTCGCGCGCTGCGCCTCTTCCGGCGCGCAGAGGCTAATCGCCAGACCGCTTTCACCGGCGCGAGCGGTACGACCAATGCGGTGCACGTGAACCTCCGGGTCCCAGGCCAGCTCATAGTTCACCACCAGCTCGAGCGACTTGATATCTAACCCGCGGGCGGCAACGTCGGTCGCCACCAGCACGCGCGAACTCCCGTTAGCAAAGCGCACCAGCGTCTGGTCGCGGTCGCGCTGTTCAAGATCGCCGTGCAGCGACAGAGCGCTCTGTCCGGCGGCGTTTAGCGAATCGCAGACGGCCTGACAATCCTTTTTGGTATTGCAGAACACCACGCAGGAAGCGGGCTGATGCTGGCTCAGCAGCTTTTGCAACAGCGTGATTTTACCGTGTTGCGAAGTTTCAAAAAACTGCTGTTCGATAGCCGGCAGCGCATCAACAGCATCAATTTCAATGGTCTGCGGGTTGTTCTGCACGCGGCCGCTAATCGCCGCGATCGCTTCCGGCCAGGTGGCGGAAAACAGCAGCGTCTGGCGCGAAGCCGGCGCAAAGCGGATCACTTCATCAATGGCGTCGCTAAACCCCATATCCAGCATGCGGTCCGCTTCGTCCATCACCAGGGTTTGTAGCGCGTCCAACGACACGGTGCCCTTTTGCAGGTGATCGAGCAAGCGCCCCGGCGTGGCGACGATAATATGCGGCGCGTGCTGTAGCGAGTCGCGCTGGGCGCCAAAAGGCTGGCCGCCGCAGAGGGTTAAAATTTTAATATTTGCCAGAAAGCGCGCCAGGCGACGCAGCTCACCGGCGACCTGATCCGCCAGTTCGCGGGTCGGACACAGCACCAGCGACTGCGTCTGGAACAGCGAGGCGTCAACGTGCTGGAGCAACCCGAGGCCGAATGCCGCCGTTTTACCGCTGCCGGTTTTTGCCTGCACGCGGACATCTTTACCCGCAAGAATCGCCGGCAAAGCCGCCGCCTGAACCGGGGTCATCGAAAGATATCCTAGTTCATTCAGATTAGTGAGCTGGGCGGCGGGCAAAACATTCAGAGTTGAAAAAGCGGTCACAATTATTTCTCGCATTACATTTAGGGGCGGACAATCTGCTGGCGCGTATCGTCGCAGATCTCCGCTCCCGATGCGACAATTTAATCGGCTCATCGTCAGGCGGTGGGTCGGGTAACGGACGCGGGCGGGGTTTGGGATCGTGGACCGGTACAGGATCGTTGGGTTCCGGCGGAATGGGGATTGAGTTCAGCGGATGAATAGGCATATTGACTCCCGGTTATGGGCGGGTACACCAGTTAAGCGTAGAAGCTGAGAAACAGAGCGCAAAAAAAAAGCCGACTCATTAAAGTCGGCGTCGTACGAATCAATTGTGCTATGCAGTAATTCAAAAAAGGAAGTAAGACAATATGGAGCGCAACGCCCATCGCTTGACGTTGCATTCACCTGCGAGAGAGATATTGCCCTGAATGGGTAGACGGTTTATTGATTTCGCTCAAACATTGCCGGGTTTTCATCATCATCACCGCGCCAAAAGGCGATTCTTTACAACCATTTACTACGATGCAACCACCATGTAACACCCCCAATGAGAACGACTAACATTATGCAGAAAATAGAAAAACCCATATGCCAGCTATTGCCGGGAATGCCGCCGAGGTTGACGCCAAAGAGTCCGGTTAAAAAAGTGCTGGGTAGAAAAACCATGGCCATCAGCGACATCGTATAGGTTCTACGTGATAGCGACTCCTGCATAATTTGCGCGATTTCATCGCTCATAATCGCCGTGCGGGCGATGCAGCTATCAATCTCATCCAGACCTCGCCCCAGACGTTCGGCAATATCCTGCATCCGTCGCCGATGGTCGTCCGTCATCCACGGCAGACGCTCGCTGGCAAGCCTTGCATACACATCACGCTGCGGCGCCATATAGCGGCGCATGACGATAAGCTGTTTACGTAACAGCGCGAGGAAACCGCGCGGTGGGACCTGCTGATCCAATAAATCATCTTCCAGATCGATAATCCGGTCGTGAAGCTGCTCGATAAACTCGCTGGCGTGATCGGTTAGCGCATCGCAAACATCCACCAGCCAGCCGCCGCCGTCAATCGGGCCGTTGCCCTCACGCAAATCGCCGAGCACATCATCCAGCGCCAGGACTTTGCGCTGCCGGGTGGAGACAATCAAACGCTCGTCCATATAAAGACGCATCGCGACCAGCTGGTCCGGGCGCTCATCGGTACTGCCGTTAATACAGCGCAGCGTGATTAATGCCCCATCGCCAATTCTCGTCACTCGCGGGCGAGTGCTCTCGCCGGCCAGCGCATCGCGCACGTTATTGGGCAGCAGCGGCGTTGATGCCAGCCATTCCGCGCTATCAACATGGGTATAGTTGAGATGCAGCCAGCAAGGATGCTCTTTATCAATGGTGTCACTATCGACCAACGGCTTTACGCCGCCCTGCCCGTCGAACACCCATGCAAAAACGGCATCCGGCACGTTCAGTTCCGATCCCTTAATGGCGTCCACTGGACCTCCGTTAACTCATGCACATTTCCGTAGTCTAGCCTTACGCGACGGTTACGCAAGAGCTAATCAGGGCATGCTGCTGAATTCACTGGCGAAAAGCGAGGAGCCTGAAAAAAAGAACCCGCCGGCGGCGGGTTGTGGATGTACTTTGCAATACTGTGTCTAACCTGCATTATTAGCCGCCGCCAGACGCTGGGCTGACGGGAAGGCAGGCTAGCAGGAGCCGTTCATTTTTTCTCTTCTGCGTATTGACGAGCGTTGTCATGCAAATGGGTACACATACTTTTTTCCTCCATTTTAGTAAGCAAAATAAGAATAGAGTGATATTGCCGCTTTGCAAGTTTAACCGTGACCTTTAGCGCTATTCAGATAGCGCAGCAATAGCAGCAGGTCTAAATCGTTGCGTAGATGAAATTTAGACATAATCTGGCGCTTGTGTGCAAAAACCGTTTTATTGCAAAGCGAAAGTTTTCGGGCAATCGCGTTCACCGTTAACCCCTGATAGATTGCCGCCGCGATAATTCGCTGCTGTGGGGATAGTTTCCTCTGCGGGCAACGCTCGCATCGCAACACCGATTTTTCTTCCGCTGACGGTGGGGGCAGAATCCATGAGAGTTTAATTTTCGCCATAACCTGAGAGATTTTCTCATCGCGCCCAACAAAGACGATCTCTTTCAGACAGAGCGGCAAAGCGGCTCTTCCCCGTCGATTTTGCCTGGCAACCAAACCAATCAGCAATCCCGGTTTCCGATTTAACAACTCGGGATGACATACGAATTCTGCTCCGCGACATAAATCCAGCACGACCACATCAGCATCCTGCACGATCCGTTGATTAAGCGATGCGGCACATTGCGTAGATAATGCGTACTCCGGGAAGAGGCCCTGTAATATAAAGTGCAATCCTAAATTAAAAAACTGATTATTATTTTTAATGACGATATTCAACATCGGCTTAGCCTGCTGAAGAAAGTAAATCAAGTATTATCCAGACAGCTAACGATACGCAAAGTACCGCTATCGTCGATTTACAAAACACGATATAAATAAACATTATTTTTCGACCTGAGAACTGGCGCCCCACGAAATTTAAGTAGAAATAGCGTTCTGGCGCGGCGAATCAGCCCCGGCTAATTAAAATCGACCCGCCCCGTTGTGAATTACCCTCCCTCGCCTTGACTAAAAAAGAGATATTGCAAAAACGTTATATCATTCACATGGATATATTTATGCTCGCCGGAGCGTCGCCACTAAGGCTGGCTTACGATCAAGCATCGTAAAAACCCACGCTATTACGGCTGAATTGAATTTTCATCTAAACACACTCATTAACTCAAGTTATTTTTCGGTGTCATTTTAGACTATTCATAGCTTGCCTTGTTGCTCCTCTCAGCGGTTATTGGCTGGCAGAGGGGCGGACTCCCCTGCGGAGAAATGGGAGAGTGGCAAACCATCCCGCGAAAGCATTCAACAAAACGTCACCTTCTGTGGGGCATCACGTTCGGCGCATTTCTTTTTGCGCAAAATGCTGTATTATGCGATTTATTGCAGCATTTTGCGGGTTTAGATTATGCACAAAACGGCCAGACAGAAATATCTAATTGATATTCTTAGCGAAAAAGGCCAGGTCACGATCAGTGAGCTGGTCGATAACCTGCAAGTTTCTGCAGATACGCTGCGCCGCGATCTCAGCGACCTCGAGAAACAGGGGCTGGCCCAGAAAAACCACGGCGGCGCTATCGCGCTCAATCTCTCCAGCATGAATCGCCAGAACAGGAATACGCTGCTACCGGATATCAAGCAGCGCTTAGGTAAAATGGTGGCGGAGAAAATCCCCAGCGGATCCACGCTGTTCCTTGACGCGGGGAGTACCGTGTTGGCCGTCGCCGCTCAAATACAGGGCCCAATGACGGTTATCACCACCTCTTTGGATATCGCCCAGCACTTCAGCGCGCGTCCGGATATTCAGCTTATTTTGCTGGGGGGAAAATGGGATATGCAGCAGCGCCTGTTTGCCGGTAGCGCTACGGTTTCGCTGCTGGAACGCTATCGGGCGGATATCGCTATTCTCGGCGCCTGCGCGCTCCATGCCGATCTCGGCCTCAGCGCCAGCCAGGAAGCGGACGCCGAAGTTAAGCGCGCCATGCTGGCGGCCAGCGCGGAACATTGGCTGGTGGCCGATCATATGAAACTCAACCACTGCGAGCCCTGGCTGGTTGCCGGACTCGCCGACATCCATCAGCTCTTTCTTGACCGGCCATGGGAAGAACTGAAGGATAACGGCTCAATACAACTCACTATCGCTGATGCTTAAGAACGCGGAGATGCTTATGACTAACGGTAAGAACATTAATATTGCCCTGATTGGCTACGGCTTCGTCGGCAAAACTTTTCATGCTCCGCTGCTCCAGTCCGTCGACGGCCTGAATCTGGCGATTGTCGCCTCGCGCGATGAAGAGAAAGTGAAACGTGACCTGCCAAACGTCACCGTCATCGCATCGCCTGAAGAGGCCATCCAGCATCCGGATATCGATCTGGTGGTCATCGCCTCTCCTAACGCAACCCATGCTCCGCTTGCCCGTCTGGCCTTAAACGCCGGTAAGCACGTCGTCGTCGACAAACCCTTTACTCTTGATATGCAGGAAGCCCGCGAACTGATTGCGCTCGCGCAAGAGAAACAGCGGGTGCTGTCGGTGTTCCATAACCGCCGCTGGGACAGCGATTATCTGGCAGTGAAGCAGGTTATCGAACAGGGGCTCATCGGCAACGTGAAACATTTTGAATCCCATTTTGACCGCTTCCGCCCGGAAGTACGCGTCCGCTGGCGGGAGCAGAACGTACCGGGCAGCGGCCTGTGGTTTGATTTAGGCCCGCATCTGATCGACCAGGCGCTGCAGCTGTTCGGCCTGCCGCAGTCGGTGCAGGGAAACATCGCCACTCTGCGTGAAGGCGCGGAGATCAACGACTGGGCGCACGTGGTGCTGAACTATCCGCAGCACAAAGTGATTTTGCACTGCAGCATGCTGGTCGCGGGTGGCGTATCGCGCTTTACCGTCCATGGCGATAAAGGCAGCGCCGTCAAACAACGCGCTGACCAGCAGGAGAGCCAGCTGCTGGCGGGCGTGGTTCCGGGCAGCGAAAGCTGGGGCGCGGACGACGATAGCCTGGTGGTGTTTGACGCAGACCTGCGCGCCAGTGAAATCAGCGCGCCACGAGGCGATCAGCGCCAGTACTATATTCACGTCCGCGACGCGCTGACCGGCAAAATCAACAATCCGGTATCGCCATTAGAGGCGCTCGCCGTGATGGCGGTGCTGGAAGCGGCAGCGCAATCCGCCGAGAGCGGTACAACACAAACGCTCGCGCTGACCGCAGATGAACTGGCGGGTCTGCAATAAGCGCCGCGCAATATGTCTGAGGGGTTGTCGCCCCCTTTAATGCCAGCCTACAGTTTCACCCGCAGCAAATCGCTGAGCCGGGTGGTGTAGGCTGGCGACAGCATCTGCCGCTTCATCTCCCAGCTGCGCTCTATCCCCTGCCCGGCAAACCAGAGCCGGCCTTTTTCACGTCGGTTAACAGAATCAAGAACCGTCATCAGCCGTTCGCTATTCGCGCGCGGCCGATAGTCGTCAAACAGGCCTAACTGCGCCACTCCCTGGCTAAAGAAATCGCCCAGCATCACGCCGCACTTTTGATATCGGTATCCCTCTCGCCAGATGGCGTCCAGGCATTTTAGCGCCGCCGCGATGATATCCCGGCTATCCTGGGTCGGGATGTGGATTTCCGTGCCGGCATCATTGCCGTAATAGACTTCATGACCCGCAAACGGACTGGTCTTCACAAAAACGGAAACATAGCGGCAGAACTGATGCTCCGCGCGCAGCTTCTCGGCGGCACGGACCGCATGGCTGCATACGGCTTCGCGTATCGACTCGTATTCGCTCACCTTCTGACTGAATGAACGCGAGCAGATAATTTGCTGTTTAGTCGGCATATACTCTTCCTGCTCAAGGCAGGGCTCGCCTCTCAGCTCCCGCACGGTGCGCTCCATCACGACGCTGAAATGTTTTCTGATAAGCGAAGCGGGCGTCTCGGCCAGCTGAAGCGCCGTGTTGATCCCCATCTCATTGAGCTTTTTCGCGATGCGGCGCCCTACTCCCCAGACCTCGCCGACGACCACCTTCTCCAGCAGCTTTTTCTGCCTGACCGGTGAGGAGAGATCGACCACGCCCTCGAATTTTGGCCACCTTTTGGCCGCATAATTAGCCAGCTTAGCCAGCGTTTTCGTCGGCCCGATCCCCACCCCCACCGTCAGGCCGGTACACTGGAGTAATGTACTACGCACATGGCGACCAAATGACTCAAGCTCCTCAGAACGATGGATCCCGGTCAAATTCACGAACGCTTCATCAATAGAATATTGATAAACCGCGGGGGCCAGCTCTTCGAGAATTGTCATGACCCGACGGGACATATCGCCATATAGGGCATAGTTGCTGCTAAACACCGCCACCTGATGGCGCTCAAACTGTGATTTCACTTTGAAATAGGGTGCGCCCATTGGAATCTCCAGCCGTTTAGCCTCGTGATTCCTGGCGATGACGCAGCCATCGTTGTTGCTCAACACCACCACCGGACGCCCGCGTAAATCAGGGCGAAAGGCCGTTTCACAGCTGGCATAAAATGAATTCACATCGACCAGGGCAAACATCAGCGGAGCCTGTTGATACTGAAAGTAACGACACCAAAAATCTCCAGCGCCTCACCGTCGTTGTGCAGCACAATGGGTGGAAAATCCGGATTCATCGGCAAGAGTTGCATGATGGGGTGCGTACAGAGGCGTTTAACCGTGTACTCGCCGCCGACGGAGGCGATGATGATATCACCATGCTTCGCTTTCAGGCCGCGGTCCACCACCAGCAGCGTGCCTTCATAAATGCCGGCATCAACCATTGACGTGCCCGTCGCCATGACAAAATAGGTCGCCGCGGGATGGCTGATACAAAGCTCATTGAGATCGATCCCCTTCTCAATGTAATCCTGCGCGGGGCTGGGAAAGCCGCAGGGAACAAGGTCGCTAAACAGCGGAATCGACACGATCTTTCGCCATTCAACCGGTTGATAAAACATCATATTAGATTCACCCGTGATAATACTGTATTTATATACAGTATCAATAGTTCATCCGAGTTTTTCAAGTCGCCCGTCAGAGATTGATGCGAAGACGTTGAAGTTGCGCTGAATTTTGCATCCGGGTTTGCATAGGGCGCCTTCCCCGTACGTATTACAGATGGTTTTGTACTGCATGCTGGAAATTTCCGCTAATTGGGAGGAGGATAGAATCCGTTGATGCGTACTTTGCTCATAGCCTGTTGTGGTCCACCCGACATACTGAACCGGAGATTCATATGTATTACACGTTAGGAGACAAAACTCTCCACTTTTATCGCTATCAGTGCCGCTTTTATGTCGCTCATTGGGACGGAGGGCACGTGATGACGGAGAAGTTCAAGCCGTTTATTGCCTCAATCACCGAGAAAACCGGCATTGAGGCAAAGAACGTTGAGGCGGCGGCGCGGGACTACTTCAATAACGTCGACTGATATTGTACGCCATACCATCGCTATCAGCTTATTCGCATAGCGATGGTAACGATGGGCGATCGGCAGAAAGCGCAAAAAAGCCGTGTCACGCGATCGTAAAACAAAGCCTGTAGGATAAGCCCGGACGCCACCAGCGCTAAAACGAGGTGAAGAGATGGGAACAGTTAAAGCCAGCAATCTGGAACAGGCAAAGCAGCTTCTGCAGTCCGGCGACGCCATTAAACTCGAACTGGATTTCGAGCTCGACTCTGATGAATTTTTTAATTTTGCTATCGAGTACTGTACGAATGGAGCGAAGCTTACGCGAGCCGGCGATCGCTTCCTGATTTCACGTAAAAAAAAGTAGCCTGAGCGTTATCCCCGCCATTCACAGCATCACAGGGGCATTCGTTTTTAGCGCCTGTGATGCTCGCCAGCAGAATAAAAATATCCGCATAAATTAACCTGGAATATTGATACATCGCGCATTTTCGTTGCCGAGGGAGGAATAATGTAGCGGCGGTATCTTACCGAGGGTTAAACCGTGAAAAAACTATTAATATGCTGTTTGTTTGGCGAAACGGCAGGGATTATTGCTCGTAGAATGCAAAAAATTGCTGACGATCGGCAACTGGATTTATTAATCAGCGCCGTTGGGGTTGAAAACTTCTTTAGCGTCGCTCCGGCTTATGATGCCGTGCTGGTTGCCCCGCATATCCAGTATAAGATCGAGCAATTCACTCGCGCACCGCATGCACCGCAAGACATTGCCGTTATTGAAAGCTTGCCCTATGCCTCATTTGATGGTGAGAAGATCCTTAACTTCGCCCTGAATACGCTGTTGTAATCTCTTTGCTGCCCGGCCAAAAGAACCCGCGACAGCACGGGTTCTTTGGAGATGAATTATCTGAACGGCGCGTCAAGAGGTACTTCGGCGTCAGGTTCATGGGTAATGCGGTTACGAAGATCGCGACGAATCATCTCAATGGCCCAGAACCAAAAAATATGCCCCAGCAATTCCGAAATATACTCATCGGCAGGAATATTCAATAAAGAAGGCGTCAGCCCCAGTAGCGGAAATGAGATCCAGTGAACGGCGATGGTGGCGACAATCCCCGCCCATGCTCCCTGCCATAATTTCACTTTCGGAAAGACTTCCGCGACGACACAATAACCAACGGCAAACACCAGCGAGAATATAATATGTGTGACCATCACCGGATTGATGATGTGTTCGGAGAAAGTATATACCGTATGCGTTGGGTCAATTCCCAGATAGTCGCGTAAGAAAAGATAAGGCGGGTTAAACTCATCTCTGCCGCCGGAGAAAGTACGCGGCGGTAATGGAACTTCAGCCCCCCATTTAACAAACGCCGACATAATTCCGGCAATCACCCCGACAAATAGCGCTACGCCATAACGACGTCGGGCGGGTGTTGTTTGTATAAAGAAATCCTTAATCGCCATAAAAATCACCATTAATTTATTACATTTATTTTCCCTGTGTCATATTTAAGGGCATTGGCGATTATCAACATTGATCGCGATCACATTTTTCTCAGGTGCCATGACGACCCATTATATACTGTCATTATGACCATAGGTCTACTACCAGCAGATAAAGAGCCCCTTTTATTCAAAGGAGGCTCCTTCCGGGACGATGCTTTTATTGCCCAAAACGGTAACTGATGCCCGCCATCATGGAGCTAACGTCGCTGCTCACGCCAATTTGATTTTCGTTACCCACATTGTTGACCCACTGGTACTCCAGACGTCCCGACCATCTGTCATTAAAGGCATATTCGGTACCGAAAGCCAGTACCGGGCGCACGCCGGTATCAAATCGATTTTTTCCATTCACATCGGATTCCGCGCGATAGCCCATCAGCCCTGCCCGGCCGTAAAGATCCCAGTCGCTGGTCAGGCTATAGCTGGCCTTCAACGAAAGCTGTAGCCCCTGACTTTTCATTTGCGAACCGGATGCGCCATGGCGACCATTAATGCCCATATTGCCTAAATAGTCATAGCCACCTTCAACCGCCAGCCAGGGGTTAATCTGATAGCCGGTAAACACACCGCCGCCGACGTTATCGCGGTCGACATCGACTTGCCGATCGGTGCTGGAATCGCCGTAGTGCGACCAGCCAAATTTAGATCCCGCGTACCAGGTTCCTGTCTCCGCAGCAGCAAAAGCGGCCGTCGCCGTAAAAGCATGAGCAATAATTAACGTAATAAGCGTCTTTTTCATAATCATCTCGTTGTCGACCCGTTGTCGAATAAATGTCATCGTCAAAAATTAAGTGGGCCTACAATAAAATATTAACGCCGCGCTGATAATCGTTTTCTTATTTAATTTTGGACAACCCGCCAGACTTAAAACCGCTCGGGTAATTTATTCACGCCAATCAAATACCCCCCGCGTTTAAACGTAATATAGTTACCACTTTTTAACGCCGATAATACGTTTAATACACTGCTACGTGATAAGTGGGTACGCTCCTGAATATAATCCAGAATAGATATGCGCATCCGCGTCTCTTCGGGAAGCTGCCCCATCTCCTGCAAATGGTTGCGAATAACGGCGTAGGTCCGCTGCTGGACGACTAATGCATCACGATAGAAAAGATAAGCCGTGTGGTACGACAACAATGAGGCGACATCTTCCCAGACGCCATGCTGGCGAAAGGTTTCCATCGCCTTTTGCGCATCAACGCGCAGTATTGTCGACTCGGTTTCCGCCCGCAGCTGATGGCCGCGTACCGGCTGGATCATCTCGGCAATACCAAACAGATGCGGGTGGTAAACCGTGACAATCAGCAGACCGTCCGAGGCTCTGAGGATAGAAAGCTCTCCGTTGAGGAAAAGGTACAGCTGCGGTTGATTTTTATGCGTCCAGGTCATACGTTTTCGCGGCACGACGATCATTTTTTCGGCTATTGGCGTCAGGAGCGCCGTTAAACGCTGGATACTCTCTTCCGGGCGGACGGGCGGTAGGATATGCATAGAAATACCTGATTAGTTCTGGTTTAAAAATTATAGAACGCAACAAGATTTCCGTAAGAATTGCGTGACTACGCATTTACTCACATCTGCAAAGACAAGAAAAGTCCGGCCTGATTTAAATTTAAACAAACTAAAAAGCTGCCCGCAGGCAGCCCGATCGAAATGGTAATAACGCTTACGATTCAGATATCAAAGGCCCTTTTCGAGGGCCCGATCTTACTTCCGTAACTCAAGCGATGCTGAGTTTCTGGAAATATGCGCTGCGATATTATCGAATGTAATCATCGCGGATTTACAAAAAATGCATTTCGCGCCAAACGGATTTTTTTCAGAAACATCGTAGGTGGATGTTCTGTACTGCGACCCATGACAGCATGGGCATCTGAAATGAATGTGGTCAATCATGATGTTAGCCTCTTTTTGCTACAACATTCTCTACCGCAGGGACATTTAGCCATATTTCACAGAAAACGCCTTCCCGGCTTTTCTGTAACAGCGTGAAAACGCTGCTCTGAATGGTTGAGAATAACAATGACATCATTGTCATTACTGCTTATAGATACCTCTGAAGCGCACTTCAGACTGAATTCTATTACTGCACCAGCGATTTTTTAATGTTGTTCGTTTCTTAGTTTGCCCTAGGGCACGTAATGTTCGGTAGATTTCAATAAAATAATCTTGTGCTATTGGGATAACGCTATCTCTTATGCACTTTTGCACGCTAAACGGAAGATTCCGGGCCTACCCCTTCTCTATCGCCGTTTGCCGGTTTGTGAACCTGTCTACTCGGGTTTAGACCGTCATCGTTGTCGCAGGTTCAAAAAACTTTAAAATTATTCGCTTCACAGAGCTTAATTAATCACGATAGGGAGAGTCTAAAGAAGGATTATCTATGGATAACGCTTGAGATGAGAACTGCTTCACTAAACCGTTTATTACTGGATCTGTGTAGTAAATCGACCTGCTATTAATCACATAGATGACGATCGATAGCAAGCTTTATTTTCAGCGCTACCGCGAACGGATGGTCATAGCATAAAGACGTTTCCGCGGCCCTCGCCGGCTGGGCGCAGATAAAAAAGCCATGCCGCGAAATTAGGCCTCCTCGGCCGCCTGCTGCAAAACCACTTTGCTCCAGGCATAAAACGCGCGAACCGCAGGAGGAAGGTACCTGTTTTGCGGATAAACCAGCGAAAGCGGTAAAGCACAAGAGACGTTATCCAGACAGGCAACCAGCTCGCCGCTGCGCAGGTACGGCCTGGCCAGATAGCTGGCGACGCGGATTAACCCAAGTCCTTGTATTGCGGCCTGTATGTAGGCGTCCGTATCATCGACGACCAGGGTCTCTTTCATGCGGATCGCGTAATCCTCCTCAGCAAGCGTGAAAAACCACTCGATGGTTCTGCCGGTGCGGTGATCCAGATAGCCAACAGCGCGATGCCTTTCCAGATCATCGAGCGTTTCCGGCTGACCATAAGCGGCAATATAGGCCGGAGAGGCCAGAACCCGCCATGAAAAGTTGGCGAGCGGCCGGGCAACCAGGGTCGTTGAATCGTCGATCCTGCCCGCGCGGATCGCGCAGTCATACCCTTCCTGAATGATGTCCTCCACGCTATCGCTTGAGCAAAGTATCAGCTCCAGACCAGGATGCTGCTGCAGAAAGGCCGGGAGCCTGGGGATAATACTCTGCCGCGCAAGGGACTGCGGCATGCCGACTTTGAAACGGCCTCTGGGCTGCGCGGACCGCCCGGGGAAAGAGGACTCCAGCGTGGCGATCTCAGCCAGAAGCCTTTTGCACTCGGCATAATAGTGGCGGCCGTCAGGCGTAACGCTAAGCTTGCGGGTCGTACGCTGTAAAAGCTGAATCCCCAGGTATGCTTCAAGCGTCTTAATCACCCGCGACACCGTAGAGCGCGGCAGCCCAAGCGCCTCCGCCGCTCTGGCGAAACTATGCGTATCCACCACACACATATAGACCTGCATTGATTCCAGCTTATCCATCTTTCCCCGTAAGGCATCTCGTGATTATTCCATTTCTACGAACAGTCTAACTTATCCCCGCGTACTTATCGAATCAGGCTCGTCGGCCTAAGCTTCCTCCAAAGCTCGTAATACCGTGATTAAATGAATAAGGAGTCAAAATGGAAGAGCATAATGTCGCTACAGATGAAAAAGTATTAGTGCTGGGAGCGGGACAACTCGGGGCCGCCGTGCTCGACTCGCTGGTGCCGGCGGTCATTCAACGGAATGGCGCTATCAGCGTTATCGTGTCGCCCGGCTCGTGGGATGCGCGGGGAAAACTGCGCTCCGCGGCTCATCAAAAACTGGCCGACAGGGGGGCGGAATTTATCGCCGTCGACGTTGCATCCAGTACGCCAGCCTCGCTAAAAGACCTCTTTGCGAATTTTGCTACCATCATCAACTGTATGGGATTTGTCGCTGGGGCGGGTACGCAGATAAAAATTACCCGGGCGGCGCTGGAGGCCAGGGTGAAACGCTATTTTCCCTGGCAATTTGGGGTGAATTACGATGCGGTCGGAAAAGGTAGCGGCCAACCCGTGTGGGACGAGCAGTATGACGTCAGAACGTTATTACGCGCTCAGACCGCCACGGAATGGGTGATTATTTCAACCGGCATGTTTACCAGTTTTCTTTTCGAGCCGGCGTTCGATGTGGTCAATTTATCCCAAAATACCCTCAATGCGCTCGGGAGATGGGATACGCAAATCACCGTGACGTCACCTGCGGATATTGGCCGCCTGACCACCGCCATTTATTTGTTTGAACCCCGATTAATCAATGAAGTGGTCTTTGTCGCCGGAGAAACGACCTCTTATGGAAAACTGGCGGACACCGTTGAGCGCGTAACAAAGCGAACCTTTACCCGGCAGGTATTTACCCTGCCCACGCTACTGGAACAGCTGCGTATGAAGCCGGACGATCGGATGCTTCGCTATCGCGTCGCCTTCGCACGCGGAGATGGGATGTGGTGGCCGATGAGTGAAACCTGGAATGTACAAAATAATATTCCAACCCAGGATATTGAATCCTGGCTTAGAAGCGTTATTTAACCCATTTTCTTTCACAGGACATCATTGCGATGAGAATGGCTATCATCAGCGCGAAAGCCATCCTCATAGTATTAAGTGCGAGCGAGGCTCTTTTGCCCCGCTCTCAGTCCACGGTTAAGGCATCGACCACTTCTGCTACGCTTTTGACGCTGCGGATGTTGCCGATCCCCGTGCCGAGCGAGATATAGCCTTCATCAGCGTTGCCTTCCAGCATGCCGATACGCAAACCGCGTAATCCCCCCATGGCTTCGCCGAGCGCCTCGCGGCTGGCGCCGGCTTTATCCATCGACACCAGTTTTTCGGCCAGCCTGCCCGGCAGCGAGCGATAGTAATGCGGCAGCGTGCGGAAAAGCCGCAAATCAAGGCCATTGGCGGCAATAATTCTATTTTTGACCGAGGCTGGCACTCTGCTTTCTTCCGTCGCGATAAAAACCGAACCGGCAAATATCCCTTCCGCGCCGAGCGCGTGCGCAGCTCTGGCGGTACGATGGTCGGTAATACCGCCCGCGGCCATCAGCGGAATGCGCTTCACCGCATCGGCGATCAGCGGCACGATTGAAAAGGTTCCCAGCGCGGTGCCCGGCAATGTCCCTCCCTCATCAAAGCCGGTCGCGACGATGATATCGGCGCCAGCGGCTTCAGCAAGGCGGGTATTTTCAGGCGTCGGATTGATATCACGGTAAATAACAGTAATACCCGCCTCTTTTAATTCGTTGAACAGCGCCGGTATGAGCGCCCCTTCGCCGTAACCGGTATACACCACGGCCCTGACGCCCTCTTCTTTTATCACCTGCAGAATAGGCGGGGTCCAGATATCGTTTTCAGGCGTTGGGATCAGGTTCACGCCGAAAGGCTTTTCGGTCAGCCGTTTGGTTTTGCGGATCTCTTCGCGCATTTTTTCAGCGGTTTTTTCCGGCGTGGAAACCGCGGTCTCAGCGGTTAAACCGGCATTGGGCCCCAGCACGCCAAGCCCGCCGGCATTGCTGACGGCGGCGACTAAACGGGCATCGGTCAGCCACGATAGCGGCCCCTGAATCACCGGTTTTTCTATATTCAGGATCTGACAGATACGGTTATTTTTCATGGTGCAATATCCTTCACAATAGCGCTATGGCGCGGTTCATTTTCTTCGTGGAAGGAGTGTAGGCCGTTACATTGTTTAGAAAAATAGCCAAAAAAGTTCATCACTATTATAAAATAAGTAACAATAAAATCTCCCGATGTGGGCAAAAGAAGCCAGCTATGCAAATAAATCTCTTTGAATCGATTCGCATTTTTATTGAAATTGTCGAGGCGGGCAGTTTTACTCAGGCGGCGGAGCACCTGCAGATTCATCGTCCCGCCGTTACGAAAGCCTTGCAGCTGCTTGAGCAGCACTGCGGCACGCGTTTGCTGCAGCGAACAACGCGTCGTATTAACCTGACGCCTGACGGGGAAGCGTTTTACCGTCAGAGCAAACCTTTGCTCTCCCAGGCGGATGCGTTGCTGGAATCGTTTAGTACAGACCGGGTATTGCACGGCCAGCTGCGAGTCGACATGCCTGTCGCTTTTGCGACGTTATTGGTCGTTCCCCATCTGCCTGATTTTTATCGTCAGCATCCTGGCGTCGAAATCATCCTCAGTAGCTCAGACCGTCGTCAGGATATGCTGCGCGATGGGCTTGACTGCCTGCTGCGGGTGGGAGAACTGGACGACGGGGACTATATCGCCCGCAAGTTGGGCAGCATCAAAATGACGACCTGCGCCAGCCCGGCCTATATTGCAAGCCACGGCGCGCCGCAAACGCTGGAGGATTTGCAGGATCATCAGGCTATCAACTGGGTGAACAGCAGCAGCCGGCAAATTATGCCGTGGACCTTTGCGACGCCAGAGGGTATCGCCGAAATGACGCTTCCCGGTAAGCTGGTCATCGATAACTCTGAAACCTATTTATCGGCAGGCCTGGCGGGGCTGGGATTAGTCCAGGGGATGAACCTTTTTTTACAGCCTTATCTCGACCGCGGCCTTTTGGTGGAAGTCTTACCCGACAATCCCTCCCCCGATCGCAAACTGTCACTCTTGTACCCGCACCGCCATCTCTCACGCAAAGTGCGGGCGTTTACCGAGTGGCTAGAGAGCTTATTACAAAAGGCGCGATGCGACGTTAAACAGTAACGGTAGCGCCTGTCATCAACCAGAACGTGCCCCCGGAGAAGGTTAGGCCCCTCAGGATTGACGGCTTAAATTCTCAGGGTATCAATCACCGCCCGTAGCGCGGGCGACACGTTGCGATGGGGATAATAGAGAAAAGAGCCTTCCAGCCGCTGGCTGTAGCGTTGCAAAACTCTGATAAGCGCGCCTCGCTCTAAGTCGTCGGCGACCAGCTCCTGCGGGACATAAGCCAGACCCAGACCCAACCTGGCGGCTTTTGCCTCCATATAGCTGTCAGCAAAGGCCCACTGCCCCTGCGGACGGTGGGTGATTTTTTTACCGTCCTGATCGAGCTCCCAGGCGTACAGGCTGCCGTCGCCAAACTGATAGGCAATGCAGGGATGAATCACTAAATCCGCGGGCGTTTGCGGAAAGCCGTAGCGGCGAAAATGCTCGGGCGTGCCGACAACAACCATCTCCATATCGGGCGAAATGCGCACCGCCACCATGCCGCCGCCGACTTCCGGCCCCAGACGCACCCCGGCATCAAACCGCTCCGCGATAATATCGACAAACCGGCTTTCGCTGATCAGTTCCAGGCGGATATCAGGATAGCGTTGTTTAAAGACCGCCAGCTTCGGCAGCAGCACTTTATCAATGGCGTGCTGGCTGGCATTGATACGGACGGTACCGGACGGGGTATGGCGATAATACGCCAGCTTGGATAGCCCCGAGTCTAACGCATCAAAGCCGGATTCGACGGTTCGATAGAGCTGCTCGCCCGCCTGGGTGAGCGAAAGTTTGCGGGTGGTACGCACCAGAAGCTGCACGCCCAGCCGCTCTTCCAGTTCACGAACGGAACGGCTGACGCCGGATTGCGCCAGCCCAAGCCGCTGCGCCGCGGCGGTAAAACTGCCCTCCCGCACCACCAGCATAAACAGGTACAGATCGTTATAGTTTTCCCGTTTCGCCATCGTTTCCTTCTCGCCATTCATAACAATATGATATCAATCTTAGCATTATTCACCCTCTAATCAGCACCATTACTGCTAACTATAATCGGCGCATGGCAACAAAACACCTCAGCGTTGCCCGTATGCAACCTGTACCTGGAACCTGTTTTAGGGGAAATATTGATGAAAGCATTCGCCAGAAAACTGACGGCCGCCATGCCTGCCATGCTGCTATGCGCATCATTCAGTGGAGTCACTACCATGAGCTATGCCGATACCATTCATCCAAACGCGCCCGTTTCGATGGTCGAAAAATGGGACAAAACCTTCGCGGAAAGCGCGAAAGTCGATCACCGTAAGGTGAGCTTCCAGAACCGCTACGGAATCACCCTGGTCGGCGATCTCTACATTCCAAAAGATCGCGGCGAGCGTAAGCTGGCGGCGATCGCAGTCAGCGGTCCCTTCGGCGCGGTGAAAGAGCAGTCCAGCGGCCTCTATGCGCAGACCCTGGCGGAACAGGGTTTTGTCACCCTGGCCTTCGATCCTTCTTATACGGGCGAAAGCGGCGGCTATCCGCGTAACGTTGCCTCTGCGGATATCAACACCGAGGATTTCAGCGCGGCGGTCGATTTCTTAGGTCTGCAAAGCGAGGTGGACCGCAACCGTATCGGGCTGCTCGGCATTTGCGGCTGGGGCGGCATGGCGCTAAACGACGCCGCGATGGATACCCGCGTGAAAGCGGTGGCCACCAGCGTCATGTACGACATGAGCCGCGCGATGGGCCATGGCGTTGGCGACGGTAAAGATCGCTATACCACCGCCGATCGCCGCGCCGTACTGCGCTACCTCAACGAACAGCGCTGGAAGGATGCGGAAAACGGCGCCTACGCGCCGGGCGGACATGATATTTACGTCGATGAGAAAGGCAACGCCAGCGCGGGCGATCGTATCTTGCCAGAAACCTTACCCGCCAACCCGAACCCGGTTTTGAAAGAGTTTTTTGACTATTACCGGATGCCGCGCGGTTTCCACGCCCGCTCCGTCAACTCAACCGGCGCGTGGAATGCGACCATGCCGCTGTCGTTTATGAATATGCCGCTGCTGAACTATGCCAATGAAGTCACCATCCCGACGCTGATCGTGACCGGCGAAAAAGCGCATTCCCGCTATTTTGCCGAAGACGCCTTTAAGGCCATCGGCAGCAAAGAGAAAGAGCTGATAATCGTCCCCGGCGCGAACCATGTCGATCTCTATGACAATGCGGCCGGTAAAATTCCGTTTGCCAAATTTGAACAATTTTTCAAAACCAACCTGAGATAACGACCGAAAGCCGTTCGAAATTCGCGGGCGGCGTTCCATCGCCCGCGCTTTACCTTTATCCACGTTTTCATCAATAGCGTCTGATCCGGCCGCGCCTGAAGCGGGCCGGGAAAATATTCCGGGATGCAGATCATGTCCACACTGAGCCGTACTACCCCCCCCACGCCAGCACACGCCCACTGGGGCGGCGTATTTGCCATGACGCTGTGCGTTTTTGTCCTCATCGCTTCCGAATTTATGCCGGTCAGCCTGCTGACGCCGATTGCCAGAGATTTAAACGTCACCGAGGGGCTGGCAGGCCAGGGCATTGCGATTTCCGGCGCCCTGGCGGTCCTGACCAGCCTGACTATCGCCAACCTTGCCGGGAGCCTGAATCGTAAATATCTCCTGCTGGGGCTGACGGTTCTGATGGCGGCGTCGGGTTTGATTGTCGCGCTGGCGTCCAGCTATGCGGTTTATATGGCGGGAAGGGCCCTGATTGGTATCGTCATCGGTGGATTCTGGTCGATGTCGGCGGCCACCGCCATCAGGCTGGTGCCGCAGCGCCAGGTTCCCCGCGCGCTGGCGATTTTCAATGGCGGTAACGCGCTGGCGACCGTCGTGGCGGCGCCGCTGGGCAGCTACCTGGGGTCAACCGTCGGCTGGCGCGGCGCCTTTTTATGCCTGGCGCCGCTGGCGATAGCCGCCTTCATCTGGCAGTGCGTCAGCCTGCCCGCGATGGCAAGCGATAACGCGAGCCGGCCGCGCGGCTCCGCGCTTCGCCTGTTCAGAACGCCCATCATCGCTATCGGCCTGCTGGCCTGCGGACTCTTCTTTATGGGGCAGTTTACCCTCTTTACCTACGTGCGGCCGTTTCTGGAAACGGTAACCGGCGTCAGCGCCTCTGGCCTGTCCCTGATTTTGCTCGCGATAGGCATCGCGGGTTTTATCGGCACCCTGGGCGTTTCACCACTCCTCACTGCCCGATTTTATCAGACCTTAATCACCCTCCCCTTACTGATGGCCGCGATTGCCGGAACGTTGCTGCTGGCAGGACACCACGCCTGGGCCGTAGCCATTCTGTTAAGCCTGTGGGGAATGCTGGCGACGGCGGCGCCAACCGGCTGGTGGACGTGGATAGCGCGGACGCTGCCCGACGACGCGGAAGCGGGTGGCGGATTGATGGTCGCCGTGATTCAGCTGTCGATTGCGCTGGGTTCGACGGCAGGAGGCGTGGTATTTGACCGCATGGGGTGGCAAAGCGCTTTTGGATTAAGTGGAATATTGCTGCTTGCCGCGGTCGGAATAACGGCGCTCACCGGCCGCCAGGCGAGGAAGTAGGCTAAGGCCGCGGGTTTTTCTCGCCGCGGGTCGTGCGTATAATGCGGTTTCAATACGCGCTGAAAAACTGCGGCTAAAAATATGAATCTCAATCGGTGTTGTTATTTGCTCCTGATCGCTGCGGCGCTCGGCAGCATTTTTACGTCCTGGCCCTTTGCTATTTGGCTCCTGCTGGTCAACGTCCTGACGCTGGCGATTTACGGCGTGGATAAAATGGCGGCGCGCAGGGCCTGGCGCAGGGTACCGGAGTCCACGTTGCTGGTGTTTGGGTTCGTGGGCGGCTGGGCTGGCGCAATAGCGGGTCAGCAGCTGTTCCGCCACAAAACGCAAAAGCAGCCGTTCAGGACCTGGTTCATCATCAGCGCGATCGCCAGTCTCGCAGGGATGGCAGCGATTTATGTGTTCTCTCCTTTTTCTTTTCACTAAGTTTTGGCGAGGCTAACGGCTTGCAAAAGCGCGGGAATGCACTCAACCCGCCGCTATTCGTAGTATATTGAGAGTATTGTTGATTATCAGGTGTCCCTTATGACCTACTCCATCGGTGAATTTGCGCAGCTTTGCGGCATTAACGCGACGACGCTCCGCGCCTGGCAGCGTCGCTACGGCCTCCTTAAGCCACAGCGCACCGACGGCGGCCATCGCCTGTACAACGATGACGATATCCAGCAGGCGCTTAAAATTCTCGACTGGGTCAAAAAAGGGGTTCCCGTCAGCCAGGTGAAACCCCTGCTGGCGCGTCCCGGCGCGCGGCGGACGAATAACTGGCTCACCTTGCAGGAGAACATACTCCAGCGCCTGAAAGAGGGGAAAATCGAATCCCTGCGCCAGCTGATTTACGACGCCGGGCGCGAATCCCCTCGCCCCGAGCTGGTCACCGAGGTGCTGCGCCCGCTGCGCAGCCAGGTCTCCGCCAACGTACCGGCAATTATGACGCTGCGCGAAATCCTCGACGGTATCATCATCGCCTACACCTCCTTCTGCCTCGAAGGGGACAAAAAGGCGCCCGGCGATAACTATTTGATCACCGGCTGGCACCTGACAGACGCCTGCGAAATCTGGCTTGAAGCGCTCAAACGCACCGGACAGGGCCACCGCATCGACGTCCTTCCGGCGCCCCCCGCAACCCTGGCGCCGGAGATCCTGCCGGAGCGCAAATGGCTGCTGGTGACGACCGGTAAACTCTCTCCTGCTCGCCAGAAGCAGGTCGAACGCTGGCAGCAGCAGGTGGTCTCTCTGGAGATTGTCGCGCTGTAATTTAGTGCGCCGCGGCTAACACGTCCTTCGTCATATCCCCCGTAAACCGATCCTCTGTACGTAAAATGCGCCCCCCTGTCCGCGTAAGGCGCGGCGGACATACCCTTTCGCCTCTCGTTAAAGCCTCAAAACCTGCGCTGCAAAGATAAAAATAACCATCTGATTTTTAATAAAAATAAAAAATACTCCAACCAAAACTTGGACAAATATTATTAATTGTGTAAGTTTTAAATACGCTATATTGATTCACTCGGGATGTGAGCCATGAGTCCTTCGCCCTCCGTTCTCAGTCGTTTTACTGAGTACTACGCCATGCTGGATACCCAGCCGCCCTCGGCGCTGGCCGCGCTCTATCATGCGAATGCCGTACTGATCGATCCGTTTGGCCAGCATCGGGGGCTGTCCGCGATCCAGGGGTATTTTTCCCATCTGTTAGCCAACGTGGCGCGGTGCCGTTTCGACATCGATACGCCGGTCTGCAACGCTCAGCGGTTTGCCGTCGCCTGGACCATGCACTGGTCGCATCCGCGCCTGGACGGCGGGAAGGCGTTAGAACTTGCGGGCTGCTCGATGGTTACGGTTGAAGAGGAGCGGATTATTCACCAGCGCGACTACTACGACGCCGGGGAGATGCTGTACGAACATCTTCCCCTGCTGGGCTGGGCGGTACGCGGCGTCAAGCGGAGGGTGCGGACATGATGACGGTGCTTATCACCGGCGCCAGCTCCGGGATTGGCGCCGGACTCGCCAAATCCTTCGCCGCGGACGGCCACCCCGTCATCGCCTGCGGTCGCGATCCGTCGCGTCTGGCAGCGCTACAGCGGCACAGCCCCAACATCAGCCTCCGCTCATTTGATATGACGGACAGGGAGGCCTGTCGCCAGGCGCTCGCGGAGTGCCGGGCCGATCTGATCATTCTCTGCGCCGGGACCTGCGAATACCTCGACCACGGAACGGTAGATGCCGCGCTGGTGGAACGAACGATCGCCACCAACTTTCTCGGGCCGGTGAACTGCCTGGAGGCGCTTCAGCCGCAGCTGTCTGTCGGCAATCGCGTGGTGCTGGTAAGTTCAATGGCGCACTGGCTGCCCTTTCCTCGCGCCGAGGCGTATGGCGCCTCCAAAGCGGCGTTAACCTGGTTTGCCAACAGCCTGCGCCTGGACTGGGAGCCGAAAGGCATTGCCATCACGGTGGTCTCGCCGGGATTCGTCGATACCCCGCTGACGCGCAAAAACGATTTTTCCATGCCCGGCCAGGTGAGCGTGGAGCACGCGGTAAAGGCGATTCGCCGCGGTCTGGCGAAAGGTAAAAATCATATCGTCTTCCCGACAGGCTTTGGCATGCTCCTGCGCCTGCTGGCAGGGCTTCCCGAAGGTCTGCAACGCCTACTGTTGCGCAGGATGGTACGCTCATGAATATCGCGATTATTGGCAGCGGCATTGCCGGTCTGACCTGCGCCTGGCGCCTTGCCGGACAACACCAGGTCACCCTGTTCGAAGCGGCATCCACGCCGGGGGGACACACCGCCACGGTGGATATCGCCACGCCGCAGGGCACATGGGCCATCGATACCGGGTTCATCGTTTACAACGATCGCACCTATCCGCGCTTTATGGGGCTGCTCAGCGAGCTGGGACTCAGCGGTCAAAAAACGCAAATGAGCTTCTCGGTACACAACCCGCAGAGCGGGCTGGAGTATAACGGCCACAGCCTGAGCTCGCTTTTCGCCCAGCGGCGCAACCTGGTAAAGCCGGCCTTCTGGGGATTGCTGACGGAGATCGTCCGCTTTAATCGTCAGGCGAAACAGGCTCTGGCGGGGGCGTTCGACCCGGGCGCCACGCTACAGACCTTCCTTGAGCGGCACCGCTTTAGCCCCTTTTTCGCTCGCCATTACATTCTGCCGATGGGCGCCGCTATCTGGTCTTCATCGCTGCAGGAGATGCGCCGCTTCCCGCTGGCGCTGTTTCTGCGCTTTTTTGAAAACCACGGCCTGCTCGATATCCGCCAGCGTCCGCAATGGTACGTGGTGCCCGGCGGCTCGCGCGAATACGTGCGCGCCCTGCTGGCTCAGCGTGGCGATCGCCTGCGCCTTCGCCTCAATGCGCCGGTGCAAAACGTTATCCGTCGCCAGGAGGGCGTCACGCTCCAGCTGGCATCGGGGGAGCAGCATTTCGATCAGGCGATCTTCGCCTGCCACTCGGCCCAGGCGCTGGCCATGCTGGCGGACCCGACCTCCGCCGAACGCGAGATTCTGGGAGATATCGGCTGGCAGCAAAATGAAGTGGTCCTGCATAGCGATCCCCGCTGGCTGCCGACGCGCAAGCGCGCCTGGGCCAGCTGGAACTATCGCCTGAGCGAGCAGGATCAGGCCAGCGCCTGCGTCACCTATAACATGAATATTCTTCAGGGCCTGCCCGCCGACGCCCCACTGTTCTGCGTCACCCTCAATCCGCCAACGCCGGTGGACCCGCGCTTCGTCTGGAAGCGCATGGTCTATGAACATCCGCTGTTTAATCCGCAAAGCTGGTCCGCCCAGATGCGCCGCGAGGAGATTAACGGCCGCCAGCGGAGCTGGTTCTGCGGCGCGTACTGGTATAACGGTTTTCATGAAGATGGCGTGCGCAGCGCCCTCGATGTGGTCAACGGCATCGCGGCGGCGGAGAACTTCTGAAATGAACAGCTGCCTCTATGAGGGCGTATTACGCCACTGCCGTCTCCAGCCGAAGGCGCACCACTTTCGCTATCGCATCTTTATGGCCTGGCTCGACCTGGACGAACTGGATGCGCTCGCGGCCGTCGGCATCCGCCGCAATCGGTTTGCCGCCGCCGCCTTTTACGATGCGGATTATCCGCTGGGCACGCCGTTAAAACAGCAGGTTCTGAACCGCCTGGAAAGCCTGACCGGCTGCCGCCCGGAGGGCCGCGTCATGCTGCTGACCCAGCTGCGCTACCAGGGCTTTCATTTTAATCCGGTCAACTTTTACTACTGCTATGACGGCGCCGGCGCCCTGCGCTGGGTGCTGGCCGAAGTACGCAACACGCCGTGGAATGAGCGTCATTACTACGCGGTAGACGGTCAACGGGCGCGCCCGCTGGCGAAAGCGTTTCACGTCTCCCCGTTTAACCCGATGGACATGGTCTACTGCTGGCGCTTTAACAGCCCGGGTAAAACGCTGCACATGCATATTGAGAACCATCAGACCGCCAAAATCTTCGACGCCACGCTGGCCCTGAGCCGCGTGCCTTTGACGCGCGCCAGCCTGCGCGGGCTGCTGCTGCGCATTCCGTTGATGACGCTGAAAACCGTCCTCGCGATCTACTGGCAGGCGCTGCGGCTGTGGCTCAAGCGCGTGCCGCTGTATAACCATCCTGTCAGCAGGAGTGAACGCTCATGACCGATCCCGTCTTTGCGCTTGAACCCGATATTCCGCGCAATGTGCGTATCGCGCGCTGGTTGCTCTTTCGTCTGTTGAGCGGCATTCGCGAAGGTTCGCTCACCGTGCGCGAAGGGGCGCAGACCTTTCATTTTGGCGACCCCGCCGCCGCGCTGCGCGCCGAGGCGCGGGTGCTTTCCGCGGACGTCTACTGGCGCTTATTGACCGGCGGCAGCCTCGCTGCCGCGGAGGCGTGGATGGACGGCGACTGGGAGAGCCAGCAGTTGACGCAGCTGCTGCAGATCCTGGCGCGTAATGGCCAGGTGCTGGGACGACTGGAGCGCGGCTTCCGCCTGCTCGGCAAACCCGTGGCGCGGCTACGCCACTGGACGCGCCGCAACTCGCGCGCGCAGGCGCGGGAGAACATTGCCGCCCATTACGATTTGGGTAACGACTTTTACGCCCACTTTCTTGACGACGAACTGCTCTACTCCAGCGCGCTGTTTACCGACGACGGCCAGGATCTGACCCAGGCTCAGCGGGCCAAAATGGCGCGCCTGTGCGATCGCCTGGCGCTTACGCCCGGCGATCGTCTGCTGGAGATTGGCACCGGCTGGGGAGCGATGGCCGAATACGCCGCCCGCCACTACGGCTGCCGGGTCACCACCACCACCCTGTCACAGGAACAGTTCCAGTGGGCCAAAGCGCGAATTGCCCGCGCCGGGCTGGAGGATCGCGTCGAGGTGCTGCTCTGCGATTACCGCGATCTCACCGGCCAGTATGACAAGCTGCTGTCGGTGGAGATGATTGAAGCCGTGGGACAGCGCTATCTGCCGGCTTTCTTTCGCACCTGCCAGGCGCGCCTGCGTCCGGGGGGAAGAATGGCGATCCAGGCCATCACCATCCAGGATCAGCGCTATCGCGATTACAGCAAAAGCGTCGATTTTATTCAGCGCTACATCTTCCCCGGCGGCTTTCTGCCCAGCATCACCGTAATGAACGAACTGATGACGCGGCATACCGATTTTGTGGTGCGCGATCTGTTTGATATGGGACCGGACTACGCCCGCACCCTGGCCCACTGGCGCCAGCGTTTTACCCACGCCTGGCAGGACATTGAGAAGCTCGGCTTTGATGACCGCTTCCGCCGCATGTGGCTCTACTACTTCGGCTACTGCGAAGCCGGGTTTAACGCCCGCACCATCAGCGTTGTACAGCTCACCGCGGAGCGGGTATGAATCGCCCGGCGTCGCTCCTGCTGACGGCCATCGCGTTCGACCTCTACTGGACGCTGGTGGTGCTGTTTCGCGAGCGCGGTCTGTTCATCTGGCTGGCGCTGGCAATCCTCTGCTGGCTACGGCTACCGCCAGAATACCGTGCGTCTGCGCTGCTGCTGGCTGCCGCGGGCTGCGGGCTGGATACGATCTGGGCGCTATCGGGGCTGGTCGATTTTAACGGCGATACCCTGCTGCCCCTGTGGATGGCCGCGCTGTGGCTGATGTTCGCCGTCGTCTGGATCCGCCTGATCTGTGCCGCGACGTTGCCAGGATGGCTGCTGGCCCTGGCGGCGGCCTTTGGCGGCCCGACGGCATACCTGCTCGGCGCCTATCTGGGAGCGATGACTTTGCTGGCGCCGACGGCGGCTGTCTTCGGCGCGATGGCCTGCGGCTGGCTGGCAATGATGCTCGTGTTCCATATGGTGATGGGGAGGCGGCAATGAGAACGGCTTTATTACTGCTGTGGCTGGCGGCATTCTCTCCAGTTGCTCACGCAGCCGACTGGCTGGAGTGGCCCCGCGTTGGCGAAGCGACCCTCAGTTGGGGGCCCTTCACCGTCTATACCTCGCAGCTACGCACGCCGGACGGCCGGTATGACGGCCCGCATCAGGATCGGGCGCTGATTATCACCTATCAGCGCAGCATCAATCGCGACGAGCTGGTCGAGGCTACCCGCGACCAGTGGCGGGCGCAGGGCATTCTGCAACAGGAGCCGCAAAGCGAGGCCTGGCTGCGCATGCTGCGGGGACTCTGGCCGGACGTCGCATCGGGCACGCAGCTGGCGTTCGTGGTGAGCGGCGGCGAGGGCCAGTTCTGGTATCGCGCCAGCGCCGCGCAGCCCACGTTTACTGCGCTGGGGCCGCGCCAGTCGGCAGCGTTCAGTACGCGCTTTCTCGCTATCTGGCTCGATCCCGGCACCACCTATCCCGAACTGCGTCAGCAGTTGATCGGAGGTACACCATGAAACGCATTCTGACCCTTGGCCTCGCGCTGCTGATGCTGGCGCTGGCGGGCTGCAGCGCTGAAGTCGCCGACTATCGGCAGCAGCAGCCGGCACTGGACATTTTCCGCTACTTTCAGGGCAAAACGGAAGCCTGGGGGATGGTTCAGGATCGCAACGGCAAGCAGCTGCGCCGCTTCCACGTGGCGATTGACGGCGACGTGGTTGGCGACACGTTGACGCTTCACGAGCGCTTTGTCTATGACGATGGCGAAAAGCAGCAGCGGGTATGGCGCATTCGCCGTATCGGCGCCGACCGTTATGAAGGCACCGCGGGCGACATCGCCGGGGTGGCGACCGGCCAGGCGGCGGGCAACGCTTTTCACTGGCGCTACAGCATGAACGTGACGGCCAGCGGTAGCACCTGGCTGCTGCACTTCGACGACTGGATGTTCCTGCAGGACGATGCGCATCTGTTCAACAAAACCGAGATGAAGAAATTCGGCATTACCGTCGCCACGGTGACCCTTTTCTTCACCCGAGCGGTACATTAAAAGAGGACAACGCCATGAACACGCAACCTGTCATTGGGATCAGCGGATGTTTAACCGGTTCAGCCGTGCGATTCGACGGCGGGCACAAGCGAATGGGCTTTGTAATGGATGAGCTCGCGCAGTGGGTGGCGTTTAAACCCATCTGCCCGGAGATGGCTATCGGCCTGCCCGTTCCGCGCCCGGCGCTGCGGCTGGTGCAGACGACCGAGGGGGAGCTTCGCATGCGCTTTAGCCATGCCCCGCACGACGACGTGACGGAGAAGATGGCCGATTTTGCCAACGCCCATCTCTCCACGCTGGGCGAACTGTCGGGATTTATCGTCTGCGCCAAATCGCCCAGCTGCGGCATGGAGCGCGTTCGGCTGTACGATGAAAAGGGCAACCGCGGGCGTAAAGAAGGCACAGGATTGTTTACCGCCGCGCTGATGGAGAAATACCCCTGGCTACCGGTTGAGGAGGATGGTCGCCTGCACGATCCTGCGCTGCGTGAAAACTTCGTCGAGCGGGTCTTCGCCCTGCACGAGCTGAATAGCCTGCGCAAAAATGGCCTCACGCGTCGTGCGCTGCTGGATTTTCATAGTCGCTATAAACTTCAGCTGCTGGCCCATCATCAGCCGGGGTATCGCGAGATTGGTCCGTTCGTTGCGTCGCTCCACGAGTGGCAGGATCTGGAGGCTTTCTTTGCGGTGTACCGCGAAAAACTGATGGCGATCCTCAAGCAGCCCGCCTCGCGTAAAAACCACACCAACGTGCTGATGCATATTCAGGGCTACTTTCGTAACCAGCTAAACAGCCGCCAGCGCGGCGAGCTGCGGGAGGTGATCCTTAACTATCGCTCCGGGCTGCTGCCCATCCTTGCGCCGATAACGCTGCTTAAGCACTATCTGGCCGAATATCCGGATCGTTACCTACAGGCGCAGAACTACTTTGACCCCTACCCGCAGGACCTGGCCCTGCGCCTGACGGTGCATTGAGAGGGCTGAGCGAGCGGACAGGCTGGCGCGCGCCAGCCTGTTTCCCCTGGTGAATCCGTCAGCTTTTAGAACCACGCTTCAAACATGCCGCCGACATTCAGCGAATCCAGCTGTTCATCTTTGGTGCCGTTGACCTTCGCGGTGCGCTTGTTATCCACCTGGCCGCCGGTCACGTAGAAGCGCAGCATCGGGCGGAACTCCGGCCCCATTCCGATGGCGATGTTCTGCGACAGCGTCAGCTTCCAGCCGTGGTTATCGCCGCCCTGGTCGTAGTCGACGCGCTGGTAGCCCGCTTCCAGCCAGGTGGAGTGAACGTCGTTCCAGAAGTACATCGGGCGGACGATGGCGCCGTAGTTTTTACGGTTGTCGTTGTTGTCCTTGCCGTTGTCATAGTCGTGGAAGGCCAGCAGATATTCGATCTGCGC